>Ga0224512_10000001_pt1 | contig 764959 bp, 668 predicted proteins | sample SF_May12_sed_USG_4_FD_169103 | JGI IMG/M metagenome (GOLD analysis project Ga0224512, IMG submission 169103) | Sediment microbial communities from San Francisco Bay, California, United States - SF_May12_sed_USGS_13 | ecosystem: Environmental > Aquatic > Marine > Sediment | place: USA...
TCGAACGAAAGCGGCTATCTGACACACAAATTCGCCCGCTCAGTCGGGTTACTGGCATTCGATAATCAGGCACGCGTTTGACACGGACCTACGGTGGCAAGTCTTGCCCCTACGTTCGGTCGCGGCGCGATGACCAACCACTGGGTTGATATCAAGAATACCAACCTGGTGCTCATTATGGGCGGCAACGCCGCCGAGGCTCACCCCTGCGGATTCAAGTGGGTTACCGAAGCGAAGGCCCATAATAAAGCAAGACTGATTGTAGTCGATCCGCGATTCACCCGGTCGGCCGCACTCGCAGATTTTTACGCACCGATCCGCGCTGGCACCGATATCGCTTTCTTGGGCGGTGTCATCAATTATCTGATCGAATCCGGCAACGTTCACCAGGAATACGTCAACGCGTACACCGATGCGACGTTCATCGTCCGCGAGGACTTTGATTTCCGCGACGGTTTATTTTCCGGACACGACGCAGCCTCGCGCAGCTACGATCGCAGTACCTGGATGTACGAGCTTGGTGACGATGGTTACGCGCGCACCGATCCGACACTTCAACACCCGCGCTGCGTCTTTAACCTGCTGAAGCGCCATTACGCACGTTATACGTCCGACGTAGTCAGTGAAATCACCGGCACGCCGGAGGAGGACTTCCTCACGGTCTGCAAGATGATCGCGGATACGGCAGCGCCCGATCGCACGATGACCATCATGTACGCGCTTGGCTGGACGCAGCACTCGAAAGGTTCACAGATGATCCGTTGCGCAGCAATGGTGCAGTTGCTGCTGGGTAATATTGGCCAGAGTGGTGGCGGCATGAACGCGCTTCGCGGCCACTCCAACATCCAGGGTCTCACCGACCTGGGTCTGTTGTCCGATTTGCTGCCTGGTTATTTGACCCTACCGAAAGAAACTGAAACGGAGTACGACCCTTACATCGCCGCGCGGGCATTTAAGCCTCTGCGCCCGAACCAGATGAGCTACTGGCAGAATTACTCCAAGTTTTTCGTGAGTCTCATGAAAGCCTGGTTCGGCAATGCTGCGACGCCGGAAAACAACTGGTGCTTCGACTGGCTACCGAAACTCGATAAAGTGCATGACGTGCTGCAGGTGTTCGAAGACATGCATCAGGGCAAGCTGAATGGTTACATCTGCCAGGGTTTCAATCCACTCGCGGCGTTTCCGGACAAGCGCAAGCTCGGCGAAGCGCTCGCCAATCTGGACTATCTCGTCATCATCGATCCTCTTGAGACCGAGACGTCCGAGTTCTGGAAAGATTACGGCGAATTCAATCCCGCCGATTCTGCCAGGATCACAACCGAGGTATTCCGCCTGCCGTCGACATGTTTCGCCGAAGAACACGGCTCGCTCGTCAATTCCGGCCGCTGGCTGCAATGGCATTGGAAAGGCGCGGAACCACCCGGAGCGGCCAAGGGAGACGCCGAAATCATCGCGGGTATATTCCTTAAGTTGCGTCAGTTGTATCAAGAGGAGGGCGGCGCGTTTCCAGAGCCGATCATGAACCTGACGTGGAATCACCTGATTCCGGAGGAGCCCTCGGCCGAGGAACTCGCACGGGAATTCAACGGCAAGGCGCTCGTCGATCTCACCGATACAGAGGATCCAAACAAGGTGTTGCGACGCGCTGGGCAACAACTCAGCGGATTCGGCGAGCTTCGGGACGATGGCTCGACCGCGTGCGGTTGCTGGCTGTTCTGCGGTGCGTGGACCGAAGAGGGCAATTTGATGGCTCGCCGCGATAACTCGGACCCGAGCGGCTTGGGCAATACGCTAGGCTGGGCGTTCTCGTGGCCGGCCAATCGGCGCATTCTCTATAACCGCGCGTCGGCGGACCCAAATGGAAAGCCCTGGGACTCCCACCGGCGCGTCATTAGTTGGGACGGTGAGCGCTGGAGCGGGATCGATGTGCCAGACTTCAGTCGGACCTCGCCGCCAACACAAGGCATGGGGCCGTTCATCATGAATCCGGAAGGTGTGGCGCGGCTCTTCGCAGTCGACAAAATGGCAGAAGGGCCATTCCCCGAACACTACGAGCCGTTTGAATCGCCGCTCGCCGCAAACCCGCTCCATGCGGAGAACCCCGCCGCGCGTAACAATCCCGCGGCACGCGTATTCCCAGGCGATCTCGAGAACATGGGCAATGCTGACGCGTTTCCGTATGTCGCAACGACTTATCGGCTCACAGAGCATTTCCATTATTGGACTAAACACGTTGAAATCAATGCCATATTGCAGCCCGAGCAGTTCGTCGAAATCGGCGCGTCTCTGGCGGAGGAAAAAGGCATCGCTGCGGGCGACAGGATCCGTGTCAGTTCGAAGCGGGGAGCGATCGTCGCGAAAGCCGTCGTCACGAAACGCCTGCGCAAACTGACAGTACAAGGCCGGACCGTGCATCAGATCGGTCTGCCCATCCACTGGGGTTTCAAGGGTCGCGCGAAGCCGGGCTATCTGACCAACACGCTGACGCCGTTCGTCGGCGATGCAAACACGAACACGCCCGAATTCAAGGCGTTCCTTGTCAACGTCGAAAAGGCTTGAGGTATCTCATGGCACTGCAGTCTCTCGACATCAAAGCGCGCTCGGCAACCACAACGGAGAGCCCGTCGGTCCGCAAAACGACCCAAGTTGCCAAGCTTATTGACATATCCAAGTGCATCGGCTGCAAGGCATGTGAAGCCGCGTGCATGGAGTGGAACGACTTGCGCGACGTTGTCGGTGTCAACAATGGCGAATTCGATAGTCCGCGAGGCTTAAGCGATCAGTCGTGGACCGTCATGCGGTTTTACGAAGAGGAGCCGAACGGCAATTTCGAATGGTTGATCCGCAAAGACGGCTGCCTGCATTGCGCGGATCCGGGTTGCCTGGCGGCATGTCCGGCGCCGGGCGCCATCGTCCAGTATTCGAACGGCATCGTCGATTTCCACGAGGAAAACTGCATCGGCTGCGGTTATTGCATCGCAGGTTGTCCGTTTGACATACCGAGAATCTCCAAAAAGGATTCCAAGGTTTACAAATGCACCTTGTGCTCCGACCGTGTCGCGGTCGGCCTCGAGCCAGCGTGCATCAAAGCCTGTCCAACCGGGGCCCTGGTGTTCGGCTCCAAGGAAGACATGATCGATCATGCAAGTGGGCGCGTGGCAGATCTCAAAGAGCGCGGCTTCGAGAATGCTGGATTGTACGATCCGGCAGGCGTTGGCGGGACGCACGTCGTGTATGTTCTTCAGCATGCGGATCGTCCCCGGCTTTACGGTTTGCCTGTCGATCCCATCATCAGTCCGCTCGTCAGTCTCTGGAAAGGTGTTACGAAGCCGATCGCAATGCTTTTGCTCGGCGTCACGGCGCTCGGGTCGTTTTTTCATTACATCCGCGTGGGGCCGAACGAGACCGATGAGGACGAGGAGGAAAACGAGGCTGCGTCATGAGAAAAGCGATCGAGCGTTATTCGGCTAACGAGCGCGTGAATCACTGGTTCACTGCAATTGCGTTCGTCATTCTCGCATTGTCCGGTCTCGCGCTGTTTCATCCGTCAATGTTCTGGCTCACAAACCTGCTCGGTGGCGGCACCTGGACGCGCATCCTGCATCCGTTTATCGGCGTTGCGATGTTTCTTTCGTTCATAGTGATGGTCAGGAGTTTCTGGGCGCATAACAAACTGACGCGCAACGACGCCCGCTGGCTCGCGCGGTGGCGAGACGTTATGAACAATCGCGAGGAGGGGCTGCCCGAAGTCGGACGCTACAACGGCGGCCAGAAGTTACTGTTCTGGGTGATGCTGTTGACCATGCTGCTGCTGCTTGTCTCCGGCATCGTAATCTGGCAGCCGTACTTTGCACCGGTCTTTCCGATAACGCTCGTGCGTCTTGCCGTGTTGACGCACGCGGTCTCTGCGTTCGTGCTGATACTCGGCATCATCGTCCATATCTACGCCTCGCTGTGGATCAAAGGCAGCATACGCGCGATGACGCGCGGCTACGTCTCTTCCGCATGGGCCAAGAAACATCACGCCGCGTGGTACCGTGACGTCGGCGGTTCTTAATTGAAACATGCCTGACTCAGAGCTGAGCGGCGGCGTCCCCTCTATCCCGCGGTTTCGACCGATCCGAAAAACGGTCTTCGTCGAACGCGCTAAGAGGTTGCTTGACCTCGCCCGTGGGCATGCGATGCAAGAGTATCTCCTGTTTGCGGCTGCCCTCGTGCGAGCACAGGCGGCCGAACTCGAGCTATTCTCTGACACTCCGGTTCCGGATCGTGCGCAACTCGAACATTGTCAGCAACATGGACTGCCGCCGTTGTCGATTGATAGTCCGCAATCGGCTGAATGGCAACAAGTTTTGCTGCGCTTGCTCAATGCATTGAATCAAAAAGCACTGCCGCCTCAGGCAGCGGGCGTCTCTCAGGCGCTGTGTGACGCGGATGCAGCGGCGCTGGAGCAGGACGCGGCAAATTTGCTGGCAGGTGCTTATTCGGAAATCGAACCGGGACGCACGCCTTTCGTCGGCGCGGCGTTGCAGGTGCAGTGGGCAAAAATGGCCTTAAAGCTGGGCGAGATTGGCAGGAGCGCAGGCGTCGATTTTGGCCTATGTCCCGTGTGCGGCTCGCCACCTGTCGTTAGCGTTGTACGCAGCGGCGGCGCAGAGCAAGGACTGCGTTATCTCGTGTGCTCGCTTTGCACGAGCGAATGGCATGTCGTGCGCATAAAATGTACCTCATGCGCCTCGACGCAGAGCGTTTCTTATCTGTTTATCGAGGGCAGCAAAGACGCTGTTAGGGCAGAGTGTTGCGACGACTGCAAGACGTATCTAAAAATCCTGTATCTCGATAAGGATAACCACATGGAGAGCCATGCCGATGATCTCGCAACGCTCGCGCTCGACATGTTGGTCGATGAAAAGGGATATCGGCGGGTCGGGCCGAATCTGCTGCTGTCACCGGGCGGACAAGCCTAGCAGGAGGGGCACGATTCAGTTCAGACACCGCGCCCCAAAGCCGCCGGTGAGCTAAAATTGGCTTAGAGAGCAGCTACTGACCCACAGCGGCCATCGACGCGATCTCGCGATTCTCTTCCTAGCTACTACACTTAAATTGCCGATACGCTGAGAGAAATCGGAGGAAACCAGTCATGTTGTATTCACGGCTTTCAGGAATGTGAGATTTGTAACGGCCGCTATTCTGTTGATAACTGCGCCAAATGTCTCCTCGGCGGCGTGGGGCGGTATAGAGGATGGCAACGCCCATCCGATGGTTGGAGCCATGTACGCAGATTTCACAGGTAATGGTCAGATCGAATATTTTGAACTCATTTGCTCGGGCTCCTATGCAGGAGCGTCAACAAACGGAGATTTCGATGTGTTTTTGACGGCCGGACATTGTATTGGTCCATTGGTAGTGTTTTTCGGAATCACGGATTTCTGGGTATCATTTGATCCAGACCCGCTCGGGAGCGGCGGTATGCCGACCAACCTTATTCGAGCCACAGACTTTGCTTGGGACCCGCGATTTGGTCACGATAGTGGAAATTTGTACGATTCTGGTGTGCTTTTGCTACCCGCAGGGTCAGTTCAGTCCAATCATCCAGGGCTCCCGCCTGTAGTTCTGCCGCCAGCAGGTTATCTTAATGATCTAAAACGTTCGGGTGATTTACAACATTCCGTTATGGAGCTAGTTGGTTACGGTGTTGTACCCACGTGGCAACAACCGGGGGGCACGCAGTTCGCATTCGACGGCGTTCGGCGCACATCCTACTCGAAGGTTAAAGGCCTCACACTTGCATGGCTGAATTTCAATCAGAATGTCAATGCTACTGAAAGTGGTGGGTTGTGCTTCGGTGACTCGGGATCGCCGCAATTTGTTCCTGATACCTTGATGATCGTATCGACCACAACCGGTGGTGACCCTAATTGCCGAGCCAACAATTACAACTATCGTCTAGACACAGTTGGCGCCAGGGAGTTTTTGGGCCAGTTCGTCAACCTTCCCTGAAGTCTGTGCTTATTATTCCATGTATTGTCACCCCCGCCCTCGTGGCGGGGGGTTTCAATGTCTGCTACTGGCCGTTAGGCGACGGTATCCAGGAAGCTGAACGAATGGCTGCTATCGATGAGAGCAGACGTTGAAAACTGGCTTTTCATGCTTTCAAGGGCTGAATGACCGCTAAGGTTCGCATAGCCGCCAGTCGAACGATCTGAGGTAAAATGTCGGCTTGTGACCCAAACCGGACATCGAATCGTTACGCGTTTTTCTGAATTAATTCTTTTTCTCCACTGTTCTAAAGGAGGACAAAACGGTCTGCGGATCAAACCTTTGGACTCGTGAGAGCGAAATATCAGATTGTGTAACCCAGTAAGAATTTTCCGAAACGAGAAAGATTTGTTCTGTGGTGCACGAAAATCAAACTCGGCATCTTGATTGCTTGGTCCCCTATTTTTATGGGTGCACAGCATTTCGTCTGCAACATATAAAGCACAGTTTTTCCGATGTCGCGGGAGGCATATGCCGAGGCGGTTTTCTTGCGGCTCGCGGGATTCGGAAGCTTATTTGTAATTAGCAATTTCGTACTGTTACTAGCCCTTGAAATAATTTGTAGGCAGTCAAGAGTATCCGAAAGCGAAGCTTAGAATCTTCGGAGCAGCCAAATCGACTGCCAGTTACGCTATTTGAGAAGCTCTCTGGCGGTTGCGCTTTATGCACTTAGCGCGGTCACGGACCACCCTTGGTGTCGTGGCTGTAACCAAGGGTGGCCTGAAAGTCAAGGGACCTATCCGCCAGCACCGATTGCAATTGCCACATCCTTTTCAGTGCCGCCGCATTCCGGGTGTCCAAAGCCCGCGCCGCCGGGAAGATAGTTGATACCATCTGTCCCGCCAGGGCCAACTCCGCCGGGGACGTTATCGAGGTCTAGGTTTGCTCGCGTGCGCCATGCGATATTATGATCCGCACATGAGCTGTCACCGCTTACGCCGACAGCGCCAACAAGCGTGCCGTTTGAATTATAAAGTGCGAGGCCGCCACCGAATACGTTTACCCCGCCTACCTGCTTTCCTACCAACGGATCGTTTTTGGTTCCGTACTTCGACGAGGACGTGGAGTCGCCTGTTCCGTAGGCGACCGAGGGATCGACCGGATTACTAAATTGCAGACCAAATAGGCTGCCACCTGGCTGAGTTGCTTCCCATAGATTCGCGGTGGCCAGTGCGAGGCCCGGCAAACTGAATGCATTCGCAGTGTTTGCCTTTTGGGCCGAAATAACGCGGCTACCAGGCCATTGATCGCCGCGATCGCTACCCGTCATGGCGACGGCACAAACAACACCGTCTCTGTCAACGATCGTGCCCCACATATTTAGACCAAAACCGCCGTTGTCTTCACCTTGGGCTATAGCTAGTGCTGCAGCAAGGTCGGCATGGCTTGGTAATCCTTCACAGGCAGCGTGCGCGATCCCGACTGCTGCTAAGGACAATAACAGTGAGTTTAGTGCAGTACTTATTGATCTCATAACGTTCATGATTAGCCACTCCCTTTTTGATATTTTGATATTGAAGTTTTGAGACGAACAAAAATAATATGTAAAACTAACTTGGAAAACATCGTACGCTTTACATAATCAGCCAAGAAATTGCCAAAGGCTGTCAGAAAATACCCCCCACCGTTGTGGCGGGGTCTTATTTTATGGCGATCGTCGGCATCTGGCCGATAGCTGCCCTGAGAATCGGGCGATTCGGCGCTTTTTGAACGACTGCTCCTGGCCGTTAGCAGACTGTCGAAGTTCCCCAATAGCGGTCATTCGAGTGACCGCTGCTGGGAAGAGCGGCCACTAGTTTCGTCGGTGCTCGTTCGGTGGCAATAGTCGGCAATTTGCACGGACAACACACCAAAATATTACCCACTCGACCGTTTATTACCCACGGAGGCCTGAAACAAGAAAGCCAAACACCGCTAAGTGATTGGCTTTCTTGGCTTAAATGGCGCGCCCGGAGAGATTGATTCGGGCCTGCGGCCCTCACCCGTCAAGCGGGCGCTCGCTCACTTCGTTCGCTGCGCATCTGTCGTCGCGCTACGCGCTCCTCGGTGCGAACGCAGCCCTCTGGGCTGCTCAGTTCGAACTCTCGGAGGGCCACAAAAACTAAACGGCCCCATGAAGGGGCCGTTTAGTTTTTGTGGCGCGCCCGGAGAGATTCGAACTCCCGACCGCCTGGTTCGTAGCCAGGTACTCTATCCAGCTGAGCTACGGGCGCATTGTCTGGTCGTCAATAATCTTTGGCGGAGAGAGAGGGATTCGAACCCTCGAAGGGCTATTAACCCTTACTCCCTTAGCAGGGGAGCGCTTTCGACCACTCAGCCATCTCTCCGTATGGGCATACCGGTCGCCCCGCCGCCAGGAGACCGGGGGCGTCATAGTACTTATCGGGATTCTCGAGGTAAAGCGCTTCGGACTCTATTCGGCCGAGCCGCTCTCTTCCGCCGCTCCCGTGGCTTTTTCGCTCTGAATTCGCTCGTAGATCTCTTCGCGGTGCACAGCGACGTCTTTCGGGGCATTGATCCCGATACGTACCTGATTCCCTTTGACCCCCAGGACGGTGATCGTGATATCGCTCCCGATCATGACCGTCTCACCAGCGCGTCGCGTCAGAATTAGCATGACTTCCTACTCCTGCCTTCTTCGGGGCTCCGCCCCCTTTCTTATTACGCGTCGTACGTCTGTAAACCCCTGTAATACTAGTCGATTTTAGGCCCAGATGCCCATAACATGTCCATTTTCATCGTTTCTGACGTCCGGAAATTCGACCGTCTGCTCAGCCGAGACGCTGCGCAACCCAGCCAGGCACCGATGCGAGGGCCTGATCGAGGGCATCGGGGTTGTTGCCGCCGGCCTGGGCGAAGTCTGGGCGCCCGCCGCCCGTGCCACCGACCTGCTCGGCAACAGGCTGGATCAGGTCTCCGGCGCTTATGCGGTCAGTGTTGTTCTTGGTGACGCCGGCTGCGAGCCGCACGACCCCATCGTCGACCGAGCCCACCACGACGACGGCACTCTTTAGCTTGTCTTTGAAGCGATCAACGGCTTCGCGTAGCGTCTTCGCGTCTGCGCCGTCTATGCGCGTAGCGAGTACTTTGACGCCCTCTATCTCCTGCACGTCGTCCGTGTGATCGCTGGCCGATCCTGTCACGAGCGCTTGCTTGGCCGCAGCCAGTTCCTTTTCCAGCCCCTTATTGCGCTTGATGAGCTGCTGCAACTTCGCCGCGACCTGTTCCGGCTGGCTGCGCAACAAACCGGCAATATCGTCGAGCGCGCGCTGTCTTGCGCCGAGCCACTCGAGCGCACCCTGACCCGTCACGGCCTCGATTCGGCGCACACCGGAGGCGACGCCGCCCTCGGATGTGATCTTGAAAACGCCGATGTCACCCGTTCGCCCGACGTGTGTGCCACCACAAAGCTCGACGGAGAAATCGCCGAAATTCAGCACCCGAACCTTGTCGCCATATTTCTCGCCGAAAAGCGCGACTGCACCCGATTTGATCGCATCGTTGTACGTCATTTCCTGGGTAACCGCTTCGACATTACGACGAATTTCATCGTTGACGATAGCTTCGATCTCGGTGAGCTGACCGGGTGTTAGCGCATCGTCGTGTGAAAAATCGAAGCGCAGGCGATCCGGTGCCACGAGCGAGCCTTTCTGCTGCACGTGCTCGCCCAATACTTGCTTCAGCGCCGCGTGCATCAGATGCGTGGCCGAGTGATTGAGTCGAATGGCCTGACGTCGTTCGGCATCGATCTGTGCGTCGATTTCATCGCCGATCTTAATGATCCCTTTGAGGACAGATCCAAAATGCACGATCGCACTGCCGCTTTTTTTCGTATTGATGACGCTGAACGACGCTTTCTCGTTCTCGAGCAAACCGGTGTCACCGATTTGGCCGCCGCTCTCGGCGTAGAACGGCGTCGCTGACAATATGACAGCACCGACGTCTCCTTTGACCAATTCGTCAACCGACTCGCTGCCCTGAAATAGTGCCAGTACGTTGCTCGTTTCCTTGTCGCGATCGTATCCCGTGAATTTCGTCGCTGTTGCGGTTGCACGGTGGCCAGTCAGTTTCAGGTCCGCACCACCTGCACTGAACTTGTGTGAGGACCTTGCACGCTCACGCTGCGAGGCCATCGCCGTGTCAAATCCGCCCTGATCGATCGTAAGACCTCGCTCGCGAGCGATATCAGCCGTCAGATCGACCGGGAAGCCGTAGGTGTCGTAGAGCTTGAACACAACATCGCCAGGAATCTGTGTGCCGTCAAGATTGGCGATGGCAACTTCGAGCATCTCCATACCCTGGTCGAGCGTTTCGGCGAAGCGCTTTTCCTCCCTCTCGAGCACTCTCTCGGTATGCACCAGACCTTGTACCAGTTCAGGGTAGGCGTCACCCATCTCTCGCGCCAGCGGGACAACGAGCTTGTGGAAAAACAGGTCGTGTGCACCCAATTTTTTTCCATGCCGAATCGCACGACGAATGATGCGGCGGAGCACATAGCTGCGGCCCTCGTTACCGGGCAGCACGCCATCGACGATCAGGAAGGCACACGCACGTATGTGATCGGCAATCACGTTCAGTGAATTCGAGCCATTGTTTTCGACGTCGAGGATCTTTGCCGCGGCACCGATCAGGTTCACGAACAGGTCGATTTCGTAATTGCTGTGCACGCCCTGCATGACGGCGGCGATACGCTCGAGGCCCATGCCAGTGTCGACCGACGGCTTCGGTAGTGGCGTCATTTCACCATCGGCAGAGCGATCAAATTGCATAAAAACGAGATTCCAGATCTCGACATACCGATCGCCATCCTCGTCCGCAGATCCGGGTGGTCCGCCTTCAACGTCGGGACCGTGATCGTAGAAGATCTCGCTGCACGGGCCACAGGGACCGGTATCGCCCATAGACCAGTAATTGTCCTTTTCACCCATGCGCGCAAAGCGCTCGGGATCCACTTTAATCTCATTGAGCCAAATGTCGGCCGCTTCATCATCTTCTTTGAAGACCGTGACCCAGAGTCTTTCGGGCGGCAGACCCAGGGTAACGGTCAGAAATTCCCAGGCGTACCTGATCGCCTCGCGCTTGAAGTAATCGCCGAAGCTGAAATTGCCGAGCATTTCGAAAAACGTGTGATGGCGAGTTGTGTAACCTACATTTTCGAGATCGTTGTGCTTGCCGCCGGCACGGACACACCGCTGCGAAGTTGCGGCGCGAACGTAGCTGCGCTCGTCGGTGCCAAGAAGCACATCTTTGAACTGCACCATACCGGCATTAGTGAACAAAAGCGTCGGGTCATTGCCGGGTACGAGCGGAGAACTCGCGACGATCTCGTGGTCGTTGTCGCGAAAGAAGTCCAGGAAAGCCTGGCGCAACTCGTTGCTCGACATGTACTGCATCGGGGAATTCTATGCTGAATCGGTGTCTACCGAAACAGCGGCCTGGATATGATCGGGCTCGAAGCCGCGGTACTGGAGAAAACGCATCTGCCGGGCTTTCTCTTTAAAACCGGCGGGCCGCTCCGGGCCAAACTTTTTCTCTCTGACCTCGTGCACAAGTGCATACCAGACTGCATCGGCAGCGCGAAGCCCATCGGCAATCAGGCCATCCTCGAGACCACGATCCCTGAGCTCGGCGCGAATCCTGACCGGTCCTTTGCCCTGGTTGATGCGGGACTGAATGAAAGTCGCAATAAAACGCTCGTCGCTCTGCAGGCCGTCCTCAATGAGCTGGCCCACCGCAGTTTCGGCGCTATTCAAATCGAAACCGGAATTTGTGAGTTTGTTAATGAGTTCGACGCGTCCGTGCTCACGCCGCGCGAGGTAGTCCATCGCTTTCTTGCGGGCCGCGGCGGAGTCGGAATTCTTATCGCCGGCATGGCCGCCTCCCACAGAGCGGCCTCCCACATTGGTCACCGCATTACTCCGCTACGCTTCCTGTGCAACGGCCTCCTTGTCGTCGGCTGCCGGCGCGGCAACCGTATTCGGCAGCAGCTTCGCTCGAATCTTCTGCTCGATCTCTGCCATCGTATCCGGATGCTGCCTTAAGAATTCGCGTACGTTCTCCTTGCCCTGACCGATGCGGTCGTCGCCATAGCTGTACCAGGACCCTGCCTTGTCGATCAGGCCGTGCTGCACGCCGAGCTCGATGATCTCGCCTTCGCGAGAGATGCCTTCCCCATAGAGGATTTCGAACTCCGCCATCTTGAACGGCGGTGCAACCTTGTTCTTGACGACCTTGACACGCGTCTGATTACCGATGACCTCGTCGCCCTTCTTGATCGCACCGATGCGACGGATGTCGAGCCGGACCGACGAGTAGAACTTGAGCGCGTTACCGCCCGTCGTCGTCTCGGGGCTACCGAACATGACACCGATCTTCATACGGATCTGGTTGATGAAAATAACCATCGCATTCGAGCGATTGATGTTTGCGGTCAGCTTCCTGAGCGCCTGGGACATCAGGCGCGCCTGCAAGCCCATGTGTGAGTCGCCCATCTCTCCTTCTATCTCGGCTTTCGGTGTCAGTGCCGCGACCGAGTCGACGACGATGACATCAACGGCGCCGGAACGAACCAGCATGTCGGTGATTTCGAGCGCCTGTTCGCCCGTATCGGGCTGTGAGACCAGCAGGTCATCCACGTTGACGCCGAGTTTCTCGGCGTAAGCCGGGTCGAGCGCATGTTCGGCGTCGACGAACGCCGCCGTGCCGCCCTGCTTCTGTGCTTCGGCCACGATCTGCAGCGTCAGCGTCGTCTTGCCGGACGACTCCGGCCCGTAGACCTCGACGACTCGCCCTTTGGGTACGCCGCCGATGCCAAGGGCCACATCGAGACCGATCGAGCCTGTCGATATGACCTCGATATCCCGTGCCGTGCCGCTGTCGCCAAGGCGCATGACCGAGCCTTTGCCAAACTGTTTTTCGATCTGTCCAAGCGCTGCGGCGAGTGCTTTCTTGCGGTTGTCATCCATTGTTTATTGCCTTCCTGAAGCTACGGTTACGGTAAACGGCGATTATTCCACAAAGGCCACGACGTAGCAGCAGCCGGTCAGCTGAAAATCCCCGCAGTACTTGAAGAAACACGAAGAAGGATTCAGAAGTCTTTGACTACCGGGCGGTATGTCACCCCGCCGGCCTCCGAAACCGACTCTACGAGCTCGAAACCTGCCCACTCGGTGATCGCCGCCTGCGCCAATCGCTGCGTCTCGAATGGCCGCGCTTTTCGCGCCACGGTTATGTGGGGTCGATAGGTTCGTTGTTCGGGCACGACTCCGGCCGCGAGTATCTCGCCCTTGAGCGTATCCACGAGCTGCGTAAGCTCCGGCGGCACAGTCGGTGCGACCAGCACCGCGATCCTGGGTCGCGGCCAGAACTCCACACGATCAAAGCGTAGCCGCAGCGGCTCAACCCTGACTTCCTGCTTCACCTCGAGCAATTCGTCGAGCCGCTCTTCGGGAAATTCGCCAATATAGGCCAGGGTGATATGCCAGTTGCGGCGATCAATCGCCCTGCCATCGATGAGTTTGGCAACAGGAGTGATGAAGTCGCGCAAACGATCCCGTTGCCGATTATCTGGCCAGAGCGCGAAGAAAAAGCGCCTGCCAGTCACGATTCGAGCCGTTCCCTGACACCCTGGATGGCGTGTGCGACCGTCAATTCACGCACAAGCTCCCGGTCGCCGTCGAAATGCCGGCAACTCGCTACGGTTCTCACCTTCGAGCCGTCGCGCATTGCCCAGGCGAAGCAGACCGTGCCGACAGGCTTCTCCTTGGTACCGCCGTCGGGGCCGGCTATGCCGCTGACCGCAACGGCGATATCGGCGCCGCTCAGACTGAGGGCGCCTTCGGCCATCTCCCTGACGGCGGGCTCGCTGACCGCGCCATTGTCGACGAGCGTCTGGTTTTTCACGCCAAGCATCGATTCCTTCGCACCATTCGAGTAACTGACGATGCCATAGGCAAAAACGGCTGAACTGCCCGGCACATCCGTAATCGCCTTGGAGATCCAGCCGCCCGTACAAGACTCGGCCATGCACACGGTCTTGCCCGCCGCCGTGAGCTCACTCACGAGCGCTTTGGCCAGTTCCAAGATTGCTTCGTGATCAGCCATTCAATACGGCCTCGTAGAGTGCGACGTGTCTGTCGGCCATCGTATCGATCGAGAACTCATTTTGCATCCGTGCGCGCCCGGCGATACCCATTCGATGCCGGAGTTCCTCGTCATCCATGAGGGTTACGATAGCGTCTCGCAACTCGTCGACGCTCTCGGGCGCAACGAGAATGCCGGACTCGTTGTGCGCGACAGCTTCGACCAGGCCACCTGCCGCAAAGCCGACGACCGGCACCCCGGCGGCCGCTGCCTTGAGAGTCACTACGCCGAGCCCTTCAGCAAGCGCCGGATGGGCGAAAAGGTCAAAACAGCCCATATAGTCATCGAGATCGGCACGGAAACCGGGAAATTGCACACAATCGCCGAGGCCCAGCGCGGCGGCCTGGTCACGCAGTTGATTGTTCAGGAAGCCTTCCCCAAAAATGATCAGACGGCATTCGGGGTGGCTTTGCCTTAGACCGGCGACGGCCTGCAGCAGGTAACGATGGCCTTTGCGCGGAATGAGCTGGCCTGCCGCTGCGATAACGAAGACGCCGTCGGGAATACCCAGCTCGGCCCGCAGGGCTTCACAGTCACGTGATTTTGCGAACCGCGCGGTATCGACGGCATCGCGGATCACTTCGATACGTGAGGCATCGACACCGTGCTCCCTTAGCACTGTTGCGACGGCTTCCGATATCGCAATGATCTTTGCAAACGGGCGATAGCGGAGTGTCGCCACGATCCGCATTTCGGTGTTGTCGATCCTGCGTGACACAACGGCCGGAATGGCGGCGAAATTGGCCGCCCGTCCACCGAGCATATCGGCGCCGCGACGACTGTGGCAATGGACGAGATCGGGCCGCGACGAATTCAGGTATTGCGAAAGGCGATAGGCAAACGGCAGATCGAGGTCTCCGGCACAGAAAAGGTTGCGCACCGGCATGCCGGCCGTTCGTGCTGCGGTATCGATATCGGAATCAGGCGGGCACACCAAGGTGCAGTCGTGGCCACGCTCGAGCAATGCCGAAAGCAGATAGATCACTTGCTGCGGTCCGCCGTAAAGATGGCGCCCGGTTTCGACATGCAGTATTTTCATCATTGCAGCCGCAAAAACGTCCCCTGGGCATCATAGCCGGAATCGACGCGGCACGGAGTCCCAGGCCCGCAGGAATACGAATCGCAGTGAGCACGACCCCGACCCTGTCGATCTTCTGGACGCATGCGAAAGGCAGCATTCGCGATCTCACGCCGATCGTCCTTGTCATCGGCCTGTTCCAGTTCGCGGTGCTCAGGCAGCCGCCCGACGGTGCGGTCGAGCTCGCGCTCGGCTTCGTCATCGTCGTCATCGGGCTGACGTTCTTCGTCTACGGTCTCGAGCTCGCCCTGTTTCCGCTCGGCGAGACACTCGCGGTCTCGCTGGCGCAGAAAGGCAGCGTATTCTGGCTGCTGTTATTCGCTTTCCTGCTCGGCTTCGGCACGACCGTCGCGGAACCGGCGCTGACCGCAATCGCCCGCGAGGCTGCGCTCGTCGCCGCGGCCGACGGGGCAATTGCGGATACTGACGAAGCGCGTCTCAGATACGTCCTCGGCTTGCGCCTCACCGTGGCGCTGTCGGTCGGCACTGCGCTCGTGCTCGGCGTGCTGCGTATACTGCTCGGCTGGCCGCTGCCGATGATGATCATTACGGGCTACCTGCTCGTTATCGGCATGACCGCGGTCGCTCCGGCCGATATCGTCGGCATCGCCTACGACTCGGGCGGCGTCACTACGTCGACGGTTACCGTGCCGCTCGTGGCGGCGCTCGGCGTCGGTCTCGCTTCGTCGCTGCGGGATCGTAACCCAATGACCGACGGCTTCGGCCTGATCGCGTTCGCTTCCTTGACACCGATGATCTTCGTCATGGCTTACGGGAGCCTGATCACGTGGATCTGATCCGCTCCGCGATCGCCACGGTGGTCGGTACCGGCGCCAACGTCCTGCCGATCGTGATTTTCATCTTAGGCTTCCACGCGCTGGTCATCCGCCATCCGCTGCCGCATTTCCGCCGCCTGCTCTCGGGTCTTGCATTCGTGATCCTCGGCCTCGGGCTGTTCCTGATCGGCCTCGAGCATGCGCTGTTCCCGCTCGGGCGCGTGATGGCGGCGCAGCTGACCGCGCCCGAGCAGCTCGTGGGCACAATCCACAGTGCGGCAGCCGCGCAGGACTGGACCGCGTATTTCTGGGTCTACGTGTTCGCGCTGATGATTGCGTTCGCGACAACGATCGCCGAGCCAGCGCTGCTCGCCGTCGCGATGAAGGCGCATGATGTCTCGGGCGGCACCGTCGGCGTCTGGGGACTGCGCGTCGCCGTCGCAGTCGGCGCCGCGATCGGCGTCAGTCTCGGCTGTTACCGCATCGTCACAGGTCTGCCGCTGGCGAACTTCATCATGGCCGGTTACGTCGTCGTCGTCATGCAGACGATCTGGGCGCCCAAACTCATCATACCGCTCGCCTACGATTCGGGCGGTGTGACGACATCGACTGTCACTGTGCCGCTGATCACGGCGCTGGGGCTCGGTCTCGCCGAGACCATACCGGGACGCAGCCCGTTGCTGGACGGTTTCGGCCTGGTTGCGTTCGCCGCCCTGTTCCCGATCATTTCGGTGCTCGCTTATGCGCAATTGAGCGTCATAATGGACCGACTGCGGGCTCGCCGGCGCGCCCTGGCAGAACGTGAGAACGATACCGATTCTCTGGAGGAAAACTGATGCATTTCAAACTGTTAATTGTCTTCGTCGAGGACTCGAAGACCGAGGAGGTCATCAAGGCAGCCCGCGAAGCAGGGGCTACGGGATGCACCGTCGTGAACAATGCCCGCGGCGAGGGTTACGATGCGCCGAAGAGTTTCTTCGGCCTGACGCTGACGACGCAGCGCGATGTCCTGATGATGCTTGTCGAACGACACCTGAGCCGCGAGATACTCGAGCACATCGGCGTGATCGGCGAGTTCGATGCCAAGCCCGGCACCGGTATGGCGCTCCAGCTCGACGTTGAAGACGCGATCGGTGTACTGACCCAGGCAGAGCACCTCGTCGATATAGTGGAGGAACAACTATGAGTCAACGTGACTGGGTACCGGTCCGCAAGGTCATGCGCACCGACGTAACTTTCGTCAATGGTCGCACCGACGTCCTCGAGGCGCTGCGTGTCATGAAGCGCGTGCAGGCGACCTGCCTGATGGTCGAGAAAAGGGATGACAGTGACGAATTCGGCATGCTGCTGTTCTCCGACATCGCCAAGCAGGTGATCGGCAAAGACCGTGCACCCGAGCGCGTCAATGTTTTCGAGATCATGGCCAAACCCGTGATATCGGTACGCCCCGACATGGATATCCGCTACTGCGCAAGGCTGTTCTCCAACTTCGGCATCAGCCACGCGCCCGTTATCGAGCACGATCAGGTTATCGGCATCGTGAGCTACTATTTGCTCGTACTCGACGGCCTCCCCGACCTCGACTAGGCCGGCAAGTGATGAGCAGCGCAGTAGCAGCCGTCCATACGCCGATGATGCGGCAGTACCTGGCCATCAAGGCCGAGTACCCGGACATGCTCTTGTTTTACCGCATGGGGGACTTCTACGAGCTGTTCTACGACGACGCCAAGCATGCCGCATCACTACTCGACATCACGCTCACGGCGCGCGGCAAGTCGGCCGGCAATCCGATACCGATGGCCGGGGTGCCGTATCACGCCGTCGAAGGCTACCTCGCCAAGCTCGTGCATAAGGGCGAATCAGTCGCAATCTGCGAGCAAATCGGCGACCCCGCGACGAGCAAAGGACCCGTCGAGCGTAAAGTCACACGCATCGTTACGCCGGGCACACTGACCGACGAAGCCCTGCTTGCCGAGACACGCGACAATCTCGTCGCTGCCGTGCTGGCGCACGGCGACCGCACGGGCATAGCCTGGCTCGATCTCGCGGGCGGCCGATTTCGCCTGACCGAGGTTCCCGACATCGAGGCGATGCTGGGCGAGGTGGAACGTCTGCGTCCGGCCGAAGTCATTGTTGAAGAGGATCACGGGCTCGGTAATTCGTTCAAGGAAGGTGTTCGCGTCACGCGACGGCCACCCTGGCATTTCGAGCTCGACAGCGCGACGCGCCTGCTCTGTGCGCAGTTCGGCACCCGCGATCTCTCGGGTTTCGGTTGTGAAGAATTCCCACGCGGAATTGCAGCGGCAGGTGCGCTGCTGCAGTACGTCACCGATACGCAAAAAGCTGCATTACCTCATCTGCAGTCGATCGCGGTCGAAAGACGCGAAGATGCCGTCATTATGGACGCACCGACACGGCGCAATCTCGAGCTCGAAGAGTCGCTGTCCGGACATCACGAACACACGTTGGCCGGCGTCATGGATCATTGCCAGAGCTCGATGGGATCTCGGCTATTGCGTCGCTGGATTCAGCGTCCATTACGTAATCCCGATGTGCTCAAGGGCCGTTACCAGGCAATCGAATCGATGCTGACGCGTGCGGCAAACGAAAAACTACAGGTGCTATTGAACGGTATCGGTGACGTCGAGCGCATCCTGTCTCGAGTGGCGCTGCGTTCAGCGCGTCCGCGCGATCTCTGCCAGCTCGCACGTGCCCTGTCACGGCTGCCCGAAATCAGGCAACAACTCGCCGAACTGGAATCGCCGCTGTTGACGGAACTTCGAAAGCAGATCAACGAACATCGCCGACAGCATGAGTTGTTGACCAAAGCGATCATCGACAGCCCGCCGATGCTGATACGCGACGGCGGCGTCATCGCCGACGGCTACGACAAGGATCTCGACGACCTCAGGGCCATTGCCAGCAACGCCGACAAGTATTTGCTCGATCTCGAAGCGCGCGAGAAGGAACGCACCGGGATTGCGACGCTTCGCCTTGGCTACAACCGCGTGCACGGTTATTACATCGAGATCAGCAAGGGACAGGCACACAAAGCTCCGGTGGAGTATGTGCGGCGCCAGACGCTCAAAGCCGCCGAGCGCTACATCACGCCCGAACTCAAGGAATTCGAGGACAAGGTGCTTGGCGCACGCGAGCGCGCACTTGCCCGCGAAAAATGGCTGTATGACGACATACTCGATCGACTCGTCGATGTTTTGCCGGAGCTGCAGCAAACAGCGTTCGCCGTTGCCGAGATTGATGTACTGACCTGCTTCGCAGAAAGAGCCGACGCCTTACGTCTGACCAAACCCGAAATCGCCGCCGAACCCTGCATTGACATCCAGGCCGGCCGCCATCTCGTTGTCGAGCAGGTAATCGACACGCCGTTCGTCGCCAACGACCTGTCCCTCGACGCGTCGCAGAGGCTGCTCGTGATCACAGGGCCGAACATGGGCGGCAAGTCGACCTACATGCGACAGACGGCGCTGATCGCGATCCTCGCCTATATCGGCAGCTTCGTACCGGCCGAGAGCCTCAGGATCGGACCGATCGACAGGATATTCACCCGTATCGGCGCCTCGGACGACCTCGCTGGCGGCCGCTCGACCTTCATGGTCGAAATGACCGAGACCGCAACGATACTGCACAACGCGACCGAGCAGAGTCTCGTGCTCATGGATGAGGTCGGTCGCGGTACGAGCACATTCGATGGTCTGTCATTGGCATGGGCCGCCGCACATTACATGGGTGAAACCGCGCAGGCGTTTACGCTGTTTGCAACGCATTACTTCGAATTGACGGCGCTCGCCGAGGAGATTCCGGCGTGTCGCAATGTGCACCTCGATGCGACCGAACACGGTAACGAGCTCGTATTTCTGCATGCGGTAAAACCGGGTCCGGCGAATCAAAGCTACGGCTTGCAGGTTGCGGCCCTGGCCGGCGTGCCGCCGGCAGTCATACGACGCGCGAGACGCTACCTGAAAACGCTCGAGTCGCTGCAGGCTGCGCATGGCGAGAGCCCACAGGGCCAGCTGGATTTCGCCGTTGAGGAACCCGCCGACGGTAACTCGCTGCACAACGCACTCGCTGAGATCGATCCGGATGCGTTGTCGCCCCGTCAAGCGCTCGAGCTGATCTATCGACTGAAGTCCGACGCCGAATAGTCGAGCATCGCCGGGCGCCACGCTTATATTGGCTGCCGTTCGGGGTTATGCTAGGCGCCGCCGACATCTGCCCTGAGACAAGCACGGGACGCACGAATGGCTTCTGAAAAAATCGAACTGCTATCGATCATCGTTCCTGTCTACAACGAAGAAGCCAACCTCCGGAAACTGCTCGACAGCATGCTCACGGTTTTGCGCGCACTCGATCAGGAGTTCGAAATTGTATTTGTCAACGACGGTTCGACGGATGGCTCGGCCACAATTCTCGACGAACTCGCAGCCGGGTCGCCGCTGATCAAAGTCGTGCATTTTCGACGCAATTTCGGCCAGACCGCAGCGATGATGGCGGGTCTCGATTACTCGGCGGGTGACGTCATCGTGCCGATTGACGCCGACCTGCAGAACGATCCCGAGGACATCCCGAAACTGCTCGAGCGTCTCGGTGAAGGCTATGACCTGGTTTCGGGCTGGCGCAAGGACCGCAAGGACGCAAGATTCACGCGCAACTTTCCGAGCTGGCTTGCGAACCGGCTGATTTCGAAAATTTCGGGCGTTAAGCTGAATGATTACGGCTGTACGCTCAAAGCCTATCGCCGCTCGATTGTCGAGGACATCCGGCTTTACGGCGAGATGCACCGTTTCCTGCCGATCTACGCATCATGGGCAGGCGCGCGGACGACCGAGATTCCCGTCAGTCACCGGGCGAGAGCACACGGTGAATCGAGTTACGGACTTAAGCGAGTGCTCAAGGTGCCGCTGGATCTGATTGTCGTCAAATTCCTAAGCGACTATTCGCAGAAACCGATTTACGTTTTTGGCGGCTTCGGTGTGCTAAGCCACTTGCTCGCGTTGGTGACGTTCATGTTCATGCTGTACTTCAAGTACTTCGGCGACAAGTCGTTCATCCAGACACCTCTGCCGGTGCTCGCGGCATTGTTCATACTCATGGGATTCATCTCGATGCTGATGGGGCTCATCGCCGAGCTCACAGTGCGAACCTACCATGAGTCACAAAATAAGAGCACGTATACGGTCGGACGAACGGTGAACATCGATGCCCACACGAGTTAGACACCGTCCGGCTCATCGATGACCGGCGTAGAAGCGCTAAAACTCGAACGCTGGTACTGGGTCGCATGGCTACTGGTCACTGCCTGGCTCCTGGCATGCGCTCTGCTTATCCAGGGTGAATACGGCGACGGTTATCAAACGATCGTCAACGCGCGGTATTTCTTCGGCGACAGCTCCGTTTATTACGTGCAGCGTGGTCCGTTAGCGGCCGCCGCATTGTGGCCGGTCGAGGCCATCGTCAAGGGCTTTGCGCTGGATCCGGTGAATGTCCGGCCGTATCACGTATTCAGTGGATTTGTGCACGCGGTGTACCTTGTCGGCTGCTGGCTGCTGCTGCGCCGCGCGCCGGTCGGCACCGGCGCTCGCCTGTTGGCATTCGCCGCGGCGATTCTCTGTGTCGTCTTCTACGCGTACGCACCCTACCTGAGTCATGATCTGCTCCCCGGCCTGTTGTTCCTGTTGCTGATCTTTCTTTGCCACCGCTGGATCGAGCGTGGACACGTCGCGGATGCCGCATACCTTGTGTTGCTCGGCGCTGCGGTAACCCTGATCAAACAAACTTACGCCATTTTCTGGGTCGCGCTGATCGCTTATGCGGTGCTTGCGATGCTGCTCAGGTTGGATAATGGTCGCGTTACGATTCGCAAGCTCGCTGTTCTCATGCTTCTCGCAACAACGAGTGCATTGCTGAGCTGGCTGGGATACGCCCTGTTTATCGCCGGCGATTTGCCGGACGTTGCCTTGTTCGCTCGTCCATTGCGGCTGTTGACGGCGGTCTCGGCACAATATGGCGAGGATCTCTCCACGCTGTTCGCGTCCGATCTGTATTTTCGCAATCTCCCCAATTACGGCATTGCCGCCATGCTGCTGGTCATTCCCGGTCTCGTCCTTGCGTTTCGGGGCACGGATGCACGCGTGCGACAAGTTGCGGTGTGTTGGCTGATTGCGGCAGGAATCATGCAGTTCGTCGATTTTCGCGAAGTTCGCTATCTGGCGTTTCTTGCACCGTTGACGGCGATGCTGATCGCGCCGGTTGCACAACTGCTGCTCGACCGGCGACTTACAATGGTCGCACTCATCGCGATCGTCCTTTTAGATCAGGTGCGCGGCATTACTGTCGCGACCGAACAGATCACGTCAACGACCTCAAGTAACGTGCAGCGTTTTGTGAATGCGCCGCAAGGCGACGGAAACGTATTCGCGTCGCGCGTGTTGAGTATTGTCTACCATGGTGCGAGCCCACTCAGCCGCGACCGCTATCACGGTATTTATCACCTGACACCGCAACTGCTTCGCGGACTGTATGAAGGTCGTCTGCCAGTTGCCACTATAGACGACCCGCGTGATCTCGGTCTGGCAGGTATCGAATCCGGCGACCGGGTTTACTACAGCAACAACACGATGATTCGTCGTCCACCATGGCACGGGGATAATCTCCCTGTCGATATGACGAATTATTTGATGGTCGCCGGCGACGCGAGAATGATCGATCTCGTGCTGCGTAACGAGAACTACGAACGCGAAGAAAACGACGGCAGTTACATCATGTACCTTCCGGATGCCGCAGTCGGACAGCAGATGCCGACAATTTCCAGCGGTTCGTTGCCGGCGCACACTGCCGCCGCACTGTTCGGTGATGTCGAGAACCGCGAGCGCCTGCAGGTCATCGGTATTGTTGTGAAAGCGCTGTGCCAGGCCGATAGCTGCAGCTACCGGTAGCCCGGCGTACCCGCCTCAATTCTGGAACTGGTTGCGGAAAAACGCTGCCAGCATCAGCAAAGACCACAGCGCTTTACCACGGTCTCTTTGACTGTTTGCATGCTGCGCCCACCAGGCGTCGACCGTTGCGAAGTCGATGTATGCGTACATCGCATTCGAGGAGTCCAGCAGAATCGGTGCGGCAACGTCTTGCAGCTCGCCGCGCAACAGCGCGGCCACGGGCAAACCGAAACCGTGCTTACCGCGGGAAATCGTGTGCTGCGGCAGATAGGATCGCGCCACGTCGCGCAGTATGCGCTTGCCGGTCATGCCCCTGAAGAGTGCGCGCATCGGCAAGGACAGCGCGAAATCGGCAACGGAGTTGGACAGGTAAGGGCTGCGTACCTCGAGGCTGACGTACATTGAGGCGCGATCCATCTTCTGCAAGATGTCATTCGCGAGATAAGCGTTAATGAAATGGCGCTGGCACTGCTCCATCAACGGGAGATTTGCCATTGCCGCGAATTGCGATTGCAACGCCGTTTCGATGCCAGCTTTCACACCCGCACCATCGCGCCACAATGTTTGCTGTGCAAACGGTGGCACCGCCGACATCCAATAGACACTCTGCCGGTTAGCAGGCTTACCGATGCCATAACTGAGTTGCCGCAACAGGAAGGCGCGATTCATGTAACTAACTGAGTCTCCTAGCCTATTGGCTACAGATCGCAGTGCGCGGCCGGCATTGTCAGGCAAAGCTGCCATGAGTCGTGCAGCCCTTTGCAGTCGGAAATTGGGATAGCCGATGAACAATTCATCAGCGCCATCTCCACCCAGTGCAACGGTGACAAACTGCTTCGTCGCCTGGCAGAGCAGATAACTGGGCAGCAGCGACGAATCGGCAAACGGCTGATCTACCTGCGACAACAAATACTCGAGACCATCAACACAGTTGCGCCGATTTAGCTCGAGAGTCGTGTGTCGCGTGCCGATAGTCGTCGCCACCGCTTCCGCGTGCACGGTTTCATCAAACCCCGGATAGGGGAGTTTGACCGTGAATGTCGCGATATCTTTGCTGTGCTGCTTTGCGATCGCGGCAATGAGCGAGGAATCGAGACCACCGGATAGGAACACGCCGACGGGCACGTCGGCAACAAGCTGCTGGCGCACGGCAGTATGCAGTAAATCATCCAGCGCGTGTGTCGCTGATGAGCTATCAAACTCCGTATCCCGCTTAACGTCGCTCGCCTGCCAGAAAGGTTTGACACTCAAACGGCCGCGCTGCCAAGTCAGCAGATGACCGGCCGGGACTTCCTGGATACCGCGGATGCCCGTCGCCGGTCCTGGAACGTATTCCATCATCAGGTACAGTCGAATTGCGTCGATATCCGGCGCCGCGTCGGCAAACTCAGGATGCGCGCGCAGCGCCTTTATTTCCGAGGCAAACAGCAGCTCGTTGCCCTGCTCTGCATAGAACAGCGGCTTCTGCCCGAAGCGGTCGCGTGCCAGATACAGCGTGTCGCTCTGCGCTTCGAACCACGCGAACGCGAACATGCCGTCGATCATCGACAGTGCTTTCTCAACGCCGTGCACTTCGAGCAGCCAGAAAAGTGTTTCGGTATCGCAATGGTCCCGGAGCTTGCCGCCGGCTTCCTCGATCTCCCTATCGAATGCGCGATGGTTGTAGATCTCGCCGTTGTAGATAAGCGTATTGCCGCTCGCCTCGTTAACCCGTGGCTGCTGCCCGCCGGACGGTTCCATGATTGTCAGCCGGTTGTGTCCGAGCACGAGCTTGTCGCGCATCGCGATGCCCTGCTCGTCGGGCCCGCGGTGCGTGATCCTCTGCAGCATCTCGGCAACGACGGCGCGCTGATCGCGCGACGAGTTCGGGTTAAACGTGAATCCGGCTATTCCGCACATGCGTCGGCCGCTTGCTCCCCGGCAGCCGCCTGTGGCTTCGTGCCGATGACGGTCCACGATATCTCGTTGACCCAGTGTGCCTGTACGTTCTCGAGCCCCGCATTTTCGAGAAGTTTGATGGCCTCCTCTCTTTTGTAATACCTGGCGATTCTCGGGATCATGTGGTCGTAAACGATGGCCCGCAGATGGTGGAACGAAAAGGTCCGGATAAGGCGCAAGTACTCGGTCCTGCCCACTCCCGCTTTGAGAATGAGCCACAAGAGTGCGGTCGCCGGCAGCGACATCGCATAGACGAGCGATAGCGGCAGCTTGCTAAACAGGAAGCGTCGTGCGGGATCGAAATAACGCACGAGCCATTCGTTGTTCTCGTAGCCGTACAGCCAGATCAGTACGGTGCCGCCGGGCCGCACCGCCTGCGTCATCTGGCGTACCGCTGCCAGCGGATCGTCGAGGTGATGAATGACGCCTATGCTGAGCGCGATGTCGAACTCATCGAACTCGTTGATCTCGTATGCGCTTCTGTTTTCGATTAGCGCGCAGTCGTAATGAGTCAGATTATTGCGCGCGGCTGCGAGCGTACGTTCGTCGATGTCGATACTGAGGCAGGACGCTGCCCCGTACGTCAACGGCCACCAGGAGTTGCGGCCGATCCCGCAGCCGACATCCAGAAACCGCTTACCTGCCCAATCCGACTTGCTGATTCCTGTCGTCCAGCGCAGGAACTGCTCCTCGTGCACGGGCAGAATTTCGTTGAATATATTCCACGAATGCCCGAAGCGTTCGGGGGAGCCCAACCGTACCTGTGCACCACCCATCGCGTCGCCTTACTGCAGGCTCGTCGGAGGCGACAACGAAATAACAAACAAGCCTGCCGCGATCAGCGCAATGCCGAACCAGCGTTGCAACCCTATCGGCTCGTGGAGAATCACGTTGGCTGCAACAATCACGAGTACGAATTGCAGTGCGAATATTGACTGCGCGAGATTTAGTGCCGTTCGCTTTAACACCATCATGTAGAAGATCATTGCGACGACGAATGAAAGGGCACCGAGAAAAGTCTGCAAATTCAACAAGCTAAACGGCCAGACAGTGCTGACGCCGCGATGTTGCACACCGATCTTGAGTAACAGGTTGCCGATTACGGTGCAACTCATGCTGGTGAGAATAAATAGCCCGGTCACTACGACATTACTGTTCATGATATGAGTTCACCGATGGTTTGCGGGCGGTACCGACGACCTGCAGTCCCGCTCTGTTAAGCCACGACCGGCGCGTACACCAGTCATCGAATCGTGCGAACCCGCGCGTAATCGCACGAATACCTGGAACAAAACGAAATACCCTGTTGACGAACAGCACGTCGCTGTTCATGAACAGGCAAAAACCGAAGAAGCCGCAGGTGCGCCAGCTGATGTTCTGGAAACCTGCGTTTTCAAGTAGCGGCACCGTCTCATCATAGGTCAAGGGTCGTTCGGTCTCGTGATCGAGCATGGGTGAAAGCCGGTAGACAATCGCACGCAAAAACTTCCATAACCAGAAATCGCTGACGGGCTCCCTCCAGACAAACGTACCGTTCGATTTGAGCACGCGAAACACCTGCCGAAACAGCGCCGTTCGATCGGGAATGTGGTGAATGCCGCCGAGCATGACAACCGTATCGACAGAATTGTCGGCAAGCGGCAGTCGCGTTGCGTCTCCTTGCACGAAACTCAGTTGACTATTACCGAATATCTGTCGTGCTTTCGCAAGCATGGACGAAGACACGTCGACGCCGATCCCAGTGTCGATGGATTGCTCGAACAGCGCAAACGCCTCACCTGTGCCACAACAAAGCTCAGCACATACACCGAGACTCCCGCCGCCGACGGCGCCACGCAGTTCACGATCCAGATAGCTCATGTACTCCTGTGTGTGCGGGTACTGAAGATTCGCCGCATAGGCATCGGCGATGTGGTCGTAGTGTTCCCGCTGGACTGCGGCTTCAGGGGAACAATATTCTTCCGCGAACAGCGGAATGCCGTTGGCCATAATACGGTAGCGGTTGTTACCGGAGTCGCTGACGAGAAACTCTCCTTTGACGACCAGTTTTTCACCGGTCCGCGGACAGCGTAACAGTGGCAATACGCGATCACTGACAAGGGGCGGGGTTTCGGCAGTCACGAATCACTTCGCTGGCAGGCAACCGCGGCCATCATAAGTTCATGGTTGCGCAATGTACACCGCGCACGGGCATGGCCCGCTTTTACAGATTGTCCCTGAGAAACTCGCCGCGTTTGAGAAAGGCGGCCGCCTGATCCGTGACGTCCGGCGACACGAGCATGCCTTTGTGGCTGACTTCCATGACCAGATGATCGGCAGCACCCTCGAGCATCGTCTCGGAGAGCGCGATTGTGCCATCGTTGGGCTCGTCAAATTTGGCTACGAACTTGCCGAAGCCGAACGGCACCGTGCCTGCGATGATGCCAACCTCGCGCTCTTCGCAGACATGGCTGGCCCATTTATTGGCGGCCTCGTGTACGACGCCGGCGCGCAGCGAATGCCCGAGTATGGATTCGGCCCAGATTTGCTGACTCAGGAAGTCTGCGGCACGGGATCCGCTCAACGGCGAACCCAGGCAAACGAGGCGTCCGGGCACGGCATCCGGATCGTTGGCAAACATGCGCAATGCCACAACGCCGCCGAGGCTGTGGCCGATAATGTGCGTAGCGTGGAGACCCTGCTCGTGTATGAAGTTAGCGAGCGCCGCCGCGTTTTCATCGAGCGTACCGCGCACCGACCGATAGCTGAAAAGCAGGACACGCATACCGTATTCTTTCTCGAGCCGGCGTTTGATCAGGAACATGCCCATCCCATGCGACCAGAAGCCGTGCGCACAAATGACGTTGTCTATCGGCTGCATACTAGTCAGGGTCCGTCCATATGGGATCGAAGAGATCGGCGAGCGTCTCGGAAAATGTCGCTGTCAGATGACTACTGTCCGAATAAATCGGTATCCCGTTATGCATCACCCTGCAGTGAATCTGCCCACACAGCAAGTCCTGCGGCCTCGCGACACGGATACCGTATCGGGCCCCGGCATCGGAAAAAATATCGGTCACGAATTCATTGCGCTGCCTGTAGTGGGCGACGAATGGTCGCAGTTCGACGCCGCGATCAAGAATAGCTTTCCTCGCCGCGGCGCGGGGCAAATCAAACTCGGTCTCGGGAACCTGGGCCACGAGAACGACTCTCTTGCCCATCGATTCAAGCGTGGACAGCGTTCTCTCAATCGCCCGTCGAAACACGGCACGATTCTCCTGCAGAGAAACCTCATCCGTCGCGGCATCCCGAATATAGACCGTCGTTCCATCCTCGCCCCGGTATCTTTCTCCCATTGCATAAATAGACCATCTTGCCGCGATGATGACCTGCCGGATCTCCGGGTGCTCGGACAGGTAGGCAATGAATGCCTCTGCCAGGTCCGGACAGGAGGACGCGTCCTGCTGCGCCTGGCGAACACCCAGTATCGGCGGGCAGCCGCCTCGGCCGACAAATACTCCCCTGTTTTGCGAATCCACAGCCGATCGGTGCACCGCCGGCAACATCGCCAAACCGTGCGAATCGCCCCAGAACACAAATTCGATGTCCGTTTCTTGCGTATTGCCGATATCGCAGACGGTTAATGCCGTCCCGGCGGCCGTATCGACATTCTGACATGCGTCGCTTGCGGGCGTATCACTCGCGGCATCGAGAATAGGCTGGAGATGGTCCGGAAATCGGTTCGGAAGTCCGTTGCCATTCATTGCCAGCTGCGCCGCTGCGCCCGTCACAAGCATGGCCGCGATACCTGCAGCAAGAATTCTTTTTCTATCCGGTAATCGTTGCCGCCTGCGAAATGGCGTCTCCACATATTTCCAGGTCAGATATGACAGCCCCGCTGTTACGCACCATAACAGCATGATCTCGCCGCTCGTCGGTGGACTTATCTTCCACAGCTTGTAAAAGACCAGCACCGGCCAATGCCAGAGATACAGTGAGTATGATATGAGCCCAATAAATCTCACAGGCGCTACCGACAGGACCGTTGCGACGAGATTGCGTCGTTTTGCTCCGGCAATAATGATCAGGGCCGTACCTGCGACCGGTGCGATCGCAGCCAGCCCGGGAAATGGCGTGTTGTCGGAAAAGGCCAGTATTGCGTACAGAATCAAGCCGAGACCGGCCAGCGTCAGCGCATTCGCAATTGGCACGGATAATCGCCACGCCGTCGGCGACATAGCCAGTGTTGCCCCTGCCAATAATTCCCAGAATCGCGACGGGGCGGAAAAGAACGCGTCGCCAGGCGCCCGATCGACCAGATTGACGCTGTAGGCCAATGACATTATTAGGAACAAGGCCGTTATCGCGACTGCCTGGTACCGCGGAAGACGCATGACGACAAGTAGATATAACGGAAAAACAATATAGAACTGTTCTTCGACCGCAAGGGACCAGATGTGCAACAGCGGCTTGGTTTCGGAGGGTGCGGCAAAGTACCCGGCATCGAACATGAAGAAGTAGTTCGAGTAAAAAAACGCAGCTGCGATCAGGCTGTTAGCAAATTCATACAACTCACTCGCAAACATCACGTACAACGCTGCTCCTGCCGAGCCAGCCAGCACGACAAAAAGCGCCGGAAAAATCCGCCGCACCCGCCGCTCGTAAAAGCTCAGTATCGAAAATCGACCGCTTTCCACATCCTCCAAAAGGATGCTGGTGATGAGATAGCCGGATATGACGAAGAAGACGTCGACGCCAACGTAGCCGCCCGGAAATGTGGACAAACCTGAGTGAAAGAAGATAACCGGAACGACTGCCAGTGCGCGTAGCCCGTCGATGTCCGGCCGGTAGGTCATCGCCATCGCGTTATCTCTGGCTCAGCGCGGCAGCCCCAGCAAGGCTTCCCGATTAGTCCATGACCAGATTTTGTCGACAGCTTCATCGAGTGAAAACCAGCCGTATTCCGAGTGTTCATCGGTGCTCAAGGTGATATCGACCGCAGTTGGGACACGATAATGCCATTCGAACTCGACGTTCTCGACCACACCCGGCGCAAATTTGCCACGCCAACGTGGATCGATGACGAATCTGCGACTTATGCCCGTGTATTCAAGGACACCCTCGGCCATAAGCCCGGTTTCTTCAGCCAACTCTCGTGCCGCGGCTTCGGCATGCGTTTCATTCTCGCCAAGGCTTCCGGTCACCGACTGCCAGAAGTCGAAGGGCCGTACGCGGCGCAATAGCAGTACCTGTTGGTCATCGGTGTACACGATGACAAGGACTGATTCGGGGCGACGGTGCGGTTTCATGTGGGGACTCGCCCGCCGGGACACGCTCCTACATGCGGTCGCGCCGCAAGCAGCGTTCTTAAGATGTGCGCGGCGCGCGCAAGCGGATACCGGCTTCCTTGAGTTGCTCCGCCGAAACCTCGCCGGGAGCATTGGTGAGAGGACAACTTGCTGTCTGTGTCTTCGGAAACGCAATGACATCGCGGATAGTCTCGGCGCCCGCCATCAACATGACGATGCGATCGAGGCCGAAGGCGATGCCGCCATGTGGCGGGCAACCGTATTCGAGTGCGCGCAGCAGGAAGCCGAATTTTTCCTCGGCCTGCTCCTTGCTGATGCTGAGCAGCTCGAACACGGCAGACTGCATGCGCTGATCGTGGATACGGATCGAACCACCGCCCAGCTCGAGCCCATTGAGAGCCAGATCATAGGCGCGCGACAGCGCGCTGGCCGGGTCCGCGAGAAGCACGGCGGGATCGTCGTTTGCCGGGGACGTAAACGGATGATGCAGCGGATCCCAGGATTTCGTCACGGGGTCCTGCTCGAACATCGGGAAGTCAACAACCCACAACGGCCTCCAGCCGTCGGCGACCAGGCCGCGGTCTTCGCCCAGCTTGACGCGCAGTGCGCCGAGTGCATCATTGACGACGCGTGCCTTATCCGCGCCGAAGAAAATCAGGTCGCCGGTCGCCGCACCGGTGCGCTCGAGGATTCCACTCACCGCCTCGTCAGGCAAAAACTTGAGAATCGGCGATTGCAGGCCGTCGCTTCCGGCATCGAGATCGTTGACCTTGATGTACGCGAGGCCCTTGGCGCCGTAACGTCCGACAAAGGCCGTGTAGTCATCGATTTCCTTGCGCGTCAGCTCGTTACCACCTGGCAGACACAGTGCGGCCACGCGGCCGTCCGGATCGTTGGCCGGCCCGGCGAATACCTTGAATTCGACCCCGTCCATGAGATCGGCGATCTCGACGAGTTCGAGATCGATGCGCAGATCAGGCTTGTCCGAGCCGAAGCGCTGCATCGCTTCGGCATACGTCATGCGCGGAAACGGTGACGGCAGGTCGACGTCGAGAACGGCCTTGAAAACGTGACAGATCAACGCCTCCATCGTGCCTGTGACCGCTTCCTCGTCAACGAAACTCATCTCGACATCGAGTTGCGTGAATTCGGGCTGGCGGTCGGCGCGCAGGTCTTCGTCGCGGAAGCAGCGCACAATCTGGTAGTAACGATCGAGGCCCGACATCATGAGCAGCTGCTTGAACAACTGCGGCGACTGCGGCAGCGCGAAGAACTTGCCTGGATGGGTACGACTCGGAACGATGTAATCGCGAGCGCCTTCGGGCGTCGCCCGTGTCAGCATCGGTGTCTCGACATCGACAAAACCGTTTTCGTCGAGAAATTGACGCATCGCCATCGTGACCCGGTGCCTAAGGCGCAGGTTTTCGAGCATTTCTTCGCGACGCAGGTCCAGGTAACGATACGTCAGCCGCAGCTCCTCGTTCGCATGCTCATCGTGGTGAAAGGGAGGCGTCTCGGATCGATTCAGCACGGTCAGTTCGTGTGCAAGCACTTCGACCTGGCCCGTATTCATGTTCGGGTTGATCGTGCCTTCGGGTCGCTGCCGGACGCGACCTTTGACGGCCAGCACGAATTCGCCGCGAATACGTTCAGCTTCGGCAAAAATCTCGGGCCGATCGGGATCGAAGACGACCTGCAGCAGCCCTTCGCGGTCGCGCAGGTCGACAAAAATGACGCCGCCGTGATCGCGGCGCCGATGTACCCAGCCACAGACAGCAATCTTTTCACCGATAAGAGCTTCGTCAACTTGTCCGCAATAGTGGCTGCGCATCGTGAAATCCGCGGGTCAGGCCTGCAAAAAGAGGCGGCATGGTACGGTTTGACTAGAAAATATACAACCGAGAAACTACCGCGACCCCGGCCGCTAGTCTCCAGGAGGCAATTTCAACGGTAGTTCCTCCGTTTGTGCCTTTGACCACGTGGGGACGACGACGCCGAGTGACATGATGAGCTTGGCGGCCTCGTCGACCTCCATGTCCAGCTCGATCGCGTCCTTCTTTGGCACGATGATTATGAACCCCGACGTCGGATTGGGCGTCGTAGGCACGAAACAGCAGATGACATCTTCACCGGTCCTGCCCTGGATCTCGCCGATTTCGGTCGCGGTCTGAAACGTCAGCGTGTAAATCCCTTGGCGCGGGTATTCGACGAGCAAAACTTTCTTGAACGCTTTGCCGGAATCGGAAAACACTATTTCCGCAAAATTCTTCGCCGCTGAATAAATTGAGCGCACGACCGGAATACGCTCGAGCAGCGACTCCCACCCACCGACGATGCTGCGACCCACGATATTTGCCGCAAGCACTCCTGTAACAAGCAAGAGAATAATGGTCAGGATTACACCGAGTCCGGGTATTGCCACCCCCAGCCATTCCTCAGGGCGATACGCCGGCGGTATCAACTTGAGCGACTGATCCATCAGGCCGATCAGAAATCGCAACAGAAAGAAAGTGACGCCTAACGGCAACCAGACGAGAATGCCGGCAACGAGATAACGACGCAGACGCTTCATGATCACGTCAGGCCGACTTTGCGGACGACTTCGGCTTGGCCTTATCGCCACCCGCGTCGGTTGCAGACTTTTCGCCTGATGACTTGTCGACTTTCTTCACGTCGTCCTTCTTGGCAACGTCTTTCTCAGCATCGTCTTTTTTCGCTGGCTCCTTGTCGCCGGCGAGATTGCGCTGCTTGTCTTTTTTGAAATCCGTCTCGTACCAACCCTGACCCTTGAGGCGGAATCGTGGCGCGGATAACAAGCGTTTCAGGCCAGGCTCGCCGCAGGACGGGCAGTCAAGCAGCGGTGGGTCCGAAATCTTCTGCAACACATCGACCGTGTGTTCGCAGTTTTTGCAGGCATATCCGTAAATCGGCATACAACCATCTCCTCAGGGTCGGCGAATTATAGTGGTTACGCCGCGTTCTGAAAATCAAGCCGGTCTTCGGTCACGCCGACTTCGATCGCATCGCCCGGCTTGAACTTGCCTTCGAGGATCTCCTGGGCCAGCGGATTCTCGACCTGCTGTTGAATTGCCCGCCGCAGCGGCCGCGCACCATAAACCGGATCGAAGCCGGCATCGGCGAGTTTATCCCGCGCGGCCTCCGACAGCACAATACGCATGTCGCGCTCGGCGAGTCGGTCGCGCAGATACCCCAGCTGGATATCGACGATCAGCCGGATGTGCTCTCGGCTCAACGGATGGAAGACGACCACGTCGTCCACACGGTTGATGAACTCCGGGCGAAAGTGCGTGCCAACAATGTCCATGACCGCAGCTTTCATCGCCTCGTAGTTTTCCTCGCCGGCCATTTCCTGGATCATCTGCGAGCCAAGATTCGACGTCATGACGATCACGCTGTTACGGAAATCGACTGTACGTCCCTGACCATCGGTCAAGCGGCCATCGTCGAGCACCTGCAACAATACATTAAAGACATCCGGATGCGCTTTCTCGACTTCGTCGAGAAGGATCACAGAGTATGGTCGGCGTCTGACGGCTTCAGTCAGGTAACCGCCTTCCTCGTAACCGACATAACCCGGCGGCGCGCCGATCAGGCGTGCGACCGAGTGTTTCTCCATGAACTCGGACATGTCGAGTCGCACCATCGCATCGTCGGTGTCGAACATGAAGTTGGCAAGCGCTTTGGTCAACTCGGTCTTGCCGACGCCCGTCGGTCCGAGGAACAGGAACGAACCGATCGGTCGCCTGGGGTCTGACAGGCCGGCGCGTGAACGGCGTATCGCATTCGCCACGGCCGTGACCGCTTCATCCTGACCGACGACGCGTTGTTGCACGACCGACTCCATCTGCAGGAGCTTCTCTTTCTCACCTTCGAGCATCTTGGACACCGGGATGCCGGTCCATTTCGAGACGATCTCCGCGACTTCCTCTTCGGTAACGTTGTTACGCAGCAATACGTTCTCTTTGCTCTCTGCATGCACCGCACTTTCGAGCCGTTTCTCAAGCTCGGGGATGCGTCCATATTGCAGTTCCGACATGCGCGTCAGGTCGCTGGCGCGATGCGCTGTTTCCAGCTCGAGGCGTGCGCGCTCGAGCTCCTCTTTAATGTGTGCCGTTCCCTGCATCGCGGCTTTCTCGGCCTTCCAAACCTCTTCGAGGTCCGCGTACTCTTTCTCAAGCTCGGCCAGTTGCGCCTCGAGATCTTCGCGGCGCTTGCGCGATGCGTCATCGGATTCTTTTTTCAGCGCTTCACGCTCAATCTTGAGCTGAATGACGCGCCGTTCGAGCCGATCCATTTGCTCGGGCTTCGAATCGATCTCGATGCGGATGCGCGACGCGGCTTCATCAATGAGGTCGATCGCCTTGTCGGGCAGCTGTCGGTCGCTGATGTAACGATGCGACAGCATTGCAGCCGCGACGATGGCCGGATCGGTTATCTCCACGCCATGATGGACCTCGTAGCGCTCTTTGAGTCCGCGCAGAATCGCGATCGTGTCTTCGACCGTTGGTTCCTCGATCAGCACCTTCTGGAAGCGCCGCTCGAGCGCGGCATCTTTCTCAAGATACTTGCGGTATTCGTCGAGCGTCGTCGCGCCAACACAGTGCAGCTCGCCGCGAGCCAGTGCCGGCTTGAGCATGTTGCCGGCATCCATCGAACCCTCGGCCTTGCCCGCGCCCACCATCGTATGCAGCTCATCGATGAACAGAATAATCTGGCCTTCCTGCTTGGCGAGATCGCTCAGTACGGCTTTGAGCCGCTCTTCAAAGTCGCCGCGGAATTTCGCGCCCGCGATCAGCGCACCCATGTCGAGAGACAGAATGCGTTTGTCACGCAGGCCATCGGGTACTTCGTGATTGACGATACGCTGCGCCAGCCCCTCGATGATCGCAGTCTTACCGACGCCCGGCTCGCCGATCAGGACCGGGTTATTCTTCGTGCGGCGTTGCAGAATCTGGATAGTGCGGCGAATCTCGTCGTCGCGGCCAACGATCGGATCGAGCTTGCCCTGCTCGGCCCGCTCGGTCAGATCGATCGTGTACTTTTCGAGCGCCTGCCGCGTGTCCTCGGCATTCGGATCGTTGACCTGCTGCCCGCCGCGCAGATCATCGATAGATTTCTCGATGGCGCCACGCACCGCACCGGCCTGCCGCATGATCTGCAGCAGTGGCGATTTCTCATCCATCGCCGCAAGTACGAATAACTCGCTCGAGATGTACTGGTCTTCGCGCTGCTGCGCCAGCTTGTCAGTAATGTTGAACAGCTTGCTGAGGTCGTTGCTGACGTGCACGTCGCCGCCGGCGCCTTCGACCTTGGCATAGCGGTCAACGGCGTCACCGAGTTGCGAGCGCAGCAGATTGACGTTGACACCCGATTTCGTCAGCAGCCCACGTACCGTGCCGCCCTGTTGATCGAGGAGCGCCACCATCAGGTGTGCCGGCTCAATAAACTGATGATCCCGGCCGACGGCGAGCGACTGCGCCTCGGCGAGCGCCATCTGGAACTTGCTGGTCAGTTTGTCTAGACGCATAGCATCCCCGTGTTCCCGCCCCGCGGGACTGCAAAACTAAACCTGAAATAGCACCGCAAACGACGATTTCAAGGGATTGAGACCTTATTCATGGCTGGGTTGCCTGTTATCGGGATCGGTAGACAAAACTGAACAACCGCCCTGTCGCACCGTCCCGGCGATATGAAAAAAAGCGCTCCTCGTCCTGGTAAGTGCACAGTCCGCCACCGTAAATAGCTGTAACTCCGACATTGCCGAGCCTCTGCCGGCCGAGCAGGACAAGGTCGGCCTGCCACCTGCCCCGCTCATTGACGACGAATGCGGCTGCCGCGGCCTTGTCGTCTGCCAGGAATTTGTCGCGTACCTCGGCCCCGACTTCGAATGCGGCCTGCGAAATTGCCGGACCGAACCAGACGATCAGGTCAGATGCTTTTGTCCTCATAGCCTCGACCGTCGCTTCAACGATGCCGGCGGCGAGACCGCGCCAGCCGCCGTGCACGGCCGCGATTTCAGTGCCGTCGGTGGAGCACAGCAGTATTGGCAGACAATCGGCGGTACGCACGACACAAATCTCGCCCGGGCGATCTGCGACGATCGCATCCGCTGCCGGCGGGCCAGCGTCGAAATCCGGTGATCCGGCACGCACCACGCGTCGACCGTGCACCTGATTGAGCCACTGTGGTTCGGCCGGAAACGCGAAAGCTTCATTGAGTCGCGTCGTGGTGCCGGCGAGGATATTGCCCGGCGCAGGCCAGTCGGCGCGGATCCAGTCCTTACTCACCGGCATCACCGCGCAGGGTTTCGAGCAGGTCTGCGAAATCCGCAGGCGGCGGTACCTCGAAACTCAATCTCTCATCGCTCTCGGGATGCGCAAATTCGAGCTTCGCAGCATGCAGTGCCTGTCGTCGAAACTGTCGCAAGGTCGTAACGAGCCGCTCGCTTGCCCCGGCGGGAACAGCGAGTCTGCCCCCATACACGGGATCCCCGAGCAATGCATGGCGTCGATGGGCAAAGTGCACACGTATCTGATGTGTCCGGCCGGTCTCCAGCACGACATTTATCAGCGTGTGTGCTGCGAAACGCTCGATAACTGTGTAATGAGTGACGGCCGGGCGACCGTCGGCTCTGACGCACATGCGCTTGCGATCAACGCGATGCCGGCCGATCGGATCATCGATCCTGCCGCCGCCGGTCAGCACGCCACTGCAAACGGCCAGGTAATGCCGGGAGATTTGCCGAGCAGCGAGCAGTCTGACCAGCGCCGTGTGTGCGGGGAGTGTCTTGCCGACCAGCAACAGGCCGCTCGTTTCTTTGTCGAGTCGATGGATGATGCCCGCGCGCGGTACACCAGCGAGTTGGGCCGCGTGATGTAGCAAAGCATTCATCAGCGTGCCCCCGGCGTTCCCTGCGCCGGGATGAACGACGAGACCGGCTGGTTTGTTAACCACGATCAGCGATTGATCCTCGAACACGACGTCGAGCTCGATCGGCTCGGGCCTGACCTCGACTTCAGCTTCCGGCACAACCTGCAGCTGCACGGATTCGCCGCCCACGACGGGTTCGCGCGGCCGTGGCGAGCCGCCGTCAACCGTAATGCCACCCGCGAGCAGCCATGCCTTGAGGCGACTGCGCGAATACTCCGGAAACATCCTCGCAAGCGCCTGGTCCAATCGTTGACCGGCGAGCTCGTCCGGAACGGTCCTGACTTTGATTTCGTCATTCATCGCAGCTACGAGTCTACGGTATACTCGCCGACCGGGCTGACCCAGAGGCACGATTTCTTTGATCCCGAACACTGGATTCTCCATGCGAATCAAGCAACAAGCGCGGCTGGTGCTGTTGGTGGCTGCGTTTGGCCTGCTTGCCGGTTGCGCCGGCAACGACGAGCAGCAGACCGAAATTCAGAATCTGACGACCGCCTATGAAGAGGCCCAAAACGCGATCTCCCGCGCCAATTATCGTCGCGGCATCCAGATTTTCGAGGCGATTCAGGCGCGATACCCGTTCAGCGACGTGAGTCGGCAAATCCAGCTAGAGCTCATGTACGCGTATTACAAGTCCGGACAGAAAGAGCAGGCGATCGATGCGGCAGACACGTTCATGCGCGAGAATCCGATTCATCCGCGGGTCGATTACGCGCTGTACATCAAAGCATTGTCGTATTTCGAGTCGGAAGCCGGCTTCCTCGAACGCCGCTTCAAGAAAGACATTACTGCGCGGCCGCCAAAAGATGTGGCCGAGGCTTACTCTGCAATGCGCAGGCTTGTCGAGCGCTACCCGGCCAGCGAATATGCGCCCGATGCACAGCAACGCATGCTGTTCCTCAAGAATCGACTGGCCGCATACGAAAACCATGTCGCCGACTATTATCTTCGCCGCGGCGCCTACGTCGCCGCGCTGAACCGCGCCAAAGGCTCCCTCGAGGAATACAATGGCGCCGACAGCAACGCGCGCTCGCTCGAGATTATGGCCGAAGCTTACGAAGAGCTGGGCATGCAGGATCTCGCTGCCGATACGCGCCGCGTCCTGGCCCTGAATTTCCCGGATTAAATGGGGACATTCCTCTTTCTTGGCACATTGAAAACACGCAAATCAGGAATGTGCCCGTTTATTCGGGGAACCGGTAACCCGAGGTGATCGGGTAGCGCCAGTCACGCCCGAACGCGCGACTACTGATTCGGACTCCGGGTGGCGCCTGACGCCGCTTGTATTCATTGCGCTTGACCATCTCGAGCACGCGAATAACCGTGTCCCGTTCAAAGCCCTGGCTGACTATTTGCTCGACCGACAGATCTTTTTCGATGAACGCCTCGAGGATCGGATCGAGAATGTCGTAGTCCGGCAGCGAATCGCTGTCCCTTTGGCCAGGCCGCAGCTCCGCCGACGGTGGCCGCGTGATGACTCGTTCCGGAATGACAGCGCCAAGCGAATTTCGATACCGGGCAAGCCGGTAGACGAGCGTCTTGCTGCAGTCTTTTATCGGCGCAAAGCCACCCGCCATATCGCCGTATAAGGTCGCGTAACCGACCGCCATCTCGCTTTTGTTACCGGTGGTCAACAGCATCCATCCGGTTTTGTTCGATATCGCCATCAGCAACAGGCCACGACAGCGAGCCTGTATGTTTTCCTCGGTGACGTCTTCCTTCTGCCCGGCAAATATAGATTCGAGTTGTCCGACGGTCGCATCATACATCGGTGCGATGGGTACGACGTCATAACGCACGCCTAGTTCGCTTGCTTGCTTTGCCGCATCCTCCTGACTCATCGTCGTTGTATAGCGAAACGGCATCATGACGGTGCGGACACGTTCTGCACCCAGTGCGTCGCAGGCGATTGCCAGCACCAGCGCAGAATCGATGCCACCCGACAGACCGATGATTACGCCGGGAAAACCGTGCTTGTCGACGTAGTCTCGTGTACCTGTGAGCAGCGCGCGATACACGCTTTCAACGATCGGTAATGGAACGGCGACATCGCCCGGAACAATTTCTACGCCGCCGGCGCCACCGGATAACGTAATCTTTTGCAGACCCTCAATGAACGGTGGCGCCCGGAAACGAATGTTACCTTCGACATCCATTACGAAACTGCCGCCGTCGAATACGAGTTCGTCCTGACCACCGATCATGTTGAGGTAGACCACCGGAATCTTTGACTCTGCAATTCGGGCAGCGACAGTCCTTTCGCGCTTATCCTGGCAGTTGATTGCGTATGGCGAGCCGTTGATCACGATCGCACATTCAGCGCCTGCCGTGCGGGCAGAAGCAAACGGCCCAGGCTGCCAGACGTCCTCACATATCAACAGTCCGAGCGCGATGCCGTTGAGCCGAAATACGGCTGCGTGCTTACCGGCCGAAAAATAGCGCTCCTCGTCGAAAACGCTGTAATTCGGCAACAGGTGTTTGCGATAGTTACAAAGTTGTTTGCCATCGGAAAAAACGGCGCAGGCGTTGTAGATTCGATCGTCGACATACTCAGGATAGCCAATAAGTACGGCGATACCGCGCACTCCGTCGCGAATCTCGGCTACAGCCTTCTCCGTCCGCTTGCGCAGGCCCGCATGGAACAGCAGGTCTTCCGGTGGATAACCGCAGACACTGAGTTCGGGAAATACGACGAGATCGGCGCGCATGTCGTCTCGCGCACGGGCAGCATATTCGAGGATCTTCACCGTGTTGGCGGCGACAGCGCCGACTTCCAGGTCGATCTGGGCAAGCGCGACTGTCACAGTGCTGGTCATCGCCTTATCGCCGCCTCACCCGGTAGACCGAATCAGCTGCCGAGAATCTCCTGCATCTTGCTGCCGAGCTCGGCTGGCGACCGCACGGTCACTACCCCGGCTGCATCGAGCGCCTTGAACTTGTCTGCCGCCGTGCCTTTACCGCCCGCAACGATCGCGCCGGCATGGCCCATGCGTTTTCCGGGCGGTGCGGTTACACCGGCGATATAGGCAACGATCGGTTTGGAAACGTTCGACTGGATAAACTCGGCGGCGGCTTCTTCATCCGTGCCGCCGATTTCACCGACCATGATAATGCCGTCCGTGTCGGGGTCGGCCTCGAACAACTCGAGACAATCGATGAAGTTCACGCCGCGCACGGGATCGCCGCCAATGCCGACACAGGTCGTTTGTCCCAGCCCATGGTTCGTCGTCTGATAGACGGCCTCGTAAGTCAGCGTTCCGGATCGGGAAACGACGCCGATCCGCCCGGCCTTATGAATGAAGTCCGGCATGATGCCGATCTTGCACTGTTCAGGCGTGATGATTCCCGGGCAGTTCGGGCCGATCAAACGACAGTCGTGATCCCGCAGCGCCGATTTGACCTTCACCATGTCCAAGACCGGGACGCCCTCGGTGATGCACACGACGACCTTCACACCCGCCTCCGCGGCTTCGAGGATTGCGTCCGCCGCGAATGGCGCAGGGACGAGAATCATGCTTGCATCTGCGCCGGTCTCGCCAACGGCATCACGCATCGTGTTGAACACCGGCACACCAAGGTGTTGTTCGCCGCCGCGGCCGGGCGTCACTCCGGCAACGACCTGCGTGCCGTACTCGATGCACTGCCCGGTATGAAACGACCCCTGGCTGCCCGTGATGCCCTGGCAAACGAGCTTGCTGTTCTTATCGACGAGAATACTCATTGGTGGATGATTCAAGCCGCCGCAGCGACCACCTTCTTGGCAGCGTCAGTCAGATCGTCGGCCGCAATGATGTCCAGCCCGCTGTTGCCGAGCAGCTCCCGACCCTTGTTCACGTTGGTACCCTCGAGCCGCACGACCACCGGTACGCTGACACCGACTTCCTTTACCGCGCTGATGATGCCTTCGGCGATCAGATCGCAACGAACGATACCACCAAAGATATTCACGAGTATTGCTGCGACGTTCTTGTTGGAGAGAATCAGCTTGAATGCCTCGGCAACCCGTTCCGTGGTCGCGCCGCCACCGACGTCGAGGAAATTCGCAGGCTCACCACCATGCAGTTTGATCAGGTCCATCGTCGCCATGGCCAGACCGGCGCCGTTGACCATGCAGGCGATATCGCCATCTAAGGACACGTAGTTAAGGTCGTGCGCCGCAGCGGCGCGTTCTTTGTCATCTTCCTGCGAAATGTCGCGCAATTCGACGAGCCTGGGTTGGCGATACAGAGCGTTACTGTCGATATTGATTTTTGCATCGAGGGCGACGACGTCACCCCCCTTCGTGACGATCAGCGGATTCACTTCGACGAGGCTCGCGTCACACTCTATGAATAGCTGGTACATGCGCTCAATAAGCACACCGAATTGGCGCATCTGCTGCTTATCGAGTTCGAGGCCAAAGGCGAGCTGCCTTGCCTGGTAATCCTGCAGACCCGCGTCCGGCGCAATGGTGATGGAGAATATTTTCTCCGGCGTCTCGGCTGCCACTTTTTCGATGTCCATACCGCCAGCCGCCGACGCGATGAACGCGACACGACTTGCTTCACGATCGACGAGCATCGACAGATAAAGCTCGCGCTCGATCGTCGATCCTTCCTCCACGTACACGACGTTGACGGGCAGACCTTCCGGGCCCGTCTGGTGAGTGACGAGGCGCTTGCCGAGCATATCGTCCGCATGCCGGCGCACCTCATCCGTGCTGCGGGCGAGTTTGACCCCGCCTGCTTTACCACGGCCGCCCGCGTGCACCTGCGCCTTGACCACCCACAACTCACCACCAAGCTCTTTCGCAGCGCCAGCCGCTGTTTTCGGGCTCTTGGCGGGGATGCCGCGTGGCACCGGGATCCCGTACTCGGCGAAAAGCCGTTTCGATTGGTATTCGTGAAGATTCATCGGGCCATGCTGTCTTTATTGTTGTGAATACAGTGTGACGCCAGCTCGAGATGCGGCGAGACGCGCAGAATCCACCGTATTTTGGAGCAAAGCCGGGATCGACGCAAAGTCAATTTCCGCGGCTCGCGTTGCCATTGAGTGGCCTTCGTCTACAATCGGCGCAACGCGTTACGCAGCTTGCTCACCGGGCGGCACATCATTGATGACTCAGGCAACGACTGAAATCGTCGGCAAACGGACGTTTATAGGGACTCCGGAAGCCATGCTGCAGCGGGCTGCAGCCGAACCGGACCTGACATGGCGGATCCTCGGCACGCTGAATGCATTTCGCGTCCTGATCGCCGTTGGCCTACTCGTGATATTCGTTGCGGGCGGTGAGCCGCGCGTGTTCGGCGATCGCTTCCCCACGATCTTTTCGGCTGCCGCGGCCGGTTATCTGGTTTTCGCCGTACTCTCTGCGATTTCCCTGCGGCAACGCTGGTTACCCGTCGGGCTGCAGGCGGTCTCGCAATCCCTCGTGGACATTCTCGCAATCGTGCTGTTGATGCACGCGAGCGGCGGCATTGAAAGCGGCCTGGGTGGCCTGCTTATCGTCTTTATCGGTGCGGGAAGCTTGGTGTTGCCGCTGCAATTCCCAACCGTGCTCGCCGCCATAGCGACCTTTGCGATTCTCGGCGAGCAGGTCTATTCGCAGCTTGGCGGGGTTAGCTCAGACGCCAACTATCCGGCCGCCGGCATTCTGAGCGCCGTCATTTTCGCAATGGCGCTTGCGACACGCCCTCTCGGACGCCGTATTCAGGCCAGTGAGGCGCTCGCGCTGCAGCGCGGGGTCGATCTTAAGAACCTGTCGCAGCTCAATGAGTACATCGTGCAGCACCTGCGTGAGAGCATTGTTGTGATTGATGAGAGCAATGAGATTCGGCTCAGTAATGAGTCGGCATCGCGGCTGCTGGGTGCTACACACCGCGTCAGTGGCCTGCAGCTGAAAAGCGTGTTTGAGCCGCTCGAGGACTATATTGGCCGCTGGCGCTCCGACCCTGACCTCGCATCGCACCCGGAGTTCACGGTGGGCGCCTCGGGCGCCGGCCTGCCTATCAAAGCGCATCTGGCGCCACTCGGCAAAGACGATGGTCGCGAAGGACCGGTCCTGATTTTTCTCGAAGATGCGAGCGTGATGAATGAGCGCGTGCAGCAGTCAAAGCTGGCATCCCTCGGGCGCCTGAGCGCCAGTATTGCGCACGAGATACGCAATCCCGTCGGAGCCATGAGCCATGCGGCACAGCTGCTCGCCGAATCGGCCGGTATGGCAGCAGATGACAAGCGGCTGACCGAGATTATCCAGACGCACTCGAGCCGTGTCAGCCACATTATCGACAATGTACTGCAGTTGTCGCGGCGAGAATCGAGCCAGCCGGAACGGTTCAGCCTCAAACCGTGGCTCGAGGATTTCGCCCAGGAATTCACGCGCACACTCGAGTTGCAGGAAGGCGAACTGTCGATCAACGCGTTTCCCGGCGACGTTGAGGTACGGATGGACCCTACACATCTTCGGCAAGTAATGTGGAACCTGTGCGACAACGCCGTTAAATACGCGAGTGAGACCGGCGGCATACTCGTTGAGCTGCAAGCAGGGCGAATCCGGAGCCATGGCCGGCCCTACGTTGAGGTAGTCGACCACGGACACGGCGTCAACGCGGCAACAGCTGAGAAGATGTTCGAACCTTTCTATACTGAGCGTTCAGGCGGCACCGGCCTAGGCCTGTATATATCGCGGGAACTGTGTGAATTGAACCGTGCGACGCTCCTCCACCTTGACCGGCCCGACGGTGGCAGTATCTTTCGCATTGTCTTCGCCGATCCTGACCGCTGGGACACAGGTGACACCGCATGAGTCAACCGCAAGCGCTGGTCATCGATGATGAACCCGACATCTGCGAACTGCTGACGTTGACGCTCGGCCGCATGGATATCCATACGGAATCGGCCACCGACGTCGCCAGCGCCAAGCAGCTGTTGGGTTCGAAGCAGTTCGACCTGTGTCTGACCGATATGCGGCTGCCGGACGGCGATGGGCTCGAACTTGTGGAATGGATGCAATCTCATGCGGCCGGCGTTCCCGTCGCCGTCATCACGGCGCATGGCAATGTCGAGACGGCGGTTCAGGCGCTAAAACTGGGCGCTTTCGACTTCATATCAAAGCCGCTGGACCTCAATCATCTGCGCAACATTGTCGAGAGCGCTCTTAAAGTCGAGGCCGACGCGCCGGCTCAGCCGTCTCGGTTGCTGGGCAATTCCCGGGCAATGCGGGAATTGCGGGAGATGGTCGACAAGGTCGCACGGTCACAGGCGCCCGTGCATGTGTCAGGCGAATCCGGGACGGGCAAGGAACTTGTCGCGCGTTTGATTCACGACCGCGGGCCGCGTGGCGACGGCCCGTTCGTGCCGGTTAACTGCGGCGCGATTCCGGCGGAGCTCATGGAGAGCGAGTTCTTCGGCCATCGCAAGGGTAGCTTTACCGGTGCTATCAGTGACAAGGTCGGGCTCGTGCAGAGCGCCGACGGCGGCACGCTGTTTCTCGATGAGATTGCGGATCTGCCGCTTGCGATGCAGGTCAAGCTGCTGCGCGTCATCCAGGAAAAGACCATACGCCCGGTTGGCGCGGCACAGGAGGAACCGGCCAACGCACGGATAGTGTCGGCGACGCACAAGCACCTGCGCGAGATGGTCGCCGCGGGCGAATTTCGTGAAGACCTCTATTACCGTATCAATGTCATCGAGCTGCACGTACCGGCGCTGCGTGACCGTGGTGAGGACATCCTGGCGCTCGCCGACCATATTTTGAAAAAATTGGGCGCCAGCGTTGCGCTCGGCGACGACGCGCGGCAGGCGTTGCTCAATTATTCGTTTCCCGGCAACGTGCGGGAACTCGAGAATATGCTCGAGCGCGCTGTTACGCTGTGCGTAAGCGGTACGATCGGTCCATCCGATTTGCAAATGCGGCCATCGGGTGGCGGCAGTTCCGAGCCCGCCTTGCAGACAAAAACCGACCTCGGCGACCAGGTTGAAGATGTGCAGCGACAGGCGATTATCGAGGCCCTCGAGAAGACTCGCTACAACAAGACCGCGGCCGCAAAGTTGCTCGGTCTCTCGTTTCGTCAGCTACGTTATCGGATCAAGAAACTCGGTATCGAGTCTTGAGGCCGCGACCATGGTTGGCTGCGCTGCACCTTAACTCCCGATGCGCAGTAGCCGGCCCCCGGCCCTGCGGTTTCGATGTCCCAAGCCTTGTCATAAGCAGCGTCGTGATGCGACGACGCGACTGACAAAATTTGTCAGCTACTGACAATCCATGCACATTTGTCGCAATCCTGACACGCTTTGTGGCCGCCCAATAATTCTACTCAATCCTAAATTACTTCTTTAAAAACAGGCTATTAAGGTCAATTTCCCAAAGTTGGCATGAGGATTGCTTTTATACCTGTACAGGCATTACGCCGTTTTCTCAAGCAAGTATCATTTTCATGGAGTTAGACAAATGAAGAAGCAGCAAGGTTTTACATTGATCGAACTGATGATCGTTGTCGCGATCATCGGTATTCTCGCGGCGATCGCTATTCCTGCTTACCAGGACTACACGATCCGCGCTCAGGTTTCTGAAGGCCTGAACCTCTCCGGTGGCGCAAAGGCGGCGGTTACTGAGTTCTACCAGGATCGCGGTATACTTCCGGCTACGAACTTGGTCGCGGGTCTTGCGGCTAACACCGAGATCCAAGGTAAGTACGTCGATCAGGTAACGGTTACGGCCGGTGTGATTTCAGTCCGTTATGGCAACGACGCGCATACGATAATTTCTGGTGACACGATCGAGTTGACGCCTGATACATCGAATCCGGGTAGCGTTGCCTGGGTATGCGACAGCCCTGCCGCCGCGATCGAAAACAAGCATCTGCCGGCCGCTTGCCGCACCTAAGACTCATGCATTAAAGCTTTTCGCTTTAACAAAAAGTCAGAAAAGCCCCGGCTTGCCGGGGCTTTTTTTGATCGCAAAAAGCGTGATGTGATCAGCGTCACACTGCGAGGTAGAGATCCGTCACATTGACGGAGCGAATCACGATCGAAACCGCCGGTTGACGGCTAAATACCTTATCATCACGCGAACGGGCGGCGCTTTGCGAGGCGCAACCAAGGAAACTCCATGCAGAGAAGTAGTACAGGTTTTACTTTGATCGAGCTGATGATCGTCGTAGCGATTATCGGAATCCTTGCGTCCATAGCAGTCTCGGCCTACCAGACCTTTATTGTTCGTGCGCAGGTCGCCGAGGCCGTCAACATGGCGGCCGCTTCAAAAACACCGATTGTCGACGCGTTCAATAATACGGGAGCCCCGCCTGCTGATCGTTTGGCAGCCGGCATGACGGCGACGAGCACCGATACGCAGGGCAATTATGTCAGCGAGGTCCTCGTCGAAAATGGCCGCCTCGACATAGTATTCGGCAACGACGCTCATCAGGATATTTTCGGTAAGAGGCTGTCGGTGACACCTTATCAATCCGGACTTGGCAGCATCGTCTGGCGTTGCGGCAATGCGCCCGCGCCGCCAGGCGCGACCGAGATGAGCGGTGGCGGCGTGTCAGCCGCACATGCGGCGCCGACGTTTGATGCGCGATATCTGCCCAGCACGTGCCGCTGATGCGCGCATCAAACCCAGCAATAGAGTGGCTTTCAATCGATTATCAGGGTTTGACTTAATCAAATGCCGTAACTGTGACCGCGCGCACAAAATCCGGTTGATCCACAGACTTAGATCAGTGAGACTGTGACGCTCAGAAGAAGGAGCGAGCGACTTTTTACCCCATGGCAGCAACCGCACCACAGACCAATCTCGCAGGCTTGCCAAGACGTCTCGTCCAGGATGGCCTGATATCTGAGGAGAAGCTCCTTGAAGCGACTGCGGCCGCGAAAAAGGAGAAATTGCCCCTCGTCGCCTACCTGGTCAATGCGGAATTGGCTGCGGCTCGTGCGATTGCGGTAGCGGCCTCACACGAATTCGGCGTGCCGCTGCTCGATCTGGACGCTGTCGAAATCGATATCGATGTCGTGCGGGCGGTCGATCAGAAACTCGTCAACAAGCACCGCGTGTTACCCCTCGTCAAGCGCGGACAACGTTTGTTCCTGGGTATCGCCGATCCGACCAACCTGCAGGCGATCGACGACATCAAATTCCAGACGAGCCTCAGAATTGATCCCGTCGTTGTCGAACAGGACAAGCTCGAGGAACGCATCGTCAGAGCCATCGAGGCTGTCGACACGACGATGGAGGGGCTCGACGACGATGATTTCGACCTCGAGAATCTCGATGTTTCGAGCACTGATGACGAACCTGACGAGATAGCCAGAGACGATATCGAGGATGCGCCCGTCGTCCGCTTCGTCAACAAGATCCTGCTGGATGCGATCAAGCGTGGCGCATCCGATGTTCACTTTGAGCCGTACGAAAAATACTTCCGCGTGCGGACACGCCTCGACGGCGTACTGTCCGAGGTCGCGCAACCACCTGTTGTGCTGGCAAACAAGGTCTGTGCACGCCTCAAAGTCATGTCACGTATGGATATTGCCGAACGCCGAGTGCCGCAGGATGGACGAATCAAGATGCGGCTGTCGAAAAACCGCGCCATCGACTTTCGCGTCAACACATGCCCGACCCTGTTCGGAGAGAAGATCGTACTGCGTATTCTCGACCCATCTCAGGCCAAGCTTGGCATCGAAGTGCTGGGATACGAGGATAATCAGAGGAAGATGTACCTGAAGCATCTCAATAAGCCTTACGGGATGATTCTGGTCACGGGCCCAACCGGATCGGGTAAGACGGTCTCGCTATACACTGGCCTGAACATTCTGAATACCGTGGATCGCAATATTTCAACGGCTGAGGACCCGGCAGAAATCAACCTGCCTGGCATCAACCAGGTCAACGTCAATCCGAAAGTGGGCTTGACGTTCGCGTCATCGCTCAAGGCGTTTCTGCGCCAGGACCCTGACGTCATCATGGTCGGTGAGGTCCGCGACCTCGAGACCGCCGAGATTGCCATCAAGGCCGCACAGACGGGTCACCTCGTCCTGTCAACGCTGCACACGAACGATGCGCCGCGCACGCTGACGCGGCTCGTCGATATGGGTGTCAAACCTTATGCTATCGCAACCTCGGTTAGCCTAATCATCGCACAGCGCCTCGCGCGGCGACTATGCGATAACTGTAAAGAGCCGCAAGACATCCCGCGGGAAGCGCTCGAGAAAGAGGGCTTCACTGCAGCGGATATCGAAAGCGGTCTGAAGATTTTCGGTGCCAACGGTTGCAAGAGTTGTAACGACGGCTACAAAGGCCGGATCGGCATCTTCCAGGTGATGGAAGTTTCGGAAGCCATGGGTCGGATCATAATGGCGGGCGGCAACGCCATGCAGATTGCAGACCAGGCAGCCAGTGAGGGGGTTATCGATTTACGACGTGCAGGATTGAACAAAGTCAAGGACGGGGTTACCAGCCTCGTCGAGATCAATCGGGTTACAATCGAGTAGTTTTTCGACCTCGCTAACGGACGAGAAAGATGGCTGAAACAGCAATTGTAAGTAACACGCCGTTCCTCTGGGAAGGGACGGACAGCAAGGGCAATAAAGTCAAGGGCAAGAGCTTGGCGGTCAATGAGGCAGCCGTGCGTGCCGATTTGCGTCGCCAGGGCGTTGTACCAAGTCGCATCAAGAAACAGGGCAAAGGCCTGTTCTCGGGCAGCGGCACAATTACGCCTGGTGATATTGCGATTTTCAGCCGTCAGCTCGCTACCATGCTCGCAGCCGGCATTCCGCTCGTGCAGTCGTTCGAAATTGTCGGCAACGGCCACGAAAATGCTGCAATGCAGAAACTGATTATGGCAGTTAAGTCGGACGTTGAAGGCGGTAGCGCATTGGCTGAGGCGCTGGCAAAACACCCGCTGTATTTCGATGATCTGTTTGTCAATCTTGTCGAGGCAGGCGAACAGGCCGGGGCGCTCGAGACATTGCTCGACAAAATCGCGACGTATAAGGAAAAGACCGAGGCCCTGAAGAAGAAAATCAAGAAAGCGCTGACGTATCCAGCGGCGGTCCTCGTCGTAGCGTTTGTTGTCACGACGATTCTGCTGATTTTCGTTATTCCTGCGTTCGAAGATCTGTTCAAAGGCTTCGGCGCGGACCTGCCGACGTTTACGCGAATGGTCATCGACCTGTCGGTGTTTGTACGCCAGAAGGGCATTTATATCGCCGTGATGATCGGTATCGCGATTGGCTCGTTCTTTTATTTTAAAAAGCGCTCGCGAAAAATGCGGCACTTCCTCGATCGAATGTCGCTACGCATTCCGATCATTGGCCCGATTCTGCAAAAGGCAGCTGTTGCGCGATATGCGCGCACGCTCTCGACCATGTTTGCGGCTGGCGTACCGCTGGTTGAGGCACTCGAATCAGTTGCGGGCGCATGCGGCAATATCGTCTACGAAGATGGCGTCCTCGCCATGCGCGACGAGGTATCCACCGGTCAACGCCTGCAACAGGCGATGGAAAATACGGACCTTTTCCCCAACATGGTTGTTCAGATGATAGCCGTTGGTGAAGAATCAGGTTCTCTCGATGAAATGTCGGCCAAAGTCGCCGATTTCTATGAAGAGGACGTGGACAATGCGGTCGATAACCTGTCCAGTCTGCTCGAGCCTATGATTATGGGGATTCTCGGTGTCCTCGTCGGTGGCCTTGTTGTCGCCATGTACCTGCCAATCTTCAAGATGGGCGCAGTCATCTAACAGCACAAAGCGAAATTGCATTGCGGCGGCGTTCGGAGGACACTCCGAACGCCGTTTTCGTTTATGCTTTCGCGACATGGTCGGAGACAGAAATGGCTGAGCTATTTACCCAGTCCCCCGCAATTTTTATCGCCGTCGTGTTTGCGTTTGCGCTGATGATCGGCAGCTTTCTCAATGTCGTCATCTTCCGGCTGCCAATCATGATGGAGCGGGAGTGGCGGGAGCAGTGCGACGAACTTGCCAGGACACCGACATCGAAATTGCCGGAAGGTCGTTTCAACCTGATCGTGCCACGCTCCCGCTGTCCATCCTGCGGCAAGGAAATCACGGCCTGGCAGAACATCCCGGTGCTCAGTTATCTATTGCTCGGCGCGCAGTGTGCCAATTGCAAGGCGAATATTTCGGCCCGTTATCCGATCGTAGAAATGCTCACGGCGGTGCTCGCGGCCTACGTCGCCTGGCACTTCGGGTTCGGCTGGGAGGCTCTGGCGGCGGTATTAATGACGTTCGCACTGATAGCGATCAGCCTGATTGATATCGATCACCAGCTGATTCCCGACTCCATTGTCATTCCGCTCATGTGGGCGGGCCTTGCGGCGAGCATTTTTCATCCGCTCGCTGGTACCGAGACGCTGTTTATCTCGCCACGCGATGCCATCGTTGGCGCCATGGCAGGCTATCTCAGCCTGTGGAGCGTGTATCACCTGTTCAAAATAGTTACCGGCAAAGAAGGCATGGGTTACGGTGACTTCAAGCTGCTGGCCGCGCTCGGCGCCTGGTTGGGGTGGCAGAATCTGCATTGGATAATCCTGATGTCGGCCGTTGTCGGTGCCATTGTCGGCATCGCATTAATCGTGCTGCGCGGCCGTGACCGACAGCTACCCATCCCGTTTGGCCCGTATCTCGCCGCCGCGGGCTGGATCACAATGCTTTATGGCGAAAATTTGAAAAACGCCTATCTGGATACGTTTCTATAAATGAGCTCTGACGAACGCATTGCGGCCCCGGCGCCGCTGCGTATAGGACTTACGGGCGGCATCGCGAGCGGCAAATCGACCGTCGCCGACATGTTTGCTGCTCATGGCATACCGATCATCGACACCGATGTCATCGCCCGACAGGTCGTCACGCCCGGACAGCCTGCGCTTGATGAGATCCGCCGGTTCTTCGGTGATGCTGTCTTCGATGAGGATGGCTCGCTCGATCGTGCAGCGATGCGCAAGTTGATTTTTGCCGACTCTGGTCGCCGCCGGCAACTCGAGTCGATTCTGCATCCGCGTATTCAACAGGAAACCATCAGACAAGCCGACGCGGCCAACGGTGACTACCAGGTGATCGTCGTGCCGCTGCTCACCGAATCACGGCTCAGGGACGCCGTCGATCGCATACTCGTGGTCGATTGTGACCAAAAGACGCAGATTCAGCGGCTGCTGGCGCGTGATGCCGAATCGGAGCCGCAGGCGCGTCGCATTCTGGCGACACAGGCGAGTCGCGATGAACGTCTTGCCATTGCCGACGACGTCATCAATAACGATGCAGACCTTGCCAGCACCCGTTCGCAAGTGGACAAACTGCATCAGGCGTATCTTGCCCTCGCACAAGGCCTGCGGTCGCCATGATTTGTTCGCGGACTGCACCCTGTCGGTCGCTGGAGGTTTCGCGAACAAACATCCCGCCCACAGACCTTCTGTCAACCAACGTCTATTTGCCTGCTCGGTGCTGGTGGCGCAGAATACGCGCATGGCGAAACCTGCGAGCAACATTGCGGCCCAAACAGCTCCGGATAGTCTGCCCCACTACGAGCAGCCGGTCTCCGAGCGCATGCGGACGTTCATGCGTCTTGAATTCCTTTACCAGCAGATGTTGTATAACAGTGAACTCGAGAGCGACTGGGCAACTCGCGCAACGATCTCCGGCTTGCTCGAAATCATGGCTATCCTGTCACGCGGTGACGTGCGCAGCGACGTTCACAAGGAACTTGATTATCAGCTCGGTGTTTTACAGCGCTTCCAGAGCCAGCCTGGCGTGGACGCCGGCCGCCTTGAAACGCTGATTCGTAATCTGATCGAAAGTCGTGCCGAGATCGACAGTATTGGCACGCAGTTCCTGCAGCCACTAAAGAACTGCGATTTCCTCAATACGATCAAGAACCGCAGCGCGATACCTGGTGGAACCTGTGAATTCGACCTGCCAGAGTACAGTCATTGGTTGCGTCAGCCGCATGCGCGGCGACAGCAGGATCTGGAAACCTGGATCGGCGCCATTCGCCCGTTATGCGATGCCGTCACCGAGGTCCTGTGGCTGGTACGTGAGAGCGCGCAACCGATCGACAAAGTCGCGACCAGCGGTATGTATCAACACAACATGCAGAAGAACTTGCACTGTCGGCTGCTGCGCGTCAGGCTGCTCCAGGACAGCTCGCTCTATCCCGAGATCAGCGGCAGTCAGCACCGCTTTACGGTACGCTTCCTGGAATGGTCAACAATTGACAGTCGCGCCGTGCAGACCGGACACGACGTACCGTTCCAACTCAGCATCTGCTAATCACGCCGCAGGAGCGGCATCCAGCCTCGATCCGAACTCCGTCACACAGGCGCGCCGCCGGGTAGGTGCTCGCGCTTAACCTCGCTCGCCATCCCTGGCTCGCTCACATCGGGCCTCGCTGGCTTTGGCGTCCTGCGTCGCTGCGCTCGGCACGACGCGCGAGCACCCACCCGACACCACGCCTCGGCGATGCCCGGCGGGCGGGCACGGTACGGGGGCTCCGCAAGCGTCATAAAACGCGAGCGGAGCAGGGATAGCGAGAGCGAGCGTTTTCCGATTCGAGCAAGACATGGACGTCGCCGCGAGATTAAGCGCGGGGAGCCACCGTGTCGGGACCGCCGTGCACCGATCGTCGCTGGATGCCGCTGCTACTGGTTTCGCAGTGCCGTAACGACTGGCGCGTCGGCGGGCAGCAGTTCGTTTACATTCAGGTCAGCGGCGGCGACCCAGCGGATCTGCTGGCCCTCGACACCCGAAGGCTCACCGCGCCAGGCGCTCACGACGAAGAATTCGAGTTCGACAGAGCGATCCGGATACTCGTGACGCAGGTTCATGAAGGGTCGGCTCGATTGCACTTCGACGCCGAGTTCCTCGGCGATTTCACGTTTGAGCGCATCCAGCGCGGTCTCGCCTTTACCGATCTTGCCGCCCGGGAACTCCCACAGGCCGTTAAACGCTCCGTCACATAGCCGCTCGGTGATCAACACACGACCGGACGCATCGCGAAGAATTCCGGCGACAACGTGAAAGTGCGTCATTTAAGCAGCGCTATCAGGACAGCTTGCCGTGACACAGTTTGAATTTCTTGCCTGAACCGCAAGGACACGGTTCGTTGCGGCCGACTTTGCGACCCTCGCGCACGAACGGCGCAACCGGCTCCGGACGCGGCGCCGAGGCGGCAAGCGGTTGCTGACCGGCCCCCTGTGGCGGTCCACCCGCGAGCGCCGATGCTTCCGCATGCTGGAATCTCATCGCCTCGGCAGCGCGCCTGCGTTCTGCCGTATCGTCAAGATCTTGTTCACCCTGGATGCGAATCCTGGTCAGGATGCTGATAGTGTCGTGCTTGACCTGCTCGAGCATCGTGCCAAACATCTCGAAAGCCTCGCGTTTATACTCCTGCTTGGGATTCTTTTGCGCGTAGGATCGTAATCCAATGCCCTGGCGCAGGTGGTCCATGCCGGCAAGATGTTCTTTCCAGTGATGATCCAGCTGCCGCAACATGACCTGCTTTTCGACGTTGCGCATGAGTTCGCCGCCAATGGTGCTCTCCTTGGCCTTGTATGCCTGATCGGCTTCCTCGACGCAGCGCCCGGCAATCGCATCATCGTTGAGAGTCTTGTCTTCGCGAATCCAGCGCGCAACATCGAGACGCAGACCAAATTCCGATTCAAGCGCCTGGCTCAGACCGTCGGGATCCCACTGTTCTTCGAGACTTCCGGGCGGTATGTACTGCGCCACGACATTTGCGATAACTTCGTCACGAATAGCGGCAACGGACTCCTCGATTTCATCGGCTTCCATGAGTTCCGAGCGCTGGTGATACACGACCTTGCGCTGATCATTCGCGACATCGTCATATTCGAGCAGGTTCTTGCGAATATCGAAGTTGTGCGCCTCGACTTTGCGTTGCGCGCGCTCGATTTGCCGCGACAATAACCGGCTCTCTATCGCCTCGCCTTCACGCATGCCGGCTCGTGATAACAACGCCTTGGTGCGATCGGGATCACCAAAAATGCGCATCAGAGTGTCTTCCATGGAGAGGTAGAACCTGGAGGAACCGGGGTCGCCCTGCCGACCGGAGCGTCCCCTGAGCTGATTATCGATACGGCGCGACTCGTGGCGTTCGGTGCCGACGATATGCAGTCCACCTGACGCGATAACAGCATCATGGCGCTGCTGCCAGTCAGCGCGAACCGCTGCGACGTCGGCGCCGTCCCCGGCTTCTACGATTTCTGCATCCAGATTGCCACCCAGTACGATATCGGTACCACGGCCGGCCATATTGGTCGCGATCGTGATGGCGCCGGGCCGACCAGCATGTTGCACCACGATAGCCTCACGCTCATGCTGCTTGGCGTTCAGCACTTCGTGTTTGATGCCGCGTTTCTTGAGAAATGACGACAAGAGTTCCGAGGTCTCGATTGACGTCGTGCCAACCAGCACCGGCTGGCCACGCTCGCGACAATCACCGATGTCTTCGATAATCGCCTCGAACTTGTCCTTCTGTGTCAGGTAAACGAGATCTGCGTGGTCTTCGCGAATCATCGTCCGGTGGGTTGGGATAACCACAACCTCAAGACCATAGATCTGTTGAAACTCGAACGCTTCCGTATCTGCAGTACCGGTCATACCTGATAAGTTTGTGTACAGACGAAAGTAGTTCTGAAACGTAATCGACGCGACTGTCTGGTTTTCCTGCTTAATCGCGACGCCTTCCTTGGCCTCGATCGCCTGGTGCAGACCATCCGACCAGCGGCGTCCGGGCATCGTGCGCCCGGTGAATTCATCGACGATGACGACCTCACCGTCTTTCACGATGTAGTCCACGTCTTTCTGATAGATTGCGTGCGCTCTTAACGCTGCATTGAGGTGATGTAAAAGGCGGATGTTCGCTGCGTCATAAAGACTGTCGCCTTCTTCGAGTAAGCCGGCACGCACCATCAGCGACTCGACTTTCTGGTGGCCTTCCTCCGTGACGTAAGCCTGCTTCGCCTTTTCGTCCGTCGTGTAGTCGCCGCGGCTGACAAGCTTGCATGCAGGCACCTTGCCGCTATCGTCGACGACGACGACATCCGCCTGCCGCGCCTCACCGATATCGATCGCATCTTCGAGACTCATGACGTCGCTGACCTCACCATCAGTGACGTCCACCGTTACAGGTTTGCCAGATTGATCGACGAGCGTCACGTTCTTCGCCAAGATGTCAAAATTCGTAGCCTCTCCGACATCCTCGTGGCGTTCAAGCTTCGGAATAAGCTTGTTGATCTGTGCGTATAGATCGGTGCTGGATTCTGCAGGCCCCGAAATGATCAGCGGGGTACGCGCCTCGTCGATCAGAATCGAGTCAACTTCGTCGACGATTGCAAAATTCAGCCCGCGTTGTACCTTGTCAGCCAGCGAGAAGGCTAGATTGTCCCGCAGGTAATCGAATCCGAGTTCATTATTAGTCGCGTAGGTGATATCGCTGTTGTAGGCCTCGCGCTTCTCCTCCTGAGTCTGGCCGCTTTTGGAGACGCCGACAGTAAGCCCAAGGAACTCGTACACGGGCCGCATCCAGTCCGCATCGCGCTGCGCGAGGTATTCGTTGACCGTAACGATATGCACACCGGCGCCGCTAATTGCGTTCAGATACGCCGGCAGCGTTGCGACCAGTGTCTTGCCCTCACCGGTACGCATCTCAGCTATATTGCCGTCGTGCAGCACCATGCCGCCAATCAGCTGGACATCGAAGGGCCGCATTCCGAGCGTGCGAACCGCCACATCGCGGGCGACTGCGAAGACTTCAGGCAACAGGTCCTCCAGAGTCTCGCCGTCTACATAGCGTTTCCTGAATTCGTCGGTCTTCGCACGCAGCTCGGCATCGTCCAGCGCCTGTATGTCCTGCTCGAGCGCATTGATCTGGTTGACTACCTTCGAGTACTGGCGCAGAAGTCGCTGGTTACGACTGCCGAAAATGCGCGTCAGAAATTTGGCCAAGGGGGCTCCTGCGTGGAAATCGGGTTGGCGCCCGACCGAACCCGGGCGAGCGAAGCCCGCTATTCTATCGAAACTGGTGATTTAAGGGTGATTTCCGGCATCTCAAGGACCCGGACTGCGCACGCGTTGGAGAAAATTAATTGGACGATGCGCGGATGAAATTGACGGGATTGACGCGTCGGCCGTTCTGGAGAACCTCAAAGTGCAGGTTCGGCCCGGTGGCGCGACCCGTCTCGCCCATCAGGGCGACGGCTTGACCTTTCCTGACTTCATCGCCGACGGCGACGAGATTTTCTGAATTATGCGCGTAGCGCGTCGAGTAGCCGTTGCCGTGATTGATCTCGACCATGATGCCGTAACCGTAGCGCTTAGCCGACCAGGTAACTACGCCGTCCGCGACGGCGATCACCTCAGCACCGAGCCTGCCGGCAAAATCGATACCGGTGTGATTCGCGGGTTTGCCTGTGAAGGGATCGGTGCGCTTGCCGAAGTAGGATGAGATCCAGCCGGAATTAACGGGTCGACCCTGTGGATACACCCGCGCGCTGAGATTCTGGTTCATCAACACGCTCTCGAGCACGCCCAGTTGCGCCTCGCGATTGTCGAGTTGATCGCCAAGCGTCTGCATGGCCTCGACGACATCCGGAATCGCGACATTGGAGCCTGTTTCGACCGGTTCTTCCGGACCACCGAGTGCCGGCGCCGAATCGAAATCGAATTCGCCGTCATCGAGATCGGCCATACTGGTCAGCCGGCGCCCGAGCGCATCGAGGCGGATCACCCGTGCGTTCATTTGCGCGATACGAATAGCCAGGGCGTCTAGCGTGTCCTCGTGAACCTGCCGAATCGTATCGATATTTTCACGTTGCATCTGCAGTTCGTCGGACAGGCTTGCCACTTCGGTCACGCTGACGCCGGAACCTGTGGCTGAGGAATACCAGTAGCCACCAGCGAATCCAACGGCGGAGACGATGGTCACGATGACAAATGCAACTGCTGCCGTCGCGAGGCCGGACAGATTGAGTTGCCTGGGCTTACCTAAGCCCTTGCCAAAGATGACTACGTTCATCGAGAAAGCCTCGAAAGTGCCTGCGTAGAACCATTATTAAAATTGTCGTCTGCCACTGACTTACAGGCGGCCTGCCACAGCTGGCATCCTCTTTTTGTTCTGAACCTGCCGTCAATGTTCACTTCGGTAGCCCCGCTATCTTAGGATTGGATCCCTTAGACCGGTGGATTTGCGACCCCACCTTTCAGTGGGTTTGCCCTTGTCGGTAGCGTCAATATGCATAATGTCCGTTTTTATTACAAGATGAGGGCTTCCGAACGGTGATACCGGTCACCCGGCCACCGCCGAAAACGCCAACTGCGTCACATTTTTATGCCTGTAAAACGTCTCGAAAATCTGCTAAATCCTAATAAAGACGGGGGCTTAGGCGATATCATCCGGCATGCGCGGGATATGGGCGAGCTGGTCCAAATGTTGCAGATGTCACTACCGAAGGAGCATGCGGGCAGTATCGTTGCCGCCAATATTCGCGACGACGGCGAACTCGTTGTCCTCGCGAGTTCATCAGCTTGGGCGTCGCGCTTGCGCTTCGAGACCGACGCCCTGATCGAAGCGGCTCGTCGAACTGGCGCAAACATCGAGCGCTGCACGGTGAGGGTGAGCAGGATCGGGGAAAGCTGAGTGACGGGGTGTTGCGTAATGCTAATCGTCTAGGTAGATGTTGACGCGTCGATTGCGTCGACCTTTCTTTTCGACCTTGCCGATGCGAACCTTACCGACTTCTGACGTGGAGCGGAGGTGTGTGCCACCGCAGGGCTGCAGATCGACACCCGCAATTTCGAGCAGCCGTACCTTGCCTTTACCGCGTGGCGGTTGCACCGACATTGTGCGAACTAGCTCGGGTTGGGCATCGAGTTCCGCATCGGTAATCCAGCGACAATTCACCGCGTGGTCCGCCGCGATGAGCTTCGCCATGGCGCTACCGACCGCTTCCTTGTCAACCGTGTCTTCCATATCGAAATCCAGGCGGCTCTTTTCGGCAGAGATATTGCCGCCGGTGACGCCATACTTCAAAACGGCACCGAGAAGATGCATCGCCGTGTGCATGCGCATGTGCCGATACCGTCGGTCCCAATCGAGTCTCACATGAACATCAACACCGATTGCCGGTGGAGACGCACCGTCTTCGATGATATGCAGAATCGATCCGTCATCTCCGTAGCGGGTATCTATAATTGCTGCGCTGCCACCGGTCCAGCTCATCGAACCGATGTCACCTGGCTGCCCGCCGCCCATCGGGTAAAAGACCGTTCTGTCGAGAATCACGGCGCCAGCATCAACGCCGGTAACGGCCGCATCGCACTCTTTTAGATAAGAATCGTCGCGAAATAACTCGTCAGTCATCGCCCATTCGCCCGCATGGCGGCCTTGTGCGCAGATCAGGCGTAGGACGGAGTTGCGTAGGAGATCGGCGCCTTCTGCGAGTCGTTAAATGTGACTTCATCCCACGCCGCCTGTTCGGCCAACAAGGTACGCAATAGTCTGTTGTTGAGCCCATGGCCCGATTTGTAAGCACGAAATTCGCCGATGACACAGTGACCCAGCAGATACATGTCGCCGATCGCATCGAGAATCTTGTGGATGACGAACTCGTTACCGTAGCGGAGGCCATCCTCGTTAAGGATCCGGTAGTCGTCAAGGACGATCGCATTATCCATGCTGCCACCAAGCGTCAGGTTGCGCTCGCGCAGCGCCTCGACGTCGCGCAAAAAGCAGAACGTACGAGCGCGGCTAACCTCTTTGAGAAATGAGGTCGACGAAAAATCGATAGTCGCCTGTTGCTTAAGTTTGTTAAATACGGGGTGATTGAAATACACCTCGAAACTGACCTTAAAGCCATTGAATGGCACTAGCTCAGCCCATTTGTCACCGTCTTCGACGCGGACCTTTCTTTTGATGCGGATGAACTTTTTCGGTGCTTGTTGTTCTTCGATGCCGGCCGACTGCAACAGGAACACGAACGGGCCGGCGCTGCCGTCCATGATCGGCACTTCGGGAGCAGACAGATCCACATGCACGTTGTCGATGCCCAGTCCGGCTAATGCAGACATCAGGTGCTCGACAGTCGCGACCTTGACACCGTCTTTGACCAGTGTCGTGCCCAACATCGTCTCGCCCACGAGACGCGCGTCGGCACGTATGTCGACAGGGTGGTCCAGGTCGACGCGGCGAAAGGTGATACCTGAGTTTTCTGCGGCGGGACGCAGAGTCATATAGACCTTCTCGCCCGTGTGCAGACCGACACCGGTGGCCCGTATAGCTGTCTTCAAAGTTCGTTGTCGCAGCACCCGCGAGCCTTCAGATCGGCGAAATCCGCGCGCAGATTACCACATTGAACAAAAACTCCACAAGAATTCAATCTCTTAGAGTACTCTGCTCGGGCAGTGTGCGAGGCTGGCGGCGGGTAGAGAGGTCGCCGGCCCGGAGGGCCCGGGCCGGCGCAGCGGAGGTCTTACTCTGACGTGGTTCCCTTGTGTCAGTCAGCCTGGCGTCGCAGGAACGCAGGAATGTCCAGCAGGTCTTCCTGCAGTCCAGTTTCCTCCAGACCGTCGCCTACGGCACGTTTTCTCTGCACCGTCGGCTTGTCGAGCCCATGATAGTTTGGCTCAGCCGCTGCGGTCGTGCGGCGCACGATACGCATCGGCGACTCGGCGTTGGTCGCGCTCTGGCCGAGGCCGGTTGCCACGACCGTGACCCGAATACGATCAGTCATGTCAGGGTCGATCACGGTTCCGACAACCACGGTTGCATCTTGGGACGCGAACTCCTTGATCGTGTTGCCGACTTCCTGGAACTCGCCAATTGACAGATCCATGCCTGCCGTCACGTTGGCGAGAATGCCGTTGGCGCCGGCAATATTGATATCCTCGAGCAGTGGGCTTGAGATTGCGGCTTCAGCTGCCTCGCGCGCACGGCCTTCGCCCGACGAGGTTCCGGATCCCATCATTGCCATGCCCATCTCGGCCATCACCGTTCTGACATCGGCAAAGTCGACATTGATCAAGCCCGGTCGCGTAATGAGTTCGGCGATGCCCTGCACTGCGCCTTGCAGCACCTGATTGGCCGAGCGGAACGCGTCCAGAAGTGTCGTTTCTCCGCCGAGAACCGCCAGCAGCTTTTCGTTCGGAATCGTAATCAGTGAATCGACGAATTTACCGAGTTCGCCAATGCCATGCTCCGCAATCGCCATGCGTTTGCCTCCTTCCATCAGAAACGGCTTCGTAACGACGGCTACGGTCAGGATTCCTAGCTCCTTCGCCACCTGGGCCACGACGGGCGTGGCTCCGGTGCCAGTGCCGCCGCCCATCCCGGCTGTAATAAACAGCATGTCGGCGCCTTCGATCACCTCGTGTATTCGATCGCGATCCTCCATCGCTGCCTGACGCCCGATGTCCGGGTCGGAGCCCGCACCAAGACCTTTCGTGATGTTGCAGCCGATTTGCAGCCCCGTGCGGACGCGGGCACTCTTCAGTGCTTGTGCATCGGTATTGGCGCATATGAAATCGACGCCTTCGATCCCCGCGTCGACCATGTGGGCAACGGCATTGCCGCCGCCACCGCCGACGCCGATGACTTTGATCACCGCGCTCTGACTGTGTGCATCCATTAATTCAAACATCTATGTATCCTCCGCTTTTCAGACCTCTTGACGGGGCACTCACTGTGCCCCCGTTGTATCTCCCGGCGATGCTCTGCCGGCATTCTCAAAATCGTCCATCGAACCAGGCTCGCATTCGATCCCACACATCGCCAAGGCTGCTGCTTATCGGTGTGCTGCGCGTACCGCGTCGTGACAAGCTTTCGTAGCCGTAAAGCAACAGCCCAACACCGGTTGCGTGTATCGGATTACGCACGACATCCATGAGTCCTTCGACGTACTGTGGTGCACCGAGTCGCACCGGCATATGAAACACCTCCTCGGCCAGTTCGACAGCGCCTTCCATCTTGGCGCTGCCTCCCGTGACCACTACGCCAGCGGCAATCAGTTCTTCGAACCCTGAGCGACGCAATTCATCCCGGATCAAACCAAACAGTTCCTCGAAGCGAGGCTCAACGATCTCGGCCAGCGTCTGCCGTGCAAGGCGCCGCGGCGGCCGGTCACCGACGCTCGGCACTTCGATCGTCTCGTCGGGATTCGCCAGCTGCGACAGGGCACAGGCGTACTTGATCTTGATCTCCTCTGCGTATTGCGTCGGCGTACGCATCGAAACAGCGATATCGTTGGTGACCTGATCGCCCGCAATCGGAATTACCGCCGTGTGCTGAATCGCACCGCCCAAAAAAACCGCAAGATCGGTTGTGCCCCCGCCGATGTCGACGATGCACGAGCCGAGCTCTTTCTCATCGTCGGTCAGTACCGAATAGCTCGATGCAAGTTGCTCCAGCACGATGTCGTCGACTTCGAGGCCGCAACGCTGCACACATTTGACGATGTTCTGCGCCGCGCTTTCTGCGCCGGTCACCATGTGCACTTTCGCTTCGAGCCTGACGCCCGACATGCCGACAGGCTCGCGAATACCTTCCTGGTTGTCGATGAGAAACTCTTGCGGCAGGATGTGCAGGATCTTCTGATCCGCCGGAATCGCCACGGCGCGGGCGGCATCGATTACTCTGTCGACGTCGCCGGCGCTGACTTCCTTATCGCGAATGGCGACGATGCCGTGCGAGTTGAGACTGCGGACATGACTGCCGGCGATCCCCGTGTACACAGAGTGAATGTCGCAGCCGGCCATGAGTTCGGCTTCCTCGACTGCGCGCTGAATCGAGTGCACCGTAGACTCAATGTTGACGACAACGCCTTTCTTAATGCCGCGCGACGGGTGTGAGCCAATTCCAACCACTTCGATCATGCCATCTTCGTTGAGCTCGCCAACGATTGCGACTACCTTCGACGTGCCTATGTCGAGCCCGACGATCAGGTTTTTGTCGACACGTTTTGACATTCAGCGATCGCCTCTGAGCGCCAGCAATTCATCGCCGTCCGCTTGCGGGTCTGCCACAGGCGTGTTGGATCCGTTGTTCCAGCCAATCGTGAAACCACTGCTGTAACGCATGTCTACATAGTCAATTTCGGCGGCGCGGCCCGTAATGATGTCCGCGACAATTTCCAGGAACAGCTCCGTACGTACTTCGGTATCACGACGCCCCAGTCTGATCTCGACGCCGTTAGTCAACGTCATGTCCCATGCGCCGCGCGGGTCGACGTGCACGCGCCGCAGATCGAGCCCCAATGGGATCAGCCGTTCCCGTATCGCGAGGTAGCGCCTGGCGACATCGGCCGACCGGCCATCAGGGCCGCTCAGGCGCGGCAATTCAGCCGGAATATGCCGCGCATTGACCATGAAGAGCTCGCCGCGCGTATTCAGGAGGCCGTGCTCTCCCCATATCGCCGCCGGCACCTGTTCGGTGACGGTGATGCGCAGACGACTCGGCCAGCGCCGCGCCACCGTCGCCTCGTCGATCCAGGCAAGCTCCATAATGTGCTGTTGTATTTGCCTCAGATCCGCACTCACGAAGCCATTCGCGAGATCGTCGCTAATCGCCTCTTCGATTTGCAGCGCAGTCACGCGCTGAAATGGCCCGTTGATCTCAATCGATCGAATCTGTTGGTCGAGGGCACTTGCGCTCAGGAAGTACGTTCCGACGACTGCTGCGATCGCCACGAGCGGCGTCACGATCAAACCTGCACGCCACGTTGGCATGCTCATGGACGCCTTCTTTTGCTTCCGCTTGCGGCGTTTGGCCTGCTTACGCGTCATTGGCGGCCACCTCCACATGCGTTGCCCGAACATCCACACCAACACTCGTTTCCAGGATTCGCCAACACAGCTCCTCGAAATCGATGCCGGCCTGTTTGGCTGCCATCGGCACGAGACTGTGGCTCGTCATGCCCGGTACTGTGTTCACCTCGAGCACCTGCGGCTGACCGTCATCGCCGGTCATGAAGTCGACGCGTCCCCATCCTGTGCAACCGAGTTCGGAGAACGCGGCAACGGCGAGCTCCGCATAACGCTGCTCTGTTTCGGCATCGCTCGTACCCGGACAGTGATACTCAGTGCGATCCGATTCGTACTTGGCGCGATAGTCGTAAAAGACGCGCGGTGTTTCGATGCGAATTGTTGGCAATGCCTCGCCCTGCAGCAAAGCGACTGTCATTTCGTCACCGACGATGCAACGCTCGGCAAGCGCAACGCCGCCGTACTCGAGTGCGAGATCAACGGCAGCCGCCAGTTCCTCGGCCATGAAGACCTTGGTCATGCCGACGCTGGAACCCTCACCGGTAGGCTTGAGGATCAGCGGAAATCCAAATTCCTCTGCCGCAATCACGGCATCAGCACGGTGCCGAATAACCGCGTAGTCCGGCGTCGGAATACCGCAGGCATCGAACAGGTGCTTGCTACGAATCTTGTCCATCGCGATCGCGGAAGCCATGACACCGCTCCCTGTGAACGGCGTATCGAGCCACTCCAGCGCACCTTGCAATGCCCCGTCCTCGCCGCCTGGCCCGTGTAACGCAATCCAGACGCGATCGAATCCGGCCGCCGCAAACTGGGCGAGCGTGTGCTCGGCGGGATCCCAGGCGCGGGCATCGACTCCGCGCAGTTGCAACGCCTTGAGCACGGCGTTCCCGGTAGCAAGGGATACATCGCGCTCACTCGAAAACCCGCCGAGCATGACTGCCACCCGACCAAAATCGCGCGCATCATCGACTGCACGACGCCGTTCTTTCATTGCAATCAGGCGCGTCATGCACCCACCTCGCCGACGATACGGACCTCGTGCATCAGCTCGATGCCGTGTGTCTCAATGACGGTTTCGCGAACGTACTCTATGAGTTCTTCGATGTCGGTGGCCGTCGCGTCGTCCTGGTTGATGATGAAGTTGGCGTGTTTCTCTGAAACGACCGCACCACCGATGCGATAACCCTTGAGCCCTGCAGCCTCGATCAATCGCGCGGCGTGATCACCGGGTGGATTGCGGAACACGGAGCCGCAGCTTGGCACACCTAACGGCTGTGTCGCCTTGCGGCGCTCGAGCATCGCCTGCAGTGTTTCTTTGCTGGCCGCGGTTGCTGAATCGAAACGAAATACAACTTCAATAAACCACTCATCGCTCGGACCGGTCACGCTCCGATACCCGATCGAATATTCGGACGGCGCACGCAGGTGAATTTCACCGCTGCGATCAATGGTGCGAACGGAGTCAACATGCTCCCAGGTCTCGCCGCCATGGGCGCCTGCGTTCATCGCCAGTGCGCCGCCAACCGTACCCGGAATGCCCGCAAAGAACTCCGCGGGACCCAGACGCCAGCGAATGCACTGGCGCGCAAGCTGTGTGCAGGGCACGCCGCTACCGGCGCGGACGAGGTAATGATCAACTCGCTGCAGATCTCTAAGGATCCTGGCAGCTGAAATAACAACGCCGCGAATGCCGCCATCGCGGACGAGCAGGTTACTGCCAACACCATGCCAGAAGATCGGTGTCTCCGGATCGAGCTCGTGCAAATAGGATGACAGGTCCGCAATACTCGCCGGAATAAAGAACAAGTCCGCCGTCCCGCCGGCGCGCCACGAGGTGTGCCGGCTCATCGGCTCGTTTTCGCGCAGCTCGCCGGCTACGGGCTTACCGGTCTCTGCAGTCATCATGAGTGCACCTTGAGGTCCGGTCTCTTACGCAGCAGGTCGGGCAATCCAGCCGCGTAGCCACCGATGTCGCCAGCGCCCATCGTCAACACGAGATCGCCGTCTTCGATCAGGCCATCCAGGACCGGGAGCAAGGCGTCCAGCGATTCGACGAATACGGGTTCGACAGTGCCGCGGGAGCGCACGGCCCGCGCGATCGAGCGGCCGTCTGCACCCGCAATGGGCGCTTCACCGGCCGCATATACGTCGAGCACAATCGTCACGTCGGCCTGCGACAGAACCGTTGCAAAGTCGTCCATCAGGTCGCGTGTGCGCGTATAGCGGTGCGGTTGGAATACGAGAACGATGCGCCGTTCCGGCCAGCCGGCCCGCGCCGCCGCAAGGGTCGCGGCGATCTCCGTCGGGTGGTGACCGTAGTCGTCGAAGAGCAACACCTTGCCGGCCGACGTGGTCACCTCGCCCAGACGCTGAAACCGCCGGTCGATGCCCGCAAAGCTCTCCAGCGCGGTCACGACGGCGGCATCTCCGACCTGCAATTCATCGGCTACCGCGACCGCTGCCAGTGCGTTGCGCACGTTGTGCAACCCAGGCAGGCGCAGCGAAACCTGTAACGGCGTCCTGTCACCCGAGCGGCTTACGTCGAAATGCGTCAATCCCTCACTGAACACGATGTTCATTGCACGAACATCGGCATCATCGTTGACCCCATAGGTGACGATCGAGCGGCCGATGTTGCCGAGAATCGCGTTGACGCCGGGATCATCGGTGCATACAACCGCCAACCCATAAAACGGCAGGTTGTGCAGGAACTCGACAAAGCCGCTGCGCAGCTTGTCGATGTCGCCGTCATAGGTCGCCATGTGATCCGCATCGATGTTCGTGACGACCGCGAGCATCGGCTTGAGATGGACGAACGAGGCATCACTTTCATCGGCCTCGGCCACAAGATAGTCCCCCTGCCCTAGCCTCGCGTTGGCATCGGCACTCTTCAGGCGTCCACCGATGACGAAAGTCGGATCGAGGCCACCTTCGGCGAGGACGCTGGCAACCAGGCTCGTTGTCGTCGTCTTGCCGTGCGTTCCCGCGACCGCAATGGAATAGCGGAACCGCATGAGTTCAGCGAGCATCTCGGCACGCTGGACGACCGGCATCAGGCGCTCGCGCGCGGCGGCTACCTCTGCATTGGTTTCATCTACCGCGCTGGAGACTACGACGGCATCGGCATTGTCGATGTTGTCGGCAGCGTGGTCGATGAATATCGTGGCGCCGAGTTTTTCGAGGCGCCGTGTCTGTTTGTTGGCCTTGAGATCCGAACCCTGCACTTTGTAACCGAGACTCAGCATGACCTCGGCAATGCCCGACATACCCGAACCACCGATACCGACAAAGTGGACGCAATGAATTCTTCGCATCCGCTTGATCATGCTTGCCTCCCGGTCAGGCCGAAGTGATGCACCCTGGTCTGCAGATTCATACCGCGACCCCCGCTTGTTGCAGGCAAAGCTCGGTAATTCGCATCAGCGCACCTGGCCTCGCGAGATCCCTTGCTCTCTCGGCTCTGATCCGCAATTCCTGTCGCGACGTGAGCCATGCGCGCAGCTGACCAGCCAGTACCTCACCGCTCAACATGCTTTCGTCAATAATTACGGCGGCGCCGGCATCAGCCATCGGCCGGGCGTTTGCGGTCTGGTGATCGTCAACCGCAGCCGGATAGGGCACAAACAGGGCCGGCAATCCGACGGCGCAAAGTTCGGCAACCGTCAGCGCTCCTGCGCGGCACACGACGAGGTCGGCCCACGCGTAAGCAGTCGCCATGTCGTCTATGAACGGCACGAGATCGACATCGACGCCCTCCCCTTCGTAAGCAGCACGCGCGGCCTCGAACGTCAGACTGCCGCATTGATGACGAACGACCGGCCGCTCGGATGCAGATAGCCTGGCCAGCGCTTGCGGCACCGTGATGTTGAGCGCCAATGCACCCTGACTGCCGCCGAGCACGAGCAGGCGCAGCGGTCCCTGCCGGCCTGTATAGCGTTCGAGCGGCCGGGCCACGGCTGCTATGTCCTCGCGAACCGGGTTACCCACGGTCTCCGCGTTGACACGGGTATTAAAACTGCCCGGGAAGGCTTGCAGCACAACCCGGGCAAGACGCGCCAGAAGACGGTTAGTTAGGCCGGCGACAGCATTCTGCTCGTGAATAACGAGCGGCCGGCGGGTGAGCCAGGCGGCGAGGCCACCCGGCCCTGTTACGAAGCCACCCATGCCGAGCACGGCAGCGGGGCGACGTCGCAGGATGACGCCCAGCGACTGCATGAGCGCCCAGGCGAGTTGTAGCGGTGCGATGATCAGCGCGGCGATACCTTTGCGTCGCAGCCCTTTGACACTGACCCATTCGATGTCGATGCCTGCCGCCGGCACGACCTGCGACTCGAGGCCACGGTGCGTGCCCAGCCAGACGATGTCCTGCGCACGCGCCTCGAGCGCGCGTGCAACTGCCAGCGCCGGATACACGTGGCCGCCAGTACCGCCCGCCATGACGAGGATCGGCCGAGTCGGGCGTCGAGGACTCATCGTTTACCACCGCGTTTGCGATTTACGGGTTTTGCGTCGACCACGAGCTCATGATGGATGCGTAGCAACATGCCGATAGCTACCATCGTGACGATCAGGCTACTGCGGCCGTAGCTGACCAGCGGCAGCGTCAGTCCTTTCGTCGGCAGCAAGCCAACATTGACGCCGACGTTTATAAACGCCTGCAAGCCAATCCACGTGCCTATGCCGAGCGCGAGGTAAGCCTCAAAAAAGCGCTCCGCAGTGGCAGCGCGAAATGCGAGTCTGCAGATGCGCCACAACAGCGCAAGGAACAGCGAAATCAGCAGCAACGATCCCAGCAGACCGAACTCTTCCGCATACACGGCGAAGACGAAATCGGTGTGTGCTTCTGGCAGATAAAATAACTTCTGCACGCTATCGCCCAGTCCGACTCCGAACCACTCGCCTCTGCCGATCGCGATTAACGACTGTGTGAGCTGAAAACCGGAGTCGAACGGGTCGGCCCACGGATCGAGAAAGCCGGTCAGGCGCTTCATGCGATACGGTGATGTCAGGGCCAGCGCCAGCATGCCGATCAGTGCTGTCGAAAAGAACAATACGAAGTCGCGCAAACGAGCCCCCGCCACGAACAGGACAATCAGGGCAGTGGCGAGCACAACGATGGCTGCGCCGAAATCAGGCTCGGCCAGCAGTAACGCACAGCAGAGGCTCAGTACCAGCATGGGCCGCAGAAAACCGACAAAGCTCTCGCGAAGTGCTTTTTGCTGGCGAACGACGTAACCCGCGATGTACATGAGCAGACAGAGGCGGGCCGGTTCGGAGACCTGCAGGTTAATGATGCCGATCCGAATCCAGCGCTTGCTGCCGTTGACTTCGTAGCCGATGCTCGGGACCAGCACGACGCAGAGCAGTGCCAATCCGAGCAATAGCAACAGCGGACTCAGGCTCTGCCACACCCGCATCGGAATATACAGGCAAATCAAGACCCCGAGCGCACCAATCAGCGCCGCAACGAGTTGCCGTTCGACATAGAAGAAGGGCTTACCCGCGACGTTGTCCGAAACAGTAATCGAGGCCGAGGCGAGAATAACCAATCCACCAAACAGCAATGTCAAAACGATTAGTAGCAACGCCGAATCGACTTTGATTTCGGTCTTCAGCCGCGCCGGAAATGGCATGATTGCGCTGTTCGTCGTCATCGCGGCAATGCCTCCACCGCAGCGTGGAACGCGGCGCCGCGCGCTGCATAATTCTCGAACTGATCGAAACTCGCACAAGCTGGAGCAAGCAGGACCGTGTCGTCAGACTCCGCGTAATCGGCGGCTTTACGGACGGCATCCGCCATATCCGTTGCAAAGTACACGGGCATTACCGTGTCGAGCGCAGCGGCGATCGCTTCGGCGTCAGCGCCCAACAGTACGGCGGCACGTAGTTTGTTTTCGAGCGCAGTGGCCAGTTCGCCGTAATCGACACCTTTGCCCACGCCGCCCGCTATCAACACGATCATGCCATCAACCGATTGCACCGAGGCGACCGCGGCGGCGACATTCGTCGCCTTGGAATCATTGATAAAATTGACCGCAGCTTTTCTCGCGACGAACTGCATGCGGTGGGGCAGGCCCGGAAACTCGTCGAGCACCTGCAACATTGGCCCCATTTCGAGGCCCAGCAGTTCGCCGGCGGCGAGCGCCGCTAATGCATTGGCCTGGTTGTGCAGCCCATACATGGCCGTGTCGGCTGACGCGATCAACAACGCATCGCCGCGCGCCAGATAGTCGATGTTGTCCTCGCGCCGGATGCCGTATTGCCCTTCTCCCGGTTCGTCGAGGCCGAAGCTGATGACCTTATCAATGTGCCGCGCGCGTTCTGCGGCAACCTCGTCGGCGCGGTTGATGACCGCGGCTTTTGCTTCGCGAAAGACGCGGTATTTCGACTGCCGGTATTCATCCTCATCGGCGTGCCAGTCGAGATGATCGGGCGAGACGTTGAGCAGTACCGCCACCGCTGCCGGTAATACATCGGTACGTTGCAACTGAAAACTCGACAGTTCGAGCACGTAGAGATCCGGCTGGTTCTGGTCCAGCAGGTCGAGCGCGGGCTCGCCCAGGTTGCCGCCCGCGAGAACGTTACGGCCCGCTGCGCGGCACATATGGTAAAGCAATGTCGTAACCGTACTTTTGCCGTTGGATCCCGTAATGGCGACAAACGGCGCCTTTGCGTCGCGCGCGAACAACTCGATGTCGGAGACGACTTCGAGCTTCGATTTACGCGCTGCCTCGAGCAGCGGATGGTCGTCGGCGATGCCTGGAGACACGATGACGCGACCGATTTCGGCCGGCAGATCCAGGTCGCCGAGTAGAACCTCTGCATCGGGCCAAAGATCCGCGAGGTCTTCAATCCCGGGCGGTTCCTGCCGCGAATCGACGAACTTTGCGTCGAGCCCTGAGCGCCGCAGGTAGCGTGCGATCGACAGGCCCGTGACGCCCAGCCCGACGACCAGGTCCTTTCTCGCTGACTTGGTCTTCTTGACGGCGCTCATCGGATCTTCAGACTCGCGAAGCCAACCAGGACGAGGATGACCGTGATGATCCAGAAGCGGACGATGACTTTCGGTTCCGCCCAGCCTTTGAGTTCGAAATGATGATGCAGCGGCGCCATGCGAAACACGCGCTTGCCCGTCAGTTTGAACGATGCGACCTGAATAATGACCGAAAGCGTTTCGACGACGAATACTCCGCCCATGATCGCAAGCACGATTTCCTGGCGAACAACGACGGCGACCACGCCCAGCGCCGCGCCCAGCGCCAGTGCGCCGATATCGCCCATGAATACCTGCGCAGGATAGGTGTTGAACCAGAGAAACCCGAGTCCGGCGCCGGCCAGCGCGGCGCAAAACACCATAATCTCGCCGCTGCCCGCCACGTAGGGGATGCCGAGGTAGCCGGAGAAGTTGATGTTGCCCGCCACGTAGGCGAACAGGCCCAGTGCGCCACCGATCAGGACCGTCGGCATGATTGCGAGACCGTCGAGACCGTCGGTCAGGTTGACCGCGTTGCTGAAACCGACGATGAAGAAATACGTGATCACGAGCTGAAACACACCGACCGGTAGCGTCAGATCCTTGAAATACGGGATCAGCAGGGCGGTTGCCGTTTCGAGCGTTCCGTTCTCCTTTGCGATCAGATACAGCGCCAGCGATGCGAGGATGGCCGCAACGGACTGCCAGAACAATTTGGCTTTCGCCGAGATCCCGGCCGGGTTCTGCAGGACGAGTTTCTTGTAGTCGTCGACATAACCGATCACACCGAACGACACCATGACGAACAGTACAACCCATACGAAGCGATTCTCGAGATCCGACCACAGGACGGTGCTGACCGCAATTGCAGTCAGGATCAGTGCACCACCCATCGTCGGCGTGCCGGCCTTCAGCAAATGCGTATCGGGTCCCTCTTCGCGTACCGGCTGACCGAGCTGATTGACGCTCAGCTTCTTGATCATTCGCGGACCGATGACGAACGACAGAATCAGTGCCGTCAGTGCGCCGAGGATCGCGCGCATCGTCAGGTAGTTGAAGACATTGAAGCCCGACTCGAACTGCGCCAGATAATGGGTGAGATATAACAACATCGTCAGGCTTCCCGTCTCTGTGCTCGCGGCGCGCGCAGTGCGTCGACTACCCGTTCCATGCGCATGGCGCGGGAACCCTTGACCAGCACATTGACATCCTCCGACAGCCCGGCTGCGACCTCGGCGATCAGATCCTCCAGCGATTCGAACCACGCGCCGCCGGCGCCGAAGGCATCGGCCGCATGCCGACTGAGTTCGCCGAAAACGAACAAGCGATCGATCCCGGCGCTTGCCAGCGCCTGGCCGACTTCGCTGTGCAGTTGCCGCTCATCGTCGCCGAGCTCTTTCATATCGCCGAGTACCAGGTAGTTCTTGCCAGGTAACGAGGCCAGGAATTCGCCTGCGGCGATAACTGACAGCGGATTCGCGTTGTAACTATCGTCGTAAAGTGTGGCGCCATTCTGGCCATTGAGTGGCTGCAGGCGGCCGGTCACGGGATCGACGGACTCGAGCGCCGTAACGATGCTCTCCGGCGACATGCCTAACGCCGTCGCGACGGCGGCCGCGGCGCAGGCATTCTGAACGTTGTGCATGCCTGCAAGCGGCAGCACGACCGGCATCCCAACTCCGCGAATAGACAAAATGAATCGCGATTGGCCTTTGTCGACAGCGACGTCGTCGGCTCGAACATCGGCGCTTTCGCTGAATCCAAAGCTCAAGACGTCGATGTCTGCAACGAGCGAGCACCAGTACCCATAATGCTCGTCATCGGCATTTAAAACCGCCATATCAGGTCGTGGCTCACCCTGCAGAATTTCACCTTTCGCATGCGCGACGCCTTCTATCGAACCAAATCCCTCGAGATGCGCTGCCGCGGCATTCGTAATCACGACGACATCGGGCTGCGCAAGAGCTGTCAGATACGCGATCTCGCCGGCGTGGTTCGCGCCCATCTCAAGTACTGCGTATTGATGCGACGAGTCGATGCGGAGCAGCATGAGTGGCATGCCGATGTCGTTGTTGAGATTACCTTGCGTTGCCAACGTCGGTGCGTGCTGTGCAAAACAAGCGGCGATCATTTCCTTGAGCGTCGTTTTACCATTGCTACCGGTGACACCGATGACCGTTGCAGGCTGCTCCGAACGCCACGCGGCGCTGAGGTCACCGAGTGCCAGCCTGGTGTCGGGGACGGTGATCTGCGCGATTTTTGCGTCAACGATGGACGCGACAACGGCGCCGGCAGCGCCTTTGTCCTGAGCCTCGCCGACAAATGCGCCACCGTCGAAATTCGGCCCCGATAACGCGAAAAACAGTTCGCCGCTTTGCAGCGTGCGGGTATCGGTACTCACGCCGTCAAACGCCTGGTCCGCACCGTGCAACGTTCCGTGCATCGACTCCGCCGCCTGCGACAGCAGGGCATTCATGCGCCCGCCTCGGCTCGCGCCGCGAGATTTGCAGCCGCCACCTGATAATCAGAGAAATCGCGCCGCTCGCCACCGATCAGCTGATAGTTCTCGTGGCCTTTGCCCGCTATGAGCACGGTGTCCCCTGATTTCGCCGCAGCGATGGCCCAGCCGATGGCGGCCGCGCGATCCTCAATCGCCGTTACCCGACCCGGCCTGACGAATCCCTCCATGATCGCCGCAATGATTTCGGTCGGCGATTCGCCGCGCGGATTGTCGCTGGTCACAACCACCTGATCGGCATGTCGCTCGGCCACTCGCCCCATTTGTGGCCGCTTGCCCGCATCACGCTCGCCGCCACAGCCGAAGACACACCATAGTCTGCCTTTGCAGTGCATCCGGAGCGCTTGTAATGCGAGATTAAGTGCAGCGGGGGTGTGTGCGTAGTCGATGTAAACCGACGGTGTGCCAACGGCACCGGCAACACGCTGCATGCGCCCCGGCGGTGCAGCGACTTTACCGAGAACATCGCAGGCCTGCTCCATCGGCACACCCTGGGTCAACAGGAAGGCCATCGCGATGGTCGCGTTCGCCACGTTGAAATCACCGGGTAAGCGCAGAGCAAACTCGCCGTTGCCCCAGGACGTGTTTACTTGGATCTGGGATCCGCTCTGGCTCGCTACAACCGAGCGAACAAAGACATAAGCCCGTCCGTTGGCAACACGATTGAAGTTGGTTGACACGCTCACGACATCCTGTCCGCATCTTGCTGCGAGATCGGCACCAAATTCCGAGTCGAGGTTGATGATGCGGTGCCTGGCGGCATACTCTACAAACAGGCTTGCCTTCGCCTCACCGTAACGTTGCATGTCGCCGTGATAGTCGAGATGGTCGCGACTCAGGTTCGTAAACAATACGGAATCGAATTCGACGCCAGCCACACGATTTTGCGCCAATGCGTGTGACGAAACCTCGATCGCGGCGTACTCGGCACCCGCATTTCGAAATTCAGCGAGGTTCGCGTGCAGTTCGACCGTGCCTGGCGTCGTCAACTCTGAATCGACTTCGATCTCGCCAACGCCGTGACCCAGCGTGCCGATATAGCCACAGCGTCGCCCCAGCCGCTCCAGACACTGTACGATCAGCCATGCGACGGTCGTCTTGCCGTTCGTTCCCGTTATACCAACGACATTCACATCGGCGGACGGCGCTGCATAAAATCGATTGGCAATCCTTCCCAAATGTCCGGCCAGATCCGGAATCGGGATGACGGGTACGCCGATATCTTCGTCCGGAACTGTGGCCGTCGACGAATCAACCACGACGGCGGCAACACCGGCAGCCAGCGCGTCGCCGAGATAGTCGAGTCCATGCTTATTCTGGCCGCCGCAGGCCAGAAACACGTCGCCCTGCTTGAGCAGCCGGCTATCACTTGCAAGGCCGTGAATCGCGACCGCCGGCGCATCGGCAAGTCCCTGCAGTAAGTCAGCAAGTGTCATTGGCGCAGTCAGTCGTTCGGCCGGCATACTCATCGACTCATTGCCTGCATACTGCTATTCGGGTCCCTGGCCGGCAGCGCATCGGGCGGCACTGCCAGCAGGCGTAACGACTCCGCCATGACGTTTGCGAACACCGGTGCGGCAACGTCGCTGCCGTAGTACAGTTCGCCGCTCGGCTCGTCGATCACGACTACCGCGGCCAGGCGTGGATCGCTCGCAGGCGCAAGCCCGGCGAAGATCGAAATATATCTGTCCTCCGAATAACCTCCCGCTGTGAATTTCCACGCGGTGCCCGTCTTACCCGCGACTCGATAGCCCGGTATGGCGGCCTTCGTACCTGTACCGCCCGGGCGTACGACTTCCTCGAGCATGCGCCTGACAGCGACGGCCGTTTCCTTTTCGAGTATGCGCTCACCTGCCATCGCGTGCTCGGCGGCCACCAGCGAGATCGGCCGCGCCATGCCGTTGCTGCCGAGCAGCGCATAGGCTTTGGCAAGTTGTAATGGAGTGACAGACACGCCGTACCCGTATGCCAGTGTCGCCTGGCTGATTTGTTGCCAGTGATCATAAGGAGTGAGCAAGCCGGCGGACTCACCCGGGAATCCACTGGCAGTCAGTGAACCGAGACCGAATTCGGTCATCGTGTTCCACAGCTGATCGGGCTGCAGAGACATCGCGAGTTTCGTCACGCCGACATTGCTCGAGCGCGCCAGAATTGTGGTCAGGCTGACACGACCCAGATTGCGGCTGTCTTCAATCTTTTTCGGGCCTATGGTGACGTAGCCCGGAGTCGTGTCTATGATGCTGCTGGGCCGGTACTGGCCGCTTTCCAGTGCAGCGGCAACGACCAGCGGTTTGATGCTGGAACCTGGTTCAAAAATGTCTGTAATTGCACGATTACGATAGCGCTCGGCCGAATACTGTGAGCGATCGTTCGGGTTGTAAGTCGGCTGATTTGCGATTGCCAGCGCTTCGCCACTGTGGATATCGAGAACGACGATTGATCCGGATTCGGCGTTGTATGCCTGGATCGCCGCCTTGAGCGTCCGGTAAGCCACGTACTGGATACGCAGGTCGATGCTTGAGCGCAGATCCTTGCCATGATGGGCCGGTCGGATGCTCTCGACGTTTTCGACGGATCGCCCGAGCCGATCCTTAAGTACCCGCTTCGCGCCCGACTCGCCGGCGAGCCAATGATTGAAAGCCAGCTCGAGACCTTCCTGACCCTCATCGTCGATGTTGGTGAAGCCGACGAGATGGCCGGTTACTTCACCCGCCGGGTAATACCGGCGGTACTCACGTTGCACATTGATGCCGGGCAAATTCAGTGCGAGCACCTGCTGTGATTTCTCGGGATTGATGTGGCGCTTCACGTACAGGAACTCTTTGTCCATGCTGCGCGTTATACGGCGCATGAGTAACTGTGAATCGACTTCCAGAATGCGCGCCAGTTGCGGCACCCTATCGACCGCGGGAGCGAGCTCGCTCGGGTTGGCCCAGACACTGTCGACGGGCGTGCTGATTGCAAGCGGTTCGCCGTTGCGGTCAGTGATCGTGCCACGATGCGCTGAAATTCTCTCCGTGCGTAAGTGGCGAGTGTCTGCCTGCGCATTCAGGAATTCGGTGTTAAATACTTGCAGTTGCACGGCACGCGCAATCAGTGACATCGCGATCAGCGCGAAAAACACACCCACCAGCGTCAGCCTGCCGGCGAAGCGTCTAGCTATCTGGTTCTTTGTCTCAGCGCCACGTGTCATTGTCGTTCGATTACGAAGATCTCTGTCGACTGAGGTCGCACCAGGGACAGATCGTCGGTCGCAACCTGCTCGATGCGCGCGTGCGTAGCCCAGGTGCTTTGCTCGATCTGCAACTGGCTCCACTCGATATTCAGTTCGTCACGTTCGTGATTAAGCTGTTCGAGTTCCACAAACAGTTTGCGGGATTCGTGTTTGGTAAAAACTAGCGCCATCGCGCTTAACACGCAGACAGCGGCAAACACAAAAACGAGCAGAAATGGCTGACGATTCGCAGTGAATTGCATCAAAGTCGTTCCGCGACTCGTAAGCGCGCACTGCGTGCGCGTTTATTTGCAGCAATCTCATCGGCTGTCGGCCCGATAGCGCTGCCAATGGGCTTGAGTTTTGGCCGGAATTCTTCGGGCACGTCGGGCATACCGCGATACTGTTCCGCCTCGCGCGATGCGTTACGGATGAAACGCTTGACGATGCGATCCTCGAGCGAATGAAAGCTGATTACGCACAGGCGACCGCCCTTCTTCAGCACTTGCAGCGATTGCTCGAGCGCTGCTTCGAGCTGCTGGAGTTCGGCATTGATGAAGATACGGATTGCCTGAAAAGTTCTGGTCGCCGGATGTTTCTTACGGGTATGCGCCGGGACGACGGAGGCGACGATATCTGCGAGTTGTCCTGTCGTTTGAATGGGCTCCTTGTCGCGACTTGCGACGATCGCGCGGGCAATACGCGCGGCCGCTGTTTCTTCCCCGTACTTTTTGAGTACGATTTTCAACTCGACTTCTTCCACAGTTTGCAGCCACTCTGTGGCAGAGACACCTGATTCCGGGTCCATGCGCATGTCCAGCGGTCCGTCACGAAGAAAGCTGAAGCCTCGTGCGGCTTCGTCCAGCTGCGGTGATGAGACTCCGAGGTCGAGGAGCAAGCCGTCGACTTGTCCTTCGAGTCCCCGTGTCTCCATGTATGTCGCCAGTTTTGCAATTTCGCCCCTTATCAATTCAAACCGCGGATCGTCGCTGAGCTCACCGGGTACTGCTGCGATTGCCTGTGGGTCGCGATCGATCGCGATCAATCGACCGGTTGCGCTTAATCGCTTCAGAATCGCGCCGCTGTGCCCCCCACGTCCGAATGTTGCATCGACGTATAATCCGTCCGCCCGTATCGCCAGTCCGTCGAGGACTGGCCCCTGCAGCACCGGCACATGCGCGTTGCTGCTCATCGGATGCTCGGCAACCTAGAACGAAATTGACTCGAGATCGGCTGGCAGGTCGCCTTCGTCCTCCTCGGCCAACCATGCGTCGCGTCTTTCGATCCAGGTTTCCTCATCCCATAATTCAAACTTGTTGCCCTGCCCGATCAGCATCGCCTGCTTTTCAAGCCCGGCGAATTCCCTTAGCTCGCGGGATACGAGAATCCGCCCACTCGCATCCATGTCGACCTCAGTCGCATAACCGACCATAATCCGCACGATGTTGCGCGCGACCCTGTGCATGGACGGCAGCCGCACGAGCTTGCGCTCGAGCTCTTCCCAGTCCGGCAGGGGATAGATCAGGAGGCAGTGATCCTTGTCGACCGTAACGACGATTGCGCCATCACAACGGGCACTCAGCCGCTCCCGATACCGGGTCGGTATTGCCATACGCCCTTTGGCGTCCAACGTGACTTGAGTGGCTCCTCGGAACACGACGGTGCGGACGGCCCCGGCTCCGCTCTTCTGGCGCGAATCCCGGGCAACTTGCCCATTTCCTCCCACTTTTTTCCACTTTTCAACACTATACGGTCGGGGCCTCGTGAGCGTCAATAAGCGCCGGCAATTAATTGTTGTTGTACAGGGACTTAGGGACTTTGCGGTGGCTGAAATCGGGCGAATTGTGGCAGCATTGGCGCTAGTGAAATCATGTTGTTAGCGCTGTTTCTTCGACAAGACATCAAAAACGCGTCGGTAAATGCCGACAGCACTAGATTTGCGGCGCTGCGCAGGTGTAACTGCGCGGTGTGCGCAGCGATCTCACGTCAGGCGCATAATATTTTCGTAAGCTTCTGATTTAAATTATTTTTATTGTCGGAATCGAGAAAGTCGGAGCCAGCGATAAGCCGGGTTCTGTATCTGACAACCATTCATCTGGGACAACCGTCACCGGCTGCCTCTAGCAACCTACCCGGGAGTCCGCTCGGTACCGGCGGTGCGATGACTCGCTCACTCCCCTATTTGGTCTTGCTCCAGGCGGGGTTTACCGTGCCGCGAACTGTTACCAGTCGCGCGGTGCGCTCTTACCGCACCTTTTCACCCTTACCGGGTACAACCCGGCGGTCTGTTTTCTGTGGCACTTTCCGTAGGCTCACGCCCCCCAGGTGTTACCTGGCGCCCTGTCCGATGGAGCCCGGACTTTCCTCCGCAGCGTATGCTACAGCGATTGCCTGGCCGACTCCGACTTTCTCGGACCCGGGATTTTACAGGAAATTCACTCGCGCAGGCGCTCATGCCGGCATGCCATCGTGCCCTGTCCCAGTGGCGGTTGTCACGACGGGCAGCGAATTAATCAGGATCGGCTTCCGTATTAAGCTTCAACAAGCGTCGGTACAGGGTATTGCGCTTCTCGCCGGTTGCTACGGAGACGATCTTCGCGACTTCTTTTGCGGGCAGCCGGACGTTTAGCTCGACCAACAAACGATCGATGTCAATCGAAGACCCGACGACCTCAGGAGAACCCGCGACGACAACGACGAATTCGCCCTTTGCCATGATCGTGCCGTCAGCGACGTCGTGCAGCAACTCGCCCAGCGTCGCATGCACACACTGTTCATGCAGCTTGGTCAGTTCGCGGCCGAGAAATGCCGGGCGCGACTCTCCACATGCCGCGACCAGATCAACGAGACAATCATGGATACGGTGCACGGATTCATACAACACGATCGTTCGCGGTTCGTTCGACAGCTCCGCGAGGCGGTCACGCCGCGCTTTGCTCTTGGCGGGGAGGAATCCTTCAAAGCAGAAGCGATCGGTGGCCAGGCCAGCAACCGATAGCGCCGCGGTGAGCGCGCTCGCACCGACAACGGGCGTCACTGTGACACCATGCCGGTGCGCCGCCTGCACAATGCGGTAGCCCGGATCGCTAATCAGCGGCGTGCCGGCGTCGCTGACGAGTGCAACCGACTTGCCTTCTTCCAGATCGGTAATCAGCGCCGCAACGACCTTTTGCTCGTTGTGGTCGTGCAACGCCAATAATGGTGTTTTGATGGCGAAATGCGATAGCAATCGGCCAGTATGGCGGGTATCCTCGGCGGCAATGAGATCAACGATCGCGAGCGTCTGGCGTGCTCGGGGCGTCAGATCTTCCAGGTTACCGATCGGCGTTGCCACCACGAATAGTGTCCCGCTCATGACGCCCCGCTTGCCTGTGCAGTCGCTAAGTAAAGTACACGAATGAAGATACCGTTTATGCATCCTGCCCGTGTTAGAAGCTCAATGGCAAGACTTGCTGCGTTGCTCGTAGTAACGCTGGCGCTGACTGCCTGTGAAACGACGGGCTTCGGTAGTTGGGGCGGTGGTCCCGGCGAGGGTCGTGCCGAGCGACTCGCGCGTAATGGTCAGCACGCGGATGCGGCCGCAACGTATATTGGTCTCGCCGCAGAGGCTATCGGCAGCGAACGCGATCGTCTAACCCTCCTTGCAGTCGAACAATGGCTCGATGCAGGCGACGCACTGCGTGCGCGCAACGCTTTCTCGAATGTATCGCAGCCAACCGATAGCGAATTGCGTAATCTGTGGAATACGAATTCCGCCGCACTGTTGCTCTACAGCGGTGAGGCCGATGCTGCCATCGACATTCTCGAGCCGATGAGCCGGGAATCGCTGTCGCTCAGGCATCGACTGCGAGTCGAAGCTTTGCGTGCCGACGCATGGATCCAGAAAGGCGAACCGACGCGCGCCGTCGAGTTGATGACGCAACGAGAGGTCTGGCTCGACGATCGTCGGAGCGTTGAGCAAAATCGCTGGCGGCTGTGGCAGGGTCTGCTCGTCAGCAGCCCACAGAATCTGCGCGCCGGTGCTGAGATGGCCCTGGATAACAATGTCAAGGGATGGCTCGCGCTCGGTTCGCTGGCGACATCGACGGGCCAGCAAGGTATCGGCTGGACCAATGGCGCCGTGCATTGGCGCCAGACTTACGGTGACCATGCGGCAATGCTGATCATCGACCGGCTGCAATTACCCGACGCGATGATTCTCGACTATCCCAAACAGATCGCGCTGCTGCTGCCGCTGTCCGGGCGGACTGCCTCGGCCGGCAAGGCAATCCAGAATGGTTTCATGGGCGCCTACTTTGCAGCGGCCTCCGGTCTCGACAACGACCAGACGATTCGCGTGTACGACGTGAATGCCGAGGGTGACGCCAGCGCTGCGTACGAGTCGGCTGTCGCTGAGGGTGCAGAGTTCGTGATCGGCCCGCTGCTCAGGAATAATGTTATCGAACTCGCGAACGACATCCTGGTTCCGGTTCCCGTGCTGACACTCAACTATCTGCCCGAAGACACGCTGGCCCCGCCTGGCCTGTATCAATTCGCGCTTGCCCCCGAAGACGAAGCCCGTTCCGCGGCGGCCCGCGCAATTAGCGATGGACATACGAGAGGCGTCGCGCTCGTGCCCAACAATGATTGGGGTCGTCGCGTATTATCGGGATTCGCGGCAGAATTCGAAACGCTTGGGGGCACACTACTCGATTACAGAAGTTACACGCCGGCAAACCCGGATTATTCGGACACGATCGAAGACGTGATGGCGCTGTCGGGCAGCGTCCGGCGCTACCAGCGGCTGCGTGCCAATATCGGCGGTCCGCTGCAATTCGACCCGCGCCGGCGTCAGGACAGCGAATTTATATTTCTCGCCGCGGATGCGCCCGCCGGTCGCCTTTTGAAGTCGCAACTCAAATTCCATTATTCAGGCGATTTGCCAGTTTACTCAACATCATCGATTTACGCGATGGATGGTCGATCCAATGCCGATTTAAACGGCATCATGTTTGCTGACACGCCCTGGGTTATTGCGCCGCACAGTTGGATCGAACACCTGCCGTCGCTCTTCGAAGAATACTGGCCGGAGGAGCGTCGCCTGGGTCGCTTACACGCGATGGGTTATGACGCCTACCAGCTCATTGCTGCGCTCTTTGCGGCACGGACCGGCCCGATGCAGGAAATCGATGGGGCAACCGGCAAACTGTATCTCGACTCCGATGGCCGCGTCCGCCGACGCCTGGCATGGGCACAGTTTCAGAGTGGCGAACCGATCGCGATGCCCGGAATGGAGGGTTTCGGCGGACCGATTCAGGACATCAGCGAAGGGCCCGAGATAATGCTGCCTGACGCGGCTGATGACGAATCGTGGTTCGACGCAACACAAGAACTGTAGGCGCGGATGCCGAAAAACTGGCTTGCAAATTCCTGAATGCGCAGGGCCTGACCAATGTCACACAGAACTTCCGCTGTCGCCTCGGCGAGATCGACCTGGTCATGTTCGACGATGATTGCCTGGTATTTACCGAAGTACGCTATCGAAGCGGCAGCTGTTTGACGCACGCCGGCTTGACCGTTGACACCCGCAAGCAGAAGAAACTCATTCGAACGGCCGCCCTGTTTCTCGCCCGACGACCACAATTCGCCAACAGCCCGGTGCGCTTTGACGTCGTCGCCATCGATACAGACGCACGGCACGGAGAGACAATCGAATGGATTCGCGACGCGTTTCGACCCCTGGATGCGGCGCTGTAAATCGCGCCCACAGGCTTCTCAGGCCTCGTTTACTTGACGACTTTGAGGTGAGCGCGTCTCCGCGGTGCGTCGATTGCGTCGCTAGGCTCTACATGCTCATTGGAAGACCTGCCCGAATCGTGCGAGAAGATCATCCCCTGCCCCGTCTCTCTGGCATAAATGCCAAGCACCGAACGCATCGGAACCCAAACATCAAATGGTACGCCGGAGAAACGTGCACGAAAACTGACTGCTTTGTTCGTCAGCTTGAGATTATGAGCCGCGGTCTCGCTGATATTCAGAATGATCTTGCCATCTTTGACATGCTCGCGCGGCACGCTGACTCCGTCGACGCCGGCGTCGACAACGATGTGGGGGGTGTGGCCATTGTCACCCATCCACTCGTGCATCGCACGGATCAGGTAGGGCCGTTTAGATCGGCTTGGATTCGTCATTGTTGTTACAAGCCCGGGTTTGCCAGGTTATAAGCTTACCATCCTTTACGGAGTCTGCAGCAAAAGTGACATAACGTGGCAAACGGCCACTCCTATAGACGCATTTCCTGCTCGAGTTCGGTCAGGCTTTGCCGGAAGGAACGCCGCGCAAACACTCGCGTCATGTAATTCTCGATCGGCTCCGCCTGGCTGCCGAGGTCGATTCCGTAGACGGGAAGTCGCCATAATATCGGTGCGATGCTCGCGTCGACGAGCGAAAATTCCTCACTCAGGAAGTAAGGCCGCGCGCCAAATAACTCCGTACTCTGCAAGATGCTTTCGCGCAGCAACTTGCGAGATTTGCTGCTGAGTCGGCCATCAGCCGTGGTTTCGGCTTCCTCCGCCAACGAATACCAATCTGTTTCGATGCGAAACAATGCAAGCCGGAATTGCGCGCGCATCACCGGGTCGACAGGCATCAGTGGCGGGTGTGGGAAGCGCTCGTCGAGATACTCAATAATGACACGCGAGTCGTACAACGTCAGATCGCGGTCGACCAGCGTCGGCACTGTGTGATAAGGATTAAGATCCATCAGATCTTCCGGCAGTTCAGCACCCTGCACATTGGCGATCTCGATGTTGATATTTTTCTCCGCAAGGACCAGTCGGGTTCGATGACTGTGAATATCGGTCGGCCGCGAAAACAAAGTCATTACGGAGCGTCTATTGGCGATAACTGCCATCATATGGATCCTCGAAATATCTGAGTGGGAAGCGGTACGACTGACAAGAGTCAGCTGACATCCTTCCAGATCTGCTTTTTCAACATGCCTGCGATGATCAGGAATATGAGCAGATAAATAATTACCCACGTACCCAGCATGCGCCGTTTGGCCCGGACGGGTTCTGCGATATATGCCAGGAAGTTCACGGTATCGGCAACGAACTCATCATAGGCCTCCGCATCCATCTTGCCTGCGGTGACTCGCTCGAATCCATCGAAGTGATTGGTCGTGGTGCCGCCATCATCGGTGTGTGGCGTGAAAACGGCTTCCTGGTAGCCCTGCAATTCCCATAGCACGTGAGGCATGCTCGTGCCGGCAAGAACGAGGTTGTCGACACCGGTCGGGCTATTGGGATCGAGATAAAAGCCCTTCAGGAAGTTGTAGATATACTCTGAGCCCTTAGCGCGCGCCATCAGCGACAGGTCCGGTGGAGCAACGCCATACCATCTTCCGGCATCTGTCGGCCGCATTGCCGAGCGAATCGTATCGAACGTCTTTTCCGCGTTGAACATCAGGTTGTCGATGAGCTGCTCTTCTGACAGCTCGAGGTCAGTGCCGATAGTGTTGTAACGGACATACTGCGCCGAGTGACAGCCAGAGCAGTAGTTCATGAAGTTTCGTGCACCTCGCTGTAGCGACGAAATACTGCCCGGGTCGAATTCCGCCTCCTGCATTGGAATGTCGCCACCTCCAGCTGCATAAGTCGATGTAAAGACAATGCAGGCACCGAGAGCCACGAGCCTGGCGCACATGTTCCGTTTATCCATGGTAGACCACCCTGTCTGGCACCGGCTTTGTCTTGTCGACCGTCGTGTAATAAGGCATCAACAGGAAAAACGCGAAGTAGAGCGCGGTGAAAATGCGTGCGGCGTTTACGTAGACGCCTTCAGCGGGCATCGTGCCAAGGTATCCCAATACGAGAAAGGTAATTGCGAAAATGGTCAGTGCCGATTTGTAGATCCAGCCACGATAGCGAATGGATTTGACGCGCGCCCGGTCGAGCCAAGGCAGGAAGACCGGCAGTAATACGGCACCCGCCATTAACACGGCACCCCACAGTTTGTCGGGCACGGCCCGCAGGATTGCGTAAAACGGCGTGAAGTACCATACCGGCGCAATGTGCTCTGGCGTAGCCGTCATGTTGGCTGGTTCGAAATTTGCGTGTTCGAGGAAGTAGCCGCCCATATCCGGCGCGAAGAACATCACCGCCGCGAAGATGATCAGAAAAATGATGATTGCGACGAGGTCCTTGCTCGTGTGATACGGGTGAAACGCGATGCCGTCCAGCGGAATTCCATCGGGTCCCTTGTGCTCCTTGATCTCGATACCGTCCGGGTTGTTCGAACCGACCTCATGCAGCGCGACAATGTGCACGAACACAAGCCCAATCAACGCCAGTGGCAACAAGACCACGTGCAGAGCGAAAAACCGGTTCAGCGTAATGTCCGAGATCGAGTAATCACCGCGAATTATTTCCACCAGTGCCTCGCCGATGCCCGGAATCGCCCCGAATAAGGAAATGATTACCTGGGCGCCCCAGTAAGACATCTGGCCCCATGGAAGCAAATAACCTGCAAACGCCTCGGCCATGAGCACGAAGAAGATCAGCATGCCGATGAGCCATATGAGTTCGCGTGGCTTCCTATACGAGCCATAAAGCATCGCTCGAAACATGTGCAGGTACACGACGATAAAAAAGAACGATCCACCCGTCGAATGCATGTAGCGAATCAGCCAACCCCATTCCACGTCGCGCATGATGTACTCCACCGACGCAAACGCATCCGCGGCCGATGGCTTGTAGTTCATCGCCAGGAAAATACCGGTAAACAGTTGGATGAACAGCACCACAAACGCCAAAACACCAAATACGTACCAGAAGTTGAAATTCTTCGAGGCGTAGTACTCGGTGGCGTGATACTTCATCGTCTCCGTAAACGGGAAACGATCGTCGATCCACTTCATGAAACCGCCTTGTGGCTTACCGACCTCTGCTTCGATTTTTGCCATTACGCCGCTCCCGTGTCCTGACCGATCAGGATCAGGTCATCCCTGACGAATCGATACGGCGGGACACGCAGGTTTGTCGGTGCCGGGACCCCTTTATACACGCGTCCCGCGAGGTCGAACTTCGATCCGTGACATGGACAGAAAAAACCGCCGCCCCAATTCTCGCCTGGACGCACCTCGAAATCTTCGAGCGGCGCACAGCCGAGATGGGTACACGATCCTTCGACAACAAGGAACTCCGGCTTGACGGAACGGAATTCGTTAACCGCGTAGACAGGCTGCTGCTCAACGACCTCGGAGTCCGGATCTCTGAGATCTTCGAGATTGTCCGGCAATCGCTCGAGCATCGCTTGGGTTCGCCGCAAGACGAATACGAGCCTGCCACGCCACAGGACCCGGACCATTTCGCCAGGCTGCATCGAACTGATCGCAACCTCAACCGGTGCACCGAGTGCTTGTGCCCTTGCGCTGGGCTTCAGTGAAGACAGGAATGGAACAGCCGCTGCCCCGATGCCGGCGACTCCGGTAACGGCGGTTGCGACGACCAGAAAATGACGTCTTTTATGATCTGGTCGGTCAACGTCGTCTTCGCTCATCAGGCACTCCTATGCGCGCGGCTGAAAAGGGATTAACTCTGTGACCTCTTAGTCAGCGCGTTTCTTGTTTTGTGTCGATACTGGTAGATTTGCAGCAAGCCCGGTTTGACGTCAGGATGACATTTGCCCCGGGACCAGGTGCGGAACCAGCCGCGGATTATACACGGGCGTCGTCGAGCTTGGCTAGATAGGCGGCCATTACGACTTGATTATTAAGGGAATTCTTTTGCCGGGATTGAAATCAGCATTGCTGTTCATTCTGCAATCGATCGTCGTCGGTCTGGCGGTCGCGTTTCTTGTCGTGCTCGTCCGTCCCGAATTGCTACCAACGATTGGCCCGGATTCGAATGGCGCGGTCGCCAGCTATGCGGATGCCGTCGACATCAGCGCTCCGGCCGTCGCCAACGTCTACACCAAGCGACTTGCAGAATACAGTTCAGAGGACGAGCGGCCGCGATTTCGCATTGAAACGAGCTATGGCTCGGCTGTCGTGATCGACCCCGCCGGCTACCTGGTCACCAATTTCCACGTCGTTGCCGATGCGGCGGAAACACGGATACAGCTGAGCGACGGTCGCATCGCCGAACCGGAAATCGTTGGTTTGGACGCAGAAACCGATCTCGCGCTCCTCAAAGTCAATCTCGGCACGTTGCCGGCATTGCAAATGGGCCGTTCGGCGCAACTGCGCATCGGTGATGTAGTTCTCGCGATCGGCAATCCTTACGGACTCACAGAATCCGTCACACAAGGCATTGTCAGCGCAACCGGCCGCGGCATGCTTAACCTGAACACGTTTGAAAACTTCATTCAGACTGATGCGGCCATCAACGCCGGTAACTCAGGCGGGGCGCTGATCAATGTACGGGGAGAACTCGTTGGAATTAACACGGCCATCCTGCAACAGGATCTTGGCACGGAAGGTATAGGCTTCGCGATTCCGGTCGACCTTGTACGCGGCGTTGTTGAGGAAATTAAACAGCACGGTCGTGTTATCCGCGGTTGGATAGGATTTATTCCGGACGACATCACGCCCGCCGAACGTGCGGCGCTGGGCATCGATCGCAATGTCGGCATCTTGTTGGACGGTGTTTACGAGGGCAGCCCCGCAGAAGCGGCCAAGCTCCTGCGCGGAGACGTCATTTTATCCATCAATGGCGAAGCGATCTTCTCGCAACGCCAGGCCCGTCTCCTTGTCGCAAGTAGCAATCCTGGCGACAGCGTCGAAATTGTCGGCTTGCGAGATGGCGGCGAGTTCAAGTCGACAGTTATCGTCGGCAATCGGCCGGAAAACCTCTAGCGCGGAACGCGGCGAATCGTCGCACCTAATTGACGCAATTTTTCCTCTATGCGTTCGTAGCCGCGGTCGACATGGTAGATTCGGTCGACGATCGTTTCACCCTCTGCCGCCAGACCCGCGAGTACGAGGCTTGCCGACGCCCTTAGGTCGGTGGCCATAACCGGCGCCGCCGTCAGCCGCGCCACGCCCGTGCAGATCGCGGTGTTGCCCTCGAGCTGAATGTTGGCGCCCATGCGCTGAAGTTCGAGCACGTGCTGAAAGCGGTTTTCGAACACGGTTTCCGTGATCGTGCCGATACCATCTGCGAGCGCATTCATTGCACAGAACTGGGCCTGCATATCCGTAGGAAACGCCGGGTATGGGGAGGTACGGACATCGACCGACAGCGGACGCCTGCCGTGCATATCGAGTTCGATCCAGTCAGCACCCGTGGTGATCGTCGCGCCAGCTTCGGTTAACTTGATCAACACGGCTTCGAGGGTTTCGGGCGCAGCACTGATTACGCGAATGCTACCGCCGGTCATGGCGGCCGCGACCAGGTAGGTACCGGTCTCGATGCGGTCCGGCAATACCCGGTAGCTCGCACCACCCAGTGACGTCACTCCCTGCACCGTTATCGTTCCGGTTCCCGCACCATCTATCTTCGCGCCCATTGCTGTCAGAAAATTCGCCAGATCGGTTACTTCCGGTTCCCGCGCCGCATTCTCGAGCACCGTCTCTCCTTCCGCGAGCACAGCAGCCATAAGCAGGTTCTCGGTACCCGTTACGGTCACAGTATCGAAGACGATGTGCGCACCGTGCAGACGATCGGCGCGGGCTTTGATAAAGCCATTCTCGATGCCAATATTAGCGCCCATCGCCTGCAAGCCAGCTACATGCAGATTAACGGGGCGCGCGCCGATAGCGCAGCCCCCTGGAAGTGACACATCGGCTTCACCAAATCGGGCAACAAGGGGGCCCAGTACCAGGATCGATGCGCGCATCGTTTTGACGAGTTCGTACGGCGCTTCCCGCCTGTTGACGGTGGTCGCATCAACCTCGACATTGAGCCGATCGTCGACAGTGACCTGCGCCCCCATCATCTGCAACAAGGAAATGGTCGTCGTCACATCCTTCAGATGCGGGACGTTGCGCACAATCACAGGCTCGGTCGCAAGCAGCGTGCCGGCGAGTATCGGCAATGCTGAGTTCTTTGCGCCCGATATCGTTACCGTGCCGTCAAGAGCCGCACCGCCCGTTATTATCAGCTTGTCCAAGAGATGCTAGCCCATCTGCTGTTGCCATTCGTCGGGAGTCAACGCCCGGATCGATAGCGCATGAATTTCGTTTCCGACCAGCGCGCCGAGTGTCTGGTAAACGAGCTGATGACGCGCCAGCGTCCGTTTGCCTTCGAATTCACGGGCTACAACGAGCGCTTCAAAGTGAGAATTGTCGTCGCTGATTACTTTGACGATAGCGGCGTCGAATCCGGCCTCGATCAGACTCGTAATATCGCTTGCATCCATAATGCCAAATCAGAAGTTGCTTTCCGGGGCGCGAAGTGTACCGGGAATGCGTTGACCTTCCCAACGTCGCGCGCCGATTGTGTATCATACCCGCCCGAGTCAGGCTCATGGCGACATGGGCTCTTTGCAGCCCGCGAGCCGGAAACCGGAATTCAGTAGAAAAAACCTATGCTCGGCAACATCCTTGAAGTGATCGCCGGCCTTGTGCTCCTAATCTGGGGTGCAGACCGATTTGTCCACGGCGCTGCGGCGGCAGCGCGCAACATGGGCGTACCGGCGCTTCTCATCGGTCTGACCATCGTCGCTTTCGCAACGTCGTCGCCCGAGATTCTCGTGTCTGTCGTCGCCGCAGTTCGCGGGGAACCTGGCCTGGCGATCGGCAACGCGATCGGCTCGAATATCGTCAATATCGGCCTCGTTCTGGGCGGCGTGGCGATCTTTCGCCCGATCGAGCTGCGCTCGGCAACGTTGCGGCGCGAAATGCCTGCGCTGCTTGCGGTAACCCTGCTGACCGTATCGCTGTTTCTCGATTCCAACCTGAGTCACGTGGATGGCCTTGTGATGCTCACCGGGCTCGTCATCGTCATGATCTGGCTGGCGCGCCTGGGTATGCGTTCGGCGCCGACCGACCCGATCCAGCAGGACTTCGAGGCCGAGATACCTACCGACGTGAGCACACCGATGGCCGTGTTCTGGCTGCTGGTCGGGCTGGTTGCACTGCTGATTGGCGCGCAGCTGCTGGTCGATGGATCGAGCGAGATCGCGCGCATCCTCGGCGTCAGCGAGGTCGTGATCGGCATACTCCTGATCGCGTTCGGTACCAGTCTTCCGGAACTCGCGGTATCGCTCGTCAGCGCGATGAAGGGCGAGTATGGACTCGCCATCGGCAACATCGTTGGCTCGAATATATTTAACCTCCTCGCCGTAATCGGCATCGCTGCAACGATTGCGCCGCTGCAGCTGGAGCCAAGTGTCCTGTCGTTACACGTTTTTGTGATGGTCGCGTTCACGCTTGTCCTGTACGCAATGACCTATGACTATGAGGGCAAAAACGAGCTGTCCAGGATCGAGGGGGCTGCGCTGCTCCTCGCGTTTATCGCCTATGATTCCTACGTTGTGCTGCAAAACGTTAGAATGCATTGATGACTGCCGTCTGAGGCCCGGACTTGGCGCAAAACCTGACAAACGACGAATTGCTCTCGCTGGCTGGTGAGGTTCTGGAGATCGAATCCCGTGCTGTCGACGAATTGCGTTCCCGCCTCGATGCGACGTTCGTCAAGGCATGCCAGCTCTGTCTCGACACGCCTGGCAGGATCGTGGTCACGGGTATGGGTAAATCCGGGCACATTAGCAGCAAGATCGCAGCAACCTTAGCCAGCACCGGGACACCCGCTTTCTTTATGCACCCGGCAGAGGCCAGCCACGGTGACCTCGGCATGATTACCGGGAATGACTTGTTGCTGGCCGTGTCGTACTCGGGAGAGACCGAGGAAGTTGTTACGATACTGCCGCTGGTCAAACGTATAGGCGCGCGACTCATATCGATAACCGGCAATTCAAAATCGACGCTTGCCAAAACTGCCGACGCGCACCTCGATGTCAGCGTGTCTGAGGAAGCCTGTCCGCTTAACCTGGCGCCGACGGCCAGTACCACGGCAACGCTCGCGATGGGTGATGCCCTGGCCGTCGCATTGCTCAAGATTCGCGGCTTTACCGCCGAAGATTTTGCCCGCTCGCACCCGCGGGGCCGCCTCGGCAAACGGCTGTTGTTGCGGGTTGCCGATGTCATGCGCACGGATGAAGCGATGCCCGCTGTTGGTCCCGACGTGATGCTCACTGAAGGCCTGATGGAAATGACTCAAAAAGGTCTCGGCATGACGGCGATTGTCGATGGCGACGGCGGCATCCTTGGTATCTTTACGGATGGTGATCTGCGGCGTGCGCTCGACGCCGGTGTCGATGTTCGCAAAACGACGATGAACGAAATCATGCATGCTGATTGCAAGACGATCGCACCTGAGGTTTTGGCTGTCGAGGCTGTACGTCTGATGGAGGAAAACAAGATCACTTCTCTGCTCGTCGCCGACGACGAGCGCATTCTGATCGGGGCCCTGAACGTTCACGATCTATTTCGCGCAGGCATCATGTGAGCGCATCGGCCACCCACAACCCGCTTTGTGACACACGACTCGTCGTTTTCGATATAGACGGAGTATTCACGGACGGCCGTATTTACCTGTCCAATGATGGCATCGAATCGAAGGCGTTTTGCACACAGGATGGATTCGGTGTGCGGCAACTGCTCGCCGCAGGCATCGACGTTGCTGTAATCAGCGGCCGGCAATCCGCCGCCGTCGAGCGACGCATGAACGAATTAGGTGTGCAGCATGTCATGCAAGGTTGCAACGACAAAATTGCGGCATTTGACAAATTGACGTCGTCGTTGGGAATAACCGCTGCCGAATGCGTCTACGTAGGGGATGATGTGCCCGACTTGCCGCTTCTGGCGAAAGTTGGCTACGCGGTAGCGGTAGCTAACGCCGTCAGTGCCGTGCGTGCACAATGTGAATACACGACCTTGGCCCGCGGTGGTTTCGGCGCTGTGCGTGAAGTCTGTGACCTCGTGCTCGCCGCCCGTGGCGAGACCGAACAATGAGTCTGCGCAATATCGTCATTTTCATCCTGTTGACAGCCGGCGCCCTCGCCAGCTGGTACCTTGCACGCCAGTACCAGGAGGAGGATGTTGGCGATGCGGCCATTGACGCCGTGCATCGCGGCTATTACCTGAAATCGGCCCGCATTCTCGGTACCGGCCCCGACGGCAGCCTGCTGTACGAAATCCAGGCCGATCATGCAGAACAACAGGAAGACGAACGCATTTCGTTTACCGACGTAATGATTAATTATTCTCCGCAGAGCGACGTACCCTGGGTCGTCAATGCGGACACCGCGACGATGCACAAAGATGAACAGCGCGTATTACTGCGTGGGCACGTGACGGCCGTTAGCCGGCAGGGATTTTCGGGCACCGACACCGAAATACGCACCCAGTACCTGGAACTCGATCCCGACAACTACCTGGCCGAAACCGATCAGCGCGTACAAATCCGTATCGGGGCTCGCAGTCTGACCGCGACCGGCATGTTAGCATCGCTTAAGGAGAATCGACTCGAATTAAAATCCAACGTCAGCGGGAAATTTGTCCCATAAATTGAGTCTAAACCTGTTGATGATTCATCGTAGCCTTGCATTGATGTTGTTGTTACCGGGCCTTGTAGCCGCCCAGGGTACGGACCTGCGCTTGCCCATTTCACTCGACGCTGACTCGACTGACTACGATGGCAGGAGTTCGATGCTGATGTTCCGCGGCCTGAGGTTGTCGCAGGGCAATATCGGCGTCGAGGCAGACGAAGGACGTGCCAGCAAACTCGACTTTAAGGACAGTGTCTGGCGCTTCGAGGGCAATGTCATCATCGATGTCGAGGGCGGTCATATAGAATGTGATTCCGCCGATTTGCAGTTTACCGACCACACGTTGCAAATCGCGACAATCCTGGGCTCGCCCGCAACTTTCGAACTCAAACGTCCCGGTTCCGATGAAGTCACCTACGCAGAAGCCGGTCGTCTCAAATACAACCTGGCCACCGGCGTAATTGAGTTTTCAGATAAGGCGAGGATTACCGAAGGTGGCAATCAGATCTCATCGAATTTCCTCGTCTATAACATCAAGGAACAACGCATCCAGGCACAATCCTCGGGCTCCGGAGATGAGAAGGTCAAGATTACCTATACTCCGACAGACGTGCCTGACGCTGATGGTGGCGATGAGCAGATAGCTGACGAGCCTGAAGACCCGTCGGCAGATGACACGGAATCGGGAGCAGAGAGTCCATGAGCATTCTTAGTGTTCAGGATATCTCCAAGAGTTACAAACTCCGCAAAGTCGTCAAAAGCCTGTCTCTCGAAATAACGAGCGGCGAAGTCGTCGGATTGCTCGGTCCCAATGGTGCTGGCAAGACAACGGCCTTCTATATGATCGTCGGCCTCATATCGGCCGATAACGGGACAATATTGCTGGATGGCCAGGATCTGACTGCGCAGCCAATGCACCGTCGCGCCAGACTCGGTGTCGGCTACCTGCCGCAGGAAGCGTCAATTTTTCGCAAGTTGACGGTAGAGCAGAATATTCTCGCGATCCTCGAGAACAGAGACGATCTGGATCGCGCCGGCCGCGAGCAGGAGCTCGAGGGCCTGCTCGATGAACTGCATGTAGGGCACGTCCGGGCGAGTCTCGGTATGAGCCTGTCGGGCGGCGAGCGGCGTCGCGTCGAGATCGCACGGGCATTGGCCGCCAATCCGCTTTTCGTCTTGCTGGACGAACCGTTTGCCGGTGTAGATCCGATTTCCGTACTCGATATTCAGCGCATAATCAAACACTTGTGTGAGCGGGAAATCGGCGTGTTAATTACTGACCATAATGTCCGCGAAACCCTCGGAATTTGCAGCAGAGCCTATATACTGAGTGATGGGAGTCTGATCGCAGCAGGCTCGCCAGGAGAAATTCTCGAAAATCATCACGTACGAGAAGTGTATCTCGGACAGGAGTTCAAACTCTGAGGCAAACTGCAAATATATTGAATGTCACGCAGACGCCCACGTCTGCCAAGTACTCCGTCTCATGTTGAAACCGTCACTGCAGCTAAAATTAGGTCAGACGCTGACAATGACGCCACAGCTGCAGCAGGCCATCAGGCTGCTGCAGCTGCCTGTTCTCGACCTCAATGCCCAGATTCAGGATGCTCTCGAAGAGAACATCATGCTCGAGATGGAGGACCTCCCAGACGTCCCGCAGACAAGCGCGGAAACCACTGCCGAAGTTGAGGCTATCCGCGCCGAGGACAACTGGCAATCCAACGCCGCGGCACGCATCCAGGATGGCGGTTGGAACGGCGAAGGCCGGCCGATCAGTGAGTTCGCGGACGAATCCGGTGAGACGCTACGTGAGCACCTGCTCTGGCAGCTCGAGATGGAGGATTTCGCGCCGCGACAGCTCATCATCGGTGAGGCGATCATTGATTCGATCAACGATGACGGCTATCTGACCGTCGATCTCGATGAAATAGCCGCAATTCTGGACGCAGAGACAGGAGTTACCAGCGAGGAGATCGAGGCGACGCTGGCAAAAGTACAATGCTTCGACCCGATCGGCATCGGTGCACGCTCAATCGCGGAATGCATCATCCTGCAGCTCACGCAGCTGGATACCTCGACTCCAGGCTTACAGTTGGCCATCAAACTCGCCGAGAAGCACCTTGATCTCGTCGCCAACCGCGACTATGGGGAACTCCGTCGCACGCTCCGAACTTCCGAAGAGGATCTGCATGACGCGCTGGCACTGGTCAGGAGCTGCAATCCCAAGCCCGGTCTGGCAGTTAGCCCGGCCGCGACAGAATACGTAATACCCGATGTTTTTGTCCGCAAGATCGATAATCGCTGGCAGGTCGAGATCAGTCCGACGGGCGTGCCGCGCTTGTCGGTTAACCAGCAGTATGCGCGCCTTTTGCGTGGCAGTGGCGATCATGCGGTTCTTCGCACACAACTTCAGGAGGCACGCTGGCTGATACGCAGCCTCGAGATTCGCAATGAAACGCTGATGAAAGTGGCGACCTGCATTGTGGCGCGGCAGACAGACTTTCTCGAGCACGGCGACGAGGCGATGAAGCCTATGGTGCTAAGAGACGTTGCGGACGAAATCGGCATGCACGAGTCCACAATTTCCCGGGTGACAACCAACAAATACATGCACACGCCGCGCGGTGTCTTTGAGTTCAAGTACTTTTTCTCGTCACACCTGGCCTCCGCCAGCGGCGAAGATCAGTCCTCGACATCCGTGCGCGCCAAAATCCGCAAATTAATTGGCGCTGAGAATCCAGCCAAGCCACTGAGCGACAGCAAAATTGCCAGTTTGCTCGCTGCTGAGGGAATTTCGGTTGCGAGACGCACGGTCGCGAAGTACCGTGAGTCTATGCAAATAGAGTCATCGAGCGAACGCAGGAAACACATGGCATAGGCTCCGTCGAAGACGCGGAACGTATGTATTGTCTTTACCAGTAGGAGGTCCACAGCACAGCTATTCAGAACAGGTCACTAATAGACGAGCCCGGCCACTTATCTTTGCGGGGCGATGAAATAAGGCAGGGTCCGTATGACGCCATGAGCATATGGGAGAAAACTATGCAATTGAATGTTTCAGGCCATCATGTCGAAATAACTGATTCACTCAGAGGTTATGTGGAAAGCAAGATCGATAAAATCGAGCGGCATTTTGACCTCGTATCGGACATACACTGTATCCTCACTGTCGAAAAACTACGGCACAAAGCGGAAGCCACAGTCAAGGTAAATGGTGGTACGATTTATGCGGATGCCACCGAAGAAGACATGTACGCAGCAATCGATGGCCTTGTGGACAAACTCGATCGGCGAGTAAGAAAATATAAGGAAAAGCTCGTTGACCACCAGGCAAGAAAATCACCCAAGAGAAAATTCGTCTGAGCGCTACTTCAACCCGTGCGGCTGCGTAGCCGCACGGGCATCCCCACCTCTCAATCTATTCCCACGATATGTTACTTGAAGAAATCATCACGCCGGACCGGGTCCTGTGCAACGCGCAGGCACGCAGTAAAAAACATTGCCTGGAAATCCTGAGCGAATTATTGGTCCGGCCTACACCGGAGTTCCCGAGCGAAGATGTTTTCGAGGGTCTGATTGAACGCGAGCGTCTCGGTTGTACGAGCCTTGACCAGGGCGTGGCGTTTCCGCATTGCCGCATCGATGGCCTTGACGAGACCGTCGCCGCATTGATTAAGCTCAGCGAACCGGTCGACTTCGATTCACCCGACGGCGAGGATGTCGATCTGGTGTTCGGGCTAATGGTGCCCACTGAGCTCAATGAGAGCCACCGTGACAACATCAACAGTATTGTTGAACTGCTGGACGATCGCGAGTTGCGCGACAAGATGCGCGACGCCACAACCAGTAGCGAATTATACGATTCGTTGATCGGCGCGTCGGTTGCTACTGTTATTATGAACTTGAGGTCGGCGCGGGGATCCTGAATTCGGGCCGGGACAACGCGCCAGTCAATCATGTCCGATGATATGCGCCTAATAATCGTCAGCGGGCTGTCGGGTTCCGGCAAGACCATCGCCCTCCACGTTCTAGAGGATCTCGGTTACTACTGCATAGACAACCTGCCGGCAGCATTACTCAAGCCGATGGTCGACGAAGTGACATCGGGAGGAGATGCGCCGACCGGACTGCTCGCGGTTGGCGTCGACGCACGCAATCGGCGCAGGGACCTCGAAGCGTTACCGGAACTGATCGCCGAACTCCGCAACCAGAATATTCAAACTGAATTGCTGTTTCTGCAGGCAAGCGACGACGTCTTGCTCAAACGTTACAGCGAATCACGACGTCGACACCCGCTCGCCAAGCATGGCCGCCCGCTGCGCAGCGCTATTGCGAGCGAGCGAGCGATGCTTACGCAAATCGTCAATTCGGCCGACCTGATCATCGACACCTCACGCACGAGCATTTACGAACTGGCAGACGTTATTCGCGAGCGCATCGATCGCCGCGAGACCAGCACGCTGTCGGTTCTTATCGAGTCGTTCGGGTTCAAGAACGGTATTCCGGCGGACGCCGATTTCGTATTTGATCTGCGCTGTCTGCCGAATCCGTACTGGACTATGAAACTTCGCGGACTCACCGGGAAGGATGACGAAGTTATTGAATTCCTCGATGCACAGCCCGCTTTCGTCGCAATGTACGAGGATATTCTGGCATTTCTGCAACGCTGGATCCCTGAGTACGACGACGTGCATCGTGGGTATCTCACGATCGCGATCGGCTGTACCGGCGGCCAGCATCGGTCCGTGTACATGACGGACAAGCTCGCCACTGTACTGCGCAAAGAACATGATTCCGTGTTGACCCGGCACAACGAACTCGGCAGCCACCCCCTAAACAGTTAAACTTCCGCTGACTCGAGGGGGCGGATCCATGGAAGCGAGAGAGCATACTCAGGCCAACCTGCAACTATTGCGCGAGCGGCTCGACAGCGGTCGCATGCGCTCTGCGCGCGTGATGATGCACAGCCTGCACCCGTCGGAAGTCGCCCGCCTGCTTGAATCGGTACCTCTGCGAGAACGCGCCATTCTCTGGGAAATGGTTGACCCGGACGATGAGGGCGATGTCCTCGTCGAAGTCGCGGACGAAGTCCGCGATGGCCTGATCAAGGGCATGCAGACCGAGGAGCTGATCGCAGCTACCGAGGGCATGGAGCTGGACGATCTTGCCGACCTGTTGACCGATTTGCCGGAAACCGTTACGCAGCAGGTACTGCAGTCACTCGACCACCAGGATGAGGAACGCCTAAGGCAGGTGCTCGCCTATGACGAGGACAGCGCAGGCGGCCTGATGAACGTCGACATCGTGACGGTCCGGCCTGACGTTACGCTCGAAGTCGTTTGCCGCTACCTGCGCGCGCGTGGCGACATGCCCGACGGCACCGACTCGATCTTCGTCGTTAACCGCAACAACGAGTATGTCGGAACCTTGTACCTTTCACGCCTGCTTTCCAATGACGCCGATACTCTGGTTACCAGCATTATGTCGACCGATATTTTGCCCATGCCGGCGCATACTCCGTCTACAGAGGTCGTTTGGGAGTTCGAAAATCGAGACCTGCTGTCTGCACCGGTCGTTGACGATGATTTTCATGTTGTCGGGCGCATCACGGTCGATGATGTCGTCGACGTTATCCGCGACGAGGCGGAGCACTCGCTGATGAGCGCGGCTGGCCTCGATGAAGAAGACGACATGTTTGCACCGGTTGTGAAGAGCGCGACGCGGCGCGCCTTGTGGCTCGGCGTCAACCTTTGCACCGCGTTTCTCGCAGCTGCCGTCGTCGATATTTTTCAGACAACGATCGACAAGATCGTGTTACTTGCGGTCCTGATGCCGGTTGTACCCAGCATGGGTGGCGTCGCCGGCAGCCAGTCGCTGACGATCATCACGCGTGCCATTGCGCTCAAGCAGATCGACCGCACCAATGCGCGGCGCATACTGCGCAAGGAATTGCTCGTCGGCCTGCTGAATGGCCTCGGCTGGGCCGTTATTGTCGCAGTTGCGACATTTCTGTGGTTCGGCGACTGGCGCATCGGCGGAGTTATCGCAGCTGCAATGATCATCAATATGTTCGTGGCGGCCTTCGCGGGTTTTGCGATCCCGCTGAGTTTGAAACGCATGCAGATCGACCCGGCCCTGGCAGGTGGCGTCGTTCTGACGACGGTCACCGATGTCATCGGTTACATGGCGTTTCTCGGCCTCGGTGCGGCGCTGCTACTCTAGGAGCCCGCCCGCGGTACGGCGCAGGCGCTGTGTTTCCGTTCCGTGCAACGAGCTCAGGTCCTTCTTGATCCAGTCGGGTGCGAACAGGCGCGGCACCGGCTCGCCGTTAATAAACGCGAGCAACTCGTCTTTGACCTTCATCGCATCCTCGTAGCCTAGCCGGATAAGGTCGCGCGTATACGCCTGTTCGAACAGCAAGAAACTAAGCAGGCGATTCCCGTCGGGCCGGCGACCGCCGATACCGCGCAGCAACGCCCGGACGGCAAATGGCAGTTCTTCATGGTGACGATGCGCGATGACGCGGAGATCTTCGCTCGGCACGATGAGCATCATGTCGATCGCACGCATGCGTGCCATGGATCCCGTGCGATGTTCGACCGGCACGGCATCGATCATCTGGTTTATTCGGGTCATGCGCTCGAGGTCCGAATAGAGGCCATCCATGAACAGCGTATCGAGCATGTAGCCAGCGATCTGTGCAAGGCTCGGCAGTCGTTGTGGATCATTCGGCGTCGGCACCTTGTCTGCCGTCTCGTCCCGGACGCCTACAACAAGGATCCGGTCCGCGCCGAGATGTATGGCCGGGCTCAATGGCGTTGCCTGGCGCATCGCGCCGTCGCCGAAATACTCGCTGCCAATGCGCACCGGCGGGAAGATCATCGGTACCGCAATACTCGCCATAAGGTGGTCAAGGTGCAGGTTGCCCCGAAGACCGAGGCGGCGTGTGCGCGACCATCCTGGAACTGTGTTCGCTGCCTGGAAAAATGCGGTCGAGCGCGCGGACGCGTAACCCGCGGCAGTAACTGCGACGGCGTCCAGAAATCCCTGGTCGATCGCGTCGCGGATTCGCGGAAAGCGGATGTTGCGGCTCAGCAAAGACCGCAGCGGAGAATTATCCAGCAGCGAGCGCGGTGTGCCGACGAGTAATCCGCCGAAGACTATCGCGGCAAGCCAGTGCAGGCTGCTCTTGAGCATCGCCCGGTTGTCGGTGCGATACACGTGGTGGCAGCGAAAATGCCCCCAGACGCGGTCTAGCTCGGCGACGGCGACGCGAAACCGCCGCGCCTTGTTGGCGAGAACGACCGAATTAATCGCCCCGGCCGACGTGCCGCTGATAACCGCGAACGGGTTGGGCGCGCCCTTCGGGACGAGTTCGGCCACGGCCTTAAGCACGCCGACCTGAAACGCGCCGCGCGCGCCGCCGCCCGGCAATACCAGCCCAACTTTGCTGTTTCCTGTCCGCTTTTCATTCATAAGATGCTGAAAAGTCAAAAAAATGCCCAACTCGGACCAAATCGTATTATAGTGTTGGTCCCGCGTTGCGACCCGGATCGATTGGCGCCCGCGGATCGGCCCGTACTACAGCATCCACTTGATAATGCGTAAATACACGACCTTGTCACCGTTATTATCGGCTATCGCGATCGCATCTGTAGCTTTTGCTGCCGAACCATTCGAAATCGGCCAGCCGGCGCCCGAGTTCGAGCTGTTTGATCAGACCGGTCAGTTGCATTCGCTTGAAGACTATCGCGATAAATGGGTCGTCCTGTATTTCTATCCCAAGGATGATACGCCCGGTTGCACGACCGAGGCCTGTCAGTTTCGTGACAACATTTTTGCTTTCAAGAAGGCGAACGCGCAGATCCTTGGCGTTAGTCTTGATGACGTGGAATCACATAAGAAATTTGCCGAGCGCTACAATTTGCCGTTTCCATTGCTCGCCGATGTCCAGGGACTGGCGGCTGATGCGTACGGGGTCCGCACGAGGATGCTGGGCATGCAAGTGGCCAAACGCGAGACATTTCTGATTGATCCCAAAGGCAATCTCGCGAAACATTACGACGACGTCGAGCCAAAGACGCACTCAGCCGAGGTCCTGTCTGACCTCGCGGAATTGACGACGGAGATTAGTGCAGGGCTTTAATCCCATCATCTAGTCCCGTTATTGTCAGCGGGAACATGCGATCTCCCATGATTTCGCGTGTGATCTTCACGGACGGCGTGTAATCCCAGCGTTGTTTTGGCTCGGGATTGAGCCAGATGGCCTTGGGATAGGTGTGCAAAAGTCGCTTGATCCATACAGCGCCCGGTTCTTCGTTCCAGTGTTCGACGCTGCCACCGGCATAAACAATTTCGTACGGACTCATCGTGGCATCACCAACGAAAACCAACTTGTAGTCGGCGCCGTATTTGTGCGTGATATCGAGCGTCGCTACGCGCTCGGCATGACGCCGACGATTATCCTTCCACATGCTTTCATATACGAAGTTATGAAAGTAGAAATACTCGAGATGCTTGAATTCGCTGCGAGCAGCTGAAAACAGCTCCTCGCAGACTCTGATGTGGTCGTCCATCGAGCCGCCGATATCCAGGCACAGCAGAACTTTGACGGCATTGTGTCGCTCGGGAACCATGCGAATGTCGAGCAAGCCGGCATTACGCGCGGTCTTGTCGATGGTGTCTTCGAGATCGAGTTGCTCGGCTGCGCCTTCGCGCGCAAACTTTCTGAGGCGTCTTAGTGCGACCTTAATATTGCGTGTACCGAGCTCCACCGAATCATCGAGATTACGGTACTGGCGCTGGTCCCAGACCTTGACCGCTCTGCGATTACGCGAACCCTGTTGGCCGATGCGTACCCCTTCGGGGTTGTAGCCATACGCTCCGAATGGTGACGTGCCTGCCGTACCGATCCACTTGCTGCCACCCTCGTGGCGCTCACCCTGCTCTTCGAGCCGCTCCTTTAATGCACGCATTAGTTCCTCGAAGCCACCCATTGTCTCGATCAGCGCCCGTTCCTCCTCACTGAGGTGCAGTTCGGCCTGTCGTCGCAGCCAATCGTCAGGAATGTCCTGCGTGAGATCCGCAAAAGTGTCATCGACGCCTTTGAAGTACGCTGCAAAAATACGATCGAATTTATCGAGCTGCGATTCGTCTTTGACAAGACAGGCGCGCGATAAATAATAGAAATCGTCAACGCTCTGGCCGGCAAGTCCGCGTTGCATAGCCTCCAAAAGCGTCAGCAGCTCGGTGATTGACGTCTTCATCCCACCGTCGCGAAGCAGATAGAAGAATGGGATCAACATGGCGACTTACTGGTGACTCGATCTCCGATCGAGAAAAACAAGCTGTTCGAACAAGTGCACGTCCTGCTCATTCTTCAGTAACGCGCCATACAACGGCGGGATCGCCTTACGCGAGTTCTCTGCTCTTAACGCTTCGGGTGGAATGTCTTCGGCAAGTAACAACTTTATCCAGTCAAGCAGCTCGGACGTCGACGGCTTTTTCTTCAATCCTGGTACATCGCGTACTTTATAAAATGCGTTGAGCGCTTCGCGAAGCAGGGCCTTCTTGAGCTTCGGATAGTGCACCGAGATGATTTTTTCCATCGTCTCTTCGTCCGGAAACTTGATGTAATGGAAAAAGCACCGGCGCAAGAAGGCGTCCGGCAGTTCCTTCTCGTTATTACTCGTGATGACGATGATCGGTCGATGCGAGGCTTTAACCAACTGCTTGGTTTCGTAAACGTAGAACTCCATGCGATCGAGTTCGCGCAACAGGTCGTTCGGAAACTCGATATCGGCTTTGTCCACTTCATCGATAAGCAGGACCGGCTGCACTTCCGATTCGAACGCCTCCCAGACCTTGCCGCGCACAATGTAGTTGGCAATATCATGCACGCGATCATCGCCGAGCTGGGAATCACGCAGGCGCGCGACGGCATCGTACTCGTAGAGTCCCTGTTGAGCTTTCGTCGTCGACTTTATGTGCCACTCGAACAGGGGTCTGCCGAGTGAGTTCGCGACCTCGATCGCAAGCTGGGTCTTTCCGGTTCCGGGCTCACCTTTGATGAGAATCGGTCGCTCCAGCGTCACGGCGGCATTGACGGCCATCATCAGGTCGTCGGTTGCTACGTAGGTACTGGTACCCGTGAATCTGCCGTCTGCCATAGTCTCGTCCAATCGTCAGCGCACAGCGGACATCTTACCGAAAATATCGCGGTCGCAGCGTCAACCCTGGGCGGGTGCAGGCCGCAGCGTCAGCTTATGTTGTGTCCTGCCCGGCAGAAATGGCGAAGGGCGGCCCTTGACCCAGTCGTCATGCCCATCCCGGTAATAGTCGGACAGCGGATGCCCGCTCTGCCCGGTCGGCATGTGCATCAGGCCGTTTGCCTCATCGCCCGGTGCCACCGAAAATCGCTCGGACGCACCGAAGTTCGGCCCCTGGGCTTTGGGCAGGTTGGTATCACCATTAAGCGGTTCACGCGGCATATCGAGATAGTCCGACAAGAACGGCAGCGCGCCACTGAGCGGGTGCCGGATCGCCGCCGTGTTGCGCTCGCCCCAGGTCCTGTCTTCCAGCTGCTCATCGTAATGCTCTGTGAAATAGCGAACAGTCTCGAGTACGGCCTCCAGCAGCAGCTCGTGCCAGCTCTCGTAGGTACCGGGCAGCAAGTGTTGGGGCCGTTCGGTTACCAGCATCCAGAGCGGCCCTTCGAACTGGTTGCTGAGCCGCAGGCTGACATCATCACCGTAGGCTTCGCGGACGGGTCCCATCAACCCGTGAAAGACGCGCGCCTGGACCTCGAGGCGAAACGCACGGATAAGCCGGTAACCAACCGATTGCGGCGCCGCCCGCGGATACCAGTCCCCGGCGGGACGGCGATACTTCTGCAGACGGTCGTCGACAGCGATCGCGTCCTCGTCGAGGACGTCGAGCAGCAGGTCGCGCCATCGAGCCAGAAACACAGCGCGATCATCGTACTGAATGGCCAACATGTCGGCCGGCTCGAACATATCGGCCGCAAACAGCGCGTTACGAATCTGGCGTGCCCTTGCGCCGAGATCGTAGCCGCCATCGCCGATGATTCTGAGCGCCTCACCGTCGGCCACGCGCGCATTCGCAGTCCATAGTCGGCCGCTGTCCGGATTAATGATGCGCGGGTAGGCGGCAGGATCGAGCCAACCCATCCAGCCGTGGCCCTTACTCCAGTCTGCGGGCACCATCGCATTGAATGACGATTTCCTGGGGATCCTCCCGGCGATCGTCCAGGCAATGTTGCCCGCAGCGTCTCCGGTTACTAAATTCTGTGGCGGTATGCCCATCGAGTTGGCAACGTCGAGCGCCGCGTGCACGGAGTCGACAGTCTCCATGTCGACGAGCCTGACGTTCACAGAGTCGATCTTATGGGCGATCCAGCTGACAGCGATTTCGCCGTCAGGGTAATCGACATCATCGCGAACGGGTCCCCAGATCGTCTCGCGGACCTTCAGCTCGACCGGCTCGGCACCTTTAGTCTCGATAACTTCGGTGTGGTTTTCGAACGCCTCGTTACCGTTCGGTGTCAGGTAAGTTCCGGCCGTCGATCCCGGACGCAGCAGCACCGCGTCCGACCAGTCGCCGTAGCTGTTCGTAAAGCCCCAGGCGATCCTGCCATTGCTACCTGCCACAACAAACGGGGCACCGGGTAGCGTCACTCCGGTGACATCGCGCATCTCGCCCCGATCAACGATGAGTCGCGCCCGATAGTAGATATTCGGTGTCGAATGCCCGAGGTGCATATCATTCGACACGAGCGCGCGACCCGTGCTCGTGAGAGCTCCACTGACCGCCCAGTTGTTGCTGCCATGCAGCGGCTGCTTATCCTCTTCATTGGCAGGGGGAGCGGCGTCGGTCACGCTGCGAATCGAAAACACTTCGGGCGGCGGCACGGCCGAGACGCTGCGCACTTCACCCATCAGCGGCGCATCCCAGGATGTGCCCTGCGGATACAGCCATGCAAAGACCTCTGCGGGCAGAACGCGATGCGCCAGACCACGCTGTACGTCGCGGTTGGCACGCGAGTCGTTGAGCTCGACGTACATCGCGTAGGACACGAGCACCGAATCTTCAGGCAGCCACGGTTCGGGCTCGACGCCGAGCAGGTAATACTCAAATGGCTTGGCACCCAGGCTATTGAGGCCCGCATTAACGCCTGTAGCATAGCGCTCGAGTAGCGTTTTGTCGGCTGCCGGCAGCGTCGACAGCGCGGCTTGCGCGCGACTGCGAAAACGGTGAAAACGATACCGCTTGTCGGAGGCCAGGGCCGCCACACCGACGATCGCGGACAATTCACCGGCTGCCCGGCGACGGATGGTATCCATCTGGAAGAAGCGGTCCTGGCCGTGCGCGAATCCTGTCGCAAATGCGAGATCAAGCCGGTCGCCGGCCGTGATCGTCGGGATGCCCGCGGTGTCTCGTTCGATGACCGCGCTGGATTCGAGTCCAGCGACTACAATATCGCCGTCCATTACGGGAAGACTGGCGCGGAGCGTAAGCAAGCCGAAAACGCCCAGAATACACACAGCCAGTACGGCGCCCGCCAGCAGGCGCAACACCCACCGTTTCACCGATCGAGTACCTCGAGAATCGTCATCGAGTTGGTGCTGCCCGACACCCCATGCATATCGCCCCGCGTGAAAATAACGAGGTCGCCGATCTCGACGAGCTTGTTGGACAACAACGTCGTGAACATATCGGCGTATAGGCGATTCCTGTCGTCGTGTTGCATCTTGAATGCGACCGGATACACGCCGCGGTATAACGAGACCCGCCGGCTCGTTGCCGCATAGGGCGTGAAAGCATAGATCGGGATATCCGAGCGAATGCGTGACAACCACCTGGTCGTGGAGCCTGACTCGGTCAATGCGATTATCGCTTTAACATTAAGATGGTTCGCCGTGTACATCGCCGCCATTGCGATAGCTTCGTCGACATATTCAAAGTAATCACCAAATCGATGCCGGGTCGCACCAGCGGCCAACGGAAATTTCTCTGCCCCTTGACAGACTTCGGCCATTGCCCGAATCGCTTGGACCGGATAGGCACCTACGGCAGTCTCCCCCGAGAGCATCACAGCATCGGTGCCATCCATAACTGCGTTGGACACATCCGAAACCTCGGCGCGAGTCGGAATCGGATTTTCGATCATCGACTCCATCATCTGTGTCGCCGTAATCACGATTTTGCTGCCCTTGCGGGTCTTGCGAATCAGACTTTTCTGGATGCCGATTAACTCGGTATAGCCCATCTCGATGCCGAGGTCGCCGCGCGCGACCATGATTACGTCTGCAGCCTCCAGGATCGAGTCAAAATTCTCGACGGCTTCTGAGCGTTCGATCTTGGCGACGATCAGCCCTTTGCCACCCGCGTCTTCAAACAGCCGGCGCGCCTCCCGCACATCATCCACGGTGCGCACGAAAGACACGGCCAGGAAATCCATTTCGAGTTCAGCTGCGAGCTTGATATTTTCCCGGTCGACGTCGGTGAGTGCAGTCGCAGACAGCCCACCGCCTTTTTTGTTAATTCCTTTATGGTCGGACAGGATGCCGCCCGTTGTGACCGTCGTGTGTATCCGTGTCCCTTCGACACGATCTACCTCGAGAGCGATCATGCCGTCATTCAAAAGCAGATCATCGCCGGGGCCGACATCTTCATGCAGTGTCTCGAGCGCGACACCAACTCCGTCCTCGCTGCCGTCATCATCTCCGAGCGCACTATCGAGAAAGAATGTATTGCCCTCGACCAGTTCGACGTAGTGGTCCCTGAAGCGCTTGACGCGAATCTTCGGACCCTGCAAGTCGCCCATCAGCCCTACATCACGGCCACACTTCCTGGCTGCCGCACGCAGGCTTTCGGCCCGCCGGCGATGTTCATCGACATCGCCATGCGAGAAATTCAGGCGCGCGACGTCGAGGCCGGCCCTGATCATTTTGCGCAGTCGCTTCTTTTCGTCGGTCGCAGGACCCAGCGTCGCGACGATCTTTGTCCTTCTGAGCATGGCCGGGATTATTGCATACGCAGGGTTAGTACGTATTACGAAATCGCAACCTGACCCGCATGCTGTAATGTAAGCTCACGGAACCGCGCTACTACTGAGAGCCCTGCGCATCATGCTGAACCGACGTCTATTTATGCAGAGCCTGATCATCGCGGCGACGACGCCCGCTTTGCCCTTGCGCGTGCGCGCAAAAGACAGTCAAGTCGGTGTGCTCAAAGCAGATCCGAACGGCATCCTCGATCTCGCCAAAGGTTTCAGCTATCGAATCGTATCGCGCGCCGGCACACTGATGAGTGACGGCTTCCGGGTACCGGGTGCGCATGACGGCATGGCCGCATTCTCTGGCAAAGACGGCCGCATCATCCTCGTCTGCAATCATGAGCTGGCGCCTTCTGCACAGGGGCAAAGTGCGTTTGCAGGTGCAGGTGAGCATTTGTTTGCGGCTGTCCGGGAAAAACTCTACGACCGGGGCGGCGGCTCAACGCCCGGGGCTGGCGGCACGACAACCACAATCTTCAACCCTCGCACCGGCGCAACGGAGCGACAGCATCTGAGTCTCGCCGGTACCGAGATCAATTGTGCAGGAGGACCGACGCCGTGGGGCAGCTGGCTCAGCTGCGAAGAATGCTTCGAGATGCCGGGCCCGGGCATCTCGAACTTTCGTATCGTCAGGCGCGACCGGCCGCATGGCTATGTCTTCGAAGTCCCGGCCAGCGCCGAAGGGCTCGTCGAGCCGCGGCCGATCAAAGCAATGGGAAAATTCGAACACGAAGCTGCCGCCGTGCATCCCGCATCCGGCATCGTGTTCATGACCGAGGATCGCCACCACAGCCTGTTCTATCGCTACATTCCCAACCTGCCCGGTGAGCTGCATGAAGGCGGACGACTGCAGGCTCTCGCGATCGACGGCATGAAATCGTTCGCGACGCACAACTGGGGCAGGGTTCCTGACATGCCGGTCTCTGCGCCGTTCAAGACGCGCTGGATTGACCTCGAGGATACCGACTCTGTGAAAAATGACCTGCGGCGGCGCGGCGCGGCCGCCGGCGCGGCGATGTTTGCCCGCGGCGAAGGCTTGTGCACCGATGGCGAGGAATTTTTCTTTACGTGTACGATCGGCGGTCGCGCGCGGCTGGGACAGGTATTCCATTATCGACCCAGCCCGTTCGAGGGCACGGATCGGGAGCAGCATGCGCCCGGACGGCTGACGCTGATTGCCGAAGCCGACGACGAGTCGCTGCTGCGGAATTGCGACAACATCACGATGGCACCGTGGGGCGATCTCATCGTCTGCGAAGACGACGAGCATCATCACTGTGGCCTTGTCGGCATTCGACCCGATGGCAGTCAGTACCAGCTTGCCGATAATGTGTATTCGGATTCCGAGCTTGCCGGTGCGTGCTTTGCTCCCGACGGCAAGACACTGTTCGTCAACATCCAGTATCCCGGTATGACCGTTGCCATCACGGGTCCCTGGCCAGCCTGATCTTCGTCGTATCACACCGCGCTGCCCGCGGGCTCTCGTCGGTCCGTCCGCGTCCTTCTCGTTTCACACCACGTTGATGAGCGGGCTAAATGGTGACCGCGACCGCGACATTGTTCAGCGTCATGGCTCGCTGCGCTGCGCTTTACTTCCGCTGAACAACGTCCCGCCCACGGTCACCCTCCCAGCATAACCGCAGCGTGATGTCGGGTATGTGCTCGCGCGTCGTCCGGAGCGCAGCGACGCAGGACGCCAAAGCAAGCGGAGGCCGATCCGAGCGAGGCATGGACGCCGAGTGAGGTTAAGCAAGAGCACATACCCGGCAGTACGCGGCGGGACCGACGAGAGCCCGCCGCAACACCGTGTGTTAGGAGAAGGATGCGGCGCGCTTTTCGAGTATGGCGACCGCCGGCAGTTTCTTGCCCTCGACGAATTCGAGAAATGCCCCGCCTCCCGTGGATATGTAGGAGATACGATCGGCGACGCCATACCTGTCAATAGCGGCAAGCGTGTCGCCACCACCTGCTACCGAAAATGCATCACTCGCGGCGATGGCCTCGGCCAACACCCTGGTGCCCTCGCCAAACGCCGCGAATTCGAAAACCCCGACCGGCCCGTTCCAGATGATCGTCTTCGCATCCGCCAGGATCCCGGCAAAGCGCTGCGCCGTCTGCGGCCCGATATCGAGGATCAGTTCGCCTTCGAGAACTTCGTCGACATCCTTGACCGTCGCTATCGCGTCAGCGGAGAAGTCGTCGGCGACGACGACATCGCCCGGCAAGGGAATCTCTGCGCGTTCAGCGCCGCCGGCTGCGAGTTCGCTGGCAATGTGCAACATGTCGGGCTCGTACAGAGACTTGCCAACCGGGTGGCCCGCGGCGGCGATGAACGTGTTGGCAATGCCGCCCCCAACAATCAGGCTGTCAACCATGCCTGCGAGTGCGTCGAGCACCGTGAGCTTGGTCGAGACCTTGGAGCCGCCGACGATCGCGACGAACGGCCGCGCCGGATCTGTCAGGGCCTTGCCCAGGGCTTCGAGCTCGCGCACCAGCAATGGCCCTGCGCAGGCGACGGGCGCATGCTCGGCAACGCCGTAGGTGCTGGCCTGCGCGCGGTGTGCCGTGCCAAATGCATCCATGACGTAAACGTCGCAGAGCGCCGCCATCTTTCGTGACAGTTCATCGTCACAACTTTTCTCGCCATGCAGAAAGCGTACGTTCTCGAGAAGCACAATATCACCAGGCGCGATATCGACTCCGTCGATCCAGTCCTTCGCGAGAGCGACTTCCCTGCCCAATAGCCCGGACAGTCGCTCTGCAACAGGCTGCAATGAAAACTGTGCACTGGGTGTGCCCTCGGTCGGGCGACCAAGGTGTGACATCAGCATAACTGCAGCACGAGCATCGAGCGCCGCATGTATCGTCGGCAGTGCTGCCTGGATGCGCGCGTCCGAAGTCACGACGCCATCCGCGACAGGCACATTCAGGTCTTCACGAATCAGTACGCGTTTACCCGACAGGTCGACATCGACCATGTTGATGACAGTCATGGCAACTCCGCGCGAACGGCTAAACTGTTGCCGCTAGCCGACGTTGTGAAATGCGATAGCGGTGTCGAGCATGCGGCACGAAAAGCCCCACTCGTTGTCGTACCACGAGCACACCTTGACGAGCGTGCCCTGCATGACTTTCGTCAGGCCCGCATCGTAAGTCGAAGACGCAGGATCATGATTGAAGTCGATCGATACCAGTGGCTCGTCGTTGTAGGCCAGGATGCCCTTGAGATCGCCTTCACTGGCGTCCTTCATGATCTCATTGATCTCTTCGATGCTCGTCTCACGCGACGCGACGAATGTCAGATCGACAGCCGATACGTTGATTGTCGGCACGCGCATCGAGAAACCGTCGAGACGCCCGTTGAGTTCCGGAAGCACGAGACCCACGGCAGCGGCAGCCCCGGTCTTGGTCGGAATCTGCGACATCGTGGCAGACCGGGCACGGCGCAGGTCCTTGTGGAAAACATCAGTGAGAACCTGGTCGTTCGTATACGCGTGAATCGTTGTCATGATGCCGTGCTCGACGCCTAACTTCTCATGCAGCGGTTTGACCAGTGGCGCCAGACAGTTGGTCGTGCACGACGCGTTGGAGATAATCGTATCGCTCGGCTTGAGAACATCGTGATTGACGCCGTAAACGATGGTCGCATCGATGTCCGGACCGCCGGGTGCCGAGATGATGACTTTCTTGGCGCCGGCTGCGATATGTTTGCCGGCCGTATCGCGAGTGCGAAAAAGGCCCGTCGATTCGAACACCATATCGACGCCGAGTTCGCCCCACGGCAGATTGGCCGGATCGCGCTCCGCGAAAACCCGAATTCGATCGCCATTGACGATCATCGAATCGCCATCGACGTTGATCGTGCCAGGAAATCGCCCGTGCGCCGTATCGCGGCGGGTCAGGTGCGCATTCGTGTTGGCATCGCCGAGATCATTAACAGCGACAACCTGGATTTCCGAACGCATGTCATTTTCGTACAACGCTCGCAACATGTTGCGGCCGATGCGGCCATAGCCGTTAATGCCAACCTTGATCGTCATTATCCTCTCCTAATTGTCACTGGCCGGACTACCGGCCTGATATAAATTCGCTTTTCTTATGCCAATGTTGCCTTCGCGACCTCAACCACGTGATCCGTCGAGAAACCGAAGTGTGCGAACAGTTCACTGGCCGGCGCCGATTTGCCGAAGCGATCGAGACCGATGATTCGACCGGCGGACCCTGCATAACGCCACCACATCTCGGTAACGCCAGCTTCGATGACGACTCGCGCCGTCACAGCCGCTGGCAGCACCTGCTCGCAGTACCCATCGTCCTGTGCATCAAACAGCTGCGTGCAGGGCAGCGACACAACGCGCGCCTGAACGCCATCATCGGCCAGAATTTCTGCCGCCTCCACGGCCAGCACCACTTCGGAACCGGTCGCGATCAGGATGATATCGGGTCTGCCCTGCGTGTCTTTCAGCACATAACCGCCTCGCGAGATTGCAGCAACCTGCTCCGCGCTGCGCGGCTGATGCGGCAGGCCCTGTCGCGTCAGTACCAGGCTCGTTGGACCGTCACGCCATTCGATCGCGTCGCGCCAGGCGACGGCGGTCTCGGTTGTATCGCACGGGCGCCACACGCGCATGTTCGGCATGATGCGAAGCGACGCCACGTGTTCGACAGGCTGGTGCGTCGGACCGTCTTCGCCGAGACCGATGGAATCGTGTGTGTACACGAAGATATTCTGGATCTTCATCAGTGCCGCCATGCGCAACGCATTACGCGCATAATCGGAGAACGTCAGGAAAGTGCCCGCATACGGAATCACGGCGCCATGTAACGCCATACCGTTGCAGATCGCCGCCATGCCGAACTCGCGGACACCGAAATAAATGTAGTTGCCTGACGCGTCGTCGCCAGTGATGGCCCTGGATCCCGCATGTTTGGTCAGATTCGAACCCGTAAGATCGGCCGAGCCGCCCGCCATCTCGGGGAGACGTGGCGAGAACGCGTTGAGTGCGACGAGCGATGCCTTGCGTGTCGCCATGGACTCGCCCGCCGCCTGGATCGCGGCGATGGCCCGCGTCGAGAATTCGCTCCAGTCGTCCGGTAGCTCACCGCGCATGCGTCGTGTGAACTCGGCAGCAAGCTCGGAGTGTGCGGCGGAGTACTCATCGAACAGTGCCTGCCAGGCTTGCTCCTGCGCCGCGCCACGTTCCCTGGCGTCCCAGGCTGCAGCGATTTCGGCCGGGATCTCGAACGGTGGGTAACTCCAGCCAAGCTCTTTACGCGCGGCGGCGACTTCGTCAGTCCCCAACGGCGCGCCGTGCGTCGACGCACTGCCCTGCTTGTTCGGTGCACCAAAGCCAATTACGGTCTTGCAACAAACCAGCGTTGGCCTGGTCGTCTCGGCGAGCGCCTCGTCGATCGCTGCGGTGATGGCTGCACTGTCATGTCCGTCCACATCGGCAATAACCTGCCAGCCGTATGCTTCGAACCGCCTGACCGTATCGTCTGTGAACCAGCCCTCGACGTTCCCGTCGATGGAGATGTCGTTGTCGTCATAAATCGCGATCAGTTTGCCGAGCTTGAGCGTGCCGGCCAGGGAGCAGGCTTCGTGAGAAATGCCCTCCATCATGCAACCGTCACCGAGAAACACCCACGTTCTGTGATCGACTACGTCGAAGCCCGGTCGGTTAAACTGTGCAGCGAGCATCTTTTCGGTCAGCGCCATGCCGACAGCATTGCTGATGCCCTGCCCCAGCGGCCCGGTCGTCGTCTCGATCGAGAGGTCGGGCTCGTACTCGGGATGCCCGGCCGTGCGATAGCCAAACTGGCGAAAATTGCGGATCTCGTCGATCGACAGCTCATAGCCTGTAAGGTGCAGCAGGCTATAGAGCAGCATCGATGCGTGGCCGTTCGACAGCACGAAGCGGTCGCGGTCGAACCAGCGCGCATTGCCCGGATTGTGTTTGAGATAGTCATTCCACAGCACTTCGGCGATGTCCGCCATGCCCATCGGCGCACCCGGGTGACCCGAGTTGGCGGCCTGCACGGCGTCCATCGAAAGGGCCCGTATGGCGTTCGCGAGTTCCCGCCGGGCAGGCTGGCCGGCTCTCGTGGCTTGTTGTGACATGTGGTCTTTTAATGTGCGGCCCTGACGGCCTTATGGTGAATCGGTGCGAATCGCTCCAGCGAGCGGCGCATTTTCGCTGTTTACCACCGAGGTCGCAAGGGAGGTCGGCAAATTGCGCCGGCTGCGGCAACGTTTACCGCGAATTCGTATCGGCCTGCAGCAGCCTCGTGTCAGGATGGTGCCAGCCTCAGGCATTGCGCTACAATGCGCCTCCCCGCCAAAAAAACAAGATTACAGCCCATGACTGATGCTTTTTTGTTTACCTCGGAGTCCGTGTCCGAGGGACACCCGGATAAGATCGCAGACCAGATTTCGGATGCGATTCTCGACGCGATGCTGACAGAGGACCCTGGAGCCCGCGTTGCCTGTGAGACGCTTGTCAAGACAGGGATGGCAATCGTCGCCGGCGAGGTGACGACGTCTGCGTGGGTCGATCTTGAGCAGGTTGTGCGTGACACGATCATCGGCATTGGCTACACAGATTCCGATATGGGTTATGACGGCCATTCCTGCGCCGTGTTAAACGCCATCGGTAAACAGTCGCCCGACATAGCACAGGGCGTCGATCGCGGCACAGCCGAGCAACAAGGCGCGGGCGACCAGGGCATGATGTTCGGTTATGCGACCAACGAAACAGACATCCTGATGCCGGCGCCGATCGCGTTTGCACATCGTCTCGTCAAGCGCCAGGCTGAGGTCCGCAAGAAGGGCGTATTGCCGTGGCTGCGGCCCGACGCCAAGAGCCAGGTGACGTTCGTCTATGAGCATTACAAGCCAGTCGCCATCGACGCCGTCGTATTGTCGTCGCAGCATCACGCCGACGTCAGCATGGACGATCTGCGTGAAGGCGTCATGGAAGAAATCATCAAACCGGTGTTGCCTGCTGACTGGATCAGTAAGAACACCAAGTACCACATCAATCCCACGGGCCGATTCGAAATCGGTGGCCCAATGGGTGACTGTGGCCTGACCGGTCGCAAGATCATCGTCGACACCTATGGCGGCTCGGCGCGACACGGGGGCGGCGCGTTCTCGGGTAAGGATCCGTCGAAAGTCGACCGCTCCGCGGCTTACGCGGCTCGATACGTTGCCAAGAATATTGTCGCAGCTGGCCTGGCCGACCGTTGCGAGATTCAGGTGTCTTATGCGATAGGTGTTGCCGAACCGACATCGATCAGTGTGCACACTTTCGGCACCGGAAATATTTCCGATGGCCAGCTGACTGCGCTCATCCGGGAGCACTTCGATTTAACACCGTACGGCATCCTGCAGATGCTGGATCTGCTGCGGCCGATTTACAAACAGACCGCCGCGTACGGGCACTTCGGTCGCGAAGATCTCAATGTTAGCTGGGAAAAAACCGACAAGGCCGAAGCGCTCGCTGGCAGCGCCGCGGCCTGACCCGAATCCAACTTGAGGAGAAACTCCATGAGCAGCGAGCCCGTTGCCATTCAATCGCCCGATTACAAGGTTGCCGATATTTCACTCGCCGACTGGGGCCGCAAAGAAATCGCCATCGCCGAGACCGAAATGCCCGGCCTCATGGCATTACGTGAGGAATACGGCAAGCAACAGCCGTTAAAAGGTGCACGCCTCGCCGGCTGCCTGCACATGACGATTCAAACTGCGGTACTCATCGAGACGCTCAAAGCGCTCGGTGCGGACATCCGCTGGTCGTCATGCAATATCTTCTCGACTCAGGACCATGCGGCGGCGGCAATCGCGGTATCGGGCGTTCCCGTATTCGCCTGGAAAGGCGAGACCGAGGACGAATACTGGTGGTGCGTCGAGCAGACAATCAACGGGCCGGACGGCTGGACGCCCAACATGATCCTCGACGACGGCGGCGACCTGACGCTCGTCATGCACGACAAGTACGCGGAGCTCATGAAGAAGGTGAAGGGCGTGTCGGAGGAGACCACGACGGGCGTCAAGCGTCTCTACGAAATGATGCAGGACGGCACGCTGCTGTGCCCGGCATTCAATGTCAACGACTCGGTCACCAAGTCAAAATTCGACAACCTCTATGGGTGCCGCGAATCCCTGGTCGACGGCATCAAGCGTGCGACCGACGTCATGATCGCCGGCAAGATCGCCGTGGTTTGCGGCTACGGCGACGTGGGCAAGGGCTGCGCGCAGTCACTTAAAGGCCTGGGCGCGACCGTGTGGATTACCGAGATCGACCCGATTTGCGCCCTGCAGGCCTCCATGGAAGGCTATCGGGTCGTTCGCTTCGACGAGGTTTGCGATCAGGCCGATATTGTCGTAACCGCGACCGGCAATTATCGGGTCGTGACCGGGCCGCAGATGGAGCGTATGAAGGACCAGGCGATCGTCTGCAATATCGGTCACTTCGACAATGAGATCGACGTGGAATATCTGCACAAGTTCGAATGGGAAAACATCAAGCCGCAGGTCGATCATGTCATCTTCCCGGACGGTAAGCGCATCATCCTGCTCGCCGAGGGGCGTCTCGTGAATCTGGGCTGCGCGACGGGGCATCCGAGCTTTGTCATGTCCAATTCGTTCACCAACCAGGTGCTGGCCCAGATGGAGCTCTGGCAGAATAGCGACCAGTATGAAAACAAGGTCTACGTTCTGCCGAAACACCTCGACGAAAAGGTCGCACGGCTGCACCTCGACCGGATTGGCGCGAAACTCACGGAGTTAACTGACGAACAGGCCAAGTATATCGGCGTCGATAAAGCTGGTCCGTTCAAGCCCGAGCTCTACAGGTACTAGAATTGCTGCGCGTACTGCACCTGACGGATCCGCATCTGTTTGCGGACCCGAAGGCTGCGCTGCGCGGCACGGTCACATACGACTCGCTCTCTGCAGTGCTTGCGCATTATCAAGACAATCAGTGGCGCGCTGATGTCGCGGTCGTGACTGGTGATTTGATTCAGGATGACAGCGCAGACGCCTATACCCACTTTCGGCTGTTGCTGGAGTCCCTGGGACTGCCGGTGCATTGCCTGCCAGGCAATCACGATATCCGCGCCCTTATGCGTGCAGCGCTGCCGGAGCCGCCCTTTTATTACTGCGGCGTCCTTGAACGCGACGACTGGCTCATCGTCTGCATCGACAGTTGCATCACCGGTGACGCAGGCGGTCAGGTCGCTGCAGCCGAGTTTTCTCGGCTTGAAGGACTGATCGAAAAAACTACGGCGGCACACGTCATGGTTTGCCTGCACCATCCGCCCGTCGCGATGGGCAGCAAGTGGCTCGATACGGTCGGACTCTATAATGGCGATGAGTTCATTGAGCGGCTGTCGGAGTCGGGTCGGGTTCGCCTCGCGATATTCGGCCACGTCCATCAGCCATATGACACTGAGCACAACGGCATACGAATTATCGCGACGCCATCGACCTGCCGGCAATTCAAACAAGGTAGCGACGAATTTGCCGTCGATCAAAGGCCACCTGCTTACCGCCGGGTTTGCCTGCACGCCGACGGCCGCTTCGACTCCGAACTGGTGTGGGTTACGTAGGTACTGTGAGCCGAAGGATTACTGCATGAGTTTGTTTACCGAAGCACAACGGTTTATCGCCGGTGGAGTCAACTCACCCGTGCGGGCATTTGCCGCCGTCGGCGGCGAGCCGGTATTTTTCGCCAGCGCCAATGGCGCCTGGCTCGAAGCCGAGGACGGTCGACGCTACATCGACTATGTCGGGTCGTGGGGTCCGATGATACTGGGTCATGGACACCCCGACGTCATCCATGCCGTGACTGCAGCCGCAGAGCGCGGCCTGAGCTTCGGCGCCCCGTGCGTGCTCGAAACCCGCATTGCCGAGAAGATCTGTGCCTTGATACCGTCGATCGAGCGAGTCCGCATGGTCAGCTCGGGAACCGAAGCGACGATGAGCGCCATTCGTCTCGCCCGCGGCCATACGGGCCGCGACAAGATCATCAAGTTTGAGGGTTGTTACCACGGCCACTCGGACTCACTGCTGATCAAGGCCGGTTCGGGTGCGCTGACGCTCGGCGTGCCGAGTTCCCCGGGCGTGCCGGCCGGACTTGCCGAACATACGATCACACTGCCGTTCAACGATGACGAAGCCGTAGCCACCGCGTTCGAGCAGCTCGGTAACGACCTGGCCTGTGTCATCGTCGAGCCGGTTGCCGGCAATATGAACATGGTGCCTCCCGAGGCCGGGTTTCTCGAGGCGCTGCGCGAACATTGCACTGCGGCGGGCGCATTGTTGATATTTGACGAGGTCATGACCGGGTTTCGCGTTGCCAAAGGCGGAGCACAGGCGATCTTCGGCGTAGAACCCGATCTGACAACACTGGGCAAGGTGGTCGGCGGTGGCATGCCAGCCGCCGCCTTTGGCGGTCGCGCCGATATCATGTCGAGCATCGCGCCCGACGGGCCCGTGTACCAGGCCGGTACGCTATCCGGAAACCCGGTCGCGATGGCGGCCGGGCTCGCGACGCTGGAGATAATCGATACGCCCGGATTCTACGAATCACTCGGTGAGCGAACGCGACAGCTCACCGAAGGTCTTGCGGATGCAGCACGAGCTGCCGACATACCGCTCGCCGTGGAACATCTTGGAGGTATGTTCGGATTCGTCTTTACTGACAACGCTCCTGTGCGACGGTATGCACAGGTGGCCGCCGCAGATGTTGAGCGTTTCAGGGTGTTCTTCCACGGCATGCTAGAAGCCGGCGTATATTTGGCCCCGTCTGCATTTGAAGCCGGATTCGTTTCCGCCGCCCACGGCGACGAGGAGATCGAGACAACGATCGATGCTGCCGCCAAGGTGTTTTGCTCGCTGTAAACACGAGTTCAACCAGGGTCCGCGCGACTTCCGATCCCACCTGGAGTCAGCTACGTGTCGCCTCGAGCAGCTCCCTGACGATGCGCAAACGCTCAACAGGGTCGCTTTGCTCGAGGCAGCGTTGTTTTTGTTCGAGATCTATCGGCAGGATTTCTACAAATCGAGACGTCACCCAACCGGCATCATCCATATGCCGTTCAAGTGATTCGTAGAGCCTGCCCAGGTCATCGAGCACGCCTGCCAGGATATTCGCCATTTCGCGATGCTCATCCGGTAGTGGCGTGGCCGGTTCGTCATCGAGGAGCTCGATTTCGCCAATGTTCAGCCCGTCTTCCTGACGGTAACTCGAGATCAGCCGAAATCGCCGTTCGCCGACGGCGGTGATGCCGAGCAGCCCATCGCTGCCCTGGTACCAGTCGACGATGCGTGCCAGCGTGCCTACCTCGTGCGTCGTCGCCGGCCCGGCTTCACTGCCGTCTCGAATCAGCAGGACGCCGAACGGCGAATCACTTTTGAGGCAATTGCTGATCATGTCCACGTAGCGTGGCTCGAAGATCCTGAGCGGTAGCGGGCCACCCGGGAACAGCACGGTATTCAGTGGGAACAACGGAACGTGCACGACCCGTCCTTTTGCCTCTGTCTGTCTTCAAGTATAGACGGTGTGGCAGTGTCAGCTGCGCGTTCGCTGCAATACCGCGGTCAGAGTCTGGCGTGCAGATCCGAAGTCACCATTGCTCATGAAAATAACCTGATCGCCGGACAGCACCTTGCCCGACATGTCCGTCACGAGCTTATCGTAGTCGTCGAACAGGTGCAGCCGGGAACCCAGCGATGCGAGCGAAGATTCGAATGACTTCTGCATGCCGCTGGGACGATACATCCACACGACGTCGGCCTCGTCCAGAGACGCCGCAATATCCGCATTGTGCACGCCAAGCTTCATCGTATTCGAGCGGGGTTCAAAGGCAACGACGATACGCTGGCCGGGGTAACGTCGCTTCATCGCTGCGATAGTGCGGCGAATCGCAGTCGGGTGGTGAGCAAAGTCGTCATATATCGCGATATCGCCAACAGTTGCCGTTCGCTCCATGCGCCGCTTGACACCCTTGAAGCGCGACAACGCATCAGTCGCTTGCTGCAGCGAAACGCCCGCCGACCGCGCCGCGGCAATTGCAGCAAGCGCGTTCTCGAGATTGTGCCGACCGCCAAGTTGCCAGCGAGTTGTCGCTGACTGTCCGGCCGGATCTTGAACGCTAATGCGCCGCTCGGCGGCATCGGTAAACCTCGCGGTCCACTCCGCACCATCGTCGATGGCGAACGACTCGACCGGCGTCCAGCAGCCCTGGCTTATCAATTCGCTCAGGTTCTCATCGAGCGCATTTCTGACGATGCGACCGCGCCCCGGCACGGTTCGCAGCAATTGATGGAATTGCCAGAGGATGGCGGCCAGATCCTTGTAAATGTCGGCATGATCGTATTCGAGATTGCTCAATATCAGCGTCCGCGGGCGATAGTGGACAAACTTGGCACGCTTGTCGAAAAAAGCCGTGTCGTATTCGTCAGCTTCCACAACGAAATACTCCGAGTCGCCGAAGCTTGCCGAACTCGCAAAGTTGCTGGGCACGCCCCCGATCAGAAAGCCCGGAGACAGTCCCGCGTCTTCGAGTATCCAGGCGAGCATGCTGGCCGTCGTCGTCTTGCCATGTGTGCCGGCGACGGCCAGCACATGGCGTTCACGTAATACGTTTTCGGCCAGCCAGCGCGGCCCCGACGTATACGGGAGATCACGGTCGAGCATTGCTTCGACGACCTCCATGCCACGACTCATGACGTTGCCGACGACGATGCAGTCCGGTTTGATATCGAGCTGCGCCGCATCGTAACCCTCATGGATCTCGACACCGAGTTCTCTAAGCTGCGTACTCATCGGTGGGTACACGTTGGCGTCAGAGCCCGACACCTCGAAACCAGCTGCCTTTGCGAGCGCGGCCACGCCACCCATAAACGTCCCACAGATACCGAGTATGTGTATGTGCATTCGAAATCTCAGGGAGCTGACATCACGAGCCGGTTGATGACATATTGCAGACTAAAGACGGCGACGGCCAGAATTATGCCGATGTACCAATGACGATCGATCGCGCGAGCAATGATATGTCCTTCGACAGGAACAGACCAGAAAAGTATCAGCGTGGCAATCAAGCCCGCTGAAACGTCACCGAGAAACGGAGTCAGCAGCACGTATTCGGCGACGAATGCCAGCGTGATCAGCGCACCACAACCTATGATTGCCGCGATCGTCTGCAGTAATCGCCCGGATTTCCCGCTGATCACGACTATTCCGACGTAGCACATCACGCCGATAACGCCACTGAACAGGCCGAGAAAAAAATCCGTTTCATCGAATCGATCGATCATGGCGAGAGCCGCCATTGCGGAGAACAGCCATAGCACCAGAGTCATGGCCAACATCACGATTGATGGCGGGATGGAATCCGGTCCTTTCCGAAGCAGCGTGATGTCAAACAGTGTTTTCAGGAGTGGCAACAAATCGGGATGTGCTGTCGACCAGACGAATGCAGCAATCATCGCATGTTACTCTTCGAATCCGAAACTCGCTGGTGCTGCATCGATGACCCAATACACGTTGGTCGATCAACCCAACACGATAAGCGCTGATTTGAGTCAGCAGGATCGCCTTGGCGTCGATACCGAATTTATGCGCGAAAGCACATACTTCGCCGAGCTCTCGCTGCTGCAAATTTCGACGAGTGAGCACATATACTGTGTCGACCCACTCGCCGGTAATGACATGGAGGCATTCTGGACAAGCGCCACAGCCACGACCTGGGTACTTCACTCTGCCCGTCAGGACATCGAGGTGATCTACCAGACGTCCCAGTGCATGCCCTCTTCGATATTCGATACCCAGATTGCTGCCGGCCTGCTGGGATTCCCGCCACAGCTAGGCTACGCAAATCTCGCTCACGAACTCTTCGGTGTCGAGATCCCAAAGACGCACACGCGCGCGGATTGGTCAAAAAGGCCCCTCACGGACGTGTTGCTGCAATACGCTGCAGAAGACGTTGAGTTTCTCTTGCCTGCTTACGAGATTCTTGCCGAGCGCCTCGACGCAATGGGCCGATTATCATGGGCAGAAGAAGACTCTGCGCAACTACTCAACCCCGCGCTATACAATGTCGACCCCGGCCTCGCGATCGATCGACTAAAAGGCGCAAGAAACCTGCGCGGTCGGCGCAGGGCCGTGGCCGCTCGTCTTGCAGCATGGCGTGAAACCGAAGCGCTCAGAGCCAACCGGCCGCGTCAGTGGATTGCCAAGGATGCCGTACTGATCAGCCTGGCAAGCCAGCTGCCGACAACTATTGACGAATTGCATGCGGTCGAGGGCCTGGCGTCCGGGCTGATTCGTCGTTCGGGCAACAGGATCCTGGCGGCGATAGCAGCCGCGGACAATGACGCAAATGACTACATGCCGCCAGCCACACCCGATGAGGCGCAGAAATCGTTGCTGAAACAAATGCAGAATCAGGTCACAAAGTGTGCTGCGGATCTGGGCCTGGCTGCGGAGACCATTGCTTCCAGAAAAGACTTGTCCGCCCTCATCATCGGCGGCAAACATGATTCACGCATATTGACCGGCTGGCGTCGCGAGCTGATTGGCGACGAGTTGCTCGAATTATTGTAGATATCCGTCGCAGCTGACGGCGCATAGCGATAGCCGCGGGCGGGACGTTTGTCGACCGAAGTAAAGCGCAGCGCAGCGAGCCATGAGGGAGACAAATGTGGCGATCGCGGCCATGCTTCTCGCGCTGCGACGGATATCTACCCGACAGCGTCGAGCAATCGCTCGTAGACTTCGTCGATCGATCCCGCAGCATCAATTGTCTTGAGGCGATTGCGCTTCCGATAAAACTCCACCACAGGTTCCGTCTGCTGCCGATATACGGTGAGACGGTTGCTGATCGTTTCTTCATTGTCGTCCTCGCGCTGAATCAGCTCACCGCCTGCCTTGGTACACGCATCGAGCTCTTCCTGTGACGAAAAGTACACATTTAGCAATTTTCCGGTCAGCGAACAGGTTCGTCGACCGGTCAGTCGCTGCATCAGGACGTCGAAATCAACGTCCATGAGGACCGCCGCATCCAGCGGCGTACCGAGCTGGTCCAGCAATTCCTCGAGGTCCAGCGCCTGCCTTCGGGTGCGCGGAAAGCCGTCCAGAATAAAACCTTCTGCTGCGTCCGCCTCTGCGAGTCGCTCGCTCATGATTCCAAGCATGATGTCATCGGACACGAGTTCACCGGCTTCCATGATTGTCCCGGCTTTTTGCCCGAATCGGGTACCGGCAGCAACCGCTGCGCGCAACATGTCGCCCGTCGAAATCTGCGGAATATTCTTGTCGGCCATCAGTTTTTTCGCCTGCGTGCCCTTGCCGGAACCGGGCGCGCCGAGCAGTACAATGCGCATCTTGGATTCTCTATTAGCGTATCTTGATTCTATTCTCGGTCGGCCGCTCGCGCGCACCTATGCGCCTCGTGCCGCAGGGTCATCCTGACCAAAATGAGATTGCACGTCAAACGGTGCTATCCTCGCACGCTTTCAGCCACCCACAAAGGAGTATTGTTCCAAATGGCAGCGAGAAACGCGTTTTATGCGCAGTCCGGCGGCGTCACGGCCGTCATCAACGCATCGGCTTGCGCCGTCATCGAAACCGCGCGGAAGCACCGCAATAAGTTCGCCAATGTCTATGCCGGGCGCAATGGGATTATCGGTGCACTGACCGAAGATATGATCGATACCAACAAGGAGTCGGCGCGCACGATAGCTGCCCTGAGGCATACGCCGGGCGGCGCGTTTGGCTCGGCTCGGTACAAGCTCAAGAGCATCGAGGACAATCTGGCTGAGTACGAGCGCCTGATTGAAGTTTTCAAAGCGCACGACATCGGCTACTTCTTTTACAACGGCGGCAACGACTCGATGGATACGGCGCACAAAGTGTCGCTGATCTCGAAGCGCATGGGATTTCCGGTAACCTGCCTCGGCATTCCGAAAACGGTCGACAATGATCTGCCCGTCACCGACAACTGCCCGGGCTTCGGCTCGGTCGCCAAGTACGTGGCCGTGTCGACGATGGAGGCAGCACTCGATGTGCTGTCGATGGCGAAGACTTCGACCAAGGTTTTCGTGCTCGAGGTTATGGGGCGCCATGCGGGCTGGATCGCGGCAGCGGGCGGTCTGGCCGGCAGCAAGCCTGGTGACGCGCCGCATATCATCCTGTTCCCGGAAGTACCCTTCAACAAACGGGCCTTCCTGAAACGCGTGCGCGAGTGTGTGCAGCAATATGATTATTGCGTCATTGTCGTCAGCGAAGGGACGAGGTATGCAAACGGCAAATTTCTGGCTGAAGCCGGCACGCGTGACGCGTTCGGTCACGCGCAGCTCGGTGGCGTGGCCGCGGTGGTTGCAAATATGGTTCGGGACAGCCTGGGCTACAAGTACCACTACGCCGTTGCCGATTATCTGCAGCGCTCGGCGCGGCACATCGCTTCGAAAACCGACGTCGAACAGGCCTACGCCGTTGGCCGCGCTGCTGTCCGGTATGCTTTGCAGGGAAAGACCGCTGTGATGCCGGTCATCAAGCGCGTATCCGATACTCCCTATCGCTGGAGAATCGAGTCGGCCCCATTATCGCGCATCGCCAACAAAGAGAAGATGTTGCCGAAGCGCTACATAACGAAAGACGGATTCGGCATTACGGCCGCGTGCCGCCGCTATCTCGAACCGCTCATAAAGGGCGAGGATTATCCGCCATATGTCAACGGCTTACCGAATTACGTGACGCTCAGGAACGCCGCCGTCAAGGCCAAGCTAAAGACGAAATTTGTGGTATGATGCGCGGCCGGCTCAGCCGGGCATAACAATCCTTTTGGGGTACTACCAAGCGAACGCAGCCCGCATGTCGGCTTCCGGGCCGGCGTCGGCGGATGCGTTCGATCTCTAGGTTTCACAGGTCAGGAGACAATCTGATGACTACTGAGTTGGCCCTGTGGCTCTCGATCGGCGCCGGCACTCTTGCCGTGCTGTTCGGCGTGATTTCGACACAGTGGATTCTCAAGCAGCCGGCCGGCAATGAGCGAATGCAGGAAATTGCCGCGGCGATTCAGGAAGGCGCCAGGGCCTACATGAATCGTCAGTACTTCACGATCAGTATCGTCGGTATCGTATTGTTCGCTGTTTTAGGCTTTGCGCTCGAATGGGGGACGGCTATCGGATTTGCAATCGGCGCAATATTCTCGGGACTCGCAGGCTACATCGGCATGTACGTTTCCGTGCGCGCCAACGTGCGTACGGCTGAAGCCGCCACTAAAGGTGTCAACCCGGCGCTAAATATCGCATTTCGCGGCGGCGCCATCACCGGTCTGCTCGTCGTCGGCCTAGGGCTCCTCGGTGTGGCCGGTTACTATTCCATACTCATCTATGCCGGCGCCAGCTCGGACGATGCAGTGCACTCACTCGTCGGCCTCGCGTTCGGCGGCTCGCTGATTTCGATCTTCGCCCGACTCGGTGGCGGTATCTTCACCAAAGGGGCTGACGTCGGTGCCGACCTCGTCGGCAAAGTCGAAGCCGGCATACCGGAAGACGATCCTCGCAATCCGGGAGTGATTGCCGACAATGTCGGCGACAACGTCGGCGACTGTGCCGGCATGGCCGCTGACCTGTTCGAGACCTATGCGGTCACGATCATTGCAACGATGCTACTGGGCGGCTTGCTCGCGTCGGCATACGGCCCCGCGGCTGTCGTCTATCCGCTCGTTCTGGGTGCGGTCTCGATCGTTGCTTCGATCATCGGTACATTTTTCGTTAAGACTTCGGAAGGTGGCAAAATCATGGGCGCGTTATATCGGGGCATGATCGTCGCCGGTGTTCTCGCCGCTATTGCGTTTTATCCGATCACGCACATGATGCTCGGTGATACCGGTAACGCGATGAGCATTTTCTATTCGGCGCTGATCGGCCTCGCTCTGACAGCCGCAATGGTTGTCATCACCGAATACTACACGGGCACTGAATTCAAGCCGGTTAAGACGATTGCTGAAGCATCACTGACTGGCGACGCGACCAACATCATTGCGGGCCTCGGCATTTCCATGAAAGCAACTGCGCTGCCGGTATTGGCTGTTTGCCTGAGTATCTGGGGCGCGTTTGCCCTGGCGCCGGAAGGCGACCAGATGGCCGGCCTGTATAACATCGCCATCGCGGCAACGACTATGCTGTCGATGACCGGTGTCGTTGTAGCGCTCGACGCGTTCGGACCGATCACCGATAACGCCGGCGGTATTGCCGAAATGGCAGAATTGCCGCCCGTAGTCCGGAATATCACTGACCAGCTCGACGCAGTCGGGAATACGACCAAGGCTGTCACCAAAGGATATGCCATCGGTTCGGCAGGCCTTGCTGCGCTCGTATTGTTTGCCGACTACACGAATGCTCTGGCTATCGAGGGCATCGATGCCGTATTCCAGCTCGACGACCATCTGGTGATTATCGGCCTGTTTATCGGTGGCCTAGTGCCATTCCTGTTTGCTTCGATGGCGATGGAGGCTGTCGGTCGCGCGGCCGGCTCGGTGGTTAACGAAGTACGTCGTCAGTTCAGGGAAATCGATGGCATCATGGAGGGCACGGGCAAGCCGGACTATAGCCGCGCAGTTGACCTGCTGACCAAGGCGGCGATCAAGGAGATGATCGTGCCGTCGCTATTACCTATCCTCGTGCCCCTAGCCGTCGGGCTGCTATTGGGCCCGAAGGCCCTCGGCGGCTTGCTGCTAGGCACTATTATAACGGGCCTGTTTGTCGCAATATCGATGACGGCTGGCGGCGGCGCCTGGGATAACGCCAAGAAGTATATCGAAGACGGTAACTTCGGCGGTAAAGGCTCCGACGCACACAAGGCCGCCATCACAGGCGATACAGTCGGCGATCCGTACAAAGACACAGCGGGCCCGGCAATCAACCCGCTGATCAAGATCATCAACATCGTCGCCCTGCTGATGGTCCCGTTATTGTAACCGCGGCACTGTGATTCACGGATTCAGGATGCGGTAGGTGCCCGACGAGGCGCTGCCGAGTGTCGCCGGCGCTTCGACAAAATATCCCTGCACGAAATCGACACCGCTGTCGCGCAACCAGTCGAAGTCTTCCTGGTGCTCGACTTGTTCTGCAACAACACGGAATTGCATCGTTCGCGCGAGCTTGATCATTGCAGCGACCATTTCCTGATTAACCCGATCGGAACCCAGATTGCGCGTGTAAATGCCATCGATCTTGAGATAGTCGATCGGCAGATGTTTCAGGCTTGAAAACGAACCCAAGCCGCTGCCGAAATCGTCGAGAGAGAATTCACAGCCGATACCGTGCAGCACTTCGATGAATCGCTGCGCGTGCTGCACATTGGCCAGGATCGCGGTCTCCGTGACTTCCAAACAGATCGAGGTGGGTGAAACACCGGTTCGATCGAGTGCTTCGACGACAAAGCCCAGAAAAGATTCGTCTCCAAGTGTCTGTCCCGACAGATTGATGGCGCAGCTGCGGCCACTTGTCAGTTTTATTTCGCCGCCGGCTATCGCGGTTAGCGCCGCTTTGACGACCCAGCGATCGATTTGGGGCATGAGCTGATAGCGTTCGGCGGGACGCAGGAATTGCGCTGTCTCGGCCGTCTTGCCATGACCGTCAGGCAAGCGGATGAACAATTCGAGGGCCGGGCCCGATTCGGCGACCGCGCTCATCGCAATAATTGGCTGGATCGCGAGTTCGAAACTAGACTCGTGCAGCGCAGTTTGCAGGCGCCGCAGCCATTGGATGTCGCCGCGCTCGCGCGCGATGGCCTCGTCGCGGGCCGAGTAAACGTGCACCTTGCCTTTACCCTGTTGTTTGGCCACGTAGCAGGCTGAATCCGCCGCACTCAGGACATCCTGCAAGGAACCGCTGACGTGAGTAATCTCGACCAGACCGACCGAAATTCCGATATTGAATATCTTGTCTTTCCAGACGAAGCGGTAATCGGCGATTTCGTTACAGATGTCCGTTGCAATCTGCCGTGCCTTGTCGATCGGACAGCCGATTAACAACGCGCCGAACTCATCCCCACCCAACCTTCCAACAATGTCGGAGTCGCGCACCTGGTCTTTGATCAGCCCAGCCACTTCCCGCAGCATACTGTCGCCTGCCAGATGACCGCAGCTATCGTTGACGGCCTTAAAACGATCGAGATCCATGTAAAAAAGCATGTGCGCCGCTTCTTCAGCATGTGCGGAATCCATCGCCTCGTCGAGGCGCCGTTCGAACTCGCGGCGATTGACGAGTCCCGTCAGCGCATCGTGAGTAGCCTGATAGCTCATCTGCTGCGTCAGACCACGCAGTTCGCCGACGTCGTGGAATACGACGACGGTGCCCGAGAGACTGCTTCCGGGCCCGCGAATTGGCGATGCCGTAATCTCGACCGAGTGCTCTTGCTCACCGTCGCTGCTAATCATGACGGCACGCCTGCCCATATTGACGCGCCGTCGCATCGCGAGGCAGCGCTCGACCGGATCCCCCAATGGCCGGCGATCAGCATCGTCAACCAGCGTGAATAACTCGCCGATCTTGTGGCCAACCGCATCGTCCCGATTGGTGCCGATCAAAGCCTCGGCAGCCAGGTTCATGTAATCGATACGACCGTTGTTATCGGTCGTAATAATTCCCTCGGCAATCGACTCGAGCGTGTATTGCGCCTGCCGCTTGCTGCGGCTCAGCGAGACTTCAAGACTCTTTCGATGGCTCACATCACGGGCGACAGTAAGAATCGCCGGGTGACCGTGAAACTCGATGTTGGAACTCTGCGCCTCGACCCATAATCCCGCCTCATTGCCGTTAATGAGCTGAATCTCGAGACGACGCGGCACCTCCTCCCCGGCAAGGCGTTTTGCCATCGTGTTGCGAAACAGTGCGCGGTATGCCGGTTTGACGAGATCGGCGGTCTCACGCCCTATGAGTTGCGCCGGTTCGAGCCCGATGAGACTCGAAGCGGATTCATTGGCCAGGCGGATCTTTTCATCATGGATAAGGACGATCTCGGGTAACGTTCGCGCAAAATCCTTAAAGAGCCGGTCACGACCCTGAATCTTCTCGTCCCTTTCGCCAAGCGCGTCGAACAGGCGATTGATCGTGTGCGCGAGCTGCGCAGAATCCGCGTCTTCGGGAACAGTCAGCCTTCGGCCGACTGAAGCATCGCGCGAGGCCTCGAGCATCTCTGCATTGATTCTCGCAATACGTCGTGATGCATTTCGCTTGGCCATCCAGAACCAGGTACCAATCGCCACGGCCAGCAACAGCAGAATTGAGAGTACGATGATGATAGTGAATGACGACATTCGGGGCTCAATATCCATCGGTCGTGCAAGGATGATTTGTTATTATTCGCTGCTCAATGCGCACCACCAATAGCAGAGGCTTGGCCTACCGACGCAGCTGGCAAACCAGGCATGATCAAGCATATCCCAGCAGCCGGAGCCGACTGCGACAATTCACCATAATTTGGCATGCGCCCTTAGTTGGGTAGCAGCTGGCCTTTTGCAAAGCCCTGTTTTGGTCATAATTTTAACTGTTTTTCAATAAGTTACAGGTAATCCGACATGAACACCGAATTCGCCCGGCAACAGATGGTGCAACAGCAGGTCCGCGCCTGGGACGTTTTCGACGCCGACATCCTGCACGTAATGACTATGGTACCTCGGGAGCAGTTCGTACCGTCAGGATTCGAGGCGCTGGCCTTCGCCGACACCGAGATTCCGCTTGGACATGGCCAGTCCATGATGACGCCAACAGTCGAAGGCCGATTACTGCAGGCTCTGGCGCTGCAGAAAACCGATGACGTGCTCGAAATCGGTACCGGCAGCGGATTCCTCTGTGCATGCCTCGCGCGCCTGAGCAGCTTTGTGACGAGTATTGATGTGTATGAAGATTTCTTGCGTACAGCGGCTGGCAATCTCGAGGATTCCGGCGTCAGGAATTTCGAGCTGCTAACGATGGATGCTATGCGCCAGCTTCCCGATCGGCAGTTCGACGCCATTGCCGTGACCGGATCAATACAATCGTTCGATCCACGCTTCGTGATGGCTTTGAAACCCGGTGGACGATTGTTCATCATTGTCGGCGCCATGCCGGTGATGGATGCAAGACTCGTTTACCGTACCGGTGACAGCGATTGGCGGACGACGAGCCTTTTTGAAACTGCGGTGGCACCGCTCGAAAACGCTGCAACGCTGCCACGGTTTTCTTTCTAGCAACGCAACCTACATGGCGCGCGTTGCATCTAAACCAAAACGATAAGCGAAATGACAGCTAAGAAGGCCCTCAACCTCACTCCTACCGAACTGGTCCGTCGCAGAGCTTGCGGCGAACTTTGGCGGCTTCTCGACGTCCGAGAGCTTTGGGAGATCGAAATCGCCCGCCTCGCTGACGCGGTGGTGATACCGATGCAGGAGCTGCCTGCGCGGATCGCCGAGTTCGATACGGCGGAGCCGATTGCAGTCCTGTGTCATTCGGGCCGCCGAAGCGCTATGGTCGCTGACTGGTTGATCGAGAACGAATTTGAGACAGTAGCGAACGTCGAGGGAGGGATAGCTGCCTGGTCGACGGAAATAGACGAATCCATCCCGCGCTATTGACCGGTTAAAGGTCTTCCGGTGTTAGCTGATATAGTGATATAGTTAACTATAACACCTTGGTGTACGCCACAACGGCGCCGAAACTGTGGAACGCAATATAATGAACAAAGCATTTAGTTTCAATAAGTTACTGATCCTCTTCGGCGTGCTCGCCATGCCAGCCGCGGCACACGCCGCGTCGCTCCTAGAGATTTATCAGCAGGCCCTGCAGAGCGATCCGCGCATTCACGAGGCGGAGGCCCTCCGCCTCGCCGCTCTCGAGGCTGAGCCGCAGGCACGCGGCGTCTTGCTGCCACAAATCAACGCCAGCGCCGACTGGACCGAGGAAGACGTGAACGGCTCGGGTTCTCAAAACGCTCCCCTGGAGGCCCCGCCGGGTTCGGGGAACTTCGAGATCGTGCCTTTCCCGTTCGAGTCTCGCACACGGCAAACGACCACGGCCTGGGGAGTCAGTCTTCGTCAGACCTTGTTTCGGTGGGACCAGATCGTGGGCCTGCGCAGGGCTGATAAGATCGTCGCCAAAGCCGAGGCCGACCGTGAGGCCGCACAGCAGGACCTGATCGTCCGCGTTGGGCAGACGTATTTCGATGTGCTCGCGGCCGAGGATCGACTGACGTCGACGCATGCGAATCGACAAGCTATCGCACGTCAGCTCGAGCAAGCGAAACAGCGTTTTGAAGTTGGTTTGATCGCGATCACCGACGTGCAGGAATCGCAGGCAGCGTATGATCAGGCCGTGGCTGACGAGATTGCGGCCAAGCGATCGCTGGCGACAGCCCGGGAATTCCTGCGTGAAATCACCGGCCAGTATGTCAGTAACCTGTCAGCACCTGGCGATGAATTCCCGATGCGTACGCCTAGTCCGAATAATGAGGCGAGTTGGGTCGACCTTGCCCTGGACCAGAACCTGACGCTTGTGTCGAGCCGACTTGACGAAAGGCTCGCCAGAGACGAAATCTCTTTCCGCCGCAATGGCCACTATCCAACCATCGAGCTCGTGGCCAACGTAGGGAATCGAGACCGCGAATCCGAGCAGGATACCGGCGCCGGATTTCTGGATGCGAACAGCGACTTCGACAGTGACAGCATTGGCATCGAGTTTCGAGTGCCGATCTTTTCGGGAGGCACGACCTCGTCGCGTGTCCGCGAAGCCGTGTACCTGCATCGCGCTGCTCGCGAGCAACTGCAACGAGTCACGCGCGAAACCGAACGCGCAACGCGTGACGCCTATCTCGGCGTTCTATCCGAAATGAGCCGCGTCGAAGCGCTCGAACAGGCTGTCGAATCCAGTCGCACGGCTCTCGAAGCAACGCAGGCCGGTTTCGATGTCGGCACGAGAACGATCGTCGATGTGCTGAATTCGCAGTTTGCGTTGTATCGGTCTATTACCCTGTTTTATCAGGCGCGTTACGACTATCTGATCAATGTCCTGAGACTCAAACAGGCTGCCGGTAACCTGCAGATTCAGGATCTCGAGGAAATCGATCGCTGGTTAACGGACCGTCCACCGCCCGAGGCAGCGATCGCAGCGGAGGCTGCGGAAGAATCGTCCGGTTAATACGCAGCCGTTATTGCATCTTGTCCTTTAACAGCGGCTCAAGCAGGCGCAGCAAATTTTCGAGTGCGCCGCGATTGTTCTGCACAATCTCGCGACCCCGGTTGCCGAGATCGGTTGCCCTGGCTGGATCCGCCAGGAGCTCGCCGATGGCGGTGGCAAGGTCGGCGGAATCGTTCACCATCCGGCAAGCCCCCAGCTCGACGAACATGTCTGCGATCTCCTGTGCGTTGAAAACGTACGGCCCGCTAATAACCGGCAAGCCAAGCGCGGCAGGCTCGAGCAGGTTGTGGCCGCCGCTTGGCACAAGGCTGCCGCCGACGAACGCGACGTCACTCGCCGCATAAAACAGCGGCAGCTCACCCATAGTGTCGACCAAAAAGACCTCGGTTGACGCGTCGCATGACCGATCCTCCGTTCGAGCGACGAAGCGGAATCCCTGATCCTCGAGCAGCGCACGAACATCAGCGAATCGCTCCGGGTGCCTCGGCACGAGCAGCAACAGCAGATCCGGGTGTTGTTTCCTTAGTGCGCGGTGTGCAACAAGCACCTGCTGCTCCTCCTTGTCGTGCGTGCTCGCCGCGATCCATACCTTGCGCTCGCCCAACACTGCAGCGCGCAGGCGTTTGCCGTCTGTCGCGAGATTTTCGGGCAGCTCGAGGTCGAACTTGATATTCCCGGTAACCCACGTGCGGGCCGGCTTGGCCCCAAGCGCTCGAAATCGCTCGGCATCCGCCTGGCTCTGTGCCGCAATGATGATGCCGTGCGACAGCGTCTCACGAAACAGTGGCAGTAACAGGCGGTAGCCGCCTATTGATTTGGGCGATATCCGCGCACTGACGAGAATCAGGGGAATGTCACGAACACCGCAACCGCGATACAGATTCGGCCAGATTTCTGTTTCCATTATCAACGCAAGCTTCGGGTTTACGGCGGCGAAAAACCGGCTCACAGCAACGGGCATTTCGAACGGGATGTAGCAATGCGACACCGAGGCACCGAACAGGGCCTTTACTCGCAAGGCGCCGGTGGGCGTCACGGTCGTAATCAACAGTGGGAGACTCGGAAAGCGTCGCGCAATCGCGCGAGCAAGAGGCAGAGCAGCCTGAACCTCACCGACCGAGACCGCGTGGATCCATATGCACTCGTCCAGCCGCGGGTAGCCGACACCAAAACGTTGCCCCGCCCTGTCCCGGTAAATCGGGTTGGCGATGCCACGAAACAGCCAGTATATCGCTACAGGTAGCTGCAACAGGTAGCTGAGCAGGCCGTAAAGAATATTCACGGCTCAAGCTGGCGCTATTGTGGTTTCCCGGCTCCCGCTTAGCCGCACTTGGATTCGCCGCACGACAGACATGTCATGCAACCGTCCATCATAATCACGGCCGCCGTATTGCATTTATTGCACAGCTGGGCGCCCTCCGGATACTCGGACTCGGAAAAAGCGTCCTGCTGCTTTCTGGCCTCCTCGAACTCGGCCCGCTTCTGCGCGATAAGTTCTTGCTGACCCACGTCGAGTTGCGGTTTGGCGAGCAGGCCGATCGAGATCAGGTGCTTCTCGACGATATAACCAAGCTCGGCGATGATCGATGGCATGAACTTCCCGCCCGGCTGCCAATAGCCGCCGCGCGGGTCAAATACCGCCTTGAGTTCATCGACCAGGAAAGCAACGTCGCCACCTTTGCGAAAAACCGCGGAGATAATCCGCGTCAGCGCAACGATCCACTGATAATGATCGAGGTTCTTCGAATTGATGAAGATCTCGAACGGCCGGCGTTTCTCGAACTCGGTGCCCTGGTTTAGAACGATATCGTTGATCGTGACGTACATTGCATGGTCTGAAATGGGAGTTTTGACCTTGTACGTAGACCCGACAAGCACCTCGGGGCGCTCGAGCTTCTCGTGCATGCGAATCACTTCGGCCCGATTCGCGCCACCCCCTTCGCGTTTGTAATCGGGCTTTGCCTTTTTTTCCTCGGTCTCGGGCTGTGCAACTGCATAGCCGATAATTTTGTCATCAATCTTAATCATCGTCTGCTCAGAATTTTCCGTAGTAACCTTCTTTTAGCGCATCGAACAAATTGGCCGCCGTATGCACCTCGCCATCGTACTCGACCTCCTCGTCGCCCTTGAGTTCGACAGTCGATCCATCTGCAAGCTCAAATCTGTACACCGTATTCTTCAGGTCCTTCTCTTTGACCAACACTCCCTGAAACGCTTCAGGATTGAAGCGGAATGTCGTGCAGCCTTTCAGCCCCTGCTGGTAGGCATACAGATAAATGTCTTTAAAATCGTCGTACGGATAGTCGGTCGGTACGTTCGCTGTCTTCGAAATCGACGAGTCGATCCATTTTTGCGCAGCAGCCTGAATATCGACATGCGCTCGCGGCGAAACGTCCTCTGCCGAAATAAAATAGTCCGGCAGATTGTTTTCGCCGTGCTCAGTGCCACCGGCGGGCATCGCGTTCTTGTTAACGAGTTCCCGGTAGGCCAGCAGCTCGAAGGAGAAAACGTCGACCTTCTCCTTGGTTTTCTTGCCTGGTCGAATGACGTTGCGGAAATAGTGGTGCGCAAAGCTGGGCTCGATGCCGTTACTTGCGTTATTTGCCAGCGAGAGCGATATCGTGCCGGTCGGCGCGATGGAACTATGGTGTGTAAATCGAGCACCGACCTCAGCCAGTTTATTGACGAGTTCCGGCTCCTCCGCGGCCACACGCTGCATGTAGCGGCTGTAGCGCGCGTGCAGGATCCGACCCGGTACCTTGTCACCGACCCGATAGCCGTCGGCAATCATCTCCGGTCGCTTGCGCAGCATCTCTTCCGTTACTTCGAATGGTTCGGACATGATCGGCGCCGGGCCTTTTTCTTCGGCTAGCGCCAGAGCTTCTTCCCAGCCTGCGAGCGCCAGCATACGCGCGACTTCTTCGGTAAATGCGACCGCATCCGGCGCACCATATTTCATGCGCAGCATCGTGATCGTTGAGCCGAGACCGAGAAAACCCATGCCATGGCGCCGTTTCCTCTGAATTTCGTTGCGTTGCTGCGGTAACGGCAGACCGTTGATTTCGACAACGTTGTCGAGCATGCGCGTAAAGATCTTAACGACCTTCTGAAACCCGTCCCAGTCAAAGCGTGCATCTTCGGTAAACGGGTCGATGACAAAACGCGTCAGATTAACCGATCCCAGCAGGCACGATCCATATGGCGGCAACGGCTGTTCCCCGCAAGGATTGGTCGCCCGAATGTTTTCGTCGAACCAGTTGTTGTTCATCTCGTTGACCTTGTCGATCAACACGAACCCGGGCTCAGCAAAATCGTAAGTCGACGCCATGATCAGGTCCCAGACGCGGCGTGCCGGTAGAGTCTTGTAGATCTTGCAGGCGACCAGCCCGCGTGCGTCTGTGACATAGTTGCGTGCTTCCGGCCATTCGCGCCAGACGAACTGCCGCGGATCATCAATGTCGAGGTCCTCTTCCTCGACTTCTTTTTGCGTTACCGGAAAGGCGAGACACCAGTCTTCTTCGTCAATGACGGCCTGCATGAATTCGTCGGTCACGAGCAGCGACAGGTTGAATTGCCGCAGGCGGCCGTCTTCGCGCTTGGCGCGAATGAACTCGAGGATGTCCGGATGTCCGACATCGAAGGTCCCCATCTGTGCGCCACGGCGTCCGCCAGCAGATGACACCGTGAAACACATTTTGTCGTAAATATCCATGAACGACAGTGGCCCGGATGTGTATGCGCCCGCACCTGTTACATAGGCACCCTTCGGCCGCAGCGTCGAGAATTCATAACCGATGCCGCAACCGGCTTTCAACGTGAGGCCAGCCTCGTGGACTTTATTGAGAATATTGTCCATCGAATCGCCGACGGTGCCCGAAACCGTGCAATTGATAGTCGACGTCGCGGGTTTGTGTTCCTGGGCTCCGGCGTTGGACATTATGCGGCCCGCCGGTATAGCCCCGCTGCGTAATGCCCAGAGGAATTTTTCGTAGAATTCGTCACGTTTTGAATCGGCCTCGACGTCGGCCAGTGCCCTAGCAACACGCTTGTACGTGTCGTCAATCGATGCATCGATCTTGCTGCCATCTTTCGCTGTCAGTCGATATTTCGCGTCCCAGATATCAACGGATGCCGCCTGAAACTCGATGTCGGTGACCGCGTGCGTATGCAGATGAAGCGCAGACTTCATTGGTCTAATTTCTCCCCTTACTCCCTCAGGAGGCCCCATTGTCTTGTTGTAACCCACCTTTTACCGAGGAAAAGCGACCCGCCCACCGCGTAAGGAAAATTGCGCGGCGAGTGCCCATGTCGGCCTCTTTGCCCCTGCTAACCGGACACAAGATGTTGTGTCCGCATGCTGGTAAGATTATGCCCGTCCGCGGCGCCTGTCAAGGTTTTCGAGGAAAAAAACGCTAAGCATTTTACCCTTTATAATCAGTTACTTAAATTATTTTCTGAAATAATCACTTTAAAAACAAGAGAAAAAAAATGCCGCTTTCATGAAGCCAAAAAATCACTACATATAGTGGCAAAAAATGACCTGGTCGGCCGTGCTTTGCGCCTGCAAATTGTGGTCGAAATAGCCCGTTTGTGTGCTTGAATTTACATCAGATGCCCCTATTTCGTTTGTCAATGTTGCAGTGTCGAGTACCTCGCCTGCATGAGTATTTAGGAGGCTAATCATGAATCTTGTACGTTTTGAGCCCTGGTCGATCATCGACCAGCTGCATCGCGATCTGAGCCGCTCGGCGCAGCGCGGATTCGCGACCGGTAACGGCGAAAACGCCGTTGTGGACTGGGTGCCAGCAGTGGACATCGTAGAGCACAAAGACCGTTTTGTCGTCCGCGCCGACGTGCCGGGAGTCGATCCCGCTGCCATCGATGTCAGTATGGATGCGGGCATTCTGAGCGTATCGGGCGAGCGGCATGCTGAGGATCGTAGTGACGTCGATGGCGTGCAGCGTTATGAACGCAGCAGCGGACGCTTCTATCGCCGATTTACGTTACCCGAGACAGCGGCTGCCGAAGGCATCACCGCCAAAAGCGCCAATGGCATTCTCGAGATCTCGATACCGAAATTGCCGGAGGTCCAGGCCCGCCGAATTAAGGTCGAAGCTGCGTAACAACGACTGCATTGACGCTCGATTGCAACCTTTTATTGCAGTCGGGCATCTTGATTTCTGGGGCTGCGATTTCGCCCGCAGTTCGCGCGGAACTTTTGCCACGGTCACAGGGTCGACCGAAAAAGACCTATAATCAAGGGCCTTGACTGGCCCGGCCTGTGGTATGTTCACGGCCGATTCAGCCCCGGCATCGCAGCATGGGCGACATGTGAACAGAGTATTTGAGGCACCTGATGAAAATGAAGAGACAACTTGCAGTCGGCGCTTTGCTGCTCATGCTGGCAGGTCACGCGATAGCCGCCTTGCCAGCAGATGTCGATGGCGAGCCTTTGCCCAGCCTGGCACCGCTCGTGGAACGCGCTTCGCCGGCAGTCGTCAATATTCGTGTCAGCCAGACGGTTTCGCGTTCGTCATTCAGTGACGAAGCGTTTCGTCGTTTCTTCGGTTTGCCTGACATTCCGGGTGGTTCGCAGGAGGTTGCCAGTGCCGGATCCGGTGTCATCGTCGACGCCGCACGCGGTTACATTCTTACCAACCATCATGTCGTCGAGAATGCAGACGAGATCCAGGTTTCCCTCATCGACGGCGAGATACTCGACGCAGAGATTATCGGCTCGGACGCCGCCACGGACATTGCCGTATTGAAAGTAGAGGCCGACGGCCTCGTGGACATGCCCATCGGCGATTCCGAGGCCGTGCGCGTTGGTGACTTCGTTCTTGCGATCGGCAATCCGTTCGGACTTGGACACACGGTGACCTCGGGAATTGTAAGTGCGCTTGGTCGAACCGGCATCAGCCGTGATGGCTACGAGGATTTCATTCAGACTGACGCGTCGATTAATCCCGGCAACTCAGGCGGCGCACTGGTGAATATGCGTGGTGAGCTTGTCGGTATCAACTCCGCGATCATCAGTCGATCCGGCGGCAATGTTGGTATCGGTTTCGCGGTGCCGACCGAGATCGCCAGCTCCATCATGCAACAATTACTCGACTTTGGCGAAGTCCGCCGCGGTCTTCTGGGAGTATCGATTCAGACGATCGACGCAGAAGTGGCGCAAGCGCTTGAAGCCAGCGTCGATAGCGGCGCATTGATCGCGCTGGTTGAGCCTGGCTCCGCAGCAGAGGCGGCAGGCCTGCTCGTCGGCGACATCATTACCGAAGTTAACGACGAGAAAATTTCCGGCGCCTCGGAATTGCGTAATGCGATCGGCCTAATGGGTTCCGGTGAGCAAGTGAGCATTAAATACATTCGCGACGGCAAGACGCGGTCGACGCGAGCCACTCTCGGACAGCAGCGGCTGACACGCAGCGTTGGCGCCGATATTCATCCGGGGCTCGCGGGCGCTGAGTTCGCGTCCTCGTCGACCAGTAGCACCGGTGGCGTCGAAGTGACCGCCGTCGAGCCCGACAGCCCCGCCGCACAGCGCGGTCTGCGCGCTGGCGACGTCATCACAGAGGTCAACCGTCGTCCGATTCGCAATCTGCAGCAGTTAACCGAGTTGGCGAGTAATAATCGCATCCTTTTCCTGCTCGTACGGCGTGGAGATCGCGCTCTGATGCTGCAAATTCGCTAAAGCGTGATTATGTCGACAATGCGCGGTGTCGTTGCGCAACTTCTTTTTTATCAGTAAGGTCTGAAACTAAGTTCGTGTAGATTCCTGGCCTACAGATGCCCCGAAACCGTATCGCCGCTCGATTCATCCGGTGTCTCATTGCTGCGGCGACCGCGCTCATCATCTGCACTCATCCTTCCCGCGCGGCAGAGATCGACGAGCAACGGCAGCTTTTCATGCGTGTTTATGCGGACGTCGAACGCGGCAACTGGAACGTCGTCGTCGACCTGCCGCCGGACGAAAAACGACTCCTCGCCGATTACGTACTTTGGCCGGATCTTCGCGCGGCCTTTTTCCGCGCGACGCTGGATAATGCAGATCACGAAGAAGTCGAATCTTTCCTTACGCAGCATGGCGTACTGCGCCCGGCACGCGACTTGCGTTATCGCTACGCACTGCATCTGGCCAGGGCGGGCAAACTGGACAGTTTCTTTACAATTTATCAACGTTTTTACCAGGGCATGGAGGACGCCAGACTCGACTGCCTGGCACTGCGAGCAGAATTAGCAGCCGGACGCCAACAACGAGTCGTCAACCGGGCAACTGACCTGTGGATGGTCGGCGAAAGCCAGGTTAAGGAATGTGATCCGGTTTTTGCCTATCTCGACGACAATCATTTGCTCGGCCCGGTCGACTATGCGAAACGTTTTGACTTGGCGATCAAGGCGCGCGAATTTGCCCGCGCACGTTGGCTTGCGAAATCAATCGATCAGCAGCACGTCGATATCGCCAATGAGTGGCTCCGCGCGCAGAGCAACCCGGAAGCATTTGTACGCGGTCACCTGCGAGCGAGTGGCGGCGAGGCCACCCGGGCACAATTGACTTATGCCATTGAACGGATCGCTTATTCCGACCCGGTGCTTGCGCTCGAACTCTGGACGCCGCTCGTCAAGACACATGGCTTCTCGTCAGTCCGGCAATACCGGACGTCCCGTCATATCGCATTGTGGATGGCGCGCGATCGCCGTGCAGGCGCTTACGCGTTGCTTGCGGGACTGCCGCAGGCCGCACAGAACGACGAAGTATTGCGCTGGCGTGCACGCTGCAGTCTGCGTGATCACAACTGGCGCAACCTGCTGACAGATATCGCACTCATGTCGCAAGATGAGCGGAACTCTGAGGAATGGCGTTACTGGCGCGCTGTTGCGCTGCATGGCAGCGGTCAGCTGCCGGAAGCGCAGGCGCTCTTTGCCGAACTCGCCGAAGAACGAAGCTACTACGGCTTTCTCGCTGCCGATGAACTCGACGCATCGTACCCGCTCGATGGCGGCGAAATCGTCGTAAACGAGGCGATCATCTCCGAACTCAGCAACCGACCGGAGCTCGTTCGTGCCCGCGAGTTGTTTCTCGTTGGTCTGGATGGACGCGGCCGATCAGAATGGGACGCAGTCGTCCGCTACCTGCCACGCGAAAAAAAGATCCAGGCTGCAAAACTCGCCCACCGCTGGGGATGGCACTCACAGGCCATCTCCTCCGCCGCCGGGGCGAGCGAATTCGATGACCTGGCCTTGCGCTACCCCTTGCCCTATGCGCAGACCTTTCGCCAGCACGCAGAGACAGCCAGTATCTCGACGACCTGGGCCTATGGCGTGGCGCGCAGTGAAAGCCTGTTCATGCGTGACGTGCGCTCGAGCGCCGGAGCTATCGGACTTATGCAATTGATGCCGGCAACGGGTCGTAAAGTTGCGCGGGATTTGCAACTTCCATACTCCGGGCTGGACACCCTTACCGACCCACAGATCAATATTCGCCTGGGAACGACTTACCTCGGGCAGATGGCCGAGCGATTTGGCGGCAACCGCGTACTAGCAACGGCAGCCTACAATGCCGGACCGCATCGCGTTGATCGATGGTTGCCGGATTCCGGCAGTATCGATGCACGCATCTGGATCGAGAACATCCCCTTCAATGAGACCCGTAACTATGTGCGCCGGGTGCTCGCCGCGGACGTGATCTTCCAATGGCGCATGACTGGTCAGGTTCGTCGCCTTTCGGACGAACTGCTGACTGTGAAGGCCGACACGGATACACAGAAACTCGCGGAGAATCGATTCTAGGAGTTCACCTGTAGAAGTCCATCGCAGCGAGCGCTTGAATGCACAGGCCGCGGGCGGGATGTTTATACCCAAAGGCATAAATCGACCGAAGTAAAGCGCAGCGCAGCGAGCCATGAGGGAGATAAATATGCCGGTCGCGGCCTGTGGCCCGAGCGGCGATCGCTCGCTGCGATGGACTTCTACAGGTTCTTTAGCCTGGCGTCGCGTGCGTCTTTGTCCAGTTGCGACAGCGCTTCGACCTCAGTATAGAAACACTCGAGCTCGTTGGTGCACTGCGCCAAGAGCGCGTGAAACTTTGGCAGCAGACCCTGGTAGAGCGTCATCGTTGCCAGGCGGGCATTGTTGAGGTCCTCGCTCCACCACTCTGGCAGCTTGCGATTTGCGGCCTCGAATTCAAGTCTGGCGTCGCCCGATAACTGCGTTAGTCGTTGTCGCTTGCGTAAGCGTCGATCAGCATCGGACGTCAGTGTGTAGATGTCTTCAAGGTCGATTCGCGTGGCCGCGACCAGGGCCATGAGCCTCTGTTGCAGGCTGCGACGTTCATTGTAAGCCGCGACTTCCGACTCCCTGCCAGCGTCCATGAGCCAACGCTCGATACCGATTTCCTCGACAGCCGTCGCGAATGACTCATTGAAACCGGTATCGTCTTTGACGTACACGACCTGATGCGCCAGCTCATGAAACATAACCGCAACAAGATCAACATCTTCCCAGTGCAGCATCGTATTGAGAATCGGATCACTGAACCTGCCCAACGTCGAGTAGGCGGCGACTCCGCCGACCACCACGTCGTAGCCGTCCTTTGTGAGCTTGTCGCCGAGGCGGCGTGCAGCATCTTCGTCAAAATAACCGCGGTAGCTGACGCAGCCGACGACGGGGTAACACCAGCGTTTCGGCTCGAGTGAAAATTCCGGCGCAGCGATCACATTCCACAGCACATAGTCACGTTCCAGATCGGCAAAGCTACGATAACTGTTGTTGTCCGGCAGACCGAGCTCATCGATCGAGAACTGCCGGGCCTGCTCGAGTATGCGCAGCCGATCGGCAATCTCGACCGGTGTTTCTTCAGCGTTGATGACTTCGCTGATCGGCTCCCGCTTGCGCATGACTTCAAACTGACCGCGCGCTGCCTGCATGTAGTAGCAACCGGACAGCCACACAGCGAGGCCGCTTACAATTGCGACGCTTGCGAACCTGTGCCCGAAGATCGGCTTCATAGCGGATCCAGTATCGCCGTGTTTCCCGAGTAGCCGCTGAGCTTAGTTGTTGGCGGCAGCGCCCGCGCCATTGGCCTGACCACCATTGATAGTTACCGTCATCCCGGTGTTGAGCCGTTCCGCGCCCCGCATCACCACGCGGTCGCCAGGATTGAGCTCACCGATGACTTCGATGTGGTCACCGTCGCCCAGACCCGTGATTACGTTGACCTGTTCGACGGTCATATCCGCGTTGACTTTGAAAACAGATGCGCCTTCGCGTCGCAGGACAAGCGCGTCTCTGGGAACGGCCAGAACCTCCTTGACGTTTGCGGTCGGCATCGACACACGGACACTCTCGCCAACGGTCCAGATTTCAGCGTCGGCGTTGAGTCGCACCTCGAACATATGCGACTGTGGATTGCCGAACGGCACAATTGTGCGCACCGACGCCTGCCCCTTGCGGAAGTCGTTGTGTAGCTGCAGCACAGCCTCTTGTCTTATGAAGTTCACCGTGTTGAGCGGCGCGCGAGCGACGACCTCGAGTGAATTCGGATCCACGACCCGTATGACTTCGTCGGCAATATTCAGGCGTTCGCCGATATTGCGCAACCGCTCTGTGACAATCCCGTCGAAGGGTGCGCGAATTTTGGTAACGTGCATGGCGATTTGCGCCAGGCCGAGTTGTGCACGCGCGATGGCTTCCTCACTTTCGGCAACCGCGAGATCGGAGGTCGTAAGATCGAGCTGGCTCTTCGCCGACAGATTATTCTTCGCGAGTTTCTCAAGACGATTTTTTTCGGAATGCAAAAACTGTACGCGCGCCTGCTCGCGCTTGACACGGCTCTGCGCCTCCATCTCGCCCAGTTCGAACGTTAGAGCTTCGAGCCGGGCCACCGTGTCGCCTTTCTTGACGATCGTGCCTACTTCCGCGATCCATTCGAGCTTCGCCGACAACTCCGACGCCAGCCGTGAATCGTAACGGCTGATCACGGTACCCGGCACATCGACCGAAGGTGCCAGCTGTCTCAATTCAGCTTCGGCGATCACCACTGCGGCGGGCGGCATTCCCTGGGCGAGCGCTGTAACGCAAAGCATCGAGCCCAGAAGCGAAACGAAAACAGATCGGCGGATTGGCGGCATCATGGATTCACACGCGCTGGAGAGCTGCCCGGCGCTATTACTGCCGATGGCGCGGTCGCCGATTCTCCCAGCCGCAGCAAGCTCGGCAGGAAAATCAGCGTAAAAACCGTGCTGACGCTCATACCGCCGACGATCACCGCCGCGAGACCCTGGTAAACCTCGGTCCCGGGGCCCGGAATCAACAATAGCGGCAACATTCCGAACAGGCTGGTCAGGGTGCTCATCAAAATGGGGCGCAGACGTCGACGAATAGCCTGTTCCACCGCGCTGCGTCGATCGAGTCCGTCTCTTTCCGCTGTTCTCGTCTGGTGCACAAGCAATATCGCATTATTGACGACAAGGCCCAGCAGCGTGATGAAACCGATCATCGTCAGCAAATCCATCGGCTGACTCATCAGCCGCAACATTGCTACACCACCCACTGTCGCCAGCGGTAGCACGGCAATCAACAATAAGCTGTCAATAAATGACCGGAACAGGCCGCTCATCAACAGGTACAGTACGATGATGGCAAGCACGATACTACGCGACATGCTCGTGAGCGCGATGTCGAGATCGTCCGCACTGCCGTAATAGCTGATTTCGCCGTCATCGGGCAGCATCTGCATTAGTGCCGGCTCGACTTTTTCCCTGAGGATATTGATCGATTCTTCGAGCGAAACTTCGTCGGGTGGCGTAATGGAAAGCGTGACGGCGCGGCGGCGATCGACGCGGCGTATCTGGTTAGGCCCGGCGGTTCGTTCCATGCGCACGAGCTGATCGACTGACTGGATGCCGCCTGCCGGCGTCGCCAGCGGTGTCGATGCAAGCTGCTCCGGGCTCGTCCACTCGGGCGCACGCAGTACGATGTCAATGCGGCGATCCCCATCAAAGTAATCGCCGACAAATACCCCGTCGCCGAGTGCGCGCATGACCGTTGACACCTGGCGGCGTGTCCAGCCGGCCTCCGTGATACGCCTCTCGTCGGGGATAAACCGCAGTTCGGGTTCGGCAAAGTCCACCCCGGGAACCGGCCGCGCCTGTGCGCCGGGCAGGTGCTGACCGACCAGGCCCATACCGGCACGCGCAGCCGCCAGCATGGCGTCCATGTCGCGGCTCTGGATATTCAACTCGATGTTACTGCCGCCGACGAGTCGCCGGAAGATTCCCCATTGATCGGCGAACGCCATCGTATCCGGAAAACCGCCGAAGATTTCCGAATTCAGCTTATCCACGAATGCATCGGCATCGTCCGGATCGACCATGCGGGCCCCTGCAAACGCAAATGTGCCAAACATGCCCATGAAGTAGCTGTCGACCGCGATCTCCGCATCTTCTGCAAGATATGGTCGCAGGCGATCCACAACGGGCATCGCAAACTCTTCCCGGGCCGTCGTTATGCTTTGTCCAGGCGGTTGCTGGATGAACGCAAAGATCCATCCCTGCTTGCCTTCGGGCAGATAGTCGGCCGGTGGCAGCAACAGCGCCGTAAACAGAGTTGCGCCGCCAAAAATGCCGGCAATCAACGCATACCGCATACGCCTGCCATCGGTCACGCGCATAATCGTTTGCGTGCCACGCTGCCACCAGTCCGCGTGCAAGTCCTCGAGCCTGACATCCCTTAGCCACGTTGCGGCGGCCGTCGGAATTACCGACACCGCGATGATTAGCGAGGCGCATACTGCGACCGAGATGACGATGGCGAGATCAGCGAACAGTTGTCCGGACACTTCTTTCAGAAACACGATGGGCAAAAAGATCACGATAGTCGTCGCTGTCGACGCCAACAGCGCGCCCCAGACCTGGCGGCTGCCTTCGATCGCAGCTTCTTTCGCATCGGTGCCCTTTTCGCGCAAGCGAACGATGTTCTCGAGCACGACAATCGCCGCGTCAAGCACCATGCCTGTAGCGAATGCCATACCTGCCAGTGAAATCATGTTAAGCGTACGACCCGTAATCTGCATGACGACAAAGGCCGTAAACAGCGATATCGGAATCGCAAGCGCAACCATAAAGGTTGCGCGAAATCTGCGCATGAACCACCACAAGATGCTGACGGCAAGGCCGACGCCGAGCAACAGGTTGGTTCGTAGCATCGCAATCGAGTCTTTGATGTACGACGATTCATCGTAGACCTGCCGGACTTCGAGACCGGCGCGTGCAAGCGGTCCGTCTTTAAGCTCTTCTACGGCTGCTTTGAGATCCTCCATGACTTGCAGGACATTCACGCCCTGTTCGACCTGGGCGTTAAATGCAATGGATTCGTTGCCGTTCTGCAATATAAATCCGTTCGCATCGCGCATCGTTACTTCGATGGTCGCAATGTCGCGCAGTCGCACCGGATTACCACCACGCCAGTCGAGCACCATGTCACCGAATTCTGATAATTCGTATTTGCCTGCATAGCGCAGCGTGTACTGGCGCCGACCCACCTCGCTGAAGCCACCCGAGGTGTCATTATTATTTCCGGTCAGCCCGGCAAGCGTCGGAATATCGATACCGAGCGCCGCCGTCTCATAAGGGTCAAAAGTGATGCGTACTTCGTTTTCGCGGCCGCCGTATGCATCGGAATTCGAAACGCCGGGCACTCGCTCGATGCGCGCCTGCACGACTTCGCGTACAAAATCCGCATAACTTGCCATCGGCCTGGTGTTGCCAGGGGCACGCGTCAATGCGAACCACGCGATCGGTGCGCCGAAACTGCTCTGCCCGGCGAAAATCTGCGGTTCGGTCACGTCATTCGGGTAACGCGGCACCTGGTTTAAACGATTTATGACTTCAATGAGCGCGCGTTGCAGCTCGGTATCGACCGAGAACATGAGGCTGATATTTGCGGACCCGCGACTCGCGGAGGATTCCATCTTGTCGAGCCCGGGTATGCCACGCAGCATGTCCTCCTGCGGCTCGATGATCTCCGACTCTACCTCCTCGGGTGCCGCTGCACGCCAGCCCGTGCTGATCTGGATAAACGGGCGCTCAACGTCGGGAATCATCTGGATAGGCAGTTCCATTAGCGATACGACGCCCATCAACAGCACGAGCAGGATCGCCGCGATCACCGCAACCGGGTTCGATAATGCAAGTCGTGTCAGATTCACTGCTCCCTCTCCGGGCTTCGTTGTTCTGTTCTGTGTTTTCAGACTGGAAATGGCCCTCGGGGTTCGCATTATCCTCCCCTCGCGGGCTCGAGGGTATACTTTGCCGATGCAAGTGTACCTCGTTGGTGGCGCTGTTCGTGACGAGCAGCTCGGTCTTCCTGTGTCGGAACGGGACTGGTGCGTCGTTGGCGCGACGCCCGACGATCTCATCGATCAGGGATTCAAGCAGGTCGGCAAGGATTTTCCCGTATTCCTGCATCCCGAGACAGGCGAGGAATATGCCCTCGCACGCACCGAGCGCAAGACTGCGGCCGGTTATCACGGCTTCGAATTCGATACATCGCCGAACGTGACGATCGAAGACGATCTTGGCCGCCGTGACCTGACGATCAACGCACTGGCCAGAGACGCTGATGGCAACCTGATCGACCCTTTCAATGGTGCACAGGACATCGAACGACGTCTGCTCCGGCATGTCTCCGACTCTTTCGCCGAAGACCCGGTACGCATTCTGCGCGTCGCGAAGTTTGCCGCCCGCTTCGCGCGCCTCGGCTTTCGCATCGCGCCTGCGACTCGCGATCTCATGCGCGAGATGGTGGCTGCCGGCGAGGCCGACGCGCTTGTTCCGGACCGCGTCTGGAAAGAGACCGAAGCAGCGCTCTCCGGGCCGGATCCACGGATTTACTTTGAGGCACTGCGGGCCTCTGGCGCGCTTCGCGTTGTTTTGCCGGAGGTAGACACGCTGTTCGGAGTCCCTCAACCCGCGAAGTGGCATCCGGAAATCGACGCCGGCCTGCACTCATTGATGGTGCTTGAGGAGGCTGCCAAGCTGTGCGCCAATATCCAGGTTCGCTTTGCAGCGCTTGTTCACGATCTGGGCAAGGCGACGACCAGGCCCGACGATCTGCCCGGTCATCCGGGGCACGAAAAGCGCAGCCTCAGCCTGATCAGGTCGCTCGCAGAACGGCTGCCGGTGCCTCGTTCGTGTCGCGACCTGGCACTGATTGTCGCCGAGTTTCACTCACATTGTCACCGGGTTGCGGAGCTGCGCGACGTAACGGTCGTAGACGTTTTGGAGAAGCTTGACGCGTTTCGTCGCCCTGACCGATTCGAGCAGTTTCTGCTCGCCTGCGAGGCCGACGCGCGTGGCAGATCCGGATTCGAGCGTCGCGATTATCCGCAGGCCAAGCGGCTGCGGTCAGCGTGGCAGGCGGCGTCAGCCATCGATGCTGCAGGCATTGCAGCGCAGAATGATGAAAGCGGGATTGCTCAGGCGATTAGGAGCGCACGCGTAGATGCCGTGCGCCATTCGCGGAGTACTCGCTAGTTGCCACCGTAGAAATACAGGAACAGCGAAAGAAAAGTGACGTCGCCGTAAATATCGGAGTCGTCATAACCAAGCCCGAATTCGATATCGGCTTTGCCTCCCACTGGCATAAGAAACCGAACGGTCAGTGAATTCGTACGCGCCTTGTCGACCTCTCCTTTCCAGGTTGCAAATTCCAGCTCCCAGCGCTTGAGTCCACTATCGATCGCTAGCCCGAGATTTGCACGACTGTCGATCAGGCTGTTGATCAGGCTCAGCCGTGACACCGATATCAGGCTGAGCACATCGCGATTCTCGATCGGTACAAAATCAACGCTGTAATCATAGGCCTTGCCACCGAGAGTCAGACTGACATTGTCGCTCAGCTCGAATCGTGCACTTGCGCCGAGACCGTCGGCGTCGAACATGAATTCGCGGCTGGTCGCCAGATCGAGCGACGGAACCGTGAAGTCAAAATCCCTGAACTCGTATTCGCCGCTCAATGTCACCTTCTCGCCGCGCCAGTAAAGCGATGCACGCCAGTCGTTTGAGTCGAGCACGTCGGAATCACCCCAATAGGACACGCCGATGCGTACGCCGACAGGGTCGAAAAAGTGATCCAGCTCGACATCCGCGTACACAGTGTTGATGTCGCGTCGGATCGGTAACTCTACCGAGCTCTTGGACAATCCGACGGATAACCAAGTGTCTTCGCTGACGCCGATACCGCCAATGAAAGAGCCGCGTATACCGTCCTCGGAATCGCTTTCCACGCCGGCACCGATCAGAAAACCGTCGCCGGCGGCAATCGCGTTGCCGGCGAAGAGAATCAACACAAGATACTTAGACGGGGACATACAGAATCACCGCCGCGAGCACGAGTCGATAAACGGCGAATGGCAGTAAGCCGATGCGGCTGACGAAGCGCATGAAAAAGTCGATGCTCAAGTAGGCAACAATACCCGATACTAGCGCAGCAATCCCCAGCTGACCCCATGCGACCGGCGCATCGGCACTCAAGAGCCCCGCCAATTCGAACGCACTGGCAAGCAGGATAACGGGCACGGCGAGCAGGAACGAAAATCGCGCGGCATCCTGGCGTTCGAAACCGAGTGCCATCGCAGCGGTAATCGTCACGCCCGAACGTGACGTTCCCGGGATCAGCGCCAGCGCCTGCGCCAAGCCGATAAGCAGCGCATCCTTGACGCGTATGGAGGAGATGTCGCGGGTCCGCCCGCCAAAACGGTCGGCCAAAATCATCAGAATTGCGTAGCCGGACAAAGTAGCAACGATGACGGACGGACTGCGCAGGTTGGCCTCAATCCACTCAGCATACCTGAGGCCCGCAAGCGCAGCCGGTATCGTGCCCAGCGCGATGCCGAGTGCCATTCGGGACTCTATCGTCTCTATTTTCCCGCCCAGTACCTGCACACCGCCGCGTAGCAGCGCCGCAATATCGCGACGGAAGAACAGCAACACAGCGCCAAGCGAACCGAAATGAACGGCGACGTCAAATGCAAGACCCTGATCGGGCCAGCCCAAAACGCTTGGAACAAGGACGAGGTGACCCGAGCTGGAAATCGGCAGGAACTCGGTCAGCCCCTGTACGATCGCGAGAACGATGACCTGAATTTCGGTCACCTTCGTACTCGGCTGGCTGAACTTGTGCTCATAGCGTTGCGGTCCTGTCGGCAGTCATGAATGCGCCGGGCGTCGTAACCGCGCCGCGATAAAGGCCAAGGCACTTGACGTTCTCGCCCATTTCGCCCGGGAGAGTAATCAGTTTAACCTGCGCCGACAATGCGAGTTGTGCGTCAAATGGCAATTCGGTGATGTTTGCGAGTTCCTGATCCAGCCCACCATTGATCAGGAATTGTGCCTGTGTCACGAATCCGGCGATGTCGATTCCGTGGTCGTGAGCCGCCGCTGCGACGGCGGAAAAATCAACCCAGGCGCTCAGATCCTGTATGCCGGGCAGGATCAACGCATTGTCGTGCACATGATGCCGGAAGTGACACCGCAGCCAGCCGCCGGACCGGTCTGTGCCGTAGTACTCTCGCCGAGTAACGCCATAGTCGAACAGAAACGCGACGCCGCATCTTAGTATCCGCGCCAGGTCAGCGACCCAATGCGCCGCAGCCAGACAAACCTCGGATACGTAACCATGGACCAGCGACTGACCCAGGTCTGCCTCGATCGTGGCGACAGCATTGACGAGGACGCCGGGGGCCGGGCGAGTCAGTATGATGAAGTCGTCACCATCGACACCGACGCAAAGCTGCTCAATTCCGTCGTCCTGGCGCAGGAATCGCTCAACAGGTAAGGCATCGAGCACCTCGTTTGCGACAATGACACCAGCGTGCCTGTCAGGAAGTCGATCGAGCCAGCAGACGCGATCGAACAACTCGGGCAGTTCGCTTTGCAGCAGCGACTCCTGACGCTCACGGAGATCGGCAGAGACCTCGACTATGCGGTAGCTCTCCGGCAGGACACCCAGATCGGACAAGCCGCGCAGCAGGTCGACCGCAAGCTTGCCACTGCCTGCGCCGAACTCGAGCACACCTGCATGATCGACTTGCGCCAGCACAGGGGCGACCTGGCGCGCGAGGATGCGGCCAAAAACGGGTGAGACCTCGGGGGCGGTCACGAAGTCGCCTTCAGCGCCGAATTTCGCTGTGCCGGCTGTGTAATAACCAAGTCCGGGCGCGTACAGCGCATGGTGCATGTATTCGGCAAAACTGATCTGACCACCCGCGGCAGCGATCCTGTCGCGGATATAGCGCGCCGTACGAGCGCTGTGCGCCGCGCTTTGTTGATCCGCTGCGGGCAATTGCAATCCAGGCTGATGTTGCATAAGTCCTTAGGAGTCTTTCAGAATGTTGCCTTTATAACGCGAAATTGCGAAAGGATCGCCGATGTCGTCGTCCACAAGCCTCCAAGGCAAGGTCGCCCTGATCACGGGCGCCGCCCGGCGCATCGGTGCCGCGATAGCCGCGCGCCTGCACCAGGACGGCGCAAAGGTCGCGATTCATTATCATGAATCTGCCGATGCCGCGGCGGCACTCGCGGACGGCCTGAATTCAAAGCGACGAGATTCGGCCGCCATTTTTCAGGCCGATCTCGTCGCGACAACCCGACTCCCGGATCTCGTCACCGCGGTTATCGCGTGGGGCGGACAACTGGACATCCTCGTTAACAATGCGTCTAGCTTCTATCCGACGCCGCCCGGTGAAATCACGGAAACGCAATGGGACGATCTCATTGGCAGTAATCTCAAGGCGCCGTTATTCCTGTCACAGGCTGCGATGAACGAGTTGAAGAAATCGGGTGGCGTAATCGTGAACCTTGTCGATGTACATGCGAGCCGCCCTCTGAAGAACCACGCGGTTTACGGTTCAGCCAAGGCTGGCCTCGCTATGTTGACCCGGTCGCTTGCGAAGGATCTCGCACCCGAGATTCGTGTCAACGGCGTTTCGCCAGGCGCAATTCTCTGGCCTGAGGACGGGATGACCGAGGCCGTAAAGAAGTTGATACTCAAACAGGTACCACTGGGTCGGACCGGTACCCCCGAGGATATCGCGGGCTGCGTGCTGTACCTCGTTCGGGACGCGAGTTACGTGACCGGACAGATCATCGCTGTTGATGGTGGTCGCAGCGTCGGCTGGTCATGAATGGGTGGTTATGTAAGTCCTCATATCAGGCAGCCTCCTACCACGCGTCAGCGTACACTCGCTGTGGCGAACCGCGGCGATCGAGCTGCTGCACATCGTCGTCCAGCCGGAGCTTCATCTGGTCTCCGGGCAATGCGGCAACGGGGCAAGCGCCTGTTTCGAGAAAGGCCAGAGCAGCAATCATGTTTGGATCTGTTTCTGCACCAACAGGAACGTCGAGATCATCGGCGGCTGCGCAATCGGCAGGCAATCCGTCGAAATAATCACCGAAATCGTCGGCGTTGAATAACTGAAAAGCCGTCGGCCGAAGTATCTGCTCACAAAACTCGAGCCCTACCTGGCCGACCGGTTTGCCGGATGTCGTGCTACCAACAAGTGTCACCTCGACATGGGGTTCCAGGCCATTGGCAATCGCTTCGCTTGCCGACGCCGTGCTGGGTCCGGTGATGACGATAAGCCGTGACAGACTGATGGAATTTCCGAGGCGGCTGAAAAACGCTGATCTGTTGTTAGCGGCAGCACGATCGGCATTAAAGCGTGTAATCGTGAACACAAGATTCTCGGCAACGTCGCCGCCGAGATAGTCAGCCAGAAGCTCTGTTGTTGAAACCAGGCCGCCGCCATTGTCGCGCAGATCGATAATGACATCATTGACCCCGGCAGCGCGAAAACTCGCGAATATCGCATCGAACTCGGCGTCGGCCGTCGAAACGAACTGGTATAACTCCATGTAGCCGACCATTCGACCTGCGCCGGCATCGATGATGAACGACTGCGGGATGGGATCTATCGTAACGATGTCCTGAGCGATCGTTACAATGAACTCGCGGCCGCTGGTGTCACGCATCGTGAACTCAAGAGGCGATGTACCGAACACGGCGCTGACGCCTTCGGCCGCCTGGATCTCAACGATCGTCCGGCCGTTCAGCGCGACTATGCGCTGTCCGCGCTCGAGTCCGCCCATATCTGCCGGACTGCCGGCAAATACCCGTGACAGGCGCAGATCGTCGGCGGCGAGAAAGCGGGAGCTGAAGCCGAAGCCCTCGAACCGGCCTTCGCCAAAAAACTGCTGATCGGCTGCCGCTGAGTTGATAAAACTGAATCTGTCAATTGGCTGCCCGCTGCCATCGTCGGGGCTGAACGTCATCAGGAACGCGAGCAGGTCATCGGGCGTCGCGTAGCCGTTTATATCGACCTGTGCCGGTATCCGGTCATTCCACAGGTACCAGGTGCGCATGGCGTCGAGGACGAACTGCTTTTGCGCGTCATTCGAGCACTGCGTGTCGCCGGACGGCGCGCTCGCGCTGCCTGACGAACCGCAGCCGGTCAGCAATGCTATGATCGACAGACACAATAACGCACGCATGAAATCACCCGCTTTGGCCTCCTAAGCTGCCATTCTAATCAAGAGACCTGCCAGCGAAGCGGTAGTGGCGCGCATTTTGACCATACCAAGCGGCGTCTTGCCCAGGCCTTTTACAGAATGTTCTCTACGCGCGTCAGCGGCTGCGTCGACCTTGCAAATTCGCGCCAGTGCGCCTCGATGCATTTGCCCGTCACCGGGTGTACCAGCGTCGGCGCAATCTCGGCCAGCGGCGCCAGGACAAAACTGTACTCAAGGATATCCGGGCGTGGTACTCGCGGTTCGGGCGTGTCCCGGACGAGATCGTCATAGAGCAGCAAATCGATATCGAGCGGACGCGAGGAGTGTTTCGCTTTACCCCGCCGGCGCCCTACAAGCTCATGAATTGCTTCGATCTCAGCATCGATTGCCTCGGGGCTGGCATCCGTCTCGATGCCGACGACCAGGTTCAGGAAGTCGGCGCCGTCGAAACCGACTGCTTTGCTTCGATAGACGCTGGATGACTCAAGGCTGCCGAAGCGGGCGCGCAGTTCGCCAATAGCTATTCTCAGATTGCGCTCCGGATCGATGTTGCTGCCGAGCCCCAGGTAGACCTTGGCCATACCCCGTTCCAGTTTAGTCGGCAACGGGCCGCGTACCACGTTCGATCAGTACGCCAACATCACGAGCACCGCGAATTGCTCCGGGCTTGTTAACGCGAACGCGCACCCAGGGCACATCGAACTCATCGAGCACGATTGCGGCTATGTTCTCTGCCAGTGTCTCCACGAGCTGAAAACTCGAATCGCCGACAAATTGCTGCACGCGCTTAGCCACCGATTTGTAATCGAGCGTGTCCTCGACGCTGTCACTTGCGGTGGCTTTGCGAATATCGGCAGCCATTTCGAGGTCAATCGTAACTGTCTGCCGGATCTTTCGCTCCCATTCCCAGATACCGATGACTGTATCGATGCGCAGATCATGCAGGAAAATGATGTCCATGTGACCTCGTCGTTATACCGGAGCCGTCGCGGTGGCCGGTTTCGAAAGCGTGTCGAGCGACCAGCGCGCCTGCGCACGAATCTCTGCAGCCGCCTTTGCATCGCCGACCCTGAGCGCGCCGGCGATCGCGATCATCGCACCGTTGTCTGTGCAGAATGCCATGCGTGGATAGTAAACGCTGCCCCTGAATCGAGCGGCCATGTCGTGCCGCAGCAGGCTGTTTGCGCCTACGCCGCCTGCCACGACGAGACGACTGAGCCCCGTGCTCTGCGCCGCCTGCATCGTTCGACCAACCAACGTATCGACAGCCGCACGTTGAAAGGACGCCGCCAGATCCGCGCGGCGGGAAGCGAGCGTCCCCGCCTCCTCCGCTTTCCTGACTTCGAGCATAACCGCCGTCTTCAGGCCGCTGAAGCTGAAATCAAATCCGGGGTGATTGAGCATGGGTCGCGGCAGCGCGTAGGCATTATCGTCGCCCTGCTCGGCAAGCGCGGCCAGTGCCGGCCCGCCCGGATAACCGAGACCCAATAGCTTGGCACACTTGTCGAATGCCTCACCGACGGCATCGTCCAGTGTTGTGCCCAGCACGTCGTATTCGCCAAGCCCGCGCACGGCAATCAGCATGGAGTGACCGCCCGAAACGAGCAGCGCGAGAAAAGGAAACGGTGGGGCTTGGTCCTCAAGCATCGGCGCCAAAAGATGCCCTTCCATATGATGGATTGGGACAACCGGACAATCCCAGGCGAGTCCGAGGCCGTTGGCCATCCCACTACCAACCAGAAGCGCGCCAACCAGCCCCGGACCCGCGGTGTAGGCGATGGCGTCGGGTCGAGCAACCCCGGCATCAGCAAGGACTTGCTGAATCAGGGGCAGCAGGCAGCGGATGTGGTCGCGCGATGCGATTTCCGGGACCACGCCGCCGTACACTGCATGCAAGTCGACCTGGCTGTGCAGGGCCTCTGCGATCAGGCCCTTCTCGGTGTTATAAAGCGCCACCCCGGTCTCGTCGCAGCTCGTTTCGATACCAAGAACGTTCATAGGCAGCGAATAATACCGTAGCCGCTGGTCTGCCGGAGCCCGGCAGGCGAATGCGGGGGCCGTGGCCGGGATGTTTGTCGACGGAAGTAAAGCGCAGCGCAGCGAGCCATGACGGAGACAAATAGGCCGGTCGCGGCCCGTGCTCGCCAACTCATCGCCCGCCTGCCGGGCTCCGGCAGGACTTGGAATCGGAGCGATCCTGGCGTTATAATGCCCGGCTGAGCCCCGGCCCCGGCCGGGTTTATTTATATATGGACTCACAAGACCTATAACCGTATGCCCAGTGTTCGCGTAAAAGAAAACGAGTATTTCGACGCAGCTTTGCGTCGCTTCAAGCGTGCCTGCGAGAAGGCCGGCATCCTGACGGAACTGCGCCGCCGTGAGTATTACGAGAAGCCGACGCAGGAGCGCAAACGCAAGAAGGCCGCTGCCGTCAAACGCCACCTGAAGCGCATCTCCCGCGAAGACGCCAAGCGCAAGCGCCTATACTAGGTAGCCACTGCTCCGCGGTCGTGGAGCGAACTCGATGTCCTTAAAAGGCACTATCACAAACGACATGAAGTCTGCCATGAAGGCCGGCGATAAAGATCGGCTCAAGGTGGTGCGCATGATGCTTGCGGCAATCAAGCAGGTCGAAATCGACAAGCGCGTGGAACTCGACGACGCCGGCGTCCTCGGAGTGCTTGAAAAGATGCTCAAGCAGCGCCGCGACTCGGTCGAACAATTTCAGAAAGGCAGCCGTAATGATCTGGCTGACATCGAGCTGGCTGAAATCGCCGTTATTAATAATTATTTGCCCGAGCAATTGAGTGACGTCGAGCTCGATGCCCTGATTGAGGAATCAATCACCGCGGCCGGCGCAGAGAGTATCCGCGACATGGGCAAGGTGATGGGGATGATCAAGTTGAAGGCTGCAGGCCGGGCCGACATGGGTGCGGTGGGCGCAAAAGTAAAAGCACGTCTCGGCTAGAACTGGCGTATCGCGCCAAAACAACTATGATCGATAGACCCACTATCGCGGCGCAGCCGTTTACATCACTATGGCCGGACGTATTCCTCAGGACTTCATCGACGATCTGATCGCGCGAGCGGATATCGTCGAAGTCGTTGGGCGACGCATTCAACTCAAGAAAGCCGGTCGGGAATTCAAAGCCTGTTGCCCTTTCCACGACGAGAAGACGCCGTCGTTCACGGTCAGCCCGAGCAAGGGCTTCTATCACTGTTTTGGTTGCGGCGCGCACGGCACCGCCATCGGTTTTCTCATGGAATACGATCACATGAGCTTCGTCGAGGCAATCGAGAGCCTGGCAAGCTCGATGGGAGTCGACGTGCCGCACGACGAGAGCGACCGTCCGGCACGTCGCTACGACGAACTTTTCTCATTGATGGCCAGCGTCGAGAGGTATTGGCAGTCCTTGCTGCGGGATGACACCGCCGCCATCGCTTACCTGAAGCACCGTGGCATCGACGGCGACACCGCACGCCGCTTCGGCATCGGCTTCGCTCCCGATGGCTGGAGCAACGTTCTCGACAAATTCGGCAAAACACCCGAAGCCATCGACCGGCTGCTGGCGACCGGGCTCATTATTCGCAAGGACAACGGCAAGCACTACGATCGCTTCCGGGAGCGCATTATGTTTCCGATACGTGATCAGCGGGGTCGTACGATCGGCTTCGGTGGTCGAGCGCTCAACGATGGCGAACCAAAATACCTGAATTCGCCGGAGACCGTCTTATTTCACAAAGGCCGCGAGCTTTATGGCCTGTTTGAGGCACGCCAGGCGCTGCGCCAGATCGACATCCTGGTCGTCGTCGAAGGCTACATGGATGTGGTAGCACTCGCGCGACATGGCATTAATTTCGCCGTTGCCACACTTGGCACAGCAACGACGCCGGAACATCTCAACCGCATGTTCAGGCTCACCGAGAACGTAACTTTTTGCTTCGACGGTGACCGTGCGGGCAAGGCCGCCGCTTGGCGTGCTCTGGAGAATGCACTACCGCAGATTCGTGAGGGGCGCCAGATCCGTTTCGTGTTTCTGCCCGAAGGGCATGACCCTGACTCCTACGTCAACGAATTCAGCGCGGATGCTTTTATGGAGGCAGTCGATGCGGGCGTTGCGCTATCGGATTTTCTGATCAGCGAATTGTCCGACCAGGTCGATTTAACGACGGTCGATGGTCGCGCGCGGCTCGCGGAGCTGGCCAGACCGCTCATTCACAGGATTCCGATCGGCGTATATCGGGAGCTTCTTATCGACCGTCTCGCCGATGTGGTCGGCTTGGCGGCAGCAAAACTCGAGAAGTCCTTTGGGCAGGCAGACCGCGATACCGCAGTCACATCGACCAAGGGTGCCCGCGGGGTGCTTGGCCGCCGCAGCAAAGGCGCCTCGGGCCGGCTTTCGATCGTGCGTCGCGCGATCACGCTGCTCCTCAATCATCCCGAGGCGGGCGCAAACCTCGATGTCGAAAAACTGGCAGGAGTCAGCCGGCCCGGCATCGAGATTTTGCATGCTCTGATTGAAACCGTGCAGGCCGACCCCAATATCACGACAGCGGGATTACTCGAGCGCTGGCGACATGACGAAAAGGGCCGTCATCTTGGCAGGCTGGCAGCGGTCGAAGTGCCCGCCGAAGAGGAGTTCGACGTCGCCAGTGAGCTCGAGGCCTGCCTGGACCAGCTGGCGCTCGCGGGCCGTCGGGAAAGAGTTGATTTTTTGATTGAAAAACAGAGAATTAAATCGCTCACGGACGAAGAGAAAGCCGAACTCAGGCAGCTCAATTAGCTGCGAATGCCAATGGATTTTTCTGGCTTGGACTCTGTCGAAACAGTATACTTGGTCGTTTGTATTTTTTACTTGGAGGTCGTTCCGCCTTGAGCGAGAAACGCGCAGTGATGGGAGTCAATAAACAGGCTCAACAGCTCAAAGATCTGATTGCCCGCGGCAAGGAACAGGGTTTCCTGACCTATGCCGAAGTCAATGATCACCTGCCGAACGATATCGTCGATCCGGAACAGATCGAAGACATTGTCAACATGATCAACGATATGGGCATCACGGTGCACGAAAAGGCACCGGATGCTGAATCGATCCTGTTGTCCGACGCCGCCGTCTCGAACGATGACGATGCTGCTGAGGAGGCCGAAGCTGCGCTCGCCAGCGTCGACGCCGAATTCGGCCGCACTACCGATCCCGTGCGCATGTACATGCGCGAGATGGGCACGGTCGAACTCCTGACGCGCCAGGGCGAGATCGAAATCGCCAAGCGCATCGAGGACGGACTCAATCAGGTCAAATATCACATGTCGCACTTCCCGCCGACAATCGAGCAACTGTTGGTCGTTGCCGATGCCGTCGACGCGGAAGAAACTCGAATGCAGGATTTCGTCGTCGGCTTCATCGACCCCAACGAGCCCGACGAAATCAAGCCTCCTGCACCAAAATCCGATGACGACGACGACGACGAAGTCGTGGATACCGGGCCCGATCCGGATGAAGTCAAAGAGCGCATCAAAGTCATCCGACGTCTGCATAAGCGCGCGATCACCAACATCGACAAGTACGGTTTCAAGGACAAGAAAACCATCAAAGTTCAGGCGGATCTTGCCGACCAGATGATGCAAATCAAGCTGGCACCGAAACTATTTGATCTGCTCGTGCGCAATCTGCGCGGCGTCGTCGCGATCGTTCGCAGCCAGGAACGCCTGATCATGCAAATCTGCGTACGCGATGCCCGCATGCCGCGCAAGGATTTTCTGTCCAGCTTTCCGAAGAGTGAGACCGATCTTAAGTGGATCGAGAAGCACATTCGCGCCAAGCGCAAGCATTCATCGACACTGGCCAAACTCAAGGACGGTATTCTCCGAGCACAGCGGAAGTTGATCGGCGTCGAGGAAGCGACACGGTTAACTATCGCCGAGATCAAGGAAATCAATCGGCAGATGTCGATCGGCGAGGCAAAAGCGCGACGCGCCAAGAAAGAAATGGTCGAGGCCAACCTTCGACTGGTGATTTCGATCGCCAAGAAATACACAAACCGTGGTTTGCAGTTCCTCGATCTGATCCAGGAGGGCAACATCGGACTGATGAAGGCCGTCGACAAATTCGAGTACCGCCGTGGCTACAAGTTCTCGACCTATGCCACCTGGTGGATTCGTCAGGCGATTACTCGTTCGATTGCTGACCAGGCCCGCACGATTCGAATCCCCGTGCACATGATCGAGACGATCAATAAATTGAATCGAATCTCACGGCAGATGCTGCAGGAGATGGGGCGCGAGCCGCTCCCCGACGAGCTTGCCGAACGCATGGAGATGCCCGAGGACAAGGTGCGCAAGGTGTTGAAGATCGCCAAGGAACCGATTTCGATGGAAACACCGATCGGCGATGACGAGGATTCGCATCTCGGTGACTTTATCGAGGACCAGACTGTGCATTCCCCGGTCGATTCAGCGACCTCGCAAGGCCTGAAAGAAACCACGCACAACGTGCTTGCCGGGCTGACGCCACGTGAGGCCAAGGTGCTGCGCATGCGCTTCGGCATCGACATGAACACCGATCACACGCTCGAGGAAGTTGGCAAGCAGTTCGACGTAACGCGCGAGCGTATTCGGCAAATCGAGGCCAAGGCGCTGAGAAAGCTCCGCCATCCGACACGCTCGGATCAGCTGCGCAGCTTCCTGATCGAAGACTGACACCGCTGCCGGCGATCACAACGGTCATATCTCAGACGACCGCGATTATTGCCGGTTTAGTCTTCCTTTCGAGAGACGATGAAGCCTTCATCGTTGAACCACAATCCGTTGTGTTTGTGCAGGATACGGGCTGTGGCCTCGAGGTATTCTGTGTCCGCCAGCGCCGCCTCGAGTCGCTGGTCTTCGATTTGCCCGACGTAAATGGCCGCATTCCACGCCGCAAAGAGCGTGGATGTGCCGATACTCTCGGCAATCTCGTCCGGCAGCGTATGCATGCGGTATTGAAAGATCGCCATATCGTCCGGTGAAGTGCCAATATTATAGTTGTCGGCCTCGGCGCCGAGCTGCTCCTTCAATGTCCTGAGCAACTCGTGCCGATTCACCTGGAACGGATCCTCATCCGGCCAGATCTCGCGGATCAGTTCGAGACCGGGGTCGCCGCCGATTGAATGCACGGCCAGCAGTCGGCCGGACGGGGCGAGCGCGCGGACCAACGGCGCGAGCACGTGCCGAACCTTGAATTCAGCGCCCATTCGGGCACGCCAGGGCTGCGATGCGAGAATAAGATCGTATTCGGCGCGTTTGTCGGCCGGCCGCGGAATGACTGCGTCCAGCAGGAATCTGTAGTCTTTGCGGTACAAGACGAGTACCGAAGGCTTAACGTAAAGCGGGTTGCCAGTTTTCTCACTGGCCCTGACCTGCCAGCCGTCGACGAGGATTTCGTCCATGGAACCGAGCTGGTGCCCATACTCATAAGCGGATGTTCCTTCCAGCTCAACAACGTTCCAGTTTATGTCTGCGATATCTTCGACGTCGCGCGGCGTCAGCCACGGCGATTCGGCATAGTAGAGATTGCTGAATACGAAGACGCTGGCCGGATGTTCGACAAACCGATCCGGCAGCTTCTCGAGACTCAAGCGAATATCCTCGAGGCTGATCTCCTTACCGACGACATAGAAAGGCAGGGTCGGGAAGCGCTGGTGCAGCGCACGCATCGTGAGGCTAAGCACTGTGCCGTCTCCCATGCCGGCGTCGAAGACCCGGAGTGCGGGCGGTTTCGGCCGCAAGTGCTCGAGCTCCAACGTCGCACGTTTGGCAACCTGCCATTTCTCGTTGCAGGTGTTGACGAACGCGAGGTACTTCTGGCGATTGTCATAGAAGCGGAATGGACGATCGGTCGACACTGGCGCCGACGGTTTTTGGCTGGATTTCGCCGCGTCCGAACACATGGCGCACACCTCAATTAATACCCGAGCTCCGATTTGAACTGAATGAATGACGCCGGTCAAACGTCCGGGCACCTCGAATCGCACCAGGATGCAATACTGCGTGGCTCGACGAATCTGTTAGAATTCGCTCCCCATTTTGGGCCTGTAGCTCAGTTGGTTAGAGCAGGGGACTCATAATCCCTTGGTCCCAGGTTCGAGTCCTGGCGGGCCCACCAATCTCTCGCGCCACGATCAGATAATGGTCTGGCAGCTTTTGGGCGAGTTCCGTGATGCCGATACAAAGCTGGATGATTTACGGCGCCTACGGGTACAGTGGTCGACTCGTCGCGGAGCATGCTCGCGAAAACGGCCTGACACCGCTGCTCGCTGGACGAAACGCCGCGAAGACCCAGGCGCTCGCAGATCAACTGGGCTGCGCATGGCGGGCGTTTGGCCTGGAAGATTCGGGCGAAATAGCGAGAAATCTCAATGACGTGGATGCAGTGATTCACTGTGCCGGGCCGTTTTCCGCGACCAGCAAAGCGATGCTCGAAGGCTGCCTGTGGTCGGGCACGCATTACTTCGATATTACCGGCGAGATGCTGGTCTTCGAACACGCGCACTCCGAGCGTGTCGATTCGGCCGCCGAAGAGGCCAGAATCATCGTCTGCCCGGGCGTGGGCTTCGATGTCGTGCCGACCGACTGCATCGCGAAGGCCCTTGTTGACGCACTGCCCGACGCGACTGATCTCGACCTCGGATTCCACGGCAACATGACGCTCAGTCCCGGAACCGCGAAGACAATGATCGAGAGCCTGGGCGAAGGTACATTTGCCCGGCGTGACGGTGTGCTAAAGAACATACCGGTGCAGGTTCGTGACATCGACTTCGGCAAAGGTCCGCGGCAGTCGATGAGCGTCTCGTGGGGCGATATTTCGACCGCTTATTACACGACGGGCATTAAGAACATAACGGTGTACTGGCCGGCGAACGACGTAATGATCATCGGGATGAAATACTCGGGCCCGTTCCGTCCGTTACTGCGCCTCGGACCGGTGCAGAAAATTCTCAAGAACCGGGTGGATCGGAAGGTACATGGCCCGAGCCCGGAGCAGCGCGACCAACAAAGTGTGCGCGTCTGGGGAGAAGTACGGGATGCCGCCGGCCAGTGTGTTACAGCACGCATGACGACGGCCAACGGCTATACGGTCACGCAGCTTGCGCCGGTCGCCATCATCGAGCACTTGCTCGCGCACGACCTTGCGGCTGGTAGTACGACGCCGGCTCTGCTCATGGGCAAGGACTTTGCGAGCCAGTTACCAGGCAGCAGCGGTATTTCGATAACCTGATGCACGCGTCGCATTGCCGTTGCCTCTGCTAGATTACAGCCGCAACGCCGGGTAACCACGCGCGCCAGTAAGCGTGCTTCTCATGCAATTCATCGATCGCCTGCGTGGGCGATCGCCTGAGCAGCCGCAGGTGTGCTCCCGGTCTCAGTTGGCCGAGCAAATGCCGGTCCGCGCGGGCAATCTGTGCCACACGTGGATAGCCTCCCGTGGTCTGCGCATCGACCGATAACACGAAGGGCACGCCGTTTTCCGGGCACTGAATGCATCCGGGAAATACCGGCGCACTCGGTAGCCGGCCTCCGGAAGCGACTGCAAGCTTCCTGCCGTCGAGCTGTAAGCCCATCCGGTCGGCCCGGTTACCGATCGTGAAGTTGGTATTGAATAGTCTTTCCTTGCTGTCGCCATCGAGCAGCGCAATGTCGGCTCCTGTGCAAGCACGCAGCGCCCAACTCCGGGAGATCGGCGGTCGGAACTCTGCTGGTGTTGATTCCGCGACGGGATCACCGTTGCCTGGTCCAACGTCGAGCTCATCGTTGTCTTCGAGCGTTCTACCCTGATAGCCACCGAATCCCGCCGGCAGATAAGTCGACGCGGAACCCAGAATTTCATCGGCGACAAATCCACCGGCAACGGCAACATAGGCGCGCGCACCCGCTGTCGCAGAGCCGACGTGAAGTTCATCGCCCGGGTTTGCCCGGCAGGTCACGAGAAAGTCGATCGCACTGCCATTGAGGTCGACGCTCGACGGTGCGCCGGAGATCGCGAACCAGGTTGCTATTTCGAACCGCAGGTCGACGCCCGTCAATGTCGCTTCGAGCGCAGGCGCCAACAACGAATTGCCGACCAGGCGGTTCGCAAGTGCCATCGACAGCGGATCTGCCGGACCGCTCGCCGGCACGCCGAGGTGTCGCAGGCCGACCCGTGGTCCGGCCTGGATAGTTGTCTGTAAGCCGGCGCGGATGATACGAACGCTCACAAGTGCTCCATATCGCGATATGTCGCCGCGTCGATTGCTTTAAAGCGCACGCGCATGCCGGCGCGGAGAAGAAACGGCTGTGCCGCAGATGCATCAAATAACCGCAACGGCGTGCGACCGATCAAACTCCAGCCGCCCGGCCCTGGCAGCGCGTAAAGACCCGATCGCCCACCGGCGATGCCGACCGAGCCCGCGGCGACATGCTGTCGCGGATTCGCGATGCGCGGTACATTCAATTCGTCCGGCAGTCCGCCAATATATGCGAACCCCGGCGTGAAACCGAGCATCTCGACCCGGTATTCGCCCGCGGTATGCAGTGCCGTCAATTCGTCTGCGGAGAGACCGAGCGCCTCGAGAACCGCCTTGAAGTCGGGACCGAAGTCGCCGCCATAGCAAACCGGTATCTCGATCAAGGGAGATTCGCTACCTGCCATCACCGACAACGAGCGAAGTTGCTCGACCAGGCGCAAGCGAGCTGCATCGAGACCGGTTGCTGTCGCATCGAACTGCACGGCGACACTGTCTACGCCGGCTACGGACTCCAGCCAGTCACCAGTCTCCCGAAGTTGCTCAGCAAGCTGCTGGCACTCGTACGGATTCGCACACGAAGCGCCGAGGATGTCGTCGCCGTAAATCTGGATCGGACCGACGTTAGTACTCTCCTCATCTTGCGGCACGAATCTCCACTCCGTTTGCACTGAGAACATCGCGAACTGCCCGTGCCGCTTCGGCCGCGCCATCGGTATCGCCGTGGATGCAGAGCGTATCGGCAGGAACACGGATTTCTTCGCCGGTCTGACAAACGACGCGACCCACTGTAGCCAGTCTGACGGCCTGCGTCGTAATCGTATTGATGTCATCGTGCACGGCGCCCGGCTGCGATCGCGGCACCAGTGTGCCATCCGCGCGATAGGCGCGGTCGATAAAAGCTTCGGCGACGAAATCGATGTTTGCAATGTGCGCGGCCGCGTGCAACTCGCTGTTCGGAGGACCCACCAGCGCCGCTCCTCCGGGGAACTCGGCAACGGCGCTCGCTATCAGTTCCGCGAGCTTTCGGTTGACTGCGGCATCGTTGTAGAGTGCACCATGTGGCTTGACGTGCGTCAGCTGAACCCCCTGCTTCCGGGCGATTGAGGTCAGCGCTTCGATTTGCTCGCGCAATGACCGAAGCAACTCGGCTCCCTGTGCGTAGCCGCTTCTGCGCCCGAAACCCTCCCGGTCCGCATAGGACGGATGCGCGCCAACCGCAACGCCGTTAGCATTTGCAGCGCGGATCGTCTCGGTCATGCTGGTCTCATCACCAGCGTGGCCACCGCACGCGACATTGCAGCTGCTGACGATGCCGAGTAACTCGAGGTCATGAGCATCTCCCTCACCGAGGTCAGCATTGAGATCGATCGCGGTCACGACGGGATCGACGTGCTGAATCGTTCGCTCATAGCCAGGTTCTCCCTTGTCGCCGTGGCAAATTTTATGCATGGCTTGTAATAATGAATGTACCCGATTGTCATTCTTTTGGCTGGCCTTACTGCGCTACACTGCGTCACTCAACGCTATCTCGTGGAGAATCGTCATGAACGTCGTACTGGTGACAGGCGCGAGTTCGGGTATCGGTGCGGCGATAGCCATAGAATTTGCGGATGACGGGTGGAACGTCCTCGCCGCGGGTCGCGACGAAGGGCGTCTCGAGGAAGTGGCCGACGTTTCCGATAATATCGCGACCTGGGCAGGTGAACTGCTCGAATCGGAGGATTGCGACGAGCTCGTCGCAGACACTCTCGATGAATTCGGCCGCATCGACTGTCTCGTCAATTCGGCCGGCGTCCTGCTGCGGGGCAACGCCGAAGAGACGGGCGACGACGACTGGCGCGATACGCTGTCTATCAATCTGGATGTGCCGTTCTATTTGTCGAGGGCGGCGGCGCCACACCTGCTGCGCTCCGCGGGCAGCATCATCAACATCGCATCAATCTGGGGTTTGCGCGCAGGCCCAAGGGCCACCGCTTACTGCGCCAGCAAAGGTGGATTGATTCAGCTGACTAAGGCGATGGCGCTCGACTACGCCGGCGACGGTTTGCGTGTCAACGTGATCTGTCCGGGCAATGTGGATACGCCGATGCTGGCGAGCAGCGCCGAGGAAACGGACCTCGAGGTCGACGATTTCCTCGCCCGGGTCGCCGAATCCAACCCCAACCGGCGCATCGCCGAGCCAGGCGACATCGCGTCACTCGTGCTTTTCCTGGCAAGCGATGCGGCGCGGCACATAACCGGGACGACTATCCCGATCGATGGCGGACTGACGGCTTAAGACCGCTCTCAACGGCGAGTGAGCGGCTCAGCAAGTTCACGATCCCTCAGGATCTGAATCGAGCAAATAGGCGTGGGAACGGGTTACAGCCTCGCGGCGGCTCCGGGACCGGATCGTCCGGCGTTCCCGGTTCACTCGGCGCGTCGGTGACGCGCAGGCCAGCGGCCGCCCAGCCGTTGTTGACAGCCCGCTGTTCTGCGCTGCCGATACCGTAGAGGGCACCAGCAATTGCTGACGTAAGGTCTACGACGTCCTGAAATACAGCGTTCGGACTCAAGCGACCTGCGGTCAGCGTTCGATACCAGATGTCGCCTGCCTTTTCCCAGGCGTTGCCGCCGAGTTCCGTTGCAATTCGATAAAACGCGAAATTCGGAATGCCGGAGTTGATGTGAACGCCGCCGTTATCCTGGCGGGTAGTCACATAGTCGTTCATGTGTGCCGGCTGCGGATCCTTGCCAAGCACGGGATCGTCGTAGGCCGTACCGGGTGCCTTCATGGATCGAATCGCATCGCCTTGCACATTGTCTGTGAAAAGCTCCGCGCCCACTAACCAATCCGCAGCCCCGGCCTGCTGGTTCAACTTCCGCTGCTTGACCATCGCGCCGAACACGTCGGAAAAGTGCTCGTTCAATGCGCCGGATTGGTCCCGATAAATGAGATTCGCAGTGTACTGCGTGACGCCGTGCGTCAGTTCATGACCGATGACATCCAGGGACGCTGTGAAGCGGTTGAACAAGCGCTGATCGGCCGGCAGGTCCTGATCTCCGTCGCCATAGACCATTTGGCGGCCATCCCAGAAAGCGTTATCGAAACCGCGATCGTAATGGACAGTCGAGTCAAGTCGCAGGTTGTCTCCATCGATCGAGTCCCGACCGTACACCAGCTGGTACAGGTCGTACGTGTATCCCGAACCATCGTAAGCCTCGTCCACTGCAGCGTCGCCCGTTGGCGGATCGCCTTCGCCGCGGACACGTTGTCCCGGCAGGCTCGTTGTGTTGTTCGCGGAATAGACGATGCGTTCTTTGCCGATTGCAGCAGTCGCACCGTCCGGAGCAATAGAGACTCCGCCCGCGATCGTACGCTCCCGCGCGGCACGCAACCTATTTGAGGACGCCAAACAACGACGCGCGTAATCCTGCTGTTGCGGTGTGCCGCGCTCGGCCATCGAATCGAGCATGTACGGAGGAATAATGCAGTGCAATGGGTTACGAATGCACATCGAGGACTCCTTTCTCAGATACTGATACTAAGGTTGCGTTGCTGCGTTTCTTGGTGCACGACGCGCGGCATTATTCAGCCAGTCGAGCAGTGGCACGAGCGAGGCCGGCGCAGACCCATCCGTGCATTCGACCGTATGCGTCCGGCCATCGAACTCAATCGTAATTCGATAGTTGTACCGATCGGCACCGGTTGTCGACGGATCGGCTATTTCGGGTGGCAACGCAAAAAACTCTGCGTTGGAAACGTGCGCCATAATCGCCTGGCGTTCCTCATCTGTCAGCGACTCGGCATCGATAACGACGTTCGTCATCATTCCGGCGAAACCGCCGGAACGTTCGAAATGGATCTTCATGACTTCCCCTTGTGGCGCTGGATCGCTTGCGATAGCGATAGTGGGGGATTCGGAGCGCATGTCCCCGCAACCGGCAGATAGCGAGATGATACAAGCGAGAACAATTGCATGTCTCATAGATCCGAATTCTAACTGAGGACCCGACCTAAAGACGCCGCAGCGGCTTTTTTTTGACGGCTTCTGGCTGATTCCAGCCCCTGGACTGGTAAATTAACGAACGTCCGCTCCCGGCCGTTAGCTGCCCGTCACCCAATCGATTTCTGCGGTGTTTCCCTGCACGCTTTGCTACCGCCGCGACAAAGCCAGCCCGATTCCGGCCGCGACGAGAAAGGCGCCCGTGAACCGATTACGTATTTTCGAGTGCCTGACAAGTAATCGCCGCGCTGATCCCGCGAACAGCGCCCAGAGCATGTCACCGGCGAGCAGAACTGTCAGAAACACGCTGGCGACAAGTGCCAGTTGCCCGACTGCGCTGTCTCCGGAACCTACGAATTGAGGCAGGAATGCAGCATTGAACAACAACGTTTTGGGATTGGTGGCAGCCACGAGGCAGCCGCGCCAGAACATAGCAGGCGCTGCCCCGATTTTGCTCAGATCATCGGCCGGCTCGTTCCAGATGCGAATGCCGAGCCAGATGAGGTACGCGACACCGACCCAGCGAATCCACGTTAGTGCTTCGGCGATTAACTCGATGATAACGGCCATTCCGAGAACTACTGCCACGAGCTGAAGCCCAACCCCAAAAGTTGTACCGAGCACTGTTATTGATCCCATGCGCAGACCGTAGCGCAGGCTGTTGGCAACGATTAATGCGACGTTCGGCCCCGGAATCATCACGAGGATCATTGTCGCGGCAATCAGGGCAAATAAGTTAACCACGTCGTCTCGGTCGCGCCCAATAGCGTAACAACACGAAGCCAAAGAGCATGCCGCCGAGGTGCGCGAAGTTTGCGACGCCCGGCGCATTGCCACTGACACCCAGATACAGTTCGAGCAGCCCATAGAACAACACGAAATATTTTGCTTTCATCGGAATCGGCGGGAAGATAAGCATCACCGTACGATTAGGAAATGTCAGGCCGTATGCCAGCAAGATACCGAATACGCCACCTGAAGCACCGACCGTCGGATAGATACCGCCCTGAGTGGCAGCGACGATGAGCTGGATCGCGCCCGCGCCTGCAACGCAGGTCAAAAAATATATCAGGAAACGCTGCGAGCCCATCATCTGTTCGAGTTCGCGGCCAAACATCCACAAGCCGAACATATTGAAGAAGATGTGCGTCATGTCGCCGTGCAGAAACCCGTAGGTGATCAATTGCCAGGGCGCGAACGGCGACTGTGGTTCACCGAAAGGCCACAGCGCAAAATTGATGAGCATGAAGCGCGGATTCAGTTGCTGTAATGCGAATACGATTCCGTTGGCGATGAGCAATGCAAAAATTACATTAGGAATCGCGCTTTGTCTGCGCGGCCGCATATTGTAAATCGGTGTATTCATCAACTACTCGGGTCTGCGATACACGGTTCGACCGTCGAAGATCGTCATTGTTACACGTGGATCGTCATGCTGAAACGCCGGGATTGTCGTGCGTTCATCAATTACCAGCCCCCGCCGCCCCCGCCGCCACCGCCGCCGCCGGAGAAACCACCGCCGCCGCCACCTGAAGAGGAACCGGGAGGCGTGACCGAGCTGCTGATGGCGGAATTAAGGCTACTCGAGAGCTGGCTGGTGCTTGAAGTCAGGTTCGACACGCTCCAGGACCCGTTGTACCAGCTCGGGCTGTACGCTGTGTTACCCGGCTCACGGACTGCAGACAAAACGGCCGTGAATTTCTCGGCCCACCGCTGATCGACATCGAGTGCGAGTGCAAAAGGCAGATATGCCTCGAATAGCTGCGGTGTTTTTTCGGGTGGATTGCGGAGGTTCATTTCGTCTTTTTCGGCGATCTCCAGGTAATCCTTGAAACCGAGCATCTCGTCGAGCAGCTTGCGGCCACGCAGAGTCGGTCGCTTCATGATGACGGCGAAAAATATGATCGTTATGGCCATCGCGATAACTGCGATGATCACCAGCGGGATGGGTCCTTTGCCGATGTTGAAAGCGATAACAGCCGTGCCGATCATGATAAATACGGCCGGAATGTTCACGAGCCCATTGGTCTGAAAGTAGTGCTGCCTGTAGTCGTCCTTCAGCGATTGCCGATGCGCCTTCTTCGCTTCGCCAAGGTGCTCATGGTACTCATTATCGAGGATGACGGTATTACCCTTGCGAAACAGCTCTTCATAGAGTTCCTGTTCGCCCGCGGCCAGCGGTGGTGCATTCTCACCCGGGTCTGTCTTCGTCAGTGAGTGTTCACTTTCTTCGGCACCGAGGCCGAAAAAGCCGTCGCTGCCTTCCGTCGCATTAATACGCAGATAGCCTTTCACTGCGAGATTGACGACAGCGGCCGTCATCACCTTGTCGTCGTAGTACATCTGGCGAATGTATCGCAACGACGCGGGTGAAAAGCCGTCGGGCGGCTCATATCGTGTGACAAGAACGCCCTCCTCCGGATCCTTGCCGAAGTGTAACCACACCGGGACGTAATAGATCAGCAATGCCGCAAGGCCGGCGACCGCAACGAACAAATTGATGTTGTCGCTGAGCAACCAGCCGACTCGTTGCAGCTGTGAGGGTTCTTCGACGAATCCTTTCGGCCAGCCGACGACTATAGTCAGGCCGTTTACTGCCGAAAGTGAATCGTTCGCGCGAAAGCGGACGCGTCCGGAACTGTCGATGCCCGATGTGTAGTTGCGCTCGGTCGCGCCGAACGGGCCCGTGTACGCTTCATGGGTAATTTCATTCAAAGGTGCGTCGAACTGCAGCGCCACGGTCGCCGTAGCCTTGTCGATCGGAAACGCCCAGTCGAAGCCCGTGACATTCCAGTACAACTCATCGTGATTCTCGAAGAAGCCGAGCATGCGGTTCGCCCGATAACGAAACACATAACTATGCTGACCCGAATTGATCCATCGACTCGCGCTACCGAAATAAACTCGGATGCCATTTTGCACCCGCTGTGTGTGGTAATCCTCAGACGCGTCATTACGCAGCACGGCCAGGGGTTCGAAGTCGACTTCGTGACGATTATTCCGTTTGTCGTAGTACTCAGTGGGAAAATCGCGGTAGATACCGCGACGAATACGGTTACCCTCCGCGCGCACGGTAATGTGCTCCGTGACCTGGATCCAGCCATCATCCATAACGACAATATCGCTGTGAAACTCGAGAATCCTTTCGTCAGAAAACGCCGTCGCCGATAATAGCAGCAGGCAACAAAGAAACAGTTGTCTCATTCAACGGATCCGATTCTTACGAGCGGTACATTGGCAACGTCATCGGATGACTTCTGAAAAAAACCGCGCGCCTTGAAGTCGAATGATGCTGCAATAATGTTGCTGGGCACAGTCTCAGTCATCGTGTTGTAGTCGCGCACCGAACCATTGTAATAGCGGCGCGCAAACTGCAGGTAATCCTCGGTCTCGACAAGTTCCTTCTGCAGACTGAGGAAATTCTCGTTCGCCTTAAGATCGGGATAATCTTCTGCCAGGGCGATCAGGCGCTGAACACCTGCGCTAAGTTGTTCCTCAGCCACACCGCGTTCCTCGACATCCGTCCTCTGCATCGCCTCCGCACGCAACTCGGTCACGGCCTCTAGAGTCGCCCGTTCGTAACTGGCGTACTGATCAACGGCTTTGACAAGATTTGGAATCAGGTCGTAACGACGCTGCAACTGCACGTCGATGTCACTCCAGGCAGTGTCGACTCGATTGCGGCTGCGAATGAGCCGGTTATACAGAATGACGCTGACGACAAGCAGCGCAACGATGATGATGAATATGAATTTCATACTGCCCGTATCGTATCACCGCATCGCGGCTGGACGGCGAAATCTCAGGCACGTCTGCAGGCGCCGGCGTGGGGAGAATCGCACTGAGCGAATGTTAGTTGGTTGAGCGAAGGGCGATTATCGCCACGGCCGGCATCTTAGACCGTTAATACCAGAACGAGAAGAAAAGCTGAACGATGTCGGCGCCAAGCGTGTACAGCGGCTCTTCACCGAGCAACGCACCAGTCGAGACATCTCTGAACTCATGATAGTCGACGTTTAATACGTCGATCGAGGCATTCACAGTGCCCTTTTTAATGAAGCCCCAGCCCTCGGCGCCACCGATGAATTCGTAGCTGGCCGCCAGCTTGAATGTATTGCTCGTCAGCGGGCTCAGCTCTTTGTCCCGGCCGCGGAAGTTCGTGGCCTGCGATCGAGAAAACAGATCCTGGAAGAATGCCGCGCCCGTTTGATCATGGAAACGGTACTTCGCCGTAAACGTCCACGGTCCCATCGGGTGCACATAACTTATCGCAGCGGTATGGCCGTCGATATCCCAGGTGTCCGTGAAATACCGATACTCGGCTTCGATCGCCGCGCGGTAAGGCAGATAGTACTTTGCCCGCAACCCAATCGCGTTACTTGTCCGCGTATTCGGGTACAGTTCCGGCTCGTAGCTATAGCCCAGGCCGACGGTCGGATCCGCATAACGCACCGACCGGTAGGGATTATTCAGAAAACCTTCATCGGTGATCGTTTCAAAATTCAGAGAGGTGATCAGGTTGCGGGTCAGTATTTGCGTTAGACCAATCCCGTAATACTGGCGTGTATTATCTCGCTCAAATGCCGGATCGATGGAACTGCCGACGATGTCATCGCCGAACGCATAGCTCATCGTCAGTGTTGTCAGATCTCCGAACATGTCCTGGCTGACTGACAGACTGTAAGTAGTGGCATCAAAATCGGACTCGACGCTGCTCGTGTAGCCCAGGCTCATCGTCGTATTGCCACGCAGGTAGTCCATGCCCAGGGACCACTGCTTGCGTTCTTCGCTATAGGGGCTGGCGGTCGTGATCACATCGATCGATGCCGAGCTGACCATGTCGATGTAGTAGTTGGTGACAAATGACGTGCTCTTGCCCACCTGTTTGCGAACCAGTATTGATGGACCATCGATGGCCACGCCGCCACCGTCATAAAGGTGGTACAAAACGTCGGCGCGATCTTCGGGCAAGACGCCAGCGTGGGCATCGCCGAACGAGACAACAAGCAGCAGTCCCAGAATCGCAGTTTCTTTGGCGCGCCCGGTGTTCATCGCCGCTAGTTGCAGCCGCAGCCGCCGCCGGCGGCACCTTCGCCACCGCGCGCACCTTCACGTGCTTCGTAGACGTGCTGAATATAGGAACTCGACACTGGCGCCATATCGAGCGCCATGATCGGATCTGCAAGGCGGTCGCGTTCGTAGGGCTTGACCCAGGGCTCGATGTTGCTGCAGCCAGCGAGGCCAGCCAGTAGCAGCACTGGCAGCAAGAATCGACCAACCGCTCCAATTTTCATATCCATATCCCTAACTTTATCGCCGGCTTTGAGGCCGAACCGTGAACCCTGCCTCAGAAGAACACCGTGACGCCGATATGGCCCTCGAGATTGTGGGCTGTTTTCTCCTCGCCGAGGAGATCGATATCAAACAGGTGATCACGGAAGTCGACGTGCAGTGCAATCGAATCCGTCAGTAAGAAGCGGTATCCCGCGCCCAAGTTCACCGTAAACCGGTCATCGCCAGCGAATCGCGTCGAGCCCAGCCCCGCCACCAGATAGAATGTCGTGTTGTAGGCACGACCCTCGCCGACGAAGCCCTCGCCCGGCAGGATGTTATATCCGAGGTTAAGGTTGTAATACGTGAACGCGCGTTCGTTGTCAGCGATCAACGTTGCGCCGCCCGAGAGGATTTCAAAACTCGTCAGACCTGCCTCAGTCCGGCCAACCGTGCCTTCGACGAAGAACCCCTCGGTGACATGATAGGCGAGCCGCGCGCCGTAGACGATGTCGCTACCGAAATCCTCAATACTCATGAGGCCCACGAAACCGCCGACCTCGAAATCCTCCCGATCGATCTGGGGCTCTTTGACCTCGCGTCGTTCGACCTCAGGTTCGACGACCTGGCCCGGTGGTTCGGACGACGGCGGCGGCGCTTCCTCCGGGCCGATGCCGAAAAGGTTCTTCGTGGCCGCGCAACCCGACACCATGATCAGGGCGCTGATCAGAAAAAGAACGCGAAGCCGACTTTCCATTCTTCCACTTCCTCATTTTCATCCCGACTCGTGAAAACCACGTAGCCCTTGTATTCGGCCCGCAGCAAGAAGCGTCGAGTCGCGTAAATTCGAAATCCGGCCCCGGCGTGCCCGACCTGATCGGTGCGATCCTCACCCTGAATAATGGTCGACTTGGGCTCGGTGTGTATCACTCCGGCGCCGAGGGTGAAAAACGGCGAAATCCGCCAATCCGGCCAGGTTTCGTGAACCACGTTAACACTGCCCATCCAGCCGTTCGAAAAATTTCCCAAAATCTGTGAACCCCATACCTCTACAGAGACATACGGGTTGAGCGAGTAGCTACCGTAGAGCGACACAATGTTCGCGCCGCCGAAATCCCCGGCGAGGATTCCTGCCTCCCATTTGGCATTCGTGAAATCTTCAAGCGTGGCGCGGGCGAATTCGACCGCCGAGCCATCCGGCTTCAGCGTCAGCTCCATCTGCGCCTGATCCACCCAGCCTTCGGTACCATTGGCGGCACGCACCAGGTACCAGTCGGTGCGCTGCATGACGATGTCGACCGACTCGCCGCGATCGACGACGTGAAAAATGGGAAAGCCTCGACCCGGTCCCGTATGCATCTCGAGATACGGGTCGGCTACCGCCACGGTTCTGAGTTCTTCGTCGGCGGCTTCTGCGTTGTCTCCCGTGACTGCCAGTAGCGCGAGGGCGACGAGGCAGACATACCAGGAGGACGAATTACTGCGGGACGTCGAAGGGATTATTGTAGTACTGGGCTCCGACATCCAACCATTCCGCAATTAAGCGTCTCTCCGCGCTAGACAACATGTTGTAGTGACTGTTAGCAGAATCTTCGAATCGACCGAAGAAATCGCCGGACGCCCGTGCACCGGCAATACTTGCCGGTGCAGCGATCGGAATCACGTCAAATATCGGGTTCCCGTCGATATCGACGCCAATCTGCTGTTGCGCATCGACCAATGCGCCATTAACTACTTCCTGAAGATTATCAGTAACTAACAGCTCGCGATAGGCATGATAGTGATCAGGTTCGTCAGCGGACAGCCCGTCTGTTAGTTCGAGCTGGCCTGCAGGCACGATAACAGTTGCGCCATCGGCCGGATCTATCTGTGTGTGGCACAGGATGCAGCTGTTGTCGACCTGCAGCCCTGTGGCCGGATCAAGGATGGGGTTACCCAGGTCATCAACGGCCAGGCGCTGCTGGCTCCAGATTGGGTGAATATGCTGGATATAGTTGATCACGCTGCGGCATAAAGTCTGCCAGTCGGATTGGCACGCGAGCGAGGTCGGTGCTTCGGTCGTCAGATCTGTGTACAGATAATCGATATCCAGGTTGCCAGCTGCGACAACCGGATCGGCCGTCCAGACGTCTCGATAGATGACGTTCATCGACGGCTCGATTGAGGAACAGTCGCTCAAGCATGTCACGCGTGCCCGGATTTCGGCCATGGTTTCGCCGACTGCGCTGATGCTCCACTGCCCGTCCGTGTTTGGAAAAGTGATCATATTGTCGGGCGCGCCGGCATACGCGGAGTCGAAGGCGTCGAACCGCCCGTGCGAGATTGGCGGCAAAGCGTTGGCAACATGGCAACCGTTGCACTTGAGTTCCTGACCGGGGCGCACCTGTATCCAGTTGTGGTGGCGCTGGGTAATGCGCTTGCCGTGTTCATCGACCACGCTGATCATTAGTGCAACGTTCGCTGGCACTTTGGTAATCACCGAACCGTCGGGCTCGATCATCGCGTAGCCGACAATTTCCTTCATGCCATTGGCAGTGCTGACGCCAAAGTCGGTGTTATCGAGCGCGATACCGGTAGCGTCCTCGTCCGGAATCGAGACGGCCTTTTCAATGCGCAGGAATCTCGCGGGACGGTCTGCGGCCGGTGTCTGCAACGGATCGGCCATCGTCGGGATATCGACGATCGCCGTGCCGTCAAAATCGTACACGCTGCGAATGTTGAGCACACCCTCGGCCACATCAGCAATGCTTGGGTCGAGCGTAAAGATGCTCTCGTCATCAAGAACAACGGGCGGTGCTGACTTCGGGTCTGCCGCCACTACCTCGGTGAACATAAAGCCCTCTTCACCAGGTACAACCGGACGCTGCGTGTCATCACGCGGGTCGTACATCCAGATGCCATATAGCGGTGGTGCTACAACAAAGCTGCCGACAGCCGGCGCCACCGGATTGTCGGGATCGGGCTGCACGAACAAATTCGCCAGCCGTTCGTCCGTACACGGCACTATTATGAAGTCATCGGTCAGCGGATCGCCGTCGTCCACAAGAATTTCCAGCAATCGGCATTGACTCCAGCCAACCAACAGCCGTCCTGTGCCGTCGAGTATCGGATATACCGAAGCGTAGCGACCGCCCACGGAGGGACTTCCCGCCTCGGTCGACACGACGTTGATTGTCGCATCTTCCTGCGCCGGGCCAGTCAGAATGCCGATGTTGTCTTTCGTGGGCTGCGCGATTTCCAAATACTGTGGTGTATCTATCACCACGAGCTCACCACCGCTTTCCGTATCGGTGAATGGGCGAATGAGCGCCATGATGCGACCGTCTTCGAGTTCTCGCGGCTGCATGAACTGAATGATGTCACCGTTTGAGCCTGTTGCGTGGCTCTGCGCGCCGTAGAGTAATTCGAGTTTCGAGCCGTCGGGGTTCATACGATACAGATTGACCGCATTATTGGGGCCAGCGTGATCCCAGCGGCTGAACACGATCTGGCCGTTCGACAGCACTGACGGATCGATATCGTGACTCTGATTGTATGACACCTGCTCGATACCGGAGCCGTCACCATTCATGACATGCAGGTTAAACGCAAACTCGTTCCGATCCTCATCAAGTGCGACGAAACCGCCTTTGAACTCGTCGGTCAGTACTGCCTGTGACTGCGTCTGTCGCGTCGACGAGAAAATAATGCGCCCGTCCGGCAGGTACTTCGGCATGATGTCGTGGCCAATTTCTGCCGTGAGGGGATCCGTAATTACGCGCTCGAGCGCGTCGGTTTCAAAAGTGTATTGCCAGATATTCCAGGTCGGCAAATCCTCCTCATCGAGATTCGGGTCAAACGGGAAGCGCATGGCAAACAATATGGCGCTGCCATCATAGGCAATCTCCACGTCGCGAATTGCGGCGAGGCCTTGCGTTAGCTCGCCGGTAATATTGACTGCTTCTGCACTCGGTGACGCACGATCGCGGAAGAACAGGTCCGCACCAAAATCGAACGTAATTTGTTCACGGAGGTCCCGTTGCTCGAAGTTACCGTTGTCGTCGGTCGGAATCGGCGCCCGAATGTAGGCGATCGGAAAATCGATGACGACCGGATCGGGATCCTGACCGGTGCCGATCTGTACACCCTGATTTGCGCCATCACAGGCTACCAATATGCACGACACGAAGAGCATGGCAACCGGTCCCGCCAGGTTGCGGGAGATTCCTTCCCTTGCTTGTCGCGTCAGCCCGTTCATAGCCTTCACCTCAAATCGCAATGGTGGGTTGCGGAGTCCCTCCGCCCGGCTTGCTTTTACGCACACCACCCCACCATCTGAGTAATGTGTAATAGTGGACATTTGGCCACTTCTGTACCGTTAACGCGATCACAGTCCTTGTGTCTATCGCATCAAGCGGAGCGTGTCTGCAAGGCAGTATAAGAGAGGCAAAGTCGCAGATGTAATGTCGAAAAAGGGCGACAGTACGCAATGTTAAATATCAAATTTCTTCACTACCTTCGTAACTGACACGCAATCCTTTTCGATTAGGTTCCATACAATTTTTTTGCGCGTGCTACGAAAGTGCTTTTGCACCACACCTGGAAACCACATGAAGTTTAGGTTGTTTGTGTTTGTTGTCCGGAAGTGACGCGGGCGGCAGACCATGTCTCCCTTCGGAGACAGTTGCACAGTCGTATGCAATCAGTAGCTTAGCCAGTCCGGCATTGAAACTTGTACGCATGCACCGACAGTGACTTGACATATACAGTCCCGGGCTACACGTCCGCACTCGACGCCAAGTTATTGTTTTAAAAAGTGTAAATCAGGTTTTTCCGGATTCCGCCAAAGACTGGCACAGCACTTGCTTCATAGCCTTTGTATGAATCGTTTGTACGGGCTGACATAAGCCGCAAATGCTTGGATTGTGAATACTTTCACGGCGATTTGGATTCCGGTCCGGCAGACTCTTTGCATCGACGGATCGATCGATAACTACCTAGCCGTTAATGCAAAGCACGTTAGTTGAACACTACGCGGGCAGAGTTGTTATGAATGACAGGATGTGGACAAAAAACAGAAAAGTCAGTAACCAGGGAATGGCTTTGGGTGTCTGGCGTGTATTGCTTGTTACGGTCGTAGCCGGGGCCTTTTTACAGCCCGCTCAAGCAGGCTTCCGCGAGCAGGCTCAGCGCATGCACGAGAGACTGGCCGGCGTGCCGCCATCCGCCACGGTATTGCAGCAGATGGAAGATGCGATTAACCCTGGTCTGCCGGGTAATGCTAACGACGCCGCCGTTATCGCGATGAACAACGCGAATTTCTACAATGTGACGTTGAAGAACTTCGCCGCGCCATGGACGAACCGCGACCAGTCAGTGTTCGTGCCGCTCAATGACTACATTGCGACCGTTATTGGCATGATTCGCGACGATGTGGCATTCAACACATTGCTGTCAGCTGACCTCACTTACATTGGCAGCCCTGGCGTCGTCAGCTCTGCGCCCTCTGCAAGTAACAACGATCATTACGCGGAACTCGAGGCGGACAACATCAACCTGCGCGACAATCTCGAACCGCGCCCTCAATCATCGATCCAGGGCATACCGGCTTCGGCAACTGCCGGCGTGATGACCTCGCGTGCAGCGTCCGAAGCTTTCTTCGTCGCCGGCACCAACCGTGCGATGTTTCGTTTCACGTTGCTCAATCACATGTGTAACGACATGGAGCAGATGCACGATACGAAGTTGCCGCCCGACTGGATTCGCCAGGATGTCAGTCGCAGCCCGGGTGGCGATAGCCGACTGTTCCTGAACAACTGCATTGGCTGCCATTCGGGCATGGACCCGCTAGCCGGTGCTTTCGCGTATTACAACTACGACGAGGCGGCGGGCAGACTCGAATACACCGCCTCCGGACCGGGTGCGGGTGGCGCGGTGCAGCCAAAGTACTTCAACAACGATCTCAACTTTCCGCAGGGCTTCCGCACGACGGACGACTCCTGGGAGAACCGCTGGCGGGAGGGACAGAACGCGTACCTCGGATTTGCTGCAGGTGGTGGTTCCGGTAATGGCGCCAAGTCGCTTGGCATTGAGCTTGCGAACAGCGAGGCGTTCGCTTCCTGCCAGGTCAAGAAAGTATTTCGCGCCGTTTGTCTGCGCGATCCAGAGGATCAGGCAGACCGCGACAAGGCTGCCCAGATCACGAATACGTTCCGCACTACGGGCTACAGCATGAAGCAGGTTTTTGCTGACACGGCCGTTCACTGCATGGGCCAGTAGGGAGACGAACAATGACTAAAGCAACTGGAATTGCCATGCCTGCGGCCCCGATTGATCGTAACGACTATCATGCGCTAAAGGGCGTAATTGTCACGCTGCTTGCAAGTATCGTGCTCGCCGCCTGCGGCGGTGGTGCTGCAACAACCGAGAATCCGATCACGAGTGTGCCAAACCCGGGCGATGCGCCTTATACCGGTCCGGTCGCACGCGATGCGGACGTGCTCAAGTTTCAGCAGGAATTCTGGTCGAACGCGAAAACTTCGGATCGTTGCGGCTCCTGCCATAACGAGTCCGTCGCCCAGATACCGATGTTCGTGCGCAACGACGACGTGAATATGGCTTACGACGCTGCAATTCCGGTCGTCGATACGCAGCTGCCATCCGCATCCCAACTCGTTGCGAAAGTTGGCGGCGGCCACAACTGCTGGGTGGAAGATGCGGGCGTCTGTGCCTCGATCATGACGACGTGGATCGAGAATTGGGTCGGCGCCACCGCGGGCGGTGGTCGGCAGATCGTTCTTACGCCGCCGGCATCAGTCGACCCCGGTGACAGCAAGAACTTTCCCGTCGACGCGTTTACACCCGGTCTGAACGGTGCCAATACCTTCGCGTCGACAATCTATCCTATCGTCGAACAGTATTGCTCGAACTGCCATAGCTCCGAGGCAGCGAACGCGATACAGCCCTATTTCGCCGACCCCGACATCAATAGCGCATACGATGCGGCCAAGCCCAAGATCAACCTTGACGCCCCGGCGAACTCGCGCCTTGTGCTTCGACTGCGTGTCGAGTCACACAACTGCTGGGACAATTGCCCGGCCAACGCACAGCAGATGGAGGACGCGATCATAGCGTTCGCTAATTTCGACCCGACGCCTGTTGACCAGAGTCTCGTTTACAGTAAGGCGCTGCGCCTCATCGACGGCACACTCGCCTCGGGCGGCAATCGCTACGAAGACGCGCAGGTCGCACTCTGGGAATTCAAGACCGGCCAGGGCTTCGTCGCCTACGACACGAGTGGTGTCGATCCGGCGATCGATCTGAATCTGTCTCCCGAGGTCACCTGGTACGGTGGCTGGGGCATCACGATGAACGGTGGTCGTGCCCAGGGTCTGACCACACCGAGCAAGAAGCTCTACGACGTGCTACAGGAGTCGGGCGAGTTCTCGATCGAGGCCTGGGTTATTCCCGCTAACGTGACGCAGGAGGCAGCGCGCATCGTCAGCTACTCCGCAAACGATCAGAACCGCAATTTTACGTTGCAGCAAAACCTGTACGACTATCAATTCCGGCTCCGCATGGGTCCGGATACGCTCGGCAATCCGACCACGAACCTCAACGGCGATGAGGCGCTTAGTACGCCGGCGATGGATGAAGTCCTGCAGGCGACGTTGCAGCATGTCGTCGCGACATTCAACCCGATTGACGGTCGCCGCATCTACGTCAACGGCGAACTGGTCAGCAACACCGATCCCGTAGGTAGCGGAAACTTCGTCCCCTGGCAGGATACGTTTGCACTCGTACTTGGCAGCGAGGCTTCGGGCGAAGGTCGTTGGGAGGGTACCGTGCGCCTCGCGGCGATTCACCGTCGCGCGCTGACACAGGAGCAGGTTGTGCAGAATTTCGACGTCGGTGTCGGTGAAAAATTCTTCATGCTCTTCGATATTTCCGAGCGAATCGGTGCACCGATACAGACATCGTACATACTGTTCGAAGTGCAGCAGTATGACAGCTACGCGTATCTGTTCGACAGACCGCACTTCATCACGCTCGACGGGTCAACGCCGGAAGGCATTCCGATCGAGGGCATTCGCGTCGCCATGAACGGCCTCGAAGTAGCGGTCGGCCAAACCTATGCGACGCTCGTCGATACGCTCAGTGCATCGGAATTCGTTGAGCTGGGTCAGCCGCTATCAACGCTTGGCGCCGTGCTGCCACTCGAGAAGGGCCCCGAAGACGACGAATTCTTCCTGACTTTCGACACTCTCGATCAGTTCACGTATCAACGCGATCCTTATCCGACGCTGGTCATTACAGAAAACGACCTGCCGCCGGCGCCACGCATCGGCATAAAGACATTTGACGAAATCGACGCGACCTACGCCGAGGTTACTGGCGTACGCCGGGAAAATTTCCCGGCGGTCGATATGACCTACCAGGAGCTCAGGCAGTCATTGCCCGCTGTCGAAGACATCAACACGTTTTTGTCTTCGCAGCAGGTCGCTATCGCGCAGCTCGCGATCGAGTACTGTAACGCGTTGGTCAATGTGGACGGTGACACAGGTAGCGGATCGATGTTCCCTGGCTTCAATTTCGATGCTGCAGAAGCCACGGCATTCGCGGTGGGCAATCGTGATCTATTCGTGAATCCGCTGATTGACAACATCATGGGCGCCGGGCTCACGAGTCAGCCGGCATTTGCCGATGTGTACTCCGAGCTCGCTTCGTTCCAGGCTGCCGGCGGACGTCCCGACAATCTCATCGATCGTCTGGTAGCCGGCACCAGCAATACGCGTGCGATCGCGAAAGGTGTTTGCGCCGCCATGCTCGGCAACGCGGTAACGCTGGTTCAATAAGAGACAGGACAAGGAATACGATTATGGCTAAGAGACGTAATGCACGGCATTGGGATGCGCCGCAGCTACACGGAGACCATCCGCGTCCTGTCACGCGACGCCAGTTCGTTGCGCAGGGGTTCATGACAGGCGCCGCGTACGCGACCGCCGGCGGTATCCTGAGCCTGTTCTCGAATCCGCGCGAGGCGATGGCCGCGCTGTCGCCCGACCTCGATGCGTTACTTTCGAGCCCGTGTCAAATCGCAACCAATGGCGCAGGCAAGATTCCGTTCATCTGCTTCGATCTCGCGGGCGGTGCCAATATCGCCGGGTCTAACGTGCTCGTCGGCAAGGAAGGCGGACAGAATGATTTCCTGTCGACCGCAGGCTACGAAAAGATGGGTCTCCCGGGCGACATGGTGCCGGGCCTGACCGATCCGAATTTGCAGTTGCCATACGCAAACTTCGACCTTGGGTTGGGTTTTCACCTCGACAGCGCGTTCCGGCGCGGCATCATGACCAGTCTGACGCCGGGTAACGAGGCGCTCGTCAACGGCGCTGTCATTCCGGCCCGCTCCGATAACGACACGGGCAACAACCCGCACAACCCGATGCATGGCATCGCCAAGGCCGGGCTTGGCGGTCTGGGTGCCGACGGCTCAATCCTGACACTGACGGGTTCCGAGAACACCGACTCGGGCGGTAATTCGATGTTGCCGCTGGCACTCTATGATCCGGAGCTGCGGCCGACGAAGGTCGATCGTCCGTCCGACGTCGTCAACCTCGTTGACACCGGTGAACTCGTCGGCATCCTGAGCAAGGACGACGCAACGGCCGTCATGGAGTCGATTTATCGCCTGACCGATCGCAAGATGGACCAGGTCGATACGCAGATCACCCAGGATGCTGTCATCAAGGAACTCGTGCGCTGTGGTTACCTGAAGGCGGCCGATATCGCCGATCGTTTCGGCGGCGTGCCGATCGATCCGTCGGAGGATCCGATGATCGTGGATCAGCCAGGTGCGCCGGGCACGGGCATATTTACTGAGGCCGAGTGGAACGCCGGTGACCGGGACGCACGTGAATTCCAGAAGACGGCTGCGATCATGAAACTTGTCGTCAACGGATATGCCGGTGCCGGCTGTATCGAGATGGGCGGTTACGATTATCACGGTGGCGCACGGGCCGAGGGCGAGGTCAAGGACGAACGCGCCGGACGCTGCATGGGCGCGTGCCTCGAATACGCTGCCCGCCAGGGTGTGCCGCTCATGTTGTACGTCTTCAGCGACGGTTCTCTCTCGTCAAACGGCGCGATCGACAACTCACCGGAAGGCCGCGGTAAGGGAGAGTGGTCGAGTGACAATTCCTCGACAGCTGGTTCGTTCTTCCTCGTCTACAACCCAGGACGAAGACCGACGATCATCGGCGCCACGCCCGAAGAACAGGCCGTGCACCAACAGATAGGTTACATGGATGCGGGTGGTTCGGTGCAGCGCGCGGCGACGCCGGCTGCCAACAACGTCAACCTGCTCGTTAACACGGTCTTGCTAAATTACATGGCCTTGCACGGTGAACAGGGTGCGTTTGCCAGTGTCTTTCCGAATCACGGCCTGGGTAATGCCACGATGCAGGACAGCCTGACGGCGTTCACACCGATTTGTAACGGTACGATTGCCAACCCCGTGTAGCTTCTACGCTACGCGCTCACAGCGGCCGGCCCTTCGGGGCTGGCCGTTTTTTTTGCGGGTATACTCCGGCCATGTCAGCAGACCTGAACGAGCTTCTTGCCTGTCCGAGATGCGACAAGACCCCATTGCCGGAAGAGGATGGCAGGCATCGCTGTGACGCGTGCAAGATCGAATTCCCGTCGATCGATAGTATTCCATGGTTGTTCGCCGAACCAGAAGCGACTCTGGGCGAGTGGCGCGGCCGGCTGCAGTTCGCATTGCAACAGCTCAGCCAGGACGCCGCCCGGCTTGAAGGTGAACTCAAGAACGAAGAGCTGCGGCCCCTGACGAGGCGGCGCATCGAACGCTACAGGAAAGCCGTCGAATTTCATCGCCGTTCGCTGCGGAAACTGTTGCAGCCGGTCGCTGTGCAATCGCTGCAGGGCACAGTCGAAACCTACCTGGCGCTCAGAACTCGGTTACCGGTCGACCAGGCGCTCAACACCTATTACGCCAACGTGCATCGCGACTGGGCCTGGGGTCAGGAAGAAAACGAGGCATCACTGAAGCAGGTTCGTAAAGTTCTGCATGACAACGCCGAGCTCGGCAAGGTCCTCGTACTCGGCGCTGGCGCCGGGAGGCTCGCCTACGATGTGCATATGCAGATCGAATGCCAAACCACGGTGGCGCTGGATTTCAATCCTCTGCTGATGCTTGTTGCACATGCTGTCACGAGCGGCAAATCGCTCAAGCTGTACGAATTTCCGATTGCGCCGAAATCGCTCGAGGACGACGCCGTTTTGCGCACACTGGTCGCACCCAATGTCGTACGCGATGGTTTCCATTTGGTGCTGGGCGACGCGCTCCGACCGCCGTTCGCCGAACAAGCGTTCGACACGGTCGTCACACCATGGCTGATCGATATCATCAGTGAGGACTTACCGGTGCTCGCGGCAAGGATAAACAGACTACTGAAGACGAATGGCCGCTGGATTAATTTCGGCTCGCTCGCATATGCTCACCCGGAGCGCGCGCGCCGTTACAGCCCTGAGGAAACCAAGGCGATCGTCGCCGAAAGCGGCTTCTCGGATCCGTACGTGTCTGAAGCGAAGATACCTTATATGTGCTCTCCCGCGAGCCGTCACGGGCGCAACGAAAAAGTGTTTACGTTTTCCGCCTACAAGGAGCGCGACGCCGTAAAACCGGACAGGCACCGCGCCTTACCCGACTGGATCGTGACGGGCAAGGAAGCCGTGCCGCTGACGCCATCATTTCGCACTCAGGCGATGACGACGCAGATCTACTCTTTCATCATGTCGCTCATCGATGGCAAGAGATCGCTGAAAGACATGGCCATAATCCTCGAGAAACAGAAATTGATGACTCGCGACGAAGCTGAATCGGCTATCCGCTCGTTCCTTACCAGGATGTATGACGATTCACAGAAGCAATCAGGATTGTGACGATTCGGGCGAGCGGACATCGAGTGCTGTACGCACGTATGCGCCGATTTTTCGGATCGCCCGGCGGCTCTCGGGCATCTGATGCACAAACGCCTGGAACACGTGCCACATATCCGGCCATATCTCGAGCTCGACTTCGCCGCCGGCGGCGCGCACTTTATCGGCAACTCGTGTTGCGTCACTCAGGAGTATCTCGTCTTCGCCCACCTGGATATAAAGCGGCGGCAGGCCGCGGAGATCTGCATAAACCGGTGACACCAGCGGATTCTTGAGCTCGGCCTCCGCACAGTAGTAACTCGCAATCAGCGGCAAGTACTCAGGTTTAAACCATGGGTCGTGAGGCGCGCGCGTGCGCATCGATTCGCCGGTTCCGGCAAGGTCCAGCCAGGGTGACAACAGGCACGCCGCGGCGGGTAAGGCAGCGCCCTCATCACGCAGGGACGTTAGTGTCGCCATCGTCAGACCGCCGCCGGCCGAATCGCCCGCCACGACGATGTCGGCCGCCGCGTGGCCCTCTGCGAGCAAATGCCGGTAGATAGCCACTGCATCGTCAACCGCCGCGGGAAACGGATGTTCGGGAGCCAGGCGATACTCGGGCAGCAGGACGCGCACGCCCGCCGCTCGCGCTATGTGGCTCGCGATCTGCCTGTGAGTGCCGCAGTCTCCCATTACGTAGGCGCCACCATGCAGGTACAACAGCAATTTTCGGTCCGCGGCGTTTCGTGGCGTCAGCCACTCTGCCGGCAAGCCCCGCACAGTAGTGGGAGCGCGCGCTATGCCGCGTGCGACGGGCAGGACGCGCGCAAGCATATGCCAGCGTCTGCGCATCGACTGTACATTGGTTCTTTGCGCGTCGATCGTCTTGAAGTAAAGCCCGGTCGTCATACGCACGAGTTTCGCGCGCAGACTGGCCATCAGAAACGTGCTCGCTGTTGCATGCGTTTGTGAAAAGGGTAAGGTCGCCGCCGCCGCTCGGGTGATCAACGTTCGAGGTACTGGAGCTTGTCCTTGACGTCGCGCCAATCGTCGGCATCGGCGGGAGGATCCTGCATCTCGGTGATAACGGGCCAGCCGCGGGACAATTCGGCATTCAACTCGAGGAACATTTCCTGTCCGTCCGGCAGCTCATCTTCCGAATAGATTGCCTCGACCGGACACTCGGGCTCGCAGAGCGTGCAATCGATACACTCGTCAGGGTCGATAACGAGCATGTTCGGCCCTTCGTGAAAACAATCCACGGGGCAAACTTCAACACAGTCCGTCAGTTTGCACTTGATACACGCTTCCGTGACGACAAATGTCATGTCGGGTTCCTCAATTTCCGGCCCGAGTACGCTATGCGAAGTCAGGGCTCATATCAAGCCGCTTTGGAGGTTTGAGTTCGCTACCTGCGAATAGGCTAAACTGGCGACTTCTCGCCGTGTCCAGCGGTATCTGACCATCGAACAGAACTAGTTTTCGTGAGCAAAAACAAAGACGTAACCTCAATCGTCGTCCGTCTTGCGGGCGACTCGGGTGACGGCATACAGCTGATGGGATCACAGTTTGCGGCCGTGACCGCGTTGTCAGGATCGGACTTCGCGACATTTCCCGACTATCCGGCAGAAATTCGTGCGCCGGCCGGAACGACGTTCGGTGTCTCCGCATATCAGATCAATCTCGGCAGCGATACGATAACGACGGCCGGCGACGCGCCCGACGTGCTCGTCGCATTCAATCCGGCTGCACTCAAGGTCAGCCTGTCATTACTCGGAGAGGGCGCGCTGATCATAATTAACAGCGACAGCTTCACGGCGCGGAATCTGACCAAAGCCGGCTATGATGCCGATCCACGCGAGGACAACACGCTCGATGGCTACCAGGTTGCCAGCGCCGATATCTCCCGCCTGAACCTCGAGGCGGTCAAATCGTTCGGACTTAGCAAGAGCGAAGGCGGGCGTTGCAAGAACTTCTGGGCGCTCGGCTTGTTACTGTGGATGTTTGACCGCAAACTGGACGCCATCGTTACCTGGGTGTCGCGGCACCTGGCCGATCAACCGACCCTGCGTGATGCCAACATCAAGGCGTTGCATGCCGGGCACGCTTATGGCGAAACCGCCGAGTTGTCCGCCAGTCTGCCGCAAGTACATATCAAACCGGCCGACATGCCGGCCGGCCAGTATCGCAGCATCACAGGTGCCGAGGCGCTGGCGTTGGGCATCGCTGCGGCGGGAGAACTTGCAGACCGTCAGGTGATGTTCTGTTCTTATCCGATTACGCCGGCATCGCCGTTGTTGCATCGATTGACACGGCTCGCCGAAGTTGGTGTCGGTACGTTTCAGGCTGAAGACGAGATCGCATCCATATGTGCGGCGATCGGCGCATCCTACGGCGGCATGATAGGCGTAACATCGAGCTCGGGACCCGGCATCGCACTGAAGACCGAAGCCATGGGACTCGCGGTAACTGCCGAGCTACCGCTCGTGATTATCGACTGGCAACGTGGCGGACCGTCGACGGGCCTGCCAACCAAGACCGAGCAGTCAGACCTGTATCAGGCTGTGTACGGCCGCAATGCGGACACGCCCCTGCCGGTGCTCGCAGCGGCGACATCGGCCGACTGTTTCACGATGGCAATCGAGGCTGTACGCATCGCATTACGCCATATGACGCCGGTCATCCTGCTCGCCGATGGTTACCTGTCGAACGCCGCCGAACCGTGGCGGATACCCGACGTTTCGAGTCTTCTGCCGATCGACCATAACGCTGCCCCAAGTCCGCAACAAAGCGACGATATACAGCGCCTCGCATTTTCGCGCGATAGCGCCAGTTTCGGCCGGCCCTGGATCACACCGGGTATGCCTGGTCTCATGTATCGCGTCGGCGGGCTCGAGAAGGACTTCGCAACGGGCAATATTTCCTATGAGCCCGCCAACCATGCGCGCATGACGGAGATGCGCGCTGCTAAGGTTCGAGCGGTGGCGGACTGGATTCCGGACCAGGCCGTGGAACTCGGACCGAAGAGCGGTGAACTCGTCGTCGTGGGCTGGGGATCGACATACGGACCCATCTATCAGGCTGCAAGAAAAACCGGCGTCGGCTTCGTCCATCTGCGTTACCTGAATCCGCTGCCGAGCAACCTGGGTGACTTGCTGCAGCGTTACGGGAAAATCCTGGTTCCCGAGATGAACAATGGTCAGCTGTCGACCCTGCTTAGAGACAGGCTGGGCCTCGAGCCGATTTCGTATACAAAGGTCAGCGGCCAACCGTTTCTGATCGCCGAGCTGGTCGAGCGAATACAGGCAGTGCTCAAAGGCGGAATATCATGACCGACAAATTGACGGCAAAAGACTTCACGACCTCAGAGGAGGTCCGGTGGTGTCCCGGCTGTGGCGATTTCGCCATCCTGAAGGCAGTCACTGCGGCACTTGCCGACGTGGGCGCCCGCCCGGAGACGACCGCATTCGTATCGGGAATCGGCTGCGCCGCACGTTTGCCCTATTACCTCGAGACGTATGGATTCCACACGATACACGGTCGCGCACCGGCGATTGCTACCGGGCTCAAGCTGGCGAATCCGGATCTCGACGTCTGGGTCGTGACGGGCGACGGTGACGGACTGTCGATTGGCGGCAATCACCTGATGCACGCCCTGCGGCGTAACATCGGGATCAAAATTCTGTTATTTAACAATGAGATATATGGTCTGACCAAGGGCCAGTTCTCGCCAACATCGCGCACCGGAACCACCTCACCGTCAAGCCCGTCGGGATCTCTGGATACGCCGATCTCGCCGGGTCAGTTCGCGCTCGGGTCAGGCGCCCGTTTCTACGCTCGCGCCATCGACATCGACAAGACCGGCATGGGTAGTGTTCTGCAGCAGGCGCATGCGTTTCGCGGCACGTCATTCATTGAAATCTTGCAGAACTGCATCGTCTACAACGACAAGGTGTTTGCGGAAATTACCGCTCGCGAGAGCGCCGCTCAGACACAATTGCACGTACGCCACGGCGAGCCCTTGCTATTTGGCAATAACCGAGACAAAGGCATACGCTTCAATGCCAGATCATTCACCCTGGATGTTGTCGACGCCACACGATCGAATGACGACATTCTCGTACACGATGAAGGCAACGCCGTAATCGCTCGTTTGCTCATCGACATGCGCATGCCTGTCGCATTGGGCGTCATCTATCGGCAACCCGCACAGAGTTACGAAGACGCTTTCTATGCGCACCATCCATCACGCATGCAACGCACAAAAAGCGTAACGGACTTCATCAAGGGCCCGAATACCTGGACAGTCAAGTAACCGTCCATCGCCCGTGGTCCGCAATCGCCAGCCCATCCTCCTGTAGCTTCAGCAGGTGGGCAAGGAGCGAGCGTTCTGCCCAGCCGTAGAGTTTTGGGTCCACATCCTTGTAAACATGTGGCACGAGCTGATGCGCCGTGTGGTTGGCGTGCGCCCGGACAGCGGCAATTACTTTAGCCTCGCGTTGCAGGCGATGATCGATAATCCAGTCGATTACCCGTTCCGGGTCGTCGATGATGTCGCCATGCCCGGGAGCCAGCGCTGAACAGCGCATGCTTTTGAGTCGCTCAAGCGATTCGATGTAATGTTTCATGTTCCCATCAGGCGGATCGATAACAACGGTCGATCCGTCAATTACGTGGTCACCGGTGAACAACCAGTCGAGACCTGCATGTCGGTAGCACAAGTGGTTCGACGCGTGCCCCGGTGTGTGCACGGCCTCGAGCCGAAACTCATCAGTTTCGAGTACGTCGCCGTCGGCGAGATGCCGGTCCGGCACAAAAGTTCTGTCCTGATGCTCGCCGTCAGGCGCCGCGACGCCAAGCAGCTCGGCATCAACCTGTTTCGCGAGCAACGCCGCGCCCGGTGAATGGTCCGGATGGGTGTGTGTGACGAGTATCCAGCGAATGGAAGTCGTTGCTTTTAATACTATATCTTCAATATGAGCGGCGATTGCCGGCCCCGGGTCGAGTACGGCGCACGCGTCGACGCCAAACACATAAGTGTTGGTTCCGGGACCCGTCATCATCGACGGATTCGGTGCAACAAGCCGCCGCACGCCCGGCGCCAGCTCGGCGAACGGCGGCAACTCCGGTCCGAACGACGTCATCGCAACATCTCTGGGGCGAGCGCCGGTTGATCGCAGATAACACCCTGCTCTGCACAAGAACTCGCCCACACGGACAGCGCAGCAACCGAATCGAATTGCGCGATGCGTTCCAGTGTCTTGCGGGTCGGATGATGGACCCGCATCGTCTTGTTCCTGCTTGCGTTAAGAATTGCCTGTGCCGACATCCAGCATGAGTCCGTCAATTCACCGCCGCAATGGACCGCCTGCTGTCCGGCCGGCAATTCCGCCAGGAAGAATCGCGCCGAGTAGCGCTTCGGCAGTTCGGGCGGAGTGATTCGGAAACTGAAATAATGCAGACGATCGCAGGTCATGAGCAGTTCGTTCGCATGTACAAAGTCGTCCCAGCGCAGCGCGCCGGCATTGAGTTCTGCTCGTGCTCGATCCAGCTCATCGTTCGACAGCTGTGTGCAGCCAAGCAGTACACCCGACTCTTCGAACAGTTCGCGTACTGCCGCACAAAAATAGTCGAGTCCGCCCGATTCGACGGCAAGCACGCGATTTGCGTCGGCGGATGACAGGCCCACGCAGTGATCATGCACATTATGGTCCGCGTCTTCGAGAACACCACCCGGAAATGCGTACGCAGAGCCAAACGCCGAACGCTCATGGCGCTTGACCATGAATACCTCGGGCGCTTCCGGTCCCTCGCGAACCAGCACGACGGTCGATGACGGGCGTGCCGGAGGAATCTCAGTCAACACTTGTGTTGTTGGCATCACCGGTCTCGACGTACGCCTTCAGACGCTGTAATGCCTCACCAATTACGTAGTCGACCGGACCCGCCATGCTGTCGAGACCGTCAGCATGGTAGCCCCCGACGGCATAAGCGAACTTCACTCGGGTGCCTGTGTCGCTGTCGAAGAATTCCCAGGTCATATTGCCGCTGACGCCCATCAGACCGAGCGGACCCAGCCCACCGGTCATGCGCAAGATAACGTTGCTGCTGACGAATGTGACAGTCAGGTGCACGACCCCGCCATTGCCGAGTGCTTCGCAGAAGCATCCCTGCGGCCTGGCATCGATACTCATGGCTGTAGCATCGCCGGAGATCGTATGCTCATCGCTCCACCACCCGCCGACGTCAACGGCAGCCTGCCAGGCGGCGCCCCTGCTGGCGTCAATCGTGACCTCATGTACGAGCGAGAAGCCGCCCGCGCCTGCATCGATCACTTCGGCAGTTGCAATAGTGGAGAACGCCCCGATAACAAGGGCTGCAGCAATTTTCACCGACCTCATCGGTACTCCTGCCGTACGCCAGGACTGGCCGCCAAGCTTACCGCAAACCGGGTCGGATACGCGCCACGCGCTTTAGAATATCGATACGATTAGGAACACGACGCTTATCAGCGCAATTCCGAAATAGATCTTCTTCCAGGATGCCATTAATTCGCCCAAACAAGGAGTTACCGACTACACGGGTGTATTCTCGCCGCGGGCGCATGAATGCAGACTGAACATGAATGACGATATGCGTGTAGTTTTCGAGAGTCGTAATCGCCGGGCCTGTTCGGACCGCGCGCTCGTCCTCGCGTCTTTGCAAATACCGCATGAGATCGTTGCGGATGCGACCTCCTGTGCACTGATCGTACCGGCAGAGTATTCGGCTCGCGCCATGGATCAGCTGATGCGATACGACGAGGAGAATCCGCCGCAAAGGCCGCCTGCACCGAAACCAGTCGTTTATCAGAACGCCTTGCCCGGCATCCTCGTCTACGCGATCGTCGTATGCATGATTGCGGGTCTGGCCGCCAGGTCAGTTTTTGCCGTGGACTGGGTCGCGGCCGGCCGGGTAGATGGCGTTCTGATCCGGGCCGGTGAATGGTGGCGGGCCATCACGGCGCTGACCCTGCACTCGGGATTGCGCCACCTGGTCGGTAACCTCGTCTTCGGCGCATTTTTCGGCCTGTTCGCCGGTCGCCTGCTCGGTCCTGGCGTCGCATGGCTCGCGATCCTGGTTGCGGGCGCTACCGGAAATCTGCTCAATACTTTGTTGCTGGAGGCGTCGCATCGGTCTGTCGGCGCGTCTACGGCCGTGTTTGCCGCACTGGGGCTCGTCGCCGGGTTCGTCTGGCGCGGCAAACTGATGGCGCAGGATCGTTGGGCATTTCGCATCGGGCCGATCGTCGGTGGCTTCGCACTCCTGATGTACACGGGCACCGGTGGGCCCAATACCGATGTCGGCGCCCATCTGCTGGGCTTCTTGAGTGGTCTCGCAGCCGGTGTGCTGCTGACGCGAGTACGGGCGGGGCTGGTGCGGCAGCAATGGCAACAGCGTGCCGGAACGCTGGCCATCGTGCTGGTTACCTTTGCGTGGATTCTCGCGTTTCTCGCCTGACAGTTTGCCACAATCATGTAGAATCCCGCGTCGGGGAAATCCACCGGGATACAGCAGCCACAAATGAAAAAAATCCTGCTGTTCGTATTAGTACTTGCCGTGCTCTTGACCCTCGTCGTATGGAATCGCTACGGCGGCGGCGAACTGTACCCCGACCTTTCTTCAGCACCGCTGATCGGTGCAGAAGCGCTGGAGGAAGTGCTCGCTTATCCGGAGCCAATCGGCAATGTTGCTGTCAGCGCGACCGGACGCGTGTTCTTCACGATACATCCGCAGTCGAGGCCGCGGGGCAACAAGCTGCTGGAGTTGATCGACGGCGCAGCCGAGCCCTACCCTGACGGTGCGTCACAGACACGTCTGTTCGATACGGTTCTCGGCATCGCTATTGATCGTCGCAATCGATTGTGGACGATCGACCACGGCAATCACGGTATTCGTACCGCGCGCCTGCTGGCTTTTGATCTGGACACCGGAGATCTCATTCACGACCAGAAATTTTCCCAGGACATCGCGCCGGTCGGATCGTATCTGCAGGACCTGCAGGTCAGTGCAAACGCGCAGACTGTCGTTATCGCTGACACGAGTTTCTGGCGCAAGCGGCCCGCTCTGATCGTTTACGACGTCAGAACCGGTATAGCTCGTCGGGTCCTCGAATCGCATGCATCGGTGCTGGCGGAGAATTACGTGATTCGCAATCACGGTTCCGCCATGTCTTTTTTTGGCGGCATCGTGGCGCTGCGCGGCGGTGTCGATGGCATCGCCTTGGGCCCGGAGTGGCTGTACTACGGCGCAATAAACGGCTCTGGCCTGTACAGAGTATCGTTACGCGACCTGACCAATGCGTCCATACCAGGTACGCAGCTCGCGGCAGGTATTGAACGTTTTGCGACGAAGCCGTTGAGTGACGGCTTGAGTATCGACGTCGCAGGCAATGTCTATGGCACCGATATCGAACATGGTTCGGTCTTTAGCGTCGATGCGGCAGGAGAGCTACAGACGCTGTTGCGTTCCAAGCAACTTCGTTGGCCGGACGCCCTGTCATTCGGCCCTGACGGATGGTTATACGTCGCCGACAGCGCGTTGGCCGACGTCGTGCTGCAGTCGAGTGACCACATCAGGGCAAGCGGACCCTATAAGGTCTTTCGATTTCAGCCCGGCAACGAGGGGACGCCGGGCCAGTAGCTGTTAAGAACTATTTACAACCAAAGGAAGCAGGCTAATGGACGAAGGAAACTTCAGTAACCTGGGGTTCACCTGGGAAAACGCAGTCGAATTGCTAACAACCACGGGCGTCGATTTTGGCATCAATCTCGTGAGCGCCATCATCATTTTCATCGTTGGTCGCTGGGTGATTCGATTACTCACGCGCGGCCTGCGTAAGGTCTTGCAGCGACAGGAGGTCGACAAGACGCTTGAGACTTTTGTCTGCAACCTCGTCAGCGTGACACTACTGGTCTTAGTCATTATCGCGGCGATCAGCGCGCTGGGCATCCAGACCACTTCATTCATCGCCGTTCTCGGCGCCGCCGGTCTTGCCATAGGTCTCGCGCTGCAGGGATCACTGTCGAATTTTGCGTCGGGCGTGCTGATCGTGCTGTTCCGGCCCTACAAAGTAGGCGATTACATCGAGGCTGCCGGAGTCGGGGGCACAGTAGAAGAAGTGCAGATTTTGACCACGGTTCTCAGAAGTCCCGATAACAAGCGCATTGTTGTGCCGAACAGTCAGGTAATGAACAGTGTCATTACGAATTATTCCGCTAAAGATCAGCGCAGGGTCGATTTGGTGATCGGTGTCAGTTACGGCGATGACCTGGACAAGGTCCGCAATACGCTCGAGGATTTGGTGGCTGCTGAGGACCGCATCCTCGATGAACCCGCCTGCCAGATCGCCGTTGCGGAGCTCGCCGATAGCAGCGTCAATTTCGTCGTGCGTCCTTGGGTGGCAAAGGATGACTACTGGGGCGTCAAGTTCGATCTGACGGAAGCTATAAAGAAACGCTTCGACGAGGTTGGCATCGCGATCCCGTTCCCGCAGCAGGACGTACACCTCTATAACGCAGCAGCCGACTAACGGTCATCCAGCTCGGCGTCAGTCGGTAATGTCGGGCTCGACAAAACACCATTTCAGTTTCGGGATGCGCCTCTTGAGCTCGCGCTCGAGCGCATTGATGTCGGCGACGGCAGATTCGATATCGGTGCCGGAGCGCAAGCCGACCTTCAGAGCGAGCATCGTGTCCGGGCCGAACTGAATCGTGATCGTGTTGAATACGTTTTCGATTGCCGGATGCTCATGGATGATCGCGTCAATGGCCTCCTGGACCTCCGGGTCGGCCGATCTGCCGACCAGCAATGAGCGAACCCGCCAGGCGATGAACGCTGAAATGACCAGCAGGACCGCACCAATACAGATAGACCCAAATGCGTCGTAGACGGGATCGCCGGTCATTGCTGCGGCAACCAGAAATCCAAGCGCGAGTATCAGACCGACCTGCGCGCCGATATCCTCACCGAGCACAACGACGAGCTCCGAATTACGCGTATGTTTGAGCCACTCCCTGAATGGCCGCCGGCCCCGTACGAGCCGGATCTCGCGCAGACACCCCAGCAGTGACATCCCCTCGAGAACAATCGCCAGGACGAGCACGATGATCGCCACCCAGATCTGCGACAGTTCCTCGGGATGGTTGAGCTTGTGCATGCCCTCGTAAATCGAGAACAGCCCGCCGAGGCTGAACAACAACAGGGCAACTATGAAACTCCAGAAATAGCTCAGCTTGCCGTAGCCAAGCGGGTGCTCGGCATCGGGAGGCCGCTGCGATTGCGTGAGGCCGAGATACAGCAGCACCTGATTGCCGGTGTCAGCGTAGGAATGTATCGCTTCGGCGAGCATGCTGCCCGAGCCTGTCAGCCACGCCGCCCAGCTCTTGGCGATCGCAATGCCGAAATTGGCCAGGAACGCATATAAAATTGCGCGCGCCGTTGAATTATGTGAGCCCGATGCCATCTAAACCCTCATACGATGTCAACGCCAGTCTCGCTTGGGCGTTATATTTCCGTGAGGTTAACAAGAATTGGTGATGTCATGCGCGCGATAGTTGCTTTAATTTTTGTCACCGCCGCCGTCCTGTTGGCCGGGTGCGCGGCGCACCCGGATCCGATCATCGACCGTAAGGGCGAGGATCCGCAACAGCTAGCCCAGGACTGGGCAGAGTGCGAGGCCTACACTGACGAAGTGCAGATCAGCAAGGGCATTGCTAAGGGCACGGCAACCGGCGCCGCAGTTGGGGCGGTCGCCGGCGCTATCGGCGGCGATTCCGACGATGTTCGCGAAGGCGCCGCGTTGGGCGGGCTCTATGGCGGCACGCGCTCCGGGCTCGACGCCGACCGTGAGAAGCAGATGGTGTTCAAGCGCTGCATGCGTGGCAGGGGTTACCGGGTTTTGAATTGATGCGCACGGCCTGCGATCAGGGCGTTGGACCCAGATGGATCGCAGTGACCTCACCGGTTGACCGAATCCAATCGGTACTTTACTGTACGGATATACAGTATTCGGGAATGCCGATGGCAGGTCCTCCATACAAGGGTCGCGGCGCGGTGTCGCGCCCCGCCGGGCGTTTCGAGACGCGGCCGGTTGATCTCGATGACGACGAAGCGGCCCTCTGTGCCACGCAGGCTCCCGCGACGGTGCTGACGGCGATGCAGGCCAGCAGGATCGTCAGCCACAACACGTCGCCGGACGTGCCCTTCGACCGCTCAATCAACCCCTACCAGGGTTGTGAGCACGGTTGCATCTACTGCTATGCGAGACCGAGCCACAGCTATCTTGATTTGTCGCCGGGCCTCGATTTCGAGACGAAGATATTCTACAAACCCAACGCGGCAAGCAGGCTCGCCGAAGAATGGGGGAAGCCCGGTTATTCGTGCACGCCGATTACGATCGGCGCGAATACCGATCCTTACCAGCCTGCCGAAAAATCGACACGCGTCACGCGTCAGCTGCTCGAGTTGTTCCTGCAGCACCGCCATCCCGTGTATCTGATCACCAAAGGCACACTGATCATGCGCGACGTCGACCTGCTGACGCAGCTCGCAAGTCGTAACCTGTGCTCGGTTGCGATCAGCCTGCCGACAATCGATGCCACTTTGAAACGCATCATGGAGCCACGAGTGCCGTCCGCGGAGTCCCGGCTCAAAGTCATGAAATCCCTGGCATCGAAAGGGATTCCAGTCAGCGCCCTTATGGCTCCGATTATTCCCGCCATCAATGATGGCGAGATTGAAAACATTCTCGAGGCGGTCGCCGCAGCCGGCGCATCGCAGGCCAGCTATATATTTCTGCGCCTGCCGCACGAAGTGAAATCGCTGTTTGTCGAGTGGCTTGAGGCGCACTATCCCGATCGGGCCGAGCACGTTATGAGTCTCGTCAGACAGGCTAGCGGCGGTCGCGATTATGACAGCCGTTTCGGCATGCGTCAGACGGGCCGCGGTGCCTACGCCGACATGCTCGGCGCCAGGTTTCGGACGGCTTGCAGGCGCACGGGCCTGGCGCGAGACGGTTATCAGCAACGCCTCGACTGCAGTCAATTCGAGCCGCCGGGCCAGCGGCAGCTCGACCTCTGCTTGTAGAGGCCATCAGCCTGTTGCGGCTCGGACAATGCGCTACACGTATGGCGCCCCAGTCGGTATAGTGGTAGCAGCAGTGCTGGCGGCCCGAACTCAGAACTTCTCGGACATGGTGCGGTCTGAAACTGATTCCGGACGCATTGCCTGCTGCAGCGACGCAGACGTTGTCTTACTCGACCAACTATGGAATTGATCAACCGCCTCAAACCTGTCGTGTTCACGATCCTGGTGCTCGTCGCAGCAGGTGCAGCTGCGCAGGAAACTGATGAAAATGATGCGCCGGCACCGCCCGTCGATCAGGTCGTACCGGTTGCCGACGACGCCACGATAGCCGATGAGAATGCAATCTCCAACGACGATTATGCCGTTCCCGAACTGACGGATGAGGAATTGCTCATGGTCGAGTTCGAGAAGTACAAAGAACTGATGAACGATGGCGTGCTCGACGAGGCTGATTCGGTCGCAAAGAGAGTCGTCGAACTCGCGATACGCACATTGGGACCCCGCTCCGATGACACCGCCAAAGCGCTGACCAACCTGGCGATTGTGCAGCATCGTTCCGGGCAGTACGACGCCGCGCAACAGAACTTCCAGAGCGCTATCGATATCATTGAGACAAACGAGGATCGACTCAATGAGCAGCTCGTCAATCCGCTCAAGGGACTCGGCGCAGCACAGCTCGAAGGTGGTCGTCCTGACCTCGCTTCCGACACCTTTGAGCGTGCCGTCCATGTCACACATGTAAACGAGGGCCCGCACAATCTGGAGCAGATTTCGATACTCGAATCGCTCGCAGAAGCCCATCTGCGGCTCGGCGCAGCCGATGTTGCCAAACAACTGCAAGATGCGATCTATGCGCTAAGTGTCCGGAATAACGGGGGCAGTTTAGTAGATCTTTTGCCCGTGCTAATGCGACGTGCAGCCTGGCAACATCGCGCCGGATTCATCAATGACGAACGCGCAACGTATCGCCGCGTTATTCGCATCATTGAAGATAACTTCGGTAAAGATGATCTACAGCTCGTCCTGCCGCTGACCAGGCTCGGACAATCATTTTTCTTTGTCGACACTTCTGGATCTCAGTCCTATCAACAGTCGGCGATAACTACGGGCGAGATTTACTTCAAACGTGCGGTAAGAATCGCCGAAAACCACCCTGATTCCAACTGGGAGACCCTTGCTGCAACGACATTGTCGCTCGGCGATTACTACATGTACGAAGGCAATGAGCAACGTGCCCACAAGGTTTACGAGGAGGTTTGGGTTTTGCTGTCCGAAGAAGAACAAAGGCTCGATTTTCGCCGCGAAAACCTCGAGGAACTCGTCACGTTGCGGTCGCAACCAATTAGGCAATACGTCGGTGAATTGTCCGGCGACAGTGCGACGCTCGCGAATTCGGAGTTACTGCAAGGTAGAATAACTATCACGTACGTTATATCCGGTCGCGGCCGCGCTACGAACATCAAGATCGTTGAGGCGGAGCCGGCGGATTTTGCGGATATGTTGCATGAAGTCCGGCGCGAGATGCGGCGCAGGATTTACCGCCCACAATTTGACGAGTCGGGGCCTGTCGAGTCCCCCGAGCAGGTTTTTACCCATCGATTTTATTACCGCCAGGAAGATCTCGACGCTGTGCGCAGCGAAGCAGTGACAACCGAGCAAAGCGACAAAGGCTGACGAACATCTTCAGCATGAAAACAATAATTCGTCAATGGCACACGCAGAAACTGGCGGCGAGTCTCTTAATACTGGCAGCGACAAATGTAGCCTGGGCTGGGTGCAAAGACGATTGGATTTGCGTCGATGAAATCAGCGCTGACGGTAATGTTGAACTGCGTGCCCGTAATTTACGCAACTACCCGATCACTTTCACACTGAGTATACGAGACAGCAATCGTCCGCAGACGATCACCCGCACACTGGCGCCGCGGCAGTCCGAACAGGTCATGCGAATCGACAGCCCCGATGCATCGCCTGGTGGTGGCTACCGAATCTCCTATGAATGGACAGTTGGAGACAAGGACGCCGTTCACGACGATGATCATCTGTATTCGCTGCCTTACTCGAGCGGCAAGTCGTACCGGGTGCTGCAGGGTTATGGTTCCAGATTCAGTCATACCGGACTCGAGGAATTTGCCATCGACATCGACATGCCCGCCGGTACGCCTGTGCATGCTGCTCGGGCGGGCGTCGTTGCGAGAGTGGAAGAATCGCATTCCAAGGGTTGCTGGGAAGACGGCTGCGGCAAATTCGCGAATTACATCGTCATTCTGCATAGCGACGGCACGACTGGCGAGTACTATCACCTGAAGCGAGACGGCGCGATTGTCTCGGTCGGCGACAGCGTGTCACAGGGACAGAAGATCGGCTATTCGGGCAACACCGGACATACGACAATGCCCCATTTGCATTTCGCCGTTTATCGAGCAACCGATTGGGGTAATACGCAATCAATCCCGGTACGGTTTCGGAGCACCGACGGTATTATCAGTCGGCCACGACGCGGAGGACGCTACCAGGCGTTATGAACACGGTCGACGACAAAAAACTGTCTTTGCCGTCCAAACAGCAGGCCTTGCCCGGACGCCAGGAAGCAATGTCCGTTCCCGAACACCACTTTGTCAACGGCAATTCTTTGACCGGACCATTTGCTGAAAACCTGCAACAGGCCGTATTCGCGCTGGGCTGTTTCTGGGGCGCGGAACGCCGTTTCTGGGAAACGGAAGGCGTTTACACAACCGCCGTCGGTTACGCGGGCGGGATAACTCCGAACCCGGATTACCGCGAGGTCTGTTCGGGCATGACGGGTCACGCTGAGGTAGTGCTCGTCGTATTCGATCAGGACGTGGTTAGCTTCGAGCAGTTATTGCGAATCTTCTGGGAGAGCCACGACCCCACGCAGGGCATGCGGCAGGGAAACGATATCGGTACGCAATATCGATCAGCGATCTATACCATCGATGACGTACAACAGACGGCTGCGCGGCGATCAATGGCGACCTACGAGGCAGAGCTCAGGCACGCCGGTTACGGTCCGATCACTACGGAAATTCTGCCGCTCGATACCTTTTACTACGCCGAGGAATATCATCAGCAGTATCTTGCTAAAAACCCGGGCGGTTATTGCGGCCTCGGCGGTACCGGTGTGAGCTGCCCGGTCGGCCTGACCCTGGACAAGCAATCGGCCTGATTTCTGTCCGTGCCTGAACTGCCGGATATCGATGTCTATATTCGCGCGCTAGGCAGGCACATTGCGGGAAAGCGCCTCGACTCGATCCGCGTTCGTAGTCCATTCCTGGTACGCAGCGTGACTCCAGCGCTTGCTGAAGTAGATGGCCGCATCGTTACTGAGCTTCGCCGTATCGGCAAACGTATCGCGATTGGTTTCGACAACGAATTATGGCTCGTGCTGCACCTGATGATCGCAGGCCGATTGCATTGGAAAACTGACAAACCTACGCTGTCCGGGAAACAACATCTGGCCGCGTTCGATTTTGAAAACGGCTCACTGCTGCTGACAGAGGCTGGAACGAAGAAACGGGCGTCATTGTTCATCGTGACGGGCAATGCCGGCCTCGCCGAACACGACCCGGGTGGTATCGATCCCTTGCAGTGCACGTACGATCAATTTGCAACCCGGCTGCTTGCCGAAAACCATACATTAAAGCGTGCATTGACGGATCCGCGACTGTTCGGTGGCATAGGTAACGCGTATTCGGATGAGATCCTGCACGCGGCGCGATTATCGCCCGTGCTGCTGACGCAAAAACTCGGTGACGAGCACGTGCATCGGCTTTATGACGCGACCGTATCGACATTGACGCGGTGGCGTGATGAGTTGCTGCATGCAGCAGGCGGCGAAATGCCCTTAAAGGTGACCGCATTTCGCGACGGAATGGCCGTGCACGGCCGTTTTGGCGAACCCTGTCCGGTCTGCGGCGAGTCTGTACAACGAATTCGGTACAAAGACAATGAGACCAACTACTGCGCGAAGTGCCAGACCGACTCTCGCATTCTCAAGGACCGCTCGCTATCGCGCTTGCTGAAGCAGGACTGGCCGAAGACCCTCGATGACCTGTAGCCCGGTGTACCGCTGCGGGCAATATCGGTACTATCGGGAACCTCGCCCAAAACCAGGTTGTTGTAGTGGCTACCAAGACGAGCAAAAACCGCAAGCCCCGCAAACCTACCCGCAAGCAGGCCGAAGCAGCGGTGCATACCTTGCTGCTCTGGGCCGGTGAGGATCCGGGTCGCGAGGGGCTACGCGATACGCCGAAGCGAGTCGCAAGCGCTTACGAAGACTGGTTCAGTGGCTACAAGGATGATCCGGTCCGCTACCTTCGGCGCACATTCGAGGAAGTCGAGGGCTACGATGAGATGATCATCCTCCGCGACATCGAGTTCGAGTCACACTGTGAACATCATATGGCGCCGATTATCGGCAAGGCTCATGTCGGCTACCTGCCCAGAAACAAGGTCGTCGGCATCAGTAAACTCGCTCGCGTTGTCGAAGCGTTCGCGCGACGCTTCCAGGTGCAGGAAAAGATGACCGCGCAAATCGCCAATTGCATTGAAGATGTGCTCAAACCCCAAGGTGTGGGCGTTGTAGTCGAGGCCGTGCATCAATGCATGACAACGCGCGGTATTCACAAGTCAAATGTCACCATGGTTACCAGCCAGATGGTTGGAACCTTCCGCAAGGACGCCCGCACACGTGCGGAGTTCCTGCGCATCATCAACGCCCAGCGATAGCCCCGGAATAGACGAATCTGCAGGATCGGCAAGTGCAGTTTGCAATGCTGACTGGCGCCCTGGAAAGGCGCGATGCCCTGTAGCTGACATCCCTGTCCGGCAATGAACTCGCAGCACTGCAGCAGGAAGGTCTGTGGCAGCGGAGCTATTTCGGCAATAGCGAGCGGTCGCCGTCGTAGTCGGGGCCAAGCATCTGTTCGCGAACCAGCGGAATGGGCGGCACGCCGTAACTCAGGAATTCGTCGTGGAATTTGCCCCACGCCTCCCGACCGCCGCGACCTGCCGTCCAGTCCTCGCGCAGCTTCATGATCATCAGTTTGCCGAGCGTGTAGTTTAGATATCCCGGATCGTAGGTACCGCGGTAGGCCTGCTGGATCGCATTGCCGAAGTCCTGAAAGGCCTTCTCTTCGAATAGCGCCTGGCTTTCCTCGACCGTCATGCCTTCGATATGCAGACCGATCGCCGATATGTAGCGGACGTTTCTTAGCAACGCGTTCAGTAACTGACCGATGCGTACTTCCGGGTCGCCATTGCCGAATCCCGCATCAAGCATCATCTGTTCCGCGTAATGTGCCCAGCCTTCGCTGAATGTATACGTACCGAAATGACGGCCGACATTGTTCTCTGTGCGATTCGAATGCAGGTACTGCAGGAAATGCCCGGGCCAGACTTCGTGCACCGAGGTCCCCAACAGGTCGGTTTCGCCGGGTATATAGGCGAGCTGATCTTCCTCCGACCAGCTCGGGTCCGGGGGCGCAATGTAATACACCGACGGCAGTCCTTTCTCAAACGGACCCGGAATACTGATGTAGGCAAAATTGAAGCGACGATGCGGTGGCGCTTCATCGACCAGCGCCTCCTCGTCACTCGGGATCGAGACAATATCATTGTCGATGAGAAATTGTTTCAGCGCCGGCAGCTGCCGTGTTGCCCCCCCAACCGCGCCCTCAGGAGGTTTTCGATTCTGCACTTTGAGAACGCATTCCTGCGTGGTCTCGCCGGGCGCAAATTCCGCACAGGCTTCGCGCAGTGCATCGAGATTGCGCTGCAAGTCCAGCTCGCCGGCCGCTTTGAGTTCTGCCAGTGAGATATCGACGCCCTGTGTCGCGCTTAGCATTTTGAGGAAGCGCTCTTCACCAAGCGCATAGTCATCGGTTCCGGTTGCTTTGAGTTCTTCTAGCCATGCTGCAGCCTGTCTTACCGCCGCGACCGCATCGCCGTTTGCCGCTCTGAACTGTCTCTGCAGTTGCTCGTCCTCGACGGCCGCGAACAGCCCTGGAACGGTGTCCTCGAGATAGCCACCAAATCCCGCCAGGACACGGTGCCCGATCTCAATGTACGGTGCGGGCAGCGGTGGTTCGAGATTCTCCTGCATCGTGTTGAGCAGCGCGGGCAGCTGCGAAATGTATTGCGTGTAAGCCACGATGCGCTCCTCGGGCGGCGCGTACTTACGATCGACATAGACGCTGACGCCAAAACTGTAATACAGCGGATTCTTCGTCCGAAAATCCGATTCGCGCAGCCAGAACAATTCACCGGTCATCTCGTTCAGCAGGTAGTCGCGCTCGAAAGCTTCGATACCCTCGAGGTTAACGTATGAACCTGCCTCGGCAACTATTTCGTCGAGCCAACCAGCATATTCTTCGAGCGCAGCCGGACTGTAATCCGACATTTGGCCGTCATACTCATGCAGCCCGGCATCGACGGCAGATTCCGGTTGCCAGCCGTAATACTCGGCAATCGTCGTCGCCGCGAACTCCTCCCAGGATGGTTTCGAATCCGTGGATTCCGTAACCTGCTGCTCGCCGCCACCGCAGCTGACGAGCGCCAAGCTCGTCAGTAACAGCAGCAATGCCGTCTTTCTCATGGTCATCCCCCAATGGTTGCTCACGCGAAACTATTCGAGGCCGAGCTCGGCCACGCCCTGCTTGAATGTAATGTCTACCGGAATATTCGCCTGGGTCAGGCGCCCGAGATCTGCTTGCAACTGCTCGCCAATAACACCCCTGGTATTCGTAAGCTCCAGTGCTGCGTGGTAGTCGCCATCCCCCTGCAACGTCAGCAACAACCGCGATAGTCCGGCCATTGCCTCTTGCATTCGATCGAAGTCGATGCGGTATTTGCCTGTCTCGGCGTCGCGAACAAATGCGCCGTTTTCGACGAAATAATTAAAACGCACCATGTTCGCCTTGCCGTGTGCGCTGCTGGCGCCGAAACGAATCGAGCGGAACACACTGGTCATGAATGTCACGTAGTAATCACGCAGATCCACGTCGCCAAGCTCGCCTGCCTCGTACAGTTCGGTGATCATGTACAGGCCGAGGATGTCGGCCTTACCCTCTTCCATACTCGACGCAGTTTCAAGCAAAGCCTGACGCACGGTGCCCTTGCCCGTGATCGTATTCTTGATGCCAAGCCCGTGTGCAACTTCGTGAAACATCGTGTTCGCAAAAAACGCATCGAATGTCACATGTTGCCGCTGTGACTCGTCGACCAGCACATCAGCTATCGGCTCGAGGATTTTCTCGAACTTTGCCTGCATCGCGTTCTTGAGTTGCAAGCGCCGCGTACCTTTTTGCAGCTGAACTTCTTCATCGTTGGGCAGGTTGATCGCGATCGTCTTCGAGCCGGAGTTGCTGTCTCCGGCATAGAAAACAACGTCGTACGCGTTGAGATCGGAGTCGCCGCCCGGCGACTCCTGCTTGTACTCGTCGTCAACCGGCAGTCTTTCCTGCAGCTCCGGCAGAAAGTCGGCGAATCTTGCGAGCTGCGCACTCCATTGCAGGTCTTTCAGCAGCACATAGGACTCATACGCCGCGCGATAGCCAAACAGACGATCCTCGTAGGTTTCGATCGGCCCTATGACGATATCGATTTCGTTGTCTTTCACGTCCATCCAGTACAGGTCGCTCACCTGGTAGTCGTCGCTGATCAAGGCGTTGGCGCGCAGCTTGAGGTAGATCGCGAAATCGGCGCTTTCGGCAAGATCTGCCGCCTGCCGTAACAGGTCGGCCGCCGCCTTGAGTTCGTCGGCATACGCAACGTGGTACGGAACCAGTATCAGCTTACCCTCTGCATCGCGACGCACGAGCGAGTAAAGGCCGGCTTTACCCGGCAGATAAGCCGCCTCGAATTCTTCCTTCGTCATGTCCGCAGGATAGAAGTTAGCGCCGAGCGGCTTGGCGCCGACTCCATCGACGAAGGGCTTCTGGTCATCGAGCCGGTCCCATGGACCGTAATTCTGAGCGGCGAACAGGCGAGTGTCGTCGTCGCCTATGGATCCCAGCCACTCCTGGTAGTCGTCGCCATAGGCCTGCTTCCAGAACAGGTCGTCCATGATCTCTGACGCGTCGATAAGTAAGGCGATCATCCTGCGCTGGTTCTCGGTATAGATGCTGAGGTCAGCCGTCAGCGTGAATTCAGCATATATCTCCGGTCGGGGTTCGACGGTCACGAGCGGCTCGGGTGTTATGTCGGGCGGCACCTCGGCCCCACATCCGGCTACGACTAAGGCGGTCAGGCATTTCATGGCGGCACGCATCGGAATCGGTCGAATCACTGGGTATCCCCGTCTGGATAAGGCCGGCGATTATCGCACAGGTGCACGGGCTGCAGCCGGCCTATTCCTCATCGTCATGACTCGCCGCGCTTTACTTCCGCTGCGGACTATCCCGTCGACAGACCTCATAGATCCACGAGCGTAATATCGTCTGCCGAAAGAGCATGACCGAGAAACAGGCCGCCGACACGGGCAAAGCGTGTGGCACCATCCGTGGCGAGCAGGCGCAGCGAGCCCTGGCCAGGCTGAGGGTTGGCCAGTGTTGCCGATCGCAGCCGATCACGCGTTACTGCGGCTGTGGTGCTGGCCGAATCCACAATCGAAACATCATGGTTGAACACGCTGGCGAACACCTCACGAAGGAGCGGAAAGTGAGTACAGCCGAGTATGACGCTGTCGGGGCGCTTCGCGCTGTCGCCGAGTTCGGCGAGGTATCGACGCACGATAGCCTCTGCGATCGGCCCCTTGCTCCAGCCTTCTTCCGCAAGCGATACGAGCAACTCGCAGGCGAGTTCGCGTACCTCGGCCGCTGGATCACGCTCTTGGATTGCACTCCGGTAGGCGCCGAGGCGCACCGTGGCCTCGGTTGCAAGCACCAGATGGTTGCCGCCGGGACGTGCATCAACGGCCGCGGCCGCACCCGGCTCGACGACGCCAATAACGGGCAGTGGATGCATTTGCCTGTGCAGTGCATCGAGGGCCACGGCCGAGGCGGTGTTGCAGGCAACGACGAGCAACTTGATACCCTGTTGCTGCAGTTGCTTAGTCGCCTGACACGCGTATTTAGAGATCGACGCTGGGCTCTTCGTACCATATGGCAGACGGGCCGTATCGCCGAGGTAGACGAGATCCTCGTGCGGCAACGCATCGCGAAGGGCCTTCAGCACTGTTAGGCCACCAACGCCTGAATCGAAGACGCCGATCGGCAGTGTGTTTGCGGAAGTCGCGCTCATCTCACCATTGTGCCCAACGAGGCTGCTGTGTGGAATAATCCGCCCGTGCAAAAGCTTCTTTATGCAGTTGCCGGGTTCCTCATTTTCCTGGTCATCCTCGGCCTGGCGCTGCCGCGGCAAGCAAGCGTCAGTGCCTCGATTCGCATTGATGCGCCTGCTGCCACTGTATTCGCGCTCGTCAACGATTTTCATCGCGTGAGCCTGTGGTCACCCTGGCTCACCTCCGATCCGAACGCCCGCATCGTGTATTCCGGACCGGAACGTGGCGTCGGCGCCGCGATGCAATGGGATGGCGCCATCATCGGCACGGGCGCCCAGGTGATTACCGCGAGTCGGCCGTTTGAGTACGTCGAAACCATCATCAATCGGGGTGAACCCGGTGAGGCGCGGTCGTGGTTCGAACTCGTGAGCGGCGCTGGCGACACCGTCGCCAACTGGACGTTCGAAATCGATTATGGCTACAACCTCGTGGGCCGCTACTTCGCGCTGTTGCTGACGAGTGTCGTTAAGCGCGATTATGCACAGGGGCTCGCAAGCCTCAGGGACCTCGCCGAGAGCTTGCCGCGGGCAGACTTCGGTGATCTGGAGATCGAGCGCATCGTCGTCGACGCAACCGAGATTGCCTACTTGCCGACTTCATCGATTCCTGAACCCGCCGCCATCTCGGAGGCGATGGGCGAAGCCTACTTCGAGATACTGAGTTTCATCGACCGATATCAGTTGCAGGAGGCGGGTGCGCCGTTGTCGATTGCGCGCTCATTCAGCGGCTCGGAACTCAGGTTCGACGCGGCGATTCCGGTTCGGGGCATCACCGAGGCGACGCCTCGGGACGGCACCGGCGTCAGGGTCGGCCGGAGTTATGGCGGACCCGTTATCCGCGTCAAACACGTCGGCAGCTACCGGACCCTCGGCGCCACGCACCGGAAGATTGCCGCGTATCTGGCTGCTCTGGGAATCGAGCGGGACGGGGACGCCTGGGAAGCTTACGTCAGTGATCCCACCAGGGTCGCCGAGGCGGACCTACTGACCTACATCTATTACCCAATCAGGCTTTAACTGGATTTGACGAGGAACGGCGGAACTGCCCTGCGTTCTCCATGATCGAGCGGCAGCGCAACTTGCCCCTCGCCACTGTGGCGCAACATGTCCCGATACAGCGATACGATCGAAACTGCGCACTCGCTCGCCTCTGCGACCGACATCTTGCGTACCGACGCACAGATTGCACCTTCGCCATTCAGTGGCGTTACCCGGTACATCAGGGATCTGAGATCAGCGAACGCCAGTTTCACCGCTCTGGGCAGGTCCTCATCGTCAATTGCGTCGAGGTGGTCCTCGTAGGCCTTCGTAAGTCTATGTTTTATATTGCCATGTCCGGCGAGCACCGAGACTGCGGCGTGAAAGCGGTCGACGTGGTATGTCATGTCCACTCCAGCGTTTCGTTATTGTTAGGCCACTTTTTTCAACAAGCAGCGGCTTCATTACGCTATCGAGCAACTACCTCCTGTAGTCTCCGGCCTCTCAAACCGGTTGTTCCTTTGAGTACTCTTGATCTATCAGATACCTGCGTAGCTTTTTTATAGCAGAGATTGCGAAGTGCGCGCAAGTTTGGTGCAGTCGCGTTGGACGGGGTCATAACCGCGATCGCCCGCCCGGTCGCCTGCTAGTTTTTCCTGAATTCGATTGTCCAGGCTTCATCGCCAAGCCGGCGCTCGGCACGATAAAGCGCGTCCGCTTGCCCAACGGACCAGTCTGTCGCCAAAGTCTCCGTCATGATGTACTTGCGATGCGCCGCAAGCGCCCGTTCGACGCCTGCCGAACCCGACACCCCGAGCGCGATACGGTCCGACACTTCGAGCCCGGCCTGCTTGCGCGCATCCTGTATCGAGCGCACTATTTCACGTGCAACTCCCTCGTTGACCAGCTCAGCATTCAGTGTCGTGTCGAGTGCCGTCAGGTAACCCGCATCTTCCGCGCAAGCGTAGCCTTCTGCCGAACTGGTTTCGATCAGCACGTCCTGCCCCTCCAAGGTCAGCATGCCGCTGGGTACCTGAATATGGAAGGACTCACCTCGCGCCGCAGCCCCGGCTATCGCCGCGCCATCGGCCTTCTCGAGTGCTTTGCGAATCTCGGGAATCTGCTTGCCGTACTGTTTGCCGATGCGCGGCAGATTCGGCTTGATTCGATAACTCACCAAACCCGCGTCACGCGCGATGAACTCGATCGACTTGACGTTCAGCTCCTCGAGGATTTGGTCCATATGATCCTCGAGCGCCTTCGCCGCCTTGTCATCGGGCGCCCGCACGAGCAGCCGCAACAGAGGTTGCCTGGTTCTGACGCCCGACAGGCCGCGCGCGGCACGTGCCAGTCCCACTACCTTTTGCACCACAGCAATATCGTCCAGCAGCTTGTCGTTCTGCCAGGCAGCCTCGGCCTCCGGCCAGGCCACCATGTGCACGCTGTCCGGTGCGTTCCGGTGCATACTTTTCACGAGATTCTGGTAGACGTGTTCGGCCAGGAACGGTACGAAAGGAGCCATTAGCTCGTGTGCAGCCTTGAGGCACTGATACAAAGTCAGATACGCGGAACGCTTGTCCTCCGGGTCCGTCGATTTCCAGAAACGACGGCGATTGCGGCGCACATACCAGTTGCTCAACTGATCGACGAACGACTCGATCGCCTCACCCGCGGTCTTCGCATCATAGTCATCGAGTGCATCTGTCACGATCGTGATCGTCTTGTGGGTCAGCGCGAGTGCCCAACGATCGATCTCCGGACGATCCGCGACCGCGATGTCTCGCGTCAGGTCGACGTTGTCGAGGCGCGCATACAGCACGAAAAAGCCGTAGGTGTTCCAGAACGTGTTGATGAAGGAACTCGCCACGTCCGCAACGATTTCAACTGAGATGCGCTTCGGTACGTCGGGTGACAAACGGGCCAGGAAATACCAGCGCAGCGCATCCGCGCCGACGGTATCGAAAACGTCGTATGGATCGACAATATTACCCAGCGACTTCGACATTTTCTTGCCGTCTTTGTCGACGATCAGATTCAGGCAAATGCAGTTCTTGTACGCAACGCTGTCGGACACGAGCGTTGCAATCGCGTGCAGCGTATAGAACCAGCCACGCGTCTGGTCAATCGCCTCGCAGATGTAGTCCGCCGGGAAGTGCTTTTCGAAAGTCTCTTGATTCTCAAACGGATAATGCCACTGGGCGTACGACATCGCGCCCGAGTCGAACCAGCAATCGATCACCTCGGGTACGCGTTGCCACGTCTTGCCGTCTTTCTGCAACGTAATCGCGTCGATCGCCGGGCGGTGCAGGTCCAGTTCGCCCAGTTCCCTGCCGGAGAGTGTTTCGAGTTCAGCGACCGAGCCGACGCAATGATATTCGCCGTCGCCATCTGTCCAGACCGGCAACGGCGTACCCCAGAAACGTTCGCGCGACAGCGCCCAGTCGACGTTGTTCTCGAGCCAGTCGCCGAAACGGCCGTCGCGTATATGCTCCGGCACCCATTTAATCGTCTTGTTGAGCGCTGTCATGCGCTCGCGAAACTGCGATGTGCGGATGTACCACGCATTCTTCGCGTAGTAGATGACCGGGTCGCCCGTGCGCCAACCGAACGGATAGTTGTGCGTATAGCGCTCAGAGCGGAACATCATGCCGCGATCCTTGAGGATGCGAATCAGCGGCTTGTCGGCGTCCTTGAAGAACATTCCCGCGACCGGCTCGACGGCATCGATGAAATGTCCATCGAGACCAACGCCATGAACGACAGGCAGATCGTTCGCCAGACCGAGCGCCAGGTCGTCAACGCCATAAGCCGGCGCCGTATGCACGATACCTGTGCCATCTTCGGTGCTGACGAAATCCGCGGCGAAAACATGGAATGCGTTGGGCGCGTCCACGTCAAGATAGTCAAACAGGCGCTCGTAGCGTATGCCGACGAGTTCGCTGCCCTTGACGGTCTTCGTCACGGTATGTTCGAGGTCGCGAAACACTGCCTCGCGCAGCGCTTCTGCAATGATCAGCGTCTCGCCGTTGTGCTCGCAGTAGCTGTAATCGATACCCACACCGACGGCGAGCGCAAGATTGGATGGCAGCGTCCAGGGAGTTGTCGTCCAGACAAGAAAGAAGGTGTTCCTTTCACCAGCCACCTCGAAGCGGACCGTGATCGACGGGTCTTCGGTCTCCTTGTAACCCAGCGCGAGTTCGTGCGATGACAACGTCGCGCCTATACGCGGGTCGTAAGGCACGACCTTGTAGCCACGATACATCAGGTCCTTGTCCCAGATATTCTTAAGCAAACACCAGACGGACTCGATGTAACTGTTGTCGAGCGTGTAATAGGCCTCGTCCAGGTGCACCCAAAAGCCCATGCGTTCGGTCATCTTTTCCCAGTCGCCGATGTAGCGCATAACGGATTCACGGCAGCGGCGCGTGAACTCGGCGATGCCGACTTTTTCTTCGATCTCTTTTTTGTCGAAGATGCCGAGCTCTTTTTCGATCTCGTGTTCGACCGGTAGTCCGTGCGTATCCCAGCCCGCCTTACGCGGCGCGTAGTAACCACGCATCGTCTTGTAACGCGGAAAGATGTCCTTGAACGCGCGCGCCAGCACATGGTGGATGCCGGGTTTGCCGTTGGCCGTAGGCGGACCCTCATTAAAGCTGAAACGCGGACGTCCCTCGGACTGCTCGAGCGTCTTCTCGAAAGTCTCGTGCTCACGCCAGAAATCCAGCACATCCCGCTCGAGGGCCGGACCGTCATAGCGGCTCGATACTTCTTTAAACGCCAAATGCCATCTCCCAACAAAAACGCCCCGGACGCATCCTGTGCGTCCGGGGCGACTCCTGATAATCGCGGTACCACCCGGCTTCGCGGCGCATTCACATGCACCACCTCTGGGGGTCGTCAGACCCGTGGACCGATATCGGGGACCAGCCGGCTGCGTCTACTGGGCCCCAGTCCAAGGGCCTTTCGGGTAGCGACTCCGGGGTGATCTTCGGCGGATTCCGGGCCCCGGGGCTCACACCGTCCCCCGGTCGCTGTGGCCAGAGCCTTCCCGCCTACTCTTCCCCTTCAACGTCTTGCAGCGCAAACTATCGTCGCCGGCAGCAAAAAACAAGCAAAAAATGGGGACATTCCTGATTATTCCCCCGAAAATCAGGAATGTCCCCATGGTGACGACAATACAGGGCACAGCGATGTTTCCCGAGCCTCGCTATATCAAGACAAACGACATTCGCATGGCGATCTACGAACAGGGCGAAGGCCCACCCATCGTATTGCTGCACGGCTTCCCCGAGTTGGCGTTCTCGTGGCGACACCAGCTGCCCGCCCTCGCTGCGGCCGGCTACCGGGCCGTGGCGCCGGACCTGCGTGGTTACGGTCGCACGGACAAGCCGGACGGCGTCGAGCAATACACGATGCAGGAGCTTATCGCTGACGTCACCGGCCTTCTCGATGCCGAACAGATCGACACGGCCATGATCGTCGGCCACGACTGGGGGGCTCTGCTCGCCTGGCAGATGGCGTTACTTGTGCCGGAGCGTTTGGCCGGGCTCGTCGCACTCAATGTTCCCTTCATTGCGCGTCCGCCTGTCGACCCGATTGCCTACATGAGAGAAGCACTCGGCGACGACTTCTACATCGTAAATTTCCAGGATTCTGATGCCGCGGATCGGCGCTGTGCCGACGATCCCTCATGGGTGTTCGAAGTCATGATGCGCCGCAATGCAATCACTCGCGAACGCTTCAATTCGTTGCCGACGAAGATGCAGAGCTTCAGTTTGCTTGCGGCGCTCGATCGTACCGAACTGGCGGGTGAAAGCCTGTTATCTCCTGCGGAGGCGCAAGTCTACGTCGATGCGTTCAGCAGCAGCGGCTTCACGGGCCCGATCAACTGGTATCGCAACTGGACACACAACTGGGCGAGTACTGTAAATGTCGACCAGACCGTGCGTGTGCCGACCCTTTTCATCGGCGCCGTCGACGATGTGATCATTTCGCCGAGTCAAATCGAGGCGATGCGACCACACGTTGCTGACCTCGAGATACATATGCTCGACGATTGCGGCCACTGGAGCCAGCAAGAGAAGCCTGATGCTGTAAACGGGCTATTGCTCGATTGGCTGAATCGTCGCTGTTAGTGCACTGTGGGCGAAACGAATCTGTCGTCGCCTTCGCCAAACATCGCGCGGTCGAACGCGTTGATAAGCGTCTTTGAGTCCTGCGCTCCAATGACGAGCAAACGTCGATTGAGAAGGTAACCCGGTACGCCGGTCATGCCACTCGCACGCACCTGCGCTTCTCGCGACAAGACGATCTGCCGTGACTTCTGATCGTTGATCACGTCCCTGACATCGGCGGCGGCGAGTCCATGCCTGCCTGCCAGCTCCGCCAAAACGTCCATATCGCTGATATTCTCGCCACGTTCGAAAAAAGCGGTCATGATTTCCTCTGCCAGCGGTGACTGGTCCTTGCCTTCGATTTCCGCAAGTTGCATGACCTGGTGCGCTGGCAGCGTATTCGGCACGTGGGTGAGCTTATCGAAGCGGAATTCAATTCCCTCGTGTTGTCCCGCGGCAACCAGGCTGTCGAGAACGGGCTGTATATTCACCTGATCCCCCAGGCGGCGTGCCAGGTAATCATCAGACGACATGCCCTCAGCAGGCATGTCGGGGTTGAGCTGATACGGATACCAGCTGATTTCACTCGGCCCTTTGACGGCGCGCAACGCGTCATCCAGCCGCCGTTTACCCAGGAAGCAGAACGGACAGATCAGATCGGCAATAACCTCCACACGCAGCGCAGCCATTGGCACGACGCGGTCGTTCGATCTGACAATGTTGGTGAGTATCTCGCTCATGGCTAATTCGATCGTTCTGTACGGAAAAAGTTTTAACAAAAGCGGCATAAGTTCACGCAACTTATACTTACGTCAATAAGTATGGGCACTACGGCTCGAATTCAAGCTGCACCAGGCATCCTGATGCATCGACGGAAGTTATTGATTCGTAACAGATTGCTACGAGACTCACCTGACGCGCAAAATTGTGCAATATTGGCAGGCCCGAACCGGTCTATATCTAGAATTGACGCCAGGAGCACATCGATGCTGATTACCAAGCCCGCCGATATTCGTCCTTCAGAGATCACGAGCAGGGAAATCTACTTCAACCGTCGCGAGTTCATTCGCGCCGGCAGTATTGCCGGCGCGCTTTGCGCCGCCGGCCCGGCCCTGAGTGCCATCGTACCGGAGGGTCGTCGCGAGAAACTCGAGGACGTCGGCGCGAGCGCGTTCAGCACTGACGAGACACCTAACAGTTACGAAGACATTACGACCTATAACAACTACTACGAATTCGGGACCGGTAAAGCAGATCCTTATCAAAACGCCCAGGACTTCGAGCCGAGACCGTGGTCTATCACGGTCGAGGGCCATGCGGAGAAGACCGGCACGTTTCATTACGAGGATTTCATCAAGCCATTTGACCTCGAGGAACGTATCTACCGAATGCGCTGTGTGGAGGCCTGGTCCATGGTCATTCCCTGGGTGGGCATATCGCTTGCAGATGTCGTCAAACACGTGCAACCAACATCTCGGGCCAAATACGTGGCTTTCGAAACACTGCACGATCCGGCACGAATGGTCGGGCAGAAACGCCGCGTCCTCGATTGGCCCTATCGCGAAGGGCTGACCATTGCCGAAGCGACGCATCCACTCACGATCTTCGCCGTCGGTGTCTATGGCGAGGTCCTGCCCAATCAAAACGGCGCACCGATTCGGCTCGTCGTGCCCTGGAAATATGGCTTCAAGGGCATCAAAGGCATCGTGCGTATGCGCTTCGTCGAGAGGCAACCGAGAACGAGTTGGGAGATGGCGGCGCCGCGGGAGTACGGCTTCTATGCCAACGTGAATCCCGACGTCAATCATCCGCGCTGGAGTCAGGCGCGTGAGCGACGCATCGGCTCGAGCATTTTTGCCGGCAAGCAGCCAACGCTGATGTTCAATGGCTACGGCGAACAGGTCGCTCATTTATATGCAGACCTGAACCTGCGCAAGAATTTCTAATCGCTGTGGACACGCTGCGACAGGTCCGGCTGGTCTGGAAGCCGATCGTCTTTCTGCTGTGTTTGCTGCCAGCATCGCTCGTGGTTACGGATGCGTTAGAGATCACCGGCCGGCTTGGCGCCAATCCAATCGAGGCGATCCAGGATCGCTTCGGCATCTGGGGATTGCGCTTCATCCTGATCACCCTCGCCATAACTCCGTTGCGACGAATAACCGGCTGGAACTGGCTGGTGCGATTCCGACGCATGTTCGGACTGTTCACATTCTTTTACATCCTCATGCACTTTTTAACATGGCTGATTCTCGACCAGGGACTGTTGTTATCCGCGATCACTGAAGACATTTTCGAACGGCCGTTCATCACGATCGGGTTCACAGCCTTGCTGCTTCTTGTCGCCATGGCGGTAACGTCAACCGATAACATGCGGCGCCGGCTGCGCCGACGCTGGGACAAACTACATTACGGGGCTTATGCCGTGGGTGTGCTCGGGGTCTGGCACTACTGGTGGCAGGTTAAACTCGATGCGATCGACCCATTTGTTTACGCCGTGATTCTCGCTGTATTGCTCACTCATCGCATGTGGCACTATTGGCAAAGAAGGAGGATGAATCCGTGAGCGACAAGCAACGCGATCTGGACACTCCCGCTGACGTAGCTGCGATCATCGAATGCGGCTACGCGACATGGGCCAGCGATGAGGTCGACGCCGCCTTGCGCGCCCGCTTCACCAGCGATCGCATTCCTGTCGCCGGCGTGCGCCATGTGCGCGTTTGGGGGCTCCAGGTCGACGATGAGCGGGCGCTACCCGGTCGTGAACGAACGCAGATACCCGACGAAGACATCTGGGAGATCAATCTCGTTGCCGATAACGGCTCCAGATACGAAGTCGACTCCCGGCTCCTGAAGCCGGCAATCTAGTTAAATCGTTCGAACCGCATCGCACCCAGGACTCGTTCCCGCGCCATAGTCACGGCGGCCTCGCGAGGCAATACCTCTTCGCGCTGCATGCGTTCGAAGGTCTCCGTCGTATTGGTTCGGACTTTCTCGTCGATGATGTCGAATACCTGCGCCTCGGTGCCACCGGCGTATTCGACCGCGGCGCAGATGACGCCGCCCGCATTTGCGATGAAGTCCGGTACGCAGAGCACGCCGCGTTTGTGCAATAATTCCTCGGCCTCTTCGGTGACGCCGATGTTGGCGCCCGGTACGATGAGCTTGGCTTTGACGGTGTCCTGATTCCCGGCACGGATGACATCTGGTCTTGCGGCCGGCACCAGGATGTCGCAATCGACACTGATTACGGCTTCGCGCTCCAGGTGCTCGCCGCCTTCGAATTGGCTGATGCGGCCGCCGTTTTCCTTGTGTGTAATCAGCCCCGGCACGTCGATTCCGTGCGGGTCGTACACGGTGCCGCTTGAATCCGCAGCGGCTACGAGAATTGAGCCTCGATTTGCAAAAAATCTCGCTGCATGTTTGCCCACCGCGCCGAAACCCTGCATCGCAACCCGCGCGCCTTCGAGTGACATATCGAGCAGTTCCTTGGCCACATCGGCGCTGGCAACCAGGCCGAAGGCCGTCGCACCGATCTCGTCGAGCGGAATACCACCAACGTCTTTGGGTAACCCGGCGCACTGTCCACCCTCGTCCCTGATCCACGCCATCGCGGCCTCGTTGGTGCCCATGTCAGGACCCGGAATGTAGTCAGTGATCGGTCGGATGGCCTGCGCATAGGCACGGATGAGCTGCTCCTTGGCTTCGATGTCCATGGCCGGATCGGCAAAGATCACCGACTTGGCACCACCATGCGGCAACCCCGCGGACGCGTTCTTGAATGTCATGGCGCGCGCCAGGCGGAAACACTCCTCAAGCGACACGTCGGGCGCCATGCGCACTCCGCCGATGGCGGGCCCGCAGGCAACATTATCGACGACGACGATGCCCTGTAGTTCGATGGCTGGTTGGTATACGTGTAGGACGGCCTTGGGTCCCAGGTCGTCAGCAAATCGAAATGCGCGTGACGTTGTCATGAATTAGGTTCCTGTTGATTGACTGGGTCTCGGAGCATGCTCTATCGATTCAGTGAGTTGCTCGCGTAAGATAAATTTCTGTACCTTTCCGGTGACCGTCATCGGAAACTCGTCGACAAAATACACGTATCGCGGCACTTTGAAGTGCGCGATCTTGCCGTGGCAGAAGTCGCGTATTTCGCCAACCGTCGCACGTTCACCCTCGCGCAAGCGAATACAGGCGGCAATCTCCTCGCCAAACTTGGGGTCGGGCACACCGACCACCTCAACCTGCTCAATTTTGGGGTTGGTGTAGAGAAGATCTTCGATCTCGCGCGGATAGATATTCTCGCCGCCCCGAATAATCATGTCCTTGGTGCGCCCGACGATGCGAAGGTAGCCATCTTCGTCCATCGTTGCGATATCACCGGTACGAATCCAGTGAGCACTATCAATATCCTCGCGCGTTTTTTCCGGGTCGTTCCAATAACCTCGCATAACGTTGTAACCACGTACACAGAGCTCACCGGCAACGTCGGTCGCCACAATGCTTCCCTCCTCATCGACTATCTTGACCTCGGTGTGTGGCAGCGCCCGGCCTACCGTGCCAACGCGGAGTGCGACGGGATCGTTGGGCGACGTCTGCGTTGCCAGCGGCCCCGTTTCCGTCATTCCATATCCAATCGTGATCTCACTCATGTGCATGTCCTCGATGACGCGCTTCATAAGCTCGATTGGACAAGGCGCCCCAGCCATGATGCCGGTGCGCAGCGATCGCAGGTCAAATTGCGCAAATCCCGGTTCGTCCAACATCGCGATGAACATTGTTGGCACGCCGTGCAGTGCCGTACAAGATTCCGTGTCGATGGCTTTTAATGTCGCCCGGGCATCGAATCCCGCTGCAGGAAAGACAATGACCGCGCCGCATGTCGCGCACAGCAGCGTGCCAAGCACCATGCCGAAACAGTGGTACATCGGCACTGGAATGCACAGCCGATCCGCGGACGATAATTTCATGATCGCTGCAGATATCGCAGCATTGTTGATCATATTGTGATGCGTCAGCGTCGTGGCTTTGGGCGCCCCCGTCGTACCACTGGTAAACTGGATATTGATCGGTTCGTCAAAATCTAGTCGGGTTGCGACTGACTCCACCTCTTGAAGCAAATTCTGGGTACGACGACCAATAATTTCTTCAAAACTGATCATTCCCGGCAGTATTTCCGTGCCCAGGTGAATGACAGTCCTTAGTTCCGGTAGCCGCGCGGCGTGGAGTCGTCCGGGAGTCGCTGTCGCCAACTCGGGTGCGAGCGTGTTGAGCATTGAAATGTAATCGCTGGTCTTGAATCGGGTTTCCGTAATCAGGGCGCGACATCGAACCTTGTTCAGTGCGTATTCGAGTTCGGCCAACCGATAGGCTGGATTGATATTGACGAGGATGAGCCCGGCATAGGCACTGCCGAACTGTGCCAGCAACCACTCCGCGCGATTGGGCGCCAGTATGCCAATTCTGTCGCCGGGTCTCAGGTCGGCTGCCAGAAGTCCCGCAGCCAGTATCAGGCTACGCTCGCGTAGTTCGCGCCAGCTCCAGCGAATACCCTGATCGATGACGACAAGCGCCTCGTTTTCGGGCCACCGACTCACCGCCGCATCCAGTACACCGCCAATGGTGACACCGAGCAATGCTGGACCACCGCCGCCATGCGCGTAACTTCGCGTCCGGCTTAACTGATTCTGCGTCATCGCAGAATCATCGTCTCACTGCCGGGCCGCGTTCTAAATGGGTAGTTGTACCGACTCAAATAAGAGAGGCCCGACGATTTCTCGGCGGGCCTCTCTGTCTTACTTTGTGACCGGATGGCTTACATCATGCCGCCCATGCCGCCCATGCCGCTCATGTCGGGCATTGCCGGGCCCTCATCTTTCGGTGCCTCGGCGACCATGGCTTCGGTCGTCAAGAGCAGACCCGATACCGAGGCAGCGTTTTGCAGCGCATAACGCGTGACCTTGGTCGGATCGAGGATGCCCTGCTCGATCATGTCACCGAACTCGCCGGTGGCCGCGTTGTATCCGAAATTGCCCTTGCCTTCGGCAACGGCGTTCAGGATAACGCTGGCGTCGCCACCGGCATTGGCAACGATCTGCCGCAGCGGCTCTTCGACAGCTCGCTTCAGGATGTTGATACCAACATTCTGGTCGTCATTGTCACCCCGCAACTTGCTTATCGCCGCTACGGCGCGAATCAAGGCAACACCGCCACCCGGAACTACGCCCTCTTCAACAGCGGCGCGGGTCGAGTGCAGCGCGTCTTCAACACGTGCTTTCTTTTCCTTCATCTCGACTTCGGTTGCCGAGCCGACCTTAATCACCGCAACACCGCCGGAGAGCTTGGCAACGCGCTCCTGCAGTTTCTCGCGATCATAATCAGAAGAAGATTCTTCGATTTCGCGGTTGATCTGCTCGACGCGGCCGTGGATGTCCTCGGCACGTCCCGCGCCGTCGATGATCGTCGTGTTCTCCTTCGAGATCACGATCTTCTTCGCTTCGCCCAGGTCGTCGATCGATGTTTTCTCCAGCGACAAGCCGACTTCTTCTGAAATCACCTGCCCGCCGGTCAAAACCGCGATGTCCTGCAGCATCGCCTTGCGACGATCGCCAAAGCCGGGCGCCTTAACCGCAGCAACCTTGACGATGCCGCGAATGTTGTTTACGACCAGCGTTGCGAGCGCCTCACCCTCGACGTCTTCCGCGACGATGACAAGCGGACGACCCGCCTTGGCCACGTTCTCCAGAACCGGCAGCATATCGCGAATATTCGAGATCTTCTTGTCGTGTAACAGGATCAGCGGGTTTTCGTGCTCAACCTGCTGACTCTGCGCGTCATTGATGAAGTAAGGCGACAGATAACCACGATCGAACTGCATGCCCTCGACGACGTCGAGTTCATTCGCCAGGCCGGAGCCTTCTTCGACTGTGATGACGCCTTCTTTGCCGACCTTCTGCATGGCTTCCGAGATAATCTCGCCAACCTCGGTGTCCGAGTTTGCCGAGATGCTGCCAACCTGTGCGATCGCTTTCTCGTCTTCACACGGCTTCGAAAGCTTCTCGAGCTCGTCGACCAGCGCAACGGTTGCCTTGTCGATACCGCGCTTGAGATCCATCGGATTCATGCCGGCGGCGACAGACTTGAGGCCTTCACGCAAAACTGCCTGCGCGAGCACCGTTGCCGTCGTGGTGCCATCACCTGCGACGTCAGATGTCTGGGAAGCGACTTCCTTAAGCATCTGTGCGCCCATATTTTCGAACTTGTCTTCGAGCTCGATTTCCTTGGCAACCGAGACGCCGTCTTTCGTGACGGTCGGCGCACCAAAACTCTTGTCGAGCACGACATTGCGACCTTTAGGACCCAGGGTCACTTTCACCGCGTTTGCCAGAATGTTCACACCAGTGAACATCTTTTGGCGCGCGTCGTCGCTAAAACGTACTTCTTTAGCAGCCATTTCTATTTCCTCTGTTGATCATTACCGCGGCTCGCGCCGCATATCTGGTTTAGGTGTCGGGATTCGATGACGAGACTAACCCTCGATCACTGCCATGATGTCGTCTTCCTTCATCACCAGCAGTTCTTCGCCATCGACTTTTACTTCGGTGCCGGCATACTTTCCGAACAGGACCTGGTCGCCAACCTTGACGTCGAGGCTGCGGACATCGCCGTTCTCGAGGATTTTGCCGTTGCCGGCAGCGATCACCTCACCTTTGATCGGTTTCTCCGCCGCAGCGTCTGGAATGACAATTCCACCGGGCGATTTGCGCTCCTCTTCCATACGCTTGACGATGACTCGATCATGAAGCGGACGAATCTTCATGGTGCATATCTCCTATAATCTATTGATAGTTAACCGTTTTTGTTCGGTTTTCCGGGCCATTGGCGATTAGCACTCGGCCATTGGGAGTGCTAATAATAGGGATCGGTAAACAAATTTCAAGCATCTGGCGGATCAATTCGGGACAAAACCGCTACCTGCGTCGATGACATCGCGCACCAGCCCCGGTATCCTGCGCCGCCCAGGCTCCCGATTAGGTAACAAAGCGCGGCCCGGATCGGTCATTATTGGCATCCGGCCCCGCTACGACCTGATGAAAAGACACGCCCACATCGCCCGACTGCTTCTGCCTATCCTGGCATTTCCCGTGTTTTGCGGTGCACAGGACGGGGACCCGTTGCCGCCGCAAGACGCTTTCCGCTACGTCGTAACGGACACGGGAGAGGCGTTCGAGATCGACTGGGCGATCGAAGACGGCTACTACCTGTATCGAAACAAGGTGGGTGTCGAGAGCAATACGGCGACGATCAGACTTGGCACGCCGCGACTACCCGAAGGCCTGGAGCACGAGGACGAGTTCTTCGGCAAGCAGCAGGTCTATCGCGGGCACTTCTATATGACGGTGCCCTACCAGGTCGATGGCCAGCCGCCGCCGACGGCACAACTTGTGATCAAGAGCCAGGGCTGCGCGGACATCGGCTTCTGCTATCCGCCGCAGAGCTGGACCGAAACCATCAATCTGAAAAAGTCGCCGCAATCGGCACCCGGGCTGCAGTTCGGTGAGCTTGGCGACATAGCGGGCAGCGAAAGCCTGACCGGCGCCATGGGCGACTTTCCGCCGCCCGAGGAAGTATTTTTCCCTGATCTGTTCGCCGTGGACGGCAATACGGTCGAGGTCGGCATCCGCATAATTCCGGGCTTCTACGTTTACAAGGACAAGATTTCGGTGCGCTCCGTGTCCGAAGGCGCCATGGCCGGACGGCTCGAGCTGCCCAGGGGCAAGACGAAGGTCGACGAGTTCTTCGGCGAATCCGAGGTCTATTACAACGAGGTGATCGGTAGGCTGACGATCGCAAGAGCTACGCCCGAGGCGATGGACCTCAACCTCGAGGTTAATTACCAGGGCTGTGCCGACGGCGGCCTTTGCTACCTGCCGCAATCTACGGTGCTGACCGTCAGCCTGCCCGAAGCCACCGCGATTACCGACTTGTCCTCGATTCGCTCGCCGGATCGGCCGATTTCCGAACAGGGCCGGCTCGCAATGCTCATTACCGACGCGAATATCGGCTGGGTTATCGCCACATTCTTCGGCCTGGGCCTGTTACTTGCGTTCACGCCCTGCGTGTTGCCGATGATTCCCATCCTGACATCGATCATTGCCGGTGAAGGCGATGACACAAGCCCGATGCGCGGCTTTACGCTCGCGTTCAGTTACGTCATGGGCATGGCGCTTGTGTATACGGCAGCTGGAATCGCGGCTGCGGCTGCCGGGGCGCAGCTGCAAGCGACATTCAATCAACCCTGGGTATTAATCGTGTTTGCGGGCTTCTTCGTGCTGCTCGCGATGGCCATGTTTGGTGGCTACGACCTGCAAATGCCCAGCAGTATTCAAAGTCGCCTGGCAACGATCAGCGGCAATCAGAAAAGTGGCACGACGGTCGGCGCATTCATCATGGGCGCGCTGTCCGCGCTGATTGTCACCGCCTGTGTCGCGCCGGCACTGATCGCAAGCCTGACCGTTATGGCACAAACCGGTGACGTGGTGCGTGGCGGCATAGCTCTGTTCGCGATGAGCCTGGGAATGGGCGCGCCACTGCTGATCGTCGGCGCAGCTCAAGGTCACCTGCTGCCGAAAGCCGGCGGCTGGATGGTGGCCGTCAAGGCATCGTTTGGCTTCATGTTGCTCGGACTCGCGATCTGGATGCTGTCGCGAATCCTGCCGGGTGGCGTGACGATGGCGTTGTGGGCTGTGCTCGTCTTCATGACCGGCGTGTTCATGGGTGGGTTAACCTCATTGACAACCGAATCGACGGTATCGCAAAAACTCGGCAAAGGCTTCGGCATCCTCGCGATCGGCTATGGCCTGCTGTTGTTTCTCGGCTTCCTGACGGGTGGCAGCAACCCGCTCAAACCATTGGCGACCGTCAGTTTTGGTGCCGGCACGATGGTTACCGAAGTCCGGCATATCGAGTTTCAGCGTATCAAGTCCGTCGACGATCTCGATCGCGAACTGGAGACAGCGTCGGCTGCCGGCAAGACCGCCATGCTCGATTTCTATGCCGATTGGTGCGTATCATGCAAGGAAATGGAGGCGTATACCTTCACCGATTCGAATGTGCAGGCTGCTCTGGCGAACACCGTATTGCTGCAGGCGGATGTCACAAAGAATGACGAGCAGGACCAGGCGCTTTTGCAGCGCTTCGGCGTCTTCGGACCACCAACCATTATCTTTTTTGGAACGGATGGTCAACAGCGGCACGGCTACGAAGTCGTCGGCTACATGAAGGCAAAGGACTTTACTGAACACGTGCAAAAGGCGTTTGCTGCGGCACCTGCAACGATGTCAGCACAAACAGAATAAACAGGACTCAAAGTGCAACGATCGTTTTTGATTTTGGCCATAGCTTTCATCGTACTCGTGGTTGGTGCACTGTTCTACGCGGCAAGATTGCCGGTCCAGGCGCCCAGTCAACCCGCCGATACGTATGATCCAAACGCTCCCGTTACACCGGCGCCTGACGCCGCCGAGGGGCCGGTAACTGTGGCATTCGAATTGGCCGACATGGAAGGCAACGTCCGCGACTTCGCCGAGTGGAGCGGCAAGCATCGGATCCTGAATTTCTGGGCAACCTGGTGCGCCCCGTGCCGACGCGAGATTCCGTTGCTCAAGGCATTCCAGGATGAGTATGGAGCGACAGGAATTCAGGTTATCGGCATCGCCGTGGATTTTCTCGAGCCGGTCATCGCATACGCCGAGGAGGCCGAGTTCAATTACCCGATTCTGGTTGGCGAGCAGGACGCAATGGCCGTAGCGGGGTCGTCCGGCGTCGATTTCATCGGCCTGCCCTTCACGATGATCGTTGCTGCGGACGGAGAACTCATCGGCGCACACATGGGCGAGATTCATAAGGAACAGCTCGAGCAAATAGCGGAGCTCTTGGCACGGCTCGATCGTGGTGAAATCGACAAAGAGACCATCAGAGCCTCGATTGACGCCTATTAGCTGCACACGGACAGGCGGCATTCCGCATTTTCTGCAAAAAGGGTTAGAATTGCCGCCATCTTCGGCAAACTGGTCGAAATCAGCACCAAATGTCTCGATTTCTGCTCCTCAACGGACCCAATCTGAATCTGCTCGGCTCGCGTGAGCCCGACGTCTATGGCGCCACGCGCCTCGCGGACATCGAGGCCGACTGTAAGAAGCTGGCCAAGAAACACGGCCATGACCTTGACTGCTACCAAAGCAACGCCGAGCACGACCTGATCAACCGGGTACAGCAGGCCGCCGTCGATGGCGTTGAGTTCATCATTTTCAATCCGGGTGCGTTCACACATACAAGCATTGCGTTGCGCGATGCGCTACTCGCGGTCGGGATTCCGTTTATCGAGATTCACCTCAGCAACACGTTTGCTCGCGAAGAGTTTCGCCACAACAGCTACTTCAGCGATATCGCAGAGAGTTGCTTATTCGGATTTGGGGCCTATGGCTACGAGTTGGCCTTAAATGCTGCCAATCGGCACGTTAAGAACGCCGGAGAATCATAATGGACATAAGAAAAGTCAAAAAACTGATCGAGCTGCTGGACGAATCGGGGATAGCAGAGATCGAGATAACCGAGGGGGAGGAATCGGTGCGTATCAGCCGTTACGCGAAAGACGCGCCGGCCGTTGTCGCAACTGCAGCGCCGATCGCCACACCGGCGCTTGCCCCAGCCGCCGCACCCGCGCCAGTTGCGGCCACCTCCGCCGCGGCTCCCGCAGTTGCGGAGCCGGAGGAGGATGGCTACTTCGTGCAGGCACCAATGGTCGGCACGTTTTATGCGGCTGCAACACCGGGCGCCGCACCTTATGTGCAGGTTGGCGACCGCGTCAGAGAGGGCGATACGCTTTGCATCATCGAAGCAATGAAAATGATGAACCAGATCGAAGCAGACGTATCTGGCGTTATCAAGTCCATTCGCGTCCAAAACGGCGAGCCGATCGAATATGGTCAGACGCTGTTCGTCATCGATCAACGGCAAAACGACTAAGCGGGCCCGGCCGACATGCTCGGAAAAGTCGTAATAGCCAATCGCGGCGAGATCGCTCTGCGCATCCTGCGAGCCTGCCGCGAAATGGGTATCAAGACAGTCGCCGTGCACTCGACAGCCGACAACAATCTCAAGCATGTACTGCTCGCAGACGAAACAGTCTGCATCGGACCACCTCCGTCGACCGAGAGTTATCTCGACATGCCCGCGATTATCAGCGCGGCTGAGGTAACAGACGCAGTTGGCATACATCCGGGTTACGGATTTCTGTCTGAGAACGCGGACTTCGCCGAACGTGTTGAATCGAGTGGTTTTGTTTTTGTCGGCCCGCCAGCCAGCGCGATCCGGCTCATGGGGGACAAAGTTTCGGCTATTCGGACAATGAAGGCCGCCGGCGTGCCATGTGTCCCGGGATCGGACGGGCCACTGGGCGATGATGGCGATGAGAATCTTCGCATGGCCCGCGACATAGGCTACCCGATAATCATAAAGGCATCCGGCGGTGGCGGCGGCCGCGGAATGCGCGTGGTGCATTCGGAGGCATCGCTCACTGCCGCTATTACGGTAACCAAAACCGAGGCGCGTGCTGCGTTCGGCAATGACACCGTGTACATGGAAAAATTTCTTGAACATCCACGCCACGTTGAATTCCAGTTGCTCGCGGATAATCACGGGAACGCGATCCATCTTGGCGAGCGCGACTGTTCCATGCAGCGCCGCCATCAGAAAGTAATTGAAGAGGCGCCCGCGCCGGGCATTACCGATACACAACGCAAAAAAATAGGCGACCGCTGCGTCAAGGCTTGCCAGGAAATCGGCTATAGAAGTGCAGGCACATTCGAATTTTTGTATGAAGATGGCGAATTTTATTTTATTGAGATGAATACGCGTCTTCAGGTCGAGCACCCTGTCACCGAAATGATCACGGGCATCGACATCGTCCGCGAGCAATTGCGCATCGCTGCTGGCGAACCACTCAGTGTTACTCAGGACGAAGTTCGCGTTCAGGGACACGCGATCGAATGCCGAATCAATGCCGAAGACCCGAAGACATTCATGCCGTCACCGGGCGTGATCAGCCTCTGGCACGCGCCCGGCGGCCCCGGTGTACGTGTCGACAGTCACGTTTACAGCGGCTACAAGGTGCCGCCATACTACGACTCGATGATTGGCAAGCTGATCACGCACGGTCGCGATCGTCCCGCAGCGGTTGCGCGAATGAAGACCGCATTGACAGAAATCGTCATCGAAGGCATCAAAACGAATGTTGCCTTGCACCAGGAAATATTCCAGCACGCCGCGTTCCAGCAAGGCGGCACCGACATTCACTACCTGGAGAAACGTCTCGGTCTCGTGTGACCGGGAGCGCACTGCACCAGCGATGGATTGGCGACAGTTTGTCATGGACCTTGAGACGCTGAATCCCGACAAAGTAGAAGCTGTTTTCACCCGACATGGCGCCCTTTCGATCACTTTGATGGATGCCGGTGACGAGCCTGTGCTCGAACCGGCCGTGGGGGAAACTCCGCTATGGGACGACACACGCGTCGCTGCATTGTTCTCGACGGACGTCGACCTGAATCTTCTTCACGATGACTTGTTGCGTTCGCTTGGCATCGACACATTACCGGCTCACGAGGTTTTGGCATTGCCGGATCGCGAGTGGCAGCGTGAATGGCTTAAGGACTTCGAGCCGATGCGCTTTGGCGAGCGCTTGTGGATCTGTCCGGGCGACGCCTCTGTCGATGACGACGACGCAGTGCTCGTGCGGCTGGATCCCGGGCTGGCGTTTGGCACGGGTATGCATGCCACTACGGCCCTGTGTCTTGAATGGCTTGACAGCCTGTCCTTGCAGGGCAAGACAGTACTGGACTACGGCTGTGGGTCGGGCGTGCTGGCGATCGCCGCACTGCTGCTCGGCGCCGCAGCAGCAACTGCTGTCGATAACGATCCGCAGGCTGTCACTGCAACGCGCAGCAATGCCGAACTCAATGGTGTTATGGACCGTTTGACAGTCCCGGAATGCAACCAGGAGAGCACGGAGACTTTCGACGTTGTTGTCGCGAATATATTGGCCGGCCCGATCATCGATCTCGCCGGTTTGATCGCAGGACGAGTCAGAAGCGGTTGTCTGCTGGCCCTGTCGGGCATACTCTCCGAACAGGTTGATGACGTAGTCGATGCTTACATGCCCTTTATCGAGTTTGCGGAACCGGTATTCAGGGCACAGGGCGGACAGACATGGGTACGATTGACCGGTCGAAGGTATGAGGGCTAAGTGATGTACACGCAGTGCCCTGAATGCAGCGTTTCGTTTCGCGTCACTGCAAAAGTACTGAAACAGGCGGCTGGCAAAGTGCGCTGTGGCGGTTGCGGCATAGCGTTTAACGCGCTTGATTACCTCTCCGAGGATAAACCGCAGACCGATGCGCAAACAGATACGGATTCGAAATTGCCGGAACTGACGCCGGAATTTTCGGGTGACTCGACCGATCAACAAAGGCCCAAGGCAATATCGGCTGAACAGAGCGCCGCACTCCTGAAGACCCTCGACCAACTTGCTGGAGAAGAGATCCGTATAGAGGATACGGGTGTTGAGTGGCGCGTACTCAATGTCGAAGAGCTGGACGAAGCCGAAGACGATATGGCCGACGAACAGACCTCTGTCGCTGACACTGGATCCTTGAATTTCGTCTTGCAGGACGTAGAAGCAAATGGCGGCGACGAAGTCCTTGAGATTGTCGACGAGCACGAAGAGGCTGAACCTGATAGCAGTCAACAAGCCGTAGCACCTGAGGAGATGCGCTTTGACGACAACACGCCATTGCCCGATGACTTCGACCTCTACCGTAAACCTGCGGTCGCGCCGGCGCCCCCGCCCGAGATTGTCGACGTTACCGAGCCGCTCGAAGATTATGCAGACGCCAATGCCGAGCTGGCGCTCGGCGAACCCGACGAATGGGAAGACCTGCTCGGTGAAGTCGCCGAGGAGCAGGTAGCCGAAGCATCAGGGGCACGAGAGGAAGTCGAACCTGGCGCCGGGCCCGTCATCGAGGAGCAGGTCGAAACCAGGCCACGAGCCGAAACTGAAGCAGAAACTGAATCGGAATCCGCGGCGGACGAACCGCTCGACATGGATACGCAATTCGCGCTCCAGGCTGAAGCGATGGGTATTGATCTGAGCGGCATTCATCACAGCAGCGAAGCAGCCGAAACCGAGGCGACCGCCATACAAGATACAGATGTTGACACGTCAATCGATGAAGATTTGATTGCGGCGGCGTTCGAAGCCGAAGCGGCAGCACGTGTTGAGGTGTCTGCAGCCGAGGAGCTGCTCGATGCCCTTGACGACGATGATGTCGACACGGAACCGGCAGCAATACCTGAAGAAATATCGGTTGAAGAACCTGTTGAAGCAATCGAAGTAAAACCGATTGCAAGACCGAAGGAAGTAGCTGAAAAGGTCGATGAGCTCATCGTACCGGAGCAGTCGGAAGAAGAACTGACTATTAACAGGATGATCGATCAGGATCTGCTCGCTATAGCAATCGAAGACGAGGATGGATTCGCGTCGACGATCGTGCAAAAACAGACCTCTGGCGATGATAAAACTCCTGCAGCCAAACGGAAAAAAACAGTAGAGAAAGAAGAACCGCCAGACCCTGGCCCGTTGTTCGAGACGATTATCTTGGAAGGTGAGACCGTGCGCGGCGAGCTCGATCCCGAAGAAGAAGCCGCTAAAGCCGGACTCGTGGCCCAAGCCCGAAAAGCCGTAAAGAGCCATTTCGGCGACGAACAACCTGAAGCCAGATCAACTGGCACTGCGATAATACTCGGTATCATCGTACTCGCGCTGCTGCTAGTCGGTCAGGTGATTCACCAATCGCGTGAAATCCTCGTGACGGTTCCGGCGTTCAAGAATTCCATCGGTTCCATTTACCGGGGCGTCGGCTACCCGGTAACGCCGGCCTGGGATGTCAGTGGCTGGCGATTCGAAGCGACCAAGGGCAGCACCGATGAAAGCGATTCCCTACTGACGATTTACTCGCGAGTCGGTAACGCTTCGGCTAAGGAACTGCCATATCCGCTCGTTCACGTCTCGTTAACCGATCGCTTTGAGGAAATCGTCGGCAGCCGCGTACTCGAACCGACAGAATACCTGATTGTCGGTACCGACCCGCGCAAACAGGTAGCGCCCGGTGACACGTTCAATGCCGTTATATCAATCGAATCACCTTTGCCCGAGGCAACCGGATTCAAGCTCAATGTCTGCTACCGGCTCGCGGGCAGAGAGCTACGCTGTGCGATCGAGGACTTTAAGTAGCGGCCGCGGGCAGGATATCCCGTAGAATTCGCAGCATGAAAATAGGTCCGTACGAATTGGCGAACCCGTTTGTGCTCGCGCCGATGGCGGGCGTCAGCGACGCGCCGTTTCGCCAACTGTGCCGTCGCTTTGGCGCTGGAATGACAACGTCCGAGATGACGACGGCCGATATCGGCCTCTGGCAGACGGCCAAATCCCGCCGCCGCCTCGACCTCGACCTGGACTCCACTCCGATCGCCGTACAAATAGCCGGGTCTGACCCGGGTCAGCTCGCGATAGCAGCCCGGGCCTGCGTTGATCGAGGCGCCCAGATCATCGACATCAATATGGGCTGCCCGGCCAGAAAAGTCTGCAAGCAGCTCGCCGGTTCAGCCTTGCTCAGGGACGAACGACGGGTCGCCAAGATCCTCGAGGCGGTCGTCGCCGCCGTGCCCGTGCCCGTGACCCTGAAAATGCGCACAGGCTGGGATCCCGAGCATCGAAACGGGACGACGATCGCGAGGATTGCCGAACAGTGTGGTATCCAGGCGCTCGCCGTTCACGGCAGAACCCGCGCATGTCGCTTTGCCGGTTACGCGGAATACGAAACGATTGCGCAAATCAAGAACATTGTCGACATACCTGTGATTGCCAATGGCGACATTGCAACTCCGGAGAAGTCGCTTGAGGTTTTGCGCCTAACTAATGCTGATGGCTTGATGATCGGTCGGGCTGCGCAAGGACGTCCGTGGATTTTTCGTGAACTCATGCATTGCGCGGACGGCAACAAAAAATGCGCGCCTCTAGAAAAAAATGAATTGCGTGATACTATGCTCTGCCACCTAAAAGAAATGCACCGGTTTTATGGGCAAGCGACCGGTGTCCGGGTGGCTCGCAAGCATCTGACCTGGTATTGCAAACATCTCGTAAACGCAGACGAGTTTCGGTTCCAGGCAGTGCGCGTTGGTAGTGCTCAAGAACAACTCCGACTAACCGCGGAATACTTCGATCGATTTGACGGAGGTATTGCGCAAGCAGCTTAGTCGCTAGAGGAATTTGACCGAAGTGGCCAAGAAAAAAGACAAATCCAAGCAACTCAAGGCCACCAAAAGCAAGAAACCGCTGCACAAGCACACCGAAGAAGCACTCAATGACTACTTCACGAGTCTCAATGGCGATCGCCCCGGCGATCTCTACGATCTGGTTATCGGCGAAGTCGAGCGGCCATTGTTCAAAGCTGTACTCGATTACACGGACGGCAACCAGAGTCAGGCGGCCGGCATACTCGGTATCAACCGCGGCACGCTGCGCAAAAAACTGCGTTCTTACTCATTGATTCAATAGGATTAATTGATGTTCAAGGTGCGACGGGCGCTAATCAGCGTTTCGGACAAGCATGGACTGGTGCCGTTTGCGAATGGGCTCGCTGAGCTCGGCGTTGAGATTCTTTCCACAGGTGGAACCTGCCGCGCTTTACGCCAGTCCGGCATCGACGTCATTGAAGTCAGCGAGAAGACCGGCTTTCCCGAGATCATGGACGGCCGAGTCAAGACGCTGCATCCGGTCATCCACGGCGGGCTGCTGGGTCGCCGCGGCAGGGACGACGCCGTAATGACCGAGCATGGCATCGAACCGATCGATCTGCTCGCCGTCAACCTTTACCCTTTTGAGCAAACGATCGCACGTGATAACGCAACGATCTACGACGCAATAGAAAACATCGATATTGGCGGGCCGGCAATGATTCGCGCTGCGTCGAAAAATCACGATGGCGTCGCCGTTGTTGTCGATCCGATCGACTACGACAGCGTGCTCGAAGCGATTAGAAACAACGCGTTGTCGTTGGACAGGCGCCGACGACTCGCTGCAAAAGCGTATGCACATACAGCAAGTTACGACACGGCGATTACGCAATACCTGTCAAAATCGCTCGGCGACGATCCGCTCGGCGATCGTCACCTGTATTCCGGACGGCTGATTTACGGCTTGCGCTATGGTGAGAACCCGCACCAGGAAGCAGCGTTCTACATCGATCAGGGTGCGCCACAGGGTTCGCTCGCAATGGCCCGGCAACTGCAGGGTAAGGCCTTGTCTTACAACAATATTGCCGACAGCGATGCGGCGCTTGAATGCGTGCGCCAGTTCGACGAGCCGGCCTGCGTCATCGTCAAGCACGCTAATCCATGCGGTGTGGCGCTGGGGGAGGACATCACTGCGGCCTATGACAGGGCGTTCACAACCGACCCTACGTCTGCCTTCGGTGGCATTATCGCGTTCAACCGGCCGCTCGATGCAGCCACTGCGAAAATGATCATCGAGCGGCAGTTCGTCGAGGTCATCGTCGCGCCGGGAATCGACGCTGACGCCGCAAGCGTGCTTGCCGGCAAAAAAAATGTCCGCGTGCTGGACACCGGCCGTACAGGACCGACTGTGGATAGCCTTGAGTACAAGAAAGTCTCCGGCGGACTTCTCGTTCAGAGCAACGACGTCGGCAGGATAAGGGCAGACGATCTGAAAGTTGTTACCGACAAATCTCCGACTTCGGAACAGATCGAGGACTTGCTGTTCGCCTGGACCGTCGTTAAGTACGTCAAATCAAACGCGATTATCTTCTGCAGGGATCTGATGACGATCGGCGTCGGCGCCGGACAGATGAGTCGCGTCTACAGCACCAGGATTGCAGCGATCAAAGCCGCCGACGAAGGCCTCGAGGTCGAGGGCTCGGTTATGGCATCCGACGCCTTTTTCCCGTTTCGTGACGGCATTGATGCCGCTGCCGAAACAGGCATTGCAGCAATCATTCAGCCGGGCGGCTCGGTGCGTGATGATGAGGTCATCCAGGCCGCAAATGAGCACGGTCTGGCGATGGTGTTTACCGGCATGCGACACTTCCGCCACTAAGTATCACGGCTGGAGGTCCATCTCACGTCACACGGCCCTGGGTGCTTGTGGGAGCTGCTTCCAGCCGCGACTGAGAGCAAGGTCAATATGGATGTTCTGATAATTGGCTCCGGCGGACGCGAACACGCACTGGCCTGGAAGTGTGCGCAGTCGAAGACCGTCGACGAAGTACTCGTTGCGCCGGGCAACGCCGGCACGGCTCGCGAACCCGGTGTGCGCAATGTCGCGGTATCCGCCGACGATATCGAGGCACTGATCGAGCTTGCGCAGACGGAGAACATCGGCCTGACGATTGTCGGCCCCGAAGCACCACTCGTTGCCGGTATCGCGGATCGCTTCGCCGAATTTGGCCTGCCCTGCTTTGGCCCGAGTGCCAGGGCCGCCCGACTTGAGGGCTCAAAAGCGTTTACCAAGGATTTTCTCGCTCGTCACGACATTCCGACGGCTCAGTACCAGACCTTCACTGAACTCGATGCCGCGCTCGATTATATTCACGCACAGGATGCGCCGATCGTCATCAAAGCGGACGGCCTCGCCGCCGGCAAAGGCGTGATCGTCGCAAAGACGCTCGACGAGGCCGAGCAGGCCGCAACCGACATGTTGGCGGGCAATAAATTCGGTGACGCAGGCGCTCGTATCGTCGTCGAGGAATTTCTCGATGGCGAAGAAGCGAGTTTTATTGTCATCACGGACGGCGAGAATATCCTGCCGATGGCGACGTCGCAGGATCATAAAGCGCGTGACGAGGGTGATATCGGCCCGAATACCGGCGGCATGGGTGCCTATTCACCGGCACCGGTTGTTACGCCGTTCGTCGAACAGAAGATCCTGGATCTCGTCGTCCGCCCGACGCTCGACGGTATGCGCAGGGACGGCGCCAACTACGTCGGTTTCCTGTACGCCGGTCTCATGATCATGGACGATGGCACACCCAAGGTCATTGAATTCAACTGCCGCATGGGCGACCCCGAGACACAACCGATCATGGCGAGGCTGCGATCTGACCTCGTCGAGATCTGTCTGGCAACGCTAAATGGTACCCTCGGCGAAATTCGGGTTGACTGGGATACGCGCGCGTCGCTCGGCGTCGTCATGGCCGCGGGCGGTTACCCGGATCGCTACGCGAAAGGCAAATCGATCAGCGGCCTGGACAATGCGGATAGCGCCTCGCGCAAAGTATTTCATGCCGGAACAAAGGAAGCCGACGATGGTGGTGTTGTGACGAGCGGCGGACGTGTTCTATGTGTCGTCGGCCTCGGTGACTCGGTCGCAAACGCAGCTATCGAAGCCTATGCGGCCGTCGACCGGATCGGCTGGGAGGATGTATATTTCCGTCGCGATATCGGCCACCGCGCGATTGCGAGAGAGAGGACCTAGGGTCGACGATGTTATCTACGGCGCAGGCGCGTGACGCTATTCTGGCGGCAATGCCGGCCGCAGAGTCCGAGACAGTCCCTGTCGCGTTCGCGACGGGACGGACTCTTCGCCAGACTGTCTCGGCCGAGCGCGACCAGCCACCATTTGATCGCGTAACGATGGATGGCATCGCAATCTCATTCAGCGAGTTCGATCGTGGCATGCGTCGGTTTCCGATCCAGGCAATCCAGGCGGCCGGTGATCCGGCGCTGACGCTGGAATCGGGTAAGGCGATCGAAATCATGACCGGTGCATCGCTGCCCGAAGGAGCCGACTGCATCGTGCCCGTCGAGCGGATCGATATTAACGACGGAGCAGCGGACATCGAGGCCGGCTATGCCGCGGAAGAACGCCAGTTCATTCATGCGCGGGGTTCCGATCATGTAGAAGGCACCGAACTGCTGACGCCAGGCATATGCATTTCGCCCATGGATATAGCGATTATCGCGTCGTGTGGCTTGACCGAGGTGACCGTCAGCAAGAAACCGGCCATCCGCGTGATTTCGACGGGCAACGAGCTGGTGCCCCCGGGTGAGCCGATTGAGCCGCACCAGATTCGACTGTCGAACGGGCCGGCGGTCATCGCACTGCTCAAGCAACACGGTTTTGGGGATTGCGAGCACGAGCACCTGGCCGACGAACCTGACCTTCTCAGGGAACGGATCGCCGGGCAGCTACAGACGGGTAATGTCCTCGTACTGAGTGGCGGCGTGTCAATGGGCAAAGCCGACTACCTGCCTGAGGTGCTGGCCACACTCGGCGTCGAGGTCGTTTTTCATAAGATCAGTCAACGCCCGGGTAAGCCGATGTGGTTCGGCATCGGTCCCGACAAACAAGCCGTGTTCGCTCTGCCCGGCAACCCGGTCTCGACACTGGTGTGTTGCCGGCAGTATGTGATACCGGCACTCAATGCCGCGGCCGGTCTGCGTGAGGGGCTGCCTGAATTTGCGAGTCTTGCCCAGGATGTGACCTTCAGTCCGAAGCTGACATGCTTTCTACCCGTCAGGCTAATTTCAAGTGCGGGCGGGCCGGTACTTGCAATGCCAGTGCACACGAATACCTCGGGCGATTTCGCATCGCTGTCTGGTACCGATGGCTATGTTGAGCTGCCTCTCGAGCAAACAGACTTCCCAACGGGAACTGCAGCCAGACTACAGCGCTGGCTGCGGTAGCCCGTCCAACGGGCTCTTGACCATGGTCAGGTTGGGGTTACATGCAGCAGCCGTTCTGTATACCGGTGGATCTATCGCTCAGTTTCTTAAGCTCGTATACAATTTTCCATGGCAGGAAATGCCGTTCATTATTGACTGGATGATCGTCATCCTGGGAACTGTAGCCGTGACGACCCTGGCAACGCAGACACGCCGTATTGATTATCGGGGCTCGTGGGAAAAACCCGTACACTTTCTGATCATCGCGCACCTGGGTGTTTCGGTCGTTCTACATAGTTGGACGATTTACAGTCAGAATCATGACTTGTATGCGGCGTTCCCGCTTGAGTACAGTTATTTTGCGCTCGCATATTTCATTTTCTTTGCCTGGCGATCGTGGACGATCAGACTCGTAAGCCCCGACAAATCCGGCCATTGATAAATAGCGCTGCGCCAACCGACCTTCTTACTCGGAGACCAAAATGTGCAGAAATATCAAAACACTGTTTAATTTTGATCCCCCGGCAACTGATGACGAAATCCGGGCCTCATCAATTCAATTTGTCAGAAAACTGAGCGGTTGCACGAAGCCATCCAAAGTCAACGAAGCCGCATTCCAACGTGCTGTCGAACAGGTCACCGAGGTGACCAAGGAGCTACTGGGTTCGTTGATTACGAATGCGCCACCCAGAGACCGACAGGTTGGATCAGCGAAAGGTCTCGCCAGATTCTGAGGCGTCATGGAATTGAACCGGGCTTCGCAAGAGATGGGGGCAAAGCTACGTGCTATTAAGGCCGATATCACAACTTTGGCCGTAGATGCCATCGTTAATGCAGCAAACAGTTCCTTGCTCGGCGGTGGTGGCGTAGACGGTGCGATTCACCGTGCCGCAGGCCCCGAGCTCTTGCGCGAATGCCGGCGGCTGGGCGGCTGCCGTACCGGTGAAGCGAAACTTACGAACGCTTACAATCTCCCGGCCACCTACATCATTCATACCGTCGGCCCTGTGTGGCACGGCGGTGCTGATGGTGAAGTGGCGCAACTCGAGTCATGCTATCGATCCTCCTTGACTCTCGCCACCGACCGAGGGCTATCGACCATGGCCTTTCCAAGCATCAGCACGGGTATCTATGGTTTTCCGATTGCTTCGGCTGCGAGCATAGCCGTAGACACAACCAGAGCATTTCTTGACAGCAATTCTTCCGGCCTTTCCGAAATCACATTCTGCTGCTTCTCTGCGGAAGATCTACAGATATATCGCCGGATCCTGGAAAAATGTTAGGCGTAAACCCGATAGCAAATCTGATGCCGGACGACTTGAAAACGCCACATCAACCGCGATTGCTTTGCGCACCTCTCGGAGTCGTTGATGTTGCAAAGAACGGTGATCGTGACGTACGCTGGGCGCCGAGATCGCTTGCACGGTAGCCGATTGATGCGCCCCGCAGTAGTCCTCGTTGGTTTCTTATTTCTTTCCGGCTGCGGCCAGGATACGGAATGTGATTCTCTGCTCGACTGTGTTCGTATCGAACTGCAGAAGTCGAATGCACAGATTGTTGACATTCAGGTACTCGATACCAAGCCAAAGAATTCGCAGTATTGGCTAGTGGCACGCGGAATTACTCCCGGCGGCGAAGCTGAGGGCTCTCTTGAGAATGAACTATTCGGAGTTTTCGTCATCGATGAGTCATTCACTCACGTAATACAAGCAGTCGATGTCTTTCCTACGCCGCGGTGGCGCGATTACGAGCTGTGGATTGCCACCTATGACGCCGAGAGAATTACGGTGCGCGGTCGCGGGGCAACCTATCACGACAATGCAACGCAAAAATCGTATCAGGTCCCCCTCTGACGTCGCTCAATAATGTCATGTGATCCGAGGATCGGGCTCGCATTCGATACCTTGCAGATAGTCACCGTGCCCGGTTCGGCCTGTATTCATGTCGCACGCATACTGCTGTTGATCCAATATCGGAGTTGAGGTTAGAACGTGTACAAACTAAAGCTGCATTATTTCGACTTTCACGGCGGGCGCGGCGAAGTCGCCCGGCTCATCATGTCACTTGGCAATATCCCGTTCACGGATAAGCGCATTCCGATGGCGGACTGGCCCCACGTGCGTGACGACATGCCTTTTCGCGCCGTTCCCGTATTGGAGGTCGACGGTGAGATGATCACGCAGTCGAACGCGATCAATCGCTTCGTTGGCAGACTGGCCGACCTGTATCCGGAAGATCCGCTGCAGGCACTGCGCTGCGATGAGATCATGGATGCGGTCGAGGACATCCTGACAAAGGTCGTCGCAACCTTCTTTATTGACGATGAAGCTGAAAAGCGGGCTGCACGAGAAGAACTCGCAGAAGGCCCCATCAGCCTTTATTTGACGCGGTTACAGGAGAAACTCGTCAAACAGGGTGGAGAGTATTTTGCCGACAACCGCTTAACCATCGCCGATCTGAAAGTCTTCATTTGGGTTCGCAGCCTGCGGTCCGGAATTCTCGATTACATCCCGGCCGATTTACCAGAGCGCGTCGCCCCGCAATTGGCCAAGCACTGCGAGCGGATTGCAGCACACCCGGGAATCGTCGCTTACTATGAGATTTGATCCCGCGAAACACACAATCGGACTCAGCCGTGGCCTGAAGGCCTCGAAGATCCCGGAACAACCGGATCCGCCGGTACCCGTGGACGGTATCACTTTCGGCGTCGCGACGATGTCGGAGAATTCTCCCCATGGTGGTGAAATGCACGCTGATGGTGACGAAATCCTGTACCTGATATCGGGGCTTGTCAGAATCGTCTTCCTCGATTCGGACGCTGACGCCATCGAGATGCGTCCGGGCGATGGTCTCGTCGTGCCAAAAGGCGTCTGGCACCGTGTCGACATCCTGGAGCCCTGCCAGATCGTCTACGCGACGCCCGGGCCCAACAATGAGTTTCGGCCGTTACAGCAAAGCCGTGAATAGACTTTGCAACACGATTTTCCTTCAGGCAGTCGTCATTATTCTCTAAGCCGACGGCAGATAACCTTCCGCTGTCAGGTCCTCAATCGTCAGCTCGATCGCCGTGCGTAGCCGCGGAATGATGTAATCGACGTCGCTCCTCGTCATCGTCAGTGATGGCGACATGATGTTGAGATCAACAGCAGGCCGAACGATGACGCCCTGCTGTTCCGCATGGTTCGAGATGCGCTTGCCAATGTTGACCTCAGACGGAAAGAACTCTTTCGTTTCCTTGTTCATCACATTGACAACGCACATCATGAACAGGCGCCCACGTATGTCCCCGACGATAGGCAAATCGAGAAGCGTGTGCAGTTGCTCTTCGAAGTAAGCGCCGACCTCTTTGACATTCTCGAACAGTTTCTCCCGCTCCATGATCTCGATATTCTTGAGCGCTGCCGCGCAGCAAACCGGATGGCCTGAATACGTGTAACCACCTGTGAACCAGCGATCCTTGTCGTTACTGAGAACTTCGTACATGCGATCCGAAAAAATGGTCGCCCCGAGCGGCAGGTAAGCTGATGTGAGGCCTTTGGCGCAGCAAATGATATCCGGCTGCACGCCGAACATATCCTTCGATACGAACCAGTGGCCGAGGCGGCCGAACGCCGTAACGACTTCGTCGGCGACATAAATAATGTCGTATTTCTGGCAAAGCTCCCACGTGCGGCGGTTGTAGCCTTCGGGCGGCACGATAACGCCGCCGGATCCCAATATCGGCTCGGCATAGAATGCGGCAACCTTGTCCGCCCCGAGCTCGAGGATCTTCTTTTCCATCTCGTCGACGAGATAGTCGCAAAACTGTGCCTCGTCCAGGCCATCTGGCGCCCGATAGAAATTCGGACTGGTGAGGTGATGGATGATGTCCTCGATGTAATTGAAGTCCGGCATACGATCGCCGGCTTTGCCTGACAGCGACGCTGCCAGATACGTCGTGCCGTGATAGGCATCGTGGCGCGACAGGATGTGCTTCTTGTCAGGCTTGCCGCGGGCGCCCTGGTACATCTGGATCAGCCGAAACGCGCCGTCAATGGCGGTAGATCCACCGCACGTAAAGAACACATGATTGAGATCGCCGGGCGCCAGTTCGGCCAGCTTTGCCGATAATTTGGCAGCGGGTTCGTTGGACATGTCGGTGAACGGGTTCGCGTAGGCCAGCTTCGCGGCCTGTTCGGCAATGGCATCGACCATTTCCTTGCGTCCAAGGCCGATGTTGGTGCACCACATGCCACCGACGGCATCGAAGTACTCCTTACCGTCGATGTCTTTGATATAGGCACCGTGTCCCTCGTGCATGATCAGGGAACCGTGTCGGTCATAATTGACGAAATTATGGAATGGATGCACGTGATGACGCCGGTCCTGCTCCCAGACTTCTTTCTTGCTGACCTTGCGAGTGCTTGTGGGTGCGCGACTGCCCATTTGGTAGCTCCGTCGAATTCAAACTGCCGAAATCGAGCGCTATTGTTTCATAATAGGTGCTCCTTGGCTTTACCGACTGGCTGCGGCAAATGTGGGACACAGACACACAGAATATACCGTCGGGCTGCCTGTACCGCCTGCTGCGCGATCAGGCACCGCTATCATTCCGCGAGTTATTCCGTTTGCTTGAGAGCGATGACGATTTCATTACCTGGTATTCGAAATTGCTTGCCCACAGCAAATTTTCGGCCTTCTACTGGGAGCATCCACCGTTAACGACCCAAAGACTCGATGAAGATGCGGAGTTCGTACTTATCGAAGCCGCGTTGCTCGCGAGTCTTCCAACCGATCCTGCCCCATTTCAATCCCAATTCAAGATGCAGCCTGATGCCGACGTCTGCGTTTTTCCAAATCTTGGCGGCGATGCAATGTTGGTCGTGCCGTCTCCGATCGGCTCATCGGAGGCCTATCCGCATCTAGCGGCCTTCGTCCGGCATGCGCCCGCCGGCCAGGTCCACTCACTTTGGCGGCGAACGTCCCAAATCGTTCGCGAACAGCTGACATCCGTACCGCGATGGCTAAGTACCGCGGGACTTGGTGTAGCATGGTTGCATATTCGTCTGGACTCGAGACCCAAGTACTATAGCTACGCGCCATACAAAGATCGCCAGGGGCCTTTTTAATTGCAGACGCCGACGTTTTACTTGCTGGCCGCCGACGCGCTACTTCTCCTGCACGTGCTGTTCGTGGTGTTCGTCGTGTTTGGCCTGGCGTTCATCGTTGTGGGAAAGCTACGCCACTGGTCCTGGGTCAGGAATGCGTGGTTTCGGCTTGCCCATTTGGCCGCTATTGCTGTCGTCGTCGCCCAGTCCTGGTTTGGTGTGATCTGCCCTCTCACCACCTGGGAGATGGCGCTGCGGCGTGAGGCCGGTGACGCAGTCTATTCCGGTACCTTCGTGTCCCACTGGCTCGAGTCCATTTTGTATTACCGGGCACCGGCCTGGGTATTTGCCGTCTGTTACACGGTGTTCGGCACTCTGGTTGTGTTCACATGGTTCTGGGTCCGGCCGAGTTCATTCCACAAGTCCACCGACAGAGGCCAAGCTTAGCGATGCAACATCGACCGCGGAAGAAAACCAGTTTTCAATTGACGTCTCTTATTGCCGTTGTTGTTCTTATGGTCATTCTGTTCATATCGGTAGGTTACTTCTTTGTTATCCCGCATCTGACCGATACCGGTGCGCAGGAAAAGCTGCTGGCCAGCCTGCAGGCGAATGATGAACTGTGGCAAACCAACCGGCCTGTGTCTTACCGGTACGTCGTCGAACGTGAATGCGATTGCGCGTTGGAATTAATGCGACCGTACGTCGTAACCGTCGCAAGGGACCTGCAAACGGCGCAATATCTGGTAACGGGTAGCGCAGAATCGCCAGGCATTTCCGAGGAGCCTCCCGAAGTTGTCTGGCTCGAAGAGCTGTTTGCTAAGACTGCCGAAGCGGTGCTGCACGCACAAGAGGTCGAGGTCATCTTCGATCCTCGATTCGGCTACCCCTCCAGTGTGAGGATAAACAGCTCGAACAGGCCCACCGCCAGCTTCGAAGCTTACGGTGTTCGGGACTTCGAGGTCCTTGAGTACTAACAATCCTGCAGCTCAGGCCTGGACGCGGCATCACCGGAAATTTCAGTACGCCATCTGCCGCAGCTTCATTCTCCGGGTGGTTCCAATCGGTACCGGCTCATAAAGGTCCAGATGAGATCCATGCCGAGGTGAGCATACTCGCCGGTGGCAGGCCCGCAATGCGGTTGTTGCGGAAGCGAATCGTATTGCTCTGGCGTTACGCAAGTTGCAGGAATACCTCTGACACCCTGCTCAGGCCAGTTGTGGTCACCGTCCGGGTCCATACAACTGACGACCTCGTGGCCCTCAACCCGGCAATCAGAATGAGCACTGCAGACCAGCCCGGCACTTTCAGATATTTCGTTATGCCAGGGTACTGGTCCGGTCCTGCAGGCCATCGCTGAGGCCCACTCTGCCGCGGTATCAGCGGCGGACGTGTAGATAAATCCATCGTCTCTGCCCGGATTGCCATCATACCTGACGGTTTCATCCTGCCCGCCAAACAAGTGCAACATAGGCAGGTCTGTGTCCGGACCGCACGCATGGCCGGGTGCGAGTTGACCGATGATAGGCGCAACCGCGGCGAATCTCCCCGACAGGTCGCAACCCACGCGCAACGTCATCATGCCGCCGTTACTGACGCCCAGCAGGTAAAGTCGTTGCTTGTCTATCGGGAACTCGGTCTCGAGCGCATCCAGCATCTTGCTCAGGAAGCCGACGTCGTCGTAACACGTTGTCCAGCCACAGCGGGTACACTCACCACACTCGGGAGGACAGGGATAACGATCACTGTCCGCGGTGCAATGCGGTCCGGCCGTTGTTGGCGGCTGGTTTGCCGCGAGATCGTTCCAGGACGTTATCAGGAAGGGGCGGTTCTGTCCGTCAGCTACCGAGAAATGACTGCCCTGCGGATAGACCACGATGTAGCTGTGCCCGTCAGCATGCCGATTAAGACCGTGAGCTGCCTGAAACCCGGTCGCTGTGCTTGTATAACCGTGGAGCGCTACGACAGCCGGTAATTCAGCTGCACCGATTACGGCGCCCGCAGGTATGTGTACGAAGTACTCCCTCTCGATTCCGTCATGTTGCATCGTCCGTCGCAACATGGACCCATGGTCCGACGCGTTGACGGACTGGCTGGAGTCACTCACTGCTCCCAGTAACACGCCCAGGGTCACTGTCGTAATCGCAGTAGCGTGCAAAGAATATTTCATCCGATTCCGCATCGCCCCTAGTCTCATCCACTTGCCTTGCAATCGCAACAAGTGCGCCGGATACTCGAGCATCTCAAACATCGATGGACTGTGGAGAACGAGGTGAATGATCAGGTCTTTACCGGCAGTTGCTTCTGCGGCGACATCGAATTCGCCGTCACCGGACCGATCAAGTTCTGTTGTTTTTGCCACTGTGAAAGCTGCCGCAAGGCGTCGGGCGGCGCATTTGTGCCGTGGGCGACGTTTGCAAGAACCGGGTTCAGGGTGACATCCGGCGAGATGTCGCTGTATCGATCGTCACCCGGCGTGACCCGGGGTCTCTGCTCCCGATGCGGGACGTCATTGACGTACGAACATGAAAACCGCACGGGGGAGATCGACATCACGCCGACGAGCTTCAGTGACCCGTCCCGATTTGCCCCCTCTGCCCATATATGGGTTGAGGACAAGCTGCCCTGGGTAACCATTGACGACGGCTTGCCCCAATATGCGAAGACCGTAACTGCCGCCTAGCTGCGACCGCTTTGCGAGCACCCGGCCGTCTATTTGACTGACGGAACTGGCTTGGGCGACTGCGGAGGCAGGGTGAAAATCAGCCACATCTACCTCGCCATCTCAGCGGACGACGCGATTGAACGAGTCGCCTCACTGATCGAGGCGCTCGACAGACTCGCCATTCAGCAGACTGCGCTCGTGGCGAGTAATTGGAACCCGAGAAACTCATTCGTATCGATCGCCGCACAATCGACGAATGGTCACGACTCCAGCAAGGTGCGGACTGCGGCTAGGCTGCGACGGTTAGCCGTGCGGTCTGCTCAGAACTCCCAGAGAATTCCGACGGCAGGCAGTATTGGCATCCAGTAATCGAGGCTGTTTGCAAGAAACCTCTCGCCTGTGGCTTCGTCTTCTTCAATGTCGAAATCCCAACAGCATTCGTTACGGCGATTGGCCACATTGGATACCTCCAAAAATGCCATCAGCGAGCTACGCCGTAGTTTCCATGTTCGACTGACGCGAAAATCCAGGCTTGCGAAGGTACCCTGGCGAAGCACGTTGCGCGGACCCGGCATGACGATGAATTCCGGTTCACCATTCGCATCGACACCGTCCTCAATGAGCTGCAGGTCCGTCGCGGGCCATCCTGTATGCACATTTGTTGCCAATGCGACCTCCCACGTTTCGTTGTTCCAGCTAATGCCGCCCTGGAACGCATGTGGCTGATCCCAGCTGCGCAATTCGCCCTTGCCGCCGATCCGGTCCGTGGCTTTCGAATAGGTATAAGATGCCCACCAGGTCAACGGACCGGCGGCGCGATCGATGGAGACCTCGACGCCCGACGATCGGGCACTACTCGGGTCAAGCCGCACACGATCAGGCTGAATCTCAGGAATCAATCCAAGCGGATCGAACAGATTCTCGAATCGGGGCCGCACGTCCTGCATGTCCTTGTGAAACAGCTCCAGCCGCATGGAATAACGGTCGCGAAACAGATGTCTAATGCTGGCGATATAATGGTCGGCGCGCTGTGCCGGCCAGAAATTCGTGATGCCGTCCTCGATCTGCATTTCATTGATCGCCTGGGACTGATGGTATCGACCCCAACTCAATCTCAGCTCCGTTTTCGGACCAGGCGAATGCAGGACATTGAGTCGCGGGCTAAGCTGGGCGTCTACGGACAGGTCCGTGTATGCCTGATCGTCCCAGCGCAGCCCCCACTCTATGATCGTCCGGGGCGATACTTTCCAGCGATCGGCAAAGTACAGTGATAGCCCGCTGCCTTTCGGCGCAGCGTCGTACGCGTTACTTATTGATTGTGGCTGATTCTCGTACAACGCCTGCAATTCGAAATACGCGGCCGTGTTGCGGTAATCGTAGTCTGCCGACGCGTATACTGCTTCCAGCCCCCACTGCACGAGATGCACATCGGCCCGATTCAGGGACCAGTCCTGGCGCAATGCGTATTGTCTTACGTCTCGATCGTCGCTGACCGTACCCACGATCTTCATTGCGTCATCGAGCGAGCCTTCGCGAAGATTGTCAAACAACACGCCCGATACCACCGATTTGCTGCGCAGTTCGTCCGACCAACGGTTGTCGAGCTGTACCCAAAACTGTGCGTTGCGCGTGCTGCTCTGCACTTGCTCGACTTCCTCCGGATCCGACTCGAGCACGAGCTTTATACCGTCGTCGGCATACAGCGCATTGACGGAGATAGTTGCATTCGGTGAGATGTCGTACTCGTACTCCGCAAATATATCGAAATATCGCGGTTGTCCGAATTTCGGATCGATGACGATGTCCAGATTACCGCGGCGCGCAGACAGCAACCAGCTCCGGTCCGATTTATTGCCTGTCACCAATACTGACGTATTGAACACGCTGATACCGATTTCCGTGTGGCGTAAGCTTGGCGATTCGAGTGACTCCATTACCACCAGACCGCTCATTCGATCGCCATACCGTACCGGGAAGCCGCCCGTATACACCTCGATGCCATCGATGGCGCGTGCATCGATCGAACTGAAAATACTCTGGTAGTCACGCATATGAAACGGATCGAATAAACGCAGCCCGTTCAACATGATGCCAATCTCATCGTGCTCGCCGCCGCGGATATGCGTTTTCGCCGACGCCCCGCTCGCCGCTGCACCTGGCAGGCGCTGCATGACACGGATCGGATCCTCGCCGATATCCGGCATATTCTGAATTGTCCGCTGATCGAAGATAAAGCGTGATGCGGAGATGTCGCGCTGTATTTCATAACGACTAGCCGACACCGCAATCGTCTCGATTTCGGGTTTGGCAGTATCCATGCCGACGCTTATGACCGTGGTGTCGCCGGGCCACACGTCAATAATGCGATGAACTGTATCGAAACCGGGCGCTTCGATAGCGAAGCGATAGCGGCCCGGTGACACATCCGAATATTCAAAAATACCCGCCGTCACGCGGCTTGACAGATCGAGCTCAGGATCAACGGAAATTGCGATTTCTGCAACAGGCCGGTCGCTATCACGAGTAGTGATGACAAGCAGGATATTGCCCTTTGGCAAACCCGCACTGTCGTAACGGACGACGAGGTAAACACCGGCCTCCGATCGAATCGTGAGGCCATGTGGTCGCAGAAATTCGCGGACTAATTCAACCGGATCGGCGGCGTCCGACTCGACCGTGACGAGCAGGTCCGCGCTGACAAGGTTTGTGCTGTAAGCAAATGGATGACCGGCGTCGCGAAATTCGTCGATGACCTCCGCAACCGGACGGCCTTTATAGGACGCAGCATCGCTCTCGACGGCCTGCGCGACCGCCGATAGTAGCAGTAATCCGACCAGCAAAATGCGCAAGATTACCTACCGCTGCCCGAATCGATCGCACTCACGTATATAACGCCCCCTTCGACGCGCCAATCGAGATCGACACCCATCATCCAGATGCGTAATGCATTCGTCGGCTCGGTGTCCACCGTACCTTTGAGCATCTCTGAATTCGCAAGCTGTTCCGCGACGTCACCTTCGAACTGCAACTGCAAACCGGTCTCGCGACTGACCCAGCGCAGGAACTCATGCACTGTCTGACCATCGAGCTGCCTCGCAGGCGACATCGCCTCGATCCACTCCCAGGCTTCACCATAGCCCTCGATGTTAACGATGCTCGGTCGCCCGCTTCCCGAAACCGTTAGCTGTTGGCCCTTGACAGCTGTTTCGGTGTAGTACACACCATCGATGGTCACCTCGCCTTCACGAACGCTAACCGATAACTTCTCCTCATCGGCATACGTCATGTACTGGGTGCCAAGATGCTTCACTGTGCCGTATTCTGTGTCGATGACCAATCGGGAACCACCCGAAATGGCGGCAATAGACTCTGTCGGTTGCGAGTCGAAGTAGATTCGACCCGAGCGCAGATAAACAGCTTCAGCAGACAGGAATTCGATGCGCGTATTCGCGGCAACGCGCAATGAGCCACCCTTGCCCCAATTGAGTCCGATTCCCGAGGCGTTGCCGGTAACAATTGTCTGCCCTGCCGAAATTGTTGCGAGACCGGGTAACTCGCGAAGCTCGGACTGCTCTCCAAGAAGATAAATGGAGCCGTGGCTCTTGCTGATCTCAGCAACCTGCACCGGGGCGAGGTCATTAGTGTGCAACGCATTGAACGCTACGGTAATCGCAAGCAGTACAGTCGCCGCGAGCGCAAAATTTCGTATACGCCGACGCGCCGTGCGTTTCCCGGTCACCGCCTGCCACTCGGCGCGTACCGCCTCGCGAACGCGTTGTTCATCCTCGGTTGGCGGCACCGGTCGCGGCGACGCTTGCTCCAACAGCGCCTCAACAACGTCTTCTGCTCGCCTCACGCTGTCCTCACCTGTTCCACTCATGATTGCACCAACCCGCTTGACCGCTCATTCAAAGCCTCGTTCATCGTTGCATAGACGTCGGCAAAAGCACGCTTCGCTCTGGCCAGCAATGACTGCGTCGCCTCCGCACCGATATTCAGTCGTGCCGATATCTCTTTAATCGAATGCCCTTCCACATACTTCCACTCCAGAACATTGCCGTAATTTGCTGGCAACCGATCGAGCGCGACCTGTATCAGGCGCAAAGCCTCCGTCCGCTGGTAGTGGCGCTCAGGGCTGTCCTCCAAGGGAGCCTGGAATGAGTCGATGGCGGCCTGCACTTCCGGGAAATCCTCGATCAGCACAATGTGTTCACGGTAGCGTCCCTGTCTGCTCAGCCAATCGTTGATCTCATTACGGCAGATCGCGCAAAGCCACGTGAACAGCGCTGCCTCGGCACGAAACGTATGCAGCTTGCGAACAGCCCGGGTTAACGTAATCTGGACAACTTCGCGCGCGCCCTCCGGATCATCGGACAATCGCGCAATGGCGAATCGATAGAGCCGCGCGAAATTCTCTTCGAAAAACCGGTCGAAGGCCCGCTCGTCACCTGCAAGTAACTGTTTTACAAGCCTTTTGTCATCAAGATAAACCGGCATAGCATCCATTCTCCCAGCACCTGCTCATTAGACGGCCGGATGCCGAAATATCGGTCTGTTGCAGCGCCGGATTCAGGAGAAAATATCGATTCTACGCCTCGGACAGCCGCGATCTCTGCGCGAATGCACGATTTCCAGAGCCCGCAGCCGGCGCCCGCGCCCGTAGCCGGCACCTGTAGCCCGCAGTCGGCATGTCTGTTGGCGGAATGGCTCGCTGCGCTGCGCTTTATTTCCGCCAACAAACATCCCGCCCACGGGCTCTCCAATCTGTCAGAGCGGTGCTGAGTGCGGGGAGGATCTCACTGAGTGCATGTTGGTAAGCGAAGGGAGATCATCGCCGCGCTCAGCACGCATGTATCAATAGCAGGTGTCAGTCTGCGGCTGCGGGCTGACGGCTGTGGACCGCAGGTCGATATGCCGTGCGGGCTACGAGCGGCGCGTGGATATGCCGTACCGGCTGCGGGTTATGCGTCGACACGCCGTGTCGGTCGCCGGGGTGCGCTGACAGGCGGACGGCTGCTAGCGTTTCATGGCCTCGAAGAATTGTGCGTTGGTTTTCGTGTCCTGCATCTTGTTCAGCAGGAACTCAACGGCTGCGAGCTCGTCCATCGGATGCAGAACCTTGCGCAGCACCCACATCTTCTGCAGTTCGTCCGGCGCTGTCAGCAGCTCTTCCTTGCGCGTACCCGAGCGATTGATGTTGATCGCCGGGAATACGCGTTTTTCGGAAATGCGGCGATCCAGGTGGATTTCCATATTGCCCGTACCCTTGAACTCTTCATAGATGACTTCGTCCATCTTCGATCCGGTGTCTACGAGAGCCGTCGCCAGAATCGTCAGGCTGCCACCTTCTTCGATGTTGCGTGCTGCGCCGAAGAACCGCTTCGGCCGATGCAGCGCATTGGCGTCGACACCGCCCGTCAGGACTTTGCCCGACGAAGGCACGACCGTGTTGTACGCACGTGCAAGACGAGTAATCGAATCGAGCAGGATGACAACGTCACGCTTGTGCTCTACAAGACGTTTGGCCTTCTCAATGACCATTTCGGCCACCTGCACATGACGACTGGCAGGTTCATCGAACGTCGACGAAACAACCTCGCCGCGCACAGTGCGTTCCATCTCGGTCACTTCCTCCGGGCGCTCGTCGATGAGCAACACGATCAGATCGACATCGGGAGTATTCGCACAAATCGCGGACGCAATATTTTGCAGCAGCATCGTCTTACCGGCTTTCGGCGGCGAGACGATCAGACCGCGCTGGCCCTTGCCTATCGGCGCAACCAAATCGATGATGCGTGCGGTCAGGTCCTCCGTACTACCGTTGCCCTGTTCGAGTTTCAGACGCTCCGTCGGGAACAGCGGCGTCAGATTCTCAAAGAGGACCTTGGTACGCGCATTCTCCGGTGAATCGTGGTTGATCTGCCCGACTTTCAGGAGCGCGAAATACCGCTCGCCGTCCTTCGGCGGACGAATCAGTCCGGAGACGGTATCGCCTGTGCGCAATGCAAAGCGCCGAATCTGACTCGGACTGACATAAATGTCGTCCGGCCCCGCCAGGTACGAGCCATCGGATGACCGCAGAAAGCCGAAACCGTCCTGCAGGATCTCGAGCACGCCATCACCATAGATATCTTCTCCGAGCTTCGCATGCGCCTTCAGGATAGAGAAGATCATCTCCTGCTTGCGATGGCGCGCAAGATTCTCGAGCCCAAGCGACTCGCCCAGCGTGACCAGGTCAGCGGCCGGCCGGCTCTTGAGCTCGGTCAGATTCATGATGTTCTTGCTCAGTTCGAGCTGTTCGGGTGGAATGACCTCCAGAGACCCGTCATCGTCATCAGGAAATCCTTCCTGCGTCGGACGCCGACGGCGACGACGATTGGGGTTGCCCTTGCTCTTGTTGCCGGACTTAGGCGGCCGGCTCTTCGTTTGATTACCCAAGTATCCTCTCACAGATTAGTTTCCAGGAATTCAGTTAGTTGTGATTTCGACATTGCACCAAGTTTTTGTGCCTGGACGGCACCGTCCTTGAATAGGATGAGCGTGGGAATACTGCGAATACCGAACTTTTGAGCGACGTTCGGATTTTCGTCCACATTGAGTTTGACGATGGACATACGGTCCGCGTATTCGTCTGCGACTGCATCGAGGAGTGGCGCGATCATCTTGCAGGGGCCACACCATTCCGCCCAGAAGTCGACCAGGGCGGGCTTTTCAGACTGCAATACATCAGCCTCAAAACTGTCGTCATTCGTATGCACGATGTTGTCACTCACCGGCTACTTCCTCCATCGAATTTCATAATCTGATTGATTTTTGACATTGCCCGTATCAGTCATGCTGACAAACGAACACTTCAAAAATGGATGACGCTGCCGTACGGTTCAGGCAATATGTCGCAGCTTTACTGCCGATTGTTTCCGGCTTATATCTGGTTCGATGATTAGCGAAACTGGCGGGTGCGACGATTGTCACGTCGATTAGGCTAATTTGAACGCTTCACGAGTCATTTTGCAAGCCCAAATTGCAGATTTTCCGGTCCTTACCCTATGACGGCTAACCATTTGAGCGACCTCAGGTTTGATTCCCTGATCCTGCGCGAGTCCGTGCAGGCTGGAATCCGTGATGCCGGATTCGAGTTCTGCACGCCTATCCAGGCCACTGCTCTGCCGCTTGCGCTCAGGCAGCATGACGTGGCGGGCCAAGCGCAGACCGGAACCGGCAAGACCGCGGCATTTCTGATCGCCACGTTTGAGCGGCTGCTGAACTCTGAACCCGCCGCCAACGGGCAAAAACAGCCGCGCGCATTCATGCTTGCGCCCACTCGCGAGCTGGCCGTACAGATCGCGAACGATGCCGAAGTGCTGGGCCGGCACACCGGCTTCAAGATTGGCCTTGCTTTCGGCGGCACCGGTTATGAGCAGCAGCGCCGAACGATACAGGACGGAATCGACATCCTGATCGGTACCCCCGGCCGGATCATCGATTATTTCAAACAGGGCGTATTCAAGCTCGATCGCGTAGAAGTTGCCGTGCTCGACGAAGCTGATCGCATGTTCGACCTTGGCTTCATCAAAGACATTCGCTATCTATTGCGAAGACTGCCGCCGCCTGACAAGCGGCTCAACATGCTGTTCTCGGCGACGCTCTCGCATCGCGTCATGGAACTCGCCTATGAGCACATGAATGAACCGGAACTCATTCGCATCGAACCCGACAAGGTGACAGCGGATCGCGTCCGCCAGGCGATTTTCTTTCCGTCAAACAAGGAAAAAATGCCCTTGCTCGTCGGACTGATTCGTGAAATGGGCGCCGCACGCATCATGGTCTTCGTCAATATGAAGCGCGAGGCGGAGCGGGTCGAGGCTTATCTCGAAGCGAACGGCATACACGCCAAGGCCATTTCGGGCGATGTGCCGCAAAAGAAGCGCCTCAAGATGTTGCTGCAGTTCCAGACCGGCGAGTTACCCGTGCTGATCGGAACCGACGTCGCATCGCGTGGCCTGCATATCCCCGATGTGCTGTACATCATCAATTATGATCTGCCGCAGGACGCCGAGGATTACGTGCATCGCATTGGACGCACGGCGCGGGCGGGTGCAGCAGGCGACGCGATCAGTTTCGGTTGCGAGACGTATGCGATGTCGCTGCCCGATATCGAGGACTTTATCGGCCACAAGATCCCGGTTGCAAAGTACGACCCGGCGCTGCTGCCCGAGCTCGTGAAGCCGAAACCGAGAGCACGCCGACAATCTCAGTCTCGCCCGCGTCAGGGCAAGCAAGGATCCGGACGGCGAAGACCGCCATCCAAAAGGCCGTCATAGACCGCGACCGGCATGTTGCTTACCGTCATGGCTTGCTGCGTGGCGGTTCACTTCCGGTAGGCAACATCCCGCTCACGGTCTCCTCCAACAAGTCTCCCACGCCTTCGACCTCGACGAAACCGCTGCCCTCGCGGTGCGGTTTGGACGTGTCGGGGCGGGTGATCGCGACGAGTTTGTCGACGCCGAAGGTCGCGGCACTCCTGAGCACCGGTCGGCTATCGTCGACAAACATCGTCGCTTGCGGGTCGAAGTCCTCCACTTCCTGCAGCGCCTGCCAGAATTCCTGCCGTTCCTTTGCATGGCCGAACGTGTGCGAGCTGTAGATGGCGTCGAAATAATCGGTGAGGCACGTCACTTCGTCCTTGAGCGCAAGCGTATCCGGATGCGAATTGGTTACGAGCAAGACCCGGATATGCCGTTCGCGCACGACCTCGAGAAACTCCTTCGCGCCGGGCAGATAGTTGATGCGATGGTGCTCGTCGCGATGCAACTTAATGACGTCGAGCTGTAACAGCTCACTCCAGTGGTCGAGGCAATACCAGGTCAGATCGCCCTGCGCTGCGCCAAATTTGGCAAACAGCATCCTCCGTGCTTTGCCAGGCGACATGCCGTGCTTGGCCGCATACTTCTCGGGCACATGTGTCAACCACATATAATTGTCGTACGCCAGATCGAGAACGGTGCCATCCATATCGAGCATAAGCGTCTGGCACTCTTCGAGGGCAATTTTGGGATCGAATGTCACTGTTTTATACTGCGCGGCCGCAACATGCCCGGAACCACCAATGAACCTCAAGGATCTGATTGAGCCGATCGTCGCTCTTGCCATCGGAGCCGGTGGGGCGATCCTCAGAGTCTACGCCACCGATTTCGACGTTCAAAGCAAAGCAGATACGTCGCCGCTGACGCAAGCGGACCTGGCCTCTCATCGGCACATAGTGTCCGGCCTGAGGCAATTGACGCCCGGTATGCCGATTATTTCGGAGGAATCCGGGCTGCCCGATTTCGAAGAGCGCTCGGCGTGGCAAAGTTACTGGCTGATCGACCCGCTCGACGGGACCAAGGAATTCGTCAATCGGAATGGCGAATTCACGGTCAATATTGCGCTGGTCGAATCGAATCGGCCCGTACTTGGCGTGGTACACGTGCCGGTGCAGGGAAAAACCTATATCGGCTGCGAAGGACACGGCGCCGAGCTCCGCGAGCGCAAAAGGAGCCCGACACAGATTCATGTCGCCGAATCCAGTGGCAGCCCGGTTCGTGTCGTCGGCAGCCGCTCACATCGCGGCACGAGCCTCGACGCGTTTCTTAACAAACTCGCAGACTACAAGATGGTCCCAATGGGCAGTTCACTGAAATTCTGCATTGTTGCCGAGGGCAGTGCTGACGTCTATCCTCGCCTGGGACCAACCTCCGAGTGGGACACGGCTGCGGCCCAGGCGATCGTCGAACAGGCCGGCGGGCAGGTCCTCCAGCTGGACGGTAAGCCATTGTCTTATAACGGTAAACCGGAAATATTGAACCCGTTCTTCGTGGTCCTCGGGCCGACCGATAACGACTGGCTGGCGCTCCTTGGGGGCGACGAGTAGCATGGCTGTCATGCTGCGCTAATATTGTGTTTAGCGATTCAAACGGATTGCACTGTACGACCTGAATGACCGACAAAGTCGATACCGAATCTTTCAAGCAGCTCGAGCGGCTGCGCGAATTACGCGTGAGCCACCGGGACCTCGACTACCTGATCGATCGCCTGCAACACGACCCGATGGTGGATCAATTGCGCATCCGCCGGCTGAAGAAACGCAAATTGTTGATCAAGGATATGATCGCCGCGCTCGAAAGCGAACTCATCCCCGATCTTGATGCGTAAACCCTGAACCTCGTTGATCGTTGCTGTGGGAATCCGTTGATGCAGCACATAGACAGGCTCTCTCGCCGCCGATTCCTCCGTAACTCGGTCAGTCTCGCCGGCATGAGCGGGCTCCTTGGCTCGTTGCCGCTACCTGCGTGGGCGGTTTCCGGCACAGGAGCTGCGGCGCAACACCGGGCGCACGATCATTTCGACTTACGCATTGGTGCAACATCAATCGATGTGAGCGGCCGCACAGCGACTGCGTTTGGCATCAATGGGTCGGTGCCGGGACCGCTGCTGCGCTTCAGGGAAGGTGACAGAGTGACGCTCGACGTGCGCAACGACCTCGGCGTGGATAGCTCCATCCATTGGCACGGGCTGCTGTTGCCAACGAATATGGACGGCGTTCCCGGCATGAGCTTCGCCGGGATCAGGCCCGGCGAGAGTTATCACTATGAATTCGACGTCATCCAGAACGGTACTTACTGGTACCACAGCCACTCGGATTTGCAGGAACAGAGCGGCGTTTACGGGCCGATCATCATCGACCCGGCGGACGCGGATCCCGTTGAGTTCGATCGCGAATATGTCGTACTGCTGTCGGACTGGACGTTCGAAGACCCAAAACGCGTGTTTGCCAACCTCAAGAAAATGAGCGATTACTACAGCGACCAGCACCCGATCGGAGACCTGGGCTCCATGTGGTCACAGATGCGCATGTCGCCGACAGACATCGCCGATGTCACCGGCCTGACCTATACGTATCTGCTCAATGGTCGCGACGCCGCAGCTAACTGGACCGGTCTGTTTGTGCCGGGTGAGCGCGTTCGGCTGCGCTTTATCAACGCCTCCGCGATGACGTTTTTCAACGTGCGTATTCCGGATCTCGAGATGGCCGTCGTGCAGGCCGATGGACAGAATGTTGCCCCTGTCGCGGTGGATGAAATCCAGATCGGCGTGGCCGAGACCTATGATGTCGTGGTCGAACCGGCAGACCGCGCCTACACGCTGATGGCCGAGTCGATGGACCGCAGTGGCTTCGCGCGCGGTACGCTGGCACCGCGGGAAGGGATGATCGCTGCAGTACCCGAATTGCGGCATCCGCCGCGTCTCCATATGCGTGACATGGGCATGAGCCACGGCGACATGGGCGATCATGCGATGCATCACATGGAAGCCGTGCGCCACGACCATCGGCGCGGCTCCGGCGTGGCCAACCTCAATCAGATGCCACTGAACCGGCTCGCCGAACCCGGCATTGGTCTCGAAGACGTACCGCACAGGACGCTGTGCTATGCAGATCTCAAGAGCCTTGACGAAAACAACGATCTGCGCGCCCCCGAACGTGATCTGGAGATACACCTGACCGGCAACATGCATCGATACATGTGGTCATTCGATGGCATCAAGTTCTCCGAGGTTGAGGCGCCGATCCGGTTCCGTTATGGGGAACGGCTCCGGCTCGTGCTCGTCAACGACACGATGATGGCCCACCCGATACACCTGCACGGTATGTTCATGGAGCTCGTCAACGGCAACGACACATTCAATCCGCGCAAGCATACGGTCATCGTCAAACCGGCCGAGAGACTCGCAGTCGATATAACAGCCAATGCCGCCGGGCATTGGGCATTTCACTGCCATCTGCTCTATCACATGAAGGCCGGCATGATGAGTTCGGTCAGGGTCTACGCTACCGACGTACTGTCATGACAGTAAGGGCCACGCTGCTCATCGGCTTGCTTATCTGCCAGAGCGGGGCGCTCGGCGCCGAGGAACCGCATCATGCGCTGACGCGGGCGGATCGGCTCGAGTACCGATCCGCAAACGAGATTGTGGTCTGGGAACTGCAAGGCTGGTACGGCAGCGACCTGCATAAGTTCTGGTGGAAGGCCGAGGGCGACGCCGGCAGCGGTGTCAGCGACGAATCCAGCTTTCAGCTTCTTTATAGCCACGCTGTGTCTGCATACTTTGACGTCCAGATGGGCGCCGCCTTCGAGGATCACATCACCGACGAGGATCTGGCGCTGGTCGTCGGGATACAGGGGCTCATGCCCTACAACATCGAGGTGGATGCGACAGCATTCCTGACCGATCACGGCGACTTTTTGATTCGCGGCGAACTGGAGAAAGAAGTCCTGTTAACACAGCGCATCGTCCTGTTGCCGCGTATCAGACTACATGCCTCGCTTCAGGACATACCGGATCGACCGACCGATCGCGGCATAAACGATGCGGCGATCGAACTGCGTCTCGGCTACAAAGCACATCACAAGGCCGTGCCGTATCTGGGTGTCTCCTGGCAACGTACGTTTGGCAGCGCAGGGCGTGCATTGCGACAGGCCGGCGAAGATGACTCCTTCGCGTCAGTCGTTGCCGGAGTGCGCTTCTGGTTTTGATGCCGGTGAACGCCGCTGGGCGAGTGGTTATTTCGGGCCAATGTGCCGGTCGCCGCGCGCTCTGGCGAATGCCACCTGTCGGCGGCGCTCTTCGAGCCTGCTCGCGCGTTCCTCATCGAGCTCATCGATACAGTGCGGACACGATACACCTTCCCGATAATCGGCTGAGGCGATGTCATTGCTGGAGAGCGGCCTGCGGCACGCATGACATTGCACGTAACCGCCCTCGGCCAGATCGCGATCAACGGCGACACGCGTATCGAAGACGAAGCACTCGCCGTCCCAACGATTCTCTTCGGGTGGCATGTCCTGCAGATACCGCAACACGCCGCCCTGCAGGTGAAAAACAGTCTCGAAGCCTAGCTCGAGCATCAGTGCGGTCGCCTTTTCGCAACGGATACCGCCCGTGCAGAACATCGCCAGCGGCCGGTCCCGTGACGTCTCTGCAAGCTTCTCCGCGAACTTCGGGAACTGGCGGAAACTGTCTGTACCGGGATCGATCGCGCGCGGAAACGTACCTACCTCGATCTCGTAGTGATTTCTCGTGTCGATAACCAGTACGTCAGGATCGTCTATCAGCGCATTCCACTCCTCGGGCGACACGTGCTTACCTGTCCGATTGTGTGGCAGCAAGTCGGGCCTGCCGAGCGCGACGATTTCCTTTTTTCGGCTCACACGCATGCGCCTGAACGGCGCCTCTGTCGCGTCCGTCCAGCGACCATCTATTGCTACGCCCAGCGACAATTCGTCTTCGATCCAGCGGAATACTGACCTGATGGTTGCTGCCGTCCCGGCGACCGTTCCATTGATGCCCTCTTCCGCGACCAGAATCGTGCCGAGCAGACCTTGTTCGTCGCACAGCGCTTGCAGCGCGTCACGAAACCCTTCCGGGTCGCCAATATCGAGAAACCGGTAGAACGAGACGACTTTCATGCGTCGGCCAGATCCTCCGGCATCGTCAGCGATAAGATGCTGTGGCGGATTTCCTCGCCGAGCACGAGGCGTGCATCGGTACCAATGCCGACAACGCCCTCATCGAATTCCAGCAGGCCGTCGTTGTTACGGCGCAGGACTTCCTGCTGCTGCAGCTTGCGAATAAAGTCGTGAAACAGCGTTTGGTTGAAGAAATCCGGCGAATGCAGGCCGTAAATCATCGTCAGCCTCTCGGCGCTCAACTGACACATCTTCTCGAGCCGGGCCCGTGACAGTGTCCCCGAGCCATGCTGCACGAGTATTGCGATGACGAGATAAAAACGTTGCAGCATCGGCACCATCGACTGACCAAGCATCAGCAACTGGTAGGCTTTCGCTGATCCGGCCGGTGGACGAACGAGCATTTTTCTGCGCTCGCGGGTCAGGAGCCCCATATCGACAAGCGCGTCGATCGCCGCAGTCGTTATGTCATCGATTTCCTCATCTTCCCAGCACAGACAAAGCTCTTTGCGCATGAACGGATAGATAAGGCGTATCAATCGCTGCAATTCCGCATGTTCAAGCCGTCGGCCCTGAATAAAACAACAGGCCACCGACGCCGGAATTGCGAACAGATGTAAGACGTTATTGCGGAAATAGGTCATGAGTACCGCAGTGTGTTCCGGCATGTGGATCACATCCCCCATCGGGTGGGAAATGCGGCTGATCACGTCGAGTTTCTCACCGTGCGCGATGATGTCTTCGGGGTCCCATTCGGGAATCGTAATCAGCTCCGAATACTGGAAACGACTGAGCAGATCGATGCTTAATCTGAGCTGCGCAACCAACTCGGCGGCGCCCATCTTCTGCTTCGGTGTTGCAAGGAGCACACAGGCGAGCAGGCTGATCGGCGTGACCGCAGCAGCCGAATTGATGCCGCGCATGATGTCCCCGCCGAGTTCGTCAACCACGTCTGCGAGCCATTCAGGGCGCTCACTGTTCGCAGGTGTCGAATCGCGCCACTGCGGGTGTATGCGATCAAGCAACGGCTCGAGCTCGATCGGCTCGGCAATATTGACATAGACACGGCCGAAATTTTCACGTAACGATCTAATGGAGCGAATCAGGCCAAACAGCGACTCTGACTGCTTTTCGGCGCCACCGAGTTCGCTGATGAAATCATCACCCTCGATCAGTTTTTCGTAGCCGAAATAGATCGGCACAAAAACAACCGGCCGCTTCGGATCGACGATGTACGAATTGACAGTCATGGCGAGCATGCCACCTTTCGGTGCCAGTAGCCTGCCGGTGCGACTGCGGCCGCCTTCGACGAAATACTCGATGGAATGGCCGCGAACAAGTATCTGGTGCAAATAGGCATCGAAGACTGCGGCATAGAGTCGATTGCCGTGGAAACTGCGACGCAGGAAGAACGCTCCGCCACGGCGCAGAATGGGACCGACGATCGGCAGGTTTAGATTGATTCCGGCTGCAATATGCGGCAGATGCAAGCCCTGCTCGTAGACAATATAGCCGAGCAGCAGGTAGTCGAAATGACTGCGGTGACACGGCACATAAATAATTTCTTTGTCTTTCGCGACGTCATGCAATAGCTCAACGTGATTGAGTTCTATGCCATCGTAAATACGCAGCCACAACCACCTAAGGAAGCGCTCGATGACCCGTATTGTCGGGTAGGAAATATCAGCCGCGATCTCCAGCGCATACCTGCGCGCCTTGAGCCGCAACTTTTCCTGCTTCGCCAGGTCATCGCCCGCGTCCGCCTCGATGACCCGCGCTACGCCCGGAGCGAGTAAAACCTGGTTGACGAGCGTGCGCCGGTGCGACAGGTCCGGGCCAAGTGTCGCTGCGCGCCCCTTGCGAAAATGCACACGTAGTATTCGCGATACCTTGCGGAACGCGATCGCCGGTTTCAGGCCTTCCTGAATGATAGAATCCAGAGGCAGAGGCTGGCTAAACCTGAGCAACGTGTTGCGTCCCTGAAAAAGCGTCACGAAAAATTTACGTGTCCGCCCGACAACATCCCAGTTTTCAGCGAACAGTAGCTTGAAGAATGACCGTTCCTTATCCGGTGCTCGGCCCCAGTAAATTGCGACCGGGATCAAAAGTAGATTCTCCCCGTTACCGTGAGCGGCCTCCACGAGATGCCGCAGGCGATGGGATCCTGTTGCCACAGGCCGACGCACGAAGAAGCCCTGTAATCGTCGCAACACGATGAAGCGGCGCGAAAATCTGTCACCGCAGAACTTGAATGATTCGGTGGGCGAAGGAAGTCCGTGAATGGCACAGGCACGCTCGAGCGCGAGCAAGTCGGCCAGTCCACCGCTCTCGAGAACGTAACAGACAACTGCGTCGCCGTCGGCAATCAACTCAGCCGGCGCGTTCGGCTGAATCGCCGGCCTCGCCCAGATCGAGAACAGCTTGCCGGCCATCCAGTACAGTGGCCAAAATACGATTCCCACGAGATACATGGCGAATCAGTCTACCGAAAACTGAGCTAGCGCAGACTATGGACTTTTTGAAAGTTTTGCGCTTAGTGGCACTATTGGCCGACGGCTTCGTCGATGGCCTCGTCGAGGTCTTCAGCGGCCTCCTTCAGGACATCTTCGACTTCCTCAGCTTCGTCGAGCACGTCATGAATGGCATCAGAAACAGATTCCGATACCTCCTCGGCCGCCTCTTCGACTTCTTCAGCAACGTCTCCGAATGCATCGGACATCTCGGAGCTGCCTGAATCGTCGGACCCGCCCCCACAACCTGCGATCGCGAATGCGGCCAGAACAAGCAGGTATCTCATACTATTCCTCCCATGGTGTTTCCCCTACGCGGCGATACTCGTTATGAAACGCTTCAAATAGTAATTGATTTCTTCGATGTTTGCCGTCAGGCGGTGGTCGCCGTCGAGCACGTGCAATTCAGCCTTGCAGGCTGCAGCGAAACGAATGCTGTTTTCGACAGGAACTACGTCATCGCGCCAGCCGTGCACAATACAGACCGGTATTTGCGGCGGTGGCGGCGTCAGGTCTTCGTAACCTTCGATGTAATAAGCCGGCGCGAGAACGAACAGTCCTGCTGCATTGAGCTCTACTGCGGCCGCAGTGGCCACATGACCGCCCATGCTCGATCCGACCAACAGCAGAGTATCGTCGATCCCGGCGCACTCGGTGACCAGTTTCTGTACGCGCTCAGTTGGATCAGCAATGCCCCGATAATCGATGCTGTCCGCCTTGCAACCCAACTCCCTGGCAAGCTCGGCCATTTTGCGGATCTTCGTGCCCCAGGGTCCGCTCTCCTGTCCGTGTGAAAATATTACGGTCGTCATATCAAAATCCCGTCTCCTGTATCACACAGCTGTTCGATGTGGCGCACCAGTAACCAGTCCCTGTCCTGGCCCCAGACGACGAAGTCGCCGAGGCGCAGAGTCGGGACACCCCACGATCCCGCCTCGAGCATCGACTCACAATTTTGTTCTGCATCGACCCGCCATGCGTCGTCTTCCATTGCCGCCTTGACTTCCGGCCAGAATAATCCTGTACGTCCCGTTACCTTGCGCATGCCCTCGTCAGTCGCTACATCTATACGCCGTGCCCAGATAGCCTCGCCGGCATTGAGCAGAAAATCCCGCTCGCGCTTTTCGCTCAGCGCGTAAGCGAATACTGCCATGCAACGCTCAGTGCCCGGCCCCAAAGGATCCGTAAACTTGCCGAACGGGATACCCAACCGCACTGCTTCGCGCGCAGTATCCGTTAGGATGTAAACCAGTTTCGCTTTCGGTACTGGCAAGCCACGCATAACCATTGGCAATACCGGCCGTATCGTCAGTTTGAGTCCGAACGCGTCGGCGATGTCGAATACCCGCCTTATGGACAAGTACGAATACGGGCTGCGAAACGAATAGAAATACTCGAGCGGTGGCAATTCCATCGCAGCACGCGGCGGTTTCACGGGGAGGTTGACCTGCCGAATCTGGCGCACTGACGTGAGTCTCGCGCACGTAGCCGATTCGCGTTTGGCGCCCAGCTCGCTGAGTCGCTCGAGCAGATAATGCAGCCGATCCACACCCCAGTACCATTCGCCTGCATAATAAATCATGGCACTGTTGTAATGGCCCAGCTTCCTGAGCAGCTGCTGGTTTCGATCCAGCATGGCGTCGCCGCGTTGCGATGACCCGGCATCGCTGACGCGTCGGGCTGCTGCCTCGGAATCCCCGCGCCAATACAGGCTGATTGCCTGTAACAACTCCTCGGCGTAGTTTTCCTGGCCCTCATCTGTCGCCAGAACGTCGATCAATGCGCGACGATACTCAACAGGTGGCGCGCGACCCCGGTCGAGAAACGGTATGCCAAGTTCGAGCGCAAGCCGCTCACAATCGCGCTCGGCGTAGACCGCGAGCATGTCAGCGTGTGGCCGGAACGCGCCGCCCAGTGCCGACGTCAGGTAGAACTCTAGCTCAACGTCGAAACCGTCACCGATCTCGGTCAGGTACATGCTCAACAAATACGAGTACGGATCATCGAGTTCGAGAAATACCTTGAGGACGTGAGGTCGACCCGCGATTCGTCGGCACAACTCGCTGACCCCGCGTCTGATCGCGCGCGTTCGTGGCTTCAGAAACAGTGAGATTAGTCGCGAGCGGAGTTTAAGCTTGGCGCTCACGCCTCATCCCAGGCCGAGGTCGGCTTCCATAACAATTCGTCCAGATCTGGTTGCCAACAGTATTTGTGCATGTCGACCCGGCCTGCGATGACGGCAACGTCTTCCATCATAAGACGATTACATTGCTCTTCAAACTGCGAACTGCCTTTCTCGAACGCAATTCTGCCGGAGGCGCGTATGACTCGATGCCAGGGTACTTCCTGGTGCTTCGGTAAAGACCTGAGCGCGTAGCCGACCTGGCGAGCACCCCTCGGTATGCCGGCAAGCTCGGCGATCTGGCCGTAACTTGCGACCGAGCCTTCGGGGATCTCGCGCACAGTGTCCCAGATGTGTTGCATCCTGGCGTCGCGATCCATCGTCATCCCCCGCTAGCCAAACCCAAGCCTTGCCTGGATTTCGCGCCGGGCGTCTTGCAGCACCGTATCCCGATCGAGGCTGTTGAGGATTTGCCTGACGACCTGTTTCGGGCCGCCCTCGCCCCATGATTTGCCCTCACCCAGGTATTCGGCGGCAACACGACCAACGACGTAGGTACTGTAGTATGCGATCGCACCTTGCGCTCCGGCCGTCACAAGCGTCGACAGTCCCGCCGTACCGACCTTCAGTGCGCTCGAAACGAAGTGTAGTGCCCAGACAGTGCCCATCAGCGCCGCCGCTTCTGCAACTATGACCCGCACTAAAGAACCCGCTTCCTTCTGGCTCAATGGCAGGTCGTAGACCCGGGACAGATGCACGACCATGCCGACGTCAATGAATGCCGCCGCGAACAAATCGGCCACTGGAATCGGGTTGAACGCGACCGCAATGCCTTTGCCGACGCAGTAGATTCGCACCAGCCTGTCACCGATCTCGCGACGTGCGGCGAGTATTCTGCGCCCGACCTGGTCGCTGAGGTCCGCCGCGAAAAGACTCGCATTAAGTGCCGCGAGTGTCTTACCTTCGGCATCGACAATCTCCCACAGCCGCAATCGCAAGTTCTCCACGTCCGGGTCGCGAGCACGTACGCTGGTCGACTCGTTACCTCGCGCATCAATCTCGACAACGGATTGTGGCCGTGGTTGTGCCGCGACAGCCAGGACATGCCTGGCCGCGACGAGGCCGCGCGTCTTCTGTCGAATGGACCCGAGTAGGGCATCTAGTTCATCTGCCGTGAACAGATCGCTCTTGTTTAACGCGACAATGACTGGCCGACCCTGGGCCAGCAATGTGCGCAGCGAAAGTAATTCCGTATCGGTGATGTCACTGTCGAGCACGAAGATGACAAGGTCCGCTCGCCCGGTAACTTCTTTCGCCATCGCTTCGCGCTGTTCGCCCCCGGCTTCATCCAATCCGGGCGTGTCGATCAGGTAAACACCTCCCGCCTCGACTTCGTTCCAGGGTTGCATGGCGGACTGTCGGGTCTCGCCGTGTAACGGACTTACTGTGAAAACCTGCTGGCCAATCAGCGCGTTCAGCAAAGATGACTTACCCGTACTCACACGCCCGAATACCGCCAGATGCAGGTGGCCATGCTCGAGCTTGTCGAGCATCGCTTGCACGGCATCATAATCGTGCGCCAGCGATTCGCGCACACCATCGGGCAGGCGTGTGTCGTTGATCAGCTCGCGCAGGCTTTCTCGTGCCAGCGTCAGATGGCCGGAGCCGCCATCGTCACCGTCCTTAACCTCTGTCCGGCTTTTCGTCCAGGGCCATTTTGGCAACGCGGAGAACACCCGCTTCAATATGTTCACTGATGCCTTCCTCGAATTCTTTCGCGGCAGCCTTAGGCAATAGTTCACCATGCTGGTTCAATGTGAGTACCAGACTACGACCAAGCGCATCAAAAATCAGGCCGTAAGCGACTGCGTGGACGAGGCCACCGGCAACGGTGCCCAGTCCCGGGAATGCCTTGAGTCCGTTGCCCGCAACCGCGAGCGATAATGGCAGCGCCCGCCCGACCCGGCTCTGGCTGAGATTGAGAAACTCCTCGATATCGAGATCGCGCGGCGCCGCCCCAAAGAGCTTGCAGAGTTCCTGCGTCATCGCCGTGCCGATATACCCCTGGATCAGCACGTCAGTGCCAGGACTGACGGCCGCCAGCGCGCCGATTACCGCCTTCCGGGTTGCATTGCGAATAATCTGCTCCGAGCGTTGCATCCTGTACTCGGTCTCGGCCTCCGCGAGCTTGTCGGCGGCCAGACGGAAGACGGCACGATCACGCTGCTTGTCGATCAACTCCGCTTTGTCAGCGAGCAAGCGGTTAATCGCCACGACGAGAACCCCGATGTCGGCTGGCCGACGGCGGCGCGATAGCGTTTCCGTACCATCGGGACGCCGTTCGACCACGTCGACCTCACCCCCGGCCGACACGGCAACGACCCGATCGCGCGCGAGCGTACCGCCAAGTTCGTCGAGGTGCTCGAGCAGCCGTTGCATCAGGGCGGCCTGTTCCTCAACGTCGAAGCGGTCGGATTTATTCAGGACCAGGACCAACGGTTTTTCGATCGATAACAATCGCTGGACAACAGATTTCTCGGCGCGCGTCAGGTCACCGTCGCAAACGAACAGTACGACATGCGAGCGCTGCGCCTCCTCGAGCGCCAGCTCGTCAAGCCCGGCTTCATGTCCGCCGGTTCCCGGGACGTCGGTCAGCAGGATCTCGGTACCATCGTCGGCCTGCCAGCGATAGTGTCGGGTGTCGGTAGTTGATCCGCCGACGACATCGACGCTGACATCGGCATCGGGGGCAAGAGCCTTGATCAGCGAGCTCTTGCCCGTGCTGATCTCACCGAAGAAACACAGATGAACGGCTCCGGCCTGCTGACGCGATGCGAGCTCCTTCAGCTCCGCCTGCGCTTCGCTTGTGTCGATGCCGACCGCCTCAGCCTCGCGCAGGCGCTGTTCGATTTCACCCTTCGTCAACTTCGCCACGGTCGTACTGCGCGACGGCGATATCTTGCGGCGGATCAGCAGCCTCCAGATCAGCCAGACGGTGAGCACGGCCAATGCCGCCATTGCACCGACGTAGCCATACAACAGCAGGCGCGGCCCTTCGACGAGCCGATCCCAGACGTTGAGCGCGGATTCGGTCACGAACAGGATTGCGCCGATGCCGATGACGAACACGACGACGATCGCCAACGCGATGACAGTGCGAATGACGCGATCGAGTTTCATCTGCAGAGTATGCCTGCGGCCGCTGCTTTTGACACTGCCGTGAGTGGCTGGACGGGGCCTGTTGGCGGGATGTTTGTCACCGGAAATAAAACGCAGCGCAGCGAGCCATTCCGGTGACAAACAGGTCGGCTGCAGGCCGGGTGTTACAGCTGCGTGAGAGCGGCGGGCACATCCACCGCGGCAGAATTTATCAGACCATGAAGCCGAGATCGCGAGTTACGAAATTGTCGATATGCGGCGCGACGATGTCGAGATCCGCGTCGGGGATGCCGAACCATTTGGCCAGCGTCGCCGCGAACTGATCGGCCGATGTCGTAGGGATCATGCGACCGCCGCCAACATCGTCAGCGCCGCCGATTTGCAATAGCGGATAGCTCCCGTAAAGCTCCCGGCCGAGCACGCTGCCGCCGACGACGAGCTGATTGCCGCCCCAGGCGTGATCGGTTCCGTCGCCGTTGGAGGTCAGCGTCCGGCCAAAGTCGGACTGGGTGAATGTCGTCACCGAATCAGCCAGGCCCAGTTCCTCGGTTGCCGCATAAAACGCCGCGATGGACGCACTGATGTTGCCGAGAAGGCCAGGTTGATTTTCTACCTGGTCATCGTGTGAGTCGAAGCCGCCGGTTGCGACAAAGAATATCTGCCGCTGCATCTGCAGCTCCTCCCGTGCGGCGATCAGGTACGCAACAGTCTCTAGCTGCGTAGACAGCTGTCCAGGCGGGAATACTGTCGTAACCGCGCCCGAATTCCGGGCATTGGTGATCGCGCCTGACACCCTATCCGCCGCGTCGATGGCGCGTCGTTGCACAGCCGAAAATCCGCGTTCGTAGATTGAGTCATACTCTGCATCGATGATGCGACTGAATGCCAAGCGCTGTTCGTAGAGGAGGCCATCGTTTGGATTCGATGACATGAAGCCGAACTGTTCCGGTCCGCGCGGCCCCATGATATAGGGAACCGTTTCGTCCGCAGACTGAAATGTGTTCGAGCCGAATAATGACGCGTTGGTCGCCATCTGCTGTCCGGAAACGTTGGCCCGAATCAGATCGGCCATGCGACCGGCCCAGCCCGTCTTGGTCTGTGCCCTGCCGCGTAATGACAGCCACTGATTCTGCTGGTCGTTGTGCGAAAAGAGCTGCGGCGGCAGAGGAACCGACTTGTTGAAAAACTCGTCTTTCGTAGTCGGCACGACCAGCGGGCCTACGTTGGTAACGAACGCGGCATTGCCCGATTCGAAGAGCGATTGCAATCCTGCCATCGAGAAATGCAAACCGTAGTCCACACCGTCGGAGGTCAGTGGATTGATGGGCAGCAACTGATCCTGCTGTATTGCCAGATTCTGCCGTGACGTGGCGTAGACATTGTATTCCGCGTCGCTGCGCGGCACGAGCATGTTGAACGAATCATTGCCGCCAAAAAGAAACACGCAAACCAGCGCCCGATAATCGTCAAATGGGGCAGCGCCGCCCAGGACCTGCGAGTATGTGAGGCCTGGTGTTGCGGCGAGTGCTGCTGCCGTCAGGCTGCTCGATTTAAGGAAATCGCGTCGATTCATGTATCTCGTCTGCTTACCCATATCGGTATCCGCCATGCTTATCGCTGATATGCAAATTCAGGAGATGTGACAACGAGGTAGACCGCTTCCGCAGCGCGTAGCACATCCTGGTCTTCAGGTATCAGCGCAATCATTCCCGCAATTTCATTGCGCAGAGTAGTCGATATGTTTCCCGCCATGAGCTTGTCGGCGACTCTGTCGATCAGCGCTTCTACATTGCCGGCGAGAGCCACCTCCTCGCTTGTATCGATCAGAACCGTGTCGTCACTTACCGGGCCGCAAGTCGGAGCGGCAGTCTGATTCCAGAAAAATGCCTGGCAGAACATGAAATTCGTGATGAGGGTGTTCAGGTATTCAGTTGCGATTTCAAGCTCGGGTGCCACGAGACTGTTATTACGTATTTCACCAGCGGGTGCGTAAAACGGGCTGAAGAAGTTGAATACCGACGGCGATTGCAGCGGCCCCTGGCCGAATAGAATGTAGGCAAAACCGTACGGGTAACGGCCGCTCGCCGATGCTGCGTCATAATTGCGCCAGAGCTGTGTCAGGCGCAATAGTGGTTCTTTGATCTTGCCATCGATTTCCATCGGCTCGGCCGGTCGCGCCTCGGCATCAAGTAGTATCGCCTTGACGACTGCCCCCATGTCGCCACGAACCCCGGCGCCGTTGTTGTTGAACACAGCGGCAACGCGTGACACATAAGCGGGTGACGGATTACTTGTGACGAGGCGCTGGATAAGTCGAATCGCGATGAACGGGCCGACATTGGGATGACCAAAAATATTGTCGAGTGCATCGGCCAGATCCTGATCGCCTGTCTGCCCGGGCGGAAGTGTCACACCATTCAGTAAAAGCTTCGCTCCCGTATCGTGGAATTCCGGCCACAGCTGCATTGGGATAACTTCGTTCGTCCGCGTCGGGCGGGCACCACGAAATACAGGTGACCCCGCATAAGTCCAGCCTGTGTAGACATGGGCGAAGCCTTCGATGATCGCCTGGTCATAGGTCGGGATAGGCTCGTTCTGCGCATCGAGTTTCTCGCTACCATTCTGGTTAAGCTCGACAAGCCCGATTGAGAACAGCTGCATGAGCTCCCGCGCATAGTTCTCGTCGGGTCTTATATTGTTTTCCGGATCCGGCTTTTCATTGCCGAGCATGCTGAGGTACACGCCCATCGCCGGATGTAATGTGACTTCTTCGATTAGGTCGCGATAGTTGGCGAAAGCATTTTCGACAAGAACGTCGTAAAAACTCGTGGTTGAGTAGGGCCGCCCATTCAATGCGCCAAGCTGCGACACGACGAATATTTCGGATAGCGCAAACGCGACACGTTGTCGCAGTTGATCCTCGCCAAACAGAGCGTTACGGAACCAGATATCGACCCGATCCGCATTCATCTGCCCCATGGGCTGTACGACAGGCAATGAGCGGATAAACGGAAAATGCAGCGAAGCTGGCTTACGTAACTGGTCGTCGACCCACGCATCAAAACCCATATCAATGACCCGCTGGGCTTCAGACTCCGTCGCACCAAACGATGCCTGGTTTAGAAACTGAAAAGCCTCTGCCGTGCTAATCGGCGGTGGCGGCGGCGGTGGATTGTTATCACCGCCATCCGAGCTGCTGCCGCAACCCGTGATACCCAGCACCAATGACGCAACAAGTGAGATCAGCTTTGTTTTCATATTCTCGCCCCGTATTGGCGCAGAGCCCGATCGCTCGTTCCGCATTCATGTGCAGAAGTGTAGCGTCCCCGTTGCCGCGATAATGTGCAGAAATGTAGATTCGATGTGCACAAGTGTGGCGCCGTTACTCGCGCACGGATTCGAGGTAGGCGATCTGCTCGTCCGTCAATAAGTTCTTGAGTTCTATCAACATCGCGACCTGCATTTTCTTGACTTCGTTCTCAGCCTTGAGTGCCGCATCGATTAACTCGAGCACCTGCGCCTCGTCAATTGGCGATTGGTCGAGTTCATTCAGGATGCTCTGATACGCCTCGCGGAGATCCCATTCATGTTCGGCGACGTTGGCCTGGACATCCACAACCGCTTTCCTGATCTCCGTAAATTGTTGTTTACTAAGGTTTAACTCTGTTTGGTGCTCGAGAATGACATTCGGCGGAAACAACTTGCCTTTAAATACGTCGCCTTTTTCTCCCTGGGCTATCGCGGGTCCCGTCGCAAGACAGGTGAGCGCAAGCAAAGCGAGTATTCCCTTGTTCATAACAACGATCCTCCTGCCGGTTGCGTTGACTCGATCAACGTCGGCAATTCCTGATATATGTCAAATTCATGCTCCGGTAGCAGCACATCGCTTGGTGCTGACCAGCTGGTCGATCCCAGTATTTCGGCCACTTCGATGTAGGTGACGTCATTCACGGGCGGCGCCTGCAGATTCACGCCGACGGCGACAGCAGCGACGAGCGCGGCAGCCGTTGCCAGCAGCCGCTTCTGGCGTCGACCTGCAGCATGGCGTCGCTCGGCCGCCCGCCAGGTATCCTCAAACGATGGCAGCTGGCCCGCATCGACAGCTGGCCAGGCCCGGACAACGTCATTGCCGAAAGTTTCATTCCTGGCGCTCATTTTTCGTCCAGCGCAGATTGCAGCAGCCTTGAGCGCAGCGCCTTTTTTGCACGGTCGTAGTGCACGCGCCCGGTTCCAGTCGACACCCCCATCACTTTCGACGCCTCCTCGATTGTGAGCTCCCGACAAAAGACGAGCTCGACGATGTCGCGCTGTCGAGCCGGCAGTGCTTTGACGGCCGACCAGACGCCATCGTCGTCTGCCGGTTCTACTGCGTCGACCACATCGGCGTGAGCCAGCTGCGCATGCTGCTGTAACAGGCGCAGGCGTGACGCCATGCGCCTGAAGCGACTCCTGGCGAGATTCTGCACGACCGAGAACACGAACGTCTTGAGTGACGACTTATTGTTAAATCGTGCACGACCGCTCAGAACTTCGACGTACGCCTGCTGCATCAGGTCCTCCGCGGTGGCATGGTCAAAATCACATCGGGAGAGGGCCCAGCCGTACACGTGGCCGTGGATGGCTTCCAGTGCCGATAGCGAGACATGTGGATTTTTTTCCAGGACATCGCCGTCTCTCATACCGCCTCCCGAAAGATTGGTGGTATGAAGAAGATGCTTGTATGACAGCCTTCGGTTGCCCTAATGCGTATTCACTGGCGCAAATGCGGTGCTTGCCACGCGACAACCCGAGACGGTTTGATGCAAAGTGACCGATACCGACTCCTGGCGACCGAGCGGGCAAAATGCGATCAGGATCGTCACGCCCGGCTCTGAACCGGCATCGCGTTTGCTCAAACCTGCGTCGCACTGCACGACAACACGGTCGTTTGCGAACGCCCCCATGTTGGTCAGACCGGCCAGGTAGGCGGTCACCTGGCTGCGGATTCGAGCCGCAAGACGCGCATCAGCGGGCGCGAAGACTGCCCAGCGAGTCGCCTGGTCGATCGCGTTGGCAATCTGCAGACAGAGTCGGCGCACCGACAGGTTGGCAAACTCGCGATGTGATTCGCTGCCGCGACCCATGGTCACATTGCCTGCCAGCCGCGCAGATCCAGCCGTACCGGCACGGATGCTGTTAAGGCCCGCGCGCGCGAGCGTCTGTGCAGTGTTGTCGTCGATGATCATCGCGGGCACCAGATTGCGGTTGAGGCCCATGCCTGGCTGATCCAGCTTTTGCCACACGCCGCGACTTCGATCCAGCTTGCACAGCAGCCCTGCTATGGCGCCACCGACAGCGCGAGGCGGCATGCTGTCAGCATAGCGATACCGCATGCGTGGAAAATAGCCCAGCATATTCGGGCTGGCGTAGCCGAGGTCTCTAACGCTTCTGACAGCCTCGTTCGGTGTCTCCCAGCGAACGCCCGGGTCGACGATTAACATGGCCCCGCGTTTACGACAGTATCTCTCTGCCGCCAGCACTGAAGTCGGACCCAGATCGCGGCCCTTACCGGGCGGTGGTAGATAAAGAATATCGAGGCGATCCAGTTGTTCCAGTGCGAACAGACCAGTTTCTCTGCTGCGCGAACCCACCAGATCGTAGTCGGACAATTCCTGGCCGTCAGTGCCCTCCTGCACGGGCTGCACGTACGCCGAGTCAAATGGTGTATGTGGCCCCACCGTAATTTCGGGTCGATGTGCCGGCAGTGGCCGCAAGACACGCGCCAGCGAGGACGTTAGTAGCAGATCGAAAATAAAGTTGTTCTTCCCTGGCCGATAACTCGCATGCCGATACATTTCCTGATCGCTCACAAGAGCTGTCGTCGGATCAACCCGCTGCAGCGTTAAATTGAACAGCTCGTCGTTATCGGCATCGATACCGTCATAGTCGACAGCAGCCCGAATGCGCTCGGTAGAGCCGGGTTCGAGCGCGCGTAGGACAAGTGCAGAACCACTTGCCGGCAAACAGATCAGGGCCCCACGCGCATTGTTTGCGACTCTGACGATATACAGGTTTTTGCCACCATGCTCGAAGAACTGTTGCACCGCAGGCCCGAGACTCGATCGCGACCAGATGTCGCCGAAGCGGCGCCGAAAATCACCAAAGCTCGAAATCAGAGTCGCTTCATTGAGAGGGCCGCGGAGAGCGCGGCCAATGAACGCTGCCGTGGTTTCTCGAGACGCATCGATGGGCTGATCCATCTGCGCCATTTCAGTGACCGTGAAGCCACGATCAAATGCATCTGACACTGTATCTCCGCAACAGTCAGATAACTGTGTGCACATTCTAATCAGTGCTTGCGCCATATGCTATTGGATTAGTTACTATTCCGACAATGACCAATAATTTGAGTGACTGGTTTCCGCAGCTTGCCGAGCGTCTGCCGAAGGTGTGCCTTGCCGACTTGCCGACGCCGGCTGATCAGGTCTCGTTGTCGATTGGCTGCCGGCAACGACTGATCTCGATCAAGCATGACGACCAGACCAGTCAGCTTTATGGTGGCAATAAGGTCCGCAAACTCGAGTATCTTCTACAACGTGCCCGTCAACGCAACGCAAAACGCATTGCGACGTTTGGCACGGTTGCTTCGAACCATGCCCTTGCAACCGCCTTGCATGCATCGGCGCTGCAGTTTGAGAGCATCTGTTTTCTGTCACACCAGAGAAGAAATTCGAAGGCACCACTCGCGCTCAACATGCACTTGCAGAACGGTACCGAGATCGTCCGTTATGGCGGCAGCCGCGCTGATCGGGTTGCGACATTGCGCAAATATCTGTGGAATCGCCGTGCGTGGGTCATCCCAATGGGTGGTTCAAGCTGGCTCGGTGTCGTCGGCTTCGTCAACGCCGGCCTCGAGCTTGCCGATCAGATAGCCGCCGATCAAATCGTTGCCCCCGATCGGCTGTATGTCGCGAACGGCACGATGGGCACAAGCGCTGGCATCGCGCTTGGGCTTGCACTGGCGGGGCTGCGAACAGAAGTACACGCGGTTCGTGTAACCCACGAGTCCATCGCCAACCCGCAGGCCATGCAACGATTGATCGCCAAAACGGTTACGTTGTTAAACAGGCTCGATCCGGCGTTCCCCACCGACCTTGGGAGCAGAATCAGCCTTCGCTTTCGCGATGAGTTTTTTGGCACCGGTTATGCGCACTCGACCAGCGCGGCTGAGCATGCGATCGAGCTCGCGCAGACTCAGCTCGGGCTGACTCTCGATACAACGTATACCGGCAAAGCAATGGCGGCCCTGCTGCACGATATCCAGCAGCCGCAGCTTGCCGATCGGTCGATGTTGTTCTGGAATACCTACAATTCGCAGCCGTTACCCGTCACGGCTGAGCGGCCCGACGATACGTCAAAACTGCCGCAGGAGTTCCTGCGTTACTTCGAATGAGCCGGGGATTTTTGCGACTTATCGTCGTCTTTCTGCGCGCGGCGCCGGTCTTCTTCTTCCGCCTCTTTAGCTTCGCGTTTCTTACGGGCGATTTCTTCGAGCATCAGGTCAAGCCACTCGCTCACATTGCCTCCGCCTGCAACTCCGCCTCACGATTCGCTTCATCGATCAATTCGCGGATCTCCGTCAGCGTCGGCGCATCGGGATCGGTCACTACCGTATTACGGACCAGCCGGGCCCGCGCGAACACCTCGTCTGCATCACGCACGGATAATTTCGCCGGAACGCCGTTCGCGGCGCTGGCGATGGCGCGCGCATGCTCCTTGTCACCCCCGTTCAGCCCACCAGCAGACAGCTCCTCGTAGCGGGCGAACAGGGCGTCGAGGCGCTCATCGACACTCTGCGTGTCATCCTCGAGCGGTTTGTGGCTCTCGAAAAAAACGTAGCCATTGAGCTCGCCTATCAGAAACGGTTGGTTGACGATCGTGACCCGCTCACCGATATCCACGAGCTCGTAAAGGACTTCGATGTTCTCAGGATACAGGCGCACGCAGCCGTGGCTGACACGCATGCCGACACCGTATGGCTGATTGGTGCCATGAATAAGGTAGCCGGGCATTTCCAGCTTCAGCACGTACGAACCGAGCGGATTGTCGGGGCCCGGCGGCACAACGGCGGGCAGAGGGTCGCCCAATTCGGCGTGCTCACGGCGCACCGATAGCGGCACAAACCAGTGCGGGTCACGCGCTTTCGCGACCACTTTGGTCGTGCCCAGCGGCGTCTCCCAGCCTACGCGGCCGATACCTATCGGGTACGTCTTGACGACCTGTGGCTGTCCCTCAGGCACCGCCGGGAAATAGAACAGCCGCTTCGCGGCGATGTTAAGGACCACGCCTTCGCGAGGCACGTCAGGCAGCACGTACTGCGTGGGCAACAGCACGGGTGTTTTCTCTCCGGGCAGCCATGGATCGACGTTCGGGTTGGCCGCTATGAGTTCGTCGTAGCCGAGCCCGTAGGTTCGCGCCAGATCCGACAACGTGTCTTCACCACGCGGATACACGATCTGCGGTGCACCAACGATCGATTGCCCGGCTGACTCGAGCACAAAGTGATTGGCGAGCATTGGTTCTTCGATGGGCCGTTCAGCCAGCGGCACTCCAGGCACAACCCGATCGCGATCGCCGCGAATCGTATCGAGGAAATCTTCAATAGTCGCGCAGCCACTGAGGATGGCAAGTAGCAACAGAAATGTAGTGCGTCGCGTGATGATCAAGACAGCTTACCGCGAACCGCGCGGCGATTGGTCAAGAAATGGTCTCCGAATGAACCGCCGGCCGTCACGGCTGCTGGCAGTTGGGATCGTGGCCCGACTGCAGCGCTTCGTTATAGAGTGGCAAGGTGTCGCCCCATTGTGATATCAGCGAATCGATGCGCTTCTCGCCCGACGGGTGAGTAGACAGGAATTCGGATGGCGCCTTGTCGCCCTTTTTCATCATGTTTTGCCATAGCGGCACGGCCTGGCGTGGATCGAAACCGGCCCGGGACATGTACTCGAGACCAATAACGTCAGCCTCGCTCTCCTGCTTGCGCGAGAACGGCAGCAGGACCAGCAAAGGCACGCCCTGATTAAGCGCTTCGTAAGCTGTGTAAGTTGCGCCCTGATTACCGCCACCGAGCAGCACCGCAGCGACCTGGATACCGACGCCGGAGATTTTCGTCCGGTTCGCTCTTTCGTTCGAGTGCTTGGCCGTAACGTGCGCGATTTCGTGACCGATGACGGCGGCCAGCTGGTGCTGGTTCTGTGCGGCATTGAGGATGCCCCGCATTACGCCGATCTTGCCGCCCGGCATCGCGAACGCGTTGACCGATTCGTCATCGAAAATCGCCATCTCCCAGGGCAGATCCCGATATTCGGGCTCGAGCACCTGGACCACGGCGTTCGCTACGCAGGCGATATACTCGATCGTTGGCTGATCGGTAAGCAGTGGCATCGACGCCTTCATTTCAGCGAACTGCCGGGCCGCCTCGGCGGCTATTTCGTCATCGGAAATCCAATTCGGGCCCGAGCGAGTAGCAGCCGACATCGCGCTGGTGCTCGCGAGCAGAGCGACTACTGTAATGGACAACAGCTTCTTGAGACGTATCGACATCATTATGACACCTCGGCACACAGTCAAACGGCCTTGCTGAATGCACAATTATACGAATTTTAGACCGTTGCGGCGCGCGGCGGTTCCGCTTGCCTACCGTGGCAGACGGGACTCGAAGCGGCGCCGTGAGCGGGCCGCGTCGAGCTTGTCGACGGCGCTGTCGATACCGGATAACAGGCGCTTCTGCAGCGGCTGTTTGATCTTGTAGCTCAGATGATACAGGTCGCGGTCGACCGCCAGCTCGGTCAGTAATTCATCACTGGTCTTAATGGCGTCGGCCAGGCCAAGATCGAGCGCTCGCGTTCCGTACCAATGCTCACCGGTCGCGACCTTGTCGAGATCGAGATCGGGACGATAACGACTGACTGCGCTCTTGAAGAGTGCATGCACGTCTTCGAGTTCCTCTTTCAGTTTGGCGCGATCCTCATCGGTATTCTCACCGAACATTGTCACTGTGCGCTTGTACTTGCCTGCCGAGATCTGTTCGAAATCGACGCCATGACTGTCCAGCATCCGGTTGAAATTCGGGATTTGCGCCAGTACACCGATAGATCCCAGAATCGCAAATGGCGCGGCATAGATTTGCGAGGCCACGCAGGCCATCAGATAACCACCACTCGCTGCGACCTTATCGACGCAAACCGTCAATGGCACGTCATGCTCGCGGAAGCGCGCTAGCTGTGACGCCGCAAGTCCATGCTCGTGCACAAGGCCGCCGTGATTCTCGAGACGAACAACAACCTCGTCTTCGGACCTCGCGACTTCGAGAATTGCACTGACCTCTTCGCGCAGCGACGGCACGGCGCTCGCTCTTAGGTCACCCTTGAAATCGATGACAAAGGTCCGCCGCGGCGACTCTGTATCTTTGGCTCTCGCTTTCTCGCGCCGTTTTTCCTCCTTCGCCACTTTTTTTTGCTCATCCTTCTTCAGGATGGCTTTCTGCAACGCCTTCGCAAGATTCTTGTACTTCTTGTTGATGCTCTCGACTTCGAGTCCTTCGTGGCTGGTCTTGCGGCCGGCCGCGGTGGCAGCGGCGATGATGATGACGATCGCAGCGACGATCGTGATGACTTTGAGGAGAAACAAGCCGTACTCGGCGATAAACTGACTCATAGCGATACCGGATCCGGGTTCATACCCCGGCAGTAATGTTAGACGGCGAGGCCGACGTTATTCTTCTGTAAAACCTGTTCGGCGCGGTAACTCGAGCGCACCATCGGTCCCGCAACCACTTCGAGAAAGCCCTTCTCGAGACCCTCACGCCGATAACCATCGAATTCATCAGGCGTAACATAACGCTCCACCACGAGGTGATTCGCGGTCGGTCGCAGGTATTGCCCGAGCGTGAGAATATCGACACCGGCCTCACGCAGGTCATCCATCGTCTGCATGATCTCATGATTGCGCTCGCCGAGGCCGAGCATCAGGCTCGTCTTCGTCAGCACGTCGGAACGATGCCGCTTGGCGTGCCGCAGCACCGCGATCGTCTGTTCGTAGGTGGCGCGTGGGTCGCGCACCGGATGCGTCAGGCGTCTCACGGTCTCGACATTTTGGGCGAATACTTCAACACCCGAATCGACGACGAGCTCGACATGCTCCATGACACCATTGAAATCGGGCGTCAGCGCTTCGACGGCTGTATGTGGATTCTGCTTCTTGATCTCGTGCACGCAGGCGGCATAATGCGACGCCCCGCCGTCAGGCAGGTCGTCGCGGTCGACTGACGTGATAACGACATATTCGAGGCCCATGAGCCTGACCGCCCTGCCCGTGTTGACAGGCTCCTCTGGATCGAGCCAGCCCTTGGGGTTGCCGGTATCGACGGCGCAGAATTGGCACGCGCGCGTGCAGACTGAACCCAGCACCATGATCGTCGCCGTTCCCGCATTCCAGCACTCGCCGATATTCGGGCACATTGATTCCTCACAGACCGTGCTCAGCCGATGCTCTGTGACGATCCGGCGGGTGTGCGCAAAGCCACTCCCCGCAGGCATCTTCGCGCGCAGCCAGCGGGGCTTTTGTCCGGGCACGAGCGGGTGCGTGTCGCGACGCTGCTTGACACCGTTCTTGATTGCCTTAATGCCGGTGTCGGTCTCGTATTTGCGACCGCTTTTCACGATCGGGATGCCGCGGAATTTTGACTCAGAATCTCGCACGCCGTATCTGCCATGTACAAGCGAAAGGGGACGCATTGTAGCAACCGTCACGGTTGTGCTCCAGGCAGCGCTGCATCAAAGTGGCCCTGTCGAAGTTCAATCCAGCAAAAAAATCCCGGCCGAAGCCGGGAGAGTCAGGGGGAACTTGTAACGCGCCAGAAGTTGTCAGTGCAGTCTTGACCAGCTGACGAGCTTTACTGCGCTTCGCTGCAGGTCGAAATTCCGGGCCAGTACGGCCTCGATGTCACGCGCATCCGAGTCGTGATCCATCGGATGACTGAGCTCAACCACACCTGAAAACTCATTACCGCCGCGATATTGCGCGTCGGTCAGGATGAACTGCGTGTAGTACTTGGCGGACATGTGCAAAGACTACAAAACGGCGCTGATCGGGTCTGTGAGCCACAGCACAAAAAACCGGATAGAAAATGTAAGTAGCTGAAATCGTGACTTAAATCACGTTGCGATTCGCGCGATAATGGCTCAGGGCATAAATTTCGTATAGTTAGGGGACGCGGCGCACAGATTTAGTGGCGCAGCATATGTAATATTGGCGGACTACTGCCTGTCGCTTGGGCAGTCTCTGTGAACGAGCAGATTAGGAAACGAGCAAATGGCCGCACAACCGGGATTCGCACGATACGTCCTGTGGGTTACATTGTTGTTGGGCATGTCCAGCGTCTGTGCCCAGGACGAACTCAGAGCTACATTCCTTAAGGACGCTGACGCGGCCAAAGCAGCCGCGGACGCGGTCGACGCCGAGTTGCTGGCGCCGCGCAGCTACGAACGCGGCATGCGGGAATACAACGCCGCCGAACTCAGCCTGCAACGCGGTCGTAATATCGAGACCGTGCGCTCCAATGCAGCCGACGCCACGCGTTTTTTCAAAACGGCCACTACGGCCGCAGAACTTGCCAGGACGGCCCTCGCCCAGGTGATGAAAAGCCGCCAGGACGCCGCCAACGCGCGCGCGCCGGAGCTGGCTCCGGAGATCTGGCAGGAGGCGCAGCGCGAGTTTGGCAATTCGATCCGCCTGCTCGAACGCGGCGACCTTAAGGGCGCAAAGCGCAGCGATATCGAGGCCACGAGTCTGTACAGGGATGCCGAACTGATCGCGATCAAGGCGCAGTACCTTAGCGAAACGCGTCGACTCCTTGCCGACGCCGATCGAGCGCGAGTCGGTCGCTATGCTCCCATCACGCTGGGCAAGGCCAAGCAGCTGCTGGCTGATGCCGAGCGCGAATTGAATGAGAATCGCTACGATACCGACTTACCGAGGAGTCTCGCACGACAGGCCAATTACGAAGCCAAGCACGCTATCTATCTCTCGGAGATCGTGCGTCGCGTCCGCGATCGTGACTTGTCGGCTGAACAGCTTGTCCTGAACTGGGAAAAGCCGATGCGGGACGTCGCGGGTGCCGCCGACGTCATTCCTGACATGGAGGACGGCCCCGACAGGCTCGCTGCCGAGTTGGCCGCGTATATTGAGGGCTTGCGGAACGAGAATCAGAGCCTGACACAGGAGCGCTCCGAGAATGAATTACGGCTGGCCGATATGGAAGAAGAGCTGCGCGTACTCGACGAACGGCTCGGAGGAGCCACGGCCGAACGAGCCGCGCTTGTTCAGAGACTCGAGGCGCAGGCGCGCGTCAAACAGCAATTCGAAATGGTCGAGAAGATGTTCTCGTCGAACGAAGCTCGCGTATTCCGCGAGGGGAGCAGCATCATCTTGCGTCTTGTGGGCCTGACATTCGACAGCGGCGCCTCTGACATCCGGCCACAGAGTTTCGAGCTGCTCGCCAAGGTCGAGAAGGCCATCGATGTCTTCCCGCGCAGTGAGTTGATTATCGAAGGCCACACCGATTCACACGGCGGCGACGACTTCAATCAGTCATTGTCACAGCGGCGCGCCGAATCCGTACAGCAATACATGATCAATGCGATGCGGATTCCTACGTATCGCCTGATCGCCACGGGCTACGGTGAGACGCGACCGATTGCAAGCAACGAGACGCAGTCGGGACGCGCACGCAACCGCCGCATCGACATCGTTATTCGGCCGAATCTCGAGCAGTCGTAAATCGCGGCTCTGCAGCGCGCCACCAGTCGGTGATGATTTGTGCAATCTTTTTGTTGACGAGGTAGCCATATTCCGAGTGCACGTTGAGTTCACCCGCTAACCTGAAATAGTTGTACACCTCGTAATCGTCGATGCTTTCGACGAGGCCCAGCTCGATCATTTCAGCAAAGTCGTCGCCCAGTTTCGGATCGATCGCGGTCAGGTCGCCGACTGCGGTTACGTTGATCCAGCCTCGCGCGTTATCCGGATAACGACGCGTGCCGATTTCGTCGTAGCCCTTGATGCGGCGCTGGATGTAACGTTGACCCAGCGGGCTTCCCATCGTCAGCAGCAGGTCGACGTCTATCTTGTCCTTGTGGCTACGACTCATCTGCCACAACGCCTCATACGCGATCACAGATCCCATGCTGTGCGCGAGCAGCAATATCGGGCGATGCGCCTCGGCCGCTGCCCGCAGCGCGATCTTGAGCATGTTCCGCGTGTGCTCCGCGATTTCATTACGATTGAGCGTATATCGGCGCAGGTCGCGCAAATGCAGTTGCATGCGCTCACTGGCGATATGCGGTATCAGGAACGGCATCCAGTCCCCGAGCGTAAACAGCCAGCGCACCGCACGCCGCCTAAGGGACGTAGCTTCGTCAATGTCTCGCTGCAGCGCGTGTGGCTGTTCGATGACCGCATCCACGGCGGCCGCGTCCAGCGAAAAGTCGCGATGCTCGCCATAGAAATCGAATGTCCATGAGATGATGTCGAAGCACTGTGCCCGCGACTCGATCGCGGTCGCAACTTCAGCGTCGACGCGGCGTACGCCGGCCAGCAGACAACGCAGCAACGCCTCCCGGTGCATGGCCGCTTCGGGCTTCGGCAACAAGCCCGGAACATAGAGGATTAGCGGCTGCTCGATCATGTTCGTGCCGCTCGTAGCAGTGCGTGCAGCATACCGACGTTTTCGATGACACCGTCGGGCTTCGGCAAGTCGTCCGGCCACTGACGGCCGTCGCGGTTTACCCATACCGTTTTGAGGCCCGCATCGCGCGCGCCCAAAACATCGAATTCCGGATGGTCTCCGACATGCAGGGTCTGATGGGCGGCAGCGCCGCCGGCCCTGACCGCTACCTCGAATATTTGCCGTGCGGGCTTCGGGGCCCCCGCGCTACTCGCCGATACAAAATCGTGAAAGAGATCGTGAATGCCTATCCGCTGCAGATTCGCGTTGCCGTTGGTAACGGCGATGAGCACGTATTCGCGCCGCAATTGTTTCAGTGCGGGCCGTACTTCGGGAAAGAGTTCAACGTCGTTTCGTTCCTTGTTGAACACTTCCATCGCGTCATCGACGAAATTCTCAGCGTAACCCGCTGCATCTCCGAACCGGCCAAGCACTGTGCGACGCAGAAACGTGTAGTCGTGGCATTGCTCCGGATACTCCACGCCGACGTCATTGCGCGCTTCGAGCATGGCTTCCGGCGGGAACATTGCCGTGATTCGCGGATAATGCTCGACAAGCCACGCATATAGCCGTCGCTCGGCACGACGGATGACCGGGTGTATTTCCCAAAGCGTGTCATCGAGGTCGATCGTTATCGCGCGAATGTCTTTCACGTATTGCTCACCGATTCGAGATAGTCGAATATTGTGTAATTCGAATCGCGCTGGCAAGCAGCGCTCCTGCAGTATGGGAAATAATTGATGAAATATCTTCACACAATGGTTCGCGTCACCGACATCGACGAATCCCTGGATTTCTATTGCAACCAACTCGGTCTCGTCGAGTTGCGACGCGTCGATAACGAACAGGGGCGATTCACACTGATCTTTCTGGCCGCGCCCGGCGATGAAGACGCGCAAATCGAGCTAACCTGGAACTGGGATGCCGAAGAGTATGACGAAGGCCGCAACTTCAGACACCTCGCTTACCGCGTCGACGATATTTATGCACTTTGCCAAAGGCTCGCGGATAACGGCGTAACGATCAACCGCCCGCCGCGCGATGGCCACATGGCCTTCGTCCGCTCGCCGGACAATATCTCCATCGAACTACTGCAGAAGGGCGAAGCGCTCCCGGCAGCCGAACCGTGGGTATCCATGCCGAATTCTGGACACTGGTAAGTTTAGAAGGGCCGCGGGCCCTTTTGATCTCAACTTGTCGGCATCAGCGGTGGCAGGATTTCCTTGTCGTGCTTGTCATCATTGGACAACACAGAAAATGAGCGCAGCGCCTTGGCGAGCGCCTCGCCGTTCCAGCCGCCGCCGCCGGGTCCATAGCTGAGCCTCGACAGCGTGTGTAACTCGTCGGCAAGCGGTGTCGACACGCGTGCCGCCAGCGCACCGATACTCCGCGGCGCATCGTAGGGCCACTGCAGGCCACCCCACTCGAGCAACGCATTGCGTACCGTTGCCGCATCACCGGCTAGCGCCGCTTTTCGCGCGGCTTTGAGGAATCGCGCCTGCTGCTTGTGCAACGGCACGGCTGCGGGTTCGCGTGGCTTGCGCTTCGGCCGCGACGACCACCACCAGGAGAACAACGTCACCAGCCACAGCGCCGCCAGTAATTCGGCGACACGGCGCCACCAGATCGGGTCACGACCCGGCACGGCGCCCGGCTCACTGCCCGGGGCGGCCTCCACAGGCGCCGCAACGACGGGATCCGGCTGCAGCTCGGCCGACGGCAGAACGCGGATTATGCGCTCGGGCAAACGCGCGACCTGCCACTCGCCGGCCGCAATGTTCCACCACGGTAACTCGAGTTCGGGCAGCGTCACGTCGCCTCCGCCGACACCGATAAGCGCATACTGATCCTTGCGCACACCGCGTATGCCGCCGGTCTCGAGCCGTCGGCTCAGGTCGGGCTTGTCGGGATAGACGTTGATGCCGTCCGCCGTCGGCGGCTCGATCGCCGGAATCTGTGTTTCGAGCTGTCCCAGCACGCTAACCGTGACGTGGCGGGTTAGCGGCTCGCCGGCCCGGATCTCTTCCGTATCCTTCGACCAGTCTTCGGTCAGCTGCAGATCCTGGGCGGGCAACCACACTGCGGCGGGAAAACCGGCCGGCGGTGCTGGTACCGGTAGTACCGTGATCGTATGTGCATCGGATTCGTAGACCTTGCGTCCCGTTATGCGCCCATTGCGTAATACGCGCGCCTCGAATCGCGCCGGTGAAAGCTGTAACTCGCCGCTCTCCTGCGGATACAACGCGAACACGCGCTCGACAACGCTATAGGCGGTGCCATTGATAACCGCCTCATAGCTGCGATCATCGCCCACGAGTTCGACGAGAACCTCGACTCCCGTGGCTGTCGGATCGCGAAGTGCCGGCTGGCGCGTCGCCACTGAGCGATAGATCTTGACCGTCAGCAGTACCTGCGCCTGCACGTAGGTTTCGTCATAGTCTACTTCGCTCGTGATGAAGACGTCGGCCTCTCCCGGCGGCGCGTAGGTGGGCTCGCGGACGACTATCGTCACCGGGTTGCTCTGCTCACTGCCGATCGAGATCGGCGGGATCATCAGCTCGCCCAGCCGTTTCGGCATCAGCGTGAAAGTCCAGGTTTTGCTGCGCTGAATCTGCCCGTTCATGATCGTCGTATTGCTGAGCTGGCTGCCCTGTCCCACGTAGAAATCCTGTTCAAGCACGGACACATCAGGCTGCAGATCGATATTCGCATTGGTCGTCAGCTCAAGTGTGAATGACTCATTGAGCTCGACGTCGACGCGATCGACTTTGGCCGTAGTCAGCGCATGCACCTGCATTACAGGCAGCATAGCGACGACGACTATGCCGACCTTGCGCATTGGATTGTTCATGAACCTTGCCAATCTGCTGTCACCACGGTTGCACTTCGTCGTCGGGCCAGGTGCTATTGCCATCCTGATCCTTGCCCGACTTCTGATACTGGTAACGGAACTTGTTGCGCAGCAACCCGCCCGGATCATTCGGGATGCGGCGCAGCCACTGCTCCATCGCCTGTTGTTGTTCCTGCTCGCGGCGCAGCGCCTCGAGCTCGGCCTCTGTCAGCTGTTGCTCCGCGGGCTCCTCCGTTTCGCGTTGCGCTTCTTCAGCGGCCCGCTGCAACTCCTCCCGCAATGCCTCGAGATCTTCCTCGCTCATCTCATCATCACGTTGTGATGAGTCGCCTTCTTGCGCCTCGCTATCAGCTTGCGATTGCTGGCTCTCGGACTGCTGCTCGGAATCGCTGTCGCTTTGTGTTTGTTCGCCCTCCCCCTGCTGATCCGACTGCTGCTGATCACCCTGCTGCTGTTGCTGCTGCTCGAGCAGCTGTTTCAGGAGATCGCGATTGTATGCAGCATCGGCATCCCCAGGGTCACTCTCGAGCGCCTCCTCGTATGCGTCGATCGCCGATTCGAATTCGCCCTGACGCGCGAGCGCATTGCCGAGGTTATAGAGACTGCGGGCGTCGTCACTTGCGGCGAAATTTGCGGCGCTGTCAGCGTAGTCCTGCGATCGGTACTGGGCAACGGCGCGCCACTCAGGATTTTCAAATAGCTCTGCCGCATCGGGGGCGGCTCCTGCATTGAGCTTGCGCTGCGCTTGTTGGTCCTTGGTAAACCAGAGGTCGTCCCATACGGACGCCTGCGTGGGCTCTGACACCGGCAGGATCGCGAGCGCAACCAGGAGCACCCAGCCGCGCCGGAATGCGAGCGACGCGAGTGGTACCAACAGCAGCAATAACCATGGCCCTTCTTCGCGCCACTGATCGGTAACCAGCGACTCATCCGATGCCTCACGCCGTCCCACTTCGCCGGACAACAACAGGTCGAGGTCGCGCTGGTCGGTCGAGAGCACCGAAAACTGGCCACCACCGGCGGCAGCCAACGCGCGCAGGGACGTCTCTTCGAGCTTGGGTACCGCGATCTGTCCGGACTGATTGGTGATGAAGCCACCTCTGAGTCGCGGGATCGGCGCGCCTTCTGTTGTGCCGACTGCGAGTACCGATAACGTGTAGCCGGCCTCTCTCAGGTCGCGCGCAACGCTTTCGGCTGCCGGTGATGAGCCACCATCGGTGATCAACAGCACCTCACCGAACGGTGCCCCGGCCTGCTCGAGCAGCTGCCTGCCCTTGTTGATCGCCGCGACGGGATAGCTGCCACGACTCGGCATGATGTCGGTACTCAGGCTATTGACGAGTGCCGCAATCGTGTCGGTATCCGTCGTCAACGGCGTCACCGTGAATGCGTTGGCCGAATACACCACGAGTGCCGTCTGGCCACTGCCGCGGCGTTCGAGTATGTCGAGAATCTTCAGTCGCGCACGCAGCAGCCTGCTCGGCGATAAATCCTGGGCATCCATCGATCGTGACAGGTCCAGCGCGATGACCAGCGCCTGGTCCGACCGATACACGGGTTGCTCGATCCTTTCCCAGGCAGGCCCCGCCAACGCCAGCACAGCCAGCACTGCGCCAACAGCGAGTAACCACCATCGATAGCCACCGTGCCGACTGGCCGACATGGACAACACATGTGGCGCAAGCGCAGGCGCGACGACGTTTTGCCAGCTTCCCGGACCGAGGCGACGGCGCGCGAGCAGCAGCGTCATCGCGATAACGACGGGGAGCGCCCATAGCCACTCAGGCCGCAGGAAGTGAAAGTCAGACGGCATCGGCCTGCACCCTGGCCTGGTGCCGCAACACGAGGCTTTGTCTGACGCTGACCAGGCAAAGCAGTGCCGCCAGCACGAAAGATCCTGCCAATGGCAGATAGTAAAGTGATTTGACCGGACGGAATCCAGCTTCCGGTTCTTCGACAGGTTCGAGCTCATCCACGAGGCGGTAGATGTCCTGCAGCGCGGCCGTGTCGACGGCGCGAAAGTAACGGCCGCCCGTCAGCTCGGCGATGCCGACAAGTGTCTCCTCGTCGAGGTCGGCCGACGGGTTGATATTGCGACGGCCGCCGATCAGTGAAGACACCTCCAGTTGCTCGGCACCGATGCCGATCGTATAGATGCGCAGGCCGACTTGCGCGGCAAGCTGGGCAGCTTTCAGTGGCGCCACCTCACCCGCCGTGTTGGCGCCATCGGTCAGTAACACGAGTACCTGTTCCCCCGCATCACCGGCCTGGTCGTAAATACGTTTTACCGCCAGCGTAATAGCATCGCCAATCGCCGTCTTTTCGCCGGCAAGACCGATGAAGGCCTCCATCAGCAGCACGTTAACGGTCTCCCTGTCCAGCGTCAGAGGGACCTGCAGGTAAGCTCGTTCGCCGAACAGGATGAGCCCGATCCGGTCGCCCTCGCGCCGGCTGATGAAGTCGCTGGCGACTGCCTTGGTCGCGGTCAGGCGATCGACGCGACGGTTACCGAGTTCGAAGTCCTTCTGGTCCATGCTGCCGGAAAGATCTACGGCGAGCATAAGATTGCGGCCCGACACGGGCACCTCGAGCTCGTCGCCGATGCGCTCCGGTCGTGCGGCGGCGACGACAAGCAGTATCCAGGCAATCGCGGCAAGCCATACTTTCCAGCTCATTAGCTGTTCGGCCCGCGAGCGGTCGGTCAACATGCCGAAGCCGGCAAAGCTTGGCACCCGGAGGCCGGCATCCTGCAAATCTGTGGACTCGGGCAGCAAACGATTAATTAGTAGCGGAATCGGCAATGCCAGCAACGCCCAGGGCCAGGCGAGCGACCACATCAGCTCAGGCCCCCGACCGGAGTCGCAACGCGCTGGCGCACGGCACTCGCCAGCGCATACACGTCGGCATCGACATCATCACGCTGCGGATCACGATAGGGAAGCTCGATCAGATTGCGGCCGGGCCCGTTGACGAACTGTGGATGTGTCAGACCACGGTCGAGCCAGGCAAGCCACTGCTCTCCGGTCAGACCGGCGACTTCCTTGCGCGGTGAATAGGCCAGCATCGTACGACGCACGAGCTCAGACACCTGCGACCCGAAGTGCACGACGTTACGATGTTGCTCGTAGTCGGCCAGCAGTTCGTCGAGTTGCCGCAGCGCATGCCGCTTTGCGGCACCGTAGGCACGTTTCTGCAGGTAACGGCGCAGCAGCATTGCCAACGCGATCAACGCTATGCCGATGAGGAACCACCAGCCGGGGGCCAGCGGCCACCAGCTGATCATCTCCGGCAGATGCAAATCCCTGAGCGGAATCTGTTCGGGATCCATGAGCGCTCCTTAATGCGTCCTTCGACCGAGCGCCGTCTGCAATGCGCTTACCGGATCGTCTTCAGTCGACATTGGCATCAGATGCACACCGTATCGATGACAGAATGCTTCGAGTTCGCTGCGGCGTGTTGCAAACGCCGTTTCGTAGTCCCTCCGTGCGCCTTTGGCAAAAGTGTCGATCGCGAGTTCATCCTCGCCGGACACCAGGCGGTAGCGGCCGGGAGGCGGCAACTGACGCTCGATCGGATCGCTGAGGAAAACTGCGAGGACTTCATTGTGGCGCGCCACACTCGAGAGATACGACTGCCCCGAGCGTGTGAAGCCCAGGAAATCACTGAGAATCACAACCAGGCTGCCGGGGCGCGCGACGCGACGCAGCGCCGCCATGGCCTGGGTCAGCGGCTGTTCTTCGTCTTCCCCGGGGACGCGCTCGGTGTGTTGCCAATCGGGATGTCCGACGAGTTCGTGCACATATCTGAGCGCGGCTTGCCGGCCGAGCTTCGGTTTGAGTTCACAGTGTGTGGTATCGCCGAAGATAAGTCCGCCGAGGCGGTCACCGCGGTGATGCGCGGCCCACGAAAGCAGCGCGGCGGCCCGGCTCGCATTCACTGACTTGAAGCAGCCCTGGGTTGCGAAATGCATGTTCGCCCGCAGGTCTACGACGACGAGTACCGGACGCTCACGTTCTTCCCGGAACAGTTTCGTGTACGCCGTCGTGCTGCGCGCCGTCACCCGCCAGTCGATGCTGCGTGGATCGTCACCGGGCTGATACGGCCGCGACTCATCGAATTCCATTCCACGACCACGAAAATGCGACACGTAGGCACCGGTTTGCAACGAGCTGACGCGCAGGACGTCGAGGGCGATAGCTCGCGCCGGGCCGTTGAGCCGGATCAGGCCGGCCTGACTGACACTGACAGGCGATGCGTTATCCGGAATGTGGTCAAGACGAGTCACTGGTACTTCTCTACGGCACTCCGACGCTGTTCAACAGTCGCTCGATAATCGAGTTGGCATCGACGCCGTCGGCTTCGGCTTCAAAACTCAGAACGAGCCGGTGCCGGAGGACATCCGACGCCACCGCCTGGATGTCCTCGGGACCGACGTAGTCGCGGCCCGCAAGCCATGCGTGCGCGCGTGCGGCGCGGTCGATGCCCATGCTTGCGCGGGGGCTTGCGCCATACAGTATCTGTCCCTCAATCGTCTGATCAACTCGCCCCGGGTTGCGCGTGGAAACAACGAGATTGACGATGTACTCCTCGAGTTCGTTTGCCAGGTGCAGCCGCAGGATGTCCTGTCGCGCCTGCATAATCGAATCGACCGACAACAATTCGGGCGGCTGGAACGCATCGCGCTGGCCTGCCTTTGCCTCATCGCGGTTGAGCACGAGGATACGGCGCTCGTCTTCGGTCGTCGGATAGCCAACCTCGACATGCAGCAGGAACCGATCGAGTTGCGCCTCGGGCAGCGGGTACGTGCCCTCCTGTTCGATCGGATTTTGCGTCGCCATAACCATGAAAAGATCGTCAAGTGCATAACTGCGATCGCCAACCGTGATCTGCCGTTCCTCCATTGCCTCCAGCAGCGCTGACTGCACCTTTGCCGGAGCGCGGTTGATTTCGTCGGCAAGGATGAGGTTATGGAACAACGGGCCTTTGCGGAACTCGAACGTACCTTCCTGCGGTCGATAGATATCGGTACCGGTAAGATCGGCCGGCAGCAAATCGGGCGTGAACTGCAGGCGATGAAAATCGCCTTCGATGCTCTCAGCGAGCACCTTGATCGCACGCGTTTTTGCAAGTCCAGGAGCACCTTCGACGAGCAGGTGACCGTCGCAGAGCAGCGCGATGATCATCCTGTTGATCAGGTGCGACTGACCGATGATCAGTCCGCTCGCATGCGCCTCGAGTTGTTGGAATTGTTCTACGACGCTCATTAAAAGCTCCGCTGTAAAAATCGGCGTGCCATTTTAGAGAGGATGCGTGGACAGGCCAACCAGTCGCCACGTTTTTTGCTCATCCAGGCCCCACTTCGGTAATAATGCTCCCACTTCGGACAGCAGCAGACTGGATACATTGCAGGAATTTCGAGCAAATTGCGCCGCCCGTCGCCTTATCGCTCCCCAGATCGGAGTTCTCATGGGCCTTGCGGCAGCTTTCGTCGGCTGCGGCGCGCCTGATATGCCGGCTGCAACTACCGTCGCGCCCGCAGCGGTCACCTCTAGATGCGGCGCACAGGGCCGCCTGTCGACGAGCCTGTATGGCGCCATAGCGGGGCCCGTGAACTGGACAGCGGCGGATCTCGATTGCGACGGCATGCCGAGACCCAACGGCGAGGGTGCCAGATTGCGCTTCGCCGGCAGCGAGGGGGAACAGCAGATTGCGATTATTATCGCGATGCCCGGGCTCGAGCAAGGCGCTACAGATAGCGAGATCGCGAGCAATGTCACATTGATTGAGGAAGGCAGTGGTCGTTTTTTCAGCACCGTGGACCACGACAACTGCTGGACCGACATCACTTCCCTCGAGGCTACCGACGACTCGGGGGAACGGTTTTCGATCGGCGGGATTTTGTATTGTGTTGCGCCACTTGCCGAAGTCAACGGCGACTCCAGTATTTCGATACCCGAGCTTGAGTTTCAGGGTTTGCTTGACTGGAATGCGTCGTGAATCGCTGCGTTGTCGCGATGACAGCGATCGCCCTGTCATTCTCGGCAGCCGCTGTCGCATCAGAGGAGCTCGATGCCGCCTTCGATCGGGATGTGTTGATCATCGTAGCCAGTGCTCATGCCTGCCACCGCTTCGACATCTACCTTGCTCGAAGCAATGAGCAACGGGCCCGCGGCCTCATGTACGTGCGCAGGCTTCCCGCAACGACCGGTATGTTGTTTATCTATGAAGTCAGCGACTATGTGTCGATGTGGATGAGGAACACCTATATATCGCTCGACATTCTGTTCGCCCGACGCGACGGTCAGGTATCGTCTATTGCGCGCGGCACCGAACCATTGTCACTGCGTTCGATTCGATCAACAGAGCCCGTGACTTACGTACTCGAGCTCAATGCCGGCGTTGCCGAGGAACTGTCTATTGACGAAAACAGCCGGCTGTTGTGGGGACCTGTCCTTGCAGCTGACGAGTAATCAACGCAACTGGAGCGTATTCTTTGCCGCGGTTCTTTTGCCTGCGGGTGCTGCGGTTATCTATCTCATCACCGCCGGAATCAGTGAAGAAAGTATTCTGGTGGTGCTCACGTTAACGGCTCGACTCGCGTTTCTCGTGTATCTCGTCGTATTCATTGCGCGCCCGCTGCGACAGTTGTTTGCGACACCGCTAACCACGGCAGTATTGAAGAATCGCCGTCTTATCGGCGTCGCTTTCGCCGGCATTCACACCGCACACCTGGGGTTCATTTTTTACCGCGCCGAGCAGGCGCCGGATTTCGAGTTCCCGGTGTTGGCGAACTTGCCTGGTGCGCTCACTTACGGCCTGATCTACCTGATGTTCATCACGTCATTCGACGTGACGGCACGCGCACTGGGCCCGCAGGCCTGGCGCAGGCTGCACCGAACGGGGCTGTATTGGATAGGCTTCATATTCCTGGCCACTCTGTTGCCCGAGTCGCTCGATAATCTGGCAGACGTCAACTGGTGGCTCGTCGGACTGACGGCCGCCGCGATCGTCATCAGATTGACGGCGTATTACGCCAAACGACGCTAGACGATCCTGCTTGGTTTGCAGGGCCTGTGGACGTGATGTTTGTTCGCGAGACCTCACGCGCGCGCAGCGCGCAGTCCGCGAACAAAGCATGACGGCCGCAGGCCGAGCGGGCATTAAAGGACGGCGGCGATTGATTCGGCAAGGTAGTCGACGTTGTCTGGCGTGATACCGGCGACATTGATACGGCTCGAGTCCACCATGTAAACACCGAAGTCTCTCTTGAGTATGCCTACCTGACCGGCTGTGACGCCCAGGAAACAGAACATGCCCATCGCGCGGACAAGGTGTGAAAAATCGTGATCGGGTGCCTTGGTCTCAAGCGCGCCGTGCAACAAGCCGCGCATCTCGCACAACCGATCGCGCATCGCGTCGAGCTCCACAATCCACTGCGCGCGTAATGCATCGTCCTCCAGGATCGTGCTCACGACGGCGGCACCGTGATCGGGTGGCATCGAGTACATCGTGCGCACATACGAGCTGGCCTGACTGGCAAGCACAGCGCGCGTACTGTCGTCGGGTACAAGAAACGACAAGGCGCCTACCCGATCGCGATAGAGTCCGAAGTTCTTCGAGCAGGATGTCGACACGATCATCTCGGGCACTTTGTTTGCCATATGCCGGACCGCAAAGGCGTCGTTGTCCAGATCCCGGGCGAAGCCCTGGTACGCCATATCGATGAACGGCACGAGCTCGCGCTCGACAATGATCTCGGTCACTTCGCGCCATAGCTGCTCGCTCGGATCAAGACCGGACGGATTGTGGCAACAGCTATGCAGCAACACGAGGTCTCCGCGCGGAATCGCCCGCAGTGCCTCCAGCATGGCGTCTGTCCGAATGACATGGCGCTCACCGTCGTAATACGGATAAGGCTTGAGCGTCAGTCCGGCGCCCCCCAGCAGGGGCACATGATTGTTCCAGGTCGGCTCGCTGACCCAGATCGTCGCATTGTCCCTGGCGCGCAGTATCAGCCCGGCAGCAACGCGCAAGGAACCCGAGCCGCCGGGCGTCTGCAAGGTCGACAATCGATCGTCAGGGGCCGCGTCCGCGAACGCGAGCGATTGCATTGCGGCATTGAAAGACGCAGCGCCAGCCGTGCCGATATACGCCTTGGTATCCTGCGTATCCACGAGTCGCCGCTCTGCCTGCTTGACGACATCGAGAACCGGCGTTTCGCCCCGGGCATTGCGATACACACCGACACCGAGATCGATCTTTTCAGGCCGCGGATCATCGCGATGCTCCGCGATCAGGCCGAGGATGGCGTCGGCCGGCATAGGCTGCAGCGATTCGAACAAGGCAATCTCCGTCTAGAACGTATCGATCGGTGTTTTCAGATACACGATGTTGTTGTCTTCGGCATCGGGCAAACGTCCGCCACGAATGTTGACCTGAATCGCAGGCACAATCAACGCCGGCAGATTTAACTCGGCATCGCGTGCCCTGCGCATGTTCGCGAATTCGTCCCTGGATACACCCGCCTTGACGTGCACATTGCCTTCACGCTGCTCATCGACCGTGCATACCCAGCTCAGGTCACGACCTCCCGGCATGTAGTCATGGCACATATACAGTCGCGTGTCGCCGGGCAGCGCCAGCAATCGCTGGATCGATTCGTATAGCAGCCCTGCGTCACCACCCGGGAAGTCACAGCGCGCAGTACCGAAATCGGGCATAAACAGACTATCGCCGACAAACACCGATGAGCCGATACGGTAGCTGACGCTGTCGTTCGTATGCCCGGGCGTCGCGATAACGTGGCAGTCGAGTTCGCCGATTTGGAACACATCGCCATCAGCAAACAGGTGATCGAACTGACGACCATCGGGAGTGAACCCGGAACCGAAGTTATAAATCGGTGCAAAATGTGCCTGGACGTCGCGGATACCCTCGCCGATTGCAACGCGGCCACCGAGCAATGACTTGATGTACTGCGCACCACTCAGGTGATCCGCGTGTGCGTGCGTCTCGAGGATCCACTCGAGCGACAGCTCATGCTCACGAATGTAGCGGACGATGACGTCCGACGGTCTGCTGTCCGTCCTGCCCGATACCATCGAGTAACCGAGCACGCAATCGATGACCGCAGCATTGCGGCTTTTTTCGTCAGCGACCACATACGACAGCGTTCCGCTTGGCTCGTCATAGAAATGCTGGATCATAAGATCGGTCGTCATCGCTGGCTCGGTCATCCATCAAAAACGCCGGCAACGAGGCCGGCGTTTCCCGTTACATTTGCGGTCCTGTCAGCTTTTCGGCGCCCAGGCCGCGCACCAGCCGTCCGCACTCACGACTTTACCCGGGAAGATCTGGCATGGCCGCCATGCATCGCCGTCGTTGCCCTGTATCAGGGCGCAGTTGGCACAGGTCTGGTCGCCTGCCGGATTATTGCGTGTCGACGGATCAACCGTGCTGGCATCATGGGTATATTTCATAGCCATCGCCAGGGGATCATCTTCCGCGAGCTGCGGCAGGTCCTGAGCTTGTGCCTGTCTTCCCGGCTGCACGAGGCAACCGGCAGCGGCGACAGCTGATAATTGGATAAACTTGCGGCGTGCGATCTTGCTCAACGGATTCTCCTTATCGGTTTCTGTGGCCCGCCCGGAACGTATCCGGCAGCGCGCATTCTAAACGATTATGCCGAAGCAGCGAGAAATTGTAGACGAAGTTCCTGAACGACAGCCTAACGAAACGCGCATACGGCCCGCTATTTGAGAACGATTATCATTAACGCCTGCTGTTATCGGAATGCCGCGACTATTGTTGCGGCAGGTCTGCTGCTCGTCGGCGAAGCGGCCGCGGGCGTCCCTCACGAGTACACGATTTCTGTCGATGCGTCATTCGAACGATTGCATGTCGAGGCGCATTTCACAAACCGGATCGAGAGGATCTCGGCCCGCTCACGCGACGCGCGGCATTTTCTGCGCGATCTGCGCGAGTGCGATTCGGGCGACAGGTTGACGGCCGGCACCCGGCGCCTGCGGCTGCCCCGGGGTGGTGTCAACTGCATTACCTATGCGGTCGATCTCGACAGGGCCGCGCGCGCCGAGCGACTCAATCGCAGACTGGATCCGGCCAATATCGTCGTCTCACCGGCGCTGTGGATGTGGCGACCGGAGCTGGGCGGCGAAGAAGAGATACGCGTGCGATTTCGCTTACCCGACAATGTCGGCGTATCAGTGCCCTGGCAAAAGTTGCCGGTTGCCGACAATACCTATTTGTTGAAGGCGTCCCCGGAGAGTGGTGACGCGATAGCCGTATTCGGCGAATTCGAATCCACGATCGTCAGCGTCCCGGGCGCTGCTATCGAAGTTACGCTGCTGCGCTCGCAAAACGATATTGACTTCGACGAAATCGCTGCCTGGGCGCGGGCTGTCGCCGGCAACGTCGTTCTCGCCTATGGCCGTTTCCCCAATCCGGAAGCGCGGATTGTGGTGATACCGGTCGGCAGCCATCGGTGGGGCGGCGATTCACCCGTGCCCTTCGGGCGCGTCGTTCGCGACGGCGGCGAGACAATCGAGCTGTTGATCAACGACCGCCGACCGGTTGCCGATTACTACGATGAATGGGAGCCGACACACGAGCTTGCGCACCTGATGTTGCCGTATTTGCACCGTAGTCAGCGATGGATATCGGAGGGGTTTGCCACTTACTATCAGAACGTGCTGCTTGCCAGAGCGGGCCGTTACACGGAGCAGGATGCGTGGCGTCGGCTGGTTGCCGGATTCGGACGTGGCCGGGAATCTGTACCAGCGCTGTCGCCCAACGATGCTGCGGGGGGAAGCGAGCGCAGCACGAGGATGAAAATCTACTGGAGCGGCGCCGCGCTGGCCCTGATCGCCGACGTCGAGTTGCGGCGCAAATCGAATGATCGAGAATCGCTCGATTCCCTGCTCGGCCGATTGCAGCACTGTTGTTTACCGTCTGCGCGGACCTGGTCCGGTCCCGAACTGTTTCAGAAGCTGGATTCACTACTCGACGAGCCGCTGTTTATGAAACTGTACGCGCGCTATGCCGATACGCCGGGCTTTCCGGCCGTGGAACCCCTGCTCATGCATTTGGGCGTCGCCGACGAAGACGGCAACGTTGAGCTTCGAAGCAATGCAGAGCTCGCACACATCCGTCGCTCGATCACTGCATCCGATTAACGGTTACCGCGGAAGTTGCGACAGGCCATTGATATATACTGGCGGACCGAGCCAACAGCGGTGACGACATGATATCCGGTAGCAGTTTCGCGGTCGCTATAGCCAAGGTCCGCGATGGAGCCAAACAGGCACAAGCGGACAGCGTCGCCGTCGAAGAGCCCCTCGAGATACGTCTCGGCTATTCGACCCCCGCAGGTCGCGCGACGCGCAGCATCTCTATTACGATGCGCACGCCCGGCAGCGATGATGAGCTTGCCGCCGGCTTCCTGTTCACCGAAGCAATCGTTCACCACGCCGCCGACATTGCATCGATAGAGGCATGTGGCCCGCCCGCGCCTGACACCGGTAATTACAACGTTGTACGCGTCGAACTGACACCCGACGTCGCGGTTGACCTCGGCCGCCTGCAACGGCATTTCTACACGACATCGAGCTGCGGCGTGTGCGGCAAGACTTCACTCGATGCGCTGCGGGTCGGCGGCGCGGAGCCAATGAGCAATGCGGGCCCACGTTTCACGAGGGACGTCATCACAGCCATTCCGGACGCTCTGCGTGCGGCACAACATACGTTCGCGGAGACCGGGGGCTTGCACGCAGCCGCCGCTTTCGATTCCAAAAGCGACCTGATCGTTACAATGGAGGACGTCGGTCGCCATAATGCCGTGGACAAGGTCATCGGTTCTCTTTTGTTAAACAATGACTTGCCGGCAAGTGAGCTGGGAATTATGGTATCCGGCCGCGCCAGTTTCGAGCTCATGCAAAAGACCCTGGTTGCCGGTATACCGTTGCTGGCGGCAGTCAGCGCGCCATCAAGTCTCGCGGTACAACTTGCACGCGAGTTCAACATGACGCTGATCGGGTTCTTGCGCGGCAACACTTTCAATATTTACTCGGGCGATGAGCGGATTATCGAATGACCACACAGGCCTATGACAGCGAAATTGCGAGCCGCATCATTGCCGGCTTCGATGCACGCCCCGAAATGTTGGTGCAGGTGCTCGTCGCTTTCGTTGAGCGCTTCGGCTGGATTTCGGAAGACGCTGTTCGACAGGTCGCTGCCGAGCTCAATCTGTCCCGGGCCGAGGTACACGGAGTCGTCAGTTACTACCACGATTTTCGGACATCGCCGCCCGGGCGCCACATCGTCAAAATCTGCCAGGCCGAATCCTGCCAGGCCATGGGTAGCCGGCAGCTTTCGGCACACATGGTAAAAACATTAGGCCTCGCAATGCACAGCAGCACTGAGGCGTTCACTCTCGAACCCGTATACTGCCTCGGCAACTGTGCCTGTTCTCCGGCCATTATGGTCGACGGCAGATCTTACGGCCGTGTCACGGCCGAGCGCTTTGATGGCATCGTGGCGGCATTGCAGGAATCAGGCTGATGGCTGCGACGACGATCTATGTGCCACGCGAAACAGCGGCTATTTCGGTCGGTGCCGACGATGTCGCGATCGCTATCGCGCGGCACGCAAAAGAAGCCGGCGACCAAATTCGGCTGGTTCGCAATGGTTCCTGGGGCGCCAGCTGGCTCGAACCGCTGATCGAAGTCAAGGTCGACAACAAACGTATTGCTTACGGCAATGTCGAAGCCGCCGATATCCGCGACCTGTTTGCTGCGGGGCTCACGAGCGGCGGTATGCACGCCAAGCGCCTGGGCCCGATCGACGACATACCCTACCTGATCGATCAGGATCGCTGGACGTTCTGGCGCTGCGGCCTGATCGAGCCCTTGTCGCTCGACGACTTCCGCGCGCATCAGGGATTTAATGCGCTCGAGACAGCGTTCGAGTCCGGCCCGCAGGCCGTTATCGACGCCGTGACGACGTCAGGGTTGCGCGGTCGCGGCGGCGCGGGCTTCCCGACCGGCATCAAGTGGAAAACCGTTGCAGATACGCCAGGCGGGCAGAAATACATCACGGTCAATGCCGACGAAGGCGACAGTGGCACGTTTTCGGACCGCATCCTGATTGAAGGTGATCCGCTCGGCCTCATCGAATCCATGCTGATCGCCGGTTTCGCGGTCGGCGCAAGTCGTGGTTATATCTACTTGCGGTCCGAGTATCCGTTAGCACGCTCGATACTATCGCGCGCAATCGAAATCGCACACGACGCCGGTTGGCTCGGTGACGATATCCAGGGCAGCGGCTTCGACTTCGATATAGAGTTGCATGTCGGCGCCGGCTCTTATGTCTGCGGTGAAGAAACAGCGATGCTCGAGAGCCTCGAAGGACGGCCGGGAATCGTCCGTTATAAACCGCCGCTGCCGGCGTTCGAGGGCCTGTTCGGCAAACCGACCGTCGTCAACAACGTCGTCACGCTCGCGTCAGTCCCGAACATTATCAATCTCGGCGGCGAGCGCTACGCATCCTATGGCGTGGACCGCTCCAAAGGCACGCTCGCGTTTCAGCTTGCTGGCAATATCAGGCGCGGCGGACTCGTTGAAAAAGCATTCGGTATTACCGTTCGCCAACTGATTGAGGATTGGGGAGGCGGCACGGCGAGCGGTCGCCCGGTCAAGGCCGTGCAGGTGGGCGGACCGCTCGGCGCCTACCTGACCGCCGAGCAGCTCGATACACCGCTCGATTATGAAGCATTCACCAACATGGGTGCCATGATCGGCCACGGCGGCATCGTCGTTTTCGATGACACTGTGAATATGGCGCATCAGGCGCGCTTCGCAATGGAGTTTTGCGCCATTGAATCCTGTGGCAAGTGCACGCCCTGCCGAATCGGTTCAACACGCGGCGTCGAGGTCATCGATCGCATCATTGCGGATGATAACCGTGAGGAAAACTACGATTTGCTCGTGGAACTTTGCGACACGATGGAAGACGCGTCGTTATGTGCAATGGGCGGAATGACCCCCTATCCGGTGCGTAGTATCCTAAAATACTTCGCAGAAGATTTTGCGTCCGCTCAGGGGGCTGACCAGTGAACTAAAGTCAGACAGGCCGATTTCGGCACGCCAGCTGCCACAACGGCTGCAACCGTCCAGATCGAAATCGACGGCTTGCCGGCGACGGTGAAGACCGGCATGACTGTGTTGCGGGCAGCGCGAGAGTCGGGCGTTGACGTGCCGAGCTTGTGCGCCACGGACAGCCTGAAGCCATTCGGCTCGTGCCGTATGTGCCTTGTCGAGATCGAGGGTCGCAAAGGTTACCCTGCGTCATGCACGACTCGGGTCGAAGCCGGCATGAAGATCCGGACCCAAACCGAGGCCACCGCAACGCTGCGCCGCAACGTGATGGAGTTGTATATCTCCGATCACCCGCTCGACTGCCTGACGTGTTCGGCCAACGGTGACTGCGAGCTACAAGACGTTGCCGGTGCCGTCGGGCTACGCGAGGTTCGCTACGGATTTAACGGTAAAAATCATCTCGATGCCGAAGTCGACGCCAGCAATCCCTATTTTTCGTTTGACCCCAGCAAGTGCATCGTGTGCTCTCGTTGCGTGCGCGCCTGCGACGAAGTCCAGGGCACGTTCGCGCTAACGATCGAAGGCCGCGGCTTCGAATCAAACGTAGCGGCCAGCATCGGCGAGACGTTCCTTGAATCCGAATGCGTCTCCTGCGGCGCCTGCGTGCAGGCCTGCCCAACCGCGACGTTGATGGAGAAAAGCATTATCGATCACGGCCAGCCCGAACACAGCGTCAAGACGACGTGCGCGTATTGCGGCGTTGGCTGTTCGTTCGTTGCCGAGATGAAAGGCGATCAGGTCGTGCGCATGACGCCGGACAAGGACGGCCAGGCCAACCACGGTCATAGCTGCGTCAAAGGCCGCTTTGCGTGGGGTTATGCCTCGCATCGTGATCGCGTGCTGAGCCCGCTGATCCGGGACTATATCGATGAGCCATGGCGCCAGGTCGGTTGGGACGAGGCAATCCGCTATACGGCGAAACGCTTCAAGGAGATCCAGAAGCAGTACGGCCGCAAGTCGATCGGCGGCATTACCTCATCACGCTGCACGAACGAGGAAGTGTTCGTTATCGCGAAGCTCGTGCGCGCCGCGATAGGTAACAATAACGTCGACACCTGCGCCCGGGTCTGCCATTCGCCGACTGGTTATGGCCTGAAGCAGACGTTCGGCACATCCGCCGGCACACAGCCGTTCGAGAGCGTCATGGACGCCGACGTGATCATGGTCATCGGCGCCAACCCGACCGAAGGGCATCCGGTCTTCGCGTCACAGATGAAGCGGCGCCTGCGCGAGGGCGCAAAACTGATCATTGTCGATCCGCGCCGCATCGGCCTCGTCAAGTCGCCGCATGTCATAGCCGACTATCACCTGCCGCTGTTACCCGGCACGAACGTACCCATCATCAACGCGCTTGCACATGTCGTCGTTACCGAAGGCCTCGTCGACGAGGATTATGTGCGCGAGCGCTGCGATATCGAGTCGTTCGAAGCGTGGAGGGCGATGATCCTTAAGCCCGAAAATTCACCCGAGGAGGTCGCCAAGATCTCGGGTGTGTCCGCAGAAGATATTCGCGCCGCCGCGAAACTCTATGGCAAGGCAGAGAACGCGGCGATCTACTACGGGCTCGGTGTCACCGAGCACAGCCAGGGTTCGACGATGGTCATGGGCATGGCCAACCTTGCGATGGCGACCGGCAACGTCGGCTTCACGGGCCGCGGCGTCAATCCGCTGCGTGGCCAGAACAACGTGCAGGGTTCCTGCGACATGGGTTCGTTCCCGCACGAACTCGCGGGCTACCGGCCGATCCAGGATGACGAGGTCCGTGGCAGTTTCGAGAAGCACTGGGGCGTCACGCTCGATCCGGAACCGGGACTCCGCATCCCGAACATGTTCGACGCTGCGTGCGCGGGCAAGTACAAGGGCATGTACATCCAGGGTGAAGACCTCGCGCAATCGGACCCAAATACGAAACACGTCGAAGCGGCACTCTCAAACATGGAATGCGTCGTCGTACAGGATCTGTTCCTCAACGAAACCGCCAAGTTCGCGCACGTATTCCTGCCCGGCACTTCGTTCCTCGAGAAAGACGGCACGTTCATCAACGCGGAGCGGCGTATCAACCGCGTACGCCCGGTCATGAAGCCGCAACAGGGCAAGGAAGAGTGGCTGATTACCCAGGAGCTCGCCCAGGCATTGGGTTACCCGATGAACTACTCGAGCGCTGCCGAGATCATGGATGAGATAGCCGAACTCACGCCGACGTTCAGCAATGTCAGCTTCGAGTTCCTCGATCGCGTCGGCAGCGTGCAGTGGCCGTGCAATGAACAGGCGCCGATGGGCACGCCGGTGATGCACATTGATCACTTCGTGCGCGGCAAAGGCCTGTTCATCGAGACCGATTACGTGCCGACCGAAGAGCGTGCGAACCGCAAATTCCCGTTGTTGCTGACAACCGGCCGCATCCTGTCACAGTACAACGTCGGTGCGCAGACTCGCCGTACTGCCAATATGGTCTGGTATAACGAAGACCTGCTCGAGGTGCATCCGAGCGATGCCGAACTTCGCGGCATCAGCGAAGGCGACCTCGTGTCGCTAAGCAGCCGCAAGGGTGAGATCGCGCTGCGCGCGACGATCACCGAGCGCGTGCAACCCGGCGTCGTCTACACAACCTTCCACAATCCGGAAACAGGTGCCAATGTCGTTACAACCGAATACAGCGACTGGGCAACGAACTGTCCCGAATACAAGGTCACGGCCGTGCAGGTCGCGCCGGCCTCGCATCGCTCCGACTGGCAACACGAGTTTGACGAAAACGCAAGGCGGCAAGGGAAAATACTCGAGACGACCTAGCCATCCAGTGTGATCCTGGCGCGGCGGGCGCCGCAGGCAACCCGGGCGGGGTCTTTCATCACTGCATCGCAGCTGCCAGGCTAACAGCGTTTTCCCGTTATGGGTTGACTAGTTCGACCCAGTCTTCCATGGCACTGATGCTGCAGCCGAAGGAAGTATGCCCGTAGCCCAGCCCTTGCTCGGCAATGATCTGCTCACAGGAGCACCCCGCGGTGTCGTGGATGTCGAAGGACTTGCCCGGGCCATTGCCGTTTGGCGGCGTCGTGTTGAATACGCCGTCCCCGTCCGTGTCCGCGAAGCGATTCGTTGCGAGGCGAACGCTGGGGACAGACTCCGGCAATACGGTCGCAGAACAAACATCGAGGTCATCGTTCACGCCGTCCCTGTCCTCATCCCTGAATAGATACAGAACAAAGCCGTCATGATCCGAGGCGCGCAGCCTGAGGTCATCGAGCGTGCCGTCGTCCTCAACCAATTCCTCAGCGGCGTCGGCATTGCCGCGGGCAAATTCAAAGCCCGTAACGAGCCCGCTCAGCCCCTGGCTGGTCATGGCATGATCGAGAACCTGTGCATCGCCCCGCGAGCGGTCGGGATTGAACGTGTCCCTGAAAATAAACGAGTAGCGCTCGGACGGAGCGATGTTCAGCACCTCGTCCGTCAAATCCGGCGTCACCACATCGACGCAGCTGTTGAACGAGCACACCAGGCTTTGATTGGGGTCGAAGTCTCCCTTGACTATGCCGGCGAGATCCACATAGCCATCGGTGAATTCGAAGGCATTAAAGTCACCGATAACGACCAGGTTGACGTTCGGGTCCGCCGTCTGCATAGCCTGTACCTTCTGCGCCACGGACACAGCCTGCTCGAAGCGTTTTTGTTGGGTTCTTTCGGTTTCGATGTCGCCCAGCGAACGCATATGCAACACCATCACGGATATAGGGAAGACCCCATTAAGCGTTCCTTCAAGCAAAAGCGGTGGCCGATCGTGCAGGTAGGAACCGTCCAAGGTTAATAGCTCAGCAGCACCAAGCTGGGTGACGGCGTTCACCTGGACATTGTCACGCACCAGGAAACCGACATCAATCGTGCCGACGTCATTGCCCTCGATCAGGTGCGCGGAATAACTCACACTGGTATCCAGCGAATTGATTGTCGCCGCAAGATCCTGCAGTACCTTCAGGCTCTCGACTTCCTGGATGGCAAGGATGTCAGGTGATCTCATCAAGTCCACAATGTAAGCGGCGATTTTTGCAGAGCGCCGGGAATAATCTTCGCTCGACAGCACTGAATCATCACGCAGACCGTCGGGTGGGTCGTCAACATCATCGAACAGCCGGAACAGATTAAACGAGCCCACGGTACCTTCGGACGAATCTTTGGCCCGCACAGCAACCGGCAGCGTCGCGATGTCAACGGTCAACTCCGTCGGCCAGAATTCATAATGATTGAACTCGAAACCCAGCACGCCGATGGCGCTGAACGTCGAACGCGCCGGAATATTGAGGTTAGGCAGCCCCAGCCGGTCCGGATCGAGCTCAAAGACTTCGGGGTTGCCGTCCCAGAGCGGGATCAGCGGCATCGCCGGTAAGCCCGGCGTTTCAACGCCGGGCTCGCGGAACGGTCGCGTCGGACCTGCCGTGATGTGCACTTCCGCGAACGGATCCGTACCGAATTCCTGATTGGAGGCCGCCACGATACCGGCCGGTATCTCGACCAGCATGCCTTCATAGCATTCGTATTCGATCGCGCAGCTGGGCGCCGAAGGATCCGGCGACGGCGTGTTTGCATCGAAGATCACCGGCGCAGGAACAACACCGCTACCGAGTAGCGTGACCGTCGGCAAGCCCGTAATTTCTGTCAGCCCGAAGAATTCGGCCACAAGGCCGTTTACCTCGACCTCGTCCCCGACCGAGACGCCCGGCGCTCCGCCGGTAAACACGAAGATGCCGTCGGACGTATCGGGGTTGCCATCATCGGGCATTTGCATAAAGAAGCCGTCCGCTGCCAGCGCCGTTACGACGCCGACCGCGATAACACGACTGCCTTCCAACGGACTTGACGTACCGGATCCCTGGATATCGGCAACCGTAACGGCGACCGGGCAGCCGTCGAATTGCGAACCGTCGATCCGCGTACCTGGCGAGTACAGCGCACCACCCGAGCCGCTTGCGACGCTGTGTCTGATGTACGGCAACGTGCCGGTGACGTCGGGGTCGAGCGTAATCGACTGGTTATCGCCGCCCTCGCTGCCGTAACCCGTCGAGACCAGATCGCTGACACCGTCATTGAGAACGACACTGTCACCCCCGTTGTTCAGTCCGATGCTGCCGCTCGAGGCGGTTTGCACCAGACTGTTACCAAACGCGCCTGTCGGCGCACCGCCGCCGAAGACCACAGCCGAGCAGCCATTAAAAACCAGGGAGCCGGCCGGGAATATGTGACGGACACCAATACCATCGGCCAACGTCCAGCCCGATACATTGACGTCGCTGCCCGTGTTGTTGACGATCTCGACAAACTCGTCGTCGCCGGAGTCCCTTACGCCGTCGCCGTTGGCGTCGCCGGCCAGTGTGCCATCCGGATCGGCGTGAATCTCATTGAGCACCCAACCCGACGGGCAACCGCTGAACCGCGCCCCGTCCACCTGAGTTCCCGGCGAGAACAACGCGCCGCCAGATCCAGTCGCAGTGCTATGTCTGACAAGCGTCGCACCACTGACATCCGGATCACGCGTAAGCGACTGATTATCGCCGCCTTCGCTGCCATAGCTGGCCGTTGCCACAGCGGAGACGCCGTTATTCAGCGTAACGTTATCGCCGCCGTTGTTGAGGCCCAGTGCACCACTACTGGCCGTCTGCACCTGGCCGCCGCCGAACGTACCCGTTGGCGTTCCACCGCCAAAGATCACAATCGAGCAACCGTCGCGCACGACGCTTCCGGCCGGAAACGTGTGTCGTACGCTGAATCCGTCCGCCAAAGTCCAACCGGAAATGTCCGCGTCCGCTCCGGACGTATTTACGATTTCGACAAACTCGTCATCGCTGAAATTCTGAGTTCCGTCGCCATTTGCATCGCCCGCGGACCCGGCTGCCGGATCCGCGTTAATCTCATTGATGACCCAGTCCGTCGGCGGTGCCGGTGGGGCCGCACCGGGCGTCGCTGCAAACTGTCCCCAGGTAACGGAAAGATCTTCGGAAGTTTCATCACTGCCGCTGATGCCGTTGCCGCCACTTTGCGTCTCGGCGCCTTCGGTGAAATCAACGCGCTGGAACGAGTCGCCGGAAGCGTGCGAGCCGGGCGCAACGACGTCCTGGAGCGCAACAGCGGTGTCCGCGGCATAGAACGACATGTCGCCGTCAGCATCCGGGCCATCAACGCCGACGCCCGATTTGTCGACCGCCTCGGCGGCATCGCCCCAGAGCGCATAGTCGATGTCCTGGACCAGGTCGGAGGCACCGTCCCAGGTGTAGAGGATGACAACCTCTCCGCTATTGGACAGACCGCCCTGCCCGTTTATCGAACCGGGCAGTGCTTCGCGCATGTCATCAATAGCATCAGGACCAACACCGTCCTCGAAAAGCTCGTATGTCGGATCAACGCCGTATGCAGCGAAGTAAGCATCCGACCCCGACAGTGAAATTGTCTGGAATTCCCCTGCGGCGATACTTGCACCGTCCGGGAAGCGCGCGTGGAAGTCTGAAAAGCCGCCGCCGCCGGCGTTAGCGCCTGTGACGATGTTGTAATAAAAAGTGCCGCCACCCGCGAACGTAGCGTCAGTCACATAAACGTCTGAGAGATCGATAGCCGTTGCCGTTGGGTTGTGGATCTCAATGAACTCTCCGGCCGTCGGCGTGACGACCACTTCAGTGAGCAACACATCAGGAGACGGAACCGGCAGCTCGCAAGCCGAGTAGGCGCCGATCGGAAACGGCGTCACGGCTGTCGCATTATTTGTCTCGCCGTCCAGCGCATTGGGTCCGCTGAACGTCCAGTTGGCAATGACAAACGTGCTGCCATCCGGGCCGGTGCTATCGTTGCGGTAGGCCCAGCCATCCAGGTATTCCCAGGCTTGACCGGTACCATCAACATTGATGTCGCCAAAAACATCGACAACCGCACCCGCCATGAACAACTCGATGGCGTCGTCGCCGTTGATCGCGGCAGCACCGCTAGTATGGCTCGGCGCAAAACCGAAGAAGGTCGCAAATCCGGTTGACTCTGAGGCGACATGCAAGAACGTACCCGCGCTGACCGGACCGGCTGGAAACGTAAACTCTTCGCCGTCGGAACCACCGCCGTTGTTGGCCGACCCGACGCCGTACACACTCAGGTCGGGGATATCGCTAAGCGCACAAAGCTCGATCGCTTTCGGGATCCCGCCGCTGAGAGGCCCGTCGACTACGCCAGTGATCACGAGATCCGAGGCGAGGACTGAATGCGATGCCGCTATCGACTGTATCGCTAGGGCCCAGAGCAAGGCAGATTGGAGTACAGACGCAGAGCGAACACGGCAAATCATGCTGGCACCTCTTGTTATTGGTGTTGGACCGGGATCTTTCTTCACATCCGCCGGCTAAGTACTGTCTTGATCGCAATGATTCACAGCAGAAGACCTACGTCGCGCATGCATGCTGAACCGCGAGGCAATCCGTACAAGTCGGGTATCGTGTTTATCACAGTATAGAGGAAGATTTTCGTATGGTCGTTTTCAGTGCCAAAGCCGATGTCTCATCGCGAGCATCGGGATGTTGACATAATGCGCTCCCTTGATTCGCTTCAGCCCCCTAACTCCCGGTTTGGCAAGGTTCTCTGTGTGTAGAACGTGCAGTTCGAACCCTTCGCATGTCCGAGGTTCGCTTTAGGGTCAGCAGCTGCCCTTCCGCAATAGTCTTGCCCAATATCCGCTGCTACCAGGAGCGGACATTCAGGAGCACTGAATAACCTCTGTTTCAAGGGCAGCTACCGGCCAGAAGAGTTTGTTCGTACGCACAAATAGACGTGATGTTAGTTGGCGTCCGTACCGGCTAATTTTACGTTCAGCAGCAACTCCGACAGGCGCCTTCTTCCCATCAGCAAAGGTACGGCAATAAAAATTTGGGCCATGTAAGGAATGCGCTGGGATATCTTTGCGTGAGCGTCGATGCTATCGACGCCGGCCATGCCGGCCTCGACCCGTACGAGGTTTATCACGCCCCAGACCAAAAGATAGAGACCTAGCAGCGATACCCCTATGAGCATTATTTCCGATGCTCTGGCGCTTGGCTGTTCTTCCACCATTTCTCTGGGTAAGACGCGATCTGTATTGAGCCACAGCCAAAATGCGCAAACTGCAGGAAGCAGAATGGTAGTAACAGTCAGCCAAAGCGACAGAGATGCAAGCAGCTCAAGGACACCACTCCGGGAGCCAAATTCGACAAGGCTAGGGACAACATAGGAAAGACTCTGTAGCGCTGTGATCACCAAGTAGATGCAGAAAAGGCGAACGAGCACGACTCCGATATTTCGGGCGGTCATATACCAGCCCTCCTCAACTAGTGATTGGCGCGATCTAGCAAAACCCCGGTTCTTGCGATTGTCAAAGCGAGTGTTTGCTTTGGGTTCGGTAGCTGACCTTTAGGCTAAGTCTAGCCCAATAGCGGCTTTGAGGTGGTAGGCGGACAAATTGAAGTAGGTTTTCCTGCTCGCCAGATCGAGCAACCGGTCTAAGCCGGAGCAGACAATCGATAGCGCTGAAACGCCCTTATTGCAGAGGCGACTAAGAGCCGTCCATCAGGTCGAACTGTCACCGCGATAAATGAGTCCTATGAGCACGCCGAACAGCCCGAACTGTAACCCAAGATAGATAGTTTCCATTGTCACGAACAGCGGAGCGTCCTGGATAGTCTGCTTCGCGATAAATGCAAGCACATGAGATGTCCAGAAGAATGCGCCTATCAGCACCACAAATTTGAGTCCGCGAATAATGCCGCTTCCAGCGATTTTGAACATCGGAAAAAGTAGTGAAAGAAGTGCGCCCTGCGCCAGAATCGTAACGAAGCCAATAGCAAAGTTTGGTTCGCCCTCGATGTAGCCAAACCGCCTATACTGATCTTCAAACAACAAAATGTGCCAGACCACGGCAAGTGTGAACGTGCCGGCGGTATAGGCAACTGTACCTAGTGCGACTTTTTTCGTTTCCATTGCAGCCCCCCTATCGCCAACATGACAGGCAGTTAACGGCTGCGGTTGTCTACGCAACGTTGTACCTGGCGCTCTCCGCCTGGTTGCGAGCCAGCCGAAACCGCTGCGAAGATTGACGAGACAGACTTACTCGAAGAACCAACGCGCTCCAATCGTGAAGGCGTCCGCGTCACCTGCGAATTCCAGGCTCGCGCCTACAGAGACCCGTTCAGTAATATAATAATCGCCCGCGAATTCCAGGTAGGTGTCGCTGTTGTCAAGGTTAATGTGGTTAACCGATCCGCGTATCTCGAACTGAGGTGCCAATAGGCCGCGAACGCCCGCCGAGATCGCAAAACCATTGTCATCTGAGCTGCCGCCCGGCGTATCAATCTCGGCCCGAACGAAACGGAATGTACTCAGCAGGTCGAAATCCTTTGAGTAGTGCCAGATGTAACCACCACCAAGTTCCAATACAGTTGAATCAACGTTGTTGTTGAAGTCCAGCGCCGTCAATCCGCCGACAATCAACCAGTTATTTTCCAGCTCAAACGAGCCATTAAACCGAAATCCGTCGCCACCTCTGAAATCGACGTCGACGAACCGCAGCTCTGCGTAGGTATAGCTAAGACCAACTTGCTGTTCCTCGACTGTTTGTGCAATGGCGATTGCCTGCACAAGCAGACCCGCCAATAGAATTAACATTTTCATCGGACTCTCCTGACTGTTGCGCGCATAATAGGCTGTCGATGGGGCTTCGCCGCAGAACGGCGCGGATGTTAACCGCTGCTTTGCAAGCATGTCTAATCACATTCCGGGATACCGTGGCGGTTTCACAACAGGCAGTCCAGGGCCTTGTTTTGTTGTCATTTATTCGGGGTACCGGAGTGTCTCCGTTTAGCGTCAGTTACTGAAAACTGGTGGCCGCTCGCGCGAAATAAATTTGCACATCCAAGATTTAAGGTAGCGGCGACGTCCGCTTCGGGTCGGTGGCAGTCCTTCAACCCAGGTTTAGCCCAATGGCTCTTTTGACGCTGCGGATGCGACCGATCAAGACCGTTCCATATAAAGACCGGCTCCGAGGTACCAAGCAGATGTAGATGTCGACAGCCCTGCTGTCAGTTTTGTCGCGGAACTTGGGAGTTCAGCGGCCAATGTGACGAACGCAGTTGCCTGATTCAAGTGACCGCAGTACCCGGATCGTAGATTACCGGGGTGCCCAGTTCATCGAGTCGGAACAGCGCAAACGCGCGTTCTCCATTGTAATCAAGGACGCGAAGATCATCGGTCTCGTGCAAGTCGTTGAGGACCATGCGAAAGTGGCCACCATAACGCTCTTTCGCCGCGTCCAGCGGCAGATCGTAGGCGAAAAAACGCTCAATACCTTTCGCTTTCAGCTTTTCCAGCAAAGCCGGATCGGTCACGGAATCGTGGGACGTGAGAATCACGATTGGTCCACTGCCGGTGAATAACATAACTGCCTTCATATGAGAATTCTTCGCCCTACCGGAACTCTTCGTCAATTCTGGGATGTACCTAGAAGTTCCACCTGGCGTCATTTGCTACCGGTCACCACCCCATCACCTCTATGCCTGCTTCGAATCAAACGTGTACGTTTCGATATCGGCGGCCCGGTCGGTCGCCCGCGTGAGCCTTACGAGGACGTATCGGTGTCTCCAGTTTCTTCGCCAAATAACCAGCGCTCGATGGGTTTCTTCAGAAACATCGGGAATGCGACGAATGCGAGGCCGAGGCCGATTGCACCGTAGGGCGGCGCAAGCTCGACAATGTACACCGGCCACATAAACGCTTTAACGAGGTTAACGAACGAGTCGGTCGCGAATCGTAAGACGAATTCAAGCAATTGTGCGGTGAAGAAATCAGCAATGCTTTCGCTTTCAGCAAGCTCGCTGCCGATCGTCGTGATCTCGAAATACGCGAACGTCAGCGCATAACCGACCGCATATAGACCGCCGCCACGGACGCGCCAGATTTTGGCGAACCAGCGGCGAAACCAGCCATGCGCTTTGCCCGGCAGTACGCCGGGCCGATTGACGATGTCACTGCCGAACTCGCCTAATGCGCGCGCGCCGTCGCCGACGCGCTTGCCAAGCGAGCGGCGACTAGTCTGCCTTGGCCGGGTCGAGTTTTGAGAACTTGGATCCTTCAAGCGTCAGATTGTACATCAGCCCTTTGGAACCAAAGATGAAACCGACGACCGGGTCCCTGACGTTGTCCGTATCGATCGTCTTGCCGGCGCCGATATCGATCAACGCGACCGATCCGTCCAGGCCGACCTTCCAGCCGCTCGAATTACGGAACTTGGTGAGCGATTCCTGGGTCATGAATGCGATAACGATGGACTTCGCCTGCGCACCCAGCTGGAAGCCGAACGAGCCGCCCGTCGTGCGGTAGTAGTCGACCGTCTTACCGCCGATTCGCAACGCGCCGTCTCCGGTCTCGGCACCGACACCAAGGCCGACTTTGATGACTCGCGGAAAGATCAGGTAACCGGCCGCCTGATTGAGGAAGACGTCTGCGCCGTTCACCTCCTCCTGGAACACTTTGATCGCGTCGTTGACTCTGCTGTCGATCTTGCTGGCCGACCATGCCATCGCCACGCCTGACGCCATGAGCGCGGCAGCAATACCCGCAACGCCGTACAGGATTCGCCTGTTCATATCGGATTCCTCTTGCCCTTGCGATTTGATGCTCTGAACGAGTATAGCGATTTTATCCAATCGCCGGCCACGAGACTAACTGTCGCAGTATGAATACAGTCTGAATCGCCCAGTTATTCACCGCTTTGCATAACGCGCGGCATCAGGTCCGGCGCGATCGGCGCACGCCGCTGATTGAGCCGTGGCGAGTAGTTGGTGGCCAGATAATCGAGGAGTTGCGCCTCCACATCGGGCGAAAACTGCCACAGATTCTGCGTCTCCTGCATCCAGCGGATCAACTCGAGCCAGGTTTGCCGGTCACCACGCTGCTTCGTAACCTGCGCATGAGAATGGCAACCGCCGCAGTTCGCGCGTACGATTTCCCAGCCGGGATTCTTGATCAGCCCCGTCGCTGCATCGATATCCGCGCCCGACGCAACTAACGGCGTGCATAAGAGAATGAGCAACACTCGCTTCATGCGTTGACCATCACGGCGATGCGATGACACGCGTTGTTCAGGTAGCCGCGCGGATTCCATCCGGGCATTACCACTGGCTGTGAGCGTCCATTCTCGTCCACCGCGCGCGCCCAGATTTCGTAGTAGCCCTGTTGCGGAAATCGAACATCGGCGGACCAGTGCTGCCATGCAAGCCGGTTTGCGGGTTTCTGCAGCCTGGTGCTCTGCCAGGTGGCACCGAAGTCAATCGATGTATAGACACGCCGTACGCGCCGATCGCCCGCCCATGCATGCCCGCGTACGCCGAGCGCACTCTTAAGCGCATGCTGGACACCCGATTTGGGAAACGTGACCAGCGACTTGACCGGCATCGACTCGATGATGCACATGTCTTCGTCGGCGACATCGGCGCCGGGCGCCACGGGCTGGCAGGGCACCCGATACGACTTGCCCATCATCTTCTCACCATCGTGTACGCGATCACGTACGAGGATTCGTGTCAGCCATTTGCCACTCACCGACGCGGGCCAGCCGCCGCAGAGCATGCGTAACGGGTAACCGTGCAGCGGCGGCAAGGGTTCACCGTTCATCGCCCAGACGAGTAACGATTCATTCTCAATCGCCTTCCTGACCGGCACACCGCGCGATATGGGCCGTTTCGAAGGGTCACCGGACAGATGACTGTCCGCGGCTTCGTAGGCGACGTAGACAGCCGCGTCGGTAACGCCGCAATCGTCGAGCACGTCTTTGAGCCGGACACCGGTCCATTCCGGACAGCCGATTGCGCCCGTCGTCCACTGGTTACCGGTCGCCGGCGGGTTAAATTCCGAGCGGCCGTTGCCACCGCACTCGATCTGCAGCTGCAGCGTGTGCTTCTTGTAGCGCGCCTGCAGCTCGCGCAATGTGATCGACTGCGGGCGCAAACACGCTTCACCCTCAACGTCGAGCCTCCATTCGAGAGGATCGATGTCGTCAGTGACAGGCGGTATGCCGTTGTTGCGGACGAATAAGCGCGACGCTGGCGTTATGCGATCATCGAGCAAGTGTGCCGGCGTCTCGGCATTTATCGGTCGATCATTGAGAATCGTCAGGCCCGATTTGCCAGGAATGGAAAAACTTTCGTCAGACTGGGCCAGTGCCGCCGGGATCAGACCGCCCGGCATGAACTCGGCGAACGGAATGCTCGCGCCCAGCGCCGCCGACATCGCCGCAAGCCCCGTGCCGCGAAGAAAACCGCGGCGCGTCAGTGCGCTCGTTTCACGACCCCAGAGTTTTCGGTCTGCTGCCTCGGCATCGATACGGTACAGTTCATGAATCCCGCGCTCGTTGCTCATCCTGCTGCGGCCTCCTGAAATGCTGTCAACAGGTTGCCGAGCGTAGCACGAAGTATTGTCGTTTTGTTTTTGTCGATTTCGAGTGTCGTCTCGTTCATGTAGGCACGTTGCGCGAGCTCGAGTTGCAGGGCATGAACTCCGTCATCGGGGCGCCCGTAACAACGAGTGATGTACCCGCCCTTGAAGCGCCCGTTGAGAACCGCGTCATAGGAACTCGCGTCGGCCGCAGCCATCACGGCGTTGCTTATGCCTGGGTCGCAGCTGCGATCATCCCAGCTACCGAGATTGAGTACCGGCAGCTCGCCGTCGAAAAGCTGCGGCACGCGACTCCTGATCGAGTGGGCATCCCAAAGCAATGCGTATCCGTGCCGCTCGCGAAGTGCCGACAATGCCTTCGCGAGCCGGTCATGATAGGGACGCCAGTAGCGATTGATACGCTCATCGGCATCGATGATAACGTCATCAAAATAAATATCGTCCCCGGCGAAGGTTTGTGTCGGACAGAGTCCCGTAGTGAGTCGGCCCTCGTACATCGCCGCATCATCGACCGGTCGATTCAAGTCGATAACGTAACGCGAAAAGTTTGCAACCAGCATCGAGGCGCCACGATCGCGGGCGAACTCGTAGAGTTGTGCGACGTGCCAGTCCGTGTCCGGGATCCCGCGACCTGCGTCGGTCATGTGTTGCACGATGTCGGCCGGAATCTGCCAACCATCGTGCGGCACACTGACTAGCAACGGCGACTCGCCTTCGTGAAAGCTGAATACGTCGCTCATGCGCGCAGGCTGGGAAGTACCGACGCAGCGTGTTCGCAGAACCGGCCCGCGGCGATCAACTTGACAACCCGCGTGATGTCGGCGGACAGCGAGCGGTCTTCAACGAATGCCGGCGAAACTTCGCGCAGCGCGCCGATCACCTGTTCGATGGCCACCGAGCTCTTGCGGGGCCGGTGAAATTCGATGCCCTGCGCCGCAGCCAGCAGTTCGATAGCAACGATGTTCTCAACGTTATCGAGCATGTCATGCAAGCGGCGTGCGGCAAACGTCGCCATGCTCACATGGTCCTCCTGATTTGCCGACGTTGGAATGCTATCGACGCTTGCAGGGTGTGCCAGCGACTTGTTTTCTGACGTCAGCGCCGCAGCAGTGACCTGCGCCATCATGAAGCCACTGTTCAGGCCGCCCTCCCTGACCAGGAACGCCGGCAAGCCGCTTAGATGAGCATCTATCAGGAGCGCGATGCGGCGCTCCGACAGACAGCCGATCTCGGCAATAGCCAATGCGAGGTAATCTGCACTGAGCGCCACCGGCTCGGCGTGGAAATTGCCACCCGACAGCACCGCGTTCGAGTCCGCGAACACGAGCGGGTTGTCGGTTACGGCATTCGCCTCCGTTTCGAGCACGCTACACACATGCCACAGCACATCAAGACATGCGCCGATGACCTGCGGTTGGCAGCGAATCGAGTACGGATCCTGGACGTGGTCACATTTGACATGCGACGCGCGGATTTCGCTGTCGCGCATGAGCTCGCGGAGCACGCCCGCAACCGCTATCTGCCCGCCATGGCCGCGCACGCTCTGAATACGCTTGTCGAACGGCGTGTCGCTGCCCTTGATCGCATCCGCCGACATAGCACCGGCTGCAAGCGCGGCCGCCAGCGCGTTCTCAGTACGAAATACGGCGGCAAGCGCCAACGCCGTTGACACCTGGGTACCGTTAAGCAGAGCCAGGCCTTCTTTCGGTGCCAGCGTCAGCGGCTCGAGACCCGCTTCTTTGAGCGCCGCCTGCGCGGGCACCATCGTACCGCCGACGCGCGCCTCGCCTGCGCCGATCAGGACACCAGCCATATGCGCAAGCGGCGCCAGGTCCCCCGACGCGCCGACCGATCCCTGTGCCGGCATGCGTGGATAGATATTGTGGTTGATCAGTGCAGAGAGCGCTTCGACAAGCTCGACGCGAACGCCGGAAAAGCCTTCGGCAAGTGCAACGACTTTCATCAACATGACCATGCGCACAATGTTGTCGTCAAGGTCATCACCAACACCGACCGCGTGCGAACGCACGAGGTTCTCCTGCAAGTGCACGAGCTCATCTTCGCCGATATGGACGTTCGCAAGCTGACCGAAGCCGGTATTGACGCCGTAGACTTCCTTACCCTCCGCTATGACCTCGACAATCAATTCGTTTGACTCCGCGATGCGGCGGCGCGCATTGTCGCCCAATGACACGTGCAGCGGATTCCGCCAGACGTTTCGTAGCTCGGCCAGCTTGATCAGTTGATTGTCGATAACGAGATTCATGAATCACCTCCAAGACCTAGCATGGGCAGGTGCAACCCGTGCTCGCGGGCGCACTCGATAGCGTCTTCGTAGCCGGCGTCGGCATGTCGCATGACACCGGTTGCGGGATCGTTCCACAACACACGCTCGATGCGTCGATCGGCGGCTTCCGAGCCGTCGCAGACGATAACGAGTCCCGCGTGCTGCGAGTAGCCCATGCCCACACCACCGCCGTGGTGAAACGACACCCAGGTCGCACCGCTTGCGGTGTTCAGTAACGCGTTGAGCAGCGGCCAGTCGGATACCGCATCCGAACCGTCGCGCATCGCCTCGGTCTCGCGATTCGGGCTCGCCACCGACCCGCTGTCGAGATGATCACGACCAATCACGATGGGCGCGGTTAACTCTCCGTCGCGTACCATCTTGTTGAATGCCAGTCCCAGTCGGTGTCGCTGCCCAAGGCCCACCCAGCAGATGCGCGCGGGCAGCCCTTGAAACTGAATACTCTCGCGCGCGGAATCCAGCCAACCGTGTAAGTGTGGATCGTCCGGAATCAGCTCCTTGACCTTGGCATCGGTTCGGTAAATGTCTTCGGGCTCGCCGGACAGTGCTACCCAGCGAAATGGTCCGACGCCGCGGCAAAACAACGGTCGCACATAAGCCGGCACGAACCCCGGAAAATCGAACGCGTTCTGCACACCTTCGTCGAACGCTTCCTGGCGGATATTGTTGCCATAGTCGAAGGTAGGGACACCCGCCGCATGAAAATCGAGCATTGCGCGCACGTGCACGGCCATCGACTTGCGTGCGGCAACCGCAACTGCTTCGGGATCGCGCGCGCGCTGCTCGCGCCACTGCTCAACACTCCAGCCGATCGGCAGATAGCCGTTCGCCGGATCGTGCGCCGATGTCTGGTCCGTAACAGCATCCGGACGCACGCCACGCCTGACGATGTCGGGCAGCACCTCGGCCGCATTGCCGAGCAGGCCGACGCTGACGGGCTCTTGCGCCGCAACGGATCTTTCGATCAGCGCCAAAGCCTCGTCGAGCGACTCGGCGCGGGTGTCGAGGTAGCGGGTTTCGAGGCGCTTGTCGATGCGGTCTGACTGGCATTCGACGGCCAGCATCGATGCGCCAGCCATCGTTGCGGCGAGCGGCTGTGCGCCGCCCATTCCACCGAGGCCTGCCGTCAGGATCCACCGTCCGGCCAGGTTACCGTCGTAATGCTGGCGCCCCATCTCGACAAACGTCTCGTGGGTGCCCTGCACGATGCCCTGGCTGCCGATGTATATCCAAGAGCCGGCCGTCATTTGCCCGAACATCATCAGTCCCTTTCTATCGAGTTCCCGAAAGTGCTCCCAGTTCGCCCAGGCCGGTACGAGATTGGAGTTGGCGATTAATACCCGCGGCGCATCCTCGTGCGTGCGGAACACACCGACAGGCTTGCCCGACTGCACGAGCAGTGTCTGATCCGCTTCGAGTTCGGCGAGCGTTTCGACAATCGCGTCGAACGCTGCCCAGTTACGCGCCGCCTTGCCGATCCCGCCATACACGACGAGCTCGTCCGGGCGCTCCGCGACGTCGGGATCGAGGTTATTCATGATCATTCTGAGCGGCGCTTCCGTCAGCCAGCTCTTTGCGCGGAGACTCGTGCCTGTCGGCGCCTTGATCCTTCGTTGCTTACTCATTGTTCCAGCCTCTCCAGTTCGACGACGTCGCTCGGCGTTGATTTCGGTGTTCCGGGTGGCACGTAGTGGCCGGTCAGTTCGTAGCGGCTGCCCGGATGATGCAACCGCGCGAAGGTGACAGGACGACCATGTGACCAGGTGCGCCTGAGCACGACGAGACTTGCCTCAGTGTCGGCCATTTGCAGGCGCCGCCGAATCGCGGCATTGGGCTGTGTGGCCCGCACGACCTGTTCGGCTTCCTGCAACGGCGAAATGGCCGTCAGATAAGCACTCGGTGTGACGGCGCGAAAATCCTGCTCGAGGCAATCCGGCGCAAAATCTGCGAGGACGTGCCGGTCCTCGACCTGAATCGGCATGCTGTTCTCGTAATGTACGAGCAACAGGTGGAAGACATCGACACCCTGCTCGACGTGCAGTGCCCGCGCGATCTCGCCGCGGGCGTGCTGGCGCGATTGCTTGATGACGGCGCACGAATGGACATGACCGCGCCGTGTAATCTCATCGGCAATGTTCTGTACTTCGAGGACATGCGACCGGGCACGAAAATCGGAGACGAACGTGCCGCGTCCGGCGACGCGTTCAACATAGCCTTCGTCTGTCAGCTCGCGCAGCGCCCGGTTGGCTGTCATTCGCGACACATTCATCGACTCGACAAGTTCATTCTCTGACGGCACGCGATCTGCCGTGCGCAGCTCACCGCTGGAGATCTGGCCGATGATCAGATCCTTGAGCTGTTGGTATCTGGGCTTGCTATCTGCAGTCATTGCCCGCTTCCGATGCGCTCGAGTGCTGCAGCAAAACCTGCGCGCGTGGCAGCCTGATCGATATGATCGCCGTCGATGACGCGCCAGTCACCGTGCACCATTACGCGATCGATGGGCAGGCGGTAGCCTGAAAATACGAGCGCATCGAGCAACGATGCATCGTCGTGACCGACGAGCATTGGATCGTCGTCGAAAAACGCGACCAGATCGGCGGGCGCGCCGACCTGCAGTCCGGCCGGCGTCTGCGCGCTGGCCTGCGCTCCGCCCTGCAGCGCGCGCGAAAAGAGCTCGCGACCGACGTGCGGTTGCTGCAACGAGGCGATATTTCTCGATTGCGACGCGATGCGCTGTCCGTACTCGAGCCAGCGCAGCTCTTCAAACGGATTGATTGACACGTGGCTGTCAGAGCCGATCGCAATCCGTCCGCCGTGACGCAGATAATCGTGCAATGGAAACAGGCCGTCACCGAGGTTGGCCTCGGTACTCGGACACAGGCAGACGACAGCTCCGGACTTGGCGAGGTTTTCTGTTTCTTCGGCGTCCATATGCGTCGCGTGCACGAGGCACCAGCGCTCATCAACGGCGAAGTTCTCGAGCAGCCAGCGCACCGGACGTCGGTGATTTGCTGCCATGCATTGATCCACCTCACGCTGCTGTTCGGCGATGTGCAAGTGCACCGGGAGTTTTTGTTTGCTGGCAACGCCGGCGATACGCTGCAACGATTCGCCAGTCACCGCACGCAGGCTGTGGACACCGATACCGACATTCATGCGGTCTGTCTGCAGCTCGCTAGCACGCGCATGATGTTGCAGAAAACTGTCAACATCGAGGGCAAACAGCCGTTGCCGTTCGCTCGGCGTCGACTCATCGAAACCGGCCCGCTCATACAGAACAGGCACATAAATCATGCGAATACCGCTTTGCGATGCGGCATCACGAAGCGCATCGAACATCACGTCATCGGCCGGATTGGCGCTCGGGTCGCGATGCAGGTAATGAAACTCGGCAACGGACGTGTAGCCGCTCTCGAGCATTTCGGTGTAAGCCTGGGACGCAATTGCACGCAACAACCCGGCATCGATTTTGCCGGCGAGTTCGTACATGCGCTCGCGCCACGACCAGAAGTTGTCTTTGCCGGAGGGTGAACGCTGCTCGGTCCTGCCCGCGAGGACGCGCTGGAAGGCGTGGCTATGCGCATTGCAAAGCCCGGCGATCACCACGCCGACGACGGTATCGGCCGGCCCGGGAGCCACCTCGCAGTCGATGCCATCAATACGACCAGCACCGATGCTGAACCGCACATTGTCGGCCCAGCCCTTTTGTAACAATGCCTTACGTGCGAAAACGTCTGCCATCTGTGGTCTGCCAAGTTGTATATACAGCCTTCGCCATGATACCGTCGAATGCCTACACGGAGCAATGAATGGCGACCTGGGACCTGCTGCTGAGCGATGCCCGAATCGCGACGATGCGGCACAATCAAACCGACTACGGCACGATTGAGCATGGTGCGATCGCCATCTCGGCCGGGTCGATCGCGTGGCTTGGGCCCCAGGAGGACTCCCCGCCGGGCACCGCTATCGAAACGCGCTCGCTCGACGGCCGCTGGGTGACGCCCGCACTCATCGATTGCCATACGCATCTCCTGTTTGCCGGCGATCGTGCAACCGAGTTCGAGCAACGCTTGCGGGGCAGCAGCTATGAGCAGATTGCGGCGGCCGGGGGCGGCATCCTGTCGACCGTACGCGCGACACGTGCGGCAAGCGCCGCCGAACTCTTCGAGTCGGCGATGCCGCGCATACGCGCACTTGCTGCTGACGGTGTCGCGACAATCGAGATCAAATCGGGCTACGGACTGGATGTCGAGAACGAGATCAAGATGCTCGAGGTCGCGCGCCGACTGGGCGAAGCATCGGGACTGACGATCCAGACGACGTTGCTAGCCGCACACGCCGTGCCGCCCGAGTACACGGACGATGCTGACGCCTATGTCGATCTGATATGTGAAGAACTGCTGCCGGCAGTCGCAGAAAATAAACTTGCTGACGCCGTCGACGCGTATTGCGAGTCCATTGCGTTTACGGCGCAGCAGGTCGCCAGGGTGTTCACGAAAGCGCAGTCACTAGCGTTGCCGGTCAAGCTGCACGCGGATCAACTGAGTGACGGTGGCGGCGCTGAACTCGCGGCGAGATTTGGCGCATTGTCTGCCGATCATCTCGAGTACGCCTCGACGGCAGGCGTCGACGCGCTGGCACGGGCTGGCAGCGTCGCCGTATTGTTGCCCGGCGCTTACGTAACACTGAACGAGACACAGCCACCGCCGGTCGCCGGTTTGCGCGAGCACGGTGTGCCGATCGCGATCGCTACCGACTGCAATCCCGGCACATCGCCGTTGTGTTCGTTGCGCGAAGCGATGGCGCTGGCGAGTCGGACATTTGGCCTTACGCCGGAAGAATGCCTTGCCGGAGCGACGCGCGAGGCGGCGCGGGCACTTGGCCTCGGCGCCGATTGTGGCACGCTCGAGACCGGCAAGCGTGCCGATATCGCGATCTGGGATATCGACCATCCGCGGGACCTCAGCTACTGGCTTGGCGTGCAGCCGCTGGCAGGCTTGTTAGTCGCGGGTCGGGATGTCAGTCTGATCTAGCCGTGATTCCAGTACCTCCGACAACGAAGCGCAGCTTCGTGATTACTCTCGGCCTGATGACGGGACTGGCGGCGGTCACCGTCGATATGAGTCTGCCAGCGGTGCCGGCTATGGCGGACGCACTCGCAACCAGTGTGTCGCGCGGGCAGCAGATTGTCGGCTTTTTCATGGCTGGCATGGCCGTGGGTCAGATACCTGCCGGGCTGATATCCGATCGTTTAGGTCGGTTGCCCGTGCTGTATTTGGGCATGACGCTGTTCGAAATATGCGCCATCGTGGCATCGATCGCAGACAACATCGAACTGATGCTGGCAGCTCGATTCGTACAAGGTATCGGCGCAGCCGCGGCGATCGTGTTATCCCGCGCTATCGTCCGCGACATTGCAAGCGGCATTGCGGCGGCACGATTGATGTCAATGATAACGATGATATTCACCGCCGCGCCGGTGATCGCTCCCAGCATTGGCGCACTACTGATAGTGCAATGGGGCTGGCGCAGCCCGTTTACCGCTATTGCTGTATTCGGCGCGCTGATACTGGTCGGCATACGCAGCTTCATCGTCGAGACGCATAAACCGGATGCCCGTCAGCATCCGCTGCGCCAGTTGGCATTGAGCTTTCGCCAATTCTTTGCACACAGACAGAGCATCCTGGGCCTCCTGCTGATTATCGTACCGCCCATAGGATTCATGTCGCTGATTACGGTTTCGTCGGCGCTGATCGTCAATTCATACGGCTATTCAGTGCCGGCATTCGGCCTGATCTTTGCCGGCGCCGGGCTGTCAATACTGCTCGGTTCGGCGATCAATCGTATGCTCGTCGAGAAGTTTGACGTGATGCAGATGCTTGGCATCGCGGTCGCGATAATGACGACTTCCGGTCTGCAGCTGCTTGCAATCCTGATTATCGATCAGGCGCCGCTTTGGTGGCTGTGGGGTAATGTGTGTGTGTTCTTTCTGGCGCTCGGCATATTGCTGCCGAACGCCACGGTGCTCGCACTGGATCCATTGCCGGAGATCGCCGGCGTTGCTTCATCGATCATCGGCACACTGCAAAATGTGTCCGGGTCTTTGGGGGCGCTCGGCGGCGCTATGATCTTCACCGGTTCGGTGCGTAGCAGCATCATCCTGATCACCGCGGCGATCGCAGCAACCGTATGCGTATTCCTGCTCAGTTCATTCATCGCACCCGACGCTCTGCGACCTCATTCCGAAATGGCGGCCAAAGACTGATCGGCCGGCCGGACCGCGGGCGGCCTGTTTGTTAGCGAAAATAAAGCGCAGCGAAGCGAGCCATTCCGATAACAATTATGCCGGTCGCGGTTATGGTCGCTCTACAAGTACCTGATCCATCCCTTGACGCGATTGCGTCGGCGTCAGCTTTGGATAACCGTACCAGACCAGGCCGACGACCGACTCGGCTTCGGCATCCATGCCGATGATGTCGAAGAATCGCTTCTCACGCGTGATATCGCCGGTTGTCCACTTGGAGCCGATGCCGGCCTTCCACAGGTACAGCAACAGATTCTGTGTCGCTGCACAGCAGGCGGCATAGTCTTCGCGCTGCAGGACTTCATCGTCCGATCTCCGGCAGGTTACGACGAGCCAACCCGGCTTCTCCGCCCAGTTGTTCGCCTTGAACTCGCCGGCCTTCGCGTCTCTTGTAGCCGTGACGATGTCACGTACGAGATCGACGCAGGCGTCGATGGTCTTCTTGCCGAGCAAATAGAATTTCCACGGCTCGGTCACGTGGTGGTTCGGTGCCCAGGTCGCAGTCTCGATGGCCTCACGGACGAGCTCCACGGGCACCGGTGTCTGCAGGTACATGTTGATCGAACGACGACCCTGCAGAACCTCGCCGAATTCGCGCAGTTCTTTCGTCACATAGCTCGGCGCGGGACGTTTCATCATATGCGCTCGATGATGATCGCGATGCCCTGCCCTACACCGATGCACATCGTGCACAGGGCGTAGCGACCTCCCGTGCGCTGCAGTTGGTATGTCGCTGTCGTCACGAGCCGGGCACCCGACATACCGAGCGGATGTCCCAGCGCAATTGCGCCACCGTTGGGATTGACGTGTCCGGCATCATCGGCCACCCCGAGTTGCCGGAGCGTGGCCAGCCCCTGAGCAGCGAACGCCTCGTTGAGTTCGATCACATTCATCTGTGCAATCTTCAATCCGGTACGGGCAAGAACTTTTTCGGACGCCGGCACCGGACCAATGCCCATGACGCGTGGCTCGACGCCGGCTACCGCCCAGCCGACGACACGCGCGAGCGGCTGCAAACCATGGTCCCGGGCCGCAGACTCGGATGCGACGAGTAACGCGCAGGCGCCGTCGTTGATGCCCGATGCATTGCCGGCGGTAATTGTCCCGTCGGCGCGGACGATCGGGCGCAATTTCTCGAGGTCCTTAAGCGTCGAGCCCGGTCGCGGATGCTCATCGGTGTCAACCTGTATCGGCTCACCGCGTCGCTGCGGCACGCTGACAGGAATGATCTCTTCGGCAAGCACACCGGATTCCATGGCCGCCGCAGTTTTCTTTTGGCTGCGCAGCGCGAACCGGTCCTGGTCTGCGCGCGTTACGGAAAAATCGGCGGCGACGTTCTCGGCCGTCGCCGCCATCGAGTCGATGCCATACTGCTCCTCGAGCTTTTTGTTGACGAAGCGCCAGCCGAGCGTCGTGTCGTGACTTTCCGCGTTACGACCGAACGCGGCCGTCTGCTTGGGCATTACAAATGGCGCGCGCGACATCGACTCAACGCCGCCCGCGATGCCGAGGTTGATGCCGCCAGTTCGTATCGCGTCGGCAACGTTGCCGATCGCGTTCATACCGGAGCCGCACAGGCGATTAACCGTCGCCGCGGCGACACTCACGGGCAAACCGGCGAGTAGAGCTGACATCCGGGCGACGTTGCGGTTGTCTTCGCCAGCCTGATTGGCACAACCGTAGACAAGGTCATCGATCGCGCCCGGATCCAGGTTGGCGTTGCGCTTTGTAAGAGCCGCGATAGGGATCGCGCCGAGGTCATCTGTACGCACGGTGGCCAACGCGCCACCGTATCGGCCAATCGGCGTCCTTACCGCATCACAAATAAACGCCTCATGCATAGTCAGACGTCCTTTCTTATTCCGACCGTCATGCGCCGCAGCACATCGTTCCGGGCCACGAAGTGGTTATAGAGTGCGGCAAGCACGTGCACTATCAGCAACGCTGCAACGATCTTCCATGTGAACTTGTGGATTTCCTCGAACAATTCATGCGCGTCGTCGTGTTCCCCGATCGGCAACGGAATCGAAACCAGGCCGAAGAAAGCTAACGGCCGTCCGCCCGTCGCGACAGTAATCGGGCCGGTCATCAATTGCGCGAAGACAGCGATATACAGGCCCCAGTGCACGAGCGTTGCACTAACTCTCTGCCAGCCCGGCAATCCATCGGGATGCCCGGGCACTGGATTTATGAGTCGCCAGACGATGCGCAAGGTCATCAGCATAAACACGACGAGCGCGATCGAACCGTGCAGATCGCGAACAGCCTGCCGGTCGGGACCGCTTTCCATGCCCGCCTGTTCGAGACCCAGGAAAAACAGGGCGCAGATGCCGATCGCGACCAGCCAGTGCAGCACCTTTGCGAGAGAGCCGAACTCGGTCGTTGAATTGCGTAATCCCATATTCACTCCTGTTGCGAGGCTTGCTCGGGTTCCAGAGCCCTCCGGTTATAAGCACGGCCGAGGTACATGCCGACACCAGCCCATACGACCGCGATGCCGGCGCCGACGGCGGCGACGGCACCCAGCCCGAGGCCGACGACCGTCGTCAGCAGCGTAAATGCCCAGGCAGTGACCATGTCACCGCCACGGTACAGCACAATATCGATGACAGGCTTCGCTTTAAAGCGCGTCTCGCGATTGACGATCGTGAACAGCATCTCCCGTCCCGGCCGAGTAATCGCGTAATTGCCCGCACGTCGCGCCACCTGCAGGCCCGCGACCACGGCAACTACGGGAGAGAACGCCAGTACCAACATGCCGATGGCCATCAGGGCGGGGATCAGCGCGAGTGTCGTCGCCATACCGAATCGCGTCGCAATTCGACTCGTGACGAATACCGCTGTAACAATCGCCAGCGAATTTACGGCGAAATCGATATACGCGAAGATCTGGGTGCGTTCCTCGCGTGTGAAGATCTCGAACAGGTTCTTCATCTCGAAATACACGAACGAACCGATCGAAACGTATAGCAGTATGAAACAGCCGATGCCGATCAGGAACGGACTCTGCAGGAACAGCGAGAACCCGGCGAACGGGTTCCGACCAATCGCCTGCTGCGCGCTCAGATCGACGCTGACGTCCTCATTGCCCAGTGCCGTGCGCTTGAGACTCTCGAGTACGATAATGATCGGAATTGGAATCAGCAGCAGCGTCGCAGATACGAGCATCAGCGTGTCTGTACCGATGCGCCCTACGAGCTGCGCCGCCAGGAGTGGACCGACGATCGCGCCGACGCTCGCACCTGTCGCGATTATGCCGAAGAGTCGGGGCGCCTGGTTCTTGTTGAACACATCCGACATGAAGCTCCAGAAGACCGACAGGTGGAACAGGCTGAATACGCTGAGCCAGACGTAAAAGCTCTTGTCGACGAGCACCGGGTCGGCGATCAGTGTCGAGCCGAAATAGAAGACGAAAAACGATAGCGCGAAGAACGCATAGACGCCGGGCACGAGTAGCCGGAAGCGAACGAAAGAAATCGCTGCACCGTAAACGCTGACGGCGATCAGGCTGAAGAAGAACGTCATCGACCACAGCAGACTGACCTCGGCGTCACTCCAGTCACTGGCCATCGCGTCGCGCACTGGCCGCATGATGAAGTACGCGGTCATCAGCACAAACACAAACACGAAAGACAGCAGCGTAGCGCCGAGTTCGTTGGCTTCAACCTTGGTCGCGGCCTTGACGATTCGCGTCAGGAGATTGTCGCGAGCGATATCGCTCATGTTGTTATGCTCCCGTAGCTGAGCGGAAGCGTATCATCCCTGCTGGAACTACTGCACGATCTTCCTTGCAACGTCGAGCATGTCCTCTGCCGGCAGGCGCACCTTGTAGTCGGGTTCGACGAAGGCGTAAGCGATAGTGCCATCCCTGTCGATTGCGAAGATCGATGGCACCGGCAGAATCCCGTGACGCAGCATTGATGAACCGGCTATATCCTGGCCTTTTTCGTGGCGCCGGTTGATCGTGCTCTTGGCCGCCTTGAACGCGATGCCAAAAGCGATTGCAGCGTTTGCATCGGCATCAGACAGGATCCGGTAATCGAGATCGCTGATTGTGTCCTGCGTATCCTGTTTCAGGCTCCGGTACAGCAGTTCCGGCCGGTCTCCGCTCAAAAACAGAATATCGACACCGAGCTCCTGGATCTCGGGCATCACGGTCCGGAGTTCCGATAGGTGCATGTTGCAGTAAGGACACCAGCCGCCGCGGAATGTGATGATGAGCGCAGGCCGCTCGAGGCTGCGAGGATCGAAGACAAACGGCTCGCCATCGACGGTCTCGACGACGAAGCGCGGCGCACCCTGGCCAACCTGGAGCGGCTGCACGAGTTCTGCCGATTCGGCCACCGGTACATCCGCGCGCCCTTGCTGCATGGACAGGCTGCACACGAGGCTCAGCAATAAAGCTGTCGAGAGCGTAACGAGAATTGTCGGCCGCAGGTTCATCCGGCCAATCAAGAGCTTCCACATCAGGAATTTCTCCAATCGGATTACTAACACAAGACCGATGCGGTCGCGCCTATATTACATGGCTTTTTCGAGCAGGTCGCCGCTTTGAATATCGCTGACTCCGCGACAGCGGGCTTTGGCGCGATACATCGCCTGATCGGCTTCGCGCATCAGGCCCGTGAGCGTGTTGGCATGCTCGGGATACAGCGCCAGACCGATGCTTGCTGCGCAATTCAGGGTCTGGGAGCCAATCATATAGGGCTCCTCGAGCGCAGTCGTCAGGCGCTTGGCGAGCCGGTCGGCAACCTTGGGCGTCACGTCAGGAACAAGTGCGACAAATTCGTCACCACCCGGGCGACCGATGATATCGCAGGAGCGCAGACTCTTGCGCAGCCGTTTGGCGGCGATCCGCAGCAGCTCGTCGCCGACTTCATGGCCGCAACTATCGTTGATTTGTTTGAATTCATTGAGATCGATGAACATAAGCGCACCCGTTGCATCATCCGCGCTCTCGGTCAGCCGTTTCGAGGCATCGCGTTCGAACCCGCGACGATTCAGGACTCCTGTCAGCGGATCCGAAAGTGCAATAGATTCCATTTGTTCTTCTTTCGCCTTGCCATCGGTGATATCGACAAATGTGATCGCAATGTCATCGCCAAACGGCTCGCAAATCATGCGTAACCATTTGGTCGAGCCATCCTGGGCTTTGTGCTCGACTTCCGTATCGATACTTTCGCCTGTTTGCGTCGCTCGGCGGAAGTCATTCACGACATCCTCGGTATCACTCGCACCCATCGCATTCGCCGCAATCTGGATGATCTCCTCGCCTGGACAGCCGATAAGCTTGTCACATTCGATAGACAGAAAGCGCCCGGCGGCTGCATTGGCGAAGATGCTGCGTAACTCACTACCCGACTCATTCTCGCTGTCTTCCCAGCGCAGTCTGATGATGCCGTTGACCGAGTGGTCGATCAGGGTGCGCAGCAGCGCTTCGTTGGCACGAACCTCGGCCTGCGCCCGCTCGACGTCGCTCACGTCCCGGAACATGAGTACTTTGCCCTCGCGCTTCGATACACGGCTCGACTTCATCGGCGATACCTGAACATGCAGAAAGCGCCCGGTGGAGGTCAACATTTTACTCGGCTTGCCACTCTCCAGGGCCTCGAAGATTTCTGTCGAACCGTCGGCGATCACCATGTCCAGTGGCTCCAGCAACGCCGACGTCTCGGTGATGTCCAGCAGCTGCTCGGCACGATGGTTGAGACCAATGATCCGGCCGTGGTCATCCACAACCACGACCGGGTCCTGCATATTCTGGAATACGGTTTCGTAAGCCAGTGGCGAGAATTCGACGATCTGCTCAGCGAGAATCAGCCACGCGTACAGTGGCAGCATCATTGTGAAGACGATCGGTACAAACGAAATCGTGTCTGGGCCGAAACCGAAATCATAGGCGGCCGTCGCAGCTAAGGGCCCGAAACAAGAGGCGACCAGCAGGAATATGCCGCGCCGATGTGCCCGCGCTACGGCCGAGGAGTGCGTGACCAGCGTAAGCACCGCGGCCCCAATCACGGCGTAGCTGTAAGGCCCATGCACGAACAGAAACCACGGCCCCCAGCTTTCGGGGCGGGTCAGGAAGTCGCCCATGTCGTTGGCGAAAGGCGCATACCACATGAATTCATGGGATGCGTTTGTCGCTGCCAGCGAGACCGACACAACCGGGATAATAAGCAACATGACAATGCGATGTACCGACGTAGATCGACCCGTGTATTGGCGGAAGCAGACATACGCCGCGACTGGCAGAAATGAGGTGCCGACGAAGTGCCCGGTGCGACCGATGGAAAACCCGACGAACGAATTCGACATCAATTCAACCGCGCCGCCGAGTACCCAGAAACTGATAACGACGAGCAGCATCCCGATCGACATCGGGCCCGGCTCTCGCCGGCCCACGACGAGTTGCAGACCCAGCGCCAGATAACAGGCGGCGCTGAATATTTGGATCACAGCGAGAACGGCGTCCAGGGTCATTCAGGTGCAGCTCGGTTTAACGGAATCTGACCCATAGTAAGGCGCTAAACCGTTGAATTCTGGGAACTGTTCCACACCTTTGCAGCCGCGAAAATGGCCTGCGTAGTCAGTATCTCCCGGCCGCGTGCAGACGCCGCGGCGAGTACGGACAGTACCTGCCCTGGCGACTGATTTGACATGTTTCCAGAAAGCGCCACGCCACCAGATGTCAGAAATGCCAAACAGTTCCGGCCCGCTTTGAACATAATCGTTCAAAATTCCATGTCTTATGAACCGGTTAGCAAGAATCGCCCGATCTGCGACGCCGTCGGCCGGCGTGCAATTCCGCAAGCATGCCTACGGCAGAGCGGGCGTGCACGACTTTCTGCGCGATGTCATCGCAATCGCAAACGCCGCCGCAGACGGCAATCGCTATATCGTGACGGGCGTCGAGTTCGACCGTAAAAACCGCAGAAAGGCGTTTGCCATCGATCGCGATGATTTCTCCGGCAAGCCTGCCTACCAGGCACTTGCCAACGAACATATCGAGCCGCCAATTCGAATCCGCTATAAGCCTGTGTCGGTCGACGGCGAACGGGTCGGAGTTTTTGACATCGGCGACTGTCAGGATCGTCCCTACATGATGCGCGTAGATCACTCGGAGCTGCTGCGTCGTGGCGACGCTTACGTGCGCATCAACGACAAAGCCGTCAAGATGGGTCGACGTCAGTTGCAGGTCCTGTTCGAGAAGAAGTTCAGAGAATCAGTTTCCGCGACCAGCATCGAGATCGGTTTCGCCGGCGATATCATTCATAAGAACCTGCGTATTAAAACTTGCAACCTTGCCAAAATGCCGTCGGCCATCGCCAGCGCGAAACTGACGCAGCTGATCGAGGCGAAGGGACGAGTGCAGGGATCGACGACAAATTCGATGCTCGCCCGATTTACGCATGCCCGACTATTCGGCTCAGACCAGCCCTATGAAAATCGAACAACCGAAGACATCTTGGTTGAGATGCGCCAAATCGAACAACAGTATCGCAACGATGATGAGCATTTTCTGTTCGAGGAGAACAACACCGATATACAGCTCGTCATTCTCAATCAGGGTGACGAATCTTTGCGTGACGCATCGATTTCGCTCGTCATGCCCAATCACGACGAGTTTTACGTCGCCTCTCAGCTTCCGCTGCGGCCCGTGGACGGTGGCTTTATCGAACGCAGCGCCGATGAGCAGTCAGAATATCCGTCGGTAAGTCTGCGCGACGACGCCGTACAAGTGTCCGTAAAGGTGGGTGACGTCGCCCCGGATGCGCCGGTAGAGATCTTCGGGACACCGCTACGAATCTGTGTTGGCAAGGCGCTAAAGGGCCGCCGGTTCGGCATACAGTACAAATTATTCGCACATAACTTGCGGACACCTGTCAGTGGCAAGTTGCGGCTCTTGTTCTAGAATCCGGATCGTGCCAGCCCACGACATCTGGCGCCGGCAATTCGGCGGCATCATGCCGGCACGGGTTTTGCCTTGGCGTCTTCGATGATCTTCGATATTTCGGGCCGCCGCTGCCGCAACTCTTCGGGCGTCAACGCGTCAAGCTCATGGGGGAACACCAGCCATTCGGCCGTTTCGTGGATGAAGTAGTCCGGCTCGAGGTTCGTCTCGTTGCGGCTCGGCTTGTACCATGGAACCGCGACGCGGATATCTTCGGGTGTGTTGCCTCTTGCGCGTTTCCCCAGCTCTTCGATCACGGCCGCAATCGTATTGCCCGTGTCGAAAACATCGTCGATGATTAATACGCGATCATCGTGGCAGATCTTCTTGATGATGTAATTGAGTCCATGCACAGCAACTTTGCCGCGCTCATCGACACCGGTATAAGACGACGTTCGAATGGCGATGTGGTCTGACTCGACGCCGCAATACGCGAGGATTTCCTGCACAGCCATACCCACAGGCGTGCCACCACGCCATATGGCAATGATCATCGTCGGATTAAAGCCGCTTTCGAGAATATCGAGCCCGAGCTGAAACGAATCCTCGAGCAATTGCTGGGCGGACAGTACGTTTTTGTCCATTTTTCTTTCTCTTGTTTTCCGGGCTCGAGCTGTCGCTATAATGCCTCGACCCGATTCTACCGTAGCGCAGGCCCGGAAGAACAATGACCAAGCAATTCGTCGCCGCAGATGCTCTGCTAAGAGACTCCTTTCAGCTGGCGGCCAACATCAGCAGTGCGGGATTTCGACCGGACTTTCTTGTCGGGCTCTGGCGCGGCGGTAGCGGCGTCGGTATTGCCGTCCAGGAGGGGCTTGATTATCTCGGCATAAAGACCGACCACATCGCCATCCGCACATCCTACCGTGGCGCGCCGAGTTATACAGAGATGGTCAGCCAGGCAGCTTCGATTCGGGTACATGGTTTGCAATATCTGCTCGAGAACCTGTGTTCACATCATTCGCTGCTGATCGTTGATGATGTTTACAGCACAGGTTCGAGCGTGCAGGCAGTCATCGATCAGCTGGCACAAAAGACGCGCCGCAATCTGCCCCATGACATACGCATAGCAACGGTATGGTATCGACCGACAGAGAAGTCATTGCGAACCCCGGATTACTACGTGCACGAGACGTCAGACTGGCTCGTGCTGCCCTATGAACTCACCGGCTTGTCAATCGATGAACTGCGCCAGAACCGTCCCGAGCTCGGCTCTCTCATCGACCGCCTGGAGGCGCTGGTCACCTGACTGTCCGAATTCCGCCGCCCGGGGCGCGGATACGATCGGGGCCTCTGCGAGCGCAGCAGCGTGCCACTAGCTGCGTGCCGCGATACCCTGCAGATAGGTTGCGGCGACGTGACGCTCGTCGCCGAGGAAAATCAGTGCAAAAAGCAACTCGTCGACCGTGGTGGTGGCGGCGGCACGGCGCTCGGCGATGCGTGACCCGCACGGGTCAAGCACGATGAAGTCTGCCTCCTTGCCGATCGCGAAATTACCGATGTGTTCGTCGAGTCGCAGTGCGCGTGCCGCACCGAGCGTAGCGAGGTACAGCGCACGCGATGCGGGCAAAGTCTGATCCTGCAGATGCAGTACCTTGTAGGCCTCGCTCATCGTTCTGAGCAGCGAAAGGCTGGTGCCCCCACCGACATCTGTCGCCAGCCCTGTCGCAATACCTGCAGCTGAGATTGATCGCAGGTCAAAAAGTCCACTGCCGAGAAACAGGTTCGACGTCGGACAAAACGCCGCACCAGCGCGTTTATCGGCCATCAATTCGCGGTCACGGTCATCAAGATGCAGGCAGTGTGCAAACACCGAGCGCTCACGCAACAAGCCGAAATTATCGTACACATCGAGATAGCTGCGCGACTTCGGGAACAGGCGCGCAGTTGCTTCGACCTCCTCGGTGTTTTCGGCAAGATGCGTGTGCACCCAGGTATCGGGATATTCGTTCGCGAGTATCCCTGCCGCCTCCAGTTGCCCGGGGCTGGAAGTCAGTGCAAAGCGCGGCGTAATCGCGTATCCAAGTCGGTCCCGTCCGTGCCAGCGTTCGATCAGTGCCTTGCTGTCAGCGTAGGCCGATTGAGCGTCATCGCGCATGTCCGCTGGACAGTTTCTGTCCATCAGTACTTTACCGGCGATCAGCCGCATGTCGCGTTTGGCGGCCGCTTCGAAAATAGCATCGACCGATTGTGGAAAAACCGTCGCGAAGACCAGGGCCGTCGTCGTGCCATTGCAGAGCATTTCATCGAGAAACACCTCCGCCACTGCAGCAGCATGCTCCTTGTCTGCAAAGCGCGCTTCTGCCGTATACGCATAACGGTTCAGCCAGTCGAGCAGCTGCGCGCCGTACGACGCGATAATGTCGAGCTGCGAGTAGTGCACATGGCAGTCGATCAGGCCTGGAACGATGAGCTTGCCACGGTGATCCTCGATGACAGTATCGGCGTGCAGCGTCGGTAATAACTGATCGGCCGGCTCCAGCCGTGCCACCACGCCGTTTTCGACCAGCAGCAGGCCGTCCTCCAGGTACTCGGAGGCCGCATCCCGCCCCTCCTCGCCGGGATCTTCGAGACAATGAAATATGGCAGCGCGAAACGCCCGTTGCATCGTTAAACCTCGGCCACGGTCACGGCCTCGTCCAGGCTGTGTTCGTCGCAGTTCGGCGAGTCGCCGGCTCTGTCAATAATCAGAAATTCCTGGCCCGCATCGAATGCAATCAATGGCATGTGCCAGGTGCCGCGATGGTAATTGACGCCTTGCCGTCCATTGCTTACGAACGCGCGCAGATCAGTGGCCGCAACGCTCTCTTCGGGCGGCGCCACAACGACGACGAACACGCACGGCGTCAGCGGCACGAACGCCTGGCTGCCCTGCGGATGCCGCTCGACCATGTCGAAACGGTACGGCAAAGAGGTGGCTACGCGGCAGCGCGCGATGCTGATAGCGACACGGCCCTTGGCATCCGTTTCAACTCGGCACAAATCATCGAAGCGATCGAAACGCGCGGCATTCATTGCGGCGCGATGATCCGTAGACGCTTCGATGACATCGCCATAAGGAGCGAAGCGCTCGCTCGTCAGCGGTTGTGGCTGTAGCGTGATCACCGTTCGTCAGACTCCCCGATACGGACGACCATAAAGTCGCAGACGGCTAACCCCGCCGTCCGGATAGATCGACATACGTACATGACTGACGGGGCCAATATCCTCGAGCTCCGCCTCGAACTCGTGTTGCTTGTCCATTTCGAGTTTCGCCTCCGGCAGCAAAGTCTGCCACTCGTCGCCGGTCGCGCTGACATCGTCGCCCTCTTCAAACAGTGCAGCTTCGAGCGATACGCGATCAGGATAATTGCCCTTGAAATGCGCAGTATCCACTTCGACACGCCTGATCGTGCCACGCTGACCCAGCGCGACTATGACCCAGTCGTTGCCGGGGCCGCGCCGACGGGCAGTTTCCCAGCCGTCGCCCATATTGAGGCCGCGCCCCGCCAGGTTGAGGTTATGCATGCTGCCATAATGCTCATCACTGCAGGCGATCGCGCGGCCGCCGTTCTCGAGCGCAACGAGGTCGATTACGCCGTCTGCCGCCGCCAGATCGGGCCGCACCTCGCCGTAGATCCGCAACCTTGCAATGCCGCCGTCCGGAAATATGTTGAGACGTAGGTGCGTCCACACCGAGTCGTCGTCGATATTGAGATAATGGTGTGCGTTGCCTGCGAGCGTGGTCCTGGCGAGTACTTCGAGCCACTTACCCGCAGGAACATCGTCGTCGCTCGCACACGCATCGATAGATGCCTGCGGCGGGAAATTGCCCGTGAAATGGCTGGTGTCGATATCGACGCCGTGCAGAATACCGGGCACGCCGAGGCGAATAATGCAGTGGTCGTGCCCGGGCGTACGCCTGCGACGAGTTTCCCAGCCATCCATCCACTTGCCGTGATCGTCGTACTTGTCTTCGATAAATACAGGCGCCCCGGGATCGATGAGGCGCTCTTTCGCACCAAAGAACTCGTCGGTGGCGAATGTCACGCGCGTGCCAAGACGCGACTGCTCGAGTCGAATCCACTCGTGAAACGGTTGCTGCTCTGCAGACACTAGGCGGCCTCGATAGCATCAAGGCGCAGACGCGCAATCTTATGGATCTCGGCGAGCGCAGTCTCGAACTCCGTTGTCGACTCATTGCCCAGCCGCGCTTCGAACGCCGCGAGAATTGCGGCGCGATTACTGTCACGAACCGCCATCACGAACGGGAAACCGAATTTTTCGCGATACGCGCGATTCAGGATCTGAAACTTTTCAAATTCCTCCTTGGTACACTGATCGAGACCTGCGCGGGCCTGTTCGCTGCGGGATTCTGCCGTCAACTTGCCCGCAGTCTGTGCCCTGACTGCGAGATCCGGATGCGCCCGAATCAACTCTAGCTGCTCGTCCAGTGCCGCATTGTTGACGCAATCCGCCATGACCGTCGCGATAGTGTCGATGTCCCGGCAGCCGGCCACATGCCGCTCTGCACGTTGTGCAACCCATGGCGAGTTTTCGTAAATGGCACCATAGCGCGCGACGAAATCGGTTGTCGGCTCTGCCATTACGATGCCGCCGGATGCTGCTTGTGCCAGTGTTCGGCGATGTCGATGCGCCTCGCAACCCACGCCTCATCGTGCCCGGCCACATAGTCGAGGAATCGCGCGACGGCCGCGGCGCGCCCGGGTCTGCCGGCGAGCCGGCAGTGCAGGCCGACCGACATCATTCGCGATCCCTCGGCGTACAGCACGTCGAAAGTGTCCTTCAGGTAATCGAAGAACTGCTGGCCCGAGTTAAAACCCTGTGGTGTGGCGAAGCGCATGTCATTAGCGTCCAGTGTATACGGCACCATGAGTTGTGGCGTTGCAAACGACAGATCCCAGTACGGCAGATCGTCGGCGTAGCAATCGGAGTTATAGCTGAATCCCCCCTCCTCGGCGACGAGTCGATGACTCTGCGGACTGCACCGTCCCAGGTACCAGCCGCGCGGTCGCGTTCCCGTGACGCGGGTGTGAATCTCGATTGCCCTTGCAAGGTGCTCGCGCTCAGTCGCTTCGTCAACGAACTGATAGTCGATCCAGCGATAGCCGTGACTCGCGATTTCCCAGCCCGCCTGTCGCATCGCGCTGACCACCGCCGGGTTGCGTTCCAGCGCCATCGCGACGCCGAACACGGTTACGGGCAGCTCACGGTCGCTAAAAAGTCGATGCAGGCGCCAGAAACCGGCACGGGCGCCATACTCGTACAGCGACTCCATGTTCATGTGACGCTGATTCTCGATCGGCCTGGCGCCGACGATCTCCGAGAGAAACGCTTCGGACGCCGCGTCGCCGTGCAGCACGCAATTCTCCGCACCTTCCTCGTAATTGATGACAAACTGCACGGCGATTCTCGCGCCGCCCGGCCACCCGGCCTGTGGCGGATTGCCGCCGTAACCGCAAAGATCGCGCGGATAGCGTTCGTCCGCCATCAATCGCCCGCGAGTTCCTGGTACCAGCGATCGAGCCTATCCCGCTCGTCCTCACTGATGCCGGTCAGATTGCCGATCGGCATGACCCGGGTCACAACTGTTTGCTGGTAGATGCGCTGTGCCTCGGCGACGATCTGCTCGTCGGTATCCAGTACCACGCCGCCCGGTGCGGCAGGAAACGCCGGATGTGTCGGTGCTCCGGAATGACAGCTCGTGCAGCGCTGATGCACGATATTACGGACATCGGCAAATGCTACGGCTTCGCCAGAGCCGGCACTTGCCTTCGGCGCGATCAGGACCGCGACGCCGACAAGCAGAATCGCGGCAATGATAATCGGTAGCAGCGACGCATTGCCCTTGTGGCGCGCCACGAAATAAACGCGAATCAACGCCCCCGCGAGCGAGATCGCGATAAGTATTGCCCAGTTGTACTCGTGGCTGTAAGTCATCGCGTAGTGGTTACTCGTCATCGTGAACAGCACGGGCAATGTGAAGTACGTGTTATGCACCGAGCGTTGCTTGGCGCGTATGCCGGGACCTGGATCGGGAGTTTCGCCACGCTCCGCCGCAGCGACCATTTCTCTCTGCCCCGGGATGATCACGAAGAACACGTTCGCGACCATGATCGTGCCAAGCACGACGCCGAAATGTATGTACGCACCGCGCCCGCCGTACACCTGGCACAGGCCCCAGGCCAGCACAGAAACAAGCACGAGCAACACGCCGCCGATTGCCGTTTCGTGCTGACCAAGAGGCGACTTGCACAAGAGGTCATAAATCAGCCAACCCGCAACGATGACCGCAGCGGCAATCGCGATCGCTGCCAGCGGCGACAGCTCGGCGATCGCCGGATCGATCAGGTAAACCTCGGCGCCATACCAGTAAACGAGAATGAGCAGGAATATGCCTGACAGCCAGGTCGTATAAGCCTCCCACTTGAACCAGTGCAGCGTCTCGGGAATCACGCGCGGCGCGACGCGGTATTTTTGTGCATGGTAGAAGCCGCCGCCGTGAACGGACCACAACTCGCCGCCAACGCCTTTCTCGTCATCGGCAGCATCTTTGGGTGCTTCGAGGTGATCGTCGAGCCAGATGAAATAGAACGATGAACCTATCCACGCTATGCCGGCGATGAAGTGCAGCCAGCGCACGAACAGATTCAGCCAGTCGATGACGTATGCTTCCATATTATTGCTCTTTGCACATTGTTTATTTTTCTAGGGCATGCACGTTGCCCGGATATGCGATTTCTGCGGCGCGGTGCGTACGCTCGTATGCACGCAGCACTTCCGCGGAGGCGGCCACGGCGATCTCGGCAGGCTTCTTGCCACTGATGCCGTCAACGCCGATCGGGCAAACAAGCTGATCAATGCGGTCCTGCCGTAATCCCTGCTCACGATAGCGTTTTTCAAATCGGCGCCGCTTTGTTAATGAGCCGATGAGACCGCAATAAGCAACATCGTCGCGTTGCAGAATTCGATCGCAGATATCGAAGTCCAGCGCATGACTGTGAGTCATGACCAGGTAACAACTCTCCGGCGGCATTGCGGCGACCTCGAGAGAAGGCTCACCAGCCTCGATTGTGCGCACATTCGGCGGCGTAGCGCGAAAGATGTTGCGCCGACTGTCGATCCAGCGAATGTTGCAGTCGAGCGCGCTCAGTGAGCGTACCACGGCAGCTCCGACATGGCCGGCGCCGAACACCGCGATATTGAAATCGCTGCCGACGAGGAGTTCGAAAAACCAGTTCTCGCGACGATGCGCGATGCGCCGCATCTGCAGGCCGCTCCGCGCCTCGACGACGATATCAGCCATTGCCTGCTCGTCGTCGATATTGAAAGTGGTGCTCGCGGTGACGACGCTTTTCTGCCGGGCGGCGTCCAATTGCGTACAAATGACCGCAGGCTCGCGCTGGCCGTGCAGCGCCCTGAGGTCACGCAACCAACCCGGCAGGCCGCCGGCCATGGGTTCGAATAACACATCGACCACGCCACCGCAGCACTGGCCCATCGACGCGCCCAGCGGAAATTTCCGCAATACCGGACGCTCGTCGTCGCCGAGCATTTCGCACGCGATGCGCGTGCATTGATACTCGAGCTGGCCGCCACCGATTGTTCCCAGGGTCTCGGTCTCCGTGACGATCATCTTCGCGCCCACTTCGCGCGGCGCGGATCCCCGAATGCCAGCCACGGTCACGACGACGACACGCTCGCCGGCCGCACTCAGATCCGAGAGTTCTTCGATCCACTCGTTCAAGGGGCACAGCCCTCGATGGCACGCAGAACCGCTTCGGGCGTCGCAGGCGCATGCAGATCCGGCAGTGGCCGCGCATCGGTCGCAATCGCGTCGCGAATCGCATGAAAGACGGAGATCCCGAGCATGAATGGCGGTTCGCCCACCGCTTTCGAGCGGTAGATCGTGTCTTCGCGATTAGCCGAATTCTCGAGCAGTTGCACCCGAAAATCAGGGGCCAGATCGGAGCATGTCGGAATCTTGTATGTGGACGGTGCATGCGTCATGAGTTCGCCGGTTTCGTTCCACCACAACTCTTCCGACGTTAACCAGCCTGCACCCTGGACGAAGCCGCCTTCGACCTGGCCCAGGTCCATGGCCGGGTTCAGTGAATCGCCGCAATCGTGGACGATGTCGACACGCAGCACGCGGTGCTCTCCGGTCAGGGTATCGACGACGACCTCCGAGACTGCGGCGCCGTAAGCGAAATAGAAAAACGGCCGGCCGCTGAAAGTCTTGCGATCGTAGTGAATCTTCGGTGTCTTGTAGAACCCGGTTGCCGACAGCGACACACGATCGGACCAGGCGAGTTGTACAAGCTCGGCGAAACTCAGGGTCTTGTCGCCCACGGTAACTTCGTTCAGCCGAAATTCGACAGCACTCTCGGGTACGGCGAAGTGTCGCGACGCGAACTCGGTCAGTCGGCCACGAATTTTCGCTGCCGCTATCTGTGCAGCTTTGCCATTGATATCGGACCCGCTCGAGGCTGCCGTCGCCGATGCGTTCGGTACTTTGCTCGTATCCGATGCATTGCTGCGAATTCGATCGACACCGATCTGCAACTCGTCGGCGACGACCTGCGCGACTTTTATGAACAGCCCCTGCCCCATCTCGGTGCCGCCGTGATTCAGGTGTACGCTGCCGTCCTTGTAGACGTGGACCAGCGCGCCGGCCTGATTCAGATGCGTGGCCGTAAACGAGATGCCAAACTTGACCGGCGTCAGCGCGATACCGCGTTTGAGCACGGGACTTGTGGCGTTGAAGTCACGGATTTCCTTCCGCCGTTTCGCGTAGTCGGCATCCGCCTCGAGCTTGTCGACGATGTCGTGGATAATGTTGTCGTCAATTTTCTGCCCGTACTGGGTGACGTCGCGTTCGCCAACGCCATAGAAATTGCGGCGCCGAACCTCGAGCGGATCGAGCCCGAGCGTGCGTGCAATGTCATCGATGACATATTCGATCGCGTACATACCCTGCGGCCCGCCAAAACCGCGAAACGCGGTATTCGACACGGTGTTGGTCTTGCAGCGATGGGACCGGATGTGGACGTTTTCGAGGTAATACGCATTGTCGCAGTGGAACATTGTTCGGTCGTTGACCGGTCCCGACAGGTCCGCCGAGATACCGCAACGTGACGCGAACATGAAATCGACGCCGAGTATGCGGCCAGTATCGTCAAAACCGGCATCGTAGTCGATGACAAAGTCGTGGCGTTTGCCCGTCATGATCATATCGTCGTCGCGATCGAGCCGGAGCTTGCAGGAACGGCCCGTTTTCACGGCCATGATCGCTGCAAGGCAGGCGATCGTTGCCGCCTGGCTCTCCTTGCCGCCGAACGCGCCGCCCATGCGCCGGCAGATGCAGACGACATCCTTGGCCGCACGATCGGTCGCTTGCGCCACGAGATGCTGCACTTCATCCGGATGTTGGGTCGAGCTGTAAACGAGCAGTCCCCCGTCCTCTTGCGGCAGCACCATCGCAATATGGCCCTCGAGATAGAACTGGTCCTGGCTACCGAGATTGAGCCGGCGGCGCACACGGTGCGGCGCTTCCGCAAGCACTTTCTGCGGTGCGCCGCGCTCGATCGTCTCGCTCGGCAACACAAACGAGCCCTTCTCCACCGCAAGTATCGGGTCCAGGATCGGCTCGAGGTCCTCGTACTCGATACGCGCGAGCCTGGCAGCTTTGCGTGCCGCATCGACGGTCACGGCAGCCACGGCGAAAACAGGCTGCCCGGCAAACTCGACGACGTCCGTCGCGAGAATCTTCTCGTCAGCCACAATCGGGCCGCAATTGTTGCTACCCGGGATGTCGGCCGCGAGACCGACGTCGACTACACCGGCCACCGCGCGCACCGCCTCGAGATCGATGCTCCGGATCCGCGCATGCGCTTTCGTACTCATGCCAATCGCAAGATGCAGAAGATCTCGCGGCTCCGGCAGATCGTCGGTATATGCCGCCGTGCCGCAGACATGTAAATGCGCACTGTCATGCGGCAGCGCCCTGCCCACGGCGTTACGTTGCGCCGATGCTGTCCGCGCTTCGGATTCAGCGTCCATAACTGTAGACCGTTTGTTCGAGTTCGCCGCGGGTTTCCAGATAAAAGCGTCGCAGCAGGTTCTGCGCACCACGCAATCGGTAGCCGGCGGAAGCGCGCATGTCGGTGATCGGCGCGAAATCTTTTGCAAGCGCGGCTGCCGCGCGTTCGATTGTGTCCTCTTCCCAGGGCTCCCCCGCAATCGCCGCCTCACAGTGTGGCGCGCGTTTGATCGTCGCCGCAAGCCCTCCGCAGGCCATACGAAATGTCCGCACCTTGCTGCCATCGAGTTCCAGCCGGTAGGCTGTGCACACGGCCGAGATGTCCTGGTCGAAGCGCTTCGAGAGTTTGTGACTTCTGAGTATCGTGCTTTTGCCTGGTAGCGGGATACGAATCATCTGGATAAATTCTCCGGCGTGCAGGTCAGTGAGCTGGTAGTCAACATAGAAATCATCGAGCGCGACTTCGCGAGTGCCCTGCCTGGAGTGGAGCACGAGCGTCGCTCCGGCTACCATGAGTGCTGGCATCGAGTCACCGATCGGTGAGCCATTGGCAATATTGCCGCCGAGCGTCGCGGCATTGCGGATCGGCGGCGAGGCGAATCGACGAAACAGTTCATCGAGGCCGGGATAGTTCTGCACGATGATATCCATCGCGTCGCTCAGCGTCACCGCTGCGCCAATTTCGATATGCGTTGCGCTAACCTCTATATCGTTGAGTTCGGCTACACGACCCGTGTAGATGACGGTCTGCAACTCGCGATGCTGCTTGGTCACCCACAAACCGACGTCCGTGCCCCCGGCGAGCACCGTCGCGTCCGGATTCTCGGCAAGCAGCTCTGCGAGTGCGCTGCTGCTGGCTGGCGCATGAAAGCTGCGTCCGTGGCCGTAGACAGCCAGGTCGCCGTCACGTGCCACCTCGCGCAGGCGCCGCACGCGTTCCGTTGGTTTCACTGACCCTCCCGAAGCCTGTAGCAACCAGCGTTTAGCGCCCGAGCCGCGGCCATACATCGATTCTGCCGCCGTGATTATCGGTCTGTACCCCGTGCAGCGACACAGGTTGCCTGCGAGCGCATCATCAATCTGCACCCGCGTCGGCTTGGCGTTCGTCTTGTAGAGTGCGAACAACGACATGACGAATCCCGGCGTGCAGAAGCCGCATTGCGAGCCATGACAATCGACCATCGCTCGCTGCACAGGATGCAGGTCGCCGCCATTCGCATTGAGGCTTTCGACCGTGATCAACTCCTTGCCGTCGAGCGTTGGCAGGAACTGGATGCAGGAATTGATCGCCCGCACGTCGAGATCATCACCGTCACGGTTGATCTCCGCGACGACGACCGTGCATGCACCGCAATCGCCTTCGGCGCAACCTTCCTTCGTCCCGGTGCGGCGCAGATCATCGCGCAAATATTGCAAAACCGTTCGCGTAGGATCGACGCCCGCCAGTTCGATAACTTCGCCATCGAGCACGAAGCGGATCGTATCTGAGCTGTGGATCGATCCGGACATCCGCGTTAACTGCCCCTGTACGTTGTATAACTCCAGGGGCTGACGAGTAACGGCACATGATAGCTGTGATCGGTATGCACGGAGAAACGAACCACAACGGTATCGAGAAAGGCGGGGTCAGCAAGTGCGCTTCCCTGTGCCGCGAAGTACTTACCGATATCGAATTCCAGTTCGTAACTTCCGGTCAGCATGGACTTGCCTTCGAGTAGCGGCAACTCGGTGCGGCCGTCGTCATTGCTTTTTGCGGATGCGCGCAGCGCACGCGCCTCTTCAAGTACATAAAGCCGAATGTCGACATTCGCCGCCGGCTTGCCGTTTGCCGTATCGAGGATGTGCGTCGTCAGGCGTCCCATGGTCTCCCCTTTTGTCGACCCGGCGCTCCGGGCCCTGCCACAGCCTGCTACTGCCCCTGTTGTTGCAGCGAGTCACGGCGCTCGCCAAGTGCGCGCATCCGCCGCTTATCGAGAACATCGCCCAGCCGTTCCGCGAGGACGTCATCCGTCAGCGCTACAAGGGCCTCTGTCCAGCTCCGACCGATTTTTAGCGATACCTCTGCGAGGTGCTTGGGTCTTCCCTTGCTGGTACCAAACGCGTTTGCGTGGCCGACCAGTAGCAATTGCCAGGTGCTCTGGTCGTACAGGATCGTAGTGCCAAAGCGCCCTTCATTGAGAATCAGCGCGTCAAATACGAGCATCGCATCCCACTGGTCGTTGAGCGGACACATTGCCGATCCGCCACGTCCCGTCTCTCTTCGCCTCACTTCGTCCGTAACCCCGGCCGGCAGAAATTGCAATGATCCCTCGACGCCATTTATAGCGCGCTTCACAGTCACGGGCACGGTGCCCAGCTCCAGCAACAAATCCAGACGATAGGCGGCCACCTCAGGATAAAAATTACGCCCCGCGCGCTTGGCGAAAACGGCATCGATCTTGCTCGCCCCATCGCTGACCGAAACGATCTTGCGACCACTTGCATCGTCTCTTGTCGCAAGCACTTCTCCACTGGCCAGCAATTTTTCGATCGCTTCAGTCCCGAGTGCCTCGCCCGGGCGCTGTCCAACGTAGCGGGGATGCGGTGTCGGCGATGGCCATGTCTCGCCGCTTTCGTTGATGACGGTCAACTGTTCTCCGGCAATGACGAGCGCGTTGCCCTGACCCGCGTAATAATTGTTGAGCATGCCCGTATCGACCTCGATTACACGACCGTCGAGCCGCTCCAGTATGCGTCGGCCCTGCGTGGGGGTATGCCCGATGACCACCCGCTCTGCACCGACAGCGGCCAGTGAGGCATCGAGCTTGTCGGCCTCGATAACCTCGTTGCAGGCGACGTTGCCACGATACCAGAGCGGCCCATTCGGGGCGTGCACATCCGACTCGTTCAAGGTAATCACATCCTTTACCGCGGCTGCCAGGTCCACATCAGTCGTCAACACGGTCGTGACAGCTTTCAATAGCTTCGGGTGGTCATAGAAGCTGTCCGTCGGCAACAATAATTCCGCGTTGATCAACTTCTCGACCTGGGTCACGTAGCGCACCAGCTCACCATGCAATCGCTCATTCACGCCCTGCAGGCCGATCTCACCGATCATCGGTGACACGCCTCCGTGCACGTAAGCCGTGTCATTAATGACAATCATGATCGGCTTGGATAAAAGCCAGCTGCCATACTTGCCGTCTGATGCAAACGCCTTTCGATGCGCAAAAAACCCGGGCGGAAACCGTTCATCGAACTTAAGTCGTTGCTCTTCGATCGGCACGTCGTTGTCAGCGCGCAGCTCCTGATATGCCTGGAAGCGCTGTTCGCGTTCCTCTGCGGATTCCTCGGCCGCAAATGCCGCATACTCCCCTACCGACACGTAGCGCAAATCACCGGTCAGGTTCATCGCCTCGTGATTGCCGAGCAGTACGTGTACGCGGCCATCCGCAGCTATGGCCTCATTCTCGAGGCGCATGAGCAGGTCCATAGCCTGACGGGAGTTCGGACCACGATCGAGAAGGTCGCCTACAACGACCAGATGCGTGTCCCCACCGGACCATGCAAGGTCGTTATCGATTACGCGCGCGCTCCGCAGTGTCCTGACCATCGCCTCGTAAGCACCATGAATATCGCTGATCGCGACAACTCGCTCGACGGCGTCAAAACTCCAATCCGCGGCGCGAACCGGCTCGGCGCTTACCAGCAAGGACACCAGCGTCATTGCGGCCAGGTTTGTTATTCGCAACACTGCCATCTCATCTCTCGTTTCTTGTAAAGTATACGCAAACAGGGGAATTGTCGTCGCCTATGTGCCATTGGACGGTCCGTACATCGCTGTTGTTCCTGCTGACTTGCAGAGCGGCCACCTGGGCCGATACCCATGTGGACCCGCTGTTCGCGAGCAATGAACTGCTGGAGGTCCGCATCAGTGCGCCACTGACGTCGATCATGCGGCACAGAGATTCTGCAGACGAGCTCGCCGGTACGCTCCAGTACCAGGAGACCGGAGGCAACGAGACCGTCACGCTTGCTGTCGCTTTGCGCGCTCGCGGTCACTTTCGTCGCCGACAATCGATATGCGATTTTGCGCCGTTGCGATTGAATTTCAAGAAATCGCAGACCCGTGGGACATTGTTCGATAAGCAGGACAAACTTAAACTGGTTACTCACTGCAAAAGGAGCCAAATCTACAAGGAAAGCATACTACGCGAATATCTGGCTTATCGAGCATTCAACATTCTGACGGACGTCAGCTTGCGTGTCCGGCTCCTCAAAGTGAACTATGTTGACACCACGAGAAACAATCGCGAATTCGTCAACTACGCGTTCCTGATCGAAGACGAACAGCGGTTCGCGAAGCGTATCGAAATGCCCGCCGCCGAGATGCACACAGTCACCGTGCCGGAACTCAGGCCGGAGTACACTAATCTTACTGCGCTATTTCATTACTTTCTCGCCAACTACGACTTCTCATATGTCAATCCGGAACCCGACGAGTTCTGTTGCCATAATCACATACTGTTTGGCAAAGAGGGAGCAGGTTACTATCCAGTACCCTACGATTTCGATATGTCGGGATTCGTCGATGCTCCCCACAGCGGACCACCCCCGAGGCTTAAACTGTATCATTCGCGTGCCCGTCGCTACCGGGGCTGGTGTGTCAACAACGAGTACCTGAACGCATCGGTCGAACTTTTTACTGCGAACCGTAATGCAATAGTTCAGCTGGTCAATGCTGACGATATCCAACGGATCGGCGCCCGCAATTCTCTGCTGCGTTTCATTGATGAATTCTATGAGTATATTGAGTCTCCAGACATGATCGACACAAAGCTTGTCCGCGACTGCCTGCCCTTACCCGACCGAGAAGAATAAATGCGTATCGCAACTCGACTGATGATTGCAAGTTCGCTTTTGCTGATCGGTATCAGCAGTCCTGCAATTGCCGATGCAACTGATGATTCCCTGTTTGCAAGCCACGAACCTCTCGAGATCCGCCTCGAAGCGCCGTTCGACCGGATTATTGAGGAGCGCCCCGAAGATGAAGATATCCCCGGACTGCTGCGCTATACAGAAAGCGACGGGAATATCGTAGAACTGGACGTCGGGATTCGCACGCGCGGCAAGTTTCGTCGCCGGGAGGAAGTTTGCCGCTTTCCCCCGCTACGCCTGAACTTCCGGAAATCACAGACCGATGATTCCGTGTTTGACAAACAGGACAGACTCAAGCTCGTTACCCACTGTAACAGTGCGTCCGCATCCTATGAACAACTCGTGTTGGCCGAGTACCTGGCGTATCGCATTCTCAATTCACTGACAGACGTTAGCTATCGGGTACGCTTGATCCGGATGACGTATGCCTATACGGACACCGACCGGGAGTCCGTCAAGTACGCTTTCCTGATCGAGCACGCAGACCGCATGGCGAAACGTGTCGACAAGCCTCACGTAACTATCGAAAAAGCTCGAATTGCTGATCTGGAGCCCGAGTACACGAATCTGACGTCCGTATTTCAATTCCTGATCGGCAATACTGATTTTTCTCCGATCGCCGCGGCAACTGGCGAAGACTGCTGCCACAACCACACCTTGTTCGGTAAAGAAGGCGAAGTGTATTACTCCGTGCCCTACGATTTCGATCAGTCCGGAATTGTCGATGCGCCCTACGCGGGCCCCAATCCGCGCTTTCGGATGCGGTCAGTGAGACAACGACTCTACCGCGGCCGTTGCAGAAATAACGGACTGTTGCCGGCTACGCTGCAGCGCTTTCGCGAACGACGAGAAACGATCGAAGCGCTGATCGACGCGCAACCTGAGCTGTCCACGAAATTGCGAGGAAAGACGCGATCCTATGTGACCAGTTTCTACAAGATCATTGACAATCCGAAACGTGTCGAAAGACTGCTCGTCAAGAAATGCGTTTAGGCGCCACACCTAATGGGGATGCCTGCAGCCAGTCGACCACGATTTTCGCCACGCGCGGATGAATATAGTAACCGACTGAACTGTGTGGATTCGATTTTCCGTACCGCACTGCCAGATTGTAGATGCGGTAGTCTTGCACAACGCTGACCATGCGTTGCTGCATCATGATCTTGAAATCGTCGGCGAGCGTGTCGTCATGACACGTGTAATCGTCTTCGGCCGAGACGTTGTGCCAGTTGATTACGTTGGTCGGGAATAACTCTTTGGACCCGCTGCGCGCCCCGAGCAGGCGTTTGCGAACCTGGTTATCGCCGAGCGGTGCGCCCATCGTCAACCAGGTATCGATCTTGCGATTGGCGTAAGCTTTCTTGTAGCGCCTGTCTTGTGACAATTGCCAGAGCACGTCGTAGGCGACAGCACAGCCGGTGCCGTGTGTCATCAGCAAAACACGGTCGCCACGATCGAGCAGCTCGCATAAACGACTGCGGACGCGCTCGCGCACCTGACCTGCGTAAGTCGACTTGCCGGCCAGATATTCCGAAAAATCCTTCGAGACGCTCGAAATCAGTGGCATCGCAAGCCCAATCGCTCCCAGAATCGGCGCACAGACATCGGCCAGGAACTCGGGTAGCGCCGACTTGCCCGGCAGGCAGTCATACTGACGTATACCGAATCGCTTGCGCGCCGGGACGCGGCGCAGACTCTCCAGCGCATTCGTGCGATCGCCGAGATCAAGCGCCGCGTCGTAATTCCTGCCCGTTGCCTCGAGTAATGCGTTGGTCAGGTCACCGTAATAAGCGAGGTGGGTGGGCACGGTGTCGAAAGTTTCCACATGGTCCGGAAAGTCGCGCTCGATACCGGCACGCAATGCCGTAAAGATCATGTCCATGAACGGTTCTTTGGCCGGCTTGAAGTCGCGCCCGTGCACGACCAGAATGCTGCGCGCCGCGCCGTCGTCCGTTTCTTCGTCTTCCATCAGCAGACGGACCGATCCTTCACTCGTAATCGTCGTCTCCCCCGCTCCGCCTCGTCATCATCGTCAGAAAGGGACCCGACAGCGTTTTGCCGTACTCGAGCTTCCAGATGAACAACGTCGCATACACAAAGGCCATCGAAATCACCGTCGCGACACCGAGGGCACCGATTCCTGCCCCGAGGCCGATGGCGATTGCGACGAAGATATACATCGCGTCGGATGGCTGCGAGAGCGTAAAGCGAAAACGCACCGCGGCGACGACTCCCGCTAATGCGAATGCAAGCGCCAGGCTGTTGAGGACGATCATCGAAATGCCGGTTACAACCACTGGCAAAATCAGGATCGTCTGCAGAAATGACTGATCGATTCGTCTCACCCGACTTGTGATGAAGTAGACCCAGGATACGGGCACGGTCAGAATGAGTGCACCGACGCTTGCCAACGCGAGGCGCAGCGGACCATGCGGGGCGAGTATGGTGTCTTCTACGCTCGAGTAAACAGGCTCGAATGATTCACCGCCTTCGGCAACGAGGTCACCGACGCCCCCGATCGGAAAAAATTCGTGCAGCAGCGGATATCGCGACAACAACAGCGCCAGACCGCCACTCCAGAAGGCGTAGTAGAGCGTGATCAATGTCAGCGGAATCAGCAATCCACCTGATTTTCGCATTACCTGCCTCCCCTCGCTGATATGCGGCAGCGGTACCGTCTACACTACGTTGCCGCCGCCATTTTTGTACATTAAATCACAAGCACGCAGCGCCGGGCGATGCTAGTCTAAGCGCCGTTTTTTATCAGAACCAGACTTTTATGACTCAGCCGACACAACTCCTTGGTATCAGCAACGCGATCGTCGATATTCTCGCTCATATCGGTGACGACTTTCTGGACGACATCGGCGTCGTCCGCGGCGCGATGACGCTGATCGACGAGAAACGTGCGCACCAAATCTACTCATTGATGGGTCCTGCGACCGAAATGTCCGGCGGTTCGGTGGCGAACACAATCGCAAACTTCGCGAACCTCGGTGGCGCCGCCGCTTACATCGGCCGGGTCAAAGCCGATCAGCTCGGCGCAATATTCAATCACGATATGCGCTCGCTCGGTGTCGATATTCGACTGCAGCCGGGGCAGGACGGCGCGCCGACCGCGCGCAGTCACGTATTGATCAGCGAGGATGGCCAACGCACGATGTGCACCTACCTCGGTGCCTGCACCGAACTGAGTGTGGACGACATCACGGCCGAGACGGTTGGCGCCGCCAAAGCAGTCCTCATAGAAGGCTATGTCTGGGACCTGCCCGAAGGCCCGGCGCTGACGCGTAAAGCGATGGACATCGCCGCTACAAACGGCACGGCGGTCGCGCTATCCCTTTCGGATTCATTCTGCGTGCAGCGTCACCGCGAGTCTTTTGCCGACGCGGTCAAAAATGGCGTTGCTATCGTCGTCGCCGATGAGGACGAGATCAACGAACTCGTGCAGTGCGAATCTTTCGAAGACACGCTGGAAGCGATCACGGGCTATGCGAATCTGTTCGTGATGACGCGCTCGGAAAAAGGCTCCGTGATTGTGCACGGCGACAAAGTCGTCACGCAGCCCGCAACCCCGGTTGACAAGGTCGTCGACTCCACGGGCGCCGGTGACGCGTATACGGCCGGCTTCCTGTACGGCTGGGTCAACGATCGGCCGTTGCAGGAATGCGCGAAACTCGGGACGTTCTGTGCGACCCGGGTTATTCAGCAAGTCGGCGCACGCATCGAACCGGGCGTGCTCGACGATTATGCGTAGCAACCCGCTGCGGCGGGTGCCTATCAGCTCCTCTCCAGGTCGACCGCGTCGACGATGCCGACGACAATCGCACGCACCGGTGCGTCGGCGTCGTCCAAGATCTGGCGCGCGCCATTGCCCTCGTCGAGGATCAGGACGGTCTCACCCTGGCCGGCGCCAACGGCGTCGAGGGCGATAACATAACCGCCCGTGGCGTGCCCGGTCGGGTCGAGTCGCTCGGCAACGAGCAACTTGCGGCCTTCGACGATCGGGTGGTGGATCGTCGACACAACGCTGCCCGTGATGCGACCGAGGATCATCAGGGGAGATCCTCCGGCGGATAAAGCCGCACCTCATCGACCAGGCCGACGATGGCATCGTCGACCGGTACGAAGGACGGATCTAGGGTTAACGCAGCTTCGCGACTAGCGACCCAATAGATCGTCTGACCAGGCCCCGCCATGCGCGTGCCGTCGGCACAAACGAGGGGGTCACCCTCGGGTCGGCCCGCCTGGTCCAGTGGCTGGATCCAGAGCAGCGGTGTGGCCGCCAGTTCGTCCACCAGCAAGGCCGGGACCACGGTGCCGATCACACGTCCCAGGAGCATGCGACCTCCTCGGGATATTCGGCGCTGGCCGGCTCAAAGGCAGGGCACAGACCGAACCGCGTACCCTGCTCGAGCACCAGCCGCAGATCGGCATCCAGCCGCGGCAACAGGGTCCGGGCGAGCAGTTGATCGCCGGCCCGCTCGACGGCGATCCCGAGCGCGGTCTCGGCATCAGTCAGATCACCGCTCATGAGCGCCAGCGCGTGGCCACCGAGGTCATCGCCCAGGCGCAGCTCGGAGAGGAGCACGGGTGTGCTCTTGACGGCCGCATCCACTGCGGCAAGAAGGGCCGGCGAAGAGCGGGTCTCGACGACCGCCAGGGCATCGCCCGTCAGGTCTCGCCGCGTGCCGAGTACCGCGTCATGAAGGGTCGGGTGAACATCGCCGAGAAATACGCTGCCCCGCAAAGCACGTTCGGTTTCCCCCAGCTGCACGCCGATAACGTATGCCTCCTCCGTACTGGCAACGCTGCCTCCAACCAGAATCAGGAAGCGACCCGGGTGGATCGATCCGCAGCGAAGTAACGCAATCGGTGCCCGCTTGACCATGAGGTCACTCGCCAGGATGCCGGTGGCGATAGTCTCGTATTCGAGTAACGCCAGTGCCCCGTATCGCCGCTTTGCTTTCGCCATGTGGTTCAGACGATGCGGAAGTGGTCGACGAGGACGCAGCGCCGCAAGCGGCTGAAGGCAACCGGTCCGGTGAGCCCTTCGCCCGTGGGGCTGGCGATCGTGAAGCTCGTGTGACCCTCGCCGCCTTCACCCAGGCCCGCATAAAAGGGACCATTCTTTGTGAAGATGCTGGTATTGATGGTCCGCGCCATGTGACTCAGCGCTCCGATGTCACGCGAATACATGCCGGCCGAGTGGCCGAAGCCGTGTTCGGCTTCCTTGGCCAGCTCGATGCCCCGATCGACGTCGGGTACTGACGTGACCGGCAGCACCGGCATCATCTGCTCGGTCCAGACCAGGGGGTGGTCGTTCGGAACTCGCGCAATCAATAGCGGCGGGTCGTTAAGACACGAGATGCCAGCCCGCGCGAGAATCTCGCTCGCGTTCTTGCCGATGAGCGTTTTCTCGACCACCGCGCGCCGCCGCGGGCCACGCTGCTCGCTGAAGATCACGCCTTCCACCCGGCGCAGCTCGCCCTCGTTCAGACGGTAGGCTCCGTGCCGGCTCATCTCACGCATCAGCTCTTCTATAATGCTGTCGACGGCGATGACCTCCTTTTCGTCGGTGCACACGATGTTGTTGTCGAAGGAAGCGCCAGCGACGATTGAGCGGCCGGCGAGCTCGAGATCGGCCGTCGTATCGACGACCACCGGTGGATTACCCGGCCCGGCACAGATGGCGCGCTTGCCGCTCGTCATCGCCTGCCGCACCACGCCACTGCCACCGGTCACGGCGAGGATACGCACACCCTCATGGCTCATGAGCGCCTGCGCCGATTCGATTGTCGGCTCGGCGATGGCGCTGACGAGGTTGGCCGGGCCACCGGCACGTACGATCGCGCGGTGCAGGAGCCGAATATTGGCCATCGAGCATTCACGGGCGTTTGGGTGCACGTTGAAGACAATGCTGTTACCCGCCGCCAGCATGGCGATGGTGTTACAGATGATCGTGGAAGTCGGGTTGGTCGTCGGCGTAATGGCGCCGATCACGCCGTAGGGTGCGTACTCGGTGAGCGTCAGGCCATGGTCCCCGGTGACGGCTCGCGGCGTGAGCACCTCGGTACCCGCTGTCTTCTGCGTCACCAGGCGGTTCTTGATCAGCTTGTGTTCGGCCCGGCCGAGCCCGGTTTCGCGGTGGGCATGGCGTGCCAGCTCGTCGGCGTGCTCCAGCATCGACTCCCGAATCGAGGCAATGATCTTCTGCCGCCCTTCGAGCGATATGCCGTCCAGCTCGCGAAATGCGACGCCCGCCGCCTCAACCGCGTCGTCTACCGTCGCGAAGACGCCCTCGCCGAGCGCCGCGCGAGGAGCGGCGACCGGCCCGCTCTGAGCAGCGGGTACGCGTACCACATCCGCCGACGAACCAGTGAGGCGTTCGGCGAGCCGCGCGGCAATGATATCCACCTGCTGGTCGGTGAGCAGTTCGGCGCTCCCTCCCGGTCGATTCATCCGTCAGACCTCCCCTTGCGGTATTTCTCCTTGCCTTCGATTTCCCAGCTGTCGACGATTGCCATGACGACCGCATCGACCGGTTTCTGGTCGGTGGCTGCGGTTTGGCGGGCAGAGGAACCGCTCGCGAAGAGCACCATTTCACCAACGCCGGCACCAACGGCGTCCACGGCCACGACCGAGCCGCCGGCCGGCTTGTTGTCGTGTCCCCACACGCCCAGCATCAGGAATTTCAGCCCCTGAAGCTTGGCATCCTTCTCGGTGGCGACGACGGTGCCGAGAACTTTCGCGAGTTTCACGGCTGCTTCACTGTCGCGGCCATTACTTCTTGGCCGTATCGGTGCTGTGACCCAGCGGGATGACCATGTCGACGCTGTTGTGCGGTCGTGCTATCACATGCACGGCCACCACGTCGCCCACGCGGGCGGCGGCGGTTCGTCCGGCGTCACAGGCTGCCCTGACGGCCGCAACGTCGCCACGCACGACGGCGGTCGTGTAGCCACCGCCGGTTTTTTCGTAGCTCACGAGCTCCACTCTGGCCGCCTTAACCATCGCGTCGGCCGCTTCCACCATGGCCGGAAAACTCCGGCACTCGATCATTCCTAATGCTTCTGACATCGCCTTGCTCCTCGCGAATCGGGCATAGAAACCCGGGTTATCTGTGTAACTACTTCTTCGTCTTGCCCGTGACCGCCTTGATCGCCTGCGTTGCCGCTTCGTGGGCGACCACCACGTCTTTCTCCTCACCGCCGATGTAGACACGCCCGAAGCTGCCGACTGCTCGCACTTCGAGAATGTTGATATCGGCCGCCTTCTCGGCCTCGTTCGCCGCCAGCGCCGCATAGGCGGCCGGCTCGACTTCGAGCACGAACAGCGTTTGCCCGGAGAGGATCATGTTGCCGTGGCGAAAGCGGTTGATCAGCATGGTCTGCGTATCTGCCAGGTGCCGGACCACTTCGTTGGAGACGACGCGCGGCTTGTGGCGATCCTTCTCCTTGAGCCCGAGCGCATCGAGTATTGCCTGCCCGGCCTGGCGGACATCGGCCTGGCTGTCGGAATGCACCTCGAGCATGCCGTAGTGGCGCTCGACGATCTGCATGCCCGGAGTGACGTCCGTCGACTTAAGGGCCACGTCCGTGATGTGGTTGATCGCCATGCCGGGTGCGATCTCCACGAACAGACTCGCCTGGCCCACCTTGGGCAGGTAACCCTTCGAGATCGTCGCCTGAAATGACGCGAATTGCGGCTGCAATGAATCAAGAAAAACGTAAGCTCTCAGATCGACCATCGATTCAACTCCTCAAGCGCTCATGCTCGTGGCTTTTGCTTCCTGCACGATGCCGATACTGGCGCTCGCTCCGAGACGCGTAGCTCCGGCCTCGATCAACGCTTTGGCATCGCTGTAGGAGCTGATGCCGCCGGAAGCTTTGACCTCCATGCCGGCGCCGCGAACGATGTCGGCCATGAGTGCCACATCACTCACGGTCGCACCGCCGGTCGAGAAGCCGGTCGACGTCTTGACGAAGTGCGCGCGGGCAGTTCGTGCAAGCTCCGAGGCACGCCGTTTTTCGGCATCGGTCAGCAGCGCCGTCTCCAGTATGACCTTGCACAACGCGTTACCGTCGACGCAGTCCTCGACCACCGCCCGGATGTCGCGCAGCACGAGCGCATCGTTGCCGCTCTTGAGCGCGCCTATGTTGATCACCATGTCGATCTCGCGCGCACCGTTGCGAATGGCACGTCGCGCTTCCATGGCCTTGATCTCGGGCTCGTTGGCGCCGAGCGGGAAGCCGACAACGCTGCAGGTGAGCACCTCACTGCCTCGCAACAGCTCCGCCACCAGCGGCACCCAGGTCGGATTCACGCAAACCGAACGGAAGTTGTAGTCGCGGGCCTCGGCGCAGAGGTTGCGGATCTGCTGCTCGGTCGCGTCGGGCTTGAGTAATGTGTGGTCAATGTAACGCGCGAGGTCGGCGGGGATGTTGCCGGGCCGCTCCGCCGGCGCGACGCTGGTCAGTCCGGTAGCGCCGAGCCTTACGAACTGTCGCGCCGTCTCCGGGTTTTCCCCGACGCCCGGACCGCCCGCCTCGGCACTCGGCATCGAACCGAGGATCTGCTGCAGCCGGGCCACTACCCGGTCAATGTCCTGATCGGACCACGCTAGCCCGACGTCGTGTCCGGCGGCAGACGGCACGCCCGCATCAGCGAACATCGCCACCCGATGCAGATGGCGCGGCTCCGTGCAGTCTGTCGTCAGCCAGACGTCGACGATTTGTTTCGCCAGCCCGGCGCCGATAAGGCCGGCGCCCAGCGTCAGCACATTGGCGTCGTTATGCTCACGGCTGTTCCTGGCGCTCGACAGATCGTAGGCGAGCGCCGCCCGCACGTGCGGCACCTTGTTTGCGACCATGCAGGAACCGATTCCGGCGCCGTCGATCATGATGCCGACGTCGGCTCTGCCCTCGGACACGGCCTGGGCGACCGCGCGCGCAAAGACCGGATAGTCGACCGCTTTACGTGATGAAGTACCGAGGTCCTCGACCTCGTACCCGGCCTGGCGCAAATGACCTGCGAGGCTCGCCTTGAGCTCGAAACCGCCATGGTCGGCACCGAGTGCGATTCGCTTCGGGTGGGTAGTCACGACCAGACCGCCGCATCGTCGCGCCGCCTGGAGCGCAGTGCCGGTCGGGACGCAGCCCTTTTCAGATCGAGGACCTCCTGTAACTTCCGAACATGAAGTTGAAAGCGCTCGAAGCCCAGTTCGGTCAGCCGAAACTCGGTTACCGAACGCCGCCCCTGACGGGACTTGAGGATTTGAACATAGCCCGCGTCCGCCAGTTTGTTGGTCTGTACGTGGAGATTTCCATCCGCCAAGCCGGTGGCCGCTTTCATCTCGGTAAAAGAGACCGGCGACCCCGGCACGAGGGCGGCCAGGATAGCGAGGCGGGAGGGGGAGCTGATCATGTCGTCGAAGTGAAGGTTCACGATGTGTCTTACTTCATTTTGCGAAGTATCGGGTCTCAACCAAGCCCGTGTCAAGCGTTATTGCGGCCCCGGGATGAGCTCTACTTCATTTTATGAAGTAGAGCTCATCCCGTGTTTATCAGCCCGCCGCGATGGCGGTTTCGAGCGCGACCAGGATCATTTCGTCGAACGTGGTCTGGCGCTCATCTGTGGACAGGGCTTCGCCGGTCACGATGTCATCGCTGACCGTGCAGATGGCGAGCGCCTCGGCGCCGTGTTCGGCCGCGATCGGATAGATGCCGGCTGCCTCCATCTCGACGCCATAGACCTCGTATTTGGCCATCGTCGCGAACATCTCCGTATCGGGTGTGTAAAAGAGGTCCGCCGAGAATATGTTGCCGACGTGATAGCGGACCTTGTGCTGTTCGGCCGCGGCGACCGCTTTTCTCACGAGGTCGAAAGATGCGAGCGAGGCGAGATCGTAGCCGCCGAAACGTATGCGATTGACGTTCGAGTCGGTTGACGCACCCATGGCAATGATGATGTCGCGGAGCTCGACGTCCGGATGCGATGTGCCGCAGCTGCCGACGCGAATGACGCGTTTTACCCCGTATTCGGTGATCAGCTCGGTGCAGTAGATCGACACGGACGGGATGCCCATACCGTGCGCCATGACCGATATCGGATGACCTTGGTACGTGCCCGTAAAGCCCCACATGTTACGCACATCGGTGACGCGCCGTGCATCATCGAAATAGGTATCGGCGATGTATTGCGCCCGCAGCGGATCGCCGGGCATGAGCACCGTCTCGGCGAAATCGCCGGGTGCCGCGTTCATGTGTTTGGTCACCATTGCCCTCGCATCTTGGGTGTAGCTGCGCCACAATTTGTCGTTTAAACAACCATACCGCGGTGGCGTGTTATGCGTCTATGGATCTGCGCTTCGATCCTGCTCGTCGGCTGCACCGATGCCGATGACGGACCCCGACCTGCATCGCCGCTGCAGGTCGTTGGGTATCTCGAGAGCAAGGCACTCAGGGAGACGAGCGGTCTCGCCCGCTCGCAGCGCCGCGACGGTCTGTTGTGGGCAATCAACGACGACGGCCCCGCCGACCTGCACGGGATCAACACGCGCGGCGATCGCGTGACGAGAATCAGACTGGCGAAGACCAATAACCGCGATTGGGAAGACCTCGCATCGTTCAGCCTCGGCGGCGAGGCGTATCTCGTCGTCGCGGACATCGGCGACAACGATCGCGATCGCAACGACGTGACGCTGCACATCGTCGAGGAACCCGACATCGACGAGAAGAAGATCAAAGTCGAGTGGCGCATCGACTTCACTTACCCCGAGGGTCCCAGGGACGCCGAGGCCATTGCCGTCGATGCGGCGGCGGAACGTATTTTCGTACTTTCCAAACGCGACATTCCGGCTCGCCTGTATGCGCTACCGCTCAAGCCCGATACCGATGACACGATCATCGCCGAATACGTCGGGGTCGTCGGCGGCCTGCCGCAGCCCAGCAGACGCGATGTCAACGATGCGCCGCTCACCGGGGACTGGCACTGGCAGCCGACAGGCATGGACTTCGCGGGCGATGGCAGCGGTGCCCTGATTCTGACCTATCGCGCTATGTATTATTTTGCCCGTAATGGCCATGAGCCCTGGCTCGATGCCCTGCAGCGGGCTCCGCTCGGACTCAGGCTCGCCCGGTATCCCAACGCCGAGTCCATCGCCTTCGGCCAGGACGACGAGGTCGCATTTATCACGACCGAGAAGACGAACGCGCCGCTTTTGCGCGTCGATCTGAGTGCGGCCAGGCGGCATTCGCGGACAGCCGATGCGACTGGCGCATCAGCCGCCATTACGATCATGACGTTCAATGTGCAGAACCTGTTCGACAACACCGACGACCCGGGCAAAGACGATAAAGCCTATTTGCCCCTCGCAGCCAAACAAAACGAAGCGCATGTCACCGAGTGCAATACGATCGAAGTGGAGTCCTGGCGCAACGAATGTCTCTATCTCGACTGGAGCGATGCGGCCATTGAACACAAACTCGGCGTCGTCGCAGATACGATCAAGCAGGTCAACGATGGTCGTGGCGCCGATATCATCGCGTTCCAGGAAGTTGAGAACGCAGCCATACTGAATCGGCTGCGCGATGAATTCCTGACCGATTCCGCGTATGAACCCGCCATACTGATCGAGGGCCAGGATGTGCGGGGCATCGATGTCGCGTTCCTCTCCCGACTGCCGCTGGCCGAGCCCGCCGTTCTGCACCCGCTGACGTTTGAGGACTTTGCCGACCGTGAAGGCGACACGCGGGGCGTCCTGCAAGCAACGTTCGAGCTACCCGACGGATCGTTCATCACCGGCTTCGCCGTGCATTTTCCGGCGCCGTTCCATCCGACGGCGATGCGTGAGGCCGCGTATCGGCACCTGAACGAGCTGCGGGCAAAACTGCCCGACACACATCATGTGTTTGCGGCCGGCGACTTCAACACGACGAGCAGCGAGGATAACGAGCAGCGCATGCTCGAAAGATTCGCGCGCCCGACCTGGAGCGTGGCGCACGATTTCTGCACGGGCTGTCCGGGCACCCACTATTATGCGCGCGACGACAGCTGGTCGTTCCTCGACATGATCCTGTACGCGGCCGGTCGTGGCGAAAAAACAACATGGCGAATTCGCGCTGATTCGGTGCGAATCGCGAACGCCAATCCGGCCCAGGTGCAGGATCCGGGTATACCTTTTCGATATAACGCTGCCGGGCAGACTGGGGTGTCGGATCACTGGCCGTTAATCGTGACGTTCGAACCAGCCAAAAAACAGTAACTTGTATTGATTTCGTAACTTAGATTATCGGGCACGCCCGGAGGCCCAGTTTAGGTACTCGATTGGCAACGACATCATACGCGCAAGCCCTTATTGCACAAGCATTTTCGCTGCGCTAAATTGCGCCAGATGTTTATCACAAACTGGCGTCACCGACGACTGAATCGTCTGTTGGTAGCGTCGCCGAACCGCGCGAAATCAAACTGTCACATACCTGCCCTATGATTTTGCTCCTTATTTCCAAAGCGGGGATCCACCATGAATAAGAAAATTCGATGCTTGCGATCGAGCTATTTCACTTTCCTGCAAGGAGGGCTCACAGCTGCACTGGCTCTTGTGCTCCTTGCCCTGCCTGTTGCGTCAATCGCACAGGAGACGACATCCGAGATCAGGGGCTATCTGTCGACTCCGGAAGGCGCCCCGGCCGCCGGTGTCACCGTGCGGATCACCGACACCCGTACGGGCCGCTCGGCGGGCGCTACTACCTCGAGTTCAGGGCGTTTCCTGATCGGCAACCTCGCCGTCGGCGGTCCCTACTCGCTCGAAATAGTATCGGATGACTATGCCAGGCAGACGGTGACTGATATCAACCTGTCGCTCGGCGAGACATTTAATGTCGATCTAACGCTGGGTGCGGTAACCCTGGAAGAAATCGTCGTGACGGCGGCGGCTGTACAGGCCGTGCAGGTCGCGGTCGGTCCTTCATCGACGTTCGATTTCGATGATATCCAGAACGCGCCGTCATTCAATCGCGACATCAAAGACGTCGTGCGCCTGGATCCTCGCGTCTACATCGACGAGGCGGACGTCGAAGGCGTGCAGTGCCTCGGAGCCAATCCGCGCTTCAACAGCACGACGGTAGATGGCGTCAAGATGAACGACAACTTCGGCCTCAACCGCTCCGGTTACCCGACCGAGCGCATGCCGTTCCCGTTTGATGCGATTGAAGCCGTGTCGGTTGAATTGTCTCCCTATGACGTCCAGTACGGCGGCTTCACCGCGTGCAACACCAATGCGGTTACCCGCTCCGGAACCAATGAGTTCAGCGGCAGAGCCTGGTACAGCTACGGCGACGCCGACCTGCAGGGCGACAAGCTCGAAGGCGACAAGCTGCCACCAGTCAAATTCGATGAAAAGCGCTTTGGCTTCTCAATCGGCGGCCCGATCATCGAAGACAAGCTGTTCTTCTTCGCAGCTTACGAGAAATGGGATGGTGCAAACCTGTTCGACCGTTGCGCCGGCGATCAGTCCTGCGGCCGGCCGGTGCTCGGCGTATCGCAGGCGCAGGTCGACAGGATCCGTCAGATTGCTGTCGACTCTGCGGGTTATGATTTCGATCCCGGCGAGACGGTTGCCAGCCTGCCTAACGAGGACGAGAAGATCCTCGCAAGGTTCGACTGGACCATCAACGAAGACCACAATGCGGCGCTGACCTACGTCTGGAACGACGGTTTCAACATGGTCGGCTCCGATCGCGACGCCGATGAATTCGAGTTCTCGAATCATTTCTACGAGCGCGGCGCCGAGCTCGAGAAGACGACCGTGCAGTGGTTCGGCGATTGGACGGATACGTTCAGCACCGAGCTGCGCGTCGGTTTCGCCACCCTGGATAACCGTCAGATCTCGCGCGGCCAGGGCTTCGCCGAGATGCAGATCGAAACCTACTTCGACGGCGACAACGACGGCGATCTGGATCGAGCCCTCGTTTACCTCGGCGGCGACGACTCTCGCCAGTCGAATGACCTCGAGTACGATACCTTCAACTTCAAGTTCGGCGCCAATTGGGCTGTGGGTGATCACTTGATCTCGGCCGGTCTTGAGCAGGAGGCGTTCGATATTTTCAACGTGTTCGTGCAGCACTCGATCGGCGAGATTCGATTCGACGAGGAAAACACGGATCTGCTAGGCAACACGGTCGGCTGCAGCTCCGGCGGCAACCCCGACGGGTGTATTGATCAGTTCGAGGCCTTCAGCCCGGACGATATTTACTATGGTAATGCTCCGTCGCTGGACCCGAGCGATGCCGCAGGCATTTTCGAGTACGCCGTTAACTCATTGTACGTGCAGGACGAGTTCACGCTGGCCGATGGCGATGTGACGGTCGTTGCCGGTCTGCGGTATGACTGGTACTCGAGCAGTGATTTGCCGCGAGAGAACTCGAATTTCATTGCGCGCACAGGCTTCACCAACGCACAGAACTTCGACGGCGAATCGTTGTTACAGCCGCGCCTCGGTGTTTCCTGGGAGGTCAACGAGGACCTGACACTTCGGGGCGGTATCGGCCTATACAGTGGCGGCAACCCGAACGTCTGGTTGAGCAACGCCTACTCGAATGACGGCTTCACGGCGGTTCAGGTGCGCGAGTTCAACGGCGGCGTAAGCGATCTGAATATCGACCCGACCAGGAGTCTGCAGACGATTCCGCTGGGCGTCGACGGCAATGGCCGACCCGGCTACGACGCACCACAATCGATGATCCAGGCCGTCAGCAGCGGCAGTGCCAATTCCAGCGTTGTTGCGGTTGATCCCGGCTTCAAGATCCCATCTGCGTGGAAGTACTCGCTGGGCGCAAGTTGGGTATTCGGTGACGGCTACCTGCTCAACGCCGACATGATCTTCTCGCAGGCCGACGAATCGGCAGTCTACCGTGATGACACACTTGTCCAGATAAGCACGGCTCCGGACGGACGACCGATTTACGCCCCGGTCGACAAGAGCATCCTCCCCCCGGATTGTGCCACGGATCCAATCGGTACGGGTATAGCTGTCATGGATTTGGACGAGTGTGATCGCTCGTTCACGAATGACTTCATCCTCGACAACGTCATCGGCGACGACGCGGAGCAGTTTGCCATCTCGGCATCCTTGCAGAAGGATCACGACTTCGGACTGAGCTGGATGCTGGGCTACGCCTACGTCGAATCCGACGAGGTCAGCCCGATGACGAGCTCGGTCGCGTTCTCCAACTGGATCCTCGTCGCGACGGCCGATTCGAACAACCCGGGTCTGGCGCGCTCGAACTACGAGATCCCGCACCGGTTCGTTCTTCGTCTCGACTACGAGCGAGAATTCTTCGGCGACCTGACGACGCGCTTCTCGCTGTTCGGCCAGGCTAACCAGGGTCGTCCCTATAGCGCGACGTTTTCTGAGCAAGAGATGTTCATCTGCGGCGACAACTTCAGCAAGAGCGGTGGCGACTGCCTTGATGACGATCGCAGCCTGCTGTATATGCCGGACGGTCCCAGCGACCCGAACGTGATATTCGCTCCGGGCTTCGACCAGGACGAATTCTTTGCCTGGGCGGCGGCAAACGACCTGACCAAGTACGGTGGTGGCATTGTGCCGCGCAATGCGATCGAGGGCTCCTGGTGGAATAAATTTGACCTGCGCATCAGCCAGGACCTGCCGGGCTTCAGCCCCGATCATCGCGCGCAGATCTGGTTCAACATCGAGAATCTCGCCAATCTGCTGAACGACGACTGGGGTGTCCTTTATGAGCGCAGCTTCCCGCGGACAGCAGCGGTCGTCGAAGCTAGCCTGCCAGACTTCGTACTGGACGGCACTAGCGATAACGACTTCTCGGACGCCCAGTACACGTTTGAGAGCTTCACGTCGCAGGGCGAGAGCCGTGTAGCGAAGGTCTCGGTCTGGCGGATTCGTTTCGGCTTCAACTACCGATTCTAAAAAGGACCTGGTCTCAAAAACTCAGGGCGGCCCTCGGGCCGCCCTTTTCAATGGGGACATTCCTGATTTAATGCGCTAAATCAGGAATGTCCCCAACACTCTGATCGGTTGGAGCTCAGTTCCGCGAAGCGCGGATTCGCCGGGTCCACGGGCTTGCCGATGGCGCGGCCCTCAGCCTGTGCCCTTACGATGCCGTCAAGCACGAGGTACTTGAGTTCCGATCCCGGCCGGGATGCTGTTTGCTTTCTATGCTCGGGCACCTCGTAACCGTCGCCGCCACCGAACAGGTAATCCGGTATCACGAGCACGTATTCCCGGTCGGCATCAATCTCCTGCCAGGCGTCATCGCCTGGCACTTGCAAACTGACGATGCGATCAAGGCTCATACGGCTTCGATCGACGCAGACACGAAACCCGGAAACTTGCGGAAAGTAGCCCTTGCTCGGTCCTTCTCCACGATAACCTGCCTCCATCAACGCACGGAACTCAGCGCCCGATATCGTCATGTAACGAAGAAAGGATGAAAACCCGAAGGTCCGCGCGATGTCCTCGAAGCGGATGTCATCCGCAACGTAATCATCGATGCGCAGCGTGCCGCTGTTGATGAACGCGAAATCGGCCACGGGCTCACCGAACGCTGTACGCATCTGGTCGACGATGAAATTACCCCAGCTCGTCTCTTCGTTCCTGATCGTCTGCTCGGTCGCATCGAGCGGAAAAGCCGCCTTGCCGATGCCCGATTCGAGAAACGGATACAAATCGAGCAGCCGGTTCCGCCATTTTCGATCAATGAGCGCGTAGTCGGGATCTTCTTCGACCGAAATATCCAGCTCCAGCTGCCGCCCGTTGACGATCGGTATACCTGACGCATCGAACGTCACATCGATCTGCCAGATCACTCGCGCATTCGATGCGCCCTTCATGACCGCAGCGGATTCCGCGCTCGGCGGGCTGTACTCGGGCTCGTGCTCGTGGCCGCCGACGATAAACGCCAACGTCGGGTGTTCCGCTTTTAGACTCGCGATCTCGACATCGGTCGCCATATGCAGATGCGTAAGCCCAATGATGACGTCGACGCCTTGCGATTCGAATTGCTCGATCACTCGCCTGGCCGCGCCGACGTAGTCACGATCGATAGGCGCGTAATCACGCGCATTACCACCATCGTCGGCGTGCAGTGTCAGCGAAAAGACGCCGACTGTTTTGCCGGCGTGCTGATAGGTAAACGCGCTATGCAGGGCCGCGTCGACGTCACGGTAGCCTGTGTTGAAACTGTAGTTATCGCCGAGCCAGTCGAAGCGAGACGCTCGCACCGCGTTAACGAGATGCTCCGGTGTGCGCCGATCGAACTCGTGATTGCCGGCAACGACATACATCGGCGCCAGGTCGTCCATGTAGTTGAACGCCTCCACGATCTGTTGACCGTTCCAGATCTGACTCTCGAGCGAGGGGTATAGAAAATCACCGCCGTGCAGGATACGCGCGTCCCTGCCTTTGTCTTGCAGGTCGCGAATGATCGTCACGACGCGGCCGAAGCCTCCTTTTGTGCCGTCCTCAACGGCACCGACGCGATACGTATCATTGAGGTGAATAAACGTGAGTCCCGCCGCGTCCCTTGAAGTAGACTCGGGAACGACGGCACAGGCCGTCAACAACAAGCTTGCCAATACCAGGAAATGCATGATGACGAATCGATCTTTCTTCATGTCCATCGCTTTGCTTATCTGTGCTTCTTGTAGCACGTCACCGGTTACACAAGCACCTGCACCTCCAGCTGATACTCGGTCTCAGGATCTGGGCAATCTGTGGGTCAAACATTCCGCCGAATACCAGGCGCTGTCACGGCAAGTTTATCAGGCTGCCGCGGCGGCATTACCCGGTTTCATCGACGATAAGTCCTGGAGTGCGGTGCCAATACAACAAGACAGCGAAGACCTGCCGGCCGCGGTTATTCTCGATGTCGACGAGACCGTGGTCAGTAATGTCGATTTTCAGATGAGTTACGAACCACCGTTTACGAACATGAAGATGTACGAGTACACCGACGCGCATGTCGCCATTCCCGTCCCCGGCGTCGTCGAATTTGTTGCAACTGCGAGGCAAGCCGGAGTTACTGTCTTCTTTGTCACGAATCGGCCGTGCGAACGGGTTGCCGGCGACCCTGATCCGTGCCCGCAGAAGCGGTCTACGGTTCAGGACCTCGCAGAGGTCGGCATCGTAACCGACGCGGCGCACGTTTTCCTGTCCGATGAACAGGGCTGGAATCGCGAGAAGTCCACGCGCCGTTATCACCTTGCGAAAACGCACCGAATCATCATGTTGTTCGGGGACGATCTCGGCGATTTCCTGCCCTGTGTTCGTCGCAAGATTCATGCGCCGTGTTCTGAGTCAGCAACAAGGGCCAGTCGTAAACAGATGCTGGATGACTTCTCAGCTTATTGGGGCCGGGGCTGGTACGTGCTGGCGAATCCGATGCACGGATCGTGGACGTCGGTAAAGTAACGAATGGCCGCGGTCATATGCCGCCTGTGGTAGCGGGCCGCTACGCGATGCTTTTGGCGCCAAATAAGCGTATCCTGACATCAAAGAAAATCCCGGTAACACATTGAAAAGAAAAAGAACTCGTCGTTCTGTGACAAAGTAGCTTGAGGGGGCAAGTCATGGCGAAAGTGAAGTGTGGGCTGATTCAGATGTCGCTCAAGGGTGATGGCATGATGGAGCCACAGGAGATTCGCGAGCGGATGATCGAGGCGCATATTCCGTTTATAGAAGATGCCGCGAAGCAGGACGTGCAGGTGCTCTGCTTTCAGGAAGTCTTTACGCAACCTTACTTTTGTCCCAGCCAGGATCGAAAGTGGTACGCCGCTGCGGAGAGCATCCCCGACGGCCACACGACGAGCCTGATGCGCGAGTACGCGAAGAAATACGACATGGTTATCGTCGTGCCGATCTACGAAGAAGCGATGCCAGGCGTTTACTACAACACGGCGGCAGTAATCGATGCCGACGGTTCCTTCCTCGGCAAGTATCGCAAGACGCATATCCCGCAAGTCGATCCCGGTTTTTACGAGAAGTTCTTTTTCAAACCCGGCGACTCGGGCTGGCCCGTGTTTGACACCAGATACGTCAAACTCGGCATCTACATCTGTTACGACCGCCACTTCCCCGAAGGCTGGCGTGCGCTGGCGTTAAACGGCGCCGAATACATCGTCAATCCGTCGGCCACCGTTGCGGGTCTCAGTAAATATCTTTGGGAACTCGAGCAGCCGGCATCGGCGGCCGCCAACGGCGTGTTCATCGGAGCCATCAACCGCGTTGGCACCGAGGAGCCCTGGGCGTCATCGCACAACATGGGCGAATTCTACGGCTCGAGTTACATTGTCAATCCGCGCGGCACCATCGAAGCGCAGGCGAGTTACGGCGACGATGAACTGCTCGTCCACGAAATAGACCTCGACATGGTGCGCGAAGTCCGCAACACCTGGCAGTTCTTCCGCGACCGGCGGCCCGAGACTTACTGGCCGCTCACCGACAGCTGAGCACAACCGGATAACGGTATTCCCAATGTCCGCATTGCCACCCGTCAGCACCCTGCGTTCCGTCGGCCAGCATGTCGAACTCGAGCTCGGCGAGGATCTTGCGTCGAGCCCGCGCTATAACGACGACATCGCGCCGACGAAAGCCGCGCAGCGTACCTGGTCGCGCTGGAACGTGGCCTCACTATGGGTCGGGATGGCGATCTGTGTGCCGACCTATACCCTCGGCGGCGTGTTGACAGCCTATTTCGGGTTGTCGGTATCCGAGGCACTGTGGACGATCCTGATCGCCAACATCGTCGTGCTGATACCGCTGACGCTCAACGCGTTCCCGGGCACACGCTACGGCATTCCCTGCCCGGTCGTGTTGCGCGCCTCGTTCGGCATCATCGGGTCCAACGTGCCATCGTTGATTCGTGCGCTCGTCGCCTGCGGCTGGTTCGGAGTACAAACCCTGTTCGGCGGCATCGCGATTCATCTGCTGTTTTCTGCAGTCTCCGATACCTGGGCTGCGCTCGGCGGCACGGGCGAAGTCTTCGGCTTTTTCATTTTCTGGGTCGCGAACGTAACTGTCGTCATTCGCGGTTCGGAATCGATCAAGCATCTCGAGGCGCTGGCCGCGCCGATGCTGCTCATCGTCGCCATCGGCCTGATGTTCTGGGCGCTGCCGAAGATATCCCTGACAGAACTCCTGTCCACGCCGGCAACGCGGCCGGCAGATGCATCGTTTATTGGCTACTTCATGGCCGCGCTTACCGCCATGGTCGGCTTCTGGGCGACATTGTCGCTCAACATCCCCGACTTCAGCCGCTACGCGCGCTCCCAGCGCGCGCAGGTCATCGGCCAGATCATCGGGCTGCCGCTGACGATGCTGATGTTCGCAGGCCTGGGCGTCGTCCTCACGGCCGCATCGGTCGAGCTGTTCGGTGAGACGATATCCGACCCTATTAATCTGATCGGCAAGATCGACAGCCCGTTCTGGGTGGTCCTGTCCATGCTCATGATCATACTCGCGACGATTTCGACGAATACCGCGGCGAATATCGTATCCCCGACGAATGTGTTTCAGAATGTCGCACCGAAATACATTAACGAAAACAAGGGTGTAATACTGACCGGCATCATCGGCATCGCGTTGATGAGCTGGGAATTGCTGAAAAAGCTCGGCTGGCTGGAAACCGATGTTAGTGTAGAAAGCCTGTATTCGAACTGGCTGATCGGCTATTCGAGCCTGCTCGGACCGATCGCGGGCATCATGGTCGTCGACTACTTCCTGGTCAAGAAGCAAGCCTATGACGTACTGGCGCTGTATCAGGACAATGCCGGTTACCCGGCGTGGAACAAAGCGGGATTCATTGCGTTCTTGATCCCTGTCGGGCTAACGATCATCGCTATCAGCACGGGCGAACTCGGCTGGTTCTATACTTATGGCTGGTTCACCGGATCCATCCTCGGTGGTCTGATTTACTACTTCATCGCAAGAAACGGAGTCGGGAGTTCATCATGACTGTGCTTATTCAGGGCGGTACCGTTATTAACGCAGACCGTTCATTTCGTGCCGATGTACTGTGTGCGAACGGCAAAATATCCGCTATCGCAGAAAGAATTGACGCACCGTCGGCCGGAGCGACGGTTGTCGATGCCGGCGGCCAGTACGTTATGCCCGGCGGCATCGATCCGCACACCCACATGCAGCTGCCGTTCATGGGCACGGTCGCGAGCGAGGACTTCTATTCGGGTACGGCTGCGGGCCTGGCGGGGGGCACGACGATGATCATCGACTTCGTCATCCCGAATCCGCAGCAGAACATCATGGACGCTTACCACCAGTGGCGTGACTGGGCCGAGAAGTCGGTCGCCGACTATTCCTTCCACGTCGCGATCACGTGGTGGGATGACACCGTGCACGCTGACATGGGTACGCTCGTGCAGGATCACGGTGTCAACAGCTTCAAGCACTTTATGGCTTACAAAGGCGCGATCATGGCGGACGACGAGATTCTCGTGAACAGTTTCTCGCGTGCGCTCGAGCTCGGCGCGATCCCTACCGTACATGCCGAAAACGGCGAGCTCGTGTTCCGGCTGCAGCAGGAAATATTCGACAAGGGCATCACGGGTCCGGAAGGACATCCGCTGTCAAGGCCACCCGAGGTCGAGGGGGAAGCGGCCAATCGCGCGATCCGGATCGCCGAGGTGCTCAAGGTACCGCTGTACGTCGTACACAACTCGTGCCGGCAATCACTCGAGGCCATCACCCGCGCACGCAACGAGGGGCAGCGTGTCTTTGGCGAGGTTCTCGCCGGACACCTGCTCGTCGACGACTCGGTTTACCTTGACAAGGACTTTGCGGTCGCGGCCGCACATGTCATGAGTCCGCCGTTCAGATCCAGAGAGCATCAGGAATTACTCTGGCGCGGACTGCAATCGGGCAACCTGCAGACCACGGCAACCGATCACTGCTGTTTCTGCGCCGATCAGAAGGCTGCCGGCAAGGATGATTTCCGCCTGATTCCGAACGGCACGGGCGGTGTCGAGAATCGTCTCGAAGTGCTGTGGCATCACGGTGTCAGCACCGGCAAGCTGACGATGAACGAATTCGTGCGTGTAACCTCAACGAACGCGGCACAGATATTCAACATCTACCCGCGCAAAGGCAGCATATCCGTGGGCGCCGACGCGGACATCGTCGTCTGGGATCCGGAGGCGAGCAAGACGATTTCGGCAAAGACGCATCATCAGAACGTCGACTACAACATCTTCGAGGGTATGACCGTCAAAGGCTGCGCCTCGCATACGATCAGCCAGGGCAAGGTCGTGTATGCCGACGGTAAGCTCGACGTCGAGCGCGGCGCCGGCCGCTACGTGGATCGGCCCGCATTCGCCCAGTACTACGATGCGCTCAAGATCCAGGCGCAGCGAGCGGAGCCGGCCGCCGTCAGACGCTGAGCGCGAACATCGATAATGGCGAAGCAACAATCCACACCGGATATTCGGAGCAACAGGCTCGGCAAGGACGAGATCGAGAAGAATTTCAGTGACCTGCATCCGCCGCTCGGGCGCTCCGAAGCGCTGATCGAAGCCGACCGCTGTTATTTCTGTTACGACGCCCCGTGCACAACAGCTTGTCCGACGGACATCGATATCCCGGGTTTCATTCAGAAGATTCGCAGCGACAATATTCGCGGTTCCGCGCGCACGATTCTGCAGGAGAACATCATGGGCGGCATGTGCGCGCGCGTCTGCCCGACCGAAGTACTCTGCGAACAGGCGTGTGTCAGGAACATGCATGAGGACAAGCCCGTCGAAATCGGCCTGCTGCAGCGTTTCGCGACCGATCCGATACTCGCCGGGCACACGCAATTGTTCGAGCGTCAGAACCCGACCGGCAAGTCTATCGCCGTGGTCGGCGGCGGGCCTGCGGGCCTCTCCTGCGCGCACCGTCTCGCGATGCTCGGCCACGATGTTGTCGTCTATAACCGCGACGAAAAGCCTGGTGGTCTCAACGAGTATGGCATCGCCGCGTACAAGACCGTCGACGATTTCGCGCAGCGCGAAGTTGAGTGGATCCTGTCGATCGGCGGCATCGAAGTTAAGAACAACATTGCACTCGGCAAGGATATTGCGCTGGCCGATTTGCGTGGACAATACGCCGCCGTGTTCTTGGGCGTGGGATTGGGTTCAGTCAACGCGCTCGGCCTCGAGAACGAGGACCTGCCCGGCGTCGAGAACGCGATCGACTACATTGCCAATCTGCGCCAAACGGATGACAAGACCACACTTCCCGTCGGCCGCAACGTGGTTGTCGTCGGCGGCGGCATGACCGCAATCGACATCGCAGTACAGAGCAAGCAGCTTGGCGCCGAACGCGTCGACATCGTGTATCGTCGCGGACCCGAGCAAATGGGCGCCAGCGAATTCGAGCAGCGACATGCACAGACGAAGGGCGTCTCGATTCATCACTGGGCGCGGCCGGTACGGCTGCTTGGCGACCGGGCCGTCACCGGCATCGAGCTGGAGAGAACGTCGCTCGACAGGAATGGCAGGTTAACGGGCAACGGTGAGACCTTCGCACTCGACGCAGACGTCGTATTCAAAGCGATCGGCCAGAAACTGGCCGACGAAGAACTTGGCACCGAACTCGAAGGACTGCGGCTTGAACGTGGCAAGATCGTCGTTGACGAAGCGCAGGCCACTTCGCTCGACAAGGTCTGGGCCGGCGGCGACTGCGTGCTCGGCGGCGATGATCTTACCGTATCGGCCGTGCAGCACGGCAAGGTCGCTGCGATCGCTATCGACCGATACCTGCGGTCCTGATTGACACTGGAGCATCAGCCATGGCGGATTTGACCTCGGAATTTCTCGGTATTCGCTCACCGAACCCCTTCTGGCTCGCATCGGCACCGCCGACGGATAAGGCGTACAACGTCAATCGAGCTTTCGAAGCCGGCTGGGGCGGCGCGGTCTGGAAGACGCTCGGCGAGGACCCGCCTATCGTCAACGTCAACGGTCCACGCTACAGCGCGCTGCACAGCAACGAACGCCGCGTCATCGGCTTCAACAATATCGAGTTGATCACCGACCGGCCGCTGCAGACAAACCTCGACGAGATCCGGCAAATCAAACGTGACTGGCCTGATCGTGCACTGGTCGTGTCCGTCATGCTGCCGATGAACGAGGCAACCTGGGCGAAGTACGTGCCGATGATCGAGGACACGGGCGCCGACGCGCTCGAGCTCAACTTCGGCTGCCCGCATGGCATGTCCGAGCGCGGCATGGGCGCCGCCGTCGGCCAGGTCCCCGAGTACATCCAGATGGCTGCGGAATGGTGCAAGAAAGTCGCGACCGTTCCGGTGATCGTCAAGCTGACGCCCAATGTGACCAATATCGTGCCCCCCGCGAAGGCCGCGCAGGATGGCGGGGCCGACGCCGTATCCCTGATCAACACGGTCAACTCCATCATGCGCGTCGATTACGACACCCTGACGATGTACCCGACGACCGATGGCATGGGCACCCATGGCGGCTATTGCGGCGAAGCCGTGAAACCGATCGCGCTGAACATGGTGGCCGAGATATCGCGTAACAGCGAAACGTCGGCGTTGCCAATATCCGGCATCGGCGGCATCACCAACTGGCGCGATGCCGTCGACTTCCTGGCGCTGGGCGCCGATAACGTGCAGGTCTGCACAGCCGCGATGGTGTACGGCTTCAAGATCATCGATGACCTTACCGACGGTCTCAGCACATTTCTTGACGACAAAGGCATGACAACAGTTGCCGAGCTGGTCGGCAAAGCAGTGCCGAGCGTCACCGACTGGCAGTACCTGAATCTGAATTACGTCGAAAAAGCCGTTATCAATCAGGAGCTGTGCATCAAGTGCGGCCGCTGCCACATCGCGTGCGAAGACACGTCACATCAGGCGATCACGCAGACCGTGAACGGCCAGCGACATTTCGAGGTTATCGACGCGGAATGTGTCGGCTGCAATCTCTGCGTCAGCGTGTGCCCGATCGACAGCTGTATCACGATGCATCCTGTCACCGACGGCGTCGATGCGAGAACGGGTCAGCCTATAAAGAAAGAAAAAGCCAACTGGACGACGCACCCGAACAACCCGATGCGCAAGGATGGATAAACAATGACCGACGACGAACTTCTGGACGCCGCGCGCAATGCAAGGGATATGGCGTACTGCCCGTATTCCAATTTCCGCGTCGGTGCGGCCATCATTGACGAATATGGCAGCGTGCATGTCGGTTGCAATGTCGAAAACGCCGCCTATCCACAGGGCAGCTGTGCCGAAACCGGCGCCATCGCCGCGATGATCGCTGCTGGCGGTCAACGTATCGTGACGATCGCCGTCGCCGGCGGTGACGAGGACAAAACCCGTGCCTGCACGCCCTGCGGTGGCTGCCGGCAGCGCATCAGTGAGTTCGCGGACACTGCGACGCGCATCATCGTCAAGGACGACGACAACGAGTGGCACGTATATACGCTCGCTGAGCTGCTTCCCTCATCGTTTCATCTATAGCACCGGGGTCGCCACCGGGATATTCCTCTCCCGAATGGCTCGCTTCGCTGCGCTTTGTTTCGGTCGAGGAACCTCCCGCCGACGGCCGTCGTTATACCAGCGAAAGCGCCTCTTCCCGCGTCGGTAACGACGGTTGTGCGCCCATCTTCGTCGTGGCTGCGGCGCCCGCGGCGCAGGCAAATCGCAGCGCTTCTGCGGGGGGCTGACCTTCTACGAGCGCGACTGTCAATGCTGCCGTGAATGTGTCCCCCGCTGCTGTCGTATCCACAGCATTCACGCGCGGCGGTTTCGCGCGCGCGATGTCTTTGCCGCGTTGCGACAGCGCGGCTCCGGCGGCGCCAAACGTCGTTGCAATCATGCCGTTACACGCGGCCAGGCTGTCGCCATACCATGCCGACTCGGTTTCGTTGACGATCACGAGATCGGCGCGTTGCAGCACCGACACGTCGATGTGCATTGCGGGTGCGAGGTTGACACTGAAGAAACCGTTGAAATCCTGTGCCGCCCTCGCAATCGCCAGCGTCGGTACTTCGAGTTGACAAATCAGGGCGTCGGCGTCGGGCAGTTCGAGCGATTCGGGCGACAGCGAGCGATTTGCACCGGGCGCGACGACGATCTGGTTTTCACCCGACGGTGACACGCAGATCAGTGCGACACCGGTCGGCGCATCGTCTACCGCGATGCATTGCTCGAGATTGACGCCGCCTTCGCGAAGCAGACTGAGCGCTGCATCGGCGGCAGCATCGGCGCCGACGCGTGCAACGAGCCAGACCTCGGCACCCAACCGCCGCGCCGCGAGCGCCTGGTTGGCACCTTTGCCGCCGGGGAAACGACTCAGTTCCGCCCCCGTAACCGTTTCGCCGGCCACGGGCAGTCGATCAGCCGCCGCGACGATATCGAGATTGACGGAGCCGATGACGACGATCGATGGCATCAGCGATCACCCACCGAAACGAGCCAGGCGCTCGATCAGAAGATCGTAAAACCCGTCCGCATCGACGCCATAGATCCAGTTAACGTTGATCGGCCGGTCGGTGACATGCCAGAAATCGACGGCCGTGTGGCCCATCGTCAACTCCGATTGAGTCTCGACGCTCACGTTGCACTCTTTGCCCTCAAACAGCTCGGGCCTGATGAGCCAGGCAACCGTGCACGGGTCATGTAACGGTGCGCCCCTGGATTTGTATTTCTTGGTATCGAAGCGATCGAAGAAACTGAGCATGCCCGCCGTCGCGAGCGCCACAGGGTTGCCCAGCGCTTTGATGCGATCGACTCGGTCGACGGTCGAAAGGACCTGGTGCGTCACATCGAGACTCAACTGCGTGATCGGCCGGCCGCAGCGCAGCACGATGTCCGCCGCGTGCGGGTCGACGAGGATATTGAACTCGGCCGAGGGCGTACGATTACCGCCCTCTCGCATCGCGCCGCCCATGAGCACGATTCGCTCGATCTTCGGCAATATCGCGGGCTCACGCTCGATCGCCATACCGATGTTGGTCAACGGACCCGTCGGCACGAGCGTGACTGACGCGTCGTGCGCATCGAGCAGGGTCCCGACAATGTAGTCAACAGCATGCCCGGCGGCGAGCGGCGTTTGCGGCTCGAAGACGTCAATACCGTTGATGCCCGTTTCGCCGTGGATCGCCTCCGCCGTCTGCAGCGGCCGGACCATCGGTTCCGGGCAACCCGCATAGACCGGCGTGTCCCGCTTGCCCGCAATATCGCACATCATCCGCGCATTGCGTTGCGTCAGTTTCAGCGGCACGTTGCCGCTCACAGTCGTGATGCCGATGAGCTCAACATCATCGGGTGACGCAAACGCCAGCAGCAATGCGATTGCGTCATCCTGCCCGGGATCGCAGTCGATGATGATCTTCTGTGCCATAGAATCAGAATGTCAGCATGATTCCGGCAAGCGCGGCACTCATGAGATTGGACAGCGAGGCTGCCAGCACGGCCTTGAGTCCGAACCTCCCTATCAGTTCTTTCTTCTCGGGCACGAGCACGCCGAGTCCGCCCAACAGGATCGCGATGGACGAGAGATTCGCAAAACCGCACAGCGAGAAAGTTGTGACTGCGTACGTCCGCGGACTCATGCCCGCGAGATAATCGTGCAGGTGCGAGAACGCGACGAACTCGTTGAGAATTATTTTTTCACCGAATAATGCCCCGGCCGCCTCGGCCTCGGCCCAGGGCACGCTCAGCAAAAACATCAACGGCTGAAATACTTTGCCGAGTATCAATTGCAGCGTAATGCCTTCGATGCCAACCAGGCTAAAGAGCCCGCCGACGAGCCCGTTGAATAGTGCGATCAGAGCGACGAACGCCACGAGCATGGCGCCGATGTTGACGGCGAGGCGCAGACCGTCAGTCGTACCTGCGGCTGCGGCCAGGATGACGTTGCGATGGTGGCTGGGCTCCATCTTCAACCTTTCATGACCGCTCGGCGGGATATATTCGTCGTCGGGCATGATGATCTTCGCCATCAGGAGGCCGCCCGGCGCCGCCATGAACGCGGCCGCAAGCAGGTATTTCAGTTCCGCACCCATGAGCACATAACCGGCCAGGACCGTACCCGCAATCGACGCGAGGCCCGACACCATGACGGCAAAGAATTGCGGTTCGGTGAGCCCTTTGAGGTACGGCTTGACGACGAGTGGCGCTTCGGTCTGGCCGACGAAGATGTTCGCGGCCGCGTTCATGGACTCGATCGCACCCGTGCCAATAATCCTGTGCAGCGCACCGCCGACGAGTCGCACGAGCCACTCCATGATGCGCAGGTGATACATGACAGACATCAGCGCCGCGAAGAAGATGATGATCGGCAGCACGTTAATCGCGAAACTGAAACCGACGACGTCGGTATCGGCCAGCGGACCGAATACCATATCGATACCCGCCTTGGAGTAGCCGATGACTGCGAGCACGCCCGCGCTCAGACCGCGAATCGCCGCCCGACCCGCTTCGAAGTACAACACGAACGCGGCGATGGCCGCCTGCAAGGCAAACGCTGCGCCCACGACGCGCAGGTGAATCTTTCTGCGGTTGCTCGAGAACAGGACCGCGATGCCGAGTATCACGATGATGCCGAGAATTCCGATCAGATTATCCGGCATGAAGGTTCCCCGTTGTTTGTTGTAGTTATTACCGCGGACTCCCAAGGATACCCCATTGTTCAGGCCGTGCCCGGGATAATCTCCGTAACTACCTGTGCTGCGGCGGGCGGCTCTTCGCCGAGCACACACGCGCTCAGCAACAGTTGCTCAGCCTGATCGGCATCGGCATCCGAGGCGGCATGCACGACGGCAAGTGGCGTCTCGGTATCGAGCAACGTACCGATCGGAGCGACGTCGCTAAAGCCAACCGACAAGTCCAGGGTCTCACCGACCCGGTGGCGGCCGCCGCCCAGCTCGATAATCGCGTAGCCAACGCTGCGGGTATTGACCGACGTCAGATAGCCTTGCGCATGGACTGGCCGCACAACAGGCGCCTTCGCGAGGTAAGCATCCCTGTTGTCGACAAAGTCGGCCGGGCCCCCGAGCGCCGCAACCATGCTGCCGAAAATCTCGGCCGCGCGACCGCTCGTTATGGTCTCGTCACAACGCTGTCGGGCTGCCGTCCGATCGGCCTCGATGCCCGACACAACGAGCATCTCGGCACACAGGGCGAGTACGACGTCATCCAGTCGCACATCCCTGCGTTCGTTGCGCAGATAGCGAACAGCCTCATCAATCTCGAGTGCGTTGCCAGCCGTCGTGCCCAGCACCTGGTTCATGTCGGTGATCAGTGCATGCGTTCGTAGGTCCGCTTTTGCCGCCGTGGCGATGATGCTCTGCACGAGTTCACGTGCACGTTCGGGCGACGCCATAAACGCGCCGGAGCCGACCTTGACGTCCATAACGAGCGAGTCCAGTCCCGCCGCGATCTTCTTTGACAGGATCGATGCTGTAATCAACGGCACCGAACCGATCGTGCCGGTTACGTCGCGAATGGCATACAAGCGCCGGTCAGCGGGCGCCAGATCAGACGTTTGACCGATGATCGCGCAACCGATATCCCGTACGACTTTCTTGAACGTCGCGAAATCGGGCGCGGTGCTGTAGCCCGGAATACTCTCAGCCTTGTCGGTGGTGCCACCCGTATGGCCGAGGCCGCGGCCGGAGATCATCGGCACATAACAGCCGCAGGCCGCAGCGATTGGCGCGAGCGCAAAGCTCACTTTGTCGCCGACGCCGCCCGTCGAGTGCTTGTCGACAACCGGTCCGTCGAGTCCTTCGCCCGACCAGTCGAGCACGGTCCCCGAAGACGCCATCGCCAGCGTGAGTTTTGCCGCTTCATCGAAGGTCATCGAGTTGAGGTACACGGCCATCGCGAGTGCCGCCACCTGCTCCGCAGGTATCGTCTCGTCGGCCAGGCCAGCGACGAAAAACCGGATCTGCTCATCAGACAGCTCGCCGCCATCGCGCTTGGTGCGAATGACGTCGGTAAACAGCATTAAGCGGCGAACCCGCGTAACGGCAGGTCCGGGCGCCGCTGCAGCCAGTTTTCAGCCGGGTAATGGCAGGCCTGGTCGATGACGTGCAGCGTATAGGCGTGACGCGACCTGTCGGACACGTTGGCGCTGCTCAGGTGCGGTGCACGGCCGTCGAAGATCACGAGCGTCCCGGTCGCCGCTTCGGCCGCGATCTCGGCTCCTTCAGGCCATGGCGTATCGTCGAGCGTCTCGAACGTCAGCTTGCCGTCCGCACCGCGGAAGTGGCGTTCTTTCAAGCCCATCCGGTGCCCGCCCGGAATAAAGTGCATGCAGCCGTTCTCGATCGTCGCGTCCTCGAGTGCGAACCAGAAACCGACGCAGGATTCGGGTTCGGTATAGATAAACGTGGAGTCCTGGTGACAGTAGACCTCGCCGCCGATGCGCGGCGGCTTGAAGATGTACATCGACTGGATGATGGCAGGGTCTCTGAAGCCCAGATCCCTGACCACCCGTGCCAGTTCCGGAGTCCGCGAGAACGCATCGAACACCGGGTCCAGATCATGCATCGCATGCCCCATCTTGTTGAGGCTATGCTCTTTTGCCTGGCGGAGTTTGCCGCTCTCATCAAACGCGTCGTGCTCGAAAAAGAAACGGATTTTGTCGCCGGACTCTTCGAAGTATTGGTCATCGAGTTGCGTCTGCTCGGTTGCCGAGAACACGTGTTTCACGTCGGCCGGATCGAATGCGTCGATCAGCTCGAGCGTATGCTCGCGCAGCTGCCGGCATTTCTCGGGCGCAACGAATCCCTCGAGGATCAATACGCCGGCTTCCTCGTAGTCGGCGAGCATCCTGGCGGTCAGATGCCCACCCGTCGGCGCCGTGTATTTCGGTAATCCGTTCATGCGTGCAATATATCGATAAAGGAAGCGCAAAACCTGGTGTTGCGAAGCAACGCGTGAGCTATACTTTCCGCAGAAACAATAAACACCAATAGTAACAATCAACGACAGGGGGTACGATTGTGAAAATCCCGTTTGTTTTCAATAAATTAGTCGTTCATCGCGCATTTGTCGCGATAGCGGTATTGTTGCTTGCCGGCAGCTCTTTTGCGCAAGGCACTACTTCCTCGATCAGGGTCAATGTGACGGATCCTGGCGGTGCCCCGGTTGGCAGCGTACAGGTCAGTGTGACGCACGTTCCGACGGGTCGTTCGCTGATTCTGACCTCAAATAATCAAGGTAACGTAATCGCGCGCGGCCTCGCCGTTGGCGGGCCTTATGAGGTATCGGTCGTCGGTGGCAATCAGTACGCAGCCGATGTCCTGCAGAACATCTATACCGAACTCGATAAGACGTCCGTTGTCGATCTCGCCGTACGGCCTGTTCTTGAAGAAATCGTCGTGACTGCCCAGACGCCGACGGGAGAGGTGCCCATCGGTGTCGGCCGCGCCTTCGATCGCCGTACGATCGATGGGACGCCGTCGCTGTCACGCGATTTCATCAGCACGTTGTCTACCGATCCGAAGATTCTGGTCGATAACAGCGTTGCGCGCGGTCCGGCGGTATCTTTTGCGGGCCAGAATTTCCGTTTCAACAGCGTGACGATCGACGGCGTGGCGCAAAACGACAACTTCGGCCTGTCAAAAAACGCCTCGGCAACGCAACGCACGCCGATTTCGATCGACGCCATCGAAGCGATAAATGTCAACATCGCACCATACGATGTAACGTACGGCAACTTCATCGGCGGCAATGTCAACATTGTCACCAAGTCCGGTACCAATGATTTCGAAGGTAGCGCCTATTACTTCACGACTGATGACAGCCTGACCGGCGACAAGTCTGATGGGGCGGATCTCGCGATTGGTGATTTCAGCGAGGATTACTTCGGCTTCACGTTCGGCGGCCCGATCATCAGGGACAAGTTATTCTTCTTCACAAACTACGAAAAGTTCGAAACAACGACGCCGTCAAATTCGCAGACAATCGACAAGATTGCCGGGGTTACCCAGGCGGATGTCGATCGCGTGCGCAGCGTCCTGCAAACCGAATACGGTTTCGACCCGGGCCCGTTCGCAACGAGCGATACCGATGAAGACGAGAAAATCCTGCTCAAACTGGACTGGAACATCAATGATGAACACCGCGCGGTCTTCACTTACCAGGTTGCTGACGGCGATGTACTTTTCGATGATTTTCCCGAAATTGCCGTGCTCCAGTCGAATCGTTACAACATCAACGAAAAGCTGACGGCCTTCTCGGGCCATCTGTTTTCCTACTGGACTGACAACTTCTCAACGGAAATAAAGATCGGCTCCAAAGACGTCGAGAATCGCCAGATCAGTGTCGATACGACGAATCCGGACTTCACGATCACGGCGCCGGGCGGCGGCACGATTGCGGCCGGCGGCGACCGTTTCCGGCACGCGAACGAACTCGATAACGAGTCAAGACTGTTTCGACTGAAAGGCGACTACAAGCTCGGCGACCATCTGATAACGGCCGGCTTCGAGCAGGAGAAGTATACGGTCCGCAATCTGTTCGTGCCATTCTCCAAAGGCAATTACACGTTCTTCTCCATTGACGATCTCGAGGCTCGCAACGTCGGATTCGTGCTGTACGGAAACGCGAACTCGGGTGTCTCTGTCGACGCCGAAGCGAATTACGAGCTGGCGGTTAACAGCTTTTACGTGCAAGACGAGTGGACGCCAACGAGCGACCTGACGCTGAAATTCGGTCTGCGCTTCGATGAGTACGATAACAGCGATTCGATACCACTGAATACGGCGTTCGAATCGCGTAACGGTTTCGACAACAGGACCAACCTCGACGGCAGGGACCTCGTGCTGCCGCGTTTCGGCGTTGACTGGGCCGTGAACGACCGCCTCACCCTGCGTGGCGGTGCCGGCCTGTTTGGCGGCGGCACACCGCTGATTGTCCTCGGCAACAGTTATTCCGGCAACGGCGTTACACGTACGTTTGCAGGTTTCTTCGCGCCATCCTTCGGTCCGCCGATCAGCGACGCCATCGCGGCTGCCGTGGCCGAGCTGCCGGACCCGACCGCAGCTTTCCGCAACCTGCAACCGTTCATCGGCTTTAACCCGGATGTGGACGTCGATGCAATCGCACCGGATTTCGATATTTTGAGTACGTGGAAGTACAGCCTCGGTGCGGAGTACGTCTTCGGCGACGACTGGATTGTCAACGCCGACATCGTGCTGTCCGACGTCAAGAATGGCTACGACATCTACGAAGGCCGCCGCGTCCAGGTCGGCACGGCGCCCGATGGCCGGCCAATCTACGACGCACCGTTTGGCGGCGACTATATCGTCAGGAACACGGGCGAAGGCAGCGGTACAGTGATCACGTTGGGCGTCGAGAAATCGTTCGACACGCGTTACGGTTTCTTTGACGCCAACCTAGGGTACTCGTTCCAGGACGTCGATGAGTTGCGTTCATATAACCGTTTCGTCGGCTTCGAAACCTACGCGTTCGACGCCCAGACGGACCTCAACAACGGCCAGGTTGCTGACTCCAGATACGAGGTTGAGCACCGCATCACGGGGAACCTGATCTGGCAAAAGAACCTGTTCGGCGACAACATGTCGACAATCGGCCTGACCTATGCGGGCCGCTCGGGCAGGCATTTCAGCTACGTGTTCGGCAGCGGGGGTTGCCCGTCGGCCTTTGGCGGCACGTTTCTTGCCGATTGCGGTAGCGAGGGCGACAACCCGGGCCCGGAGCTGTTTTACGTGCCGACCGGCACGAGTGACCCGATCATTACTGGCGATCCTGCGTTCCTGGCAGACCTTGATCAGTTCATCAGCGGTGAAGAGTGCCTGAATGATCATCGCGGCTCGATTGTCCCACGCAACAATTGCGAAACGGATTGGGTACACATCTTCAGCCTGCGTCTGCAGCAGGAAATCAAGGTCGGCGACACCGCCTTCGATTTGTACCTCGACATCGAGAACTTCGGCAATCTGCTGAACGACGACTGGGGCAGAATCGACAGCTACACGGCGCCGTCGAACGTCGCACCGGCCATTGTTGCGATTGCCGGCGGCCAATACGTGCTGACACCGAGTGCGTCGTATGACGGCACACCGGAATCAATCGTGCCGCAGCCGACCATTGCACGTATTCCGTCAGCATATCGCGTTCAGTTTGGTGTGAAATTCCGCTTCTGAGCAAAGACACAACAACGCAACAAAAAGGGGCAGCTATGCTGCCCCTTTTTTGTGTCAGAATGCGAGAATGATGGGCGCGCTAAGAAACGGTCTGGCAGCGACATTCCTCGCCTTGCTCCTGGCGTGCACGGCCGATACGCCGTCAGCAACATCGCAGCCGGAGCCAGCGGCAGATGACCGAATCGACCTGATCATCGACGGCCGCTACGTCGTCACAATGGACGCCGCAAATACGATCATCGAGAACGGTGCCGTTGCAGTCGATGATGGCGCGATTATCGCGATCGGCCCGCGCGATGAGATTCATGCCACGCATTCGTCTGCGCAGACACTAGGTGGTGACAACCGTGTCGTGCTGCCCGGCCTCGTCAACGGTCATCAGCATGCCGCTATGACGATACTGCGCGGCGTAGCCGACGACCTGGCGCTCATGGACTGGCTCAACAACTACATGTTCCCGGCCGAGGTCGAGTTCGTCGATGCCGAGTTCGTGCGTATCGGCACCGAGCTTTCCTGTTGGGAGATGATCCGCGGCGGTACAACCACCTTCGTGGATATGTACTACTTCCCGGACACGATCGCCGAGGTCGTCGACAGCTGCGGCATGCGCGCGCTGATCTCGGCCACAGTCATCGATCAGCGTAGCCCTGACGCCGAGGACGCTGGCGACTCGATCAGCAAGGGAAAGGGCTTCATCGAACGCTGGCAGGGCAGGAACAGCCGCATTACACCGATCTTCGGCCCGCATGCGAACTACACGCTGAACGCCGAACAACTCGCGGCGACGCGGGAAGCCGCGGCAGAGTTCGGCGCGCCGATCAGCATTCATGTGTCCGAATCGCCGTTCGAGCTGCAATACTCGCAGGACACTTACGGTATGACCAGCATCGAATTGCTTGATTCGATTGGCTTTTTTGACGGCCCGACGATCGCCGCGCATGTCGTCTGGCCGACCGCAGCCGAGATACCGATCCTCGTCGAGAAAAAAGTAGGCGTGATCCACAACCCGACGTCGAACATGAAGCTTGCATCTGGCGTTGCGCCGGTGACCGACATGCTGGCCGCAGGCGTGCGCGTCGGCCTCGGTACCGATGGTGCCGCGAGCAATAACGATCTCGACATGTGGGAAGAGATGCGCCTTGCGGCCCTGTTGCAAAAAGTCGAGCAAATGAATCCCGAAGCGCTGTCGGCCAATACGGTATTGAGAATGGCAACGGTTGGCGGTGCAACAGCAATCGGTCTCGGCGACAGCATTGGCTCGCTCGAAGTCGGCAAACGCGCCGACATCATCCAGGTCGAGTTTGATGACGTACACCACGTGCCGACCTACGACGTCGTGTCACATCTCGTCTACGTCACCGACGAGCAGGATGTTGTATCGGTCGTTATAGATGGCAAAGTAGTGATGCGGGAGAATGAGCTGCTGACGATCGATACCGAGCGCGTCACCGCCGAGGCAACCGCCCTGGCCGGGAGGATCCGGCGCGCACTCGAGGAGCGAAACCGCTAATGATCAGAAATATCGGCGCGGCCCTGGCGGGCCTGATTACTGCATTTGTGCTCATTTACCTGATCGAGATGCTCGGGCATTCAATCTATCCACCGCCGCCCGATCTCGATTTCAGTGATCCTGAGGCGATGCGGCCCTATGTCGCATCGCTGCCCCCGTTGGCATTGCTGTTCCCGATGTTCGCCTGGTTCATCGGCACATTCGCAGGCACGCTCGTTGCCAGCTTCATCGGCACCGCCAAGCCGATCCTTTTCGCGGCTGTCGTCGGCATTTTTATTCTCGCCGGCACGATCGCCAATATGATCGTGATTCCACACCCGCTATGGTTCGCCGTCGTCGCCCTGATCGGCATCGCCGCCAGCGCCTGGCTGGCGATGCTGGTCGCGCCCACGCCGGTCGCAGAGGACTGAAGTCATAACGGGGACATTCCTGATTTACCGCGGTAAATCAGGAGTGTCCCCGTTTCGTGCTACAGGAAGCTGGTGCCGTACTCCATCGGCGTCAGATTGAAGTACGTCGCAAGGCTCTGGCCGATATCAGCGAAGGTTTCGCGCTTGCCGAGCGCCCCTGCCGCAATACCGGCGCCATAAGCCAGCACCGGAATATGCTCGCGCGTGTGGTCGGTGCCCTGCCATGTCGGATCGCAGCCGTGATCGGCCGTGATGACGAGAATGTCGTCCTCTGCCATCAACTCGAGCAATTCCGGTAAACGCCGATCGAAGTACTCGAGTGCTGCGGCGTATCCTTCGACATCGCGCCGATGCCCGTACAGCATGTCGAAGTCGACGAAGTTCGTGAAGATGATCGAATTCTCCGTTGTCTGCCGCAACGCGTCGAGTGTGGCATCAAAAAGTGCTGCGTTCCCGGTTGCTTTCACTTTTTTCGTAATGCCCCGATGTGCATAAATGTCGGCGATCTTGCCAACGCTGATCACTTCACCACCGTCGGCCACGAGTTTGTCCAGCACGGTGTCGGCATGCGGGGGCGTAGTCAGGTCGCGGCGATTGCCGGTGCGAACGTAGGTTGCAGCGCTATTGCCGACGAATGGCCGGGCAATGACGCGACCGATGTTGTAGTCATCGACCAGTTCTCTCGCAATGTCACAAAGATCATAGAGTCGCTCCAGACCAAAGGCCTCTTCATGGCAGGCGATCTGGAACACACTGTCAGCCGACGTATAAACAATGGGCTTACCCGTGCGCACGTGCTCCTCACCGAGTTCCGCGATAATCGTCGTGCCGGATGCATGACAATTGCCGAGCACGCCCGGCAGGCCGGCACGCGCGATAAGCTTGTCGAGTAGCTGTTTGGGAAACGTGTCCGATTTGCCCGCGAAGTAGCCCCAATCGAACAACACGGGTACTCCGGCGATCTCCCAGTGCCCGCTGGGCGTGTCCTTGCCGCTCGAGAGCTCCTCGGCATAGCCGTAGGCGCCGACGATTTCGACATCAGCTGGTGAACCGGTCGGAAACTCGCCGGTGCTATCGCGACTTGCGTGATACAGGCCAAGCCGGGCCAGGTTTGGCAGCTCGAGCGGCCCCGACCCCGACCGGACACGCTCGGCCGCGATGTGCCCGAACGTATCGGAGCCGGCATCACCGAAACGCCCGGCATCGGCCGTTGCGCCGATTCCGAACGAATCCATAACGAGGATGATGGCCCTGCCCATACCGATACTCTAGCAGAGGGCACTGCGCGGAGGCGGGTGTTGTCGCCGGCATGGCCGCCTCCTACCGGTCATAAGGGCGCCGGGTGCGCGGGCGGGTGTTGTCGCCGGCATGGCCGCCTCCTACCGGTCATAAGGGCGCCGGGTGCGCGGGCGGGTGTTGTCGCCGGCACGGCCGCCTCCTACAGGTCAAAAGGGCGCCGGGGCGGCCCATCAGACCTTAGTGGTGTGGCGGCGCCTCGGGTTCGAACGTGCTCTCGCCGTAATACTCGACGCGCGTTTCCTCGGTGTACGCACCCTCGAGCGACATCAGCCAGATCAACACTATGATCGCCACAGGCGGCCCGAGGATCGCTAACTTGAGCGCAAGACGCTCCCATTGCATGTGCATGAAGATCGCGACGATGAATCCGGCTTTCACGAACATGAAGATCAGGATCAGCGTCCATCTGGTCATACCCTGAAATCCCAGGTAGTCCACCATGTAGGAGAAGAAGCTGACTACAAATAGCAGCCCCCAGATCCACAGGTAGATCGCAATCGGGTGTTGTTGTCCTTCCTCTGCCATGCGAAAGCCGCTCCCTTACCAGAGATAGAAAAATGCAAAAATGAAGACCCAGACGAGGTCGACGAAGTGCCAATAAAGCCCCGCGATTTCAACGATCTCGTAATTGCCGCCCCGCTTCTCGTAAAATCCGGTCTTGACGCGGGTTGCGACGACCATCAGGTATATCACGCCCGCGGACACGTGCATGCCGTGAAATCCTGTGATCATGAAGAAGCTTGAGCCGAACTGTGCGGCGCCCATCGGATTGCCCCACGGCCTTACGCCCTCATCGACGATAAGTTTGGTCCACTCGAAAGCCTGCATGCCGACGAACGAAGCGCCAAGCAACGCCGTCGCCGTCATCAGCCAGAACGTCTTGTTTCGGTCCTTGCGGTAGCCCATGTTGACGGCCATGGCCATCGTGCCCGATGAGGTGATCAGTATGAACGTCATGATCGCGATCAGGATCAGCGGTATCGGGTCGCCGCCAAATGACAAAGCGAAAACCTCGCTCGGAATCGGCCACGGGTCCGTCGTCGAGATGCGCACGGTCATATAGGACACGAGGAAGCAGCTGAAGATGAAGGTGTCGCTCAGCAGGAAGATCCACATCATCGCCTTGCCCCAGGGCATGCCGAAGACCTGCTTGTCCCTGGAGAAGTCGCTGACGACGCCTTGTGTCCCTACCGGTTCAATTACCGCTTCTGACATAGATAACCCCAATAAAAGATCGACATCGCTAGGTCGATAACAGCAATCCAAACATCACGAGCCAGACCAGCAACAGGAAGTGCCAGTAGATCGTGCATAACTCGATACTCTGCGTGACGTCATCACTGCCGCTATAAAGCCTGAGCGTCGCGCGACCCCAGACGTACATACCGCCGAGGATGTGCATCCCGTGCAGTCCCGTTATCAGAAAGAAAAACGCGTTCGACGGATTGCTCGTCATGTACTGGCCCGATGCATTTAGTTGCTGCCAGACAATCAGCTGCCCGATGAGAAAAGCGCCGGTCAGCAATCCCGTCAACAGCATTCCCGTTTTCATCCTCGAGCTCACGTCGCGCACTGCAGCATTGCGTGTCCACTGAAACGCGATACTGGCCGCAACCAGAATGCCGGTGTTCAACCACAGCAGCTGCGGCTCCGTCAGCGGCACCCAGTCGCCGAGTTCCATGCGCAGGGCGTAGGCACTCATGATCAGCGCAAAAAACGACGTCACGACCGCGAGCAGCGTTGTCAGCGCGACCAGTTTCGGGTTCGCGTTGAACGGCGCCTGGTACGCGGCTTCCTCAACCGGTTCTGCGATCCATGGCTGCGTATTAAACGACTGCTTCAGCAGCCACCCCACCAGGGTGGCGAGAATAATCGCCAGGAATATGAGGCCGATTTCCATCAGGTTTTACCCGGGCGAAGTGAACAGGCTTTGCCGGCCGCGATTTTTACACCCGGCAAGGCAGAACGAGCGCCGCGTAGCATCGCTACAGCAGCGACTGATAAAGACGCCGGCGGAAAGATCGATCCGGCCCTGCGGGTTGCCGCTGAACAAACGTCACCCATCGTTACGCGTCGTTTATTTGCATGCACCAAACTTCTCTCCTCGCGCCTTGCTTGACGTTTGTCCAGCGTCAACGGCGCCTGTCCACCTGAACTCGGGAAAACCCTAATGATGGACCCCGTGGTCACGGCCCGCGGGCGCCACGTCAGCGGGTACGTTTTGCGGAATGAAATCGTCCGCGTAGCCCGGCACGCTGTAATCATAGGCCCAGCGATGACACTCGGGCAGATCGTGGCCCCAGTTACCGTGTTTGGGCGGCGTGTCGGGCGTCTGCCATTCGAGTGACGTCGCGTGCCACGGATTCGGATCGGCTTTCGGGCCACGCGTCAGACTCCAGATGACATTGGCGAAGAACAGGATCTGTGTCGCGGCGACGAATAAAGCCGATATCGTTATCGCCGCGTTGAGATCCTGGGCCGAGGCCGGCAGGAACTCGGTATCGCCCATCGCGAAGTAGCGCCGTGGCACGCCCTGGAAACCAAGGTAGTGCATCGGCAGGTAGATCGCATAGGTGCCGAGGAACGTCATCCAGAAGTGCCATTTGCCCAGCGTCTCGTTGTACATCCGGCCTGTGATCTTGGGCCACCAATGGTAGATCGCGCCAAATACGACGAGAATCGGCGATACCCCCATGACCATGTGGAAATGCGCAACGACGAAGTAGGTGTCAGACAGGGGCAGGTCGATCGTTACATTACCGAGGAACAGCCCGGTCAGACCGCCGTGAATAAACGTAAAAATAAAGCCGATCGCAAACAGCATCGGCACCCTGAGATGGATATTGCCTTCCCATAGCGTCAATACCCAGTTGTAGACCTTGATCGCCGTGGGCACCGCGATGATCAGTGTCGTCGTGGCGAAGAAGAAGCCGAAGTACGGGTTCATGCCGCTGACGTACATGTGGTGCGCCCAGACGATGAAGCTCAGGCCGCCGATCGCGATGATCGCCCAGACCATCATTCGATAGCCAAAGATATTCTTGCGCGCGTGGGTCGACAGCAGGTCGGACACGATGCCGAATGCGGGCAGCGCAACGATGTACACCTCGGGATGGCCGAAGAACCAGAACAGGTGCTGGAACAACACCGGGCTGCCGCCCGTGTAGCCCGGATCGACGCCCATCGAGCTGATCGCCGGCATGAAAAAGCTCGTCAGCACCGTCTTGTCGAGAATCATCATGATCGCGCTGACGAGCAGTGCCGGGAAGGCGAGCAGGCCGAGGATCGTGGCCATGAAGATGCCCCACACACTGAGCGGCATGCGCATCAGCGTCATGCCCCGGCAGCGTGCCTGCAAAACCGTGGTCACGTAGTTCAGGCCACCCATCGTGAACGCGACGATGAACACACCCAACGACGCGAGCATCAGCAGGATGCCCCAGTCGGCACCGGGTGTTCCGGGCATGATCGCCTGCGGTGGATACAGCGTCCAGCCGGCGCCGGTCGCGCCGCCCGGCACGAAAAAGCTGATCAGCAGGATAATGACCGATAGCAGATACACCCAGTAACTGAGCATGTTCATGTACGGAAAAACCATGTCACGCGAACCACACATCAGCGGAATCAGGTAATTACCGAAACCGCCGAGGAACAATGCCGTCAGCAGGTAGATGACCATGATCATGCCGTGCATCGTGACGAACTGGTAATAGCTCTCGGGAGTGATAAACGAGAACGTGTCCGGGAAGCCCAGCTGCAGCCGCATCATCGCTGACAGTATCAGAGCGATGACACCGACGAAGATCGCCGTGCCGCCGTACTGGATCGCAATGACCTTGTGGTCCTGACTCCAGATATATTTCGTTATAAACGTTTGCGGATCGTGATGCTCAATTTCATGATCGCGATCGGCTATTGCAACGTATCCCATTCGATATCCCTCGTTTCGTCTCAGTCCCCGAAAAACGTCCCGCTTCGAAGCTCTAAAGTGTATTTATGTAGGCGACGAGATCATTGATGGCCTGCTCATCATGCAGCGTGTTGGCCATGAAGCGCATCTGGAATCCATAGTAGTCGCTCGTATGTGCACCGCGGATCCCGTCCTTGAAGTTCTGCAACTGCCGCGCGATATACCAGTCGTTGATCCCGGCTGCACGCGGTGCATTCATCGCCTGGATGCCCTCACCGTTCTGGCCGTGGCAATAGGCGCAAACCGTGTACAGCTTTTCACCGTTGACGACATTTCCTTCGATCGTGGCTGGCGGCGCGTTATCCGGCAAAGTCTGTATGTGTGCGATGACATTGTCGATCGCCGCCTCGTTTGCGAGCGTCATGGCCATCGGCGCCATCTGTCGGCCATAGAGGTCATCTTCGTGAGCGCCACGCGAACCCGTCTGGTAATTGAGAATTTGCCGCTTCAGATACCACGGGCTCTGACCCGCGAGCTTCGGCGCGTTGAGCGCAGCCAGACCCTCGCCCTGCCGGCCGTGGCACGCGGCGCATACGCCGTATTGCGCGGCACCGACCGTAGCGTTACCGGAGGGCTTCGACGTCAGCTCGGCATAGGTCGGTTGTTGCTCGAGCCAGGCGCTGTAGTCTTCGGCCTCATCGACGACCACCGCGCCGCGCATCGTGTAATGCGCCATGCCGCAGTGCTCTTCACACAGAATTTCGAAACGCCCTACTTTGGTCGGCGTCAGCCACAGAAAAGTCTGCATGCCCGGCACCAGGTCCATCTTGACGCGGAACTGGGCAACCGCAAAGTCGTGCAGAACATCTTTCGAGCGCAGCAGGAACTTGACGGGCCGGTCGACGGGAATATGGGCCTCGGGGTTGTAAACGAGCACATCGTCCCGGCCATTTGGATCGTCCGGGTCCATGCCAAACGGGTTGTCGGCGCTGATACGCTCGGCATCGACCTCGCCGAATCTGCCGTCATCGCCCGGGTAGCGGAATGTCCAGTGCCACTGTTGCCCGATGGCTTCGACGACATGTGCTTCCTCCGGGACCTCGACGAATTTTGCCCAGACGAAAAGGCCCGGCGTCAGCATCGCGGCGACGCCGACGGCCGTCAGCGCAGTCAGCCAGGTTTCGAGCTTCTTGTTCTCGGGTTCGTAGGTCGACCGGGCGCCCTTTTTGTGGCGAAACTTGATCACGCAGTAAGCCATGAACAGGTTGACGGCGACGAACACGAAGCCCGTGACATACAGCGTGATGTCGACCGTGAAATCGACCATGCCCCAGTTGGAGGCCAATTCCGTGAACGTCCAGGGACTAAGCAGGTGAAAAAGGAGGGAGCCGACGACGAGCAGAATCAAAACAACAGCGAAAGGCATACCTCATGCATCCTTTTGGTGATCAACGCGATTTTTTGCTCGACAGCGGCGGGGCCTCTGCCGGTCTTCTTGTATTGGTACCGGGCCCGAGGATAGAGGAATCAATCCGGAATTTCCACAGATTCCACGACCCAACGGCGGGCTAGAAAACGGCTCCGATGTCTGCCTTGAGTGCCGGTTCCGCCTTCTTATCGAGTTGCTCAGCCGTAATCCAGGCGCGGGTCGGCTGTCCGCGTCATGGCACTCACCAACAGAGTCACAACAAAACCAACGATAAAGCCCGGCAGCGCCTCATACAGCCCGTATGCCTGATCCTTGAAGGCGAGCACCCAGATGACGCTTGTCAGGAAGCCGCCAAGCATGCCCGCGGCCACGCCGGCCCCGGTTGTTCCTTTGTAATACAGGAGGCACAGCGCCACCGGACCGAATGCGGCACCGAGGCCGGACCATGCGAACAAGACGAACCAGAAGATCAGGGCCTCCACCTGAAAGGCCAGCGCGATGGCCATCACACCAATGAGCAGCGTCGCGATCTTGCCGTAGATCGCCAGGCGATGGTCGCTTTTTTGACTACCGAGCATTTTCTGCATCGTGTCGCGAACAACGGCCGACGACGCGAGCAGTAATAATGAATCCACGGTCGACATGATGGCAGACATGACGATGACCAGCAGCACGCCTGTCGCGATGGGCGGAAACAGCTCACTCGAAAGCACTGGAAATATGGTCTCCGTGTCTTCGAGGCCCGGATACAGCGCCCGACCCGCAATGCCTGCAGTCACCGCTCCTACTCCAAAAAAGAACATGACGGCGACCGATACGTAACGCGCTTTCTTGAGTTCGGCATCATCGCGCGCAGACATGTAGCGCACGAGTAATTGCGGCACGCCGAGGAATGGCAGGCCGATCGCCAGGAAACTGATGATACCGACCCAGCCCGCCATGCCGTCGGCCGTAAACGAGAACATCGAGAGAAACCCGGGATCCTCAGCGCCAAGCTTACTCGATACTTCTCCCCATCCGCCCGCGGCGCCAATGGCGACCACGGGTACAACGACGAGACCCAGGAGCATCAGCACGCCCTGCAGTACATCGGTATACGATACTGCCTTGTACCCGCCTACCAACGTGTACCCGATAATTACTGCCGCACCGACGTAGATCGCAATGTCCCGTTCGATGTCGATGAAGCTGCTGACGGCCTTACCGGTAGCGATCATCTGCGCCGAAACGTACGCCGTAACCATGAAGAGGATGATGACAACTGCGATGCCACGAATCAGGTGCCACGAGTCCGCAAAGCGCGATGCAAGAACATCGGGCACCGTTATCGAATCTGTATCGTCACTAAGGCGCTTGAGACGTCGCGAGACGAGGAGCCAGGACAGGGCCACGCCGGTAACTTCGCCCACGACGACCCAGTAGGCCTGCGCGCCGACCGCATAGCCCATGCCGGTAAGACCGAGCAGCAGCCAGCCCGATTCGCCGGTGGCGTTTGTGCTGAATGCGACCACCCAGTACGGCAGTTTCTTGCCCGCGAGGTAGAAACCGGCCAGAGTGTGCGTCTCGCGCCGGCTCCATACAGCGAAAGCCACAAGAAACCCAAGATAGATGATCGCGACAGTGATGGTTGCAGTCATGCAGTTACTCCGTCCGTGCGCCAATCGGCGAGCCTGCAGGCACCTTCAGTCGGTAGTGCATGGATTTCCCCCGGAAATACTAAGCCGTGTCGCGCGTAATGCGGCCTGCAATTATGCCAGCGATGAGAAGAAAGAGAGCAATGCCGAAAAGGTACTCGGGAAACAGGCGGAAGATACCGCAGTAAATAATCAAGACGATGTTAATAATCTGGAACGCATTAATAATGTTGCTCTTGCGGATGACGGCTTTTGGAAAGCGGACTCGCGAAACCATCAGGATGCCAAGCACGAACATCAGTATGGGCAGGTAGAGATGCAGCGGCAGTGTGGTCGCGAAGTCTTCGTGCCGGATTAACACGATGACCATCGACGACACGAGGCCGCCGCCCGCTGCCGTAATCGGCACGCCCGTGAACCAACCGCCATGCGGCACGTCCGACGTCAGGTTGAATCGCGCCAAACGCATCGCTCCGGCGAGTACAAATACACCTGACGCCGTGAGCAACACCCAGAACTGGCCGGAATCGAGCTCTACACCGGCAATCTGCAGTCCGGCATTGAATACGAGCATCGCGGGCGCCACCCCGAAGGCCACAAGGTCCGCCATCGAATCGAATTCCGCACCAAAGCTCGATGTCGCTTTTAGCAACCTGGCAGCGACGCCATCAACAGTGTCCAGCAGGCCGCACCAGACAATCATCCACGCCGCCAGCTCGAGGTCGCCCACCTGCATCGTGACGATCGATGCGGTGCCAAGGAGCAGACTCAGAGCCGTGAAGCCATTCGGAATCGTGTAGCGGAGAATACCCAAAACGCGCGCTTACTCCGGTCGTTTGAGCCAGGGTCCATTCTGCATATGTGGCCCGGGATTATCTAGTCGGAGCACTGTTTGTCAGCGCGACGGCCGCAGTGATCGCATGCGCGCGGGTCCCAAGGTGGCGCCGTTCAATATCGACCTAGCGGCCGCGGAAACGGCCTGCCTGTATCCCGATCGGACCGCGCGGCATGACGATCTGCATCGGTATCTCATCGCGCAGGATATCGACGACGACCGATTCTCCTGCTTCGCCCTTTAGCTGCTGCTCGTTGATGTCCGCGTAGCTGAATACGCGCTGCCCGTCGTAACGGACAATCCGATCACCCACCTGTAGGCCGGCAACCTGCCCGGGCGATGACTCGAGCACGCTGCCGACAGCGACCGTAGTCGGCCGACTGTATGCCGCCAGGTATTGCTCGTATTCGAGGTCCCCCAGCTCCGCGCGAAGCATCGACTCGGACAGATCGTTCGCCGCGAACATGGCTTGCATATCGCCTGCGCGTTGTGCCTCGAAGCGCGCCTGCATCGCCTCGACGCGTAATTCGTCCTCGCGCTGCAGAATCCATGCGGCCCGATCCGATGAGAATCCTGCAGCGGTCAGGGCCATTGCCCTGGACTCCGCGGAGCGCGGCGTGCCGCGTCTCTCGCGGATGAACTCGGCTCGGGCTGCGTCCCGGCTTTCCGCCACAACCGCTTCGCGTACATCCTGTTGCACAGGTTCTTCGCGCAGGCTGTCGATCTCGGCGAACAGGACAAGCAATTCCTCCTCGAGGAGCTGCCGCGCATTGCGTTCCTCGGCGACCGCAGCCTCGAGTGCGCGTATGCGCTGTTCGGTCGCGGCCGACTGGTCGAAATACGCACCAGCGTCCACGCTCGAGACGGGTATTGATTGCGGCTGCGTTGGCCACAGCATGATCGCCGCGGCCGAGAAACCCGTTACGAGACTGACTGCGATGGCGATGTAGACTTTTCTCACAAGGCAACCTCGGTAGTTTGGCTGCAGTAAATGCTGGCGCACTTAAATATACAGGAGCGGTTGTGGTTATTTCTGACAGCGGGCGGCTGTATTCGTGCCGCATAATGTGCTGTTATGACTGCCTAAAGACGATCTCGGAGTTTGTTGTGGGAAAACAATGCCTGACCCTGTGCTGGGTCGCAATGACCCTGGCCGCTTGTTCGGGACCTGATGCCGACGATGCTGCAAAACGCGTCAATCAGATCGCGTCCGATTTCGTGCATGGCTATTACACACAGTTCCCCGAGGAAGTCTATGAAGTAGGTTACCCCGATGCGCCCAACGATCGTTTCGGCGATCACAGTGAAGCAGCGCTCGCGGCATGGGATCGCCGCATCGACGGCTGGCTGCACGCACTCGATGGCATCGACGTCGAGCAACTTGCCGGAACGGCCGAGGCGATCACCTACGTATTTGCTCGCGAACGCATGTTGGCACTGGTCGCGAAGCGCGTGTGCCACAACGAACTGTGGAACATCAGTCCGACGTGGACGGGCTGGCAGTTCATGTTCGCGTCCACTCTCGCCGCGCAGCCGGTTGGTACCGAGGACGAGCGCGACGCCGCGCTGAGTCGGGTAGCCGACATCGCTCGTTTCCTGACTGTCGACATCAGCAACCTGCGCCGGGGCCTTGACCAGGGCTACGTGGCAGCCCAAAGCAACATCGACGCGGTCGTCGATCAGGTCACATCGCTGATCGAGACGACCATTGATGAATCACCGTTCTTCAGTCCGGCTGCGCGTGCAGACGACGAGGCATTTATTGCCGCGTACCGCGATGTGCTCGAAGCATCGGTCTTTCCGGCGCTGACCGACTATCGTGATTTCCTGAAAGATGACTATCGCGGCCGGGAGGCTATCGGCGTCGGTGCCAATCCGGACGGCGACGCGTGCTACGCGGCATCCGCGCATTACTGGTCATCACTGCCGATGGCTCCGGATGCAATTCACCGCCTCGGCCTGTCGCAGATGGCACGTATCCAGCACGAGATGCTGCAGATCGCCCGCGACTCGTTTGGCACCGATGACCTGAAGGCACTGATGGAGGAATTACGCACAAATCCCGAGTACACGTTCGCGAGTGAACAAGCCGTACTCGACTTTGTTGTCGACGCGGTCGATCGCAGCCGGGCGGCTGTCAATGACTGGTTCGGCCACGTACCCGACGCCGACGTTATCGTGATCGCATCGCCAGCCTACGAGAAGGATTCGGGTGGTGGTTTCTACTCCGCAGGCGCAGCCGATGGCAGCCGCCCCGGAACCATTCAGGTCGGCACCTACAACCCGACCACAATCAGCAAGGCAGGCACGGAGTCACTGACATTTCACGAAGGTTATCCGGGTCATCACTTGCAGGTATCGATCGCCCTGCTCAACGAATCGCTGCACCCGATCCTGCGATATATGTTCGTCTCGGGATTTGCCGAGGGTTGGGGTCTGTACAGCGAGCACCTGTCCGACGAGATGGGTCTTTATTCGAGCCCGGTTACCAGGATCGGCAAGCTATCCGATGAAGCCTGGCGGGCTGCAAGACTGGTCGTTGATCCAGGCATGCACGTGCTGGGCTGGACGCGGCAGGAAGCGATCGACTACCTGCTCGAACACACGGCGATCAGCCCCGACGGCGCCGCATCGGAAGTCGACCGCTATGCTGCCGTGCCGGGCCAGGCGACGTCGTACCTGCTCGGCAGCCTCGAGATCCAGCGATTACGCAAACGCGCTGAGGAGGCGCTGGGCGAGCAATTCGATATCCGCAAGTTCCACGACCGGATCCTGGCCAACGGCGGGGTCACGCTGCCGATGCTCGGCACAACGGTGGATGCCTGGATTGCGGAGCACGATTTGTAGCTGCTGCCGTGGCGGGCGATAGCGCCGGCATGGCCGCCGCCCACCGAGCGAATGTCTTTGCTTGAGCGAAGGGCGATTATCGCCGCGTTCAGCGCTATTTCTCAGTCAGCCACCCGCGCGGCGATCACGCGAACCGGGCAATCCGGCCCCGTGTACGGGCCGAGCCCGGTATCTGCGCTGGCGACCTCCCCCGGCTCGAGCCGGCCACCGACATTGCGCCTGAGTTGCTGTAGCTGGCCCAGGTTGTCCCTGTAATCCACGACTACCTGCACGTCTCTGACCGCCACGGACGAATTGTTCTTAACCGAAACGACCAGCCTGCCATTTGCACCTGCATCGCAGCGATGCTGTACGTAATTGCCGGGCTGGCTCGGCAGCTCCAGCACAACCAGTTTATCAGTCGCAGCTTTGCCGTACTCGCCACCGCTTTTCGCGACGACTCTGTAATGTTCGATCGCGCCATTAACGTCGCCGCGCTCTGCCTTGATCGTACCCAGCGTGTAATGCGCGGGCGCAGTCGGCAACAGTTCTACGCTGCGTTCCAGGTCGGTGATCGCCAGATCGGTCTGGCCAAGCTGCTTGTTCGCGATGCCGCGCTGCAGGTGATAGTAAAAGAAGTTTCCTCGCCGGCTGATCGCACGATTGTAGTTGGTCACGGCCATGTCGTATTGGTCGTTTACCAGTCTCACGTCGCCGCGCAGCGCATGAAAATGCGCTTCGGCCGGATACAGGTCCAGCGCCTTATCGACCAAAGTCAGCGCTTCGTCGATTTTTTTCTGGGACAGCGCCTTGCGCCCTTCGTCATAAGCATCGTAAGCGGGTTTCACGTCTCGCGTTTGCTGCATGGCAACGCGGAAGCTGTCCTCGCCAAGGATGCCGCCCGGAGGCAGCTCAGCCGCGGTCTGGATATTGGCGTTGACGCGATCCTGTGATGGCGGATGGCTCGCGAACAACCCACTGAGCCAGTCCTGGTTACGGCCTTCGCTCAGGCGCACGAAGGTCTTTTGCAATTGAACGGCACCCTGTGGATCGTAGCCGGCCTTCGACATGTAACGCATGCCGTACCTGTCCGATTCAAGCTCGGCACTGCGACCGTACGTCTGCATGATGAGCTGCGCGCCGATGCTGGCGCCGCCGACAGCGAGGTTGCCGTAGTCGCTGTCACTGGCCGCGATTGCGGTCCCAACGACTAGGCCCTGCATCAGCATGCCACGGGACATCTGCTTGGCCGTGTGGCGAGCCGCGGCGTGCACGATCTCGTGGCCCAGCACCGCCGCGAGTTCGGCCTCGGAGTTGATCTCGGTCAGCAGCCCGCGATTGATCGCGATCTTGCCGCCGGGCAGCGCCCACGCGTTCGGCACGGAGTTGTTGAGCACCGTGAACTCGTAGGGAAGCGGCGCGTCGCTGACGACGGCGAGCTTGTTGCCGACCGTTTGTACATAACGGGTCAGCGCGGGATCGACATCGTACGCACCACCCTGCGACTGCAGCATGGGCGCATAATTCTGCGTGCCCATGGCGACCTCCTGGTCGCCCGAGACCAGGATGAACTCACGTTCCCCCGTCACCGGATTGACCGCGCAGCCTGCCAGCCACGCCAGCAGGGACAAGATGATTGCGAATCGTTTTTTCATAGCCGCTTCTTTGTAATGTGGTGCCCCGGGACAATTACAAGTATACCCAAGCGATCCACCAGATAGTGGCTCCGAGTATGCCGTCGATGAGATAGGTGAAATCACGGATTACCGCATGCCGTATTGCAACGCAGTATGATTGGGCATATTTGCTACGGGGATCTGACATGACCAACGACGCCGCCAGTCTGCTCGCAGAGCTGCGCCAGGACCACCGTAACATGGCAATCCTGCTGGATCTGCTGCAACAGGAGGTCGATCGGATCGATGCCAATGAACTGCCCGACTTCGAGTTGCTCCACGACATTATGCGCTATATGACCGTCTACTCCGACGCCATGCACCACCCGAAAGAAGACCTCATTTATGCCGGCATGCAGGCAAATCAGCCGGAATTGGCCGAAGGGCTCGAGCAGGTCGAGGACGATCACCGGGAAATTGCCGAGCTCGGTGAGCGATTGCGCGCTGACGTTGAAGCGATCGTAAGCGGGACCGAGGTCACACGAGAGCGCGTCATTGGCGACACTCAGGAGTACGTAACCCGTTTGCGTAAACACATGGCCTGGGAAGAGGAGGAACTCTTTCGTCACGCCGACGCGCAAGGAGACGCACTCAAGATCGACACCTCGCACCTCAGCGCTACCGACCCCGTGTTCGGTGTGCAGCGGGAAACGTCATTCGCCAATCTCTTGAATACGATCGAAAGAGAAGCCCAGTAAAGGGCCCACCCCGGCCGGCAACGCGAATTACACGCCGCGGGCGGGATGTTTATCGACCGAAGTAAAGCGCAGCGCAGCGAGCCATGAGGGAGATAAATATGCCGGTCGCGGCCTTAAACCTTCGTGATGATGGCCTGCCCGGGCGGGCCCTTACTAGAAATACCACGCGACCTGGGCGAACAGACTTGCGCCCGTTGACAGGTAGCTGTCCGGCAATCCGGCGTCGATGCCGCCGAACTCTGTGCCATTGCTGCCGAGCGGCAGGTTGACACTGCCGAGAAACGTCATGTTATCGGACAGACTGTATTGCGTGACGAGCTGCAGCAGCGCGCTCGGATCACCGATGTTGGCGAGCAGGGTCGGTGTCAGCGTCCACAACGGTGACATTTCGATGAGCAGACTACCGGCGATATAGTTGCGGCCGAGCGCGAACAATTCGCGACGCGCCAGCCGGGCCAGTAATTCGGGATTTGCGGTCAGACTCGCCGGATCGTAGCGCCCGCCATGTTGGCCAAATCCGTTGAAGTAGTACTCGATGGCGCCACTCATATTTTTGCTGGCCCAGACCCATGAGTAGCTGAGGTTGGTCACGACCTGTAAGCGGATATCTTCTGCGGTATCGGTCACCACGATGTCGCCACGCCAGATCGCGCCACCGATGCTTTTTACGCCGCCGACGCCGAGCACCGTGTCGCCATAGCTGTCGGCGATCAGCAGGTCGTACTCATTGTCGCCGGCGAAGCCGTGATACTTGAGCGTGACCGTCGCTTCATCAGCGTCGACGTCGCCCGTTAGAGGGTCACGCCGAAACACGATCGCACCCTGCACATCATCACCGTTATCGCGCAGGTATTGCAGGTAGAGCATGTCATCGCCGGGCTTGAACTCGGTATCGATCGCGGCCGGATCGAACGGGTTGACGAGATCCATGGGCGAGTAGAACAGGCCATTCCCCCATGACAGCGCCTGGCGGCCAAAGCGCACGAAAGCCTTATCGCTCGAATAGCTCAAAGAGAGCCGATCAAGTCGATGCACGAATGCACTTCTGCCTTCATCACGGATGACGTCGGTGAGTCTGAACAGACGGCGTTCGTCATCCGGCAAACGCTCGATGAAAGCGCTGCCTGCCGTGCCGAGATTGCGCGTCCATTCGATGCTGTCCCCTTGCACCGCGAATAGCTGGTAAGCAAATGCAAATGACCAGCTTTCCCTGTCCGCCGTGAGGTTGAGCCGCAGATCGCCTTCGACATCGAATGATTCAGAGCCGGCCACAGCACGGAACAGGCTTGCGCCCGGAAAGCTCTGCCCAATTAACCGAAACTTGGTATGGCCGCCGAATTCGTTGCCGTCAGCGTTCGCGATGCTGAACAAAAACAGCAGCAGAATCGGCGAAATCGGCCTACGCGGCATCTTGCTCGATATCGCCGACGATGCGCCCGTCAAGCATGCGGATCAAACGCTTCGCGTAACTCATGACACGCTTGTCATGTGTGGCGATGACAAATGTTGTCTTGTGATGTTCGTTGAGATGACGAAACAGTTCCATGAGCCCGTCTGCCGTCTTCGAGTCTAGGTTTGCCGTGGGTTCGTCGGCCAGCACCAATGCCGGCTGCGAGACGATAGCGCGAGCCACAGCGACACGCTGCTGTTGTCCGCCCGACATGTCAGCAGGCAGCCGGTCTTCGAGACCGCCGATCCCGACCTCCTCGAGAATATCGAGCGCCAGCTTGCCCCGTCTGGCGGCCGGCACGCCCTGCACCTGCATTACAAACTCGACATTTTCCTGTGCCGTCAGTACCGGTATCAGGTTGAATGCCTGAAATACGAAGCCGATCCGGTGCAGGCGTAATTCGGCCAGCTCGCCCTTGCTCAGGTTATCGATTCGGCGACCAGCGATGTAGACCTCGCCGCTGTCGGGTTTATCGAGTCCGCCGATCGCATTGAGTAGAGTTGTCTTACCACCGCCGGACGGCGCCGACAGGCAGACAAAACCACCCTCCGCAATTTCGATCGAAACGTGATCGAGCGCTTTGATCGCTTCTTCGCCCTGGTAATAGGTTTTGCACAAGTCAACGCAACGTACTGCCGTCATGATCAGACCTTTGTAATCGCTTCAACGGGTTCGTAATGGGCCGCACGCCATGCCGGTGACAGGCTCGCGAGAAACCCGAGTACCAATACAACAACGTTCGCGAGAATCACGTCGCTCAGAATGAGTTCGGGATACAGGACGCTCGACATGCCCCACATGTCCATGCCTTCGCCGACGATCGACACATCGATACCGTCCTTGATCGGTTGCACGGCGGCCCAGGCCAGCACGGTACCGATCGCGAGGCCGATCGCCAGCAGCATCAGTGACTCGATGACAATTTGTCCGAGTATGTTGCGTGGCTTCATGCCGAGCGCCAGCATCAGACCGATCTCCCGCACGCGCTCGAACACCGCCATGACGAGCGTATTGACGAGGCCGAATGACAGCGCAAGAAAAATCACTACGATCCAGACGAGCAGAAAACCGTCCATGACCTTGAGCATTGTGCCGAGGTAGGCGTCCAGCTCGTACCAGCGTTTTACTTCGACACCATCACCGACAAGTTCGACGACTTTGGCGTAGATCGTCTCAACATCGCGGTAGTCATCGCCTTGAATGGCGAGTTCGGAGACCTGGTCATCGATGCGCAACATCGTCTGGGCGGTCGTTTTGCCGACAAAGATAAAGGCTTCTTCAAAAGATACGATATTCGCCGTGAACAGTCCGACGACACGGAAACCGCGATCGGCTATCTCGTTGTCCGGGTCCTGGCTCATCACGACGATGCGCTTACCGATCTTTGTATTGAGCGTGCGTGCGAGTTTCCTGCCTATTACGACGCCCGAGTCGTCGACGGATTCGAGGAACCGCCCTTCGACCTCGTCATAATCCACGAACGTCATGTTGCGTTCACGGGTCGGATCAATGCCCAGCAGAGTGACTCCACGAGAGTCATATTCGCTCGTAATGACCGCAGGCACGCGGACACGGGTTGCCCAGTCTTCAAAGCCACCAGCCTGAAATCGCATAGCGATTTCGGCATCCCGAATTGGGATCAGGTTGGCTACACTCGGATCGTCCCGGTATTCCGGATGATGGACCTGTACGTGGCCCGGTAACGCAGAGATGCCGTCCCTGATCATCTCCGTCACCATGCCGCGCATTAATGCAGTCATGAATATCATCGCCCAGCTGCCGATAATCACAGCCGCGAGCATGATTACCGTGCGGCGGTGATTGCGCCACAGATTGCGCCAGGCAAGCCGCGACAGGATCGCGAGCATGCGCATCAGACTGCTCGCATCGCTTCAACCGGGTGCAGCCAGTGCAGCCGGAGCGCGGGGTACAGCGCCGAGAGCATCGTAAACAGGAATACGACAATCGGACCTGCGAGCAGAGTAAGCGGCGACAGCTGTGGAAAAAACTCTGCGGGGAGATTGAATTTCTCGGCCATCTCCTGCATGCCCGGATACGCGAAGCCATAAACGCTGAAGTAAGCCGTCAGCAACGTACCCAGTAGTGCGCCAAGCAGCAGACCAAGCAGCCCCATGATCGCCGTCTCGAGGAGCACCAGGCGGCCCAGGCGGCCCGGCGTAAGTCCGAGCGCCATTACGATACCGAACTCGTGTGTACGCTCGAGCACGGACATCAGTTGTGTATTAAGGACGCTGAACGCAACGAGGATGACGAGTATGCCGTACATGAAAAACGCGCCGCTCATGTCGGCGCGGATCGCTTGCTTCAGGCCTGGCAACAGGGCGTCCCAGTCATGCACGACGAGTTCCTGCCCGCTCGGCAACAGTGCCCCGACCTGACGTTGCAGCTCAGGCACGGCGTCGATGATTGGCGCATTGATGACGATCTCGTGCCCCGCACCTTCCATGTGGAACATGTCCTGAAAGAAGTCGAGCGGAATTTCGGCGATGCTACGGTCGATATCCGCAAGGCCGCTGTCGAAGATACCAACAACATTGACGATTGCGGCAGCGAACGAACCGTCACGGCCACTACCCAGCAGCGTCAATTCGTCGCCGAGACCGACACGCAGATTACGTGCCAGCGCGGCGCCGATAACGATCTCGGCGGCAGCTGCGTCGCGGAGATAACGCCCTGCGATAATGAGTCCTGGTATCGTCGACACATTCGTCTCGTAGCCTGGCTCGACACCGTAGACTGCAATGCCGTAGCTGCGGTCCTCACTCGAGACCAGCGCAAATGCCGCGCCGCGCGCGGCGACATCGTCGGACCCCAGTGCCGCGCGCAACGACGTAGCCAATGAAGCGATGTCGGCCACCGTTTGGCGCATCTTTTGATCGTCTTTGTAGCCCGGCGCCTGGACCTGCAGGTGCCCGGTAAATGACCGCAATGAATTGTCGATCATCAGGTCATACATACCGAACTGCAGCGAAATCATGAATACAAGAATCACGTTCGAGAACAGCATGGCGCCCGTCGTCAGCCAGGTCCGTTTCGGGTGTCGCCAGAGGTTGCGCCAGGCCAGCCGAAAAACGAGGTACATGTCGATCAATCCCGTGGATTGCGAAGATTGGCAAGCGTGAAGAGGCTGTCCTTGAGTTCGACCTCGTATGCAACAGACTCGAGCCGCAGCTCGGTCCACTCGTCAGGCGTCTCGATCTTGCCCATACGCTGCCGCAGTGCAACGACGCGGCCGCCCATCTCGCCGATTTCCAGGGAATTGAGTTGTTTGACGAGCTCCCCGTCCTGGTCGTAGAAGCTGTGTGAGGTCACGACGTGATCATCGCGAATTCGCAGTACCTCTTTGCCCCAGACGACAGATGCATCCTCGTGCGGTATCGACTCGATCTCATAGACCGTGACGTCGTCCACCTCGCCGACACTGACGATTGAGTGATCGTACTCGTCGATGATGTCGTCGGCCCGCGCAACATCCTTGTTCGAAAAATCGGAGCCCATCCAGCTCTGGCCCATCATCGATGACGGCACCTTGATGACGCGATTGATCTTGGGGGAATACGTCCACATGTTGTCATCATCGGTGAGCGTACCGTTGCCTCGGTCCTTACGCGGCTCGATGACCCGCACGAGCGACTTTTCGTCGCCCTTGGTCCAGGCGCGCATCGTCATCGAACGCTCCCAGTCGGGCCGATGGATGACCATCGTCATGACGCTCTCCGAAGACAAGCCACGCCAGTGATCGACGGCATCACGAACGATCTTGGCCGCATCGAGTTCCTGCTCCTGGGCAGGAATGGCCGGCACCAGCGCCAGCACGGCCAGCAGGGTGAGAATGCGCTTGCTCATCAGGCCCACAGTATAGGACGGAGGTGGCTGTATACTCCTTTAAGCAGCATACAGCCCTTGCAGGTTGCATAACTTCGGACCAATTCGCATTGACGTACGTGTTTGTCGCAATGGCGCGTCACGCCGCAATCGCTACACTCAAAACGATTGCTCGAAAAAGGACATGGTCATGTTCGGTATTGACGCCATAATGAGTACGGACCTGATTACGATCGCTCCCTCGGCCAGCCTAGCCGACGCTCGTGAGCTGATGCAGGCAAATCGCATCCACCATTTACCCGTCGTCGATGATAGTGGCGACCTTGTCGGTCTGATTACGCTGACAAACCTGCTCGCGGCGACCGACTCGTTTTTGCGCGACGATGACAGTCGTATTCATGCAACGGAAATCTCCATCAAAGAAGTTATGGTCACAGACCTGGCAACCGTTGACGAACATGTGAGCTTGCGACAAGCGGCGTTGTTTATTGAAAAACACAATATTGGCTGCCTGCCTGTCATGTCCAACAAGAGACTAAAAGGCATCATCACCGACACCGACTTTGTCGGCGTCGCGATCAACCTGCTCGAGCAGATCGAAGAGACCGAACCACTCGACGAGGAGATCGAGATCGCCTGAGCGGGATCTAGGCTTCTCTGCGTCGTTTCATTAACGCATACTGGGCATCGCGCTCAGAGCCGAGCAATATGGCGACCCAGCGGGTTCTTGCATCGCTCTCGAGCGCAAGCTTGAGCGTCATCGTCAGAGGCACCGACAGCAACATGCCAATGGGGCCAAACACCCAGCCCCAGAATACGAGGCCGATGAATACGATGAGCGGCGAGATGCCGACGCCGTAGCCCATCAGTCGTGGCTCGATGAAATTGCCGAATAACATGTTGATGCCGATGAAGCCGATGGCCGTCGCCGTCGCCTCACCGGGACCAAGTTGTACAAGCGCGAGTAGTACGGCCGGTACCGCGGCTATGATCGAGCCTATCGTCGGCACATAGTTGAGCAGAAACGCGAGCATCGCCCAAAGCAACGGAAAGTCGAGTCCGATCACCCATGTCAGCACACCGGCTGAAATTCCGGTTGCTATGCTAACGAGCGTCTTGAACCCCAGATACCGGCCGAGATTCGAGAGGAATGCACGCGGCTGTTCCAGCGATTGCGTGCTGCGACCGAATGCGGCCTCGATCTTTGTTTCCACTGTCGACGCTTCGAGCAGGATGAATATCATCGTAAAGATGATCAGGAAGATGTTCGTCAGCACGTCCTTGAGCCCGTTCAGGATGCTCGCCGCCAACCCCATTGCCCAGCCCGGGTCGATCATATCGCTCAGGCTCTGCACCGACTCGTCGTCGCTAAAGAGGTTGGCGACAAACTCGAATACACGCTCAACGATTACGTCGAGTCGTTCCTGGTAAGTCGGCAAAGCCGCTGTGAAATCCGCCAACGAAGTGCCGACGATCGCGCCGAGCATGAAAAGGATCAGCATTATCATCGATACGATGCCGAGCGCCGCGACGATCGCCGGTACGCGGTTCTTTTGCATCCAGAGCATCGGGCGAACCGTAATCAGGGCGAGAAATGCTGCGATCAGGAACGGTACGAGCACGACCTTGGCCATCTGCAGGCCGTAGACGATGATAACGACAGCGGCAAAACTGATTACCGCACTGCCCTTGTTTTGCACCCCGTCGTTCGGCATGTCATCAGCCATCGCCTTTCTCTTCCGCATGATCGCACAAGACGGGCGCGCAAGCATGCTCGCGATCTCTTCTGCTAAACTTGGCGCCCCACTGGCTGTCGAACCAAACTGATGACTGCAGTTGAATCACAGATGCTGGCGCTTGGCACGAGGGCGCCGCACTTCTCGCTTCCCGACGCCGACAACACTCTGCATGCGCTCGCCGACGATGCCAGCGCTTATCTGATCATGTTCATTTGTAATCACTGTCCGTTCGTCAAGCACGTGCGCGAAGAGCTGGCCCGGCTTGGCCGCGATTATGGCGCGAAGAATGTCGCCATTTACGCAATAAACAGCAACGATACGACCAGATACCCCGACGATGGCCCCGAGTACATGCGCAAGGAGGCCCGGACCTGGGGTTACACATTTCCGTACCTGATCGACAGCGAGCAGACAGTCGCCAAATCGTATTTCGCCGCGTGCACGCCCGACTTTTACGTGTTCGATCGCGATAAGCTGCTCGTCTATCGCGGACAACTCGATGACAGTCGTCCGTCGAACGATGTCCCTGTCGATGGTCGGGACCTGCGCGCTGCTCTCGACGCCGTTCTGGCGGGACAGCCTGTCAGCGAGCGGCAGATACCGAGCATCGGCTGCAGCATCAAGTGGACGGCCGGTAACAAGCCGGACTATTTATAAAAAATCGATTCCTGTGGCCGTTTCGGCAAATACAGTTTTGCCTCTTCGTCGGTCAGCTGCTCGATCCGTATTCGCCAGCGGGCGAGTGTCGAGCTGATACGCAATTGATAGGTGCCCGCTTCGTAAAATAACTTGACGCCATTGCCTTTGTTCTTCGTGTGCAGGACGCGGCCGACGTGCCGGCCCGTCCTGGCTTCGACGAGCGTTATGTCGAGAGCCACCAATGAGTCATAGTCGCCATCCAGGCGCCAGTCCATGATCCAGGGCGAATCGACTTTGAACGCGACCGTCGTTGTAGCATTACTGCCCGAAAACTCCCTGATGAGCTCGCTCGCAGATGCGGATGTGGTTGCGAGCGCCAGCGCCAGTAGAGCTGTTTTAATGATGCGTGAGATATTCATAACATGCCTGCCGCGGCCGCCAGCCGCTACCAAAAAATTCGACAAAATTCAGCACTCTCCGTTCATCCCGGCGATCCAGTCACGGATCACGGCGACGGCCTCGGCGTGCATGGCGCTACGGCCGAGCTCAGGCATCGCGATGGCCGGATCGGAGTGTTGCATACGGTACAAAAGGATCGATTCATCGGGTCGTCCGGGATAGATGTCATAAGGACGGTTGCCACTGCCCCGCCCCACAGCGACGGGCGTCTTGCATACCCCGTAGAAACGATCAACGGGCGCCTCGATATTCAGATGCAGGGCAGAGGTATCGGCCGCGCCCTCCACATTGTGGCAGTGTGCACAGTTGGCGTCGAGATACGCCTTCGCGCGCTGCTCGAGCGACGCGTCTCCGGGCGCCAGCCAGCTTACGCCGTGCGGAACATCTTCACCAATCATGTCGAGAAAGCCATGAGCTTGCCAGAACTCGAGCTGGTTCGCCGTTGCTGCGCCATAGTCATAGGAACGATTCAATTGCCATGCCCGGGGGCCGAGCGGCCGTAACTGCTTCGAACTGTGATTCGGCGTGTGGCATCCGGCGCACTGATTGGTGTCGGGAATGACGTAAGCGATCTTCTGGCTGAACTGTGCGCCGACGAGTTGCAGACTACGCAGCTCGCCTGCGACTTCGAGAAATGCCTGATCCTGTGCTGCATTCCAGACATAAGGCAATGCGCGCCAGCCGTCCGCGTATCGAACCAGCAGCCGGGTCTCGATCAGCACATGGTCGTCCAGCGACAAACTTCCATCATCATCGGGCAACGCATTACGATCGGCGATCAGCACGGTCTGCGCATCTGCTGTCCATTCGACGGCCTTCTCGTAATGGAATGTCTTGCTGAGGATCGTGCCGACCGGGAATTCAAAAACGCCGCTGTCAGCGTAATGAGCGCTCGTGCCCTTGGGCATCCAGATAGACCGCAGTTTCAGTGCGTAGTCGCTGAACAACGGCGTGTTTAGTTCATAGGGCAAAACGCGGTCGTTGAATTCCAGGCGCCCATCATCGACGAACATGATGCCCCACTCGTCCAGGGTTTCTGGCGGACTGTCGGCCGGGTGCACAACGACGGCCCGTTCGACCTGACTGCAAGCCGAGACAAGCAGCAAGGTAATAATAGCTGCGACAATTCGCGACACGACTATCCGAGCGGCGGCGCCAGCACGACGGGCGGCAGCTTTTCGTGCCGGCAGCGATGCTGTTCTTCGCCGACAACGATGTTTTCGCTGTTGTTGCCCAGGTCGGCATTTAGAACCTCGGCGTCACTGTTGTCGACACAGATCGCGTATGCCGGCTTGAGCTTGCCGTCACCGTCGACTTTATCCCGGTTGGCATAGCCATCCCACAACACGTCGGGGAAGCTTCCGTTCAGACCAAACAGAGCAATTTTGAGGGCTTTCAGGTCGAGCCCGTCCGGTGACGAACCGCCCCCGGCGAAGCGATTTCCGTAAATGTAAATCGTCTCCGGATACGGATCATAATCCGCAACCATCTCGCGGGTGCCCTGAAAACCCGTGGCGTAATAACTGCTGATGATGATATTTGCCGTGTCGTTGTCGGCTATGTCGTTGTCGAAGATTTCAACCCTGTCATTCGAATTGATCACGACGCCCGAACCCGCGGGTACGCTGGCGACGGGCGTACCTGCCGCGCCGAAGTTATCGGTATTGTTGGCCGTCACCGTGTTGCCGTAGACGCGCGTACTGTGTCCCGGTTGCGGCAAATCGGGCATGTTGAAAACGAGAATACCGCCCGTGTTTTCGGTGGCAATGTTGCCATAGACATCCGCGTTGACTGTATTCTCGATCTCGATTCCCGCGACATTGCGTTCGGCGCGATTATTTCTGACAACCACGTTACGCGATTGTCCAACGTACAGACCGGCATCGGACGCGCCGATCGCGACACAATCTTCGAGCAGCAGGTTTTCGATCTGCACAGGATAGATCCCGTACGCACCGTTCTCTGCATCGGGACCGTTGGTCCACTCGGCGCGCACACGGCGGATGATGACGTTGCGGCCCTCATTGATCTTGAGCCCGTCGCCCGCAGTGTCCTCGATCGCCAGGTCCTCTATCGTGAAATCACTCGCGTTGACAAGCATGCCTTCGGCGCCCTGCACCTGATTCCGGAAGGACAGGATCGACTTGTCCATGCCGGCACCCCGGACCGTCACACCCGAGACATTGAGTGACAGTCCGCGGTTGATCTCGTGCACGCCGGCCGGAATCGTAATGACGTCGCCGGGTTGCGCATTGATCAGCTGCGTTTGCAGCTGCTTCTGGAATGCCGTTGCCATGACTGCCCCGTCCATATCATTCGGCTTTGAACAGGCGGTCAGAACGACGCCGATCAGGCTGCTGATGAGCAAGACCTTGCTTGTTCGCACGGACGCGACTCCGATCGTGAGTGACTCCCGGACTATAGTCACGCAAAATCAGCGCCGCAATGTTCATCCGGGACAGTGTCATGATCGATGCAACGAGACGCTCCGCATGATCTGTCGCTACAATTAGCCGACATGCGCTGGCCAATGCTGATTCCACTGCTTGCCGCCGCTCTGACCGCCTGTGACGGCGGCAGCGGTGGCAACGCCAATACGACGCCGCCCGGTAACACCGGCATGACGGCGATTTATGTCATTCAGGGCAGCGGTGCGACAAGCCCGCTCGTCGGCCAGACCGTGACTGTCGAAGGCGTGGTGACCGGAGACTTTCAGGATGATGACGCAGACGATACCCGCAATCTCGGCGGTTTCTTTCTGCAGAGTGCGCCTGACGCCGACGTCGCGACATCCGACGGTATATTCGTGTTCGATGGCGACAACGCCACCACAGACGTCAATCCCGGCGACTCCGTTCGCGTCGAAGGCATGGTCGGCGAATTTTTCGGTGAAACGCAGATTACGGCGAGCAGCGTCTCGATCAGCGGCGCCGGCGCGATCCAGCCTGTTCCGGTACAACTGCCTTCGGCAGCCCTACTTGCCAACAGCGACGGCGAGCTGATCGCCGATCTCGAGCGTTACGAAGGCATGTTGATACGCGTGCCCCAGACGCTGACGGTCAGCGCATTGTTCGATCTCGAGCGTTACGGCGAAGTACGCCTCGTTCAGGGTGGGAGAGCGTTTCAGTTTACGAATCAGAATGCGCCTGATGTCGCCGGTTACGAGACCCATCGTCGAGCTCTCGCGGCCCGCACACTCGTGCTCGACGATGGGCGACGGCAGTCGAATGTGGTACCAATCCGCTACCTCGCGGCCGGTACAGCAGCGAATTATTCGATCCGCGTCGGCGATCAGGTGACTGATCTGACGGGCGTGGTGCGATTCTCGCGGGGCAGCGGCTCGGGTGGCATGGAGACGTATCGCCTGATGCCGACCGGTGCCGTGCAGTTTACAGACCGAAACCCGCGGCCGGCGGCGCCGGTCGTCGGTGGCGCGCTGCGGATTGCCAGTTTCAATACGCTGAATCTGTTCTCGGGCATCGATTCAGGACAGGCGGTGTGCGGTCCCTCGAGCAGCGATGGCTGCCGCGGCGCAGACAGCAGCACTGAACTGGACAGGCAACTGGACAAACTGGCTGTCGCGATCGATATGATCGATGCCGACGTCGTCGGCCTGATGGAAATCGAAAATAACGGTGGCGCGGCGTTGCAGAGCATTGTCTCGCGGCTCAACGCCGTAAGCAGCAGCAACTATGCGTATGTCAATACAGGAGTGGTCGGTGACGATGCCATCACGACGGGTTTCGTCTACAAGACGGCGACGGTTGCTCTGAACGGTCCGCCGGTCATCCTCGACTCGGGCGTCGACCCGAGGTTCAACGATCGCCGTAACCGCCCTGCACTCGCGCAGTCGTTCATGCAGTTATCGAACGATGCGATTATTTCCGTTGTCGTAAACCACCTGAAGTCAAAGGGTTCGTCCTGCGAGGAGGACGGTGATCCCAATCTCGGTGACGGCCAAAGCAACTGCAATGCGACACGAACCGATGCTGCCGCTGCGATCGCCGATTGGATCGCGACCGACCCAACGATGAGCGGCGATCCCGACTACCTGGTTATCGGCGATCTCAACGCCTACATAGTCGAGGATCCGCTGACCACGCTGAAGAACAAGGGTCTTGTCAATCTCGTCGAAGAGGCCGGCGGTGGCAGTGCTTACTCGTTCGTTTTTGATGGCCAGTCGGGAGCACTCGATCACGCCCTCGCAACGGCGAGCCTCGTTCCGCAGGTTACGGACGTTCTGGACTGGCACATCAACGCGGATGAGCCTCCGCTCCGGGACTACAACCTCGAAGCCGGACGTGACCCGTCCCTGTTCGACCCCGCGACGCCTTATCGGGCCTCTGACCACGACCCCGTGATCGTCGGGCTCGATCTTATCAATTAGGCGTCTGTTACCTACAAGTGTCTGATTTTTAGTTCATTATTAATTAACTATTGACTTAATTAAGTAATTACTTATAATGGCGGCATGGATACTTTCCTCGCCCTTGCAGACCCCACCCGGCGCAGCATCATTGAGTCGCTCGCGGCAGGTGAATGTTCGTTCGGCGAGCTGGCCGACCAGTTCGAGATGAGCCGCCCCGCCGTGTCCCAGCACCTCAAGGTACTGCGCGACGCGCGCATCGTCACCGCACGGGCCGATGCGCAGCGGCGCATCTACCGCCTCAGCGACGACGGGCTCGACGAAATCGACGCGTGGTTGGGCAAGGTCCGTGAACACTGGTCGCAGCGGCTCGACAGGCTCGAGCAGGTGCTGGCCGAAACTGACGAGTAACAGGAGAACGACGATGAGCCAACATGGCGAGCTGATCAATGCCAATACCGTTCGCTTCGAACGGCTTCTTCCCGGACCAATCGATCGTGTCTGGACTTATCTCACTGATAGCAGCAAGCGCGCCAAATGGTTGTGCGGTGGGGACACGGAACTCGAGGTGGGCGGCCACGTCGACATGCATTTCCACAACGAATCACTGTCGAGTCAGGCTGACATCGAACGTCCCGAAAAATACAAAGACATGCCGGAAAAGGTCTCGTTCTCCGGCACCGTTACGCGTTGCGATCCGCCGCACCTGCTCGCGCACACCTGGGACTTTGAGAATCAATCGTCGGAGGTTTGCTACGAACTGAGCGAACAAGGCGATCAGGTACTGCTCGTGCTCACGCACACGCGCCTGCATTCAAGCGAGGAGATCATCAGCGTTTGCGGCGGCTGGCATGCGCACTTCGAAATCCTGATCGACATTCTCGAGGGTCGGGATCCCCGACCATTCTGGAAGACCCACACGGCAATCGAAGCAGAATACGAAAAACTTCTGCGCTTGTGACCTTCAGTCGTTCAATTCGGAAACGGGCGACCGAAACAGGACGATACCAAACCAGATCGCAAAGAAAGAAAACACGAAAGCGCTGATCGCGAGTGGAATCGCGGCATGCACGATGGCTGCCTTGGTCAGCATCATACCGACCATCGCGAAATGCAGAAAATTTCCGAGCGCCAGCGGGCGACTGTAAATTCCACCGATCACCACACCGCGCGCCGTCCAGTTCAGAATCGCGAATCCGAGATACAACGCGCCCATCATCTGGATCAGCAAGAGTGTCGCGTTGTCCGGTGTCGAGCCATGCACCGACAGGACCTCCATCGGCGCAAACGACGTTGCGAGGCCGAGTATGGCCATAAAAAGCGCGCTGGCAATCATCAACAGGCGGGTGTGCATATCAGTCGAGCATCGTCAGCAACGTGAGCGCGTCGTCGCGCACGGCTTCGACGGAGGCGAGTATTGCATCCGCGCTTTGCTGCATATCACCGAGTTTGTCCCAGTGCTCGCCCCACGTGGCAACGAGCTCCGCCGATGACGCAGGCAGCGGCGCCTCGAGTATTTGTGACAAATCGCGAATCGTCAGCACCAGCGCCCAGCCTGTGCGCGGGTTTCCCTTGTCCTGTGCATCACGATCGTAATGGCTGTAAAACACGAGTTCCTGCAGCTCGCCAAGCTTGAGCAATACCTCGAGCGACGCCAGCCGCTGGTTGCGATTGTACTCAGTCTTTTCGTTACGCCAGGTGTTATAGCTCAGGCTCGAGACGGCGATGAATATGCTGATGATCGCGACGAGGTTGCGCTGTACCTGTTCCTTGAAACTGATCTTGTTACTCATGCTCGTCGCTGCCTTCGATAGCGCTTATTCAGAGTTGACCGGCCCGGCCGGCATCTTATTTCGTTTCAACCACATGAGCCAGCCGGCAACGATCACGCCGCAACCCGCAATTGCCGCAAGAAACAGGAAATAATCGAAATGCCCGTCTGCACCGGGGTTTGCGTCAAGTATGCGTCCGGCGATGGACGCAAAGAATATTTCAGGCGTGAAGCCGACAAACGAAACAACGCCGACAGCCGCACCGGTGATGTGACGCGGCGTGCGTGTCTCCTCGAGCAATGCGAAGTAGATACCACGCAATGCGAACACTGCGAAAAAACTCACAAACAGGTTGCCGTATATTATGACCGTCCCCGTCGTATCGGGAGTCAGCGTCGATAACAACAAGTACACGATGGTCAGTACGATGAAGGACACGCCGAGCGAGCGGGTCGTGTTGAACCGATCGGCGAGCAGTCCCGCCGTGACCGCCGCAACGGGTCGAACGTAGGCGCCATAGGACGCCAGCCGGGCCCCCTCGACCTCGTCCATCCCCAGAACCTGCACCGCATACAGCGAGTAGTTGTCGAGGCCCTTGTAGCAGCAGTAGGCGCAGATGATGATGCCTGCCTGCGCCCAGATAACCGGTTGGCGCAAGACCTCGCCAACGCCGGCGAGCAATCTCGGCCGTGCGGACGACACTGCGTCTGCTGGCGGCGGAAACACGAACCAGGCCAGCACACCGGCAGCCAGTGTCCCGGCCGAATACACCAGTATGATCGTTCGTAACCCGGCGCGGCGTTCGGCGTCGGTCGCCAGCGTCGCATCGTCGGGTAAATACCAGGCAAGTACAGCGACGGTCACCGCAGCAAACAGCGCTGCCGCAAGTCCGCGGCCACCGTCGAGGATGCCGAACGCAATGCCCTGCGCCGATTGGCCACCCCACTCCCGCGTTGCCCGAATAAGCGCGCCCCAGAACAGGAAGATAGTCGTCACCCCCCAGAATCCGTAGAGCATTGCCATTTGCGCCACCCCTGGAAAGGTAGCCATGTACAGTCCGCCGCATGCAGTTGCTGCGAGTGACGCCGTCAGCAAAAAGCGAGCCGAAAACCGATCGGCCAGCGGGCCGCCGGGAAAATACGAAAGCATCGCCGTGATGCCGTAGACGGCGAAGAGATCGCCGAGCTGGGTGTTCGTAAGACCGAAGACCTCGAGCATTGTCGGACGAAAGAAGCGCATCGTATGAAATGGCAGACTGAACACCATCTCCCCGGCGATCACCAGTGCCGCAATATAGAAGAGCCGTGTCATTCTGGTCTCTGCCTGCATGAATCGACTATCGCACGACCCGCGCAGCACGCGCAAAATAAGGCAATCCCCGAGCATTTCTGCTATTGGTAGGACATGAGAATTAGTACAAGCCTGTGTATGTTCGCCGTCGTTGCTTGCAGCAGCACGGTCATCGCCGATGCTCCGGCAACGATGCGTGTCGACTACTACCACACGGGCAACCGCGACACCGAGATGTTCAGTCTTGACCAGGTTGTGATCGAACCGCTGCCGTGGACGGGCAATATGCAGCAGCCGATCGACCGGACGCTGCGCGGCAAGTACCTGTTCGAGATTGCTGACCCGGAATCGGGTTCGGTCGCCTGGTCACGCAGCTTCAGCAGCATTTACGGCGAATGGGAGACGACGGGCGAAGCGCGGCGCATGAATCGGACGTTCCATGAATCGCTGCGTTTCCCTGTGCAGGCACAGACATTTGAGCTCGTATTGAAAAAACGCGGCCCCGGCAATGAGTTCGGGGAAATCTGGCGCATCGAAATCGACCCCAACGACTATCTTGTGCACCGCGAATCAGCGGAATACGCAGACCAGGTTATTGCAATACACGAAAGCGGCGATCCTGCCACCAAGGTCGACCTGCTGCTGCTCGGCGACGGCTACACGGCTGACGAACACGACGAATTCGTGGCGAAGGCCGAGGAGATGACCGACATCCTGTTTCGAACCTCGCCGTTCAAAGAACGCAAGGATGACTTCAACATCTGGGCGCTTGCGCCGGCTACTGCACAGTCAGGAGTCTCCCGACCGTCAACCAACACGTATCGTGACAATCTGATCGGCACGACCTACGACGCGTTTCGCTCGGAACGCTATGTGCTGACATTCGATAACAGGAACTGGCGGCGCATCGCCTCGTCGACGCCCTACGATTTCGTCGAGATCCTGACTAATACCGAAACCTACGGCGGTGGTGGCATTTACGGCCTGTTCAGTACCGCTGCGGTAAACAGCGAATGGGCGCCGTATCTATTCGTGCATGAATTCGGCCACCATTTTGCAGGACTCGCTGACGAGTACTACACGAGTTCGGTCGCGTACGAAGGGCCGGCCGAGATCGCGGAACCGTATATGCCCAACGTCACGGCCCTGCTCGATCCCGACAAGCTCAAGTGGAAGCACCTCGTCGCGCCCAACACGCCGCTGCCGACGCCCTGGCCCAAGGCAGAATTCGACAAGCACTCGATGGCCGTGCAGGAGCGCCGCGCCCACATGCGCGCCTCGAACGTGCCCGAGTCCGAAATGAACGAGCTGTTTCGGTTCACCAAGGAATTCTCCGAGAACCTGTTTAGAACAGCCGAATACCGCGACGTGGTCGGTGCTTTTGAGGGCGCAAATTACGAGGCCAAAGGGTATTACCGCCCTGAACAGAACTGCGTGATGTTCACCCGTACGGATTATTTCTGTGCCGTGTGTGCCGCAGCGATTGAAAAAGTCATCGACGAGTACACACGACCGTGACTTTCGCAGGGGGCCGCCATTCGGCCGAAGATCGCAGCAGGACGCCGCCATGCGGGCGACAAATCCGCTTACGTACGTAACTTATACCCGCTCTTGAAGATCCACCAGACGGCGGCGAGACAGCAGGCGAGAAACAGCAACACGATAGTCAAAGACAGCTCGACGCTGACGTCGGCATTCTCGTAAAACGCCCAGCGGAAACCGCTGATCAGGTAGACGACCGGATTGAACAGGCTGATCGTCTGCCAGGCCGGCGGCAGCATGCTGATCGAGTAGAACGTGCCACCCAAAAACGTCAGCGGCATGATTACGAGTATCGGCACGATCGTCAGCTTCTCCCAGCCGTCGGCCCAGACGCCGAGGATAAAACCGAACAGGCTGAACGACACCGAAATCAGCACGAGGAACAACAGCATGATGATCGGATGCACGATATCGATCGTCACAAAAAAATTCGCTGTGAACAGAATGATGCAGCCGATGATGACCGACTTCGTTGCCGCAGCGCCGACATAGCCGATCAACACTTCGATGAACGAGACAGGCGCTGACAGAATCTCGAAGATCGTGCCCGTAAACTTCGGGAAGTAGATCGCGAACGACGAATTCGAGATGCTCTCGGTCATGATCGACAACATGATAAGGCCGGGCACGATAAATGCGCCGTAGCTGACGCCATCGATCTCGGTAATCCGCGAGCCAATCGCAGCCCCGAAAATTACGAAATATAGCGAGGTAGACAAGACCGGCGCGACAATACTTTGCACGATCGTACGCATCATGCGCGCCATTTCCGTGCGGTAAATTGCCCTTATTGCATAGAGATTCATGCTTTCTTTTTCACCAGACCGACGAAGATCTCTTCGAGTGAGCTTTGCGACGTGTTCAGGTCGTTGAACCGAATGCCAGCATCGTGCAGCGCAGCCAGCAGCGCCGTGATTCCCGTGTGCTCTTTCTGCGTGTCGTAATGATAAGTAAGCTCGCAACCATCCTCGCTGAGTTCAAGCTTGTAGATTTCAAGTTGCGACGGAATCTCGGTCAGGCACTCATTAAGATGCAGCACGAGCTCTTTCTTGCCCAGCTCGCGCATCAGCCGGTTCTTTTCCTGGACGAGGATGATCTCGCCGTGATTAATCACGCCGATACGATCGGCCAGCTGCTCGGCTTCCTCGATGTAGTGAGTTGTCAATATCACGGTGACGCCCGACTCGCGTAGCGACCGGACGACGTTCCACAGATCCTGGCGCAGTTCAACATCGACTCCCGCCGTCGGTTCATCGAGAAACAGTACCTCGGGTTCGTGGGCCAGCGCTTTGGCGATCAACACTCGGCGCTTCATGCCACCGGAAAGCATCATGATCTTCTCGTCTTTCTTGTCCCAGAGCGACAGCGACTTCAGAACTTTCTCGACGTGCTCGGGATTTTCTGGCTTACCGAACAGCCCGCGGCTGAAGCGCGCGGTGTTCCATGGGGTTTCAAAAGTCTCGGTCGGCATCTCCTGCGGCACCAGGCCGATGCGCGCGCGCGTTTCGCGGTAGTTGTCCACGTTATCGTAGCCGTGGACGGTAACGCTGCCGCTGGTCTTCGTAACGATGCCACAGACGATGTTAATCAACGTCGTCTTACCCGCGCCGTTCGGGCCGAGCAGGCCGAATATCTCGCCGCGATCAATCTCCAGGTTCACGTCCTTGAGCGCCCGGAAACCACCGGCGTAGGTCTTGGTTAGGTTTTGTATATTGATAACTGGTTGCATGCGGGCGAATAGTACCGCTAATCCACGAGTTCAAGGATTTTTGACACCGTACGCCAGTTGCGTGCTGTCGCTTCAACGCGGAGGTATTTCTCGACCTTCTCGGCAAGCTTCGAGCGGCCGGTGCCGTCGGGTGCATGCAGGTAGAGCGCTCTCGCAGCTAATGTAAAGGCTTCAGACTCGGCCTTGAGCGCTTCGAGCGCCGCTAAATCGGGATCCCGGGGCGACCCGGCGAGAAACCAGACATGCAGGTATTTCGGTGTGGCCACGGCATCGGGATACGGGTTTGCGGCAACAATGGCCGCAAAATCCGCTTTGCTCAGCAGCAATACTAATGGCGCGAAGCCAAAGCGCTGTTCGATCGCAGCCCTGATTTCCCCGGCTAATTCATCGGCGGAGTCTGCCGAGCGAAACACGGCGTTGCCGCTTTGGATATATGTCTTGACGTGCTCGCAGCCCAGCGTTGCCAGAATGTCGCGCAGGTCCTGCATCGGCAGACTATGCCTGCCGCCCACGTTGATGCCGCGAAACAGCGCGACATAGTCCCTCATGTCACGAGCTGATCGGAATACGCGAACAATGCAGCGGCACCGCCCGTATGCAGGAACACGATGTTTTTCGCTCCCTGGAACTGCCCGTGACGAATCCGATCGATCATGCCGGCGAGAGCTTTACCGCTGTAGACCGGATCGAACAGGAGGCCTTCGAGGCGCGCCAACATCAACACCGCCTCGTTCATGCCTTCGGTCGGTACGCCATAACCATCACCGACATAGTTGCAATCAGCAATGACGTCCTCGCGCGCCACGATACCTGGTTTGCCGATATACTCGGCCGTCTCGCAAGCCAGCTTGTACACCTTTTCTTCCTGCACATCTTTGGGCGCGCCGACGCCGATGCCAAGCAATAACACGTCGCTTTGCATCGCTTTCAGGCCGACAACAAGACCGCCCTGCGTTCCGGCACTACCGGTCGCCGTTATCAGATGGTCGATGGCGAGCCCCTGCTCGTCGGCCTGTTCGAGCAACTCGATCGCAGCATTGACGTAACCAAGAGCGCCAATTCGATACGAACAACCCCCTGGAATGATATAAGGCTTGCCACCAGTCGCCCTGACTTCATCTGCGACTTCCTCCAGGGTTTTATCGAAGTTGGTGCCGTTGGGATACTCACGCAGATTGGCACCGAAAATTCGATCGAGCAGCACGTTGCCCGAGTTCGTATAAGCGTCGCTTGGCTCGGCGACGCGGTGTTCCAACAGCACCTCGCAGCTGAGTCCGAGCTTGCACGCAGCCGCCGCAGTCTGGCGCACGTGATTGGATTGCACGGCGCCAACAGTAACGACGGTGTCAGCGCCGCGTTCGAGCGCATCGGCCATCGCGAATTCGAGCTTGCGGGTTTTGTTGCCTCCCGTTGCGAGTCCCGTGCAGTCATCGCGCTTGACCCAGATATCGGGACCGCCGAGGTGCGCGCTCAGCCGCGGCAGGTGCTCGAGTGGTGTGGGTAGATGAGCGAGGGAAATTCTCGGAAAATTAGATAACACCGCTTGCGTCTCCTAACCGGGCAACGCCTTCTCGCCTCGCGCCAGCATAACCGTCTCCTGTGCCAGAACATCGGTTGACGAAATCAGAGGCACATCGAGCGCCGACTGATCAAGCACAAGAGGAATCTCGGTGCAGCCGCCGATAATTGCATCTGCACCGCGCTCGACGAGCGCCATTGCCAAGGCCGTCATTCTTCGGCCAACGCGCTCCCCCTGAAAGCCGGCCTTGATGCGATAGATGAGGTCCATCAGCTTGCTGAGCTCGGCGTCGCTTGGCAGGACTGACTCGACCCCGACTCGATCAAGAGCTATCTGAAACATACCAGCCCCGAGGCATCCGTCGGTTGCAAGAACGCCGACGGCCGCTGGATCCTGTTCCAGTGCGGCAGCCACCGTGACGTCAATGATTGAGATCAGCGGAATGTCGATCGCATTCACGATCGCGTCCTCAAAAGCGTACGCGGTGTTACACGCAATAACGAGAAAATCAGCACCGGCGCGTTCAAGCCGGCTTGCCATGGCGGCAAGCTCGGGGCCCGGATTTTCGCCGTCAGCCAGGATCGCCGACTGCCGATCGGGGACCTGCGGATTGTGATCGACGAGCATATGCACGTGATCCTGATCCTTGTCGGCCGGTGTCAGTGAGATGACCTTGGCCATGAAGTCGACCGTGGCATCGGGGCCCATGCCGCCGAGGACTCCGACTATTTTGTTTTGGCTGCTCATCTATTCATCAAAAAAAGAGGCGCGACCAAACGATCGCGCCTCCATATCATAAGCGTGTTACTTCCGCATTGTTTTCGTATTAACGCATACCAGCACGCCCGTTGCTGTAAGCGCCTGATAATGCCAAGGGTTCATAACCAGACCCCGCAAATCTCCGCACACGCAAATGAGCTGTTGCGTACTTCCAAAAGAACTTTTGTTCTTCCTCATATAGACGCCTCCTGCTTACATCAGGGGGCGTCTATATCTTCTATCTGAATGACTCAAAAGTTGAAGTCCGCGCCGACGTAGTAATAGGCGCCGTTAAATCCAAACGGTGCCGAGCGTCTGGAAAATACAAACACTCCCGGCGTATCCACAACGACATTACCCGCGCCATCCACGATGATTCCACTTCGTGACTGCCCCACCATGTTCTGGTCCGGTACCTCGTCGGTGATGTTGTTACCACCGATCTTGAGGGAAAGGCGGTTGCCGAAGTGATAACGAAATTGCGCGTCCAACAGCGTCTTGGCGCCGAATACCTGGCGGTTTCCACCATCGAGAACGGCATACTCGCCAAACCGGTTCAAAGCGACGTTCAGATCCCAGTTATTCTGGCCATAGGTGCCCGAAACACTCATCCGGTCTTCCGGCTGCCACTCCGTGAGAATGGAGCGATCAAAGGCAGGGAACACCACATCCTGCACGTCGGGAATCGCACTCAGGCCGCTCGGCACCTTCACCGAATCGATATCGGTCTCGGTGAAGTTCGCCGCGATGGATAAATTGAAGACGCCAGGACCCAGATTGGCCGTATAGTTGGCGACAACGTCGAGACCGGTCGTGCTGGTATCGGCCGCATTCAGGAAAAACTTCGCACGATTCGCGCCGGCGAGAAGGAGTGCAGCGTCCAATGCCGGGTCCAGTCCGGGCAAGAAGTCGCCACTGTACACAATGCGGTCATCGATCTGTATATCGTAATAGTCCAGGGAGACCGTCCATGAATCCGTGGGCTCGAATACCACGCCCACGCTGACATTGGTGGATGTTTCCTCTTCCAACTGCGGAATGCCGATTGCCTGTGCCAAAGCGCTGTCCGTGCGGAAGGTACCGATCTGGACCGCCACGCCTCCCTGGAACTGCGTGCTGGTGTTGTTGAAGAACTGCTGTTGCAGGGAAGGCGCACGGAAGCCCGTGCTCACCGCGCCGCGAATCATGAACGTGTCTGTGACGTCGAATGCGACCGTAGCCTTCACATTCGCTGTCGACCCGAAGTCGCTGTAATCCTCGGCACGGACCGCGCCACCCAGAAGCAGTTGATCGGTGGCATCCCACTCCGCATCTATGTAAACGGAAATCGCGTCACGATCCTCGTCAACGGCGTTGGCCGGGCTGAATCCCGGGAAAACCTCGATACCGGCGTCGCCGTTGAAAGCCGGATTAAACGGGCTGCCGTCGGGATTGGCATCGTAGTCCCTATAGGACTCTTCCTGCCCGGGTGAGATCTCGTAACTGTCCTCCCGGTACGCCACACCCCAGGCCAACGAGCCCCAGTCCTGGGGTTTCACCATGCCGAAGTCCAGCGTGATTAGCCCGAGGCTCAACTCACCTGCAAAAGCGCTTCTCGGGCTGGTCCCGGTAGCGGATACCAGTGAGGCATTGATGGAATCCTTTATGGTGAACGCAAAGTCGTTATTGGCATAACCGACACTTGCATCCCAGGACCAACCGCCGGAGGTCTCACCCGTAACACCGGCGTTAAGGGACAGATCGTCGATCTCCGTGGAGATGCTCGGGGAGAATCCGTCCGGTATAAATGGTAGGCCGTTATTGACGGGCGTTACGCCATCGAACTGGAATATCGGGTTATCGCTGGCCGAGTCAGGCTCGCGGAAGAAACCACCGGAGAAGTTTTCCCGATCGGAGAACGTACCAAAAGCATAGAACTCTTTTCCGCCGGAGAGCGGAAGACCCAGGTTGGCCGTGAGGGAGAGATGCTCGGAATCGGAGTCGCCGATACGGAAGTTATTTCGATTTGCCGAGATTTCCAGTGGCTCGGTGGTCTGTCTCGAGCCGTCGGGAAGAGTCACGCAAGGACTCAGGTGCTCGTAGAGGCAATTGCCGTTGAGCCCGGCCCGGTTGGTGGCGTCACGTTCCCGATATTCGATATCGAAATTGAAGAAACCATCATTGCCAACACTCAGGCCCTGGTTGTAGCTCAATAAGGTGGATGCACCATCGTCCTCGGTGTACTCGCCCCACGAGGCGGAAAGATCGCCACCTTCATCGTTACTCTTGAGTACGATGTTGATCACGCCAGCAATTGCATCCGAGCCATATTGCGCGGCCGCGCCGTCACGCAGTACTTCGATACGCTCGATAGCGCTCATCGGAATGGCGTTGAGATCAGTACCGGCCGTTCCGCGGCCGACGGAGCCATTGACGTGGACCAGGGCGCTGCCGTGGCGGCGCTTGCCGTTTACCAGGACGAGGGTCTGATCCGGCCCCAAGCCGCGAAGAGTGGCTGGCCGTAGCGCGTCCGTCCCGTCACTGATCGTGGAACTCGAGAAGTTAAAAGAGGGCGCCAGGAGTTGCAGTGCGCGGCCTACTTCTGTAGCACCCGTCCGGTCGAAGGAGTCAGCGTCGAATGCATCCACCGGAACCGGTGAGTCCGCCGCCACTCGTCCGGTCGTGCGGGTGCCAATTGTAATCACCTCTTCGATTTCCTCGTCCTGCTGCGCCAATACCGAAGCCGGCATGACCAGCCCGACAGCAGTTGCAAGCGCGATAAGTCTGAATAATTGGTTCATGGTCTTCCCCCTTTTTCTGAAAGACTGATTGAAATTGTTGGTATTTATGCGACTACTATAATCACCCTAACTGCCCAATACCAGTAAATCGGCCACAATGTGTTGTATTTATGCAACGGACTTTGGGGTTAGTCCCAGAACGCCGCCCGAATGTCTGCGACGGACGCCGGGCGGCGAGGACGTTCGCCGATCGCCGCAGTGAATTCGCGAATCAGCGCAGCGTTGTCCGGCGCGAGCGATCCGCCCGACAGGGCCAGGTTGTTCTCGAAACCGATCCTCACATGGCCGCCTTTGCCATACGCTGCCAGCATGACCGCATGCTCATGTGGACCGAAGCAACAGACTGCCCACGGATAGGCGCCGGACTCGGTTGCCGCAAGCAAGGCCTCGAGATCCTCGACCTGCCCTGACACCGCATCGGCATAGTTGCCGAGCACAAATAATGCAAATGGCGCGTCATTGGCGAACAGACCGCGCATGCGCAAGTCATCAAAACGGTTCACATCCTCGACCGAGTAGAGAATGTACTGCGGCCAGATCTTCTCCTGCCGCATCCAGGTACAAAATTCCGCAGTTATACGTTCGTCGGCCGACGTCGGACAGATTTCCTTTAACGCGAGCGAAACTGCCTCGGGCTTGAGATCGCTGACAACGCCCATCTGTTGCGCCGCGGTGTACATGCCCACAGCCTCCGTCGTTACCTGCACGATCAGGTCATCGCCGACCCGGTCACGAATCGCTGCCAGCGCCGCACGATATTTCGCAACGTCGAGCGTGTGTTTATCTTGCTCATCACGAACGTGCAGGTGCAGTATCGACACGCCTGCGTCGCGCAGCGCAACTGCGTTTTCTGCGATCTCTGTTGCCGTGATTGGCAACGCCGGATGATCAGCCTTGCTGCGCCGGGCACCATTAGGTGCCGACATGATGATTACCTGTTCTCGTGCGAACTCTGCGAAACCGCCGCTCACGATTCAATAGCGACGTTGGCGAGAACCAACCTGAGCTTGCTGACGAGTTCATCGACATGTGCCGGGCCGTAGATAAACGGCGGCGCGAGCAGGATGTGTGCACCGGTTTTGCCGTCCACGGTGCCGCCGCCCGGATAGATGATCAGACCCTGAGCCATCGCCTCATCTTTAAGCACGCCGGCTACTGCCGCCGGCGCCGGCGCTTTGCTTGTCCGGTCGGTTACGAGTTCGATACCGATGAACAGACCGCGGCCGCGTATGTCACCCACGTGCGGATGCTCAGCGAACGCCGAACCGAGCTCCTGGACCAGCAGGTCACCGATATTGCAGACGGTGTCGAGCAGCGCATCGTCGTCGACGACGCTGGATACCGCGAGTGCCCCGGCGCAGGCTGTTGCGTGGCCGATGTAGGTGTGACCGTGTGCAAAAGCGCCATGCTTTTCAACGATTTCGTCATGTATGTAACCGTGTGCGATCGTCGCGCCGATCGGTTGGTAGCCACCGCCGAGGCCCTTGGCTATCGTGACTATGTCCGGTGTGATGCCGTCCTGCTCGAACGCGAAATAGGTGCCGGTGCGCCCGCTGCCCGACATGACTTCATCCAGAATCAACAAGACCTGATGCCGGTCACAAATGTCCTGTATGGCCTTGAAGTAAGCGCCGACGGCAGGCACGACGCCGAGCGTCGCGCCGACCACGGTCTCCGCGATGAAGGCCGCGACATTGTCCTGACCGACTTCCAGAATCTTGTCTTCGAGCAACCGCGCTGCACGCAAGCCATACTCGTCGTCGGATTCGTTCGCGGCCTGGTGCCGGTACGCGTAACACGGATCGATCTTCGGCCAGTCGTGCAGTAGTGGCGCAAAAATTTCCCGGCGCCCCGGATTTCCGGATGCCGACAGCGCGCCGAGTGTATTGCCGTGGTAACTCTGCTTGCGGCTGACGATCAGTCGTTTATCGGGGTAACCTTTCGCGAGCCAGTATTGTCTTGCAAGCTTGATCGCCGACTCGTTTGCTTCCGAGCCCCCCGAAAGAATGTAGACCCGTGCGTCGTCGTCACCGAAACGATCAACGAGACGCTCGGCCAGCTGCTCCTGCGGCTCGGTCGTAAAGAAACTCGTATGCGCATACGCGAGCTTGTCGAGCTGGGCTTTGATCGCCTCGATCACGACAGGATGCCCATGACCCAGGCAACTGACAGCCGCGCCGCCGCTGCCATCGAGGTATTGCTTGCCGGTACTGTCGTACAGGTACACACCCTCGCCGCTCAGGGCCACGGGATACTCGCGTGTCGGTTCGCGGTAAAAGACTCGGCTCATGGCGATCATCATCCGCTACCAGGGCGCCTCTCGGCAACATCCGGGATGCGATGACCGGCTGCTCTGTGGACTCCGCCGTGTGTTGCGCCCTGCCGTCATCCGTGACGGCGAGTGCAACACACGGTTACGGCGCTATTCGACCGTTATGCGGACTGCCTTCTCCTCGACCGCTTTCGTCTTCGGGATACGTACCTTGAGCACGCCATTCTTCGATTTGGCCGAGATCTTCGTCTCGTCAACGTCGCTTGGCAGCGTAAAGCTGCGCGAGAAGTGACCATACCTCGTTTCGATTCGGTGCTTCGTCTCGGTCTCTTCTTCTTTCTCATAGTGGCGCTCGCCGCTGATTGTCAGCACGCCGTTCTCAACCGATACGTCGACGTCGTCCTTGTCCACCTCTGGTAATTCGGCCTTGATCAGGTAGTGCTTGTCCGTTTCGCTTATGTCGACGCTCGGCCGCCACTCGAGCTTCTTACTCAGCTCGGCATCGCCCCCCGCGAACGGTAAGCCACCGAGCGCGTCGTAGTAACGGTCAAAGAAGCCCTCCATATCCCGGAAAGGCGACCAATTCACAATATTCATCGTTGCTTCCTCCGCAAATTTTCATTCCCCGCCCGAACCAGCTGCGCGGCGGGCTTTGTTTTTATAGGGGCGAGACAACGATTTTAAAGTGCCAATTTGCCGCTACATCGCGCCTTGCAGATAGCCGCTCACTGAGGCCAGTTCGCGCTGCCGTAATTCCCAGCATTCCATGACTTCCGCCTCCGAGTCCCTGAGCTCGTTTTCGATGCCCGGTACGGCCCGCTCGGGCGCGCCGTAAAATTCCTTGATCGTCGGCAGATTTTCCGGCGAACAAACGGTCATGGCATCGGGGACCCGGACCATGGTGCCGGCGGGCAAGCGCTCGCGCAGTTCTGCGTCGTGCTCCATCAGCCACTCGAGCAACATCGCATTGTTGTCGGTCCAGCCCGCGAGTCTGGAGAAGGCAGTGCCGATATCGTTTGCCCGCAAGGGCCCTTCGAGCACATAGTCGAGCACCTGTGCAACGATCTCAGGGTCACGGAACGAACCGATGGCATGAATATAGGCACGCCGCGGTCCCGGCGTTGTCTCTGCCTCGAAGCGCTCACGCAGCGTATCGAACAACTGTTGATCGCCACGCCCAGCCTCGGCACGCAGTGCGACGGCGACCTGCTCGGAGAGCGGAATCTCCCCGGCCAGGTAGCGCAGGGCCCAGTCCGCGGTCACCGACCGTGCGGCCTCGTCGCGGCCGTAGTCGGCCAGCCACAACAGGACCTGGGGCCGCAGCGCGGCCATGGCAGGACTATCGTCAGGTAGCGGTTCCGTGCCGATACGCTCGCGTGTTGGCGCCAGCAGATCACGAACATATTCTGCAAACGCAGTACGCAGCTCGGGTGTGATGAACGTCTGCCGAACGCTGTTCAACTGATCGAGCATCGCGGAAATAACTGAAGGATCCGTATCCGTTGACATGCCTTTGAGCGCCGCAAGGAAAACTGTGGCATCGATCTTGTCCGTCGCGAGCAGGGACCAGAGATTCGTCAGCATACCCATGCGTTCCCGTACGTTGAGTCGCGATGCGGCCGCCTCCCCGAGGCTGGTCAGCATGTCTGTCGGAGTGTTCCAGCGGTAATATCCATCCTGGTTCGCATTTGGCAGTATCCAGGCCACATCCGCGCCCAGATCAATGCGTTCTGTCTGCTTATCGAGAATCATGTCGGCCGTGACAATGTCGCCGTCCGACAGGTAGCGGTAACGCATCGGGATAACCCAGGACTGGTTTTCTGCCGCTCTATCGCCGCCAGTCACGAGGCGGCTTTGCGTAAATTCGTACCGCCCATCGCCGACGGCATTGATTGTTATCAGGGGAATACCAGGCTGATCAATGAAGCTTGCGATGCCGCCAGCCAGATCGAAATCGGCACCTGAATCAAGTTCAGCCCACAAGTCCGCGGCCTCTGCGTTGCCACGGCTATATTTTCTCAGGTAGCGCACGACACCATCGCGGAAAACATCGGCCCCCACGGATTTTTCGAACATGCTGAGTACGGCTTTGCCCTTGTAATAGGAAAGGAAAACGCCGTCAGAAAAATTATCGGTTGACTTGAATTTATGCCGAATCGGCTTCGTCGTCGGCCGTGCGTCTGTGTCCATTATGCGGAACGTTCTACGCAACTGGTCCATAGCAGCATCGAGGTCAGGGTAAACAGCCGCAACGGTCTTGTCGCCCATCCAGTCGGCAAATGACTCGTTTAACCAGAGATCATCCCACCACTGCATCGTCACGAGATTTCCAAACCACTGGTGTGCGAGCTCATGTGCCGTAATACGTATCAGCATACTTTTTTGCTGGGTGCTGGCCGTTTTATCGAGCAACAGGAAGAAATCGGAATACGTAATTGCGCCCGGATGCTCCATTGCACCCGCAAATGACTGGTAAGTCGCGATCAGGTCCAGTTTTTTGAATGGGTACGGCTCGCCGAAGTAATCCTCGAGATAAGCAAGCAGCGGTGGCGTTGTCTCGACGGCGAACGCGGCCAGGTGACTTTTGCCTTGTGGCACGACGACGCGTCCGGGAATCGACATCCCTTCAATCGGTACCGTTTCGAATGGTCCAACAGCGACAGCTATCAGGTATGACGGCAATGCCGGGGTTGCCGCGAACACCGTCGTGGTCCAGCCGTTCCCGCGCGTAACGGTTTCCTCGGGAGTGTTCGTGATCGCCAGGACGTCCTGCGGAGCGCTGATCGTCACTTGCCACGGAAATTTGAAACGCGGCTCGTCGAAACACGGAAACGCCTGGCGCGCGTGATCTGCTTCAAACTGGCTGAAAATATAGTGGCGACCTTCACTCTCGGTGCGATTGATGCTCACACCGTCAGTATTGAAGTCGTTGCTGAATTCGATATCGAGCGTATATGTGCCGACCGGAAATGCCCGGTCCGACGTGATCAACAACAGACCGTGCTCACCGGGTTCATGCCTTACGTCCAGGTCGGAACCATCCCGCGACAGCTTGAGCGATTCGATCTGCAGCTCCTTCGCGTGCAGCCGAATCTCCGGCGCAGGGCTGGATACCGATACAGTGATTGTCGTTGACCCCGAGTAATCCTCGTGTCCGGGGTCGATGCGCAGTCTCAGTTGCTGTGCAATTGGTGTGACGTTGGCCGCCAGTCGGTATGGATCATCGACAGCAACCGCAGGTGCATCCTGCTCGGTGGCATTGCAGGCGGCCAATAGCAAGATCGCCAATGGCACCAGCCATGATCCTGGTCGATAGGTCATTGTGGTATCCCCGTCTGTGTTGTTATTCCGATATTGTAGTTTGACGTACAAGCTTTCGTTTTCGTTGCATACACGCCATGACCGATCAGCACAGGCTCCTGATCAAATGCGCAGTGTCCCGCGCGCTTTGCCAGTGAAACACGTAGCTATCTGAGAAGTAGTAGTAGATAACGCCGTTCGGGAACATCGCAATCGTTATGCCGGCATTACCCGACATATAGGGCACCCAGACCGGTTCTTGGCAGCCGATCGATGCGCCGGCATCGAAAGCCCAGAAGCCGTTATTGTAACGCAGCCTGGCCGAACCGGCTTCGAGTCCGCGATCGGCGGGCACTCTTTGCAGCGCCGCATTGAGCATCCTTGAGTCGAGCAGCTTGTCTCTGTCCGGTCGTCCTGTCTCGTCGTTGAGCCACGCGGCGACACGAACGATGTCGTCCGCCTCGTAGCTTAGACCGTATCCCGTGAACGGTTGTGCCGCCTCGTCATAAGTGCGCCTGGTGTTGTCGAGCAGCGGGCTGAGGTTCAGCCGTCGCCAGATTGGTTGCACCAAGACTGAGTCATAAATGTCTGCATGAATGCCTTTTCGAGCCAGGTACTCATCCAACGCCACGCCCACAAGGTGGGTGTCCGATGTATGGTAGACAAACTGCGAACCGGGTTCGGCTTTGCGCCTGAAGAACCTGCAGGCAAACTCGAGCTTATCGCGATGACTGCGAGAAAAGACAAATCGATCGTGAGGCCTCGAATTCTCGTCTTCGTTGAGAGCCCTTGAGCGAAAATTACCGGTTGCCATATCGAGCGCATTTTCGATCGTTACATCACGCCACATTTCTGCGTCACAGGCGTCTATAAGCAAGCCGATCGTCGCCCGGGAGAAACCCGGATAGAGCTTCTCGAGACGCATCGTCGCAACACCCGCGAATATCGATTTTGCCGTCGCATACGACGGCAGCGGCAATGAAGCGCAGTAAGGATGCGGGCCCTGGCGCGTAAAGCAATCGCTGCGATAATGCACTCCATCGACGACCAAGCCCAGCACGGTCATGTCATCGGGGTGAATGCCATCGTCGACGCCGAAACCTGACGCATCGATACCCGGATAGTCTTGACCGAGCTGCACGATCGGCCGCACCGGCAGCCGGCTTTTCCTGTGTGCATCGAGGCGTTCAAAATGGGCTGCCGCCTGCTCACTTAGGTCCTGTTGACGATACTCGGCTGCAACGACACCCCACATGTCGAACTTCAGGTAGCCGCAGGTCTCGCTCGCAATTTGGTAGGCGACACGCGAAACATCACCGTCGTCGTTAAACAGCCAGGTCAGCACACCGTTATGTGTACAGTCGGCGCCGCGTTCCTGCAATGCGAATGGCAATGACGCTCGCGTCCAGCCATCGTCATCTGCTTCTTGCCAAGCCTTGCCCGGCTGCAATATGACTTCCCAGTAAGGATGCTCGCGGCGGATCACCCCGCGCCGCAATGGCACGATGTCACCGTCACGCTGTGCGAACCGGAAGTCGAACTCGGGCAAATGACGGATCGGCTCGCCGACCCTCGATACACGATCCCATTCGTCAACGATCGTTTGAAATCGTCCGGCCCGATCGGGATTGACCAGGCGCAGCGATCCCGAGAAGGTGTGCTCTGGCACCGCTGTCGCTTGCGGCATTGCGTATTCCCGCATCGATACGGGCCGCGCGAACTCCGCATCGCCCAGCAAGAATGGCCGGCTCAATTGCCGTTGGTGGGAGGGCCCCATGGGCGCGACGGCGTCCGGCTCGCCGATCACCGAGACGTTGTCCAGCCAGCAAACGCCAGCGGGCGAATTACCGGCAATGTAAGCGCGAAGACCGATGTCCGTGGTGCCCGCCGGAATCGCGCGAGTTACAGCGCCGGTGTGCAGGCTCACGCCATCGTCTTGACCATCGCCGACGCGCAGCACCTTGAACCAGCTCTTGCCACTATCGAATGTGGCCTCGCCTACACAGAATTCGCCGAACTCGAGATTCATTGCGGCGAATGACGCGCCGATCCTGACACGCACAATATCTTTCACAGCCACGTACCTGAGCGCTGCACCCTCCCCGATCAGACGCAAGGACGCATTGCCATTGCGCTCGAAGATCAGCGTTGAGTATTCGCCGGACGACAGCCAACCGTCAGCATTACCATCCGCAAAGTTGTCGTACAGCAGCGTCTCACTTGCAATCGCTGCTGTGGATAGCAGCAGACCAACGTAAAGTGCATTACGACAGCGTCGCATGGCGGTCATCCAGCGGGATACCGACTAGTCTGAAGTGTTTCCTGTCTTGCATACGCGTTATTACGTAGAGTCGAATGGTTGCTATAAGCATGAATGATGATCCTGCTTGCGGATCTCGCTCGGTATATTCACGTATTCCTCCGAAAAGAAACCCTGATATATGCTCGATTCAGGGACAGGCTTCCCGGCGCAAAACGAAAGATGATAGTAGCTGAAACAGGGAACCAGTGACGCAATTGTTCTGACGCCCTATTCAGCTCGCGTGGGGATGTATAGCCGGCTCCGCTGTGAACGTGTAATTCACGACACAACAGACGCTGTCAATGAAAGAGATCATCAGAACTCTGGCCAGCTCGATCGAGTCACTGCGAACGCAGTTCCGGCGATGGCGGGCTGCCTCGAGTTCCAGGAAGATCCCGATTCAGCTCATCCAGCTCGGGGTGATTTTCCTGGTTGTCGGCGTGACGGTCTTCCTGCTGCGACAACGATACGTTCCGGAATCCTTTGGCGAGCTGGGCCACTATCGGGCCGACGCAGTCGATGTTGCTGCGGCGCTCGAATCCAGGTACGCCGGCTGGCAGGCCTGCGCTATGTGCCACTCGGACAAGGTCGAGGAGAAGAACAGGTCCTACCATAGAACCGTGAGCTGCGAAACGTGCCACGGGCCGGCCAAGGACCACACGCTCAGCTTCATGGAAATTCGTCCGGAGGTCCCGACCGGCAGGGAGCCCTGTCTGGCTTGCCATAGTTACCTGGCATCCCGTCCGACCGGCTTCCCGCAGATTCTGCAGGATCGCCACAACCCGGTGCGACCTTGCAGCAATTGCCACGACCCCCACGACCCGACGCCGCCGGAGACTCCGCAGACTTGCGGGGCATGCCACACTACCATCGCCCGAACCATTGCCATTTCACATCACGCACCTCTCGACTGTGAGGTCTGCCACGAGGTGCCTCCGGAACACAAACAGCTTCCGCGTGCGCACCTGCCGAAAAAGCCGTTCGAACGGGAATTCTGCGGCACCTGCCATGCTACGGGCGCCAGCCCGCCGGATCAGATTCTCGGAGTCGATCTCTCCATATACGATATCCCGCGCATCGACCTCACAACGCATGGTGGGACCTTCGTATGCTGGCAGTGCCACTACCAACATTCACCGGAGGCCCAGTAAATGCCGAAGACCTACAATAGAAGAGACGTCCTCGAAGAACTGCTGAAGCTCCCGTCTGCCACCGTTCTGCTCGGCGTCATCGGTCCGGTGAAGGTGCTCGCGGCGACGCACACCGATGACGATCAGTATGAGCCAACAGAACACAACTACGCGATGGGCATCCGTGTCGACAAGTGCATCGGTTGCGGCAAGTGTGTGCAGGCCTGCAAGATCGAGAACGATGTACCACAGGAGCCCTTCTATTTCAGAACCTGGGTGGAGCGCTACATCGTCTACGCAGACGGAGAGGTCGAGGTGGACAGCCCCGAGGGCGGCATTGACGGCTTTCCACCGGTTGCATCGGACAAGGAGATTCTGCGGACCTTCTTCGTACCGAAGCTTTGCAACCACTGCGACAATCCACCCTGCGTCCAGGTCTGCCCTGTAGGGGCCACTTTCAAGAGCCAGGACGGGGTCGTGCTCGTCGATAATGACTACTGCATTGGCTGCCGTTACTGCATCCAGGCGTGTCCCTATGGCGCCCGCTTCCTGAATCCGCAAACGCGCACCGCCGACAAATGCACGTTCTGCTACCACCGAATCACCAAAGGCCTGCTACCCGCCTGCGTCGAGGTATGCCCGACTCAGGCGCGCGTATTCGGAGAGATCGGAGACAGGAGTACGCCCCTGAATCGAATGATGCGGATGAGCCACCTCGAGGTCCTGAAACCGCACATGCACACCGAGCCCAAGGTCTTCTACAGCGCCTTGGACGGGGAGGTACGTTAAATGACGCCCGAACATCTCGCGCAGCTGGAAGCCGCCCTCGCTCAGGTGTCGGGCTTCGTTTACCCGAACGAGGTCGAACTCCACTGGAGCATTCTGATCGTGATCTATCCTTACCTCACGGGCCTCGTGGCAGGAGCGTTCATCCTGGCTTCACTCGAGAGGGTATTTAACGTCAAGGAGATCCAGCCCACTTATCGCCTTGCGCTGCTTACGGCGCTTGCCTTCCTGATCGTGGCGCCCATGCCGCTTCAGGCGCACCTGGGACATCCCGAGCGCGCGTTCGAAATTTTCCTGACGCCGAACCCGTCGTCGGCGATGGCGATGTTCGGCTTCGTGTACGCCTGGTACCTGATGGTCGTGCTGCTGCTGGAGATCTGGTTCGAGTACCGGGCCGACCTCGTCAGGTGGCGACAGAACGAGAAGGGCGTCATGAAGCTGGTTCACTGGCTGGTTTCGCTCGGGTCCCGGGACGTCTCACCGGCTGCTTGTGCCTTCGACCGAAAGGCCGTTCAGTTCATCACGATAGTGGGTATTCCGTCCGCGTTCCTGCTGCACGGCTACGTCGGCTTCATATTCGGTTCGGTAAAAGCCAATCCGTGGTGGAGCAGCGTCCTTATGCCGATCGTATTCCTGTTCTCGGCCATCGTCTCGGGCATCTCGCTAGTGCTGCTGATTTATTACGTTACGAGCCTGATGAGGCGCAAAGAGCTGGACATGAAATGCCTGAACACGTTGGCATCTTTTCTCCTCTATGCGCTGATTATCGATATCTCTCTCGAGGCCCTGGATTTCATCCACCGGCTCTACGAATCCGAAGAATCCATCGAGATCCTGGAGCGGCTTATCTTCACCAAGCTCTTCCTCAGTTTGACCATTGTTCAGATCCTGATTGGCACAATTGGGCCGATGGTGATGCTGGCGTTTGCACGCTTCTCCGCACTGCCGGATGAGCTGAAGCGCATGATCTACTTTATCGCGGCGCTGCTCGTGCAAGTCGGCATCTTCAGCACGCGCTGGAACGTGGTGATCGGCGGGCAGCTCTTCTCCAAGAGTCTTCGGGGGCTGACCGCCTACAAGCTGGAACTCGGCGGGCAGGAGGGGCTTCTGGTGGCCCTCGGGCTGCTAGTGCTGCCTTTCCTGATTCTGGCACTGCTCTTCAAAATCCTGCCACCATGGAAGGACGCGGAGACGAGCCCGGAACAGAGCGCGGCGCAGCTCACCTGACGCGCTGCGGCCGAGGGCGAACGAAAACGAAGTAATCGCGGAGTGGCTCCGTTAATCTCGTTTGAGTCGGTTGTTGTATGGAGCGGGTGAAGGGAATTGAACCCTCATTCTCAGCTTGGGAAGCTGATGTTCTACCGTTGAACTACACCCGCTTTTCAGGGAGTTACGCCTCACTTAGGTCTAGCTGAGCGTAAAAGTGAGAGTACTACGAATCCAGTGGAGTTCGAAACCAGCACTCATCGCTTGAGCTGGGTACGGCCCTGACGCCGTGTCTGCCCGCACCCAGCCCTGTAACCCACGCTAACGCACTGAACTCATTTATCCGCCATCGACTCGAATGCCGACATTTCAGCATCCAGTGCCGTGCGAAACTCCGCAATCGCGGCGTCGATCTCGGCCGCCGTTTTCTCGTACACCTCGCGCCAGAACCCAGCGCCCAAACGAAAAGACCCCGCCTTGGCGGGGTCTTCCGTTTTGTGTCAAAAGTCATTCGAGCTAATTCACAGTTACCTGGCCGTCCGCGTATTCGTAGAGATCGAACTGGGGCGCCAGGTAGCACGGTATCGAGCGGAAACGGGCCCTGATGCCGTCAGCCTGATCATTCGCTGAATCGCCATTGTCCTGGACCCGGACTATGTACGGCCGACCGGTCAGGTCGAATCCGCTGGGCGCAGCTCCGCGCGTAATGACACCGCTCAACCAGGCTTCGTTGCCGGCAACGAAGACGCAGTCGATATCGACATAAATGCCCGCACCATCGCCGGAGATAATATCGACAACCCGCCCCTGCCCGGTGCCATCCGACCGCAGTACGGCTGAGCCAGAGAAATTCGCATCACAACCGGTGGGTAAGCCGACTGCCTCGCAAACATCGGGCCCGCCGAAGCTGATCGTATGCACCACCCTGTCGTCCGGGGGATTTCTTCCCGAGGTTGTCGCAATGACGGTCAGGCCGGTGCGTTGCGTTTCGACGATGTGCGTCTGCCCGGGAATCGGATCATCGAAGAAATGAACAAGCTGTTCCCGCTTTCCAAAAAACGTGTTTTCGGCCGCGAATCCGTAGTTGATGCTGAATCCCGGGCCACCCTCGAAGAACTGGACGTCGTCGAAGCCCGGATCGTCCCAGGCCGCGTCGAAGTCGAACAGCAGCTCGGTGTCGGTGGCACGGAAGAACTGCCAGCCGTCACCGGTCAGGCCCTGGCCGGGTGTTGTCGCACCAAATTGTAACGGTGGATGCGCGCCGGATGCGTCATCCGCTTCCAATGACCAGCTGAGAATGTTTGCCGGAGTCAGTGGCCCCAGCGTACCGTCGGTCGTGATGGTTCCCGAAACGCTGCCGGCGCCAATCGTGCGATCAAGGTAATAAATCGTCTGCGCCTGCGCGCCCATCGACCATGCCAACGAGCCGACCGATACCAAACTCAAGATGATTCTTCGCATCATTTCCCTCCCTGGTCGCATCGCTTTGGATTCAGCGGCGCGGTTTCCTTTCGGGCTCCAGTTTGTCAGCGTTGCGCGACTGACAGACCGTGCCATACGTCGTGATTTCAATTTCGAGCCTGCCCGACAAACCGAGATCAGCCTGACAAACGGTGTCGATGATCACTTAATTGAAAATATGGTCAAACGCTTTGGAAATCGCAAGCTTATCAACGAAATACGTTGCGCGTTATGTCAGATCGCCAATAGATGCTTGGCTTTCGCAGCCCGTCGAATGACAGAAGATTCACCATTCGCGCCGGTTGCTGCTGCAAACGCCCACGACCAATCACGTGGCTCCGCCCTTCTTCGATTTGAAATCGCAGGCTCGAACTCATTGATAACCGGGCGTGTCGATTGAGTGAATTTTTGCTGGGACAGCTGAGTATTCCCCTACTGTTGAGGGGAAAAGTGAGAGTAAAACTGAGCATACTCAGAAAGCCTGCCGGAATCAGTTGGTTAATTTTGGATGATCTAACGCGTTGAAACCGGTGGTGACCGGACCACGGAAATCAAGCGGTTATTGGTGTGGCCAACTCAGCGACTCCGATTGGGAAGCTGATGTCCTACCATTGAACGACACCCGCTAATCAGGGAGTGAGCTCTCATCTAGCGCCCAGTGAGCATACAAGTGAGAGTAATTCGATTCTAAGCGATTCTGAGGCGATTGGAGAATCAATTCGCACTTGGACCCCAAGGTGGCTACAGGATTCCTTTGGATGGGGAGTTCAGAATTTCGTCCATCAGCTCCTTGTGATCGTTTCTGGCCAGACTCAGCTGACCCGCATAATCTGGCAGATCTCCCCCGACAATCCAGTTGGCGCAGATGGCGCCCGCACCACATGCTGCCATGCAGCCGTAGCCAGATAGTGCGCCGACGATGTATGCGCCTGCGACGCCAAGCGGTCCAATGAGCGGCCAGTTTTCCCGAGTCATCGGGTAATAACCCCCATAGTGAGTGCGGCGACGCGGAAGCGATTCGGAATAGCTCTTTAAGGCCGGAGTCAGCCGGGATGTCGCCCGCAGGATGAGCTCAGGAAAGTTCGGATTGAGGCGTGTTTCATTTGCCAGATCCTCCTGTGGATCGCTCGACTCCCGGTTGTACGCCCAGCCCAATTTGACCCACGTTCTGTTTTTTCCTCCGTCCGGACGACAGTGTGCGCCGCCAGGGATGGGTTCGACCAACCAGGTCAGCTCCGGGTCGCCAGCAAGCAGCTCCCTGTCTTCATCAGTCCAGTCGAGGACCTGTTCATCCAGGTCGAGCGAAAACGGCTGCGTCCTGGAGATGACGCCTCGCTCATCATCGAATGCAAGTTTCTGTTGAAAGACGTTTTCGAGTGGCAAGTCGACTCCGATCATTGCTGCTATATCTTTTGCGAACGGGCCGGCAGCATTCACGACCACGTCGGCGTTGATGCGCTCCACTCCGTCAGCATTCTCGACTTCAAGAGAGAACCGTTCCCGCTGATCGATCCCTCGAACATGTGCAACAAGTCTCTCGCCACCGCAATGCCGGATGTGCTGCAGCATGTACTGACCCATTCCCTGGCCATCGATGTCGCCGGCACGGCGAATATGCAGCACATTGGCGATTTCAGAGTTGAACGAGGGAAAGGTTTGCCGAATCAGGTTTTGGTCAGACAACACGTCGACACCGTCGGGTGCCGTCCTCCAGTCGGGCGAATCCTGCGGTTGGTACGAAACCAGCGACCCCCTGTTGTGAATCCGTATGACGTCGGGCGTCGCGTTGCCGTACCCGACCTGTAATTCCGCGATCAAGTCGTCGATATTCGTGCGTCGAGTCGCCAGTGCATACCCGCGGCGTGTCATATTCATGACATCCGGAAACTTCTCCGCGATCCGCTCCATCAAATCCAAACTGTAGTCTATGAAGCTGACCATGGTCGGGTGCGGAAACCAGTTGCGATAGTTATCACCCGACTGAGCGCTTGTGAAGCTCATCGGTTGGCGGCTATCGATTAGAAGCACCGAGTTCCTTTTGTGCTCGGTGCAGAGGTAATAGGCAGTGGCGATGCCAGCAAATCCCGCACCGATCACTGCAATGTCCACGTCTTGTTTGGTTTTCAAAGCGCTCCGGGAATACAAATGATCACGGCTACGAGTCTGCGCGAACGCTTCCGGCACTGGCTTTCAGCGATGATTATAAAGTGAGTTGAAACGCTGATCCTAGGGTAGCTTGCGGCGACTGTAGAAGAGTTTTCGTTTTGCAAATGAGGACTGAGCTGATGGCCTGCCATTGAACGACACCCGCGTGAGTCGCTGTATTGAAACTGTCGCTCAGGGACTACGCACGGCAACCGCTTTAATTTGCGCCTGAATTTTGTCACCCGACCGCAGGCCCAGCTCATCGCAGGAGCGCCGCGTGATGCGGGCCAACAGCAGCTCGTCGCCGACCCGCAGCCGCAGCAGGCGCGAAGCCCCCTGCAACTCCTGCATTGCGTCGATTCTCGCGGCCAGCACATTGAGGATCGTCGTCTGCCCCGGCTTCTCCCGACACAGGCTGATGTCGTTGGCGCGTATTCTCAGCCGTAACGGCGCGTCCGCTTCGCCATGATCGCCGGGCACCCGGAACTCGCCTCCAGAGAATTTGATCGTCGTGAGGTCGTAGCCTGGATCGTAAGCGGACACGGTGCCGAGAATTACCGAACCGGCTTCTTCTCCCGACAGCTGCGGCACATCCATGCGCACGAGGACAGCCTGCAGCTCACCCTCCGCCACGACCCGGCCGGCGTCGATAACGACCAGGTGATCGCATAAACGACAGACCTCTTCGATGTTGTGGCTCACGTACACGATCGGTATCGACAACTCGGCATGCAGCCGGTCGAGAAACGGCAGGATCTCGTTTCTTCTCTTCGTATCGAGCGACGCCAGTGGTTCGTCCATCAGCACGAGTCGTGGCGCGCGCAGCAGCGCGCGACCGATCGCCACACGCTGTGCCTCGCCACCCGACAACTCAGCCGGTTTGCGATTCAGCATTCGCTCGAGACCGAGCAAATCGGTTACGCGGTCGAATTCAATTGCGCCGCCGTTTGCACCCGCGCGCCTGTTGCCGTAAACGAGATTGCTCTGCACATCGAGGTGGCTGAACAGCCGCGGTTCCTGGAATACGTAGCCGATCTCGCGTTCGTGAACGGGGCGCGAAAATCCTGCGGATTGATCCTGCCAGGTCTCGCCGCCAACCAGGAGCGTCCCCGACGTTGGGAGCTCGAGTCCCGCAATACACCGCAACAATGTTGTCTTGCCGGCGCCGGACTCACCGAAGATACCCGTAATACCGCGCATCGGGATATCGATAGCGACATCAAGATCGAACTGCGGCCGCTCGAGCACGTAACGTATTTGCAAGGTGTCCGTACTCATGACTGTTGCCAGCGTCGATTGAGCAAGAACAGCGCAAGCAGCATGAAGAATGCGAGCACGAGCAGCACGGCCGATAGCTGATGTGCAGCGGCGTAGTTAAGCGATTCGACCTGGTCATAGATCGCAATTGATATGACGCGCGTCTCGCCCGGTATGTTGCCGCCCACCATAAGCACGACGCCGAACTCGCCGAGCGTATGCGCAAAACTCAGCACGGCCGCGCCGAAATAACCGCGCATCGACTGCGGCAGGGCAACGCTGAAAAACGCATCGCGGCGTGTGGCGCCCAGCGTCCATGCAGCTTCGAGATCGCGGCGGTCGACGGCCTCGAATGCATTCATGAGCGGTTGCACTGCGAACGGCAGGCTGTAGAGACACGACGCGATGACGAGGCCGCTGAACGAAAATGTCAGGGCATTGCCCGTGAGCTTGACCCACCATTCGCCGATCGCACCGTTCGGACCGAGCACGATCAGCAGGTAAAAACCCATTACCGTTGGCGGCAGCACGATAGGCAGTGCCACAACGGCCTGCACCGCCGGTTTCACGCGCGATGCGGTTCTTGCAAGCCACCAGCCGAGCGGCGTGCCGATCGCCAGCAATAACAACATCGTGATCGCGGCCAGCTGTACCGACAGCCAGAGTGGCCCCAGATTCATTCGGGTACTCCGTATCCGTAGCGTGCAGTGATGTCACGGCTCGTAGCACCCTGCAGGTAGTCGAGAAACGTACCCGCAGCTGCCATATCGGCTGCCCGTTCCAGCATGATCGCCTGTTGCTCTATCGGGCCGTGCAGTTCGGCAGGGACGAGCCAGGTACAGGTGGCGGCTGGCAGTCTCTGATCAAGCGCCTGAGATCGTGCGATCAGGCCCAGCTCGGCGTTTCCTGTCGCGACGAAATGCAGCGCCTGCGCGATGTTCTCGCCGTAGACGAGCCGGGGCTCAAGCTCCTGCCACAGGCCCTCGGCCTGCAGGAATTCTTTCGCGGCGATTCCGTATGGTGCGGTTTCGGGATTTGCGATCGCGAGTCGCCGATGACCAATATCGTCCAGTTGCGCCCGACAGTCTTCATTCGCGTTATCTGGATCGCGTGACCAGAGCACGAGGCCACCGACCGCGTAGGTCAGCCGCGTGCCCGTTACACCGAAACCCGTTTCTTCCAGCCGCCGAGGATGTCCGCTGTCGGCTGCGAGCAGGATATCGAAGGGTGCACCGTTGACGATTTGCGCATAGAGCTTACCCGTTGACGCCGAGCTGATACGAACCGTATGTCCGGTCTCCTGCATGAACTGTGCGGCGATCACTTCCGCCGGCGCCCTGAAGTTACTCGCGACCGCGATGGTCAGCTGCTCCGCGTTGGCCGCGGATACGAGCAGAGCAGCAATTAATAGCGTGCCGAGTCGAATCGATGACATGAAATCCAAGATAGCCGACTTTGTGGGAGGGGGCCATGCCCGCTCCTACTGGAGCTTCCTGCGCCGTCTGTGCGCGTGCAGCAGCGGTTCGGTGTAACCGTTGGGCTGCTCGCAACCCTTGAAGACGAGGTCACACGCCGCCTGGAATGCAATACTCGCATCGAAGTCTGCGCTCATCGGCGTGTACAGCGGATCGTCGGCATTTTGTTTATCGACGATCTCGGCCATGCGCCGCATAGTCTCCATGACCTGCTGCTTGTCGGTGATTCCGTGCAGCAGCCAGTTGGCGATATGCTGACTCGATATGCGTAATGTCGCGCGGTCTTCCATGAGCCCGACGTTGCTGATGTCCGGGACTTTGGAACAGCCAACGCCCTGATCGATCCAGCGCACGACATAGCCGAGAATGCCCTGCGCATTGTTGTTGAGTTCGGCCTGTATCGTCCCGGCATCGAGTTCGGACGGGTCGCCAAGGGGCGGCGTCAGGATGGCATCGAGGCTCGCCAGTGCACGCGATGCCAGCTCGTCCTGCGTATTTCGGACATCGACCGCGTGGTAATGCATCGCGTGCAAGGTTGCCGCTGTCGGCGACGGCACCCAGGCACAGTTCGCGCCCGCTGCGGGATGCGCCTGCTTGGTGTCTATCATCTGTTTCATCTCATCGGGCTTGGGCCACATGCCCTTGCCGATCTGCGCTTTGCCGGGCAACCCGCAGCGGATGCCGATATCGACGTTCCAGTCCTCGTAGGCGTTGATCCATGGCTGAGTCTTGATCGTCTCCTTGGGCAGCACCGGGCCTGCCTGCATGCTGGTGTGAATCTCGTCACCGGTGCGATCGAGAAAACCGGTATTGATGAAGACCAATCGTTCTTTAACCGCGCGTATGCACTCGTGCAGATTCACGGTCGTGCGCCGCTCCTCATCCATGACGCCGACCTTGAGCGTGTTGCGCTCGAGTCCCAGCAGGTCCTCGACCTTGCCAAAGAGCGTATTCGTAAACTTGACTTCGTCGGCTCCATGCATCTTCGGCTTGACGATGTAAACACTGCCGCTACGACTGTTCGGCAGGCGTGCCGATTGTCTTGAGTTAGCCATCGCGCAGGCGGAAGTGACGACCGCATCGAGTATGCCTTCAAATACCTCGTCGCCGTTCTTGTCGAGCACCGTATCGGTGGTCATCAGGTGACCCACATTGCGCACGAGCATCAGGCTCGTGCCGGGAAGCACGAGTTCGCCGCCGTCTGCCGATGTAAAGACACGGTCCGCATTCAGGCGCCGCATCATCGTGCGGCCGCCTTTCTCGAATTGCGCCTCGAGCGTACCCTGCATGAGGCCGAGCCAGTTCCGATAAACGCCGACCTTGTCCTCGGCGTCGACTGCGGCAACCGAATCCTCGCAATCCTGAATGGTCGTGACCGCCGACTCGAGCACAACGTCGCTGACGTTGCCCGGCGCTTCCTTACCGACGGGGTGTTCGGTATCCGTCCGGATCTCGATATGCAGATTGTTGTTACGAAACAGGTAGGAACGCCGTTCACCCTGCTCCGTGAAACCGACAAACTTCTCGGGCACGCGTAATGCTGTTCGTCGACCCGAGGCCAGCGTTGCGATGCAGGATGCTGGTTTGACGGCCGTGTCCACAGAGTAGCTCGCCACATCGGCATGGCTGCCCGCCTCCAGCAGAATCGTTCGGTCGAGGAAAGCGGTCGCGTACCGGATCACGGCGTCACCGCGCCTCGCGTTGTAAGACTTGCCACGCTCGCAGCCATCGTCTTCGCCGATGACATCGGTGCCGTACAAGGCGTCGTAGAGACTTCCCCAGCGGGCGTTGGCTGCGTTCAGCGCGAAACGTGCATTGCTGACAGGAACGACCAGTTGCGGACCCGCGATTGTTGAGATCTCCGCATCGACGCCTGCGGTGGAAATCTGAAACGGGTCGCCCCGTTCACCAAGGTAGCCGATTTCCCTGAGAAACTGGACATAGTCTGCATGCTCCCACGCAGACCCGTTTTGCGCTTTGTGCCAAGCGTCGATCTTTTCCTGCAATGCATCGCGCGTCTGCAACAGCTCACGATTGACCGGCGTTAACTCGTCGATGAGCGATTCAAGGCCGCGCCAGAAACGGCCTGCCTCGATACCGATTGCGGCAAGCAGCTCGTCCTCAACGAAGTCGCAGAAGACGGTATCGATGCTCAGGCCGCCGACAGTGACCCGGTCCGTTGCGTCGACATCGCGGCTGAGCGTTGTTGGCATCGACGATCCTCCACCTGTGGTCGGCCCAAAGCTGCGTCGCGCAGGCGACAGCCTCCGCGACGTTCGATATGACAGCATACCGGTTGTCGGAGATACTGGGCTACCACCGGGCCAGGACACAGGACAATAATCATGAATCTCGGAGTAAGCGATCGCCTCCGCCCACTGCTCGATGCCGTGAAAACTTTTATCGATGAGCGGGTGATACCAATCGACGAGGAGTTTCTTGCCGAAGTCGCCAAGGGCGATCGCTGGACACTCACCGATCGGCAGGCGGAAATACTGGACAGCCTGAAGAGCGCTGCCCGCGAACAGGGGCTGTGGAATTTCTGGCTAACCGGCAGCCAGCAAGGCTATGGGCTCAGCACGGTCGAGTACGCCTACATTGCCGAGGAGACCGGTCGCGCGCACCTGGCCGCAGAGGCCTTCAACTGCAGCGCTCCCGACACGGGCAACATGGAAGTGCTCGAGCGTTATGGTACCGACGAGCAAAAGAAGCAGTGGCTCGAGCCGCTGCTGAATGGCGAAATACGATCCGCCTACGCGATGAGCGAGCCCGGCGTTGCGTCGTCTGACGCCACCAATATTTCGACCTCTGCTGTGCTCGAAAACGGCGAGTGGGTCATCAACGGGGAAAAAACCTATATCTCCGGCGCCGGCGACGCGCGCTGCAAGATCATGATCTGCATGGTGAAGTCGAATCCCGAGGGCAATCGGCATCAGCAACACTCGCAGATCCTGGTGCCGATGGACACACCCGGAGTCGAGGTCGTCAGGCCCATGCATGTATTCGCCAATGACGACGCACCGCACGGCCATATGCATATCCGACTAAACGACGTCCGCGTCCCGGAGGCAAACATGATTCTCGGCTCGGGGCGAGGCTTCGAGATTGCGCAGGGACGACTCGGCCCCGGCCGCATTCACCACTGCATGCGCGCGATCGGCATGGCCGAGCGCGCTTTGAAACTCATGTGCGCCCGCGCCGTATCGCGAACTGCGTTTGGCAGGCCGCTGGCGAAGCTCGGCGGTAATTACGACAAGATTGCCAACGCACGCATGAACATCGACATGGGAAGGTTACTGACACTGCAGACTGCACACGTGATTGATACGCGGGGCGTACAGGAAGCGCAGGTCTGGATCTCCAAGATCAAAGCAGCCGTACCCAACATCGCATTACAGGTTATCGACGACGCGATTCAGATGCACGGCGCCGCCGGCATCTCCCAGGACTTCCCGCTGGCAAGTATGTACACGGCCGCACGCACGCTGCGTTTTGCGGATGGTCCCGACGAAGTGCACCGAATGGTGGTTGCACGCAATGAATTGCGCCCCTATGTCAAGACACAGCAGTCATAAGGAACAGGCATAAACAAATGACGAAAACCATCAAAGCCGAGGATCTTCCCAACCTCGTCGGTAAGGAGCTGCAGCCATCGCCCTGGCTGGAGATCACCCAGGAGCGCGTTAACCAGTTCGCCGAGGCGACCAACGATTTTCAGTTCATTCATGTCGACCCGGAGAAAGCCGCACAGACCGCATTCGGCGGCCCCATAGCGCATGGCTTCCTGTCACTGTCATTGCTGTCGTTTCTCAATGCTCAAAACGCGCTTGTTCCGGACAACCTCGTTATGGGCATCAATTACGGTTCCGATAAAGTGCGTTACCTGACGCCAGTGCGTGTCGGCAAGCGGATTCGTTCAAAGCAGAAGGTTCTCGCGGTGACGGAAAAGAACCCGGGGCAATGGTTGATCAAGAAGGCTGTAACCGTAGAGATCGAGGGCGAAGAAACGCCCGCGCTGGTTGCAGAGATTCTATCGCTGATGATTGTCGGCGAACAATAAATTCGTAAATCAAGAGAGACAATAAAATGAGAGAAGCAGTTATCGTATCGACAGCGCGTACGCCGATCGGCAAGGCCTATCGCGGCGCATTCAACAACACCGAGGCGCCGACCCTCGGTGGCCACGCCGTCAAACACGCCGTAGAGCATGCGGGCCTGGATCCGGCCGAAGTCGAAGACGTCATGATGGGTTGCGCGATGCCGCAAGGTACGCAGGGCCACAACATCGGCAGGCAGATTGCGCTTGCTGCGGGCCTGCCCGTCACGACCGCGGGTATGACGGTCGACCGGCAATGCTCCTCCGGCATGATGGCAATTGCATTGGCCGCAAAGACTGTTGTTTGTGACAACGTCGACATCATGGTTGGCGGCGGTCTCGAATCGATCAGCCTCGTACAAAATGAACACGCCAACACCTACCGCGCGGCAGACCCGCGATTGCTCGCCGTGCACGAACACATCCTGATGCCGATGATTGACACGGCCGAAGTTGTCGCCAAACGCTATAACGTGAGCCGCGAGGCGATGGACGAATACTCCCTGCAAAGCCAGCAACGCACGGCCGCCGGCCAGGAGGCCGGCAGGTTTGACGATGAGATCGTGCCGCTGCCATCTAACAAGGGCGTAATGAACAAGGAAACGAAAGAGATTACGTTCGAAGACGTGCTCCTCGAGAAGGATGAAGGCAACCGCCCGTCAACGACGCTCGACGGTCTGGCCGGCCTCAACCCGGTCCGCGAGAACGGTTTCATCACGGCCGGCAATGCGAGCCAGTTATCCGACGGTGCTTCGGCTGCCGTCGTCATGGCGGCCAGCGTTGCCGAGAAACGCGGCCTCGAGCCGATGGGCATCTATCGCGGCACGGCGGTTGCCGGATGCGAACCCGACGAGATGGGTATTGGACCTGTCTTTGCAGTACCCAGGCTACTGGAACGCAATGGCCTGACGATGGACGACATCGACCTCTGGGAGCTCAATGAAGCGTTCGCCGTGCAGGTGATTTACTGCCGTGACACTCTCGGCATCCCGAATGAGATTCTGAATGTCGACGGCGGTGCGATCTCGATCGGTCACCCCTACGGCATGTCAGGCGCGAGGATGGTTGGTCACGCTCTGATCGAGGGTAAACGCCGCGGTGCCAAATACGTCGTCTGCACGATGTGCGTCGGCGGCGGCCAGGGTGCGGCTTCGCTGTTCGAGGTCGTGTAATGCGCGCACTCGTCTGCCACGAGTATGGGCCACCCGAATCACTTGTTATCGAAGAGTGGGACGATCCCGCACCCCGCGACGGCCAAATCGTCATCGACGTTGAGGCAGCGGGCATCAACTTCCCGGACGTGTTGTCAATCGCCGGCAAGTACCAGGTCAAGACGCCAACACCGTTCGTACCCGGCAACGAGGCGGCGGGTGTCGTGGCGGCCATCGGCGAAGGTGTGAGTCGCTTCAGTGTTGGCGACAAGGTCATCGTTGCAACTCGCGGCGGTGCTTTTGCGGAAAAGTGCGTTGCCGACGAGCAGACCACGATCCCGTTGCCGGAGGGCCTCGACTTCGAACAGGGCGCTGGATTCTCCGTAACCTACGGCACGAGTTACCATGCCCTTAAACAAGGTGCGAATCTGCAGCCCGGAGAAACCGTGCTGGTGCTCGGTGCGGCCGGCGGCGTGGGCATTACCGCTGTCGAGATCGCCAAAGCCATGGGCGCGCGCGTAATCGCAGCGGCAAGCAGCGACGAGAAACTCGAGTTTGCCAGGTCGGCCGGCGCAGACGAGACAATCAATTACTCCGACACGCCACTCAAGGATATGGTCAAGGAACTGACCGGTGGTGTCGGCGCTGATGTTGTTTATGACCCCGTCGGCGGTGAACTCGCGAACCAGGCATTCCGTGCAACCGCGTGGCACGGCCGTTATCTCGTCATCGGTTTTGCCAGCGGTGACATTTCGAATTTTGCCGGTAACATCGCGCTCCTCAAGGAAGCCAGCATTATTGGTGTCTGGTGGGGTACCTGGGCCGCGAAGAATCCCGATTTGCAAATGCAGAACCTGCAGGAACTTGCGCGGCTGATCGCCGCGGGCAAGCTGAACCCGCGCGTTACCGAATCGTACTCGCTCGACGAATATGACGAGGCGTTCAAAGCAATCACCGAAAGGCGTGCGCGCGGCAAAGTCATCCTGCGGATCGCCTGAGCTTGAACAATCCGCAGCGAGACATCGCAATATTACTAACCACCCTGAAAGTTGTTCTTCGCAATTGCACACATACTATAGTTAGCTACCATGTCGAGACTGCCTCTTACCACACTGGCGCTGATACTCCTGGCAATAGGAAACACATCTATGGCGGAAGACCCTGGACTTAGAGATCTGATTCTTTGGACTGGCAGTACAGTCTTCTATATCAGGAGCGGCGAATCACTATGGACGTTTGCGGCCGCGGAAGCGACTCTCGGTGAAGGTGGCCACGCTCTTTCTGATTTTTTCTACAAAGCGCACGAATTAATTACGGCCATTCGCACGACCTCTTCACCCGATTAAAGCTAATAATATCCTGCGTTCTAGTCACGTGGTTGATTCTGTCACTGGCCTTGCAGCCGCGTCGCTCGCACCAGATACTGAGGGTACAATAGTCTGGACGTCAGGCGATGGTGAAATTAATGCGCGATTTCACGCCAATCAATGCAACCTGCCATTGCGGAAACATCCGTTTTATTCTTCGGTGGCCCGAACCTAAATCCGGCATTCATGTTCGCATGTGCGGCTGTACATTTTGTCAAAAACACGCTGGCGCATGGACATCGCATCAAAACGCAGAGCTTGCCGTGGAAATCCGCGACCCATCACTCGTTTCGAAATACAATTTTGGGACGAAAACCGCCGATTTTTTTGTTTGCTCTGTATGTGGTGTCGTACCGTTTGTATTGAGCGAAATCGACAATAATCAGTATGCGGTCGTTAACGTCAATACGTTTGAAAACGTCGATAGTCTTTCGCTTTCCGGCTCATCGACAGATTTTGATGGCGAGGACACCGAAAGCAGGCTGCAGCGCCGTAAGCGCAACTGGATACCGAATGTCCTGCTCAACGCATCTACACGAGAATGAATCTAGCTGAGCAAGAAAAATGGTCGCAGCATGTAACAGAGCATAGCCATGCTCTCGACCTCGAGCCCGGTGTATTCACATACGACGATCCGCGGCGCATTGCCGAGTCCCTCAAACGCTCCGCTGAACAAAGCCGCCACCGCAAAGCCGATCCGTTTCGCTCTGCAATGTCGATGCTCACGTTCTATATAAACAGGGCAGGAAGCAAGCTCCCTGCTGAGCAGCGCGAGCGACTCGAGGACGCCAAAAACGAGTTGCGAGATCTTTTCGACAAACCACTAAAGCCGTCCCGTGGTTCGCGTCGCAAACGAAAGTAGGAGGTCGCAGTGGAAGAACTGACTTTCTTCGTCAAGGGTTCATCAGCCGACCCGTACGAAGTTACCTTCATCAAAGATGGAACTAGTTTGACTGCTCTATGTACGTGTCCGGCCGGCACGTATGGTAATTTTTGCAAGCACCGTATATCGATTATCGATGGGAATACCGATTCGATCACAAGCGAGAACGCCAGCGACGTGGCAACCGTCGTGGACTGGCTACGCGATACGGATGTTGAGGCAGCGTTGCATGAGATGAGACAAGCCGAGAAGATCGCCGACCCTGAAAAGAAAGCCCTTAATGCCGCAAAAAGGAAACTGGCGCGGGCGATGAACTCGTAGCGTAGTTTTCTTTAACGAAGAACTTCGTACGCTTCCAACACGCAGCCATCAGCGTCTGGTTTTGCTGTTGAGATAGCGTAGAATTCCGGAATCACCGGACACTATTGATGTGACGAGTGTCCCGTATTGTGATGAAGGAGAGAATCCGGACATGAGCTTATTTAAATCGAGACGTTATCGGTCGGATGCAGGAACCTATGGTCAAACCGCAAGCACGGTCACGCTTGCGTCAGCCATTTTGATGTTGCTGGTTGCGCCTGCAAGGGCACAGGACCTGATCACGAATGAAGAACTGGTATTGCGGATGGGAGACGTCTCGGCCAATAAGTTCCCGTTTATTCTTGCCTATGATGAAGGGCTTTACGAAAAGTACGGCATCAAGGTCACGCCAAAGTTCTCTCCCGGTTCTGTCAGCACCATAAACCGAAGCGGCGTCGAGGTCGCACCGGAACATATATATGATCCGGATGGTGATGATCCATTCACAATAGCGGTTAGCGGAACTGGTCCCACTATCGTGCGCATAACGACAAGAGCCGGTCATGCACCTGGCCCGTTAGTACTGGCTTCCACGCACACCGTTTCGCGCTGGCGCATCATGACCGGCCCGGAAATCACCTCCCCCGAGCAACTGAAGGGAAAACGCCTTGGGTATTCCGGGTTCGGCGCCGTAAGCCATAACCAGTGGCTTCAGTTCATCGAGCATATGGGCTGGACCCAGAACGACGTTGCGCTGATGAGCGGGGGACTGGGTGTAGACGCCCTGATGAACGGGCATGTCGATGCGATGATGGGTCCGGAACTACACGCAACCATGGCCGTCATGAATGATTTTTATCCGTCTATCGACCTGGCGGATTACAAATTTCCGACTGCCGGGTCCGGATGGGTAGTGGATCGCGAATGGTACAAAAGTAATTTTCAGGCGGCTCGCGCTTTTGTCCAGAGCGGAATCGAAGCAATTGCCATAATGAAACAAGATCGGGCGAAAGCAGAGCGGACGATGATCAAATGGTACGGCATGAAAGACGCGGAAGCGCGACACCTTTTTTATATCGAATTATTGAAGATGGTGGAGAAACCCTACCCACCGTACGAGGGCATCAAGATGCTCATGCGACTCTATGACGGGGTTGAGATGCGCAAGTACACGCCCGAGTTCTTCTATGACGACACCATCGTTCGCGAATTGGATGAGAGTGGCTTCATCGATAGTCTATATACAGACCGGTAATTCGATTCTTTGATGGCTGTTTACGAACACTCCGGCGCCAGATTCAACGGGCCTGGAATGACCGCAGCCGAAAGCAGTCGTTCAGGGAAGGATTACTTCGACTTTGATCGCAACGAAGCGGCCCCGCCGTTCGGCTCGTCTCCTTCAAGATACGGCATGCGAACTAACTCGAGATACCGCTCATCGTCGCTGGGATTAACAACGTAGAAATGCACGCCCACCAGGCCATCGGCGTTGACGCCCACAAACAGCCGTGTCCGCCTGGTCTCTGCCAGCGTCAGCAGCGCCAGGTTGCGAAGCTTGCCCAGGCGCGAAATCGTGCTGGTATGCTCGAAACGGAGCGACGTGATCGGTCGCGTCCAGTTTTCCGTATAAGTACCCGTCTCAACCGGATGAACAAGCCGCCAGCGGCGCCCGTACTCCGACTCTGCAAGCAACGTTTCCAGAGAAGGCGTCGTGACCGGCAGCGATCCGCGACCCGTGTCGGGCAGATTGGCATCGTCGGCAGATGCTGCTGACGACAGCAACACACAGAGGATTAGTTGCGCCAACCGACTGGCATTGAACATGACGCGACTCCTGAATTTTTCCGTGGCGGTGCCTATCACGTCTTTCGTGTCATCTAGGGTTTTTTATTAGATGTCACACTCTGACAGAAATCATCGATCATTTCGTTCGTCTGCATCACGGCTATAATATTGAACTCAATCACGCTTTATGTAAGGTAGCGGCGCGGAGTCAGGCCATGACCAATTTGACAAAAGCCTTGTTCCTTATTTGCATTGTTTGGGGCGGCGCGCTTGCACATGCCCAGGTGCCAGATCCGAGTCCGGCCCGATTCGCCACAGAGATTCACGCGTTCGCGAATTGGGATGCGAAAAACAGTTTCCCGAAGGACGCCATACTTTTTGTAGGTAGTTCGAGTATCCGACTGTGGGCCACGGCATCCGCTTTCCCGAAACACACAATTATCAATCGAGGATTCGGCGGATCCCACATATCCGATGTCAATTACTATTACGACCAGTTAGTCAAACCGTATCGTGCGGCGACGATCGTCTTGTACGCCGGCGACAACGACATTGCGTACGGCAAAACGCCTGAGCGAGTCCTTGCAGATTTCAAACGCTTCGTGGAGCGGGTCCGGGGCGACACAGACCGGACGAAAATTCTGTTTCTCTCCATCAAACCCAGCGTCGCGCGGTGGCACCACTGGCCGACGATGGTCGAGGCGAACGGGCTTATCGAAAACTATGTGGCCGATCAACCAGAGCTAACTTTCGTCGACCTGGCAAGCACCCTGCTCGACGATCGCGGCCAGCCCAAAGACGCTTATGTATACGATGAATTGCATCTCAATGAGTACGGCTATCAACTCTGGAATGAAGCATTGGCGCCGTTCCTGAATTAGCCGACCACAACCGTTATCAGGCTCGTTTACAGCAACGCTGTCACGCGTGAGACACGCAACCTGGTTTACTTTTGCTGTTCCCTGAGCTTGCGGCGCAGTTTTCGCATGCCGCCGATCCACCGGTCGTAGTCGTCGGCTTTGCGCTGGAAGTATCCGATGACCTCGGGATGCGGCGTGATCATAAAGCGGCCTTCCGCGACGCCTTCGACAATGCAGTCGGCTACCTGCTCGGGCGTCGCGATGCCGTCTGCGTCGGCGCCACCAAATACGTTCTCCCTGGCGCCTGGCCCGGTCGCAAGATCCAGCATGTTCGTCGCAACTGCTTGTGGACAGACGACCGATACGCGTATGCCCTCGTCGCCGTGCCGTATCGCGACTGCCTCGGCGAATCCCAGCGCAGCATGCTTGGTCGCCGAGTAAGCGGCGTCACCAATGGACGACAGGAACCCTGCAGCCGATACCGTGTTGACGAGATAACCGCCGCCGCGCTCTGTCATGCGCGGCAGGAGTGCACGAGCAGCATAAACATGCGCCATGACGTTGACGCGCCACGAAGTATCCCAGCGGTCATCGATGTCCGCGAGAACACCGTCCGCCGACGCCGAACCGGATTTACCGTCGCCGAACACGACGCCCGCGTTGGAGGCGAAAAGATCGATCGGACCGACATTCGCTTCAACGTCGTCGACGAGCTCCACTATAGCTGCTTGATTGCCGACGTCGACACGATAAGCGACTCCGCCGATTTCTGCAGCGACTTTATCAGCAGCCTCCTCGTTCAGATCGACGACGACAACCTTGACACCATCGCGATGCAACCGCCGGCACAGGGCACGGCCTATACCGTGGCCACCACCGGTAACGACGCCGATGGATACCTCGGGAATCATAATGTCCTCAACACGCCGGCGGCCTCCAGCTCTTCGTTAAAACCGAATTTCTCGTGTTCAACGATGCGGTCCGGATACAAAATTCCATCGAGGTGATCATACTCGTGCTGAAATACCACGGCATGGAAGCCATCCGCTTCGCGCTCAATGAGCTGACCGAACTGATCAAGACCCCGGTACCTGACACGTGCCGGACGCTCCACATAGCCGCGCATACCGGGCACAGACAGGCAGCCCTCCCAGAACCCGGTGATCTCGTCGCCAAGCACCGAAAATTTGGGATTGATCAACACTGTTGTCGGCACCGCTTCAACGTCGGGATAACGTGGCGTTGACTCAACACCGAAAATCATGACCCGCTGCGGGACACCGATCTGCGTCGCTGCAAGACCGGCACCGTCGGCCGCGTCCATCGTATCGAACATGTCCTCTATGAGTTCGTGCAATTCGACCGTGTCGAACGCCTCGACCGGCTGAGCGACCTCGCGCAGCCTCGGGTCGCCGATGCGAAGGATGGGCCGGATCGCCATGGATTGCGCTTCTTTACTCAGGCTTCAGCAAGCTGCACAAGTTGCTTGCCCGTGTTCGCACCCTTCAGCATGTTGATGAACGCCTGCGGCGCATTCTCGAGACCCTGGGCGACGGTCTCGCGATAATTAAGCCTGCCTTCCTGCACCCAACGGGTGGCCTTCGCCACGTATTCATTACACGTGTTAGGGTGATCGGTCACGATGAATCCACGCAGTGTCAGCCGGCGACCGACAATTAGCATCATGTTTCTTGGGCCTGGCTGCGGCTCCTTGTCGTTGTAGTTCGCGACCATTCCGCAGAGCGCGATGCGGCCGAAATCACGCATGTTCCAAAGCACGGCCTCGAAGATATCGCCGCCGACATTCTCGAAGCCTACATCGATACCCTTGGGGCACAGTTCTTTGATTTTCGGAAACAGAGCGTCGCACGTACGATAGTTGAGCCCGGCATCATAGCCAAACTCACTTTTGAGCAGTGCGACTTTCTCATCCGAACCCGCGCTGCCAACGACGCGGCAGCCGTGGATTTTTGCCAACTGGCCGACGACACTGCCGACCGCGCCCGAGGCCGCCGTCACAAAGACCGTTTCGCCTGGTTTCGCTTCGGCGATCTTCATCAGCCCTACGTATGCCGTCATCCCCGGCATGCCGAGTATGCCGAGATGCCAGGACAGCGGCTCGGAGCCGGGCCGCAGCTTGCGCAGCTGTCTGGCGTCGCACAGCGAGTAGTTTTCCCAGCCGAGCATGCCCATGACGTAATCGCCCTCCGTATAATCGTCATGCGCACTGGCGACAACCTGGCCGACAACCGTCGCCTGTAGAACTTCGCCGATCCGAAACGGCGGTATGTAGGACTTCACATCGTTCATGCGCCCACGCATGTACGGATCGACAGACATGAAGATATTGCGCACCAGGACCTCACCATTGGCAGGATCAGCAAGATCTTCTTCGGTGAATGCGAAATTTTCGGGCCTTACCCAGCCGGACGGACGGCTCGCGAGACGGACTTGCTGGTTTCTTTCCTCAGCCATAAGCAGCATCCACGATTGCACTGACAGTAGCGCCAGTAACATACTGTAGCCTGAGGAGGTGGTCCAATGATTCGTTTTCTTGTAGCAGTTGCCGCCGGCGCAATGCTGACTGCTTGCGGATCAGGGGATCAGGGCACTGCCCCTGAGGCCGCAGCGGATATGGCAGCGTTCGATATTGCGCAGGCCGAATCGCCCTCCGGTAAGCAGGTGTACGACGAAGTGTGTTCGGGCTGCCACGCAGAAGGGCTCGACGGCGCACCGAAGATGGGCGATCCCGAGTCCTGGGCCGGCCGCTCGCAGTTGTGGACGTCCGTCCTGTTCGAACACGCGATCACCGGCTATCGTGATATGCCCGCGAAGGGTGGCATCGAATCCCTGGATGAAGCTGCTGTGACCAGGGCCGCCGAGTACATGCTGCGCGCCACATTTCCGGATATTCCGCCCGACTGAGTCCTTTTCGGCAGCATCGTCCGTCCAGGGTGAGACTTCTATCACGCTATGCCGGCGTCCCGGGTTGCTAGTCTTGAACATAAGCTGGCAGCGCTTTGACAAGAGCCGGCACACGGGGGCGCCTGGACCCTGGGCGACAGGGTTTTGCACGGTCTTGGAGTCCGCCATGAAAAATACGTCCAGATTGCCGGCGTTGCTGCTGCCCTTCTTATTGGGCGCCTGCAGCATTAGCGCCACTAACCCCACGGCGACCGCGGCCGCGCCCGGCCTGACGGCGACCAACGTCGTCCACGCGCAAACACATCGGACTATGCTGCTCGTCAGCCTGGAAGACGGATCTGTCATCAAACAAACGATAGACGGCCATGCAGACGTTTGCTTCAAACAGATTTCCGACAGCGCGACCACGTGTCTGACGCAAGGTGATGCAATCATCGATCCCGCAACCAACGCGGTCATTGGTTACGAAATGATCGAAGACCACATCGATCTGGTCGCCAGGACAGACTAAAAAGTCAACAATTGTTACATCGCGACTGACGTCGCATTTCCGACCCTATACTCGCGGTCCGTTTGAAAAAAACGATTTGGAGTACTTGGGATATGAACAATCAACATATGAAAATGCTGGCGATATTGGCGGGCGCCGTTATCGCTGGCGGCTGCTCGACAATGGCCGCCGATCAATCAAGTAGCGTAGCAAGCAGTGATTCGGCATCTGTCGTCGAATTGCAGGCGGCGCAACGTCGTGTTAACGAACTGGAATCTACATTAGCCGAACGTGATCGCAAACTGGCAAGCGCAGAAGCACAGCTTGCTGCGAGCGGTACGCCGGCGGCAGATACCAGCCTGTTTCCACCGAATCCGAAAGCTGGCGAATGCTATGCACGCGTCCTGATTCCGGCGCAATATCGGCCAGTTTCAGAGCAGCTTCTGACGCGTGAGGCTGGAGAACGCATCGAGATAATTCCGGCGCGTTACGAGACGGTCGAGGAGACCGTGCTCGTCAGAGAAGCGTCCACAAAGCTGGAAGTCGTTCCCGCTGTTTACGGTGAAGTAGAGGAGCGGGTACTCGTAAAACCGGCTTCGACAACGATCGTCGAAATTCCGGCCGAATACGACACAGTGACCGAGCAGGTCATCGAAAAGCCTGCGCACACCGCCTGGAAGAAAGGTCCGGCAGCTGTGCAGACGTCGAACGTGCTGTCGCAGACGACCACTGACACGGGCGAGATCATGTGTCTCGTCGAAGTACCGGCCACGTACAAGACGGTGCAGAAGCGTGTGCTTGTGAGACCGGCGCGTACGCAAGAGACCGCGATTCCTGCCGAATACAAGACGGTCACCAAAACGGTCGTGACCAAGCCCGAAACGACGCGCGAAATCGCGATTCCGGCTCAGTACGACACAGTTACAGTGACCAAACTCGTGTCTCCGGCGACGGAAAATCGCGTAGCGATTCCGGCAGCATACGAGAATGTTACCCGCAACGAAAAAGTCAGTGACGAACGTATGGAGTGGCGTCAGGTTTTGTGCGAGGTCAACATGACCAAGTCCAACGTCATGGCGCTGCAGCGTGCACTGGCTGAAAAGGGTTATTACAAAGCTGGCGTCGACGGCATCATTGGCGGACAAACGCTGAGTGCCGCACGTTCATTCGCGCTCGACAACAATCTGCCAGCAGGCAGCAACTACGTACCCATTGAAGTTGTCGAGAAGTTAGACCTCAGCCTCTAATCAAGGCTGCAGTTGTGCGAAGGGGCAGCCACACATCATGTGTGGCTGCTTTTTTTTGTGGTCGGCACCATTCACGTCACAGTTTGTCTTTGAGCGAGAAGTACAGCATGCCGAGCACCATGCCGGGATACCGGAGCAACGTCCCGCCCGGAAATGTGTGGGTTGGCAGGCTGGCGAGGAGATCGAAGCCTTTCGTTGTGCCACCGATTGCCTCGGCGATGACCTTCCCCGCGAGATTCGCAATCGAAAGTCCATGGCCTGAATAGCCCTGGGCAAAATACAGGTTCGGCTCGAGCCGACCGAAATGCGGCAGACGGTTAACCGTAACGGCCAGCGTCCCCCCCCAGGCATAGTCAACGCGAACGTCCTGTAACTGCGGAAACAGCCGCAGCATGCAGGGTCGCACGAAGCCCGCAATATCTTTGGGGAATCCGCTGCGGTAGTTTTCGCCGCCGCCAAACAATAGGCGATGATCGTTACTGAGACGAAAATAGTTGACGACAAAACGCGAATCGTGAATCCCGAAGCGACCCGCGATCAATTCTCGCGCCCGATCGGCCCCGAGCGGTTCCGTCGCAATCATGAAATTATTGATCGGCATGATTTTTCCGGCAACACGCGGCTCGAGCTTGCCGAGGTAACCGTTGCAGGCCAGTACGATATGCGATGCCTTGACCGAACCGTTCGCCGTGTTGACCAGGGTCGGGGCTGTACGCGTGTAATTTAAAACACGCGAGTTTTCATAAATGCGCACGCCTGCCTCGCGTCCGGCGCGTGCGAGACCGAGTGCAAGGTTCAGAGGGTGTACCGTCATCGCCTGGTCGTCGTAAAGACCCTCCACGAAGGCGTCGGTTGCGACAAGCTCGCGCGTCGCGTCACTACTTAGCGCGCGCGCATGTGGATAGTCATAGCGCTCGGCGAGCACGTCCGCAATCTCTGCCGCGAAACCCAGGTAGCGTTTCTTGTGCATGCCCTCGAGTTGCCCGAATTGCAGGTCGCAATCGATGTCATGCTTAGCAACGCGTTCGCGAATCTCTGCCTTCGCCGCCTCGGCGCAATCCCAGAACTGCCGCGAGCGTTCCAAACCGAACTGCTTTTCCATCTCGAGCACATCCTTGCGCTGCCCGCTGCCGATCATGCCGCCGTTGCGTCCCGATGCACCAAAGCCGACTCGCTCCGCCTCGAGCAGGACGACATCCGAGCCCTGCTCCGCGAGATTGAGCGCGGCCGACAATCCCGTATAACCGCCACCGATCACGCAGACATCCGCACGGATCGCAGTATCCAGGATCGGCTGCTCGTGCACGCCGACTGCGGTTGCCGTGTAGTAGCTGTCGGGATATTTGCTTGACACCATAAGGTTTCGCACCTGCTATAGTTGTGGAAGGCTGCACAATAATAACGGAGGTCTCTCCGATGAACGAAAAGCAGATGTCGTCGGCACCGTCAATCACTGATATGACACCGGGAGATTTTCGAGAATGCAAAAAAAGATATCGCGCCGCGCATTAACTAGACAGCTCGGCACGCTCACCGGCGGCGCAATGCTGCTCGGCCCGGGCCTTGCACGGGCGCTCGTCGCAACGCCGCGGCAGACCGAAGGTCCGTTCTATCCGCCGGGCCCGCATGCCGAGACCGATGTCGATCTGACGATGCTCGCTGGCCATGATGCGCCGGCCACGGGGGATGTCATTTTCGTTCGTGGCCGCGTTACTGACACTCAGGGCAAACCCCTGGCCGACGTGACCGTCGACATCTGGCAGGCGAACCACTGGGGTCGCTATGCGCATCCACGCGACCACAACACGGCGCCGCTGGACCCTAACTTCCAGGGCATCGGCATCGCGCAGACGGACGCTGACGGCTGGTACGGATTCAAGACCATCAAGCCAGCCGCCTACCGCTTGTCTGCCCGCGAAGATTCGGCCTTTCGCGCGCGGCATATTCACTTCAAACTCGCGCATGCCAGCGGGCGCAAGCTGACGACCCAAATGTACTTCGAGGGAGACCCGCTGCTCGCAGACGACGGCCCGTTCAATTCAGTGCCCGAAGACGAGCGACATCTGTTGCTCACTGCACCGGTTGCCGACGCGGCTACCGGCATTCCCGTGCATCAGTTCGATATCGCGTTGGTGGATTTCGTCGGCTGACGCCGGGACTGCAACGGGCGGCTCGAACGGGCGTCTCCAGGTCTGTGTTACCTGATTGTCGGGAACAGGTTCGGTCATATGCACAGGCACCGATGACAATATCAGCGGCGTTCGGTAGAGTCGCGAGACGATTTCCGAGTGTGCCTGAGAATGGATATTGATGTACCACTGCGCGAGCTTGGCGCTATCGACATAACAGCCTTGAGCGACGCGATTCTGAGCCAGGACGAAGCAGCCTGGCACGAAGATGAGTATCGCCAACAGTCCTACGACGTACATCTCGAAACGCAATCGATCGTGCTCGTGTTCACCGACGGCTCGGGTTGGCCGAACGCCGACATCGTCAAAGAGCCCGGCTGGGATCGGCTCGCCGATGTTGCGATACCGCTCATGCACGAGATTATTGACAAGCACTACCCCAAGGGCGGCACGATCATTCGCGCGATGGCCGCCAAGCTGCTCGCGGGCGGCAAGATTAATCCGCACGTCGATAAACATCCCTCATTTCACTGCGGTCATAGAATCCATATTCCGATCACGACCAATCCCCGCGTGCGTTTTATGATCGATGGGCGGCCGTATCAGTTTGAGATCGGCCAGGCTTACGAGATCAACAACCAGAAGCAGCACAGCGTGATGAACAAGGGCAAGGAAGACCGGATCACGTTCATCTTCGACTATGTGCCGCCCGGACCGCTTGCCGTGCAAAGCACCGTCAATAATTAACGCAACGACTCTGGGCGCTGATCCTTAGGTAACCGCAACAACAGCGGGCGCAGAGCCTCGATTAATTCGGTCAATTGATTTTCGTAATGCCGCCAGTTGTTAACTGACGTTGTATAGAGCGGCTGCCGTACCTGCTCGGAACTCGCAGATTCAATTGGGCGCTCAGTCTCGTGAAAATTGAGACACGCGGCTTCCCATTCCAGACCGCAGTATTCGATCAGGCGTCGAATTTGTATCTCTGGTTCCGCGACCAGCTCTTCATACTGCACATCAAGTACACGGCCAGGCAGTACTTTGTGCCAATGTGCCATCAGGCGCCGGTATTCGAGGTAGTACTCGCCAAGCTTGAACAGATCGTAGCTGTATGGCTGCCCCTGGGCGAACAGCTGTTTGAAGCTGCCGAGGCAGCTGTCCAGCGGATGACGCTGCACGTTGACTATCTTGGCGTTCGGCAGGATCAAGTGTATGAATCCGATGTGGCGGAAATTGGTCGGCATCTTGTCCGTGAAGTGCGGACTGCCGGAGCGGTAGCGCTGTGTTGCCTCAAGGTATCGACGACCGAGCGCCGCCAGTCCGGCAGCGTCCATGCTGCTTATCGCCTCCGGATAGCCTTCGCCGCTCGGGTCATTCGGTTTTAGCCCGCTAGTTAATCGCTCAAGGTCCGGCAGCTCGCGCGTACCTTCGACCATGCTGTGACTTGCGAGTATCTGCTCGACCAGTGTAGACCCGGATCGCGGAAGTCCGACTATAAAAATTGGAGCTGGATCGGGATCGCCTGAATCTGTTTTGTCAGCGAACAGCGTCTGATCGAAAACTTCGATAATGTGGTCGTTCGTCGCCTGCGTGTCGACGGGATCGTAACTTTCGAGTTTGCGCTGAACCGCATTACCGGCCTCGTAATAGCCAAACGATCGTTCGTAATCGGCCTCATCTTCATACGCCTTGCCAAGCGCAAACATAAACTGCGCACGCTCGTCGTCGGACAAATCATCATTTGCCACTTGCTGACGCATCACGTCGATTTCGTCCGGTTCGAAGCGGGCGTTCTTGAGGTTTGCCAGACTCCAGTAAGCTTCTGCGGCAGCCGGCTGCGTCCGCATGACCTCGCGATACGCTGCCACCGCACCTGCGTGTCGGCCGATCGTGCGTAACGCATGGCCGAGGCCGAGCAGACAATCGCGATTGCCGGGAGCGGTGGCAAGCCCATCGTTGTAATTTGCTATCGCTTCGTTATAGCGGCCCATGCGACTCAAATACCCGGCACTAAGCACGTGCGGAAGCAGAGCACGCGGCTCCAGATCCACTGCATGCCGCGTGGCGTCCACCGCCTGTGCAAAATCACCCTGAGCCGCGTGCGCCCTTCCCAGGTCGATCCAGCCAACGACAAAATCGGGATCGATCGAGATCGCTTTTTTCAGCAACACGACAGCATCTCCGGCATGGCCTTGCTGCAGGGCCTCGACTCCCATGAGTCGATACGCATCAGGATTGTCCGGATCGCGCGCCAGGACCTCCTGCAGGAAACCCCGGCCATTCGCAGCGGTGTCCGGACGCCGCAACGCTGCTTGGACCTTTTCAAGCTTGAGTTTCGCCAGGTCGTTGCCGGGCTCAAGTTCGAGCGTCCGCTGCAGGCTGGCGGCAGCTTCGTCAAGCCGCCGTTGCGCAAGCATCGCGTTGCCCAATTCCTCATGGGCTTTGGCAAAATCCGGAAACCGCTCGATCACGTTGCGGAGTGGATTTTCAGCCTCGACAGGACGATGTTGCCGGATAAGGACGCCACCGAGCAGGCACAGCAGGTTGCCGTCATCAGGAAATCGCCGCAGGCCGTCGCGACAGATCGCCTCCGCCATCTGCATATCGCCCGCATGCAGCATGGCGGAGGCCCGCTCAAACGCGGCCTTTACGGTAATATTTGGGTCAACATGGCTCGTCATTGCTTAATAGTATCAAGGTAGCAATAAGTTGAAGACTCTCAGGGAAGCGCTGCATTCGCAGGAGTTAACGCTGACAGCCGAGCTGTCGCTGGCGCCTCACCACAGTGCAGCCGAAATTGTTGAGCAGGCGCGCCTCCTAGGCAGTGCGACTGACGCCGTGCAAGTGCCGGATCATCGTCATGCCGCTCCCCATATATCCAACATCGCAGTTGCTGCGCACCTCATGCAGGCGGGTATCGATCCCATCGTGCACATGAACTGTCGTGATCGCAATCGTATCGCCATGCAGAGCGACCTGCTCGCTGCCCACTCGCTCGGCGTATCGAACCTGCTGCTCATGCGTGGCAGCAAGCTGCCAGCCGATCATCTGCCAAGAACCACGGACGTTTTTGATTTCGGCGCGATCGATTTGATTGCAACGGCAGCGGCGATCAGGAACGGCGAAGTATTTGTCGGCGAGAAAGCGCCGCATGCACGCGACTTCTACATCGGCACGGTCGCGACAGCGTTTGACCCCCCTGCCAAGTGGCAGCCCGAAAAACTGACAACCAAGGCGGATTCCGGCGCCCAATTCATTCAACTGCAGGTTTGCTTCGACATGGATGTGTTGCGTGCTTACCTGACACGGCTGGTAGCAGCAAAACTGACCTGGCGCTTTCAGATCCTGGTTGGTCTGGCCGTGCTGCCTTCGGCCGAGGAAGCGCGTTTACTGCGCAAGAACTTCCCGGACGCGATGATCCCGGGCGGTGTCGTGAAACGGCTTGAACAGACTAAAGACGCTGAACAGGAAGGAATACGGATCTGCACCGAACTACTGCAGGAGCTCGTGGACGTGCCTGGTATTGCAGGGACGACACTGATGACGCCGGGAGATCCGGCAACGATTCCTGCCGTCATACGCGCGTCCGGCTTGCGTCCCGACCTGCAAAGTTAGCAACAATGGCAAAATTGCCCATCATTCGAATTAATCCTGAAGCCGAAATACGTCGGGAAAAGTTATCTGACGTGCATCACTGTCTGATCGTCGACGATTTCCTGCAAAGCCCCCAGGAGATCGTCAATTTTTCGAGCAACAATGCCGACGAGTTTTCGATCCCCGATCGGAGCTATCCCGGCCTGCTGTTCGACGTCAATGACGATGCGATGACGGAAATCTATCGTTTCATCCGCCGCAAGATGACTCAGTATTTTCCGTTTCTCAAAGGCGGCATGCGATTATCAACTTATCTTTCGATGGTCACGATGCAGCCGGACGAATTATCCAGTCTGCAGCGCCTCTGTCACACGGATCCCAGGCAGAGTCCCGAGCGGAGAAATTACGCAGCGCTCGTATACCTGTTCGAAGACAAAGCCCTCGGCGGCACCGGATTCTATCGGTGGAAGAATATTGAGCTGATGCAGCAAGCAACGGCGATCGAACAGGATGATGCAGAGAAGGGTATGGCATTTCTGCAAGAGAATTTTCCGACATTTCGCCAGCCGCCCAGCTATATGACAGGTTCGAATGAGATTGCCGAGCTTATCGCCATGATTCCGGCACGATTCAATCGCCTGATTTTTTACTCCGGCGACATACCGCACGGCGCGGCAATCTCCGAACCGGAATTGCTGTCAAACGATTTTCGAAGTGGCCGCTTGACGCTAAACTGCTTCGCCAGCGTATTACCCCGCTAATCAGGACACTCGCAATAGACAACAGTACCGCAGCCCAGGCCAGGTTCGACCGCGCGCTCCATTTCCTGCGCGGCGGCGACGCCCAGCTTACCGTGGATCTTTGCCGGAGCGCGCTGGACGAACAGCCACAGGATGGCAAAATGCGCGTGCTGCTCGGCACGGCATTGATCCGTCAGTCGAAGTATGAGCAGGCTGAAGCCGAGCTGCGGCAGGTGATCACCCGGTGGCCCGACATCCCCAAGGCACACAGAGAACTGGGCAATGCTTTACTCGGACAGGGCCGGGGAGACGAAGCTATCGAGAGCTACCGGCGAGTCGTCGAGCTAACGCCCGATCGCGCGCTTGCACATTTCGATCTTAGCGTCGCATTGGCGAAACTCGGCCGCGACGTCGAATCGCAGGCGGCGCTCGAAGCATCACTGCGTCTGGAACCGGAGCGTCGGCAATTGCTGGAGGCGCTCGAATACCACCGTGCCGGCCAGTTGGCTAAGGCGGAACAGCTATACCGGGACGTGCTGAAGAAAGAGCCAACGAATGTCAACGCCACCCGATTGCTCGGCAGCCTGGCTACAGAGATCGGCCGTCACCGCCTCGCGGTGCGGCTGCTCCGCAATGCGGTCAAACTTGCCCCGGACTTTTTCGGTGCCTGGGTCGACCTCGCACGCGCTCTGACCGAAAAGGAGGATTTTGCCGAGGCACACGAGGTTGTCGAAAAGGCCATCCAGCTAGAGCCACGATTACCTTATCCGCGCATGCTCCTTGGCAACCTGCTGAGCAAGCAAGGTCGCTACGAAGAGGCGGCCGAGGCCTACGAAACCGCGTTGCAAAAACAGCCGGACCACGGCGGCAGCCTGGCCGCGCTTGGCCACGTACTTAAAACCATCGGCAAACAGGACGAGGCAATCGAAATGTACCGCGAGTGCATTCGCTCGTACCCGGCGTTCGGCGAGGCCTACTGGAGCCTGGCCAACCTGAAGACGTTTCGCTTCAGCGACGATGAAATTGCGACAATGGAGCAGCACGTTGACAGCGAGCACCTCCTGGAGGAAACCCGAGTCAATCTGAACTACGCGCTGGGCAAGGCCTACGAAGACCGCGCTGATTACGATAATGCATTTGCCCGTTACGACAAAGGCAACGCTATCCGGCGTATGCATGAGAGTTACGATCCCGTGCAGACAGAGACCATCCACGACCGGATAATTGAAACAATCACGCCGGAATTCCTGCACCAGCATGAGGGCCTGGGTGATCCGGATCCGTCACCAATATTCATTGTCGGTTTGCCCCGCTCGGGGTCGACGCTGATCGAGCAAATCCTCGCCAGCCATAGTCTCGCCGAGGGAACGCATGAATTGCCGGACCTGCCGCGACTGATCCGCTCGATAAACGAACAGCGGCTAAGAGGGGATTCGTACCCCGAAGCATTAAAGCATTATGACGCCGACCAGCTGGCAGAACTCGGACAGCAGTACATCGCATCAACGCGTCGCCATCGGGGTGACGCCCCGTTCTTCACCGATAAGATGCCAAATAATTTCGCCAGCATCGGGCTGCTCGACCTGATCCTGCCGAATGCGAAGATAATTAACGCGCGTCGCCACCCGCTCGATAGCTGCATGGGTAGCTACAAGCAACTGTTCTACAAGGGCCAGGCGTTCACGTATGACCTGGTAGAACTCGGCGAGTACTACCTGCAGTACCAGCGCATGATGGACTACTGGCATGAGATATTGCCCGGCAAGGTGCTCGACATTCACTACGAACAAATGGTCATGGACCAGGAAGACCAGACGCGACGCCTGATCGAGCACTGCGGGCTGCCTTGGGAGGACCGTTGTCTTCGATTTTATGAAACGGACCGTGCCGTTAACACTGCCAGCTCCGAACAGGTGCGCCAGCCGATTTACTCAAAATCGATCAACTCGTGGCGGAATTTCGAGGCCCATCTGCAACCGTTAATCGAGGTGCTCGAGCCGCTGCTGAGGCAACTTCCGGTTGCAGATCGACCTGAAATCCTGGCCTAGACATTCGGTCAGATAGGACCATTTGTCGCGCATCCGCAACAATACTGGAAGACGCAACAGACGGCGGCGTTTGCTGGCTCAGAAATCATGCTCTTCCGTTGTTTGAATGTAACAGGGTGATCCACTATGATCGGCGCCGTAGGTATTACTACGTATCCCGAGGGTTTGCGATGTCCAAAGTAAAAGAGTCCGATTCACTCCAATTTAAAGGCATTAGCTACAGCACCACGCTGGGGGCAGCGGTTGCTGCGGCGGCGGGCGCCGGGCCCGCATTGGCGCAGGATGACAGGTCAATAGGAATCGAAGAGATCACGGTAACCGCATCCAAACGCGGTGCCATGAGCATCCAGGATTTCGCCGGCAGCATTCAGGCATTCGATACGGAGGCGATCCGTAATCAGAACCTGTTCAATATGGAAGACTATACGAAGGTCACGCCGAGCCTTTCCTACTTTGGCAATGCAACAGGGCAAGGAAAAATCTACTTCCGCGGCATCGCAGACGCCCCCGACTCATTCATCGCCGCGGCCTCCGCTGCCGTGTATATCGACGAACAGCCGGTCACCCAAGGCGCACAGCCGGACGTCAGGCTCGTCGACATCGAGCGCGTCGAAGCGCTGAGCGGCCCCCAGGGCACGCTGTACGGCTCGAGCTCGCAATCCGGCACCTTGCGTATCGTCACCAACAAACCCGACCCGACCAAGTTCGAATCCTTTGTCGACGCCAGCCTCAAGGGCATGAGCGAGGGTGATACGAGCTACGACATCTCGGCAATGGTCAATATCCCGTTATCGGAAAATCAATTGGCACTCAGGCTCGTCGGCTTTAGCGCTAGCGAAGGTGGCTTTGTCGACAACGTTCTCGGCACAACTGCAAGTTGCGAGTCCGAGTTTCGTTGTGACGTAAATGGTGCCCAGCTCAACACCAGCGCTGTCGAGGAAGACTGGAACGAAACATCATTAAGCGGCGGCCGCGCGGGACTTAAATGGTTCATCAACGACGACTGGAGCGTCCTCGCGTCGATTGCGCACCAAAAAGTCGATGCCGACGCCGAAAACACTTACGACCCGACTGTCGGTGACCTGCAGACGATTAACTTCTTCCCCGACACGTTCGACGACGACTGGACACAGTACGCGCTAACGATTGAAGGTTCATTCGGCAACTTAAACTTCATGTCCGCAACGTCGTATTTTGAGCGTGAAAGCCAGTATGTCCAGGACACGACAGCGTATGCCGCATACTTCGGTTCCTTCTGCTACGAGGGTACGGCGAGTTACAACATATATTGCTTCCAGCCCGCGGGCGTTAATTACGCGTACAGCGACCCGATCGGTTTCCTGGTTAATGACCAGGAAAACATCTCATTCAGCCAGGAATTCCGGCTCTCCTACACAGGGGACAAGATCAGCTGGGTCACTGGTGTCTTTTGGGAGGACCGGGACGAAGAGTGGGTATTCGACACGTTCACAACGAATAACGGCGGCTACAGCGAGAGCCAGGGCTGGGAGAACTGGGATACTTACTGGAACGTTTCCCCGCCCGAAACCGATGCCTGGTGGCGCTCCTCTGATGATACTAACTGGCGAACGACGGCCGTGTTCGGCGAGGCAACGTTCCAGTGGACGGACAGGCTGAGCGTAACGGCCGGAGCTCGCTGGTTCGAAGTCGATCAAAAAAAGGATTATTTCGTCGAGCTGCCGCAAGGACGCCGCACGCCAGCAACCGTTTATCTTAATGGCAGCGGAGTTGATAAACACGGCTGTTTGTTGACGGACGCACCCTGCCAGGGCGGTCCTTTCGTCGATGCTGAGGGTGAAACGACTGGCGATAGCGACAACCCCGATGATGATGGCGTTTCAAGGCTAGATTCGAAAGACGACGATACCGCTCTCAAATTATCGGTGCAGTACGACATCTCCGATGACAAGATGATTTACGCGCTGTTCTCGGAAGGATACCGGGCCGGCGGTAATAATCGCAGCAGGGGCAATCCCAGGTTGCCGAGAGCGTACACCGCAGACTTCCTCACCAACTACGAGATTGGCCTCAAGAGCCAGTGGGCGGACGGCCGCGTGCAGATCAACGCGGTCGCATTCTTCCAGGATTGGGAAGACTACCAGCTCGAAGTGGTTGATCCGTCGAACGTACCGTGTAGCGAGGACCCGACGCCGCCCTGCGGACAACCCTGGCAGAAAGTGGTCACCAACGCCGGTAACGCCAGTTCGGATGGTATTGAAATCGCATTTGAGGCCCTGCCGACGGATCGGCTCACGCTGCGCGGCAATATGACATTCCTCGATACGGAGATTACGGCGGAAAATCCGATAATTGAGGATGTGCCGGTAGGGGCCAAACTACCGTTCGCGCCCGAGTTCAAGGGCTCATTTTATGCGCAATACAACTGGCCCGTGACGATGGTTGGTGCAAGTGAAGCATTCTTCCAGTTCCAGTACAGTCATGTCGGCGACTCGGTAAACCAGGTGCAGGTGATTCCTGCGGAGACCGGGGTGGTTAACGCGCCGCAGATCACGATGGAGGCCTGGGATTACGCGAGTGTCAAATTTGGCCTCGTCGGTGACAACTGGGAAGCCAACATCTTCCTCAACAACATCGGCGACGAACGCGGCCAGCTGTATCATGACGTCACCGACTTCGAGCCCTTCTTCGGCCATCAACGCACTTCGGTTATCCGGCCGCAAGAATACGGCGTGCGATTCTTCCGGCGCTGGGAGTAGCAGAAAATGCACTTGAGAAAACGCACCCTTCGGGGTGCGTTTTTTTGTGCGCGCGTCTAGCCCCTGAAGAGCCAGACTTGCGGGCCACGAACGGTGGCCACGCTACCATGGCTCTCGCCCTGCTGGCTGCCGCGCACAACTGAGGTTGCAATGAGTTTAGGTAGCTTGGATGTCGCCCGCATGGCGGCCTCCTACGACACTTTCCGCAGCGTGCCGACCAGCATCACGACCAGCGCGACGATGGGCCCGAGAAACATCGGGTGAACGTCGCCGAGCCAGCCGCCGACCTGTCCGTACCAGAAGACCTGTGAGATGCAGCCAATCGTGGCCGCAGCCGAAATCGCCCAGAATCCCGCGTGCGGCGGCGTCTTGCGCCAGAACACCGAGAATATGAACGGTATGAAGATAGCCGCAGGAGCAACCAGGGTCGCAAAAATAACGAGCTCCACCACGCCGGGGAAAATCAGCGTCGTGCCAAGCGACAGGGAGGCAAGTACCGCGACGATGACGCGTGAGTGACTGACCTGTTGCTTTTCGGTTGACCCTTTGCCGAGGATCGGCTCGTAGAGATCCTGCACGGCCAGGGCAGACGCGCCCGCGAGAAACGACGACGACGTCGACATCGTCGCGGCGATGACGGCCGTGATAATCAGCGCCCTGACTCCCTCCGGCAGAACCTGCGCAATAAGCTGGGGCAGCGCCTGGTTCTCGTCGGACAGTCCGGGCAACAAGGCTGCCGCTATAAGTCCGAGTGTCGCAACGGCGGCGCCGAAAACGATGTAGTTGCAGCCCGTGAAGATATAGGCGAAACGGGCGGTTGCCGGGTCCTTGGCCGCCAACGCACGCTGCATGTAGGCCTGATCAACGCCGTAACTGTAAAGCGCGAGCGCGGCCCAGGCGAGCGGCGTCCATAAGCCGAGCTCGGTAAAACGGAAGTGAGTCTCAGGCAGGTTTGCCTGCAATCCGGCATATCCACCGACCGCAATCCAGCCGAGGACCAGCGCGATCAGTATGCCTGTCATCAGCACGACATATTGCAGCGCATCGGTCCAGACGACAGCCCATAAACCACCCATCATCGTGTAAATAGCGAACGCAGCCGTCGTGATCATCGCAGCCTCGGTGACCGTCAGCGGAAACAGCGCGGCGAGCAGTAACGCCGACACCTGAATCTGCACGGCAACGAACACGACGGACTCGACGATGCCGAGTATCGCCGTTAGCCGCTGCGTATTCACGCCGAAGGTCGTGCCGATGTACTCGGGGATCGTCGCCATCTGCAGCTTGCGCAGTTTCGGCGCTATGACGAGACCGATCAGGACATAGGCCGGTATGGCTCCGTAATTCCAGAAGATGCCGGAGAGGCCGATCGCATAAGCCAGCCCCGCACCGCCGATCAGTCCGGATCCCGAGAACTCGGTCGCCGCGAGACTCAGCGACGCCGGCAGCTTGCCGAGATCGCGGCCGCACAGGTGAAAATCTTCGGCGCTCTTGACGCGCTTCGACCAGTACTGGCCGATTGCCAGCACGAGGCCGATGTAGAGCACGAAGATTCCGATATCGACCATGCGAGTCCCTGCTTTGTTATTGTTGCGCCATTCAACCCGGTTGAGCGCAGCGATGCAATACGACGTCTTATTTATCGGCGCAGCACACAGCGGTTTCTCCGTCGCTGCATTCCTTGCGCGAATCATGACGCGACCGGGATGTATCGCAATTCTCTGCCTGTGCCTGGTGGCCTGTCAGCCGCAGCCCGAAGTAACGAAAGCATCCTATGCGCCTGACAGCGGCAACCTCTTCGTTCGCTGCGGGATGCTGATCGACGGACTCGCGGACAAACCGGCGACGGACAAGATGGTCGTTATTCGACATGGACGATTTGCTGCCATCGTCGCGGGCGAGGCAGAAATTCGACCGGGCACACCATTTCTCGACCTGCGCGGATTTACTTGCCTGCCCGGCCTGATCAATGCGCACGTCCATCTCGCCGAGTTACCCGAAGATGCGCTCGACTACGGTATCTATTACCGGCGCACGACCGAAGACCACAACAATCTTGCACTCCGAACGGCCGGCGAATCGCTGTTGTCCGGCTTCACGACAGTCCGAAACATCGGCGAGTTCTTCCCGAACGCCATCTACTTCGCACGCGACCAGATCGACGCGGGGCGAGCGATCGGTCCCAGGATACAGACGGCCGGCCCGTACCTGACGATTCCTGCCGGCGGCGGCGACCTCGTCGTCCCGGACTACGATGAGAGTGAGATTCCGCCGGCCGGTCGGTCGGGCGTTGCACGCGGCCCCGAACAGTTTCGCGAGAAAGCCGAACTCGCTGTTGCCGATGGCGCCGATCTATTGAAAGTCATTGCCTCGGGCGCTGTTTTTTCTTATGGAATCGAACCGGGTCTGCCGGAAATGACCTTTGAAGAAATATCAGCCGTAGTCGAGGTCGCGCGCGCGGCTGGTATCAAGATATCCGCACACGTGCACAGCGCGCAGTCCGCTAAGGACGCGATCCTCGCCGGCGTCGATTTCCTCGAGCATGCCTCGTTACTCGATGACGAGGCGATCGCGCTGGCAGCCGAACATGACGTTGCGTTGTCGATGGATGTCTACAACGGCACCTATACGGACACGGTCGGTCGTGAGCAAGGCTATTCCGAAGAGCTGCTCAGAAGAAACACGGATACCACCGAAGCGCAGCGTATCGTGTTCGAAAAAGCTTACGCCCAAGGCGTGCCGATCATTTACGGGACTGACGGCGGCGTTATGCCGCACGACATGGGCGGTTGGCAGTTCGCGATCATGGTCGAGCGCGGCATGGCGCCGATGGACGCTATCAAATCGGCGACGTCGGTCGCCGCCTACTACATGGGACTCGCCGTTGATGTCGGCGCAGTTGAGAAAGGTCGGCTCGGCGATCTGATCGCTGTTCGCGGTAATCCGCTCGATGACATGCATGTTATGAGATCTGTCGATGTGGTGATCAAGGGCGGCTTGATCTTCAAGCTGAACGATTAATGGGGACATTAATCGTCCCAGATCTCCAGGACCCAGTCGCGGATCTGTAGCGATTCTTCCCAGCGATCCGATAATTCCCGCTGTTCGACATCCGTAATTGCATAAGGCGGCGGCCCGAGCTCGCAGAGAAATACGAGCGTGGCGTCGTCGGGGCTGCGCTCGCGCCACGCACGTATGCCCTGGCGCCACCAGGCTTTGAAAATCTCCACCCAATGGTGGTGTTGCGGGAAGTTGATCTGGATCTGCACCTGCTCGCGACTCGCAACGCGCCCCTGGAAACAATCGGAGCGCTCGAGGATCGAGGTAATGTATTGCTGGTCGCGCGCCGGTACCGGTGCCCGCAACTCACGATCGACGACGAAGTGCGACAAATCGGCGCAGAGTCGCATTTCGGGAACGAGCTCCATCAGCTGCAGCGTGAAATACATGTCATTGAGCAGGCCGTCGCGATGCGTCTCGAACAGCAGCGGCATCTCTGCCTCTTGGGCCTCGCGTATCCAGCGGCGAACTACGGGTACGGCGTCCTCCGGCCTGATCGGCATCACACCGCTGATGACGTTGACCATGCACGCATCCATCTCCTTGGCGAACTCCAGCAGCGGCAGCATGTCATCTTCGCGACCGGGAAACGCGTTGACCATGCAGCCAAGTTGATTATCGCGGTACAGAGAGCGCAGCTGACGCAACTCAGCTATTTCGTCCGGGCCGGGATCGATGCACATGCCATCAAAGCCCGCCTCGGCGACCATCGCGAAACATTCTGCATTGCTCCGCTCGGGCATGTGTGGACTGCGCAGCTCCATGCCCCAAAGTGATTGATAGATATGAAGTTTTTGCACCTAGTTTTCGCTCCGGCTGACGATCAGCGCATCGACAATCGTGCAGCCGCGCTGATGCACGATCAGCGGATTGATATCAATCTCGCCGAGCTGATTGCGTAAAGCGTAAACGATTGTCGAGAATCGCGACGCTGTTTCGCAGAACGCATCGATATCCACAGCCGGCTCGCCGCGCGTGCCGTCGAGCAGCGGTCGCAGTTGCAGACGATCGACACAACGTCTAGCGTGTTCTGCGGAAAACGGCGGCAGCGCAAACGCTACATCGTGCAGGGTCTCGGCCAGCACCCCACCAGATCCGATAATCACGATGGCTCCGAACTGCGGATCGTGTCTGGCGCCGAGTATCATTTCGACGCCCGATTCGGCCATCGGCGCCACGTTGACGACCGCACCCAGCCGAGCCGACAAGTCATGATAGGCCTCAAGCAGCTCGGCCTCGTTCGTAATATTCAGTACGACGCCGCCCTGGTCAGACTTGTGCGCGATACCCGGGGCCGCCGTCTTGAGCACCACCGGGTAGCTCAAATTGTCGGCGGCCGCGACTAGCTGCCTGTCACTGTCCACCGTTACGACGGGCGCTGCAGGCATGCCGAAATCGGCGAACATCTGCAGTGCCTGCACTTCGTGCCAACTCGTGTTCGTTAGCAGCTGCTTGCGCCACCGCTCCAGCGCCTCGTGCTCGAACTCGGCCGGCGTACTGGTTTCCTGCAACAGAAAATCGCGATACCTGAACAATGCCCGAACGCCCTCCAGGAACACCGGCACGCCGTCGAGCACCGGGAAGCCCGCGTGCGTGCTCGTCACCACGGCCTCATCGAACCCTGTTCCCTGCCGTGCCGCGACGAGTGCAACGGGCTTGCCCGACTCTGCATGCGCGCGCTGGATATAGTTGAGGTAGATCGGGTAAATCTTGCCCGCGGGGGCGCGATTGAGAATCGCTGCACCGAGCGCTGCGCCTTTATCCTGCATCATCAACGAAAGGCCCTGTGTCATCTGCTCTTCGTAGTTGCTGCCGCCACGACTCCAGGCATCTAGCGGATTGACGGCCGGCAATTCCGGATCGAGTATCTGCTCCAGCGCCGCGACGGTCTCCGGCTGCAGTGTCGTCAACGGGACGCCCGCCGCATCCGCAAGATCAATTATCAGTTGCCGCTCGCCGCCCGAATCGTGGAGGGATACGAGCCCGCCGGCGCCAACCGGATGCAGTTCGGCGAACAGGATCAAAGTCGTCGCCAGCTGATCCATGTCCGCGACGCGCTGCACGCCATAGCGATCAAACAACGCTTCGTAGGCAGCATCGTCACCGGCCATCGCGCCCGAGTGCGAAATCGCAAGGCGCGCTGATTGCTCGGTCTTGCCGACCTTGATCGCGACAACCGGAATACGCCGCTGGCTGGCTTTCTCGAGCGCAGAGTGAAACTTGTCGGGCCGGCGCGCCGTTTCGATAAACAGTCCAACGGCGCGTGTCTCCGGCAGGTCGAGCGCGAAATCGAGGTACTCATCCATCGACACGCTGAGTTCGTTTCCCGCAGATACCGCGAGATTGATACGCAAGCGTTCATCGCAGTCGATGATGCCGGACATGCCCGCGCCTGAATGACTGATCAGCGTGACGTTGCCGGGCGCTTCGTGCAAGGCGCTATCAAAGCCACAGGCCCACACATGATCGCGCACGTTGTAGAAGCCCATGCAGTTACTGCCGCAGACGAGCATGCCGGCGTCGTTAATCTTTTGTTGCAGCCTGTCTGTAAGATACGGCGGCTGATCACCATCGATAACCGTCGTCGACATGATCACGGCTGCGGGCACGCCGGCGGCGATCGCGTCGTCGAGCGCCGCTTCAATGCCACGATCGCCGACACCGAAGATGACGAGGTCGGGCGTTGCAGGCAATTCGCTCAGGCGCGGATAACAGCGATAACCCTGCAATTCCTCGTAATTCGCATTGACGGGATAGATGTCGCCCGCAAAACCGCCACGCAGCAGGTTCTTCAATGACCACTCGCCCAACGATTCCGGACGCGCCGAGGCGCCGACGATGGCCACCGACTTTGGTCGCAGCAAGGCGTCAAGCCGATGCGTCATTGCTCACCCGTCCACCGCGGTGCGTGCGTCGTCAGTAAGGGTCTGGCGGGGTCGCGCTGCGCCGTGGCGGGAACCAGAACGGCTTGTCGACTACCGTCGCCCTGGCCATTTCCCGGTTCCAGTGCATTTCCCGCTGGTAGTAGATCTCTACCCATACCGTGCTGCCGGCCGCGCCATGCGGCATGCGCACCGTACCGATCGCGATATTTTGTTTGCAGACGGGCGACCACACCGCAGACGTCACGAAGCCGATCTCGCCTTTGTTGTTTTTCTGTTTCGCAAAAATGTAGGAGTGATGCGCTGTCTTGTTGCCGTCGACATCGAGTTTCACGAGCCGCCATGTCGAGCCACGACGTTTTTCCTCGGCCAGCGCGCGACGACCGTTGAAAATGGGCTTTTTGAAATCGACGAGCCAGCCTAAACCCAGCTCGAGCGGTGAGCGTGTCCTGCCGTTGCGTATCGTTGCTTTGGCGGGGAGGAAATCGGCATAAGCGGCGAGGAAGCCTGCTTCGACGCGGGCCATCTCGAGAGCATGGGCGCCGATAGCCCGGATGCCGTGCAGCTTGCCTGCCTCGAACAGTGCATCCCACAAAGGCTCGGCCTTCCCCGGCTCGATCCAGAGCTCGTAGCCAAGGTCTCCCGTGAAGCCCGTACGTGACACCATGAGCTCTGCGCCATCGAAATCGAAGTGCATCAATCCGAACGGCTTCAGCTCGCCGAGCCCGTCAAGGCCTAACTTACTCAGGATCGTGTAGGACGTGGGTCCCTGCACGGCCAGCCCGGCGACGTCTGCCGTTTCCTCGATAATCGACACGTCGAAACCGATCGCCGACGTTAACAGCCAGTCGTAATGGCGCTCCTGCGAACACAATCGATACTCGCCTTCTCTTAGATGGAAGATCGTACCGTCATCGATGACCTGGCCACGATCATCACACCAGACAGCATAGGCAACCCTGCCGGGCTTGATCTTGTTCATGTCGCGCGTCACGAGACGATCGACGTACGCAAGCGAATCCGGGCCCGAGATCCGGTATTTTGTCATCGGCGTCAGATCAAACACTGCTGCCGCATTACGGATCGCAAAGTATTCAGTCTCGGCGCAGTACAGTTCGTCCGGTGTTGTATAGCCCTTCCATTGATGCCACGAATTGATCGTGTCGAGCGCCGCCATGCGCGCGTAGAACGGTGTGCGCAGCCGCCCCTGTGGTACTTCCTGGCTACTCATACTGGATTCTCCCGACCGAGAACGGTTCTGGCCGCGTTGCGCCCCGCGGCGCCGCTGACGCCGCCACCCGGATGTGCGCCGGCGCCGCACAGGTACAGGCCGTCGACGGGCATTCGATACTGCGCCGCACCGCAGACAGGCCGTACGAACAGGAACTGGTCCAGCGTCAATTCACCATGGTGCCAGTGTCCACCCGTAATGTGGAACTCGCGCTCGATGTCGGCGGGCGTCAGTAATTCGCTGGCTGTGATGCGTTCGGCGATGTCCGGCGCATAACGCTCGATCGCCCGGATTGCGGCCGCCTCGAACTCCTGCCTGGCCGCGTCGGTCCAGCCACCCTTGAGTCGATATGGCGCGTACTGCACGACGGCCGACATGACGTGCTTGCCCGTCGGCGCGAGCGATGCGTCCCTGAAACTGGGGAACGTCATTTCCAGCACGGGTTCGGGCGAACTCTCGTCATACTTGGCCGGATTGAACGCGCGCTCGACATAGTGCTCATCGGGCGCGATCAGGAGGCGCCCGGCATAGTCCTTCTTCGACAGACCATCGATGGCCGGCAGGCCATCGAGCGCCAGATGCAGTTTGGCGGCATTGCCGCGCATGCGCAGATGCTGAAGTCGATGCGTAAATCCGGCTTCCACATGGCGCGCGCCCACGAGGTCCAAGATCGTACGCTTCGGATCGGCGTTGGAGACAACGGTCAGGCTGTCGAAGCGCTCACCCGCTTCGGTCTCGACGCCATTCACGCGGCCGTTCTCGATGACGATGCGTTGGACAGGCATGCCGGTGCGAATCGTGACGCCGGCACTGCGTGCCACATGGGCAATCTCGTCAGAGACACTGCCCATGCCGCCTGTTGGCGATGCCACCCGGCCGTGGGCCCCCGCAAGCCGGTAGAGATAGGTCATGATCGTATTCGGCGAGCGCGGTCCGAGATGCGTGCCGAGTACAGCGTCGAGGCTTAGCGCGCCTTTCAGCAACGGATTCTCGAATCTTTCGTCAACCTCGTCATGGATGTTCATGCCGATCAGGCGCAGGAACTCCCGCATCTCGGTTTTGCCGAGACGCCGGATATCGAATCCGAGCCGTGCCAGTGTCGCGAGATCCTTGAAATCCAGGGTGCCCAGCCGTGGCGGAGCCTTGTTCAGATAAGTGTTCAGGAGGTCCGCGAAACGCGTCATGCGCTTGTGAAAATCACGGTAACTGGCGGCATCGCTGTCACTAGTGCCAGTGATTTTGTTGCCAGTCAGACGCACGTGCTCACCGTTGTCGCCGAGCGCGATCGTCACCATGTCGTCAGCCGCCAGCTTGGGTCTTAGCCCGAGTTCCTTGCGGACGCTCGGCTGCAGCTGATACAGCAGGTGGGCGCAGGCCGAGACCGAATACCCGTCGGCGAACTCGCGCGTCACCGCCGCGCCGCCCACCTGGTCATTGGCCTCGAGCACGAGCACCTGTTTACCCGACCTGGCGAGCAGCGCAGCACAGACCAGGCCGTTATGGCCTGCCCCTACCACAATCGCATCGTATCGGTCAGTCATTGTTCTTAGTCATCGCCGAAGTTCTCGGGAACGGTATTCCTGCGTCTGAGATCGGCAAGGATTTCCCTGGCCGCGTTCGCGCCCGGCGCGGCCATGACGCCGCCACCGGGATGCGTGCTCGAGCCGCACATATACAGGCCGGCGACCGGCGCGCGGTACTGCGCATAACCGGGCACCGGACGGTTGAACAGCAGTTGATCCATCGTCAGCTCGCCGTGAAAGATGTTGCCCTCGGTAATACCGATCTCTTCGTCAATGTCCTGCGGCGTACGCACTTCGTAGTGCAGGATCAGCTCTTTGAAATTCGGGCTGTAATTGGCGATCTGGTCGATGACCGATTTGGCGAACTCCTCACGCTCTGGATCGGTCCATGCGCGGCCTTCGACCTGGTATGGGCAGTACTGCACGAAGCAGCTCATGAAATGCTTGCCCGGCGGCGCCATCGTAGGATCCATCGTCGTCGGAATGACCATGTCCACATACGGGTCTTTCGACCAGGTACCAGCCTTCCAGTCGTCGTAGGCCCGCTCCATGCGCTCCATCGAATCGATGAAATGCATGTCGCTGTGATACAGCGTGCTGCCCTCGGGCAGCGCCGGGAATTCCGGCATGCCGTCAAGCGCGATGTTCAACTTACCGGACGAACCACGGATTTTGAAATTCTCGACTCGTGCGTAGAAGGCCGCGGGTACATCCGACCTGTCCATGCACTGGAGGAACGTGCGCTTTACGTCCATCGCTGAGACCACAAGGCGTGCCTGGATCTCCTGGCCGTTCTCGAGCGCAACACCGGTTGTACGGCCGCTTTTGACCATGATCCTGTCGACGCCCGCTTCGGTGCGCAGCTCGCCGCCGTAAGCCTGGAACGCCCCGGCGATCGAGTTCGATACGGCGCCCATGCCGCCTCGCGCGTAACCCCAGGTGCCGACATTGCCGTCGACGTCCCCCATGTAGTGATGCAATAACACGTAGGCAGTGCCCGGCGAGTGAATACCGAGCGCCGTGCCGATGATGCCGCTGCCCGACATGGCCGCCTTGATAACGTCGGTCTCGAAATACTCGTCGAGATATTCGGCCACGCTCATCGTCCAGAAGCGGATCGTCTCGTACATGCGGTCTTCGCCCATGTCGAGGAATTTTCTGCCGATCGCTATGAGCTCCCTGATGTCTCTCGGCTTGAAAGACGTCGGGTCGGGTGCCGTGCGCAACAGGAAGTCGCGAATGAAGCGGCACTGGCGCATCGTGTCGGCGGAGTATCTTTCGTACGCGTCGGCATCATGGCGCGAGAACCTCGCACGCTCCCGATAAGCGACTTCGGGATCATGGTAGGAGCCGAAGTAATCCCCATTCTCCATGAATGTGACCGAGCCGCCGTACGGCGTCACCTGCAGGCCGTGCTTGTGCAGCTCCAGAGCGCGATAGATTTCGGGGCGCAACAAACTGCAGACATACGAGCAGTTCGAATAGATCCAGTCTTCGTAGATATTCCGACTCACCGCAGCGCCGCCGATGTAGTCATTCTTCTCGACGCAGACAACGTCGAGCCCGGCTTTGGCGAGGAATGCAGCGGTCGTCAGGCCGTTATGTCCTGCACCGACAACGATGGCGTCATAGGTCTTCATGAATCGAAGCTCGCTCAGTTGCGGTTATTGGTCTCATTGTCACGCAGTGCGCACACGGTCCTGATGCCTTGGGAGCTTGCGAAGAGTAATGTCCACCGCACGCTCGAATTTGTCCAGCGTTTCGTCAAGGCATCCGGCATCGTGTGCCTCGCACAGAAACCACGGTTCACGCGAATCCGGCTCGACGAGAATACCGAGATCGTGCAGTTCCGCTGCAAGCGCATCATAAAATGCGTAGTCCGATTCCACCCAGCCACGATAATCGGACGGCGGTTCCGCGGCAAAGAACAGGCCCATCAACGCCGGGTGGCCCGTAAAGCTGTGCGGCACACTGCGCTCCACGAGTATGCTGCTCACGCCTGCCTGCAGCTGCAGGCCGTAATTCGCAATGCTCTGCAGCGCGTCCGTTTCGTCGAGGATCTGCAGGGTCCTGTTCGCAGCCGCCAGCGACACCGAGTGCCCCGTAAAAGTGCCGCCATGTACGACATCGTCGCCGATCCAGCTCATGACCTCGTCATTTCCGGCGACCGCGGCTATCGGGTAACCGTTACCGAGCGCCTTGGCAAACGTGCACAGGTCGGCGCGGACATCAAATAATTCCTGCGCACCGCCCTTGGCGACGCGAAACCCCGTTTTGACTTCGTCGACGATCAGGAGCACTCCATAGCGATCGCACAGCTCGCGCACGTCCCGCATATACTGCTGCTGCGCGGTGATAGCGCAGCAATTGCCCATGATCGGTTCGATCAGGAACGCACCGATACTCTCGTGGTGCTTTTTGAGCAGCTCTTCTATCGCGTTGGCGTCATTGAGCGGTGCCGTGTGAAACAACCGCTTCGTAATCCGGGGCACGCCGTCGCCGTACGGCAGAACTTCGGGAGCACCATTTTTCGGGTCCCATTCCTCGATCTCCGAATACCACATGACTTCGTTGAATACGCCGTGGTACCCACCCTCGAGCATGATATGACCATCTTTGCCTGTGTGCGCACGCGCGACGCGCAGTGCAGCCATGACCGCCTCGGTACCGGAATTAGACAGGCGCACTTTTTCAGCGCCGGGCACCATTTTGCAGATCCGCGCTGCCAGCTCGTACTCGAGCTCGGTCGACAACGCGAAGACGCCGCCGACCTCCATGCCCTGCCGGGCAGCCTCGTCAACACGCGGATCGGCGTAGCCGAGAATCACCGGGCCATAGCCCAGGCGATAATCGATGTATTCGTTGTCATCGATGTCATAGACGCGGGCCCCTTTGCCGCGCTTGATATAGATCGTCTTATCGTCGCCCCAGTAACGGAAATTTGAGGACACTCCGAGCGGGAGTCGTGTTACTGCTTGCCGGAAATGTGCGTTGGATCGATTCAGAGGACGCATAGACCCTCCCTGTATTAACACCCCCACAGGGTCTCACGAAACAGACATCCGCGTCCAGAAAAATGAATGAGTATTCATTCACTTTATGGCATCATAGAGGGCCGCAACCGGCCAAATGACAGGGCGCAACGTTGTTATTATGTAAAAACAGTACCGATGGCTACCGCGGCTGAAAGCGAGCAACGGCGCACGCGGCGTACCGCATCACGAGCGGCGCGACGCCAGCAACTGATCAACGCAACGATGAAATGTATCGCCCGCAAGGGCATGAGCAGCACGACGCTCGGCGATGTTGCAAAGGAAGCGGGCCTGTCGCAGGGCATCGTTAACCTGCATTTCGAAAGCAAGGACAACCTGCTCAATGAGACGCTGCGATCGTTGGCCGACGAGTACAAGGCACAGTTCGACAAGACACTCGAGCGTTCGGGGCCCCACCCCGCCGCACAGCTGCGTGCCGTGATGGAACTCGACTTCCGACCATCGATATGCGATCGGCAGAAGCTCGCGCTCTGGTTCGCATATTGGGGCGAAGCCAAATCGCAGCCCGCGTATCGAAAGATTTGTGATGAATCTGACCGCTACTACGACGAGGTGGTCGAGCAACTCTGTGCAGCCGTCATTGCCGAGGGCAACTATAAAGAAGTGTCAGCTGCCACTGTCGCCAACGCTCTGACGTCGATGACGAATGGCCTGTGGTTGTCATGCCTGATCAGTCCGCAAACCTGGAACCGGCATGAATCGATGGACGCCGTCATGAGTTACCTGCGAAGCGTATTCCCAAAACATTTCAGCGAGTGAGAACACTGTGCATATCGAACTGAGCAATGACGCGTGTAAGTGGCAAGCGATCGCCCGCGAGTACGCCGATACGTATCTGCTGCCGCATGAAGTCGAAGCCGAACTCAATGACGGCGAGCTGCCTGCGGACATTACGACGCGCAACAAGCAGCGCGCAATCGAACTCGGTTTCTCCGCGATCGATGTGCCCAGAGCGTATGGCGGTCTTGAGCTGTCAATGGAAGAACAGGTCGCCATCTGGGAGCAGCTCGGTCGCATCACCAATGCCCTTTCCTGGTGTTTCTCCGAACCACAGTCGTGGATGTTCGCAGCCTGCACCGATGCGCAGATCGAGCGCTACGTCCTGCCGCTGATGCGAGGCGAACTCAAGGATTGCTACGCGATAACGGAAGCCGGCCCCGGATCGGACGTTGCCGGACTTGAAGCTACAGCTGTCAGAAACAGTGATGCCTACGTCCTGAATGGTGAGAAGTGGTATGTCACGAGTGGCAACCTCGCCGACTTCTTCTGGTTCCAGGCGCGCGTACCTGACGAAGACGCCGAGGCGTTGTTTCTCGTTGACCAGGGCACTCCGGGAATACGCGTCACAGCCACGCCGAAGTTCAGCCATTCCTATGCGGCACACCACCCGACCTACCGTTTCGAGAACGTACGCGTGCCCTTGTCCGGGCGCGTCGGCGCACCCGGTGACGATATGACGTATACGCGCAGCTGGTTCCGTCATGAGCGTCTCATGATCGGCGCGCGCAGCTGCGGTGCCGCCGCGCGACTCATCGAGGACGCGATGAGATTTGCCGGCGAGCGCATCGTCGACGGCGCGCCGTTGAGCGAGAAGCAGGCAATTCAATTCATGCTGGCCGACTGCGCGACCGAACTTTATGCATCGCGCCTGATGACCTATGACGCAGCGCGCGCCGTGGATCGCGACGAGGACGTCAAAGTCCAGCACAGTCGATGCTCGATGGTGAAGCTGTACGTCTCCGAGATGGCCAATCGCGTCGCCGATCGTGCCGTACAGATATTTGGCGGGCGCGGCTACATGCGCGAAAACGTCGCCGAGCGCTTCTTTCGCGAGCTGCGCGTGGACCGAATCTGGGAGGGCACGAGCGAGATTCAGCGCCTGATCATCGCCAGATCCCTGATGAAACGCGGCCTCGACCATATGTAATTGTCAGCCGGCCCCGCGGATGGTCAAATCGGGACTGCATGACAATGACAACATCAAGCGCATCCCTCCCCGGCCTGCTGGCTATGCTGCTGGTCCTGACCGGTTGCGGCAATGTCGACGGTCGCGCCGGTGGCACCGAAAATGTTGTGAACGTGTATAACTGGGCCGATTACATCGCACCGGACACCATCGAGAAATTCGAAACCGCGACTGGCATCGAGGTTAATTACGATATCTATGACTCGTCTGAAGTCGTAGACGTAAAACTCCTGGCCGGTAACAGCGGCTACGATGTCGTCGTGCATAGCAATCAGTTTTCCTCACGTCTGGCGCCGATCGGTGTGTTTGAGAAACTCGACTTTTCACGCCTCGACAACGTGCGGCATCTGGATCCGGAAACCATGCGACGCATCGAATACGCGCAGGTTCGTGAGTACAACGTTCCTTACCACTGGGGTTCGACGGGCTACGCCTGGAATGCCGATATGATCCGCGAGCGATTACCGGACCATCCGATGGACAGCGCGGACGTGCTGTTCGATCCCGATGTCGTATCGAAACTGGCAGATTGTGGCGTGACACTGCTCGACGGCCCGACCGATGTGATTCCGATGGTGCTTGCCTACCTCGGCCGCGATCCTAACGCCGTCGACGACGAAAGCCTCGGCGTTGCCGAGGCGCAGATCAAGCGGGTCAGACCTTATATTCGCTACTTCAGCAACCAGAAGATGATGTCCGACCTGCCCAACAAGGAAGTGTGCGTTGCGATGAGCTGGTCGGGAGACTACGCGCAGGCGGCAGCCCGAGCAGAAGAGGCCGGGATTGACATCGACCTTCGGTACACGGCACCGAAGGAAGGCTCGGGGTTCTGGGTAGACGGACTGTACATACCGAGCGACGCGCCGCATAAGGACAACGCCTATTTGTTCCTGAATTTCATGATGCGACCGGACATCGCTGCGGCGAACGCCAGTAACTCGCGGTATGCGAATGCCAATCGAGCATCGTGGGAACTGATGGACCCCGAGTTGCTCAAGAATCCGGCTATCTTCCCCGACGAGGCCCTGTGGGAGATCCTTTACCCGATTAAGACCGCCGATCCCAAGCGCGAACGCCCGCGTACACGCGCGTTCGCCCGAGCAAAAAGCGGCATTCAATAACGACAACAAGAGCTTCGCTGACGTGACCGAGACCACAGCAGGATTCATTCGCATAAAAGGCGTCAGCAAACTGTTTGATGATTTTGTCGCCGTCGACAACGTCAATCTGGACATCGGTCGCGGCGAGCTTTTTTCAATACTTGGCGGATCGGGCTGCGGCAAGTCGACGTTGCTCAGGATCATGGCCGGCTTCGAAACGCCGACTTCCGGAACCATCGAGATTGATGGCGTCGAGATCACACACCAGCCGGCCTATGAGCGGCCGGTGAACATGATGTTTCAGTCCTACGCAATATTCCCGCATATGACCGTGGAAAAAAACATCGCTTACGGACTGCACAAGGACCGCGTAAATAACAGCCAGATCGCCAGGCGAGTCGATGAAATGCTCGAACTCGTGCAGCTCGGCGATTTTCGCCGCCGCAAGCCTGACCAGCTGTCAGGCGGGCAGCGGCAGCGAGTTGCACTGGCGCGCGCCTTGATCAAACAGCCCAAGGTCCTGCTGCTCGACGAGCCATTGGCGGCTCTCGATAAGAAGTTGCGCGAGCGTACGCAGTTTGAACTCATGAACATCCAGGATCAGCTCGGTATTACATTCGTCGTGGTCACACACGATCAGGAGGAGGCGATGATACTGTCGTCGCGCATCGCCGTCATGGACAAGGGGCGATTCCTGCAGGTCGGCACGCCGAAGGAAATCTACGAATATCCAACGAGCCGCTTCGTCGCCGACTTCATCGGCACGATCAATATGTTTGCAGGAACTGTCACAGCCATAGGTGACCAACAGCTTACGGTTGAGTCCAGTGAACTTGGCGCTGAGCTTCGTGCACTCGGCGATCATGACGTGCAGGTCGGTCAATCCGTCTGTATTGCGGTACGCCCTGAGAAGATTTTTGTCAGTCGCGACAAGCCCACCAGCGACGAGGACACCTGCATCAGGGGGGTGGTCGACGATCTTGGTTATTTCGGGAACCTGTCCCTGTATCGGATTCGTCTGGATTGCGGGAAGATAATCCAGGTCAGCAGCCAGAACCGGCGTCGTTCGGCCAGCCGTTTCGTCGAGTGGGAAGACGAAATCTGGGTCTCGTGGCGACCGCGCAGCGCGGTCGTTCTGGTCGACTAGGGTGTCGTCGTGGCAGAACTGAAACCTCAGGACACATTATGGCAACGCGTCGCCATTGCCGTGCCCTACCTGTGGCTATTCGTGTTCTTCCTGCTGCCATTCGTCATCATCCTGAAAATCAGCCTGTCCGACCCAATCGTCGCGCAGCCGCCATTTACACCCAGCTTTGACGACCAGGGCAGGCTGTCCGTCACCGCGGACAACTTCCTGTTTCTGCTGACTGACAAGCTGTATGCAGTTACGTATCTCAAATCCGTATTCATGGCGGCGATGGCGACGATATTCAGCCTCGCGCTTGGATTTCCGATGGCCTACGGCATCGCACGATCGAACCCGACCACCCGCGGAGTGCTGTTGCTACTGATTATCCTGCCGTTCTGGATTTCATTCCTGCTGCGTGTCTATGCCTGGATGGGGCTCCTGAACAACTACGGCGTTATCAATAATCTGCTGATGTGGCTGGGCCTGATAGACCAGCCCATCCAGCTGATCTATACCGACTTCGCCATCTTCATCGGTCTGACATACTCCTACCTGCCGTTCATGGTCTTGCCGCTGTATGCGACGCTCGAGCGCATGGACCTGGATCTCATCGAGGCCGCGCAGGATCTTGGCGCTTCGCGGACGCAGGCGTTCTGGGATATAACCTGGCCCCTTGCAAGACCCGGTGTCATCGCCGGCTGCATGCTCGTGTTCATTCCGGCAATGGGTGAATACGTTGTCCCTTATCTGCTTGGCGGACCCGAATCATTACTGATTGGGCGTGTCCTGTTTGACGAGTTCTTCGTCAACCGTGACTGGCCGCTTGCCTCGGCCGTCGCAATCATGCTGCTGATGTTGCTAGTCGTGCCGATCGTCTTTTACCAGCGAGCGCAGGCCCGCGAGCTTAAGGCGCCCGAATGAAGAAACATTCACGCTTTATAGTATCTGTGCTCGCCTTCGGCTATGCGTTTCTGTACATCCCGCTCGTATCGGTCATCGTCTACTCGTTCAACGATTCCAGGCTCGCAACCGTCTGGGGCGGTTTTTCAACCCGCTGGTACGGCGAGTTATTCAGGAATGAACAGATTCTCGATTCGTTTTTTCTGAGCCTGCGTGTTGCTGCTACTTCGGCAACGCTCGCGACGATTTTCGGCACGATGGCGGGCCTGGTTCTGGCCCGTTTCGGCCGCTTTCGCGGTCGCACCTTGTTCTCAGGCATGATCACCTCACCATTGGTCATGCCTGAGGTGATCACCGGTCTGTCGCTGTTGTTACTTTTTGTCAGTATGCAGCAGTTGATTGGCTGGCCGGCGCAGCGTGGCTTCTCTACGATCACGATCGCGCACACGACGTTTTCGATGGCCTATGTTGCGGTGATCGTGCAATCGCGATTGAGCAGTATGGACGAATCGCTCGAGGAAGCGGCGATGGATCTCGGCTGCCGGCCGGCACGCGTCGTCTTCGACATTACGGTGCCATTGATCGCGCCGGCGATGGTTGCCGGCTGGCTGCTCGCGTTCACGCTGTCTCTCGACGATCTCGTTATCGCGAGTTTTGTATCCGGCCCCGGCGCAAGCACGCTGCCAATGTACATTTTCTCGAAGGTGAAGCTCGGCGTGACGCCGGACATCAATGCTCTGGCATCGCTAATCATCCTGATCATCAGCGTGATGTTGCTGGGTGCGTGGCTGGCGGCACGGAAATCCCGGACAAGGTAGGAAGCCGCCAAGCGAGCGACTTAATGGCCGTTCAGTTCCGCAAGAATCCACTCGATGAAGCCGCGTTCGGAGGTCTCCATCCCGGATAACGGACCCGGCTGGTAGTATCGTGACTGCACGCCTTTCGCGTTGTTGGCGATAATCGTCTTGTCGGCTTTGGTGGTCACGTCCCAGAGCCAGGTAAGGTCATCGACGTGATAATCCTTACCTTCCCTGGCATCGTCACGAACAAGCCAGTAAATGTCACAACGCGAATTGCCGACGTCGACGGGCGTAAATACATAGCAGACGACGTGGTCGCTGTATGCAAGCAGGTATGAGAACGGGCCGAAGTCAAAATCCGACGCACCGCCATCGTAGTCCTTGAGTTCGCCCAGCAGCGGTGCAACCGGCGTGCCGTCCCGGCTGCCCGTCTGATAGCCTTCAAATAATGCAGTTCGGCTGTATCCGTAGCCCATCTCACCGGGTCTCGCCATGCCATGCCTGTGTCCGATCAACAGATCGCGCATGCCGCAGGCGTCCATCTTCTCCAGCATGTGGTGCTGCGTGCGTTCACGTTTGTCGCTGTCGAGCATCAGCGTGTGCATTTTTGCGTAGTCCGGGTGCGCCGTCGCGCAGTGATAACACTCCAGGTAATTCTCTATCGACAGCTTCCAGTTCGCCGGGATGTCGTACTCCCGGTACGCCGCGACCTTCAGATGCTCGAATCCAAACAGCGCCATTGGCTCGGCCAAGTCGCGTTTTGCGCCTTTAAGCGACGGCGGTTTGTCAGAAAAGCTGACAAACACCAGCCCGTGAACGGTGTCGACCGATATCTGCTGCAGCCCGTGCTCTGTCTTGTCAAAATCGCCCGGCATGTTGCGCGCAGCGACCAGGTTACCGTCGATGTCATACATCCAGCCGTGGTAGGGGCAGGTGAATTTCCTGACGCTGCCATTTCTCTCGAGACAAACGAGGGAACCGCGGTGGCGGCATACATTTGCGAATGCGTTGAGGTCTCCCTGCGAACCACGAACGATAATTGCCGACTCATTCGCGACGTCGATCACCTTGAAATCACCGGGCCTGGGCAATTCCGATTGATGGCCGGCCAGAATCCAATTACGCATAACGATGCGCTCAAGCTCAAGCACATATATTCCCGGGTCTGTGTAGAAACACCGATCGAGCGCATGACCCGGTTTCTGGCTGGCGATCAGCTCATCTATCGTCATCTCGTCTTGCGGCATCACGAACAACCTGCGCGCTACAATAATTACGTAATTCGCAGATTACGCTAGCACAGGGTTTTGCGACAACTACCTATTCTCAGCCCGCATACGACGCAGTAGCTTGAAGTGAAAACAGCGTTGAGAGGTGCCGCCGTGACTTTACCGAGTGACAATAGAAACCTCGTCGAAATCGATACCGATCGGCCCGTCTGGGACCGGTTTTTCGTCGTCGCGCCACTGGTACTCATCGGGACGACAGAACCCGACGGTTCCCTGGACCTTGCGCCGAAGCATATGGTCACGCAGATGGGATGGCAGAACTATTTCGGTTTTGTCTGCTCACCCCGACATTCGACCTGTGGCAACATCCAGCAACACGGCGAGTTCACTGTCAGCTATCCGAAACCGTCACAAGTGCTCTATTCGAGTCTGGCGGCATCGCCGCGTCTGACGACGGGTGACAAGCCCGTTATAGAATATTTCGAAACTTTTCCTGCCCAGGTGATCCACGGCGCATTTATCGACGAGGCCTACCTGTTCTTCGAATGCCGGCACTTCAAAACCGTAGATGGCTTCGGTGAGAACTGCCTGATCACGGGCGAGATTATTGCGGCGTATGCCGATGCGGACTTCCTGCGCACCAGCGAACTGGACGATCAGGAGCTGATACATGAATCGCCGTTGCTGGCCTACCTGGCTCCGGGCCGCTTCGCGGCCATCGACAGATCCAACGCGTTTCCATTCCCGGCCGATATGCAGACGTGAGAGTAATACTGTGGGGCGGTTCGCTGACAAGGTTCTCGACCACGTTCGCGGGCAGCAAACGCTGCTGATTGACCTGCTTCGTGAACTCGTCGAAGCGGAGTCACCTTCATCTCATCCTGCTACACACAAACACGCCCGGCATGCGTTTATGGCCGCGCTCGATGACGTCGGGTACGCGGCTCGCGAGCCCGGCATACCGGGAGGACCACGACACGTGTATGCGCGGCCAGAGACTCGCCGTCACGGCTCACCGATCCAGCTCGTTATCGGACATTACGACACCGTATGGCCGATAGGCACAGTCGCCGAACGGCCGTTCAGCGTCGACGGTAACGTCATTCGCGGCCCCGGCGTGTTTGACATGAAAGGCGGTCTTGTACAGATTGTGTTGGCTATCAGGACGCTGCGCGAACTCAAACTTGAACCTGCAATCACGCCTGTCGTGTTCGTCAATGCCGACGAGGAAATCGGCAGTCGGACGTCGTCGCGTTATATTCGCCTGCTCGCCAAACGCGCGGATCGTGCATTTATCATCGAGCCTGCAATGGGTGACGCGGGCAACATCAAAACAGAACGCAAGGGCATTGGCCGTTTTACAATCAGGGTATTCGGCAAAGCAGCGCACGCCGGACTCGATCCTGAAGGAGGCGCGAGCGCAATCCTCGAGCTGTCGCATATCATTCAGAAATTATTCGCGATGAATAATGCGGAAAAAGGCATCACGATCAACGTAGGCACGGTTGACGGCGGCATTCAGCCCAACGTCATTGCCCCGCACAGTTCGGCGGTCGTCGATGTTCGTGTGCCAACAATAGCTGATGGCGAGGAAATCGAGCGCAGGATCCATGCGCTGAAGCCGGAGACACCAGGTGTCCGTCTGCGTATTGATGGCCGTATCGGCCGACCATCCATGGAAGCAACACCGCGCAATCGTAAATTATGGATGCTTGCGCAACAGACAGGACAAGAACTCGGCCTCGAATTGCACGACGCTCGCGCGGGCGGCGGCTCTGACGGCAACACGACCAGTCAGTTTACGGCGACGCTCGATGGGCTTGGCCCGGTCGGCGACGGTGCGCATGCCGTGCATGAGTTTCTTTATATCGACAAGACGCTGGAACGGGCTGCTCTGCTGGCCATGTTGTTGCTGTCGCCTCCTGTAAATGAATCCGCGCATCCGTCATGCCGCAGACAGTGATAGGCTCACTGGCGCGCATCGCCGACTTCGAAGAGAACCCTTACGAAGTATCTCTTATCGATCATTCTGCCTGGGCTACCGGTGACTATGTCGTTGGTCGGGTCACAGGCATAAGGACCGAGCTTTACCATGTCGAGACCTGCACTGGCGACATGCTGCCCGTGCAGTCCGGCACGCTCGTCATCGGCGCACTCGGCGAGCGCGCGGCCACGCTTGAAGGAGTCGGCAGCTGGGCAGACGTCGTCGATGGAAAAATGAACGCGATGACGAGCGCCGGCCTTTTCGGTGCGTTCACCTCAATCTCCCAGTACATGCCCGGCCCAATGCAGCTAGATTACTGCGGACATGTGCTCCGGGACGGCAGCAAAGTCCGCATGCAGGACTTCGCAATTCGGTCAACCGCGGACGGCTTCTCCGTGCCCACCATCCTGCTCGTTGGTACGTCGATGTCGGCCGGCAAAACCGTTACCGGCAGGCTTGTATGCAAAATACTCTCGAGCGCCGGACTAAAGGTCATCGCCGCCAAACTAACCGGTGCAGGTCGTTACCGCGACATCATCAGTTTCAAAAAGGCGGGCGCGGCCGAGATTTATGATTTCGTCGATGTCGGGCTGCCTTCTACCGTTGTGTCCGAAGAAGAATTTCGCGCCGCGATTCGACCGTTGCTCTACTATATCGACCGCCGCGGGGCTGACTTTTTGGTCGCCGAGGCCGGCGCATCACCGTTAGAGCCGTACAACGGCGCCGCAGCCATTGAAGAGCTCGGCAACAATATCCGCTGCACCATCCTTTGCGCATCGGACCCCTATGCCGTTGTGGGTGTACAGAAAGCGTTCGATCTGAGGCCAGACCTCGTCGCCGGTCCGGCCACCAATACGGCGGCCGCCATTGATTTGGTCATGAAGCTTACCGGCGTCCCCGGCATCAATATCGTCAAACCGGAGGCCGAAATCGAATTTTGCGATTTTCTCGCAAACACTCTGGACGTACAGCTCACCTGATCCTGCTAAAGTTGCGAGCGATATGCAGAGTTTTACTGACGTCTCGCACATGCTACGTGGGCTGCAGCCTGATCATCCGGTCTATTGCGTCTACCCGCATGTCTATCGTGAATCCGCACAGAAATTCCTTGCGGGATTTCCGGGGCGGGTGTTGTATGCAGTAAAGGCGAACAACCAGCCCAGCGTCATGCAGGTATTGTTCGAAGCCGGCGTGCAACATTTCGATTGTGCGTCGCTCGTCGAAATCGAACAGGTCCACGCGATCAGTCGCGACGCCGTTTGCTATTTCATGAACCCCGTCAGGATCCGCGGCGCGGCACGCACGGCTCAGGAGAAATACGGAGTAAGGCATTTCGTCGTCGATCATTCGAGCGGCTTGCGTGGATTGCTGCAGGAAATTGACGCGCAGAAGTCGGTTATATTCGCGCGCATGGCCGTACGTCACGATACGGCCATGGTAGATCTATCCAGCAAATTCGGTGCAAAACCGGGCCAAGTCGTCGAGCTTCTGCATGCAATCGCCGAGCATGGCGCAGAGCCGGCACTGGCGTTCAATGTAGGTTCGGTTGTCATGAGTCCCGATGCGTTCGTCCATGCAATGGATACTGCGCGAGAGGTTTTGAACACGCTGCCCTTCAAGCTGCGACTCGTCGATATTGGTGGTGGCTATCCGATTTCGTACCCGGGATTCGACGCGCCGCCGCTTGAAGCATATTTCAGCGCGATCAGGAATGTTACGGAGCTGCCCCTCGCTGACGATGGCGAGTTGCTTGCCGAGCCCGGCCGCGCCCTGAGCGCCCGCGGTCTGTCCGCCGTAGTCCAGGTCTTGTTGCGCAAGGAAGATCGCCTGTACCTGAACGACGGTATGTACGGTGTATTCTGGGAGCTGCGTTTCAGGTTACAGGACAGGTTCGCGGCACGGGCCTTCCGCGGCGACCGGGCGCTGACCGGTGAGCTGCGGCCGTTTACTCTTTACGGGCCGACCTGCGATTCGGGTGATGCCATGCCCGGCCAGGTCGAGCTGCCCGCCGACATCGACGTCGGCGACCACATTGAATTCGGCTCAATCGGCGCCTACAGCCTGAGCGGACGAACTGACTTCAACGGCTTCTTCAGTGACACGGTGGTAACAATCGAATCCGGCAACGCCCTGCCGCCAATCTAGTCTGGCGGTTGCAACCATTCCACTGCCGTTTTGAGCGGCGCGTCAAGCGTATGCAGAAATGCCTCAAGGTCTTGTAGCTCACGGTGACTGAGTTTCAGTGGCGCCAGTTCGCTATGCCCGATCATCGCGGGCGGGGCGTCATTATAGTGACGCAGAACATCGGCCAGAGTCCCGAGCTGCCCTTTGTGCATAAACGGCGCGGTGAATTCTAGATTGCGCAATGATGGCGTTCGAAAGCTGCCGACAAGTTCCGGCCCTGTACGCACGAACTCGAGTTCCGCGCAATCTGCGTTCGCCGCATCGTTGAATTCACTGCGGCAGTTGAACGGGTTGTTCAGGACCTCGCGCACACCAGTGACTCTACCTTTATCGGGCACATCTCCCGGGAACGCAATCACACCCGTGTTGTGAAATTCGTTATTGGTCAGCAGCGGGCCATTGTGACACTGCGTGCAATTTGCCGCACCGATATACAGACGTAGCCCGTTAACTTCCTCCGCGCTGAACATCTCGGCTTGCGCCTGCACGTCGCCTGTAACTACGGCTTCGACGTATCGATCGAATCGCGATGGCGCCGGCAACAGCAGGCGTTCATAAGCGGCGATGGCTTTGCCGATATTGGCGAAAACCCGGTCAATTGCATCCCTGTCTATGCGATCAGGCAGAGGCCCGAACAATGATTCGTAGGTCGCCCGATACGAAGGATCTGTCGCGATGACCTGTACGATCTGCTCGCGGCTGCTGCCGTGCTCGGCTGTATCCTCGAGCGGCGCCAGGGCCTGTGACCACAAGCTGTCCCGGCGCCCATCCCAGTAAAGCCACGGACTGTAGGCAGCACCGACGATGCTCGGCGTATTGCGCTTCGAGGTGCCGATCGCAACGCCTTTTTGCAGGCCGTCGGTGAAGCGCCGCTCCGGTTGATGGCAGGTGGCGCAGGCAATCCCGCCGTTGCTGCTTAGCCGCGTATCGAAGAACAGCTCGTGACCGAAATCGGCCGCAACCGGATCATCAGCGACTGCATTACTCGTGTCCGCCGGCAACGGCTCGAGGTTATCCAACGACAGTGACCGCAGCATGTCGATCTCTCTGGCCGTCCACGACTCGGGCTCAGCGGCGTGTAATGGCGCCGTGACACAAACGATTGCCGCCAGCACTGCCGCTTCAGTTGCAATAGTCGCGATGGTCGCGCTTTTTCCCCGCCACCGTATCATTAGAGTTGCAGATTGATAATCACGCTGTCGCTCACGCTGCCATCGTCGATCCCGATTGTGATCTGCCACTCGCCCTGCATGTGAAAGCGCAGACCTTTTGCACGATAGTCACCGTCACCAAGATACTCGGTCACGCGCGGAGCTGTCGGCATTCCATGATTATGGGCGGGCATACCACCCTCAATTGTAATTTCCGCATTCTCTACGGGGTCGCCTTCCTCCGTCTCGATATGCACAATCCACTCGTGTATGCGGTTGATCTCAATGGGCTGCACGGAACTCGTAAAGCTCACCGTGTAAGCACCGCTTTCCGACAGCCACTTTGCCGGCCTCTCGGCGCTGTCGCGGTGTTCATCGGCGATCGTTATTGCCGGCGTTGCCAGGCTGAACAGCAGCGTAGCTATAAGAAACTCATGTAATCGAGTCACCATCGGCGCCTCCTTTTATGACCTTCAGTTCCGGTTTGCGTACGTTCCGTTGCGCGCGCCAGCGTGCAATACGGCCACTCATGTACAGGTATTGCAGCTGGAACAATATCACCAGAGCGACGATCCATGGCCAGTATCCCAGTCCGGTAAAACCGACCTCGAACGGGAATACGGCGACACGGAGTGTCTGGTCGTTTTCGGCCAACACTCGCACAATACCTATGTAATCGCCCTGGTCCTCGAAATCGTATATTACTGTGAAGACATCGGGCTCGACGACAGGTTCCCGGTAAAAGACCGTGACGCTGTCGAGATCATCGATGGCGGATACGTCTTCCCAGCGTGCGAATCGGCCTTTGCCCGTTACGTTCTGAATGATCCGGAATTCGATGGGCACGGCGGACAGTTCGTCGTGCAGATACTCCATGACGAAAATGGTCTCGGTCGCATCGGGCAGGTCTTCGCAATACTCATCGTGACCATGGAGCAGGGGCTGATAGACCTTGAAGTGCGCCTTGAGGTAGCTGATCCTGATAATGCAGATATCTTGCTCCTCGACCACGCCACCATGGCCGTAGGCTGTCCCGCAGTACAGCAACGACAGGGTTGCGGTACAGACCAGCGAACAGAGCGTGTGCTTCGGCCTCGACATGGCTCAGGAGTAAAGACGAATCCACAATGCGATGCAATGTGCCGGCGGGTTAATGCGAACGTTCGTCGCCGGCGCTCGCGACCTGATCGAGCCCCTCCAGTAGCTGTTCCCAGATTCTGGCATCGACAGTTTGTTTGAGGTCCGCGTATGCCTTGGCAACCTGCGGCATCACCTGATGTTCGATAGCGCTACCCGATCGTGTCGCGGAGACGTAGACAACGCGACGATCCTGGGACGAGCGTCGGCGCAGAACGAGGCCCATCGTCTCGAGTCGATCGACCACGCCCACGAGGCTTGGGGCCGGGATCAGGGTCAGTCGCGCAAGTTCGCGCAGCGCAACTGCGTCGCTTTCCCAGAGTACGCGCAAGACCCGCCACTGTTGTTCGGTCAGGCCGAATTCCTTGAAGATACGGCGAAATCTGGGCATAACTGCGTCGAGCGTGCGATAGAGCATCATCGGCAGAGACCGGCTGAACTGCTGCATTGCCATGATATGGTACCTAATTAATAGTTTAATCATTAATATATTAACTAAGGACTGACGACGTGGGCAAACCCGGTAATACCGGCATGCGGCGAATTTTGCGCGCCACCAAGTTCTCGGCTCAGGGTCTTGGTCTTGCCCTGAGACATGAGGCGGCATTCCGCCAGGAAGTCACCTTGCTCATCGTCCTGACACCGGTAGCCATTTGGCTTGGCCAGTCGGCCATCCAATTCGCATTGCTCATCGGCAGTTGCCTGCTGGTACTGATTGTCGAGTTGTTGAACTCCGCGATCGAAGCGGCGATCGATCGCCACGGCGATGAGCGGCACGAGCTGTCCGGTCGCGCCAAGGACATGGGCTCGGCTGCCGTTTTCATCAGCCTGATGCTGGTGTTGCTCGTTTGGAGCTCGATCGCTTATCAGCGTTTTTTCGCCTAGAGTTAATCGAGATGCCCCTCGTTGCTCACAATGATCTGCCGACATTCGGCGTGCTCCGTGAACGCGGTCAGGTCGTGCTGTCGCTCGATCGTGCGCGGGAGCAGGATATCCGCGAACTGCATATCGGCTTCCTGAACATGATGCCCGATGCGGCCCTCGCAGCGACCGAACGGCAGTTCATACGCCTGGTCGGCAGCAGCAACCCGATCGCACAGTTTTTCGTTTACCCATTCGCATTGCCCGAGCAGGAGCGCAACGCCAGGGCAAGGCAACACATACAGCAGTACTACTTTGACTTCGCTGATCTTGCCGAGCAGGGTCTCGACGCACTGATCATTACGGGCGCCAATGTCATCCAGCCGATATTGGACAAAGAACCGTTCTGGGACCCGTTGATCAACATCGTAGAATGGGCACGGCACAACGTTGCTTCGATCTTTTGCTCCTGTCTTGCTACCCATGCACTCGTGAAGCATTTCCACGGCATCGACCGCCGGCATCTGGCACAGAAACAGTGGGGTGTATACAGCCACAAGGTGACAGAGCCCGATCATCCGTTGTTACGTGACGTCAACACCCGCTTCGACGCGCCGCATTCACGGTACAACGACGTGTCCCGCGAACAGTTCGAGGCAGTCGGGCTCAGCGTACTCGCCGAAAGTCCCGACGTCGGCGTACACCTTGCGGTTAGTCCCGATCGGTTCCGCATCGTGTATTTTCAAGGCCACCCCGAGTACAGCACGATCAGCCTGTTGAAGGAGTGCAAACGCGAGGTTGACCGCTATCTGCACGGCGAACGCGACAAAGCGCCGCGCGTTCCGGTCAATTACCTGTCGGCCGAGGGTGAAAGGATCGCCTATGCACATATCGAACGCGCAGTTGCGGTCAGAGCAAAGGGCGATAAAGCACTCGAATTTCCCGAGGCGAAACTCTTGCCGCATGTCGACAACACCTGGGGCGATACGGGCAAGGCCATTGTCAATAACTGGCTGGGTCTCGTGTATCAGCTGACTAATCTCGATCGAAAAAAGCAGTTTATGCCCGGTGTCGATCCCGACGACCCGCTACAATTGCTGCACAACAAATAAAGGAAACCGCTCATGGGCTTCAGAACCCGACAAATCCATGCCGGTGTAGCGCCGGATCCACTTACCGGTTCGATACTGACGCCGATCTATCAGTCCACGACCTACGTGCAGCCATCGGTCGATGAGTACCTGAGCAAGGGCTACACCTACTCGCGATCCGGCAATCCCACAGTCAAGGCGCTCGAACTCAAACTCGCTGACCTCGAAGGCGGCGTCGACTGCGCGTGTTTCGGCACAGGCATGAGCGCGGTGCTGGCGACAATGCTGGCTTTCCTCGAGGCCGGCGCTCACGCTATCGTTTCCGATGTCGCCTATGGGGGCACTTACCGGCTCAGCACCAAGATCCTGAGTCGGTTTGGTATCGATTACACATTTGCCGATACGTCGAATCCCGATGACGTCGCATTGTCCGTGCGTGACAACACGAAACTGATACTGACCGAAACGCCGGCCAATCCGACGATGAAGTGTTCCGACATTGCCGCGATTTCCGACATCGCAAACAAAGCGGGCGCTGTGCATGCCGTCGACAACACGTTCCTGACGCCGTACTACCAGTTGCCGCTGGAGCTCGGAGCAGATGTGTCGATCCACAGTACGACCAAGTACATGGATGGCCACAACGCGACGGTCGGTGGCGCCGTCATCAGCAAGACTGATCAACACGCGGAAGCCGTGCGCTTCATCCAAAACAGCACCGGCACGATCATGTCACCACAGGTTGCCTGGCTGACGCTGCAGGGATGCAAGACATTGTCCGTGCGCATGGACTATCAGTCGGACAGCGCGATGGCGATCGCCGAATTTCTCGAGGCGCATTCCAAGGTCGAACAGGTAGCGTACCCGGGGCTCGAGTCGTTCGCGCAGCACGAGCTGTCCAAACGGCAGGCTTCAGGCTTCGGCGCGATGCTCTGGTTCGAGGTCAAGGGCGGACTCGCGGCAGGCAAGAAGCTAATGGACAACATCGAGATCTGGTCACTTGCCGAGAATCTCGGCTCTGTCGAGTCGCTGATCACGCACCCGGTCACGATGACGCATGCCGATGTCGAGCCCGCAGAGCGCGCGAGGGTCGGCATTATCGATGGTCTCGTGCGCGCCTCTGTCGGCCTCGAGGACACTGACGACCTGATCAATGCGCTGGAAGCGGCGCTCGAATCAGTCTGATTACAGCAACGAAGAGTGGTCGCTTGAATGTCGCGCTTTCTTAATTTCGACACGCTGAGCCTGCATGCGGGCCAGACCGTGGACCCGGTTTACGGTGCCCGGGCGGCGCCGATCTACCAGACGACGTCGTACGTTTTCCCGGACACGGATACGGCATCGTCGATCTTCAATCTAGAGCGCGGCGGGCACGCCTATTCGCGTATTACCAATCCAACGGTCGGCGTGCTCGAACAGCGAATTGCCGCGCTCGAAGGCGGTTCGGCGGCCGTTTGCACTGCATCGGGCATGGCGGCGACGTTCTGTGCCATCACGGCGATCCTCGGCCAGGGCGATCACATCGTCGCGTCGACGCAGATGTATGGCGGCAACATCAGCCTGATGAAGAATACGCTGCCGCGGTTCGGCATCACCACGACGTTTGTCGACCCAACCGATACCGATGGCTTCGCGCAAGCGATACAGGACAACACGAAGCTGATCTACGGCGAGCTGATCGGCAATCCTGGGCTCGACATCCTCGATCTCGAAGCAATTGCGAAGATTGGCGCCGACAACCACGTGCCATTGATGGTCGACGCAACATTCAATACACCGTATCTATGCCGGTGCTTCGATTACGGCGCCAACATGACCATACATTCGATGACGAAGTGGATGGGCGGCCACGGTGTCGCAATTGGTGGCGTAGTCGTCGACGGCGGCAATTTCGACTGGGGCACGACCGACAAGTACCCGACGATCACCGAGCCGTATGCGCCGTTCCAGGGCATCAATCTCTGGGAGGAGTTTGGCCCGAGCGCCTTTGCGACGCGAATACGTGCCGAGGCGATGCGCGACTTCGGTGCATCGATGAGCCCGATGACTGCCTTCCTGTTATTGCAGGGCATCGAGACTTTGTCGTTACGTATGGACCGGCACATGTCCAATACGATGCAACTGCTCGACTATCTGTCGAATCACGATCAGGTATCCTGGGTCAACCACCCGAGCCTGCCATCTCATTCGAGCCACGAACTGGCGAAGAAGTATCTGCCGAAAGGTGCGGGTGCAATCATTAGTTTCGGGGTTCAGGGCGGTCGGGAAGCCGGTAAGGCTTTCATCGAAAATGTTGAACTCGCATCGCACCTTGCGAATGTTGGCGATGCGAAGACACTGATTATCCACCCTGCCACGACGACACATTCACGAATCGACGCCGATGCTCTTGTAGCGGCCGGCATCACCGAAGATATGGTCCGTCTCTCGGTTGGCCTGGAGGATGTCGCCGACATCAAGGCGGATTTCGAGATCGGCTTCCGGGCCGCGAAGCAATTCGCATAGAGAGCGCAGTATGTATTTTGAGGTTCAGGGAAGACAGGCGTTTGCAACTACCGGCGGGAAACCCTTCGATCACGCCAAACCGGCCGTCCTTTTCCTGCACGGCAGCGGCCTCGACCATACCTTCTGGGGCCTGCACTCGCGTTTTTTCGCCTTTCGTAACTATGCCGCGCTCGTACCCGACCTTCCCGGTCATACGAACTCCGCCGGACCCGCGCTGGAATCGATCGAAGCGATGGCCGACTGGCTCAACGACGTCGTGGAAGCACTCGATGTCAGGAATATTTCGCTCGTCGCGCATTCGATGGGCTGTCTCACCGCACTCGAGTTTGCCTCGCGTCACGGCGAGCGGCTCAGATCCGTATCCTTCATCGCGAGCGGACTCGCTACACCGGTCAATAAGGCACTGATCGAGGCTGCCGAGAACGATCCCGAAGCCGCGATCGCGATGATGCTCGGCTGGGGCTTCGGCCCCGCCGGGCACATGCACCAGGGTCCGATCCCGGGCAACTCGATGCTCGCGGGCGGCCGCAAGGTGATGCGCGGCAACGTGCCGACCGAGCTCGCGACCGACCTCAGGGCCTGTGACGCTTACGAAAACGGCAAACAGGCGGCGGCCGCAATCAGCGTCCCGGTGCAGGTAATCCTTGCGGGCAAAGACCGCATGGCGCCGCGCAAAGCGGGACTCGAACTCGTCGAGCATCTACCCGACCCGGAAGTAACAATTATTGAGGAGAGTGGCCACATGGTGCCGCAGGAAGCACCGGACAGATGCCGCAAACTCCTGCGCGACTTTATTTTCAGGGAGAATCCTGCGGCTGCGTCGACGTAATCGGATTCTCAGGGGGCAAGACCAATGACCAAACTGTCTCGAAGGACGTTTCCGGGGGGTAGGTCAGTATCAGAGTAAAGCGAGATCTAAATTGGCATCTGGAACTCGATCTCTGAGGTCTAGCAGGCGGCTCCACGGACCGGTTGAAACCGCAGCCCAAACCAGCCTGTCGAGCAAGACGCCATTCTGCGCACTTGAAGGCAACAAGTGATGCAATTCAACGAACGGGAGACACGCAATGGAAAGTAATAATGAGGTAGTCACTGTACGAGCCTTTACCTTGACCCTGGCCCTCGTACTGTCATTACCGCTTAGCGTTGCTGCACAGGACCGGGAATCAGGGCCCTGGTGGCCGTCACCGCACGGACTGTCAGATCAGGCGGGCGCGTCGAACTACGTCACACCGGAAAAGGTTCTCGAGGCGCTGAAACTACCGAAATCTGGACGGACTTACGAGCTGGGCCATCCGTATGAGGCGAGCATGCCAGCCTATGGCGATCGACCGTACTATCTCAATGTCGTTCCCGCACCGAGGGCGACGGAACCCGGCATCGGCATCAGTCACAGGGACTACTTCACTGGCTTCATCGGTCAGATGGGAACTCAGTTTGATGCATTGTCACACCAGGGTCGAACGGTCGAGATGGCGGATGGCTCGGTGAAATTGGTGTTTTACAACGGCTTCACCGAAGAGGAACTGACCGGACGGAACCGCGGGCAAGGCGGTGTCGAAGCGCTCGGGGTTGAGCATTTCAAACCGTTCATCACCCGAGGGATTCTTGTCGACATTGCAGCCTACAAGGGTGTCGCAACGCTCGGGCCCCGTTATGAAGTGACCTTGGCTGATGTCCTCGGAGCGTTGGAGAGACAGGGCATGAATGAAGATACAGTCGAACAGGGTGACGCAGTCCTCTTTCACTACGGTTGGTCCGTGAACTGGACGAATCCATCCAAATACAACGATCGCCGTGTCGGAGTCGGCGATAACGAGGGCTCGCCCGGGATCGGCGCGGAAGTCGCACGCTGGCTTGTGACGCGCAAGGTGTCAATGGTCGGAGCCGACTCCTGTTGCGTGCAGGTCATGCCTCGCACGGGTTCGGACAGAGTTCATCACATTCTCTTTTTCGAAGAGGGCATTCCGCTCCTTGAGAACATGGAACTGCGAGAAGTGGCACGGGATCAAGCGTACGAGTTCCTATTCCTGAATCTGACCCTGCGGATCAAGGGTGCGACAGGCTCGCCGGTCCGCCCCATCGCCGTCCTATAGGGCGGGGGAATGGACCAACCTAGGGAGCCTTGATTAGAGGTCGTGCGTCAGGCGGCGAAACATTCTCTGGCGAGGCAATTGAGGGCACGGACGCAATAGTTACACGCAGTAACTAATTGGCGTTTCAAACCCCGCTCTCGCGGCGGTGTTTTCTTATTTGTTCAAAGGACCGTTCTTGGCCGTTAGCTGCCGCCAAAATGAGATGGTTTCAGGCAATCTGAGCATCCGCTCCGGGTGAGAGCGGCCATCCGGCAGTAGGTCCGCAAGAAACTTGCTCCCGATCGTCCGCTAACCGCCCTAAAGCCACTATTGGGCTAGACTTAACCTAAAGGTCAGCTAGTGAACCCTTAGCTGCCATATGGCATAGGCATGAGAAACTTGTGAGAGCGATCATCTTCGATATAGATGGCACGCTAATAGATTCCATGGCGGTCGAGCCTGATTTGTACTTTTCCGCGATCAACGCAGTACTCGGACCTGTCAAGATTCGTCCAAATCTAGACGATTATGACAACGTCACCGACAGTGGAATTGTCACGGAGGTCATGAATGACAATGGACTCAAAGAAGGCACAAACGCCCAACATCAGATTCAGACGCTGTTTGTCAACGAACTGAAAAACTTCATTAGCAGGAACGGTCCCTTCCCTGCGATCACCGGCGCGATCCAGCTATTCAATAGAGCAAGGCTCTCGGCCGACACGCAAGTTGCAATAGCAACCGGTAGCTGGAGGAGATCTGCGTGTCTAAAGCTCAGAAGTTCCGGATTTAGAATAAGCGGTGTTCCTTTAGCATCCTGCGATCACTCACCCTCAAGAATTGAGATCATGTCCTCGGCGCTTTCCGGCCTCGGCCAGGATGTCGAATCTGTCACATATTTTGGAGATGGTGAATGGGATCAACGTGCTTGCGAAAATCTTGGTTGGGATTTCGTCGCGGTCGGGTCAAATCTAGGCGGCATCCAGTCCTACGAAGGTTTTGAAATCTAGGTTATAAGGCCGCTTCTGGCCGGTAGCTGCCGGTTGAAATTGCTGGTTCTAGCCTGATCGAACGGCTGCTGTTGGTGAAAGCTGAGGTTCGTTCCTGGGTTTCAAAAACTCGGTCGAGGGGCTCCGAGAATCACGTCTTGAGTGTCCGGTATACGCTCTAATGCCGACATTGGGCTAATATTGGTGAAATCGTCTGCTACTGACCCAAAGCGGCCGCTCGCCCGGATTCAGTTACAATGACGGCTCCTTACCCGTAGCCGTCAACACAGCCTAGTCAGCCAGCTGTAGTTCCTTTTGCCCTACCGCTTCCTTACTGAGCTTTTCCTTCATCAGCAGTTCCTGCTTCCTGTCGGGATTGGCGTCGGTTGCCGAGCCTCGGGGTTCGCGGCCGAGCCGGTCGCCGCTGGAGACCGTGTTGGGATTCTTCTGCAGCGTACCTGGCGCGCGTTTGAGCCAGCACATAGCGGTATTCTCCTGTGCCCCTGGCTTGACGATCGTCCAGAAGCGGCAGGGCTCCGGAGTCTTCTCCTCTTTGCAGACGTAGTGACACAGTTTCGGGTTAAACACAGGCAGCGGTACCGCGCGAATGTCGTTACCCGGCCGGTTATACCCCACCATGAATGGCGGGATTTGCTCCCCGTAGCTGTCGATATCGACACACATCATCACTCTGTAGTTTCTGGCCAATCGCGGAGCAACTACACAAATCTCGCCACTGGCGCAGTCACGGTAGCTTTCGCATTGCTGGCGGCAACGTCCTGACCTGCAGCGGAGCGGGAATTCACAGTCCGAATTCAGATCACACTGTGGCCCTAATTGCGCCAGTGCGACATTTGCGGGATTCATACCAACGACGAACCAGCAGGCAATTGCGCCGGCTACCAGGCCTCCAAAATTCATGCTCTTCTCCATTTCTGGCCGGTCGAAACAGATTCAGCCTGATTCGAACTATCTCACAACTCGATCAGCTCCTCGAGCCGTGAGCGCCAGAGGTCTGCTGCTGGCCGTTAGGCGCCCTTGATTTCGGCGTATTTCAGTCCCTCTGTACGTCCGCGCCAGGTGAGAGCTGACGGTCGATCCAGGGCAGTTTAGAGTCGATCCAAGTCACCACAGAAACCGCTTCCCGAGCGTCCGCTAACCGCTCAAGAGCAGCCGTACCGCCAGATTGGGCTAGAATGTCGCCTAGTGACCCAATCCAGCCGGTCGCCAACATGGAGTGGAACTGCGCATAAATGTCTAAGGAAGACGAGAAAAAGGCAGTGGCGCTTGGCAAATCAGAGATGGAGAAACGACTCGCCGCGCTCCGACACCAGACTTTCGACGAATTGGCCGCTCTTCCCGACCACAAAACAGACAATTTCAAGTCCGGAAAATATGAAGTCAAGGTAACTACTTATCGAGATAACCTCGATGACGATGTGCTTCAAGTAGCCGTGCAGTGGTACTTTCGCATTCGACTCGGGTTTGGGCAGATCGGGGCTGATGGCTTCACGATTACAAGAGAAAACGTAGTGCGAGATATGGAAGAAAAGGCTCTCTACGAGTTCATGTGACCCGTGATCGAACGTCTCCTTCTGGCCGTTTGCTGCCGGTCAAAATCGCTGATTCTAGCCCGATCGAACGGCTGCTATTGGTGAAAGCTGACGTTCGTCCCAGAGAATCTGAGATTCGTTCCAGGGGCTCGCAGAGCCGCCTTCCGAGTGCCCGGTATGCGCTCAAAAGTCGACATTCGGCTAAACTTGGGATGAACGGCTGCTACTGGACCCGAAGGAGACAAAACGAAGGAAAAAGATCAGAACCTGAGCCATAATCAGGCCATCCGGGTGGGTCAATTTTCAGTGCAAATCCCGGGTCAGTTTTCGGCGCAAATCAACAAAACAATATGGACTGGACAGCACTTGCCGCATTCGCAGAAATCCTGGGCTCAGTCGCAGTAGTCGCATCTCTCATCTTTGTCGGCTACCAGTTGCGCCAAGGTCAATCGATCGAGCGCGCGAATGCACAGCGCGATCTGCTTGTGCAGGCCCAAGAATTTATGGCTGTCCTTTCCAAGGATGAAAAACAATTTGATGCGGTTCGCAATTGTTTCCTGGACTTTGATGGCGCTCACGACATTGATAAGGAGAGATTCAACGCTTGGGCCTTCAATTTACTCCACATCATGGAGCAAGCCTATTACATGCATAAGGACGGATTCCTAAACGACGCCTCCTTTAGTGGGTTTGAGCAGGGAATGTTGGCTATCATCCGCACCAGGGGCGGCGGGCAGTGGTGGAAATTATCGTACAACCTCATCGGCAAAGACGTGGGTAACTATCTTGCAAAGCGGCTTGACGAGATTGGAGACTCCGTCCCGCCCTGGGATGAACTGCTTCCCTACTTGCGACTCAGAGAGCATGCCGCCCAACAAGACGTTGCATCTTAATATCAGCTTTTGGCCGTTTGCCGCCGGTCGGAAACCTTTATTTTTGGCTATGTGAACCTCCGCTATTGGCGAAAGCCGACCTTCTGGGACGGGTCGCCACTGAACTTGCTGTCCAACGTCCGCTTAGCGCTTGAAAGCTACGATCTGGCCGCTAGACTCCTTCCGCACCGCAAATGGCCCGTTGGGCTCTGTCGTATTTTCGCCATTTGTTCGGAATACTGTCCTCTACTGATCAGATTGATAGGAGAACCATTCCAATGTTTGTCGTACTTCTCAAATTCTCTGACAACAAAGATCAGGTCGGCCAATTCATGGAAGGCCACAAAGATTGGATCAAACGCGGTTTTGACGACGGTGTGTTTTTGTTAGCCGGCAGTCTTCAACCAAATCAGGGAGGTGGGATCTTGGCACACAATACCTCACTCACCGATCTTCAAAGCAGACTAAATGACGATCCGTTCGTCGCGGAAAATGTTGTCAGCGTAGAAATAATTGAAATCACGCCATCAAATGCCGAAAAACGGCTAATATTTCTGCTCGACTGAACAGGCATTTGATCGACAACTTCTGGCCAATTGCCGTCGACGACAGGAAGAACTGCAATCGAACGCTAAGGGGAAAAACCGTCGGTCAGTCTCTCGGCGTGAGCTTGAGCAGACGCCCTCCACTGTCTTCGCGCTCATCCTCGAGCACCCAAAGCGCACCCTCGGGCCCCTCTATTACACTGCGAATCCGCGCGCCCATGCGGTAACGCTCGACTTCGCGAGCGCTTTGGCCGTCGAGTTCGATTCGCACAATGGCCTGCGACGACAGCCCCGCCGCAAGAGCATCGCCCCGCCATTCTCTGAACAGATCACCGCGACATACGATCAGGTTGCCCGGTGAGATGACAGGTGTCCACCATGCGGCGGGTTTGCGAAACTCCGGGCGCGCATCGTGATCCGGTATCTCGCGGCCGTCGTAATGGTCCCCGTTGGAAACGATCGGGTACCCGTAATTGCCGGCACGAACCACTCGGTTCAGTTCGTCTCCGCCGGCGGGGCCCATCTCTACGTTCCAGAGCTGACCGTCGAGGTCGAACGCAATCCCCAGCGGATTGCGATGGCCCAGTGACCAGATCTGCCCATATACGCCTTCGTCGTCCGCGAGGGGGTTCTCGCTGAGGTAGTCGACGAAAGGATTATCCTCCGGGATCGAACCATCGTCATGCAGGCGGAGAATCTTACCCATATTGCTCTGCATATCCTGGGCCGGCGTGAATTTCTGGCGGTCTCCCGACGAGATCCACAGGTATCCATCATCATCGAACAGCAGCCGATGGCCGTAATGACCACGCCCGACAACCTTCGGGTACTGGCGCCAGATGACGTCGACTTCGGACAGCGACGGGCGGCGTGCGCTAACGTCCAGTACCGCGCGCGCGACGGCGGCGCCCCGCGCACCGCCCTCGCCAGCCTCCGCGTAGCTCAGATAGATGACCTTGTTCTTCGCGAAATCCGGGTGCAGAGCCACATCGCCGAATCCGCCCTGGCCGCCGTAGTCGACATCCGGCACGTTGCGGACCGGCCGGGATCGTTGCCCATCCCGTGTCACGATGAGCAAGTTGCCTTTCTTCTCCGCCACGAGCATGCGCCCGTCCGGCAGAAAGGCCATGGCCCAGGGCTCATCGAAGGATGTGATGGGCTCTACGTCAAACGGCAGAACCGTTTGCCCGTGTGCAGCCGTCATCACGAGGAAGCTCAAAGTCGTTGCCAGCAGTCGTTTCATTTTCGATGCGCCTCGGTCGATTGTTGTCCGGACGATCGAATGTAACGAAAGATGAAAATCACTGCCAGCGCGCGCCGCCGCGCGGGTAGAATCCGTCCTTCGATCGATGTGCTGACAAGACCTCCAAATACTGCGAAACGCCCAGCTCAATGTATGAAATCAACAAAGCCGCCGTGATTGGCGCAGGCACCATGGGGCTCGGCATCGCCGGGCAGCTCGCCAATGCCGGCGTCGACGTGCTGTTGCTCGACATTCCCGCGGCTGGCGCCAACCGCAACGCGATCGCGGAGTGCGCGCTCGAGCGGCTCGTCGACGAGAACCAGCCTGGCCTGTTGCACAAGGATTTTCTCGAGCGCATCACGATCGGCAACGTCGCCGACGATCTCGGACGCCTCGGCGATTGCGACTGGATCGCCGAAGCCGTTGTCGAGCGACTCGATGTCAAGAAAGCGCTGTACAAGAGAATCGATTCCGTGCGTAAAAAGGAGTCGATTGTTTCCTCGAACACGTCGACCATTCCAATCTCGCTACTCGTTGAAGACATGCCGAAGTCGTTTCGCGCCGAGTTTGCGATAACGCACTTCTTTAATCCCGTGCGCTTCATGCGTTTACTGGAACTGGTGCGCGGTCAGGCTACGCGAATTGAGGTGATCGACACCCTGGCAGAGTTTGCCGATCGACGCCTGGGCAAAGGCGTTGTCATTTGCAATGACACGCCCGGCTTCCTCGGCAACCGCGTCGGCGTCTTCGCTATCCAGACCGCGCTGCATACCGCTTTTCGCTTGGAGTTAAAGCCCGAAGAGGCCGACGCGATATTCGGCCGGCCTATGGGCGTACCGAAGACCGGCGTGTTCGGTCTTTACGACCTGATCGGCATCGACCTCATGAGCGATGTTGCAAAGAGCCTCGTGTCGATACTCCCGACAGACGATGTATTCCACGACGTTGCCGCCGAGATCCCGTTGATGGTCAGGATGATCGACGCAGGCTTTGTCGGCAACAAGGGAACGAAAGGTGGTTTTTACCGGGCGGCCGATCTCGCCAAGGGCAGCAGCCGCAAGACGCTGGATTTCGACAGCTTCACGTACCGGGATTATGCACCCGCCAAACCGCAGGTTGCGATCGATGCCGAACGGGCTGGCGACTTCACATTATTGCTTGAGGCTGATGATCAATACGGTCAGTACGCTTGGGAAATCCTGGCCAGCACGCTGTGTTACGCAGCCGCGCTTGTTCCCGATGTCAATGAGTCACTCGTTGCCATCGATGATGCGATGAAGCTCGGCTATAACTGGATCCAGGGACCGTTCGAGATGATCGATGCCATCGGCGTGGACCGATTCATTGCACGGCTCGAACGCGAAAACAGGGACATTCCTGATTTTGTGCGTACCGCCGCTGGAAAGTCCTGCTACCGCGTCGCCGCCGGTGAATTGCAGCATTTGCTCGCAGACGGCAGCTATCGCCAGCTGCGGCGGCCAGACGGCGTCGTTCGCTTCAGTGAGGAACGACGCAGGCTCACGCCGTTAATAGAAAACGCTGCCGCAAGTTACTTCGCACTCGATGACGATATCGGCCTCGTCGAGTTTCACAGTAAAGCCAACACGCTCGATGCCGAATCGATGCAACTGCTCGAAGCCGCCGTGCAGCACGCCAGTGAAAAAATGACGGGGCTGATCATTCACAATGACGCCCAGCACTTCTCCTGCGGCGTCAACCTCGGGAACGTGCTCGGCTTTATCGTTGCCGAAGACTGGGACGGCCTCGATCGATTCCTGGATCATTTTCAGCAGACCGTCCTGTCGATGCGGTACGCGCCGATCCCTGTCGTCGCAGCACCATCAGGCCTGTCACTCGGCGGCGGTTTCGAAGTCGTGCTGCACGCGGACAAGGTGATCTTCCATGCCAACTCGGTCACCGGGCTCGTCGAGTCGCTTGTCGGCGTCGTGCCCGGTGGCGGGGGCGTCAAGGAAATGCTTTACCGCTGGTCAGAGACCCATGGCGACGTGACCCAGGGTGCCTGGAGCACATTCATGAATATCGGCTACGGCAGGACGGCCCGCTCGCCACTCGAGGCGCAGTCGCTGGCGATGTTCCGCAGCGGCGTCGACGACTACATCATGAACCGCGACCGGCTGCTCGCGACCGCGAGAACGGCCGTCGGCGAGCTCGCTGACGGATATGCGGCTCCGCTGCGCCGGCCGCTCGCGATGCCGGGCCGCGGCATCTGGGCCGAAATGCGTGATTGGCTGGGTCAGGCGCTTGAAAAACGCCGGTTGACACCACATGACGTAAGCACCGGTACCGAGATTGCCCGGATCGTGACCGGCGGAGACATAGACGCCGGCACCGAGCTGGCGGAAAATGACATCTGCGATCTCGAGCGGCAGGCGTTCCTGACCCTCGCCCGAACGGCCGAGACGAGGGCGCGTATCGAATTCATGCTCGAACACGGTGTCCCGCTTAGAAACTGATAACGACTATGATTTACAACGCCCCGATCAAAGACATGCTATTCCTCGTCAACGAGTGGATTGGCCTGGACCGACTGACTTCGCTGCCCGGTTACGAGGAAGTCGATGCCGATTTGTTCGCAGCCATCCTCGAGGAAGCCAGCAAATTCTGCAGCACTGAGCTGCTGCCAATCAATCGCGAGGGGGATGAACACGCCGTCATACACGAGAATGGCGAAGTCCGGACGCCGCCCGGATTCAAGGAGGCCTATAAACGTTTCATCGAAAATGGCTGGACCAGCATCGACGCAAGGCCGGATCACGGCGGGCAGGGCCTGCCCAAACTGTTGCAAAATCTCATCGACGAAATGATCGGTGCGACAAACGTTTCCTTCAAGCTTTATACAGAACTTAGCCGCGGTGCCTATCACCTGATGGATCACGCCGCATCCGACGAGATTCGCGAAAAGTACTTGCCAAAATTAGTGGAAGGCGTCTGGTCCGGCACGATGTGTCTCACAGAACCGCATTGCGGCACGGATCTCGGGCTGTTAACGACCAAGGCGACACCTGCCGGCGACGGTAGCTACAAGATCAACGGCTCGAAGATCTTCATCACCTCCGGTGACCACGACCTGACCGAAAATATCCTGCATCTCGTGATCGCCCGCATCGAGGGGGCCCCGGCCGGAACCAAGGGCATCAGCCTGTTTCTCGTGCCCAAAATACTCGTCAATGACGATGGTTCTCTGGGCGCGCGCAATCCGGTAATCACGGCTTCGATTGAACACAAGATGGGCATTAAAGCCTCAGCTACCTGCACACTGAACTTCGACGACGCGACCGGCTACCTGATCGGCGAGGAAAACCGCGGCCTCGCGGCAATGTTCAAGATGATGAACATCGAACGCATAACCGTCGGTCTGCAGGGCCTGGGGTTATCTGAAATTGCATATCAGAATGCGCTTGACTACGCCCGGGAGCGAACACAAAGCAAAGCGCCCGCGCCACGACCCGATCCCAGTAAGGCGGCAGATCCGATTATCTACCAGCCCGAGATGCAGCGACAGCTGTTGACGATTCGCTCGCAGGTCGAGGGAGCCCGAGCGCTCTCGGTCTTGACGTCTTTACACGTGGATATCATGGAAAAGTCGACCGATAAAGCTGCCGCCGCTGATGCCGAAAACATGGTTGCGTTGCTGACACCGGTCGTAAAAGCACACTTTACCGATCTCGGCATGAGCAGTACGTTGTCGGCCCAGCAAATCTATGGCGGGCACGGCTACGTCCGCGAGCACGGCATGGAGCAACTGGTTCGTGATTGTCGCATTGCACCGATCTATGAAGGCACCAACGAGGTACAGGCGCTGGACCTCGTCTCACGCAAAATTACTGGCAAAACCGGCGAATTCGCCAATCGCTTTTTGCAGGGCTGGCAGGAATTTCTCACCGAACACAAGAACGATGAGAGCGTTTCCGCGTATGTTGGACCCGCTGCCGAAGCGCTACGACGCCTCATAGATACGACCGCATGGTTGCAGGAAAAAGCGCAGTCGGATGACGCCACAGCACGCGGTGCCGCGTCTCAATACCTGCGTCTGTTCGCGTTGACGATAATCGCCTGCTTGTGGGCCCAGATCATGGTCGTGATTCGTGACAAGGACGGCGCGTTCTATGACGTAAAACGCAAAGTTGGACGCTTCTATATGCAGCAGATACTGCCCGAGACCACATCGCTTGCCGAGGTTATCACGACGGGCAATGCGGCACTGGCCGACTTCGACGTCGCCGATTTCGGCGACTGAGCGTCACACTCAGCCTTTCATCTCGTCAGGTATTTTTATCTGCGGCGGGAACCATGGCGCCTCGCAGACAGTCGCCTGCAGTTCACCATGCGGCGCAACCACAACGAAGTCGGTGCCGATCTCGGCATGGCTGGCCGGCACGTTGGCCCAGGCTATGTTTATCTCTAGTCGCGGCGAATAAATGCAACGGGTCACATGACCAATCTTCCGGCCGGCGTCCGTTACGTCCCAGTACTCTTCATTAAATGCAGCGAGCGGTTCACCGTGAATCTCGATGCCGATCAGTCGCCGCTTCGGGCCTTCTTCGTTGATCTTTTTCAGCGCGTCCCTGCCGATAAAGTCATCAGGCTGGTTGAGTTCGACGAATCGACCCATACCGATCGTGTACGGATTATCCTCGAGCGTGATATCCGAGGCATAGGACAACAAGCCGCCCTCGATGCTTCGAATCGTACTGGGTGCGATCGGCGCAATGTTATACGGCTTGCCCGCCTGCATGATGCGCTCCCAAAGCTGTTCCCCGTATTGCGCGTCATGCAGATACAGCTCATAGCCCAGCTCGCCACTCCAGCCGGTCCGCGAAACGATGAGCGATATGCCGTCGAGCTCAGTTTCCTTGAGCCGGTAGTACTTGAGCTCAACCGCCCACTTGCCGAACAGGTCTTTCGCGACCAGTGGTGATTTCGGTCCCTGCAGCTGCAGGTTTGACACATCCGGGTCCGTTACCTTGACATCCATGCCACTGTTAACTGCCACGCCCATCGCCCACCACAGGACGTCTCCATCACCCGGCGAAATCCAGAACCGATCTTCTTCTATGCGCAAGAGAATGGCATCGTTGATGATGCCTCCTTCTTCGTTGGTCAGCACCATGTACTGGCACTGGCCGACCTCGCAGTTCGACATGTCACGAGGCGTAAGGAACTGGATAAGCCGGAAGGCGTCCGGCCCGGATATCTCGACCTTTTGCTGACAGGTTACATCCCACAGCGTTACATCATTGACGAGACTCCAGTACTCGGCAATCGTGTCACCATACGAGGTCGCGAGATACGTGTGGTTATACACCGTGAATGCCCTGGCCCCGTAACGCAGTGTCGCCGCGAAGAACGGTGACTTACGGACCCGGGGTCCGAAAGAGATCAGAGGCGCGGTGGAGGAATCCGTCATCAAGCGTACTCACCGATCTGGCTGTCAAAACGAGCGCAGCTTTACAGAAATTCACTTGCGGGTCTACACCGGGCTACAGTCTTGTCGGAGCCGATGCCGGCGAGCTGCTCTCTGTAGCAAGGATGTTGAGATTAGCCCGCACCTGAGCGTCGCGTTAGCGGCTGCGGTAAACCCCGAAATGTACGTATGGATACGTCGCCCGTGTTCCCGGCGCCACCGCTTCGGGGATCTTGTGGCGAATCGGCTTGATGCTGCGCAGGTAGCTAACGATCGCGTTCACATCTTCGTCGGTCATTCGCGCATATCCTTGCCAGGGCATGACCGCGATACGCCGGTCGGTGTGGCTACCGACACCAGCACGAACGGCGTTGGCGATTTGTTGATCACTCATTCCCCCGATACCGGTTTCAACATCGGGCGTGATGTTGGTCGGATAGACGACACCGGGATGCCGGTGTTCCAGCGGGTTCGTATAGGCGATGCCGATTGTTGAACCGGCCAGTGGCCGCTCGTAATCCGGATCGCCACTCAGCGCGCCATTCGTGTGGCAGGCGCCGCAGCCCAGCAGCTCGACGAGGTACTCGCCTCGCTCGACCATATAACGATTCTCGGGGGCAAAACTCCCGGCCTCCGCTTCCGGTGCATCGAGGAGCGTCGTGGCATCTACGGCCTCGTAATCCTCGAGCGGATCGTAAGGTATCGCACAGGCCATCAGGACCAGCAACGGCAGCAGCGCAAAGCCTCGATTTATCATGTCATCAATTCTCCCGCAGCGTGCTTATTATCATTGTGTGACCCGACATTGATTGGTGGAATAGCGGAAAACACATACCTGATGCCCTGATTGCACTCACGTTCAGGTCAGCGTCTTTTCGGCACGAAAGGTCTGTACTCTTAGCGGCCGTCAGCAGGCTGCAGGGCAGCGGCCCGGCATGTCTGCTCCAAATTTGCATCGCATAAACTATACTCGAGCTTGACGGGCATGCTGTACAATCCGGCCCTCGCACTTTCCAACAACCATCAACGACGAGATATAACAGTGAGCAACTCCGCACAGCTTGAAGTAATCAGAAACCGGCCAGGCTTCATCGCAGCCCTCGACCAGAGTGGTGGCAGCACCCCGAAAGCGCTCGGCCTCTATGGCATCAGCGAAGATGCCTGGTCCAACGAAGACGAGATGTTTGACGTCGTGCACGCGATGCGGACGCGCATTATCACGAGCCCGGCGTTCAACGGCGAGCGAATCCTCGGCGCCATACTGTTCGAGAACACAATGGACCGGGAGATCGAAGGTCAGCCGACGGCTGCGTATCTCTGGAACGTCAAGCAAGTCGTACCGTTCCTGAAAGTCGACAAGGGCCTGGCAAGCGAGGAGAACGGTACTCAGGTGATGAAGCCGATACCCGATCTTGACGTACTGCTCGGCAAGGCGAAGGCGAATGGCGTGTTCGGCACGAAGATGCGCTCCGTGATCAAGCAGGCGAATCAGACGGGTATCGATGCCATCGTCACACAGCAATTCGACATCGGCCGCCAAATCATCGCCGCCGGCCTGGTACCGATTATCGAGCCCGAAGTCGATATTCACTGCCCTGATAAAGCCGAAGCCGAGGCTATGCTGCATGTCGGTATCATGAACGAGTTGGACAGTCTCGGCGCGGATCAGATCGTCATGCTCAAGTTGACGTTACCGGAGAAGGACAACCTGTACGCCGACTGCATCGCGCATCCGAACGTAGCCAGGGTCGTGGCGCTGTCCGGCGGTTACTCGCGCGAGGAAGCGAACGCCCGCCTTGCGCGACAAAATGGCATGGTGGCGAGCTTCTCACGCGCCCTGGCAGAGGGATTGACAGCCCAGCAGTCAGATTCAGAGTTCAATGCAATGTTGGATGCATCCATTGAGAGTATTTTCGAGGCATCGAACACCTAGGAAAGTACGCGTTGAGCACTGCAAAAATAATCTACACAAAGACTGACGAAGCGCCGGCACTGGCCACTTATTCGCTCCTGCCAATCGTAACTGCGTTTACGAACGCTGCCGGCATCGCAATTGAGACTCGTGATATTTCACTCGCGGGGCGGATACTGGCGACGTTTCCCGAACACCTGACCGATGAGCAGCGTCAGGATGATGCTCTCGCAGAGCTTGGTGAACTTGCGAAAACCGCGGACGCGAACATCATCAAGTTACCCAATATCAGCGCCTCGATTCCCCAGCTGACCGCCGCGATCGCAGAACTGCAGTCGCAGGGTTGCAATATTCCTGACTTCCCCGAAGAGCCGCAAACTGATGCGGAACGACGGATTCGCGAACGCTATGCCACAGTACTCGGCAGCGCCGTGAATCCGGTGCTGCGTGAAGGCAACTCCGATCGCCGCGTTGCCGCTGCCGTCAAGCAGTATGCAAAGGACAACCCACACTCGATGGGTGCCTGGAGCAAGGATTCGAAATCCCATGTCGCCCATATGAGCGACGGCGATTTCTATTCGAGCGAGCAGTCGGCAATCGTCGCCAAGGGCGGCAATCTGCGAATCGAACTCGAGTCGGACGGCGAAGTCACCGTACTGCGCGAACAAGTGCCTGTACTGGCTGATGAAGTGATCGACGCCGCTGTTATGAATTGTCAAGCCCTGCGAGATTTTTTTGGGAAACAAGCGGAAGACGCGAAAAAGAGCGATGTCTTGTTTTCCCTGCATCTGAAAGCAACGATGATGAAAGTCTCCGACCCCATCATGTTCGGCCACGCGGTCACGGTTTTTTACAGCGATGTATTTGCGAAGCACGCCGCATTATTCGACGAACTCGGTGTGGATGCCAACAACGGTATCGGCGACGTTTACGCGAAGATCGCAGATCTCGATGCAGAGCAGCGCAAAGAAATCGAGGCCGAAATCGAAGCCGTCTATACCCACCGTCCCGCGCTCGCCATGGTCGACTCGGACAAGGGTATTACGAACCTGCACGTGCCGAGCAACATCATTATCGATGCGTCTATGCCCGCCGCGATCCGCTCATCGGGTCAGATGTGGGGTCCCGACGGCAAGCTGCATGATATGAAGGCGCTGATCCCAGATCGCTGTTACGCCGGCATCTACCAGGAGGTCATCGACTTTTGCCGGGAGAACGGCGCGTTCGATGTGGCAACAATGGGCAATGTCTGCAATGTCGGACTCATGGCGCAGAAAGCCGAAGAATATGGCTCGCATGACAAGACCTTCGAGATTCCCACAAGCGGCCGCGTGCGCGTGATTGACGAGGCCGGCGACGTTCTGCTGGAGCATGTCGTTGATCTGGGTGATATCTGGCGCATGTGCCAGACGAAGGATCTGCCGATCCGGGACTGGGTAAAGCTCGCCGTAAACCGCGCCAGGCAGACCGGATCCGTCGCCATCTTTTGGCTGGACGAGAACCGCGCACATGATCGCATGCTGATTGACAAGGCCAATCGATATCTCAAGGACCATGACACGACCGGCCTCGATATTCGCTTCCTGTCACCGGTTGACGCCATGCGCGAGACTCTCGAGCGCGTCAAAGCCGGAAGAGACACGATCTCGGTGACCGGCAATGTACTGCGTGACTACCTCACTGATCTGTTTCCAATTCTCGAGCTCGGCACAAGCGCGAAAATGCTGTCGATTGTGCCACTACTCGCCGGAGGCGGACTGTATGAGACGGGTGCCGGCGGATCCGCGCCGAAACACGTACAGCAGTTTCTCGAAGAAGGTCACCTGCGCTGGGATTCGCTTGGCGAATTTCTCGCGCTTGCAGTTTCGATCGAAGACCTTGCCGAGAAGACCGGCAACCGGCCGGCGATGCTCGTTGCTGACGCCCTGAACCAGGCGAACGGGCAATATCTTACGAACAACAAATCTCCGTCGCGCAAGGTCAATGAACTCGACAATCGTGGCAGCCACTATTACCTCGCCTTGTATTGGGCGCAGGCCCTGGCCGGGCAGACCGAAGACGCCGAACTCGCCAAAAAGATCAGCGGCGTGGCCGAGGCGCTGGCCGCAAATGAAGCGGCGATACTCGCAGAACTCAATGCAGCCCAGGGTCACGCTGTCGACATCGGTGGTTACTACAGGCCAGACGAAGATCTTGCGGTCCGCGCGATGCGGCCGAGTTCCATCTTGAACGGGATCATCGATACACATTAAAGCTCGCCAACCTGTCAACCCGAGCTCGACTGCAGCGTTATGTTGTACAGGCACGCGTAATCGAGGAAGTATCATGCGAACAAACAGATCCTTTTTGACACTGATCCTGACATCTGTGATGTATATGGCCACGGCGGCCAGTTATGCCGATGACAGCGCCACCGGTCCTGAGGCCATTAGTGACGAAGAGCGCCGGGCAGCACATGCTGAACGGCGCGCCCAGTGGGAAAGCATGTCCGAGGAAGAGCGCCAGGCTGCTCGCGAGGAGCGGCGGGCCCGGTGGGAAAGCATGTCCGAGGAAGAGCGCCAGGCTCTGCGCGAACAGCGCGCCAACAGGAAACAGGACCGGCGCGAGGCGCGGCGCGAACGCTGGGAGGGCATGTCCGAAGAGGAGCGTCAGGCGATGCGTGAAAAAAGGCACGAGCGTCGTGGTGCCAAGGGCAAGGGTCACGGCAAGCAGCGACCACCTGCTGCAGGCACTAACGACGAGGCCTAGCCAGTATTGCTTCGGGTCCAGCGATCCACCAGCACAGCGGCGGATATCTGGCCAAGGACATTCACAGCGGATCGCATCATGTCCGGTATCCGATCGATGCCGAGCATGATAGCGAGCCCCGCGACCGGTACACCGATCGCATCCAGCGCAGGCGCCATCGTGACAACCCCCGACGATGGCACCGGAGCCACCGTTAACGATATAAGGAATGTAGCCAGCATCGCCGCGCCGATCGCGGCTAACGGTATCGGTACGTCGTACAAGTAAGCCAGAAACACGATCGCCGCGCCCTGAAACAGCGCACTACCGGGTCTGTGCATTGATGCGCCGAGGGGCACGAGCAAATCCGCGATTGTCGCCGACACCTTGAGATTGTGCGTGGTTTCTTCGAGTGATACCGGTATGGCTGCAACGGTACTGGTTGTCGAAGCCGCGACCGACGCCGCACCGAGCACGCCGCTCAGGTAGCGAACCGGGCCGATGCCCGCCACAAAATAAACCAGCGGCAGCGTGATCAGGGACAGGAATATCACGAGTCCGATGAAAATACAGGCGATGAAAATACCGAGGCTCTGCACGAGATCCCAACCCAGAGCCGCGGTGACCGGCGCGGCCAACCCGAATACGCCGATTGGCGCTGTGTAGAGGATCCACCAGACGAGCTTGATCAGTGCCGCGCTGATGTCATCCGCGATGTTGATCAGGCGCTCTCGTCGTTCGCTCGCCAAAGTACCGGTGGCCGCAGCGACCAGCGCTGTAAAGACTATCAGTGGCAGAATAGCTCCATCACTTGCTGCCGCAAACGGATTCGCCGGCACGAGGCTGACGATGAAATCCACGAAACTCTGCAATTGCGGAATTTCAGTGGCCTCAGACTGCGGCATGTCGATCTCAGTCGCAAACCGTAAGCCCACGTTCATCGTCACCATGCCGATAGCGATCGCGGGGATTAGCGTGATCCAGTAATAGGCAATCGTCAGGCCACCGATGCGGCCGAGCTTGCGCGGATCGCCGAGCCGGGCAATGCTCGTAAAGATCACGGTGACGATCAGCGGAATAACCACCATGCGGATGGCATTCATGAACACCGTTCCGAATGGCGCTGACGCCTTTGCAATTGCCAGCAACGTTGCGTTGCCTGTGGCAGCCGCAGCCAACCCGACGATCAGTCCGAGTACAAGTCCTGCCGCAATTGCAATATGAAGCATTCGCTGTTACCGGCGGATTCGTCGCATTATTGGGGACATTCCTGATTTAACGTATTGATCCGTTAAATCAGGAATGTCCCCATTTCGGCGCTGCAGCCGATCAAGCGGAGTAGCCTTCCTTGCTCAGCGGTAGCGTGCGTACCCGATGCCCCGAAGCTGCGTAGATCGCGTTGCACACGGCCGGCGCGAGCGGCGGCAGTGCGGGTTCGCCGAGTCCGGTCGGCGGGAAGTCGCTCTGAATGAAGTGCACATCGACGACCGGCGCATTGTTCATGCGCATCAACGGGTATTGATGGAAGTTCGATTCCTGCACACGCCCGTTCTCCACCGTGATCTCGAGTCCGAGCATCGTGCTGAGCCCGTCCATCACCGCGCCCTGGCATTGGTTCTCCCCACCGCTCATGTTGACGATGGGCCCGACATCCGCGGCCACCGTCACTTTGTGCACCTTAATCCTGCGATTCTCATCGACGCTGACGTCCGCCACTTCCGCAAAGTGCCCGGCATGGCTGAAGTAAAATGCGAGGCCCAGGCCCCGGCCCGGCGGTCGCGGCTCTCCCCAGCCGGCTTTTTCTGCCGCCAGCCTGATCACATCGGCCGCACGCGCCGTGTTCAGGGCCCGCTCGTTGCCGGGATCGAGCCAGCGCGGCTCTCCCATGAGTTCGAGCAGAAATTCGACGTGGTCGCGCCCTGCCGCTACGGCCAATTCGTTGATAAAGCTCTGTACGGCAAACGCGATCGCATTCGATCGCGGCGCCCGCCACGGACCTGTCGGCGTACCCAGCGGCAGCAAGGTCTGTGTCACTTTGTAATTGTCGATCAGGCCTTCAGGCAGTTCGCCCGGGCGCAGATCGCCACCCGATACCGGGCCTTCGCCATCGTGGGTAAAGGTGATGAAATGATCTTCCCAACCCGACAGCCTGCCGTTCGCATCGAGTGACGCCTGCAACGCATGAAAGCCACCCGGGCGATAGAAGTCGTGGGCCATATCGTCCTCGCGCGCCCATTGCAGCTTCACGGGTACACCAACTTCGCGTGCGATCGCGGCAACTTCGCAAACATAATCATTCATCAGGCGGCGACCAAAGCCACCACCGACGCGCGTCTGATGCAAAGTGACCCGTTCTCTCGGGATACCGAGGACGTTCGCGACGCTGCCGATAGCCTGATCCGGACGCTGTGTCGGCGCCCAGATCTCGATGGCCCCATCGCGATACCACGCCGTGCAGTTCTGCGGTTCCAGTGGCGCATGCGACACGAACGGGTAGCTATAGAACGCGTCCAGCTTTTGCTCGGCGTCGGCGAACGCACTCTCGACGTCGCCGAACTCGTACAGGATGTCTGCACCGCGCTGCTGCGACTTGCTTTTCGCCTGTCGCGTCAGACCGCTCCAGCTGTCCTTGGAAGCTTCGCTTTCATCCCAATCGACGCGCAAACGCGCCCGCGCGCTTTGCGTCGCCCAGGTCGATACGCCGATGATTGCAACACCGGGCATCAGTTCGGTCACAGTGTCGTTGCCTTCGAGCACGAAGGCATCGTGGACGCCCGGCAGCTCGCGAATCTCGTCGAGATTCGCGCTACCGACCCGGCCACCTGTCGCCGGACACTTGGAGTAAGACGCAAATACCATGCCCGGCAGCATCTGATCGATACCGAACAGCGGCTTGCCGGTGACGAGCTTTTCATTATCGACACCCGTAACGCGTTTGCCGATCAGCTTGTACTCGTCGCGAGACTTGAATTTCAAGGCGCTCTTGTCGGGCACCGGCAATTCGGCCGCGGCCTCCGCGAGATCGCCGTAGCTGAGCTGGCGGCCGCTCGGTTTATGCGTCACAACGCTCGCTGCAGTAGCACATTCAGCAGCATCCACACCCCAGGTGTTTGCCGCCGCACTCACGAGCATTGCCCGCGCCGTGGCACCGGCTTCGCGGAGCTGATTCCACGCCGTGGGAATCGAGCGCGACCCTCCGGCGCTCTGCCGGCCGAAAACTGCCGTGTCGATGTGTGCCTGTTCAACCTGGACGTCGGCCCAGTCCGCATCGAGCTCTTCGGCCACAATCATGGGGAAGGCCGTCTTGATGCCCTGCCCGATCTCGGGACTCTTCGAGTAAATGAGAATCGTGCCGTCGGATGTGATCCTGAGAAATGCGTTCGGCTCGAATTTACTCGCGTGTCCTGCGGCGACCGCGCCCGTGCTATTGCCCAGGCAAACGGCCAGTGTCAATCCGCCGCCCGCGAGTCCGGTCAGTTTCAGGAATGTGCGGCGGCCGATCTTGTGTGTGTACCACGCATCGGCCAGATCACCTTCAGCGTCGCGAATCGCCGTTTTGAGATTGGGATCTCGCGCAAGTCGTTCTGCCGCTTTCATACGTCACCTCCGCTGGTTCCGAGGTCTTTTGCCGCACTGTGAATCGCGGCACGAATTCGCTGGTAGGTGCCGCAGCGGCAAAGATTGCCCGACATCGCCGCGTCTATGTCAGCATCGCTGGGTGACGGGTTCTGCGCCAGCAGGGCTGCCGCACTCATGATTTGGCCCGCCTGGCAATAGCCGCATTGTGGTACGTCGTGTTCGATCCAGGCTTTCTGTAACGGGTGGAGCGTGCCATCCGCCGCGGCCAGGTCTTCGATTGTCGTGATCATCTTCCCTTCGGCTGCGGATGCAGGCGTGGAGCAGGAACGAATCGGGTGGCCATTGAGATGCACGGTGCACGCACCGCAGTAACCGCCACCGCAGCCAAACTTTGTGCCTACGAGGCTCAGATGATCGCGCAATATCCAGAGCAACGGCGTCGAGCTATCCACATCCTCGAGCACGTGGCTCTTGCCATTGATGTTGAGACTTACCATTGGCACTCCTCCGCACTGATTTGGAACCTGCGAATTCGGCTCCCGCAGGTATTTTAGCACCGCGGCTGGCTATTGCTTCGGGAACATTAGATTCATCAGTAACGGTAGTTAATCTGCGTTCGATAGTCTGCGACAGCCCGACTGCAATTGGGCCAAACTTATACGCATGGCCCGGTACAATGACAGCAACTATTGCAGAACCCTGGTTTAATGAGCGAAGACAACGCCGCACCAGACTACTCTGACGTCGAGATGCGTCGCAGCAAGACGTCGAAGCGGCGCATGTCGCCGGGGCGTCGCCTCGCCTATGCCATCGCCACGCCCCTGTTGCGCATGACGATGTATCTGCTCAACTCGAGCTACCGGATCAAGAGGCTCATTGGCAGCGAAATCGCTGACCGGATCATCGCGGATTCGGGCCAGCCTTATGTGCCCTGTTACTGGCACCAGCAACAACTAGTGTGCACAGAGCTGATCCGTGACTGGCTCAGACGCGGCTTTCGCGCTTGCTACATCGTCTCGGCCTCAGTCGACGGTGAGGTGCCGTCACGCATAGCCAGGTCCTGGGGCGCCGACGTCATCCGCGGCTCTGCTGCGAATACGGGGGCTCTGGTGCTTCGCGACGCACAGCAGATGATGAAACGCGGCGTTTCGATCGTGACGACGCCGGATGGGCCACTCGGCCCGAAGTTCGAATTCAAGAGCGGCACAGTCCTGATGGCACGAATCGGCAGCGCTCCCCTGGTCCCGGTTGCCTGCGCAGCAGATCGAGCCTGGTATCTCAATACCTGGGATCAATTCATGATTCCCAAACCATTCGCACGCATTGTGATTGCCGTCGGTGAACCCATCGAGGTCCCACGCGGCGCATCAAAGGATGAGATAGAGGCTATCCGCAGGAAAGTGCAATCAGCGATCGAAGCGCAGATTCAGCTCAGCAAAGCCGCGGTCGTCGACGCGACGTAATCGACCTCGTCCTCACTCATCTCCGGAAATATCGGCAGAGACACGCAGCGGCTTGCGGCCTCTTCGGCGACAGGCAGCGTGCCGAACCGACAGGTCTTCGCGAAATGCTCGTGCTTATGCAGTGGTTTGGCATAGTAAAGTGCAGTCGCGACGCCCGCATCGGCGAGTCGCATGCGTAACGCCTCCCGATCGTCGACGAGGATCGTGTAATAGCCGTACGCGTGACGTGTACCATCCGCCGCTGTAGGCGTTTTCGCGCCTGCGGCCGACAACACATTATTATAGTGTGCAGCGATTTGCCGACGCCGCTCGTTCATAGCATCTATGTGCGCAAGCTTGATCCGCAACACGGCTGCCTGCAGTTCATCGAGCCGACTGTTGAAGCCGAGCATCGCGTGCTCGCCCTTATCGCCAATGCCGTGGTTGCGCAACACCCGCATGCGGCGATCTATGTTGGCATCAGTCGTACTGACGAGGCCGCCGTCCCCGAGACAACCCATTGTTTTCGTCGGGTAGAAGCTGAATGCGCCTGCATGGCCGAAACTGCCCGTCGCCTGACCGTCGATCGCAGCACCGAAGCACTGCGCGCAATCTTCTATGACGAAAACCCCGTGGCGGTCTGCGATATCCATGATTATCGGCATGTCGGCCGGTAAACCGAAGAGATGCACGGGAATGACACCACGGGTTTTCGAAGTTATCGCGTCCGCCATGAGATTGGCATCGATGTTGTAACTGTCGGCATCGATGTCGACGAGCACTGGCTGAGCGCCAACGTACTCGATAGCCTCGACGGTCGCTGCGAAAGTGAACGGCGTCGTGATCACTTCGTCGCCCGGTCCGATACCGAGGCCGGCGAGCGCAAGATGCAGTGCATCGGTCCCGGATCCGCAAGCGACCGCATGCGGGACACCGAGATAGTCTGCGGTCGCCTCTTCCAGAGCGGCGACATTCCTGCCCAGGACATAGGCGCCACTGCGAGCAACGTCTTGCATGCAGGCATCGAATTCCGCGGCATGGGCGCTGTAAGCCCGGCCAAGGTCGAGGAACGGGACTTTCATCGCGCCTGTTGCCTGCCGACGAGTTCGCCAATCACCATCGCCGTCTCAAGAGCCTCCATGCCCGTACGTCCGCTGACCAACGGTGCCGGCCCGCCCGCAACCGATTCCAGGAACGCGGCCGCCTGGTCCATCAGCGCATCACTGTCGCCAAAACTCTGTTTGTCGATCGTCACATCCTCTGGGCCCGAGACGGGACCACTGCCCCGCTTGCTGTAGCTCGTCAACGTCTTGTTCTGCAGGTCCGCAGACACATAGGCATCTGCCTGAAATATTCGCAGAGACCGCTCCGTTTTCATACTGATACGACTGCTGGTTACGTTCGCAACGCAACCATTGGCGAACCGGATTCGGGCATTCGCTAAGTCGATATTATCCGAGAACACCGATTGTCCGACCGCATCGACATGTTCCATCGGCGAGCGTACGAAGCTATGAATAAGATCGATATCGTGGATCATGAGGTCCAGGACGACGCTGACATCGAGCGCCCGGGGTTTGTACGGTGCAATTCGATGCGACTCAACAAAAAGCGGCTCCCCGACATGCTCCGCGAGGGCGACAACGGTCGGATTGAAGCGCTCGAGGTGTCCGACCTGGAATACGAGTTCATTCGACTGCGCCATTTCGACAAGTTTGCGGGCCTCATCGGTCGTCGTCGCGATTGGCTTCTCCAAGAGCACATGGATGCCGCTCTCAAGCAGCGCGGCAGTGATATCGAAGTGGGTCGACGTGGGCGTGACAACGGCAACCGCGTCGACCTTGCCAATCAGGTCACGAAAATCAGGAACCACTTCCACTCCCAGGCTCGAGGCGACCGCTTTTGCCCGCTCGGCGTCGGCGTCGACGACAGCAATCAGTTCGGATGCTGCCAGCGCCGCAAACTTCTGGGCGTGTCGTTCACCCTGAAACCCGACTCCTATCACTGCGGTCTTGATGGGTTTCATTGCGCCGTGGACAAATGCTCGCGAGCGTGCGGAACCGGCTCGCGAGATTCGTCTGTCTTCAGGTCGAAAATCTGTTCATCCATGCCATTGAGCTTCAAGTAGCACGGCGCGTCCAGCCAGCTACCAAGGTTGATACAGCGAAATGTTCCGGCCTCGTGCTCTATCCGACAATCGTCTCTGACATGAACATGACCGGATATGATGATGTCAAATGGTTTTGTTGCGTGCGCCTTGCGCGCATGTGCACGAATCTTCGTGATGGCATCAGCGGCGTCGATCGATTTGACGTTGGAAGTATAATCGCGGCTCTTTATGCTCGCTCTGTCACCGACTCGGGCGACCAGCACACCCGGCAGATTACACATGAGCAAACGCATCGGAGCGGTGCGTAGGAACCATCGTAAGAACCGGTAACCCTTGTCATCGGGATCCATCTGATCGCCATGTTCGAGACGCACGGTCCTCCCGCCAAGGAATATATAGGTTGGTCCCCCATGTACCGTGAGGCCGAGCTGGTCTTCCCAGTAATAGCGAAGGTGCAGATCGTGGTTGCCCTCGAAATAATTGATTTCCACACCCTCGTCTTTCAGCCTGCGAATCTCACCGATAATGTCTCGGTAACGATCCACGAAGTAGCGATGGTCGGCAACCCAGATGTCGAAGATATCACCCAGCAAGAACAGGTGCGTGGTATTCGTTTTGCCAGAAAGCCCGCGCAGAAATGACACGAATAATCTCGCGCGTGGACTCTCCGGCGAGGTTATGTGAATGTCCGAAACAAAGTAGGCACTGGGCATGCCGGTAAATGTATCAAAAGACCGCCAGGCCCGCCTCGGCAAGCACAGTCAGCAAGCCGATCTGTATCGCGACGTGCCCGTCCTCGTTGCGCCAGGACTCACTCGGAGCATGTGAATTTTCGCTCACGCCACCTCGGCTCATCGTTATCGCGGGTACGCCAACTGACAGCGGATAGTTGGCATCGGTTGAAGACGCCTGCAGATCCGGCTCAAGCCCGAACTGCCGCATCGTGGCTATGGCTCGCTGCAGCAGAGGCGCCATTGGATCACCTTGCGCTGCCGGACGAGTACCGACACGCTCGATGTTCACCGTCAGTTCGGGACCGTCGAGCCGAGCCGCGTTCTCCTCTTGCAACGCCTGATTAGCGGCCGCCAGAAATACCGCATCGATCTCGTCGAGCTTGGCCTGATTAGCGGATCGCATATCGACTTCCAGCCACGACTCGAATGCGATGGAATTGATCGACGTACCGCCACCGATGCGTCCGACATTGTAACTGGTCTTGTCACCACTCGACGTCACAGCCGGAGCATCCTCCACAAACCTGGCGATGGCGCGACCGAGGGCGTGATGTGGGCTCGCAGTGCCGAATGCGCCCCAGGAATGCCCCCCGGGGCCTTTGTAGGTCACGCGGTAGCGGTGCGAGCCCACGCCTGCATAGACAATGCGATTCGTCTTACCACCGTCGACTGCAATCAGCGAATCAATTCGCGGGCCACCTTCGCGAAACAGGTGTTTCATTCCACGCAGGTCGCCGAGCCCCTCTTCGCCGACGTTGCCAATGAACAGAATATCGGCTTCGGTCTCGATGCCCGCATGTTGCAGAGCCCGCAAAACGCCGATCACTACGACGAGACCGCGGGAGTTGTCACCGATACCCGGCGCGAGCATTTTCTCCCCGTCGAATCGAACCGTGACATCAGTCTCGGCCGGGAATACGGTATCGAGGTGCGCCGTGTATGCCACGACGTAATTTCCTGAGCGACCCGGGCGGCGGCCGATCGCGTTACCCACGGCATCGATGCTGACCTCGGTCAGGCCCGCATCGCGAAGCAGTTCTGCAAAGCGCAGAGCTCGCTGCTGTTCACCGAAAGGTGGCGCCGGAATTTCAGTGAGCTCAATGAGATCGATTTTCGACCGCGGTTCAATGGCAACAATGTGTTCCAACGCCTCCTGAATACTGGCGTTCGCGAGGAGGTCAGTTATCTGCTGCTCATACTCTTTCTGGTCGCTGGGCGCTGGTGCCGTAGTCGAAGCGTCCGGCGAGCACGCGGGTCCACTTATCGCTGCGACGATGGCGACGCCTGTCAAGATTTTCCGCATATCCTAGTACTGTTCGCACACCGCCGCGCCCGTCACCGATTAAAGCACAGCTTGGAGCATTGGCGATAAAGAATCACCGGCTGGGCGCCGACAAACGGTCGATTTCGGCCGACGAGCGGCAGCCCTCCGACGAGCGGTAGCTACGAGCCGACCTCTGACATTCACGTGCGTCGTTCGCAGGCTTACCATCAAACTATCGAGTCAGCTGAACCGAGTAACAGTCATGTCAATCCGAAAACACGTCCGCAATGACATGCCCCGATTTCCGGCACAGAAAAAATTCAGCGTCGACAAGGCTGTGCGCCGGCCGACGCGAGTTCTGCCCGATGTCGAGGCGACCACTCTTGAAATTGACGATGAATACGCTGTCGATTGCGATCCCTACAATCGAACGGGGCAACATTGTGTCGAGGCCCTGCGCCACAAGAAACACCGGGGGTGGTAGCTCCCCGCGAGGTTGCGCATTTCTCGAATTCGACACATTAAACATAATCGCGTAAAATCGGCGCAATTCGCGTAACTCCGCTTGGGCGTGGAAGGGACTCGAATACCGTTCAAGCTGGCCGTTGCGCCAATCGATCGACACTGAAAGGGAGGGGCACCCTGCCAGTACGATGGATACCCAGCGCATCCGACACAATCTCCACAAGATTGTTGTTCTGAATCCGAAAGGCGGTTCCGGCAAGACAACGCTGGCAACTAATCTCGCCAGTTTTTTCGCGATGCGCGGACCTCCTCCAACGTTAGTAGATTGCGATCCTCACGGATACAGCATGCGCTGGCTGAATAACCGCTCCGCGCAACGACCGAAAATCTACGGCATCGCGGCATACGAACACTGCAGTCAATCTGGAAAACTCTCCGAATTGCACGCCTGGCCCGGATCGAAACAATTGATCGTCGATCTCCCGGCCGCACTACCCGACGATCAGCTCTATTATCAGACCTATGACGCACAGAGCATCCTGATTCCGGTGTTGCCGTCCGAGATCGATATCTACTCAGCTACGCGCTTCATCGCCGAACTGTTGTTGGTCGCGCAATTGGACCGCCGGAACCGTAACCTGGCTATTGTTGCCAATCGCACACGCCAGAATACGAGAAGCTGCCGATCGCTTATGCGATTTTTGACCAGCCTGAACATTCCATTTATCGCGCAACTGCGTGACAGTCAAAATTACGTGCACGCTGCCGCTGACGGCATCGGTATCTATGAAATGCCCGCCTTTAAAGTCAGGAATGACATCGAGCAAATGGCTCCGGTCATCACCTGGCTCGATAACTGGCGCATGCGCAGATTAGATGCGGCTGCATCGGCGAGCTTCGAACACGCTCCGAGCGCCGAGGTACTCACACCGGCTTCGGTCAAGCACCAGCGCTGATGCGCTAGCTCGTTGCCGCGGACTTGTCGCTGGCTCCCGAATCAATCCAGACTTTGTCGTCGTTGCAGTGATAGACCCGATGCACTTCGTCGTTTCGCAGCGACTCGAGATGCACATCAAATCGCCACAAGCGATGCATGTGCTTCAATACTTCCTTGGCGTCGTCCTCGTCAAGCGGAATTCGATCGCGTTGCGCATGTTTCAACGTGATTGACCGGTCACCTCGAAGGGACACCTCCCACACCTGGATATCCGGCTCCTGTTTGCTGAGATTGTATTGTTCTGCGAGATCCTCCCGCACCTGCCGGTAGCCGTCGTCGTCATGGATGGCCGTAACCTGAATCGCCCTATCCGCATCATCATCGAGAATGCTGAATAACTTCAGATCACGGATAACTTTCGGCGTCAGATATTGCAGGATGAAGCTCTCATCCTTGTAGTTGGTCATCGCATGATGCACGGTCTCGAGCCAATCACCACCGGCATATTCGGGGCAAAGGCGTCGGTCTTCGTCGGTTGGGTTTTCGCAAACACGACGTATGTCGGAAAACATCGCGAATCCCAGCGTGTAAGGGTTGATACCCGAATAGTAAGGTGAGTCGTACTCGGGCTGATAAATGACGTTGGTATGCGATTGCAGGAACTCGAAGATATTTCCTTCCGTAATCAACCCCTCGTCATACAGATCGTTCATCAGATTATAGTGCCAGAACGTCGCCCAGCCCTCGTTCATGATCTTGGTCTGGCGCTGCGGATAGTAGTACACCGCAATCTTGCGCACGATGCGAACGATCTCGCGCTCCCAGGGCTCCAATAGCGGGGCGTTCTTCTCGATAAAGTACAACAGGTTCTCCTGCGGTTCCGCAGGAAATCGCGGCCATTTCTCTTCCGTCTTTTGCTTCTTTTTTGGAATTGTGCGCCAGAGATCGTTGACTTGCTTCTGCAGGTAGTCTTCCCGCTCTTTCTGGCGCTGCTTTTCCTGGTCCGCCGAGATAGGACGAGGACGACGGAATCGGTCGACCCCGAGATTCATGAGCGCATGGCAGGAATCAAGCAGTGACTCCACAGCCTCCATACCATGCCGCTCCTCGCATTCGCTGATGTAGTTCCTGGCGAACAGAACGTAATTTACGATCGCACTGGCGTCCGTCCATTCACGGAACAGATAGTTACTCTTGAAAAAAGAGTTGTGCCCGAAGCAGGCATGCGCAATTACTAGCGCCTGCAGCGTCGAACTGTTTTCCTCCATGAGATAGGCGATACATGGGTTCGAGTTGATCACCAGTTCGTAAGCAAGTCCGATATGACCCTTTCGGTAGCGTTGCTCGGTACTCAGGAACTGTTTGCCAAATGACCAATGATGGTAGCCGACGGGCATGCCGACGGATGAATAGGCGTCCATCATTTGGTTGGCGGAGATAATCTCGATCTGATTAGGATACGTATCCAGGCGATACTTGTCGGCTGCGATACGACCGATCTCTGCTTCAAAAGCATCTAGAGCTTCGAACGTCCACTCCGACCCTTCTGCGATTGGCTCCCTTTTGCTCACGTCGACTTCCGTTCGAACAGATCACGGAACACGGGAAAAATATCGGCCGGCTCTTTCACGTTGCGCATTGCAAACCGGTCCGGAAACAGCTCGGGAATTTCACTGTACGTCTGCCACAGTTCCTGTTCCCTGCCCGACGAGATTTCGACATAAGCGAAGTACTGCACCAGAGGTAGCAGGCCCTTGACAAGCAAATCGCGGCATTTCGGTGAATCGTCCTGCCAGTTCTCGCCGTCCGATGCCTGAGCAGCATAGATATTCCAGCTATCGGTCGGATACCGTTCGGCGACGATCGATTTCATGAGTTCAAGTGCGCTCGATACAACCGTGCCACCGGTCTCGCGTGAATAAAAGAACTCCTCTTCATCGACCTCGTTAGCTTTGGTGTGGTGGCGAATAAAGACGACTTCGGTTTTCTCATAGTGCCGTTTGAGAAACATATGCAGTAAAACGAAGAAACGCTTGGCAAGGTCTTTGATGTCTTGTGTCATGGATCCTGATACGTCCATCAGGCAGAACATGACCGCACTTGTGGTCGGTGTCGGTTGCTGAATCATGTTGTTGTAGCGCAGATCGAAGTCGTCCAGGAACGGAATCTGATTCAAGCGCCGCCGGGCCCGATCGAGTTTCCCGGTGATTTCCCCGCGTTCTACAGAATCTTCATCATCCTCGAGGGCTTCCAGCGCTTCCTCCAGCGCCTTGATCTCGCGACGTATCGCGCCACCGAGAGCGATACGTCTTGCCTTGGCTCCTCTGAGCGATTGCACAACGTTCAACCGGGCCGGGATGCCCTCACGCAAGTAGCCACCCTTGACCAGCTTGTAGGAATCGGAATCCTTCAGTTGTTTGCGAACGAGGTTCGGCAGTTCAAGATCCTCGAACATGAAATCGAGGAATTCCTGCTGATTGAGCTCGAAAACAAACTCGTCCATGCCTTCGCCCTGATTACTGGCATTGCCGCCCCCGCTCCCGCCTCCGCCTCTCGGGCGATCGATGCGATCGCCGCGAACGAATTCCCTGTTGCCGGGCAATACCCGTCGCTGCTTGCCGCCCTTGCCCTGGCGGAATATGGGCTCGGATATATCTTTTCGCGGAATCGAGATCTCTTCACCACGTTCCATATCCGTGATGCTGCGCTTGTTAACGGCATCCGTCACCGCATCTTTGATGTGCTTGCGGAATCGCTTCAGGAAGCGCTGGCGATTAACGGCACTCTTTTGTTTGCCTTGTTGCCGCCGATCGATAATGAGGAACGCCATGACCCATCACTGCGATTTACGCACCCTCAAATACCACTCCGATAGCAGCCTGACCTGTTTCTTCGTGTAGCCATACTCTGTCAGTCGTTGCACGAAGTCTTCGTGTTTCTGTTGGTCCTCTTCCGACGCCCGCGGATTGAAAGAGATGACAGGCAGCAGGTCCTCTGTGCTCGAGAACATCGTCTTTTCGATCACCAGACGTAGCTTCTCGTAGCTCGTCCAGGCCGGATTGTTGCCGGCGTTGGAGGCTCTCGCACGAAGCACGAAATTCACCACTTCGTGGCGAAAATCTTTCGGATTACCGATGCCGGCGGCTTTCTCGATTTTTTCAAGCTCATCATTCAACGCAGTATGATCAAGGATTTCGCCCGTCTCCGGATTGCGATAATCCTGATCCTGTATCCACAGATCGGCATAAGTAATGTAGCGATCGAAAATGTTCTGCCCATACTGCGAATATGATTCGAGATAAGCCGTCTGAATTTCTTTGCCCAGGAAGTCGATATACTTTGGGGTCAGGTATTCTTTGATGAAATTAATATAGCGGTCGCGGATGTCCTCAGGAAACTGTTCCTGCTCAATTTGTTTTTCTAGCACGTATAAGAGGTGCACCGGATTTGCGGCCGTCTCCTCCGAATCGAAATTGAAGACTTTGGACAGAATTTTGAAAGCAAATCGTGTGGACAATCCGTCCATACCCTCATCGACGCCCGCCGCATCGCGGTATTCCTGTATCGATTTCGCCTTCGGATCGATGTCCTTGAGATTCTCGCCGTCATAAACTCGCAGCTTCGAGTAGATACTGGAATTTTCATGCTCCTTGAGTCGCGTCAGTACCAGGAATTGCGCCAGCATGCGTAATGTATCCGGCGCACATGGCGCCTCACTTAGCGAGCTGTTGCGCAGCAACTTCTCATAGATTTGTATTTCTTCTGTCGCTTGCAGGCAGTACGGCACCTTTACGATATAGACACGGTCGATAAACGCTTCGTTATTCTTGTTGTTCTTGAACGATTGCCATTCGGCTTCATTCGAGTGTGCGAGGATGATGCCTTCGAACGGAATCGAACCTATGGACTCGGTACCGTTGTAGTTCATTTCCTGCGAAGCGGTCAGTAGCGGGTGTAATACTTTTATCGGCGCCTTGAACATTTCGACAAATTCGAGAATGCCCTGATTGGCATGGCACAGGCCTCCGGAGAAACTGTAAGCGTCGGGATCATTCTGCTTGAACTCCTCGAGCTTGCGAATATCTACTTTGCCGACAAGCGCTGATATGTCCTGATTGTTTTCGTCTCCAGGTTCAGTCTTGGCAATCGCAATTTGATTGAGGATCGACGGATTTTGCTTGACTACGCGGAACTGTCGGATGTCACCGTTGAATTCTTTTAGACGCTTGGCGGCCCATGGCGACATGATGCCTTGCACGTATCGTGTGGGTATACCGAATTCTTCCTCGAGAATCTTCGCATCTTCGACCGGGTTGAAGAGCCCCAGCGGCGTTTCCTGTATCGGCGATCCCTTAAGGCAGTACAGCGGTTGCTTTTGCATCAGTTCCTTAAGTTTTTCCGCCAGCGATGACTTGCCGCCGCCGACGGGGCCTAACAAGTACAGGATTTGCTTTTTTTCTTCGAGACCCTGGGCTGCATGACGAAAGAATGACACGATCTGCTCGATGCACTCCTCCATTCCGTAGAAATTGTCAAACTCCGGGTAGCGTTTAATGATTTTGTTTGAATAGATGCGTGACAAGCGCGGATCATTGGCAGTATCGATGAGTTCGGGTTTGCCGATAGCCAGGAGCAAGCGTTCGGCGGCGGTAGCATAAGCGGATGTGTCGATCTTGCAGATGTCCAGGTATTCTTCGAGGCTATATTCTTCTTGTTGTGTATCTTCAAAACGGGACTGGTATTTACCGAAGATACTCATGATGTTCCTCCTGCGTTAAGTAAGCCGATTCACAGCATCAAACAACCACATTTCCCATACTCCCCGCCTCATGAGTCTTTTCATTTTCCAACCGATCCCTGGCATCCATGCATTCGCTATTGGCGCCAGATATAGATTACTAGTGCTGCCCTATCCAGAATGTGACGCAGCTAACATTTGTTAACATAAGTCCGGATACCCTTGCATTATAGACCCTCCCGGAGCCCGAATAATTCCATGGACCTCTCGCCGACAGGGCGGGTCTAATGCGGCTCATTTTGGTGCCGGCTGCGCCGGAAACACAGGGGGAGGGGTCAACGGCACGGGGTCCCGCTGATAACGCCTGATGCGGCGGCTACGGTTTATTCTGTGCTGGCGTGTCTCGCTGCAATCATGGCCCGCCATTCTGCGCGGCTGAACGTGGCCGCAGGCAGTAAGACTGGAATCAGCAAGAGCATATTTTGATGCATTGGTCCTCCAGGCAACGCTAGTTGGGACGCTCGTAAGCGACCGCCCCGCCGACCAACGTCAGTACTGGTTTGATGCGGTCAATCTCTTCGATCGGTGCATTAAGTATATCGCCGTCGAAGACAACGAGATCGGCGAGCTTGCCCGGTTCGATCGAGCCGAGTGAATCTTCGGCGCTCATGAATCGCGCTCCCCAACGAGTCAGTGCCAATAGCGCCTGGCTCCTTGTCAGCGCCTGGTCAGGAGCGACCGGTCTGCCCTTGCGGTCGATTCGCATAACGGCGTCCTTCACTAATTGCAATGGCGGATTGCGCGGGTCTGTTCCCTCAATATGAAACGGAATACCCGCTTCAAGCAGACTTTTGAGCGGCGCAAGACGTTCAACACCTTCCCAGCCGTATTGCGCCGTGATCACTTCATCGATGCCGTAAATATCTGCGGACCGCTGACTCATCGCGCTGCTGAGGCTGACGCCGACCCGCAGGTACTTGCTCAGGATCTCCCGGTTTGCCTTGAAATACTCGAAATTTTCGTCGATCCAGTCAATATTGTGGTCGAGCGCCTGCGCCCGGGAAAGCGTCGGCACATACAAGCGGTCCTGATTTTCCGCGGCTACGATCGTCTGCATCGCCAGCATGATGCCGCCGCTGCCCATATCGTGAACACCGTTCACGTTGTACCCGTACTGGCGCCCGACCAACATATTTCTGTATTCGGTATCGTCGCGCTCGCGATCGGTCAGCCCCATGGTCGATTTGCCAGTATAGAATTCGGCGCTCCAACGGTCATACCCGTGAGCGCTTTTACCCAGCTCCGGAATAATGTTCGTCTTCGGTTCGATCGTCAGTAAGCTGATCGCAGCATCCGGTGCACCGGAGTGAGGGCCTATCGACGTGCCCACGATCTGCACCATAGGCCCGCGTTCGTCAGACAGCGCGAAGTCCATTAGATTTCCGACTCGCTTCAGGACGCGCTCCGGGAACGCATTCTGCCGCAACAAGTCCAGCGCCGGATACACGCGGATTTTCAGGTCGCCATCTTTATAGATCCGGTTCAATATCAGCACTGTCAGGCCCGTCATGTGACCCGTTGCGGTCGTTATGCCTTCGCGGGCATATTCCGAAATTTTCTCCTTGGCATTTTTTATCCCGTTCGATTCGATCCACTCCGGCGGCGGTGTCGGTCGAAGTTCTCTGCCGATGAATCCGACTGCAATCGCGCCCAGTTGGCCGGTCATTTGGCCTCGACTATCCCTTATGAGATGCAGATGATTATCGGGAAATCCTCGTTCCAGCATCAGCTCCAATAACTTGCTGTTGGCGATCGCGTGACAACAGTCGGGCAGCAGCAACGTGGGGTTGTTCGGCGAAATCTCATCAATCGAATTTTTGGTCCAGCCTTCCATTATCGGACCCGCCCACTGATCGGCAACCTTCAGGTAAACGATCTCATCGGGAAACACCTCGTTCTCGACGATGTGGATGATCGTCTGTTCGACCTGTTCCAGAGTCGCACCGCCGATCTGGCCCTGTATGGTGCCGCCCCACTGCGAGTCCTTGACGAGGTCACCACCCGGCACCGAGTTATCGCCATCGGAATAGATGAATCCCGGGGTCACTGATCGCCCGCGGAGATCGATACGCCGCGTCCGCGGACCCGCATAAGCGAGTATGCGATCGCTGTCGCCGACTGCCAGGAATTTCCCGTCTCTCACCGCAATTGCTTCAGCAATCGTAAAGTCGGTGTCAGCATCGGCGGTCAGTACCTGGCCGTTGTACAAAACAGTATCGGCGTAATGCAGAACTTCCGCCGGCAGGTTGGCCAATTGCGCCAGTCCCAACGCGGGAATTGCAGCCACGATGCCCAGTATCGCGACTCTTTGGAGAAATAGTCTCATCTGCTCTGCTCCTGAAATACGCTGCTAAGATTGATACGTCGACCGCTGCGCTGCGTATACGCTATTGCCACAAAGCCCTGTCGTAGACGAGTCTCCCGCCGACATAGGTCAGATCGATGTTGAGCGTATCGATCTCATCGGCAGGAACCTCGAGATAGTCTCCATCAAGGACTACGAGGTCGGCCCATTTCCCCGCTTCCAACGACCCGAGTTCATCCTGCTCGCCAATGAACCAGGCCGCTTTGTCGGTCAGCATGCGCAATGCCGTCCTGCGGTCGATCGCCTGATCCGCGCCCCAGGTCCTGCCCTTGTCGTCGATTCGAGTAACGAATCGCTCAATTTTCCACATCGGGTGTTCGTGCGGGCTCGTACCCTCAAAATGCACGTGATAGCCGCGTGCAAGCAAATCCTTGACCGGCTGCATCGTGTGCATGCGCTCGCCGTACTGTGACTCCAGTAGCTCGCGTCCCGTCACGGATGTCCTTTGACTGAATATTTCATCGCTCAGGGCCATCGCCACGCTGTCTTTGTGCTTGTCAATCAACGGGTAATTCGACTCGTGCCAAACCAGGTTGTGGTCGAACGCGTTCGGCTTTTGCGATTCGAAATAGGGCTGCGTGCCCGACGACAGGAAATCGTCGATGGCCGTCAGGTTGATTCTGAGCGCAGCACTTCCCATATTGTGGTTGCCGCTCATGTTCCAGCCATAACGAAGCAGCAACCCGACCGTGTTGTAGTCTGTTTGTGCCTTCTGCGCATCGGGCATGTCGTCCCAGGTCAGCCCGGTCCAGACTTCGCCGGTCCATTTGTTCATGCCACGCGGGTTGCCGCCAATCTCGGGGTCAATGCGTTCCTTGTCCTCAATCGTCAGCATGCCGAACTGGCTGTTGGAGCCGTCGTCGACGGGGCCGGTCGCGGCGCCGACGATTTTGACCATCGGTCCCGTGACCGGATCGTGCAGTGAAAAATTGACGAGATTGCCAATACGCCGCAAGTATTGCTCGGCATAGACATTCTGCCGCGTGAAATCGTGCCCCGGATAAACCCGCGTATGCAACTCGCCGCGTCGAAACAGCTCATTCAGCATACTGACCGTAAGACCGCTCATGTGCCCGGTAGTGGTCGTGACACCCACACTGTTATAGCCAAGCAGGCTCGCCTGCGTCATTTGCACGGCATGCTCAATGAACTCCGGGCTCGGCCAGGGCCGTAGCTGCCAGCCGATGAAGCCTGCCGCCTGCTGGAACAACTGGCCCGTCGGCTCCCCGTCGGCGTCGGTCACCACCCCGAAATGGTCCACAGGCAGCCCGGCATCGAACGCCATGTCCAGCATTGCATGGTTCACGACAACGACCGAATCGTTGTAAAACAAGGCGATCGGATTTCTTGGCGCGATCTCGTCAAGATCATCTGCCGACCATTGTTCGGCGACTCGCGGGTGCGCTTTCGGCATGTTGATGAACACCGGCTCTTCTGGCTGCGCCTTGCCGAGCACTGCCTCGATTGATGCCAGCAATTCCGGCAGACTAGCGCCCGCGATGCGCCCCGACAGCTCACCGGCAACCATCGTATCTTTGTAGATATCGCCGCCAGGAACAGCGTTGTCACCGTCGTTATAGATAAATCCGGGCGTAACGGTCCGACCGTCGAGGTCTACGCGAGTTGTTTCGGGTCCCGCCATCTGCAGGATCTCATCGCCCGTGCCGACGGCCAGCACCCGACCGTCGCGTACGGCAATGGCTTCGGCGACGTCGAATTGCGCATTCACCGTCAGAACCGACCCGTTGAACAGCACGAGATCGGCGTAATTGATAATAGCCGCCGGTGGCCCGTCCGCTGCGTATGCCGCACTGCCTATGAACTGCAGGATCGCAGCAGCCCCGAAGAGTCGCATCGGTCGCATAACGCCTCCTTGTATAAACGGACTTCGCTCGAGCGCTATCGAGTACCGCGGGCCCGAGGCGTGCCGCCCATCAGAATCCGCATGGACTCGTTATGGGCGGCAAACCTCTGTGTGTCGTTAAACTTATTGGTAGTTGTACTCGAACTGCAGTCCGTAGGTGGTGAAGTTCGACGGCGACAGGCTATCTGTCGTTATTCCATCTCCGTCAATGTCCAATTCGGCATTGTATTCTTCCTGGACTTCCAGGAGATTGCGTGCCCAGGCCGACACCCGCCAGCGTCCATCAACATCACCGAATCCAATATTGATATTCACGTCTTCATGTTGACCGGCCTTCTGCACCAGGTCGAAGTCCTCGACGTTCGTAATATATCCGTCAGAGAAGGAAACGTTCACGCCTGCAAAGCCCATATACGCATTCCCTAACGGTCTCTCGTAGTCGAGTTTTACCGCAATCTTCCAATCCGGGGTGCGCGGGGCCTCGGCGCCGGAGCGATCAATTGTGCCTTCGAAGAAATCGTCATCCACGGAAAGGTTATTCGCTGCTACGAACGCCGCCGATTCCTCTTCGGTGAAACAAGGCCCCGTCTCGGCATTTTCAAATTCCACGTCCGTACAGCCAGCGCCTTGGTACTCGACCATCTCGCCATCCATCAATGCTGCCGCGATGCGGCCCTGCAGGTTTTCGCTCAGCGCCGCGTTGATTGAGAACTCCAATCCCTTAACCCGTTGCAAACCGGCGTTGGTGCTTATGCTGCCTTGCGAAAAGCCAGCGCCGCTGAAATCGACGGCATTCGTTGCCAATTGCAGATCGTCCACCTCCATATGGAACAGCGATATGTCGGCTCTCGCGCGACCATTCCAGAACACTCCTTTCGCACCTATTTCGAAGATTTCGGCCTGTTCGGGGTCAAATTTGAATTCCTCAATCGTGTCCGGAAGTGAGCCTACGCCGGTATCAAAGCCACCTGACTTGAAGGCCTGTGCGAATCTCGCATACATGGAAACGTCTTCGTTCGGCCGGTAGCGGAACGTGATCTGTGGATCGAAGCCGCTGTCCTTAAACGTGTCTTGATAAGGGCCGGGAGTATCGCGAATCGTGGCGCTGAGTGCCGTCATTCCCGCCGGCGTTGCCGGCGAATTCCAGTTCGACGGTATCCTCCGTGAGCGCCATGGCATTGTGTAGCCTTGAATGCCATCGGCCGTCACGGCCGGAATGACGTCATCAATATCTCTGAAGTTGGGATCGGCAGGCTCAACAAAAACCCATTGGGCACCGTAGCCGATAATGAAGCCTTCCTTCTCGACGTCAGTCCAGCGGCCGCCGATATCGATCGAGGCTTTGTCGTCCATGAAATTGAACGTCAGGGATGCGAACGCGCTCAGCCATTCGGAATCTTCCCAGGCAATGTTCAGCCGCCTTGAGCGTCGCAGATTGCCACGAAAGTTGTCCGAAATGAGGTCGAGATCGTTGTCTTGCCAATAGACTCCAAACATCCATTCGATGCTCTCGCCAACCGGCGAGCTAATGCGAAACTCCTGGCTCGCCTGTTGAAGATCTTCGCTGCGTTGACGCATGTTGCCCAGAAACGGCGAATTGCTGTTGTTGCGGTTATACGTACGATCGTAATCCACATACCCGCTCAGAGAGCGAAATTCGATTCCGTTCGCAAATGTGTAATTCAGATCCATCATGCCGGTGGTCACTTCGGCTTCGTCAAAGCCGGACAGGTCACGACCGTATGTTTCCTGGCGAATTTGCCGGACCACGTCACGGCCATCAATAAATCCGGTCCCCCGGGAATCCTCCTGCGAGATGCCCGGTGGAATCGGGAAATAAACGTCTGGCGCTTTGATGCCGATTTTTTCAAATGGTGTAGTACCACTGCCGCAACGTGGGATCGGTAGCACGGTGTGCACGTCATCGAAACTGGTCCGCCCCGGAATCAGTGCGTCTATGCCGATCGGCGTACCGTCGCGATCATCGGGGGTCCATGTGTCGGCGCCGGCGCCCAGGCAGACGCCAATCGACTCGCCGCCGATATAGAAATCGGAAATACCCAGTTTGGCCGTTGCCGTGAACGCGTTCGTCGGCGTCCATTGCAGCGTAATCCGGCCCGCTTTATCCTCGCGCTCCGGAAATCTCTCACCTGTGATGACGTCGGTGAGAAAACCCTCCATGTCGTCATATTTGCCAGCCAGGCGGATACCAAGCGTGTCATTGATCGGCCCGCCTATGCCCGCTTCCACGCCCCTGCGACCAAAATTGCCGACTTCCGCAACGACGTTGCCCTGCCATTCTGGTGTCGGTTTGCGCGTGATGAGACTAAATGCCCCGGCCGTGGCGTTTTGCCCGAAGAAAACCGGCTGCGGGCCACGCAGAATCTCGATGCGCTCCAGATCCAGGAAAGCGCCTTTGACCATTGAGGTTCGTCCGTAGACGATGCCGTCCACAAAGGTCGGTGCACCCTGCTCGAGCGTGAGACTGTTGCCGACCGTACCGACGCCGCGAATCGAGATGTCCTGATCCTGCACACGATTATCGATCTCAACCGTCGGAGAGAATTCCGCGAGATCGTCCATCGTTCTGAAACCCTGTTGCTGCAGCTCGAGCCCGGTAAAAGCCTCCAACGAAATTGGAACCTCCTGCATCGATTGCTCACGCCCTTGTGCCGTTACCGTTATTTCATCCAGAATGAGTGAGTCTGACTCATCGTTTTGGGCAAATGCGTTGCTCGAAAATATGCTTCCCGAGAGAATCGCTGCGGTCGCAACGATGGTTATTACAGGCGTATTCTTGGTGTTCATCATGCCGCCCCCCACAAAAGTAGTGTAAGTTTTCTACGGTGTTTTAAGACTTCTTGATATTATGCGAGTCTTTCTGACTTCAAAATAAATTCCTATGAAACTAATAGGATAGGCCTTGTTTAAATAAAGCACATTCGATTTGAAAGCACAATTGACATATCGCATCGGCAGTGGCCCGACCGAGGTGTTCCCACCCGTGCCAGACCAACCTCAAAGAGCGATTGCATGCCATTTCAGTCGAAACCTGGTCGGTGATTCGTGGATTGACGCAACGATTGACGAGCCAAATTGTCTATCATGGATCGGCGTTTCGCCGACAATTTGCCTGCAATACTGACTTCGAGTCAGCGCCATTCCCGGATTCTTTATTGATTTCAGCAAGTTGACGCATTTGGCGTAGCGTCTTTGCTGTTCGTTTCACGAAATAGAAGGTTGTTTTATGATTTTTGATGGTTTTTTGGATTTTTCACCGTGGGCATACGTGGGTATTACCTTGCTGTTCACGCATATCACCGTGGCCGCGGTTACGATCTATCTGCATCGACATCAGGCGCATCGTGCGCTAACGCTGCATCCGATCGTCAGCCATTTTTTTCGCTTCTGGTTGTGGCTGACAACAGGAATGGTGACCAGAGAATGGGTGGCGGTACATCGCAAGCACCATGCCAAATGCGAAACCCCCGATGATCCGCATAGCCCCCAGACCCGTGGGCTTGCAAAGGTCCTGTTTTGGGGCCTAAGTCTGTATACGGCCGAATGCCAGAACTCCGAGACAGTCGCAACGTACGGAAAAGGCACTCCCGATGACCGCGTCGAGAACAACCTCTATGCCCGTTACCGATACCTCGGTCTGGCAGTGATGTTTGTCATCGACGCCATGTTGTTCGGCTGGGTGGGATTGATCATCTTCGCGGTGCAGATGTTGTGGATCCCGTTCTGGGCTGCCGGTGTCATTAACGGCATCGGCCACTACTGGGGCTACCGGAATTTCGAAACGCCGGACGCGTCGCGTAACATCGTTCCCTTCGGATTGCTGATTGGCGGCGAGGAGCTGCATAACAACCACCACGCCTACCGACAGTCGGCGAGACTATCGAACAAATGGTGGGAGATCGATCTTGGCTGGTTGTATATTCGATTGCTCGAATCGGTCGGCTTGGCCTGCGTAAAGCGATCCGCACCAACGACCGAATTCCTGCCTGCCAAAAACGTCGTGGATATCGAAACCGTATCAGCGATTATTCGTAATCGTTTCCATGTGCTCAAGCTCTACGGCGCCCAGGTCATTCGGCCCGTGTTGCAGATGGAGCTGGGCGGCGCTCACGCCCGCAAGCAGCTGCGTCGATTCAGGAAGTGGCTGACCCGGGAGGATATGATCTTGAATGCCGAGCAGCGCGAGACTCTGGATGCAGCGATGAAAAAGAGCAGCACGTTGAAGATCGTGTTCGAGTTCAAACAGCGGCTCAAAGCCCTGATGCAGCCCTCAGTAAACGACACCGACCGCTTGGCGCGTCTTCAGGATTGGTGTGCGAGGGCCGAAGCCACCGGTATCGAGGCTCTGCACGAGTTCGCGCGACAACTGCGCGGTTACAGCATGCGCACAACCTAGGGTGCCTGCCGCCCGTGCCATCGAGCGTGGGCGGACTCGATATCAATGTGCGCCGGTGAACTGGCGCTCGAGGAGCTTGCTCGCAATTCCGCCGCCGCTGAACATGTTGATCCCGGCGAGTGAATAGTCTGCTCCGGTGACAATGGAGTGCGCGGCAAGCAAGCCGCTCCTGACGGCCGGCCCGATGCCTTCGCACAGGTCGCGGGTTGCGAGCCCTGCGGCATCACCGACGATATAGGCATTACTATCTCTGACGGCATCGACATTGCCACGCAAGTAGTAGCTGTAGCCTTTCGGTTCGTAGTAGTCGTAGTTGACGAGGCCACGTTTCTGCAGCTTCGTCACAAACCCCCGCCAGTAATCCCGCAAGTGTCCGTCTTTATGCTTCAGCTGCTCGGCCATGCCGCCCAGGCCAACGTTGATATAGCCGTTGGCCTTGGGGACGTACCACGCATAGCCTGGCAAACCGTCATCGAAAAACCACAGGTGGCACGCGGGATCTTTCCAGTCATAGGCGAATTCCTGTTCGTACGTGGCGGTCTGCAATTCTCTGGCCCGTGGCGAACTTTCCTGAAACAGCGCCTTGTAGACCGGGCAGGCGGTTCCGCCCGCGCCGATCAGATATCTGCAGCGGAATTCATCGTCGACAATAAAGTCACCGTTGTCATGTCGAATATCGCGCACCTTGTGTCGCAGCACCCGGGCACCGGCGCGGCGCAGCAGGAAGTCGTCGAATTCAAATCGCCGGATCGAGTGCTGTTGGGTCCTGGGTTTCGCTGCGAGCACTTTCCAGTGCAAATGGAGTTTGTCGAACGTCATGAAGCTATGCGGATAGTCGTGCGGATCGAGCTCGAGGTCGTGTATGGCCTCCGGTGTTACCCAGCCGGCGCACAGCTTCGTGCGCGGGAAATCTGCCCGGTCCAGCACGACCACGTCGAGACCCGCCTCGCGGAGTTTCCAGGCGCAGGTTGATCCTGCGGGACCGCCGCCTACCACGATCGCGTCGGCCGTTTGCACGTTAGCGGGTCTCCGATTCTCCGCAATACTGGTACTCGCGTGTCCACGGCACCTTGTTGTTGCCACGTGGCGTGAACAGGACCTGATAGAGCTGCAAGGTACCGGACTCGAAGCCGGCCGATGATCCCGCGAGATACAGGCGCCACATGCGCACGAATTCCTCGTCATACATCTGCGCGACCTTGTCGGCCGCGGCCTCGAAGTTCTCCAGCCAGGTTGCGCAGGTACGCGCGTAATGCGGGCGCAGATTCTCGACGTCGATGACCGAAAACTTGTGCGGTTCGAAGACGGCCATCATTTCGCTGAGGCTAGGCACGTGGCCGCCCGGGAAGATATGTTTGACTATCCACGGGTCGGTCCGATTCGGAAAGCTGCGCCCGATCGAGTGAATAAGGCCTAGACCATCGGGTTTGAGGCTGCGCTTGATCAGCGCTCCCAGCGATCTGAAATTGGCCAGCCCGACATGCTCCAGCATGCCGATCGAGACGAAAGCGTCGCAGCGCTCGTCGATCATCCGGTAGTCGTCCTCGACAAACGTCACCTGGCCGTCGAGGTCTTTGGCGGCGGCGCGCTCTCTCGCGAAGGCTATCTGCTCCCTGGACACGTTGTACGCGGTCACGTTGACGCCATAATGCTCGGCCATATGCAGCGCCAGCGCGCCCCAGCCGCAGCCCGCCTCGATGACCTTCTGCCCGGGCCTGAGCTTCAACTTGCGGCACACGTGGTCGAGCTTGGCGACCTGCGCTTCAGCCAGCGTTGCCGCAGGCGTGTCGTAATACGCGCAGGTATACACCATGCGCTCGTCGAGCCATAGCTTGTAGAAATCGTTGCCGAGGTCGTAATGGTGATGAACGTTGTGCTGCGAGCGAGTCCGGGAATTGCGACGCATGGCGTACAGCAACGAGCGCAGCTTGGGTCCGTAGTAGCCTGCATCTCGTTTGGCGGTGATCGCCGCGGTGATCTCATTCGCAAACGCGAGAATATCGCCGTGGATCTCGATTAGACCTTCGCTGTAACACTCGCCGAAGCCAACGGACGGCGATGCGAGCAGTTCGAATACGGCGCGTCGTTTACGAATCTCCATGGTGGCAATCGGTCGTGCATCCGTTACCGCGAATTCGTCGCCGTTCCAGAGCCGGATCGAAATACGCGGATTGCCGACCTGTTTCATGATCCAAAGGATCAGGCTGCGATCAAAAGAACGCGCATCGAGACTATGGCTGGTTTCCACACTCATGCTGCTCACCTCTTTTCGGACGCTTCAGCACCAGTCTGGCATCAGGTGTCGATGCAGACTATCAGGAATTGCCGAACCTATCGTAAATCGGCCAATTAGCCAAATCGACCGGAGTTACGCGTTCGCCCCGAACTGCTTGAAATCGGCATTATCGCCGCCCGGCTGGCGCCATTTTGCCGCTTTCTCAACATCCCGGATGTAAAAAAGCATGCCGAAAAGGCAGACTAAGTGAATTCGCCCCACCATTCAGGCTGCAGAAGAGACACTCATTCATGGCCGACGTCGCACGCAAGCCGCTGCTAGTGCTTTTGATTCTGCTATTGAGCACTACCGGGGAGAGCGTACTGAGCCAGACCGGTGCTGGCGACGGCTTCACACGGCCTGCCCGCCATGAGTCACAGGGTGAATTCCAGTTCGTCAGGCTCGCCTATTCTTCGCACCGCTCGGGCCGTTCCTGGGGCGGACGTCGCGAAATGTGGCAAACGGACTGGCCAGATGCCGAACATCATTTCCTGAAGGGGGTCCAGCGCCTGACGTATATTGCGGCAGCCGATGACGGACGCATATTGACGCCGCTTGACGAGGCGATATTTGACTATCCATGGATCTACGCTGTGGAAGTAGGTTACTGGTCACTGAGCGATCAGGAGGCCGCGAGACTTCGCGAGTATCTGTTGCGCGGCGGCTTTCTCATGGTCGACGACTTTCACGGCAATTGGGAGTGGATGGCGTTCCTCGCCTCGCTGCACAAGATATTTCCGGAAAGACCAGTGGTCGATGTCTCAGAAGATCATGAGGCATTCCATGTAATGTATGACCTCGATCATCGCATTCAGATACCGTCGCGCATGTACGTGTACTCCGGCGTCACCTGGGAGCGCGATGGTTATACGCCTCATTGGCGCGGTGTATACGATGACGCGGGACGATTGATGATCGCGATCAATTTCAACATGGATATCGGCGACGCCTGGGAGCATGCGGACTGGCCCGATTATCCCGAGAACATGACCGCACTGGCCTATCGTTTCGGTATCAACTACCTCATCTACGCGATGACGCATTAGCCGCCTGCATGACAGCCTGATTGATAAGCGTCTGACTGGTATTAGGTAGCTGTGATTCTGAACCGATACGGTCTCATCGCGTCCTCCCCGGCATAGTCGATCCCTATCCTGGGCCCGACCCTGATTGCCTGCTGTCGCACCGGTATCTGTTGATCCTCGATCCAGATGCGATCTTCAAGCAGGCTTGCGCCGGTTAGCTCCGTCGTGATGCCGAGTGCTTGTGACAGAGTTCCCGGGCCCGCAAGCAGAATTTTGCCAGTACCGGGCTTGTTCCGCCTTTGCCGCATAATATCGATACCTTCGATCGGTTCGGCTGCTCTTATCAGTATCGCCAGAGGCACGTGAACATCGCCGACAACAACATTGAAGAGATGATGAATGCCGTAACATAGATAAATATACGCAGTGCCGCCTTGCCCGAACAAAGGTTCTGTTCGATTTGTACGCCGGCCACCATATGCGTGACTGGCTTTGTCATCTATGCCGGCATACGCTTCGGTTTCCGTGATGATGGCTTTTGTGATGCGCCCATTTTGGTTCGAACAGAGGATCTTGCCGAGTAAGTCCTGGCTGACCTCGACGACGTCGTTACGCAAATAGAATTCTAGCGGCAATTTCATAACTTGAATTATCAGCTTTATACAGATTCATTACTCCGGACATGGTAAACAGTAAGCCACGCCAACACGAAAGAATGAGTAAATCGGTGAGCGAATGGAGCCAACCCTGAAATTTTACAGCGCGCGTCTGGGCGCCGCTGTACCGCTAATATTCTTCGTCATCTGGGCGATCGCAATATCGGTCGCCGGTGTGCCCAGTGAGTATGGCCTGATCCTCGGCATGGTCATCGGCCTCACCCTCGGCATGCTGTTTTGTCGCAGTCGCTGGGCCGATTATGCGAACGCCATTTTTGTGGGCATGGCGAGCCCCGTCGCAACCGTGACAATTGTCGCCTGGTTCTGGGCGGGAATGTTCGCCCAGGTATTGCGCGTCGGCGGTCTGGTCGACGGACTCGTCTGGCTCGGTGGTCAGTCGAACGCGACCGGTGGCTACTTTGTCGGCGCTACGTTCGTGCTGGCAGCGACCTTCGGCACAGCGGTCGGTACCGGCTATGGCACAACGGTCGCGTTTTGCACGCTGATGTTTCCGGCCGGGCTGATTCTCGGCGCCGATCCCGTCTGGTTGTTCGCCGCGATCCTCTCCGGCGCCGCATTCGGCGACAATCTGGCACCGGTATCCGACACAACCGTCGTATCCGCGACGACGCAGGAGACCGATATTCCCGGCGTCGTTCGCTCGCGTGTCAAATATGCGCTGCTCGCGGCAGTGCCCGCACTTGTGCTGTTCGTTCTGCTCGGCGGCGACGGCATGGATGCCGATCGTGCTCGCGCGTCCGCACTGCTTGCCGATACTGCATCGCCACAAGGACTCGCGCTTCTGGCGCCGTTTGCGCTGGTAATCTTTTTGGCCCTGAGCGGACATCACATTCTCGTGTCGCTGACCTGGGGCATCGTGACCGCTATTGGACTGGAGCTCTTACTCGGGCTAGCACCGCCTGAGGCTATCCTGTTCTTCGACCCGTCGACCGATACCGTCGGCGGTGCCCTCGTCGACGGCATCGCCGGTTATCTCGGGCTCTCGATTCTGATCCTGCTTATCGTCGCCGGTGGTCATTTGATGCGGCTCGGCGGCGCGCTTGACGCAATGATCGATGCGCTCAAGCGGTTTGCGCGCGCATCGGTGGCACGCGCCGAGGCCGCAATGTGGGGCATCGTGTTTTCGCTCAACGTATTCATCACGATCAATACCGCCGCGGAGATCGCTGCCGCTCCCGTGATTTCGCAGCTGGGCAAACGCTTCCGTCTGCACCCGTATCGTCGGGCCAATATGCTCGACGCGGTGACCTCGGCGATCGGTTACATCTTTCCGTGGGGCGGCGGCGTATTGATCGGGTATCAGACGATTCGCACTCTCGAGTCACAGTACGATTTTGTGCAGTCTGTGCCGCCGACTGACGTCTGGCGGTTTGTGTTGCACGGCTGGTTCCTGGCCGCCGTCATGCTGATTGCAGCGCTGACGGGATTCGGCCGCACCTACGAGTCCGCGGACGGATCGCAGGCGAAGACGCCGCCGGAAGATTATTCGATTTGATCGTAAAGTGGTCGATGATCACCCGCGCGTTGCTGTGACACATCGGCGCCGCGCTCTGGCTCGTGTCGATCTTGCAGGATCAGGATGCGACAGAAAACGTCGTTCAACATTCACTACCGGGGAGCTGACATGCCGAAACCCTTCATCAACATCGACGAACTCGAGTACATGTCCTTTGGCAAAGGCGAAAAGTTTCAGGCAGATCGCGCGCCGATATCGCAGCATATCGGCGCAAAGTTGCTGGGTTACGCCGTTATTCGATTACAGCCGGGGAAGCGTGCCTGGCCATATCACGCACATCACGTGATCGAAGAGATGTTCTACATCTTGTCGGGAACAGGCACGCTAAGACATGCCGATGAGGAATTTGCAATTCGGGCGGGCGACTTCATATGTTCACCGGCAGACCCGCAGCAACCTCATCAGATCGTCAATACTTCCGATGATGAGTTGACCTATATCGCGCTCAGTAACGAATTTAAGACAGATGTTATGCTGTACCCTGACTCAGGGAAGTACGGCGTATGGCACGGTGACCCAAGCGATCCGCAAGCGCCCGGCAACTTTCGGGTGTTTGCGCGAAAGGAAACGGCCGTTGACTACTGGGATGGTGAGGGTGACGACTAGCAGCAACCAGTAAGGAATGTAAGCCCGGCCAGCGCCGGCAGGCGATGGGCGGCAACCCGAGCGCAGCTAGGGCACGAGTAGCTTGCAGCGCGCGGTCAATTTAACCACCGACATGCAGATTCTCAGTGCCCCGATCTTGCTTTGGTCGGCGGTGAAATCTCTGTAGATTGCACCACATGCTCAGCGATATCGACACCGGCATAATCTTCGCGTATCTCGCGCTGATGATCGTCATCGGCGTGTATGCGAGTCGCAATCAAGACAATGTTGAGGACTTTTTCGTTGCCGGAGGCAATCTCGGCACATTTTCGATCGCCTGTCTGTGGCTCGCATCCTGGGTCGGTGGTGCTGCGATCGTTGGCGGTGCGGCGAAGACCTACGAAGTCGGCGTGTCCGGCGGCTGGTATATCATCTGCATGGCGATTGGTTGCCTGCTGTTCGGCCTGTTCTTCGCCGCCCGGGTCCAGCGCTGGGGTAGAGAACGCCAGCTTCTCACCTATCCGGATTTTATCGAGTCACGCTACGATAGCCGCACCCGAATCGTCGCCACAATAACAACGATCGTGGCTTTTGTGGCATTTGCGGCCGGTCAATTGGCAGCCGCCGGTGCGGTCCTGGGTACGCTGCTTGGATGGGACTATTCCTCATCGCTGTTACTTGCCAGCGCAATTATCGTCATTTATACGGCGTCCGGCGGATTTCTTGCGATCACCTACACTGACTGGGTGCAATTTGCATTACTGTTCATCGGTGTTGTCGTGGTCGGTATTCCTGTGGCAATTGCCAGTGGTGGCACCTGGGGAACATTGACAACACAGTTGCCACCCGGTCATTTTGATCCGACCGGCTGGGGCGTGCCGACGATGCTGGCGCTTTGCGTTTCCATTCCACTGAGTTTTTTCGTGGGGATGGACAGTTACACGAGAATGTTTGCTGCAAAAAATGAACGGGTCGCGCGGCATGGGACTCTTTGGGCAACTTTGTTTCTGTTGCCGCTGGCGATTGGCACGGTTTGGCTTGGCATGACCGCAGCACTACTGTATCCGGGTTCCGAAATCAGTGGCGACATATTGTCACGGTTTGTGCTGGATATGTTTCCTGCTGGTCTGAAGGGGCTGCTGTTGGTCGGCATACTTGCGGCTCTGATGTCCACCGCGGACATCTGTATTCTTACTGCATCTGCCAACGGCAGTCGCGACATATATCAGCGCTTTATTAACCCCGACGTTGCTCCCGAAAAGCTGTTTCGGCTCAGCATCGGCCTCGCTGCGCTTGTCGGCGCGGCGGCGGCGCTGATGGCGTGGCAGATGCAGGATATCGTCAGTATATTGCTGGTGGCATTCACCATTAACAGTGCTGCTCTGTTCATACCAACGGTCGCAATGGCCGTACAGGACAAGGTCAATACATCCGCCGCTTTCTGGAGCATGACGTTATCGCTAATCACTGTGATAGGTTGGTATATCGGATCCGAACTGGATCTATCGCCAGCATTCAGTTTCGATCCTCTCTGGCCAGGTCTTTTAGTTTCCGGCTCAGTGTTTACCGGAATAAGTTTGTTTTTCACAAGCGCTGAATGAGCCGCGCATGTCGCGGACCCTATTGCTTCTGCGCAACAATCGGGAACCAAATTCTGAACTCTGCTCCCGGCTCCGCGTTAATCATATCCACATTGCCGTTCATCGCTAATGTGAGTTGATGCACGATTGCCAAACCGATTCCGGTACCAACGGTTTCTCGCGTGAGTTCGGACTCCGAGCGGTAGAAGAGTTCGAATATTTTTTTCATCTGGTCTTTTGGAATTCCAGGACCGTAGTCCCGGACCAGAAACAATACCCGACCCTCGCCGGTGAGCTTGCTGCTGACCTCGATGACCTTTTTGTCTGCGTTCCTGGAGAACTTGATGGCATTGTCCACGAGATTGATGATGATCTGCGCAAAACAATCCTCGTCAATGTTGATTGTGGCTTTATCTGCGTCATCGAAAGTCTTGAATCCGAGCTCAAAACCTGCGCGCTCTATCTGGCTTGCGATCTTGGATTCCGTGTTGCTCATCAGCTCGGCGACCCTGGTCGGCTTGAGATCGAACTGCGGCTCATTTCTCGTGATTTTGGCGAGTTCTAAGACATTGGAAATGAGTCTGGACAGGCGTTCTGACTCGTCATGGATGAATTCGTAGTAGCTCTGCCGCTTTTTCTCGTCCGCCCAGCCCTCTTTGAGCATTTCGCCGTACATGCGAATGGAGGTGAGCGGGGATTTGAGTTCATGACTGACGGCAGACACGAAGTCCTGCTGTTGCCGGGCAAGGTTGATCTGGCTCAGGCCCATCCGATACAGAACGAGGAACCCGCCGACGAAAACAATGACCAGGACCAGCGTCACCCAGCCAAGGATGCTGGCACCAGGCCCCGGGGGTAAGCGTTTGATGCTGAAGATAAGCTCCAGACTATCCAATGGTGCACTCAATCGGCTGCGGTAGAGCAAGGCGCCGTCCAGGTCCGCTGCGACATTGGGATAATCGGCGTTGTCCGGTCCACCAAACGTGTGGATCACGTCCTCCTGATAGGCGATGATCAAATTCGACATATTGGAAAGAGCCGTGTCCATAAAACTCGAACCAATGATGTTTTGCGTGAATCTCTCCTGATCTATCAGCAGGCCCTGGATGTATCGCTCGCCATCACGCCATACCTTGCGGAACAAGACGAAGTGGCCGCTGTCGAGAAGGCTGAACTCAAACGGGTCGATCTCGCTCTCGAAAGTGCTGATGCGAAGATCCGCGGGCCCGGTTACATTTGCGATCGATTCACTCTCAGCCGGTCGGACCGATTCGGGCAGAGCGATTTGTTCCCGGCGCTTGTTTCGGCTCGGGGAGGATGCAAGTCCATCGGCCCCAAATTGTTCCTGACCGCTTTCACGCTCAACTTCCTCGCTTTTCCTTTGTAGATCAGCATCGAGCTTTAAGTCGCTGACTTTACCGATGCTGTTGAGGCGTTGTTCTGCTTGCGAAGCCTCGCCCGTTGTGTCGTCGGACGCCACCGTGCCTGCGGTCTGCATATAAGAGCGAACGTCTTGTCTGGGCAGGTTCAATTGATCGAAAACCTGCTGGCTGTAGTCCCCGTTCCTGGGATCAACCTGTTCAGGCGGCGCGGCCGCAAGTCTATCGATAGCGTTATCGCCGGTTGACGTCGCATCCGTGAACCCACCGACGGCCCGTGCTTCATAACTGTCCGCCTCTTTTTCCTCCTCAAACGCAACCCTGGTCCCGGCGGCGGCTGACGCGAGGCGGCGGCCAGCAATTTCCTGCCGCGACTGCACGAGTCGGTTGTCGGCGAGGACTGCATGAATTTCCTGTGCCAGCTGCAGGCGGTTATTGTATTCGTTCTCGCCAATGCCCAAATTCGCTGCGGGTGTCCCTGCAGGGGGCAGGAGCGGAGTGCTGAACGTGCCATCGGAATCGACCTGGAAGTAGCCCAGCAGGCCGGGCAACGCTTCTGTTACCGGGAACGCGGACAAAGGCGAACGCTGCACAAATTTAGCACTCGGATCACCGGAAACGACCAGGAAAGTGTAGTCCGCGAACGACTGCGCATCCGCGGTATTGATCATGTCGGTGAAGCGGGCGTCGATGCGTCCGGTCAGTTCTTCAGCAACGCCCCGGTACTGATGAAACGCCTCCCATTTGAGCTGGCCGTATGCCTGCCAGATGAGGATTGCCGTCGGCGCGGCAAGCACCAGGAAAAACACTGCCAGCAGGTTTCGCAGTCGGCCCTTGTCGAAGCCTTTGATCAGGGTTTTCGGCAACATGATCTAGCGCTCCGTCACGAGACGGTAGCCGGCGCCGCGAACCGTGATCAGCCTGGCCGGCTCTTTGGGATCGACCTCGATCTTGCGTCGCAATTTCGCGATGTGGATGTCCACGGTTCTCGTCTCGATCTCGAGACCTCGGGAATATCCCCACACTTTCGATAGTAATTCCTCTCTCGAGACCGGCCGCTCGGAGTTTCGGGCCAGGTAACTGAGGACCTCGACTTCGCGCTTGGTGAAGGCGATTTCGTCACGACCATTTGAGCCGGAGAGATTTTCGGTGTCGATCTCGACGTTGCCGATGCTAAGCGTCCTGGCTTGTTCGAGACCGGCCCGGGAGCGCCGCAAGACCGCCTCGATCCTCAGGACCAGCTGCTGGATCGAAAAGGGTTTCGGCACATAGTCGTCGGCGCCGAGTTTGAGTCCGTGGACAATCTCCTCGTCGGAGGTCTTGGCCGTCAGCATGATGATGGCCTGATTGCGGTCCACGTCACGAATCCGGTCACAGATCTCGTAGCCATCCATGCCGGGCAGCATTATGTCGAGCAAAACCAACTCGAACTTGCCCGTCAGTGCTTTCTCGAGACCCTCGGGCCCTGTCGCGGCACTGTCGACTTCGTAGCCGTGAAATACCAGCACGTCGATGAGGCCCGTGCGAATGGCCTCCTCATCTTCCACAACCAGTATGCGTATCTGCCTGCTCATCAGTTACTTAGGCTAGCACTCCGGCGCCGACTGCACAGTGATTGCGTGTAACGTTTTTGTAAATTCTGCCCCGCGGATTTTACCAATCCATGTCTTATTAAACGGCCCGCTGCTGCCTAGTATTTCTGCATCGAATATATCGGCATCAAACGAGGAGGCAACACTATGGCCCTGATAAATCGAATCTCGCGGCTCTTTAGGGCGGATTTTCACGCCGTTCTGGACCAGATCGAGGAGCCCGAGGCTTTACTGAAGCAGGCCATCCGCGACATGGAGGATGACCTTGCAACCACTGAGCAACGAATCGCCCTGTGTGCACACGATCAGCACGCGCTTGCCGTGCGCAAAAGTGAGCTTGAAGGTGCAATTGCGGAGACAGACGCGCAGCTCGACCTCTGCTTCGAATCGGATAAAGACGATCTTGCCAAAAGCCTTATCAGGAAGAAGCTCGAGGCTGAGCGTCTCTTGAAACGTCTGAACGCGAAGCACGTGGCAAACGAGACGTATCTCGAAGAGCAACGAACGATGCTCGAAGAGAACAAAGCAACGCTGGAAAGCCTGCGGCAGAAAGCCGAGCTCTTCGCACAGCGCACGCCCGTGCATGCCGACAGCCACTCCGAGTTCGATGACATCGCCTGGATGGCGAGAGAAATGACGGTCGGCGACGACGAAGTCGAGATCGCGTATCTGCATGAGAAAAGCATAAGGAGTTTGTCATGAAACGGCCTACTTTTTTTCGCGGCGTAATTGTCGCTGCAGTGCTCGGCTTTTTCGCCAGCGCGATCGTTGCAACGTTGACACCGTTTGTCGGTTTGGACGCTGTTCTTCGCCTGGTCATTCCGGCATTGGCCCTCGCTTATCTGTTGTATCTGTTCATCGTGAGCGAGGAGCGAGTCGGACGCGTAACCACGCTGTCCTTTTGGGCCGTGCTGACCGCCGCTACGTGGTGGGCAGCTCCGCCGCTGCCGTTTTATCTGCTGATCCACGTAGCTGCGATATGGCTGGTGCGCTCACTGTATTTCTACTCGGGCGTAGTGCCGGCGTTGATGGATCTCGGGCTCAGTACTTTGAGCGTCTCTGCAACCGTCTGGGCGATCACCCGCTCGGGCAGCATGTTTCTGGCCACCTGGTGCTTTTTCCTCGTGCAGGCACTGTTCGTCGCTATCCCGCCAGCGGTGAAAAGTAAGCCAAAGGAGCAGCGCAATACGGCGGTCGACAGCGAGACCTTCGAATCCGCGAGGCGCCAGGCCGACCAGGCATTGCGCCAGTTATTCACGCAATAAGATTTTGACTACCGACTACAGAAAGAGGACTTGAATCATGAAAACCAAACTACTGGGCATTGCCCTGTTCGGACTCACGCTGGCCGCGATCGTGTATTACCCGCAGCTCTCGGCCAAGAGCATCCGGATTGACCCAACGATCAACCAGCACATTACGAGCAACGACAGTCCGAAGGTCGACGTCGTGTTCGTACTGGATACGACCGGCAGCATGGGCGGTCTCATCCAGACTGCGAAGGAGAAGATCTGGTCGATCGCAACCACCATGGCTTCGGCGCGGCAAACGCCGGAAATTCGTATCGGCCTGGTCGCGTATCGTGACCGCGGTGACTCCTACGTGACCGAGGTTGTCGATCTTTCCGACGACCTCGATTCCGTCTATGCGACATTGATGGATTTCGAAGCGAACGGCGGCGGCGATACACCCGAGAGCGTGAACAAAGCGCTCTACGACGCGGTACACAACATGTCCTGGAGCCGGCAGGATCAGGCTTACCGGGTGATCTTCCTCGTCGGTGATGCGCCGCCGCACATGGACTACAACGAGGTACGCTACCCCGAGATCGTCGCATCCGCTGTGGAGAAAGGTATCGTCATTAACACGATCCAGTGCGGTGAGATTGCGTCGGCGGTTGCGCCGTGGACGCAGATTGCGAGTCTCGGCCGCGGTACTTTCTTCCAGGTCGAGCAGGCCGGTGGGGCCGTCGCGTACACCACGCCTTTTGACGAAGAAATTGCTGATTTGTCGGCGAAGCTCGACAACACGCGACTCTACTATGGCACCGAGGAAGAAAAGAACAAGATGCATGGGAAAGTGGCTGCGACCGCCAAGCTGCATGACGGCTCGTCGTTGGCCTCACGTGCACGGCGGGGCGTTTTCAATGCAACGATCGGTGGCCGCACCAACCTTCTGGGAGACAATGAACTGGTCGCCGCGGTCGCCAGTGGCGCCGTCGATCTCGATAAACTCGAGGAAGATGCACTACCGGAGGTGCTGAAGCCGATGGCCCCTGCAGAGCAGGAAGCCTTTGTAGCCGAGCTGGCCGAAAAGCGGGCGGATCTGCAACGACGGATTCAGGAACTGGCGGACGACCGTGATGGTTATCTCGCCAGAAAGGTCGACGAGGCCGGTGGCCTGAAGGATTCGCTGGATCAAAAACTCTACGAGGCAGTCAAGGAACAGGCAGGCGAAGCCGGGCTCGATTATGCAGACGGTCCTGCGTATTAATTAGTGATGGACAGCAGCGATATGGATTTGCTTCGCTCACTGTGCGAGCGCCAGGGATGGCGCAAGTCCATCGATCCAAGGAGTTGCTTTCACCCTGGCTTTACGTCGTCACTTGCGAAGCCCGGCTCCCGTTCTTGCTACATTGTCGACATCGCCACATCCGAGCCCAGCATTTCCGCAGGCACCTCGGCATAATGACTGAAGTCCATAGTGAAACTGCCCTCACCGCCCGTCAGCGATTTTAATCGAGAATGGTACCCCTGCATTTCCTTTAGCGGGACCTGGCCCGAGACCACTATACGATTTTCGGCGAGTGCTTCCGTGCCGCTGATCATGCCGCGCATTGAGGATAGATCTCCCGTAACACCACCCGCGCATAGGCTTGGCACGGTGATCGTGACGTCGACCACAGGCTCCAAAAGAATGGGCCCTGCATTGGCAATGGCTGCCAGGAACGCCTTCTTGCCCGCCTGAACGAAGGCCACTTCCTTGGAATCGACAGCGTGATGTTTGCCATCAAAGACCTGCACCTTGATGTCCTGCATCGGGTAGCCATAATTGGCGCCGGATTGCATTACCTGCCGAACACCAGTTTCGACCGCCGGAATATATTGAGACGGAATAGCACCACCGACAACTTTGCTCTCGAATTCGAAGCCGGCGCCTTTGGGTAACGGTTCTACACGCAGGTACACTTCGCCGAACTGGCCGGCGCCCCCCGTTTGTTTTTTATGCCTGTAGTGCCCTTCCGCCGCTTTCGTGATCGTCTCGCGATACGCGATGGAAGGCAGGGCCGTATCCACCTCCAGGCCATAGCGATCCGCTATCAGTTCGAGCACGGTGCGAAGGTGCAGTTCGCCGAGGCCACGCAGCACAATTTCATTCAGCGTCGTATTGTGCTCCAGATTCAGTGAGGGATCCTCTGCTTCGACGGTATGCAATACGTCCGAGGTCTTTTGCGCGTCCGAATCTTTCGCCGGTTTGATGGCCAGGCCGTACATCGGACGCGGCAGGTCGATGGATTTCAGGTGAAAGTGGTCCTCGTCGTGTGAGTCGTGCAGTACCGCATCGTAGTGCACTTCGTCTACGCGTGGAATCGCACAGATATCACCAGTCAGGCCCTTATTAATATTGCTAAATGTGTCACCATTCAGCTTCAACAAACGATTGACCTTGATCGGTTTACGGGCATCTCCGACGTAAAGCTGGCCGCCGACTTTAATCGTTCCCTGGTGAACCCGGCAGACACCCAGTCGACCCTTGAAGGGATCGATACTCACCATGAATACATGGGCGATCGTGTGCGCTGACTGATCGGGTGTGACAACAACTTCCTCGACGTTGTCGCCTTCACCTTTGAGGAACAACGGCGGGTTGCCTTCCAGCGGACTCGGCATCAGGCGCTCGAATACCTCGAGCAGCTCGGGAATCCCGGCGCCCGATCGGGCCGATACGAAGCAGACCGGTATCAAATGGCCCTCGCGCAGCGCTTTCTCGAATGGATCGTGTAATTGGTCAGGCTGTAATTCTTCTCCCTGCTCAAGATAGAGTTCCATCAGTTCCTCATCAACCTCGACGACCTGGTCGACGATTTCTGTGTGGGCTGATGCGAACGAGCTGAATTCCGTATCGCCGCCCGTCGGCCTGAAAAAACAGTCGACCACGCCAGTGCGATCGACGGACGGCAGATTCAGCGGCAAGCACTCCGTGCCGAACGCGGACTGTATCTCTCCCAAAAGGGATTCCAGGTCCACGTCCTCGGCATCGATCTTATTCACAATGATCATCCGACAAAGACGTTGTTTTTCGGCAGACTTCATCATCCGCCGCGCTACCAGCTCGATTCCTTCCTGGGCGTTGATGACCACCGCTGCCGTGTCCGCGGCTGGAAGTACCGATAGCGCTCGACCGTAAAAGTCCCGGTAGCCCGGGGTATCGATCAGGTTGATGTGGATTCCTTTATGATCCAGATGGCAAATGGATGCATACTGCGAATGGCCGAGTTCCCGCTCGCGAGGCGTGAAATCCGATACGGTATCGCCCTGGTCAACGGAACCGCACGTCGGGATGGCGCCGCCAGCGAAAAGAAGTGCCTCGGCAAGCTGGGTTTTCCCCGCATTGCTCGGCCCGACCAGGCACACGTTGCGAATGTCTTCCGAACCATAGGACATCAGCTAAACCCTCTCTGTAATTGTTTCGGAATATCATAACGAAAAACCGGGGTCGCTCACATCTCGGTTATCGCGAATCACCTGCTAATTCGCCAAATCAGGAATGTCCCCATTCGCCCGGTGTCGCCGAAGTCCGCCAGGCGGCCGGACTCCCGCTATTTCAAGCGATCGCGACGGGTAGCCCCGCCACAATATCGGATGAAGCGCCATTTGTATTTGGCCAGGATCGTCTCGGTCGAACTCGCGTTTGGCTCGATTGCTGACCTTTTAGTCCGTGACGCGATAGACTTTCTTTCGGTATTTCGGGAGCCGCAATGATGGGGCTGGGAAACACGGTTTACGGCCTGGCAGATCAGCTGGGCTCAGACGGTTTCGTTCTCTTACATCGGCTTTGCAGCAGTCAGCTCGTGGAACGGATTCTGGATGTGTCCGGCCGGAGAGCCCGCGAAGTGCGGGAGGCACTGGGGTCGAGAGAGATCGGAATCGGCAGCGCGGCGGGTTACGCGGAGATCGTGCAGCGTTCCCCGGGCCGTTGGGACGTCCCCGTCACGCCGCAGGAGTTTGGATTCAACGACAACACATTACCCTGGTGGCCGCTGGTAGTGGCCGCACTGGGTAACGATGCGGAACACTCGTTCAGCGGGGTGGTGTTCTCCGAGCCCGGCAGCCCCGCGCAATGCTGGCATACGGATTCTCCTCACGTGGCGCCGGAGCACCTGGCGGCCCACGCGCTCAACGTGCTGGTTTCCCTGCATGACATCCCGCTGGACATGGGGCCCACCGAGGTTGCCCGCGGGTCGCACATCCTCACGAATCACCTGGCAAACCCGTTGCTCGTACGTGACGAGCTGATTTACCAGCATGCGAGCACATCACCGGAGTGGCTCGTAAAAGGCACCGGGAAGCCGGTGCCTGAATGCTGCGCCAGCGCAATGGCCGCCGGTTCATGCCTCGTGTTCGATGATCGGATCATGCATCGCGGACTGGCGAACCGGTCCGACAAAACCCGACACGTGGCCTACTTTTCGTATCGCAAGAAGGAGTATTCCGAAAACACGCACTTCGAGTCACAGCGGTCTGTATTCGACGCAACCGACACATAGAGGATCACGCAATACCCTGAATCACGTTCAGCCCAAATTCAGCTGCTGTTAACGCTGTGTTCACAGCGTCGAACCTATTCTGGTCTCACCTTCGCAATCTATGGAGCAGGTTATGAAGAATTATGTGATCAGGGTTATCGCCATTGCCGGGCTGGTAGCCGCCATGGCTACGCCAGCCAGCGCCGGGCATAGTGACCTGGAGTTCGCGATTCGTGTCGGTCCCGCATACGTGCACTACTACGATGTCGACCGATACTATGACAAACACCGTCGTTATGATCGTTACTACCGTCATTCGCGCGGCCATAAGAAGCGTCATCACAAGCGTGGCCAGCGCAGGAAAGATGCGCATGCTCGCTGGCATGCATACAACGACGGCCGACGGGATCGATATTACGATTACGACCACTGGAATCTGCATCACCGCTTAGGCCGCCATCATCGCGATTTCTATCGCAGGTAGGAGTGGCATCGATAAGATTTCCTCACGCGGATATCCGGCGACCGCGTTGAGAATTAGCCTGCCTGCCCCGGAGAATCGCCAGGCAACCGTGATTTCGCACTGGTTTACGAAACTGGGGACGGCGCCGAAGGGGCAGTCTCCATCTACGATCTAAATCAGAAGTGACGTGATACATTTGCCTCCGACATTTGGCGTTACGAGTCACTATCGGAGATGCAACGTACATGAGCAGAAATCCGCGTTACGACGTTCTTTTCGAGCCGGTCCGGATTGGCCCTGTTACAGCGCCGAATCGTTTCTATTGCACACCACACGCGCTCGGCACTGGCAATCAGATGCCGCACACGCGTGCGGCTATGCGTGAAGTTCGCGCTGAAGGTGGTTGGGGTGTTGTCAACACAGGCTACTGTTCAATTCACCCGAGTTCCGACGACGCTCCGTTACCCAATTGCCGCCTCTGGGACGATGAGGACATCAAAGTTCATGCATTGATGGTCGATGCCGTTCACCGTCACGGAGCGTTGGCCGGCGTTGAGCTGTGGCACGGGGGCGGCGGCTCAGGGAACCGCTTGACGCGCATGCCGTTGATATCTGCCTCGGGTGTTGCCGGTGAGTCGACATACCCGGGCTGGATAAACCTGTCGAAGTCGCGCGCCATGGACAAGAAGGACATTCGCGACTTCCGTCGCTGGCACGTCGATGCAGCGAAGCGTGCAAAGTCCGCTGGCTTTGACATCGTCTACGTCTACGCCGGCATGAATTTCTGCCTGTATCAATTCCTGTTGCCCTGGCTAAACAAGCGCACCGACGAGTATGGCGGCAGTCTGCAGAATCGCGTGAGGCTTACGCGCGAGATCGTTGAGGATATGAAGGAGGCTGTCGGCGATGCCTGCGCCGTTGCCATGAGGTTCAGTACCGACGAGTTGCTGCAAGTGCCTGGCGAGACCATGGAGTCAGAGGCGCACGAGATTATCTCGATGTTGTCCGATCTCCCGGACTTGTGGGATCTGAAATCAGCAAGCTGGGTTATTGAAACTGCATCGGCGCGATTCAGCGAGCAGGGAGCGCAGGAGCCGTGGGTCAGTTTCGCAAAACCGCTGACGTCGAGACCGGTAGTCGGGGTCGGCCGCTTTACCTCGCCGGACGACATGGTTAGTCAGATCAAGCGCGGCATTCTCGATCTTATCGGCGCGGCCCGGCCGTCGATCGCTGACCCATTCCTGCCGAAGAAAATCGATGAAGGTCGCGAGGATGAGATTCGCGAGTGCATTGGCTGCAATATCTGCGTGTCCGGGTATCACGATTGCGTCCCCGTTCGATGCACTCAAAACCCGACGATGGGCGAGGAGTGGCGCCGCAACTGGCATCCCGAGCGGATCTCACCGGGCGATCCTGGCAAAAGCGTATTGATAGTCGGCGCAGGGCCAGCCGGACTCGAATGCGCCCGTGCGCTGGGACAGCGCGGCTTCGCGGTCACCGTAGCCGAGACGAAGGACGAACTCGGCGGGCGTGTCAGCATTGAGTCCAAGCTACCGGGCCTGGCTACCTGGGCTCGCGTTCGTGATTACCGAACGAACCTGCTCAGGACGATGGGGAACGTCGACATATATCGCGGTAGTCCACTGTCAGCACAGAACGTGATCGATTTCGGTTGCGATCATGCGGTCATTGCGACGGGCGCGAAGTGGACTAACGATATCCTTGGCCTGAACGGGTATCCGTGCAGTGGATTCGAAGGCGATGCGGTCTTTACGCCGAACGACATTCTCGCCGGCGCGGAACCCGAGGGCCCCATCGTCATTTACGATTTCGATCACTACTACATGGGAGGTTGCCTGGCCGAGCTACTACGCCGGCGCGGATACGAAGTCACGATCGCGACGAATGCGAATGCTGTATCCGCCTGGACGTTCATGAGCAATGAGCTGGTCGACATCCGCAGCCGGATGGTCGATCTCGGTATTCGCATTATTCTGGAGCAATACCTGACGAACTTCGGTGATGGGGCCGCGCAATTGCGCAGCATCTATCGCGACACTGACGTCCACTCGATCGACTGTGGGTCGCTCGTTGTCGTCGGTGTGAGAAAAGCTGATGACGCGCTGTTCCGGGAACTCGAGTCGGATCCCGATCGACTTGCCGATGCCGGCATTGCCACCTTACGAAGTATCGGTGATTGCCGGGTTCCTGGTGCGATTGCTCATGCCGTGTATTCCGGGCACGAATGCGCTCGCACGATCGACGCCGACGACTCAGTTCAGCCAATCCGATGGGAGCGACCGCAACTGTCCGCGTGACGTCTCCAGGCACCGACTTTTGGCGCCCGGATGTGCAAAGGTAGCTGCGATGACAATCTTTGTTGTTTTACTGCGACATTGTTTTTTGACAATATGGCCCCATGCTAGTGATCGGGCAGCTGAAACTTTGTCGCTGCTTGAATGTCAGTGTAGTTACGTTATACCCATCGAGCATGTTGTAATTATGCAACATATTTTAATTTGACTGAGTGCAGGGGGGAAGACATGAAAAGGTATTTGATATCAGCCGGGATGGTTGCGGCCGTCCTGGTGTTGGACTTCACGGCAATGCCGGCGCAGGTTGCTTTTGGGCAGGAAGTTGAAGAAGTTGTCGTGACTGGATCCCGCATCGGTCGGGCGTCTGATTTCCAGAGCCCGTCGCCCATTACCACGGTCGATCGCGAATATATCGATAACTCCGGCTATGTGAATCTGCAGCAATTGCTGGAGAAGGTCCCCGCAGCCGGAAATGGCACATTTTCAACCCGCGGCAACAATCAGGATTCGACCGCGAATGGCGCTTCGGCCGTCAGTCTGCGCGGCCTTGGGGCCGACGCAACGCTGGTGTTGGTCAACGGGCGCCGAGTCGCGATTAGCTCCTTCGCGGAAAGTGTCACAACAAACTTCGTGGACATCAACAGCATTCCGGTAGCGGCAATCGAGCGAGTCGAAGTGCTGAAGGACGGCGCTTCTGCCGTTTACGGTTCCGACGCCGTAGCCGGCGTCGTCAACATTGTATTGCGTAATAACTACGAGGGGCTCGAATTCACCGCGGGTTATGGCGATACGTCAGAAGCGGACAATGCCGAGACGACGTTTTCCGCCGTCTGGGGAACGGGCGACGACGACGGCAATGTCACGATGATCTTTGATTACTTTAAGAATGGTTCACTATTCAACGCTGAGCGGCCTAAACTTTCGACGGCTGATCAGACCTCCCGGGGCGGAGAGGACTTCCGCTCGTCCCGTGGTTTTCCGGGTGCCTTCGTTATCGACGGGACGCTGCCATCGATCCCCGATCCGGCGTGTCCGCCTGAACGCACCTCTACCGTTTGCTCATTTGACTACGGCCCTTTTAACGTATTGACCCCGGAAGCCGAGCGCACGGGCCTGATCCTCCTGGGCAACCGGAACCTGGGCGCTGGTGTGGAGCTTTTTACGGAGATCGCAGTCCAGCACAACAACTCGATTGCCCAGGGCGCGCCGACGCCGCTTGACGACTCGGCCGGCCTGACCGTGCCGGTGACGCATCCGAACAACCCGTTTCCCAGTGCAACGACGATCGATGTCTTTCGATTCCGACCCGTGGACGCAGGTCCGCGTCAGTGGAGCATCGAGTCCGACAACCTGCGCATGCTGCTGGGACTCCGTGGCGAATTCAATGCATGGAATTGGGAAGTTGCGGCCTCTCGCGGACGCAGTGAGTCGTTACAGACCGGTGATCGCTCGCAGGGATGGGTGCGCACCGATTTACTGCAGGCGGAAATCGATGCCGGCAACTACAACATATTCGGCGCGACCTTCAACTCTCCGGATGTGCTGGACCGGATAAGAACGAGCCTGGTGCGCCAGGGATCCGCGGACCTGACGACCGCCGATGTGACAGTCTCGGGCCCGATCGCAGAGATGCAAGCGGGTGCAGTGCTAATGGCCGCCGGCCTCGAATATCGTGAGGAAAGCGTTTCGGATGTGCCAGATGACCAGTTCCAGCGCGGCCTGATTTTCGGTACCGAGTCCGTATCCGCAGCCGCCGATCGCGATAATTGGTCGGCCTTCGTCGAATTCTCGCTGCCGCTACTCGAAAACCTCGAGCTGCAGGTGGCCGGTCGTCACGACGACTACAGCGACTTCGGCACTACCACCAACCCCAAGGTGGCGGCACGCTGGGATGTCAGCGACTTATTCGCCGTTCGCGGTTCATGGGGGCAGGGTTTCCGCGCGCCGTCGCTGGCGCAGATCGGCCTCGGTCCGTCGCAGGAATCGCTATTCTTCTTGGACACATTCGGCTGTGAGGTCAACGACAGCTTCTGCGAAACCACTGACTACGTCATCATATTCTCGGGCAACCCGAACCTGGAAGCTGAAGAGTCGGAAAACTTCAACCTGGGCGTTACAGTTAATCCGATGGACGGATTGAGCGTGTCGCTCGATTACTGGGACATCACGCAGGAAAACAAGATCGACGACGTGCCCTTCGGATTTCTGTTTAACAACTTCTGCGATGTCCAGAACAGCAGCGTTTGCGTGCGCGGCACACCTGCGCCGGGCGAAGCGCTGGGAGCCCTCCAGTCTGTGAGCACGAGCTTCGTTAATATCGCCGAGCAATCCGCGACAGGGGTTGATCTGGCAGCGTCCTACACGACCGAGATTGGTGCCGGTAGTCTGGACCTCAACCTGTATTACGCGCACCTGTTGGATTTTGATCGCGTCGAATTAGATTCGGCGGGAGAAAACTTCGTGACCCGGTCTCTGGCCGGGGAGTACGAGTACCCGGAAGCACGCTGGTCGCTAAGCGGTAATTATCAAACAGGGGATTGGGGTTTTTATACGCAACTTGACTACGTCGGAGAATTTGAGGATACGCCTGATATCGATTTTAATGGTGTTCTCGATTTCGACACAAACTCATCCCGCAAAGTCGAATCCTTTTTGACCGTCAATGTGCAAGCCAGCTATACGGGTTTCGCGAACACACGGCTGTCGCTTGGCATTGACAACCTGTTCGACGAGGAACCGCCGTTTGCAATCGGTGATGGCGACACGGATCTGTACGGCTATGTGCAGAGCCAGCACAGCCCACGCGGAATGTTCTGGTACCTTCGGGCGAACTTTGCGTACTAACCATTGCCAGTGGCAAGCAATAACAAGGGGCGCGAGAGCGCCCCTTTTTTTGCATGCAATGAACTGTGACCCTCGAACAATCCGGGGCGATTGCCGCCGATGTTCGCGCTATTCGGCAGGCATGCTGGCCGCACCGGGCTTGCGTCGGAGCTGCCTGGCCTGGCTGACCCAATCATCGCGGGTGATGCGCCCTTTGAATACGTCCAGGCGTTCATCGATTATATCGATGTCGCGAGGCGTCCACTCAGCCACCTGCCAAAAGTAATAAACACCGTTTTGATTGAGCAGCCTTTCGAGTTTCGGCCCAACGCCCGAAATGAGTTTCAAGTCGTCTTTCTTGCCATGTAAGGCAGCCGATAGAATCCGCGGCTCCTTGGGAGCCGTTCTGCGCGGCGCCCCCTCTTTCGGAGCGGGCGTGGCCAGTCGCTTACCGAGGTTGCCGAGTTGCGCCTCGATCGCGGTCAGACGCCGATCGATCGGTGCCAGATCGACACTTTGCGGCTGCGGGATCGCACTGAACCTTTGTTCGATACTATTGAGCTGTGCCGTTACCGGTGCAAGGTCAACAGGCGCGTGAGTCTCGACCGTCGGTATTTCCTTAACATCGCGATCGAGATTGTCGAGTCGCTCGATCAGCGGCCGAAGATCCGGATCCTTGGGTTGAGGAGGAGCCGGGATGCCACGAATGCTCTCCTGCAGCGAATCGAGCCGGCTTTCAACAGCTGCAAAGCTAACCGGTTCCGGGCGCGGTAAATTGGATACAGCAGTCGTGATGCCGGTCAGCTGCTCATGTACAGGCGTAAGATCCGTTTCTTTCGGCGCGGGAATCGAGTCCAGTTGATTCCACAGCCGGTCCCATTGCGACGCATCCGAGCGGGCATTCGCCTTGCGCAAATCCTCATAGGACTCGCTGACATCCACGAATTTTCTCCGTGAGTACCAATATCCGAGCACGAAGCCCAATAATGCCGTAAGCAGAAACAGCACTGTATATTTTGCGAGCAAGTAGGTCATTGTCTTTCCTCTCCAGAGCTACGCCGTCCGGGTCCGGCGTTTAGTTTGTCTCGTCAATAATTATCGCAATCCGGCGGTTCCTCGCCCGCCCGTCGGCCGTCGCATTGTCGGCGATTGGCTGCGTTGCGCCGAAGCCCGTTGCTGTCACACGATCGGGATCGATGCCAAGCCTGGCCAGCGCATCGCGCACCGCGGCCGCTCTCGCGAGGCTCAGCGCCTGGTTCATGTCGGCGTCGCCCCGACTGTCGGTATGGCCTTCGATCCGCAGGTTGCCGGGGCAGTTACGCGCCAGCTCGGCAAGCTGTTCGAGCAATTCGTCGTTGCCGGCATCGATCGTCGCACTGCCTGTTTGGAAGCGAACGCTGGCGTTACTCAAGATATCGCTGAAGCCCTCATTGCAGCTTTGCCCATCGTGCACTGCCCGGACGTCGAAGTCGCCGAGTAACGAGCCGCTTCCGAATGCATCAAATTGTTCCCGTGTCGCCGCAATTGCACCGGCATTCGCAGTACCCTTGACGGAAAGTGTCCGGCCTGACCAACTGGCCTGACCAGAGTCCAGATTATTGACGAGGGCAAGCGAAACATCGGCGGCGCGCGCGTCGTTGTCGGTAGCCATCTCGTTGGAAATGGTGAGTTCATCCGTAACCGTTTCGAAATGCTGCCCGGCCACGCCCAGGATGCGATCATGCTCCGCCAGGTTCGGCACCTCTCCGGTCAGCGTGACTGCATTTTCAGATCTCGCGGCCGCGAACGGGTGCGGTCTCCGGGGCAGCACGGCGGGGGCGGCGTCGACCTGGTCGACGACGACATTGACCGTTGTCGGGCAAGTCAGTTGCCCGGCCCACGTGTCGCACTGCGTGGATTTGGCAAGCGCCTGTACATAAATCGTTTCCTGGCTGAGTGCTTCTGCGCGGACGTTAACGCCCTGTCCGTCACTGGCCACCTCGGTTGCGGTAATGCCAGCGCCATCAAGCCGGCTGGCGACCTGTTCCCTTACTTCGGCCTCGATCCGCGGCGCAGTGAACAAGGCGCCAAACAGGAACAACAGAGCAAGCCCAGCTACGGGCATCAAGCCCCAGGGCCACCAGGACCGTGGTGTCTCGGCGCGGCGCCAGTAGCGACGCCGGGATTTCTTACGTGTAACTGTGCTTGCTGCTGCGGATTCTGACGACATCGGACCCTGACCCCAACTCCGGCGGCTATGCCAGTACAGACTGGCCCCGCGTTTCAATGAATGACTAATATTGCCGGTTCTTGATAGCTTACTGCTCGGGCGGCAGACGCTCAACAGGAAGACTGTCAACGATTGTTACAACACGGCGTGAGCTATCTTAGGTCACGACGAAGCGCAAAGCGTGCGCTGCGGTTGTTTATTAATTAAGAGCGCAGGTTAACCGAGCTTCTCGGCGGCCTCTTCGACGGACTCGATCGCCTGTATCACACCATCCTTGGCGAGTTGTCCCGGATCGGTTTTGATGGCGCGGTACAGGCCGGTACCGCTATCCGACCACTCGATGCCTTCGATGCCAAGCCAGGCATTCCGCTTTTGCTTGGCTTCATACATGGCCGCATCGGCAACGCCGAGTACTTCTTCCCAGGTCAACAGGTCGGGCTGGTCTGTGAAAAACGGATAACTGGCGTAGCCGATCGATGCCGTTGTCCTCGCAACCTGGCCATTCCCGAGCGACAGGACTCGTCCAGACAGATCGCTACGAATTCGCTCAACCAGCGTCGGTGCAAATTTCCTGTTTGTCTCGCGAGCGATGATCAGAAACTCATCGCCACCCCAACGAATGATGTCGTCCGAGATACGGCAAGACTCAAGCAGCACGTCGCGGACCTGCAACAGCATCTTATCGCCAGCCTCGTGGCCGAAGCCGTCATTAACGGGTTTGAAGTGGTCTAGATCAACCATGACAAATAGCAGGTCGTTGTTGCCGCCAGGTTTCATCGTCTCGGTTCCGTCCCGGTAGTGGCGGAGGACCAGTTCTACGTCCTTGTCGATCTGTTCGAACAGATAACGACGGTTTTTCAACCCGGTAAGTACGTCGGTAGTGCTTGCCTGCACCAGTTTCGCATTCGCCTCCTTCAAGTCCGCGTTTCTGTCGTTTAATTCTTTGGTCCGGTCGCGCACCTGCTTCTCAAGGCGGCGGCTGTATTCGGCCTCACGTTTCAGCTTTTGTTGCTGGCGACGCACGAGGCCATACGCGGCCAGCACAGCCGCCAGTACGTAAAGCGCATACGCCCACCAGGTTCGCCAGGGTGGATAGGCGACGGATAGAGTCACCGACATGCCGTCTTCGTTCCAGACGCCGTCGCTGTTCGCCGCTTTGACGCGAAGAACATAATTACCGCCGTCAAGGTTGGTGTAGGTGATGCGTCTCTGGGTGCCGGCTTCAACCCAATCGGTATCGAATCCTTCCAGTTTGTATGCATAAAGATTCTGATGCGGCGCAGCGAAGTCCAGTGCCGAGATCTCAAAGGTCACCACGTCGTCGCTATAATCGAGGTCAATGCCCTTTGTCAGCTCATGCGGCTGATCCGCTGTTACGGGTTTATTCAGAATCGAAAGAGACGTAAGAACGACTGGCGGTGGGCCCTGGTTGAACTCCAGGTTCTCGGGGATGAAAGCGTTGAAACCGTTTGATCCACCGAAAAACAGCTCGCCATTCGGGCTTGTGTAACTCGCACCGAAGTTGAATTCTTCACCCTGTAAACCCTGGCTTTCATGAAAGTTCCGAATACGGCCGGTTTCGGGGTCGTAGCTGTTCAAGCCGTTGTTGGTGCTGAGCCAGAGATTGCCCTGCGAGTCCGATCGAATTCCATAGACGGTGTTGCTCGTAAGGCCGTCGCGTCTGGAGATATTCTGAAAGCTCAGGGCCTCCGGCGAACCTGGTGAAACATTCAGGCGATCGAGCCCGGCACGTGTTCCTGCCCAGAGAGTCCCGGCGGCATCTACGTGCAAAGCATATACCGTATCTGCGCTCAGACTTGCCGGATCGTCTGGATTATGACGCAGACGGAGCCATGTTCCACTGGCGCTGTCCAGCCGATTCAAACCGCCGCCGTCGGTGCCGACCCAGATCACACCAGACAGGTCTTCAACGATACTGGTCGCCCGGGGGCTCGAGATTGTCGTTTCATCTGCGGCATCATGTCTGAAATTCGAAAAGACTCCCGCCGCGTCATTCAGCCGACTAACGCCGCCGCCAAAAGTACCAATCCATATGTTTCCCCTACTATCTTCGAGCAGGGACATGATGCCGTCTGCACCCAGGCTCGTCGGGTCTGTCGAATCATGCCGGTAGCTACGTATAGAGTTATTTTCCGGATCAATGCGATTCAGGCCGCCAGTCATCGTGCCGGCCCAGATCCGGCCACTGGTGTCTGTCAGGAGCGCCATGACCCGATCGTCACTCAGACTTTCAGGATTTTTCGGATCGTGCCTCAACTGCCTGACGGAACCGTTGGAGCGATCGACTACGTTGATGCCACCGCCAAACGTGCCAGCCCAGATGTTTCCGTCCGCGTCTTCGCTAAAGGATGTGACATTTAAATTGCTGAAGCTACTCTCATCGGCACCAACTGGCGGTCTGATATGACCAAACGACCAGGAGCGAGGGTTCCACTTATTCAGGCCACCGGTATTGGTGCCAACCCAAAGCACGCCACCGCGGTCCTGGAAGATCGAAAAGACAAAGTCGTTGCTCAGACTTGTGGTATCGATGGGGTCGTTGCGGTAGGTCGCAAACGTGCCACTCTCGACATCCATGAGATTCAGGCCTTTATCGGTGCCTATCCAAAGACGATGTTTGTCGTCTTCGAAGATCACTTCGATCCGGTTGCTGCTAAGGCTAAGGGGGTCACTGTCATCGCGAACAAAATGCTTAAAGCTTTTTGTCTCGGCACTAAAACTACGCAAACCATTACGATCCGTGCCCACCCATAACGTGCCTGCATGGTCGATCAGTAGGCTGCTTACAGAGTTGTCACCCAGGCTGGACGGGTGCTCCGCATCGCCGTGGATCCGTGTTATTTGTCCGGATGCAACATCGAGGCGGTTAAGGCCTTTTCGCGTGCCAATCCAGAGAGTGCCGTCATGGTCAAGCGCCAGCGCGTAGATCTCGTCATTGCTCAGCGTGTTCGAATCGCCAGGTACATGCACGAAATGCGTGAACTCGCCGGTAGCGACATCCAGCCGGTCCAGCCCCGAGTCGCGCGTGCCTACCCACACGGAACCCCGGGGATCAGCCAGGATCGTGCGTATGTGATCGGTCGACAGCGAAGATACATTCTGCGGATCGTGGCGATAGGTTGTGAACCCGTGGGCTTCGGGGTTCCAGTGCGAGATGCCACCGCCATCGGTCGCCAGCCACAGGCTGCCGTCCTCTGCCAGATTTAGATCGCGAATGAACTCGCTGGCCAGTGATTTGGGGTTGCCGCGTTCGGTCCGGTAATTCTTAAAGGTCAAGCCGTCGTAACGGTCGAGACCGCTTTCCGTTGCGAACCACATGAAGCCGGCCTGGTCTTGTACAATGGCCGTCACGGAATTCTGCGACAGGCCGTCGGCCACCGACAACCGGTCGAAGCGCATGGTTGTCTGCTCCAGACCGCTGGCAGTCGTTGCCAAAAACTGGGCAATGAGCGCGAGCAACATGATGCCTGCGGCTCGTGACCGTTTCCAAACTGCGTTCGGCGTCCTCATCGCAATATCAGCATCCGGCGCCCCGTATTTAGCCATCAATGTCCGGCGCACAGGGCCGGGGGCTTACGCTGGGCGCGGCCTGCCAGATCGCAGACTTCCTCCGATATTGGCCCCAAACTTCAAGTTTTCCAATGACCTGCGTCTCAAAATCACCGGTCCCGGAAATCCACGGGAATGCTGGTATCAGCGCAAAATAATGGGGACATTCCTGATTTGGCGCGCTGAATCAGGAATGTCCCCATTATCACTGGCAAACTACCGCCGAACTCTCCCGCCAGAGTCGAGGGAGATGACGTTCCGGATAGCCGCTCGCACGAGCTTACTCCTGATCGACCCACGTGTTGATCGACATGGTCTCAGTCAGCGAATTAGTCCACATGTAAGCGTTGGTCCACATGTAACCGTCGGTCCACATGTAAGCGTTGGTCCACATGTAACCGTCAGTCCACAGGTAACCGTTGGCGTTGGCAGATCCGTCCGTCCACATGTAGGCATCCGTCCACATGTAGGCATCCGTCCACAGGTAGCCGTTCGTCCACAGGTAACCGTCCGTCCCGAGTCCGCCGTTGGTCCACATATAGCCGTCGAGACCCATCAGGTAATAGTCACCGTTGGCGTCCTGATTGGCGCGACCGCCGAAGTGCGCCGTGCCGGCCAGGTCTGCCTCGATATCCAGCCCGCGGTTGGCGCAGTCGTGGGTCCAGTCATAGACAGCATCGCGAGCATTTACGAGTCCCGCACCTTGCTGGAAGACCGAGTAAGCGAGGCTACCGTCGGCTTGCACGGCCGGACGCGCGCCACGCATGATCTTGCACTTCACCGCATCGGGGCTCAGACCTGGCTCCATTTGCAGGATCAGTGCGGCGATGCCGCTAACCACGGCCGTTGCCTGCGAGGTACCCGACATCTGGAAAAAATTGGCGCCGAGGTAGAAATCAGGGTAATCGATGGCGATCTGATCAAGATCAGACATCGAGGCAATGACGTGACCACCGGGTGCCACGACCTCGGGCTTGACAAAGCCCTCGTAAGTTGGACCGGCAGCCGAAAAGGAAGCCAGCTTGTCGTCGCTGCCGTCGGCCGGGGTGTAGTTGTCGGTCATCGCACCGACGGTGATAACGTAGGGCACGTTGCCCGGTACGCCGATTGACTGTGCCTCCGGCCCCTCGTTGCCCGCCGATGCCACTACGACGATTCCAGCATCCCAGGCGGCCATTACAGCCTGGTTGAGCGGATCGTCCCAGTAGTGTGAGCGGGCCGGCGCGCTGAGAGACATGTTCAGGACGCGGATGCCCAGGGTCTGCTCATTGGCAACGATCCAGTCGACGCCGCGGATCACGTCGGCATAAGTCCCGCGGCCCTGGGCGTCGAATACCTTTACGGCCACCAGCCGCGCTGCAGGCGCGATGCCGTTGTACTTGCCAGCATCGGACAGCTTGCTGCTGGACAGAACGCCGGTGACGTGCGAGCCATGACCGTTCTCGTCGATGTCGAATTTGTCAAAGTTCGTTCTGTCCCTGCCTGAGCTGCGGTACTCCTGGTCCGTCGTCGCGTCATAGACGACCTGGATGCGGTCCAAGTTATAGCGATCCTGGGTGATGCCCGGACCCGAGTAAATGCCGGAGTCGAGCACGGCCACGGTGACACCCCAGCCGTCAATTCCCTGGTCATGCAACACATCGGCGTCGACCAGGCTGGGGAACTCAGTGTAGTCAGAACCGGCCATGCCCGTGTCTTCTTCGGTGTTGCCGCCGCTCTTGTTCGGTCTGCCGGCCGTCTCAACGGCCGCGTTGCCGTAGACGTTGTGGACCGCTTCGTTGTCACGTAGCGTGGCGACTTCAGCTGCCGTCAGTTCCGCACCCACCGCGCGAATGACACCAAGCTCGTGCGTTACCTCGCCACCCGCTGCGCGAACCAGCTTCGCAATCGATTCCAGGGACTCGCCCTGCACGATGTAAGACGCGGTCGCTTCGATCGTTGCGGAATCCTTGGTCGATGCATTGTCAGAAAAGAAATGATCAGCGGCACCAGCGACGCTGAATATGGCGATGATCATAAATACGAGTTTGCGGTCCATGACTGTCTTCCTTTTGAGCACGTGCTCCAGGCTGTTGTGCGCGTGGTTGGCAACTTCCTGAAATGCTGGGCACATTTCATCAAATAAAGACTGAATCGAGAGGTGTGGCTTAGAAGGGCGGGCAGAGCATTTTTGTGACGTGCGTCACATAATGCAGCCGTTAAATAATGGGGACATTGCTGATCTAGCACGCTAAATCAGCAATGCCCCCTTTTCTTTTATCTAACTTACTGTTTTTACGCCGATTTTTTTGCGGATCGTGTCGAGGTCGACAACGTCGCTGTCATCGGCCACTTCGCGACACGTAGCAAGGAATGCGGGCACGTCGGCGGCCGGCAGCGGCTCGGTGTACAGGAATCCCTGCACGGCATCGCAGCCACACTCTTTGAGAAACTCAATCTGTCCTTCGCTCTCGACGCCCTCGGCAATCACCGACAGCCCCAATGCACGGGACATCGCGATTATGGCCGCACAAATCGATTGCTTCTCGCCGGATTCGCGTAAACCATCGACAAACTCACGATCGATCTTGATAGCCTTGATGGGCAGGCTTGTCAGGCGCGCGATTGACGAGTTCCCCTGGCCAAAATCGTCGAGAACGATTCCAACACCGATATTGCTGAGTTCCTGAAGAACCGTTTGGGCCTGCCGGTTACGAATGAGCATGCCCTCGGTCAGCTCGAGTTCGAGCTTCTCGGGCGGCAGTCCAGATTCTTGCAACGCGGCCCGAATCAGTTCGCCCAGGTCGCTCCGAGTGAATTCCTGCTGCGACAGATTGAGTGATATCGCCGGTAGCTCCGGGCTTTCCTCTCGCCATGACCGCGCCTGCTGACAAGCAGTCTTCAGCACCCATTCGCCGATTGGGAAAATCAATCCGGTGGCTTCCGCCAGCGGAATGACTTCAGAAAGTGGCACGCTGCCACGCAGGGGATGTATCCAGCGTAACAATGCTTCCAGTCCGGCAACGTATCCAGTATTGAGATCGATGCGCGGCAGATAATGAAGTTCAAGCTGATTTTTGTCGACCGCCCAACTCAGTTCATTTTTTACATCCAGGCCTTTCCTGACACGGAATTTCATCGTGCTTGAATAGAACGCGCGACCTTTGACACTCATCGCCCTTGCTTCATCCAGCGCAACGCGCGCATTTTTCAGAAGGTTTTCGGTGTCTTCGCCGTCCAGCGGATACATGGAAATGCCGATGCTCGGAGTGATCTGCAATTCGTGGCCTTCAATGCTCACCGGCTCTTGAAGCGCAGCCTGCACACGATTTGCGATCGTTTCCACATCCTCTCGCGACTCGATGTCCGAGAGCACGAGTACGAACTCATCACCGCTGATTCGTGCAAGGTTTGAGCTATCCCGATCATTCATTCGCCCAAGCTGGTCCGAGGTACGCAGGCAGCGCTCGATACGTTGTGCAGTAACTTGCAGAACCGTATCGCCAACTGCACGACCCAGTGTTTCGTTGATGCGCGCGAAACGGTCGATGTCGATACAGAATACTGCAACACCGCGCTCACGCAGCTTCGCATCAGCAACCACGGATGCGAAATGGGACATGAAGACATTGCGTGTCGTGAGACCCGTAAGCGGGTCCGATACATCGCGATCCCTGCCACTGCCCGCAAGAGACTTGTCGTCGGAGACGTTGCGAATGATCATTAAAACGCGATCGCGTCCGCGCACGAGCAAGCGCATCTCATATTTGCTGCATGCTGCGTCCTTTTCTAATTCAAACTCGAAGCTGTTTGCTTCCCGGGACCGCAAAGCACGTTTGATATTCTGCAAGACGAGTTTCGCCACATCAGCCGGCCACACGTCTTTGATCATCTGCCCTTCGATGTCCTCCGGACGGAGCAACTGGTCCCGACGGCCTCCGCCGAGATATTGCCGGAGCAGTCCGTCTTTTCCGGCGATGAAGAATGCATCGGGAACCGTGTCAAACACGTCCGACTCGGGTGTCCTTAGAACCCTGACGCCGCTGACTGTGCGCGCCGTGTCGCCGAGCGACCGGACGTACCGGCGAAGCGCATTCGCATCGAGCGGTTTGCTGATAACCGTTGTGACTTCGGCGTCATATGCGCGACGAAGCGCCTGTTTACTGTCGTTATCCGAAAGGAGTATCAGCGGAACGTAGTCGCCGCCCGGTGATCGACGAATGGACTCGCACGCCGCGAGAGGATTTCCGCCGCCAGTTTCGGCATCGACGATAATTACCGTGGGCCTCAACTGGGACATCGTCGAGATGGCTTCGTTCGCATCTCGGCATTCGACGACTTGATAACCCTCGGATTCCAGTGCGCTGCGGGCTGACCGACAGGTCTCGCCGTCGCTGGAAATCACGAGTGCCTGACCCATTTCTCCGTCTGCGGGCTCTTGCGACATGGGCGCCTTTCAATCTCCCAAGATGCCGGACAATATCATAATTCTCACCGCCGTGGCCTTCGACTATCACCGCTCCCGAAGATGTCGATTCGACGTCCGCTTACGTGTTTATGCAACGTATTCTTGATGACGATCAACAGCCGAGCATGGTGGAAAAGCACAGCCGTTACATGAACCCGATTCTCGCCGATGACATTACGTTTGTGCTCCAGGCCATGCTGATGGTCGTCGGGTTCTACTGGTCACTTCGCATCATGCAGCGAAGTCAACCGGGCAAATGAGCGCAGCGAATCTTCCCGACTGCTGTGAGTTGCCACGAAAAGGGCAACCCGATTTTATCCTGAAGCAGCCATGAGTTACTCTAGTCGCCTGTCTTACCGGTAACTGGCTTGGAAGAAGCTATGAAACTGCACATATTCCTGATTGTCGGGATCTCTCTGCACGCGGTAGGTTGCGCTGAAAAAGAACAGGCGGCGCCTGAAGAGGTGAACGAGCCGCAAGTGATCGAGCCGGCAATCGAAGCACCCGCAGCAGCGACGCGAAGTTGGCAGACCGATACATTTCTGCAGCATATGCATCAACACGCGGAACATCTTGATCAGCTCAACTTCGCCCTCGCGGACGGCGAGCTCGACTCGGCAATGACGTCAGCTTACTGGTTGTCGCAGCATGACACGGTAAGCGGTATCCCGGTCGAGTGGCAACCGTATCTGACAGGCATGCGCGAGGCGGCCCGTGCCGTAGAAGAGGCGCCCGACCTTGCGACCGCGCGCACGGCGGCGGAGCGTATCACCGAGCAGTGCCAGGGTTGCCACAAAGCCGCCGGGGTCATTAGCGAATAGCGAAACATATCGAAGCCACTTGTTTGGTGACCGGATGCGCGTCAGCATCTAATCCCGGCTCGCGATCCTGACGCCATTGGTCACCCGGTCGCTCGGGTGCGCGACTACCCTTTCTCCGGCCTCGAGTCCATCGCGGATCTCGGCAATTACGCCATTACGTTGTCCTGGCTTCACATGTCGAAGACTTGCGCGACCGTCCTCCTCGACGAACAGCGCCCAGTTTTCGCCGTCTCTGAACAACGCCGTCAACGGCACGGTCAGGATGTCGCCGGCGTTCCACAGCACGACTTTCGATTCTACCTGGTAGCCGTGGCCGAGCCGCTCCCAGCCTTCGTCACTTGCAAAATCAATAATCACATTGACGCGCTGCTCCTCGATACCGAGCGCCGAGACCTTGAGGAAGCCGAACGGCTCAACGAGCCGTACCCGGCCTTCGAGCGGCTCAGCACCGCCCCAGTTGTCGATAATGACGCGCTGCCCGGCTTCGATCCTGACTGCGTCCATCGACAGATAATCGACAACGATTTCGAGATCCCTGGGATCTCCGATTTGCATCAACATGTCGCCCTCGCGAACGATGCGCTCGCTACGATCCGCGATCTTCAGGATTCGGCCGCTGACGGGTGATGTGATCGGTATGCATTCGCAGTGTCCGCCGGACCCCTGCGTCTCCAGCGGCGAGACCAGCTGTGCCCGCGCGAGTTCGAGTTCGTAGTTGCGAACCTGCTGTGCGGCACGGGCCGTGTCGAGCCCCGCGCGGCGTGCTTTGAAATCGCGCTCCGCGCTGTCGAGGTCGCGCTTCGAGACGCTGCCCTCCACGATCAGTTCCTGCATGCGCGCGTATTCCGCGCGCGCGAACTCGTATTGTGCTTCGGCATCGTTGACCGCCGCCGCGGCTAAATCACGCGTGGCCTCCGCGGCCTGGATCGCGGCACGTGCCTGCGCCTCGCTGCGCGGGTCGAGAAAACTCGGATCCCCCGGTTCGATCTGTGCCAGCACGGTCTCGTTCGCCGTGACCGGATCACCGACGTGCCAGTCAATGCGCTGCACCCGCCCGGCGACCGGCGCCGACAGCGTGTAGACATCATGCACCCGTGTCTCCCCCTCCTCGTCCAGCGTTACGACGAGCGTATCGGGTTGGACGTCGACGAGATCGACCGTGATGGGCCTCGGCGCGAAGCTCAGCAACAGAGCGATCACGATGATGCCAACGATGGCGGTCCACATCACGATTCGTTTAGAGTTTGCGGTCACGATTCACTCCCGGGTTTTCAGGACCTCGATGAGGTCGAGGTGATCGAGGCGATGGCGCACGACCAGCGCCGATATCAGCGTTGCGACGAGTGCAATGATCACGGACAGCCCGTACGTCGAGGGCTCGATCTTCAGTGGAATGCGGAACAGCTCGGTATCGAACGATGCGGCCATGAGCTCCGAGAGGCTGTAACCGAGCAGGCAGCCGAATGGCAGCGCGATTGCGATCAATAGCCCGGTCTCGCCAAGCAGAATGTAGGAGATCTCGCCGCGGCTGAAGCCCAGTACCCGCAGTGTCGCGAGCTCGCGGCCGCGCTCCGAGAGCGCGATGCGGGCGCTGTTGTAAGCCACGCCGAAACCGAGTGCACATGCCAGGCTCGAGAACAGGGTGATAAAGACCATGATGTGCTCGACGATGGTGCCGTAGAACGAGTCTATCGCAGCCTGGCGCAACATCACGGCCGATACCATCGGCAGCTCCTTGAGCTTGGCGTAGAACGCTGCCTCGTGCCGGTTATCAATCAGGAGGCTGACGTACTCGGCACTCGGCCGTTCTTTCAGCATGCGATTCAGTGCATCAATATGTATGAATGCCGGCGTTGCTATATAAGTCTCGACCAGCCCGACGACCGGCAGGGCGACTTCCGGCCGGCGCCCCTCGAGTATCTCGAGCCAGACCCGATCACCGATCGACACGCCGAGCTTGTCGGCCAGTACAGTGCCGAGCACCAGGCCGTCGGGTGGCACCGGCACAACCCGCGCCGTCGCATCGTCGAAGATCGGCTGCAACCAGGCATCGCTCTGCAGACCCGTGAGTGATCCTCGGTGCGTAACCGGTCCGACTGACAGGTCGGCACCGACAATACGCATCGGCTCTACGGCAAGCACCCCGGGCAGGTGCTCGAAATCGCGAACAATCGTATCGGACTGCGGCTCGGCGAAGCCGATCGTCGCGTCCTGGTGTTGAGCATGATAGAAATAACTCTGTCCCAGGTAGTTCAGTGAATCGTTCCACTGCAGGGCGAGCACCAGCAGCCCGACAGCTGCCGCGACGCCAAGCATCGTCATCGTCGAACGAGCCGGCGAACGCAGAATGTTGCGCACGATTATCCGCGATCCCTGGTCAAGCCAACGCGCCACACGTGTGTCCCAAAGCCGCATGCGGCGAAAGACGGCCGGTGCCGGCGGGTTCATGGCCTGTGCCGGCGGCAACCGCGCCGCACGCCGTACCGCGCCCACCGAGCCCAGCAGCGCCGACGCGAGGCTCACGCTGACGGCGATCACAATGGCGGATGTACTCGGTCTGTACAGGAGTATCGGGAAACGAAACAGGTCGGCGTACATTTGGGTGTTCATGCGGCCGAGCCAGGTGCCGGCCACGATTCCGATCAGGCTGCCGACGAAGACGATGCCGATAACGAACTTGGCGTAATGCAGACCTACCTCGCTGCTCGAGTAGCCGAACGCTTTCATGAGTCCGATCTGGCCGCGTTCCGTCGCAACGAGGCGCCCCAACACCATGTTGGTCAACAACGCCGAGATAACCAGGAAGATCGTCGGCAGGATCATCGACATGGTCCTGAGCTGCTCCATTTCGTTCATGACAAACCAATTGGAGAGCTGGTCCTCACGGGCAGTCGCACCCACACCGCCGTAGCGCTCGAGAATGCGATCAAGTTGTTGCAGCACTTGCTCGGTGTTCGCACCGAGCTCGAGATCAAGCGACACGCTATTGAACGCGCCTTTCAGATCGTAGGCTGCTGCAAGTGTCTCGTGACCCATCCAGAGGATGCCGAAGCGCCGGTCGTCCGGCATCAGTGCGCCCGGGCCCAACGCATAAACGAACTCCGGCGACAATGCGGTTCCGACGATGCGGAGTTCCCGGCGGTGACCGTTGATTACGGCGACGATTTGGTCACCGCTTGCAAGATTGTGGGCCTCCGCAAACGGTTCGTTAAGTAGCACCTCGTCTTCGCCACCTTCTCCGGGCAGGCGCCCGCTGCGAAGCACGAGCTGGTTCAGAACCGGCTGACGCTTTGCTGGCACGGATACGAACTGACCCATCACAGGCTCGGCAAAGCCCTCGATGTCGAGCGTCGCGAACCGCGACACTCGCGCCTGCACGGTGCGTACTCCTGGGAGCGCGGCAATGCGTTGTTCGACGCTCTCGGGCGCGCGTTTGACCCACGCAAAAACATCGCCGAAGCGGTAACGCTCGTAGTAAGCCGCCGTGGTTTCGTCGAGCGCCTCGAGAGTCGACAGCGACATTATGAGTGCCGCGATGCCCGCTGCGACAACAACGCCGATGGCCAGCACCTGGCCCCGCAGGTGCCAAAGATCGCGTAGCACTTTGCGGTCCATCGCGCGCATTACCATGCCAGCTCCGCGGCCGGGCGACGCTCGGCGTTTTCGTCGATGCTCGCGACTACTCCGTCGGCAACGTGCAGCACACGATCGGCCATCGAGCCGATGACCGTGTTATGGGTGATGACGGCGGTGGTGGTGCCGAGTTCGCGATTGACCTGGTTGATAGCGTCGAGCACGAGAATGCCGGTCTCGCTGTCGAGGGCGCCCGTTGGCTCGTCGCACAGCAGGATCTCCGGCTGCTTGGCAATGGCTCTGGCAATCGCGACCCGTTGTTGCTCACCACCGGAAAGCTGCGCAGGGAAATGATGCAGCCGCTCGTCAAGACCGACAACCTCGAGTGCCTTGGCCGGATCGAGCGGACGCGCTGCGATCTCGGTAACCAGGGCAACGTTTTCCTCCGCCGTCAGGCTCGGTATCAGGTTGTAGAACTGGAATACGAAACCGACGTGATCCCGCCTGAAGCGGGTCAGCTCGCCTTCATCTGCGCCGGTGAGCTGGTGATCGCGAAACCGCACGGTGCCGGACGTCGCCGTATCTAGACCGCCGATGATATTCAGCAGCGTCGATTTGCCCGAACCGGACGGGCCCAATATCACGACGAGTTCGCCCTCGTAGAGATCGAGATTGGCGCCTCGCAGTGCATGGACTTCGACCTCACCTGTACGGTAGACCTTGGTGATGTCGCGGGCCGTCAGTGTGGTGATCATGGCAGTGCTCTCGGCAGCTGCTTGCCATTTCACCTGAGTCCCGTGGCCACCTCAATCCGCAGAATCCCTCATGCCACTTCGGGTTGGTATGCAGAGGCGGACTAGCCGACGAAGCGGGCTGGCGATGCACAGCTCACTCCCACCAAACTCACGCATGATTCCACCTCCAGATTCCCACCTGTCGTCTGCTGGGAAAGCCGCTACTATTAGTCGAATAACAAAAATAGACTTTCGGGCATCACCGCATGGCAGGCTCTCTCACTCTCGCGGATAACGCGCGACTCCGTTACGCCACGGGCTCCATCATGTATTTCGCCCAGGGCATTCCACAGGGTCTGTTGGCAATCGCCATACCCGCATGGCTGGCCAGTCAGGGTGTCGGGGCCGGGGACATCGGTTCTTATCTCGCCGTCATAGTGTTGCCCTGGGCTTTCAAGCTTGTAACAGGTCCTCTAATGGATCGTTACGAGTTTCTGCCAATGGGAAGAAGAAGGCCCTGGGTGCTTGGTGCGCAACTCGGCCTGTCACTCTCATTGCTGGCGCTCACGTTTATCGAGCGCCCAGCCGAACAGATTGGCCTGTTGATGATCATTGGCGTGCTCATCAACAGTTTCGCAGCAACGCAAGACGTTGCGGTCGACGGCATGTCGATCGACCTCACACCAGTCAGGGAGCAAGGTCGTCTTAACGCCTTCATGAGTTTCGGCAAGGCTATCGGTTGGGCTTCGACGGCCGCCGTAACGGGCGTCCTGCTTACCACGGTTGGATTGGGGACAACTGCAATCGTCGCCTCGGCGGTTGCAGCTCTCGCCCTGCTCGTCATGCTGTATGTTCCCGAGCGCGACGGCGAACGAACGCTGCCATGGACGAGGGGAACGGCGGCGACCGTGCATCGGGCCGATACTTCGTTCCGAGCAGTGTTCAAAGAACTCAATAAAGTCCTGTGGGTACGCACCAGCTTGATCGTCATGGCCATCATGTTCTTCGACGGCCTGGTCTACGGGTACGGCCAGGCATTGATGCCGATCGCTGCAGTGAACCTGTTTGGCTATACAACACCGCAATGGTCGCAATTGGTCGCCACGATGGGATTGATCGGCGCCGTTCTCGCGCTCGCGATCGGCCCAACGATAGATCGCATGGGCGCCAAGCGCATGCTCCTACTGGCCGTATCGCTACTCGCTGTCCACGCATTCCTGATCGCCCAAACTCAGCAACTGTGGCAGAACACGCTCTACGTACGGATGATGCTGTCGATCTGGGTAATGATGTTGCCGGTAGTGATGGTTGCCAGCCTTGCGTTGGCAATGGCAATCTGCAAAAGCGTTAATTCGGCAACGCAATTCGCGATTTATATGTCGGTTGCCAACTTTGGGCATTCGGCGGGATCAAAAATTTACGGAGTGGTCGCTGAGAAATCGAGCTACGTCCAGTCCTACACTATGCTCAGCGCCCTGATCGTCGCGATGATCATCGTGCTCTTGTTTCACCGGCACCGCTATCATCACGACGCCGAGCAACACGGCCCAGGGTCAGGAAGCAAGCCAAGAGAACGCCCCAGATACACGATCGGCATCGGTGGGAATGAGGCCGGTATCTTCTGGTCGGGCGCGATGCGCTGTCCAAAGTGCAGAGCAGATATGGAACAGGTCGAATACGAAGGCACCGAAATCGATCGATGCACTATTTGCAACGGTATCTGGTTCGATGCCGGAGAGATCGATGTCATGAAAGAGAAACAGGCGGCAACGGCAATCGATATCGGCGATAAGAGAATGGGTAAGCGCAGCAATGCCATCGACCGCTATCAATGCCCAAGATGCGGTGGCGCGATGGTTCGGGCCGTCGATCCAATGCAATCACATATTCGGTATGAGACCTGCAGTTCCTGTCACGGCTCGTATCTTGATGCCGGTGAATTGCGGGATCTCTCTACGAGAACAATTGCGGATTTCTTCAGGAAGCTGGCCGTGCCGGAACGCAGATAGCCGCAGCGGCAGAATTCATGATAGCTGTTGGAAGAAATTCGTGGCCAGGGGCAGACTGGAACCCTCTGAACTCAGTATGCCCAACTTATTGATTCTATTACGGTCGAGGTGGCCTTGAAAGCCCAACAATAAATGTCGCTACCCCTTGCTTTGTCGATTTGTTTTTCGAAATCACCAACAGAGAGTCTTATGCGATTATTGCAAAGGAGATTGCCCAATTTAGTCAATGAATTGCGTGCCCACAGCGTGACGGTTGTTCGGCACCCACCGCTGTACGGAACGTTAAAGAGGCCGTCACGATTTTTTCGATAAAGCCCTCCGTAAGACGTTCGATTTAGATAAACAAAGCGTATAGCCCGTTGCATGGCGCTTCGCGGCCTGTAGTCGCGCATTTTGCAGTAGGTATTAGAATCTACTGGTATCTTCCGAATTTCCTGCAAGAGCTTCTTTGGTTGCCACCCAACAAACCTGTACGCGTTAATCAACTCTTCGTTCAGATCGCAGAGTAGAGCCCTCTTTGTTACGACAGCGAAGAACATTGCTCCAGACCCAAGGAATGGCTCGATGTAGCGACCTTGAGCAGATAGATAGTTTGGGAGAATTGGAGCGATATTCCGCGCAAGCCAACGCTACCCACCTGCCCAGGGTAGAAAGGACGCGTGTCAGGTTTCAACCGATGCTAACAGCCTGTCTACGAAATGGGCTAGCAGCCCTCCCGACGGCGTGTTTGAAATTGAGGCTTCGGCATTAGGGCCTATATAGGTGATGTCACCGAAGCTCCGGCATACGCGGGGTCAAAAGTCTTTTTTTAATCGAAGACGGGTTTGATGATTCCGAATAGTTAACCGAGCTCATTCGGCGTACGGAGCTTGAGCTGCCGAAGCCCAGACCCAAGAAGAAAAAGAAGCAATGAAGACCACGGAGAGATTCGTCACCAGGTGCGGAACCGAACGGGCGATCTCCAAGAGATTACCAGACTCTCTCTAGCGGCGCCAAAAAAATCAAAGTCGCCTCTATCCAGCAAAGAAAGCGCAGCGGCGTGAAACGACAGAGATTGACGTTTTTATATCGCATGATCGACCTGCGGTGCGCTTGAATTCTTGAATTGCACTGGCAAAGACGCAACTATCTCCTGTGCAAGTTCGACTGGTACCATCAGCGAATCGCTATGGGGCCGTTCAAACGTCTGTGACCATGTGACAGCTTCAGTATCGTTATCAACCATCATTACGGTTATGCGTATCTGATTCTCGCCAACTGAGACGGCCCCCGCCAGACTTAGACAACCCTCAGTCAGATAAGGATCTCTAGGGGCGATTACCGTCATATGCGTCTGACTGGCAAGTTCGTGCTGAAGCTCGATGAAAAGTCCCTGTGACAGAGTCGCAGCGTCGTTACCGTAGGCAACATGAAATGGTAAGACCGCTATCTTCTGCGAATAGGTTGACGCCGCGTTTGTTTCGGTGCTCAGGACTCCAATTGCGAGCTGGACACTGATAATTAGCGCCGCCAGGACCAGGCCGCAATCGATTACCCGATCTAAAGCACGTCTGGGCCTTGTTTCTTCGGTGGCCGCGTGCGTAGGACCGTCAGCGCCCTCCATTACGAGTCCGTCCGGCGTAATGTCGATCAACCACGACAGTATCAACGCGATCGGGAAGCCCACCAAGCCGAGCATGATGACAAACTTCAGCGTCCACTCGGGGAGCCCCAGTTCCGGACCGACAATTTCCACAATTTGGCAGACCAACCACATTGCAACTGCGTACATGGTCAGGGCGCGACAAACCCGGCGGCGCCTCAGCTCCGTTACAATGCGGAAAATTCCGCGCGACTTAGGATGATTGGATTTGGATCTCTCCTCGGGAATCTCGCCTGTCCATTTGATGTTCACGATATCGTTCGGACCTCCATTGGCGGATTTCGGAAGATAGATGCCTTCTTGTGCGGTGTCCATTGCTCCGGTACTCAGCAGTGATCGTTGTCGTTTTGTCAGGTCTCATTAATAGCCTGGCACTGAACAGCGATTTATCTCACGTGTTAAGCAAGTGACGAGGACAAAAAAACGATTATTCGAAACCGCCCGGGACCGGGGGTCGCTATTCTGAAATCGCGTTGAATGGGATTGACTGAACTTGCTCGTAGGACTTCAGGCCAGTATCTGAGACGCGAATTCCCTCGACGATCAATTCATAGCGGCCAGTGGTCAGCAAATTTCCCGGCATGCTGACTGCCAAGGAATCGGGATAGGTCGGCGATAGATCTTCCTGTAACCAGGCTGCCTCCATACCTGGCGCATCGGCTCTCACCGTTACCCGGTAGCTGTCGTATTCGCCGACGACATCGAGTAACAGAACCGTCATAGTTCCTTGGTGATACTTAACGGTTTGTACATCCATTCCTCGTACCAACAGGAGCGGCACGATTTCTGTCGGTGTAGCCTCAAAAGGGATGTCGTCGAAGTCAGGCTGGAACGGGCCTCGCATCAAGCCGACAGTAAGCATGACGGCAAGCAAAAAAGAGGCCGCGGCGGCGTATCGCGGCACAGACAGCATTGCTGAGATGTAGCCGGACACACCAATATCACTTGTGGAGGCAGAAAAACTCCCGTCTGCTATGGTCTCACGGAGCCCATCACGCAAACTTTCGGCTAAATCGAGTTCGTCCACGAGATCCGCGTCCCAGACGAGCCGCTCTTCAAATTGTGTAACTTCGTCGTCTGCAAGAGTTCCTCGCAGATAGCGATCGATTAGTAAATGCATGTCAATGTAGTTTCTGTCCATCAGCAAAATAAACTTCGCTTACCTCTAGCCTGTTCGCGGTCGCCTGAAAATCCCACGACTTAGCTATCTTTATTTGACACAAAATCGTCGAAAATTGATGATTTTTCCAAGATTTTCTTGAATCGCTTCTTCGCGCGGAACAGGACCCGGTTAAAGTGTAGGCTATCGAGCCCGAGCGCGCGCCGGATCTCCTCTTTGTCCTGATCGTGGACATACATGCGAATCAAAAGATTCCTGTCTCTCTCCACAGGCATCGAATCCAGTAACTGACGCACGGCAGCCAGCTTTTGCTTCCGCGAGATCTGTTGAAATTGGCGTGGCTCGCGGTCCTCGATCGCTGCAATAGCTTCTATATCGATTGGGTATGGCTCGCGCCTGCGCTGGCGGCCGGCATTCAAGGCTACGCGAACTGCGATGCCCCGAAGGTAACCTGCGAGCCGCTCGGGATTCTCCAGATCGGTTTCGCGTAGCTTTTTTATCGCAATGCAAAAGGTATCCTGAAGCAGATCTCGTGCACGCTCATCGTCACCGATTCGTCGGGCCAGCAAATAACGAAGACCGCGACTGTAGCGCTCGACCAATTCAGTTTCTGCGACGGCACTTCCAGACCGGATCTCATGAACGAGTTTTGCCGCTGTGGCGGCTTCAAGCTCGGTCGCCCGATCCCTCTTGCTTAGAGAAATGACGTTTGCCCCTGACAAATGTCTATTTCCTGCCATATCGACTGCCAATCGTAAGCTTACGAAAGGCTAAATGCGATTATTTAGTTTTATGCGAATATAATTCTCTCTGTTATGCGATATACAGTTTATTCTTACCAACTCTCTGTTTTTAAAAGATTTTTATTAGGCCTTATTTGGCACGGCTTGTAAATCGGCATGCTCTTCATGGACTAGCCGAAAAATGTACAGTTGGTCAATGTGCCATAATATATACAAAGTTAGGGGTCGGAAGAGCATGGCGTTAACCCGAACCGTCCAAGTGAGATAAAAATAGCCAATTCGACAGATATCCAGTGAGTTGTAAGAAATGCTGCCTACGTGCAGCAGATTATTCGACGGTCGGCGCTCCACGAAGCAGCCAATATGCCGTTTGCAGTACATCGACATGCCTCGTGCAGATTCCGAACCGATTTCATCGATTTTTGGCGAGTGAATGCGATGGGAGAGAATCTGATGAATAAGAAACAAATACCCGGAACTGCTGTAACGCTTTTGGCTATGACCTGCCTGCTCATCTCAGCATGCAAATATGTCCGTGAGGGCAGCGGCCCTGCGGTCGCTGAGGCGTCCGAAGTTACCTCTGGCCCGGCAACGACGAATGCTCAGCCATCAAGATTGGAGTTATGGACGGGCAAAGGCTATATTTTCCGCGTTTGGATGCGTCAAACCGACAAGCATGAGGGTGCTGCGGTCGCTGTTGTCCAGACAGCAGCAAACAATGATCCCAAGAAGAACGAGTATGGGCTCATGTTTCTCCAGAGGAACGAAGCGGCCGGAGAAAGCGGTCAAGGAATGCTGTGCCAGAGGGCAACCAGATTGAAGAAGAAAAGCAACGCCACGCTGGACGATGATGCATTAACCTGCAGCCAGGACGTCGGAACTACACACGAAACACTGACAGTTGGAGCACTGAGTTCAGAGTACTGTGCCGACCTAAAAAGCCATCAAAAGAAAAAGGTCGCGACAGACGCTGAATGCCAGGCCGAGTTTCCGGCCAACGACCGTCTGTGTATTTGCTATGAAATTAAACATACTGCAATTCAGGGCGCCGGCGGCATGGCGCCGCCAACATCGGGATCGGGTAGCGGTGGTCGTCCCTAATTGCTGGCGATAGTTGACATTGTATCGCTTCATCACGCTCGTGACGCTTTGCCTGCCGGCTATCTGTGCCGGCAGGCAATTTTACGAACATACGCCAACACGTATAGCCCCCGGTTTCTCAGAGACGCGTGAATTACGCGGAACCGAAACACATCAGTATCTTGTGGCCAACTCTGGTGAGTTACTGGTTACGATCGAAAATCTGGGGCGCGGAACCATACTGACCATTCAAGACGATCTCGATGGCAGCATTCTTCGATCCGCAAACTGGAGGGGCCCGGAATATCAATACTCTGCTGTAGTCAGCGCCAGCCACGCGACTACTTTGGAAGTATCCGCCGATGAGCCGATCGCGCCGCCGGGAAAATATCGGATCACCGCCGTGGCGATCGGTCGTGACGATGCGAATTACGCCGGTGAATACGCAATGTTTCTTGGGTCAGACTATCGTCTCCGCCACTATTTCGGCGCTGACGATGCAAGATCGGAAGCACTCGATCAATTTCTTCTGGCTGTCTCCGAATTCGAATCTATAGGCAATTCCGGAAGACACGCAGACGCTCTTTTCGAAGCTGCCGGCGTTTACCTCGAATTGGGCGAACACGAAGAGGCCGAGCAGCTGTATGCATCAGCTGAATCCATCTGGCAGGCACTTGGCGATTCAAAGGGAATTTCCGCGGCGCAATTACATCGCGGCTTGATTTTCTGGAATACGAATAGACCGACTCAGGCAATCGAGCTGTTCCGACAGGTGGCGGCCAGAAGGGACTCATCCGGTGATTCGTTCTTTTTAGCGCAGGCCGTAAACAATATGGGGCTAGTTTATCGCGAGTTGGGCGACGCGCGAAGTGCAATAGATTTTTTTCGGCAGGCGCTCGAAAAATGGCAGGGAAGCGAGGACCTGTTAACAGTAAATCCGGAGGACGTGGATTTCGCCAGTTCAGAAACACCGCCCTGGCTCGAGCATGCGCTAATCGCCATGAACAATATTGGTTGGGCCTATGAAGTCCTTGCCGATACAGGTAACACAGAGCAAGTATTAAATCGGGCTTTGTCGCTTTCTCTGTATCTGAATCACGGACGTATTACCGCTGAGGTAAAGAACAACCTCGGTAGGCTCAAATACAAGACGGGTGACCTACAGACCGCACTCGACTACCTCAATGAATCGTTGGACTATTTCACAAATATAAGTGCCGATGAGTTGTGGGCAGCCCACGTACGCCACGCGAAAGCACTCGTACACCGGGCGTCCGGTAATACAGGTCGGGCGAAACTCGAGCTACAAGAAGCGTTGCGATTGCGAACGATTGAGCGTGACCCCATTGGCCGCGCCGCCACGATGCTCGAACTCGCTGAACTAGGCCTCGTTGATGGTCAAGTTAATGGAATATTGCAAACTGTTGAAGACGCGCTGAGTCTCCTTGGCGAAGGTCAAGCGAATCCGTTAAGACAGGCCTCTGCACATGATCTTGCCGGTCGCACGTATCTTGCGGCATCTCAGAATGAAGCTGCACTACAACATCATGATCGTGCGATTGACATTTTCAGCGTAGCTGGCGACATCCGTGGCGAAGCAGTGGCTCGCGCAAACCGGGCGCTGACGCATCACGCGATGGGTCTCGGTCTTGAAGTCGATACAGGCCTGCGCGTGGCGTTGTCACTTGCAGAACAGGTGGAAGATCGACTTCTTCAGTTTCGCATAATGACGGACCAGGGGCGTATATTTTTTGAGAACGACTATTACGAACGAGCGAAACAAAAAGCGAATGCCGCACTTTGGATAAGTGAGACACTTCGCGGCGAAATTGTTGACCCAATATTGTTGCGTGACTTCGCTTCGACACAACGCGAAGCTTATGATGTCTTGATCAATGCAGAACTTGGACTCGAAAGGCCGGAACAGGCATGGATGGCCGCCGACTTCGCACGGGCTCGTCGGTTCGCCGATATGTTAAGACAGTCCGTGGCCGATTTGTCGCTTCTGACCCCAGAAGAGCAGACACGACACGAGTCACTTTTGCACATGCGCGCGGCCAGGGCTGATGAACGTTCTGCACTATTGTCGAAAAGGGAGTCGGCAGATACCGAAGAGGAAATACGGAGAGTGCGGACAGAACTCGCCGCAATTATTGACGAAATTGAACATATCCAAGCGAAGGGGTGGCAGCGACGTGAGCAGCCCGAAGAGCTTTTGACACTGTCAGAAATTCAATCGGCGCTCAGCGATCACGATCTCATCTTGGAATACTATTTTGGCGATCTCGGTAGCGGTGTATGGCGCATCACGGCGTCCGACATAACGTACCAATCTATTCCGCCTCTGGACGTCATACTTCCAAGCATAAACTCAACCGTAGATTCGATTCGCCGGTTTTCTCCGGTTCTGAATACTTCACTCATGGGGCTTTCAAAAACACTATTAAGTATTGCGGCCAACGTCGAAGGAGATCCGACACACATAATTGTGGTTCCAGATGGCGCACTGTACTATCTCCCCTTTTCCATTCTTCTCGATCCGAAATACGATTACCGCGAACCGATTGTCGATACTAGAGACGTAAGCTATATGCCATCCTTGGCAGCCCTTCTCGAGTTGCGAGCACGTAACAAAAACCGGGGTTCGGGACTTGCGATTATCGCAGATCCGGTTTTCGAGGCCGATGATCCTCGCCTTGGCAAACTTCGCGCAGATCGAAAATCGATGTCGGCGTTTCGGTTAGAGGGTGAATTAAAGCGAAGCGCTGAGCGTGCCGGTCGTGGATCATTTCCACGATTACCGGGAACTCGGGACGAATCGAATGTCATTCGTGCTGCGGCTCAAGAGCTCAAAGTTCGAACGATTCGGGACACCGACGCCAATATTGACTTGGTGCTCAGCGGCGAGCTTGACCAATATCATATTTTACATTTTGCAACTCACGGTATCCTCGATCCGGAAGAACCCGCACTTTCCGGTCTGGTTCTGTCAGGCGTCGCACCAGACGGTACGTCACGATCACAATTCTTAAGGAGTCAAGACATCGTTGCGCTGAATCTCCGTGCGGATCTTGTTGTACTAAGCGGCTGTGACACCGGATTGGGCCTCTTGGTACGCGGTGAGGGATTACACAGCCTGAGCCGTGCCTTCTTCTACGCAGGTGCGCGGCAAGTTGTATCAAGTCTTTGGCAGGTGCCTGACAAGGCAACGGCGCAACTCATGGGTCACTTTTATACGGAGATGCTCCAAAACGGCCGCACACCAGCCGCGGCGCTTCGGCTCGCCAAGCTCGCAGTTCGTTCCGATCGAAGGTGGCGTGACCCATACTATTGGGCCGCTTTCATCATGCAGGGTGATTGGCGACACTCATCCGAATCAAAATAGTGATTTGGATGACACGCCTGTTACTGAATGGGCGAATCCGTACACAAGCTATTCCCTAAATGTTCGTCGCAAAAACTGTTTATTAATCCCTCTACGTTTAGAGGTTGCACCGCAAACTCGAAAGAATCTCCCTTTGCGCTGATTACTTCTGGTCTACCATCCAGGGGAATTGTGACGACGACAGATTCCTCCAAAGATTCTACCAATCCGAGTTCTTCAGAGACTTTGTAGCGTCGTCTGGGCACAAACGCAGATCCAACTTCTTCATCGGCCGAATTGCTGGCGATCACATTCAGAGTATCGACACTTTCGAATGTCGACTCGGACCGCGCGTGAACTGTGAGCACTTGCGGCTCGGAAAATGAAATAACGCGATCCGTTTCGGAAAAAGTCACAGTGACGACCAACGCTGTTTTCAGGTCTCTTTCCCGAACTGTCCTGTTAATTGGATCCAATTGCCAATCTATAGTCCTGCTCTCCGTCTCTGCAACACCAACAGTTCGAGAGAATTTCGATGTCGCACAAGCGGACGCGACCAATGATACCGTTGTGAGAAGTATTGCACTTCTAACGATTTCGATCATGATTTTAGCTCCTACGACGGCGGCGTCGGTCCCGCGCAAGTATTTACCACTGGGTAGCAATTTCCATATTGACAGTTGCCAAAAAGAATATCTAATGCGCGTCGAGAGCTTTTTTGGAAGCTGCTTTCTTTTTTCTGGCCGATTTCTTTGTCCATAATTTCCAAAAGTCCAATACCGTCAACCTTTTCGTCAATTCGCCACATTTTCGACGTAGGGAACTGCGTACATGCGCCTGTTGGTGCATTTACTAAAGCCAAAGATGCAACGCCGTGGCAATCGAATTCCGACTCATGGACATTGTTTGGTTGAGAGCAAGATAGGTGTTTATTCCTGTCATACTCATCGCTAAGTCCTGCCAAAAAGTGCCCTGATTCATGAACCATTAGCCACCCGTTTTCGGACGAGCCGGAATAAACCGTTCCATCACCGGGCGGAAACTCGATGTGTGAACAGTCGGCGTAATATCGCTCGTGTACAATTACGCCGGCGCTCACTAACTGCCTTGCGGGCTTCGCATTGATATTATATATGTAGGCATTCACACAAATGTCTGGTGCCTTTCCACCAAACGGTGCCGCCCATAAATCAAAAAAGTGCCGATTCGCCGTATACTCTGCCGCAAAGTTTTCATCGTCATTGAAAAACGCTCTGCCCACTATTTCGTTCACGTGATCTGCAAAAGCAGAGTAGGTCTTGTTACCACTAAGAGGATTATTTGGATCGTATTCCGGGTCTGGGAAGTAACCGATTCTGATGCGATCCAAGTAGCCCAAACTGTCTGCTTCTCCCGTGTGCCACCAGATCGGCTTCGCTTTGCCGTTTCCCGGCTCACCATAAGAATAGGTAATGAGCGGGCTCGACATCGTCGTCGCATCAACCGCAGTCGCAATGGCGCGATAACTAACGAGTGTCTGATTGTCTATTTCCAAATCATACTCGCATTCGATATTTGCGCCCGTTTTATCCCCTAGACAATCGATAGACACGAGCATTGCATTTTGACCACACGGAAATGCGATCGGCGCTAGGTCCGGCGCAAAGGCAGGACATTCCACGATCTGGCTGGTTGTGACCTCGAGAGTGATTGCCTGAAAGCCGGTTGCCGATGTGGTCGCGCGCACGATTATGGTTGATTCCATCGCGGCAGAATTGCTCAAGTCGGGTGCCTGATACAAGGGATTGTGCACGGCCCAAACACATGTTGAACAGGACTGCTGCAATAGAGCAAATTTGCTATCTCGAGAAATTGGCACCGCGGAATTTGGAGGATTATCCGTGAGAGGGATGTCGGAACATCCCGCAACAGCCAAGAAAACTATGCTTGCAGATAATAGGCGCTGTCCGGATCTGAATCGACGCATTAGAATTTCCTTTATCCGATCTGTTGTTAGCTATCAGAATAGTCAAGAATTCGGAGTATTCAAGAATTCGAACGGGGCAGTATATTCATTACGCCTATTACGGCAGTCAGGTCACCATCACCTCCCGGGGGAAAGTCAAAGCAACACCAAGGAGCTGCAGTAAAATGGTCGGCGCAGCCCATTGGACGGCGAGCGCAGCGAGTCCGGCCTAATAACTTCGTTTAGAAAGCGCAAAAATCGGTTCGACCTCTAATCCCTATGAACCCATTATCGGAGTAAGAAGCGTTCGATGGTGGCCAGTGGCGAAATCGAACCACCTGCACACGGATTTTCAGACCGCCCGTGGCAGCCTTAGGGTTGTATTTATTGACGAGTTACCGAGACAGCCGTTACGCCGGCTCCGGCTCCAGGACGTCATCATTCTTGCGCAATATTTCATGGATTGCTGCACCCTGTAGCACATCGAGCAAAACGTGCGCGACGATCGGCAACCAGATCGACCCGGTGACGACGTAAAGGATTCCAAAAGCAAGTCCGATCAGACCGCATCGCAGTGCGCCGGTTGCACCCTGGTAACTGTGCGCGAGTCCGAAAGCAACGGCCGACACGATCACGGCAGCCCAAAGCGGCATGAATTGGCCAAGGTACCAGATAACGAAGCCCCGATAGACGATCTCCTCAACGATACCGGCCGTTATCGATACGCCGACGAAACTGTGGAGTTCGCCGGTTGTGTGTGGAAGGTATTGCGCTACCTTGCCGAGAGACTCTGTCTGTTTAGCCTTCTCGGCATCGCTCGCTTTCATCATGGCGCGCCACGAATAAAGAAGATAGCCGGTGAAAAGGACGAGCAAAGCCGTCCCACCCCAGAATCCACGGCCGCCAGGCGATAGGAAACCGAGGTCCGCGATCGGCCGGCTGTAGAAGAACCAGGCGGCGCCCAGTACCGCGAGGAATACCCACTCCATTAACGCCGTCTGTCGATAAAATCGAATTCGATTGAGTGGCTGGCCCGCTTTTGCCTGAGCTTCGTAACGCCGCGACTCGAATACGCCGTAGACCGGCTGCACGATAAACAGCAGCAGTATGAAAATGTGATCGACAAATGGCATTGGTTTCGTTATCCTGAATATTCACTAAAGCGTGAATAATAATATTCACCTTTTTGTGAATAATCAACCCCGGCAACAGAAAATTTGCGAACCGCGTGAAAGATACCTACAAAATCAAAGACCTGGAGCAGATTCGCCTGCTGTCCGACCCACTTAAACTGCAGCTTCTGCAGGCATTTGCCGAGTCCGCCAAGACAACAAAACAAGTCGCTGCGGAGCTCGGCGAAAGTGTCACGAAATTGTATCGGCACGTGGACGCCCTGCACGATTCGGGCTTGCTGGTGGTCGTCGAAGAGAAGCAGAAACGCGGTACGATCGAACGGACATTTCGCGCCGTTGCGCAGCGATTCGAGGCAGATCATTCCCTGTTTGCCGATGCCGCCGGGGAAGAAGGTGCAGACGCGGTTCGCGACATGCTGCGGCTTAGCGAGGCGGAAATCCTCGATGTTTTGGCCAATGCCAGTGAAGACGATGAAGAACAGGCGATTGTCACCCGAATTCGAGGCAGGGCCAGTCCGGAAAAGATCGCAGAGCTGCACGCGACGCTTAAGGACTGGCTTGATTCAGTACCCAGCGACGATTCATCGCCCGCCGCTGACGCCAAGAACATCGGCGGACTGATCGCCTTTTATCAGATCGACCGATAAGCCGATTCCAGGCTCGGTTGGCACAACGTACGATGATCAGGGGTGATCCAGGCGTGCCCAGAGCTTGAGGCTCGCGACGAAATCAATGGTGGCTGGTGGCCGACCCATCGGCGTAGCCGCATGAACATGTACTTAGAAAGGTTCGCCCATCGGGCATGCCGCGTCTACAGATTAGGTACAACTACGAATTGCTACGCGCGCTCTAACAGTGCAATGAAGTTGAGAACCTCTTTACCAGAACAAAGGCGGTGACATGTTCTCCTCCGACTTCGTTGGCAGAGGCGGGCAGCTTCTAACGGCGCTTGTATTAGTAGCGGCGGGTGGCGGATCCGCCGGGCAGGACGAGCAGCGTTCAACCCTAAACCAAGAGCAGCATTTCAGCACGAACGCTACCGACGTCGCAGGGTCGATTGCGCCAACCGAAACGCGTCATCTGCTATTGGCAGCGGAACGCACAATACTCAGCGCTTATCAGGCGTCGCTGAAATCAGCCGTGGTCCGTGAGGCGAGCCTCAAACAATTGCTGCGGCAGTTGGCGCACAATCCACCCGTGGCGTTCGTGGACGGTTACTGGGCTACCCCCGTCGATCTTGCCGCGATACTTCAGAACCCGCCAATTCGTAATGAACTGCGAGCTTCGCTTCCGGTATCGCCGGCAGGCGAAGAGGCGTCCGCACTTCTCGCCGACATAAGCCGGCTCAAGCAGCTTGCCGCAGTCGCGTTCACCGCCAAACAACTACAGCTGCAAGCGGGTCTGCCTTACGTGCTTGAACTTGGCCGGATCGCCGACGTAGAGCCACAGGCAATCGGCGTGTTCCTGGTACCGATCAAGGACGCGGATTGGTCACTCGTCGAGTACTTACCACCATTGCCGGACGCAGACGGCGAGACCGAATGTTACTTCTTCTGCGGCGACGCCGAGACATGGGATTTCGATGGCGATGGTACGCCGGATATTCGCGACGAGGACGACGACAATGATGGCACGGCGGACGAGCGCGACGATTATCCCTATTGGCCGGCAGCGACGAGTTGCGAGTGCGAAATCGAGGTGCTCGTGGTTCTGGTCACGAAATCCGCCGTCAGCATCAAAAACTCGGTGCTGGCGGCACTGACGGCCCTGGCGGGGCTGCATGATGCCAGCACTGGCGTATCGTTGGGCTCACTGGGCGCTGAAGATATTCCGGTTCAGCTCGTGCTCGCCTCCGCACTTGTGCCGCTCGAGGAGCGGCCGGGCGCGCGTGACTGTCCTTCTAAGGGCGCGCCCGGCGTGAGCTACATCAGCACCGACCCAAACGACTGCGCCGCAATCCGCTTCCGCTGCTCGGCACGCCAGGTCGCGTTCACGAATCACTGCGGCTGCGGCTGTCTCGATGAGTCAACGCCTTAATCGGTCTCCGGCTGTCAGCACCTGACCATCCGGCATCGCGCCTATTCCGGGGCTTTCACAAATCTGTAATCAGTGCCATCCCAAGTCAGAATGCCGCTATCGGGATCATATTCACCAAGAATCTGGCGGTCACCGCTTTGTGCGGCGACTCTGTTTCCATCCAAGACATAAGTTCCAGACTCTGCAACATCCGAGTATGCCCACTCGAAAGTGGAGGATGAAAAATAAATAACCCAGTGACCCATTTCGGCCCCGCCCGGACCGAGTCCTAAATCTCGTTTCTCGATTGACAGGAACCGTTTGTTGGTGAGGGCATGGCCGACTGGTGCCTGGCTTGCTGGTAGTTTCGAATCGACTTCGATCTCACCATTGCGATCCCCGCGCGTATGATCGCGTCCTGTGTCATCCTCCGCCGTGCACGCAGACAACATAAACGTTGTTGTCAACACAACATTGAGCACGGTAATTTTCTGCTTGGAAGATTTCAACGATCTACCGGGTCGGACGTGACTCGCTTTTCTCGGCTGGACTGGATGTCCTGGTGTCAGTTTAACAGGATCCCAATGACGGCTCGTGCCTGAGCGATCAATAGCTCACACTGCCCCGTCTGTCTCGGGTGTTGGAATCAACCCCGATCACACCCACCGTAATTCACAACCTGATACACCCTAACTGCGCGATAGACTAAAAAACAACCGCGAATGGAGTGGGTCGTCGAAGGGAACAGTCCCGGAAAGGCTATCCCCGTCTCTGCATCCGAGGCCAGCAACCGCCGACACGCAGATTGTCAGTGAAAAGATTTTGTGATCCCACGTGACCTGACGTAACCCAAGAGCACGTAATGAGTCAGAATTGCGGCCCAGTAGATGCTCTTGAGTGACGTCAGGTGATCCTGGTTCGAGCACTTAAGTGGGCACATCTACAGGTTGCGGCACGGCAAGTGGCTGGGCCAATACAACCAAGGGCCCACAATTCGCCGTGAGGATCGCGGCAAGACCAGCACCGGTTTAGAAAAACACATGCAATTCGGCGAATACTTGTTCCCTGTTTTGTGCCGGGTTTTGAGGAATGCCGCTATAGTCACGGTAGCCAAATCGGGCTTGCAGAAATTGGATGGGCGTGTATTCCCATACGATACTGAGTCGGGTTTGCTCATCTTCGGAAACATGATTGTCCGGATCAAACCATTCTAAAGACGTTCTTAAATTTTGCCCTTTCCTGAAATTGTAATTTGCCTCAATATAACTTGCCCATGACTTGCGCTTGCCCAAAGGTGATCCGTCGTCGATGATGTAATCGATCTCCGCGAGCCACACGACAGGCCCTGTGCGTAATCCAGCAATCAGATTTTGCATTTGCCTGTCACCGATGCGGGCGTCATTGATATTGAGACTGCCCCCAACACGCCACCTGGTCTCGACGTGACTGATGCGCAGGCTGTATTGCTTGCCCGAGTCAATCTCGGGACCGCCAGCGGTTCCACGAGTCACGGCGAGCTGTCCAGACCACGAGCCTTCTTCGTAATTGACCTGCCAGCCAACGTCCGGAGTGTTGAAATTAATACCGCTGACCTGGCGAACGAACGCCTCATCATCCTGAATTCGCAGCCCGTACGGCAGGAAAAACTCGCCACCCTGGATTGACCAGCGTCCGTTGGGCAATGTCAGGCGTGCATACTGTTCGCGTATCTCAGGGTCATCAGGCCGAAGCTTGGCGTCCACATACAGCGTCAGGTAATTCGGAAGGGGTTTGATCTGGATGTACGCAAGAAATTCCTCGAATTCCGTATCTGAAATCGACGTCCGGCCCGCAACGTCAAGCCGATTCCATCCGCCACGAATATCGCCGCCGACAGCGAAGTAGCGGCCGATGTCGCCGGTCCAGAGTTGACCCATATCGAGGGTGCGCGCCGGAAGTTCCGTCTGCGCGAATGCGCTTCCGTAAGTCGTGCGCTGGCCGCCGCCAGACGCCGCCATATGACACGTGGAGCACTTTAGCCCTTGCCGTACCGCGAGATATGGCTCCGCGTGTGCGGTCTCGTTGATTGCGAAAAAACAAAGCAACGCACAGCTAATCGATTTCCAGGCAAATATTTCTTTCATCGCGCCGCTCCGCTATCGATCCACGCTCGAATCACGTCAATCGTGACCTGATCAAGAAACGGCCCACCAAGTGGCATCCTCGAACCAGCCGCAGCAGTGCCCTCCAGTTTCTGGATCAGGTAGCTGCCGTCGGCATTCCCGTTGGCAACCCGCATCGTCATCGGCATTTGGATGCTGGCGACGCCGACCAGGCTCGCGAAGCTCGCATCCGCCGACGTCAGGTCCATCCCCGCTGGCAGATTCGGGCCGGGCGGCCCAGAGTGACAACCCGAAAATGCGCAGCTGGGCGTGAAAATATTTGCCTGGATGGAATCGAGCGACGCCTGCAGGCCCTGCACCTCGAACTCGGCCACAAAGTCGCCGCCCTGTGTGCCATCACCGGATGGGAAACCGCCGACGAATTCGCCATCGAGCGTCAAGCCGGAAACACCCAGTATCACGTTCGCGCCGGAGCCGCTCAGTGTGATCCGATAACGATCTTCGACAGCTGCAACACCGGTCAGATCCATTACGGCCAGCCGTGCATTTGTCGGTGAGAGCGCGACAGCCGCCGGTGCGATCACGACGTCGTTGCCGTTATTAAACTGCCCATCGCCTCCGCTTCGACGCAGCGTGAATGTGAGGTCATTAACTGACGATGCGTCGACGTCCAAATCGAAACCCGCGGCAAGCTGTGACGGAAAATCCGTGCTCACGCTGTCGGGCGCCGGCGTCAGGGAAACGACGACCGGCGGTTGATTGGCCGGACCGCCGGAATCCGGCGCGGCACCATCCGTAATCCACTGGCGCACGAAATCGATCGTCGCCGGCAAGACAGGCGGCCCGCCGAGGGGCATTTGCTCACCTTCGGCGGTGGTCCCTTCGAGCTTTTTGATCAAATAACTCGCGTCCGGATTGCCGGGTACCACAAGTTGAAAGGAGCTGTCCTGGCTGCTGGAAACGCCGACGAGAGCGGTAAAGCTGCTAGCGGCATCAAGGCGCAGTCCCAGCGGTGCGCTCGCACCGGAGTGACACACGATGCATGACGGATTGAATACGTTCGCCTGTATCGACGCCAGCGTGGCGGCCAGCGGCACATCGCCACCCTCGCTCAACGGCCGGCCGCTAACGTCCAGCCCCTCGCCGCTACCCGCCGAACAGCCGCCAAGGGCCAAACCAAGCAATATTATGATCAGCAAACGCACGAATACCGTCTCCGCATGGCGGGGTCCATGGCCGGTATGTCGTCGCGCGAGCATGAATGGTTCAATCGCCAGGCTGCTTTTACGGCTCGGACGACTCATGTTATTGGTCAAATGAACTATTCGCGGCTTTCTGCAGACTTATAATCAATGCTTCCACACACGGGTGGACTCGCAAATGACGCGTTCAAAAGCTGGTAATTCAGCTCCAGAACACAAAGCGGCCAACGAGCTTGCGCTCCTGGACGCTATCAGGGGTCGTGATCGCCGTGCATTTGCCGAGCTCTATCGCCTCTATCATCCACGCCTGCACGGCTACCTGCACCGCATTCTCTCGAACAGAGCGATTGCAGAAGAAGTGCTGGATGATGTGATGTTTGTCGTCTGGAAGGATGCCCGCAAGTTTCGCGGCCATGCGGCAGTGTCGAGCTGGATTTTCGGTATTGCCTATCGAAAGGCAATGACGGCAATCAGAAAGGAAGGCCGCTACCACGCACTGCTGGACCACGGCACTGACGTCAACACTGTGCCAGAGAAAGCCTCACAGGACGCTGAGCTGATACAGGCTGCGCTTGTGCAACTGAGTCCGGATCATCGCCAGGTTGTGGAACTCACATATTTCAGCGGTTTTTCGTATCAGGAAATCGCGACCATCGCAGAATGCCCAATAAATACCGTCAAAACACGAATGTTTCATGCCCGACGACGGCTGAAATACCTGTTGCCGATACTGGCCGGAGCAGACGAGGAGCAAGATCGTGAACAGGCATAAACCTATGTCACATGAGCAGGCCAGCGAGTTACTGCCCTGGCTTGTCAATGACTCGCTGGCAGAGGACGAACGAGACCTCGTGCACGAGCACGCAACAAGTTGTGTGATCTGCCGGCGCGAATTACATGAGCTCGAGAATCTATGCAATTCGATTTCGAATGTATCCGCCGCGACCGCAATTCCGGCGCCTGATATGCGTCGCATCAATGCGCGCATTGATGCTTTGATTGCGAACAAAAATCGGGGCCAGATACTGTTGGCGAAGATGCGCGAATTCTTCGGCAGCCCGTGGCGAATCGCTTTCGCCCTTCAATCGGCTCTGGTGATTTTGCTTGGCACTGCATTGTTGTGGCCGCAAACAGAGGAGCCAGCATTCACGACGCTGACCGCACCGGAGAGCCTGTCCGAAGGGCAGTACATCCGCGTCGTATTCGAGCCGACTCTCCCTGCGTCCGACCTGTCGACACTGCTCGATACGATGAACCTGACGATCGTCGATGGACCGTCGGACCGCGGTGTGTATACGCTTCGACTATCGACAACTCGGTCTGCCGCAGATCTTGAGGCGATGTTGGCGGACCTGTCGTCCAATGGCGGTGTTGTGTTTGCACAGCCCGTACCCGGTGAGGTGCAACGGTGAAACACGTATGGATCATTTTCATGCTCGTTATTGCCACGGGCACCGTATCGTCGTATGCCGAAGAAGGCGATGGCGCGGAAGGTACCAGGATACTGGTAACGTTTTCCGATCCCGGGATGAGTAACGCAGCGAGAGCCGGCCCGAGCCGGCCGGGTTACAACCGCCGCTCGTCTACCTATCTCGTGTCTGTCGGCGTCAAGAGAGCGGCGAACCGGATCGCAAAGGATTTTGGCCTGCTCGTTGTTGACGAATGGCCGATACTGCCGTTGAAAGTACACTGTTTGGTGTTTTCCATCACCGACGATGTGTCCGTGGACCAGCTTCTCGGTCAACTTCGGCAGCGACCCGAGGTCGAGTCGGCGCAGCTTTTGAATCAGTTTGAAGTGTCCGGGACTCTCGACACAAGCGGAGCTGATCCGTACTCGAAACTGCAGCACAACTTCCGTACGCTGGAGCTCGCTCAGGCTCATACATGGTCGCTCGGCGCTGGCACCAGCGTAACCATCATCGACACCGGCGCAGACCTCAACCATCCCGAACTAAAGACTCAGATCAAAACCCATCATGACTTCGCGAATGTTAAACACGACGATTTTATGGCGGACGCCCACGGTACGGCGGTCGCAGGCGTCATAGGCGCCGCGTCCAACAACGGTGTCGGCGTAATTGGCGTTGCCCCCTCGGCGCAGCTGACTGTCCTCAAGGCTTGCTGGTATGAGCGGCGCGGAGCGCGAGCCGTCTGCGACAGTTTTACACTGGCGAAAGCCCTGAGCCACGCTGTTGAGTCGGACACCGATGTCATTAACCTGAGCCTCGGCGGGCCTTCGGATGCGCTACTCAACCGCCTCGTCGGGCTTGCTCTGAAACGCGGCATTGTTGTTGTCGCTGCAGCACCAGCAAAGCAGATGGCCGGATTCCCTGCAGAAATTCCCGGAGTCATTGTCGTTGCGTCCGAGCGTCCGTTCGACTCAGAGGATGCGTCGCACCGGTTTCCCGTCAACGCACCGGGCGACGAGATCCTGGTACCGGTGCCTGGCGGCGGTTTTGACTACGCGTCGGGCAGTTCCCTGTCTGCGGCGCATGTATCGGGCGTCATCGCATTACTCATAGCGAAACGACCCGGCCTGACCCGTGACGAGGTCAATACATTGCTCGTCGATAGCCGACCGATGGTGGGCAAATCCGTCAACGCCTGCCGCGCGTTGGCACGGCTGCTGCAGCAGTCCGGCTGCCGGGACGATGCCGCAGTGACGCAGTCATTATCAGAAAGCCACAGACAGGCTGATGACGAACTGTGAGTCCGCCGACATGTCAGCGGCGAGTGTGTCCGGTCTTTCGTTCTCATAATAGCGCAGGTCGACGATAAGCCACGAAAACCTGGCAGAGGCCCCGGCATCCCAGTGCAGATAACGTTCCACGCCCAGGCTGGTGCGATCGGCCTGCCCCAGACCGGCGCTTATCACCCAGGCACTGGCGACCGGCCATTCTGTGCGCAACTCCCAATGGCGACCGACCCTGCCCAGCCCGTTTAGATCGTTCGTGTAAGCAATTTCGACCGAATAATGCTCGTACAAGGTCGCGGCGACGAGTGCTTCATTGTAATCGTAGCTGCGCGCGCCGGTCTGGCCGGGAAACGTGTAGCGGAGCAGTGTGGCCGAGAATGAAACCGGCGCCTGCGACGCAAAATGATAGCCGACGTAATAATCCATTTCGGCATCGCGCTCGCTGAATCGGGTTTGCAGGTCGATGGTGCTGCCCCACAGTCCGGCGAACAAACCGCTTTCGTGTTCGTAGTCGAGACCCAACTGTACAGCTGGGTCGCCGCTCGATATCGCCTGCCCGCGATAAATGTACTGACTGGTTAACGTTGCGATGCCGGCGAATTCAGACGCGGCCGACACCTCCGCATACGTCTGGCAGGCAACTGCTATCACTGCAATCAAATAAACCTTGCGGCGAGACACGGTCTGGCCGTCATTTGAACCTTTTGACATCTAACGGGCACTCACTTGGAAAACGGGCTGCATCTCAACGCAGATCAAAACACGAACCATTCGGCAGGAATGATCCCATGAAAAGCGACCGCAGGATAACGACAGCTTCGATTTACGTCTTTGCACTGTTTGCCATTAGCGCCTGTGGCGGATCGAGTTCGAACAATCCGCCACCACGGGCCGACACGACAGCGCCTACCGTCTCAGCGGTCCAGGCCCCTGCGGGAACGACAGTCAATCGCATTGTGACGCTGACCGCCACGGCGAGTGACAATGTCGGCGTCGCTGATGTCCGTTTTTTCCTTGACGGCACGCTGCTCGGTAATGACACCACGGCACCTTACAGCTTCGATTGGGACACGTCGGCCGCAACGGACGGCGACCATCTGCTGCGGGTCGAGGCCGCGGACGCCGCCGGCAATGTCACCCAGTCAGGCGATGTGACTGTGACGGTGCGAAATACCGTCCAGCTCGCCGTGACGCCAAACGCCGAGGAGGAAGTTCCTCCGATCCATTCGCAGGGCACGGCGGCGGCCAATCTTACGATCAATCTCGTGACCGGCAGTGTGCAGGGCGACCTGGCTGTAAACGGCATCACGCCAACGGCGGCACACATTCACGACGCGTTTGCCGGAGTGAATGGCCCGGTCCTAGTGCCGCTCGACCAGGACGCAGTCGATCCGTCGCTTTTCACGGTGCCCGCTGCGACGACACTCGATGCCGCCGGCGTCGATCGACTCCTCGCCGGTGGCCTGTACGTCAACGTGCATTCAGCGGCAGCGCCTGGCGGTGAGCTGCGCGGCCAGATCCTTCCTGAGGATTTCGTGTTGCATTTCGCGGATCTCGCCGGCACGGCCACAGTGCCGAAAGTCAATAGCCCCGCCACCGGTCGTGCTGCCGTGACGATCAATCAGGTGACCGGCGCGCTGGTTGTGCAGGCGCAGGTTCAAGGACTCGATGATGCAACTCAGGCGCACGTGCACGAAGCTTACGCCGGCGCCGCCGGCCCAGTATCTGTCGCTCTCGCCCAGGATCCCATGGACGCCGGCCGCTGGTTCGTCGAGGACGGGAGCCTGAACGCCGCTGGGCTCGACGCGTTCGCCGCCGGACGTCTTTACGTCAATGTACACAGCCCCGCCTACCCCGCCGGCGAGATCCGCGGCCAGGTCGTGCCGGAAGGCATCGCGGTATTGTTTGCCGAACTCGATGGCGAACAGGAAGTGCCAGCCGTCGATACGCGAGCCGATGGGCTTGCCGCACTGACGCTCGACGAAGCGGCCTCGCTGCTGAGCATACACATCAACACGAACCGCCTCGCCGACGCGACCGCCTCCCATCTGCACGGCGCCTTCGGTGGTGTCAATGGGAGCGTGGAGATCGGACTGACGCAGGACGGCAGCGATCCGGCGCACTGGTTTGCCGAAGATCAGGCGCTCAGCACCGCGCAGCTGGATGCCGTGCGCGCGGGCGCGACTTACATCAATGTCCACAGCCCGAGGTATCCGGGCGGCGAAGTTCGCGGCCAGGTCATTCCCGACGATATTCTGTTCGCCTTCGGCCACCTCGAGGGCAGCCAGGAAATACCCGCCGTGAACAGCGCTGCCGGCGGCACGTTTGCGGTCACGGTCGATCCGGCCACTTCGTTGCTCGTTGCCCATGCGAACACGGTGGGCGCCGACAATGCAGTCGCCGCTCATCTGCATGATGCGTATGCTGGCACCAGTGGTGGTGTCGAGATTGGCCTTACGCGGGATCCGACTGATGTCACGCGATGGTCGGCCGACAATGCCACGCTTACGGCCGATCAACTCACCGCATTTCGTGACGGTCGCCTTTATGTGAACGTGCACACGTCCGCCAATTCCGGCGGGGAAATTCGTGGTCAGGTGGCGCCGCCGCCTATCGAGGTGCTATTCACCGATCTTAGTGGCGGACAGGAAGTACCGGCAGTGAACACGGCCGCAAGCGGTACGGCAGCGACGACCGTCAATCGCGAATCGGGATCCATAACGTTGCATCTGAATGCCAGTGGTGCCGGCACCGCGACGGCCTCGCATATTCATCTTGCCTACGCGGGGCAAAACGGTGGAGTATTGATCGGGCTGCAACAGGATGCGGGCGATCCCGGCCATTGGTTCGCAGACGGCGCACAACTGGATGACGCCGGCCTCGCCGACTACCTGGCCGGACGGCTCTACGTCAATCTGCATACGTCGACCAATCTCGGCGGCGAGATTCGCGGTCAAATAGCGCCACCGCCCGTCGAAGTATTATTCACGACTTTGAGCGGCGACCAGGAAGTACCACCAGTCGTGAGTGCGGCGACTGGTATCGCCGCGACCACCGTCGACCGTGAGATGGGGACAGTGACGCTGCATCTGAACGCCAGTGGCGCCGCCGATGCGACGGGCTCGCATATTCACCGCGCCCCAGCCGGGCAGAACGGTCCGGTGCTGATTCCCCTGGAGCAGGACTTGCTCGATGTCGGCCACTGGTTTGTAAGCGGTGCGCAGCTGGATGATGTCGGCCTCGGCGACTACCGGGCCGGTCAGCTGTATGTCAATCTGCACACGCTGGCCAATCCCGGCGGGGAAATCCGGGGCCAGGTCGTGCCGCCCAATGCCGCAGAATTCGACAATGAGGCGCCGACAGTCGACCTGACAGCACCCGCATCACCCGTCAGCGACACCGTAACCCTGGACGCCAACGCGACCGACAATCAGGGTGTCGTCGTGGTCCGCTTCCTCGTTGATGCTGTGCTGATCGACAGCGACACGACAGCGCCCTACTCGATTGATTGGGATACGACGACGATCGCCGACGGAGACGTTACGCTGACGGCCGAGGCCGAGGATCTCGCCGGCAATGTCGGTGTCTCTGCGGATGTCGCCGTAACCGTTCAAAACGGTGCCGCAGTCACATTAACGCAGATCCAGACCCAGGTATTCGGGCCGATCTGTTCGGGTTGCCACTCCGGTCCGACGAGCAACAGCCTGCCGTCGGGTATGAATCTTTCGAACGCTGCTGCCAGCCATGCCGCATTAGTCAATGTGGTGAGCCTGCAGGCGAATCCGGCTATCGATCGCGTCGAGCCGGGCCAACCCGACAGCAGCTATCTGATTCGCAAACTCGAGGGTGGCCCCAACATAGCGGGCGATCGCATGCCGCAAGGCGGACCTTTCCTCGATCAGGCAACGATCGACATGATTCGCCAGTGGATCAGCGATGACGCGCCAAACAACTGAGGACACGACACCTCGTTGGGCAAACCTCCGGCTCGCGGCGATCTCGTGGCCGGAGGTCTATGCTGAATCAGGTGCCGCCGACCGCGCGGGAGATACTGGCCGATGCACCAGGCTATAGATGTCACCATCTCGCACAATTTAAGGTAAGCCAGGTACACGGTTTGCGTCCGATTCCTGACTCGTTAGGTTCTCTTGTGTGACGGCAGGTGATCCTGTTCTGGACACCAAAACGGGCACCGAGAAAGTCGGAACATCGGCTCGACCCATACCTTACATTCGTGCGAACTTCGCAGTGAAGTGACGGAGGAACTGCGGCGCTTCGATAATTCGCATTCCGCGCACATCATTGCGTCGTTTCCATACCACCGAAATCGCTTCGACTACGTAATCCATGTGGCTCTGCGTGTAGACGCGGCGCGGAATCGCCAGTCGCAGCAGTTCGATGCGGGCAGGATGTTCGACACCCGTATGTGGGTCCAGTCCGAACATCACGGAGCCGATTTCAATGCCGCGAATGCCACCTTCAATGTACAACTCCACGGCCAGCGCCTGGCCCGGGTAATGCAGTGCTTCGAGGTGCGGCAGGAAACGGCCTGCGTCGATGTAGACGGCGTGTCCACCGGCCGGAGTTACGACCGGAATTCCGGCCTCGAGCAAGTGATTCACGACATAGCGCGTCGAATCTAGCCGGTAGTCGAGGTAGTTCTCGTCCAGGACTTCGCGCAGCCCGACCGCTATTGCGTCCAGGTCGCGCCCGGCCAGCCCGCCATAGGTTGGGAAGCCCTCAGTCAATATCAGGATATTGCGTTCGCGACGCGCGAGTTCCGCGTCATTCGTGCACAGAAATCCGCCGATGTTCGCGAATGCGTCTTTTTTCGCCGACATCGTGCAGCCGTCGGCGTAACTGAAAATCTCGCGGGCGATGTCGATCGTCGCTTTATTCTCGAATCCCGGCTCGTAGCGTTTGATGAAATGGGCGTTCTCCGCAAAGCGGCAGGCATCGATATAGAGCGGAATGCCGCTCGCACGAGCGATTCGACTGATCTCGCGAATATTCGCCATGGATACCGGCTGGCCGCCGCCCGAATTGTTCGTCACGGTGACTACGATCAACGGGATCTTTTCCGGGCCATTCTCCGCAACGACTTTCTCGAGCGCCTCGACATCCATGTTGCCCTTGAACGGGAAGGCAGACTCCGGGTCGCCGGCTTCGGCACAAGGTAAGTCGAGTGCCACACCACCGTTGTACTCGATGTTTGCACGAGTCGTATCGAAATGCGTGTTGTTCGGGACGATCAGGCCAGGCTGAACCAAGACGCCGAACAGGATGTGCTCCGCAGCGCGCCCCTGGTGCGTCGGAATTACCTGTTCGAATCCGAAGATATCCTTGACTGTGTCACGGAATCGATACCAGCTGCGCGCGCCCGCATAAGACTCATCGCCGCGCATGATCGCCGCCCAGCCTTCGGACGACATCGCGCTTGTGCCGGAGTCGGTGAGCAGGTCGATAATGACGTTTTCGGCGGCGAGCAGGAATGGGTTGTAATGAGCCTCTTTGATCAGCCGTTCACGCTCTTCGCGTGTTGTCAGCTTGATGGGCTCGACCATCTTGATCCGGAACGGCTCGATTATGGTTTTCATGAGTTCACCTCGATGCCTTCTCTGTGCCGTCTTCTTGCTTTGTCATTATCGTTCCTCTGCAGAGTAACGACGAGCCAGATGTCACTCTTATTCTAACTACCCTTTTAGTGCGACTAGCGTTGACGGTAACCAGTATCAACACTTGTCTGAAATGGTCCAAAAAACCGTTTTCGCATCTGCTCCTGTAGGGTCGTTGATGGATTGAAAATCATGCTGCTAACAACCGCTATCGTCAGATTCAGTACCAGCGCATATACGCCACTCTGAAACCACCAGAATCGCTCGACGCCGAGCAGCGCACTCACGGCGACAAAGAGGCAACCAACGACGATACCGATCACCGCCGGCCACTCTGATATTCGCGGCCAGTACAGTCCGAGTATCATTGCCGGAAAAAGTTGCGCCAGCAATTCAACTTTGATCTCGGTAAGGCGCCACAAAGTAGCACTTGGTCTCAATGACAGCGCCGCGACCGTGACAATCAGAATAACGATAAAGACACGACCGGCGATCGTATTACCCTCGTCCCTGGTATTGCGGCGCCAAATTGTCTGGTATATGTCCCGCGTAAACATGGAGGCCAACGTCAAAATTACGGACGACGCGGTTGACATGATGGCAGCCAGGAGACCGCAAAGAACGAAAATCACCAGCCAATAATGATTACTGATCAGGTCATTCAGCAGCAAGGAAAATACTCGGTCACTGTCGACGCCGATCAGGCCCGGGTGTGAAATCGCTGCCGACAGACCCAACAGCAACGTGCATCCGCCAATAAGATAAGGGACAACAAGCATCAACGACAAACTGGTCTTCAGCGCGCTTTCACTCTTTGCCGCATAAACTCGCTGAATGGCCTGCGGATACATCGCGAAGCCGATAGAGGAAATGACGAGTAATGACAACCAGGACCTGCTGAGTTGTTTTAACGATTCCGGCGCCTGAATCAACGCGACGTTGTCAGTGCGCAGTTCCTCGACGATGCTCGGTATCCCGCCCACAGTCAACACGACGACCACGGTGACAATAACGAGCGCCGAAGTCAGCAACACGCCCTGAACCGTATCGGTCCAAACGACTCCGCGCCAGCCACCCATGAGTATGTAGATCAGCATTACAGTGCAGGTAAATGCAACGCCCGCCCAATACGGTATCTGACCCGACGTCAGGCCCGAAAACGCATGGCCGGTCGCCTCTGCCTGAATGATGAGATATGGCAGCATCGCAACAATTGTTACGCCGGTGACCAACAGTCGAAGTCTGTTGCTTTGATACCGATCTGCGTAGAAATCTGCCGGCGTTATATAGCCGTTCAGTTTCGACAAGACATATAAACGGGGAATGTAAGACAGCTGCGTAACGACGATAAGACTGATCATACAGATGGACACTATCCACATCAGTCCAGTGCGGTACGCGATTCCGGTAAAGCCAAAAAACGTGTTACCGCTGAGTTGAGTTGCCTGCATTGTGAAAAACAGGACCAACCCGCCGGTGACTTTGCCACCGAGAAAATAGTCCAAGGTAGAATCGCCCTTGGTACGGTGCTTCGCGATCCATCCAATCAGAATCATCGCAGCCATGTACGATGCGAGGACAATGATACTTCCTGCACCTAAAACGTAGGTATCATTCATCGGTCGATTGGTCGTTGAATCCTGATCAGATCTGCAAATCTACCAACCGATACGCAACTGGATCAGCGTTACGACTGACAAAACAACAGTACTGATCAGCGAGACCGCAACCCACAATGGCACGCCGAGAATCAGCGGTTCGATTGCTCCGAGAAAGAAGATCGGCAAGACGCCGCCGATGCACACGACAACGAAAATCCAGTACCAGAGTCGATTCGGGTCTCTTCGCCGCATAAGAACGCCGTGCTTGAAGATAATGATGCTATGGATAATCTGATTTGCAGTCAGAAAATCGATCGCTGCGGACTATATCACACCGATATCGTCGCGATTTCTCTGCCGCTACAGCCATATCGGCTCGATGCCACCTGTGTAGATGCACTGACTCATGCAGCTAATGGTTAGAATGGGACGGCGCGTGACAGACTTCGGCAAGGTTGCCGATACAACGACTCCAGCGAGGTATGCGTATGAATGTTGACCTTTCCACCTGTTTTTCCGTCGGACTCCTGTCGGGCCTGGCTGTATTTGCGGACGCTGCCGCGGAGATCGTAGTGGGCGATAGCCGCGTGGATTGCGCCGAGGATCGGGCGTGTATCAACCGCCTGCATCCCGACATCCCGATGGTTGCCAGCGCCGACCCCGGTGAGCGTATCGTATTCATCGGCCGCGACGCCTTCGACCTGACCCTCGACCCGGACGAATTTTCGAGCGCCGATGGCATCCCACGGGAAGGATTTGGCATCGTCCACGCATTGACCGGCCCCGTTTTTATCAACGGCGCCGAGGCCGGGGACGTGCTGGCGGTTACCATCGAAGCGTTTGAGCCTGCCGACGTAGGCTGGACCAAAGCCGGACCATTCGGCTTTGCCGGCGACCAGTTCGGTACCGACGAGCGTTTCATCGTCTGGCGCATCAATGAAGATTACGCCGTCAGCGATGCACTTCCAGGCGTGCGCATCCCGAATGCGAGTTTTCCCGGCGTCGTGACAACGCTGCCCGACGACAGGTTGCTCGCCGATGTGCTGGCGCGGGAGACACAGCTGCTCGAATTGGGCGGTGCCGTGATGAACCCTGACCCGGATGAGGCGCAGCCGGCGTCACTATGCGGAGTGGAAGGAACAAGACCATCGGAGTGCCTGCGCACGATTCCACCACGCGAGCATGGCGGCAACATGGACATTCGTTACATCACCACGGGCACGACCGTCTACCTGCCGTGTTACGTCGACGGCTGCGGGCTTGCGGTCGGGGACTTCCATTACGCGCAGGGCGACGGCGAGGTGGCGGGCACGGCGATAGAAATGGGCGGCAGGATGACGGTCACCACCCGTGTCGTCGATGACCCGCCGGATCTGTCCCGGGGCCCCCACTACGAGGGCCCGGCATCAGTGCTCAGGATACCATCGGAACGCTTCTACGCCGTGACCGGTTTTCCGCTGAAAGAGAAAGGCAGCGTACCCGCGGACCTCGCGTACCTGGACTCGCCGAAGATTGCGGGCTTAAGCAATCTGTCAGCCGATATCAATCTTGCGGCGCGAAACGCGCTCGCCGCCATGATTGACTACATTACATCGGAGTATGGTTATGACCGGACGCAGGCGTACATGATCGCGAGCATCGCGGTGGACATGCGTATCGGTCAACTGGTCGACGTGCCGAACGTCGGTGTCACCGCGGTATTACCGCTGGATATATTTGTCGGGCGCGACTGACGCCTCTTCATCGCGCAAAACTCACACATCGCTTGCACCGGCGCATGTTATGACGATCGAATCCGTCCAGTACACCATGCAAGACCACGTTGCCACCATTCGCATCGACGACGGCAAGCGCAACGCGCTATCGCCGCAAGTCTTGCGCGAGATCTATCGAGCGCTCGATCGAGCCGAATCCGATCGTGCGATCGTCATCATGACCGGTCGGGAATCCGTCTTCTCGGCGGGCTTCGATCTCCACGTGATGAAGCGCGGCGGCGTCAACGCGTTGCGCATGCTACGCGCGGGCTACGCCTTGACCGCCCGTGTCATGGCCTATCCCTATCCGGTCATCGCCGTCTGCAACGGTCACGCGCTGGCGATGGGCGTCTTTCTGATGTTGTCGGCTGATTATGTGATCGGCGCCCGCGGTGACTTCAAAATCTCGGCCAACGAAGTCGCCCTCGGCCTGACCATGCCGCGCGTTGCCGCGGCCATGTTGCGCCATCGGCTCAACCCGGCGGCCTTCCAGCGGGCGGTAACCTTGTCCGAATACTTCGACGTCACATCCGCGTTAAGCGCCGGGTTCTTCGATGAACTGGTCGATCCCGTTGATCTGATGCCTCGCGCCGAGAGCTGTGCGGACGAATTCAAACAGCTCGACCTATCAGCGCACGCGGCCTCCAAACGCAGAATCCGCGCCGCGCTCATTCGGCATATACGGTTTAGCATCCCACTCGATCTGCTGGATGCCATACTGATGAGCTTGCGAGGCGCGCGCCCGCGTTAGCTTCCAGATTGTCGTTTAACGAAAGGCCGCTCCGAGTGCGTCGTCAAAACGCGCCAGGTCCTCATCGTCCGTGTAAAGATGAGGCGCGACCCGCAAGTGGTCACCGCGCACGCTCGCATAGACACCATTGTCGACGAGTCGCGCCGCCAGTTTCCTCGGATCGGCGGCCGGGAGGCGGGCTCCCTGAAAATGCGGGGCACGGGCGTCGGCCGCCGTTGTCTCGAATCCGTGGCTCGCCAGAATCTCGGCGATGCGAGCATTTGTCACGGCAAGTGTTTCTGAAATCGTGCCAATACCCCATTTTTCAAGCAATTGCAGTGCAGCCACCGCGCCGGCGATATTTGAAAAGCTCGATTTCTCGCTCACATCAAAGCGGCGTGCTCCCGGTTGGTACAGGTCAGTGAAATCGGCGAGCCGAGAAAAATCCTCCGCGCCGTCCCGGTTCATCCAGGCCTCCTCGATCGGAACGCCGTCGAAGTATCGATCGTCGACATAGAGGAATGCGACGCCATACGGGCAGAACTGCCACTTGTAACCGGCTGCGACCATGAAGTCCGGCGCGAGTCGGCTGATGTCGATCCGATAAGCGCCAATCGTCTGCGTCAGGTCGAGAACGATCCGGGCTCCAACGTTGCGCAGCGCAGGAATGACGGTCTCGAGATCGACAAAACCGGCGGTAGCCCAATGGTGCCCTTCGAGTGCCGCGATCGCGATGTTGTCTCCACGACGTTTGATGGCATCGAGCAGGGCGTCGGCCCAGGACTGTCCTGCTTCCTTCCTGACGATGTGAAACTCGGCTTCCGATACCAATGCCTGGCGGTGCCATGCGTAATAGTTCGATGGAAACTGATCATTTAACGCCAATATGACGTTGCCCGGCCTGGTCGACAAATTGTTAGCTGCGCAGGACACCCCATAACCGGCCGACGGCACAATGGCGATATTGTCGGCAGAACACCCGACCTGGCGCGCGAAAGCAGCGCGCAGAGACTCCACCTCTTTGAAAAAGTCGGATGGTGCGATTTGCCATGGTTGCGAGCGCCGAGTTGCCCCACGCATCGCAGCTTCCACTACAAAACGCGGCTGTGGCGTCATGTAGGCAGCATTCAGGTAACAGATGTCTCGCGGAATATCGAATTCCGCTCGGTAGTCAACGGACATGGCAGTAACAAGCGTGACTCATCAGCATTCGGTCGGCCAAGGCTGCCACACCCAAATAGACTTGTCCCTACGCAAATTCTGCAAGCGGGAAAAAGCAGCGCCAATGTCTGGCGGTTACGGATGAAGCTTCAATTTTTGCAACCAGGTCCTCGGCGATCCTTTGAAACACGGCAAAGGAGCGCGGCACACTCATGCCCCGGATAGGGCTCCGGTGCCAGGGCCAGCGCCAACACGACAGGCAGTCAAATCAGGTATCGGCGTAAGTTGGTGGCCGGAGGTCGAGAGCACGTCTCCCGACAACGGCATACCGTGACTGATACACGCGGATCTTCACTGCGCTAAGAGCATGATTCCGTTTCTTTTTTTGGCTGATTACGGGGACATGGCTTGCTCAGCTTGCAGCACCGCGCATGACGGCGATCAGCGCGTCCACGCAAAATTCACGCAGTGCAGCCGGGTCCTGTGCCGTATCCGTGTAAACCCTACTGCAATTTCGGTATGCGTTTGTGCTCAGATAATCGTGACAGGCGAGGCGGAACCGTGACAGCAAGTCATACAGCGATACACGAATACGAGGTTTCACTGCCGAAGCTATTCCGGTCCCGTGACATCGAGGGGCTGCAATTCGAAAGTAGCGACGAGCTGCTGGAGACGGCCGGTCACATCGGCCAGGAGCGCGCGATCGACGCGCTGCGCTTCGGCATCCAGGTAGATGGTGAAGGCTATAACCTTTTCGTTATGGGCCCGGCCGGCAGTCACCGCCATGGACTGGCACAGGAGTTGACGGCTGAACAGGCTTGTAAACAGGGGGGTCCCGACGACTGGTGCTTTGTCAACAACTTTGCCGAGCCGGAAAGGCCGCATGTACTGCGTTTCCGGGCGGGACAAGGCTCCGAATTCCGCAGCGACATGCGCACCGTGATCGACGAGTTGCGGTTAGCACTCCCCGCGGCATTCGAAGATGAGGACTATCGCAATCAGCTCGAAGCCATCGAGCAAGAGACCGAGAAAGACGTCAAGGAACTCTGGCGACGGCTCGAAGAACGCGCCGCAGAACAAGGTATTGCCGTTCTGCCAACGCCGACCGGTTACGTGCTTGCTCCCGTGCGCGACGACAAGGTTATGGGCGACAAGGATTTCGAAAAGCTGCCCGAGTCCGAGCGCGAACAAGTCAAGTCCGCCATCGCGGCGCTAAGTGAAGAACTGCAGAAGAGCATCGAGCAGATGCCGCAGCTCCGCAAGACACTGCGGGAGCGCATCAAGGCTCTCAACGAAGAAGTCACAGCGAATGCGGTGGGCGCACTGATTGCCGAATTGAAAGCAAAGTACAAGGGCTTTCCGCAGGCAACGCAATACCTCGACGAAGTTCAGCAAAATATCACGGAGAACGCTGATAAATTCCGCGAAACGGAGCCCTCGCCCATGCCGTTCCTGGTACGGGATGCGACGCAAATCTTCGGGCTGTACGAGGTTAACCTGGTCGTCAACAATGCCGGATCTGAAGCCGCGCCGGTCATCTACGAGTCTAATCCCACGTATCGGAACATCGTCGGTAATGTCGAACACCGCGCCGAGATGGGCGCTCTCGTCACGGATTTTCGGCTGATTCGTTCCGGCGCGCTGCTGCGCGCAAACGGCGGCTACCTGATTCTCGACATCGAACGCGTCTTGCGACGGCCGTTCGTCTGGGAGGCACTGAAACAGGCACTGCTGGAAAAGCAGGTCCGCATTGAATCGCCAGGTGAGTTGTACGGACTCGTCAGCACCACCAGCTTGAAGCCGCAGGCGATTCCGCTCGACGTAAAGATCGTCCTGGTTGGGCCTCGCTGGCTCTATTACCTGCTGTGCATGTACGACAGCGAATTCAACGAACTCTTCAAGGTTGCCGCCGATCTCGACGATGAACTGCCGCGCAGTGATGAAAACGCGTCCCGCTACGCACTGCTGGTTGCCGACAGGATCCGCGAGCTTCGCCTCGTGCCGTTCAGCCGCCGGGCCGTTGTGCGGGTCATCGACGAGAGCGCCCGGATTGCCGGGGACAGTGAACGGTTATCGATGCACATGCGCTCTCTTGACGATTTGTTAATCCAGGCCAGCCATTGGGGAAGGCAGGACAAGGCCTTGCTGATCGAGCCCGAGCATGTCGAAAAAGCCCTCCGGCAGCGAGTGAACCGGTTGAATCGAGTTCAAAGCAATATAGTCGACGCCATTCGCCGCAACACCTTGTTGATCGATACGGCCGGCGAGCAAATCGGCCAGGTAAACGGCCTTGCTGTGTCGGCGCTGGGTGAGTTCCACTTCGGCCACCCGGTCCGAATCACCGCAACCACCCGTATCGGTACCGGCAATGTCGTGGACATTGAACGCGAGGTCGAACTCGGTGGAGCGATTCACTCCAAGGCCATGATGATCCTGTCCGCAGCGCTCATGGCACGGTACGCGCCGGACGTACCGCTGTCGATGCATGGCAGCGTCGTATTCGAACAGTCTTACAGTGGTGTCGAGGGCGATAGCGCCTCCGTCGCCGAGCTCAGTGCACTTATTTCGTCGTTGTCACGGGTTCCGATTCGGCAGAACCTGGCCGTTACCGGGTCCATCAACCAGCTCGGCCGGGTTCAGGCGGTGGGCGGAGTCAACGAAAAGATCGAAGGATTTTTCGAAGTCTGCAGAATCCGCGAACTCGACGGCATGCAAGGCGTCATCATCCCGCGCGATAATGTCAAGCACCTCATGTTACGCAAAGAGGTTGTCGAGGCCGTGGACAACGGCAAATTCCACATCTACGCCGTTGGCCATATCGACGAAGCGATTACACTGCTGACCGGCACAGATGCCGGCCAGCGCGATGACAGCGGCAGATTTCCCGACGGTTCCGTGAATGCCAGGGTCGAGCAACAGCTGCTGGACTACGCGCTCAAGCGCCGCCGGTTCGGCGCCGCGAAGGAAGGCGACAATGTCGAACGATGATCGCTCGCGTGTGGTCCTCGCGATCACCGAAACTGCGCCGATCGATACCTTGTGGCGAGTCCTGTCGCAATGGCTGTCGAGCCCGGCGACGGAAATTGTGGCCCTGTTCGTTGCCGACGATCGCTGGTATCGAGCGGCAAGCCTGCCGTTTACGCAGGAAATCGCGCGAGTTGGCGGTACGGTGACGGTTTTTACAGCACAAAGGGCCGAGCATGTGCATCGAACAGCGATAGCGCGTGCCCGCGCGCTCGTCGAACAACTCGCGTCAGGGTCGAACCGGACGGTGGATTTCAGGGTGCTCGCAGAAAGCGAGCTTCACAGTGTGTGCGACATCATCGACGAACGCACAGAAGTCGTCATCGCACCGTCACTGATCACCCGCCAGCCGGTCTACGCGCAGCTCTCGCAGCTGAAATGCCGGATCGAGCTGGTGGAGGAATCGCCCGTCTCCGCTCCTTGATCGACTGTCCCGGCGCGGCACGTATGATTCACGCAAATCTTCCGTTACGATCACCATACGATTCTCGTCAACACAGACCTAGCGCATTAGATAATCGAACTTCTCGCGCGCAGCTCGCAGCTTCTCGCGGCTCGGAACGTTGACCTTGGGAAACTCTTTGCGCCAGTGCCACGGACGGCACGCATCGATGATTGCACGTGAATTCGTGTAATCGCCTTTGGCCCGCTGCGATGGCTCGAGACGCGGATCGAGCGGTGTCGACCACGCGTTGTGAATTATGTCGATCGATGTCGCCGGGTCGGAGCGGGTGCAGACGGCCCACATCAGTTCCTCCAGATCGGAAACATCGATGTCATCGTCCACGACGACGACGTAACGTCCGCAATAGGCACCGACGTGGCACATGGCGGCAACGTGACCGGCCTGGGCGGCGTGACCCGGATAGCGCTGTTTTATCGCAACGGCGAGCAGAAGGCGCGCATTGCCGGTCTCGTGGGCCCAGGCAGCCGTGACGTCTGGCACGCCGGCCTGAACGATGTTTTCCCGCAGCAATGCCGATCGCAGCACGGCCCGGTAACGACAGATTTCGTCGGGAGGTCGAAGCGGTGGGCAGCCGAGGATGATCGGATCGTTACGGTAATAAATCGCCTTGACGTCGAGCACCGGCTCGGCGCGAACGTCGCTTGCATAGTACCCGGTCCATTCGCCGAACGGACCTTCGGTGCGCCGGTTGTCCGGTTCCACGAAGCCTTCGAGCACGATCTCGGCGTTGGCCGGAATCGGCAAGCCCGTGACAGGCGCCTTGATGACATCGACCGCTTCGCCGCGAATACCGCCGATGATGTTTAGTTCGGACACGCCGTACGGCACCTCGCTGCAGCCCAGCAGGAAACTCAGTGGATCGCCGCCGACCACGATGGCGACCGGCATCGATTCGTTGCGCGCCGCATACTTGGCACGCATGATGCGGCCATGTTTCCCCGGCGAGATATAGAAGCCGACCTGGTTCCGGTTATGAATCATGACGCGGTAGGTACCGCAGTTGACCCAGTTCTCCTCCGGGTCGATCGTGATGTTGTAGCTGCCGGTGCCTATGTAGCGGCCACCGTCCTCTGCATGCCAGTGCGGTGTCGGAAAAACCGTCACGTCGACGTCATCGCCTGTGACGACGTTTTCGAGGACCGGTCCGTCATCCACGTAGCGCGGCGGGATCTGCGGGAGTTCTGCCAGATAACCTCGCCGCGCTGCTTCGGAGAGTTGCAGTTTCGTCAGATGAGTTGGGTAACCGAGAGTCATTGCTTTGCGTTGACCACCGAAAAAATTACACAGTACGCGCGAACCCGGCAGTGAGCCTGGAATGTCCTCGAACACGACGCAGGGTGCAGTATCACTGCGCATCACGAGGTTAGCGGCAAGGCCAATTTCCTCCTGCCAGCTCGCACCGCGCACGTGCCTGAGTTCGCCGAGGTTTTCGGCAGCGGCCATCCATTCACGCAGATCGCGATAGCCAATCGAGGGCACCAGGTCGGCGTGAGGATCGTTAAGTTTCGGAATTTCGAACACGCCGGTGTCGGTCGTCACGCCGATCGGCACACTCATGCCATCGCTGTGAAGATCGTCAGTATCTGTCATCGTCAGTCTCCTGCAGTGCCAGGGTTTGTTTGAAACCGAAGCCCCGCGAATTGTCTATCAGTGTCAGCCGTGTGGGCCGAAACCGGTACACGTCGGCGGCGCCCAGGTGGCGCGCCAGCTTGCCGACCCCGAACCGCAGTAGAAACGGATACCGGCCCTTGAGCAACTCGAATGCCATGGCCGCCTGCTCCGGGTCGCTGACCCGCTGTGCCCATCCCGACATCTGCAGCCCGCGGATACTGCTGAAATCCTCGTGCTGCGCCGCAATAGTCACGGCAGTCCGGGAATTCGCCGCGAGGTAACGCGAGTGATGCGTGTCGGGATCAGACAACCAGAATATGTCGAAGCGCTCGTGAGCGTACATCAGGGAGACGGCGTGCGGGCCTTCATCCCCTATCGCGGCCAGGGACAACACGGTGTGATCGCGCAGCTCATCGAGTATGGCCAACTCGAGCTCAGTCTCGGTCAGGGCCATTGTCGTCTCGGCCTGCGATGCACCAGCCCGGCAGGCGTTTGCGTTGCCGGTTGTCGCTCATTGCATGGCCGGCACAAATCAATGCAGGGCCCCCTGGGTCACATAGGCGTCGAGTTCCTGCCTGTCCAGGCCGAGCAAATCTTCGAAAACGATGCGGTTGTCACCGCCGAGCAGCGGTGCCGCACGAGTCACATCGCCCCGTGTAGACGACAGATCGAAGCCCGGCATCAGGTAGTTCTGCTCGCCGATCTCCCCGTGTTCGCGTGGACGCCAGCTTCTCCGCGCATTGAGCTGCGGGTCAGCGAACAGATCGGCGACCGTATTGACCGGATAGGCGGCGACGCCAGCCTCCTGCAATGCCACGGCGGTCGCTTCGGCATCGCGCGAGACCATCTTGGCGCCGATAGCCGCGTCGAGGGCCCGCAGATTCTCGTGCCGATCCGCCACGCCGGAGAAGCGGGGGTCATCGGCCAGATCCGGGCAGCCGAGTACGCGTGTAAGCGCGGCGAATTCGCTGTCCGTATGACACGACAAAGCGAGCCAGCGGTCGTTTTCGCACTGGTACGCGTTGTGCGGCGCCGCGACCCGATCACGGTTCGCATTGCGCCCCGCAATCGTGCCATCGCGGTGATAGCCGAACATCGCACCGGCCATGAACTGCACGCCGCACTCATATTGCGACAGGTCGATCCAGCAGCCTTTGCCGGTGTGACGTTTGCGGTCAAGGGCGGCGAGGATGGCAGCACAGGCCATGAGCGAGGCGATGAAGTCGATGTATGGCCCATACAGCAACATCGGCGGTCCTTCCGCATCGCCAATGGCGCCGCAGAATCCCGCGAGCGACGACAATTGCGTGCCGAACCCCGGTGTGTGTGCGCGCGGTCCGGTCTGTCCCATGTTGCAGGTGGAGAGCATGATCAGACCGGGATTCGTTTCGCGCATTTCCTCATAGCCCAGTCCGAGGCGCGTCACCACACCGGGTCGCATGTTCTCGATGACGATGTCGGCCCAGTCGATCAACCGGCGCGCGAGCTCCAGGCCTTCGGCTTTCTTCAGGTCGAGCGTGACGCCATACTTCGAGTCGTTGAAGAACGCGAAACAGCCGCCCCGATTGATGCCCGCGATATTGTCCTTGAACGGCGGATACTCGAGGCGGAAGCCGTCGGGTCGTTTGTGTGACTCGACGTGTACGACCGTGGCGCCGAAATTCGCCAGCACCTTGCCGGCATGCGGGCCGGCGGCATAGCCACCCAGTTCGACGACCTTGATGCCGCCGAGCGCTTGCGTCGTGCCGGTCACGCGGCGACCTCCTCATCGTGGCTGCGGAAAGCGGTGATTTCCTCCGCCGAGAATCCGTAGTCCTCCAGGATTGCGGCACTGCCCGCGTTCGCTGCAGCCGCCGGATTGCGAACGCCCGGCCGCAGCCCGTCCACGACGTAGAAGGAGCCGCAGTGTCGTTCACTGCCACCATCGTGCAAGGTGAGGTCCTGCCAGAAATGGCGGGCCTCGAGCTGCGGGTCCGTCGCGATATCGGCGACCGTGGACACCGGGTAGCCGAGCATCTCGCGCGCACAGGCGCCTTCCAGGAACTCGGACTTCGTGATGCTGCGGAAGAACTCGGCAAGCGGCGCCTCGATCCGGTCGACCTCTTCCTGGCTAGCGAGCTTCGGGTCGAACGCATCCCAGTCCAGGTCCTCCAGCGGCCCGAGCGGCAGTCCCTTGTCACGGATCCAGGCAACCAGGGCCTTGTTGGTACGACGACCTGCCGGACCACCATAGATTACAAAATTGATGTGACCGTCCTTGCACGGCCAGAACGCGCGATAGACGGCGCCTTTCACCGTGCGCCCGGTGATGTGCGAACCTGCCCGGCTCGGGATCTCGCCGAGTAGGTCGAAGAACGTCGGCGCGTGAGCCAGTGCCACAACGACCGAAGCCTGTGCGGATACGTCCACATGCTGGCCGCCGCCGCCCGCCGTGCGATGGGCGAGCGCGGTGAGCGCACCGGCGGCGGCGTGCACGCCGGCCCAGGAGCAGGCCTGCGGCACCGAGATCCGCAGCGGCGCGCCGTCGGGTTCTCCGGCAAGCGCCATAGCGCCGCCGGCCGCCATGATTTCGAGGTCCGAGCCACGCCATCCGGCCCGCGGGCCCCGGTGTCCGTATGGTGTAATCGAAACGTGAATCAGCTCCGCGCTGATGGCGGCCACCCGTTCGGGAGCCAGCCATGCAGTATCCGGATCGCCGGGCCGCGCCGTTTCGATAAGGATGTCGGCGGCCGTGAACATGCGTTGGAGCACACGTGTCCCGGCGCGACTGCCGGGGTCGAGTCGCAGCAGCCGCTTGTTGATATTCAGCGCGCGCCAGTCGGCGTCATCGAGCTCCGCCGCCGGCGGCTCCACCTTGACGACGTCGGCGCCGAGGTCGGCGAGCATGCGTCCTGCAAGCCAGCCCAGCTGCCCGCTCAGGTCGAGCACCTTGTAGCCGTCCAGCATCCTGTCGGGCCGGCTGGCGGTCGCGCGCGCCACGAGACTAGCGGCCTGTCCGTGCCAGGGAAAGCAACCAGCCGTGCATCCGGGACTTCGCATTCGCGATGTCCTCGGCGCTGAAGAAGTCGGCCGGATCGACCTTGTCTACCGGATAGACAGGCCGATGGAAGTCGTTCTCGTAGCCGTACGGCACCGTTGCGTCGATGCCCATGCCGCCTTCGAACTCGGTGTTGGATGCCGTCCATTGCTTGTCACCTGCCGTAAGCCGTTCCGATGGCATGAACGTCTGCCCGATGCCGCCCGGGATCGGGTTGAGAATATCGGTGCGTGGATTCACACGGGTGGTCAGGCACCACATGATATCGTCCATCGAGTACAAATCGACGTCCTCACTGACGGCAATTGCGAGTCGCATGCCCTGCGAACACGAGAGGATCGCGGAGAGGAAATTCCGTTGCCAGCCTTCCTCGATCCGGTTGCGCTTTTTGACCTGGATGACGCAGCCCCCCCAATCGGTCATGCAATAGGGAATATGGGCATCGACGATGATGCCCGGCTGCAGTCTTTCGCACAGTTCGAAAACCGCGGATTCGCGAACGGTCGTGTCGATATTGCTGTCATCCGCCGTATGGACACCCAACGGGAAGATGATCGGTTTGGATTCGGGCTTGCGCATCGTCAGTGCAGTGACGTGGAAAGTCGGCGCCTTGTAGGCTTTACCCATGTAACCGGCCCACTCGGGGTGGAAGTGGTAGCGGCCCTGCACGTCGGCGGCCTCGGATTCGGCCGTCTCGTAGCGCTTGTCGCGCGGATGCACGTAGCCTTCCAGTACGTATTCCGAGTCGGCGAGGGCCCAGGCATCGACGGTGCGCGCCTTGACAAGTCGTACCGGTTCACCCTGGATCGCGCCCGCGACCGCGATCTCGTTGCAGCCCTTGGGCAGTATCAGGTAATCGAAACCCGCCCCGGCGAGTAACGTGCACGACGGCGGCACGCCGAAACACATCGTGATCGGGATCGGTTGCTCATCGCGGTAGTGCTTGGTGATGACCTGCCACATGTGCGAACCGGGCGAGATCTGAAACGTGCCGACATTGCCCCAACGGAAATTCATGCGGTTGTAACCGAGATCCGCGCCGCCATCGAAATAGTCACCGACCACGCAGCGTATGCCGGAGCCGATAGTCATTTCGGACTCGAGTTCAGTGTGGCGGATCGCGGTGATCCATTTGCCGACGTCGAGGTCTTCGGTGATTACATGTTCCTGGCAGGGTGCCTCGTCCTGGCTTATCTCGACAGGATCCAGCGGGTCGTTGAATGCCGCGGCAATCTTGCGGGTCCGGTCCTGTGGCCCGTCAAAATCGAACATCCGGTCGACGACGTTGATGTCGGAGAACAGGTTCGTGATCGCGCGGGCGTGCGGCATGCCTTTGACGTTCTCGAACAGTATCGGCGGTCCGCCGTCCATGTGCTTTTGCAGGCCGGTAATCTCCAGGTCCGGGTTGACCTCTTTCTGGGTCTCGATCAGATCGCCATTGGCTCGCAGCCAGTCGATCGTCGAGCGTAGGCTGGTAATGTCGCGAGCGCTTGCAACGCTCTTCGCTTTGGTCGCAACCATGACTTAGCTCCTATCGTTTGGTATCAGGTTTGATCACCTTTTGTTGCCGCGATCTGATCGCGCCTTTTCCTGCTGTGGACTTTGCCGTCCCAGCGGCGGGCCAGATCGGTCGAGATGTTGAACTGGTCGAGGATCCTCATGACGGTATGGTTAACGATGTCGTCCACAGATTTGGGCAGGCTGTAAAAAGCAGGCATGGGCGGCAGAATCGTGACCCCCATGCGCGAGAGCTTGAGCAGGTTCTCGAGGTGGATGGCGCTCAGCGGCGTCTCCCGCGCGACAGCCACCAGGGGCCGGCGTTCCTTAAGGATCACGTCTGCGGCCCGGTGTACCAGGTGATCGCCATGTCCCTGTGCGATCGCCGCGACCGTGCGCATGGAGCAGGGCACGATAACCATGCCGTCGGTGTGAAACGACCCGGATGAAATCTTCGCCCCCATGTCGCCGGAGCTGTAGAACGTCGTGGCCAGGCTCGTGAGTTCCTCGAAGTTCATCGAGGCTTCGTGTTCGGCCGTCCGCTGCGCCCAGTTGCTGACGACGAGGTGCGTCTCGACGTCGAGGTCCGCCAGTACCTGCAGCAGCCGGATACCGTAGATGGCGCCCGTGGCGCCGGTCATGCCAATCACGAGTCTCGTCACGATAAATCCTGCTGTCGCGGCGTGCACGGCGTCGTCGTCTCAGATATCGATTCACGGCACACGCGCAGGCCAGTTAATATATAGTTAGTTAGTTACCTAACAAATTTTGCTGCGGCCGTCAATACGGTTAATTCACGAGATGCCGCGCGGCCTGCCGCGTGCCAAAATATGCACAAAAGCATGCTCGGAGTGACCGTTTGCCGCAGTCTGGCACCGGACACAGCAGACGAACGCGGCGTCTGGCCGAGGCCGGCCAACGGGCGCTGCTCTTGGCCCGGCCGGCCCTGCAGCGACGGAGGTAGATGGTTTGGCCGCAACTCCTAAAACTCGCACCCGTGCGAAAACGTCGGACGGATCCGGCGCAGCCCTGCAGGTGGAACCGAGCCGCAGCCTCGGCTACATGCTGCGTGACTGCTCGCGCCGCTTTTCGCGAGCGCTGGAGGACGCGATCAGGCCGTATGGCATCCGCGTCGGCCAGTGGTACTTCCTGCGCGAGTTGTGGGCCGAAGACGGCCTGACCCAGGTCGACCTGTCATCACGGGCCGGGATGCGGGCGCCGACGACGGTCGTCGCCATTCGCGGCATGGTCGAAGATGGCCTCGTCGTGCGCAAGCCGGACAACAAGGATCGCCGCAAGGTGCGCATTTTTCTGACCCGCAAGGGCCGTCGATATCGTGCGGAGTTGCTGCCACAGGTTCTTGATATCAATGAGGCGGCGACCAGCGGATTCACGCGCGACGAAATCCGGCAGTTTCGCTCGCTTGTCGACCGAATCAACGACAACCTGGCCGGGCGATGATGCCGTCCGAGTGCACATAGTGGTCCCAGGGGCTCGCAATGACCTGCGCCTGGCGATGCTCGTCGGGGTTTGCATGCTGTTTGTCGCAGGTATGGCGCCACGATCCGCTTACTCGCACGACCCGGTCCCCGTGTTGCCCGACGAGGACACCGAAGAGACGGTTCCGGAGCGCGATGACGCCGGTGATGCTGTGACCACCGTGGATAGCGCCACGAGCGACGAGGAACCCGAAGATGCCATGATCGATCACGCGGCACACGGTCGCATGGCCGACGCAGCCGAAGCGGACACGGGCGAACGGGTAACGACCGGCACCGGCCTGGCAGGCCACGGGGCCGGAGCGCACGGTGACGAAGGCATGGTCATGACCCACCCCGGTTTGCCCGTCGGCTGGATCATACCGGTCGTGCTGTTGTCGGCCGGGTTTCTCGGCTGGGCCGTCGTCGCGGACCGCCCGTTGCAGAAGGAGCGGAGGAGCTTAAACACGGCCGCGATGCCCGTTCTGGGACCGGTGGTCGCTTTCGTCAGCACGTCACCTGTCCCGCTGCTCATCCTCAAGGTCATCACGGCCATCGCTTTCGTACTCGTCCTCGTCTCCGGTTTCTTCGGCACCGTATACCCCGAGAGGAGCCTGGCGACGGTGCTCGTCTGGAACTGGTGGTGGCCGCTGGTCGTCGTCGCAGTACTGTTCGTCGGCACGGCGTGGTGCGCCATCTGCCCTTGGGACTCGCTGGCGTCCTGGATCGTGCGGCGCAGATTTTGGCGGCGCGCCTTCCCGCATCCGGGCCTGAACAGGCCGGTACCGAAGTACCTGCGCAACGTCTGGCTCGCGCTCGCGCTGTTCATCGGACTGACGTGGCTCGAGCTGGGTGTCGGCGTGACGTCTGCGCCCAAGTCGACAGCGATCATGGCGCTCGCGATGTTCGGGTTGTCCTTCTTATTCCTCGTGTTCTTCGAGCGCAAGGCATTCTGCCGCTACGGATGCCCCGTCGGCCGAACGATCGGCTACTACTCACGGCTGGCCCCGATCGCGCTGCGTCCCAAGGAACAGAGCACCTGCGACACCTGCAAGACGATGGAGTGCTACCGGGGCTCGGAGCAGGTCGAGCCGTGTCCGACCAGCCTGACGATCGGCAAGTTTTCCCAGAACACGTACTGCCTGTCCTGCGGCAACTGCGTGTTCAGCTGCCCCCACGACAACGTGACGTGGCGGCTCAGGCCGATGGGCAGCGAGGCGATGTCTGAGGCGCCGCCGACTCTGGACGGCGCCTGGTTCATGCTGCTGCTGCTGAGCATCACGACGTTTCACGGCCTGACGATGCTGCCGGTGTGGACCGATTTGATCATCGGCATTGCCGGCGTCATCGGCGAGACCGGGCGCCTGGTATGGAGCTTCACGTTCGGCATGCTCGGCGGCATGCTGGCCCCGGTCCTCGTGTACGCGGCGGCGATCGGCGCCACGATGTACACCGTGGGCTCCCAGGTGTCGTTCCGGCAACTCTTCATCGCGCTGGCTTTTCCCACGCTGCCGCTCGCATTTACCTACCATCTCGCGCACAACCTCGATCATCTTTTCCGCGAGGGCAGCGGCATCATGGAGCTGCTGCTCAACCCGCTGGGCACCGGATTGCCGCCGCTGACAATGGCAGAGCAACACGCGCAGATGTCGAGCGAATCGCCGGACCAGCTCGTTTTCGCGCTGCAGGCAGGACTGATGGTCCTGGGCGTCTGGCTCGCCGTCTACATTCTTAGGCATCGGGCCGCCCGGGTAATGCGCCGCAAGGAAGGCATCAAAGGCTGGCGCCTGCTGCCGATGCTTGCATTCATTGCAGTCATCGCCGGCGCCAATCTGTGGTTGCTGGCGCAGAATATGGTGATGCGTTTCTAGCTCGCCACGCCGCGGCCGAGCGCGGCGTCAGACCTGCAGCTCCGGCAAACGAACGATCAATCCGTCCAGCTCTTCGCGCACCTCTATCTGACAGCTGAGCCGGCTGGTCTTCTCCAGGTCTAGTGCTGACAGCAGCATATCCTGTTCCAGACGCTGCGGCATTCCGGTTATTGCGACCCATCCGGGATCGACGTAAACGTGGCAAGTTGCACAGCTACATGCGCCGCCGCACTCCGCCTCAATGCCGGCAATGTTGTTGTTTACTGCGCCTTCCATCACGCTCATCCCGCAGGGAACGTCGACCGTATTGACCGTGCCGTCGAACTGGATATACGTAATCTTCGGCATGGATCAGCTCGATGCCGATTCGGCAAGCATGCGCTGCGCGCCCACCGGAAGGAGACGCAGCAATTCGTCCACGCATTCATCCACGGTCTTGCCCGACGTGTCGATCGCAGCATGGGCCTTCGCGTAATGCTCCTCGCGCTCCGCCAGGATCCTGCGCAGACTCGACATCGCATCATCTGAATCCTGCATCGGCCTGACATCGCCTTCGGCAACGAGGCGTTGCATGTGGTCCTCCGGGCGTGCGAACAACCATACGACGAAGCATGTCGTCAACAGCGTATTCAAGAGATTCTTGTCTGTTACGATGCCGCCGCCGGTTTCGAGCACGCACCGGTCATACTCGCGCAGTAATTGCATCAACGCTTTTTCCTCCAGACGCCGGTAGCCGGACTGTCCGGACAGGGAGAAAATTTCCAGCGTGCTCATACCCGCCAGCAATTCTATTTCGTGCCCGAGCTGCACAAACGGGATCCCGAGCCGTTCGGCCAGCTTGCGACCCTGGCTGGTCTTGCCCGAGCCCCGCAGGCCGACCAGCGCGACGCGGCGACGGGCATCCGGCGACACGGCAAACTGTTCGGCGAGCATGCGCAGAACGGCCTTATGCGATTCGGGGCTCATGTCCCGCAACACGTCGGAAATCACGACCTCCTCGGCGGTATAGGGCTCTCGTACCCGCAGAAGTTCCGCAACCGCGACCTGCAACGCGTCGGCGATGCGAGCGAGGAGAACAACAGAGACGTTACCCTGTCCCTTTTCGAGCTGCGCCAGGTATCGTTCCGAGACTCCGGAACTTCGGGCGAGAGACTTGCGCGTCATCTTGCGATGCGCCCGCAGTGCGCGGACCTGTCGCGCGAGCGTGCTCAGGAGTCGCGCGGAGCTGCCGTCCGCAGTCGGGTGCCCGCGGCCAGTCATTCCTGCCAAGACGCCTCTGCCGACATCATGTGCTCCGTTCCGGTCAAAAGAATGATATTCTTCATGTTCAAAGCCAAAGACTACATGAAAATGTAATATAGTGCAGGATTTTGCTGATTCCATCGAACACCGCCCGGCCGCACTCGATTTCCGCACTGCGCCCGAGCGATACCGGCACTGGTCCATCGAGATCGCGGGACCCGTCGCAACATTGCTGATGGCAGTGGACGAAGGCAGTCCGGCCGCGGACGGTTACGAACTCAAACTGAACTCTTATGATATCGGCGTCGATATCGAACTGTACGATGCGATTCAGCGACTGCGCTTCGAACACCCGGAAGTCCGGACCGTGGTGTTGACCTCGGGGATCGATGGCATGTTCTGTGCCGGCGCCAATATCCGCATGCTCGGCGTTTCGAGCCATACGCACAAAGTCAATTTCTGCAAGTTCACGAACGAGACGCGCAATTCGATCGAAGACGCAAGCCACAATTCAGGACAGATGTACATGTCTGCGATTAACGGCACTGCGGCCGGCGGTGGCTACGAACTCGCACTGGCGACTGAGTACCTGATGCTACTGGATGACGGCAATGCCGCTGTCTCACTACCGGAAGTGCCGCTACTGGCGGTTCTGCCTGGCACGGGCGGGCTGACGCGGGTGGTCGACAAGCGCAAGGTTCGGCGTGATCTGGCTGACGTATTCTGTACGCTCGAGGAAGGCGTGAAAGGTCAGCGTGCCGTGGAGTGGCATCTGGTTGATGAGATCGTGCCACGATCGACGTTTTCGGCACGTATCAACGAAAAAGCGCTTGAACTTGCAGCGCGTTCGGATCGCCCCGAGGGAACAGCCGGGATCGAGCTGCTGCCTTTGGAACGCAGCGAGAAAGATAACGAAATCCGTTACCCGTTCGTTACGGTGAAGCTGGATCGTGATGGACGAAGCGCCACGCTGGACATTCAGGGTCCTGAGAGTGATGCGCCGTCCGCTGTGGACGATATCAGAGGACAAGGCGTCGGTTTCTGGCCACTTGCCGTCAGCCGGGCGCTCGATGACGCATTACTCCATCTCAGGTTTAACGAGCCTACACTGGGTACGCTTCTCATCAAGACAACAGGCGATGCAGGCCGGGTCGCTGCTTTTGACGCCTTACTGCATACAAACCGCAACCACTGGCTGGTCAGGGAGATTCTGTTGTACTTGCAGAGAACCTACAAACGGCTGGACCTCACGTCGAGAACCACGTTTGCCTTCGTCGAGCCGGCGAGTTGCTTTGTCGGTTTTCTCGCTGAGTTGCTGTTCGCGGTTGACCGCAGTTACATGCTGGACGGGCAATTCGATGACCGGCCTGCTCCGACGGTCCGATTGTCGGAGCTGAATTTCGGGCCGCTGCGTATGTCTAATGGACTGACGCGTCTTGAAACGCGCTTTCTCGATGATCAGGCCAGCCTCGAGAACGCGCGCAGATTGATTACCCAGGATCTCGACGCGCAGTCGGCGCTTGCAGCCGGTCTGATTACCTATGCGCCAGACGACATCGATTGGGCGGATGAGATCCGCCTGCTTCTGGAGGAGAGAGCCAGCTTTTCGCCGGATGCGCTGACGGCAATGGAGGCAAACCTGCGTTTCGCCGGTCCCGAAACTCTCGAGACGAAGATATTCGGCCGGCTCAGTGCGTGGCAAAACTGGGTCTTTCAACGCCCCAACGCCGCCGGTGACGCGGGCGCGTTGAAGCTTTATGGTTCGGGCAAACGAGCCAGATATGACCGCGGGAGAGTTTAGTCATGTCAGACGTCGATTACGCAGCACTGATCCCAAACAACGTTGACCTGGCGTCGGATGTGCGTCTGCAACGCGCACTCGAAGCCTGGTATCCCAAGTACATCGACTGGTGGAAAAACAACGGTCCGGCGGGATTCCAGGACAGCGAGGTTTATCTGCGCACCGCCGTCGGCGTCGATTCCGACGGCTGGGCGAAATTCGGTTACGTGAAGATGCCGGAGTACCGCTGGGGCATATTACTGGCCCCGCAGGAAGAAGGCCGCAGAATCGCATTCGGCCAGCATAAGGGCGAGCCCGTGTGGCAGGACGTGCCCGGCGAGTATCGCGCTATGTTGAGGCGCCTGGTCGTGATCCAGGGCGACACCGAGCCGGCTTCGGTCGAGCAGCAGCGATTCCTGGGGCAAACCGCGCCGTCATTGTATGACATGCGCAATGTTTTTCAGGTCAATGTGGAAGAGGGACGTCACCTCTGGGCCATGGTCTACCTGCTGCAGAAATACTTCGGACGCGACGGCAGGGAAGAAGCCGAGGATCTGCTCAAGCGCACCTCAGGCGATGCAGACAAGCCGCGGATTCTGGGTGCATTCAACGAGGCGACGCCGGACTGGCTGTCGTTTTTCATGTTCACGACCTTCACGGACCGCGACGGCAAAATGCAGCTCGAATCACTGGCAAATTCCGGTTGGGATCCGCTTGCCAGGACCACGCGATTCATGCTGACCGAGGAGGGCCATCACATGTTCGTCGGGCGCACCGGCGTCGAGCGCGTCATACAGCGGACCTGCGAAGTCATGAATGAGCACGGCATTACCGATCCTGCGGACAGGGAAGCGGCGCGTAAACATGGCGTCATCGACCTTACAACCATTCAAAAGAAGATTAATTTTCATTACTCTGTGACGCTGGATTTATTCGGCGCAGAGATCTCGACTAATGCGGCCAATTCCTTCAATGCCGGATTAAAAGGCCGCTACCGGGAGCCTCAGATCGACGATGATCATCAGCTGGAGCATGACACCTATCCGCTTGCCAAGGTGATTGATGGCGAGATCAGAATCGTGGAGACACCGGCGCTAAGCGCGATCAATGCCCGCTTATGTGATGATTTTATCGCCGACTGCGAACGCGTCATGAAGCGCTGGAATCGCGTATTTCAGACACACCAAATCGATTTCTCCCTGTCCTTACCGCATCGTGCGTTTCACCGCGCCGTCGGCGAGTTTGCCGACGTCTTTGCGACGACCGAGGGCAAGATCATTTCGGAGACAGAGTGGAACGAGCGCAGGGACGAGTGGTTTGCAACCGAGGCCGACCTCAGCTTCATCCTGTCACTGATGCAGCCGGAAATGACGCCGGGCAAGTATGCAAACTGGATTGCGGCGCCCAGGGCAGGCATCAACGGCCAGCCTGGTGATTACGAATACGTCAGGCTGGTAGCCTGACCTCGGACCGGTGCACTGAAATGTCCACTGAGCGTGCTGGCAAGGCAAACACTGTCGCGGTTCCGGATGGCATGACCGCAGCGGTACTGACAATTAACGGGGACAAGTACCCGGTTGTTTTCCCAACGCACCATACTCTGCTGGAGGTGCTGCGCGAGGAGTGCAAACTCACCGGAACCAAACATGGTTGTGAGCTGGGGGAATGTGGCGCCTGTGCTGTGCTGGTAGACGACCAGCCGGTGCTCTCCTGCCTGCAGATTACGACGGATGTAATCGGCAAATCCATCCGCACCGTAGAGGGACTGCAAGACGGCAACAGATTACATCCGCTGCAGGAAACATTTGCGGATCTCGGTGCGGCTCAATGCGGTTACTGTACGCCCGGAATCCTCATGGTCGCCGCAGCGCTGCTGGAGAAAAACGCCAGACCCGGTACAGAGCAGATAACGGAAGCGCTGTCCGGGAATATCTGTCGCTGTACCGGCTATAACAGGATTATCGATGCGGTCGAGTGGGCGGCTGCAAAAAAGAGAGGTGATGACTGGCGACCGAATGAGGCATTGTTCACGGGCAACGAAACGCCCTGATGGGCTGTCGCAGGCCAAGGCTCGGACATGGCAAAAGCAGTTTCAACACCGACGATTGAATCGCGCAGCGAAGCAAAAACCGAATTCAACTTGATCGGCAAGCCGTTCCGCAGGGTCGACGCACGTGCAAAAGTCACTGGACAGACGCGGTTCGCCGACGATTTGCAATTCCCGCGCACGGCCCACGTCAAACTCGTTCGCAGCACCGTGCCGCACGCCCGCATCAAGAACATCGACTTTTCTGCAGCACTGGCGATGGATGGTGTGCTGGGAACACTGACCGGCGACGAGTTGCCCGATTCATTCGGCATCTTGCCCGTATCCGAAGACGAACACGCGCTTGCCATCGATACGGTGCGATATGTCGGCGATCCACTTGCGGCCGTGGCGGCCGTCACTGAGGATACGGCACACGCCGCGGCCCTTGCCGTCAAAGTCGAATACGAAATCCTTCCGACCATCGCCAGCGTTGCAGAAGCGCTCGCGACCCCCGAACCACAGATTCACGACTATGCCGACGAAGGCAATATCCACAAGAAAGTCTCGCTGAAATTCGGTGACGTCGAGGCAGGCATGGACGAGGCGGACCTGATCCTGGCCGATAATTTCTTCTACGAAGGCAGCAATCACCTTGCGCTGGAGCAGCACTCGGCAATTGCCGTGGCCGAAGACGACGATCGGGTAACGGTGTATTCGTCGACGCAGTGTCCGCATTATGTGCATCGTGCTCTCACCAAGACGCTTGGAATTCCAGCCTCGCGCATCAGGGTGATCGCGTGCTCGAACGGGGGCGGATTCGGCGGCAAGACCGACCCGTTCAATCATGAAATCGTCGTCGCAAAGTTGGCGCTGAAGCTCGGCCGCCCGGCCAAGATCGCGTTGACCCGCGAGGAAGTATTCTATTGCCACCGCGGCCGTCATCCGGTGCAGATGTATTTGAAAACCGGCTTCCGCAAGGATGGCACGATGACGGCGCAGCATTTGCGCACGACACTGGACGGCGGGGCATTCGGCAGTTACGGCGTCGCCAGCACCTACTACACCGGCGCCCTGCAAACGACGACTTACAAATTGCCAAGTTACTGGTTCGAGGGTGCGCGGGCGTTTACGAACAAACCACCCTGCGGACCCAAACGCGGCCATGGTACGCCGCAACCTCGTTTCGGCTACGAGATCCAGCTCGACAAAGCGGCGCACTCGCTCGGAATCGATCCCGCCGAGCTGCGCCTGCGAAATCTTGTTGAACCCGACTCGATCACCGCAAACTGGCTGCGCCTCGGTACGAACGGGCTGAAGGAATGCATCGATGCGGTGGTCAAGGGTTCCGGCTGGAAGGAGCGTTACGGCAAATTGCCTGATGGTCGCGGGCTCGGGCTCGCGTGCAGCGGCTACATGACGGGTGCCGGCCTGCCCATTTACTGGAATCATATGCCGCAGTCGGGCGTGCAGATTCAGCTCGATCGGAGCGGCAACGTTGCCGTGTTCTGCGGTGAAGCGGAGGTCGGACAGGGATCCGACAGCATATTGGCGCTCATGGTTGCCGAAGTCCTGGGTATCGACCTGAAAGACATTCGCCTGTGCGTGGCCGATACGGACCTGACGCCGGTTGATCTCGGCAGTTATTCCTCACGGGTGACGTTGATGGTCGGCCACGCCGCAACTCAGGCTGCCGAGCGCGCGCGTGACAACATCGCCGAGGCGGTTGCCGATCACATGGAACTGGCGAAAGAGTCTCTGGTGTTCGCGGGCGGCAAGGTCTTTCCTGCGGATGATCCACACAAGGCGATCGCGTTCAGTGAAGCCGTCGTTATCGCAGAGTCTCGTTTCGGCACGCTCGGCGCTGTTGGCTCATACATCCCGCCTCGTTCGCCCGGACGGTATCGCGGCTCCGGAGTCGGGCCTTCACCTACGTATTCATACTCGGCAAGCGTCATCGAGGTGGAGGTCGATACCGAGACCGGCATGTATGACGTCAGGAAGGTCTGGATGGCGCATGATATCGGCCGCGCCCTGAACCCGGTGCTCGCGCTTGGCCAGATCGAGGGCAGCATCTATATGGGCCTGGGTGAAGCCGTCATGGAAGAGCAGGCGTTCCGGCGCCTGCCGAAACGGCTGTCGCATTCATTCGTGCACAAGATGCCGTCGATGCTCGAGTACAAGAGCCCTGGTTTTCACGATATGCCGCAAATGACCTGCTACCTGATTGAGACGGACGACGAGCGCGGCCCATACGGCGCCAAGGAGGCAGGTCAGGGTCCGTTGTTGCCCGTCCTGCCGGCGCTGGCGAATGCGATATTCGATGCGGTCGGCGTGCGGGTCGACCAGGTGCCGATTCACCCTGATATGGTTTTAAAGGGATTGCAGGCGAAGAAAGACGGGCGCGATGCCCGCGTTGGCCCGACGACTTTTCCTGATATTGACTATGGTGAGCCGCTTGTCGTGCATACACCGGAGCAAGGCGGCGACGGGCGCGCGGCAAATGATCCGAAGGCGAAGAGAAAAGGCCTGCGTTCCGCCTCCGGTACCATGAAGGAACGGGAGCAGGCATTGAAGGAGCACAGCAGTGCTACGCTTACCACCGATTAAGCTCGAGTCGCCGGCAACGATCGAAGCGGCGGCCGAGGCGCTCGCCGGCGGGGACACCCGCCTCGTCGCGGGCGGTACGGATCTGTGGCCCAACATGAAGCGGCGCCACCAGACGGCGGAGACAGTGGTCAGCCTGATGTCGATTCCGGATCTCGACACGATCGATTCAGGCAGACCCGATATCCGGATCGGCGCCACTGCCACGCTTACCGACGTCATTCGCGACGACAGAGTACGGGAACGATTTCCGGCATTCGCGACGGCTGTCGCCTCGATCTCTTCTCCGCCGCTCCGGAACATGGGCACGATCGGTGGCAATCTCTGCCTGGACACGCGTTGTACCTATTACAACCAGACTGAAGAATGGCGTCGCTCGATCGACTATTGTCTCAAGGAACGGGGCGACATCTGCTGGGTCGCAACCAGTTCGCCGAAATGCTGGGCGCACACGGCCAGCGATTCGGCACCGATACTCTGCGCGTTGGACGCACACGTGTTGCTGGTATCAGCGTCGGGAACACGCGAACTTCCGCTCAAAGACTTTTATGTGAATGATGGCATCGATTATCTGGCCAAGCGGGCCGATGAGATTCTGACCGAAGTCGTCATCCCGGAAACCAGCGACGATCGTCATTGCCGGTCCGCATTCTGGAAACTCAGGCGGCGAGGCTCGATCGACTTTTCCACGCTGTCCGTAGCGGCCGTGGTGTGGACGGACGACGGCGACATCGTGACCCGTGCTGCCATGTATCTGGGCGCAGTGGGATCAGCCCCAATGCCTGTCGCCGCCATCTCTTCCGTTCTCGTCGGCAACCGAATGACCGAGGACGGCATCGCAGAAATTGCACGTGCCGCGCACAAGATCGCACGACCGATGGATAACACGGACTTTACGGCATCCTGGCGCGGCAAAATGACCGAGCAATACGCGGCAGCCGCGTTACGCGAGGTCGCTGGCCTGCCCGTGCAACGCATGCAACCGCGCCACGGGTTGACGGAATTTCATGCCTCACGCCGCTGAGGATCCGGACTATCCTGTCGACGTATAGTTTGCCGATGCTTGCATCGACGCGCGACCACCCGCATCGATCAGAATGACATCTGCATCGTCACTGTAGAGCCGTTCCACGAGCGCGTGCCGCCGCTCGAGTACAGCGCGCTGATTCACATAGCCCTTGTCGGTTATCTCGCCGGCATCGATATCGAGCGCTTCGCCGAGAATCAGCGCGCGCGCGATGCGGGTACTGGAGGCCGGGTTGCGGGAATTGTATGCGGCGAGCCCGTCACGCAACGTCTGCCGGACCTCGTCATGGTGAATCAGTTCCTCGAGGGGCACGTCCGGGCTCAGGCGGGCGAGCTTTGCCATCCCGCCGATATTCGGAACGATCAGCAGCCCGATATCGTCACGGTCCTGGCCCGCCACGACGGCGTCCTGGATGACCGACGTGCATGCGGAGATTGCGGCCACGCGCACCGTACTGGAGCTGACCCATGTGCCGGTCAGTAACTTGAAGTCCTCGGCGACGCGGCCGTCGAACAGCAGCCCTTGTGACGGGTCGTCGGGATCGGCGAACTTCCCGGCATCGCCGGTCTTGAAGAATCCGTCTTCGTCGAACGCTTCCCGCGTCAGGTCGTCACGGCCCAGATAACCTGGCGTGATGTTGGGCCCGCGCAGGCGCAGCTCGAACTTGCCGGCGCTCGGCAGCATTTTGAGTTCGGTCCCCGGCGCGGGCAGCCCGATCACACCCGCCCGGGCAATGGGAAAGTGGACACTCGTCGCGAGCGGCGCGGATTCAGTCAGTCCCCAGGCAGACGTCATGGGGATTTTTTTGCCGCGTGCGGCCATCGACAGCTTCTCGAAGCGCTCCCACAGGTCCTGTGGCAGCGCCGCAGCCGCATAGAAAATGGTGTCGAGATTTGCAAAGAAGTGGTCGCGAAATCCCGCATCCTGCTCCAGGTATGGCGCCAGCATCTGGAAGCCTCGGGGAACATTGAAATAGGCTGTCGGCGCAATCTCGCGGAGGTTTGCGACGCTGGTTTCGAACATGCCCGGCGCCGGTTTGCCGGCGTCTATATAAAGTGTCCCGCCGTTACGCAGAATCATATTGAAGTTGTGGTTGCCGCCGAACGTGTGATTCCACGGCAACCAGTCGACGAGTTGTGGGGGGCGACGCGTGACGAACGGCCAGATCTGGGCGATCGCCTGCTGGTTCGAACTCATCATCCGCTGCGTATTGATCACCCCTTTCGGCATTCCCGTCGATCCGGAGGTAAACAGGATCTTTCCGACCGTGTCCGGACTCACGTTCGAGAAGGCCGCATCGACGGCAGGACCCGGCCGCGTTGCCAGCAGTTTATCGATCGATACCGTTTCGGCTCCGGCCAGGTCGCCGCGCGTCACGACGACCGAAACTCCATCAAGATCCAGCGCCGACAACGCGGCACCGAACATCCCGGCATCAGCGGCAAAGATGAGCTTCGGTCGCAGCGAATCGAAGACGAACTTCAGCTTGCCGAAGTCGCGTGACAGGAGCGAGTACGCCGGCGAAACAGGCGATACCGGCACACCCACGAACATTCCGGCAAGTTGCAGCAAGCCGTTGTCGATGCTGTTGTCGGAGAGAATCATGATCGGCCGATCCGCGGTCACACCGCGGTCCAGCATCGCCTGAGACAATGCGCGAACTGCGGGCAGCGCATCGCCGTAGGTCATGCTTCGCCAGCCGCCGGTCAGCGACCGTTCTGCGAGGAACACCCGGCCCGGCGCCCGTGCAGCCCAGTCCACCAGGTGCGCGCAGATGTTCGCGGCATAGGGTTCGAGCTTCATGGGCGAACGCAGAATGAAGCCGCCGCCCTGCAGGTGTTCAACCTCTACCCGGGGCGGCGCGAAGTGCGTCTTCGGCCAGCTGTCCATGCCGTTCAACGCTGATCCACGGCCAGTACGAGAGCCATGGCCGAATCGCCAGCCGAACAGCCGGTAAACAGTCCCCGGCCACCGCCGCGCAAGACCAGCTCCTCGATCAGCTCGATGATCGATCGCATCGCGGTCGGTGCCTGCGGGTGGCCCCAGATCAGGGAGCAGCCGAAATTGTTGATGTCGCTCAATGACACCCCGGCTTCCCTCGCAAACACGATGTCGTTGACGGCAAACGGATTGTGCGTCTTGATGGCATCCATATCGTCGAAGGAAAGAGCGGCTCGCTGTAAAGCGGAACGGGCGGCGCCGCAGGGCGCCTCGGGCATGTATCCCAATGCCACGCGCGATTGCCCGGCACTGAGTATGCGAATCCGCACGGCCGGGTCGGCTGACAGCTCGCGCGCTTTGTCCGGAGTCGTGATCACGACGGCTGCGTTGCCGTCCGCCGGGTACGTCTGACCACCAAAGGTCACAGTCCCGCCTTCGATGACCGGCCTTAGCTCGGCCAGGCCTTCTGCTGTCGATGTCGTAACGCCCTGATCGCCGTCGATCTCCGCAACAGTTTTGCGGAATCGCGGATCGGGAACAGCAAACGGTAAATCCATGTAGCGTTTTTGAAATGCGCTCTCATCGGCCAACGCATCCTGGTATTGCGCGTAGCGTTGCAGCACCACTTCGTGTTGCTCGGAAGTTGAGATCGAATACTTTGCAGCAACATTCTCTGCTGTCTGCAACATCGAATGTCCTCCAAGCGGATCGCAGCTGAAGCTGTCCAGAACGACGTCTTCGGCAACACCGGTTCCGCCCGGCGCCCCGTGGGCCGGATAATATGTGTGGGGGCCGTTCGAGCATCGATCGGCGGTAGCCGCGAGCACGGCTTGCGCCAGGCCGCTGCCGATTTCATACGCAGCCAAGACGAGCACCCTTGTGCCTGAGGCGCAGACTTGCGACACAGTGGGGCCAGGCGCATTCGGGGCGCCGAGCAAACCCATGAACCACGGCGTCCCGTAAAACGACTGATGTTGATAGACGCTGAGGCCGAGCACACCGGCGTCGAACGATGCCGGGTCGATGTTGCGTGTGGCAAGCTCGCGATTCGCGACGTGCGCAGCGAATTTCACTGCGTGCAAGTGTTGCAATGCCCCTTGCCAGCGTACAAATGGTGAAGACCAGTAACAACCGTATGGAATTTCAACCAGCTCGAACATTTCGTGCACCTTCGATACGTATCATGCGAATTCGCTCACCCGGCCAAACGTCGCTCCCCAAGCGGCCGTTGCGGCGTCATGCCATCTGCTTATCCGATCTCTATCGCCACGTCGCGCATCGCGGCGTCGGCACAATCGAGCGCCTCCGCCACCTGCTCCTCGCCGATTACGGTGGAGAGCGCGATCATGCCGCGGGGCGCAATGAACAGGCCATGGTTGATACACGCAATGTGAAACCCGTCCATGATCTCCGCGTCGTCCCGTACCACCGAAGATTCTGGAACCGACTCGCTGAAATAGAGATTCAGGCAGGATCCGTAGGCATTTGTCGCCCAGGGTAAGCCATGCTTTCGTGCCAGGTCCGCAAGTCCGGCCTGCAGCGATTCGCGCAGCGTATTCATGCGATCGATGCGCTCGGCTGTGAGCTCCCGCAGCGCCACCTCACCCGCGACCATCGTAACGGGATTCGCGTTGAAGGTTCCCGTATGAAAGACCTTCATATCGTCCGGGTCGAAAATACGCAGCAATTCTTTACGGCCGCCGACCGCGCCGACGGGAAAACCACCGCCGATGATTTTGCCCAGCATCGTCAGGTCCGGCTCGAGCCCGATACCGGTCTGACAGCCGCCGGTCGCGAATCGCAGCGTGAGCACCTCGTCGAGAACGAACAGTGCGCCGGCTTTACGCGCAGCGGCACTTACTCCATGCAGGAAACTCGTATCGCCGGCAATGACGCCGCCCGATCCCAACACCGGCTCGAGAAATACTGCCGCGATGTCATCGCCGTGTTCGTCGAGCACCCTCTCGAAATCCTCAAGGTCGTTGAAGGTCGCCAGATAAGTAACCGGCCCCTCCTTGCCGAAGGAGCCAACCTCGAATTCAAGCGGTGAACCGTGATAACCGTATCGGGCCATCAGCAGTTTCGTTTTGCCGGTGATAATCCTTGCAATAGTAAACGCGAGGGCCCCGGCCTCGGATCCGGAATTCGTGAAGCGGACCTGCTCGATCGCCGGAATACGATCGACGATCAGCGCGGCAAGGCGATTCTGGGGTTCGTTGGCCGCTGCCCATCCGGTGCCGTCACCGATCTGCTTGCGCGCAGCCTCGACAACGGGAGGATACGCATGGCCGTGCACCATCGCCGTGTAGTTGTTGATCAGATCGAGATAGCGATGACCATCAAGATCCTCGAAGTAAGCACCCTGAGCACGCTTGATCGTCAGCGGATACGGTAACCAGAACGCGGCCTGACGTGACGTCCCACCCGGCATAAGCTTGCACGCCCGCGCATAATTTGCCGCACTTGCAGGTGTGCGCTCGAGATAGGCTGCGCGTATAAGCGACGTCATGTGACTGCCTTGTTACCAGGTATAGGCGTTGATCCCCTGCGGTAATGCTTTCAGGAAGTCGCCGCTCGCGTACATCGCGGCAACTTTTTCGATGTAATCGGTCAGCGGTACGTCGTAGTCCAGGTAAGGCACCTGTTCCCGTACGAGGTCATAGAGCTTGTGCGTGGCCGGGCTCAGTTGATCGATGCCGCGCAGATCTGCCGCCTGGCAGGCACAGATCAATTCAAAGGCCAGGACATGTCGCACGTTGTCCAGTATATCCCGCGTACGCCGGGCTGCTACCAGTCCGAAACTGACGTGATCCTGAAAATCGCCTGTAGACGGCAGTGACTGAATTGACATCGGCGTGCACATTTGCCGGCTTTCAGCCGTCAGTGACGTCGCCAGAAACTGACCACCCATGAGTCCCATACGCACACCCGCGTTTTCCTTGACGAGAAACGGCGGCAGGTTCCCGTTCAACTTCGGATGCAGCAGCCGGTTGTTGCGGCGGTCCGAAAGATTGCACATGTTCACGAGTACAATCGCCAGCTGATCCATCGCATTGGAAATATACTGGCCATGAAAGTTGGCGTTGTGCACAGCATCGCCATCCTCAACGACCACCAGGGGATTGTCGTTTGATGAGTTAATCTCGGTTTCGACCGTCTGTTGCACGAACAGCGTCGTGTCGACCACCGGCCCCATCACCTGCGGTGTGGCACGCAGCGAATAAACGTCTTCGATCTGTTCGTCGAGACCGCAAGGCTCATCGCTGGCGAGCTTTCTCAGCCACTGCTCGACTTCGGCATCCTGGACGATCATCTTGCTCTTGGCGAGCGTATTGTAGATACACTCCGCAATTCTCACCTGCCCAGGATGCGGTTTCTGCCGATGGGCCGCCGGGTGAAACGGCATTATCTTGGCCTTATGCACCTCGAGGCTAAGGCAGGTCGCCAGAGTGTACGCCTTGATCAGACTCTTGCATTCCGTGACCAGGCAGGCTGCCACGGCAGTCATCACCGATGTTCCGTTGATTAGCGCCAGGCCTTCCTTGTAACTCAGCTTCATGGGCTGGATGCCGGCTTTCTTGAGGGCCTCGGCGCCGGGCATGATTTCACCCTCGAATTTGGCGCGCCATTGGCCGGTGCCGACGAGACCGATACAGGCCAGCGGCCCGAGGTCGCCGCTGGCGCCAAGCGATCCCTTCTCGGGAATACAGGGCAGAACACCCCGATTGTACATAGCGACGAATTTGTCGAGGTTCTCCATGGAGATGGCGGAATAGCCACGTCCAAGTGAATTGATACGGGCGAGCATGGCGGCGCGAACATAGTGGTCGTCAAGATAGGCGCCGACATTGCTTTGCACCGAACGCATAATGTTGTTCTGCGTCTCTTCGGCGTGCGATGGTGGAACCAGCCAGTTGACGAATCCGCCGACACTCGTCGTTACGCCATAGATGACACGGCCGGCATCCACGAAATCGTCCAGTAACTTGCGTGAGGCGATCACGCGCTGCCGAATCTCGGGCGTGAGTCGGATCTTGATCGTTGGGTCGCGTGCGACGGCGGCAAGCCAATCGACCGTCAGATTGGCACCATCCGGAACGATGGTCGGGGCATCCACCGTGTTGGGTTTGGCAATCATGGCAGGCCTTCCAAATGAGATAACCAGGTAATAAACAAGTTACGCCGGTTCCTGCGAAAAAGGTTGCTTATTTTTCTGTAAATTCGGCTAAAATAAGAAGATCTTTTCGAATTTTGACCATCCTACGAAAGGATTGTTCGATATGTCGACCCCATCACAGGGCGGCGCCGTGCCGCTGGATCATTACGAGCGCAGCATTCTGATAGCGCTGCAGGAAGACGGCCGGTTGACGAATCAGGATCTTGCCCGACGGGTTGGTCTGTCGCCGTCGGCCTGCTGGCGCCGCGTGAAACGGCTGGAGGACGCCGGCGTTATTCTTCGCTACACGGCCATTCTGGATCCCAAGAAAGTCGGGTTGGGAGAGACTGTTTTTGCACATGTTTCGATGGTGCGCCACTCCAGGACGTCGGCGATTGAATTTGCCGAACTGATGCGGGAGCAGCCGGAGGTCATGGAGTGTTTCTTCACGACCGGTGCCGCCGATATTATTCTGCGCGTTGCCACTCCGAGCGTGGCGGCGTATGACGATTTCCTGGAGAATGTCATATTCAATGCGTCGGGCGTCTCCCAGGTCCACTCGGACTTTGCACTCCGGCAGATCAAGTACGAGACGGCGTTACCGCTGGCGGCTCCGACCATGCGCCGGCCGTAGCTCGTGTCCCGCTTTCTGTAAATTCTGCTTTTCGTCTCGTGATGATGATGATGTCCTTTGAAACGGTCACGACCGGTGAGACGCATTACGTGCTCGTTGCGACAATTGCGTATGTATCGGCACGCGGCGGGGTTTCATACTCACGCTTGGGGTAACCAGCCTATGAAACTGACTAACAAATTGGCGATAGTAACGGGTGGTGCATCTGGTATCGGACGCGCAACGGTCGAAGCATTTGCTGAGGCGGGCGCTCACGTCGTACTGGCAGACATCGATGCGGAAAGCGGCGAAGCTGCAGCCGCCGCAATTCGCGGCAGCGGACGTCAGGTCGACTTCATTCAACTCGATGTGACTGATGCTTCCTCGATCGACACATTCAAGACTGCGGTAATGGACCTGGGATCCGGGGTCGACGTCATTGCGCACGTTGCCGGCTGGGGGAAGATCGAACCGTTCGTCGAGAATACCGAGGAATTCTGGCACAAAGTAATTGATCTCAATCTCATCGGTGTCATCGCAGTAACGCGCGTATTTCTCGATGGCATGATCGAGCGGAAGTCCGGGAAGATAATCGTTGTCGCCAGCGATGCGGGACGTGTTGGCAGCCTGGGTGAGACCGTCTACTCAGCAGCGAAAGGTGGTACGCTCGGTTTCATCAAAGGTCTTGCTCGTGAAATGGCGCGCTTCAATATCAATGTCAATGCCGTTTGTCCGGGTCCTACGGACACACCGCTGTTAGCCAAAGTACCGGAAAAATTCAAAGAAGCATTTATTCGTGCAACGCCGATGCGTCGCTTGGGACGGCCCGAAGAGATCGCTGATGCCGTTCTGTTTTTTGCCAGCGACCGGTCGAGTTTCATCACGGGTCAAGTGCTCAGCGTGAACGGCGGTCTGGCCATCACCGGCTGACAACCGAGACGAGGAGAAGAATCGATGTACAAGATTAGTGCTGCTGAACTTCAGCCTGAACATTTCGGTTGGAGTCTTGCCGACCGCGTTGCCACGATTACATTGAACCGTCCCGAGCGCAAGAACCCGCTGACTTTCGACAGTTATGCCGAACTGCGAGATACGTTTCACAAGTTGCAGTACGCCGACGACGTCAAGGCGGTTGTCGTAACAGGCGCCGGCGGCAATTTCTGTTCAGGAGGCGACGTTCACGAGATTATTGGCCCGTTGACGGAAATGGATGTCGACGGCTTGCTGACGTTTACGCGGATGACAGGTAACCTCGTCAAGGAAATGCGAAATTGTCCGCAGCCGATAATCTCGGCTGTCGAGGGCGTATGTACGGGCGCCGGCGCCATCATCGCGATGGCCAGCGATCTCCGCTACGGTTCCACCGACTGCAAGACCGCTTTCCTGTTCGTGCGTGTCGGACTGGCGGGTTGCGACATGGGTGCCTGCGCGATGCTGCCGCGTATTATCGGGCAAGGTCGCGCTTCCGAGTTGCTGTATACGGGACGTGTCATGACCGCCGATGAAGGCCGCGACTGGGGCTTCTTCAATGCGCTCGGCGAACCCGGGGACGTTCTCGAGATGGCAGAGAAGGCTGCAAGACGATTGGCAACAGGTCCGACCTTCGCTCATGCCGTCACCAAGAAATGCCTGCATCAGGAATGGAACGTCAGTATCGAGCAGGCGCTGGAAATCGAGGCGGAAGCGCAGGCGATCTGCATGCAGACCCAGGATTTCACACGCGCCTACAACGCGTTCGTGGCCAAAGAAAAGCCCGTGTTCGAAGGTAACTAGGCAAAGCCTGGTCATTTCGGGAAACGCGTATGACAGATATCGGGTTTCTCGACTTGCCGTTTTTCGGCGACGAGCAGCGGCGTCTCGCCGCGCAGCTTCGCGACTGGCTCGCCGCCAATGACGGCCTCGTGGCGGAACACCCGCATGGGGACGAGGCGATCGACGCCCACTGTCGCCAGCTGGTACGCCAGCTCGGTGGCGGCGGACTGCTAAAATATTGCGTGCCGAAACAATATGGCGGCACCGCCGAGTTTGCCGTTCGCAACCTCTGTATCTGCCGCGAAACGCTGGGTTATGTCTCCGGTCTCGCCGATTTCGCTTTCGCGATGCAGGGCCTCGGCAGCGGACCGATTTCCTTTTTCGGCAGCGAAGCACTCAAGCGCCGGTTTCTTCCCGACGTGGCCGCCGGTAAGTCGATTGCCGCGTTCGCCATCTCCGAAGCCGAGGCCGGGTCCGACGTGGCTGCGCTAAAAACGACCGCGACCATCGACGGCGACAGCTATGTATTGGATGGCGCGAAGACGTGGATATCGAACGCAGGGATCGCGGATCATTACGTCGTCTTCGCACGCACCGGCGAAGCACCGGGCAGCAGGGGGCTGTCCGCGTTCGTGGTCGAAGCGGAGACGCCGGGGCTCACGGTGAGCGAGCGTATCGCCGTGTCCGCACCGCACCCGCTCGGCTCCCTCGAGTTCGACGCCTGCCGCGTGCCAGCGAGCAACATGGTGGCCGGTCCGGGCGACGGATTTCGTGTGGCGATCGGTACACTCGACGTATTTCGCTCGACCGTCGGCGCCGCGGCGGTCGGATTCGCCCGCCGAGCTTTTGACGAGGCCGTCGGGCGCAGCGGGCAACGCAGGGCGTTCGGCAAGACCCTGAGCGAGTTCCAGCTGACAAAGGCTAAAATCGCCGACATGGCCGTGAGCATCGATGCCGCCGCGTTACTCGTCTACCGGGCCGCCTGGGCGAAGGACGCGAAGTGCGGAGAACGCATCAGCCGCCACGCATCGATGGCCAAGCTGTTTGCCACCGAGGAAGCGCAAAAGGTCATCGACCAGGCCGTGCAGATCTTCGGTGGGCTCGGCGTCGTGAGAGACACGGTCGTCGAACGGCTGTATCGCGAGATCCGGGCGCTGCGCATCTACGAAGGGACGAGCGAGATCCAGAAACTCGTCATTGCCGGTGAAATCTTCAAGGAAGCGGGCGATGCCGGACAGTGATCAGAGCGTGACACTTACCGTCGACGACGGCGTCGCGCGGCTGATACTGAAACGGGCTCCGGTCAACGCGTTCGACGAAGATTTCATTCAGGGCCTGGACACGAACCTCGACCGGGTCGAGGCGAACAGCGGTTTGTCGGTTCTGCACATCAGGAGCGGGCTCAAAGCCTTCAGCGCCGGCGCCGACCTCGAGCTCATGGGCAGACTTCTCGCGACACCGGACGGACGCGACAAAATGATCGATGTCGTGCGCAATATGCAGCGCGTATTCAAGCGGATCGAAGATCTGCGAGTCGTTACCGTCGCCGAGCTCGGCGGCGCCGCAATGGGCGGCGGGCTCGAACTGGCGCTGGCGTGTGATCTGCGCATCGCCTCGGAACAAGCGAAACTGGGACTACCCGAAGCTGGCCTGGGCCTGCTGCCCGGTGCCGGAGGCACCCAGCGTTTGCCGAGGATCTGCGGCGACGCCGCAGCCCGCCGGCTGATTATCGGCGCCGAAGTCATTGATGGCAGCGAAGCGCTGCGACTCGGGCTCGTGCAATGGGCCGTGCCAACTGCGGAACTCGAATCGCGCGCGGCCGAGCTGGTCAAGCGGCTCGGCTCGTTACCAGCCGAGGCCGTGGCTGCGTGCAAGGCCTGTATCGCCGCGGCGGCCGATGCATCGATCGACGGTTACGAACTCGAACTGACGGAAACGCGCCGCCTGCACGACGTCGAGGAGACAGAGCGGCGCATCGCGGCATTCCTCGGCAAGAAGGGCTAGCCGAATGACCGTCGACACGGATCAACGCGCCGGCATTGCGGGCTTCTACATGGATCCCGGGCGCACGGCGCGTGAGGCCCGGGCCGGCTTCTGGCTGAACAGGATTATTACCGACTATCTCGATGACGCGGTCCGTTCGCGGCCGGACGCAGAATACCTGGTCACATACCGTACGGGAACCGCGGAACCGGATTCGCTGACCCGCTCGGAACTGTCCTCGCGAGTCTCGCGCATCGCGGCAAATCTCCGTGAACTCGGTATTAAGCGAGGCGATGTCGTCTCTTTCCAGATTCCGAACTGGTGGCAGTTCATTGCATTACACCTCGCGTGCGTGCATGTCGGCGCGATCAGCAATCCACTGATGCCGATCTTCCGCGAAAGAGAGGTTGAGTTCATGGTTCGACATGCCGAGTCCAGGGTCTTTATCACTCCGGCAGTGTTTCGCAACTTCGATCACGAGGACCTGGCGCGACAGATCGGCAAGCGAATACCCTCACTCGAGCATATCCTCATTATCGACGGTGACGGTGATGATGCATTCGAGACCGTATTGCTGCGACCGGAAACCTGGCATCCGCCTATGCAATCCGCCGCGATGGGGCCAGACGATATCGTCAAGATCATGTACACATCCGGCACCACCGGCGAGCCGAAAGGCGTGATGCATACGTCCAATACCATGCTGAGCTCGATGCCGGCGGTGACGGAGAGACTGGGTCTGACGGAAGCCGACGTGCTCTTCATGCCGTCGCCATTCGCGCACAGTATCGGCTTCCTCTATGGAATGATGATGTCGCTCTTTCTCGGTGCGCGCCTCGTGACGCTGGACGTCTGGAATCCCGCTCTCGCGGCCGACATCATGGAACGGGAAGGCGTCACGTTCATGTTCGGCGCGACGCCGTTTCTCGCCGACATGGCCAACCTCGCGGACAACCGGGGACGCGGTTTCGAGCACTTCAGACTCTTTTTGACGGCAGGCGCACCGGTGCCGCCGAGCCTGGTCGAGCGGGCGATGACAGTACTGGAAGCCGCCGTCGTTACGGGGTACGGCATGACCGAGCTGGGGCTCGTCACGACCGGCATGCCTTCGGCTCCGGAGATCGTTCGCGAGAATGCGGCCCCGGCACTGCCACATGCGGAACTGCGGGTCGTGGACAAACAGGATCGAACCGTGGGCCCCGGAATCGAAGGCGAGCTGCAGTGCCGCGGCTCCAGCCTGTTCGTCGGCTATCACGGCCTGGAGAAGATCGACGACATCCACGAACATGGCTGGTTCGCCACAGGGGACCTGGTCCGGTTAGAGGAGGATGGCTACGTCAGGATCGTCGGCCGCAGCAAGGACATCATCATCCGCGGCGGTGAGAACATACCCGTCGTGGAGATCGAAAACCTCATTCATGAAATGCCGCAGGTCAACGAAGTGGCTGTCGTCGGTATGCCGGACGAACGACTCGGCGAGCGGGCCTGTGCGTTCGTATCGCTCCACGGGGAACAGGGGCTGTCATTCGAGCAGCTGATCGCTTTTCTCGAGGGCCGCAAGCTGGCGCGCAATTACTTTCCGGAGAAGCTCGTGATCGCAGACAACATTCCGAAGACGCCGGTAGGCAAGATTCAGAAATTCAAGCTTCGCGAATCCCTCGTGCAGATGACAAAGGAAATCGGACAATGACTCGACGGACTAATTCGAAACGCATGGACATGCGGGCATGGATTGCCCAGCTGCAGGAGGCCGGCGAGCTGATCCGGGTGGACAAGCCCGTCGATCCGCAGACCGAGATGGGCTCCCTGCTGTACCAGTCACGGGAAAAGGCGGTGTTATTCGAAAACCTGCCGCACGGCTGGCGCTCGCTGGGCCAGGCTCCCGCGAATGTTCGTCACGCTGCTTTGGCCTTCGGCACCACGGAGGAGAAGCTCATACCACTGCTCGCCGATCGCCTGGGGCGGATCATGAAGCCGGTGATGGTCGAGGACGGCCCGGTAAAGGAGAAGAAGTTCGGCCACGGTGAGTTCGACCTGACTGAATTGCCGGTGCATTTCTCGGGCGCGGGCGACGGCGGGCCGGTCCTCGGTTCCGGACTCGTCGTGACCAAGGATCCGGACACTGGCGAGCGCAACCTCAGTTTCCATCGGCTGCAGATCAAGGGGCCTGACAAGTCGGGCATATTTCTCGTGCCGCGTCATTCGTGGAAGAACTACGTCAAATACGAGGCACGTGACGAACCGATGCCGATCGCCGTCATCATCGGCCACCACCCGTTCTATTACTTCGCAGCGGCGACGACGGCGGCGTATGGCAAGGACGAGTTCGAGATCGCCGGACGCTATCTCGGCGAGCCGGTACAACTCATCAAGTGCGAGACCGTCGATCTCGAGGTGCCTGCCGATGCCGAGCTGGTGCTTGAAGGCCACGTGCCGCCACACATCCGCGAGGACGAGGGGCCGTTTGCGGAGTTTCAGGATTACTACTTCGCCGGCGCCGGCAAGAACCCGATCGTCGAGTACCAGTGCGTGACCCGGCGGGAGGACGCCATCTTCAAGAATCTGCAGAACGGCTCGGAGATGGAGGGCTGCGTATTCCACAAGGTTCCGATGAGTGCCACTATCCTGCGGCGGCTGCGAGACGTCGGCGGCGGACCGCTGATACACAATGTCATGGCGCAACCGGGTATCTTTGCGGTGGCCATCCAGATGACGCCGCGTTTCTACGGCGAGGCGAAAAACCTCATGATGGCCGCATTGGCGTCGGAGTACATGCATCCGAAGATCGTCATAGCAGTCGACGAAGACGTCGACATCTTCAATCGTGCGGAGCTGATGTGGGCGCTGGCGACACGCGTCGACCCGGCGAGTGACGTCGTCATCATACCGGGCACGCACAACCACCCGATGGACGTCGCGCTTCCGGAACTTGGCGCGACCGGCACGGGACTGTGGCAACGCTTCGGATCAAAAATGATGATCGATGCGACCATTCCGCCTCCTGCCGACAAGCCTGCCAGGGACAAGTTTCAGCGCGCGGTTCCGCGACGGCCGGAGCTGCGGCTCGCGGACTTCGTGGCCGAGGACTCAATGGAAATCGTCAAGGCCCTGCCGACGAAGTTCTTCGGCTCCAAGCTGCTCAGATAACGTAGCGGCGCTCGTCAATCCGGCGTCAGGATTGCACGCCGGGTCAGCTTGCCCGAGTGTGCGGCCGCAAAGACCTCGTTGATTTCGGACAACGGGTGCTGCTCGATAAAGGGCAGCATCCTGACCGTGCCCGTGAGTACGAGTTCGAGTGCTTCGGGGTAGTACTCGGTCAGACATCCCCAGTTTCCCAGTGCCCGCGCGTGGAACGCCATCAGATTCGACAGACGTATCTCGATCTTGTCCATCGTGAACCCGACGACGGAGAGACAGGCGCCGAAGGTCAACAGGCCGAACGCGTTAGCCTGGCCCGCAGCCGTTCCGGAGCACTCGAAAATTTTCCACCGCGTCTGTCTGATCTCGTGCTCTTTCGCGAACTGCTGAATCGCTTTGCGCAACTCGCGGCCATTCACCTCGCGCGCATCGAATACAGTACTCGCACCGTACTCGCCGCATTGCTTGAGCTTCGCCGGGTCGACGTCGACTGCAACGACTGTCGCACCCTTCGCCTTAGCGAGCTGCACGGCGTAGCCGCCGACGCCGCCAACGCCGATGACGATCGCCAGGTCACCGGGTTCCACTTCTGCCTGCACGACGGCCTGATAAGGCGTGGTCAGCGCGTCGGCAACGACGCTGGCATCCGCAAGCTCCATGTCGATCGCGGCGAGACGCTTCGTATCCACTTCGCAGAGTCCGGCCGCGGGCACGGTTACGTGCGTGGCGAATCCACCGTGCATGTCGATGCCGGGCGATTGCTGCTGCCTGCAGATTGTGCCGTTACCTTCAGCGCACAGTTCGCACTGGCCGCAGGAGATGACCGCAGGGATGATCACGGACTTGTCCTGCCATACCCGGGCACCGTCGCCGGTGTCGACGACGCGTCCGGAGATCTCGTGTCCGAGGGTCAAAGGTAGCGGGTGCCTCGTTCTGATACCGTCGTAACAGAATCCAAGATCGGTATGGCAGACGCCGCAGCCGGCGACGGCGACGAGGACCTCGCCGGCCCCGGGTTGCTCAGGCTCGAAGGTCACCTTCGAAAACGGCTCCCCGGGTGTTTCCATGACCCAGCGGTATGCATCCATCAGTTGGCTCCTCTACGGTCGTTTTGCCACACCGGTTTGCGCTTCTCGAGAAAAGCGTGCAGGCCTTCCAGCGCATCCGGTGTCTGCATCAGTTCGTTCACGTACATGGCCGTGACGGTGGCGAGTTTTTCGCGCATGCGCGCAGCATAGTCGTGACGCGCGGCCACGACCGCAATGCGCAGGCTGCTCGCGCTCTTGCCGATCAGGTTGTCGTCGATCCAGGCCAGCGCGGCGTCCGCCGGCTCGTCGCTGATCGCGTCAATCAAGCCTATCTTTCTCGCGGTCTGCGCATCGATGCTGTTTCCGGACAGCAGCAGCGCCTCGGCATGCACCTGACCGACGCGCTCGGGCAGCAGACAGGATGCGGCAGGCGCGAACACCGCAAGCGAAATCTCGGGCTGGCCGAGGCTCGCATCCGACGCGGCGATAATGCGACTGGCGGCGCACGCGACTTCGAGGCCGCCGCCGAGACACTGGCCGTTAACCGCAGCAACGATCGGCACCGGGAACTCGATCATCTGCATGATCAGCGCATGCAGTTTGTCCAGCATCGCCGCGCATTGCTCGGGCAGATGCTCCTGCACGCTCGCGCCGAAACTGAAATTCGGCCCCGCAGCATCGAGCACGGCGGCGACCAGACGCGGTTCGGCTGCGTAGCTATCGAGTGCGGCTCCGAGGGCGCCGATCATCGCGGCGTCGATGATGTTCGCCTTCGGCCGCGTGAGTTGCACCCGGAGCACCTGGCCGTCGCGCTCCATCCAGGCGTTTACGGGAGCTTCCGTCATCGCATCTCCATCTAGCCCAGCGCCGCCGGGGGATCCGGGTCGTAATCCCAGTCCTCGTCAGGGGGCGGGTATTTGGCCAGCCAGTCCTGCATCCATTTGACGTGCTGGCGTTCGTCGTCGGCGAACTCGATGGCAAGTGCCCGTGCGCGCTCGTCAACACAGCCCGCGGCCGCTGCCTCGAAGAACGCCATGGCAGCGGTTTCGTTCGTAAGCGCGAGTTTGAGGGCGTGGTACGGTGTCATGAGGTAATGCACTCCGGCAAGATCGATATTCTCCGGGGCCTCGAGCCCGAGCCAGCGAAACTCCCAGGGCGCCAGCTCCGGGACCTCGACGTCCTTCGCTTCCTCCTTAAGCTTGGCTGCGTGCTCCGCCTCCAGTTTCGCCATCCGGTCGAACAGGTCTGCGACCTCCGTGTTGTCACACTGTCGCATCTGCGCCGCGAGATCCTCGTAGCTCTGCACGGCTTCCGATTCGATCGCGAGCGCATGCGCGAGGAGTTCCTCCAGCGACAGGGGCTGCGATGCGAGATCTTCGGGGGTCGATTTCATACTAAGAACTCCTCGTCCAGACCAGAGCCGGCGCCGCTCTCGCCGTGGACCGACTGCCGGTAAGGCTCACGCGAGCCCTTGTAGAGGATGCCGATGTTGAAGCCGTCGTCGGTCATCACGCGACGCGCGGCCCGGGAAGCATCCGACGTCGTCGTCACGGGCGGAGGGTGTACGAGGTTCTTCCAATCCCTCTGATCCGGCCGAAACGTCACACAAGGACTCAGTATCTGTACGAAAGAAAACCCGGGATGCTCGATCGCCTCGACGATGGTGCGCATGGTGCCGTTCGGATCTCCCGAAAACGCCCGGGCAACGAAATTTGCACCAGACGCCAGGGCGATCACGAGTGGGTGAAACGGCGAGATTCCGGTGCCACCCGGCGCGATCTTGGTGTCCCAGTCCGGTGCCGTCGTGGGCGATGGCTGACCCTTGGTCATGCCGTAGATCTCGTTGTCCATGACGATGTAAGTGATATCGACGTTGCGTCGGCAGGCGTGCAGCAGGTGGTTGCCGCCGATCGAGAACCCGTCGCCATCGCCGCCGGCGGCGATCACGGTCAGGTCCGGTCGCGCCACCTTGATGCCGGTGGCGAGGGGCAGCGCCCGCCCGTGCACGCCGTGAAAGCCGTAGCAATTCAGGTAGCCCGATATGCGTGACGAACAGCCGATGCCGGCCACGATCGCGACGTTTTCGGGTAGCAGGCCGAGATGGGCAATCGCCTTGGTAAGACTGAGCAGTACGTGATAGTCGCCGCAGCCCGGGCACCACACAGGCTTGCAGTCCGACTGGTAGTCGCTTGCCTTGAGCTTGCGGGGGGCCTGAGCACTCATTGTCCGATCCAGTCGTGGAGTCGTTCGGCGATCTCGCCCGGACGGAATACCGACGGCCCGGGTCGATTCATTGTCGTCGTATCCGCGGGTAAGTCGTACCATGCTCGCAGGAACCGGTACAGCTGGCCGCCGTAATTCTGCTCGACGACAATCGCACGCCCGATGCCCTGCAGTGCGTCCGCCATCTGCTCGGGTTGCGCCGGGAGGAGCAGCCGCAGCGAGATCAGCCTGAGTTTTGCGCGCAGTTCCGGCGGCAACCGCCCGATCGCTTCGTTCACGGTACCCGTGGTCGAGCCCCACGTGATGACGCCGAGATCGCCGTCGCCGTCGATGTCCGCCCAGTGCCGGCCGTAATCGAATTCGGTGATTTTTTTCGCGCGTTTGTCGAGCTGCTGGAAATGGTCATCGGCGCGCCCGGACGGACGACCTTTCGGGCTGTGAGTGAGACCGCCTGCCGTATACTGCCCACCAGGCATGCCGGGCACCGGTATCGGCGAAATGCCGTCGGCCGTGATCGCGTAACGCTCGAAATTTTCGTCGGTTTGCTCGGCGATCCTGCGCTGCGCAAAGAATGCGATGTCCGGAACAGGGTCCAGCACGGCGTTGGACTGGCCGATGAACTGATCCGACAGCACGATGACCGGTACCTGCATGGCCTCGGCGAGATGTACTGCCCATTGCGTCGTGAACACACAGTCCGGCACCGAATTCGGCGCAACCACGATGTGCGGTGCGTCGCCGTGCAGGCCATACACGGCAGCGTTGAGATCCGACTGTTCGGGCTTGGTCGGGATCCCGGTGGACGGTCCGCCACGCATTACGTCGACGACGACAACCGGGATCTCCGCACCGACCGCCAGACCCAGACCTTCGATCATCAGCGACAGGCCGGGACCGGAGGTGGCGGTCAGCGACGGGATTCCTGCGAACGAGGCGCCAATCACCATATTGATCGAGGCGAGTTCGTCTTCCGCCTGTACCAGCGTGCCACCGGCGCGGGAGATCCTCGGCGCGAGCCACTCGAGAACTTCGGTCGCAGGCGTGATCGGATAGGCGGCGGCGAATCTGATGCCACCACGCAAAGCACCGAGCCCGGTCGCGTGATTACCGCTCATGAGCCACCGTCTTTCCTTGCTCGACGTGGTTACAGGTTCTGCAGCCGTTGCCGAAGCGGCCTCAGCGTAGCCGAGTCGCATGCACTCGTTCCCGGCACGAACCGCCTCCCGACCTTTGCGGCCGAGTTTCTTTTCGCTCGCCTCGCGCAACGCGGCTTCCGGAATCCCGGCAAGTCTTGCCACATAGCCGAGCATGACCATATTCTCCCGGCCGCCGGCGACTGATTCGGCAATTGTCGTCATCGCCAGTTCGCAGGTCTGCGGCTCGGCTGCGATGATGAAGTCAGGCAGGGAGCCCGCAGCCGGGTCAGTCACAATCAGGCTTGCAGAATCCAGCGGAATATCCGCCTTGAAGCTTTCCACGTGCTGCCAGCTGATGCCGGCCAGCACATCGATGCGGTCATCGAGACAATGCAGCGGGGAGCTGCCGAGCCTGAGCAGTGCGGCCGACTCGCCGCCGCGTATCTGCGGGCCGACCGCCGGAATCATCAGCCCGTACCGGCCGGCGCGCGCCGCCGCGATGAGCAGGATTTCGCCCGCGGTGACCACACCGGCCCCGCCCTTGCCGACGAAGGCAATAGAGACCGAGTTATTGCGGCCGGCGTGATTTCGCATCTACAAGCCCTCACACGGCGGCGTCGTTGACGATAATGGTAATAAGGTACTATAATACCAATATTGTATCGGAAAGCAACCGCAGCCGCGGCTTCGAGCACGATGCGCGGCGCCTCGGGAGGACCCAGCGATGAATGCAGACGCCGCAAGAACAACGAAGGGCCGGGAGCTCGTGGACTACAACCTGACAACGGATATCGTCGTCCCTGGCGTGACGATCGAGCGGCGACCGGCGCGAGACCCGAACGGCGAGATCCTGGACGGTCTCTGCAATGCCTGGATCACGCTCGACAACCCTGAGCAATACAACTCCTACACAACTGAAATGGTTAAGGGCGTCATCCTCGCATTCCGCGCCGCGAGTGCGATGCGCGATGTCGTCGCCGTCGTCTTCACGGGCAGTGGCGACAAGGCGTTCTGCACCGGCGGCAACACCAAAGAATACGCGGAGTACTTCGCCGGCCATGCAGGGGAATACCGCCAGTACATGCGGCTTTTCAATGACATGGTCTCGTCGATCCTGGCCTGCGACAAGCCCGTGGTCTGCCGCGTCAACGGCATGCGCATCGGCGGCGGGCAGGAGATCGGCATGGCCTGCGATTTTTCCGTCGCCCAGGACCTGGCGCGCTTCGGCCAGGCCGGGCCGAAACACGGTTCGGCGCCGATCGGCGGGGCGACGGATTTCCTGCCGCTCATGCTTGGTGCGGAGCAGGCTATGGTCTCGGGAATCTTGTGTGAACCCTGGTCGGCGCACAAGGCGTATCGGCTCGGCATCGTCTCGGACATCGTGCCGGCGCTCAGGGTCGACGGCGAGTTCGTGCCCAACCCACTGGTCGAAACGTCGCGCTACGCCGACGAATTCGGCCGCATCGTGTTCGGCGAATCGAAAACCGGCGAAGCACTGACGGCCGGCAAGGCATTGCTCGCGAAGGGCACGATCGATCTCAGCAGACTGGATGAGGCCGTCGACACACTTTGCACGAAATTCGTGTATATGTTCCCCGACTGTGTGACAAAGACGCTCGAGGAACTGCGCAAGCCGAAGCTCAACGCCTGGAACGCCAATAAGGAGAATTCTCGGGCATGGCTCGCACTTAACATGATGACCGAGGCGCGCGCGGGATTCCGGGCGTTCAACGAACCGGTCGGAGGCGAGCGGGAGATTGATTTTGTCGAACTGCGCCGGGCGCTGGCGGCCGGCCGGTCGTGGACGAAAGAACTGACGGAAAGCCTGCTACCGGCGGCTCGGGCCGGCTAGCCGGACGAGAGATAAGGAGTGATTGGATATGGCTCTGATGATCACCAGCGTTTGTACAGCCTGCGATGCGTGCGAGCCCGTTTGTCCGAACGAAGCAATCAGTGCCGGGAGCCCGATCTACACGATCGATCCGTTCAAGTGCACCGAATGCGTTGGTGCCGAAGACGAGCCGCAGTGCGAGCTCGTCTGTCCCGAGGACAACTGCATCGTTCCCAATCCGGATTTCCAGGAGTCCGAAGAGGAACTGCAGCAAAAGTACGAGATGCTCAATCCGTGAGACTGACCGCCCTGCGCCGGTCGGTAACATCCGCAGGTTTGCAGGCGCTCAGCCTGACCCGGCGCGCGCCTCCGCCGCATGGTACTCGCGCTCAATCGCCTCGATCCCATACCTCAGCAGCGTTTGCAGCGTGATGGAATCAAGCGTCGAGCGAACCAGGCCGTCGATCTCGCCGGTGACGATCTCGAGGCCACTGACGACGATATGCGCGGGCCGCGACAGATTGTCGCGCGCCTCTATGTCGGACGCCAGCGATTCGAACTCGTGAATGATGTCCCACAGGGTAGTACGCCGGATGTTGCCGGCGAAGCGGTAACCGCCGCCGACCCCGCGGACCGATTCGATGATCCCGCTGCGAACGAGGGTACGCATGACCTTGGCGAGGTGGTGTGTGGACACGTCGTACTCGTCCGCGATCTCGGCGGTGGAATAGTGCCGGTCCGGCGAACTCGCCAGGTGCAGAACAGCATAAAGTGCATAGCGGCTGGCTTTTTGCAGTTTCATTGACCTACTCCAGATGCTTCTCGAGTTCGATATAGGGTCCGGCGGCGAGTCCTTCACCACGGAAAAACGACATATTGACCTTGTCGTCTCGCAGCACCATCGTCCGGATCGTCGACACATCACCCTGCTTGAGAGCGGCACAGAGCTCACCCAGGAGCAACGAGCCGATGCCACGCTCGCGCCTGTCCGGCGCCACGCTAAGTGCGATCACCCAGCCGCAGGGCGGAGAGCCGAATTCCCAGGCGCGAATCTCGCCGACGATGAAACCGGCGATCTCGCCCGTGGTCGAGGTCGCCACCAGACAGCAGCGGTCCGGGCCATTTCCGGGGCCCGTGTAGCGTTCGAGGATATCGGCCCAGTAGGCCGACTTCGCCGTACCCGTGATCGTGGCATCGAGTGCCACGATGGCCGATTCGTCGGCCGCGGTCGCCGGACGTACGCTGACGCCAGTCGAATCGGCCTGTCTGATGTCCATAAGACATTCCCTTGCCAGCGGAAGCCCGTGGCGGATTGACCGTAAACAGGTATTATAGTACTATTATACCATTATTTAGCGCAAGGACCCGAGTCATGGCCCTGGATCAGATAGTCGAGCGCTGCCAGGATCTTTACGAGGACCTCTCGTTCAGCAGTGTGCAGGCCTGGAAAGAAGCGGGCAGCGGCCGCAAGGCGATTGGCTACATGCCGGTGTACGTGCCGCGCGAGATCATTCACGCGGCGGGCATGTTGCCGGTCGGCATCCTGGGAGGCGGCGAACACCTGGACGTGATCCATGGCGACGCCTACTACCAGAGCTACATTTGCCGCATTCCGCGCTCGACGATCGAACTCGCCATCACGGGAAGGCTGGACTGCCTGGATGGCATGATCTTTCCGAGCACCTGCGACGTCATCCGCAATCTTTCCGGGATGTGGCAGCTGAAGTTTGCCGACAAGCTTGTCCGCTACTTCGACGTCCCGCAAAATTTTGACCGCGACGTCGGCGGTGTGTTTTACACGCACGAGCTGCGCGACTTCTGCGAGCAGCTCGAGGCACTGGGCGGCAACAGGATAACGAACGCGAATCTCGCCGCTTCGATCGCCCTCTACAACGAAAACCGCCAGGCGATACGCGACCTGTATCAGTATCGTTCCGCAAAACCCTGGCAAACGCCGACAGCCGAAGTGTATCTGTTGATGCGTGCGGGAATGGTCCTGCCCGTCGACGATCACACCCGACTGATCCGCGACTATCTGGCCGCCGTCGAGACCGTCGAACGTCCGCTGCGTGACAATTGCCGGGTGGTGATTAACGGCCTTTTCTGCGAACAGCCGCCGCTCGGGCTGCTGAAGTCCATCGAAATTGCCGGTTGTTACGTTGTCGATGATGACTTCATGCTCGTCGCCAGGTGGCTTCTCCACGATGTGCCGACCGAAGGCGATGCGCTCGAGAACCTGAGCGAGGCGTTCATCAGCTACTCGGCCGAAACCTCGTGCAAATTCGTTGCCCTGCGCGAAGACAAGGGCAAATTCCTGGTCGATTCCGTACGCAGGAACGGCGCCGAAGGGGTCATCTTCGCGAGCCCGAGTTTTTGTGATCCTGCATTGCTCGACCGACCGATGTTGCAGAACGCACTCAATGCACACAGGATTCCGTATACCGCATTCAAGTTCGCGGAAAACTCGGGCCAAATGCAACCGATTCGCGAGCAGGCGGGAACCTTCGCCGATTCGATCAAACTTTGGAGCGCCGCATGAACACCGCTGCAACTCAAAACCCGGAAATTCAGAAAGAGGATTCGATGCTGCTGCAGAAAGCGATGATCAACGCGAATTACGATGCGTTGGCCACCGCCCATGAAGACGGCAAAAAGATCTCTTCGACATTCGTGCCCGGCAACCTCAACGAACTGCTGATGTGCTTTGATTTCGTCCGGAATCTGCCGGAGATCAATGCATTGCAGGCAGGCATGCGCAAGAAGAGTGGCGGTTATATTATGGAGGCGGAGCGCTCCGGCCACTCGGAGGACGTCTGCACCTACGTCAAGAGTGACCTTGGCATGATGGCGCAGGGGCAGGTCGGCCCCAACGGCAAACCGCTGCCGACGCCGGACCTCCTGTTGCTGTCGTACACCGGCTGCTTCACGTTCATGAAATGGTTCGAGCTCGTGCGCGATCGATACGACTGCGAAACAGCGATGCTGCACGTGCCGTATCAGGCCGATGGGAAAATCACCGACAACATGCGGAAGTTCGTTGTCACGCAGATCAAGGAAACGGTTATCCCCGCACTCGAGCGCGTCAGCGGCATCAAGTTCGACATCGACAAGCTTCGCGAATACCTGGCCGAGTCGGCCAAGGCCGAGGACGATCTGGTGTGGGTTTTACAGTCGGCAAGGAACAAACCATCGCCGATCGACGCCTACTTCGGCGGTGTCTATTACTGTGGCCCCATATTCACCGCGTTCCGCGGCAGCCCGGACACGACGGCCTACTACCGCGCGCTGCGTCGGGAAGTCGGGGAGCGTATCGAGCAGGGTCTGGGTCCGGTGACACCCGACGGCGTGCTCGAGGACGAGCGTTTCCGGCTCGTCGTCGAAGGACCACCGAACTGGACGCATTTCCGCGACTTCTGGAAGATGTTCTACGATGAAGGCGCTGTCGTTGTCGCCAGCTCCTACACCAAGGTCGGTGGTGTATACGACTTCGGATTTCGTCATGACCCGGCACACCCGCTGGAGACCCTCGCCGACTACTGCCTGGGCTGCTACACGAATCACAGCCTGCCGGCCCGGGTCGACATGCTCTGCAACTACATCGATGAGTACCAGGCCGACGGTTTCCTGGTCAACTCGATCAAGAGCTGCAACAGCTTCTCGGCGGGCCAGCTGCTCATGCTTCGCGAGATCGAACAAAGGACGGGTAAACCCGCCGGGTTCATTGAGACCGACCTCGTCGATCCCCGCTACTTCTCGCCGGCCAATGTGAAGAACCGCCTCGAGAGTTACTTCCAGATGATCGCGCAGAAGCGCTCCCGAGGCGACGCGAGGACCGCGGCGTGAAGACCTACATCGGCATCGATCTCGGCTCGACCACGACCAAAGCGATCGTCATCGACGAGGACAAGACGGTGCTCGGGCGCGGCATCACGAATTCGCGCTCGAATTACGGAATCGCCGCGGAAGTCGCCAAAGAGGAGGCATTCCTCGACGCCCGCTTCTTCCTGCTGCGGCGGCTGGTCAGGGCGCTGCCCGCGCTCGAGGGCCGTGTCGACGAGTTCGTGGCCAATTTCGAACAGGACTTTCGTCTCGAGCAGTACCTGGAGCAGATGGGTGAACTGGAACGAATCTGCCTGGGCCATGCCGGCGACGACCGGTTGGGCGCGGCCGGACCGGAGACCCGGGCGTTGCTCGCAGACCTGTTCCAACGGCTCAATGACGAGGCGCCGGAGCTGTACGGGCCCGGCTCGAGCAGAAAATCGGACTTCTTTCGGGATATTGCGGGCTCGCAGTATTCAGTTGCAGCGGAAAAACTCTCGAGGACCGGCTCGATCAGTTTCGACGCGCTGCTCAACGTCTATGACCGGTCGATCATCGAGGTCGAAAACCGGGTGGTCAAGGGGGTCGACGAAGCAAAATTCAAGAGCGCTCTCAAGCGCAGTTGCGGCCGCAAAGCGAGCTTCTCGGGACTCCTCGCGGACCTTCGCGAGCCGCTGCAGAATGTCCTCGATACGGATTTCGAGGACACTTACGTCATCGGCACCGGCTACGGTCGGGCGACATTGCCGTTTTCCAAGGAGCACATCCGTTCGGAGATTCTCTGCCACGGACTTGGCGCGCACATCATGCACCCCAAGACGGCGACGGTACTCGATATCGGGGGCCAGGACACGAAAGCGATTCAGGTGGATGGCAATGGCATTGTCGAGAGTTTCCAGATGAACGACCGATGTGCCGCCGGCTGCGGTCGCTATCTTGGCTACATCGCCGACGAAATGAACATCGGTCTGCATGAGCTCGGTCCGATGGCCATGCGGGCGCAGCGGTCGGTGCGCATTAACTCGACGTGCACGGTCTTCGCCGGTGCGGAACTGCGCGATCGCCTGTCGATGGGCGAGAGACGGGAAGATATCGTCGCCGGGTTGCATCGAGCGATTATCCTGCGGGCGATGTCGATCCTGTCGAGATCGGGCGGCATCAACGACGAATTTACGTTTACGGGCGGGGTTGCGAAAAACGAAGCAGCCGTGAAGGTACTCAAGGAGCTGGCGTTCGAGAACTACGGCGAGCTGACCATGAACGTCAATCCGGAGTCCATCTACACCGGTGCGCTGGGTGCAGCGACGTTCGCGCACCGCGCCGTAGAGCACTGAGAGAGGATCTGTCGATGACACTTGCAGCGGGCATTGATCTGGGGACAGGCGCAGTCAAGACAGCCTTGTTCGAAGTAATCAACGGTGAAAGCCGTTGGCTGGCGAGGCACATGAGCCGAATTCGCCAGCGCGATCCGATGCTGCTCGCGAGGCAGGCCTATGAGGGTATGCTGGAGGATGCGGGCGTGGATCCGGAACAGGTCGACTACGTCGCGACGACCGGTGACGGCGAGCACATCCCGTACCGCACCGGGCATTTCTACTCGATGACGACACACGCGAGGGGGGCGACGTATCTGAGTCCCGGCATCAATGGCGTCGTCGATGCCGGCGCCCTGCACGGCAGGGCGATCGCGACCGACGAACGCGGCAAGGTACTGACTTACAAGATGACCAGTCAATGTGCATCGGGATCCGGCCAGTTTCTCGAGAACATTGCGCGCTATCTCGGTGTCGCGCTCGACGAAGTCGGTGCAATCTCGAGAACCGCGGACAATCCGGAGACGGTCAGCAGCATCTGCGCGGTGCTAGCCGAAACGGACGTCATCAACATGATATCGCGCGGGATCAGCACGGCGAACATTCTGAAAGGCATCCACGTCGCAATGGCGAGCCGGCTGGTCAAACTGCTGAAGTCGATCAAGGCGAAGGAAGGGTCTGTGCTGCTCACGGGCGGACTTGCGGCTGACGAAGGGCTCGTTGAAGCGATGGAAGAACAGGTCGTCGAGCAGAAACTGAAAGTGGAGATCCGCACGCACCCGGACTCTGTCTATGCGGGCGCCATCGGCGCAGCACTTTGGGGCGCGTTCCGCCACGACAAGCTACTCAGGGCGCAGCACGGCGTGCCGTCGACCGACCTGGAAGCCTACGACGAGGGGCGTCCGGTGCTCGCAGTCGATCTGGGCACAGAAGAGGTCGCCTGTCCGTTGACCAGTGTCGCGGAACCCACCAGTGCTGCGTGCCCGGCGGAGGAGCTTTCGCAACCCGGGGACCGCGAAAAGAGCACATGACCCCGACCGAAACGCTCATGGAGGAACACCGGCTGATCGAGCAGGTACTGGACAGCCTCGAGACGGCTGCCAACTGCCTCGACGACGGTGAGCCGGTCAGCCCCGCCTTTTTCGTCGACGCGGCCGAATTCGTCGCCGGCTTCGCGGACCGATGCCACCACAAGAAGGAGGAGGACATCCTCTTCAACGCGATGACGGCCGCAGGCGTGCCGAGCGACAGCGGACCGATCGCGGTGATGTTGCGCGAGCACGACGCGGGTCGGCGATCGACGCAGGCATTCAGAGCTGCGGCGGAGCAGATGCAAGCGGGTGATGCCGGCGCCGCGGCGGACCTCACGCGGCATGTGTATGACTACGTCAATATGCTGCGCGAACATATTGCCAAAGAGGACATCGTCCTGTATCCGATGGCGGAACAGGTGCTGTCGGCAGACGACATGCAAGCGATGGCCAAGCAGTTCGAACAAATCCTCGCGCAGGACGAGCAGAATGGCAGCCTCGCCAGATACAGGTCGCTGGCCACGCGGCTGACGGAATTTCCGGCCGCGGGCGACGGCGGATAGCCGACGTCAATACCGGCGCGCGAGGGGGCATCTTGTGTTGCTTATTCGGCCGTATCCGGTTCGCCGAGTTCCTCAGGCTCGGCCGTCGGGACTTCCTCGGGCTCGATGTCGCGGGGCGCCTCTTTCAGTATCTGGATCTCTTCCTCGGTGATCGGGATAAAGCGTCCGAGACCGCACGACGCTCCCGGCGTGATACCGATGCCGTAGTCGTAAAGCACCGTGATCATGTCCAGATCGCACAGCTGCGACAGCGACGTACGGTAGCTGAAGCTGCGCTCACGCCTGAGGCCCGGGCAGCGACGCGGTAGCTGGTTCCTGTAGATCTTGCCACCACGCATATGGAACAGGATGTTGTGATCGTCGATCACTTCCGTGCGATCGATCCTTGTAAGGCTCACACAGCGTTCTGCGCTTTCCTCTTCGTGTTGTTCCGCGAGGGTGAGGCCCGACGGGGACAGGCCGATCAGGCAGCAGCCCGCCGCGATCGCGATCTGATGTCTTTTGATGATCATGGCTACTCCTGCGCTTGTCGCATGCTCTCGTAAAGATTGCGACTGCTCCTGCAACAACCGGTTAGACAACGATCCGGCATGCGCGTTGCAGCAGCGCCTTGTCGAGGGCAGGTGATCGCCTGGTTTTTTATTCTCCGCCGATAGCCGCCGCGGCATTTTGCAGATTGAGCCCACGCCGGGCCTGCTCAATCACATACGCGCGTATGGCCTGGCTTTCTTCTTTGCTGAGTACCTCGAGTCGAAGACTACGTGGATTGAATTCGACTGAGGATCGTCGTCATAGCCGGTCTTTAAGTCTGTAGTACAGCATGCCCAAGGCAATGATCTGATTGCCCAGCCATCGCGTGCCGGGAATTCGAAGCGGCTTCAGGTCAGCGAAGAGGTCGTAGCGCTCCAGTGTGCCGCCGATTGCATCCGCCATGATTTCGCCCATGAGGTGAGTCCCGCACACGCCGTGGCCCGAGAACCCCTGGCAGTAGTACACGTTCTTGTGGATTCGGCCGACGGCCACGACCCGGTTCAGCACGACGCCGATCCGGCCGCCCCATTCGTAGTCGATGCGGACGTTCTCGAGTTGCGGGTAGATTCTGAGCATCCGCGGCTGGATGTACGACTTGATGCTCGCAGGATCGCGGCCCGAGTAATTGCAGGCACCGCCGAAGAGCAGGCGCTTGTCGGCTGATAGCCGGTAGTAGTCGCAGATGTTGTTCAGATCGCAGACGGCGACATCCAGCGGATTGATCTCGTTTACCAGATCGTCGGACAGGGGTTCCGTGCCGATGATGTAACTGCCGGCAGGAAAGATCATGTTGGACAAGTGCCTCGGTTCGAAGCGGCTGTACGCGTTGCCCGCCAGGACAACGGCAGCGGCCTCCACGAAACCGTCCGCCGTCCTCACTTTCGGACGTTCACCGTGCTCAATCGCCGTGACCGGCGACTGCTCGAAGATCTGCGTGCCGAGATTAACCGCAGCACGCGCCTGCCCGATGCACAGGTTCAGAGGATGCAGATGGCCGTCGCGATAGCAAACGAAGCCGCCGTAATAGGCATCGGTGCCCAGCACCGCGCGAGTTTTTTCGCAGTCCCATATCTCGTACTTGTAAGGGAATGCGTGATTTTCTCTTTCTTCGACACATGCTTCGAAGTCAGCCACTTGCCGCTGTTTGGCGGCCACCTCGACGTAGCCGTCCTTCAGATCGCACCGAATATCGTACTTCTCGACCCGGCTGCGGATGATGTCGTTGCCCCGCCAGCGGAGCTGCCACACCATATCCGCGATGCTGTCGCCATGCTCTTTGCGGATTTTATTCAGGCCCTTCATGCCGTTGATGACTTGCCCGCCATTACGGCCGGACGCACCCCAGCCGATCCGGTTGGCTTCGACGAGCGCAACCGAGTAGCCGCGTTCGGCCAGCGTCAGCGCAGTAGCGACGCCTGTGAATCCGGCACCCACCACGCAGATATCAGCGGACTTGCCACCTTCGAGTACCGGGTAGTCGGTGATCTCGCTTGCCGTGGCCGCGTAGTAAGAACCGGTGTGTTCCTGCTTCTGGTCGCTCGCTTTCATTATCGTCTGTTACCGGGCCCTCGCTCGGTTGCCGTCGACCGTGCTCACGCGAAGGTACAGCATATCCGGCTCGTCCTGCGGGTCGCAAAGAATCGTCGCACCGCAGACAGCGCGGCACGCCCGCTTGTTGCGTGCCGACGCGGCATCTGCACCGGGCACTACAGACGATCCTTGATCTGGTAATACAACACTCCAAGCGCGACCATTGGCTTCCACAGTCGATGCGCCCCGGGCACGGTGACCGGTTTGACGTCGGCGAACAGATCGAAGCGCTCGGCGATCCCGGCGACTGCATCCGCCATGATCTGGCCGGCCAGGTGGGTGACGTTGACCCCGTGTCCCGAGTACCCCTGGCAATAGAACACGTTCGGCGAGATTCTGCCAAGCTGTGGCACCCGATTGATCGGCACACCGATTCTCCCGCCCCAGGCATAGTCGATCCGGACGTCGGCCAGTTGTGGATACAGCCGGGTGATTTTCTTCCGGTGAGTCCTGCGTATGACGTTCGGATCGTCGCCAGAATAATTCAGGCGGGCGCCGAACAGTAATCGCTTGTCTGCGCTGAGGCGGAAATATTCGAGGACGAAATTCGGGTCGCACACGGCAAGGTCGCGCGGATTAATCTCGGCGACGACAGCGTCGGCAAGAGGCTCCGTTGCGATGATGAAGCTGCTTACGGGAAACATGATGCCGAGCAGCTTGCGCTCGAGCACGTGATACGCATTACCGGCGATGACGACAAAATCTGCGGTCACCGAACCCCGGTCGGTAACGACTTTTGGCCTGGCGCCCTTGTCGATCCTTAGGACCGTCGACTGCTCGTAAATCGTTGCGCCGTGCGACTGCGCAGCTCGTGCCTCGCCAATACACAGGTTCAACGGATGCAGATGCCCGTTTCCCATGTTGAGCAAAGCACCGCTATAGGCATTCGTGCCGATCGTCTCGCGCGTCTCCGCCGCCGACAGCATCCTGATTTCGTAAGGGAATCCGGATTTACCGAGACGCTCGAAATCGGCCTGGAAATTTCGCAGGTGCCGCTTTTTCAGAGCGACGTCCAGGTAACCGAGTTTGAAGTCACAATGAATATTGTAAGTGCGGATGCGTTCACGGACGATTTCGTGCCCGGCCCAGCGCAGCTCGCCGAACAGTTTCTCGACATCCATGCCGTGGTGTCTCGCGATATTTCTTTCGCCGGAAATGCCGCCGATCAGCTGGCCGCCGTTGCGGCCCGATGCTCCCCACCCGACCCGGTTCGCCTCTACGACATGCACGTCGTAGCCGCGCTCTGCAAGATGTAATGCGGTGGAGATGCCGGTAAACCCTGCGCCGATGACACAGACATCCGCAGTTCGCTCGCCCACCAGAGGCGCGAAGTTCGTTACCTCGTTGACGGTAGCCGCGTAATAGGAACCCGTGTGCTCTTGCACTGCCGGGCTCTTAATGAGCTTGCTGCATATGCGACCGACGATACCGCGCGGCCGTCTGACCAACGCACTTCGCATTCAAAAAGTCGAAAAAGCTCATGCCAGTAATGGTCTGCTCGACCATCTCGCACATTCTGTCGGTCCGAGCGGCGATCTCATTCCCATCGGCAGGCACCGCAAAATCCGTATAACACGTGGCTGCGTAAAGTAGGTACATGCGTTATTCGACTCTATCGAGATCCAAAAAATCAGTGTCTTGAAATGCACGGAATCGGTCAAGTAATGCCGACGTCTAGGTATTTCTCACGATTGGAGAATGATCACAGCCTTGAGCCTGACATGCACAATCGACGGCAATGGCTTTACCGGCAATTACGGGAAAGAAATGGTGGCCAGGGGCAGACCAGCAGGCAAAGCCGACCAGCGATGCGCAGCTACCCAAGCGTAGCGAGCGCGAAGATCGGCCCAAGCCGATCTGCGCCAATCCGCGCCGAAGCCTGTGGCAAGCTCGTATAGACGGCAGTCGTATTCGTTGCTAACAAGAATATTGCGGCCGCAGACTTTGGGTCGCTGGAGGTTACAATTATGAATGGCATCGAGAATCTGTTCGAAAAGGCGGTCGGCGAAATCGAACGTTTGCTCAATTCAAAGACGGTCGTTGGTGATCCGATCGAGATCGAAGACAACACGCTGATCCCTCTTGTAAACGTCGGCTTCGGCTTTGGCGTCGGTAGTGGTGAGGGCACCGAGCCGAAAAAAGGCAGTGGCCATGGCGGTGGCACCGGCGGCGGTGGCGGCGTGAAACCGGTGGCTCTCATCGTAATCAATGCCGATGGCGTTCGCGTCGAACCAATTAAGTCGGGCGCAGCTTCCGTATTTGAGAAGGTTGCGGAGACGGTCGGCAAGGCTGCGTCGGCGAAGGCCGGGGAAACCGCCCACTAGCTGATTGACCGTGTCGTGCTGACCGGGTTTCTCATCTTCCTGCTGCTGGTCGTCGGTCTGTTGGCCATGCCGGTCACGATGACCTACCGGTTGTCCTGGAGGGAATCGTTTTCAGGCGACGTCAAGTTGCGTTGGGCATTCGGGCTCATTCGTATCGGAGCGTCCTCGGATCGGGCGAAATCGCGGGCCGGTGACGCTGAGGTCGCCAAGCCGAAAGTTGGTCGATCTGGTCGTTCATCTGGCAGAAAACCGAATTTTCTGGCCGCCATCCGCCGAAGGTCGTTTCGTCGTCGCCTGCTTAAATTCCTGTCGGACGTATGGTCCGCAGTGCGCAAGGAAAACGTCCGCCTGCTTGTTCGTCTGGGTCTGGAAGACCCCGCCGATACAGGACAACTGTGGGCCGTTATCGGACCCTTGACCGGAATGCTTGCCGGTATGACAGGGGTGACTATCGCAATGGAGCCCGAATTCCTCGAATCCACGTTCGAGCTCGACAGCAGCGGAACCATTCGGCTGGTTCCCTTACAGTTGGCTTATGTCGCCTTCGCACTTCTGCTTTCGCCCGCGTTCTGGCGAGGCGTCATTCTGATGCGGACACCTGGGTGAGAGATGGCCGGGCTGCACGCAAGAACGGTATTCGCCAATCAACGGTTCGAAGTTGTTGTGGTGGAGTCTGTCGAGCTGCGACATGGCAGCACAGGTCACGGCCACCACCTGACCGCATGCTTGAAGCCAGTCGCCGTGGCGGTGAAGGAATCCGATAAAACGTACGCAGTTGACATGGAAGCAAAGCCGGTGAGCATCGACATTGACCAACTGCGCCAGCCACCCAACGACGTCCTCTGAGCCTGCGGCAGCGGCTCCGTAGGACACGGACCGTCAGGTCTTTCAGTCGTCGGATACGGATGGGGTGATCAACGCCACCACGTCAATTCGCTTCCCGATGACTATTGTTATGGAACGCAATGGTTGATCCGATGAACGCTGCCAACCGGAATGTCGGCGAGACGCACGCGCGTTTCGCCGCGCCTGCCCGCACAAAACGGCTGATACTGGCTGCAGCAACAAGTGCTGTTGCGGCGGGCCTGATTTCGGGCAGCCATCATTGGTACGGAGCGGTGGCTTATGACACGCCCTGGCGCTTGCAGGTCTCTTACTGGATCGCTGCCGCGCCCCTCGTTGTCGTCGGTCTGTTCTATGTCTATTGGAAACTTGTGGACAGATTTGCGGGCAGAGTAGCCTTATGGCTGGTTTTCCTTACTGCGGTAGTCTTGCAGACGGGCTTCACGCTTTTCGAATGTGTCTACAGCCATGTGTTGAAGAACATCCTCTACTTCGGTGGTGCACCTCAGACTATCCTGGCATGGCTTTACCCGGCACCGGCTTATCATCTGCCGGACAACTGGCTCTTCGAACTGCTCGGTCTACTCCAACTGGCCGGACTGGTCGCGGCCTGGTACGCGTTTCGGGTATTTCAGGATCGGCCTTGGGCGGATCAACTAAAGTCGTCGCTGGACCACTTCAAGCGTATCAACTAGCAGTGGATGGGGGCGAAAGGCAGGGACGAGCCCGATTGTCAGTGACCTCGAGTGGGTAGGATCGATGTAGTGACATTGTGGACAGACGCCGTGTCGAGTAGCACTTACCAGCGACGTACGCGCCCTGTGTCCATGTGCACGAAGTCGGATGCTGCGTAGAAACCGACACCACCGCGCTTCATGGCAATTGCCGTGTCACGCAATGTCGTTGTCTTGACTCCTTCGAGACGAACATCGATAGCCTTACCCAGAAGATGCTGGCTATTCCTGGCTACTCCGGTATTCTGGCTTCGGCCGCGAAGCATTTCATTAGTTTTCGGTGAGCGATATGCCGACACTACCTGGTACGTGCTATCGCTGCCGAGCGCTTCTCGCACTTCATAGATCAGATCGAGGAGTTCCGGATCCATTTCAGCCTCGTCCCCGGTCCGAAAGTCGTACAAAAAATGGTTGATTTCGTCAAGTGCGGACGGGATGTACTCACCGTTACGGCTGTAGACTATGTTCAGTCGCTTACCGGTATGCGTGTGATAGAAAGACAATTCTCGCACGTCATCCGCTTGAGTCTGGTGGCTGGCGGAAGAGAGGGACGTGAGAATCAGGCCGGCAATGCCCGCAACAACGGTTGTCTTGATTTGTAGTAGTTTCATAATTCCGGGCAGCAGTCCGCAGAGTAGCGACCTAGCTAATAAGACCAAAACAAATATGGCGATGAAATTGGAAATTTCAAGGTATTTTGCCACATGTCCAGACTATTGGTGACAATCGCCGCTAGCTTGATTCTTCTGCCCTGGCAGACATCGCTGCCGGTCGAAGCAGGTCTGCAACAGGCTATCCGCCTCGAAATCGAGTCACTGAGTGTCTCCGGCCACCTCAGCGTAAACGGTATTCCTGTCGCTGCGGCCGATCTGATGGTCAAGGTATACGAGCGGCGGGGGTTTGCGCCCGTTTGGGATGCGCCCGAGCAGGTCGAGTCTTTGCTTGAAACGGTTCGCCGAAGTTACGATGATGGATTGCGCCCGGCCGATTACCAGCTGTCGGACATTGAAAAGCTGCAGCAGTCTATCGTAAGCGGTCGCGAACTCTCCACGAGAGAGAAAGCTGCGTTCGATCTGATGCTGACAGACAGCCTCATTCGACTGGTCTATCATCTTTACTACGGAAAAGTCGACGCCGAGACGCGTGCAGCAATATGGGACTTCGGACGATTGCTCAACGGCAGGGATCCATCGACAGTTATCGCGGGGATCATTGACTCGGCCGTTCTTGCCGACGCCATTTCATCGATCACAACAAGCGACCCTGACTACGATCGGCTCAAAGCACAACTGCAACAACATCGCACCACTGCGGCGGCCGGCGGCTGGCCGGACGTGCCGAACGGACCGACCATCCGACCCGACTCCAATGATCCGCGCATCGAAACCTTGGCGACGCGACTCTCGATATCAGGCGATCTTGATAAAGACGCTAGCTTTGCTGCAGTGTCCAGCTATACCCCGGCGTTGCAAGATGCCGTGCGCCGATTTCAGGTCCGCCACGGGTTGGAGGGGGATGGCCTGGTCGGGCAAGCAACGTTGCGGGCCCTCAATGTATCGATTGAACAGCGTATCGACCAGATCCGTGTGAATCTCGAGAGGGCCCGCTGGCGACTCGCTAGCCAGGTCGACGATCTTATTCTGGTCAACGTTGCAGGCTTTAAGGCGTATGTCATTCGTGATGGCAAGATTGTATGGACGATGAAAATAATCGTCGGCGAACCAGATAAACAGACGCCGCTTTTTCGGGCCACGTTGAGCCACATCGTGCTCAACCCAACGTGGACCGTACCTTACAGTATCGCCAGTGAGGAGTTACTGCCCAAGATCAAGGCAGATCCGAACTTTCTTCAGAACGGCAGGTATCAGCTGTTCGACCGGGATGGTAGCGTCATTGATTCATCCGCTGTCGACTGGAGCATGATTCGTATCGGTACCTTCCCGTTTACGCTTGTGCAGCAGCCGGGTCCGGCGAATCAACTGGGTCAGATCAAATTTGTGTTTCGAAACGATTACTCGGTATGCATGCACGATACACCCGCAAGATTGCTGTTCACCAAGGTAGGGCGCGCCTTCAGTCATGGCTGCATTCGAGTCGATGAGCCGATCGACCTTGCAGAGGTCCTCCTCGCCTCCGAGGGGTGGACGAGAACAGAGATCGAGGCCGGGATCGAGTCCGAAGAGACCCGGACAATAGTCCTTGCGAATCCGCTGCCAATTGCCATCGTTTACTGGACGGCAGAGGTTAATGACCGGGGTGAGATGTACTTTTTCGACGACATCTACGAGCGAGACGTTGTGGTCCTGAGATCTCTGGACAGACCGTTATAAGCGATTGATGTTCGGCAAGATCAGCAACAGCAAGGAACACCAAACGGCGGCACATTGACGACAGCGGGAGACCGCGTCTTCCAGGGTCAAGCCGATGGCAGGTTCGCCGCGTACGATGCCCGTACCGGGGCAGAACTGTGGACCTTCAATGCCGGACTCGGTATGACTGCCGCACCGATTACCTAGGAATTAAACGGCAGGCAATACATTTCCATATTGGCGGGCCGGGGCGGCGGGGATGGCTCCCGACCTTCGGGCCTCACAGATTGCGCTGAACAAAGAAACCTTTGCGGTAGTCTAAAATACAGACTACATACCCTGCGAGCGTCCGCTATAAGCAACTGAGTCTGCGATGAAGCGTCGAAAGTTTCTGACCCATTACGGCAAAGTCCTTTTGTTGCTCTCGAGCTCCGGGTTCACTGTAGGCAACACAGCCGTCAAGGCAGCGAGCGCGTCATCACTGCTTACCTTATTCATGTGTGGTGATGTCATGACCGGGAGGGGTATCGACCAGGTGTTGCCCAGCCCGTCCGATCCCCGCCTCTACGAGTCCTACGTAAAAAATGCCGCCCGATATGTAGAGCTTGCGCAATCAGTCAACGGCCCGTTTCCGAAGCGGGTGGATTTCTCTTATCCGTGGGGTGATGCCCTCGACGAGCTTGATCGCGTGATGCCCGATGTCAGGATAATCAACCTGGAAACAGCCGTTACGGTTAGCAACGATTACTGGAAAGGCAAAGGCATCAATTACCGCATGCATCCGGCGAACGTTTTGTGTATCAAGGCTGCCAGGATCGATTGTTGCGTGATAGCCAACAACCACATTCTGGATTGGGGATATGCCGGTCTTGAAGACACTTTGGCTGCGTTAGACAGCGTAAACGTAAAAAGCGCCGGTGCCGCCAGAAACATTACCGAGGCGGAGGCACCGGCACTAATAGACGTGAATAACAAGGGACGCGTACTGTTGTTTGCGTACGCATCGCCAACCGCGGGCGTGCCGCGAAATTGGGCGGCGACGAATAGCCGATCAGGCGTCAATTATCTGCCGGACTTATCGCAAAAGACGGTTCGCAAGATTGCGGCACAGGTGCAGAAAGTGAAGCGCCCAGGGGACATAGTCGTTGCGTCTATCCATTGGGGCGCTAATTGGGGCTACGACATTCCCGACAGACAGAGAGGCTTCGCCCATTGGTTGATCGATGAGGCTGGCGTCGATGCGATCCATGGACATTCTTCTCACCATCCAAAGGGTATCGAGGTCTACGACGGCAGGCCAATCTTGTATGGCTGTGGTGACTTTCTGAATGATTACGAGGGAATAACGGGTCACGAAGAGTACAGAGGCGACCTGGTGCTGATGTACCTTGTAACCATGCACAGGTGGTCGGGCAAGCTCGTGCAGTTCGAGATGGTTCCCTTCCAGATCAAACGATTCAGATTGAATCACGCATCAGACGAGGATGCCCGATGGCTTGAGCGCACCATGAACAGGGAATGCGCGAGGTTCGGAGGCCGCGTAGCACTGAGTGAGACCGATCGCTTGACGCTGGATCACCGTGGTATCGCCGACGCCGCGTACACCGGTTAGCCAACGCACGCGCGTCGCTTCGTGTTCGTTTCGGTACGCGCTCGTTAAATCATCGTATGACATTACTCAGCGGTTTCTTAGCCAAGCTTCGCGATTATCCAGGCGCTGCAGACCCAGGTTCTCTGCCCAAGCGACTGCCCGGGAGAATTCACGGCTCATGATCGGGCGGTCGAGCGGCGGGTTCTCGTCTGCTCGATAACACGGTCGGTATTGATCCATGAGATTGACGTAGGTATTGCATGAGATTTCTTCTGCGAGAAACTCGAGCACTCGATCAGTACCCGCGACATTTTCCGGTAACACGAGATGACGAATCAGCAATCCGCGCAGCGCGATCCCATTTTCATCCATGACAAGATCGCCGACCTGTCTGTGCATTTCCTTTACCGCCGCACAATTTACTTCTACGTAGTTCCGGACGTGGGAGAGTTGATGCGCTTTCCTTGAGTTACCGTACTTCATGTCAGGCATGTAGATATCAACGATGCCGTCGAGTAATTGCAGCGCTTCCGGACTATCGTAGCCACCGGTGTTGTAAACGAGCGGCAAATCGAGTCCCTTGCTCGCCGCAATCTCAACCGCTGCGATGATCTGCGCGACGACATGACTGGGCGATACGAAATTGATATTGTGGCAGCCCTGCGCCTGCAGACCCAGCATCATATCCGCCAGCTCCTCTGGCTCGACTTCGCGGCCCAGTCCCTTTTGACTGATGTCCCAGTTCTGGCAGTACACGCAGCGAAGATTGCACCAGCTAAAGAAAATGGTGCCGGAGCCATTCCTGCCACGTAGTGGATCTTCTTCCCCATGATGCGGGCCGTGGCCGTGCACGATCGCACGCTCACCCGTCCGGCATACGGCGCCTTTGACCGTCTTGCGCCGGTTTACGTGGCAATACCGGGCGCAGAGGTCGCAATCCTCCAAATGCCGCCAGGCGCTGGAAACACGAAGCGAGAGTTCGCCCGATTCCGCGAGGCTGAGATAACTGGGCTTCACAGTAGTCAATAATACTATCTACCGGCGATATGAATGCCCGACCCAATCGGTAGCATCCGTCGCTTTGACGGCTCTAAAGATGCGGTCATGATAGGGCACGACAAGTCCCTGGACCTGATATGAAAGACGAGCAATGCGTATCCTTTTTACAGTGGGCGTTGCCGCATATGCGTATGCGCTGGCCCGGTTTTCGAAAGGTACGCAGACAGGTACGCAAGCGCCTCGACAGGCGTATACGAGAGCTCCGCCTCGCAGGTGTTGGGGAATATCAGGCCTATCTGGAAGAACACCCCGAGGAATGGGCGCACCTCGATACCTTGTGCCAAATTACCATTTCGCGGTTCTATCGCGACAAGGAAGTTTTCGCGACCCTGACTCAAGACGTGCTGCCGTCACTTGTGCCCGCTGTGCGCGAGCGCGGCGACAGCGCGTTGCGTATTTGGAGCGCCGGCTGCGGCGCCGGTGAAGAGCCCTATACGCTCGCAGTCTTGTGGAACATCGAACTTCAATCCCGGTTTCCCGAGATGACCATCGACATCGTGGCCACCGATGTCGATCCCGGAATGATCCGGCGCGCACTCGAGGCCCGGTACAAACTCAGCAGTTTAAAAGACCTGCCCGACAGCTGGCGCAGTCAGGCCTTCACGCGAGAGGGCGATAACTTTTGCATCAGGCCAGAGTACAAGCGCGAGATCAGCTTCCTGGTGCAGGATATTCGCCAGGAACAACCCGGAGGTCGTTATGATCTTGTGCTTTGCCGTAACCTGGTATTCACTTATTACGACGACGCCCTGCAACGTCAGTTACTGGGGCGTATCACCGGCGTTATGCATACCGGTGCGGCACTTGTGTTGGGTATTCATGAGCATGTTCCGGAAGGCACGCAAGCGCTATCAGTGTGGTTCAACAACCAACATATCTATCGAAAGAACAAATGACCGATGGTTTTGCTTTACATCGTGAGGTCTCGGTTGAACGCTCAGTGAATTATCGAGCGTACCCCTTGGGTGGGGCGACGTCGAATTCAATTGCATCGAGCTGCTGTTGCGAATACCCAAGTTCCCTCAGGAATGGCTCCCATCGAGGATCTTTGCTGCTGTTTGAAAAATACACCGTCCCGGTGCCAAGCAAGGTGATTCCCGGGTCCTTGTTTTGCACTGCTTTTGCCAGCCATTCGAATACTTTGTCCGTCTCGTCACGATAGTCAAATACATAGGCAATCTGCGCCGCCATGGTCTCGCCGTGTTTGTCTATCAATTCGGCCATCGCCGCATCGGATTGACTCGACTGGCCGAGGTCATGATAAGCCATCGCCGAGCCGACCAGTTTCAGGGCTTCGAGACTTTCCTTCTGGAATTCCTCGAGCGCCGATGCCGGGTCGCCGCGAAAACGCAGAGCCTCGCCGACACAATAATGAGCGCTAATAAAATCCGGGGACAGGGCCAAGGCTTTGCGACAGGCGGCAATGGCATCATCCCAACGTCCGGCAGTCACGTAGCCCATGCCGAGATTGCCGTAGCCCATTGGATTGACCGGGTCCTGCTCGATGGCGTATTCGTTAAAGGCCATTGCCATATCAATTCGGCCGAGACTGAGCAAAAGCACGCCTGCGCCCCGAATGATATCGTCGTGCGTTGCATCGAGTTCCAGCGCACGTTTGTAGTGGCGGGCGGCAGCCGCGAGATCGTTATCGACGTTCAGGGCAATCCGCCCTCGCAAACTGTGCGCGTGTGCCAGTGTCGGATCGATCGCAAGTGCTTTGTCGATCGCCCCATTAGCCAGCCGAAATCCTTCTTCAAATGACAGCAGTCCATAACCGCCCAGAAACACGTAATTGTTGGCGAGGATATCCCATGCAGGGGCATAGCCGGAATCAATATCCAGTGCCATCTGCATATATTCGTTTGATTTCTGGAGTGTCTCGATCGTCAACTGATGAGCCAGATATAGTCCCTGCAGATACAGCGCATAAGCTTCGGGGCTGGTTTCCGGTACGCGGGGCCTCGGCCCGACAAGTTGAATTTCGAGTTGGTCAACCACGGCGGCAGCAATCTCATCCTGAATAGCAAATATGTCGCCAAATTTTCGATCAAACGTCTCCGCCCACAACTGCGTATCTGATCGCGCATCAACCAGCTGCGCCGTTATACGGACGCGATCGCCAAATATCCTCACGGACCCATCGAGTATGTGTGCAACGTTCAATTCCCTGGCGATATCCGTCAACTTGAGAAGCTTGCCTTTGAAGGAAAATGACGAGGTCCGTGAAATTACGCGAATATTGGGAATTCGCATCATGACGCCCAGCAACTCCTCCGAAATACCGTCGGAAAAGTATTCCCGCTCCGGATCGTTGCTTAGATTGACAAACGGCAATACCGCGATGGATTGCTCAAAAGGGCCTCGTGGCCACCATTTGTCGGCCGCGAAAACAAGAACGGCGGCGCATAAGATGGAAATAACAACGAAGTCCAGTCGCCGACCAGCGTGTTGCGGGACGACCGCGTTCGGGCTGGCATCGTCTTCGAGCCTGACCCCTTCGGGAGTAAGCTGATAAAACCAGGACATCATCAGGGCGATTGGCAGGCCGCAGGCCAGCACCACCAACAGGATGCGCCCCGTCCAATTCGGCAAGCCGCCCAAAGTGAAAATGACCTCGGCCACTTGCATAATTAGCCAAGAGGCTACTACGTAAAGCGCCGCCATTCGGAACACGTTTCGGCGCCTGAGTTCTGAGATAAGGCTCATGCTTATTCGGGCACATAACCGCGGCAGACATCACAATCTGCAATCGCCGGGTAAGAAATTAATCCACGCCGGGCTATTCGAGGATATTCTACCTTAATCTCCCCGTCTCACCCCGGCCGATGGGCATGCAGCCGGCCCTATTGCTGCCTGCACCCGATTCAGGAACATCATCGGCCTTCGGCAGGCAGACATCTCATCGCTTAGTCTGGATCAGCAACAACCCAGCCCCGACGTCTCGATAGAATTCCTTTTTTATGTTGGTGTGCCGGGTTGTTCCTGGCATAAAGTTGTGAGGCGCGAAAACCAACGAGGTAAGGAATCATGGGAAGAGGCAGGGAATGATCGAAATCAGAGAATTGCACATGTCTTACCCGCTGGAATCCGCGTCGGTCGACGTGCTGGCGGGCGTCGACATGACGATCGCCGACGGTGAGACTGTCGCCATTCTCGGGCCATCCGGCTCCGGCAAGACAACCCTGCTGATTCTGCTGTCCGGACTGGAAAGACCGGATGCCGGCTGCATCGAGTTTGATGGCGTCGACATTACCGGCCTCGATAGGGACGCGCTGGCCGACATCCGTCGCGACAGAGTCGGAATCGTCTTCCAGTCCTTCCATCTCGTGCCAAGCCTGACCGCGCTCGGCAACGTCGCATTGCCGATCGAGATCGCGGGCGGGGACCAAGCTCGAGACCGTGCGTTGCGGCTGCTTACACGCGTGGGACTTGCCGACCGCGCCAATCACTATCCCTCCCAGCTATCGGGCGGCGAACAGCAACGCGTTGCGATCGCCCGCGCACTTGTACATTCGCCGAAAGTCGTTCTCGCCGACGAGCCGACCGGAAACCTCGACCTTCGTACCGGGGCGAACATTATCGATGTGTTGTTTCGGCTTAACGCGGAATCCGGTTCCACACTGGTCATGGTTACGCACGACAACGAAATCGCACGACGCTGCCAGCGCCTGTATCACCTCGACGGCGGCCGGCTGATCGAAGACGAAGATCATGCGCTTTCTACTTGATTTTGCGTGGCAGGACCTGCGCGCGAGCGGGAGATCGCTGTGGGTGTTTTGTGCCTGCGTATTTCTCGGCGTCGCGCTCGTGGCTGCGTCCGGCGGACTTTATCGGCTGGTCAACCAGGGCTTGCTGGCCGATACCCGTGTGTTGCTCGGCGGCGATGTCGAAGTCGACGCCGAGCAGCCGTTACCGGAAACGGTTGTGGACTGGATGCGCAAACGCGGCGACGTGTCTGTCGTAACGGAGCTGGATACGATGCTTGGCACGGAGGCTGGCGATTTTCTGCGTGTCGAGCTGCAGGCGATGGATTCGGCCTATCCCCTGTACGGAAATCTGCTGCTGGAACCCGATATGCCGCTGGCCGAGGCTACCGGGATTGCTGACGGTCATTGGGGCGTCGCACTCGACCCGGTGCTGGCTGAAAACCTGGACTTGGCCGTGGGTGATGAGGTCTATGTCGGTTCATTGACGATGCGCGTGCGCGCACTCGTGCTGAAACAGCCGGACCGTGCGCTCAGTGCCGAATGGCGCGGCGCGCCGGTGCTGCTCAGCGCCGCGGCCCTCGGAGAGACGGGCCTGATTCAGGCCGGCAGCCTAGTCGACTACGACTACCGCGTGCGCACGTCGATACCCGTAAATGTCTGGCGGCGGCAATTTTATGCCGCCTTCCCGGGCGAAACCTGGGAGGTTCGCAGCTTCGAGAGCCGTGGCCGGCGCATCGCCGAACGTCTTGACCAGCTCGCGTCGGGTTTATTGATCATCGGCTTCAGTACGCTGTTCATTGGCGGCCTCGGTGTATTCAACAGCATTCAGGCCTACCTGCAGAGCAAGCTGAAAACAATTGCGACGTTGCGCGCACTGGGACTGCGCAATCGCCCGCTGGCGACCATATACCTCCTGGAAGTCGGCATCATGAGCGGCGCTTCCGGCCTGGCAGGCGCCCTTATCGGCGGGGGACTGGCGCTTGCCGGCGCGGCGACCGTCGCGGCAGAGCTGCCGATGGTCACCGCATTTGACAGCCTTCCGGTACCGGTGCTGATCGCCGCGGGCTTCGGCCTGCTGACGGCTTACGCGTTCGCATTTCCTGCCATCGGACAGGCACTGACGGTCGACCCGGCCACCCTTTTTCGTGGTGCGGCGGCAGATTCTCCCCACCGACCCACCGCGTGGTGGCTGGCGTCACTCGCCTGCGGCACGCTCATTATTGTACTGGTGTTGCTGGCGCTCCCTGACACTCTCTTCGGGGCAGGCTTCGTGCTCGTCGTCGGATCGCTGTTGCTGCTGCTCGATCTTGTCGTTCGCGGTATACGCCGTGGCGCAAGGCGGCTGGATGATCATCCTGTGCTGACGCGTCACTTCAATTGGCGCCTGGCGCTAGCCAATCTTCACCGCCCCGGAGCACCACTGCGTGCCACGCTTCTGTCGCTCGGTTCCGCGCTAACGCTGCTCGTCGCATGTGCAATGGTCGTCGCATCACTGGCAAGGACGATTAACAATACGATTCCGGAAGAATCGCCGGCGCTGGTTCTCTACGACGTCATCGATAATCAGCTGGACAGCGTCGTCGCCGCAGTACGGCAATTACCGGGTGTGGCACGTCTCGATACGACACCACTCGTGAAATCCCGCATTGTCGCCATCAACGGTCAGGCGACGAGCGAGCTCGACTATCTCAACCGGGCGCAGCGCCGCAATGCCTTGCAGGACGAGTACGATCTCAGTTATTCGGCCAGCAATATTGACGATGTCACGCTGATTGCCGGCGAATGGTGGGACGACCCCGTCGAGGATGTGGCTCGACTGGCCATCGAGGATCGCGAGGCGGAGCAACTCGGCTTGCAAGTCGGCGATCTCATCACCTTCGGCATCGAAGGCCGTGAGCTGGATACACGGATTGAAGCGATTTTCAGCCAGCGCGGCGTGCAGACGAGATTCTGGTTCGAGGGCATCGTCTCCGATGGTGCGCTGGACGGTCTGGTCCATCGGCACGTCGGCGCCGCGTACATGGACGACGCCGTGGCCATCGATGCGCAGCGACGCATAGGCCAGATCGCGCCCAACGTCATCACCGTTCGGACCGCGAATTTGCTCACCTCGGCACGAGGCATCCTCGGCAAGGCCCTCGCCGGCCTTGCGGTCGTGGCCATGGTCAGCTTGCTCGCGAGCATCCTGGTGCTCATCAGCGTCATGGCCGCGGGGCGCAGCCGTCAAATCTACGACGCCACCGTGCTGCACTCACTGGGCACGCGGATGGCCGTCATTCGCCGCAGCCTGCAACTAGAATATATTCTGTTGGCGCTGATCACGACGACGTTCGCCGTGATGCTGGGTTCGGCGATCGCGCTGCCGCTGCTTAGTATGCGGCTGAAATTGCCGACTGACGGCCTGCTATTGGCGGGATTGACAACGGCCGCCGTGGTCAGCGCGGTATCGCTGCATCTCGGTGCCCGTTATCTGCTGCGCAGGTTGCAGGTGCGACCGGCTATATTGTTGCGCGGCGGGAACTGACCAGCCAGGTCAGCGCTGTCGCCGGGCGGCGCGTCGACGAACTCGGCCAGAAGCGTAGAATAACGGCCATCAGGATTAACCAGGGGAGAAAAAAGAATGAAAATATTTAGAGGGGTTTTCATGCTATTCGCACTGACTGCGTGCGCCATGCCAAGCCTGACACAGGACCAGCCGCCGATGACTTTTTTCGTTACCAGCGTCGGTTCGGGCGATGGTGGCAATCTCGGCGGGCTGGCCGGCGCTGATGCGCACTGCGAGCAGCTCGCCGCATCGGCCGGCAACGGCGATGCGACGTGGCGCGCGTATCTGAGTCAGGCGCCGGACGCCGGGCGGCCGCAGGTCAATGCGCGCGATCGCATTGGCGATGGTCCGTGGCACAACGCCAAGGGCGTCATCATCGCGGCCAACCTTGCGGACCTGCACGAGGACCGCAATAACGTGCGCAAGTACACCGCGCTGAATGAAAAGGGAGAAGAGGTGAATGGCCGTGGCGATGACCCAAACCGTCACGATATTCTGACGGGCTCCGATTCAGCCGGACGCCTCATTGCCGCTGACCCGGCCCTTGCAACCTGCAACAACTGGACGAGCAGCAGCGATGAGCACCGCGCGATGGTGGGTCATCACGACAGACTGGGCGGCGCCAATGCCTCCTGGAACGCAGTGCACAACTCACGCGGCTGCAGCCAACAAGCGCTGCGAAGTTCTGGCGGTGACGGCTTGTTTTACTGCTTCGCCGCTGACTGAGCCAGGCACCAGCAGTAAGCGCCCTGCAGGACAGGGCGGCTCTCGTCGTCAGAACAAACGATTCGTGACATCAAGCGCAGGACACGCAAGCAATACAGTGCGGAGGAGAAGATTCGCATAGTTCTGGACGGTTTGCGTGGCGAAGACAGCATTGCCAAACAGGGACATGACCCTGAGACCGCTAACGAACGAACTCTTTCTCCCGCAGCTTCGCGTTCGCGGCGGCCAACCTGGCGACCGGGACTCGCGGGCCCGAGCACGATACGTAGTTCAGACCGAGGTGATGGCAGAACCGAATGGTGTCCGGGTGTCCGCCCTGCTCGCCGCAGATGCCGATCTCGAGGTCCTCGCGCACGGACCTGCCACGCGTCACGGCCATTTCGATGAGCTGGCCGACACCCTGGATGTCGAGCACCTCAAACGGATTGTCCTGCAGGATGCCGATCTCGTTGTACAAAGGCAGGAATTTATTCTCCGCATCCTCGCGTGAGAATGAAAACGCGGCCTGCGTGAGATCGTTCGTGCCGAACGAGAAGAACTCGACGTTGCCAGCCAGTTGAGTAGCGCGTGTGCACGCGCGTACAGTCTCGATCATCGTGCCGAACTTGAAGTGCACGTTGTTGCCGACTTCTTTCTCAAGATTTTCGGTCAGCGCATCCACCGTTCTTCGAACGTGGGCGAGCTCTTGCGCCGTGATGACCTGGGGCACCATGATCTCGGGCGAGACCTTGATGCCGTTCTTGCCACACTCCGCCGCCGCTTCGAGAATCGCCTGAATCTGCGTCGCGTAGATCTCGGGATACGTGATACCGAGGCGAACACCGCGGTGCCCAAGCATCGGGTTCGTTTCCTGCAGTTCGCGGACCTTGATCAACATGCGCTTTTTCTTTGCCAGCGCATCATTGACATACTCTTCGTTCAGTTCGGTGAACGCTTCGGGCAGAGGAGGCGCATTGGCAATTGTTGCCAATGCCGTCTGCCGTCCGCGCACGACGTCGCGGTATAGCCGTAATGTCTCGATCTGCCTGCGGAGGTCGTGCTCGGTTGGCAGAAACTCGTGCATGGGCGGATCGAGCAGCCGTACGATCACGGGATCGGGCGACATCACCGTGAACAGCTTGATAAAGTCCGCACGCTGAATCGGCAGCAACTTTGCGAGTGCGGCTTTTCTTTCATCCTCGTTATTTGCGAGGATCATGTCGATAACGATCGGCAGCCGGTCGCTCGCATTGAACATGCGTTCTGTGCGGCAGAGCCCGATGCCCATTGCCCCGTACTCGCGTGCACGCGTGGCCGCTTCGGGCGTATCGGCGTTGGCCAGGACCTTCAGATCGGCGATCTCATCGGCCCAGCTCAGCAGATTCTTCAGGTCATCCGAAAACTCCGGCGGCAACGTCGGGATTGCCCCGAGGAAGACTTCGCCCGTCGCACCGTCCAGCGTGATGACGTCCCCTTCACGAATAATCTCCTCGCCGACAATTGCACGCCTCTGAGCCACGTCGACGACGATACCTTCGGCGCCGGCGACACACGGTTTGCCCATGCCGCGCGCCACCACGGCCGCGTGCGAGGTCTTTCCGCCACGGCTCGTCAGGATTCCTTCGGATGCAAAGAAGCCGTGTATATCCTCCGGCCTGGTTTCCTCACGGACGAGGATGACTCGTTCGCCGTCATTGCCCAGTGTCTCGGCGAGGTCGGCGTCGAACACACACTTGCCCGAGGCCGCTCCCGGTGACGCAGCCAGGCCGGTCGCGACCGGCCGGGCCAACGAGCCCGGGTCCAGGCGTGGATGCAGAAGTTGCTCGAGCAACTCGGGAGGAATCCTCAGCAGTGCCTGCTCGCGCGTGATCAGGCCCTCGGCGACCATATCGATCGAGGTCTTCACCATCGCTGCCGCATTCATCTTGCCGTTACGGGTCTGCAGGCAGTAGAGCGTGCCTTTCTCTATTGTGAACTCGTAGTCCTGGACCTCCTTGTAATGTGACTCCAGCTGGTCGCGCAGCTCGACGAGCTGCTCATACAGCTCCGGCATCTCGCCGGCCATGTCGACGAGTGGCTTGGGCGTACGTATGCCGGCCACGACATCCTCGCCCTGCGCATTGGTCAGGTACTCACCGAACATTTCACTGTCGCCGGTGCCGGGATTGCGCGTGAAACCGACTCCTGTGGCCGAATCGTCACCCTTATTGCCGAACACCATTGTGCAGACATTAACGGCCGTGCCGTTGGCCATGTCGGGTGTGATATTGAACTCGCGCCGGTAATCCACGGCGCGCTTGCCCATCCAGGAGCGGAACACGGCCTCGATTGCGATCCGCAGCTGCAGGTAGACGTCCTGCGGGAAGTCCTTGCCCGTTTCCCTGCGTACTACGTCGAGGTACTTGTCACTTATCTCCCTGAGATGGGATGCATCGAGTCCGACGTCGGCCTTGACGCCTGCCTGCCTCTTGACGGCCTCGAAGTGTGTATCAAATTTCTCATCGTCGATGCCGAGCGCGACCTTGCCGAACAGCTGGATGAACCGGCGATAGGCATCGAAAGCAAAGCGCTCGTCGCCCGTCTGCTCAATCAATCCGGCCAGTGTCTCGTCGTTTAGGCCGAGATTCAGGATCGTGTCCATCATGCCGGGCATCGACAGCGCTGATCCCGAGCGCACCGAGACGAGCAACGGGTTCGGCCCGGCGCCGAAGGTCTTGCCGGTCTGCACCTGCAGCCGCTCGATCTCGTCCCGAACCTGAGCCAGCAGGTCGTCGGGTAATCGATTCTGCTCGAGATAGTCCAGGCAGGCCTCTGTCGTTATCACGAATCCTGGCGGAACATTGAGCCCGATCCGGGTCATTTCACAGAGATTGGCGCCCTTGCCGCCCAGGAGTTTCTTGTTCTGGCCATCACCTTCCGAGAACGCGAAGACTTGTTTGTTTTTCGTCAACATACTTTCCTCGATCGTTGTTTCTGATCGACTGCCAAATGATTCCTTGCGGACCGTCACAGGACCATTGCGGTAAACCACTAGCCGTTTCGTTATCGCAGAATCGAGCGGACTACGGCTACGTACCGGGACTCGAACGCGTTTTCGAGGCGCTCAGTGAGCCTGGTTCTCGAAACGAGATTTTGCAGTCTGATCGGTGGCTGAAGTTTGGATCGAATAACCCGAACGGGCATGTGCATGGCCCCGCTTTACGCTACCCGCGTTGGGCGTAGTATACCTATTGGCGCGAGCCGTTCTGCCCCGGCTGGCAGGTTCCGGGGAATCGTATTGCTCGGTTAGCAATCGCGGCGGATAGAACCGAATCGGATCTGGTGGCCCGGGGCAGAATCCCGGCCTGTGACGATCTACGTGTTGGCTTTGCCCGCCTCTACCGCCGTCAGTGCGGGCGTTACGATAAGCTCGGAGCGGCACCGCAGCCCGCATGGTCGCACTACGCCGGCGCCGACGTCGTTGAAATCATCGATCGGATCCTCAGGCACAGCAAGGCATGGTGCCCACCAATCGATACAGGGATCGAATGCGGCCGGCAGTCTATTTCGTGGACGATACGCCTTAGGGGCGATCTATAATTAGAACAAATGAAGAAACGCAGGTGGGGATGTGAGCGCTGAGCTAATTTACGGCTTTTACCTGGGGGACCTGCTCGTGGAACCCGCCCAAGGGCAGCTTACCGGCCGCAAAGGAGGGGCACATCTCCCCCCAAAGGCGATGGAAGTGCTCGTCTGCCTCGCGAAGAACCCCGGCGAAATTGTCGCGCGTGAAGACCTCCTCGACCACGTTTGGGGGGCGGGTCACGGTAGCCAGGAAGCACTGAGCCACGCCGTCAGCGAGATCCGCCACGCGCTCGACGATCACGCGGATCGGCCGCAGTTTATACAGACCTTACCAAGGCGCGGCTATCGGCTGCTGGTCGCTCCTGAGCTCGTGTCGGAAAGGACGTCGTCTGTCGTGCTCGGCGCCCAAGGCGGTGCGCGACTGACGGATATCGGTCTGCTCGAGAGCCTGCAGCGCCGCGGCGTCATTGAGACCGGGGTGGCATATCTGATCCTGGGGTGGCTTCTTATTCAGATCGCCGACATCGTCTTCGATCAGCTGCACCTGCCGACGTGGGTCGGGACGTTCGTCACAATACTCGTCATCGCAGGATTTCCGATTGCGCTCGTGCTGTCCTGGTACCTTGAGTTTCGCGACGGGCGGGCGGTGCTCGACGAAATCTCGTCAGCCGATGCGCGACGGCGCCGCTTCAGCCGCACGTATTTATCCGTGATCGCCGCGCTCGGGATCGCGGCCGTCGGAGTCTTTATCTTTGATCGGATCATCGGTTTACCCGAACCGCCGCCGGAACCGGTGATCGAGAAACGCGTAACCATACCGCCGATTATTCCCAATTCATTCGCCGTTTTGCCGTTTCTTAACATAGACGGCAGCGAAGAGACGCAGATCTTTGCCAACGGTCTCGTAGACGACGTCACGGGCCGCCTTGCACGCGTTCCAGGCCTCCGCGTCTCCTCCCGTGGAGACGCGGCCGCGCTCGCAGCAAATAGCACGTCGCAGCAGGTCCGTGAGCAGCTCCATGTTGAAATGTATACGGAGGGCAGCGTTGAATTTCAAGGTGACTCGCTACGTGTCATAGTGCAGCTCATCGATTCGGAAACGGGCTTTCATGTACTCTCCCGTTCATTTGATGGCTCGCGCGAGGAATTCTTTGCCGTTCGTGATGAAATTACGAGCCTCATCGTCGCCAATATCCGTGTTGCGCTGCCGCCCAACGTACAGGCATCGTCACTAAAAGTCATCGACGATCCATCGATCGACGCGTACGTGCTCTATCGACGCGGCATCGATGTCTTAGATCAGCCGAAATCGATTGACACCGTGGTTTCCGCTATTGGTTGGTTCGACGCTTCCCTGGAGGTCGATCCACGGTACGCCGCAGCGCACGCTGGAAAATGCTCCGCATATGTCAGTGGCTACACCGAAGTCGATGATCCTGCCTTCATCGATCATGCCAAGCTTGCTTGTGCTACTGCCCTCGAGCTGAATCCCAATCTTGACGTCGTTCACACGGCACTGGCCAATTTGTTCTTATCGACGGGTCAATATGCCGATGCCGAAGCAAGACATGAAATGGCGTTGAGCATAAATCCACAGAGCGTTGCTTCTGGGATTGGTTTGGCCGAGGTTTACCTGCTGCAACAACGCTTCGATGAAGCCGAAGCGCTGCTCCGCCAAACAATCGACAATCATCCTACCGACTCGTCGACTTATAACGCGTATGGATTTTTCTTGTATAGCACCGGTCGCTATAGGGAGGCTGCCCTTGAATACGAGAATGTTGTCGCCCTGAACTCTGTAGACATGAACGGCTTTTCGAATCTCGGTACGTCGTACATGCTCAGTGGTGATTTCAAAGCAGCTGCGCCTGCGTTCGAAAAGGCAATCGAAATAGAACCTACGAAGACCGCCTACAGCAATCTCGGCCTTATGTACTATTTTCTTGGCGACTTCGATGCGGCAATCGTTAGCCATACAAATGCGACAGACCTCAAGCCGAACGATTATCTGGCGCGATCGAATCTCGGCGACGCATTGTGGGTCGCCGGCCAAGTTGACGAAGCTAGAGTGGCGTTTGAGACAGCCGAAGCGCTGGCACTCGATGCTCTACAGGTAAACCCGAACGATCCTTTCACGATGATGGACCTTGCTTGGATCCGGGCGATGCTCGACAAGCCTGACGAGGCGAGACTTCTCATGAATAGGGTCCGTGAACTCGTGCCCGAAGATCCCTACGCACATTACTACGACGCTCTTGTATTCTTACGCGCCGGCGATCGGGAGGCTGCACTTGCGGCACTTGAGGTGGCCGCCGACAAAGGGTATTCGCGCCACATGCTCGCGGCGGAGCCGTTGCTCGCACCACTTAGACAGGATCCAAAGTTCGTCGCAATGACAGAGGCGGGCTGAATTCACGCCGTCGGGCCGGGCAATGTCGGTCTCGAACGGCTATGCTTATGAATGTCGGCCAAAAAAGGGCGAATAACAATGAAAAAAGCGTTCCTATTGATATTAGCAATGACGGTACTCCCGGCTTGCACGCACGGGGGAAAGCCACGCATCAAAAACTTCGATAGCCCGCTGTGCGGCGCGGTCAACGGATTCACGCTGAGCTATTTCATCTATGGCGAGGGCAAGATGCTGATGATCCCCATCTCCAGAGTGAAAGAGAACACCGTGTTTGTTGTCGGACTCCGGCCTTTGGATGGTTTCGAAGACTCCGCCGTAACTGTCGAGCAGACGGATGGCAAACTGCCGAAATGGATACCGGGAACGACAAAGAAATATAGCGAGCTGCCTAAGGGGCTGTATCCGCAAGGCGCATTCGAAGTCGGATGCGCACCGGATACATCCGAAGTCCCCGATCCGACCAAGTTCAAAGTCGACGTCGTGAAATCAACCGTCGACTACACAATTAGGAATTCCCTTGATCCGCGTGCTGAGGTTGTCAAGTAAATGCATTGTTAGGAGAAGAACGATGAAGAGACTACTTGCCCTCGTGTTCGTACCGATGCTAGCTGCCGGTTGTGCTGCAACCAGCATGAACTCAGACGGCTTCCACAGCAAAAAGTGCAACCGGCAGGTAGACGGCATTTCGCCGCCCTCGCCGACAGTTATTACTTACGGCGAAAAGAAAAAGAAGAAGATCTTGGAAGTCAAGACAAAATCCAACGTTAAGGCGAACACCGAGTTCCACTTGAAGCTGAAAACAAGAAACGACAGTCAATATGGCGTGAACTACGACTCGTATGACGTCACGATCAAGGGTGTTGATACGAAAGGATCGACCACGGGCAAGGATGCGAGCTGGATCGATGCGTCGGGCACCTACACTGGAACGGCAGCAAACGGGCACATTCTGGTTGCGGGCTGCGTGCCCAAGGATGCTGTCGAGGGAGACTTCTACTTGTTCAATGTCACCGTGACCAACCTCGGCCATCTCGACCCGCGCGCCGAGGTTATCAACTAGCGAGTATCTCAGCGGGCCTTGCTATCCGGCCGCTCCTGTACACATATCGAACGCTTCGACTCACACTGCAATCAGTTAGCTCGTAACACGTATGATCCAGCGCTCACGCTGCAAGCGTCGCATGTTCTCCAGTATCCAGCCTCGCCGCTCGCGTACGTAATCCGACGGTGCATCGACATGCAGGCGGCGTGGGTTCGGCAGCACGGCAGCGAGCAATGCAGCCTGGGAGCTGGACAGCCGGGCCGGTGAGCGGCGGAAGTAGTGGCGGCTGGCCGCGCCCACGCCGTATATGCCGGGCCCGAACTCGGCGATGTTAAGGTAGATCTCGAGGATGCGCCGCTTGGGCAGGCAAATCTCGGCCACGACGGTCAGCCAGGCCTCGAGGCCCTTGCGCACAAGGCTGCGGCCCGGCCACAAGAAGAGGTTCTTCGTCGTCTGCTGCGAAATCGTCGAGGCGCCGCGCAGGTAGTTGCGCTGCTCCTGTTCGTCGATAGCTTTGCGGATTGCCACGAGGTCGAGGCCGAAGTGATCGGCAAATCGCTGATCCTCGGCCGCCACGACGGCCAGCGCCACGGTCGTGCCGAGTTCGGGCCATGCGACCCAGTCATGCAGGAGCGGGTCACGACCGCTGTCATCCAGCAGCATGAATGCACTCGTCGCCGGCTCGAACCATCTGAGCGGCAGGACCAGGAGGAAGCTGGCGGCGACGCACGCCAGCACCGCGAAACCGGCCCACCTGAGCCTGCGTCTGAGCCGGGATTTCGGTTTGGTACTGCGTGCCATTGCAGCGCATTCTCGCCGAAATTCCCGTCTCCGGACAGTTACAATGTGCAGTCTGTCGGCGGGAATCTGGCCCCGCACGGTGACATGACATGAGCGAACGTTTGGGACAACTCGGGTCTTTCCGAACTGCCGGCTTGCTGAGCGCCCCGCTCGTGCTGCTCGTCGCCTGCAGCACCGTGCCTACCAATGTCGAGAATATCTGCGCGATCTTCGAGGAGAAGAACCGCTGGTACCGCGCCGCGAAGAAGGCCGAGGAGCGCTGGGGTACGCCGATCCACGTGCAGCTCGCGATCATTCGCCAGGAGTCTACGTTCAAGTTCAATGCTCGGCCGCCGCGCAAGAAACTCTTAGGGTTCATTCCATGGACCCGGCCGTCGGACGCCTATGGCTATGCCCAGGCGCTCGAGAGCACCTGGGCGGCTTACAAGAAAGACACGGGCCGGCGCGGTGCCGACAGGGACGATTTCTCCGACGCAATCGATTTCGTTGGCTGGTACACCGACCAGTCACACAGAATCGCCGGTATCTCCAAGTGGGACCCGTATAACCAGTACCTCGCCTATCACGAAGGCCAGCACGGCTGGCTCAGGAAGTCGTATCGCTTCAACGGCGAGCTTAGGGGTATTGCGCGCAGCGTCGACTACCGAGCAAAAGAATGGGGCGCGCAACTAAATCGTTGCGAGGAAAGACTCGACGACGGCTGGTGGATATTCTGACGACGGGTGACCCTGGTTTGGGCACTCAAGTGGGCACAGAGAAAGTCAGAAAATCGGCTTGACCCCTTTGCGTCTCAGCTTCAGTGACGCACTTGTCGTGCGGTTGCTTGTGGCTGAAGCAGTCACCCGATACCGCCTACTGAGCCTTTTGCGCCACGATGAAGACCGCTTTGCCTTTACCCGGTTGCCATTGGTAACTAATCTCAAAACCGGCATCGGTGAGGCTGTCTTCCAGCTCCTTTTTGGTAAAGACCTTAACCAGTGGCAGCAGCCTCAGGAATCGTCCGACAGGACCGATGATCTTGAAGAACTTCATGGTGTCGCCCAGGCAGGGCGTACTCGTGACGAATATGCCACCTGGTTTCAGCATTCGATGAACCCGGCCGATGATCTCGCTCTTGTCTTCCAGCAGGTGCAGAATGCTGAGCCCCAGAACGGCATCCAGCGATTGATCCGAAATATCGATGTCGTCGATGGCGACCGCTTCAAAGGTAACGTTATCGATTTTTTCTGCCTCAGCTTTGCGTCTTGCGATATCAATCATCTTGGACGAAATATCCGTCGCCCGAATGTGCTTTACAAAGGGCGCATGCGAGATCGCCGTTGAGCCGGTGCCACAACCAAACTCGAGAACCTCCATATCCGGCCGGAAGTATTCGCGCGTGACCTTCAGCTTCTTCTGATACGCAGCTTCATCGGCAATCGGTCGTTTGGAATAACCTTCTGCATGCCGATCCCAGAATCTTGCTTCTTGATACATCATTGGTCTCCTTTTGCCAGCCGGCGACGAATCAGCAGATACATACTCAGTGACCACGCGGTGCACGCGATGATCGAGGCGGGAACGAACGCATCTGCCGGGAGTCCTTCCAGCCAGGCTCGAAAGTCCCGAGAAAAGCCGTCTGCGATAGGCACCATCGCATACAAAGTGATGCTCGTGACGACTGCTACAAGCAGAGTCACGGTTATTTTGAAAGATAGGCTCAGGCGATTTTTCTGGCGGTCACTCATTATCAATTGGTCCATGTTCGGTCCGGTAACTCAATGTGTGAGGTTGCTACTCAACAAGGGCGACGATCATATCTATGCAAGAAGTAAAGAAAAATGCTTAAATGCGTATTTCTTCCAAACATATTTGCATGGATTGGCGATCAATAACCTTCGACTGGAATCGCGCCCGGGCATTTCTCGTCACGGCCGAAGAGGGCTCTTTGTCGGCTGCGGCGCGCGCACTGAAGATGACCCAACCAACCCTGGGCCGCCAGGTAACCGCACTTGAAAAAGAGCTGGGCATTACCTTGTTCGAGCGCGTCGGAAGAGGACTGCAACTGACGCAAAGCGGGCTGGACCTTGTCGAACACGTGCGGGCCATGGGCGACGCGGCGAACCGCCTGTCACTAACGGCGTCTGGCCAGTCGACATCGATTGACGGCAGCATCTGCATTACGGCGACCGAAGTCATGGCCGCCTTCGGCTTGCCACCGATCATACAAGAGCTGCGACGAATGGAGCCGGGTATCGAAGTCGAAATTATCGCGTCGAATAGCACCAGTGACCTAAAGCGCAGGGAAGCCGACATCGCACTGCGTGCGTTTCGTCCCACTCAACCTGATCTGATCGCGAAGCGGCTTGGCGACGTACGGGCTCATCTTTACGCTTCACCACACTATCTGCAGCAATTGGGAAATCCGAGTTCACCCGATGATTTCGAGAACGCTGAATTCGTGGGCTTCGACAGGACCGATCGACTCATTGCCGCACTGAACGAAGGTGGATTCAATCTGGCACCTCGCAACTTCCCAATAATTACAGAAAACCACCTCGTCCAATGGGAACTCGTCAAACAGGGCGTTTGTATCGGCGTCATGCTGGAGGAGGTCGGCGATGCGGAGCCACTCGTTGAGCGGGTTCTGCCTGCTATTAAGCCGTTCGTCGGCGAACTCTGGCTGGTCGCACACCGCGAACTGAAGACCAGCCGACGCGTTCGGATGGTATTTGATTTTTTGGCGGCCAAACTTTCGCAATGATTACGCTCACATAAATGAGGTCTGGCCTCATTCATTGCCAACTACTGTATGTTTTGGAAATAGCTAAAGTCGGTGCCAGGGACAGAATCCAACTGCCGACACGCGGATTTACAGTCGCATGCCACTTCACCAGCGGCTATGTGATGCGATAAACGACCAGAACGTCCGTTGCTCGAATTGCATCACTGTGCACGACGATGCACAGCCGGTATACGCATATCTCACGCAGGGCGTCATTGGCCGTAAGAGTCAATTTCAGCTTCGACCATCGGGTTCCATCGCCAGACGAGTCGTCCGGCTACAACCAGCACCTGCCTATTGACAACTTAGTTGTCAATAGGCATAATGACAACCGGATTGTCAACTGGCGCCGCTATGCCTCAATTCAAAAACAGTGATCGTTACCAGATCGTTTGGCTCATTCGTCGGCTGTTTCGTGCTTTGGGCCAGGCATCTGACGAGTTGCTGGGTCCGCGCGGCTTTTCAGCGGCTGATCGGGCAGTTATGGAATTTTTGTATCCCGACCAAGCGCTCTCGGTGCCTGAAATCGCCAGGAGGTATTCCGTTTCCCGGCAACACGTGCAGGTCACGGTGAACCCCCTGATCAAAAAAGGTCTCGTGACGACATTGGAAAACCCGAGGCACAAGCGCTCGCCGCTCCTGCAGCTGAGCAAGCGGGGCCGCTCAGTATTTGCATCCATTCTCGAACGGGATCGTCAGGCCATAGACGCCCTGTTCAAAAACGTGCGGGCAAAGGATGCGCACATTACACGAACGAGTTTGCAGTCATTACTTGAACAGCTTGAGGAGGAAACCTGGAAATGAAATCGCTTCGCTTCAAATATTTTGTATTCGCAGGTCTTTTGCTGGGGATCTCTTTGGTGCTCGGTTTGTGGACATGGAACACTCTTGCCGAATTATTCGGCCTGCCCAATACGCAATTCAAACATGTCCTGGCAGCGATAGTAAGCGCGTCGCTACTTCGATGGTTTTTTCTGCCCCGTCAGCCTGGGCGTCTTGACCGTTGTCGAGGTTGCCCGCATGAGCAGTAAGCTGCTGACATTCAGGCCTCCCCGAATCGCCCAGTTTCTCGTTGCCGCTGCAGTACTACTGCACTGGGCCATCCCGTTGCGGCTTGAACTCTTCGTAAACAGTATGGTGGGAACTTCGCTAATTACGATTGGCCTCTACACGATGACAGCGGGATGGTGGCAATTCAAGAAACAACGCACGGTTATCTGCCCGACCGGTACGCCAACAAGCCTCGTTGCGGTGGGAATTTACGCGATCACGAGAAAGCCCATGTACCTGGGTATATTTATGATGTTGCTGGGACTGGCGCTGATTGTCGGAAGCATTCCCTTTTACGCGGCGGCCATCGCGTACTTCGTCGTCATGGATACCGTTTTCTGCCCTTACGAGGAGGGGAAATTGTTGCGGCTGTTCGGTGACGAGTTCGTTCGCTACAGAACAAGGGTTAGGCGCTGGCTATGACGGCGAGATGGCATTCACCGCGATCGGGACGGTATGTAAATCTGGACCCAGTGATCCGGGGCTTTCGGCCAGACGACACTGATGCGTTCGTTGCCATCTGGCGATCAGCAAGTTCCGTTGCGCACACATTTCTGAATGAAACATTCATGACCCAGGAGGCAATTAACCTGCGGGCACAGCATCTTCCGAATGCACAAAATGGTCCGGCTGCGCTGTTCGGCCTACTCGTGGCCAAATGACAATCGCCGTTCAGCTGCCCGCACTGGCAGATCGTTGAACCGCTCCATGACTCGCTTCGACACAAAAGTAAGCACCAACGGCGTATTCGAGAATACGGATCATGAAGCGCTTTGCCAATCACCGCCTTTTCACCGGCCTGCTGCTGGGTATGGTGCTGATCATGCTCCATACCGCTCCTTTGACCGGGCGTGAGCTTCCTGCCGGAGTGCGCCGCGTCAAAGACGGTTTCGCGCCACCGATTACATTGAGCACGACAGGCATGAAACAGCAGGTAGAGCGATCCGGCGGACATACAGCCAGCAACATCGCCGCGCGCGGCACCTTGCCTTCAATCGGGATGATATCGTGCCATCACTCTGTTCGAGATATGAGTTCAAACTGCTAGTATAATTTCCAGGGGACCACCCAAGATGTCGACGGGAATCTTTTCAGCGATGCAGATTGTATGGGAATTTCACCGTTCCTCGCCTGTCCGGCAGGCTGTCATCAAGGCGTGAACTTTGGCTGACAATGATCAAGTACTTATTGGGCAGATAGCGAGCGGCGACGAATCTGCTTTGAAAGAGTTCTATCAAAAGTATGAAAACAAGATCTACAACTTTGCTTACGCCAGATTGAACGATTCTTTCGATGCCTCCGACGTAGTTAATGAAGTCATGCTCGAGGTATGGAAGAACGCTGGCCGTTTCGAAGGCCGCTCGAAAGCAACAACCTGGTTCTTCGGAATTGCGCATCACAAGGTCATGGATAAATTACGTAAAAGGGGGCACCGAACCATGGTAGCGCTCGACGAGCAGCTTGAAGACGAACCGGTTGACATGGCAGCGGTAATCGAGGCTGCGCGGAATTCGCAGCACGTAAAACATTGCATGCAGAAATTATCCGATGAACACCGTCAGGTCATTCACATGGCCTTCTTTCAGGACATTGGTTACCCGGCGATATCAGAGATCGTGGACTGCCCGCTAGGCACCGTGAAATCCAGGATCTTCCATGCCAAGGCGGCTCTGAAAAAATGCCTGGAAATCCGCATGCGTGGCGCGGAAACGTAGCAATGCCGAACGACGAGATCATTGATTTGCTGACTGCGTACGTCAATGGCACGATCACCGATGACGATCGAGCTCGTGTCGAGAAGGCGGCGCAGGCAGACAAGCATTTGCAACAGGAACTCGATTTTCTCGCGGCACTGCGCGGTTCGTTGCAGCACGAGGCTGTCGAATCACCTGGCCAATGGGGCTGGAAGCGACTGCAGCGTGATATCAGAAGAGAGAAAAGACCGAACCGGATTGCAAGGTCGGTCTGGAAGATTTCTGCCGTCGCGGCAGTACTTGTTCTCGTTGTGCAAACCGCATACTTCATGCAGATACCGGATACAACTCAGTATCAGACTCTGTCGGGCCCGATCAACGAAGAGAACCTGTTGCAACTCAGGCTGAGACCTGATGCCCGGCAGGAAGAGGTCTTGGAATTACTGCTTGCAATCGACGCGGAAATCGTTTCGGGACCGAGCGCAATCGGTTTGTATCACATCGTTGTCAAGGACGTAGACGCGGCGCTGGCGGTACTCGAGACTAGCGACATCATCACCTACGTTAACCGGGAGTAGGCAATGCGCAGATTCGCATTGTTATTTCTTGTCGCGTCGATCCTGTTCCGGATCGCCGTTGCTCAGGACGACGAGTCGTACACAGCACAAAAGGCGACGCAATCGGGTGCCGGCAGCGGCGAACAGAGAGACGCGGACAACGTGCCCTTGAACATGCCGGAGGGTACGACGCGACCGCAGGTCGTTGGAACGCAGCAACCGCGGACGGAGACCCCGATGTCTTCGAAGATCAAAGATGCGCTGCGAGATATGGACGTTGCGGCAGATCCGACCGAAAAAGAACACATGCGGGAGATGATCGACGCGGAGCAGAGGATCGAGGCACTCGGCCGAAAGTTGGAGCAGGCCGCGCGGTCAGACAGCAAGGCCAACGATAACCTGCCCCCGGCCGATGCACCTGCTTATCCGCCGAAACCGTCGATGCCTGTCCGCCCGCAGCCTGCGGGCTCACCCAGCAACGATACAGCAGACGACATGGAAACCCCGATGTCCTCCAAGGTCAAAGATGCGCTGAGCAAGATGGGTGTCGCCTCTGACCCGGCCGTCCGGGAACAGTTGCAAGAGATGATCAACGCGGAACAGAAGATCGAGGCGCTCGGGCAAGATAAGCAAGAAGCCGCCGCCTCCGACGGCAAAACCAACAGTAAGCTGCCCTCGACCGACATACCAGCCAATCGACCGAAACCGGCGGAGCCTGTCGACTCTAAGCCTGCAGCCTCGCCCAATTACGACGAGCCCGTGTATGCGGAAAAAGACGGCTATCGAGATCGATGGTATTACGAGCTGACCGCAACGGTCGCCATCAATGTCTTCAGATCGATGCTCGATCAAGGCGTCCCGCCGGCTCCTGTCGTTCAGACGATTTCGACAACCGCCAAGGGCACACCGCATCGAATCCCGAACGAGGTCGTCATCGTCAGCGAGACTGTGGCTGACGCCGACAATCTGCAAAGCCAGCTTCTGGCTCAAAATGTGACTTTGAATCGGCGCGAGACGCTCGAGAATATCGGGATCGTCATCAGTGTTTTTGTGGTACCGAGTGGCGTTCCCGTGCCGGACATCGTAGAGCTGTTGCGACAGCAATATCCCGGCGCCTGGATCGATGAGAACAATATCTATCGGTTTCTTGATGGCACGCGACTCTATCCGAAGCAGAAGGTCCAATGGCCATCTCAGGATGCACAGCGCTGTGCGCGAAACCTCAAGATTGGATTGATTGATACCGCGGTCGATACGACACACCCTGCCCTTGCGGACCAGCAGCTGGTTACAAAGAGGTTCACCGTTGCCGGAGTGGACATAAGACCGGAGGACCATGGGACGGCGCTCGCAATTCTGCTGGTCGGCTCGCCGGCGGATCCGGTGTATAGCGGGTTATTACCGAACTCTACGCTCTATGTGGCCGAAGCATTCGAATCTGACGCCAAGCGCGGCAGCCACTGGACCACGACAGAACTGATCATCAGGGCGCTCGACTGGCTCGCGGGCGAGGACGTTCAGGTAATCAACATGAGTTTTGGCGGACCACGTAACCTGGTCGTCGAGCTCGTGGTCCACAAGTTGCTGCGTCGCGGTATTACGATCGTTGCCGCCGCCGGTAATAGCGGAGTCGATGGACCCCCAATGTACCCGGCAGCACAGTACGGCGTGGTTGCCGTTACCGCAGTAGACCAACGTAACAGCCTGTATCAGTATGCTACACGGGGCGCCTATATTGACTTTGCCGCACCCGGCGTCGACATCTGGACTGCGATCGTGCCCGACGGCAGGCCTCGATATCAAGGTCGATATAAATCGGGTACATCCTACGCGGCGCCGTTCGTGACAGGCATGGTCGCCGTCCTCAACAGCGCTGGCCACGATGCTTACAAGTTTCTCACGGACAACGCCGTCGACCTGGGCGCCGCCGGTAAGGACCAGGAGTTCGGCTGGGGCCTGGTTCAGTTTCCATTCGCCTGCAACTGACTACATCAGAGTTGAAAGAATACAACGAGTGATTTCATGATCCTGTTCGTTGCCGCCCATTCGTAGTCGAAAAGACGATTCGCAGATCCGGGTGACCGGGTGGAGACGCCGTCCCCACCCGGTCACCGCTGTCTCCCCACTCGTATCATTGTCTTTCGATTACCCACCGCCAACAGGGCGTCGGTCGCACCTTTGAACCGTTCGTGCGGTGTTTCCGCTTCAGACATCAGAACCGCTACTGCCGATCTTTCGGACTTCGCGGACCAGTGATTCCGATGAGACTGGAGACAACACGTGAAAGACAGGTCGACCCGCAGCCGTATTTCGCTGCAATTCTTGATAGCCATTACGATGGCATTAGTCTTCTCGAATATTTCGATGACACAGGAGAACGATGACGAGGAAGTCAATCGCGAAGCCACCGGGCTGCCGATCAAGGAGGTCAATAAGGCAATTGACCTGATCAGCGGGATATTCGGCGGCGGCAGCGATGATCAACCTGACCGCGCCGTTCTACAATTCCAGGTTTTCGACTGGGCGGGCCGCCCGACCGAAGCCCGCGTCAATTTGCTGGGAGAAACCGGCGTCCGTTACTCGAGACCGACCACTGCCGGACGCGCGACGAACCACGTCCACGTTGTCGGCACCTATGTCGCAAGCGTCGAGGTCGTTCCTTCGCGCGGCCGACCCGGACCTTCGCGAACTATCGCGGTTCGTCACCTGCAGCAGAGCGGCCGCTATGCGTTGAGAGTACTGCCAAATACCGCGGCAAGCGTTGCAACATCCGGCGAAGTTCCGCGAGCCGACGAGTCGGCAAATTCGCTGAATGCCGGGGCGGAAAGCCTGGTCAAATTCACGGCTGCACCGCCGCCACTGTATTACGACCCGCCCGGCCGCTATCTCGGCCGCGGCGACAGGCTGTCGCTGCAGGGGCAGGTGGTCGACCAGGCGGGTCGACCGATCGACGCCCTGGTCATCGTGTCCCGGCGAGGCCGACCCATCGGGCACGTGCGCACGACAGCCGCTCGCTTCAGCCTGTTCGACCTTGCCCGTGACGAATACGAGCTCGTGGCAGTGTTGCCTCCCGACCGCCGTGGACGCTCCTACCGCATCAACATCGGAGCCTCAACACCGCGGGTGGCGTTGTGGGTTGCACGCTAGGTCATCTCTTGAACCGATGCCCGGCCGTTCCCGACCTACAAACGACCCTCACATTTAAGGAGCACGAAAATGAACATCAGTCGGCGTCCAGCACTATTTACGGCCGTTGCGACCTGTGGACTGGCTTCGCTAATGGCGTACGGTATCGCCCTGGCGGAAACGCCGCAGCTACCCCGCAATCTGCACATCGGCGGCAAACAGCCGGTTCTGCAGCTGCCGGAATCGCGGTCTGTCCAAGGCCTGCCCGCCGTTCAGAATGATCGGATAGAGATCATCGAGACCGCGATCAAGCAGGCCAGGAGCGTTGTTCGGGGACAGATTCGTATCGACAACTGCGCGATCACGCACGGTCTCGGGAGCGCGGTCAGGTTCCGCGATAACGGCCGCGAGATCGACATGAGCCACGTTCGGTTCGAACGCGCCGCGGACGAGTTCTCCGCCGTGACCAGCTACACGATAACGGGGCTGCCGGCGGGAACGCACAGCCTGAGCCTGGAGCTGACCCGCACCTTTCAACGGCTCTGCGCCGGTGGAACCTGGTTGCCTCAGCAGCGGCGATTCTCGATAAAGTCGAATTTCACCACGGTCAGTCACGCGAACTTTCACTACGAGCGAAATATTATTGACATGACCATCGATGGAAGCGTGTTGACCTCGCAGCTTAACTCTCTCTTCAACGGGACGCGCATGCGGATCAACAATCATGGGCCGCGTCGCGGTCGATCGAACTACATTGCGAACGATTCCGTCATCCAGTTCCCGGATTCTCTGGGTAATCAGACGGTGCGCTTCGACATTCCCGAATTCCGGTCGGACCCCTACCGATATTACGTCGAAGATATCAACTTGCGGCGAATTTCCACGCGTATCGATGACCAATTCCTGGTACTTGGGTTGCATCTCGAGAGTCAGGGCCCGGAATTCAAGGGCTACTGCGTTACGGGTAACGTCGCCTGCTTGTTTGGTCGCGACGATGCGGCGCCCGACGTACAGTTGAACAATGATCCCCGGATCGAGGTGTTGCTGCGGCCCATCGCGCGGGAAGGAAGCATCACGTTCGGTGAGGTCCAGGTCAGGGTTCGTGGCGACATCCAGGCCGGCGGCGTCTGCTCTGCGATCGATATCTGCCATTTGGCGACCAACTACGATCGCGAGATTCAGCGGGCAATTCAGAACAACATGCGCTCGTTCCTCAATCAGACGTCGGTACGGCGAATGTTTGCTCGCGGAATGCGCCCAGCCCTGGACGGTCTCGGTATCGGCAGAGTGATGAGCGCCGAACTTCACAACGGTCGTCTGACGTTGTCGTATCTGCCGAGCGCCTAGAAATTCTCGCCGAAATCAAAGCGCCCCGTTCCGGGGCGCTTTTTATTTCGCCGGGCGAGTGTCGAATATCTGAACCGAACCCGGCGGGAATCCGACGTACAGATGACTTCTCACACAAATGGAAAAAGGTCGTGCGTAATATTCTCTTCGTTTTTTCCTGCGCCGCGCTGTTGGCCACGAATACCGCGGGCGCCGGAAACCCGCAATACAATAAGCGACCCGGCCTCGGACAGGTCTCGAAAGAGTCGACTTCGAAGATGATTGCACGGGCGGATTCCCCGGCGCGTGCGCGTATCTACGAAAACGTACAAGCAGCCACCCGTGCTGACGGCCACGACACGCCCATCGGTTCCGGCGACGAATCTCGCGCCCCGGGCAACCGGCTGACGCAGTCGTTGCGGCAGCCCGGTTTTCGTCCGCCGTCCCGCTCGTCCGATATCATCGCGAGCGAAAGATCGACTGATCTCGGTATCGAAGGCGTATTCAACCTGCGAGAGTCCGCACCGACGTATTACGCCAGGGTCGGCAGCATCGTCGACCTGGTCGTCCGTGTCAGAAACTATGGCTCCGTGGGCAAACGCGTTTACGTTGCGGTCCTGGACGACGATTACCCCCGCATCACGTTTCGTACAGTGCCCGTATTCGTTCCGGCGCGGGACGCGCGAAACGTCAGCCTGCCGGTCCGGGTTCTCAGCGCACCGATAGCGAATGGCTACTACCGTGCCACGATCACGCTGATGCGTTCCCAGGACCCCCGTCTGACGGACGTCCTCAGGGACGCCAACCGGCGCAATAACGTGTTCGATGCGCACATACCGGTTCGGCCCAGGCGAATCGATCTGCCGGGCCGATGAACCATGCGACCGCCCCGGGGCCCGGCGTCGGTGACAACGGGTGCGCTGATCTATAATGGGTGTAGGCAGGGGTGTTTATGCCACTGTCTATTTTGAACAGGACGAAACGCAATCGAGGAGGCCACTGGAATGAGCCTGCCTATCAAGCTCCGCATCAGCCTCGTCGGCCTGACAGGGTTTATTCTGCTGGTCCCATTTACGGCTGCCGCAGACATGGCGATGGGCAATATTTCGTTCGCCTGGGTCTATCAGCCCACGCTCGCACCGGCCAGTCTTCCCGGCCAGTACTTCCACAACACGCTGGGCGGCACGGTTCGGTTCTTACGCAGATCCGAGGGAATTTACGAGGTCAGCTTTGGCTCATCGGGCAAATCTGCCACAGGCGGCGGTAACGTCCAGGTGACTTCTTACTTCTCGGGACACAACTGCAAGGTCGAGAGCTGGTCGCCCACGTTCAAAGTCGTCGTCCGCTGTTTCAATGCCGAGGGCGCTGCCGAGGATTCGCACTTCCTCGTATTGGTAAGCCGCCCGCCCGCGCACGGCCGAGATTTCCTGGCCTATCTTTGGGCCAATGAGCCGACGGCGTCCCGATATATTCCACAGCCGGCGTACAGCTATAACTCCACCGGGGGACGAATCAGCGTTGCGCGCCGACGTGCGGGTGTTTATGGCGTGGAAATCGACGCGCGCGGCGCCGATGCCGCTGCGATCGGCGGCGGCAACGTGCAAGTTACCGCCTACGGACCCGGTGCCGAATACTGCAAATCGAATGGCTGGATCGGCCATGGAACACCCTATGCCTTTACCGTGCTTTGCTTCGACGCATCCGGCCGTCCCGCAGATTCCCGCTTTACCGCGCTGGTGCTGCGACCTGGTGACGATCGAGGCAAAACCGGCTTGATCGCCTCGCACGATGATTTCTACCGGTACAGCGGCAGCAACGGCCCGATCAAGATCGCACGCACCGGAACCGGCGTGCAACGAGTGATTCTCGGGAACCTCGGTGACCGGCGGGTCCTGACCGACGCCTGGGGTCGGGCCGGACCCATTGCCGGACACATTCAGGTGTCCGCGACAGGCAGCGGCGCGGAACGATGCAGCGTCCGGGAATGGGGAACGGGCAGGGACACGGACATCAAGGTGAGCTGTTTCGACGCTGCCGGTAATGCGGCAGATTCGGACTTTTCCCTGCTCGCGCTCTTTCCCGGATCCTCGACTGCTGGAATCCGGATGCCAAGTTACAAAGGCAAGGACTGAGCGGCTGTCGGTTGCGCCGCTGACAGTCGTTCAGATGTCCGCCAACGATGAATCTCGATTGACGTCCGCCTGCTGAGCATAACAGGACATGTGGAAACCGCTACAACACACCCGGCAATTCGCACTCACCGGTATCGCTCTCATCTTCATGAGCTCGCCGACGGCAGCGCAGGACAGCTTCTACTGTTCCAGCTTGTGGCCGTCCGATGAGTTGTCCGGTTATCTTCGGGACATGCCCTGTGAACAATATATTGTAAGGGATGAAGCATATCTTGCGCTTGAAGGACTACATTACGTGTATTTTCCTCCGGGCTGGCTCGATAGCGCCGAAAAATTTGCGCTGGTAACACGCACCATTCGAGCCATATCGTTTAGCCTCCCATACCTCAATACACTGGCCCGGGAGAACGGCTTCCGCCCGGTCACGCGGACCAATTCGATACTGGGCGTAGAAGACTATATCGAGGGCTGGGACCAGGCGGCCGTAGTCCAAAAAGTGCTCGACATCGTCTACACGGACGCATGTCCCATACTCATCAACTCTGAATCCGCAATGGGCAGATCGCGAGCCCAATACCAACAGACGATCGCGCATGAGTTATTCCATTGCCTGCAATATGCCAACGGCAACTATGCGGCCGCGCAAAACCTATGGTGGCTGGAAGGGTCTGCCGCATACTACAGCAACGTGATCTACTGCCTGGCGAATAGTGAATATAGGTACAGCCAACGTTACAACAATCTACTTCCGCCAACGGAGCATCTGTCGCGCACGCTGAAATACGCAACAGTAATTTTTTTTCAATATCTGGGAAACAGCGGAGGGCCGGACTGGTTGTTACGGCAGCTTTTCCACCTTCCTCACGAGTCAGGATTCAATCGCTTCGCAGAAGAGCTGGCCCGCTGGCCCGGAATGGCTGAATTGTTCCACGGATTCGCGCAGAGCTTCACTGACGACAGGATCTACGATACCGACGCTTGTCTGACGCCCGAAGCGAGAGCGCGTACCGTGATGCCACGCAATCCGAGATTCGAACCGGATCCGGTCGCAATCGAGGTGTTGGGCAACCAGCCTGAGTCTGTCGAGATCGAGCTCCCACCATTCACCTTAGACCCCAAACGGTTGATTCTTGGCGCTGGCAAGGAGTTCGAGATACATGTAACCGCGAGTCACCCAAGTGGCATATTAAGCGTGCGACGTACCGAAACAGGATCTCTCTGGCATGCGATCCCCTCCCGACTCCTAACGCCGTGCACCGGGCGGGACCCCGAGTATCTTCTTCTGGCGACGAGTACTGCCTCTGGCGGGCCGGCCGACGCAGATCGATTTCGACTGACCCTGGACATAACCCCTCGAGACCGCGATGACTGCGTATTGGAATTACTGGCCACCGTGCCTGTCGACTGTCCTGCCGCAACAGGGAACGCGCGGCTCGATGAATGTCTCCTCGGTTCCTGGATCATGACGGAGGAGTCGATGGTGCGAAGCTTGTTCGGAAATTGGCCCCCGCCCAACAACGAATTCAGCCACGTGGCGTACTCGGGCTCGATCCAGCTGGCGTTCGACGGGTCGGGAACATTCCTCAAGCGATTCGACGCAACGATCAATCACACCAAGTACGACGGGACGACCATGCACAAGGCGATCGCGCAAACGACGACCGATTATCGGGGTTCCGTCGGCGGTTGCGTCGTTTCGCGCCGCCCCTTGGTAGGCCCGAGTTATCTGGGGCTGATGACTGATCTCGTCGATAGTGTCATCAAGCACGAGCATGGCTATCGCGACCTGTACGGGCATAACGTAGACCGCGTGGATGAAGGTACGCCCTGGAATCAGTGGCCCAGACTGAGATCGGGCATGGGACGCTATTCCTGCTCGGCAGACACTCTGACCATAGGAAGCAATCGCGTGTACCAGCGCGTGCGCTGACGACTATTCCTGTACCTCCAACCGATTCTGCAAATAGGCAGACCGTGATTCGGTCAGTTCGATCAGGCATTCGAGGCGCGCGGTAGCCGCCATCGAGCCCGGCCAGAACTCGTAATACGCCTCCTCGCAGGCAGCGCTTCGATAGGCTTCCCAGCTGGCCTGCGATTCCTCGAAAAACGCCCGTCTTTTTGCATCGGCCTCGGCGGTCGGATCCTCGGCCGATTCCGTCGAGGCGGGGACGCCGAGAGATTCCACGAATGTGGCAGCTGCGCGGCCGAGCGCTTCCTCCGCAACGAGATAGCGCTGCTCGGCGCATTCCCGGACCAGGCTGCCGATCGGGCCGACCTCGTCCAGCCGGGCGCACGCATTCGCCTCGGCCCTGTTCGTGCAGATGACCCTGGCTGTTGCTCTCCGGGCCGGAGTGCTCGATTCCGTCGGCTCGGCGATGACGAGCGCTGCCCAGACCTCGTCGTCGGGCGGCCGGTCGACCGTCCAAAGCATCGAAACCTCCTGCGGTCGGTCGTTCAGGAGGAAATCGAGATTCTGCAGCGCTGTTCGCGTGCGGTCGCTCTTCTGCCAGTAATATTCGACGGCACCCCGGGCGCCTTTCTCGATGACACCCGTGAAACGCAGCGTTGTCGGGCAGGGCCCGCGATAGGACGGCGGCTGTGCGGCTAGGCCGACCACCCGTGCGGGCCCCGGCGCCGGCATGCCGACGTCCTGCCCCCAGGCGGCAACTGCCGCGAGCGACAGCGCGACAGAAATGAATCTAGTAGCCTTCACGAGCATTCTTCACGCCGGGCACCTGCTGGATCGTGTACCAGCGAAATTGCTCGGGCTCGCCGTACGACATGATATCGTGAGGCATGCTCCGCTCGGCGTCCTCCAACGTGCAACGATAACCCTCCACGGAATCGATCCTGTGATCGATTACGCGGCGCGGGTCCCGCCGGTTGATACGTCCGGTCGGGCACGGATCATAGAGTGTGAGCCGGAAAGACCCGCCGTCACGTTCGATGCGAACTCCCATGCCGCCGAGATTTCCCCAGACCCGGGCGCCCGCGAGCGTGCCGGTGACGTCCCCCGGGCGACCGATGCGTACGGTGCTGGCCGGATAGCTCCCGATCGTGCCATGCGGATGTACCGCCGGTTTGAAGCAGGAAGTATCGAGGCCCAACCCCACCAGGTCGTCGAGGAAATCCACGAGGGACCCTCCGTCTGCATCCGTCAGGAAGCAGCCACTGCGCTCATTGTGGAAATTAGACGCATGCCGCCGATCCAGCACCGCGTGATAGACCTCCATGGCCATTACGGCGACGCGGCCCCAGTCGCTGCCGGCGCTGTAGTCAGGTATGACGCTGTGTGCGATGCCACCATGGTATCGCAGCGGAGAACCGGTGGCCTCGCGCAATGCCTGCAATGCTGGCACCCTCCAACCAAGGCCTCCGCAGCCTTCCATTCGTCGAGGGGTCAGAGCGAGCACTGTCACGTCCGGGTGGAGCCCGAACCGCTGGTAGAGATCGAGCCACAAGGACTGGCATTCGTCCAATCGTTCCCGACGGACGGTGATGCCGAGGACGTCAAGGTCGAGGCGCGTTGTGGCGGGCCGGTGAAAGATCTCCGTTTGTTCGACGACGCGGATGCGACTGTAGGGAATCATCGTGTGCATGTCCGCGAGCGCCCGCCGCACGTCGCGTTCTGTCGGCGCCGGCATCCCAGGCAGACGTACCCGCACGACTCGCAAATCCATCCGACGCTGTTGCACGTTCTGCAGCTGCAGTTCGAAGCGATTGTCGGCCGGATTGGTCTCGCGAAACGTGCGGTCGGCCGGTCTGACGTTGACACGAAGATTGAGACCGGTACCGCCGCGATTGGAACCGACAGCAAGACGGGTGACCTCGGCCGGAACAACGAAGTTGAGCGTACCGTCCCACGCAATGCGCTGCGCTACCAGGTCGAGATCATAGTCCGTGTTGGTCTGGTAGCCGAGCCGCCCCAGGCTCGGATAAACGCGTACGCGGGACTGACAGCTATCCAGGTAAACGTTGCGATGATCGAAACATTCGTTCGTTTCCAGTGGCCTTATGGTGCGTGGCGAAGCGCCGACGACGCCCGTGTCGACCGTCAGCGTTCCGGTAACCATCACCCCGTCGGCCGGCGCCTCCGGCGTATTGCGCAGGCCCGTGTACACGCGCACCACCATCGGTTTGCCGGGCACAATCGGCTCGGCCAACTCGGAATCCCTGCCGGTCGGATGGCGCAGCGGCACGCGGCCCGCCTCCGAGCCGTCGTTGTGGAGATCAGTATAGATCACGTCCTGCCATTGCTGATTGTATTCGATGCCCATCACCCAGACGTCGACATCACGGGCGCTGCTCAAAACGAGCGTCGTGGACTCTGATGCACAGTTTCCGGCCCGGTCGCAGGCCCGGAAGAGAACCGTGCTCGTCCCTTCGCGAGTCAGCGTGACCGGCACGTCGGTTTCGTAGGCCCGATCCGGACACGGAGTCGCCCGGCCGCAGACATTGCCCCCACTGAAGCTCACGCTGCGCTCGCCCGACTCGTGCTCCACCTGGAGATCAACCAGCGCCAGGCTCTCGTCATCGCGAATCTGGACACGGATCGGCGTCTGCTGCCGATCGACCACCGTCCCGGCAGCAGGGCTTACGATATCGACAACCGGCGGGTCGGTGTCCGGGCCTGTCACCGGTCCGCCGCCAGTATCCAGACCCAGACTGTCGACGAAGAAGAAATTGTGCGGCGACTGTCCCGGCACACCAGCCGACAGCTCGACACGCCGGAACCCGCCGAGGCTGGTTATCGACAGCGGCTCACCGTCGATACGCGCCCGGCCCGTGAGCCGCACGGAGTTCCTCGCGACGATGCGGTTGCCGGAATCAAATGCGCGAATCGAGACTTCGGTTCCTTGCGGCGCCGAGTAGTCGAGCGAGACGTGTGCCGAAAACGTGCGAACCGTTCGCGTGAAGTCGATACGAAGCTCGCGCCGCTGAAACTCGTTGACATCGGGCGGCGCGGCAGCATTCGGCGCCGAGAGGGCCCGGCGGCAGGGCCGGTTATTCGTGCAACGCACCGCGACGACACCGTCCGGGAACGTGATGCCAAGTTCGCGGTATTCGAATCGCAGCAGGCGTCCGTCGCCAATGGCCGAACCGTCCGGGAGGCGGTCAAAATCGATGCTCGCCGTAACCGTGGGCGCAGGCGGCGGTGGCGGAGTCGGTCGCGGCGGCACGGGTGGCCTCGGCGTGGGGATTCGAGAACCACCGCCGTCCTGAACGTATACCGTGAAGCGATTGTCGACCGGCCTGCCATCCGCGGTCAGACAACGCACATTAACGGCCCCACCGCCCCATCCGGCGACGTGACAGCGGTTACTGCCAGGGCCGTAGGCAGACACCTGAACGTTGCCGCCGGCCCCGACGTCCGGTCCGAATGTGAGACGGTACAAGCCGGCGCCGCTGCGCGTCGCTGTAACACCGGCGCCCGCCCGGATTCGGGCATAGTTCCGATCGACGGCGTAATTCGATGTGGTCGGATTATTCGCCCATGCGTAAGATATCGATGCCGGCGCGTTACTGCCCGCGAACAGCAGGCTGAATGCCGCATCGGCAGGCACGCCGCTCGCCGCGAAACAGCGCACGTCGACGCCGCTGCTGCTCCAGCCCCGGATGCTGCAGTACTCGCTGCCGGTCCCGTACGCCGTGACCTGCGCGTCTCCTCCTGCGCCCAGTGGGGCGCCGAAATTGACCCTGTATGCTCCCGCAGCGGAACGCGAGACGTTCACGGCCGAGCCGCCCGGCGTGAAGGCGTAATTCGGCGCCGCGCGGTAATTCGCCGCACCGGGTTGCCCGGCCCAGGCATACCAAGTTCCTTGTGTACCGGGCTCAGCTCGGGTAACCAGTAAGGTGAATCGTAAATCGGCCGGCCGGCCGGCAGCGTCGAAGCACCGCACTCGCGCTGCGCCGCCGGACCAGCCCGCGGTCTTGCAGTGCCCGGTAGCCATACCGTAGGCCGTGACCTGAACATTGGCGCCCGGACGATTCACGATAACGCCGAGATCCACAGTGTAATTTCCCGGACCCATCCGCGTGATTTCCTGCGGCACGTTGCCGCCCGGACGAAGATACGCATTGTTCGGGATGTATTTGGCCGCCTGCGGCTGATCTGCCCAGAGGTACGCTGTGACCAGCTCGGCCGTGCCGGTAGCCGGTGCCGCTACCAGCACGAATGCGCACAGCAATGCCATGGCGCGGCGCCCGGAACGCTCGAGCCCGACTGTCCTCAGAAGCGCTGACATGAACCTGTACCATTCGGTTGTACGACGCAGGCCGTCCCTGTGGGGAAGGTGGGTATTCTGGTTATTCGGCGCATGATCTGACACTCCCCTGCTATCGTTCGACCAATTCGACCCGACGATTCTTCGCACGGCCGTCCTCCGTCTGGTTAGTCGCGACAGGCGCAAGGTAACCGATGCCCCAAGCGTCGAGGCGTGACCGATCGACGCCGTGCTGCTCGGCCAGCGACTGAACGACGGCGGCCGCGCGCCGGCTCGACAGGTCCATGTTGTAATCTAGGGATCCGCGATTGTCGGTGTGACCAACGACGACCAGCTGTAGCCCAGGCCGATTGGCAAGCAGCGTCGCAATCTCCTCGAGCGTGGCTTGCGACTCCGGCCTGACCGTCGCCTCGTCGGTGTCGAAATAGATTCCATACAGCGATACGCGGCCGGTTTCGGCTATCGATTTCGCCATCTCCTGCGCGTCGATCAGAATCTGATCCACCTGCATTTGTGTGGTCTCGACGACCTTCACGTGCACAAGATGACCCTCATACGCGGCATCGCGAAAGTCGTATATGCTCACATACGTATCACCCGCAGGATCCGCGCGACGCGCGACCTCGTACCGTTGCTCATGCTGGAAATCGCCGACGAATTGGAGTCGTCTTTCCCCCATTACCCGGCCGGCAAAATGAATCGCAGCAGTAGGATCTCCGCCGCAGTCCAGTTTGTTGCACGCGAAGATCGCCTCGAAACCGGCATTCTCGAGCTGCTGCTCGTAGTTGCGCATGACTTCCAGCGTCGAACGCTCGCGCGGCACACGATAATAGATCTCCGTTATTCTGCCCTCGAGAGCGATAAGGTCGTCCGTGCCATTACCGCTGATGATCGACGTTTCGTCGTACTCCGTCTCTTTATAGTCGAAGATCACGGCGCCGGCATAACGCCCGACCAGGGGATGATCCGAGGAGCCCGAAACGTCGCCCTCGGCGGCCATCACCCCTGTCGCCGATGCGGTGGCAACGATCAACCCTGCCAGTACCAGTGCACGTAAAGATGTCGACATGGCTCTCTCCGTTTCGGTCGCTTCCCGTTCGTATGCAAAGAGTATAGATCGCTGCAAACCGATCTCAATAGGGCTACAACGTGGCCAATAGCTACCTGGGCCGGCGTTGACCTTATGGGACTTGGTCTCGGCGCAGTTCCCTGAGTCATATGCCGTCAGTCGGAGTATCGACCCATTCGGTTCAAGGCATTTCGGCAGGTCGAGAAGGCACCCAGGTCAATTCCGACGGAAAGTGCTCAGGGAGAAATGCCTGCGGCTGCTGGACATCCCGGTTGAACTGGTCTATCTAACTGTGTGTTGTAGTTGGATTTCGGCACGGCATTCGCCTGCCGATTCGGAGGGCTGCCGACATGCACCGTGTCCTGATCGGATTCATAGTCGGCGTACTTGCCGGCGCCGCCATTGCGGCAACCCTGGGTTCTCGATACCTGGAGTTCCGGGATATTACCAGACACAGTTCCGTAGACCTGCCGCTCACGACCATTCTCGACAACATCGCCGCCGACATCGAACGCGGGAATCTTGACCTGGCTGCGACGAAGACGACCTTCCTGGCCGAGCAATGGCGGGCCTACCTCGCAGGCGGTCCTCCTCCCGAAGCATTCCTGGCCGCGAGTTTGACTGAAACGCCTGCCATACCGAGACGACCGATGACTGAACCAGGAGAAACCCGATGAAGACATTCATGATGTTAATGACCGTAGTGATTGCGGCGGCGCTTGGCGTCGCGCTGATCGGTGACGCTTTCGGTCAAGCGCAGATGAACACGACGATTACCGACAAGGCCGAAAACCTGCCGCAAAAAGCGACGACAACGACATCCATTTCCGCTCAGCGAGCACAGCTCGATCTGGAAACCCGGGTGGAAATTCTCGAGCGTCAGGTCGCTACGCTACGTTCGCAAATGGAACATCTGATTGCTCAAAGCAGCGAACCAGGTATTCGATATATCGGGCCAGATCGCCGCATACGTGCGCCGGCCGACGAAAAAGAAGCGGTATCGGACTACACGGGGCCGCGGCTGAAGACTCCCGATAAAAGCGACAAGGACTGATCTGGCAAAACGGGCTCGCGCTCTGTGCCGGCACCTTCGATGCAGATTGAACAATTCAGTGCTTCGAAAAGCGAATCGGTACCGGGACACAACTGGCACAGGCTATCGACGCCTGCAGTCGGGAGTGAATCAGGGACCCCAGATGAGCATCGCGACGCGGACTAAGCGACTGACAAGCGTGTCGGTGATCCTCACGATTACCTGTTTTGGTCTGCCAACTGGTGCAGACGCGCAGGTTCCTGAAGCACGACGCATTGCATATGCAGTGACGTTGCTGAAGGACAACGATATCGAGGTCAGTCCGGCTACGATCAGGGGGGTGCTCAGTGACGGCACCGAGACCGTAGTCTGGATCAACCAGCATCATAAGGGCCTTCCCGCGTTCTATCAGGATGTGGGATACGTGTTCGACGGCGCCGGCCTGCTGGACCGTCGGCCCGGGAGCGATGAACCTCTTGTATTAGGCAATCCAGCGCCGGATAGTGCGTTTCCTGCAGACATTGAGCCCCGTCTGAGTCAAGCGGAGACAGTCATGATTATCGGGAATATCAGGCGCGGCAAGGTGTTGACAGGGTGCTAGCTCCGGACGCCCCGATCCGGTAGGGACATCTCACGTACCTTTGCCAGCACCAAGGATACGAGCCCCACGGGCCGGCTTCTGAGCCCCCTATGGCGTGGGGTTCCCAGGCAGGTCTGCCGCTCTGCGAGAGCCCCCACCGAATTTCTCTTGCCTCCTCCTCGTTGTTGAGATGAGTGAAGAAAAAATCGACACGTTGAAAGCTCTCGCAATTTCCGCGAATGCGGAACGACTAACGCTAATCGAAGTAAAGCGTGTACCGGTTCTTTAGTCACTTGGAAAAATGCACCGCGGTGGGCTCTGGCCGTTACATTGACAGGAAATCGCCCCCGTTGAGTGGACACACTGCGGTGCCACGATCCACCCTGGGCAAAAGGCGAGGCCCTGCCCCTTCCTGATCACCCAGTACCAAATATCGCCCGAACAAATCTCAGGGCGTGCCCGTGCGGATGGATTCCGTATACTGCATCGCTATGGCGCAAATTCAGACAGTTTGAGCTTGCTGTCGGGGTCATTGAAGATGTTTGTGTTGGCCTTATGCGCCGTACAATACAAGACGAGGTCGCCTGACGGCGTGACATGCGGCATCGCCCCGGCGCGAAAGCTACAGAAGCCGTCGTCGCTCTGCGAGAACGCGCGGCCCGCCACGGCACGGAAGCGAATGGACTTGTCGTCCGGGCTTTCCAAAACAAACAAATGTAGCAGACCACGCCCTACATCCAAGGGCCCGTCGGCGCTGATGGTCACCGCGCCGAAGTCGGGATTGCCCGCGCCGACCATGAATACTCGTCCGCTGTCACATTGGGTCAGGAAGGTCGTATTCTGATACCGGCCGGTGAACTGGCCGGCCGGGACGACTCCGCCGTTTTCAGCATTCCAGTGCTGCAGGTAATCCCAGCGCGTGAACGGATCAATGCGTGTGCTCCGGCTACGGTAGAACCACCCTTCTGCGCGATCGTCCTTGCCGTGAACAAACATCAGATAAGTTCCGTCGAGCAGCTTCGTAACCGCAACTGATGTTGCATGACTCGGCTGCCGGGGCTCACCCCGTGAGCCATCCAGTTCGAAGCGCTGAAGGTGACGGGCATGCTCTGGCGTCGCCAGGTTGAAGAAATCGATGAATGTCCGCTGCCCGCAAGCAGACCTTTCATCGCAGCTCGCCGTGATGGCCAGGATCTGGCCGATAGTCTGCAGACCGCCCGGATGATCCGTACCGCGCATGGGATAGTAGAAACGAGTTCGGGTGTTGGCACCGGGCTCTGTAGCAGTTACCGAAAAGGCATCGCCGCCGTTGCCGTCGAGATCGCCCAACTCTACGAGGAAGAATCCACCACCGCCGGCATTGCCGGGCCGCGACCGGCTGAGCACGAACCACCGCTCCGGCGGAATGCCGGCGATGCGAGCAATGCCCTGAACATGGCTTGTCCAGCCGGCGAACTCCGCCAGTACAGTGTTGGACGGCGGCAAACGCCGCCCCCCCGCGGAAGTATAGCGAATGCGCGAGGTGGGTCGACTCGGCAATGCGTTAAATGCAGCGACTACATCCGTCACGCATCGGTTACACGCGGGGTCACCGTATCGGCAATCGGTCTTGCCCAGCAGCTGATCCGCCAGTCCTGGCGCGGGCGGCTGTTCCGGGGCGCCGCCGCCCGCAGTAAACAGTGCGCTGAAGCGGCTGTCAGCAGCGTGACCGCGTGCATCGAAACACCGAATGAGGACGCGACCGGCGCCCCAGCCGCCCACGTTGCACCGGTTACCAGTGCTACCGTAGGCGGTCACCTGCCCGTTCCCGCCTTCCCCCACGATGTTACCCAGCGCGACACTGTATACGCCGGGTCCCGTACGCTCGATGGTCACCGCTGAGCCTGCCGAATTGTAGGCGTAACGCAAATCCGCACGGCCCCCTGAGGCGCCCCCAGCCCAAGCGTAGGCCTGTTCCCTAGCCGCTTGCTCGGTCGTGTAAAGCAGCGAAAACTGCGAATCGATGGCTGCACCTGTTGCCGTAAAGCATCGGACCGACGCCGCGCCGCCGCCCCAGTGGGCTACCGCACAGTGCACCGCTTGGTTTCCATAGGCAGTAACCTGCACGTTGCCGCCCGCCGGCAACTTTTCAAAGTCGACAGTGTAGCTCCCGGTCCCGTTTCTCCGCACGTGCACGGGCCGGCTGGCGGGCTGGGCAGCGTAGATTGGTGCCGCTGTGTAACTGGGCTCGGTTTCCCGATCAGCCCATACATACGCAATGCCCGAAGCTCCTCGGGCGGCGCGCGTTGCCAACACGCTATAAAGGCTGTCAGCCGGCGTACCTCTCTCACTGAAACATGCCACGCGAATCACGCCGCGGGACCAATCCCGAACTGTGCACAGCTCACTCGTCGTGCCGACGACGCTGACCTGCACGTTTGCGCCCGGCTCGACGACGATCTCCCCGATCTCTATTTCGTATTTACCGACGCTGGTGCGGCGTATTACAGTGTTCCGGTCTTGCGAGTAAGAGACTCGTGGCGAATATCTTCTTGTGGACGGTTGGTCGCCCCATACGAAGACGCGCTGCACGCCCACACCTTGCCGCAGCGCGTCAGAAACTGTCTCGGACACCGTTGGGGTTGGCAACACTGACGGCGGTCGCACGCTTTTCTGTCCGACCTGGGCGGCAACTAGTATGGGAGCGTAAAGTAAGAGACACAGAGCCCCCCCCAACAGGAGAGACCGGCTTGACTGCTTCACGCCGGCCTGGCACCGAAATACCGATGGCTTTTTTCTACGTATCGCGCAACCTGCCTGACTTCCGTTCATATCGTGGGGCGCCCTATATGAACTACATCAACGGGCATTTCAACATTGGATGATCCAACAGTCTTCGGGACAATCTTTGCTGTGCCGCGCAATGCGCACCGTCGACAGACCGAACTCGTTCTTGCATTGTGAGGTTCGGAGTATGCCCTAACAAATCAAGACGTATCTGACTTAAATGTAACACTTTGTGGATTTTGTGTCTCGGTATGAACGAGGAACGGAACGAACCGACGATCGTAAGTGGCGTCGTCCGGTACCGTTGCCCCGGAGCACCCATGTAACACAGCATTACCTAGGACGAGTCATGTGCTAATTGGCTGCCGATCTGGGTCAGCAAATTTCGAAGTAGGGACGATTATGCGAGCGTTGGGCAAACGCTCGTTGCAGATTTGGCTTGTGAGAGGAGCCATGGTCGGCATTCGATTTACGCCGTTCGTAGCAATGCAGTAGCAATTCCGGATTGACGATTCAGCTTGCCAGCGCACCGTACCAAGTACGATCGTAACTTTATCAAGAAGTGACGAAAAATAAGAAGGCTGGTCGCCAGGGGCAAAATCGAACCACCGGCACGCGGAATTTCAGATCGCTAAGCGCTCGATTCCGTTGTTATTGAACAACCAGCGTGTTGACGACCATGCAGCATTCCTCAGTTTTGCTGCGTCCCTCATTGAGACACGGGCCTGAATGCGCCACCAATAGCCCCGTCCGGAGCCGTGTGCGGTGATCGTGCGATAGCGATGAACTGTCAGGCTCAGACGTTCAGCGACAGATGCCCTTGTTCCGAGGGGCTGATATTGCGGTGGAAATGGCGCATCTGTGTGCCCCGGTAATGCAACCCCAAGGCCATCCGGGCCCTCTGCACTGGCTGAACCGATCGTCCGGCTGATACGACTATAAGAAAAAGGGGCTCACATCGAGGCCCCGGTTGCTTCAGGAGTACAGTGATGATCAAGTCAAGCCACAGAACCCTCACATCCTTGCTCTTCACGGCGCTGGTCCTTTGCCACTCGGCATCTACCATCGCGCAGAGCAAACCAGTCAAGAGACCCCCCTCGCCGCTCCCGCAAATGGAGGTGCTCAAGAGCCCGGCAATGGACATGATCGGGAAGACGGCAGAGTTACGAGTGATCCGGGTCGATCGGATCGGCAGTGGCTCCATTCAGCCGGGCGAGGTAATCAGGGCAAACGTCTGGATTGCCAACGGCACAGCAGTTGGCGCGACCGTCAGCGCAGCCAGCATGGGGCCCAGTGGCCAGGTGCGGCGCGGAAGTTCGGCAGTTACCATTCAGCCCCACAGCTCGGCTGCCGTTCGTCTCGATATTCCGGTGGAGGTCCCGCAAATCCGCGATGACCAGTTTTCCACACTCGTCGGTATCGTGGCCACGAATCGTCGCAGCGGCAGCTGGATGGCTCAGCTATGGCGGGACGGCAACGCCAATGACAACGTCCTGCGGGTGAGCTGGGCGGTCGATCCAAGCGTCTACACCGTTCGCGTGCACGTGAGAGATTTTTATGTGCGCGATGATTGCGACGATGGTTCATCGGACCCCGGTGAATGGAGCTTTCACTACGGCGCCGCCGCTGCCAATAGACCCTGGGATATTTCTGCAATCCAGCGGCTGAATAACCCGGCGACGATTAAAGAAGTAAGGCGGTTTGGGGATGACTTGACCGTGTATTCGAACAGACGCTACGAGGTGAATCGTACACTCGATCTCAACCCCGTGTCCTCGACGCAAACGATCCTCGTCTACTTCAGCTACGCCGATTACGATCGACCGTTCTGGGGCATTGACAACTCTTGTTGGATGCATGGAGATGGCCTGTGGCTCACCGCAGACGAATGGCGGCGTGGAGGAAGTTTTTCCAAGACGGACTGGAATAACAATGTAACGCTGAATTTCTCGATCTCCGCGCGGCCGGTAACGGTTCGATGACGCCCGGGTCGGTGTGACATGTGGGTGGCCGATCGTGGTCAGCTCCGGTCGGTCGCCGGATGATAGACTCCACAGTGGCGCTGGGGCACCCATGCGACCGCAAGGACACTCTGAGTTATGCGATCAACTTCAATTGTCTTGATTTTATGCATTGCGAGCGCAACGGTGCTTGCGGATTCTCCCAGAATGCCTGTGTCACTGGTCTTCTCGTGGACAAACGGCGGCTATTATTTTCGGTTGATACCTTCTGCCGATTTCGATGAGAAAAAGACCAAGGGTATTTTGTACCGCGTATCTGACGGTGAAGACGATTTGCTTTACGAGTCTGACGGCTGGTACTCGTTTAATGTTCTCGTTTCCAATGACGGAAGGTATCTGGCGAGACGCGGTCCGTGGCCAAGTAGCTCATCGGATCCAGAGAAAACTCCTGCAATCGTTTTTTATGCGGACGGCGTGCCAGTCAGAACCTACTATGTATCCGATCTGATCGCCAATTTATCGAAACTTGAATACTCTGTGAGCCACTATTCGTGGGGCGGGCCGTTGAGGTGGTCCGATAGTTCTTCCGTCGACCATTTTGTCGTTGCTACAGTCGAAGGAAAAACGATCAAGTTCCATGTTCGGACGGCTGAGATACTAAAGTAACAGTCTCGATTGTTGCTTATGGCCGTCTGCGTTAGTACATGGTTAGGCAATAGAAATAATTGAAGAGCGGCTCTCGGCAAGATTCTGTGCTCATTGTCAGCGTCGTCTTTTGATACTGCCTGCCCAGCCGATCTGACCGATTCGGTCCGGTCAAGTGTTCCGAAATACCTATGGCAGCCGGCGGTCACACCAATCTCTGCGAAGCGAGGAACAAATTCGGCTTACAGGGATTCCGAGACCGCGCGATCTCCAACAATTTGCCGATCAATGATGGATCGAATCGAGAACGTCGAGCAGCGTAGCAATGCCAACGAGCGTTATGGGCTGGCCTGGATAAATCATTGTGCGGATCGATATGACAGGGGCCCTTGTTGGCCTACCGGCGAGCAATCAGAAAGTCGTCGAGAATCGCGGTCGCCTTTTGCTCGATCAACTTTCGATTTCTAGTATTAAAGAGCCACATACTGCAGATCGGAAGTGGCTCTTTACGACGCCCTGATTGATTCTCCAGCCAAACGCCGTGCGGATGGCCGCCTTTTGAGCTAAATGACAGCGGTGCTTATCGACACGTAGGTTACAGATTGTTCCGTACACATGGTCTGCACGTTGTCCGGAATAAGGTGTAAACAATGTGACTAGAATGGAGCCATCGAGGATTGGCGGCCAAGAGTGGAATCGAACCACCCACGCGCGGATTCTCAGAAACTCAAGTGAATGATTCAGTTTCTATTTATCTAAAGAGCTACCGGGCCGTCCGTTGCTCGAATTGCATTACTATGCATAACGATGCACAACTGACCCACGCAAATCTCACACATCCCGTCCATCGCTCATGACAGACGCGTATGTTAGAGGCGATACAGCAAAGGGAGTACGATGGAGAACCCGATCCACAAGATCACGATCAACGGAATACCTGCTTTAAGAAAGTCTGCGAAACGGTAACCGCCGGTACTCAGGATCAACAAATTTGTCTGGTAGCCGAAAGGCGTAGCGAAACTCATGTTCGCGCCGAACAGAACGGCGAGGACGAACGGCAGCGGATCAATGCCGAGCTGCTGCGCCGCCGCTATCGCGATCGGCGTACCGATGACGGCCGCCGCATTGTTGGACACAATATTCGTCAACACGGCCATGATAAGGATGAAAGCGCTGAGAATTGCCGCTGTCGGCAGGCCACGCGCAGCGCCGACGAACCCGGCCGCGAGGTACTCGGCCATGCCGGTCGCGACGAGCGCCTTGCCCATCGCCAGGCTGGCAACGATCAGCATGATGACGGCGACCGGGAGGGATCGACCCACATCACTCCAGGCAAGACATCCTAAAGCAATCATCAGGCCGACACCGATCAGGGCGGAGATGGAAATCGGCAACACGCCGAATGCCGCGACGCCGATCACCAGTGCCAGCACGAGCAGTGCTCGCCTGGCACGGTGTGTTCTGGGAAACCCGGTCGTACCATCGACGACCAGCATCTTGCGGCCGGATTTCAAAGCATCGAGCGCCTTGCGAGTGCCTTGCACGAGAACGACGTCACCGGCGCGCAGGCGAACCGCGTCCGGGTCCGCTGCATTGCGTTCGCCGGGTGTTCTCGCCCGATGTACTGCCAGGGGAACCAGGCCGAAAAAGGCATCGAACGAAACCTCGGTCAGTTTCCGATGATGCAGCGGTGAGTTGACGGTTATGACGATTTCAGCCAGCTGCTGATCGTTTTCCCTTTTTGGCGCCTCTGCCTGATCCGCCGTGTCGAAGAGCGTGGCCCCTATTACTGCCTCGAAGCGCTTCAGATTCTCTGGCGTGTCCTTGACGTGCAAGCGATCGCCGGCCTGCAGCATCACAGAAGGCAACTTCGCCAGAAGCGTTTCGCCTCGCCGAATCTGCTCGATACGCATGTCGTGTTGTGTCTTTTCGAGAATCTCTTGCAGGGTTTTTCCGACTGCAAATCCGTCTTCGCGGACGGTGAGCTGGGCATCGAAACGGCGCGGGCGCGTCTCGGTCATGGGCAGCGCCCGATCGGGCAGCAGTCGTGGCACGACCAGCCAGACGAACGCCAGACCGACCCCACCCACTAATAGTGCGGGGAGCGTGATGTCGAACATGGCAATGTCAGCTACCCCGAGATCCCGCGTGATTCCGACGACCAGCAAATTCGTCGAGGTGCCAATTGTGGTGGACATACCCCCCATGATCGTTGCAAGCCCCATGGGCAACATGAATCCCGATGCCGGCAGCTTCGTGCGCACGGCAATACCGACGAGAATGGGAATCATCAGTACCACGATCGGCGTGTCATTAACGAATGCGCTCATGACGAACACCGCGACAAGCATGAGCAGCAGCGCCACTTGCGGCCGCTTCGACCACTGGTCGCCGGCAAATCGGGCCACCGGCTGCAGAGCGCCCGTGATCTCGAGCGCCTTGCCGATGACTATGAGCGAACAAATGGCCACCAGTGCCTCGTTGCCGAAGCCGAGCAGGAACTGTGCCGGGTCGAGCGTTACACCGTCGACCTCGTAGGGAAACAGATGGAATCCGAGAATCAGCACGATTATCACGGCGAGACTCGAGGATTCCAGCGGCAGCCTGTCGCGCGTGAACAGGATCAGGGCCGTTACTATCAAAACAACGACGGCGATCCCGTGCGCATCCGGCGTAATCGTCTGCGTGGCCATGTCGTAGTACACCGTTCACTGGAAGGCCAGCGTTTCCGCGGCGCTCAACTTGCCAGTCTGCAGCAGACGCCAAGGCCGCATACGCGGCCATCGTGGTAAATACTTACATACGGGCGCATCGCCGCCACCCAATAAATATGCAGTGTTATTGTTGTGGCGGAGCGCTGAAATCACGGGCTAAAAATTGATGGCCAACTATCTTCTGGACATCGTTGTCTTGTTGACAGCAGCCGTGATTGCGGTGCCGCTGTTTCGTGCGGCGGGTTTTGGAGCAGCCCCGGTTTCCTCGTCGCGGGAGTGCTGGTGGGACCGTCCGGTCTGGCACTGATCGACAACGTTTCCGAGATCGGCCAGCTCGCCGAGCTGGGCGTAATTCTCCTATTGTTCGTCATCGGCAGTGAGCGCTCGACACGTTAGTACCTGTTTAGATTGGCGACCAAGGGCGAAATCGAACCACCGACACGCGGATTTTCAGAACGCAGGTGCACGCCCTAAAGGTAAACTTTTCGACAAGTTATCGGGACGTCCGTTGCTTCAGTTGCAGCACTGTGCACAACGAAATTCGACTAATTCGCTCAAGTCCCCCGCTACAATGACGTTTCGATTCTCATTACCCACCCCAATCCCCAGATTCCCACCGGAAGCCCTATGTTGCTCTTTATTACCGCAGTAAGCGTTGTCCTGGTCGTTTCTTTCCTGTGCTCTATTTTCGAGTCGGTCCTGCTGTCGCTGACCCGACCGCAAATCGAAGTTCTCATGCAACGCGAGAAGCGCGCCGGACAGCTGTTGTCACGTTTCAAAGAGAATATGGATGTGCCGATAGCGGCGATCCTGATTCTCAATACGGCGGCACACACGATCGGCGCCGCAGTTGCCGGCGCAAGTTATGAGGATGTCTTCGATGCCGGCACCCTGTGGCTGTTCTCGATCATTTTCACGATTGCTGTACTTTTCTTCACCGAAATTATTCCCAAGACGCTGGGTGTCACTTATGCACCAACGCTGGCGTCACCTGTCGCGCACGGCATCCGCTGGCTGACGACGGTATTGCGGCCGCTCGTCGCACTGAGTGAGAAGGTCTCGCGGCCGCTGCGGCGCGATGTTGATTTGCCGGTCACGACGGCCGAGGAAATTCGCTTGCTCGCAATGCTGGGCCGAAGCAAGGGTGCCGTCGGTGTCGATACGGCAGGGATGATTGTGGGCGCAGCACAACTCAAATACATGCACGCTCATGACGTCATGTTGCCGCGCGAGGAAGTGCGTTTCCTCTCAGGCGAAATGAATCGCAGCGAGGCGATGGAGTTTATTCGACAGACCGGACACAGTCGTTTTCCGTTCTCGCCGACCCGCGATCTGAAAGACGTCTCGGGCATAGTGCTCGCAAAGGACTTGCTTTACTGGCTGCTGCACCATGACGATAAAGAGATCGATTGGCACAGCCTGATAAAGGAAGCACTGATTGTCCCACCGAGCGCACCGCTAATACAGCTGCTGCGGACGTATCAGGATAAGCGCCGGCACCTCGCGATCATCATCAATGAGTACGGCACCGTGGAGGGCATTGCAACGCTCGAAGACGTGCTCGAGGAGATTGTCGGCGAGATCCTCGACGAGAGCGATCTGCCGATACGCGAATTTCACCAGCTGGCCGACGGCTCGCTCGTCGTTCGCGCGCGGGTCGACCTCCGTAAGCTGAGCGCAAAACTCAAGGTAGCCTGGGACCCGAAGTTCTCAGTCTCCACTATTGGTGGCTTGGTGACTGAAGAGCTCGAGCGAATTCCGCAAGCCGGCGACACAATCCGCTGGAAGGGTTATCGGATCGAAGTGCTGCGGGCCGACAAACGCCGCGCCAAGCTGCTCCACATCCGCAAGGAATGAGCACTTCGCAGGGAAGGCGCCCTGGTTCCATCGCCTGCGTTACCTGATCGATCATTCATCTGCAGTCAGGACAGTTAATGAAACGGCTATGCCGGCGGGACGCGTTCGAGCCAGTCTTCGAGGGCTTCGGTATGTTCCTTTTCTTCCTCGGCGAACTCCGCTGCCAGGCGCCTGACTTCGGCGTCGTCCGTCTGCTCGGCGACGGTCTGATAGAAGCGCATCGCGCGCTCTTCATTGTCGCGGGCATACTGCAGCGCATTGTGCGGCGTCATCATGTAGTCGAAGCCTTCCTCGTCACCGACCTCCGTCGGCGCCACCCAACGGAATTGCCAGGATTTGAGTTGAGGCAATTCGATCTCACCGACATGCTCTTTGATCGAGTCGCGGTGCATGATCGAAAACCGGTGCATGTCCCGAAAGATTGCAGCCACATCCAGGTTGATGTGCGCCTCCATCATGTCCGCGAGTTCCAGGTAACGGTCGGCCGCCTCGTTTTCCATTGCCAGTGCATGGGCAAGAAATTCCGGTAATGCGTAACTCAAATCAGTGCTCTCTCTTTTGTTTCGTTTTCATCGGGTCTGCACGCCGGCGAAAACTGGTTCCATGAGGCCGATTCCGCAATTAAAGAGGACTGTCTACTCCAAGGCAAGCAGATGATGGCCGAGAAATAACTCCATGTAAAAATCTTGCCGATCTGCGCCGTACAGATAGCCAGGGCGGTTCGATTACCCGAGGCGGGCGACCTTCCCTGCCCGGTGCGGATTCGATTCGCGCGAAATAGTAGCCGGCTGATCCGGAGTTTCTTACCGTTGTTACGATTCACTGCAGTGAATCCGCCTGCCCGGCACCATAGGCGCATGATTCTTCACGTAAAAAGTGATCCTGCATCTTCTCGAGTGACCCCCCGGGCTGATCCGGCTGCTATCGGCGTCGACCGCAGGTGAACGCGCTTATATTCTCTTATATTCCTGAACTGCTATTCGCTGGCGGGTTTCGGGGAGCCGCCGTTTCCATAAAGGGGGATACAGCGATGAACACGAAGAATTGTCTATTCACAGCGTCTGTGGCCGTCATGCTTTGCCCGTCGATCATGGCCGATCGGGCGTTCGCGCAGCAGAGTACAGGCGCAGGCAGGCTGGAAGAAATTATCGTCACCGCGCGCCGCATCGAGGAACGCCTTCAGGATACGCCGATATCGGTCAGCGTGTTCACCGCGGAGAACCTGGAGCAACGCATGATTGGTTCAACGGAGGATCTCGATCAGATCACGCCGAACCTTCAGTTTACTAACGACACGACGCTTGCGGGTAACAACAATTCGTCCAATATCTTTATTCGCGGCGTCGGTCAGACGGACCCGACATCGACCGTCGATCCCGGAGTGGCGCTGTATATCGACGACGTCTACATGGGGCAGTCCGTAGGCGGTACGATGGATCTCAGGGACATTGCCAGTGTGCAGATTCTGCGCGGGCCGCAGGGCACTTTGTTCGGCAAGAACAGTGTCGGCGGCGCCGTGCTGCTGACGACGGTCGAACCGGGTGACGAATTCGGCGGCGAGATTCGTGCGGGCACGGGCTCGGATAGTCTCGTCAACCTGTTCGCAGCTTTTGACGCGCCGCTGTCAGACACGGTCAAGAGCCGCTTCACGATCGGCACGAAGCAGCAGGATGGTTACGTGACCCGCGTTCAGACGGGTGAGGACCTCGGCGATACCAGCGTCTGGGGCGTGAGCGGCAAACTGGTGTTCGATGTCAACGACCGATTCAATGCCAAATTCCAGTTCGATTACACGAAGGCCGACGAGAACGGAAACCCGTTTGTGTTCGCAGCCGCCACCGAGACTGCGACGTTCACGAGAGCGGCCAGCGGCGAGGCCGGCTGTCCCGGCGCCGGTTACCCGGCACCGGTTCCGATGATAGAAGATGACCGCTGCGCCAACGATTTCCAGAACAAGGGGCCGTATGCGAACAATGGCACTAACCCGATCGAGAGCAAGCTCGAAAACTGGGGCGCTGCGCTGTATCTCAACTACGGCCTGAACGACGACTGGGCGCTGAAGTCCGTCACCGCCTATCGCTCGCTGGAATGGGAGGGCATCCGAGATGCAGACAACACGCCGCTGACGATCCTGCATACCGATTATGACAGTGACGGCGACCAGTTCAGTCAGGAACTGCGCTTGTTGTACGCCGCGGAACGGTTGAGCGGAACCTTCGGTCTGTTCTACTTCGAAGAAAAGATAGACGACATCGTCTTCGTGGAATTGAACGATCCCGCGCCCGGCTCGCTGGCCGACAGTGATAACAATGTCACCGACAACAACAGCTGGGCGCTGTTTACGCAGTGGACATACGACGCAACCGATCAGCTCTCGTTGACGATCGGCGGCCGTTATACCGAAGACACGAAGGGTTCGACGCCGGATCAGTTCAATTACAACTTCCCGCAGGCGAAGTACCTGCCCGTGCAGCTCTACGAGGATACGTTCACCGATTTCTCGATGGCGGTATCGGCGGCGTACCGGGTGAACGCGCAGACGATGATTTACCTCAGTTACGCCGAGGCCTTCAAGGGCGGCGGCTGGAACAGCCACTTCAATACCTGCCAGATTCTGGATCCCTGCGCGATTGCGCCACCGCCGGAGGGCCAGGGGCTGATAGAGGGTACGCCCCCTTACAACAACGCCGCCGCCGCCGCCGCGGCTTTCGCCACCGGAATCCACTCGTTCGGACCGGAAGAAGCCGCTACCTGGGAAATCGGCTTCAAAGCCGATCTCGCCGACAACACCTTGCGCCTGAATGCCGCGGTATTCACGACGGACTACGACGAGCTGCAGTTTACATACCGGTCGGGTGTCGCGCCCTACCTGGCCAATGCGGGCAAGGCCAGTATCGACGGTGCCGAACTCGAGATGACCTGGCTGCCGAGTGAAAACTGGACCATCGACGGCGGCATCGGTTACCTCGATTCGGCCATCGACGAACTGCGTACGCTCTCCGTAGTAGCCACCGGTGTGGAAGTCGGCAATCGGCTGCCGTACACGCCGGAGTTGCAGTACAGCCTGGGCATCGGTTACAGCACAGTGCTCGACAACGGCTGGATGATCGCTCCGCGTGTTGACTACAGCTACCGTGACGATGTTTTCTGGGATGCCAACAACACCCAGGAAATTGCCGTGAATTCTTCCAACTCGCTGGTCAATGTCGGGCTTGCACTCGGTCCGGACGAGGGTCCCTGGCTGCTTCGTGCAGCGATTACCAACGCGACGGATGAGCTGTACTCGACCGGCGGCAACTCGTCACTGACGACGGGTGCCGGTTACGCGGAAATCGCCTACGCACGTCCGCGCGAATATTATCTGACGTTCAGTTACGATTTCTGAGCGCGGCAGCCGGCTTCGAGGACCTACCATGACCAAAGGGGGGCTTTGCGCCCCCCTTGTCTGCGGGCATCGATCAGGCTACGTGAAGCGATGGCGCGATGGCGACTGAGAGTTTGGGATCGACAGGTGTGGTGCGTGCTTTTCATTCGGAGACAATGCCGCGGGATCGCCTGTCCCCGTCAGCGAAACCTGGACGGCAACGTCTGCGTTTCTCGGTGAACACCGACAGCGGATATTGTTGGCCTGAACACGTCGTGGCCGGCACGGCGACGCGGTCGCTGATCGGCATCGCCGGACTCCTGGCCTTACGCTATCAGAAAACGCGGCAGCCTTATCGACAGCGCAGCCGCTGCATTGACAATCTTTGAGAGGAATCGATCGATGACACGCAGACCACCCTTCAGAGCCGATCACGTCGGCAGCTTCCTGCGACCGAAAAAGCTGCTGGACGCGCGCGAGCAATTCAGGCGCAACGAGATCTCGGCGGCCGAGCTCCGTGCCGCAGAGGATGAGGCCATTCGCGGCATTGTCAAATTCCAGGAAGACCTGGGCTTAAAAGGTATTACCGACGGTGAGTTTCGGCGCACGTTTTTTCACGTGGATTTTCTGACGCAGCTGGAGGGCGTCGTCGAAGAGGGCGGCATTCAGACCAAGTTCCATCGTAAGGACGGCGAACTCGATTACGCGCCGCCGGTCATGAAGGTGAAGGGGAAACTGCGGCACGCGCGGCCTATTCAGAAAGCCGATTTCGAATTTCTGCAGTCGGTCACCAAACAAACGCCAAAGGTGTCGATTCCGTCGCCGACGATGCTGCACTTCCGCGGCGGCCGCAATGCCGTCGATCGTAACGCCTATCCGGACATGGATACATTTTATGCGGATGTCGCGAAGGCCTATGCGGCGGAAATTTCCTCGCTCGGTGATGCCGGGTTGACCTACCTCCAGCTCGACGACACGAACCTCGCCTATCTGTGCGACCCGGAACAGCGCGAGGCCGTCAGGGCCCGCGGCAGCGACCCCGACGAGCTCCCACGGATGTATGCGCACTGGATCAATGCGTGCATTGCCGACAAGCCGGCGAACATGACCGTTTGCGTGCATCTTTGCCGTGGCAACTTCCAGAGTTCCTGGGCGGCGGAGGGCGGCTACGAGCCTGTCGCCGAGGTGCTTTTCAACGAGCTCGAGGTCGACGCCTACTTCCTCGAGTATGACGACGATCGTTCCGGCGATTTTCGCCCCCTTCGATTCGTGCCCAAGGACAAAACCGTCGTTCTCGGGCTGGTGACGACCAAGCTCGGCGAACTGGAATCAAAAAGCGATCTCAAACGGCGCATCGACGAGGCGGCACAGTTTATGGACATCGAACAGATGGCGCTGTCACCGCAGTGCGGTTTTTCAAGTACCGTCCACGGCAACGAGATTCAGATCGAACAGCAGGCGGAAAAGCTGCGCCTCGTCATCGACGTCGCACGTGACGTCTGGGGAGATATCTAACACCGGGACATTTCGCATCTCCCGTCGGCGACACATGCAGCGATAAGAACGTCGAGTCACTGATCCACGCGCTCCCGGAGCCTGGCCAATCGGTTTACGTCGGTGCGGCGCGTCGCCTATTCCATCGAGTAGTAGCGATCGAGTAATGGAACCTGCACCGCGTGGCTACGGCCGTCGATCTCGTCGTCCAACGCGACTACCGTGCGGTCGAACATCGCCTGTGCGTCGGCCGGGGAGTCCGCCACGCAGGTCATTCCGATCTTTCCGTATTGTGAAAGCGCGCCGATCATGTGAAACAGCGCTCCGGTGCCCGAGGCATGCCGGAAGCCCAGGCCTTTCCGGGCGACGATTTCGAACAGGTCCTCAGGCAATAGGCCGCGATACGCCGCTGACTTCAGGTTGTCTGTGGCACTGTAATACTTTCTCGTGCCATCCGGCGCAAGAAACAAGCCGGTGTCGCCGTCGATTCCACCGCCGGTCAGAAACTGCAGCGCCATAAAGGGCGGCGTCGTGCCCCCCATGCGCAAATTGATCTCGATGGCGTAGGCGCCCCAGTTATCCGACCGGCGATCCCGGCAGGCCAGGAAATCAATACCGAAGCGGCCGAGAACCCCCCTGGCTGCGAGTACACGGCCAATCTTTTCGGCTTCCTCGAGCAACAGCTTGCGATAGGCGTCGTCGGCGGGAAACCGGCAACCGAGGTAAGACTGGCCTGTCGCTCCTCCCAGCACCTGCTCATGACTGGAGACCAGTACTGCCTCGCCATTTGGCGTGATACGCATCTGCACGCTGGGTGAGCGAACCTCGTCGGCGACGACGAGTTCCTCCACGATGCCGCCCATGGCCTCTAGTTTCCGCAAAAACAGCTCGGTGGTCTCTGTGCCGGAGGTCCAATGCATTCGGGCCAGCGCGACTCGTATCTCGCTCTTGCTGTCGCGAGCAGCCGGAAACTCGAAAACGCCGTTACCTTCGCCGCCGAAGCCCTCGTTGAGCTTTACGACGGCGCGAGAGGCGTCCGGCCGCTCGCGCGCGAGTTCGGCGAGGGCGTCGACGATATCCTCCTCGCTGCGCAGGTTCTCCCTGCCGGCCGGAAACCTCACACCCGCCTCGGCGAAAATTTGCCGATTTCCGGATTTGGTGCCATACACGAGATGGTCGGGGTCGAGGCCGTTCAGCGGGACGCCGAGCGCCAGCGCCAGTTGGCGCTCTCGCGGCGTGGAGTTGTAGCAGGTGAGATACGCGTGCCGCGGATCGCCGATGAGCCGGCGCATCCGCTCCAGGAATCGCGGTCGTTCGAGAATCTTGTCGCTGAGCGGCCTAGCGCTGCTGTCGAGCACGGATAGCATGTGCAGTCGATCCCGCGCGTGCCGCAACGGCACAGTCTCGAGCATGTCGAGGTAATAGTCGATGATGTCGGGGTGAACGGGCTGGCTAGTAACGTAGACGACGTGCGCATTGGGGTTGCGCAGCCGGATCAGCCCAAACAAGAGCCGCTCCTCGTAAAACGCGGCTCCGGTGACCTTCGCCAGTTCCTCCTGGTTCACACTCAGGGACGGCACGATGACGGACGTATGTTCGTAATCGCTGTCGCTCGACAATGCAGTCCAAATTTCGGGCAGCCGTTGCTTAAGGGCTGCGAAGCGGGCGGTGTCGTTCATCGACCGGGGCTAGCCTGCGTGTACTCGGACGGACTCTCCAATCTCGTTGAGAATCCGTCGCAGTACATCGTAGTCGGGATGCCTGACGCGCATCCAGGCATTCGCCATGTACCCCGCCTCTATCGGCTGCGTCGACGTACCGGGCTCAGGCAGATGCGCGGCGACAATGCACTCGCCGTAGCGCTTGCCGATCTCGTCCACTCCCGAATACCCGGTGATCCGGCCGTCACGCTCCGGCCTGAGCGCAATCATGCCGGCCGCGTAGCGACGTGACGGCCGATCGCGGACCTCGCCATGCACGATGGCACAGGCCCACTCGTAATACAGGTCGAATTCGTTGGCGGCGTTGTAGACGTCCCACTGACCGACGCCCGGGGGCCGGCAGCCGATCTCCGAGAATTTGAGTCCTTTGGGCCCGAAGAACCACTCCATGTGGGTCGCCGAAGTGCCGATCTCGAGGATCCCGATGACCTTGCGCGCCAGTTCGCGGACTTCCGCGTAACCGGGGGCGTCGATGCGGTTCGTGGCCACCATCTGCGGTGAAATCCAGCGTTGCCGCATCGCCTCGAGCACGTTGGGATAGTAGTGCGTGATGAATTCGTGACCGACCTCGCCGCCGACTGTCACCGTGTCGATAAAGCCCTCGTGACCTTCGATGAACTCCTCTACGGCGACCGCCTGGCCGGCCGCAAGTCCGGATTCGCGGATCACGTTCTCGAGCGCGTCGTCGTCACGCACGCGGTACGTCCCGGAAGCGCCCGCTCCGGCAGGTGGTTTCACGATCAACGGGTAACCGACCACGGCGGCGAATTCGCGTGCCTCATCGGGCGTCGTCGCACGGGTGGACTGTGCACAGGGAATGCCCGCTTTGCGCAGGGCTTCCTTCATAGCCGGCTTGTCCCGGCACAGGTAGGCCGTCTGCACCGAGGTGCCGGGAATTCCGGTTGCCTCCCGGACCGCCGCAGCCGCAATGATATGCGCCTCTACCGTTGCCTCCAGCCGGTCCACCCAGACCCTGTCTTGCACTAACCTGACTGCTTCGAGGAGCGACGGCTCATGCACCACAGACTGAATCTGCACGTAATCGGACAGCCAGTGTTTGAGTTCGTCCGACAGCTGCGACGCCGGCCGTTCTCCGATACCGATGACGTTGGCGCCGGCGGCATGCAGGCCGCGCACGAACTCGCGCTGGTTGTATGGGAACGAAGGCTCGATGAAGATGACGTTCATGGTGGACTACCCATTGCGCGGAACAACTCGAGATATCGCGCGCCCTGCTTTTCCCAGGAGAAATCCCTGGCCATACCGTTGGCTACGATTCTGCGCCAAAGCGCCTGATCTTGGAACAGGTTGAGCGCGCGATTGATCGCCCACGCGAGTCCGTCAGCGTGATAGTCCCTGAAAAGGATGCCCGTCCCCGTCCCCGTCGTCTCGTCGACCTGCTGAACCGAGTCCGCCAGCCCTCCGGTCTCGCGAACGACGGGCACGGTACCGTACTTGAGGCTGTACATCTGGTTCAGCCCGCAAGGCTCGTACAGGGACGGCATCAGGAACATGTCACTGCCTGCCTCGATCCAGTGAGCAAGCTTGTTGCTGTAGCCCCGATAGAAACACACGCGGCCGGGGAACCGGCGCTGCAGTTCTTCGAACATCCGCTCGTAGCGGGATTCGCCGCTTCCTAGCATGGCCAGAGTGAAATCGCGTTCGACAAGCAGCCGTGGCATGGCCATTTCGATCAGGTCGAATCCCTTCTGGCCGACAAGCCGGCTGACGATGCCGATCAGCGGCCGTTCAATTCCCGGCAACAGGCCCAGTTCCTCCAGCAATGTCCGCTTGCATTTGACCTTGCCGCTCATGTCATCAGGCGAATACCTGTTTGGAATCATCGGATCGACCGCCGGATCCCACTCCCTGTAATCGACGCCATTCAATACGCCGACGACTGATTGCACACGTTGCCGCAGCAGAGTGTTGAGTCCCATCCCGTAGTCGTCGCCCAGGATTTCACGCGCGTAGGTCGGGCTGACCGTCGTAATCAGGTTGGCGTACAAAACACCCGTCTTGAGGAAATTGATCACGCCGTTCTTTAAGTCATCCTGGTGCACATGATGCTCGGCACCGTGCAGCCCCAAGTGCCCAAGAATATGCCTCGAAAACATGCCCTGGTAGCCGATATTGTGGATGGTCAGCACCGACCCGGTGCGCGCGAACAGGCGATCCCACGCGTAGGTCGATCTCAGGTACAGCGGAATCAGAGCCGTCTGCCAATCGTGACAGCTGAGAATGTCTGGCGCGAAGCTTGTGCGTTGACACATCTCCAGCGCGCCCCGCGACAACAACACGAAGCGCTGGTACTCGTCGTCATCCTGCGTGTAGATGCCGTCGCGATCGAAAAAATGCGGGCAGCGCAACAGGTAGACCGGCATGGTGGTGCCGGGCAGTACCGCTCGGTCGATCGCGAACGGCACTTGGTGGGAACCGATGCGGATTGCCATGTCGGACGTTTCGGCCACGGGCTCGAAGTCGAGCCCCGATTGCCGGATGCGCGCGTAACTCGGCACCAGCACCCGGACGTCGTGCCCGGCCTCATGGAGGAAATTGCTCAGCGCAGCCGTCACGTCAGCCAGCCCACCCGTCTTGGCCAGCGGGGCAATTTCCGAGCTTACGAGACAGATCCTGAGTTGTTCTTGTTGTTCGACCATGTCTGGTCCCGACACGGTCGGTGTTATCCTGTTGCGGCTATCGCAACACACTTAGCCGTGAGCTATCACGTTGAACATTCTCATACTATCACCCGGATACCCGGCCGACATGCCGGAATTCACGCGCGGGCTTGCCGAGTGCGGTGCGCGCGTTTACGGGGTCGGCGATCAGTCGGTCGATGCCCTGCCGGAACTGGTCAGGCAATCGCTGTCGGAGTACGTACAGGTTCGCTCGCTCTGGAACTCCGGTCAGGTTATTGCGGAATTGCGTGAACGCCTGAAAGGTCATGCACTGGATCGCATCGAATGCCTCTGGGAGCCGGGCATCATGCTGGCCGCGGAATTGCGGCAGCATTTTGGCATCAACGGCCTCTCGGTCGAGCAGGCCCACCGGTTTCGCGACAAGGAAGCAATGAAGGTCGCACTCGATGCCGCAGGCATTCGAACACCCCGGCACATTGCAGCCGACAGCGTTGCCGGCTGCTGGGAAGCGGCCGAGGAAATCGGTTTCCCGATCATTCTCAAACCAATCGCCGGCGCCGGCTCTGCCGACACCTACCGCATCGAATCGGCCGACCAACTTCGCTCGGTCCTGCCGCGCCTGCGCCACATATCGCGGGTAAGCGTCGAAGAGTTCGTAGACGGCGAGGAATACACCTTCGATACGATTACGATTGACGGCACCATCGCCTATTATAATGTCGCCTGGTACCGACCCCGTCCGCTCATTGCCCGCAGCAACGAGTGGATAAGTCCGCAAGTGATCGCCCTCCGGGACGTCGACGATCCGTCACTTGCCGGCGGCATCGCTATGGGATTCGAGGTGATAAAGGCGCTCGAATTTGGCTCGGGATTCACACACATGGAGTGGTATCGCAAGGCGGACGGCGAAGTCGTCTTCGGTGAGATCGGCGCCCGGCCGCCGGGCGCACACCAGGTAGACCAGATGAAATATGCCTGCGACTTCGACGTGTTCCGCGCGTGGGGCTCGGCAGTCACCCGCGGTACGCTGGGGACCGACATCGAACGCCGCTACAACGTTGCAACGATCTACAAACGTGCCCAGGGTGTCGGTCGGATAACTCGAATCGAGGGCACCGAGACTCTGCAGCAGCGATTCGGCGAGCACGTTGTCTGGAACACGCTGTTGGCGCCGGGATCCGCGCGGCGCGACTGGTTGCAGACACTCGTGTCCGACGGCTTCATCATGCTGCGCCATCCCAACCTCGATCAGACCCTGGCGATGGCCGATGCTGTCGGATCGGAGCTGCGCCTTTACGCCGAGTGACGGCCGCTAGCTGAACTCGTCCAAGTAGCGAGGCAACATCTCACGCCAGGTATTCCAGTCGTGATGCCATTCGGCGCCCCAGGGGTCGACGCGATTCGGCACGCCTTTTGCGCCCAGCACGTTCGCCATTCGCCACGACTCGCCGATATCCTCGTAGTTGCCTTCACCGCTCGGCATCAGCACGAACCGAGTGCGCAGCAGTTCGAGCTGCGGGCCCTCGAGCCGCGGCAGATAGTGCAGTGGCGAAGAAACATAGAAGTCCTGGTTAATGCGGCCATCGAGATACTTGGACAAATCGTAGGTGCCACTCATACCGATGGCCATCCGGTAGGCATCCGGGTGGCGACACACGGTCGCGACCGCGTTGAAGGCGCCTATCGATGCGCCGGTCGCGATGATCTCGATCTCGTCACACCTGCAGTCCGCGCGAATCGCGGGCGTTACCTCCGTGTAGATGAACTCGTCGAAACGATTCTGCACAAGTGAACAGTATTCCGCCGAGTGATCGCCGGAAATCCAGGCCCGGCCCGCGATGCTGTCAGTTGAGTACACCTTGATGCGCCCGGCGTCGATCAGCGGTTCGAGCACGCGTATCAAGTGGAAACGCTCTACCTCTTCAGCGTCGCCGCCCGCAGTAGGGAACAGCAGAACGGGCGTACCGTAATGTCCCCAGCGGACGAGCTGAACGTCCTGCTCCAGGCGCTGCGTGTGCCAGCGGCTGACCTCTTTCTGCATGCTCAGGCCGCGCTGTCCCGCCGCCAGGATTGAACACGATCCCAGAACAATTCCGTGAACTGATCGACTTCATGTTGCGGGTAAAGCGCTTCAACTTTTTGGCGTATCGCGTCGAGAACGACATCGGACCCGAAGAATTCGTGAGCGACCTCGTCGACGTGCGCCAGATGGCGTTCGCAGAATTCCTCGAAACGCTCGGCATCGAAGTGTTTCATGGCCAGTTTCGCGTAATCTTCGAGTTTGTCGGCGAACGGCTTGTCTTCGTCGGCGATCGCGAAATATTTCTTCCAGTCTAGATTGGCGTGCATCGAGCGGTCGGTCGCCGCGCAGAAGATCGACCAGCGCAAGTTGGCCTTGATCAGCCACGGGAAGTGGTAATGCAGCGATGTCACCTGCGAGTCCGGGCAGGCGTTGGCGAAATCGATAAGCCGCCAGTCGCCGTGCGATCGCAGCGCTTCGCAGGAGTTGAAGTCCCAGCCGAAGAACGAATTGATCACCATCGTCATGCGCGACAGCGTCGTCTCGTCTTCCCCGGACAGAAAGTCCCGATCCATTTGGTAACGGTCGTGCAGCGGCGCCGCCGGCTCGTAATTCACGAAGCGCCACTGCGGGCCGAGCCCGATGCAGCGGACGAACGCATCGAAAGGCTGCACACCTTGTTGCAGGTGCATGAGACGCGTGCCACTCTGGTTGTACGCCTCATGCAGCGATTCCTTGTCGCGGATCGACGTGACGCCCACCCACGCGCCACCGTCATACGGCTTCATGAAAAGCGGATAGCCGATGCGGTCCCCTATTTCGCCGAGATCGAACAGCTTCGCGTAACGACGCAACGTCGGTATCAGGTCGGGCGACTCGATGTACGACTTCGGCGGTACCAGCCATGTCTCCGGTATCGGGAAGCCCAGTCGCATCATCGCGCAGTAGGTCGTGTGCTTCTCCATCGACTGCAGCGACCACGGGTTGTTGAACACGTACAGGTCGTCGGTCAGGATCGATTTCTTTATCCATTCCCGCGACGTGTGGTACCAGTGGGTAAGCCGATCGATGACGACGTCGTACCGGCAGGATTGCTGCAGGTCGAATGGCTCGATGCCGACCCGCTCCACCTCGAAGTCGACGGTTTCGCCGTCGATCCCGAGCTGCAAGTCGAGCTTCTTCAGCAGCGCCTCGTAGCAGATCGGCCAGCAGATATCGGCCCCCAGCGACAGGCCGATGTGTCGGGTTCTCCTCGCCATGTTGTTTTTCCTTTTCAGCGCTTCAAATAACTATAGGTGCAGCCAGGTCTTATTCATAGACCAGCCACAGCGGACCGGGAAACAGCCAAGACAGACCGTTGCGCAGGCGGTCGCGCCAGTTTTCCCAGTTGTGGGCATCGCGCGCCTCCTCGAAACGCACGTCGATGCCCTGTTCCTGCAGCTTGGGCACCAGCGAGCGATTCTCGTAGATTAATGACTCGTAGATGCCGCAGCTCAGGTAGACGCGCTCGGCCGGGACACCAGGCTGCTCGCGAAACTCGTTCATGAATTCGGCCACCGGGTCAAAGACCGGGCCCCGCTGGTGACGGCCGAAGTCGCTGAATGCGAAAGATCCCGATTGCAGTAGCAAGCGCCCGAACAGGCCCGGATTGCGCCAGGCCGCGTGCAGCGACGCGACCCCGCCGAAGCTCGCGCCCATGACCCCCCGGGCGCGCGGTTCGTCGATCAGTGGATACTTGGACGCCATGAAAGGCAGCAACTCCTCTCCCAGGAACCGGGCATGCCGGTCGTCGGCTCCGTACTCTTTCAGCCGATCGGGCGACTGGATCAGCGCGGCGATGAGCGTCGGAATTTCGAGCGCCTCGATCAGGTTATCGAGCACCACCTTGAGCGCGGCGAATTTCACATAGTCGAGGCCGTCGTGCACGATGAGCAAGGGATAGCGGCGATTGGCGCGGTAGCGCGCCGGCAGGTAGACCTGCAGGTCGCGACTGCCGCGGAATACCTGGCTGTCGATGCGGTCAGCAACCAGTTCGCCTTCGCGCACGTCCGGGTCGACCCGTGTCCAGGCGGGCCGCTCGTAGCCGTAACTCTGGCACACCGAGTTCGCGCCGAACGGGTCGTGCGCAAGAACGTCGTTGAGCGGATCCGTGATCAGCTCGTAATTGCCGTTGCGAGTGATTTCCAGCTTGTACTCGATGCGGGAACCCTTCGGCAGCTCGATAGTCGTCGCCCACAGGTCCGTGTCGGCCAGCAACTGGAAAGGCTGCGCCGTATCCAGCCCGGCGATCCAGCAGCGCAGGTAGACCGCATCCGCAGCGCCACGATAAACGAAGGTCACGTCGCTTCCGTCGACCAGCGGAAACGTCGTCTCCGCGACGAACGCGTCGACGGCCACGGTATCCGGCGTGCCCTTACGAAACAGCTTGCGAAGCTCGGGATTCACCGGGCTCGAATCCTCCCCAGCCGGCCATGGTGATTGAGCTGGCGCGCACCCTCGTAGTCGCGTATTCCCGCATCGTCGAGTATGAGCTCCGTGCCGTTTTCGAGCGCTACGCAAACGTCGGGCGCAAACCGGCGGCTCATCAGCCCGACGCGTAGCCGGTCGCGGGTTCGCAAGCGACGCTTTGCATCGGGCAGGAACACGTATCCCGGAATGATGCCGCAGCCGGCCCCCAGCACCTCGGCGTCACGCCGCCCCTCCGGCGAGCGTTCGTGAAACAGCACGATGCGGCTGGTCAATGCCATCGCACCGGCCGACCACGCGACGATGTGACGGCCGTTGAGCATCCCGCCAAGACCCACCAGACGCATGCGATTGATCAGGACTGCGACATTGCCGCCGGTGATGACAGCGGCGGCAGAGCGCCGCAGAATCCCGTCCAGCTCGCTGGCGTGACGCGCTAGCAGCGGGTGCGAATCCGCACTGTAAGTCTCCAGGAACTTTCCCCAAATCGTTTCGCTGCTGTGCAGGTGGTGACGATCGAGTGCACGGAGCTGGGCAATCGCGTGGCGCTGCTCGGCCGCCAGCAGTTCCGCATCGCCCTCTGCCTCGAGCACCCGCCGCGCCGCAATGGCCAGTTGCTTCAGCCGCAAGCGATATAAGCACTGCAGATCAACGAGGCGAGCCTGCCTTTCGCGTATGGCCGCGGCCAGTGATGAATCCCGGCCCGTCACCTCCTCGACACGCTCGTACAGGCGCAGATCCTCGAGAGGTCGACCGACGTGCTCGGCGAGTTCGTCCAGGTCGCCCTCCGCTTCCTGCCAGCCCGCCGAAATCACGGCCAGCGGTCCTTCGGGCAGCCCGGCCACTGCCGCGCCGACATTCGTTACCGGAGTTTGCGGCCCGAGAAGCACCCGGACGTGCTCTCCGGCAGTCATGCGAGTTCCACGCGTATCATCTTGACAATTTCAACGAGCGCATTCTCGACGACCGCCGTCTCGGGGTGGCGCACGATCACGTAGCCGTCGCCTTCGTAAGAATCCGATGGCGACTGCCCTTCGTGCGGCAATTTCGCTTCCACGACGATGTCGCCGAACCGCCGCTGCACTTCGTCCAGGCCATGGATGCGGCGCACCGTGCCGCGCCCCTGGCCGCGTATGTAGGCCGCGCCCGCGGCATACTGCCGCGGCGGCGGCATGAACTCGTCGAAAACCACTAGCCGAGGCCACGCGCGATAGAAGTCGACGTCATGAGCATACGAGAGGAGCGACGTAAACTGCGCGCCCGGGGGCCGCGCCCCGACCTCCGAAATCGCGATGCGGCCATCCCGGACCTGGAACCATTCCATGTGGCTCAACCCGGTCTCCAGCCCCAGAGCGCGCAGGCCGGTGTCGGCCGCACGGCGTATCGGGTCAAACTCCGCGCCATCGATCTCCCGCGGCAGCAGCACGCACCATTGGATCCAGGGATTCTCGAGTACCTCGAGCGGCGACGGCATGTAACGTGAAATCGAGTGCCAGATCAGCTTGCCGTTGCACAGGACGCTGTCGAACGAAAACTCGGTGCCGGACACGAACTCCTCGTAAAGCGTGGGCCGATGCGAGTCGGGCGGATAACGCTCAAGCAAAGCGTGCAGTTGGGCCGCGTCGTCGATGCGGTACGTCGCCTTGCCGCCCGCACCTGCCGGCGGTTTGACGACCAGCGGAAAGCCTACTGCTTCGGCGAACTTGATCGCAGTTGCCGCGTCGCTCGAAAGCACGTGGCGCGCACAGGGCACGCCCGACGCCCTGAGCAAGTCTTTCATGCGAGCCTTGTCGCGGAAGTTCCGGGCAGCCTCCACGCCGAGACCTTCTATCCCCAGCGCTTCTCGGGCAATCGCCAGCGGCACCTGCAACTGCTCCAGCGGACCGAAGTATCGTTTAGCCGTACCGCAGCTACGCTGCAGTTCGTTTGCGGCCGCGACGAGCTTGTCCGGATCGAGCGCATCGTCGACCCGCCAGTGCCCGGCGAGGTCCTGGCGGATATCCGCCGGCAATCGCTCGAACGGGTCCTGGCTGACCAGCGTCAGGTCCACGCCAGGCAACTGCAAACTCCCCCGTATGAAGCGCAAGGTTGCGTCCATGAAGAACGGTGCAACGAAAATTACGTGCGTCGGCATATGCTGCCGAGTTTACCCGATCCGACGGCCTTGCAATTCCCGCTGGCGAAAATCGACACGGGTCAGTTTGAGTCATTTCAATATTTTCAGAGTGCGGTTTTTCAAGCCCTGTCCACGGCAACGGGATTTGGATCGAACGGCGGGCGGAAAAGCTGCACCTCGTCATCGCTTTGCTCACCTTGAAGCGCAGTGTATCCTTAGCGCCCGGATCGTTCGATCCCGTCGGCGTAAGCAAAAAAAACTAATGGGGAAATTGATGAAAACAACTCTAATAACGGCAATAACAGTATTTCTTTCGGCGTTCATGCTCGGCGCGTGCGATGTCGAAGTGGCGCAGGACGACGGCGCGAGTGAAGCGCTTGCCGCGGCGGAGGCGAAACTTGCGCAGATGGCAGCTTATGATGCGGAAATTGCGGCAGTCAAAACGTGGATAGAGGTCTGGGACAGCGCAGAGGTGGACAGACTCGACGCGATCACCCTCAGCGATTTCAAACGTACGGCGCCTGATTTAAATGCAAACAGCCTGGACGAACTCAAGGCATTCATAATGCAAGTGCATGAGACCTACCCGGACTACAGTATTACGAACGATGGCATGGCGGCCGGCCCGGACGGCGCATTCGTGCAGTGGACAGTCACCGGCTCGGATTCGGGGCCCGGCGAGGATGCAACGGGTAACTCGATGCGCGTCACGGGCATCTCACGCTACCGGTTTTCGGATGGCAAGATCGCCAGCGAACTCGTGATATTTGATACGGGCTCGGCGTTGACCCAGCTCGAAACTGCCGAGTTGCCACACATCGCCGAATAGAACTCAACCGCTGTAGCTCGGACTATGGCGGGTACCGTTCGGAAGGTGCCCGCCCCTCTGATTAATCTAAGTATGTGTCCTTCTGGAGTCGCGATCACAAAGGACGCGAGGTCGTATGCCCCGACGTGATCGAGGTTGCCGACGATTCATTCGAGAGGGGCGGGCTGCCTTCTGAGATGATAGTTGAAAGGATGCCCGAACATCCTCGCGTTACTTCGCAGGTAATACATCCCCTCGACGATGTGGGCATAGCGTATCGGGCCAAGGTCGACGGGCTCGAGCCCCATGCCGGCAATGAGGGCTGCCACGGTTTCCTTCGCCCCTGGATCGTTGCCGACGATCGGCACGCTGACGGGGCCGCCCGCCGTTGCAGGGTCGCTCATGGTGTCCGCGGACATCGTGTTGAATGCTTTGACGACAAATGCACCAGGCGCCCATTGCTGCAGGAGCTCGGCGTTCGAGGACTCTCGCGCGTACCATCGGAGGCCGTCGTCGCCCACGGCTCGCGGATTGGTCGGGTCGATAATGATCTTGCCGGACAGATCCCCCAGATTGTTCACGACTTCCTCAATAACGTCCCACGGCACGGCCAGTACGACGATTTCCGCGCTGGCTGCCGCTTCAGCCTGACCCATCGCCGCGGCGTTCTCGCCGGTGCGCATGACCAGCTGACGGACTTTGTCGCGGTTCGGATTGCGGGAACCGTAGATGACTTCATGGCCGAGCGCGGCAAATTCCGGACCGAGCGCGTTTGCGACCGCATCCGTGCCGATGATGGCAATCGTCTCTGCCGACGCTGTCGGACTTTGGAAGGTGCCGGCGGCGAATGCAACGATGGTTGCGGCGCAGATCCGGAGTAACAGACGCATTTCTGAAAACCTCAGTGTAAAAGTATTGTTCCAAGTGCTACGGACGCGTATGCCCGTCACGCGGATCATAGACGATTCCACTGTCTGCCGACACGCGGATTTTCAGTGAACAGACTTCACGGTCTAACGTGACCCAAGGTGACTCAAGAGCACGCAACGCGACCGTATTCTGAACGGTTGCGTTGGCTTGTGTGACAGTAGGTGATCCTGGTTCGGGCACCAAAGTGGGCACGGCCAATCGATGTCAGGGTCATTTGCCCGTGCAGACGGACCTGACACCTTTTTTAGATGCGGCTTCAGGGACCAGCTGGATTTTCTTACCAGTCCTTCAACGGCCAATTGATCGGCGATGGAGGTGGCCAGGGCAGATTGGCTTCACCAATCAAGCGAGCGAAATTTGGTGTCACCTCGAGATCAAATGGCGCTCCGCAAACACAGGCACCAATCTGATCAAGAAGCTCAAGGGACCCAAGCGGTTGCGCGTCCCATTCTGCAGCTACTTGGTTCGCTTGTGCATACTCACCTAGCACCGCGTGTTGCCAAACCCCGAATAAATCGGTGCCGAACTGCTGCAAAATCTGATCACGTAACTCGCGAGCTTCAACCGCATCGCCCTTCGCGGACGCCAACGTCATACGATGAAGAAGCAGGCGATCCTCTTCGTCTATGTAACGCAAACTGGCCGCCCGCGCTTCTTCAATCCGGCCCAGTGCGAGGTACGCCATGAACAATTCATCTACGATCTGTCGGTGTGGCACTGTTTCCATGCCGCGCAAGGCTGCATCGAGGGCAGACTGAAAATCACCACGTGCAAAATGAGTACGAGAAAGATTTACCCAAGCATAAAAATTAAGCGGGTCGCACGTCTGCGTTCGTTCCCATATAGTCAGCGCGTTATCCGACGGGTCAAGAACCGACGGTACCAATCCCCACCAGGACGGGATGAAGCAATCTGACGTACGCGCCGCGGCCGACAGCAATTCCGGCATTCGCCACCAACTGCCCGAAATCAACGTCTGTTCGAGCGCGGCATTCAACCTGTCACCCTCAGTTTCCGCCGTTCTCGCCGCGTTCGTGAAATCCTGGTTAGCCAGTTCGATCGCACGCGCAGCCGCCTCTGCATCGTTTGCAATTTCCGCCGAGCGCGTTGCAAAGTGAATGAAGTAATCGGCGTGATGGAAATGTGCCGCCGAAAAGTCAGGCTCCAACTCGATAACTCGCTCAAAGAACTGATTCGCAACTGCGAGCCCGTCAATTTGGCCCTGAGTTGTACTCTCATGCGCCAGAGCCGCGGCTTCCACGGCCTTTTGATAGGCGATGAATGCCTCCGGATTGCGTAGTCCACTGGTGCGCATTTTCGCCAGTTGTTCCTGATCGAGAACAACATCCAGCGCGGCAGCCACTTTCTCGGCGATTTCGCCCTGCACGCCGAAACTGTCGGCACTGGACCGGTCGTAAGTTTCCGACCAAAGGTGAAAGCCGTCACTGGCTCTGATCAACTGCGCCGTGATACGCAGCTGCTCGCCTGAGCGGCGCACTGACCCTTCGACAACGTGTGCGACACCAAGTTTGTCGGCGATCTCAGGAACTGAAGTGTCGAGGCCCTTAAATGCAAATGCAGAGGTGCGCGCCGTTACGAGCAGTTCGGGCAATCGTGCCAGAGAATTCAGGATCTCTTCGGTGAGGCCGTCAGCAAAGTATTCGTCATCCGGACCACTACTCATCGCGACAAAGGGCAGAACGGCAACCGATTTATCCGTCACGACGTCGCCGCTGATCTGCGCGACCGAGTCCGATGACTCTTCCTGCAGAACAAACTTGTCGACCAGCAACCAGCCGATCGCAACAATCAGCACGCCAACGATCAGGAATTCGAGTTGGCGGCCGGTTTGATTGGTAATGGACTGCGAACGATCCACGTCTTTCTCTTTCTTGACCCCTTCCGGCGTCATCTCGAAGGCCCAGGCGAAGAAGATCGCTAGCGGGAAACCGAGAACGAGAATAAAGAGCACGGTCTTGCCGACCCATTCCGGAGCGCCGAAGTTATCAAATGCAAGATCCGCGACCTGCGCAAGAATCCAGGCAATGACAGCATAGGCAATGGCGACGCGAAAGACATTGCGCCGCTTCAATTCGGAAAGCAGACTCATTCTGGCTGTTGACCGCCTGGACTAAATCCCCAGCGGCGATTATAGACAGGTGCTGGTGGCCAAGCGAACAATGCAGGCCGGGCCAATCGCTAGCTGACCTTTTAGATATAAACGCCCGTTTCCTGCGAATTTGAACGGTAGGCTGACCCGGTAATTAAGAATGGTGCCCAGGGGCGGAATCGAACTGCCGACACGGGGTAATCACCGCTCTTTATTGCAGTCCCGAGCCATCCTCGGAATAGATGACCCAGATCTTGGTGTAGCCGTCGGTGTCCCAGATGCCGGTCCACTCCTTGGGTATCGTTACCGCCTCACCGGCATTGATCACCTGGACGCTGCCATCAAACGAGGTCAGCGTAACGCTGCCTTCGAGGAAATACATGAATTCGTCGACGCCATACGGTTCTGAGATCTCGACGCGTGTCTTACCGGATTTGTACATGCCCGAAGCAAACTTTGCGTCACTGGATAGCATGGACGTCACATCAAGCGTATTGTGACCGTCCTCGTGCGTCAGCTCGATCATATCGGCACGGTCAAAAATACCGCCGGCGATATCGGCCTTGCTCATTTTTGCCGGCTTTACTACTTCGTGCTGCGCCGCAGTTAATCCACCAATAATGAATACAAGCGCAGCAATAACAAGAATGTTTTTCAATCGAGTATCCTCCCCGCAATTTGGAGAAATGCTCAGCTCAGCTGCTCGTTCACGGCACGATCCGCGGCATCGATAGCGCCGTCAACGTAGGCATAAGCTTCCGAATCGGAGTTCGCAATCGAGATTCTGCCAATCTGGGTACGCCCGGCGATGTGCGGACCGTTTTGACGGTCATAATCGGCCGGTACCCCGACGCCTTCGAACTCGTAGGCATAGCCGTGTGGCCAGCGATTCAGCGTAATGGCGGCGATTTCCCGTTCTACATTGAAACCGTACCGCCCGAGCATGCCGTCTAGATGTGAGTAGATGTTCTGTTCGAAATCGTCATAGGTCATTTCCAAGAGTCTGCGTTGACCTGCTCGATACTGCTGTTTCGCCGACCGCCCGCGTGTCGTCGGCGAGTACCAGCCGGAAATCACGATCGGCTCGTCCGGACCCTTCGAATAGTCGTAGTCACCCATGCTGACGGGAAAGTCGAGCATCAGGAACTTGAAGTACAGGTCGCCGGGCGAATAGAACGCGTGATAGCCCGCTTCTGCGAACGCACGCCAATTACGGATCGCAATGTTGCCGATGACGAACGGCACCTTCGTCGCATAGCGAATCGCATCGGCCTGTTGCTCCGGTACTTCAGGGCAAATATGCGGAATGATGTTGTTGTAGCAGGCAAGGATCACGTGCTTTCCGCGTACGCGATAGGTGCTGCCGTCGTTCACGTATGTCACATCGACGAACTTCCCCTCCGGCGTATGCCTGACATCGACCGCCGTGCTGTTCAGGCGGATCCGGACGGCGGAGCCGGACATATCCAGAAAGGAATAATCGGCGCGTGCGGTTACGAGGTCCTCCATCGTCGAGCCGCGAATCGCTGCCGGAATCAGGTCACGTACCAACGATCGAGCCACACTGGCATTGCCGTCCGGGAAGTGATGAATATAGGGTTCATCGTCTCCCTCTTGCTCCTGGACCCCCAGCTCCCAGGTACCCGGGAACCACCACGCCGCGGCTTCCCACGCGGAAGCGGCCTCCCACCCCACCGAGGTCAGGGGCAGGAACGTGTCCTGCATTATTCCGCGAACCGATGCGGGCATGCCGGCGAATTTCTCCAGGAAGTCCAGGTAGCTGATGTTGCGAAGCAGGCGTATTTTTTCCTCGATGGATTTGCCGTCTAGATAATCGACGCCACCGACCAGGAGGCGCAGAAAATCCGCCTGGTCGGCTTCGTTGATGGGCATTGCGCTCACCGCCGCCTGCGCTTCTTCCACTGTGACCGGCTCGCTGAGGATGACACTGACCAGATTTGTGATGACGCGGTCGACCCCGTAGGTGGCGCGGTCGAAATACATGCCGTGCTTCAACATTCGACGAGTGAAGTAGTCCTGATCAAAGTAGTCGTAGAAGCGCCGGGTGTCGATCGCGAGGTCTTGCAACAGCTGTTTCGCGACTGTCGAATACTTCGAAGGATTATCGATGGTCTGGCTGCCCCCGAAACAAAGCAGCGTCTTGCCGTCGACGTCAAACTCGTTGCGCTTTGCGTGGCCGCCGAAATCATCATGATTGTCGAGAACCAGGATGTTGCTGCGCCCTTTACGCCGGTCGCGGAAGAATTTTGCCGCAGACAGTCCGGAAATGCCGCCGCCCACCACGATCAGGTCATAAGTGCTTCCGGTTTGCGCATCAGGAATTGCGAAATTCTTACCGTCTCTCGCGACGGCATGGGCAACTTCGAAAGACCCCGGGTGACTGCCACGCATGCCGATGAGCCCGGGAGGGTAATAGTCCGGGCCCAGAACCGATGTCGGCAACAGGCCTTCCGCAATTGCCTCGATCGGCGACAAGCCGAGCCCCGCCGTGCCCAGTGCGATGCCGCTAACGAAGTCGCGTCTTGTGATTCGGGCGTTCATAGTAAGCATTATTGGATCGACAATGCGCAATGCCGGTTCGCCTGCTGCAGCAGGCGGACCGGCATTCGGCTACTCAGCGTCCCTAGCTAAAATTCGATGCCGAATCGCACGCCGGCAGTCCGGGGCCGCGACGGACCAAACGCATGCTGGGCGTAAATGTTCGTAAAACTTGGATCGTCCGCGTAATTGCCGTCATACCAGATGTTGTCGAATACGTTTTCGACATACGCGCTGATGCGCCAGTTGTTCTGGCGATACCCGATCACGACGTCGGTCTGATCGAGCGCCGCAATTCTCTGGAAAATGAGATCCTTGTCAGGCCAGTCGCCGCGGTAATCTTCCTCCCAGGACCAGGCTAAGTTGCCGAAGACTTCCCCGTTGTTGATCGGGAAATTTGCGTTCAATACGGCAAATGCCGTCCATTCGGGCGCCCATGGTATGGAGTTGCCCTCACAGACATTCGGATCGCCCTCGTCGTCCGGATCGTCAGGGTCGACTATCGTGAGGTACGCGCCGGCTCCGCAGAATGCCTGCACGTTCGTCGCTTCGGAGTCGAACCACGACCCCCCGAGGCGCAAGTTGAAATTATCACCCAATGCAGTTGCCAGCTCGAATTCAACACCTGTGCCGTCGACCTGTCCGACGTTATCGACGATGACGCGTAAGCCTTCGGTGAAGATCGCCTGCATGTCCTCGTAATCGTAGAAGAAGACATTCGCCGCGATCTGCGTGTGGCCATCATTAACCGTGCCTTTGTAACCGACCTCGTATGAGGTCACGGTCTCCGGACCGAAGTCGCCAGGCCGATCGACCCCGGGACTACCGACGCAAAGACCCCAAACGGCGGCTTCGCATGTCGGTCCCTCGATATTGAAGCTGCCGAAACCGCCCGGCTTATAACCGGTCGTTACACTTCCGTATATGAGGCTGTCGTCACCTGGGTGCCAATTGCCGACGACGCGCCAGGTCACTTCGTCCCAATCCTGTTTATCAACGAGCGGGCCGTTCGGCGTCGAAAAGCCCGTCTGCACGCGATAAGGAATCTGGGTGCCGCCGGGATCCTCCAATACCTCCTGCGAAAAGTCCTTCTCGTCATGGCTGTAACGCAGGCCCAGGCTGACATCGAAGGTATCGCTGAACGCATAACTCAGGTCGACGTAGGCCGAGTATCCCTGGTACTTACCAATGATCCGGTTTCTGTCGCTCATCAAGCCATCGGCCGATGGCGTAAAGCTGTATCCACCCAAATAGTAATAGAGGTAATACGCGTTCCAGTAATAATTACCGTAATCGTCATATCCCGGCGCCCCCAGGGCGTTGTAATAGTCAAACACGCCCTGGCAGGTAGTCACGGGGTCGTCTCCGTAATAACTTGCGGCGGAATTCGCGTAATACCCCCAGTAGCCAACGCAATAGGCGTCTTCGGCCATCTGGCCCAGGAACACGGTGTCAATGTCTTCGTTGTAAAAGGACACGCCGGCATACCAGGACAATGGGCCGTCGGAATTCGACGTCAGGCGGAATTCCTGCTCGAAGTACTCACCCGTCTGATCCTGACCGTAGTTGAACAGGATTAGTGGTGAACCATCGTAGTCTTCGACATAGGCATAGTCGTGGTCCTTGAATCCCGTAATCGATGTGAATGTCGCCCAGTCCATCTCATAGTCGACAAACAATCCGACGGAGAAGATCTCGCCCTTATCGGTGGGCGGAAGGGAGTTGTCATTATTGACGGTGCGGCCGTCCGACGACACCTCGACCGGTACCCCGCCGTTGATGTTCGTATGGTGGACCTCGAATGCATTGCCCTCGCCTGTTGCACGATAGACAGAACCGAATTGGTCACGATCTTCGTACTCAAACATGAGGTCGGCAGTCAACTGACCCGTCTGATACCGGCCGGTCAGCCGAAACGCCTGCTTGTCGTGATCGATCAGATCAGGGCCTCCCGCCAGATTCGGGACGAAACCGTCCTCCTGGGAGTGATAGCCCGCAAGGCGCAATGCGGTTGTGTCGCTCAGCGGAAAATTGACGGCGCCTTCGAAGACAAACACGCCACGTTCGCCGACGTCGAGCTCGGTAAATCCCTCGGTCTCCTCAGTGTTCGGTTTGGCGGTTATGATGTTCATGGCACCGCTAACCGAATTCCTGCCGAACAGGAAACCCTGCGGTCCGCGCAGAACCTCGGCCCGCTCGATGTCGAACAGGCTGGAGACACCGGAACCGTTGCGACCCTGGTACAACCCGTTTTTGTAAAGACTGACCGACGGATCGCCGCCATTTCCGAAATCTATCGTCCGGATGCCACGAACGCTGACAAAGTCGAGGAAGCTGTCCTTACTGTTCCCGGTGATGCCCGGCGTAAACGAAATCAGGTCTTTGACGTCATTCAGGTTGACCTCACGGATGGCCTCGCCGGACATGGCCGTTAGTGCCAGCGGCACATCCATCACTGATTCTTCACGCTTCGTGGCGGTTACGAGGATTTCCTCGAGTACGGCCTCCTGAGCGAGCAATGGCCCTGAGGCCACGCTTGCGATGAGCGCGCTGGATATCGCCTGCGCGAGGACTGTTCGCTCGTTCTTGATGAAGTCGGCTGCGTCGGATGCCTGATTGATGTCTGAACGCCCTTGGAACTGCATTTTGTTCGCTGCCATGTGATCCCCCGTGTCGTCTACAGCACTGCAGCCAGTCTGATGTGGCTGAATATAGACACCTAAACAGATTACGCCCGCTGTGAATTTCCTGCAATCCGTTTCTATAGGCCGGCAACTACCCTCAAATAACTACAATAGGGCTAGTCGCTCCCAATGGGAACATTTTGATCCAGAAGGGTTTTCCGCATGATGTCGAGCTGTGTTTCGTAGCGCCGCCAGCGTCCAACGGACCTCGTGTGCACTGGCTCCCGGACCTGTACCGCGCTCGCCGTGGTAACTGCGGCATCCTGTTCGTGGAAGTGGAGGCAGGCGTCTTCCCATGGCAATTCCAGGAACTCGATCAGTGCGCGGGCGTTGGGCTCTAGGTCGCGGGCCGTATCCTCGTAGGCGATGTCGAAGAACCGGCCGGGAAAGCGCTCACGCCACAGCGCCATCAGGTGATAGTAGCGGGCATGATGGCGTGCCATCTCGGCCTGGTCGTAAGAGTGCGGATAGGCGTCGGCAAACAGCTGCTTGAAGCTCGCGAAACAGGCGTCCATCGGATTACGAGTGAGGTGCACGATCTTCGCGTTGGGTAACGCTTTCAGAATGAGCGGTATGTACAGGTAATTCGGCGGCAGCTTGTCCACGAAGCGGGGCAGCGGGCCACGCATCGTCGCAGTGGTCGCCATGTAGGCTTTGCCCAGCTTTTTGCAATCGAGCTCTGCGGCGCAACGTGCCAGCTTCGCGGAGTAGCGCATCGGTTCACGATAATCGGCCAGCCTGCGCACGGACATACCGAACTGCCTCAGTTCCCCTGCCGAATACACCTGCGAATGACTGGTAATGATTCTTTCGACAAGCGTCGTACCGGTCCTGGGCTGTCCGACGACAAATATCGGCGAAGGGTCGTCGTGACCATCGTCAACCTGTTCGAACCATTCTGCCGTGAACACTTCGCCGAACGCGTCGTACATCTCGATCTCGGACTGTTCGTCGAAATCGATAGTCTCGCGCCGTGCCGCCGCACCGTCCTTGAAGGCTTCGAATGCTGCATCCCATTCCCCGAGGTCTTCGAGTTCCTTGCCGAGACCATAATTGAGGAACGCAAGCTCACGTGCCTTGCGGTTTCCTTGCTGCACCATATGAATCAATTGTTCAACGTGCTCGCGATTTTCGGCTTTACGAACATTCGACAGAATCCAGTGCGCATGCGCATTCCCGGGCTGGAAGTCCAGGGCCCGATGCAACACCGCCTCTGCTTCGTCCAGCTCGCCGAGAAACATGTGATTATTTGCCTGATTGACTAGAAACGGGACATTCGCGGGCTCTTTTTGCACCGCCTTATTAATCCAGACAGATGCTTCGCGTTGATCGCCGAGCAAACTGTACGTCGAGGCAATCAGATCGAGCACGATCGGATTGCCATCGTTATGCCGCACTGCCTGATCGAGGGCGCGGTCCGCCCGACCCGGCTGCCCGGCCTGCATGAACAGCCTGGCCAGATTCGCCCAGCCCGCGCCATGGTCATTTTTCAGCTTCGTGACCGACCCGAATGCGCTGACGGCAGTCCAGGTCTGCTTGAGCTCGAGGGCGATCAGGCCGACCAGAAAATGTGCTTCGACCAGATCGGGCTTGGCGCCCAATAGCCGCCTGCAGCACTCGGATGCCTCGTCAGTCCTGCCTGCCGCCAGCAACGCGAAGCCTTCCCTGAGAGTGTCCTGCATCCACGGTGCTGTTCTGACTTGTGTTCTGGTCGACATGGCTCTCCGAGTCATCTTATAGAGTAAGGCGCTGCTTACGCGTATAGGCACGGAAGTCGCACCGCCTCGCCTTATTTAACGTACAGGCTGGGTCCAAGTACAGGAGTAACGGGATACGCGATTGGATCGCTATGACTCGATAATCGTCGGCGCGGGACATACCGGACTGGTCTGTGCTGCTTACCTGGCGAATAGCGGCCAGCGGGTGCTGGTAGTCGAGGCGGCCGATGCGCCGGAATTGGGTCATCAAATAGAATGTTGGCACAAATCTGGCACAACGCTGAAAATCGGCATTCGACGCTAACTCGGTAACCAACTGAATTGATAAAAAAATGATGGTGGCCAGGGGCAGAATCGAACTGCCGACACGCGGATTTTTAGAACGCTAACGATTGATTCCGGAATTATTTATCAACGAGCTGCCGGGACGTCCGCTGCACAAAATGCATCACCGTGCACAACGATGCACAGCGGATACACGCATATTTTACGCATTCAGACAGTTTACGAGGTCGACCCGTTTGAGGCCGTAGAGGCTTATCGCCCGAAAGGTGCGACGTCGCATCCGACTGGTTACTATTCCGTTTCGCCCAGCTCGGGACAATAACGATGACAATCAACTGGGTTCTCGCGGAAAGCTCGCGCATGCGCTACGCAGCCGGCTCGTCCATGTATTTTGCGCAGGGCATTCCCTACGGACTGATGAATATTGCCGTACCCGCGTGGCTAGCGAGTCAGGGGGTTGGGGCTGGCCAAATTGCATCCTTCCTTGCTGTCATCATCCTGCCGTGGGCCTTCAAACTATTGTCCGGGCCGCTAATGGACCGTTACCAGTTCTTGACAATGGGCAGGCGGCGACCCTGGGTGCTGGGCGCGCAGCTCGGTATGACGCTGTCGTTTTTCGGCCTTATTCTCGTCGACAACCCCGCCGAACAGATTGGCATGCTGATGATTCTCGGCGTCCTCATCAATGTGTTCGCGGCGACGCAGGATGTGGCAGTGGATGGTATGTCGATTGACGTCACGCCCGTCAATGAGCAGGGTCGCCTGAACGGCTTCATGGTGTTTGGCAAGGCCATCGGCTGGGGTATCACGTCCGCGGTGACCGGCACTATGCTGGTCACGTTCGGCCTGGGTGTCACGGCGATCGCCGCGGCGGCCGTTCAGGCCGTTGTATTGTTCGGCTTTATGCTGACATTGGAACGTCGTGGCGAGCGCCGCTTGCCGTGGAGTTCCGGTGCTGCGATGTCCGAGCGGCGTGCTGCCAGTTCGTTCGCGAGCCTGATGAAGGGCCTGAACGCGGTGCTGTGGACCCGCGTCAGCCTGATCCTGATGGCGATCATGATCTTCGACGGCTTCATTGGCGGTTACGGTCACGCCCTGATGCCCATCGCAGCGATCAACCTGTTTGGTTTTACGACGCCGGAGTGGTCGCAACTCGTTGCCGTTATGGGGCTGGCTGGTGCGGCGACGGCCCTGGTGCTGGGCCCGATGATCGATCGCTTCGGCGCCAAACGAATGTTGATATTGACCATCTCGCTCGTTGCTATTCACGCCTTCCTTCTTGCCGAGACGCAGTACCTGTGGGAGAACACGACCTACGTAAAAGTGATGCTGGCCGCCTGGGTGTTGCTCGGCCCGGTGACGATGGTGTGCATGATTGCGCTGGCAATGACGATCTGCTCCGGCACGACCTCGGCCACGCAATTTGCCATTTACATGTCGCTGGCTAATCTTGGCTCGTCAGCCGGCTCGAAGACCTACGGCATGATCGCCGAGCAGACGTCTTACGTCGAAGCCTACCTGCTACTCGCTGCCATCACCGCAGCGATGATCGCGATTATATTTTTCCATCGGCATAGGCCGGAACACTCGAAAGGGCTCAAACGCGCGCCGAGCTACACCGTGGGCATGGGCACCACTGGGGCCGGCATGTACTTTTCAGGTGCGATGCGCTGTCCGAAATGCCGGTCCGATATGCAGCAGATCGTGATCGACGGCACAGAGGTCGATCGGTGTTCTTCCTGTCACGGCTTGTGGTTTGACGACGGTGAGCTCAGCAAGCTCCGCAACAAGGAGGCGGCTGTCGTGCTTGACATTGGCGACATAAAGACCGGCAAGAAACAGAACAAGATCGAGCACTATCGGTGCCCGCGCTGCGCCGGCCCGATGCAGCGACTGGTCGATCCCGCGCAAACGCATATCTGGTTTGAACAGTGCGAATCCTGCCGGGGTTCGTTCTTCGATGCCGGCAAGCTGACCGACCTGGCGACTTTGTCCGTTTCGGACTTCTTCAAGCGCTTTGTGACGCCCGAGCGCCACTGACCCTGCTTTGCGCTACTGACTGTCCTTACCGCCACGACGATTACATCGGCAGCTATGCAGCGATAGGTTTTCCTATCTTCCCTATAAGAGTTTGCGGATCTTCTCGACGAAAACAGCGTGTGCCCGTTGCCACACCCCTTGCTCGGAGTTACCGAGCGTTGCGAGGAACGGCAGCAGCTGCCCACAGAAGTCCTCGCTGCTTTCCCTGGGCAACATCGAGGGCAAATGATCGATGGCGATCAGGTGTAGCGGATTGTCACCCGCGATGATTTCGAGGCACGGCTCTTCGAATGTAGTACAGCGATCGTAAACCGGGACGGGGTTGTACGTGCCGTACGGGTCGCAGCTGACATCGGCGATCACGGACAGGCCGCGCCCTTCCCGCGCCAGCGACTTCATAGTGACAAATGGCGGCAACGCACGGCTGACGAGCACGCAGTTCACAAAGATATCCGCCCGGTTGATCTCCTCGAACGGTCCGCCACCCTGCGTCTCCTCGAGGTCCCACTCGACGGTCTCGAGTCCCAGCGAGCGGGCCATTTCGACGGCGCCGCTGCCGCTCCGTCCTTTTGCACCGATCACCATGACCACCGGCCTCGACGTGGTCCTCGCGAGTGATGCCGACACGTCCTCGAGCAGAGCGTCCTTCGACGGGCGCGATTCGAGGCTCTCGAGCGGTTGCGGGTCGCCCGCCTTTTTGTTCGCCCAGGCCATCACGCCGAGTGCGGCGCCGCAAAAACCGGCCCAGTATCCGAACGCAGCAACACGCCGACCATTCTCGTGCGTCAGGAATTCGAGGTCGTAGAGGCTGCCGCCGCCCTGAACGAAACGGCGCAACGTTGCGTCGGCGCCGGCCTGGTCCTTGTAGACGTGCGCGAAGTAGATGTGCCGGTGCACGAGGGGAAACGTGTCTTCCGGCAGCTCTTTCAGTCCCAGTATGAACGTGTCACGGGGTGCGTTGGTCCACGTGCCTGACTCTGCGATGTCACAGCCCAGGGTACGGTAGTTGTCGATCGGGAAAATCCTCTGCGTGCAGTCCTCGACGGTCACATTGAAGCCCGCGTCCGACAGCGAGCCGGCACCCGCCGGTGTTAGCGGCGTGCGCTGTTCCTGGGGCTTGGTTTCAGCCCTGAGCCAGATGTGGGGAATGCTCATGGTCGCACCGGTCGATGAATACGGATGTTACCGCAGTAACGGCCGGCCATCGCATGGCGGCGACAAATGTTGTTCAGTGAAGGAGATGGTGGCCAGGAGCAGAATCGACCTGCCGACACGCGGATTTTCAGGACGCTAAACGATTGATTCCGTTCTTAATCATCAACCAATTACCGGGGCGTCCGTTGCTTAAATCGCATTACCGTGCATAACAATGCACAACTCACTCACACAAATCTCCCGCGTCGAGTGCCTCACTCGTGACAGTCGAATCGTAGTCAACCGACACTCATTAAGTAGAAGCCAGAATTGACTTAATGTCAGCGAGCGCGACCATAGACTTGTTTTCGCAACAATCATCAATAATCAACGGCGCTAATCGCCGAGTCTTTTTCGGGGGTGCCAGTATGAAGAAGATCCCTCACTTTGTAATTTTTTGCCTGTCGTTCTATTCACTGGGAACCGCCAATGCTGCGGACGTGGTACCAACTGACATCCAGCAGCCGGGTACCCAGCCCGGCGAGATTTCTAACCTGGAATCGCCTGACAAGTGCGATAACTGTCATGGCGGTTACAACACCTCGGTCGAGCCTGCGCACAACTGGCGCGGCAGCATGATGTCCCATGCCGGGCGAGATCCGATCTTTTGGGCGACCGTTGCGATCGCCGAACAGGATTTCGACGGCGCCGGCGATCTATGCATACGCTGTCACAGCACGGGTGGGTGGCTTGCCGGGCGTTCTACGCCGACGGATGGATCCGGCCTTGCGGCGGGTGACTCGGACGGCGTGGAATGCGATTTCTGCCACAAGGTCACCAATCCGGATAATTCAGAACACATCGGGACGATGAACGGTTCCTTCATTGCCAACGAAGCCAACCCCGACGACGCGTTGTTTGACTGGGATGAGCCGAACGGGATCGAGGGTTATCTGGGATCCGGCATGGCCTCGATGTGGGGCGGCAGCGACAAGCTGGGTCCTTATAACGATGCCGAGGCCCGACACCAGTTTATGCAATCCAGGTTCCACCGCGACCGCGATTTCTGCGGCATTTGCCACGATGTCTCCAACCCGGTCGTTGGTAATCTGGCGCACAATCACGGCATTCAGCCAACCGCTGACGCGGTCATCGCGGATGGACAACTGGGCGGACCGGTGGACACCAAGGCCGCATTCAATAATCCGCCCTACAAATACGGGATTGTCGAACGCACCTTCAGTGAATATAAGTCCGGCCAGGTTTCCCAGACCCTGGTCTCGGAATATCCAAACCTTCCGACGGACCTGCAGGGCGGCGCACTCGAGGCTATTTACAATGCTGCCACGCTGAATGGGACAACGGACGGCAACTACCAGAACCCTGCGGCGCCACGCTACTTCAGCTGCCAGTCCTGTCACATGCGCCCAGTCACAGGCAAGGGTGCCAACAAGAACGGCGTACCAGTGCGTACAGACCTGCCGCTGCATGACATGACCGGTGGCAACTACTGGATGCCCGAGGCCATTGTGTATCTGGATGGCCAGGATAAGTTGCGGCTCGGTGGAGGCATGAGTTCGCTGCAGACCACAGCCATGCTCGACGGCGCATTGCGCGCTAAAGAGCAGCTTAACCTGGCAGCCTCCATGTCGCTGAGCACCAATGGCAACAGCGTCAAAATCGTCAACCACACGGGGCACAAGCTGATATCGGGTTACCCCGAAGGCCGCCGCATGTGGCTCAACATTATCTGGTACGACGGCAATGGCGCAGTGATTCGTGAGGACGGCGAGTACGGCGAAATCGGTGTCACCGTTAACGGCGTCAGTGTCAGAAGCCTGGTCGATCTGGAAGGAACCAACACCAAGATCTACGAGGCACACATGGGCATGACGCAGGAATGGGCTGCCGACCTGGTTGCTCTGGGCTACGCGACCGACCTGCCCCTCGGTTTTGACCGGCTGACCGGAACGCCAAATTACACGCTCGGCGAATTGGCGGCGTCAGCCCCGGGTACAGTGCATGAAACCTTCCACTTCGTACTCAACAATGCGGTGGTGAAGGACAACCGCATTCCACCTTACGGCATGAGTTATGACGTGGCTCGGATACGCAATGCCTTGCCGGTGCCGGCAAACCAATATGGCGGCGGTTCCCCGGGCAGCGTGTATGACTACTTCGACGAGGTGGCACTCAACCCGCCTGCAGGTGCTGTTGCTGCGACGCTAAGTCTGATGTATCAGCCCACGAGCTGGGAGTACATCCAGTTCCTCGACCTGGCCAATACGACCGCTGCGGGTGCCTTCCTGGCGGACGAGGGCAAGAACATGCTCGAGGCGTGGCTCAATACCGGTATGGCGGAACCTTATGCGATGGCTTCAACCACATGGGGTACTCCGCCGGGTGAATGCACGGCGACGACGCCTTCCTTGCTTACGGCCAATCCGGGCGACAAACAGGTAACGTTGAATTGGCAGGAGATTCCCGGCAATCCGGACATCATGGGCTACAGGCTTTACTACGATCAGGCCGGAAAAGCGCAGCTCGTTGCGGATTTCGAGTGCCCTCCCGAGACACAGACACCCTGCAACAGTCACACTGATACCGGCCTTACCAACGGGCAGCAATACTGCTACAAGGTCACCACGTACACCGCTGCGTGCGAGTCGGACTTCAGCAACATACTCTGCGTCATTCCGACCCAGCCGGGGCAGGAGGTTCTGGCGGGCGTGGCAGACCCGCTCCAGACCGGCAAGTGGGTCAGGCAAGGCAAGGGCAATAACGCCACTACCGAGTTTGTGCTCACCAGTAGCTTCGTTCAGGGTGACGCCGTCGTAATCCAGGCTACCGTCACGGATGAAAACGGTATACCCGTGCCCGATGCCATAGCGACACTCGCCATCAGTGGGCCCGAATCGGTCAATCTGACGACCGGACCCAGTGACGCAAACGGCGTTGCGGAAACTACATGGAATACCTCAGCTCCCAACAAGAAAGGACAGGGTGGCACCGCAATTGGCGGCTACTCAGTAACCATTACTGGTTTGACAGCAAGCGGTTTCGTCTGGAACGAGGTCCCGGCGAGCGCGACATTCACGATCAGTCAGTAACTGCGTCTGGTACTCACAGGGTAATGCTCCTTATTCAGGAGCATTACTCTTTACGCGCAAGTGTATTGTCAGCCGAAGATTGGTGGCCAGGGGCAGAATCGACCTGCCGACATGCGGATTTTCATTTTTCTGTTATGTCTGTCTGTAGAGATCCCAGGTGTTCTATATGGATCGATCTGATTCAGACATTGGCCAGCGACAGGCCCGTGCACGTTCTATATCGACCGTTTTTAATATGTATTTTTCTCGGCACATTTACACAAAATCTACACGCAAGAATCTCTAAATGAGGTCAACAAGAGTCGGCGGCAACGGGCAGTCGTACGCCGCGCAAAAACGAAGCGCCTCCTTCGGCACGAGCGATGCGTCGCGTCATCGATTACCTGGTTTGCTGTTGCCCGGGCGGACTGCGGCCACTACCTATTCTGAAAAAAGCTGCATGACCCCATATGAAAGACATAGGGGTGGGTCATGAGATTTCTTACCTGTCTGTTGACGCTCTCGCTGGCCGCCTGCGGCGGGTCCGGGTCCGACGGGCAAGCTCCGGTTCCGCAGCCCCAGGACCTTGGCACTCCCCCGGAAATAACCGACATCAGGTTGTCACGGGATTCCGTCTTCTTAATGGAAGGTGATGGCCAGGTCACGATTACCGCCGAAATCGATTTCGTGGACCCTGATCTGAATATCCAGACCATCAGAGTCGAAGTTTCCGACGGCACGAGCCTTACGATCGATGTGCCGGGCCCAATTCCGGGTAGCCCGGGCACGCTGATTGGTGAACTTACCGTATCGAGCACCCAGGAAGGCTTTTTCACCGCAGATGTATGGATGCTGGATGCGGCAGGCAACAGCTCCAATCATGTGATCGTAGACTTCGGTGTGTTTGTCGACACGCTGACCTGGTACCGCCGTGATACCGGGATACCGCATATTATGAACGATGTTATCTGGGCCGGAACACAGTTCCTGGCCGTCGGCAACGGCGGCACGATCATGACGTCGCCGGACGGCATCGAGTGGACGGCGCAAGAGTCCGGTACCGACGTGCGACTCAATGCCACATTTTGGGACGGTTACAACTATTTCGTCGTGGGTGACGGCGCGATGATCCTGTTCTCGGGCGATGGCGTAGACTGGACGACAAAATACACGGGCACCGACGAGATCTGGCTGCAAGGCATTACTGAATCGATAACGCAACGACTCGTCGCCGTCGGCAAAGTCGCCGGTCCGAACTCGGCCTATGTTCTGACTTCTGACGATTATGGGGACACCTGGCAAGAAGCCATCACGCTTCCGCAAACCGGTCGCTATATGACGGATGTTGCATGGACGGGTCTAAACGTTGACCTGTTTGTGGCAACGGCAGCCGCCAGCTCGTTTCCGAACGATGGCCGCGTCTTCACCTCGGCTGATGGCCAAACATGGGTGGAGATCGTCATCAGCAACGAATCCCCGTCGACGTTGTCGCTCATGCGGCATGAGGGCGAGCTCGTTGCCGGAGGCGTTCTCGGCCTGCTGTACAAGTCGCCCGATGGCGTGAACTGGACCGTCATTGACACAGACACCAACACAAACTTCCTTGGCATGGCAGCCTCGGACACGAAGTTCATCGCCGACGGCGTGATCAGTGCGGGTGTGTCGACGACTGACAATGGTATGACCTGGCAACATTTCCATATCGATGCCGACTACGATACGCGTGGACTCGCCTGGGGCGCCAACCGCTTCGTTTCGGTCGGCAGCGTCGGCCCCGGTTTCGGTGAGGGAGCGATATACACCACACGGTAACGAGTGACTAATAATGGTGGCAGGGGCAGAATCGAACTGCCGACACGCAGATTTTCAGCTTGGCCGGCGACGCATAATTTGTATCTCTGTGCATAACGATGCGCAGCTGAACCACGCAAGATTCACGCAATGATTTCGGTCTGGCAACGGTCAACGGAAGTTGCCCTTAATGCCTTTCCCTTCGAACTGTTACGTGCAAATTTCGGGATCCCAGTTCTGTCCCGATTCGCCAGCAGCCCTCCCTTGCACCTCCTGTGTCAGAATGCGTAGGTCACGCCGAACAGCGCCGTCCAGGAATAGATCTCATCCGCGAACAGCCGGCTCGACAGGCCCTGGAACTCGCCCCGCGACTCATCGTTGATATTCTGCACCTCGCCGAATATAGACAGGTTGTCGGTAGCGTCGAAGGTCAGTTTCAGGTCCAGCCGGGTGTGCTCTGCGAAGTACACGTCCTCCGAATTTTCGCCGCCGATGCCTTGCAGGTAGGCATCGCGGTAGTTCGCCGCAAGCCGCGCTTCGAAGCGCCCAATCGAGTAGTACAGCGCCACGTTGGCGATCGTGTCGGGCTGGCGGAAGAACGGGAGCTTATCCGACTCGCGGCCGAACACCTCCACGTCGGAATCGACGAAGGTCAGGTTCGCCGAGGCGCCGAGGCCGTCCCACGGCGCCGGCAGGTTCACGAACTGCTGCTCCCAGTTGAGCTCCAGTCCAAGCAGGGTGCCGGATTTCGCATTCTCGGGCTGGGACAGTGAGAGCAACGGGAAGCCGCGATACGTAACGTTTGGTGTGCGCCTCGTATAGATCGGGTTATCGATGTCCTTGTAAAAGGCGCCGATCGAAACGATGCCCGATGGCTGCAGGTACTTCTCGAACGAGAAATCGATACCCATCGACTCGAACGGATCCAGTTCGACGTTGCCTGCGGAGCCCGCGTCGTCCTCGATCTCGAGGATCGGCACGACGTCCTCGAAATTCGGCCTGCCGATGGTATTGGTCCACGCTGCACGAATGACGATATCGTCTTTCGGCCGGAATGTCACATGGATGCTCGGCAGGATGTCGAAGTAGTTGGTCCGGTCCTGTACCTCCGTGCCCGGGTTCAGCGGATCGAAATTCGGGTCGTCGAAATTGATCGCGATTGCCTTGTAGATGGCATCGGTGTATTCGAAGCGCACGCCCGCCACGACGGTCGTGCTGCCGAAATCGACGCTCATCATGCCGTAACCCGCATACAGGTCTTCGACGATGTCGTAATCCGATGCGACGGAATCCTCCGCCGAACCCTCTGCGTCAAATTCGAACATGGATGGATTCGACGTGAACAATTCCTCGTGGCCGTTGAAATCCAGAATCGGGCCGAGCTCGTAGCGTCCGTCAAAGAAACCGCTCGGTCCGGAGCTATATAAACCCGTGTCGGCCAGCGTAAAGGCCACCGCATCTTCGTAGTCCATATTCTCGCGGTCCTGGAATTTGTCTCGCTCCGCATACTTGAGACCGAACTTCATGTAGCCGGATCGCGAGCCGAAATCGCGCTCGATCTTGATGTCGGTTTTGATCGAATTGATGTCCTCTTCGATCGCATCGGTACGGCGGCGTACCCGCCGGAACGGATAATTGTCCGGCTCGTTGATCGCCGCACCGGCATCGAAGGCCCAGTAGAAACTCGACACATCGATTGTGTTCGGAAATGCGCTGCCACCGGAGCGATACTCCCAGTCGATGCGTTTCGGCGTGATCTCTTCGGCGTGCGAGAACGTGTAGCTCAATCCCCAGGTGATGTTGTCAAAGTTGAATTCGCCGCCGAGGGAGACGTTATTCAGCTGCTGCGTCTGGTTGTTCTGCCGATACTCCCTGGAGGCGCGGCCCGCATCGTTCGCCACCTCGGTATCCGATATTACGGTCTGGTCACCGCGTGCCGCGTCGAAATCGAGCTGGTCGCGTCCTTCAATATCGGTAAACTCGTTTAAGATACTGCGCAGATACCATAGCGTGGAATCGTCGGGTCGGTACTCGAGATTCGCTATGAAACCGATGCGCTCGCGCTCGATGTCATAATCGAAGAGCCGCAGATTCCCGGGTGCGAAGTTCCCCGCCGAGAACTCCTCCCAGTCCAGGCCTTCGGCAAGGTCGGACTCATAGCGCCTGATGTAGTAGCTGCCCGCCAGCACGAGGCCCCATTGGTCGTCCGGGCCCAGCGTCGATCCCCAGCTCGCGCTGGCGCCGTAGGGGGTCCGGCCGCTCTTGTCGTTGCGGCCGAAGCGTGCGCTGATCACGCCGAACGGTTCCTCCGTATCGAAGGCGCTGCGGGTCACGATGTTGATGTTGCCGCCGACTGCGTTGCCGTCGAGGTCCGGCGTAATCGCCTTGACGACTTCGACCACCGAAATCAGGTCCGACGGCACGACGTCGAGCGCCACGCGGCGCCCTGACCCTTCGGGCGCGCCGACGAGATTGCCGTCGATCGTCACGTTATTCAGGTTGGAGTCAATACCGCGAATGATCGGGTAGCGGCCTTCGCCCTGGTCCAGTTCAACGGACAAGCCCGGCAAGCGCTGAATTGCCTCGGCCGCATTGAAGTCGGGCAGCTTGCCGACCGTGTCGGCCGACACCGCATCGAGAATATTCTCGGCCGCACGCTTGCGCTGCAGTGCCAGTAGTTGCGACACGCGGGTGCCTGTCACGATAACCTCGTCGAGATACTCCGATGTCAGGGTGAGATTCAGTACAACCTCACCGGCCTCCGGCACACTGACACTGCCGGTGCCGGCCTCGTAGCCGCCGGCACTCGCGGTTACCGTGTATTCGCCCGCAGGCAATCCGCGGAAATTGTATCGTCCCCAGCGGTCCGTAACTGCCCGTCTTGAAGTACCCTCGATTCTGACCGTGGCCTTGTCCACGAAACGCTGCAGTGTCGGGTCGTCGACCACGCCGACGATATCGCCGGCGAGAATGACTCGTGGCATGCAGACACACAATCCCGCGACAATCGTAAGAGTTAGGATGTTCTTGTTCTGAATCTTCATCTGTCGGTCCCCCGGGGTTTTGAATTTACCGGATACGCGCCTCCTGCAGCTGACGCAATCGCTCGTCAGCCGGTTCGCCGATGATTCGTTGAACCTCGGCGAGTAATATTTCAATCAGTGCAACGGCCGTCGTGTTTGCGGTCAGGGCCTGGCCGCTTGTGGCGGCAACGAACACGAAGCGGCCCGCTTCCGTGATCGAAGACATTTCGTTGTCCGTGAAAATGACAAGCTGCGCACCGCGCTCGCTGGCCAGGCGTGCGAATGCCGCCAGGTCCGAGTCGTACGGCTGCAGGTCGAAGACAATGATGACATCGCGCTTGTCCACGTCGATCAGTCGCTCGGAGCGTTTCAATGGATCGGCGCTCAGCAATCCACAATTGGGTCTCAGGGTCATGAGGCGCTGATGTAACACTTCGGCAAGCGGCGTCGATACGACGCCGCCGACGACGGACACGCGCTTGGCGTGATCGGCCATCAGCCGTGCGGCGCCGACCAGCTCTGCCTCGTGAAGCAGCGAAAAGGTTTGCAGAATGGCCGCATCGAGTTCGCCGCACTGCTGACGGACGCGTTCGGGCAGGTGCCAGTTGGACGATATCGATTCAATCGGCTTGCGCTCGGCAAGCAGTTCGCCGATCTCGGCGTACAGGGCTTTTTGATAGTCGGGGTAACCCGCGAAGCCGAGCTTCTTGACGCAGCGAATGACCGACGGCGGGCTCACGTCTGCCCTCGCCGAAACCTCTGCCAGCGTTTGCAATCCGGCCATCGGGTAATGCGACAGCAATACCCTGGCGACCTTGCGATCGGTCGCCGTCATCGCCGACCAGTTTGCCTTGAGCAGGTCTTCGGTTGTTTTTTGTTTTACCATTCGTTTGTATGATACCTTAATCGTAATTTTTATTACAAGCGGTTCGCGTGATTCTCATCCTGTCACTCGCTGCGATGATCGTATTCATCATCGCGTCAACAACGATCGGCAAACTGCACCCGTTTGTCGCCTTGCTGCTCGCGGCATTTGGCTTCGGCGTCCTGACAGGCATGCCCGTCGACGAACTGCTGACCTCGATCAACGCGGGCTTTGGCGACACGATCGCGTACATCGGCATCGTCATTGTCGCCGGCTCCATCATCGGCACGTTCCTGCAACGTTCCGGGGCCGCGGCCCACCTGGCCGCATCAGTGTTGCGCCTCGCCGGCGCCAGGCACATTCCGACGACGATGGGCCTGGTGGGTTACGTTGCCTCGATGCCCGTGTTCTGCGATGCCGGCTATGTATTGTTGTCGCCTATCAACCGGGCGCTGTCGTTTCGAGCGGGCGTGTCGGCCGCCGGCGGTGCCGTTGCCCTGAGTCTCGGGCTGTATGCGACACACACGATGGTGCCACCGACGCCCGGCCCGGTTGCGGCCGCAGGTATCCTCGATGCCGACCTGGGTCTCGTGATTGTCTGGGGCATGATCGTCAGCCTGTTCGCGCTCGGCGCGGGGCTCTTGTTTGCGGTCCGTTACGCGGCAAAGTTCGAACTCGCCGCAGCCCCCAACGATGCCGCGGAAACCAAAGCCGCAGCGCCCGCCGGGGCTCATTCGGTGTTCGCCGCCCTGCTGCCTATCTTCGTGCCCATCCTGCTGATCGTCGGCCGATCCGTCGCGCAACTGCCGGGTGCACCACTCGGCAGCGATGGTTTTTCCGGCTTTATGAATGTTGCCGGCCAGCCAGCCGTTGCGCTGTCGATCGGCGCCATCTTCGCGCTGTTCCTGCCGAAGTCCTTCGAGCGTTCGATGCTCTCGGAGCATGGCTGGTTCGGCGAATCGATCGTGAAATCCGCGTTGATTATCCTGATCACCGGCGCCGGCGGTGCGTTCGGCCGTGTCCTGCAATCATCGGGCATCGCCGATATCGTCGGCAGCAGCGCGAGCCACATCGAGATGGGGCTTTTGCTGCCGTTCGTGCTCGCTGCCGTGATCAAGACGTCCCAGGGCTCGTCGACCGTCGCCATCGTGACGACGGCTGGTATCGTCGCCCCGCTGCTCCCTTCGCTCGGGCTCGGTTCCGAGACGGCGAAGGCCCTGGCCGTGGTTGCGATCGGTGCCGGCTCGATGGTCGTATCGCACGCCAATGACAGCTACTTTTGGGTCGTCACGCAGTTCTCCGGAATGAGCGTGAAGCAGGGTTATCAGCTGCAGTCGCTCGGTACCTTTATTCAGGGCCTGGCAGCCGTTATCGTGATCGTCTTGCTCGGCATGTTTGTCATTTAGAAGCGAATAAGGGAATGCAAAAAAAGCTACAGCAGTTGTTCAGTCACAAAATCACCAAGCGCGGTTTCATACGCATGATGGCCCTGGGCGGGTCACTGTTGCCGACACTGTCGCTGTTGTCGTCGAAATCGCAGGCACAGGTGAACTCTTCACAGCTGCGCGTTCTGCAGGGCCCGATGCTGGGCGCAGTCACGCCGACATCGATCCGTATCTGGGTACGAGTCAGCAACGAGTTCCCGGTGTCTGTCGCAGTCAGCGAGTCGCCGCAATTCGACGATACGGTCGTCACGCCGCCGGTCCTTGCCCGGGCGGAGGATGATCTCGCCGTAACAGTGCTGGTCAGCGATTTGCGACCGGCGACGCGCTACTACTACCGGATACTTATCGACGGCGGGCGCGGCAAATATACGCCCGACGTGCCGGTGCTTTCCTTTGTGACCGCGCCCGACCCGAAAACTGCGGCAGTCTTCAGTGTCGCGACCGGTTCCTGCGCACGCTTCGCGGAAGACCCGGACCAGGTCATCTGGCGTTCCGTCGCCGCCGCAGGCCCGGACTTTTTCATCTGGCTCGGCGACAACATCTACGGCGACAGTGGCCAGCCATCGACACTCAACGGCGAATACCAGCGGCAACGCGACGTCATCACCTACCGGCCGGTCGCGCGGCGAGTCCCGCAGATCGCGATCTGGGACGATCACGACTCCGGCCTCGACAACGGCGACGGCAGCAGCCCGTTCAAGGACAGCGCCCTGAGGTCGTTTCGCAACTACTGGGCCAATCCCGCCTATGGCCTCGACGACACGCCGGGTGTGTTTTTCGAGTATCACTACGGCGGCGTGGACTTCTTCCTGCTCGACGGCCGTTATTACCGCGACCCGAACGCTGCCCGCGATGTCGCCGGCAAGACGATGCTGGGTGCCGCACAGAAGGCATGGCTCAAGGAACGGCTGCGGGCGAGCAAGGCCCCGTTCAAGATCATCGCGACGGGCGGTGGCTGGACCGTCAACAAGGGTCCCGGCGGAGACAGCTGGGCGTCGTTCCTGACGGAACGCAACGAGTTGTTCGACTTTATCCGCGACGAGCGCATCAACGGTGTCGTGCTCATCTCCGGTGACTCGCACATCGCGGAGCTCAATGCCATTCCCTGGTCGGAGAAAGGCGGCTACGACCTGTACGACCTGGTGTCCTCGCCGCTGGCACAGGACACGCCCGACGATTTTCTAGAACGCCGGCCCGAGCGGCGCATACGCCAGGTGTATTTCGGCAGCGCCAATTTCGGGCTGCTGCACTTCGACATGCGCGGCGAGGATCCCTGGCTCGAATTCAACGTCCTGAACTATCGCGGCGACGCGGTCTGGGAGCCATTCAGGCTTTATGCATCAGAACTCGTCAACGGTAGGGCGACCTGGCTCGACAAGATGGACGAGCTGTCGCGGACGCGATACGAAAGCGCAAAGAACGGCGGCGAGTACTACCAGCCGTTACCCGCTTTCCGCCAGCCGCCTAGCGATCCGTAATCGCACCGTCTTCGAATCGCGGCCCGTGCCAGTCCTTCTCAACATACGGCGATTTGAGCGCGACGGATTCGTCGAGGTCGATGCCGAGGCCGGGCCGGTCGGGCAGCTGTGCGAAGCCGTCCCGGTAGTCGACGGCCGCACCGAAAAACAGGTCGTCCCAATGGTCGCGTTCCGATCCGCTGATTTCGAGCAGCGTCGCGTTCGGCGTCGCCGCGCAGAAATGCAGCGACGCAAACGTGCACAGCCGGCTGTTGGGATTATGCGGCAGCACCTCGATCCTGAACGCATCGGCCATTGCTGCGATCTTGCGCATCTCGGTAATGCCGCCGCAGTGAATGACGTCGGGTTGCACGTAGTCGACGAGATGCTGCGCACAGATTTCGCCAAACGCATACTTGGTGAACAGGCGCTCACCGGTCGCAAGCGGCACGCGCGAATGCGTCCTGAGATGCCGCAACTCGCCGAGGTCTTCCGCCTGCGTCGCCTCCTCGACAAAATACGGGCGATAGTCTTCCACCTGGCGACAAAATTCGACGGCCAAGGCCGTGGTCGGTTTGCCGTGCAGGTCGATACAGATGTCGAAGTCGTCGCCGACGGCATCCCGAATGGCGCGAACCCGGGCCACGGAATCGGCAAGCGCCCGGCTCTGGCGCATGACATTGTTCTCCGGCTCGAAAAAGCCGCTCTTGCCCGCAGTCCAGCCGGCCTTTTTCGCCGCCAGCCAGAGTTCGCCCATTTCTTCGGGGCTGTCGCCCCAGCCCGGCTTGATGTAGACCCGCACGCGATCCCGCGCTTTACCGCCCAGCAGCTGCCAGACCGGCAGGTCGAGCGCTTTGCCGAAGATGTCCCAGAGCGCGATGTCGATTGCGCTGATCGCCGACATCAGGATCGGCCCGCCACGATAGCGCGGGCCGCGAAACATCGCCTGCCAGTGCCGTTCGATTTCGGTTGGGTCCTGGCCGACGAGGTAGCGCTTGTGCTCGAGGATCGCCTGGCTCATCGTCAACCCTTTCGACGGCAGCGTTCCCTCGCCGAGACCCGTCATGCCCTGGTTCGTGTAGATCTTGACAAAGACGTAATTCTCGTCGCCGCCGGCGTCCATCACGATCGTGCGGACATCGGTGATTTTCAGGCCCAGTTGGCGCGCCTTCGCATGGTTCGCAGCCAGCGCGTCGTTCGTGATAAAGGGCAAGGATGCGGTCGCGGCGCAAACCGCGGCGGCGACGGATTGTCTGAGAAATTGTCGGCGTTGCATGTCGGTCACTCTGAAATAAGCGGATCGAAGGTTCGGCTGCAGTAGCGTAAGCGTCACTGGGTATCAATATGAAGAATAGCGGAAAAGCCGGAATCCATTCCTTCCTGACCACGCTCTCCGGATCGTTAATGCTGGCCGCGAGCGCGTGTGCCGCGGAAGCGCCGCCGGTCTACAGGGCCGAACTCGTGCAGACTTTCGCTGCAAGCAATGCGCGCCAGGGTATCGCCGTTGATGCCGGCCATCTTTACGCCGTCAACGATTACGCGATTTCGAAACACGACAAGACGACCGGTAAGATCGTCGCGGAATGGGCCGGTCAAGCCGAAGGCGATCCGTTGATTCACCTCGACAGCCTGGTGGAACTCGACGGTCGGCTTTACGCTGCGCACTCCAACTATCCCGTGACGCCGATGACGAGCTCGGTGGAAATCTGGGATGCAGACACGATGCGGCATACCGGGTCGCACAGTTTCGGCATCTACAAAGGTTCGTTCACGTGGCTCGACCGGCATGACGGCTACTGGTGGGGGACCTTTGCCAACTACGACAAGGTGCAGCAAGGCGCAACGGCGCCGTATGGGCACACGAACAACACCCAGGTCGTGAAATTCGACGACGACTTCCGGGTGCTGCAGGCCTGGACGCTGCCACTCGCGATTCTCGACCGGATGCGGCCGATGAGTAATTCCGGCGGCTCCTGGGGAGCGGATGGCATGCTGTACCTGACGGGTCACGACTATGGCGAGATCTACGTCATGCGGGTCCCCGACGCGGGATCGACGCTGGACTGGGTAGCAACTGTCGCCGTGCCGGTTCTCGAAGGCCAGGGGATCGCGTGGGACCGATCGGTACGCGGGCGTTACCTCTGGGGAATTAACAAGGCCGAACGCAAGGTGCTGAAAATCAAGATGCCGGACATCGACGCACGATGAAAAGACTCATTCAATGGTTTGCAACGGGCCCCGATGCGCCGCCCATCACTGATATGGGGCGCATCGACGCCATTTTCAGGCACCGGCGTTTTCGCGTGTATCTCTGGCTGGTCCTCGGCTACGGATTTTTCTATACCTGCCGCCTGAGCCTGTCGGTAGCCAAGAAACCCATGCTCGACGAAGGCGTTCTCTCGGTCGAGCAAATGGGCATCATCGGCGCGGTGCTGCTGTACGTGTATGCCTTCGGCAAATTCTTCAACGGTTTTCTCGCCGACCGCGCGAACATCCGCCGCTTCATGTCGACAGCACTGATGTTGTCGGCGATAGCGAACCTGGTGTTCGGTTCGATGAACAACTTCTACATGTTTGCGGCGCTGTGGGCGTTCAATGGCTGGTTCCAGTCCATCGGCTCGGCGCCCAGCGTCGTGTCGCTCTGCCAGTGGTTCAGCCACAAGGAGCGTGGGACGCGCTACGGTATATGGGCCGGCGCGCACAACATCGGTGAAGGCCTGACGTTCGTCGGCACGGCGCTGATCGTCAATGCCTTCGGCTGGCGCTGGGGATTCTATGGCCCCGGCCTCGCCTGCGTGATCGTTGCGATCATTCTTTATATCAACCTCGCGGACCGGCCGCAGACCTATGGCTTGCCCAGTGTCAACGTCTACAAGAACGACCTTACGGCCGGCAAACCACTCGACCGGCCGACGGCGACTTTGCAGATGATGGTGCTCAAGAGTCCGATCGTGTGGATTCTCGGTCTCAGCAGCGCCTGCATGTACATCGCACGCTACGCAATAAACAGCTGGGCGATTTTCTACCTGCAGGAAGGCAAGGGTTACGAGCTCGTCGAAGCCGCATCCGCCATGTCGGCCTACCCGATCTTCGGCCTGCTGGGCGCGGCCTTCTCAGGTTTCCTGTCGGATCGCTTTTTCGGTACGCGCCGCAACGTCCCGACATTGCTGTACGGACTGCTCCTGATCAGCTCGCTATGCCTGTTTTATTACGCCCCGCCGGGGTATCTCCTGATCGACGCGGTTGCGCTCGCCGCATTCGGTTTTGCTATCGGCGGCCTGATAGTCTTTCTGGCCGGCCTGATTGCGGTCGACTTGATGCCGGTTCGCGCTGCCGGCTCGGTCAAGGGCATAATCGGCCTGTTCTCCTATCTGGGCGCCGCCACGCAGGACTGGATCAGCGGTGTATTGATCGAGAACACCAAGACCGTCAGCGGCGGCGTGACCAGCTACTCCTTCGATACAGTGTTTTACTTCTGGATCTCGGCGTCGATCGTTTCCTTGCTGCTTGCACTGTTCGCCTGGAACAAGAAGCCGCACGAATGAGTGGCTGTAGGCGGGAACCGGCAACCTTTTCCCCCATCCTTTTTCGAACGATCGAACTGCCGACACGCGGATTTTCAGTGAACGGATTTCGCTATCCAGCATGACCCAAGGTAACCCAAGAGCACGTATTGTGGCGATTTCGTTGTCCGTCAATTGCTCTCGAGTGACGGCATGTGATTCTGGTTCGGGCACCAAAGTTGGCACTTTGTGATGGTATGACAGGAATCACAGGTTGCGAGTACGAATTCACATAGTCGCCCTGGCTCCGGAAAGTAACGACACAACGTCCTCGGGCGATATTGCCCAGCTCAAAAAGTGCAACATACCCTTTCTTTTGGTCTGTCACCTGTTATAGTGCCGACCGATTCGGCGCACTTCGGTCTGCGCCAACTGCTCCAGGCCAATCATTCCAAGGGCTTTGGGGCCACTTCAAGAATCCAGCCTGGACCGAACCTTGCGCGGCACACCCGCATCTGGTCAGGCGACCTGGAGTATCCAGACAATGTTATTCAGCGAACTCGGTCTCAGGACCGAATTGCTGCGTGCGGTCGAGCAAAACGGTTACCGTGAAGCCACGCCGATTCAGCAGCAAGCAATCCCCCTCATTCTGACTGGCGCCGACGTTCTGGCCGGCGCCCAGACCGGCACCGGCAAAACCGCCGGTTTCACCTTACCGCTCCTGGAGCGCGTGCATCAGACCCGCGCACCCGGCCCACGCCGTATCCGAGCGCTGATCCTGGTACCGACCCGCGAACTCGCGGCGCAGGTCAGCGACAGTGTTCGTACGTACGGTCGGCATATGCATTTCAAATCAGCCGCGATTTTCGGCGGCGTCAGCGCCAAGACGCAGATCGACAAGATCCGCAACGGGCTCGACATCGTCATCGCCACACCCGGTCGGCTACTCGACCTGGCACAGCAAAAGGAGATCGATCTTTCCTCAGTAGAAATACTGGTGCTGGATGAGGCCGATCGCATGCTCGACATGGGCTTTATCCGCGACATCCGCAAGATCTTCCGGTTCCTTCCTGAAAAGCGGCAAAACCTGCTGTTCTCGGCCACGTTTTCGAACGACATCCGGAGGCTCGCGAATGACCTCCTCGATAGCCCGACAGAGATTCAGGTTGCGGCGCGTAACAAGCCTGCCGAACGGATCCGCCAGACGGTGCTTCCGGTCGACAAGCGCCGCAAGCGCGAGCTGCTGTCGCATCGCATCGGCGAGCACAACATGCGGCAGGTGCTGGTGTTTACCCGTACCAAGCACGGCGCCAACAAACTTGCCGAGCAACTTCTTCAGGACGGCATCAGTACAACTGCCATTCACGGCAACAAGTCGCAAGGTGCTCGCACCCGGGCACTGGCGGATTTCAAATCCGGCAAAGTCCGCGTACTAGTCGCCACCGACATTGCAGCACGCGGATTGGATATCGATGGTTTACCGCACGTGGTGAACTACGAACTGCCGCACGTGCCGGAAGACTACGTGCATCGCATCGGTCGCACCGCCCGTGCGGGACGCGACGGCCAGGCCATTTCCCTGGTGTGCGTCGACGAGAACAAGCTTCTAAAAGACATCGAGCACCTGCTGAGTTTCGACATTCAAAAAGAAGTCGTTGCCGGTTATGAACCCGATCCGCACATCAAGGCAGAGCCGATTACCCGGGGCCACCAGCAGTCGCAGGCGCCGAAGAACCGACGTAACAAGAGCAGGCAGACCAAGCCTAAAGCCAACTCCGGCGCGCATCGCAAGCGGCCCAGGAGCGGCGCAAGGCAACGAACCCTGGCTTAAACGGTCGTCGAGTTTAAGCATCAATGAGAATCTGGGTCGATGCAGACGCGTGTCCGGTCGTCGTTAAGGAAATCCTGTTTCGTGCAGCGGACCGGACCAGCGTGCAACTGACGTTAGTCGCGAACCAGCCATTGAGCACGCCGCCCTCACCCAACATCAAGACGCTGCAGGTGCCGCGCGGCTTCGACGTCGCTGACTACGAGATCGTCAAGCGACTGGATGCGGGCGATCTCGTCATAACCGGCGACATTCCGCTGGCGGCCGATGTCATCGACAAAGGCGGTCACGCACTCAGCCCGCGCGGTGAGATGTTCACCACCGAGAACATACGGGCACGCCTCAACATGCGCGATTTTCTCGACACGATGCGTGCGAGTGGAGTCCAGACCGACGGCGGTCCGGCCGCCTTCAGTCAACGCGACAAGCAGGAATTTGCCAACAACCTGGACCGATTCCTCGCGAAGTGTGCACCGGGTGACAAATGACACATTTGCCTGACATAGAACGGCTTCGCAATATCGCCATCATCGCGCACGTCGATCATGGCAAGACGACCCTGGTCGACCAGCTACTGCAGCAATCCGGAACGCTGGGCGCGCGTGCTCCCGTTCCCGAGCGGGCGATGGATTCAAACGACCTGGAGCGTGAGCGTGGAATCACGATCCTGGCCAAGAACACTGCCATTCGTTGGCAGGATTACCGCATTAACATTGTGGATACGCCCGGCCACGCCGATTTCGGTGGCGAGGTCGAACGGGTGCTGTCAATGGTCGACAGTGTGCTTCTGCTGGTCGATGCCGTCGAAGGCCCGATGCCGCAAACTCGATTTGTCACTGAGAAAGCGTTTGGGAGAGGCCTGGCGCCGATCGTCGTTATCAACAAGATCGATCGCGACGGTGCACGGCCGGATTGGGTGCTGGACCAGACCTTCGACCTGTTCGACCGGCTTGGCGCTACCGATGAACAACTGGATTTCCCGGTCATCTACGCGTCTGCGCTTGGAGGCTATGCAAGCACAGATCCCGATCAGCGAGATGGCGACATGATGCCGTTGTTTGAAGCCATCGTTGCAGAGGTCTCGCCACCAGATGTCGACGTTGCGGGACCCCTGCAGCTGCAGGTATCGAGCCTCGACTACAATCCGTACGAGGGCGTGTTGGGCATCGGCCGAATACAGCGTGGCAGCGTCAACACCAACTCGCCGGTCTGCATTGTGGCCGCCGACGGCTCGACGAGGAATGCACGAATACTGGATCTGTATGAGTTTCACGGGCTGGAGAAGCTGAAAGTCAGCACAGCAGGCGCCGGCGACATTGTGGTATTCAGTGGCAACGATAATCTCTCGATATCCGACACCGTGTGCCCGTGCGACCATCCCGAAGGCCTGCCAGCGCTCGCGATCGACGAACCCACCATCAGCATGACGTTCCAGGTCAACAAGTCACCGTTTGCCGGCAGCGATGGCAAGTTCCTGACGAGCAGGCAGATTCGTGAGCGTCTGAACCAAGAGTTGAAACACAACGTCGCACTCCGAGTGGACGCAACGGATGACCCGGACAAGTTTCGGGTGTCAGGACGGGGTGAGTTGCATCTCTCTGTGTTGATCGAGAACATGCGCCGCGAAGGTTTCGAATTCGCCGTGTCGAGACCCGAAGTCATTTTTCATGAGGAAGACGGCGAAAAGCTCGAACCGTGGGAACAATTGACGGTCGACTTCGATAGTGACTGCCAGGGCACCGTCATGACCCGTCTCGCCGAGCGCAAGGGAGAACTGCTGACCATGCAGCCGGATGGCAAAGGCCGCGTGCGCCTGGATTATCGGATTCCTACCCGCGGCCTGATCGGGTTCAGGACAGAGTACCTGACCGCGACATCCGGTACCGGACTTTTGTATCACGTGTTCGAGAAATACGGCCGATACGTTCCCGAAACCATTGGCCAGCGAAACAACGGTGCCCTGGTTTCGAAGACGCACGGCAAGGCACTGGCCTATTCGCTGTTCAATTTGCAGGAACGCGGCAAGTTGATGATCAATCACGCCGATCCTGTCTACGAAGGCATGATTATTGGTATCAACAGCCGGCGTTCAGACTTGGTGGTGAATCCGACCAAAGCGAAACAACTCACCAATATTCGCGCGGCGGGCAATGATGCGAATATCGTGCTGACTCCACCAGTCCGATTTTCACTGGAGCAAGCCATCGAATTTATCGACGACGATGAGCTGGTCGAGGTTACGCCGCACAGCATTCGCCTTCGAAAGAAACTACTGACCGAGGTGGAACGGCGTCGCGAATCTCGATTGAGAGCTTAAGCACTAATCGGCGGTATCGACCCACCGAGACGCGGATTTGAAAGATTGGTGGCCAGGGGCAGAATTGACTCGCTTCGCTCGCCCTTCGGGCGCACTGCGTGCGTCTGTCGCCGCTACGCGGCTCGGTTGAACTGCCGACACGCGGATTTTCAGAAATCTAAGTGGTTGAGTCGATTCATATTTTTCAACAAGTTACCGGGGAGTTCGTTGCATCCAATTCAGCACTTTTCACGACAATGCACGGCTGTTCCACGCAAAACTCACGCACGTCTGTCGCGGTCAGATTGATATGACGAGATCCGGCCGAAACCCAGCCTGGTGCCTTTCGCCTGGATAGCCCCGTGGATTGCAGACTACTCGAGTTCCGAAGACCTCGTAGTCACATGGGACGTGCGTATGCCCGTGAATCCATAGTTCTGGTTCGTATTTCTCGATGATGCCCTCCAGGCGGCTTGCGAAAGCGGGATTGAGGGGATCGCCGGCGTACTGTTTTGCTACGGATAGCGAAGAAGGAAGATGATGCGTCACCACTATGGTAGCCCCGGGAAACTCCATTTCGAGTTCGGTCACAAGCCAGTGAACGCTGGTTCTGTGCAGGTGAACAGAGTCTTCCGGTGTAAAGTTCCGATTGCCATTTCTGATCGAGCTGAAATCGTCGATCAAAGAATTAGCGGTTTGCCGTGAAAACCAGGCCTCCACTTCGCCGTTAAAATTGAAATCAGTCCACAGCGTGGATCCGAGGAAACGGACTCCGCCATGTTCAAATGCCTCGTTGTTCAGTACGTGGACATTTGCCGGCGCCGCAGCTTTCAACCGATCGATGATTCCGATATCGTGATTGTAGTACTCATGATTGCCTGGAACATAGATCACCGGTACATCGGGACAACGCTCGGACGCCCACTCGACCCCGGACGTGCCTACTCCAATATCGCCAGCCAGGACAATGACGTCCGCATCCACCGGGGGCGGCACAAAATCTTCAAATTCCATATGAATGTCGCTGACGACGTATAGCTGCATTTCTTGCCAAATCTCGGCGAGCCTCGTACGAGACTAGCACCGGATATACGTCGAGAATCAAGCCTTCGTTTCAGTGCTCAAGAAAACGCGCTAGTCCGGATCAGGTTCGGCGGCTTCCAGCCACACGGGCTGGGCCCGACGATATTCGGCGAATTGTCGGAAATACTCGTTTGTCTCACGGTCGACACAGAAAACGAAACAACCCTTCTGACCCCGTGTCATCAAGGTTCGATAGGTATTCTTGATAATGCGCTCGGCGATCTCCCGTGCCGATTCAGGATCTGACTTGAGCATCGGCTTGAAGCCGTGAATCGATCGATCCTGGGAAGATCGTTTACTCCCGTCCGTCACAACCTGCCCGTCGCGAATAATGAGGTCCTCGCCGATAACGACACCGATATAGTCCAGCTCAAGCCCCTGGCAGGTGTGAATGCACCCAATCTCTGCAACCGAGGCCGGGGAAACTAGCCAGAGAGGGCCGTCCTTATCCAGATTCCACCGCATTGAAAAGTCGTGCTCCGGGATCTGAACATCCTCGATCTCCGGATTCTTCTTGCCTTTCCAGTCCCAGCAGTAACCGGCGACCATTCGCGCTTTGTTGCTTTCCTGATTCAGCTCGATAATTGTCCGTCTGAGCTCATTTGGGCAGTCGAAGACGCGAAAATCATAGTCAATTCCGGCAAGCGTCGGATTTGCGGTTTCCTCAATTTGCAGCGTATGGTTAACCCACGAGAGGTATCCATCTGAACCATTGCACCGGAATTGCGATTCAAGCTTCATTTCAGTAAATTCAGCTCCGGCCTCAACCGCCCAGCGCCGAATCTCCTCCCGATCGCCAATATCTTTGAAGGTGACGCGCTGATCCTGGTCCAGGAAGAATATTGAGCATTTGGCCGCCCGGATAATTTCCTTGATCTGATTTTCGCCCTGGTTCTGATAGAAGCCGGACTTTTCGTTGAGCCGGTGCGCTTCGTCAACTATCAGGGCATCCATAGTATTGGGCGATGTCTCGACGTACGCGCCTGAACCCTTGAACAAATTGGTGATATGACTCTTGGAGAATGATCCGGTCAGCTTGCTTTCGTAAACCGCCCGGGGCGCCGCATTTCGGGACACGTAGTGAGAAACAAACTGTCGGCTCGTCAATTCGATGAGCAGGTTGATCGCAACCACGGATTTTCCGGTTCCTGGTCCTCCTTCGACCAACAGCACCTGCTTTCTACCACCCTGAGCTCGATCAGCCAGGCTCAGCGCAGTTTCGTAGACCACCTTCTGGTCGTCGATCATTTCGAATTCGCGGTTGCCCTGCAGCAATGACAGGAGATGATCCGCCAGGTTTTTCGATGGCCTCAGCCGGCCGTGATCAATCTTGTAGAGAATACGGCTCGTATCGCCGTACTTTACGTACCGACTCAAAAACTCGCTGAGTGCTTGAACGTCATCCCTGACGAAAACTGGTGCCCTCTCGATGTGCCTCCCATAAAACTCCGACTTGACTGTCGACCCGTCCACGCAGTTATGAAGATAGGCGCATGGCTTTAGCTCAATCCCACCATCCTGTACATCCGCGTTGAAATCCCGAATCAGGGCCGCGTAGGTCCAGGCTTGGTACGAAGGGTGCGTTACTTCACGAACAGCACCACCAACGAATGTCTCGACAATTGCGTCTTTGCATGTGGCCGTCACATCGGACCATTGTTTGAGTTCGACAATTACTGCTGTGTCGCGCCGTTCCTGGTCCGCGCCGGAAAGAATGAAATCGACACGCTTCGATGTCAGTGGAACTCGGTACTCGATTGCAACGCCGGCGTCTTCGGGGGCTTTGGCGGCCAGCAATACATTGTTCATGTATTGCATCGAGTTCTTCCACGAATCAACTTCGGCTTGCGGAGCCCGCCAGCCCAGTCTCAGCTCAAAAGCATCAATGATCTTTTTCTCGATTTCGTTCGAGAAGACGTCCTGTGTGAATTCTGCTCGAGATGCCGAGTAGACGATCATCAGGTTTAATGGTCAGCTGCTAGCAGACCCAGCGTTGGGAGGATATTTGACCGCATTGCAATCGATCTTGGCGGTTACAGCCTTTTCGATATCAATATCAAGCTTCCCAGCAATCATCGCCAGGTAGATCTGGATGTCCGCGATCTCTGTCGCGACAGCATCTCGATCGATGCCTTCAAGTGATTTCGACTCGGCCTCTGTGAGCCATTGGAAATGCTCCAACAGCTCGGCCGCCTCAACCGATAGCGCCATCGAGAGGTTCTTTGGTGAGTGGAACTGGTTCCAGTCTCGGTCATCAGCGAACTTACGCAGCTTTCGCTGCAAGTCTTGAATGTTCATACGATTACTACTGATCGGGCAATCGCTCGAGTATCACGGTGTACCGGCGGCTATGCAAGGCCGAGCAGGAAGCGTTTTCCCTGCGTCTCAACGCCGGGCCGGCAGTACTAATCTCAGTCTGGAAGTGGCTGCACGCCTAGCCCAAGCAGATACTCGGCGATCGAGTCGTAGGGCGCCGAAAGACAGGTAGCATCATTATCATCGCCGACCGGTACATAAATGACCATGCCTTGTCGCGCCCTCGTTAGCAACACGCGATAGGCGTTCTTCAGATACAGGCGTTTGTCCGCATCATTGACATATTGCCACTTGGTACCGGAGAAGCGACGATAAAGCCAGTCGTCATCGTCTCTGAAGAAGTTCGCGTCCCAAGCAACACAAGCCCAGTCCAGCTCAAGGCCTTGCACGTCAAATTCGCTCGCGACGTCCTCCAGATAATAGGAAGAACGCACATCGGCCTTGTCGTTGAGAAACCAGTTCACTGGATCAATCTTGGTCTTCACATTCAGCCCGCAGGGCTTGAGGCGCAAGGCACCAGATGAGGCGACGATGCCATAGCGCTCGGTGCCACGAGCCTTCCATCGAAGCCACTGTCGGGCCGTTTCTAGGTTTCGTGTCAGAACAATAGGATAGGCTTCCTGGATCGACTGCAGCGCTTCGAGCGCTGCCACCTCATCGCCGTCCAGAATATGCTTAACGGCAGCCGAAACGGTCTCAGCACGAAACGAGCGAACTGATACTGCGAGATGCAGGTCATCTGACACTGTTAGGCGAGCTGGCTCGATCATTCTCTGGAGGTCTTGGCCCCTACCATATTCATAGTCGCGTAGACGTCCGGGCATATAGACACGCCAGTCCTGGAATCGGTTAGCAAGAGCAGCGAACCACTCCGGCAGCCCAGCCTCTCCTGTGTTGATCTCCTGCCCGCCGCCGATCAGACATACGATAACTGCGTAACCTTCATGCCGGTCCATGACGCCGATAAGAAACTCGGGCTCTGACATTGCGAAGGTCGGAATACCGCGTTTCGTCTTCATGAAGCGGCCTGTCTGTTCCAGTGTCCAGGCGCGCTGTGCTTCGTCAAATACAGCGACGCGTTCGATCGGCGCCTTGCTAGACGCCAAATTATCGTCTCGAAAATGATGGATATTCTGAATGAACACCTCTGTCTCAGACTTCGCAACTTGCTTCTTCAACGACCCCCCTCGCGCTTCGGCTTGCGAAACTCTATCGCGCGCAAGCGCCTCGCGAAGAACATTGACCAGCGGTCCGTTTCCTGACAAGAAGACCGCATGCTCACCCTCGTCGATATTGTGACGTTCGTTCGCAATATTTAGCCCTGCGAGTGTCTTTCCGGAACCAGGTACGCCAGTAATGAAGCAAATTGCCTTTCCACTTCTGGCTTTTGCATCAGTGATTACTCTGTCTATAGCGTCAGCCGTCTTGCTCAGGTTTTCGGCGCCTGCGTCCGAACGTGTGATTTCCCCCACATTGTGGCCGCGGTACAGTGCTTGGGCTGCCTCGACGATTGTTGGTGTTGGTCTATAGATTGAATTGGCCCATTCTTCGGCATCAAATCGCGGCGCATCAATCTCGCGTACACAGCTATCGATTGTCGGCACCAACGTTTCTTTATTGACGAGGAGCGGTGAGTAGAGCTTGTCTTCTGCACAAAATAGATGGTTGCTTGATGCCTCCGCTTCCGTCGCAGCAAGCACCGGAACAACCGCTTTGTCATGTGATCCAGAATGGAAATTCTTCAGGTCGAGGCCGTAGTCTTCAACTTGATCAATTGCATGTCTCGGATAGTTGCGCTCTCCGACCTTAAACTCAATTACGAATACGGCGCCGCCGAGAATTAGTACAGCATCGACGCGCTTCCCCATTCTCGGAATTGAATATTCAAAGAATAGATGGCCTGTGCGATGAAGATCGCTACGCAAACTTTGCTGGAATATTGAGATTTGTTCCAACCAGGCGTTGCGCTGCGTCTGACTGGTGTCGAACGTATTGCTCCGAGCCAGCGCGCCCAAGACCTGGTCAGCCGATTCATCGAGAAACTGGGCGACCGATGCAGAGTAAAACGCACGAATCAATTCGCGTCCCGGTAACGCGATACGAAGCTAAGCAAGTCCGTATCACACGCCTCGCAAACCTGTTCCAACTCTAGGAGATCAAGCCTCCTCTCGCCGGATTCGTATTTGCTAACGAACGATTGCGGTTGACCCAGTCTATTGGCAACGTCCCGCTGCCGGAGACCTTGGTCGGTTCGTATTTGCCGCAGAAGCGACAAGAAATGTTTCTGCTTCTTGTTGGCCAGAGACTTCTTCATCTGGCCAGGATGCTATATCCTTTATTCGGATATCCCAGATTAGGATATGGTGGCTCCTGTCTATTCGGCTAGAAGCTCGGCCAAAGAGGCATCGGACATTGGTCGGCCAAATCAGACCGTTCTAAGAAGTGCCCGCCCTTTCACATACGGCCGTGACGCATCTCCTTGTCCATACTTCGCATCGAGTGAATACTCTAATGGTCGCATGCGTCTCGGGAGGCAAATGATGCACTGGTTTTGGTTGGCGGCTATAGCTATTACCGTCGTCGTGATCTTCAAGATTGTATTCAGAGGTGGCGACCAGCCAGAACAAAGAGCTATATATATGAAGCGCGAAGCCCTCTTCACGGCAGCTGAACGCTCATTTCTAGGAGTGCTCGACCAAGCGAGCTCTGGTCGCTATCGAGTTTTCGGCAGGGTACGAATCGCTGACATCCTCGCGCCTATTAGGGGGCTCGACAAGAGTACCCGGTCAAGTGTTTTTAATCGCATATCTGCCAAACACTTCGACTTCGTCCTCTGCGATCCAAAGAACCTCGAAGTTAAGGCCGTAATCGAGCTTAATGACAGTAGCCACTCCAGAAGTCGCCGAATCGAGCGAGACGAACTAGTGGGGCGCGCTGTTCGGATGCGGGACTGGCTTTGAGAATTGACAAGGCACAGAGAAGTTACTCACTGGAAGCCGTAAAACAGGTTGTTGACGGAATTGAGATCGAACTACGAGCTGAACCAAGTAGGCGGATGTAGTGTGAAAGAAAGGGTAACTTCGCCGGGTTGCTGGTTTTGCGGCGACTGAACTTCAGTTGATGTCCCGCAAACTCACCCAAGACTCACGCAAAACGAACTGGCCGCCGATCGGCACTTTTGTAAGTAACTGAAAAGAATGGTGGCCAGGGGCAGAATCGAACTGCCGACACGCGGACTTTCAGAACGCTAAGTGACTAATTCTGCGGTTATTTATCAACCAGTTACCGGGACGTCCGTTGCTTCTGTTGCATCACTGTGCATGACGATGCACGGCTGATTCACGCAAAATCCAAGCAATAGTGTCAAAATTGAAACTTGGCCTGTTTGCGCGCCATAGACTGCGCGCGAACTCTTTAAGAGTTACCATCGATCTTTCGAACCCGCCTGGCATCGATCTCGGCGTAGCGGACCGCATCGTCGAGGCGGTCATACTTGAAGTCCTTGTAGTAATACACTTTCTTGGATGCACAGGTAATGCCGTGTGCCTCCATCGTCTGTCTGTCTTCTTCATTCATTACTGTCTCCTCAAAGCACACGCATTCTGGCGCTTGCGGTAAGGTTGATCACACTCCCAATCGTTTCCAGAGAAGTCCAGATGAGCATTCTCGGGCAGTTGCACAGCGACGCATGTCGCCTGGGCCTGCCGATATCCGCGATCACATTCCCAGCCATTCCCGAAAGACCGCCCGGACAAATATCCGTGTGCAGGCACGTTGATGGCATTGCAGGCACTATCGACTTTTCGATAGCCCCGATCACAAGCCCAGCCGGAATTACTCGGCGTAAATGCCAGGTATGCGTTCGCCGGTACCGCGATGGCAACACAGGCACCATTCGTCGCCCGGTACCCCCGATCACAGGCCCAGCCTGAGCCGCTGGTACTTTCTGTCAGATAGCCGTTTGCCGGCACATTGATTTCCGCGCAAGTCTCTTTGACTTGTCGATGGCCTCTGTCGCATAGCCATCTATCGCCTGACGTCGCGCTGATGTAGGCATTCGCCGGCAACGCAACCGGATCGCACGCATCGCTGTTTTGCTTGTAGCCATGCGCGCATTTCCAGCCAGCCCCATACGATGAGTCTGTCAGGTAGGCATTTGCGGGCAATGTCACGGCAATGCAGGCGCCATCAAGCTTTCGAAAACCCCTGTCGCACTGCCATCCGCTACCATAGGTGTTCGCGCTTGCGTTGGCGGGATTTACGACCTCAACACCTTGTGCTCTGGCGGTGTCTGCTACATAAGCTGTTACAAGCACTGATATCAGGGCGTACGCGAACGCACTTTGTCTCGAATTTAATGCTCTCATGGGCTTTCTCCATTGATCGGATCCATGCCCTTCAGAAATTTGAACAGCTCGCTGTCCGTTGACAGAACAAGGATCGTCTTATCTGCGACGATGAATTTGTATGACTCCATCGTCCGTGTGAATTCGTAAAATGCGACCGCCTGCGAGCTTTGATTGTATGAACTGGAATAGATCTCGGCAGCTTTCGCGTCGGCCAGGCCGCGGATTTCTTCGACCTGCCGGTATGCCTCGGATTGAATTTTGTTCAGGTCGCGAACGCGGTTGCCGCGAATCCTCGCCGATTCGCCGTTGCCTTCCGACAGGAAACGTTCGGCGATTTGGCGGCGCTCGCTGATCATCCGATCGTAGATCTTGGGCCGGACGCTTTCGTTGTAGTTGATTCGCTTGAAGCGGATATCGAGCAACTCGATGCCGAATACCCGGACCTTGTCGGCGGCTGCGGCAAAGATCTCCTGCTCGACCAGCTTGCGCCCTTTCTGAATCGGCACCAATGCTCCCATGTTGAGGTCGCGTTCGGCATCCGTCAAAAGCGCGTCGCGCAATGGCACGCGATCCCTGGTAGTGCGAATGATCTCGATGAGTTCATGTTTGGCGACAGCATTGCGGGTCTCGCTGCCGAGAATATCGTCGAGTCGCGACTGCGCACTGCGTTCGTCCCGAATTCTCAGAAAGTATTGCAGGGGATCGGTAATCCGCCAACGGGCGAACAGGTCGACGGAGATGTAAAGCTTGTCCTTCGTCGGCATGTCCGAAGGATTGCCGTCCCACTCCAGCACCCGTTTGTCGATTGAGTTGACCTGCTGGATGAAAGGAATCTTGGTTTTCAGGCCTGCCGTCGTAACGGAGTCGCCCACCGGCTTACCGAACTGCGTAATGATCATCTGCTCGACTTCGTTAACCGTGTAGATCGAGCTGATCAGGACAAAGATCGCGGCGGCAAGTATCGCGAGAAAAGCGGTCAGTTTGTTCATGGCCGATCCCCGTCGTCTTGCGCGTCGAGATTCAACAATGGCAGGAAATTGCGTGTCTCATCGTCGATGATTATTTTGGAGCGAATGCCTGGCAGCACCGCCTGCATGGTTTCAACATAGATGCGGCGTTTTGTGACTTCCGGCGCTTTGCTATATTCGGCCAGCAGTGCACTGAATCGGGCTACATCACCTTCGGCTTCGTTGATTCGTTTGAGCCGGTAGCCGTCAGCCTCGCGGATGCGTTGATCTTTCTCACCCTCCGCCAGCGGGATTACCTTGTTGTAGTCGCGCCGTGCTTCGTTGATCAGCTTTTCTTTTTCCTGCTGGGCCTGATTGACCTCGTTGAACGACTCCTGCACCGGGCCCGGGGGATTGATGTTCTTCAGCTGCACCTGGTCAATGCTGATTCCCATCGCGTATTTCGTCGATAGCGCCTGCATTTTTGTCAAAGCTTCGGATTCGATTTCCTGGCGTCCGATCGTGATCACCTCGTCCACCGTGCGATCACCGACCACTTCCCGCATCACTGACTCGGACACGTACCGCAGGGTCGCGCTCGGCTCCCGGACTTCGAACAGGAACTTGACGGGATCCGCAATGCGGTACTGAACGACCCATTCCACCAGTGCGGCGTTCAGATCGCCGGTCACCATTTCCGTTTCCCGTTTGCCGTCAACCGGGCTTTGGTAGGGGTCCGTGGCACCCGGCGTCGTGAAGCCGAACTCCTGCTTGAGTTGCCGCTTGACCGGAACGATTGTCGCCACATCGATTCCCAGGGGAACCATAAAATGCAGGCCGGGTTGTACCTCTTTCAGGTACTTGCCGAATCGTTGCACGACCGCGACGGAATCGCTCGGAACCGTGTAGTAAGCGGTCCACGCTCCGACGAGAAGCGCGGCCACTACTGCCAGCATGATTGCGCCGCGTGGGCCGCCGCCCGGCACGATCTTTTTCAGCCGTTCCTGCCCTTGCTCGATCAGTTGCTCGAGCTCGGAGCCCGGATTGGCGCCGCGGCCCGATGAGCCGCCCCTGTGGCCGTTACCGATTGTCGATGGCATGTGAGTAGTACCCTCTCTTCGTTGCGACTTCAGACACCCGTTTATCCAGCATGGACAGCCATTCCTTCGTCTTCGCCCCGCTCGATGGCCAGACGATCGGTGTCATCGCTGTCTTCGGCGTCTGGGTAACAGCTCGGTGCCGATCGTTTCGCAGCATCGGCCGGCTTTTCGTGACGAGAATCCGTTTGGAAATCCGCAGGCCCGGCGGCAGTAAATAACAGGCGAAACGATCTTCGCCTGCTAAAGTAAAAGCCTGGAATCACTATGCCGCTTTTTGCGTTGCGGCTATCTTGTGAAAGGTGGAATTGGCAACTTCGTAGGACTTCACCCGCGGGGTTCCTTCAACCAGCTTTGACAGAAGTTTGGTGACTTCGGCAAAAGTTGTGCGGTTGTAGGCTTCCGCGCTTTCCTTGCTGTCCCACAGGCTTACCGCGAATGCGTCCTTGCCTGCCGGGTTAACAAATGTGATTTCATCCTGAAATCCCTTTTGCTTACGAAGCAGGGGAAGGATTTCCGATTCAATCCTGCGAGTGAAATCGGCGCGGCTGTTTGGCCGTAATTCCATTGATACTTGACGTGCATACATGATGTTCTCCGTCCTTGTGGTTGGCCAAGAGGGCACTTCAGATAACTCGTTTGGTTGATATTGTCTGAAGCCCTGTTGATCCGTTAACCATAATTGGTGAATTCACTTGAATAGTCAAGCAATATTTGCGATTATCTGTTGTCTTTACTCTATCGGTTAATTACGAGGAGCCGCAAGTGGATGTTTGTTCTGTCATTAAGGCGCGATTGCGGGAGCTGGGGCTCGAGCAGAAGGATCTGGCGGCGGCCGCCGAGGTGACGGAATCCTATATATCCCAGCTGCTGACCCGGAAGAAGTTACCGCCAGCCCCGGATCGAACGGATATCTACGAGAAGATGGGCAGATTCCTGCGCCTTTCGAACGGCGAACTGGCAACGCTGGCTCGAGCCCAGCGGGTGGACGAGCTCCGACGCAGTTTCGAGAAGCCAGAAGAAGCCCTTTTGAAGGAAGCCCGGGAGTTGATACTGCAGAAGTGCGCCCCTGCCCGTCAGCAACAAATGCGGGCAATCTTCGAAAGGCAGCCGTTCGGCGAGCTCGAGCGGTTCGTTACGCAAAAGCTGCTTGCTGTCGTCAGTCAGGTCGCACGCACCGAGCTGGACAACGAAGCCTGGCTCCATGCCGTCGCAGAGCTCAGCGACAAGAGCTATGCGCAAATGCGAGTCATCATTCTGGAGTTCCTCGACACGGATATCTTTAACATCTCGAACGCCGACTGCATTTCTTTTCTCAACCCGCTGCTGGCGCGCTGGGATATCGATCTCTTTACTTTTGACATGGAAATAGTGCTTAACGAAAGACTCGTGCCCGGGCAACCGAAAAAATTTGCCTTCGTCGAAAAGGACGTCGATGGGGACGAGCCAGGATTTACCGAATTCCTCGAGGATGCCACGCTTAGCGGTGATGCCTCAGTTGAGGAAGTCGAATTCTTAAGAAAGCTCCGGTTCAAGGGCAAGCGACCGAGTGCGCTCTATTTTTACAGGGCACTGCAGAACCTTAGGGACCCGCTGCATTTTCAGCCCATGCAGAAATGACCGGAAGCGTGTTCCTGGTTGCCTGCCGGGTTATGGGATCAGTCCCTGTAGTTTTCCGAATACGTATTTCACGCATAAGCGTACTCCGGGCACGATGAGGGAGATATAATTTCAATCATTGGTGGTTCCAGCCGACATTGAAGGATGTTCGAGCAAGCCCTGAATTTCGACGAAGATCATGCCGAGACGAGTGAAGGACTGCGTATCGGGAAGGCCTTGATCAAGGCAACCGTGCCGTTCGCGGAAGCCTCGGTGAGGCGCAGTTGGTGGCACGTCGGCACGACCTTCGCAATGCTGGCAGCGGCGCTCACCGCCGCCGGACTCGCGCCCTGGTGGCCGCTACAATTACTGTTCTCCCTGCTTGCGGCCATGTTGATGGTACGTGCTTTCATTACCTACCATGATTACATGCATCGCGCGATCCTGGTGCGATCGCGTATTGCCTGGATACTGTTTCGGGTCTATTCGGCCCTGGCGCTAACGCCACCGCGTTCCTGGAAGAAAAGCCACAACTATCATCATGGCCATGTTGGCCAGATCTCCTCGTCGAGTATCGGCGCTTTCCCGGTCATGACGACGCAAATGTGGCATGAAGCGTCCTGGGGAGAGAGAACGAGTTACCGGATAATCCGTCATCCGCTTACCGTACTGGCGGGTTACATAACCATTTTCTTCATCAGCATCACGCTACTGCCACTGTTAAAGGACCCGGCGCGACATTGGGATTCTTTGCTCGCGCTTGTCGGTCACGCAGCACTGATTGCGGTACTGTGGATTTTCGGTGGCTTCGATACCGCGTTCTTCGTGGTGTTGCTACCGATGACCATCGCCTCGGCGCTGGGCAGCTACCTGTTTTTTGCCCAACACAGCTTCAAGCGCATGCACATATTGTCGTCGGAGGCGTGGACCTTCTATCGGGCCGCCATGGAATCGTCGAGTTACATGCGGCTCAACAAAGTCATGCAATGGTTCACTGGTAACATCGGTTTTCACCATATCCATCACCTTAACGTGCGCATACCTTTCTACCGGTTGCCCGAGGTGATGGCTGCTATTCCGGAACTGCAGTCGCCCGTGACGACGACACTCAGCCCTCGCGACATTCGGGACTGTTTCCAGTGTTGCCTGTGGGACGAAGATCGGCAGAGAGTCGTTTCGTACCGCGAGGCATCACGATTGGCGGCTGCCTGACCGCGAGCACCAGAGTAAGCCGGGGCCGGATCATTGACCCATGCGTCCCCTTTCGTTCTTCTTCGCTTTCTTCGCGGCCTTTTTCTCCTTTGCCGTCATGACCGGTACTTTCTTGGTCTCTTTGTTGCTCTTTTGTCCTTTACTCATCACATTTTCTCCTGCTACGAGTTGCATTGTCGCGCCGTATATTTGATGCACGATTGTTGCCACAGTACACGAGGGCGCGGGTTCGTATCGTAAATAGTCAGTCGGTCGAGCCGTATTGTCGAAGTCAGCCAGATTATGTGCCTGGGAAAAGGCATTCCTGCGTCGCGTTTCCGTGTTATTGGTCGCCGTTTACTGTTGGGTGTAATCGGCTTGGAATTTCCTGCCCCGCCACCTGTGCCGAATCAATTCCGCGGAACAACCCGGCATGTACTTCTAGCCGCGAATCTCTCGGCACATTGTCGACGAGGCGATCTTAATGCGGGCATCACTTAGTCTTTGGCGTTTGCCCACGTAAACTTGTCCGCGTTTGCCGAGACGCCGTTCGTTTAAACGCGTGACGATCTCTTCCACCGACTGTCTCACCGTTTCCAGGCTGCCTTGCTGGTAACCACGAATTATGTTCGCGCCCTGCCCGATGACGTAGCAATGCCAGCCAGTACCGCCCGCATGCTCCGGCGGAATTGTCGATTCCACCGATACGATTTCATAGTCGTCTTCAATCAAGCGAATGACATTCTAATGAAGTATGTTTCACCGGGATCGACTGACGCCGATCGTACGACCGGCATATTGAGTGAAGTTCAGGCGCCCAATCGCGGTAGCAGCATCCGCGTCCCGCGCCATCGAGACAATAGCAAAACCCTTACTCACTCCAGTATCAAAGTCCTTGGCAATCTCGACGGTATCAACCGGTCCGAACCTGGCAAACGTCGCTTGCAGATCGTCTTCCAAAACCGTAGACGCGATATTCCCAACATGTAGTTTTGTGCTCATAAGTCCTCCTGATGGATGCAGATCCGAAAAGGGAGGATATGGGCGCCGGAGGCCCCTTAAGCTCAATATGCGGGTAGCGTTGTCTGACTACTGTACGCGTGGCGGAGGTGTATGAATACGTCTTGACCCACATATTCTGAAAATAGCTCGCTGGCGCTGCCGAGATTTGTGCGCATAACACTTGCTTATGCGGCGTTAAGCCCTATACTCCATCAAGCTTGTAAGTGCGCTGTTCACTATGCACTCCATTTCGAGGTTCCCGCAGAAGTCTCTTCCGTAGTTCTTCGTCCTGTTTTTCATCAGTAATTGCATCACTTCCAGCCACACCGGCCCTTGGAAAAGGGCTTATATTGCTTTGATTAAACAGGAAACAACTATGTCAACTACTACTGGAACCGTTAAATGGTTCAACGAAGCCAAAGGCTTCGGCTTCATCGAGCAGGAATCTGGCCCCGACGTTTTTGCACATTTCAGTGCAATCAAGAGTGAGGGCTTCAAAACGCTCGCCGAAGGCCAAAGGGTCGAATTCACCGTCACGCAGGGCCAAAAGGGCCCACAGGCGGAAAACATCGTCGCCGCTTAAATAGCCGACGGATACATCAAAGGGCCCCGAAACCGGGGCCCTTTTTTTTTGGTGCGACCGGATAAATGTCTCTTGCCGTCGGTCGAAGCGCCGTTCCGCGGCGCTATGCGAACCTCCGACCGCCTGGTTCGTATCCGGAAACTCGATTTGATGTCAGAAATTGGTGGCCAGGGGCAGAATCGAACTGCCGACACGCGGATTTTCAGAACGCAGGTGGGGTGCCCTAGGCTATATTGATCAGTAAGTTACCGGGGCGTCCGTTGCTCTGATTGCATTACTGTGCATAACAGCGCACAGCTGACATACGCATATCTCACGCAGCCGTGGGTGGCAACCATTCGCAATACTTAGCTTGATATATCTGGGCTAGTTGGGCTTTCTACAATTTGATACGCGCCATTCCGATCAGCGCTCAGGAAAGTGGGCGGAACAACGTCTCAATGGCGGTGGGTGTAACGCAATAGGGCATTTATTCGCCCTATACTCCGCCCCAATTCAATATCACAGCAAATACCGAAAAATCTTTCTGCTTATTTCATTTCAGCGATACCCGCCAACGCCCGATCGATCTCGTTCTCGTTATTGATCAGGCTCGGTGCAAAACGCGGGTAACTCTCACGGTAGGGCGTGCTGCTCATGATGATGCCTTTATCATGCATTCGCATGACAACTTCCTCGGGGCCGATTCCATCGACATCGAAACACACCAGGCCGGCTGACAATTCGCTGCTCATCGGCGTATAGAGTTTCACGTGCGACATCTTTGCCAGCCCTTCTTTGGTTTGGGTATTGAGCTGATGTATGCGTTCCTGAACCTTGGCTTTGTCCAGTTGTAAGTGCAATTCGAACGCGGCAGGAAGCGCCCAGCGATGTTCGAAAGAGTGGAACCCGCCTGGTGACATATGCTCACCTACAGGAACCTGGTCTTGCGTCTCCAGACCAAGCCAAACATTGTACGACGCACTGAAGCTCGGAATTACGGCTACCGACTGTTGCCATGCACGATCATTTCCCCAGATCACGCCTGTCCCGCGCGGCCCAAAAATCCACTTGTGTGTTCCCGCGATAAAAAAGTCACAGC